>BNJS01003826.1_pt1:1727500-2745817 | contig 2745817 bp, 2509 predicted proteins | sample 8540461 | NCBI WGS metagenome assembly BNJS01 (sample SAMD00202454, study PRJDB9452) | human saliva metagenome | isolation source: human saliva | place: Japan | reverse complement strand
ATCGACCTGGAAACGGATCTTAATAAAAATAGGCAGCTACCTACTCTCCCACCTAAAAGGCAGTACCATCGGCGTAGACGGGCTTAACTTCTCTGTTCGGGATGGGAAGAGGTGGAACACCGTCGCTTTGGCCACCTGAATAATTCAGACATATTCAAGCGTACAACAACAAACAAAAACTTTTTGGCACATTCGCTTTTTGAAAGGAATTTAAACCTAACGGGATATGACAAATTAAACAAAAAGAAAAAAACAAAGAGATACTGAAGCATATTCCTATCTCAACCTTTTGGACAAAAAGTTTCGGGCAATTAGTAGTGCTCGGCTTTTGGCGTCGCCGCCTTTACACCTGCACCCTATCAACGTCATAGTCTTTGACGACCCTATAAGGAAAAACTTATCTTGCGACAGGCTTCGCGCTTAGATGCTTTCAGCGCTTATCCGATCCGGACGCGGATACCCGGCGATGCGGCTGGCGCCACAACCGGTAAACCGGAGGTCCGTCCGGCACGGTCCTCTCGTACTAGTGCCGGAGACGCGCAGTTTTCCTGCGCCCACGATAGATAGAGACCGAACTGTCTCACGACGTTCTGAACCCAGCTCGCGTGCCACTTTAATGGGCGAACAGCCCAACCCTTGGGACCTTCTCCAGCCCCAGGATGTGACGAGCCGACATCGAGGTGCCAAACCACTCCGTCGATATGAGCTCTTGGGAGGGATCAGCCTGTTATCCCCGGAGTACCTTTTTATCCTTTTGAGCGATGGCCCTTCCATACGGAACCACCGGATCACTATGCCCTAGTTTCCTACCTGATCGGCTTGTCGGCCTCGCAGTCAAGCACCCTTATGCCATTGCATTCAACGGCCGGTTACCAATCGGCCTGAGGGTACCTTGGGAAGCCTCCGTTACGCTTTTGGAGGCGACCACCCCAGTCAAACTGCCCGCCAAACGCGGTCCTCACTTTTGCGAGTTAGGGACCAAACATCGAAAGGGCCGTATTTCAACAATGGCTCCTAGATTACTGGCGTAACCTATTCACAGCCTCCGGCCTATCCTACACATCCGATGCCCGGTCACAACGTTAAGTTGCAGTAAAGGTTCACGGGGTCTTTTTCGTCCCATCGCGGGTAATCGGCATCTTCACCGATACTACAATTTCACCGGAATCATGGTTGAGACAGTGTCCGGATCATTACACCATTCGTGCAGGTCGGAACTTACCCGACAAGGAATTTCGCTACCTTAGGACCGTTATAGTTACGGCCGCCGTTTACCGGGGCTTCAATTCAAACCTTCGACTTATGTCTAAGCTCTCCTCTTGACCTTCCGGCACCGGGCAGGGTGTCAGACTGTATACAGCATCTTTCGACTTAGCACAGCCCTGTGTTTTTTTGTTAAACAGTTGCCTGGACCTATTCTCTGCGCCTCATATTACTATGAGGGACCCCTTTATCCCGAAGTTACGGGGTCAATTTGCCTAGTTCCTTAACCATGAATCTTCCGAGCGCCTTAGTATATTCTACTCGGTCACGTGTGTCCGTTTACGGTACGGGTGTCTTTAAAATAATGCTAGCGGGTTTTCTTGGGAGCCGGATTACCTTCACTCGAGCAGCCCGAAGGCCTTTCGTACTTTCCGACTTCAGCTCTGATTATGGATTTGCCTGTAATCATCTACGCCTTTGTCGTTAAACGTCCTATTCCGTCAGGACGCGGAAGTGTCACTTCTCCGTCACCACATCGCTCTTAAAGACAGTTGCGGAATATTAAACGCATTGCCATCGACCTCGCCTTGCGGCTGAGCCTTAGGACCCGACTAACCCCGGGGCGACGAACGTTGCCCGGGAAACCTTGACCTTACGGCGAGAGGGAGTCACACCCTCTTTCTCGTTACTTATGCCTACATTTGCTTTTCCCGTCGCTCCAATACAAGTCGTCCTCATATCTTCAACGCAACGGCAATGCTCCCCTACCAATCCTAAAACGGATTCCGTAGCTTCGGTGGTAGATTTTATACCCGATTATCATCCACGCGCAGCCCCTCGACTAGTGAGCTGTTACGCACTCTTTGAATGAATGGCTGCTTCCGGGCCAACATCCTAGCTGTCTTGGGGGCCACACTGCGTTAGACTAACTTAACCTACACTTCGGGACCTTAGCTGACGGTCTGGATTCTTCTCCTCTCGGGACGGGACCTTAGCACCCCGTCCCTCACTCCCGGACTTAAGCTGTAAGCATTCGGAGTTTGTCCGGACTTGACAGGCGGTGAAGCCCTCGCGTCCGATCAGTCGCTCTACCTCTTACAGCAAACATCCGAGGCTGCACCTAAATGCATTTCGGGGAGTACGAGCTATCTCCAAGTTTGATTGGCCTTTCACTCCTACCCTCATCTCATCCGGAAGCTTTTCAACGCTTATCGGTGCGGTCCTCCATCCCGTGTTACCGGGACTTCAACCTGGACAAGGGTAGATCACTTGGTTTCGCGTCTGCCGCCATTGACTGCACGCCCTATTCGGACTCGCTTTCGCTACGGCTCCGGACATCATTGTCCTTAGCCTTGCCAAAAACGACAACTCGTAGGCTCATTATGCAAAAGGCACGCCGTCACAGCATATAGCTGCTCCGACCGCTTGTAGGCGTACGGTTTCAGGAACTCTTTCACTCCCTTAATCAGGGTGCTTTTCACCTTTCCCTCACGGTACTGGTTCGCTATCGGTCTCTTACGAGTATTTAGCCTTGGCGGATGGGCCCGCCGGATTCTCTCAGGATTTCACGTGTCCCGAGATACTCAGGTGCTGCCATTGATAAAAAGCTTACGCATAAGGGGCTGTCACCCGCTATGGCCGATCTTTCCAAATCGTTCCGCTTCGCTTTTATAACCAATTAAAGGCAGTCCTACAACCCCGTAGAAGCAAATACCTCTACGGTTTGGGCTATGCCCCGTTCGCTCGCCGCTACTAGGGGTATCACGTTTGTTTTCTCTTCCTACGGGTACTAAGATGTTTCAGTTCCCCGCGTTCGCCCCATAATCAATATGGTGACAGGTCTTCAACCTGCCGGGTTTTCCCATTCGGACATCCGGGTGTCAAAGGTCGTTTGCACCTCTACCCGGCTTATCGCAGCTTACCACGTCCTTCATCGCCTGTAAGAGCCTAGGCATCCACCGTACGCCCTTCCTGACTTTCTCTCCAACATCTCATTCATAAAAACAAGATGCGGTCAAAACAGGAATACGCTTCGTATTCTTTATTATACCTATATTTACCATGTAGCACAAAACTACAATAGTTGATGTCTATCTTTTATCTGCTTGTTGGATGTACAATATGTCATAGATCGAATGTGTACTGAAAAAAAACAGAAACACAACGTGGAGAATAACGGATTCGAACCGTTGACCCCCTGCTTGCAAAGCAGGTGCTCTAGCCAGCTGAGCTAATCCCCCAATGGGAATTACCGAACCTATCTTACGGAGTCACAGCATCGCCTTTACCAAACGACGGACTGAATGCACCAGGCAATCACATCCGAAGTAGTCCCAGGCAGACTTGAACTGCCGACCTCCACATTATCAGTGTGGCGCTCTAACCATCTGAGCTATAGGACTGGCAGACGGACACCGCCTAATTCGGTATCCTCCGCGCCCACTCCATTAAGAATGGAACGCTATACTAAACCATATACTTCCATGCAGAAACAAAAAAAGAGCATCCGGTAATTAGAATACATCAAATACTCAACATTACAACTCTCCAGAAAGGAGGTGTTCCAGCCGCACCTTCCGGTACGGCTACCTTGTTACGACTTAGCCCCAATCACCGGTTTTACCCTAGGCCGACCCTCGCGGTCACGGCTTTCAGGCACCCCCGGCTTTCATGGCTTGACGGGCGGTGTGTACAAGGCCCGGGAACGTATTCACCGCGCCATGGCTGATGCGCGATTACTAGCGAATCCGGCTTCGTGGAGTCGGGTTGCAGACTCCAGTCCGAACTGAGGCCGGGTTTTGGGATCAGCATCCTGTCGCCAGGTAGCTTCCTGCTGCTCCGACCATTGTAACACGTGTGTAGCCCCGGACGTAAGGGCCGTGCTGATTTGACGTCATCCCCACCTTCCTCCGCCTTGCGGCGGCAGTATCCACGGAGTTCCCGGCATTACCCGATGGCAAACGTAGAAAAGGGTTGCGCTCGTTATGGCACTTAAGCCGACACCTCACGGCACGAGCTGACGACAACCATGCAGCACCTCCAAAAGTGTCCGAAGAAAAAGCGCATCTCTGCACTCGTCACTCTTGGTTCAAGCCCGGGTAAGGTTCCTCGCGTATCATCGAATTAAACCACATGTTCCTCCGCTTGTGCGGGCCCCCGTCAATTCCTTTGAGTTTCACCGTTGCCGGCGTACTCCCCAGGTGGAATACTTAACGCTTTCGCTGGACAACTCAATCATAATGACCGAACTGCGAGTATTCATCGTTTACCGTGCGGACTACCAGGGTATCTAATCCTGTTCGATACCCGCACCTTCGAGCCTCAGCGTCAGTTACGCTCCGGATGGCTGCCTTCGCGATCGGAGTTCTTCAGGATATCTAAGCATTTCACCGCTACACCCTGAATTCCGCCATCCCTGTGCGTACTCAAGAAATATAGTTTCAACTGCATAACAGAGTTGGGCCCTGATATTTAACAGCTGACTTACACTCCCGCCTGCGCTCCCTTTAAACCCAATAATTCCGGATAACGCCCGGACCTTCCGTATTACCGCGGCTGCTGGCACGGAATTAGCCGGTCCTTTTTCTTCAGCTACCTGCAATGACACCACACGTGGTGCACTTTATTCACTGATAAAAGCGGTTTACGACCACAAGGGCCTTCATCCCGCACGCTACTTGGCTGGTTCAGGCTCTCGCCCATTGACCAATATTCCTCACTGCTGCCTCCCGTAGGAGTTTGGACCGTATCTCAGTTCCAATGTGGGGGACCTTCCTCTCAGAACCCCTACCCATCGAAGGATTGGTGGGCCGTTACCCCGCCAACTTCCTAATGGGACGCACCGCCATCCATCACCGCCCGAAGGCTTTACTCAATTATACATGCATACAACTGAGACCATCAGGTATTAATCTTGCTTTCGCAAGCCTATCCCTGTGTGATGGGCAGGTTCGGTACGCGTTACTCACCCGTGCGCCGGTCGCCGGCATACTTAGCAAGCTAAGCATCCGCTGCCCCACGACTTGCATGTGTTAAGCCTGTAGCTAGCGTTCATCCTGAGCCAGGATCAAACTCTACATTGTATATCTCATTTTTTCTTTTTTTCTGATTCAACGAGTTGAATGTAAAAAAGGAATTTGACGATTCTTGTACTATTCTTTAACAAGAAAACATACTGCTTACCGAATAACAATCCGTAAAACGCCTAAGCATCCTCGGATTGAAACTCTTTCTGCTTCTTCTGCATAAAAGTCTATGGAATTCTTTCAAAGATCGCTTTTTCAAGCTCAACCTAACGCCTCAGCGCTGGAAAGCGAGTGCAAAAGTAGAACAAAATACCTTTGCAACCAAACGCACAACAAACTTTTTTCTCGCAAAAACAAAAATAAATCCGAAGATAGCAAAATTTGACATGTGGAAATGGCAGAATCAAAGAAAATATGGCCGAAAACAGGCTAAAAAAGGGAAAGAAAATAGTGTGCGAGTAAGGCTTTTTATCGCGCAAAATCCACGCTCGCCTCCCAAAGTACAGTATGCGACGACTCAAAATATGCTCGCAGCGAGCAGAAATCGGAAATTAATCTCCGAAGCAGCGCTTGAGCCGCGCAAGTAGCCCTTGCCTACCGCTAAAAATCACACCGCCGCACCCCCAAATCTAGTTACCCTATATATATAATGTGTAGGAGCGGCAAAGTCCGGCGCGAAATCCTACCCCTCATCGGCTTTTCAGTTCGCAAAATCGAGACCGCTTTGCGAGAAGTGCCACCAGCGGCGGGTTTTAACAGCAAAGGAATGGAAAAATAAGGCAGAAAAGCATACTTTTGCAGAAATTAAGGTGCAGTGACCGCAATCGGCGCGCCCGAAAAATGGTTTGACGTATTTGATTATGCAACACGAAATGAAAAGACTTTAGTATTGACGGCGTTAGCCGCGGTGTGTGCGGAAAATTTTGCGCAACGCACGGAGCGCCTCTTGCGCGATTGGCATTTTAGCCAAGGTGCGTCGGAGATGGTCAATTCCGAAACCGGTTGGCGTCCTGTGAGAGTGCCCCACGATTGGGCCATCACCGGCCCGTTCAGTCGCGACAACGATTTGCAACGCGTGCAGGTGACGCAGAACAACGAGACGACAGCCTCGGAAAAGACCGGCAGAACAGGCGGCTTGCCTTACGAAGGCGTAGGCTGGTATCGGACGACCTTTGACGCCGATACCGCGGGCACGACGACCTTAGTTTTTGATGGAGCTATGAGTGAGGCGCGCGTCTATTTGAACGGCGAAGAAATCTGCTTTTGGCCCTACGGCTACAATTCTTTTTATTGCGACGCTACGCCCTATCTGCGCGGCAATGGAAGGGGAAACCGACTGGTTGTGAGGCTTGAAAATCGACCGCAAAGCAGTCGATGGTATTGCGGTGCCGGACTTTATCGCAATGTACACCTCATTCATACGAACAAGATACACGTCCCTGTTTGGGGAACGCAAATTATGACGCCGCAGGTCAGCGACACTTTAGCCTCCGTCGAACTGCGCACGACGATCGCAGGCGCCTGCGATCGGGAGTTAACGCTTTGCACGGACATCATCAACGCGGCGGGGCAAATCGTAGCTGCCAAGAGCAACACGCGCCGTGTGCGCGAGGGCGAAGTTTTTACACAGCATTTCCTGATTCGCCAACCGCAACTATGGTCGCCGGAAAATCCGTCGCTCTATCGCGCCGTGACGAAAATATACAGTGCCGGCGGCCGATTAGAGGACACCTATGTGACGCGATTCGGCGTTCGCAGCATAGCATTCGTTGCCGACGAAGGCTTCTTCCTCAACGGCAAGCGCCGGAAGTTTAAGGGCGTCTGCAACCATCACGACCTCGGCCCATTGGGTGCGGCGGTCAACACCTCCGCACTGCGCCACCAGCTACTGATGCTCAAGGATATGGGCTGCGATGCCGTTCGCACGTCCCACAATATGCCTGCACCCGTACTCGTCGCGCTTTGCGATTCATTGGGCTTGATGATGATGATCGAGCCGTTTGATGAGTGGGACATAGCCAAGTGTCTCAACGGCTACCATCGCTATTTCGCGGAATGGAGCGCAAAAGATATGCGAAATATGTTGCGCCATTATCGCAACAACCCCAGCGTCATCTTGTGGAGCATTGGCAACGAAGTGCCTTCACAACATTCGCCCGAAGGCTACAAGGTTGCAAAATATTTGCAAGATATATGCCACGAAGAAGACCCCACGCGCCCCGTCACCTGCGGTATGGATCAAATCGACCCGGTCTTAAATAATGGTTTCGCGGCTTTGCTTGACATCCCGGGCTTCAACTACCGCGCCCACCGCTATGTGGAAGCCTACGAGCGCCTCCCGCAATGCTTATTGCTGGGCACGGAAACAGCCTCCACCGTCAGTTCGCGCGGCGTCTACCATTGGCCGGTCGAGCGCAAGGCCGATGTCGTAGCCAAGGATCATCAGAGTTCGTCGTATGATGTAGAGGTCTGCAATTGGTCCAACACGCCCGACGAAGACTTTGCTTTGGCCGATGATCACCCGTGGACTTTAGGGCAATTCGTATGGACGGGTTTCGACTACTTAGGTGAGCCTACGCCTTACGATACTGACGCTTGGCCCAACCACAGCAGCCTCTTCGGCATCATAGATCTGGCCTCGCTACCCAAAGATCGCTATTACCTCTACCGCAGTCAGTGGAAGGAGGGCGAGCATACTTTGCACATTCTACCCCATTGGACTTGGCCGGGGCGCGAAGGCCAAATCACGCCGGTATTTGTGTATACCAACGCGCCCAGCGCCGAACTTTTCTTAAACGGAAAGAGTTTGGGACGCAGAATGAAGAACGACAGCACGACGATGCACCGCTACCGACTGATGTGGAACGACGTTGTCTACGAGCCGGGCGAACTACGCGTCGTGGCTTACGACAAAGCGGGCCACAAGTATGCCGAAACGAGCGTCCGCACGGCAGGGAAACCTGACCACTTAGTATTAAAGGCTCACTACGAGCCGTCACTCATAGCTGACGGCGACGCGCTGAGTTACGTCACGGTGAGTTTGGTTGACAAAGATGGCAACCTCTGTCCGCAGGACGGGCGCGAAGTAAAATTCAGCGTAAGCGGCGCCGGCCGATTTGAGGCTGCTGCCAACGGCGACCCCACTTGTTTAGATAGTTTCCAACGCCCACAAATGCACCTCTTCAGCGGTATGTGCACAGCTATTGTTCGGGCCGGAGAAAAAGCGGGCACACTGCGCCTAAAAGCCACAGCGGCGGGCGTAAAAGAGGCTTCGCTCGACATACCGGTCTTGCCCGCAAAGCGGCAGTAGCTCTATGGCTTTGTAAGCCCTGTTTTTAGGCGAAAGAGGATATGGTTTCCCGAATCGACAAGTAGGTTTCGGGAAACCTTCTTTTTGAAACACAACGACTTCATAGCAAGCGACGGCCGCCTTCGATTCGTTTCATATCGATTCGCGCAAGATTTTCCATCCGACAGCCAAGCACCGGCAAGGCGACCCTATAAAAAGTGTTCACAAGGCCTTACGTTTTTATATCCGGCACACTGATTTACAATGGTTTGCCACGCTGTTTGAAGCCTCTTAATCCAACTAACAACCTTTTTCATCACGAGCGTAAGTACTTTTTATCACGAGCGCAAACCTTTTTTCTCGTGAGCGTAAGCCTTTTTCATCGTGAGCGCAAAGGGCATAAGCGGGAGGTGATTCGTGCAAAGCAGGGCAGTGTAGGTCCGAAAGCAGAAGATCGGGGCGACGCAAAACCTTTGCCGCGCAGCAGAAACAAGGGGGAAGGATGCAACCGTAAGCGTTAGATGGCCGGCGGGCCGTTTCAGTTGGGTAAAAACGAAAGATGCGAGCACCCTTTCTGAAAAGGAATGCTCGCATCTAAAAACTTATGGTCTACTTATTTTAATGCCGCTAAAGCAGCGTCGTAGTTGGGCTCCTCAGTTATTTCCGGAACAAGTTGCTCGTAAATGATTTTGCCCTCTTCATCGATCACAATGACAGCGCGCGCCAATAGTCCTTTGAGCGGACCTTCAGCTATTTCAAGCCCATAGCGCTCCGGGAAGTGATGGCAGTGAAATACGCTCACGGGAATCACATTTGTCAAACCTTCAGTCGTACAAAAACGCGTCTGCGCAAAAGGAAGGTCCTTGCTCACGCAAAGTACTACTGTATTTTCCAACTCGGATGCAACCTTATTGAAATGGCGAACAGAGGCCGCGCACACTTCTGTATCAAGGCTGGGAAAAATATTCAAAACTACGCGTTTGCCGCGCAATTCAGGCAGCTTTAATTTAGTCAAATCGCCACGTACACCGCAAAACTTCGGTGCTTCTGCGCCCACTTCGGGCATTTCGCCTGTCAATGCTACAGGCGTTCCTTGCAAAGTTACTTCCATCTTTATTTGTTTATTGATTAGAGTGATACATTTTCAACCATTTATTCACGCCTGCTCTTATGGAGGGCAGGCCAAAATCGGCCGGACATACTGCGCAAACAGGCACCCAAAGGAGTTCGGCCGCATCGTCGGCAGGCGAAAGGCGCGCCACATCGCGCAAGGTGCAACGAAAGAAGAGATCCGTCGTATGTACGATAAAATTAGAAACTCATACATATTGGGCAACGAAAAGAGATAGTCGACTTTCAAGCATTCTCCGCCCGTCTCCTCTCTTACTTCGCGCTGAATGCCCGCTTCGGCCGTCTCTCCCGGATTAACGAAGCCGCCCGGCAAGTCCAAAGTGCCGGCCGCCGGGGCCAAGGCACGCCTCACGGCGAGCAACTCCTCGCGTTCGTTGAGGATAATCGCTGCCGTAGCGCAGGCTGCGTTGGCGTAATAGGTAAAGCCGCAATCGGCGCAGCGCTTTGCGCGCTCATCGTGCACTTTAAACTGCGGCGAACCGCAACAAGGGCAATGCGAAAAACGCGCTAAGGGATGATCTTTCCTCATTTTGTCGGCCTCTCGATTAGTTGTAAATCAGCGTAGTCAAGCGCTCCTCGTTCAGAAGTTCGCTCGCCAGGCTGCAAAGTTCATCAGCCGTGACGTCGCGCACGTGCTCCAATTTTCGCCGTATGCTATACACGCGTTCATAATGGGCAAAAGCTTTGCCGAGGGCCAACGCATAGCTCTCTGCATTGCTACATGCGATGCCCGTTTGCCCACAATATTGCTTCTTCGCGGCAGCTAATTGAGTCGGCGAAAGGGGGTGTTCGGCCATTCTGCGCAGTTCGCTCACCACAAGGCGACGGCAGCGACCGACATCGGCTTCATCGCAACCAAAATAAACCTGCCAAACGCCCGTATCAGGATATGCGTAATACGTAGCGTCGACGGAGTAGACCAAACCGGCCTTCTCGCGCAGCCTGACATTGAGGCGGGCATTCATACCCGGGCCGCCGAGGATGTTGGTTAAGAGACTGAGCGCATGGCGCCGCGGATCTCTGCCGGCTAAAGCGCGCGCACCGATCAGCACATGGGCTTGATGCGTCTGCATTTTAACCTTTCGCACCTCCGGAACATAAGCGGGCAAAGTCTGATCCACAACGGGCGCTGCCACTGATGGGAGATCGGCGGTCAAGCGCTCGAGCGTGCGGACCACGCGTTTGAAATCAATCTGCCCATAGACGTAAAAGACGGCATTTTGCGGCACATACCAGCGGCGGGCGTGGCGCAAGGCATCCGCCGTGCGATAGGCGTGTAAGCGCTCCTTGCTGCCCAGAATGTCGCGCCCGAGTCCGTGGCCGCGAAAGAGCATGGCCTCAAACTCATCAAAGATCAAGTCGCCCGGCTGATCGCGGTAACTGTCGATTTCGTCGCACACCACTTCCACTTCGCGGTCCATCTCTTTCTGCGGATAGGCACTGCGGAAGACGATGTCAGTCAGCAGGTCGGCCGCGCGGGTGAAATCTTCGCGCAAAACAATAGCCGTAAAAGCTGTTTCTTGCTTGTTGGTGAAGGCATTCAAGTCGCCACCTACGCGCTCCAAGCCATTGGTGATCTGCCAAGAGCGCCGGCGGGCCGTACCCTTGAACGAGAGGTGTTCCAGAAAGTGGGCCAAACCGGAATCGGCATCTTCCTCGTGGCGCGTCCCGGCTTTGACGATGTAACCACAATAGAGCACGTCGGCCGTTCGCTCCTCGCAAACGATGCGCAAACCGTTGGGTAAAAGTAAATGTATATTGTCGCGCTCCAAGCGCGCTTTGCTGCTCTTCTTTCTTCATTCTGCTTCGAAAAGATCTCTCTCGCCGCGCCCGCAGCCGATAGTTGTCGTTTAGTATGTCGGATTTGCTGATCCGAACCGGCGAACTGTACATTATATATATTGTACGTGCGGCCGGCGAAACGCGTGAAAAATCCGCACAAAGATAAACAAAAGGTCTGCATTTCGCGTGCTTTTTACGGCTACTTTGTAATTTGGCGGCGGAAATCAAGCGGCGGAGGCAAACGTTCGGCGGATTAGGAATCGAAAGCAAACTGCGGCGATGGCAAGCTTTTGACGCGATGGCAAGGAAGCGGGTGGGAGGGAAAGAAATATGGCGAATCGCTCCTTTTTTAGGCGACAAGGCGGAAAAATCATTGGAAATTATGTAATTTTGAAGCCTCAATGCAAGGCAAAACAAGAGAACGGCGCGCTGCCGCTCTCGTTTCTTTGTACAAATATGGAGATAAAGATCATCAATAAGTCACCTTATGAGTTCCCGGCCTACGAAACGCCGCTGAGCGCCGGACTCGATTTACGCGCCAACCTACTTACGCCGCTGACATTGCAGCCGATGGAGCGCAAACTCATCCCTACGGGACTGTTTATCGCACTGCCGGCGGGCTTTGAAGCGCAGGTGAGACCGCGATCCGGACTGGCGCTGAAGAAGGGCGTGACCGTGCTCAACGCACCCGGTACCATCGACGCGGATTATCGGGGAGAAATCGGCGTAATCTTGATTAACTTGTCGCAGGAGGCTTTCGTCGTCAACGGCGGCGACCGTATAGCGCAGTTAATCGTGGCGCGTCACGAGCAAATCGCTTGGCGTCCTGTGGAAAGTCTTGATGAAACGGAACGCGGAGCGGGAGGTTTTGGGCACACAGGGCATTAAAATTGGCGTATGAAGCAGATTTCGGTTCTCTTTTCCTTGTTCGCCTTCACGCTGGCAGCCACTTTGGCGACGGGGTGTGCATCTTCGCGGCGCGTCAACGCGCCGCAGGCCGACGCAGATCCGATAGTCTCAACGCGCCATTTGACTTGGGAGGAGCGGTTTCATTATAACGAACGCTTCCTCGAAAGCGAGTGCCAAAAACTCAAGGGCAATTACGATGCACAAATAGCTTTGCTCGAAGCAGCTTTGGAAATAAATCCCGATGGTCCGGAGGCGCTGGCCGATTTAGCAATTGCAAAATACGCGACATTAGGCTCGGCAGATTCGATCACAAGCGCAGAAATCGATTCGCTTTTACGACGCGCCATAAAATTGGACCCCGGCAACCTGAATTACCACGAAATACGCGCCGATATCTTAGCTCGCAGCGAGAAATACAAGGAAGCCATCGAGGAACTTGAAATTTTGGCCGCGAAAAACCGACTGCGGACGTGCTTTCCTCGCTAGCGGATCTCTACCGTGTGGCCGGAGACGCGCAGAACGCCATCCGGACGATCAACAGACTGATCACCATCGACGGATTAAAGGAAGAATACGCTTTAGCTAAGTTCCAAAGCTACATAGAACTTAAAGATGACGGACGAGCGTACAAAGCGCTCGAAGACTTATGCGCCAATTATCCAAACGAACTGAAGTATCGCGTCCTACTTGGTGATATGTTCTTACAAAATAACCATCCTGACCAAGCCCTACGCGTTTACCGAGACGTTTTAACGTCAGAGCCGCAAAACGCATTTGCGCGTATTTCGATGCTGGCTTACTATAATCGAACAAAACAAGATTCTCTGTACAAAGACTACGTAAAGCAAATCGTTTTAGACTCGATGGCGGCGTCCGATGTCAAGGCTGAAGCGATGCGGGGATACGCTTTTGACAGACGCAATGAGGGTGACAGCCTACAAGTGCTTGCCCTCTTTCATCAAGCCTTACAACATCCGCAAGCAGATCGCAGTATGGCCGAACTCTGTGCTGCTTATATGGAAACGCTGCGACTTCCTGAAGCCACCAGAGTGCCTATCTACAAGAAGATCTTAGAGATTGAGCCCGACTACCTCCGAGCGCGCCTGCAGTTGCTCAACATTGCGATCCGCAAAGTCAATCTTGAGCAGATCATTCATCTGTGTCGCGAAGGCTTAGCGTACGATCCTGAGCACCTATCCTTCTATTATTTTTTAGGCGTGACGCTTTCTCAGAAGGGCGACGACGCGGCGGCGATTCGCATCTTACAGGATGGCGTGAAGCAGATCACGATTTATTCCAACTCCGATGAGGTTACCGAGATTTATGGCGCACTTGGCGACCTGCTACATCAAGCCGGCGACAAAGCGGGGGCTTTTTCCGCCTACCAAAAGGCTATCGAAGCCAACCCCGAAAACTACCCCTGCCTCAACAACTACGCATATTTCCTCTGCCAAGCAGGCGAACGCATTCCCGAAGCTGTGGCCATGAGCAAGCGAACGGTTGATGCAGAAGCCGACAACGCCACATATTTAGACACTTACGCCTATGCGCTCTTGTGCGATAAGCAATATGAGCAAGCCCTCATCTACATCGAAGAAGCCTTGCGCCGCACGCCCGAAAAGGATCTCGATTATACGCTTTTGTTGCACGCAGGCGACATCCATTTCCGCCTGAAGCAGCAGCGCGCTGCCCTTGAAACCTGGCGCAAAGCAGCGAAATTTGCCAAGACCAAGGCGCAGCAGAAGCAGATCAAGCAGCGCATCCGTCGTCGGCGCATTTAATATTGTATCCGCGGCGCGCATTTTTACAAACACACATCACAAAACGAAACATATGAAATACTTCCTCCTCACCACCTTGGTCTCCCTCGCCTTTCTGACGAGTTGCCGCACGTTGCAAAATGCCCAAAAGCCATCTGCCGGCGCCGCACATCAATCGCAGGAGCAGCAATATAAAGCAGCCGTAGTTGCCAAAGCACAGACCGCCCAATGCGTTACGGCCAAGATCAATATGGATGTAGACGCCGACGGCAAGCAAATCTCCTGCGGCGGCTCACTTAAAATGAAGCGCGACGACGTTATCCAACTCTCGCTCACCTTCCTCGGTTTGAAGTTGGTCGTCTGGAGTTCACGCCTAAAGATGTCCTCGTCGTAGATCGCATCCACAGGCAATACAGTCGCGCCTCCTATGCCGAAGTCGACTTCCTCCACCAAGCCGGTTTAGATTTCTACGCCCTGCAATCACTCTTTTGGAACGAAATCTTCACACCCGGAAGCCGCGATGTGCGCTCGCAGCTCAACCGCTTTCGCTTGGCGGCGAGCGGGGACTACACTTCGCTCCTCCTGACGGATGCACCGAAGCTCAACTACCAATTTCTCACACGCACGAGTTCAGCTCTGCTCGACCGCGTCACGGTCGACGGCAAAACCGCCGCAGATCAGGGGCAATTCGTTTGGAAATATGACAATTTTACGACGCTCGGCGGCAAATCATTTCCCACATCGATGGCCGTCAGCATCAGCGGAATGGGCAAGAAAGCCGGTTTTACGCTGGCCCTCTCGCGCCTCAACAACGACACCGACTGGCCCACGCGCACAACGATCTCCTCAAAATATACGCAGATCAAAGCTACGAGCTTGCTCGATAAGTTAGCCGGAATGGCACAATAATATTTAAGGCGACCGACTCCCAACGGCGACCGGCGCGAATCAACTCCCGTATGAAACGAACGCTTATTTTACTCATCCTTACCTGTTTAGGATTCACCTACGGTGCTGCACAGACAAAGCAGATCAAGAACCTGCAAAACCAGAAAGCAGCCTTGCAGAAGGAGCTATCAGCTTCGCAAAAGCTGCTCACGACGACGAAGCGCGACGTCAAATCGCAGCTCAACAACCTCGCCGTACTCAATAACCAGATCGGGGAGCAGAAAAAATATGTCGATGGTATTCAGAGCGAAGTGCTTGTTTTGAGCAACAATATTGCCGTCTTAGAGCGCCAACTGCAAGCTTTGGAGGCCGACTTAGCCCTCTGCAAAAAGCGCTACGAACACGGTGTGATCTACTTCTTCTATCATCGGATGTCGCTCAACAAGTGGCTGTTCGTCTTGAAGGCAAAAGATTTTCGCGAGATGAGTCGCCGCCTCCGCTATGTCTCGGAATACACGCGCTATCAGCAGATGCAGGCAAAGATCATCAAGGAAAAAGAAGCCGCGGTGCAGCAAAAGAAAAACGAGATCTTGGGCGTGAAGGCCACTAAGGACAAACTCCTCGTCGAGGGCCAACAGCAACAGCGTCAGCTCAACGAGAAACACGTGAAGCAGAAGCAGGTTGTCGACGACCTGAATAAGAAGCAGCGCCAACTGCAAGCCACTATCGCGCAGCAACAGCGCAAATATGCCAACCTGAACGCTCGCATCGACCAACTGATCCGCGCAGAAATAGCCAAAGCCGAGGCGCGGCGCAAGGCCGAAGCCGCACGCAAAGCCGCCGAAGCCAAGCGCCGGGCGCAAGAAGCCGCAGCGCGTAAGGCCGCAGCAGAGAAAGCCGCACGCCAGCGCGCAGCAGCCGAGAAAGCGCGTCTGGCTAAAATAGCCGCACAAAGGCGGCCGCAGCCGAACAGGCGGCGAAGCAAAAAGCAGCACAAGCTCGCACCGCAGCAGCCAAGGCCGAAGCGCAACGGGCGCAAGAAGCGGCCCGCCGACAGCAGCAAGCGGCGGCCCGACAACAACAGCAGGCAGCAGCCGAAGCGCGCAACGCAGCGCGGACGCCTGCCGCACCGGTCTTCAGAGCTGAATCAGCGGCCGACGACGCCTTGAGCGGTGGCTTCGCAGCCAACCGCGGACGTCTGCCCGTCCCGATTACGGGTTCTTATGCCATCACGGCGCACTACGGCACTTACAATGTGGCCGGCTTACGCGGCGTACAACTCAGCAACAAGGGCATTAACCTCACCGGGCATCCGGGCGCGCAGGCGCGGGCCGTATATAGCGGCGAAGTAACGGCCATTTTCAATATGAACGGATTGTATAACGTCATCGTTCGCCACGGTTCTTATATGAGCGTCTACTGTAATCTCTCGAGCGTCAGCGTACATCGCGGACAGCAAGTCGGAACACGCCAGACGCTGGGTAGCGTTGCGGGCGACGGCACGGGCAATTGCACGCTCCATTTCCAATTGCGACGCGAAACGTCTCCACTTAATCCGGAGGCTTGGATCGGCCGATAAAGGCCGCCCTCGCCAACGCATCTCCCCACAGCGCTCGAAGCCTCGGTTTCGGGCGCTTTTTTATGGCGTAAGGTCTGCGCCGCGAAGCGGAAGGGGCCGGCAGTTCTCACAAGGTCCAACTCACCGCGACCTGCGCACAAGGTAGGGAAGCCGCAGCGCCCATAAGCCGACGGCGAAAGTTTGCCGCGCCGCGCGAAGGCCTGCTTTCTGAACAGCGAAGCTATGGGCGCTGATGTTTTTTATCGTGAGAAAAAAGGTGTGCGCTCGTGATAAAAAGTACTTACGCTCACGAGAAAAAAGGTTTACGCTCGTGAGCGTAAACAAATTGTCGGGCATATTACAGTCTTAACAACTTATGTTTTATAGCTTAATCTATTGCTTTGCGCGGCTACAAAGGGGAGTAAGGCAAACGCCGATAAAGCTTAGTGGGCGCATCGTCTGCTGCGCTTGATGCTTAGTCTGTCGGCCGTTTGTGCATTTGCCTTTCAGACGCCGCAAAGGGCGCTACGTTGATCGCCACAATAAGCGAACAAAAACGTGCGAGAGAGGTACTGATCCGAAGGCCGCACACGCGGGGCCAACGCCAAAATTAGTCCACAGAAAAACAGTATAACAGCATTAGAAAGAGGAATATAGAACGCAAGAAGAAAAACTTAACCGACAATCAGCGGGCGCGGCAGGGGTGAGACTGCGCCTTCAGCGTCATGAGAATAACGCCTGTGGGGTGGAAATTTGTACGACAAAATTTGCCGTCCACCTCCAAATGTTGTATTTTTGTGCGATTTTAGATTTATTGTACCCTTATGGCTCGAAAGAAAAAACGTGTGGGCGGCCGATTCGGCGCTTTTATCTCGGTGATCAGTACGACGCTTGTACTTATCTTGCTTGGGGCGGACGTGTTCTTCGTTACCGTGGCGAGCAACTTTAGCAAGAACTTACGCGAAAACTTCGCTGTGGAGGTACTTCTGGAAGATAACATTCCGCAACACGACCTCTATCTCTTGCAAGAAGACTTGAAGCGTCAGCCGTACACGCTTCGCACGAATTATATCTCAAAGGAGCAGGGCGCAGCCAATATGAACGAGGCGCTGGGAACGACGGAGGACGAATTTGGCGGGGTCAGCCCCGTTTCGGCCGAGTTTGAGCTTTTTCTGAAAGCCGACTACGCGCAGCGAGATAGCTTGGAGCGCTATCTTCCTATGATCAAACAAGCCGTTTGTAAAGAACGTTATTTATCCGCAAGAGACGATGGACTCGCTCAACGCCATTATTCCCATCGTAAGCTTGGTCTTGCTGATTGTAGCCTTGCTCTTGACGCTCGTATCCTTTGCTTTGATCAACAATACGGTGCGTATGAGCGTCTACGCAAAGCGTCTCTACATTCATTCGCTTAAACTCGTGGGGGCTAAATGGAGCTTTATTCGCCGCCCTTTCTTATGGCAGGCTTTTGGCATCGGACTGACGGCTGCCATCTTGGCAAGCGCACTGCTCGGTGCGGGGATGTATGTTCTCATTGATATGAACCTCTATTTGAGTTCGCTGGTTACGCCGGAAGTAATCGCACTCACGCTGGGCACAATCTTCGTCTGCGGCCTTTTGGTTACAATGGTTTGCACATTCTTTAGCGTGAATCGCTTCTTGAGAATGAGCACGGACGAGCTGCTTTTGAAATAAACAAACGTATTACGCAATCATTCTACATATTATATAATGACAACAGATAAGAAACCGGCTACGGAGAAACACGTATTTGCCTTCGGACGTACAAATTTTATCGTCCTGACTATCGGTATGGCGATCGTGATCCTCGGCATGATGCTTATGTATGGCAAAGGCTCGACGGAGACGCATTTTGATCCAAACATTTTCAGCGCTATGCGCATCAAAGTGGCGCCCGCTGTTTGCTTTTTGGGCTATATTACCATTATTTTTGGCATCATTCATCGACCTAAAAGCGATGAAAAAACGACAACAAAAGAATAACCACAGACTTTATATATGTTAGATATGACCTGGTGGCAGGCACTCGTGATAGCTATCGTCGAGGGCTTGACTGAATTTTTACCTGTCTCGTCGACGGGCCACATGATCATAACAGAAGGGGCAATGGGTATGCAGAGCACGCCCTTTGTCAAGGCCTTTACGGTAATTATTCAGTTTGGCGCCATTCTTTCCGTGATCTTGCTCTATTGGCGCCGCTTTTTCTACCCTGAAAGTATACGCACGAAAGGCTATACTTGGTGGCAGGCGATTTGGCGCTTCTACTTGCGACTGATTGTCGGCGTCTTGCCGGCGGTAGTCTTTGGCTTGGCGTTCAACGATCTGATTGAAGAGAACTTGGGAAGCGTTCGGCTCGTGGCCGTGATGCTCATCGTCGGCGGTATCTTTATGCTCTTTGCCGATAAGCTGTTTGGCAATGGGTGGAAAAAAGAGCCGTCGTATAAAAATGCATTCATCATCGGTCTCTTTCAATGTTTGGCGATGATTCCGGGGGTATCTCGCTCGATGGCAACCATAGTTGGCGGTATGCAACAACGTCTGACGCGAAAATCGGCGGCGGAATATTCGTTCTTTCTCGCCGTGCCGACAATGGCGGGCGCTACATTGCTTGAAACGTATAAGCTCTTGAAGCACGATAGCGGGATGCTACTGAGCGGCGACCATCTCTGGCTGCTCTTGCTGGGGAGCGGCGTGGCGTTTGTCGTGGCGCTGTTGGCCATACGCTTCTTCATCGCTTACGTGAGCAAGTATGGCTTTTAAGGCGTTCGGGTGGTACCGCATCGTAGCCGGCAGCGTGATTCTGCTGCTTATGGCTTGCGGGGTCGAACTTAATATGGCAGGCTGAAATGGACTTCCTTTCCGGCCGCATTTTTGGCCTTTGATAAGCCTTTATAAGATGACGTCTTTTGGCGTCGTGGGACGTGTGCGTCGCTTACTCACACAAAAGATGAACGGAAGAAAGATCCGCGTGGGCCACGCCGGCACGCTCGATCCTTTGGCTACGGGCGTCTTGATTCTGTGTACGGGGCGGGCGACGAAACAAATAGAGTCGCTGCAAAAGGATACAAAGGAATATATCGCAGAATTAAAAACTCGGCGAGACGACGCCCAGCTTCGATCTTGAACATCCCGTAGATAAAACCTTCCCAACGGCACATATCACGGCAGAAAGCTTTTGAGGAAGCCGTCAGAAAGTTTGAGGGCGATATCCTGCAAGTGCCGCCAGTTTTTTTCCGCCTGCAAGGTTAATGGCGACCGCGCCTACGATTTGGCCCGCAAAGGTAGGGACGTGCAACTCGCAGCCAAGCCCATTCGCATTGAAAAAGATTGATATCCTCGAACTGCGTCTGCCCGATTACGCACGACTTCACATCGTCTGCGGAAAAGGTACTTACATTCGATCGTTGGTCCGCGACATCGGCGAAGCATTGCAAAGCGGGGCGCATATGACGTCGCTCCGACGCACACGAGTTGGCGACATCAGCGTTGAAGATTGCTTCACGCTCGAAGCATTTGAAGAATGGCTCGCCGCGCAGACGATCGAAATCCCCGCAGAGTTTGCCAACGGACCACAAATTAAAAAGCACATCAAAAAAAGACTGAGTCCCGCCGCCACGGCATCGAGGCGCTGCCAAGCGAAATTCAAACGCCGCCAAGCCAAGCCGCAACGCCGCCGGACGAAACTCAATCCAAAACGCACATTATATTATTGCTGTATGAAACTTTCTCAATTCAATTTCAAACTACCCGCCGAAAAGATTGCCAAATATCCATCGCCCTTGCGCGACGATTGTAGAATGATGGTGCTCGACAAGACTACGGGCAAGATAGAACATCGAAAGTTCGACGAACTCTTGGACTACTTCGACGAGAAAGACCTTTTCGTCTTCAATGATACAAAAGTCTTCCCCGCTCGCCTTTACGGCAACAAGGAGAAAACAGGTGCACGCATCGAAGTCTTTCTCCTGCGCGAGTTGAATCAAGAGTTGCGCCTTTGGGATGTGCTCGTCGATCCGGCGCGCAAGATTCGTATCGGCAACAAGCTTTATTTCGGCGAGGACAACTCAATCGTCGCCGAGGTAATCGACAACACCACGAGCCGCGGTCGCACCTGCGTTTCTTGTACGACGGCGACCACGATGAATTCAAGCGCTCGCTCTACGCGCTCGGAGAAGCGCCCATCCCCCGCGAGATCAACCGCCCGACGGAGCCGGAAGATTTAGAGCGTTTCCAAACTATTTTCGCCCGCAACGAAGGTGCCGTTACCGCTCCCGGAGCCGGGCTTCACTTCTCCAAAGTTATGATGAAGAAGATGGAGCTTAAAGGCATCGATGCCGCGTATTTGACGCTTCATTGTGGCTTGGGCAACTACCGAACGACTGATGTGGAAGATCTCACGAAGCACAAAATGGAGAGCGAGCAAATGTTTGTCGACACCAAGTGCTGCCGGCACGTCAACGCCGCCCAAGATGCCAATCGCAAGATCTTAGCTGTGGGCTCCACGGTTATGCGTGCTTTAGAGGTGTGCGTAGGCCCCGACGGCCATATCAAGGAATTTGAAGGCTGGACCAACAAATTCATCTTCCCGCCTTATGAATTCTCCGTAGCAGATGCGATGCTCGTCAACTTCCAGTTCCCTTATTCGACACTCCTTATGCTCGCTTCAGCTTTCGGAGGCTACGATCAGGTTATGGGAGCTTACAAAGAAGCCATCAAGGGCGAATATATGTTCGGCCCCTACGGCGATGCGATGCTCATCATCTAAGTATGCAGCTACTAATCGCTTTAGGCGCCAACATAGGTTCGCGTGCAGCGGCGCTTCGAGCAGCGATAGCAGCCCTCACGGCTGAAGTGGGCCTCCTCGTGAAGTGTTCCGCCTTTTACGAGACGGAACCTGAGGGATTTCAATCGTCCCACGCCTTTCTGAATGCCGTAGCCCACTTTGAGACGACCCATTCAGCGCCGCGCATATTGCAAATAACGCAAGCCATAGAGCGGCGCATGGGCCGCACGACCAAAAGCCAAGACGGCATCTACCATGATCGCCCAATCGACATCGACATCCTTGCCTTGGGCGACACCATTTGCCACACGCAAGACCTGACGCTCCCCCACCCCCACATAGCAGAGCGCCGCTTTGTCTTAGAACCATTAACCGAAATCTTGCCCACGTGGCGTCACCCGCTGACCCACGCAACCGCAACAGAAATGCTTAAAAGATATGAACAAAACACGAATTAACCCAGAAAGAGAATTCAGCCCCGAGCTCTTAGCCGCGGTCAACCACCTCTTACCCCAGCTCACCAGCAGTGCCACGCCGATGACCGAAGACGCTCTGCGCACACTATTAAAGACCGACGCCACGCGCCTCTACACCATTCGCGATGAAGAAGATCGCATCTGCGGCATGTGCACCCTTTGCTTTACGCTGATGCCCACCGGGAAAAAATGCTGGTTGGAAGATGTTGTGGTCGACGACGCCTGCCGCGGCAAGGGTTACGCCAAACTCCTCGTGGCCGAAGTCTACGAAGAATCCAAGCGGCTCGGTGCAAAATCGCTCAACCTCACATCCCGCCCCGTCCGCGAAGCCGCTAACAGGCTCTACACCGGTCAAGGATTCAAACTACGTGAAACTAACGTTTATCGACGTCAAGACTAATGGTTATCTTCATCAAAGGAATGGTTTGCCAGCGCTGCATAATGATTGTGGGGCAGCTGCTGGAGCGCATCGGAATCGAAGCAGTGAAAGTCGACCTCGGGCGCATAGATCTCTACGACGTGCCGACCAGCGAACAAATGCAAGCTTTGGACAGAGGACTCAAAGAACTCGGTTTTGAACTTGTCTTTGACAAACGCCCGCAACTGATTGAAGCCATCAAACTGGCTACAATCGACTACGTTTACGCCAATCCACCGAGCCGTCAGAACTTTTCCGACTACATCATCGACCATCTTCACTACGACTATCACTACATTAGCGACATATTCTCCTCAACAGAAGGCATCCCGCTCGGCAAATACGCCATAAAAGTACGCATGCGGCGCGCCCGTCAGTTGCTCCGCACGACGAACGACTCCATTGCCGACATCGCATACGCCTTAGGCTATACGTCGCAAACCTATATGAGTACACAGTTTAAGAAGGAAACGGGCCTCTCGCCCTTACAATATCGCAAGCAGAGCCGAAAATAGCAGTCGCACATCAAGACTACAGCCAAGGCTGAGTCATCTTTTTTTTAGAGAGACAAGTTGAACGTATCGCATCCACGCCTATAGCGAGCGTTTAATCTTGTCTCATTTTTTATCCTCCCGATTGCGGACATAAACAGCCTTATTTTTCACAAACTACCACCGAAAATAACCCCTTAGGGTTAGTCTTTTGGCAGAGCAGGGTTAAATCGTCAAGCGCTTTCACCCTGTTTAATGAACATTCCTTTGAGCAACCTCTCAGGGTTGGTCTTTCAAAAACATCCGCAAATCGAAACACAACGAAGAGTAACCAAAATGTACATCGGAAATTGCCTTTTCACCCACCAAACCTTTGACTTACAAACACACAACAACCGACTTTAAACAAATGCATGCCCACGACAAACCTTTTTTATCACGAGAACAAACCTTTTTCATCACGAGCGTAAGCCTTTTTTATCACGAGCGTAAACCTATTTCATCGTGAGCGCAAATAGGAAAACTTCGACCGACGACGAACGAAAGAAGAATGTGAAGGACAGAAAATCCGAAACAAGAAGTTCTCTTTTGGCCTTTGTAGGAATATAAAATGTGTGTTCACATTTTGCGAGGAAAGTAGTGGCACGCGAAACACCTATCAGGCGAAAACATCTTCAAGTAGAAAGAACACCGAAGTGCGACAGCCTGTAAACCAGACAAGCACAAAGCCTGTACAAAACGCGAAATTGCATCTCGGCAATCAATCGGAGCGAATGAAGCATCCAAATTTCCAAGTCGAAATTAAAAATAGCTCAAAAATCTTCGTTAAGTAGTTCTAAAAACAAGCGCTTCAAACCATTAAAAACAACCCCTCAGAGCGCTTGATTCAAGCTGCAAACAAGCGATTTTCAGTTGTCCGAAAAGCAGAAAAAGAGAAAAGAAGATTCTTAAAAAGACGTGTTAAGTTTTCTAAAATGGAAAACTTCCACGACTTTAGAGCGCCTTGTAATTTTCTCAAAAAATATCTCTTGTCTTCATTGGAAAAGTCCGATTTCTTACCTACATTTGCATCGAAAAAGGCGACACGGGTCCGCAAAATCCAAACGGAGATGCCGCTAAAGGCGCTCCAAGTTAGTCCCTAACAGAGCATCGCAGAAGCAACATAAAATACGGATAAACAAGGCATTACGCGCATCAATGGAAAACTGATCAAAGCCTTTTTTACTCCCACCCGAAGTGCCGCACGGGCAAGCGCCCACGGCCGGCAGTTCAGCATCAACACGATGAAAATAAATACGAATTTGTGGCAACGAAACGGGACAGCCTGCAAAAGGCTGCCGGTGAAACTGCCCATAACAACAAAATAACACGAAAACCTATGTGTACTGAAAATTTCATCATTACCAAGCGAGACGGCACCACAGAACGATTCTCACTGGATAAGATTAAGAGTGCTATACTCAAAGCTTTCACCTCGTTGCATCAACCGATCGATGCGCAAGGCTTGCAGCGCGTCATCGAACACCTGCGTTTCTGCAACGGCATGAGCGTTGAGGACATTCAGAACCAAGTGGAAGTGGCCCTGATGGCAGAAAAACACTTCAAGGTAGCCAAAGCTTTTATGCTTTATCGCCAACAGCACACGGAGGATCGTGACGTGGCCGAACGCCTAAGCTTTATGTTCGACTACTGCGATGCGGCCAACCCGGCCACCGGCTCAAAGTATGACGCCAACGCCAACGTCGAAAACAAAAATATCGCGACGCTGATCGGCGAATTGCCTAAACGGAGCTTCATCCGCCTCAACCGTCGCCTCCTGACAGACCGCATCAAGCAGATGTATGGCAAGGCTTTGGCCGAGCGCTATCTGTATCTGCTCGACAACCACTTTATCTATAAAAACGACGAAACCAGCCTGGCCAATTATTGTGCGAGTATCACGATGTATCCGTGGCTCCTCAACGGCACGATGAACATAGGCGGCAACTCTACGGCGCCGACTAACCTGAAGAGTTTCTGCGGCGGCTTCGTCAATATGGTGTTTATCGTCTCCTCCATGTTGTCGGGCGCTTGCGCCACGCCGGAGTTTCTGATGTATATGAGCTATTTCCTCCAGCAGGAATACGGCGAAGACTTCTATCTGCGCGCCGACGAGGTCGTAGACCTTTCCAAGAAGCAGCGCACGATGGACAAAATCATTACGGATTGCTTCGAACAAGTGGTCTATTCCATCAATCAGCCGACGGGAGCGCGCAACTTCCAAGCCGTATTCTGGAATATCTCTTATTATGATAAGAACTACTTCGAGAGTATCTTTGGAGATTTCCGCTTCCCCGACGGCAAAAAACCTTCTTGGGACGCGCTGAGTTGGTTGCAAAAGCGCTTTATGCGTTGGTTTAATGCGGAGCGCACGCGCACGGTCTTGACTTTCCCGGTCGAAACGATGGCTTTGCTTTCAAAAGACGGCGACGTACTCGACAAGGAATACGCCGATTTCACGGCCGAAATGTACGCTGCGGGCCACAGTTTCTTCACGTATATGAGCGATAACGCCGATTCGTTGGCTTCTTGCTGCCGCTTGCGCAATGAGATTCAAGACAACGGCTTCAGCTATACGCTCGGTGCGGGCGGCGTATCAACCGGTTCGAAGAGTGTGCTGACGATCAACTTGAATCGCTGCGTGCAACAAGCTACTCGCGAGGGCTTGAACTACACGGAATATTTGGCTTCGATCGTAGATCTCGTACATAAGGTGCAATTGGCTTACAATGAGAACCTGAAAGCCTTGCAGGTGAAGGGTATGCTTCCGTTGTTTGATGCCGGATATATCAACATTCAGCGCCAATACCTGACGATTGGCGTCAACGGTATGGTCGAAGCAGCAGAAAGTTTGGGCATACAAATCTCCGACAACAAAGAATATGAGGAGTTTGTCGGCAGCATTTTGGGCCTTATCGAACAGTATAATAAGCAATATCGCTCTAAGGATGTGCTCTTCAACTGCGAGATGATTCCGGCTGAGAACGTGGGCGTGAAGCACGCGCGCTGGGATCGCGAGGCCGGCTACTTCGTGCCGCGCGACTGCTACAACAGCTATTTCTACATTGTGGAAGATCCGAACACGGACATCATCGAAAAATTCCGTCTGCACGGCCGCCGCTACATTGAACACTTGACGGGCGGTTCTGCGCTCCACATGAATTTGGATGAGCACTTGGGCGAAGCGCAATATCGCCAACTGCTCCGCGTGGCAGCTAAAGAGGGATGCAATTACTTCACGTTTAACATTCCTAACACGCTTTGCAACGAATGCGGAACGATTGATAAGCGCCACTTGGAGGAATGTCCGCACTGCCACAGCCATAATGTCGACTACTTGACGCGTGTGATCGGCTACCTGAAGCGCGTATCCAATTTTTCCGTTGATCGCCAGAAAGAAGCGGAACGCCGCTATTACTCGCTCAACCCTGAGAAGGTAAAACAATAAGGCAAACGAAAGCGGAATAGGACCGGAAGAAAAATCGTCCTTACGCTCTATCTATAATAATGTATCGGAGCGGAAGCACAGCGCACCTCGATGGCGCCCGCTTCCGCTCCGATAAGATAAAAGTAAAGTTCGATCAAAAATCGACGGACATCTTATGCTGAAATACGTTAACTACGATATTGTTTTTCAAGAGTTCCCCGACGAAGTAACGCTTGCAATCAACCTCTCGCTGTGTCCGATCTGCTGCCCGGGCTGCCACAGCCAATTTGCAGACTGACGTGGGCGAATTGCTCACGCCGGAACGGCTGCAAGCTTTGATCGACTCGTATGATGGGGAGATTACTTGCGTAGGATTGATGGGCGGCGACAACGATCCGGCGGCTGTGGGCGAACTTTTTGCGCTTGTGCGCCGCGTTTATGGGGATAAGTTGAAAACAGGTTGGTATTCGGGACGGGCGCAGTTGCCTAAAGATTTCAATCCTCGATTGTTCGACTACGTAAAGCTGGGGCCTTACATCGAGGAGCGCGGCCCGCTCAAAGCGCCTACAACCAACCAGCGCCTTTATCGCTTCGTCGAGGGGCAACAAACGGACATCACCGCGCGCTTCCATAAACATTGAAAGCGGCTAAGCAGACTTTATTGGCCGCGCGCAGGCTTTCATCAAGCGGCCCGCAAGCTGCTCACCTATAACAAACGCCGCCCGTTCTCTTGAGCGGGCGGCGATCTTTATTTCTTAAAGTATTTGCCAATGATGGGCAAACGCTTGATCGGGAAATCGTGGTAAAGAACGTGAGCAATATAAAGGAGGATCAACACCGTATTGATACTCATCGTGAGCCAAGCGCTCCAGGCAGCCGGCTCCAGTTGCATAAGCGTAAAGAAGAAGGCCGTGAGCAGCACGTAGCCGGCTATGCTCTTCAGTGGATACTTGATCGGATAATATTTCTGACCGACAAAGTAACTCAAAATCGTGGCTACGCCGTAGCCGGCCACACCACCCCAAGCGCAAGCCATATAGCCGAAGCGCGGAATGAAGAGGACGTTGACGGCTACTAAGACGGCACAACCCGCAAAGGAGAAATACATACCGTAAATCGTCTTGTCAACAAGCTTGTACCACAAGGAAAGGTTGAAATAAATGCCCAGCAGGATGCCCGCAACCATTACAATCGGCGTGACGCGCAAACCTCCCCAATAATCGGGCGCAATAATGTGCTTGAAAAGCGGCAGATAGGCGACGACAACCAAGAAGGCGAGCAAGGTAAAGATGATAAAGTACTTCATCGCCGCGGCGTAGGTCTCCTTACTATCGCGGTCGTGACTCTTACTGAAAACAAAGGGCTCGTAGGCGTAGCGAAAGGCCTGCGTAATGAGCGTCATGATCATCGCAATCTTCACGGCTGCGCCGTAAATACCCAGTTGCACGTTAATCTCTTTCCCAACGTGGGTGGTGACAAAGGGAAAGATGATCTTATCGGCCGTTTGATTGAGGATACCGGCGACGCCCAAGGCCAATATAGGCCAACTGTAGTGCCACATGCGTTTGGCCAAAGCTTTATCAAAGACCCACGGGAAGCCGGTCAACTCTTTGTAAAAGAAGAAGGTGACGGATGCTGTGCAGAAGAGGTTAATGTAAAAAGCCCAAGCTAAATCTAATTGTCCGTCGTAGAAACTACTTACAAGCGGGCGGCCCCAATCTTGAGCGTACAACCAGGGAACAAGGAGGAAGTAGGCCAAGTTGAGCAGGATATTGAGAAAAATGAAGAGCAACTTTAGGGCGGCAAACTTAATCGGGCGATGGTTGCGCCGCAGATGCGCAAAGGGCACGCACTGAAAAGCATCGATGGCTACGCAGACAAACATTGTCCCGACGTATTCAGGATGGTCCGGATATTGCATCCAAGCGGAGATGGGTTGCAGGAAATCAAGACGAGCGCAACGAAAGCCAGACAGACGCCGCCCACCATCAGCAGTGTGGTAGAATAGACGCGCTGCGGGTCGTCTTTCTCGTTGGTTGAGAAGCGAAAATAGGTCGTTTCCATACCGAAAGTCAGCAGCACGAGCAGCAAAGCCGTGTAGGCATAGACATTCGTTATGACGCCGTAAGCGCCGGTTGAGGCGGCCATCTTCGCCGTGTAGAGCGGCACGAGCAGATAGTTGAGAAAGCGGCCGATAATACTGCTCATCCCATAGATAAACGTATCCTTGGCCAATGATTTCAAATTGGGCATTGTCTCGTATGTATTATAATTTGTATAGCGCCGCAGCTTGGGCAACTTTAGCGTGCAGGCAAGTCGCAAGATTGGGGCGCCTAACTCGTAGCAAAGAATAAATAGCAAATACCTATGGCGGCAATGACGCCGGCTAAGTCGGCCAGCAAACCGCAAGCCACGGCGTGGCGCGTATGTCGCACACCGACGCTACCAAAATAGACAGCGAGGATGTAAAAGGTGGTATCGGTAGAGCCTTGAAACACGCAACTCAAGCGGGCCACAAAGGAATCGGCGCCGTAAGTGTTCATCGCGTCGACCATCATCCCGCGTGCGCCGCTCCCGCTCAGCGGTTTCATCAGCGCCGTCGGTATCGCGCCAACCCAATCCGAAGGCGCACCCGTCCAAGCCACGAGTTGGTGCAAGCCATCAATGAGCCAATCCATCGCTCCCGAAGCTCGGAAGACGCCGATCCCTACCAGCACGGCTATCAAGTAAGGGATGATGCGCACAGCCGTAGAGAAGCCCTCCTTAGCGCCTTCTATGAAAGCGTCGTAGACGTTGATTTTTTTGCGTATACCGGCCAAGATGAACAGAATGATAATGAGCAAAAGCAGGACATTGGCTGTCGTACTCCCCGCAATGTTCATCGTTGTCGCGTCCATCCTGCTAAAGATCCAGACAATCGAAGCCATAAAGACCGACATCCCACCCAGCGTCAGCAAGAGTGTACGATTGAAAAGATTGATTCGCTGATAGAGCGACGTAATAATGATGCCGGCCAGCGTAGATACGAATGTCGCGAGCAGAATAGGCACGAAGATGTCCGTAGGTTGGGCGGCGCCACACTGAAACCTATATGTCATAATACTTACCGGAATTAGCGTGAGTCCGGAAGTGTTCAAGACGAGAAACATTATCATCGGATTCGAGGCCGTGTCCTTTTTTTGCGTTCAATTCCTGCAAACCCTCCATCGCTTTAAGCCCAAGCGGCGTCGCCGCATTGTCCAATCCAAGCATATTGGCGGCTAGGTTCATAAAGATATTACCCACGACGGGATGCCCCTTGGGAACGTCGGGAAAGAGGCGGGCAAAGACAGGACCGAGCAAGCGGGCCAGCGCATTGACCACGCCGCCCTTTTCGCCCACTTTCATAATGCCGAGCCACAACGAGAGTACGCCGGTCAGTCCTAAAGAAATTTCAAAACCCTGCTTCGACGTATCAAACGTAGACTGCATAATGGCCGGAAACACCGTAAAGTCGGCAAAGAAGATCAACTTCACCAATGCCACGATAAAAGCAATGAGAAAAAAGGCAATCCAGATGTAATTGAGTACCATAAGTGTGTGTTCAAACAACGTGCAAAGTTACGTAATCTACACAAGAAACGGCTTATTCTGCCACTTATTACTACAAAAAAGCGGCTACGTGCCCGTTTTCAGCGCAAAGCTACCCCCGCAAGGACGAAAAGAGGATGTGTCAAAATAGACACACCCTCCAAGCTTATTTGCTACCGGCTGCCTTAAGGCGGCCTTCTTACCGGCTACGAGAGCCGTCGGTGGTTAACCTAATGAATGTAAATTTCTAACTCGTTATAAATTTTCTTGCAACGGGTTGAATATTTCAATGTCTCTCACCCTCCTTTATCCAATTAGGCTCCCTCCCTTTACTTCCCTTCGGTCAGTGACCGTTGGTTCGGGGAGGGTCGGGGTGGGAGCTTTTAGGACTACTTGAACCCGCCGACACTGTACCCCTCGCTGCGGCCGTGGCTGACCACGTTGGCGGCACCACTTTCGACGTGCAGGTAGTACGCGCCGTCGCTGTGCCTTGGGTCAGCACTTGACGACCAATAGAGGCCGCCGTAGCCAACGCCGTTCAGCGCACCAGAGCGATAGTAACCCAAGGCGGGCAGGTAGAAGTAATTACCTGCATCGGCGGCGGAAGGGAGGCCAGAGTGGTGGATACTACTGCTGTAGTTGAAGTAGTCCTTGTATGTTGTACGCAAGTCGGTTGAACCGTCGGCAGATTTCTCGGTGTCATAATGATGCTCTGCCTGTAATACAGACTTCTTCTTTAACCACATACCACCTACATATAAACGACCCATAGTTGTCCATAACTCATAGTCATCCCAACGAGGATCGCCGTACATGCAATACCAAGACATCTCGTTAGCGTTGGGGAGAGTTGCACAACTCTGAGTAGCATCGAAACGACCTGAACCACCGCCCTCGTGGTAGTAACGTGAGTCAGTGTTGTTCTGAGCGTAGTTGCTTGCTGGCTGATTAAAAGATGTTGGTTGACCTACGCCTGCTCCCAAGTTTTTTGTCCATTCGAATCCCTTCCAATATTGTTCCTGAGCATCCCACATGTAATAATGGTCGCCATCGTAGTCGCGTATGTTAAGGTTGCCATCTATATCATAATAGTTATTCACGTCATAGTTAAAAGCTTTAAAAGCCTTTGTAACAGTACCTTCGATTCCTGTTGAAACATCCTTTAACCAATAACGTACCTTCAAGGTATGAGTGCCTGGTTTAATAACCATATAGGCTCCATTAACTGCTAAATTATCAGAAGCTGTTTTCAAAGGGAAACCGTTAGCATAAGTTCCACTGCCTTGGGTACTAAGAATTATCTTCTTGTCAGCCTCTGCACCTGTACTGACACTTGCAATGTGCCTGTACTTGCGTTCAAGGTATAGGTGCTTGCAATGTCATTATCTGAACTTACTTCTATCTTAGTTAAATAGCAGTTCTGCAACAATGTGTTGCTTACATAAGGGTGAAATACGAGGTAAGCCGCCTGATGCTCTAATTGGAAACTAAAAGCTTTTCCTCCTACGCTTCCTGTCGCAGTTGCAGTACCGTAATCGCCAGATACACCAAAATGCTCAGTGTTATTTGGTGTTGACTGACTTTGAGCAGATGGAATAACAACTTGGTTGTTGCTACTGTTCTTACCGAAATAATAAACCTTATAACTGCTATGGTCTGTAAACTTACCTGGAACTTTATAATTAAAAGATGCTACCTTACTGGTTGGAGCGTTCGTACTCTTCTTCAAATCACCGTTGTCATCCTTTACATAGATATAGTCGCCTGCTTCCCAATAGAAGTTGCCACTGTTGTAATCCATTGACGTGCGCGTCTTGTTCTCGCCACCTGCCACGAAGGTCGTTAAGTTCTTATTCCCCTCCTCGTTTGGCTTTGCCGGGTCCTGAACCACGTCGTCCTTTGTACATGAAGCCAAGGCCAAACCTAAGCTCAGCATGATGCCCAAAGACTTTATCCCTGATAAAAGGGACTGATGTTTCATTATCTGTTTCATCTTTCTCTTTCTTTGTTCGTTTTCTGCTCTTTGTTAATTAATCGCTTTAGAAATTAATCGTCCCATGGTGATGAGCTGTCATCGTTAGCTTCATCATCACCCAATAAGCCGAAAGGCTTGGCCGGAGCTGAAGCTGAAGGACCGGTACCGTGATTTCCCTTCTTGTGCTGGCTCGGAAAAGACGTTTCCATGAGATGACTCATTCCGCTCAATTGGATTATCATGCAACGTGGTGCAGAATAAACCTTCTTTTCTTGTTTCTTCATTTTTGTTTTGATTTTAATGGTTCACAAAATAAATCTTATGAATGAATGATTTGTGAATATTTGTAAGTCGTTTTTTGCTTATCTTAATATTGCTTGCCATCTTCCTTTCTGCCTTATCTTGCCTCTAAAAGGCAGGTAGCATTCCACTGCTGCCTGCCCGAGAAATCAACGAGAGAAAACAGACTATTATCAGAGAATTACACTGAATGATTGTGGTAAAATCAGTCGTTAAACGTTTCTTATTTTGCTTTCTTGACAGCTCGCAAACGGGTACAAAAAAGCGAACAAAGGAAACTCCATGAAGTCCTTTGTTTACAGGGGTTACGGCACGCTTCGAGCGCGCGTAGGATGAAAGAAAAAAAGTATGATTAGACGCTAGGTGTGTGTGTGTGTGTGTGTGTGTGTGTGTGTGTTGGCAAAATATCTGAAACAACCAAATATAAAGCACTAAAAAAGTCAAAGAAATCAACGTTTCTTTGCTGCGCTATAGTCGTTTGATATGTCATTGCTAGTTCGTTCACGGCCGCAAATGTATAACATCTTTTTAGAATTAACAAGAAAAAAACCTAAAGAAATCCCAATTCGGGATAAGCAGTTCTTCTTTTTCCTCAAAAAAAGTTTCAATAATAGTCTAAAAAGAGGATTGTTTTTTTGTGGGAATACGCACTAATATGAAGAACCGCTTAATGGATGTGCACGACAAAATCATGCTTCGCAAAAGAAGCATGATCGAGACCATCAACGATATGCTCAAGAACGTGGCACAGATTGTTCATACCCGCCACAGAAGTATCTCAAATTTTATTGTAAACCTTTTGGCAGGAATGGCGGCTTATGCTTTCTACGACACAAAACCCTCTATCAACATGGAGTTTGTGATGGATGGGGAAGCAGAAGTGAAGCAGCTCACACTATTCTAAACCTACCTGTGTGAAGCAATGAATCTTCGGCCTATAACAAGGTCGAAAGAATCGTTGTAGACTATAAGATGAGAAATATAAGAGGGGATCTTAAACCGATTTGGGGTTATCACAAGAAAAAATACTGCGGAATTAAGATATTATACTCTCTTTATAAATGTGTTCTCTACATTCTTATTCAGTAAAGGTTCCAGATGAAAAAAGGAGAGGCTTGGTATTGTTTCCAGCCTCTCTTTTACTTACATTATTGTGGGAACCTATTCAAATTTCTGTACCTGCATGCCTACATGACGTTCATAGTAACTACGTACATAGACATTATCCATGTCCGTTTCATCTATCGTAAAGCGAAGACAGTTGGCTGATATGACTTTACCATAACCTGCACTTCTGTCACCATTGTTAACTGGATTTGGTGTACTTGCCCAGTAATAGCCACTAACTCCTAAACCGGTTAATTTCCCATCCGTGTATTTTCCAAGTGCCGGAAGATAGAAATAATCACTTCTTACTGATGCTTTTGGTTTGCCAGAGATATCTACACTAAATGGAATATCTAAACCTAAATTCCACGTATATGTACTTTGATAGCTCATCGCAGAACTAAAATTAAAAATTTTGCTCTGTTTCTTTATCCAGATGCCTCCTACATAAAGATGGTTTGCAAATACCCATAAAGTTGTTTTATCCACCTGTGGAGATCCTCCACCAATATACCATGTAAGTGCTTCGAAGGTCGGTGCATCCTTGCATGAGTTTATAGCCTTTGTCTGGACATTTTTCGTGAATGCAGTATTGTACCATCTTGAGTCCGCTGATGATTTTGCATAGTTTGTATTTGCAGCGTTGTTGAGTAAAGGCTGACTGGTCTCATACCCATTCCAATAATTGCTCTTTGCATCCCACATATAATAATTGCTCTTGCGAGAAGTATATGTCGCCATGCCAAGGTCAGTACTGATTTTCTGATTCTTTCCAGCAGTACATGTTATATTACTATATGTATATGAAATAGTGCTATTTGTACCAGTTACGGAATCATATAGAGTATAAGTAACCTTAAAGGTTGAGTAAGTTCCCGGAGCTACAACCATTATGGCTGTATTCTTAGATGCTGTAGCGGCAGTAGGAATAGGGAAACCAGTTGTTGAACTTGTTCCGTTCAAAGTCAAGGTTACGCTGTTAGAAGAAGAAGAACTAATTGCAGTTCCTAAACCGTTGTCGCTAAAATTGAACTTTCCAGCAAGCTTTTCACCGTTAGCCACTGTAACGTTGATTTGTGTTACTACAGCAGAAGCATCCAATGCCTCTTTTGAGTAGTATGGCATAAATGTTATGTATGAAGCCTTATGATTGAGAGTAAACTCATAGGATCCATCTGTTTGGCGTGTTGCAGTACCGACACCGCAGTCTCCAACAGTTCCTAACTGAGTCGCATTGTTGGCTACGTCCTGATTCTGACTTGTTGCTATTGTAACAGTGTTACCTGAAGGGTTTGCGTTCCCTGTGTATCTAACAGGATAGCTCTCTGCCGTATAAGTTCCATCGAAATAGAACTTTGCAGAAGCTGTTGTTGATGTAATATTGTTGGAACTACTTGCTGTTAGTGTAGGAGATGTTGCAGAGCCACTATTTACCCAAATACTGTCGTTTGGAGTCCAGTAGAAATCTACCCCTGAACCATCATAAACGCCTGAGGTACGTGTCTTAGCCTCTGATGTAATAGAGAAAGAAGTCTTACCTGTTAAATCCTTATTCTCAGCACTATTGCTAGAATCCGCGTCACTAAAATTGTCATTAGAACAAGCCGTCAGCCCCATAAGCAAGCATGTAGCAAACAAACTTGTGAACTTGTTAATCTTCATAATTCATATTGATAATTATTTTGGGTTAATCCGGGTCAACATCAAACGTGTTAGTGTTGTCATCATCTGCCTTTTTGTGATCAGACTTAAAGGGCGAGTTTGTACCCATGATTGGTTCTGTCGATACAGAAATAACTGAAAGCTCGGGGCGACAGTATTCCTTTTTTACATAATTTTTTCTTTGCATATCTGTTTTTTTATCTTAATTCCGCAGCATAAACCCTTGTGAGAACTCCAGGTGTCTGAGAAACAAAGTTCTCAAAACACTTGAATATGTCAGAAATTTCATCTATCTTGGTGCTGCAAACATAACAAGTAAGCAAAAATCTGACATGACAAAGGTAGCAATTAAAAACGTGAATATCACTTCTTTCGGTAGAATTAACATATTACGGACGTTTTCTCAAAGTTGGGTTTTGAAAAACTTACCGAATCTGTATTGGGCAAACGTGGAAATAGCGGCAAAGCATTCTGTTATGGAAGTATTTTTGTGGTTTTTCATACTTCCCCATTGGTTTGGGTGGGGGGGTCATGCTTAGAAAAGACCCAAGAAACACCAAAGCACCTCATATCAACATATAGAACCCCAAAAAGACATCTCAACATATAAAATTTTCTCACAAGAAAAAATACTGCGGAATTAAGGACCAATTGGAAGTGGTTAAAGAAGTGGATTTTGGCATGTACCTTGACGCTGGAGACGATGGTGAGGTGCTTTTGCCCAAACGTTATGTGCCTAAGGGCTGCAAACCTGGCGATAGTCTCAATATGTTTCTTTACCTCGACCAAGACGAACGACTGGTGGCTACCACGCAAACACCGCTTGCAAAGTGGGCGAGTTTGCTTGTTTAGACGTGTCGTGGGTGAATGAGCCTGGCGCTTTTCTTAACTGGGGACTGATGAAAGACCTCTTCTGCCCCTTCCGCGAACAAAAACAACGTATGGAAATGGGCGAAAGCTACGTGGTGGCTGTATTTATCGACGAAGAAAGCTACCGCATTGCGGCCTCGGCTAAGGTGGAACATTTCTTTGCCAACGACTTTCCGCCTTATCAACAAGGTGACGAAGTTGACCTTTTAGTGTGGCAATCCACCGACCTTGGTTTCAAAATGATTATTGATAACGCCTATCCCGGACTGGCTTATCGCTCACAAGTATTCCGTCCGCTGCATGTTGGCGACCGTCTTCGCGGGTATATCATGGACGTAAGACCAGATGGTAAGATTGACATTAGCCTGCAACCGCTGGGCAGAAAACAAACAACCGACTTTGCCGAACAGCTGTTGCAATACCTTAAAGACAACAAGGACTATTGCAATCTTGGCGACAAAAGTGAAGCCGAAGACATCAAACGCCGCTTTGCTGTGAGCAAAAGGGTGTTAAAAAAGCGGTGGGCGACTTGTATAAACGCCGACTGATAACCATTGAAGAAAACGGTTTAAGGCTTGTGAACAAGTAAATCACAAGCCCCAAACCAAGCGCTTAACCTCGGTTAGGCGCTTTTTTTATGCCACGATTAGACTTACGCAAGCACATATATCCTACAATTCCACCCATGATGGATGCTGCAAAAATGCCTATCTTAGACTGTATGGCATGTTCGGGCGATGTAAAAGCAAGCATCGTTACAAACATAGACATGGTGAAACCTATGCCTGCAAGAAAACCCAACCCAATAATGCTGCGCCAAGTTATGCCACGCGAACGCTTACCAATACCCAAACGCTCGCATATCCACACAGCAAAGACTATTCCCACTGGCTTACCAACAAGCAAACCGGTCATAACTCCAATGGCAACTCCATTGGAAAACAACATGCCAAAATCTAAATCAACAAACGAAACGCCAGCATTGGCAAGCGCAAAGATGGGCATCACCACAAATGCAACAAAGGGATGAAGCCCATGTTCTAGCCGTTGAAGTGGCGGAGTGGCCTTTGCCGACTCGGCTTGTACGCGTGCCAATATCTCCACTTGCTCGGGTTCGAGGGTTCGCACATCATTGGACGCAGCGTTTTCAAACTGTCGCGTAAGCTTCTTAATGCGTGCTAGGAATGCTGCTTCGGGTATACGAGCATCGGCAGGTATAACCATGGCCACCAAAACTGCTGATATTGTGGCATGAATACCCGATGTAAGGAAGGCCACCCACACTCCGCCAATACCCAAAACGCCATAAAACCACACGCTTTTTACACCCGAACGATTGCCCACTAGCATCACCGCAAGCACTACAAAGCCTATGGCTAAGCTGGCAAATGAAATTTCGGTGGTATAGAAAAGTGCGATAATAACCACTGAACCAAGGTCGTCGACAATGGCTAACGTGGTGAGAAACACCTTCGCCGACACAGGAACGCGATTGCCTAAGAGCTGAAGCACGGCCAAAGCAAAGGCTATATCCGTGGCCATGGGTATGCCCCAACCATGCGCTGTGGGCGTTGCAGCATTGAAAATAAGATAAATAACCGCAGGAAAGAGCATGCCACACAGGGCTGACACTACTGGAAGTGTAACCTTACGAAGGTCGCGTAGCTCGCCACCAATAAACTCGCGCTTGAGTTCCAGCCCCACAACAAAGAAGAACATCGACATCAATCCATCGTTAATCCAATGTTCTAAACTAAAATCCAAATAGTTTTGACCATTGATAGAGAAACCAAAATGATGCTCAAGAAAATGTGTATAAGTGTCGCGCAAGGGCGAATTGGCTAACACTAAGGCCAATAACACAAAGATGCCAAGCACAATACCGCTTGAACGCTCGCGGTGCAAAAACTGTAAAGTGGGTATAACGAGTCGGTTTTCTAATTCTTTTTGATACTGTTGTCTCATCTATTGCTTATAATATATATCCTTAATTCCGCAGCATAAATTCTGGTAAGAACGCCAAGTATCTGAGAAACAAAGTTCTCGAAACACTTGGATATGTCAGAAATTTCACCTATCTTGGTGCTGCAAACATAACAAGTAAGCAAAAAAACTGACATGACAAAGGTAGCAATTAAAAACGTGAATGTCACTTCTTTCGGTGGATTTTATCACATTATGGACGTTTTCTCAAAGTTGGGCTTTGAAAAACTTACCGAATCTGTATTGGGCAAACGTGGAAGTAGCGGCAAAGCATTCTGTTATGGAAGTATTTTTTGTGGTTTTTCATACTTCCCCATTGGTTTGGGTGGGGGATTTTATGATTATGCAAGAACCAAGAACCCCAGAAAATCCCCATATCAATGGATAAATCCCCAAAATGTCACTTCAATATATAAAAGTACCTCACAAGGAATAATGCTGCGGAATTGAGGTTAGCATATTACTTATCGTATTGTTTTATAAATTTATATTTTACCATTTCATCAGGATCACCTTTCCATATAAATAAATCCCATGGTGGATTAGCCTCGTTGAAGCCTTGACCTGAAATAAAAAAATATTATTCCACCTTTCCCTCTCATATCTTCTAAATCATAAGTTATTTTTTTATACCTTCATTAATTCCAAAAAGGATACCACTGTTTACGTCCTTTTCAATCTTCCATGTACCATTTGTATTTAATTTCCTTAATTCATCGGTTGCAGTGTTTATAATGTTATAATTTAGAGATTTCAAGACACAAGTGCCATCTTTATTAATCATTATTTCAGCGCCGTCATCAGCTTTCCAATTCCCAATAAAGTAAGTATTCTCTATTTGGGGAGAATTACAGCCAAATAAAAATACAATACAACTGTATATTAAATTCTTCAATTTCATTATCGTCTCATTTGCAACGTTTCTGTCCATCTAAATGATTGTGAAGTTATTGAACCCCATCCCTTTTCATTTTTTTTATTTATCACCTTAATTCCGCAGTATAAATTCTTGTGAGAACTCCAAGTGCCTGAGAAACAAAGTTCTCAAAACACTTGGATATGTCAGAAATAAGCCATAATAACTATATACTAACCATCTTCCATTTATATTTCTTTTTTTCTTTATTAAAAAGCTTTGTTACTTATTTCTATAAAAGTTACATTATAATCATTATTTATTTTTTTACCTCTGTCTTTAAATAATGGACTCTTTTTTTTGTTTATCTGTAACCTGCACTATTATACCGCTTTTATTGAAACCATAGGCAATAGTTGTTGCAATTATAAAACTGGAAGATCTTGTATATCTAAAGCCTGGCCCAAGTACAGGAAATCCTTGCGAATCTATTATCTCAAAATGCGCAGGATATTCATAAACTACTTGTGCGCTCAAATTATAGGGTAATTTTTCCCTTGGATCTGAACAAGAGAATAATACTAACACGAATATAAAAAAATATTTCATTATTGTACTGGCTTAAAAAAGTAAGTTCGTGTTCGCATCTTATAATACCTTAATTCCGTAGCATAAACCCTTGTGAGAATTCCAAGTGCCTGAGAAACAAAGTTCTTAAAACACTTAGATATGTCAGAAATTTCACCTATCTTGGTGCTGCAAACATAACAAGTAAGCAAAAAACTGACATGACAAAGGTAGCAATTAAAAACGTGAATGTCACTTCTTTCGGTGGATTTTATCATATTATGGACGTTTTCTCAAAGTTGGGCTTTGAAAAACTTACCGAATCTGTATTGGGTAAACGTGGAAGTAGCGGCAAAGCATTCTGTTATGGAAGTATTTTTGTGGTTTTTCATACTTCCCCATTGGTTTGGGTGGGGGGTCATGCTTAGAAAAGACCCAAGAAACACCAAAGCACCTCATATCAACATATAGAGCCTCAAAAAGACATCTCAACATATAAAATTTTCTCACAAGAAAAAATACTGCGGAATTGAATAATAGATGATAAACGACTATTTAAGGGAGGGCTACGTAATGGAGGCGACTTCAACCCGGTAGGGTTATTCATTAAAACCAACCGCATATACTTATGAGAGAGCAGTTCAAGCGACGAACTTCGCGCTCTCTACAGAAAAGAAGCGGACTTTTCACGTAAAAGGTACGGACGATTCTTACAAAAGGAGCGTACTTTGCGCAAAAAGGTACGGACTTTCTGCCTAAAAGGAACGCTCCTTTTCGAAGAAAAATAGGCAGAAACAAAAAAAACAAGGATGTGTTTCATCCTTGTTTTTACCTTCTCTACAGTACCTTTCTTTTCTCGTTGTAAAAAAAAAACGCAGAGACCACTTGCATACACATAGCGGTCTCGGCGTTTATGATTGTAGATGTTGTCAGCCTTTTAAGGGGCCTCACACATCAACCGATTTACTTGATATAGATCGGACGGATGCTGTACATATTATACTTCGGGTTGTACGGGCTGCGGCCCTTCGTCGTTCCATAGTGGAATTGGTTGCAGTGGAACATAAATTTGCCGGCGAAGGCAGCAGCTTGCATCTGATTTGATCCATCAGCCGTCCAATACATACCCCAGTTGCCCGGATTTGAGAGACGGCGCCAGCCTTCATTGTAGTCCGTGTACATACCACCGAAGGGGAAGAACACGCCTTTGCTAATATCTTCTTTCGTGAAGCACTTCATGTAGCAGTTTGCTCTGCTGATGTAGCCTGCGTCCTGATTAGAGCGACGGAGTCTTCTGCCATTTCTATCCAATACGTAGCCTTTCTGACATTCGTCTACCGTCGGGTCGAAGAGTAAGCCGTAAATACGATGACCTTCGTAACAATAGTAGCCAAAGTACTGGCCGGTATGGCGCATCAAACTCTCAAATTGAGCCTTTGTAGGCAGCGCATATTTGCCTTTTGAAGCATAGTGAGCCAAGTCGCCGAGGCGCTTATCTGAGTTGTAGCGAGTTTGGATATTTCCCCACGTTCCCCAGTAGCTGCTAATAGCAACGCGGCCATAGTTGTGTCCATAAACAATGTCGCCCCAACGGAAGTGGTCAAACTTTGAATTGCAGTAGTTGTCAGGAAGCGCGATCGTACCGATAGAAAGTTCGCCTTTCTTCTCCATGTAATAATAGTCCCACGGATTTAGCCAAGTGATAGCCCGGTTCCCAGCCGGCAATGCTCACCGTCGGGTCATATTGGAGGTTTGATCTACTCCACTTGATGCTATCGATCTCGATCCAAGGCTCTTCCTCGTCCATTTTGAGCGTATACGTGTAATATTTTGCACGCTCTACGACCATATCTTGCTTAACGCTTACGATAAAGGTTTCGCCATCAGCAGCCTCTACTCTGAAAGTAGGTCGGAAATGATTGTCAGGGAAGACAGCTACGTCCATCTGAGCGACCGGTTGTGCCGTTTCGACCGTATAGCCATCTTTGCTAGCAAACTTATAGTTGCTCGTGCGCAAATCAAACTCAGCTTCGTCGGGGACATTAGAAATCACGACGCGCTTTACGTTCGTAAGAAATCTATCGTTGATTTGGAACTTCAAGCGCAAGATCGTATATTGCTTCTGCATATCCACATGGCCCACGCCGGCAGCGCCGTCTAAGCGAATATTCTTCGTGATACCCCACGTATAGTCAATGTGTTTCATACCCTGCAACGTACCATTCTGGCCTTTCATATCCAACTGTAAAGTGCCGGGCTTTTGCTCTCTGGCGTTAAATCGAGCCGGATAGAAAAGCGCCACGTCATCACCTTGTTTGCAGTTTACCTCTCCGGAGAGGCGAGTGTCGTTTCCGCTCTCTTCAGCCGTCAGGATATCGAAGCCCTGCGGATCTGTGAGGTTGTATGCAAGGATTTTGTCACCTACTTCCCATTTTGATCCTGTCGTCAGGTCAATAATGGAGCGCAATGCCGGTTTTCCGTCAGCACCAGTTGCACCCGAGTTGCCCACGGTAATCGTTACCGGACGCTTCGCATTGGCATCGGGGTTCTGCGTGTTTGTATTTTCGCCGCCTACATCATTAGAGCAAGAAGCCAAGCCTAATGCCAATGCAGCAGATAACAAACTAAAAGTAATGATTCTCATATTTCGTAGTATTTAATTTGGCCGTTAATGTTTAGCGGTCTTTAATTTAAAATTTTGTGTTTTTGCCTTGTTAAGACAACTCAAGTCCTTCAGAAATAATTACAATTCCTCCTCTTCGTCGCCTAAGAAATCGGGCTTCTCCGGCATAGGGGTAGGCCGCTCACCCCACCGATTGTACCACCCCCACCGGGGTTAAAACCACCGCCACCCGCACCGGCGCCCGGGCTGGTGGTGATCATCGCTTCAATTTCCATTTCGAGGACCTCTACTTGCGGACAGAGATATGCACATCTCTGTTCCTTACTCTTTGTTACGTTCATAACGATTAATATAACTAACTTTTTTGTTCTTGTTTCTTAGTTGTTGTGGGCTCCTCGAGCAACCAAAGTCGCGGGTGGGCGAGTCAAAGGTCGGAGCACTGAGGGCGCAGAAGCGGAAAAAGAGTAGGAGCAATGGAGTTCGACGATCACCTCGTCCGGATTCTGTTTGACGCAGCATATCTTTCAACCTTGCTGTTTGCAGGATTGTGCCGCTCTGCAAAGCAAGATGCCTCTTACATCTTTACAGCGCACGTCGCAACCTAAATACTGCTTTCAAACCGCCGTTATGTATGATAGATAAGCAAATTGGGGAAGGAAGACGACAAAGCACTTTTCCAACTCTTTTCATCGGTAAAAGTAGGACAAAAGCTACAAAGTCGCACTAGCGTTTTTTGTAAATTGAGAATATTTACAACTGATTAAGTATGTTGTAAATCAGCCATAAAGACTTAAAATTTGTGACCTGTAACAATACGATAGAACGTCAGCCAAAGGATCTTTAAGTCTAAAAAAAGCGAGCGATGTTCAAGGTAATAGAGGTCGAGCTCGAGCCGGCGCAGCATCTTCTCCGGCGTATCCGTATAGCCATTATAAAGCGTGGCATACGACGTGACGCCCGGGCGGATTTGATACAAGAGCGGATAGCGCTGATCTTGGCGCACAATCTGCTCAATATAGAAGCGTCGCTCGGGCCGCGGACCGATAAAGGCCATATCGCCGCGCAGGACGTTCCACAGCTGGGGCAACTCATCCAAATGATGCTCACGCAAGAAGCGGCCTACGCGCGTCAAACGGGGATCTTTCCGCCCACGACAAAGCTGCGGGCCGGCCGCTTCGGCGTCATTGTGCATGCTACGAAACTTATACATGCGAAAGGGACGGCCATAGCGGCCAATGCGCGTCTGCTTGAAGAGAGCGGGCGCGCCATCGTCAAGTCTCACGGCAAGATAGCAGGCCAGCATAATCGGCGCAAAAAGCAATAGGCAAAGGAGCGCGATGGCTATATCGGCCATCCGCTTCAGCAGGCGCTCTGCGCAGTTCATACCATCGGGTATTGCGGGTCTGATCGTATCTCTCTTCATGGGTTTGGGTCTATCCCCGCAGCCCTTGCATAAGCGGGCGTCTGAGCGGCTTCGGGATCGTAATCGGCAGCGCGCAGCGGGTAGACGAAAAGGGCCTCCGGCGCGGGCAACGCAGCAAGATCTGCCATGGGGAAGTCCCAAAACCTGCGCGGGGTCTGCATGAAAAAACAGCAAAACAGGGGCTTTTATTGTCATCAGCACCCTATTTTTTTGCAAAAGTACAATGAAGAAATCAAAAATCGGCAGTTTGAGCCGACTTGATGTCATTTTTTTTGATTCGGCCGACCCGTTTTCCGACAAACAGCCCGCCATCAAGCGCCGCAAGAACCCGGCGCGGAGTTGCCGAAACTTCGATTGCGGAAGCCTCTCTCTTTTGCCTTTATTTTGAGCTTAGGCCTCTGATTTGTTATCTCTAATATGGCATATTAAAGCGCCAGCTTGTTGACCCATCCATCCCTTCATAACCATATTTTTGTTTACAAATGGCTACACTATACAAGGTTAACGTCCTTTTACTTCGTCATTTTTTTTGCTCGAAATCGTCCGTAGTACCAACTTTTCCGCGCCTTGCGCCCACAAAGTGTGCCTACCAATAGTCAAGTCTTCGCTTTCGGAGAAGCATTGCCCCATTTTTCCCACACGCAGTTTTGAACAAAACGTTTACGCTCACGAGGGTAAGACTTTTTTATCACGAGCGCAAACCTTTATCCTCGTGAGCGCAAACCTTTTTTATCGTGAGAAAAAAGTCGACTGCCGATACTGCAACGCAAGAAAAGTCCATCGGCCGCGCTTCGAAAGTGAGTCGGCAGCCATAAAAGGCGAACTGGCCGCATCGCTACAAGCGCCGGCAGCGACCGCTGCGGCCGACTGCGAGGCGCGAAGCCTACGACGCCAAACACCGCGCTACACATTATATATTATATATAGGTCGGCGGCAATGATTAACGACCACCGCGCCGAGCGAAAGCTGACGACCGGAAAAAACCGGCGCAGCGGCAGGCTTCACGGGTAAAATCTGCGCGACGCCATGCCGACAGAAGGCTGCACCAAAAAGGCAAGAAGCGGCGGGCGATAAACAGGCCTGAATTTGCAGCCGACTTAAATAATTTCAACATAAGGCACAACTTGTAAGAAACGCCACTTTTCCCCTCGTAATGGGAAAAAGTTGGCCTCGAAACCAAAAAAAAGCCCTTTTTACCTCTTATTTTGTAGAAAAAAGATGGAGAAATGTAAGGTTATTTCTTTTTTGATTATCTTTGTAGCTGCTTAAGCAATAACAAAAGATAAATGGAAAAAGTTGATAAATTAGATTTGAAGATTCTGAGCATCATCTCCGGCAACGCTCGCGTACCGTTTAAGGACGTGGCAGCCGTATGTGGTGTTTCGCGTGCAGCTATTCACCAGCGCGTACAGCGCCTTGTTGAGAATGGCGTTATCACAGGTTCCGGCTTTACGGTGAATCCGAAGAGCGTAGGCTTTAGCACGTGCACTTATGTTGGAATTTCGCTTGCTCGCGGCTCGATGTATCGCGAAGTAGCTGAACAATTGGAGAAGATACCTGAAATTGTAGAGTGTCATTATACGACGGGCAATTATATGATGCTTGTCAAACTTTACTGCCACGACAACGAAGATCTTATGCAATTGCTCAATGGTAAGATCCAAAGCATAGAGGGCGTGACGGCAACGGAGACTTTGATCTCTCTGGAGCAGACCGTCTCTCGCAATTTCCCCATACCGGGCGCCGACTTTGAGCTCCCGCCGCGGCAACGCAAGCCGGGACGCCGTCCGAAGGATCCCATTAATTAATGTATTACGAAGGCGCTCTTCTCGGACTTTGCACGTTTCTTATCATTGGCGTGTTTCACCCGATCGTCATCAAGTCTGAATATTATTTCGGCACACGCGTCTGGTGGATCTTCCTTGTGATAGGATTAGCTTGCCTTGGCGCTTCGCTCTTTGTGGCCTCACTTTTTTGGTCTTGCCTATGCGCTATTCTGGGCGTAACAAACTTATGGAGCATCCTGGAACTATTTGAGCAAAAAGAACGCGTGAAGAAAGGATGGTTTCCTGAGAACCCGAAAAGAAAAAGCCGTAAAAGCTAAATTGTATCATCGTCGAAGGCCGAAAGGCTCTCGACGATGATTGTTTGCAACCACGACAAAGCGAACCCAAAACGCGCCACCATGGCCGCCCTCCCGGCCGAACGGAGAGAAACTTCAGCACTTCAAGCTGCGATCCGGAGCACGGACCTGCGTCGCCCCTTTTGTTTTGACGCGCGACGAGGACGGCTCACTCCATTATATATTGAGGACTATGAATTTCGATATTAAAGCTGATTATTTGTCGGTCACGGACCATTTTCCAAACCATTCCGCACGCCCAATCATAGGCATTACGGGCAATTTTGGCAAATATGGCTGCCAACTCGCCGAAGGCTATTACGCCAGCATCGAAGCGGCGGGAGGCATACCTTTGGTTATTCCGCCGTCGGACAACCTTCTGTTGCTGCTTTCTATGCTCGACCGCATCGACGGCTTGATGCTCTCAGGCGGAGCCGATATCAACCCGCTCTATTTCGGGGAAGATCCGCTGCCGGCCTTGGGCGAAATCAATCCGAAACGCGACCGCAGCGAATTACTTTTGATTCAGCTCGCCTATGATCGGCAGATCCCGATGCTGGGCATTTGCCGAGGCATTCAGTCGTTAGCCATAGCGCTCGGCGGAACAGTGCACCAAGATTTGCGCACAGCTATGCCCGAACCTACGCCGCTCCTCAAACACGACCAAGAAATGCCGCGCGGCGTACCATCGCACTATGTGACGGCTGAACCGAACTCCATCGTCGCTCGTCTGCTCGGCGAACGCTTCGCGGTTAACTCCGTGCACCACCAAGCAGTGGCCGATCCCGGAAATCGCTTCCGCACGACAGCTTATGCGGCCGACGGCGTCATAGAAGCCATCGAGAGCAACGAAAAGAAAAGCATCGTCGGCGTACAATGGCACCCCGAATGCTTTTTGCAAGAAGGCGACAAGAGCCAGTTCCCCCTCTTCCGCTGGTTTGTGGAAGAAGCAGAATCGTATCGCCGCGCCGTAGCCACGCATCGCCAGATTGTGACGCTCGATTCCCACACCGATACACCCATGTTCTTTGATCAAGGCGTCCGTTTTGCGCAACGCGACCCAAAAATCTTAGTCGATATGCACAAATTAACGGAAGGTCACGTCGATGCAGTGGTTATGGCGGCCTATCTTCCGCAAGGCGAGCGCAGCGAAATAGGACATCACAACGCAGGCGCCAAAGCCTATCACTTACTTGGGGCGATCAAGGCGATGGTCAACGAGACCAAGAACGCGGTATTAGCCAACAGCCCCAACGATATTTTTAGGGCGAAGAACCATGACAAGCGCGCCATCCTTCTGGGCATTGAAAACGGCTACGCCATTGGGCACGACCTTGCAAATATAGAACTCTTCCGTCGAGAAGGCGTGATCTATATGACGCTCTGTCACAACGGCGACAACGATATTTGCGATTCCGCCGTGCGTTCCAAGAACGAGCACAACGGTTTAAGCGACTTTGGCCGCGAAGTCGTGCGCGAAATGAACCGCGTCGGGATGCTAATTGACCTCTCCCACGCCGGCGAGAAAACCTTTTACGACGTCCTCCATTACAGCAGCGTCCCCGTGGTCTGCACCCACAGTTGCTGCCGCGCATTATGCGACCACCCGCGCAACCTTACCGATGCCCAAATCCAAGCTTTGGCCGAAAAAGGTGGCGTTATTCAGATCACATTCTACAAAGGCTTTGCGCGAAGACGGCAAAGCCACCATCGACGACGTCGTGGCACACATTCTCCACGCGATAGACGTTGCCGGCATCGATCACGTAGGCATCGGCAGCGATTTTGACGGCGACGGCGGCGTACCCGGATTAGCGTCAGCCGCAGAAATGATCAACCTCACCCGACGCCTGATGGCCGCCGGCCTAAACCAGTCCCAGTTGCGCAAAATCTGGGGCGGCAACTTCATACATATTATGAGTCAGGCTCGCTTTCAGGGCGAAATCAAATTATAATCCAACTTCCCAACGTTCATACGGCCCGCTTTCAAGCTCACAATCCAACAAAAACATTCCCAATGAAACATACAGCAACCCTCCTCGCCACCCTCTTCGCCGCACTTTTGCTCAGCGCCTGCAAGTCCGGCAAGAGCGCCGACCAGTCTACGCCCGCCGCCGACCTATCGGCCGTGCGTTTCAACGCCGATTCAGCCTTCGCCTTCGTAAAAGCCCAGTGCGATTTCGGCGCCCGCGTCCCCAACAGTCCGGCCCACGACCGCTGCGCCGCCTATATCGTCACGCAGTTCAAGCGCTACGGCCTGCAAGTCCAAGAGCAGAAGACCACCCTCAAAGGCTGGGATGACAAGCAATTGAAATGCAACAACATCATCGCCTCCTATCGCCCCGAACTCAAGGACCGCATCGTCCTCTGCTCGCATTGGGACAGCCGCCCCTGGGCCGACGCCGACCCCGATAGCAGCAAGCACCATGAACCCGTGATGGCCGCCAACGACGGCGCGAGCGGAGTAGCCGTTTTATTGGAAATTGCCCGCCAAATCAAGGAAATCAACCCCTCATATGGGATAGATTTTGTCTGCTTCGATACAGAAGATTACGGCGCACCCTACTGGGGCAAGCAGAGCCCCGACCAGCAAGACTGGTGCTTAGGTTCGCACTATTGGGCCTCACATCTGCCCAAGGGCTACAAGCCGCGCTGCGGCATACTCTTGGATATGGTTGGCGGAAGTGACGCTCGCTTCCCCTTCGAGTATTTCGATGAAATACGCGCAAGATGTCGTAGCCCGCGTGTGGGCTGCCGCGGCAGCAGTCGGCGCCGACAATCTTTTTGTGCAAGACGACGGCACAATGGTAGAAGACGATCACATCCCGATGAACCAAATCGCAGGCATTCCGACCATTGATATCATCCCCAATACCGGCACAGGATTCAGCGAAACCTGGCATACGACGCGCGACACACCGGAAAACATTTCCGTCGATGTATTACGCGGCGTAGGGCAGACACTCATTCAGTTCCTACACGAAGAAAACAACCGCGCGAAGTAATTTTGCAGCCCGCGAAAGCGCAAATCTCACGCAGCATCTCCCAACTTAAAAATACACACAATGACGATCAACGAAATACAAGACGAAATCATCGAAGAATTTTCCCAGTTAGACGACTGGATGGACCGCTATCAGCTCCTCATCGATATGGGTGAGGGCGAGGAAGCCCTGCCCGCCGCCGACAAAACCGAAAGCAATCTTATCGATGGTTGCCAAAGCCGCGTCTGGCTCGTATGCGACGAGCACGACGGCCGCTTACAGTTTCGCGCAGAGAGCGATGCACTCATCGTAAAAGGCATTGTCAGCCTGCTTATTCGCGTTATGACAGACCATACACCCGACGAAATACTCGCCGCCGAACTCTATTTTATCGACCGTATCGGTTTGCGCGAGCATCTCTCCCCGACGCGTTCCAATGGGCTCTTGGCTATGGTCAAACAAATGCGAATGTACGCTTTAGTATATAAGACAAAAGCGGCCCAATAAGTCATACATACATTACCTACGAGGCATCTATGGTTGCACAGCGCTGCCGTTGATGCCTCAATCTTTCGATATGCGCCGATTTGCATCCATTCTCCTTTTGCTCAGCCTGCTGCTTCCTTTGGCCCGCCCTGCGTTTAGCCAAGGTCTCGAGGCCGGCTATGCCAACGGGCGTATGATCGGCATCGACCCCTACATAAAGGTCACGCGCGGCGGACCGATCCACAGCTTCGAAGGCGCATATATTTATATACCGCGCGCTACGGCCGATGGCTACGATGCGGCTTACGGGCACCCACACTTCCGCTTCGGCCTGCAAGTAGTTGATCTCTCACGCATCCGCCTGAAAGACCCCGACTTCCGGCCCTTGGCCGCCCCATCGCGTTTGGGTACGTCAGTCCTACTCTTTGCCGCCTTTGAGCGCCCACTCTTTCGCACGCCGCAAGGGTGGAGTTTGGATTATACACTGGCCCAAGGCCTCAGTCTGAACACGCACAAATGGCATCGCACGCGCAATCCGGAAAACGAAATGTTAGGCGGCCGCTTCGCGATCTACTTCGGCGCAGGCCTTCACGTTGCTTATCGGCGCGGCGGGTGGGAATTTCGCGCCGGTCCCGACTTCCTTCACCTTTCCAACAGCGCGCTCCATCGGCCTAATAAAGGGGCAAACGCCTGGCTGTTTCAAACCTCCGTGCGCCACTACTTCGATGCCGCTTCGCCCGACAGTCTTACGCGCCTACAAATCCCCTTTACCGACCGCGGCTTCTTGGTCGATGTCGATTATCGTTTAGGTTTGAAAACGTCCATCGGCGAATGGCTCTACGACCACAATGCGGAACGCTACGGCAACCCAATTCGCTATGGTTCTTACGTACTCTACGCCTCTCACGGCTTAGGTCTGGGCCTCCTCTACCGATACAATTTAAAGTATGCTTCGGGTCTCGGTCTCGACCTCACCTATGAGCCCTACGCCGGTCGTATTGAAGTGCAAAACCCCGCACGCCCTCACGACATCGGCAAGACGACGATCGGCCTGAGTATGCGCCACGAAGCCCGCTATCGGCGCTTGGCCGCCACCTTCGCCCTTGGCGTCTACCTACTCCGCCCACTGAAGCGCTACGCCTTGACCGACGAGGAGTATGGCTACTACGAACGCATCGGCCTCCGCTACGATTTTCCCTGCGGCCTACATACGGGCTTCAACATCCACGCCCACCGCACGAAAGCCTATGCCGGCGAGTGGTACGTTGGTTTTCGCTTCGCACCACGCAAGCAAAAATCCATAGCGCCTTACCGGCCATAGTCTCCAATTCAGCATTTTGCATCCCCCAAGTGCCCGACCGCCAACCCCGCCGGCGCACACGCTCAAACGAACAACGCAAAATGCCCCCAACAAATGTATATCTGTAATCTACAAAAGGCTCATTTCCCTATCCTTCCCACCTAATTTCCTTATTACACGTCCAGACATAGCCCCCACATAATCTAATCGTACACAAAAAAAACACCCAAACGCCAACCCAGCCATCCCATTTCCGCAACTACACATCCGCAAATAATCCCACAAAATTCCAACCCTGCACACGCTAACGCCCAAACGCTAACCCCGCCAACCCATTTCCGCAACCACACGCTCAAAAATAACCCCATCTAATCCCAATACTACGCTCACTAACACTCAAACACGAACTCTACCATCCCGTTTCCGCAACCACACACCCGAAAATAACCCCATCGGGGTTAGTCCTTTGGCAGGGCAGGGTTAAGGTGCGAAGCATCTTAACCCTGCCTAACGCGCCCCAACGTTGACAACCCCATAGGGTTGGTCTTTCAAAAACATCCACTCGTCCAAACGCAACGGACACCCTCCAAATAACAATCGACAAGATCAACGACATGCGTCGTTAGTGGCTGGGTTGCCGCTCCGCTGCTCAACCCTGCCACGATGAAAGACCAACCCTATGGGGTTGAGCACTATGTATACTTGCTTATCCGGGGTTAAGGCTCACTGTGCCTTAACCCCGGCCTACCAAAAGACCAACCCTAAGGGGTTGGGGTCGCTATTTATTGCATCGGGGTCGAATTATGCACGTCCCATTATTGTATATATGCAATTGTCGATTGGTTTCTTTATGGATTAGCTTAAATGCGGTACGCTTCACAACACAAATTCCTCAATAGAACTTGCACCGCTTCTGCCTAAGTCAAACTACCAATGCTTCCCCGCTTAATCTAATCCCAACACACTCAACCCATATTCCGCACAATCCCTCCACCAACGCCTTCTGCCGCAAATAACCCCTTCAATCCTCACATCTTGCACCAAATGAACCCCGAACGCCGACACGAATTTCCCAATCTCCACAACCAACGCCGCAAATAGGCCCAACAAATTCGCCCCACACGCCACGCAATTCCGCCCGCTAACGCTTTCCGCCTCAAATAACCCCATCGGGGTTAGTCCTTTGGCAGGGCAGGGTTAAAGCGTGCAGCGCTTTAACCCTGCCTAACGCGCCCCAACGTTGGCAACCCCTTAGGGTTGGTCTTTCAAAAACATCCGCTCATCCAAACGCAAGGGATAACGGCAAACAAAAAACGTTGGAAAACCCATTATCACCCACACGATCATTGACTTAAAAACGCCCCCACCCCACGCCCGACCTTTTTTATCACGATAACACACCTTTACGCTCACGATAAAAACAGCTTACGCTCGTGATGAAAAAGGTTTACCCTCACGAGCGCAAACATAATCGTTGGCCGCAGACGCTTAAAAAAATAGGCTTTGTTGCGTTTTTTGCAAAACCCCATCCTCGCTTTTCCAAACAAAAAATCGGAGCGGCAGGTGTTCCTGTCGCCCCGATTGATAGGGGTCGGCCGCAAATGGGTCGCGCGGCCGCAATAATGGTTGTCGCTAACGGCTATTGAGTCGCGCCGACTTGACAATCTCAACTTTGAAGATCAAAGTAGAATATGGCGGAATGCTACCCGTACCATTCTTGCCATAAGCCAAATCGTAGGGAAGGTAAAGCTCCCACGTGCTGCCCTCAGGCATAAGTTTGAGCGCTTCCGTCCAACCTTTGATCACTTGATTCGGCTTAAACTTAGCGGTCTGTCCGCGCTTGTATGAGGAATCAAAGATGGTGCCGTCCGTCAGGCGACCTTCGTAGTTTACCTCAACGAGCGTTGAATCGGTAGCCAAAGCGCCCTTACCGGCTTTCAAGATGCGATATTGCAAACCTGAAGGCAGGGTTACGACACCTTTCTTCTGCTTGTTGGCCGTAAGGAAGGCCTCATTTTCGAGTTTGTACTTGTTCTTGTAAAAATTAAACTGACGCTCGACGATAGCTTGTGCGCTATCTTCACGCAAAGCGTGTGGGCGCTTAAGAACCACGTCTGCAAGGCCGCGAACAAAGGCTTCTTTACTCATATACGTGGTATCGGACTTTCCCGTTGCGGCCTTGTTGACCTCGGAAATGACGCGTTCGTCGTTCATTTGCGCGATTTTTAAGCCGGCAGCTTGAGCTAAGATCAATTGGGCTTGCTGTTTGGGCGTGTTTCCTTGCATCATCTTGATGGCTTCTCCGAGATAAAGCGAATCTACGCCTTCTCGCGTCATCAAATAATCGCGCAAAGATGAGCCTTGGGCAACACCCATCGCATAACTAAACTCTTCTGCGCCTACGGGCTTGATATGCGTAGCAGCTGCTTCAACTGTGACAGCTTTTTTAGGCGCTTTCTTGCGCTTCTGCGCCGTCGCGCTGCAGACGCATGCTGCCAGCGCGATGACGAATAGTGATCTGAGTTTCATAATATCAATCGGCGTGATATATTATTTCACGGAGATGAGTTTCATCTTAAAGATAAGCGTAGAGAAAGGTGGGATGTTCTGGCCCGCACCGCGTGCGCCGTAACCCACATTCCAAGGAATGTAAACCTCCCACTCACTTCCGGCCGGCATATGTGTAAGCACGACTTGCCAACCCTTGACTACGGCGTTGACAGGGAAGGTTACAGGCTTCTCTGACTTGTCGAAGATGGTATCGTTAATGAGGCGGCCTTCGTATTCTACCTCCACGGTCTGATTTTCTTTGGCGATTGGGCCGTTGCCTTTCTTAATTTCTTTGTAAAGAACGCCTTCGGGCAACTTCTGAATGCCGGCTTCTTTTGCTTTATTGGCCATATAAGCTTCGTTTTTCTGCTTGTCGGCGCCGTGTTGCTTAGCCATCTCAACTTCTGCTGCGGCATTGATGCGCTCTTGGATGTACTCGTTGGCCGTTTCGCGCGTCAAAGGCTTGCCTTTATATTGCATTGAGCTCTTGTGATTGAGCGCATCGTAAACGCCGGCCAGATAGTTGGCGGTGCTAATCTTCTTCGTGCTGTCGGTAGCATAGATCTGCTGCTCTACGCCGGGGAAGAGGTTGTTCGCAATCTGCAAGCCCATCATCAAGCCGAGCGACTCAGAAAGTTTTTTGCTGTTACCGCGCGACTTCAAACCGTCCTTCATACCTTCGAAACTTGTCCAAGTTCTTCGCCGCTACGCCGGAACTTTGCATCATCTGCTTCGCGCCGGATACAGCCGTGAAGCCCATATCGTAAGCCAGCTTCTCAAACTCGTCATCCTTCATCTTAATGCTGTCTTTTGACTGCATTAGCTTCATCATTTTCTCATTGAGTGTTTTGAAAGCCTTTTCTATTTCGGCGTCCGCTTTCTTTTGTCCGTCCTTAAAGCCTTCAATGAACTTGTCAACATTGACTTTCTTGTCTGTTTTCTCACCAAAGAGTTGCTGTTCTATGGTCGGGAAAGTTTGTTGCGTCATCATCATGCCCGCTTGCAAGCCAAAGAAATTTGCTTGCTTCGTCGTATCTTTGGCCATTTTAAGACCTTCTTCCATACCATCAAGGAGCTTTGTGTTGTCAATCTTGATGGTGCTGTCAGGAAATGCCATCGCAAGCTGCGCAGAATCGGGCGCAGTGGCCATTCCGAGGGCATAGCTTAGCGAATCCACGTCGTTCTTTAGCGACGCTGTGTGTTTGGAGCAGCTCACGCCCATCAAGGCTGTGAGCAACAACATGGAAAGAACTTTGAATTTCATATTGTGTTTTGAAATTATCGGCCTCGCCCGGCGCGGTTTTAATCGCGCTGTTTGCTGCGCCGTGCTCAAGGCGTGCCGGATAGGTTAAAGATATTTGTTCGTGTGATGTATTTGTAAAATATTGGAGTCAGCGTTCTGCCGATCAGGACTTTGCCGGACCACAGGAAGTCGGGCGCATTAGCTACCCGCACCGCCTGCCGCGCGATCAATTCCGTCGAGCTGAATCTTAAATATGACGTTGGCAAAAGGCGGAATTGGTCCTGTGCCCTGCCCGCCGTAAGCTTTGTCGTAAGGGACGTAAACTTCCCAAATGCTGCCCACGGGCATATGCGTCAAGGCTATTTTCCAGCCTTCTATGGCCGTGCCGACGCTCATTTTAACCGGTTTTCCCGGCTGCCGCTCTATGGATGAGTCGAAAACCTTGCCGTCAACGAGCCGCCCTTCGTATTCTACTTCGACAATGGACGTATCTGAAGGAATTGCGCCCCCACCGGCCTTGATCACGCGGTAGAAAACGCCGCCCGGGAGTCGTTTTATGTCTTTTTGGCTCGCCAATTGCTTCAAGTAAGCATCGGCGGCTTTCTTCTGCGAACCGTATTGCGTCTCCAAAGCCTTTGAAGCCATCAGTTTTACGCGCTTATCGGCGTCCTGTCCGGCCAATGTCGGCGTAAGCTCCTGCCCATTTATTTTAAAGGCCGACTTCTTATGCAACCCTGCGGAGAAGCCTGCGAGGAAGTTTTTCAAACTGAGCATACGCGTCGTATCGCTGCCGAAAACCTGACGCTCAATTGTTGGAAACATCTGCGTCTTTATCTGCAATCCGGCTTGCACGCCGGCATAATAAGCCATTTGTTTCTTATCGTCGCCGGCCAGCGAACCGTCTTTCAGGCCGCGGATAAAGTCGTCGACATATTGAGAATCAATGCCCATTTGCCGGAAATAAGCCTCAATGCCTTGTGTATTGGCCATACCGATCTCATAACTGAGCGTATCCACATCGGTTTTCATCTCAGCCCTCGGCGCACTATGGCAAGATGCGAGAAAGATGCCGCCAAGCAACGGTAATAAGAATAAGCGCTTCATTGTAGCAAACTTTATTTAACCTTGATCAATTCGATATCAAAGACCAGCGCGGCATAAGGCGGAATCTGCTGCCCTGCACCGTGCGTGCCATAAGCCAGGTTATAAGGAATGAAGAGTCGATACTTAGCTCCTTCAGCCATAAGCTGCACGCCTTCCGTCCAGCCCTTGATCACTTGGTTCAAGCCGAAAGTAGCCGTCTGCCCGCGTTTATAAGATGAGTCGAACACCGTACCATCGATCAAGCGGCCCTCGTAATGACACTCCACCGTATCCGTTGCCGTCGGCTTACGTCCGATAGCGCTACGCAAAACCTCGTATTGCAGACCGCTGGGGAGCACGGTAACGCCCTCGCGCTTCGCATTGTCAGCCAAGTAGCGTTCTCCGGCTTCGCGCATAAACTTACCGCGCTCAGCCTCCTGCTGTTCCATAAACTGCTGCACGAGCATTTGCGCTTCCGTTTCGCCGATTTCCGGCTGTTCTCCTTTCAAAATATCGTCGATGGCTTTGCTGAAATCAGCCGTTACGAGGCTGTTCACGCCCAAGCCCTTAAGATTATTGGCGATGACTACGCCCAATGCATAACTGAGTTTGTCCATTTTCTCTATTGCTATCTTACTTTTTATCGGGCAAATGTACAACTTTTTTCGCTACCTTTGCGCAGTAGCCTATAAATTTAAGCAAGTATGAGACAGAAATTAGTTATTCTCTCAGGAGCCGGCATGAGCGCCGAAAGCGGCTTCAGTACTTTTCGCGACTCTGACGGTCTTTGGGAGCGATATCCCGTGGAGCAGGTCGCTACGCCCGAAGGCTGGCGGGCAGATCCCACTTTGGTGACAAACTTTTACAACTACCTGCGACGCCTGCTGGTTGATGCACGCCCCAATGAGGCCACCGCGGACTAGTTGCCTTGGAAGAGCAATTTGATGTGACCATCGTAACACAAAATGTGGACGATCTGCACGAACGAGCCGGCAGTTCGCACGTTATTCACCTCCACGGCGAACTCATGAAAGCATGCAGTTCGCGCGATCCTGACAACCCACGCTTATGGCAGACGCTTACTCCCGAACGCGTGGAGATACATCCCGGCGAGTTGGCCGCCGACGGCTCTTTATTGCGCCCTTGGATCGTATGGTTTGGCGAAGCCGTGCCCAACCTTGAGCAAGCAGCCAAAGAAGTGGCTAAAGCCGACATATTTGTCATCATCGGCTCATCCTTAAATGTTTATCCCGCAGCCGGATTAGTGCGTCATGTGCCCGACGGGGCCCAAATTTTCTTGATCGACCCTGCCGAAGTGTGCGTCCCTTCCAACCGCACGATCACCGTCTTGCGCCTACCGGCCTCCGAGGGTGTGAAAGAATTGTGTCGGCGCCTGCTTCCCGAATCTGAGATCTGACCGCCAAAGTGCGAAATTCTTATTTGCTTCATTTTTTCTCACGAGGATAAGCCTTTTTTATCACGAGCGCAAGCCTTTTTTATCGTGAGCGCAAACAGTTTTTATCACGATAAAAAACAACGCAAGCGGGATATGGCGGCGAAGTGGACGACTTAAAGCATTGATTTATGGAGAAATATAAACCATAAAACAAGAACGAAAGTCTTTGCGCTTACGGCAGTCGATATGGATCTTGAGACTTTTTCGATGAAAATCGGCGATGTGCAGAGCAGGAAAGCGCCTCGCGGCCTACCTTTTAGTCGCAAGTTTGCCAAAAGCAAACCTGCATACTTGTTATATTCTATCAGATTTTTCTGACAATTCGTCATTCGAAACAAATTATCAACACACACGCATCACACCTCATAGTAGGACATAAGGAAAGCTCGATGTCAGCTTGAAAAAGCAGAAGGGAAGAAATCGGAACCATCCTATTTATGCCTCAAATACAGGACTTTAAACTGCCACAAGCGGGACCTGATTCTCCGAAAAGGCATAAAAAAAGGGATACCTCTGTATCCCAACCTTGTTAACCTTAAATCTAATACTATGAAAAACACGATGCAAAGATACAAGGTTTGGATTCAGAATGCAAGTAATAAGACCTATTTTCTTTCAACATTAAGATTTTTTGCAGGATATGGAAACTTATATGCAATATCCACTTTGCAATATTTCCGTTTCCAAGACCTTAAAAATCAAATCCTGCTCAAAACCGCGCCCGGCTGCGTAGCGGATGAGTTTTTGCTGCAACTCATACGCAGAATCCGCTTTGACGCTTCTCTTCTTTGCCTGTAAGAGATTTTTCAGCGTATCGTAATAGACCTCTGCATCTATCTCCGCAAGCGCTGCTTCGATCTGCTCGCTCCCAACTCCCTTCAGCGCCAACGCCTGTCGCGTCTTGAAGCGCCCCCAGCGATCGTAGAGCGTTTTGTCGTGGACAAAAGCTCGCGCATAACGCGCTTCGTCGATGTAACCTTCAGTTTCGAGCCGATTGAGCAAGGTTTCTGCATCAGCGTGCGTCAGTCCGCCTTCGATAAACTTGCGCGCCCATTCGGATCGACAGTATTCTCGCTGCGCGCAGCGGGCTGCTGCACGTTTGTAAAGCTTTTCGGGTGAAATTCTATCTTTTGTCATTTCTTCAAAAACGCTCGGCAAACGAACCATAAGTGCTGCTTCAGCGCCGTGTCCCAACCGAAGTGGGTTGCCATTATGCGTAGGCGCTCCATCAAGCTGCGACGATGATTGCGCGTAGTAGTCCCTTCACTCAAATAATTGGCCACGACGAGGTGTGCATTCAAGAGTTTCAAACCGCGGCGTTCGGCTTCTTGCATAATACGCAAAGTCCAATCGTAATCAGCCGAGAATCGGTAGTTCGTATCATACAAACATTCGCGTGCCAAATCAGTGCGCGCAAAAAAAGCTTGGTGACAGACGAGCATTCCCTCCTTAAAGTCGCGCCACGATAAGCGCTCCGGTGGTGTCAGACGCCGACGCCGCAAAAAATTGCCAAAGCCATCGACCAAGTGAGTATCGCCATAGACCACGGCCGGCTGGGCCTCCTCTTGCGAAATGGCGCAAACGATGCGTGAAAGCGTATCAGTCGCGTAAAAACAATCGCCGGCGTTAAGAAAAATCACATAGCGCCCGGTCGTTAAGCCCAAGGCTTTGTTCATAGCATCGTAGATGCCTTTATCAGGTTCGCTCAGGCAGTTTATTTCATGCTTGATTGGCGCCGTACTGTTGCGCTCCATATAATGATGTATACGGTTCAACGTGTCGTCGGTCGAATTTCCGTCGATGATCAAGTGCTCTACGTAAGGATAATCCTGCTCCTCGACGCTGTTAATCGTGCGCCCGATGAGAGCGCCTGCGTTGTAGGCCACGGTGGCCACAGTTATTTTCAAAGGTTGACGTGCCATAGTCGGAGAGTATGCAGCTCAACGGCAGCAGCATACATATATAGCTGGTTTAAGATGTTTCATAAATAGCGCGATAACGTGCTGCCACGCGCGCTGCTCCATAGTTGGTTTCCGCCTTGCGGCGCGCATTGAGCGAAAGTTGGGGATAACTGCTTGTCGTTAAGACCTCAAAGAGTCGGCGCGCCAACGCTTCGGCGTCAGCCAAGGGCACTAAATAGCCGTTGAGGTCATCATCTACCATCTGCGGCAGACCTCCGACGCGGAAGCCCACGCAAGGCAGGCCGCAAGCCATCCCTTCAGCAATCGTGTTGGGCAAATTATCCATCAAAGTGGGCATTGCCAGCACGTCGGCCGCTCTGTATAAGAGTCGCATCTGTTCTGCTTGCGAAATATAGGCCTGCGGATAAACGACACAAAAGGGAAGCGCTCCGCCGCTATCGCGGCTTCGCGGCCCGCCAAGACGACGCCCCAGTCGGCTTTTCTCTCAGGCTGCGCCGCCATCAAGCGCTTTGCAGCTTCAATCAAGTATTGTATGCCTTTTTTTTCATCCGTCACGCGATAAGCAACAAAGAGAATCAGCCGCTTATCTTGCGGCAGGCCGAGCGCAGCCCGCGCTTCGGCTTTGCTACCGGGCGAAAAGAATTGCGTATCGATGGCGTTGGGGACGCTAAACACTTCCGAAGCTTGCAGCAGGGGGGCTTGGCGAGCCAGATCAGCAAGCCAATTGCTGCAAGCCACAATCTTCAAGCGCGCCGAACCGTAAGTAAGCATTTTTTTCTCAAACGTTTGTCGCGATAAGTCCTGCGCTGCAGGGCGCAAAAGTTTGGGGCAGTTGCCGCAAGAAGCCAGCCAGCCGCGACAATCTTCGGCGTGGTGGCAAATACCTGTGAGCGGCCACATATCATGTAGCGTCCACACAACTTTTTTTCCCGCCTTTAGCAGCTGCGCAACAGAGGCTAGCTCATCATACCCTGATTGATCCAATTCAGATGCACGACATCAGCCTCTTGCACCAAAGTTTGACGCAAGATGTTCGTACCAAAAGCGGCCGTGTCTACGACAAAAAGATTCCGCCTCCTGAATCCGTTGGCCGCCCATACGCCGGCGCGCTCAGCAAAGAAGTTAAAACGCTGCTGAAATCTACCCGGCAGCGCCACGACGTGCGGATCGGCCGACGTTTTGTCGCGCACGAGCATCGTCGCGTCCAGTCCGTCGCTGCGCAAAGCCTGCATCAGGCGCTTCGTAGCAATAGCCGCGCCGCCCATATTCTCAGCTGTATTTACAAGAACTATCTTCAAAGCGAAAAAGTCAAGGAGTCTGCGCCCCTATATATAATAATGACTCGACAAAGGTAATGAGAAAAAGCCGCGCCGCCAAGTTTCTATCGATTCCGAAGCGTCGCGAAGGCCGCGAGGGCCACCCTGCGGCGCGCGAGGCTTGCCTGCCGGCCGCGCGGCCTTGTTGCGCCAAAAGCCCGTTCCGACAAAACCGCCGCGCAGTCCGCCGCGCCGCCGCCCGCATCAAAGTCTGTCGGCGCACAGCCCGAAAAAACGCCGCACAAATAGATACAAAACGCGCACAAACGCAACAAAAACTAACAAAAACGCAGGAAAAATTTAGAATATTCTTTCATTTGCACCCTTCATATACATTCTTTTCGTATATTAGCCGCAAATAAACCTCCTTAAATTGGTATAACGTAAAAAAAACACCCCGACTATGGACACCATCGCCTCCTTTTGGATGCAGCTTTGGAGCGACACGCAGACGCTCCATCAAGCCTTGACCATCCTCATCTTTGTAGTTACGATCATTTTCTTTTTAATTGGCAAAATCAGGTCCGACATTGTCGCCCTCGGCTGTATGGCTGCGCTCATGCTCTGCGGGATTGTGACGCCCAAAGCCGCGCTCAGCGGTTTCGCCAACACGGCCGTCATCATCATGGTCTTCCTTTTCGTCGTCGGAGGTGCCATTTTCCAGACCGGATTGGCCAAGTATATAGCCGGTCGCTTTTTGCGGCTGGCCGGAACCAGCGAGAAAAACCTCTTCTTTGTCGTAATGATCGTCACCGCAGTTGTAGCCGCCTTCGTCAGCAATACGGGTACCGTCGCCATGCTCCTACCTATCGTCCTCGCCATGGCCAAAACGGCGGGCGTAAATCCATCCCGCTTGATGATGCCTTTGGCTTTTGCCTCGAGTATGGGCGGAATTTTAACCCTCATCGGTACGCCGCCCAACTTGATTGTCGATGATTACCTCCGCGACAACGGGCGCCCGGGCTTCGGCTTCTTCGAATTTACGCCGATTGGCCTCGTCCTGCTCCTCGTGGGCTTGATCTGCCTCTACCCGCTCTGCAAGTTTTTGCTTTCGGCCAAGGGAAAGGGCAACGAGGATGGAAACGACGACAAATCTCTCAACGAATTGCTCCACGAATATTCGATCGACAACAAAATATATCGCTTACAGATCAAAGGAGAGAGCCATCTCGTGGGCCATTCCGTTGGCGAGCTCGAGATCCACCAGCGTTACGACGTCCGCTTACTTGAAGTAAGACGCGCCAGAAGGTCGGCTTTTTTCAATGCCCACTTGCAAGAAGGCGTCTTGCCCGATACAATTTCCGCCTCGGCGATACGCTCTACGCCGTGGGCAAGCTGGAGAGCGTCGAGGCCTTTGCCAAGCATTGCGCGCTCACTATTTGCCACGACAAAGCTACTGAAGAGAACAGCCAATTAGACTTCTACGAACTGGGAATGGCTGAAATGCTACTCCTGCCCGACTCCCATTTCATCGGCCAAACGCTACGGGGCATGCAGTTTCGCAAGAATTTCGGCGTCAACGTCGTAGCCATTAAGCGCGGCGACGAATATGAATACGACGAAATCCAAGATGTGCAACTAAAAACGGGCGATATGCTCCTCGTTCACGGTGATTGGCACGGCATAGAAGGGCTTTCTCGAAAGCGTCGCGAATGGGTTACGATCGGCCGCCCTCAAGATATAGCCGAAAATGAGCCGCTCACCCACAAAGCCCCCTTGGCCAGCATCATTATGATTTTGATGATTATCGCGATGGTCTTTGCAGATCAGATCGGCGTAGCGCCTGTCACGTCCGTCATTACCGCCGGCGTCCTCATTGTCTTGACGCGCTGCATCCGATCTGCCGATGCCGCCTATCGAGCCATAGGTTGGGAGAGCATCGTACTCATCGCAGCGATGATGAGTATGTCTGTAGCACTGAGCGAGACGGGACTTTCAAAGATCATAGCCGACTCTATCGTCACCGGCCTCCAATCGTTCGGCCCTTACGGCGTATTGGCAGGCGTCTATCTCGTCACTTCGCTGCTCTCTACTTTTTTAAGCAATTCGGCAACGGCTATCCTGGTAGCCCCGATCGCTTGGGAAGCAGCCGCCAAACTGGGTGTCGACCCCCACGCCTTTATGATGACGGCCGCCGTGGCCGCAAGTGCCGTCTTCGCCACGCCGATCTGCACCCCGCCCAACGCCATGGTCATGACGGCCGGCCGATATACATTTGCCGACTATGCACGTGTGGGCCTCCCGCTCCAGCTTATTATGATGATCGCCTCGCTCTTGGTCATCCCCCTCTTCTTCCCGCTATAAGCAGAGCGGATCAGCCGTTGGGCGCAGCCGTCTAACATCGGCCGATGCTCCAAATAATAAAGCAACCGGCGCACGCGATTTCTCCGTGCGTCGGTTTTTTGCCTATCGAGGAGCAGCTTTTTCTTGCTGCGCACGCACGCTTTTAGAGCAACAATGCGCCCGCGCCCCTCCCGCATAGCCTGCGCAAGGGTTCTGAGGCTTTGCCTAACGATTCCAACGCATTATCTATCTATAAAACATTGATTTCAAAACGCACAACGCTAATCCGCACGGGGCCTCGCATCGGTTTCAGACGTTTTTCATCACGAGCGCAAACCCTTTTTATCACGAACACAAACCTTTTTTATCGTGAGCGCAAACCCTTTTCATCACGACAAAAAGCATCCGCGCCCCACGCTTCAAGCTCCAAGTTGGAGTAGGCCGTAGAGCAAAATCAAGTCCTGCAATCTTATTTTGCAAACCTGCTCATTTCCTCGCAGTGTGCAGATCCCTCGGCGATCAACGCAAGACATTCAGAAATACGTAAAAAGGATGAAAAGTCTTTGCCTATCAAGCCGTTTGCCTTACTTTTGCAGCTTGAATGATGATATAATTTATGAAAATTCGCATTTCCTTCGCTTTATGTTTGCTGCTCGCGGCCCTTTTCTCCACCTCTTGCATCCGCGAAGAGGCCGCTAATGCAGAATGCGACATTCTTGCGGTCGATAGCACTTGGCTTGCTGCGCAGCCCGCGGGATTTATTACGGGCAATCCGCTGATTCGCAACAACAGCGTTACGTTCTTGGTGCGTAAAAATGCCGACCGCACGCACCTGAATCCGGCTTTCCACATCACGCCGCGCGCCCGGCTCTTTTATAAGGACGCTGCGGGCAAACGCCCCTTTGACGCGACGGAATATCATGACTTCACTGCACCTCAAACTTACGTCGTGGTCTCTGAAGACGGAGCTTGGGAGAAGGAATATAAAGTGAGCTTTGAAGATCCGCAACCCATCGACAGCACAGACTTTGAGCATTTTGGCTACGATGAGCGCACGCAATATCAAATTCTGTATCAAACGCAAACGGATGGTAGCTTGAACGCCAACATCTGGGCCAGCGGCAACGCGGGCTTGCACTGACCGGCATGGCCCACACGCCGGAAGATTACCCGACAACCTTCGTCGACGGCGGACTGATGGGCCGCTGCGCAAAGCTGGAGACGAAGAGCACAGGCTCGTTTGGCAGTCGCGTGAAGATGCCCATAGCCGCCGGCAACTTGTTTATTGGCGAGTTTAAGGTAGCCCAAGCGATGCTCTATCCGCTCAAAGCCACGCGCTTTGGCCTCCAATTGGTCAAGAGCGAGCCACTTTCGCTCAGCGGATACTATAAGTATAAGGCGGGAAATGCGATGACCGATAAAAATGGACAGGTCTTGGCAAACCGCAAAGATACGTGCGACATTTATGCCGTACTCTACGAGGTCGATCCGACCCATTTCGTGCCGCTGCAGGGCGATGATGTGATGAGCAATCCGCGCATCGTCTCCATAGCAAGGCTCGATAACCCCGGCGAACCCAACCAATGGACGCACTTTAGCGCGCCCTTCCGCCACCAAAATGGGAAGTCGTTTGACGCCGGCCGTATGCGGCGCAACGGATACGCCATCGCCATCGTTATGACGTCGAGCCGGCAGGGCGCATTCTTTGAGGGCGCCGTCGGATCCACACTCTATGTCGACAATATTAAGATTACGTGGAAGCAATGAAAAGACGCTCTATACTCTGCACCCTACTTGCCGCTACGCTCTTCGGCTCTCTTTCAGCCCAGACGGCAGATACGCTTGACGTAAATGGCGCGGCGCCTTCAAAACGCTACGCAAAGGACACGGATCGCAACCTGATTCGCGCCGCACTCAAAGGGTGGCACGTCTCGATCGGAGCCGGTATCGCAATGGGCGGTGCTGCGCCGCTACCAATGCCACGCTCGATTCGAAAAATCGAAGGCTATGATCCGCTACTCAACCTCTCGATCGCCGGCATGGTACATAAGCGCTTCGATCATTCACCCTTCGGACTCAATATCGCATTGCGCTTGGAGAACAAAGGGATGAAGACGCGCGCCAATGTGAAGAACTATCACATGGAAATGACGGCCGACGACGGAGGCTATATGGAGGGCGCTTGGACCGGACACGTGATGACGAAATACAAAGCTACGTATCTCACGATCCCGATTACCTTGACTTATGACGTATCGCCGCGGTGGATACTCAATACCGGGCCTTATTTCAGCCTGCTGCTCGAAGGCAATTTCAACGGCGAGGCGTACAATGGCTATATCCGGCATCACAATCCTACGGGCGAAAAAGCCTACGTCTCGCACGCGACGTACGATTTCGGACGCAAGCTGCGCAAATTCGCGTGGGGCTGGCAGATTGGCGGAACTTTTCGCGCCTACAAGCATCTTTGCGTGACGGCAAATTTGGACTGGAATCTCAATGGTTTGTTCCCGACAGATTTTGAAAGCATCACCTTCCCGCTATATCCCATCTACGGCAACTTGGGCTTTGCTTATCAATTCTAAAAATCAGACGGCCGCAAACAAAACAAGGACATTTAACGACAACAACAAATTATGAAAAGAACATTACTCACCCTGCTGCTTTTAGTTGGCGTCTTCGCGACGATTAAAGCAGAAGATTTGACACCCAAGCTGAGGGCACGTACACCGGATCGCTCTTTATTTCGCTCGGATCACCGATTGACGACTCCGCAACGGGCTTGCCGAACCAGACGATCAGCATTGAGCGCATCGGAGAAAACCTCGTGCGCTTCACACTCAAGAATTTTTCCTTCGCAGCCGGAATGGAATTGGGCGACATCGTAATTGACCAAGTCAGCATTAAATCAGAAGCCGACAAAATTAAGTTTGCCACGACTGCGCCCAAGAATGTATCTTTTATGGGCGGAGCCGTAGAAGCCAGCGTTAAACTCAACGGCGACAACAGCTTTATCCAAGGCGACAGCGCCAGCATCGACGTCGACGTAGTATGGCTCAACGACGGCCAAGGCGGAAGCGGCACGCCGATCTACGTGCGTTTTGCCGGCAAGAAGCAGACTTCAGCCATCGAAAATGTGAAGGCCGACCGCCGCAATGCGAAACTTTACGACCTGCAAGGCCGCCCCGTGCAAGGAGAACCCAAACGCGGCGTCTTCGTACGCAACGGCAAGAAAGTAATTCTGCGTTAAAGCCCGCACAAAGCCTTACATCGCCGCGCGGAAGCACATCTTTCGGCGCGGCGATCGCATTTTCAGCCGCCAAAGTCCCAACATCCTCCGCCCAAGCCCCAACATAAAAACACGCATCACGCACCGCCGCATCACTTCTCCCCGCCTTCACGCGTTAAAACATTGAATTTGTTGTATATTTGCATAGATATTGACGCTCAATAATCCCATATACAACAACAAAAAAGGAATTCTCGTGAAAAAAACCGTATATATAGCGCTCGCATACCTATTAAGCATCGTCTTACTCGTAGCTTTGATGCCACGACAAAAGAAAATCGCCTTCGATTATGAGGAAGGACGGCCCTGGAAACACCTTCCGCTAATCGCCAACTACGACTTCCCGGTCTACAAAAGCGAAGCTACGATCGCCATGGAGCGAGATAGCGCGATGAAAACTTTCCAGCCGTTCTACAGCGTCAACATGCAGACGGCGCAGATCGAAGTGCGCCTCTTCAGGGCCGACTACAAAAAGGGAATGTTCCAGAAAGTGCCCGACAACTACGCACACTACATCGCCGAAATGCTCGCAAAAGTCTACGAAGCCGGAATCGTATCGACCGAGGGTATGAGCGAGCTGATGCGCAACGGCTCCACGGCCATCCGCATCGTAAACGGGAAAGAGGCAGTCTCAGTTCCCATCTCCGGCATCTACTCCACGCGCACCGCCTACGAGTATATTATGCACAACGATACGATCAATTATCGCCGAGATATACTTATGCGCTGTAATATCAACAACTATCTGACGCAAAACCTGCTTTATGACGTCAAACGAACCGACGGCGCGAAAGCAGATCTCATCAGCAGTCTATCAGCAGCCAACGGAATGGTCCTCAAAGGCCAGCGCATCATCGACCGCGGCGAGATTGTCTCGGCGCGGCAAAAGCAATTGATCGACTCGTACACAAAAGAGAGCAAGCGGCGCAGCGAAATACGCACCGACTTCTGGGAACAAGTCAGCGGGCAAGCGCTTTTGGTCTTCCTCATCTTGGGTTTCTTCCCCATTTATCTGAAAATGTTCCGCCCCGACTATTTCCGGTCGACCTCCACCTTGCTCTTTTTCTTCACGCTACTCGTACTTTTTCCGCTGCTGACGTACAGCGTCGTGCGTTTCTCCCTCGCGGCGGTCTACATTATCCCCTACGCCATCGTTCCCTTCTTCATCCGCATCTTCCTCGACTCGCGCACGGCCACGATGGCTCTGATCGTCGTCGTCTTGCTTTCGGCTATCGGGGTGCAGATGTCGTTTGAGTTTATCTTACTCCAACTCTACATGGGCCTTACCGCGATTTACGGCATCCGCGAACTGACGCAGCGCAGCCAGATCATACGCGTTGTCGGCTTAGTCTTTGTGGTCGGTCTGACGGCACAGCTTGGGCAGGATATGCTCGAGGGCCTCTCATTCTCCCAACTAAGTCTCTACCGCTACCTCTACATCACCTTCAGTTGTTTCCAACTTCTCTTTGCTTACCCCTTGATGTACGTCATCGAGCGCGTATTCCGCTTCACCTCGAGCGTGACACTCATTGAGTTGACCAACATCAACCACCCCCTGCTTCGGCGTATGTCCAAGGTGGCCCAAGGTACGCTCAACCATTCTATGCAGGTGTCCAACCTGGCCGCCGAAGTGGCACTGAAAATCGGAGCCAGCTCTCAGCTTGTACGAACCGGCGCCCTCTATCACGACATTGGGAAGATGCTCAACCCACTCTTCTTCACGGAGAATCAGAACGGCGTCAACCCCCACGATGCGTTGGAAGCGAAAGATGGATTTTCGAAAGAGGAGCGCAGCGCACAGATCATCATCGGCCACGTCACGGAAGGCCTCCGCTTGGCTGAAAAGCACCATCTCCCGAAAAGCATCTGCAACTTCATACGCACGCACCACGGGCGTGGAAAGTGAAATACTTCTACATACAATGGCAAAACGAGCACCCCGACGAGACGCCGCGCGATGCCCTTTTCACCTACCCGGGTCCTAATCCGACAACCAAAGAACAAGCTATTCTGATGATGTGCGACGCCGTAGAAGCCAGTTCGCGCAGCTTAAAAGAATACACGAAGGAGAGTTTGACCGAGTTGGTCAATCGCATCATCGACACGCAAGTGGCCGACGGCGCCTTCCTCCGATGCCCCATCACCTTCCGCGACATTTCCGACGCGAAAGACGTATTGATCGACAACCTCAAGACGATTTACCACACGCGCATCGCCTATCCTACGCTCCACCCGCACCAAGAAGAGCGCCCGGCGCGCACACGCCGTCGCGGCGGAAGCCTTTTCACCTCCTTGCGGCGCAATTCGTAGGCCGCCGGTGGTGCAGCGCGTCCCCACACATCTATATATAGGCACACGCCGTTTGGTTTGTGCTTGATTCCTACAAAGGTCTGCTTCGGCAGGCCTTTTTTGTAGCCTGTCAGTGGGCCGGCGATGATGCGGCCATCACACTTTCGGAAAATAATAGTCGGAAAACGGCGGCCGGACCATTTACCGCCCATCGCTGCCGGCAAGCCGCTGCACGCTGCGCGCCCATCCGCGGCCAACGCTTCGGCAAGGGCGTTTTCAAGGGTTAGGCAATGCCTCACAATAGGGCGCGCATAAAGACTTACATCTCAACGATTTGCGGCACAAAGCATCGACTTCGACCCTTTTTGATCACGATAAAAAAGGTTTACGCTCACGATAAAAAAGGCTTGCGCTCGTGATAAAAAAGGTGTACGCTCGTGATGAAAAAGGTTTTAATTGCGACGGCAAACACAAAAAGCACACCGGAGGCGCGCGCAAAACCCCATGTTTGGCCCATAAAAACCAATGGTTCATCATCGAATATCCCTATTTCCTTGATCACGTGTCAACCCCGCCGGCCGCGCGCAAAGGTGAGCATCGCCGCCCCCTTGCCGGAAGGCTAAAAAAACCGATGGCCGTAATCTGAAAACAGACTACGACCATCGGCCAACCAAACGCTGAGGCTGCGCGCGCCTCAATTTATTTTTCCAATTTCCACGTTGCGCCGTCCTTCGTATCCTTTACGGCGAAGCCCAAAGCGGCCAAGTCGTCGCGAATCTTGTCGCTCGTAGCCCAATCTTTGGCGGCCTTGGCCTGCTGCCTTACATCGAGCAGGAGATCTACGGCCTTGCCAAAACTTTCCTCGCGCTGCTCGTTGCCGTCAGCTTCGGGCTTGAGTCCTAACAAGTCGAAAGCAAACAGACTGAAGACGCGCTTCAGAGCTTCCAAGCCGTCGGGCGTGATCGTCGTCTGCTTGTCGGTCACTTGGTTGATCAGTCGGCACGCGTCGAAAAGGTGACTGATCACGATGGGCGAGTTCAGGTCGTCGTTTAAGGCCGCATAGCAGCGCTCCGACAGACCTTCGGCATAGCTTTCCGTGATTTCTCCGCCGTCGATACCCGCTAAGCGCCCCAAAGTGGCGAAGCCCTCCATCAGGCGATCGAGGCCCTTGCGGCTGGCCTGAAGCGCTTCGTTGGAAAAGTCGACCGTTGAGCGATAATGGGCTTGCAAAATAAAGAAACGAATGGTCATCGGCGAATAGGGCTGGTCCAGTTTCGGGTGATCGCCCGTAAAGAATTGCTCCAGCGTAATGAAATTGCCGAGACTTTTTCCCATCTTCTGGCCGTTGATCGTGATCATATTGTTGTGCATCCAGTAGCGCACCATTTGTTCCCCTTCGGCCGCGACGGCTTGCGCTATTTCGCATTCGTGATGTGGGAAGACGAGGTCCATACCTCCGCCGTGGATGTCGAAATGATCGCCCAAGTACTTGCGTCCCATAGCCGTACATTCGCAATGCCAGCCCGGAAATCCGTCGCCCCAAGGAGATGGCCAGCGCATAATATGCTCCGGGCGGGCTTTTTTCCAAAGGGCGAAGTCTACTTGATTGCGCTTTTCGTCTACACCGTCCAATGTTCGGCTCGCGTCAATGGTATCTTCGAGGTTGCGCCCCGAGAGTATGCCGTAGTGATACTTGGTGTTGTATTTTTCTACATCAAAGTAAATCGACCCGTTGCGCTCATATGCGTAGCCGTTATCCAGAATCTTTTGCACGAGCGCTTCTTGTTCGATAATGTGACCCGAAGCTTGCGGCTCAATACTGGGCGGCAGGACGTTGAGATCGTCCATTGCTTTGTGAAAACGGTTACTATAATGCTGCGCAACCTCCATCGGCTCGAGCTGTTCGAGCTTCGCCTTCTTGGCAATCTTGTCTTCGCCTTCGTCGGCATCGTGCTCGAGGTGGCCAACGTCAGTTATGTTGCGCACGTAGCGCACCTTGTAGCCTTCGTTCTTTAACAGGCGAAACAGCAGGTCAAAGGTGATGGCCGGACGAGCGTGGCCCAGATGCGGATCGCCATAGACCGTCGGCCCGCACACGTACATCCCGACGCGGCCGGGGTGTAAAGGCTTAAATTCTTCTTTCTTGCGCGTCAGCGTATTGTGGATAAATAATTTGTGCTCAGTCATAACCTAATCTTAACGTTGATGAAGTGCAAAGTTACGAAACCCCAACGATTTATAAGTAAAAGGCGGGGTGAATCTTTCCGACAACGGCTTCAGCTGATGCTGATTGCGCGCTGCGGGAAGCGGGTTGCGTTCGCTCAAAAGCGAGAGGGCGGCGAGCGATGGCGGGAGCGGCGAACGAAAAAGCCGGCCCGCGGCGTGCGTGGGTCGGCCCTCTATATATAATAATGTGTCGGGGCGGGTCAGAACAAAGCCTTCTGCGTACTGTGGAGCGTCAGCATATCGCGCGGTACGACTTTTTGGACCTCTTCGACAATAAGATCGCGTAGCGCGATGCGAATAAAATCTTTATTGGTCAACAATACGATTTTGCGCGTCGGAACGGGGATGGCGAAAGGACGAACCAGCGGGCGCCGGCTCTCGTCTAATTGCAGCATAGCCAACTCGGGGATGAACGTAACGCCCTTTCCTTTCTCGACAAGTCGCATAAAGGTTTCTATACTTCCTAAGTTGTAGGCCTTTTTGCTGTGTGAAGCGGCTTTAAGTTGGCAGAATTTGACCAGCTGATCGCGAAAGCAGTGGCCCTCATCCAAGAGCCATAAATATTCGTCTTTAAGATCTGCGGATTTAATCGAACTCTTGGCGGCGAGGGGGTCGCTTTCGGCGATGTAGGCCAAGAATTGTTCGTAAAAAAAGCGTGTGTGCGCTGAAGCGGTCCATATCTTCGAGCTCGGCCACAATACCTGCGTCGATCTCGTTCCGGTCCAAGGCGCGCTTAATCTCGGCCGTCTTCATCTCAATAAAGCGCACGTCGGTGTCGGGATAGGTTTGCATCAACTGCGGCAAGAATCTTGGCAACAAATAAGGCGCTATCGTGGGCAGAATGCCAATGCTAAAAGTGCCTTTGAGCGAATGTTGCGCCTCGTTGACGGCTTCTTTGAGGCGCTGAGCACGCTGCAGAATTTCCTCAGCCCGCTCTAAGATGATCAAACCGACAGGTGTGGGCGTCACGGGTTGCTTGCGGCGCTCGAAAATCTTTGCGCCCAATTCTTCTTCCAGCTTTTGTATCATCGCGCTGAGCGTCGGCTGCGTCACGCCACACGCATCGGCGGCCTTGGCAAACTGACGGTGGCGCGCAAGGGCGATAATATACTCCAATTGTTGCAGGGTCATAGTAAGAAATTATGGTTTGCAAATATACAAAGTTTGAGTTTAACGGCGCGTAGTCTTGACGGCTTTCTACGGATCGGCTTCTGCAAAGATCAACTTAAAATCTGAAGCGCCACGCATTTATTTTCAAGCCGCAGCGTTTTTATTTTTCTCGCTCAATATACTGATATTCGGATGTTTATATCCAATTATAGATTTCTTCAATAAGGATATAGAAATTCTCTGTTGCGAAAGAAAACATACTACTCTAACTTTGCATCACCAAACAGAGAGAAAGCGGCAGCGAAAGTCGACGCTACGATTTCAAAACCGCAAACATAACGATTAAAAGAGAAAGATTATGAAAATTGAAATGCCAAAACTGCCCTACGAATTCGGCGCGCTTTCGCCGGTAATCAGTGAGCAGACGATGAACTTCCATTACGGAAAACATTTGCAAAACTACGTGAACACCTTGGGCAATCTTGTGAAAGATTCTGACTTGGAAGGAAAATCCGTAGAAGAGATTGTGAAGCAAGCGCCCTTGGGCCCGATCTACAACAACGCAGGCCAGGTACTCAACCACACGCTTTACTTCACGCAGTTCAAGCCCGCATCGGCCGACAATCGTCCGGAAGGCCGCTTGGCTCAACTTATCGAAGAGGCTTTTGGAAGTTTCGACGACTTCAAGCAGCAATTCGCGCAGGCAGCCGCTACACTCTTCGGCTCCGGCTGGGCTTGGCTTTCGCAAGACGAAGCAGGCAAACTCGTCATCACGAAAGAGCCCAACGGCGACAACCCTTTGCGCGCCGGACTCAATCCGCTCGTCGGCATCGACGTATGGGAGCACGCTTACTATCTTGATTTCCAAAACCGCCGTGTGGATCACATCGCATCACTTTGGAATATCATCGACTGGAAGGCCGTTGAAGCACGCCTCAAGTAAGAAATTTTCGGAACACAACAATCACAACATACAATTACATTAAAACAACATCACAATGGAATCAATAATCAATGCACAAATGCCCGAATTCAAAGTTCAGGCATACCACAACAACGAGTTCATAACCGTATCCAGCGACGACTTGAAAGGCAAATGGGCCGTTTTCTTCTTCTATCCTGCCGATTTCACCTTCATCTGCCCGACGGAGCTTGAGGATCTCGCCAGCAAATATGAAGAGTTGAAGAAAATGGGTGTCGAAGTATTCTCCGTAAGTACCGACAGCCACTTCGTACACAAAGCTTGGCACGACACTTCAGAGCGTATTCGCAAGATCAACTACCCGATGTTGGCCGACACGAAGGGCGATTTGAGCCGCGGCTTCGGAGTTTACATTGAAGAGGAAGGCATGGCATATCGCGGCACGTTCCTCGTAGATCCCGAGGGCAAGATTAAGCTCGCCGAGATCCAAGACAACAGCATCGGCCGCAATGCAGACGAACTCGTGAGAAAGGTTAAGGCCGCTCAATTCGTAGCTGCGCACCCCGGCGAGGTATGTCCCGCCAAGTGGAACGAAGGTCAGGAGACCCTCAAGCCCAGCATCGACTTGGTTGGCAAGTTATAAGGAGCACAACAACCATAATATATTCCCTTTAAGCCTCTCTCTTGCAAAAGCAATCCTTGTTAGGAGAGAGGCTTTTTGATTCTCAAAAAAAGACTTTTAATTATGCTGGAAGCAGGTATCATACAACAATTGCGAGAGATTTTTTCTACGCTCGCTCATCATATTACGTTTCGCGCGACGTTGGCTACGGGCCGACCGGAGAATGAAGATTTGCGCGCTTTCTTGGAAGACGTAGCTGCCGTTTCTGATCACATCGACTGCACCTTTGACGAGGCGCAGACGCAGCAAAGTCTTTTTTCGATTTTGCTCGACGGCCAAGAGACGGGCATCCGCTTTCGTGGCATCCCCAACGGCCACGAATTTACCTCGCTCCTCCTCGCCGTGCTCAATGCCGACGGGCAGGCAAGAATCTCCCCGATGAGAGCACCGCGCGCCGTATCAAGGCTTTGCAAGGCCCCGTTCGCCTGACGACTTACGTATCGCTCACGTGCACCAACTGCCCCGACGTCGTGCAGGCCCTCAACGTGATGGCTTTGCTCAATCCGGCCATTGAGCACGAAATGGTCGACGGCGCCTTGTATCAAGAAGAGGTCGACAAGCTCGCCATTCAAGGCGTACCGGCCGTATATTTGGACGGCAAACTCCTCCACAGCGGGCGCGGCAATCTGGGCGAACTACTCGAAAAACTGAGTGAGACGGTTGGCGAGGCTGAAGATGCCGACGCGCAACCCATCGAGCACCATTATGATCTCCTCGTCTTAGGCGGAGGTCCGGCCGGCGCTTCAGCCGCCATCTATTCGGCTCGAAAGGGGCTGAAAGTGGCAGTCGTGGCGCAACGCATCGGCGGACAAGTAAAGGAGACGACGGCTATCGAGAACCTCATTTCCGTCACACGCACCACCGGCGAAACGCTGGCATCCGATTTGCGCAAACATATGGACGCTTACGGCATCGACATCTTCGAAAACAGAACTTATCAAAGCCTTTCGCTGGAAGGCAAGGAGAAGAGTGTCGAAGTAGGAGGACAAGAAAAATTCTTCGCTCCGGCCGTGATTATCGCAACGGGTGCCAATTGGCGCAAACTCAACGTCGATGACGAGGCCAAATACATTGGGCACGGGGTGCATTTCTGCCCGCATTGCGACGGCCCGTTCTATAAAGGAAAAGACGTGGCCGTAGTGGGCGGCGGCAACTCCGGCATCGAGGCGGCCATCGACTTGGCCAGCATCTGCCGACACGTAACGGTGCTCGAGTTCCTCGACACGCTGAAGGCCGACACCGTATTGCAAGAAAAACTCAAACAGCTGCCCAACGTCGATGTCTACCTCTCTACCGAGACGAAGCAGGTCATCGGCGACGGCGACAAGGTCACGGCGATCCGCATCGCAGACCGCACCAACGGCGAGGAGAAAACCATCGATCTGGACGGCATTTCGTACAAATAGGTCTGATGCCCAACAGCGGCCCCTTTGCCGACAGCCTGGAGACGACGCCACGCCGCGAAATAAAGATCGACGAATATTGCCGCACCTCCCTACCCGGCGTCTATGCAGCCGGCGACGTTTCGAGCGTGCCTTACAAGCAAATCGTCATCGCAATGGGCGAAGGCGCGAAAGCTGCCCTCTCGGCCTTTGAAGATAGAATGAGAACATAGACATACATATTATCGATTTGACACATTTCATTATCTATTCTCTATTTGTGAAAGTCCCGTCCTCTCTTGTTGAGGGCGGGACTTTTCTCTTCTTCTCCGGCAAGCGGCCGATCGACCTTCGCGGCCTCATCCGTGCGCAGGGCGTCGTCTCCGGCCCGCAGCGTTTGCCGTCAGCCCATTCTTCTACTTTTTTAAGTTAAGATACGCCTGCAAACGCCTTGCATTTGCTCTGCCCAAAGCCTATGAATGCAAGGCCGACATCCGACGCCGTACCTTTTCGATCACGATAAAAAGCGTTTGCGCTCGTGAGAACAAAGGTTTGCGCTCACGATAAAAAAGGTTTCACCTCACGAGCGCAAGCCTCCGCACCCAATGCGGCGGCCACTAAAAGTCGATGCTCGATGCACTTATGGCCAACGATTCGTCATTCGTAGCCCATCATCGCCCTCAACCTCAAGCCACCTCGCCGACCAAGTGTCCGAGCGAACCATTGGCAAAAGGGCCGAAAAAAAGCGGGCCGCCCACCAAGGGGTCAGCCCGCTCCGACTTTATCAATTTGAGGTTTATTTCAAAACACCCAATTCCTTGCCCACCTTGATGAAGGCTGCGATGCACTTGTCGAGATGCTCACGCGTATGGCCGGCACTCAATTGCACGCGGATGCGAGCCTCGCCCTTCGGAACGACAGGATAGTAGAAGCCCGTCACGTATATGCCCTCCTCTTGGAGTCTGGCAGCATACTTCTGCGAAAGCGGAGCATCGTAGAGCATCACGGCGCAGATGGCGCTCTGCGTCGGCTTGATGTCGAAGCCGGCAGCCATCATCTTGTCGCGGAAGTATTCTACGTTTTCTACCAAGCGGTCGTGGATTTCGTTGCTCTCGCCCAACATCTTGAACGTCTCGATGGCAGCGCCGACAATTGCGGGCGCCACGCTGTTGGAGAAGAGATACGGACGACTGCGTTGGCGCAAGATGTCGATAATCTCCTTGCGACCTGTCGTGAAACCGCCCATTGCACCACCAAAAGCCTTGCCCAGCGTGCCGGTGTAGATGTCTACACGGCCGTAAGTCTTGAAAAATTCGCTGACGCCGTGACCCGTTGCGCCGACAACGCCGGCTGAGTGGCTCTCGTCGACCATTACGAGCGCGTTATATTTCTCTGCTAAATCGCAGATCTTATCTAATGGTGCTACATTGCCATCCATGGAGAAAACACCGTCAGTACAGATGATGCGGAAGCGTTGCGCTTGCGCCTCTTTCAAGCAGCGCTCGAGATCTTCCATATCGGCGTTGGCATAACGATAGCGCTGCGCCTTGCAGAGGCGGACGCCGTCGATGATGGATGCGTGGTTGAGGGCGTCGGATATGATGGCGTCGTCTTTCGTCAAAAGCGGTTCAAACACACCGCCGTTTGCGTCGAAGCAAGCTGCGTAGAGGATGGTATCTTCCGTCTTGAAGTAGTCGGAAATAGCGGCTTCGAGCGTTTTGTGTCCGTCCATCGTGCCGCAGATGAAGCGCACGGACGACATACCATAGCCGCGCTTGTCCATCATGTCCTTGGCAGCTTGAATAAGCCGAGGATGGTTGGAAAGGCCGAGGTAGTTGTTGGCGCAGAAGTTGATCACCTCTTTGCCGGCTACGTTGATTGCCGCTGCTTGCGGGCTTTCGATGATACGTTCACTCTTGTAGAGACCTGCATCTTTGATCTCCTGCAACTGAGCTTGCAGGTGCTTTTGAAATTCTCCGTACATGTGTGTATAGTATTAAATGAATATAATCGTTACCATAGATTTCGGCCGGCGCAATCTTATACGGCGAAGCCTTCGTGCGGGTTAAAAGGCGCATAAAAAGCCCCCATCTCCGCCGAAAATCGCGCTAATCACAGCACAAAGTAAGCCCTTTTTATCGAATTTATCAAGTCGGCGCTATGAAATCTTGAAAAAAAAACGTTACTTTGCAACAACTTTAATTTAACTCTTAATTTCCTTGGTATGAAAAATATCCTTGTCATTGGCTCAACGGGCCAAATCGGCTCCGAGCTGACCATGAAGCTGCGCAGCATTTACGGTAATGATCACGTAGTCGCAGGCTACATTACAGGACAAGAGCCTACGGGCATTCTTTTAGAAAGCGGACCGTCAGCCTTGTGCGACGTAACGGACGGCGAAGCTATTGCTGCCGTTGTGAAGCAATACAATATCGACGCCATTTACAACTTGGCGGCGCTGCTCTCTGTCGTAGCGGAGCGCAAACCGCTGCTGGCGTGGAAAATCGGCATTGATGGGTTGCTGAAAGTCTTAGAAGTGGCGCGCGAGAACAATTGCGCAGTCTTCACGCCCAGCTCTATTGGTTCGTTTGGTCCGGAAACGCCGGCCGACAGTACGCCGCAGGATACCATACAACGACCCCGCACGATTTACGGTGTGAGCAAGGTGACGACAGAGTTGCTCAGCGATTATTATCATCGCAAGTACGGCACGGACACGCGCAGCGTGCGCTTCCCGGGTTTGATTTCCAACGTAACGCCTCCAGGCGGCGGCACGACAGACTACGCGGTCGACATTTATTATAGCGCTGTGCGCGGCGAGAAGTTTGTTTGCCCGATCGGCAAAGGCACCATGATGGATATGATGTATATGCCTGATGCACTCAATGCCTGCGTGCAGTTGATGGAAGCTGATCCCGCTCGCCTCATACACTACAATGGCTTCAACATAGCCAGCATGAGCTTCGACCCGGGAAGCGATTTACACGGCGATCAAGAAGTATCGCCCGCAATTTGAGATGGTTTACGAGGTAGATCCTTTGAAGCAAAGCATCGCTGACAGCTGGCCCAACAGCTTAGATGACACTTGCGCGCGTCAAGAGTGGGGTTGGAATCCGCAATACGACCTCGATTCGATGACGAAGGATATGTTGGAGAAACTGGAAGCGCGCTTGCTGAAGTAAGAATCTGACAAAGCAATCTTTTAATTTATCTGTGTGGAGGCGATCAAGCCGCTTCCGCCGGATAAATTGCGCCTTGCGCGCACAATATATATAATGTGTACGACCACGGCCAAGTGCTGTGGTCGTATTGTTGCTCTGCGCCGGCTATAGAAGGGCGTTTGGTGTGCCGCAAGGCGGAATCCGGAGGCGCGGGGCAAGATATAGCGCGCGGCAATGCCCAACGCGAGCGGCGGAACATCGGAAAGAAGCGCCGCGCAGCAAGAATGGCGCAATCAGAAGCGGGATCAGCGAAGCGACAAACACCTTGTATGCGTAAAAATAACGGCGCAGATGTTTGGCAGTTTCGATTATTATTGCGAATATTGCAAAATTAAAAAGGTAGATATATGAAAAAAGTAACTCTTTTCTTGCCCCTGCTTTTGCTATTCGGCTTTTTGTTGACGTCTTGCGAAACTAACGAGCCGAAGGTGCCGGACAACGTGCGCCAAAGCATAAAAGGCAACTACAGCGGCCAAGTAAATCTGATCTCTTCCGGCAATAATCGCGACACGCTCCGAATAGCAGCCTTAGCGACTGTGGATGATAAAGAAATCAACATTGATCGCGTGCCCGTAGGTGCGATGATCGACACGATTTTCGGTAGTGGTACAGCAACGACGTCGGGCATAAACACGCTTCCGATGAAGATCAAGTATACGATGTACGCTGCCAATCAGGCTTACTTTCCGATGACGTTTGAAATAGCTGATTTTAACTTTACCGTCAACTACGGCGGCTCGTCGCACAACGTAGTTGTCGCTTTCGAGAAGCCGGTTTTTGATAACATGGTCTTCTACTTCCCGGGCAAAGGTCAGATCGAATTGGAAGCTCGCACGGCTCGCATCGCGCTTGATGGTGATGACATCCAAATGCTGGGCAATAAGATTAAGCCCAATCGCAGATTCAGTTTCCGATTCCCCGCAATCTTCAAAAAATAATCGACCCTTTCGGGTCTAAGTATTTGCGTCGAGCACGGCACGTCAAGGCCCTGCTCGGCGCTTTTTATAGGTTGGCTATGAAGCGCCGACTTGCCGCGAATCGGCCGTTTGGTTGAAATTTCGGCACGTAGCCGCTACCCGCCGACGGGCTATTGCGAGACTGCCAGGTCCGCGTAGGTTGCAGCGAGTACGGCCTTCGGCGGCAAAACAGCTCGATCGGCGACGCTCAAGGATAGGTGCGGTGCGCGTTTGGCGGGAGCAAATCATCGTTTGGCGGGAGCAAATCATCGTTTGTTCGGGGCAAACCATCGTTTGGCAGGAGCAAATCATGGCTTAGGTGTGCAGATAACGGTCGAATGAAGAAGCATCGGTCGTCCTTTTTAAGGAGGCATCGTGCACTATGCAACCCGTCTTCACTGAGCCAGAGACCTTGGGGGGCGCGCTTGGCGGCAAATCGCGCCAATTGATTAATGGACTTAACAAAATAGGCGATCAAAGCGCCCTTTTACAGCTATTTTTCGGCGAATTTTATAAGTGTTAGCATTTTGCGTTCCGTCAATAATAAAAAATGTTAGCCTTTTCTTCTGTGAAAAAATTGGAAAATCGGAAAGGAATATGTACATTTGCAAGACTAAATAAGACGTCAGCCACTTTTTTAGAGAGTGGGTGGCTGCATGAGTGTAATAATAAGATTAAGGAGACGATGTATAAGCGATTATTCACAGCTTACGGACTGCTGACCCTATTGATCACGTTGGGTAGCTGTTCTTCCGATGAAACACTTGCCACTGAGCGCACCGATATTACGTTTGAAACGGGCGTAGCGCGAAGAGTGATGAATACGACTTGGGATGCCGGAGATAAAATAGGCGTCTTTATGGTGAAAAACGGGATCGGGCTTGATGCTTCCGGCATCGTGGGCGGAGGAGATAACGTGGCCTACACCACGACGACGGGCAACGGCACGTTTACGCCGACTGCCGGCGGACTGAAATTTCCTGCTGATGGTTCAGCGGTAGATTTCATTGCCTATTATCCCTACACCGGTAGTTTGGACAATTACACTTATGCCGTAGATCTGACTGATCAGAGGCGTCCCTCCACGATTGATTTGCTTTATGCAAACGATGCAAAGGGCTTTAGCCAGTCATCAAACATCGTGCGCTTGAATTTCCGCCACCAATTGGTGCGCGTAGAGTTGACTATCAAGTCGGCAGACAACAAGCAACTGACGGGGGTGAAGGTAGCCTTGAACGACCAACCGCTACGCGCGACCTTTGACCTGAATACCGGCACATTCTCACAAATAGCTGCGGATCGGGGAACGATCGCAATGAACGCAACGAGCGCCGGCACACTCTTGACGGCTACGGCTTTCATCTTGCCGGGCCATCGCGACATAACGGTGACAATCACGGCGACCGACGGAACAACTAAGCAGATAACGCTCGATGCAAACAAGAACTTAAAGCAAGGCGATAAGTATACGAAGAAAATCAGCGTGAAAAACTTAGGGTCTACGGAGACGCCGGCACCGACGTATACGCACTGGACGGAGACGCCTACGATCACTGCGCAGCAATTAAAGGATTACAAATATATTTCTCATTATTTCTCGGACAACGGCAAGCAGGTGAGGAGCTACAGTATGTTGTATGATACGCAACTAAAGATGGCTTATTGGGTGGCTTACCCCTTGTGTAATTACTATACGATGAAGGGCGTGGAGCGCACGAATGCTTGGGCTTATGATCCGTCACTGAGCAGCGAAGAACAGGCTACGATGAAGCGCGGACTGAACGGCTACGACCGCGGTCACCAGATACCGAGTGCAGACCGCGTGGTGACGCGAGAGGCTAACGTGCAAACGTTCTATTATACCAACATGACGGCACAGATCGGCAAGGGTCTGAATCAGAACATCTGGCAGAAGTTGGAGACAGCCGTGCGCGGATGGTCCTCAAACATTGATACGCTTTACGTCGTGACAGGCGCCATGCCTACAACGCCGGAGAATACGACGATTAGTTATACGCAAGATAACAACGGCAAACAGATCGCCGTTCCCAAATACTACTTTAAGGCGCTCTGCCGCATCAATCGCGCTACGGGCGAGGCTTATACGATCGCATTCAAGCTCGAAAATAAAGCTTATGCAAACAATGAGCCGTATATGAACCACACGCTTTCCGTAGCTGAACTCGAGCGGATGACGGGTTTTGTCTTCTTCCCGATGATTCGCGAGCAGGACAAGCAGACGTATGACAAGAATAAATGGAATTAATTATTAAAACAACAATGTTACCGAATATGAAAAGCTTAATTTTTGAATCGGTTGGCAGTAATCGGACTCGGCCTTGCGGCTTTGACGTCTTGCACCAACCTGAACGAGAACAGCGAATGGGGCAATGGCTCTAAAGTGAAATTTTCTTCTTACATCGCCGGCCAAAAGGCAGTGCGCGCAAGCGGCACGGCTTGGACTAATGGCGACCAAGTGGGCATCTTTATGAAGCAGGGCGCAACGGTAAAAAGCGCTAACGTGAAGTATGTGGCTGATGATCGCGGCAACTTGACTGCGGCTACGGCTTCGGAGGCTCTGGCTTATCCTTCGGACAACTCGGCGGTAGACTTTGTGGCTTATTATCCTTATGCGGCTTCGGCAGCAAGCGGTACGTATGACGTAAACGTAAGCAACCAAAGCAACTTGCCGGCCATCGACTTGCTCTATGCGAACAATGCTACAAACAAGACGGCTGCGAGCGGCGAAGTAAACTTGGGCTTCACGCACCAGCTTACGCAGATCGTGCTCAACATCACGACGGACGCTACGATCCCGACGACTGCGGGCTTAAGCGTGACGCTGAACGGCACGCCGGCGACGGGTAAGTTTGACCTGAACACGGGCGCACTTACGGCAGATGCGGCTACGGCAAACATTGCGATGAACGTAAACGCAGCAGGAACGACGGCTACGGCTATCGTATTGCCTGCAGCAGCGACGAGCGGCAAGTTGGTCTTCACGCTTGGCGGCGTAACGGTAGAAAAGGCGCTCTCTGTGAGCACACTTGGCGCCGGCACGAAGGTAGTTATCCCCGTAAAACTTACGAAAGGCGGAACACCGAGCACCATGAACGTTAGCTTCGGCTCAGCTACAATTGCTGACTGGACGGAAGTAGCGGGCGGCGAAGTAAACGTAGACTTCAAGCAAGGCGAACAACCGCAACCGGGCGAGCAGGAAGTAGTGATCTTTGAGGAAACTTTAGGCGCAACGCCTATTGCAAAGGTTGGTAAATATTGGCCAAACCTTAAAGACTTCACAGGCTGGAGTAACCCAACGCTGACTTTTGAGGACGTCAACAAGAATTTGTCTGTGCGCCATCATGCCGGAAAGAATTGCATTTGGTTTGCTGCAAACAAGGATTGCGATCTCCACATTGGCAACATCCCGTCAAATGGTTACAAGAAATTTAAGCTGACTTATAAGGTGAACGGCGGCGTCTTCAAAGATGGCGATACGATGAACCTCAACCTGCTCAAGGGTAAGTTTTACGACACTACATTCACGACGCCGGATAAGGTCGTGAAGGCTCCGGAAGATAAGGAAACCTATTTCGAGTTTACGGTAGAGCTGCCCGCAAATGATACAGAAGCACTCGGCGATCTGCACTTCCAAACGAATATTCCTAACGGATCATTCGGCATGCGCTTGGCTGAGATCAAGCTCGTAGGCATTAAATAAAAAACAATCTCTTCTGCGCCTGTCCTCTTACGGTGAAGAGCCGGAGGACGGGCGCTTTTTCTCCAACTTAAAGTATGAAAAAGCGGAAATCTTAATGGGAATGGTACTCTTTCCTCCTGCCATTCTTGCGCAATCGGTCACGCCCGATTCGTCTTTTGTGCAGGACCTTTCCCTGGTAGGGATCGTCGACGCTTCAACGCTTGATGACATTGGCGAAGATGGCGTCCGATGGCGCATCACAGAACATCACGACGACGGTTCTCACGTCGCACGACGTCTACCTTAATAAGGCGGCCTACCAACTCTCTTCGATGCGCTTCTTGGTGCGGGGTTATAAGAATCTGTATCAGGATACATACATCAATGGTTTGCCTTTCAACGATCAACTCCGAGGCGTATTCAACTTCTCTGCCATCGGGGCGCTGAATATCCTTACGCGTAATGGTGACCAACTCAATTATACGCAACCAGGATCTTTTGGTTTCGGCAACATTGGGGGGGGGCTAATAATATATTAATGCGTGCCGGCGACTTTAGGAAAGGAAGTCAGGCGACGCTAAGCTATACTAACCGCACGTATTATCTGCGTGGAATGTATGCTTACTCAACAGGACTCTCTCGCAAAGGCTGGGCTATGACGGCGCTCTTGGGCGGACGCTACTCTGACGAAGGAAATATTCAAGGTACATTCTATCGTAATGTGGCTTATGCCTTGCTCCTCGAGAAGCGCTTCCGCGGCGATAACCACCGCCTCACGTTTACGACCTTCGGCTCTCCCGTCGTGCGCGGCCAGCAAAGCGGATCGATTCAAGAAGTGTACGACTTGACGGGTAACAACTTGTATAACGCCAACTGGGGTTACCAGAACGGAAAAAAGCGCAACTCTCGCGTGGTTCGCGCCATCGACCCAACGGCGATTTTAGCTTACGATGGCAAACTCTCCGACAAGGTTACGCTCAAACCGGCCTGTCTTTCCATTTCGGAAAGTATGGCAACACGTCGCTCAACTGGTTTGACGGCGCTGATCCTCGCCCCGACTATTATCGCTATCTGCCATCCTTCTACTTGGCCAATGGAAACAAGGCTACAGCAGAGGAATATGAGGCGCTTTGGCGCTCAGGCAATCCGGCTTTCACGCAGGTCAACTGGGACAATATGGTGAATGCGAACTACAACAACAAGCGCAACGGCAACGGGGCTGCAATTTATATGGTAGAAGAGCGCCGCAGCGATTTGTTTGAAACGACTTTCAACACTACGATCTCTGCGCAGCTGAGCCGAATATACACCCTGACGGGCGGCTTGACGGCGCGCAATACCATCTCTCATCAATACAAGAAAGTAGACGACCTGCTTGGCGCCGACTATGTACTCGACATCGACAAGTATGCCGACACAGATTACCCCGGCGACGCAGATCAGTCGCAAAAAGACCTCAATCGCCCCAACCGACGCGTGTTCAAAGGCGGCATTTTCGACTACGATTACAAACTCAACATCAACTCCGTAATGGGTTGGTTAAACAATCTGTATAACAAAGGTCGTTGGGAAGGCTACTACGGCGTTAAGCTCACTTATACCGACTTCTTCCGCGACGGCAAAATGCGCAACGGCCACCACCCCAACAACTCTTTCGGAAAGGGACGTCATCATACATTTATTGATATGATGCTCAAAGGCGGCTTAACGTATAAGTTTAGCGGCCGCCATCTACTTCAGGCTAACTTTGTCTATGGCTCTATGGCACCTTTGGCCAACAATGCCTACATCTCCTCGCGTTATAGCGATCAGACACCTACGAATTTGGAAAGCAGTCGCGTGTTCCACGCCGACTTGAGTTATATTTTCTCTGCCGGCAAGCTGCAAGGTCGCTTCTCACTCTTCAACACCAACTTCTACGATCTGGCTGAGCGCAGCACCTATTATTATGATGGTGTGACGCTCGTCAACCAAGTGATGACCGGCGTCAACAAAGTACACCGCGGCATTGAGTTTGGTATGACCTACAAGCACGACCAGCACCTGACGATCGACTTAGCCGGTACCTTGGCGCAATATTATTATGCCAACAACCCCATCGGAGAGTTTTCGGCCGACAATGGTCGCAGCTTAGCCGACTACAACGTCGCTGATCAAGAGCGCGTATATATGCACAACATCATGGTGGGCGGCGTACCGCAAGCGGCCGGCACCTTGGGCGCACGCTATTTCATCAAATACTGGTTTATCGGCGCTAACCTCAACGTTTTCGGGCGCAACTTCATCGACGTGAGTCCCTCGCGCCGCGTTTCCTCGCGTTATAATGGCAACCCCGACTTAGGCATTCCCGCCGTGACGCCAAACAATCAATATTACGAAGCCTACAAGCACTTTACGCACCAAGAGCGTTTCGCTGCGGGCTGCACGCTCGACCTCTCCATCAGCAAAATCATCTATATGGGTCGCAAGCGTTCGCTCAACATCAACCTCTCACTCAACAATATTCTCAACAAGAAAGACGTCCGCACGGGCGGCTTCGAGCAAGGGCGCATAGATCTTAATCGCCCCACCCTTTACGCCAACAAATACTTCTACATGCAAGGCTTCAACTGCTTCCTCAACCTGAGCTACAAGTTCTAAGCCTTTCATCAAACATACAGTTATGATTAAGTTCCAACATTTGAATAAGATTTTCGCCGGTCTCTTGACGTTCTGCCTCGCCTTGGGCTTTGCGTCCTGCGACAAGACCTACGAACTCCCGCCGCTCAACGAGCCTACGTTTACGCTACCCAGCGGCGCACAAACGATCACCATCAAAGAACTGCGCACGCGCTATGCTAATGCCACGCAGGAAAATCCGCTGACGATTACCGACAGTCTCTGGCTCAAGGCGCGCGTAAGCGGCGACGATCGCTCCGGCAACATCTTCAAGCAAATCATCTTGCAAGATGAGACCGGCGGCATCTCGTTCCTCATTGATCAAAGCAACGTCTACAACGACTACCCTACGGGCCAAGAAGTCTATATCAGCCTCAAAGGACTTTGCGTTTCCGTCTACGGAGATGAGCAGCAATTGGGCTTTCCGACCGGTACGCTCTACCGCACGCCTTACGTTGATTTCAAGAAGCACGTGCACCGCAACGGCTATGCTGATCCTGCGGCGCTCAAGATCAAAGATTTCTCTGACATCTCCAAACTTAGTGATGATGTAGCGGCCAATAAGTTCACGCTTGTTCGCCTTAACGGCGTACATTTCAAGGAAGGCGGAAAGGCCAACTTCGCAGAAAAGAAAGGCGTCGGCGCACACGATTTGGTCGATGAATATGGTAATACTATCTCCGTCCGCACCAGCAACTACGCGGCCTTCGCTGCCACGCAACTCCCCGTTGGTACGGGCAACGTCATTGCCGTTCTCGGTCGCTTCCGCGGCGCTTGGCAACTGACGATTCGCAATATCGAAGATGTATTTGGCTTTGACGGCATAGCACCGACCGAACCTCCCGTCACGCCGCCCTCACCTGACGAGACGATTATCTTCTTCGAAAAGATGGGCAACTCGAAAGTGACTAAGGAAGGCAACTACTGGCCGCTCGTCTCAAAGTTTACGGCTTGGAGCAATCCGAACCTGTCGTTTACCGACGTCAATTCCACCCTCTCTGTCCGCAACTGGAGCGACCACAACTGTATCTGGTTCCCCTCCGGCAAGACCAACGATTTCAAGATTGCCGGCTTCGACACGTCAGGCTACAAAAACTGACACTGACTTACAAGCTCAACGCCAACTTGTACAATGATGGCGATCAGATGGACTTGGCAGCAATGACCGGAATGTTTAACGGTGTTGCCTTTGCCACGCCTTCTAAGGTAGTAGCCGCACCTGCTGACAAAAACGAGTTTACGCTCGTCACGATCGACTTGCCGGTAGCTTCGGGCGCTGCAAATTCTGAGATTCATTTCTTGGCCGGCGAGGCGAACAAACTGGGCTTGCGTCTGGCTGAAATCAAACTCACGGGTAAGAAATAAAACGATGGGCTTCGGCCTATCGGCTTTCCGCCTCGCGTACTCGTCAGCACGGCGAGGCGAAAGCCATAACAACCAATTCCAATGGAAAAGATGAAAATGATCTCCCGCCGAGCAGTCCTCTTCTGCCTCTTGGCCTTCATCTTGCAAGCACCGCTTCGAGCGCAACTCAAGCAGGTGCAGCGCTCAGCCGTATATGCCGTCGCCTTCTACAATCTGGAGAACCTCTTCGATACAGAAGACGACCCCAACAACAAGGGCGACGACGACTTCCTGCCCAACGGCCCCTACCAATGGACGCCGGAAAAATATCAACAAAAGCTCCACAACATCGCCAGAGTCATCGGCGATTTGGCGCGCGACCATTGCCCCTCCGGACCGGCTTTTATCGGCGTTTCTGAAGTAGAAAATGCGCGTGTATTGGAAGATCTTTGCAATACGGAGCCTGTAAGATCTATGGGCTTGAAGTATATTCACTTCGATTCGCCCGACCATCGCGGCATCGATGTCGGTTGCTCTACAATCCGCGCTCGTTTAAGATCGTGCGGGCTGTGCCTTATGCTTATATTAAGCCAGATCAGCCCAACTTTAAGACGCGCGACGAACTCATGGTGAGCGGCATTTTGGGCGGCGAGCCGGTAAGCGTCATCGTCAACCACTGGCCCTCACGCTACGGAGGCAGCAAATCTGACCCGATGCGTGCACAGGCTGCGCTATTGGCCAAGACGATCACCGACAGCATACGGCAAGCTGATCCTGCCAACAAGGTTATTATTATGGGCGACTTAAACGACGACCCCAAAGATGCCTCCGTGGCCAAAGTCTTAGGCGCTGCACGCACTGTGAAGTCCACGCCCGTGGGCGGACTCTTCAATGCTACGTGGCCACTCTACGACAGGGGAATCGGCACGCTTTGTTACCAAGATGCTTGGAACTTATTTGATCAGCAAATCATCACAGATAATTTTATCCACGACGCAGAAAACACACTCCGCTTCTGGAAAGCGGAAGTCTTCAATCGCGATTATCTGATGATCAAAGAGGGAAAGCGCAAAGGCTATCCGCTGCGCAGCTTCGACAATTCCACTTGGCAGAACGGTTATGCTGACCACTTTCCTACGGTCACTTACTACGTCAAAACCATCCCCGACCCCGCGTCGACTGAAGACTAAACGAATGTATACAACATCGCGGAAGCAAGCAAAAAGCGCTTACTTCCGCGATTTTTCATAAGGAAAGGCCGCCGACTTTTCCTTTTTTTACCTTGCCGATAGTTGAGCAAGATTTTCCTACTTCACCTTAGCAACTTCTATTATGCCTCGATGCGCCTATTCGCGCCGAAGCGGATAAGCGCCGCGCAAGCGTTCGAAAGCTTCCGGATTATTTTTGAGCGCCTCGCTGTCGCGTAGCGGATCATAGCGTCGCAAAGCTTCACACGGAGGTGTCACCGCCGGATTGTAAGCATAAGTTTCCAGCAACTCAGGGGGTGCAACGCAAAACTGCAGTGGCAACCGGAAATGCTGCGCTACGGCTTCGAGCGCCATACGCGTCCCGTTGGCTTTGCCATCGGCCGAATAGCCGGCTATGTGGGGCGTCCCGATGAACGTGCGCGCCAAAAGTTGGCGGTTGATCTCCGGTTCGCCCTCCCACGTATCCAAATCAGCGCGCGGAAGTTGTCAGCGTGGCGCAGGAGAGCCGCGTTGTCCACCACCTCGCCGCGCCCCGAATTGATCAGGACGGGCTGCCGCGCCGGCAAGTGCGAGAGCAAGTCCTCATCGACCAAATGATACGTAGCGTAAGGCCCATCATAAGTAAGCGGCGTATGGAAAGTCAAGACGTCAGCCTCATCCCAAAGTTCAGCCAAGGTCATAAAACCCGACTCGTGCTCGGCGCGCGGCGGGTCGTTGCGCTAATACGGTGCAGCCCAAGGCGCTGACGGCGCGCTCCACCGCCCGCCCGACGTGGCCCACCCCGACGATGCCCACCCGCGCCTCGCGCAGCGTCAACCGGCCCGCCATTTCGAGGCGCAACAAGCAGGCAGCCACGTATTGGGCCACACTATTGGCGTTGCAGCCCGGACAATTGGCCCAACTGATGCCGGCTTCGGCTAAATAGGCCGTATCCAAATGGTCATAACCGATGGTTGCCGTAGCAATAAAGCGCACAGACGAGCCGCCAAGCAACTGCTTGTCGCAGCGCGTGCGCGTCCTTACGATCAGGATGTCGGCCTCGCGCACATCCTCAGCCGATATTTTGCCGCCCGGCAAGTACATGCAGCGGCCTATCTTTTCCGCTTCGCCGCGAATGTAGGGAATCTTATCGTCGATGACTAAGCGCAGCGGCCTCGATGCTTGGTTGTCCGGCATACGTTCCATTGTTTTTTGCATATAAAAAGCGCTTTTGGCCTTGTCGTCTGCTGGAGCCGTTATCGTTTGGTGGCAGCAAACCATCGTTTGGCCCGAGCATACTATAGTTTGGTGCCGGCAAACGATCGTTTGCTCGGTAATGTCTGAAAAAGTGTGTAAGATTCTCCTCGTCCTTTCCCTCCTGCTTGGGTTCCCCAAGCAGGAGGGAAATTTGTAATGTTGATATTTCTTTGCCATTTTACCTGATTTTCCACTCCCCAAAATACGGTAGCCGTCTTGCATACGTCCCTTCTGTTTTCTCCTTGGCAACAGATCCCAATAGATAAACCACAGAGGCGGGAGAAGGCATCGCCCCACGCATAAGCAAGGTGCGCTTATAACTTCTATTCAGTCGTTCCACCCAGTTAGTAGAGTAAATCATTCGGCGCACACTTTCAGAGAACCTCAAATAGGTAAAATAGGCCGCGTTGCGCTCATTGCCCAAACGGGCAAGGCTCGGGTACTTTTTGCCCCAACGCTGCGCAAAGATACGCAAATTCTCATAGGCCACAAGAGGCGTCACTTCGGTATGCTCCACGGGAAAGAGTGCTTTGAGTTCCTCACCGACCTCGGCTTTGTCTTTCGAGGAAACGGTGTTCAACACTTTCCGTTTGAAATGCACGATGCAAAGTTGGTGCAGTGCCGTGGGGAAAGCCGAACATACCGCATTTTCGATGCCGCTCAAAGCATCGGACACAATCAAGTCGATTTGTTTCACACCGCGTTCCTTGAGGGATTGTAGCTCCATTTCCCAAGCAATCGCGCCTTCTGTGGGGTGATTTACCACCGTGAGTACCTCGCGACTGCCGTCGGGCAGTAGGCCCAACATCGTGTAGTAAGCCTCCTTCGAGACGCTCCCCTCACGACGCGTGGAACAGAACGTGGCATCGATGTAGACGGCCAAATAGTGAGGAGAAAGTCGGCGGGAAAGCCACTCTTGGATCTCCTCATAACAAGCCCCGGACAGATGACTCACCTGCTGTTTGCTATAAAGGTGACCGTATATGCGACGCCCCACCGCGGCGATGTCTTCACAGGAAAGTCCACGGGAATACAACTCGTAAAAAAGCTGCGTGCGCTCACGCTCCTGAGAGGATAAAATTCCAAGAATCATTGGTTGAAAGCATTGGAGCGCGTACGAGGGATGCGAAGTTGGAAACTCCAACCATGGCCCCGCCAACGACGGGGACGGAAACCATTGGCTTGTTCACCCGCATGTTCCGCGAGAAAGAGGGCGCGCTCCTGCTTGCAAAAACTATCCAAAAGCACGCGAACCAACTCATTAAAACCTGCCTCACTTGAGGCCATTTCGGAAATTAATTCCGATCTTTGTTCTCTTGTAAGCTTCATTGTTCTTTCTTTGATTTTTTAATTCACTACAAATATAAGAACTTTGGAGCTTACACACTTTTATAGGACAGCATCGTTTGCTCCCACCAAACAATGCGTCGGCCGTGCTTGGCCTTATAAAAGTCGACCGGCGGCCGACTAAAACGAAACATCGGCCGCCGGCGTTACACCTTGGCGACCGATAGACGGTAAGTGTTATTTCTTAATGATAGACGTTTGCGGGTTTCGCACGCCCGTACTGCCCGTAAGGTAGGCCTTAGCCGTACCAAAATTAAGATTCATATCGATGCGAACGGGGAGATGGTTCTTATCATCCGTGACGTAGAAGGTGACAATCTCTTTCTCCTTGTCGCCGTCCTTTTCGAGGTAGGAGAAGACCAAGCAGCGGTAGGTCAGGGTGCGGTTGTCCAACTTAAAATTCTTTTTGCCGCGATAGATCAGACTGCGCCACTCGGCGTGTTTCCCTTCGGCCATCACAAAATTGATGCGCTCGCCCACTCTCATCTTGCTCCCGTCTAGCGAGCGTGCACGCAGGAGCATACTGAGCATATCATAGGCGCAATATTTTCCTTTGTGGTTGTGCCACTGCGCAGGCTGCTTGTCGCGCTGGTAAAACATCTTGAGTGCCACTTGATTGTCGGGATAAGTGTACCATACTTTCTCTACGCGGTGCGCATTGCCCTCGAAGGCATCCTTTTCATAATAAAGCGGAATGAGGTCGAGCGAGGTGTAACTCGTCAGTCGGTCGCGCATCGTAAAGTATTTGTCGGCCGTGCCCGAGGTGCGGGTAGTCAGCGTCGTGCGATAGGCGGCTTGCTTGCCGTAGACAGACTGCGTAATATTGAACGTGGCTGTGCCGACCTTGAACCACACGAATTTCCAATTGAAATGGAGGTCGTAAACCAAAGTCTCGCCACTCTTGAATGCAGCGTTTTCACTCGAACACTGGGCCGCTGCTCGATCGCCGATAGAGCAGGCGAAGCAGAGGAGGGCCAACGCGCGCAAAAAGTATGTTCTCATTGCTTTGGAGTTTTATCGCCCTTGCGCTTTAGATTCTTCATGTGCGCCGAGGGCTGTTCGTTCTTATTTGTAGCTTGACGCAGGCCGGTGGGTTTCTGAGCCGTGAGCGGCCATTGCTTGATGTTCCAAGCTTGATCCGTATCCCAGTTGGCTCGCACTTCGATGGCCTGCGGATAATAATAGACAGCCTCGGGCTCTCGCCGCTGCTCGTAATCGCCGGTGTCCCACTGGTTGTTGCCGTTTGCGTCAAAGAAGCAGCGCAAAAAGTATTTGCCGGGCTTCAGATAATAGAAGTCGGCCCGTCCCGCATCGACGCGCACTTGGCGAACGATTTCTTTTTCCGATTGCAGGAGTTGGACGATGGTAGTCGAGTCGGCATTGGTCAGCGTCACAAACAGACTGCCCATTTCATCGGACTTAGCGATCGAGAAATCGCGCTGCAGCGGCTTGTTAACCATTCCGCTCAGTCCGACGACGGCCGCTGAGTCGACGACGACGCGATACTGCTGCCCCGGCCTCCACGAGCCGAGGAGCGTATAGCGCAGTAGTTGGCGGCGCTCCAAAATAAAGGGGACGGCGTGCAAGTTGCTATCTTTGCGGAGAAAGAGGTGAAACTTCGTTGTGTCGACTTGGACGAGTGGCTCTGCCGGCAGAAAATCAATATTCTTATTGGGCGGAAGCGGATTTTCAAACTTCTCGTTGAAATTCAAATGGGCCACGGGTGGCTGCTCACGCGAATAATCGCCTTTCTTGTGGCGGCGCTCCAATTCTTTTTCCCAGCGCGCCTTTTCCGCCGCCTGCTGTTGGGCCAGACGGGCATTAGTCAAGCGGGGTACGATTTCGAGCGTATCGCTACGAAGATAGTTGACGCCGGTAGAGTCGTTAGTCGCCATATATGAATACAGCATACGCAGCGAGTCGATCGCAGCAACTTCGCGCCGACGTATCCAATACGTAATCGTGTCATTACCGGCCGAACGCTGCTCTATAAAAGCATCTTTTGCGTCGAAATTGAGACCGCGCACAGTCGGAATTTCCTTGGAGGGGGCGGTAAAATAAATGGTGAAAGATTCCGGCCGCGCCCGCACGGTCTTTAGCAGTGCGCGGGGCTGATCTGCTCCGCGAAAAGCCAGCAGGACAACGTCGTCGGGCAGGAAATGGGTGTAAGAAATTGTACGAATAGAATCATAGCGCACGGTATCGGCCCACAAAGTATCGTTGCGCGTATCGGCAAACGAACTCGGCTTGATCTCTTGCGTGCTAAAAGCTATTTCTTCTCCACGACTATACTTGAAATCTCCGTCGCGGTCGCTCAAAGCGTAGATGCGATAAGTGCCGGGCGCCACGCCCTTAATCGAAAAGTGGCCGCGCTCATCAGTGCGGGCAACGCGGTCGAAGGGTAGTTTGCTGAAAGCGCTATCGGACAAATCGTGGTGTAAGCCAACTAAGATACCTTTGACCGGATTTAAGTCGGCCGCGTTGAGCACATTACTGCCACTTCCATCGTATCGACCAGCTCGCCCGTAGAGAAATAATAAGTGAAATTGCCCAAAGGGTTACCTTCCGTAGCGTCCTTGATCGCATCGGAAAAGTCGATCGTATAAGTCGTATTAGGAAGCAGCGAATCGACCAGTTCGACGGTGATGCGCTTCCCTGAAATCTTAATCTCCGGCTGCTCGTGTTGCGGCGGCGAAACGACGATCTTTTCGCTCGGATTCTCTACTTTGATGGCCTCGCTAAAGCCCAAAGTGACCTTTTTTATCTTCTTGACGTCGCGCTCCCCCATCTGCGGCGAGAGCAAAGTGACAGTTGGCGGCGTCTCATCATAAGGTCCGCCGTCGGGTCCTTGACCAGGATTGGCGCAAGCGGCAACGAGCGCACACATGATTATATAATAGAGGAGCGAAAGGGGCTTCATAGGGCTGAAAAGTTTAGCTGTGAGCAGGCGCTACGGCATCGCCGCCACGCGCTGCGCGCTCGGCGAGCATCTCTGCATTAAGCTGAAGGATTTCGTCGATGACGTTTCGATTATTGCTTAAGCGCGGCACTTTATGCTGCCCGCCAAGTTTGCCTTTTCTGCGTAGCCATTCGTCGAAAAGCCCGCGCTCGGCTACGATTACTTCGAGCGGCTGGAGCGTTATACTCTTATCGCGCTTGGCTTCATAGTCGGAGTTGAGATGCTGCAAAGTTTCATCGAGAATGCGCGCGAAATGGTCGCAATTTTCCGGCTCGCGCGCAAAGTCAATCACCCATTGGTGCCGGCATTTCGCACGCTCGTCCATATAAACCGGCGCGGCTGTATAATCTTTTACGACGGCGCCGGTCTGCCGACAAGCTTCAGCCAAGCCGCGCTCAGCATTATCTACGATCAATTCCTCACCAAAGGCATTGATAAAGCTCTTTGTGCGCCCCGTAATCACGAATTTATAAGGATTGCGCGAAGTAAACTTGACGGTATCTCCAATCATATAGCGCCAAAGTCCGCCGGAAGTCGTAATGAGCAAGGCATAGTTGCGCCCGGTCTCGATGGCCCATAGGGAAGTATGGTGGGGTCGGTCGAATCTACCTCCTCAAGCGGAATAAATTCGTAGAACACGCCGTAATCCAGCATCAAGAGCATCGCCGCATCGCTCGGATCGTCTTGTAAACCAAAGAAACCTTCACTGGCATTATAGGTCTCCATATAATGCATTGACGGCGTGGGCAGCAATTGCCGGTAAAGCTCGCGATAAGGCGTGAAAGCGATGCCGCCGTGAAAGAAAACTTCCAGATTGGGCCACACTTCGGCAAGATTGTCTTTACCTGACAACTCGATGACGCGTTGCAAGACGCTCAACATCCACGACGGAACACCACTGATGCTCGTTATGTTTTTATGGAGCGACTCGCGGGCAATGCGATCGCGCTTCTCTTCAAAATCGGCCAGCAGCGCGGTATGCTTATTGGGCACGCGAAGCAGATTAACCAAGGGATTGATGTTTTCAATCAAGATGGCACTGAGATCACCTACGATGGAGTGCGGCGTATTATAGTTGGGCGCGTGACTACCGCCGAGAATCAAGCCCCGACCCGAGAAAGTTGCTCGAGGGATGATTATGGAGATACAAAACCACCGCATCGCGACCGCCGGCATAGTGCGTATCGTGCAAACCCGCTTTCGTCACGGGGATAAACTTACTCTTGTCGTTCGTTGTCCCCGAAGATTTGGCATACCATTTAACCTTGCCCGGCCAGAGCAGGTCTCGCTCGCCGTGGCGCATCTTATCGATGTCGTCTTTCAAGTCTTCGTAAGTACTAACCCTAACTTGTCGGGCGAAATCATCGTAGGAGTCGATGTCTTCAAAAGCATTTCTATGGCCGAAAGCCGTATCTTCTGCCGTCCGAATCAATTTGGATAAGACGCGGCGCTGGATTTCCTCGGCCGCCTCTGCATAGCGATCTATGGCAGCCTTGCGCTGCGCGAAAAAAGGACGTATATAGCGGGTCAAGCCCATTCGTTTGATTGTTCTGATTTGTGGCAAAATTACCACAAGAGGGGGGATAAGCCAAAGAATTTGCGCTTTTTTAGCGAGAAGCCACACTTTCCACCACGTTTGTCAAGGCTGAAAACGGAAAAAACAGGCGACAGAGGCAGCAAGCGTTGGCGGAGAAAATATAAAAGTGTAGCGAGAGCAATGAAAAATCAGTGGCCTACCAACAGAAATAAAATATTCTATGCGAAGACATATAAGTCTAATGGCCAAGCACATACGTACCTACAACTGCACTTTGATTAGTAAACTAAAGGAACTAAACGATTTCTTAGCCCACAAGCCCCAAGGCTTGGTCTTTTACGCTTTCCGCCGGCGGACATTCGCTTATTTTTGAAAGACCAACCCTATGGGGTTGTCAATTAACCTATGATCCGAGGCAGCGTTGACGTTGCACGTCAGCACTGCCCTACCAAAAGACTAACCCCAATGGGGTTATTGGAGGGTGAAAGTGCGCGGTGAGCGGGCGATTTTGGGTCAAAGGTTTTACCATCAAATAAGCCAATGATCGCAAAACAATTACCAACTCAATTCGACAAAGCTCACTCCCGCACCACAAGCCCTTAGGCTTGGTCTTTTGGCAGGGCAGGTGTTGGAGCGAAGCGACAACCCTGCCACGATGCGTCGCAAAAGGGCAACCCCTTAGGGTTGGTCTTTCAAAATGTCCGCTAATAGGCGTGTAAATACACAGATAAACCCAAACCACCAAAGCTCATCCCCGTGACGCAAGCCCTTAGGCTTGGTCTTTTGGCAGGGCAGGTGTTGGAGCGAAGCGACAACCCTGCCACAATACGCCGCAAATGCCAACCCCTTAGGGTTGGTCATTCAAAATCATCCGCTAATAGGCGTGTAAATACACAGATAAACCCAAACTACCATAGATCACCCTCGCGACACAAGCCCTTAGGCTTGGTCTTTTGGCAGGGCAGGTGTTGGAACGAAGTGACAACCCTGCCATAGTTCGCCGTGAGAGGGCAACCCCTTAGGGTTGGTCTTTCAAAATTGTCCTTGTCTCAGCCAAGATGCAAGCTGTTCAGGGGATTCTTCGGGTATTTCGGGGCGTTTGGTCGGCTCAATAGAATTGCTTACCTTTGCATACGCAAGGGCGAGGAGCGTCCTTGGTTATATTATTCATCTATTAAATCTATACCACAATGATTAAATTCGTCATTAGAGCGAAGAAAAATCCGCTCAAAAAAGATCAAGTAAAATTTTATCCGCAGATGGCACCGGGCGTGCCCGTGATGTTGCGTACCATTGTCGGGCGTATTGAGAAGCGTTCGGGCGTATCTTCTGCCTCGGTTAAGGCGGTGTTGGATGCCCTGCAATATGAGATTCTCCAAACACTTGCGGATGGTAATTCGGTTCGCTTAGGAGATCTTGGTTCTTTTCGTCTGACAATGCACGGCGAGGGCGCGTCGACGGCGAAAGAGGCAAAGGAAAAAGGAGCAAATCTCATTAAGCGCGTGAGCGTGCGATTCACGAAAAGCAGTACGATGCGTATGGCACTTGACAAGCGCAACTTAATCTTCGGTGCGCAGGACGATATTCGGAATGCGAAGTAGGTGAAGAGGAGGCACAGCGTAGTGCCGGCAAAAAAATTACATTTAGCAAAGGCCGCGTTTCCGGTTTCGGGAGCGCGGCTTTTTCGTGCTTTGTCAAAAAAAGGCCGTTTTTCGGCGGTGCAGGGATAGGGATTAGTCAAACTTTCACCTATGATCGGAAAAAGTTTCTTAGGTGAAAGTTGAAACGGTCTTATAGGCAAATTAAAATTGTCTTATAAGAGAAATTTTTCCGATCATAGGTGAAAGTTTGGCGGAGGTGCGTAGTGGGTTGCGACGGGGTGGTTTATTCGGCATTTTTATAGCCGAATATGCGATGGAACCGCGGTTTTTTGAATAATTTTGTTTTTGTGTTGATGCATTTTCGCTTGTTTTTGAAAGACCAACCCTAAGGGGTTGGCATTTTTACGGGGCTTCGAGGCAGGGTTGACGCATCGCGTCAACCCTGCCCTACCAAAAGACTAACCCCGATGGGGTTATTTTTGGATGAAATTGCACGGCAAAATGGATGTTTGGGATAGTATTATGCCATTTGGTTAGGTGCAGAACAGAAAGATTGAGGTTGTTCGGGGATTGATTGCGCTTGCAGGCGAGGATTTTTGAGTTGTGAATTGTCACTTTTATACGCATAATAATGTCTTAGTTGTGCTTTATTGAGATGGAAGAGTGCAGCCTTAAAATAAGGATGCTGAAGAAGGTCTTTTATAGCCAAATATGCGATGAAACCGCCGTTTTTTGCACTTTTTTTTCGTTTTTTGCTTGTATTTTTTGTGGTAAAAACGGAGGAAAATACCTAAGGAAGAGGATTTTTTCAGGTTTTTCGACCCCATTTTGAGGCGAATGATCTGTGTCTTTTCGTCTATCCATCAAACTTATTTGGGGGATCTTGTGGGCGCGCAATGCATTGTAAACGATTGAATATAAACATATAACACACTTTGATTATTCTCGAGAGATCGCCAAATTTGGATGGCCGAACGGGAAGCCGGGGCACTGATAAATGCTCATTTTTGTTTGGAAATAGTCTCCTATTTTCAGGACTATGAAATTGCGAGTATTTCAAGCAAAAAAAGTTTGAAGAAAATTGCTGAAGCGCTGAATTTTCTCTTTCACATTTGTTTACATGTGATGCGTTTTTGAGACAACTTTTGTTCATTATCAGCGATTTAAGGTATACCCCATGTCCGATTAGAGCAAGTCGGCAAAAATGAAAAATGTCCGATTAGAGCATATTTTTGTCCGATTAGAGCAAGTCGGTTGGGGCTAAATCGGCCGAACTTTGCCATAGTCAAGCAGAGAAAATCTATGACCGCATTCAAAAACGACAAACAATCGAAAAAAAGTTCGCAAGAACGTCAAGCGGCCGCGCAACGCTTTTTGGAAGATCGTTTGGCGAGTTTGGAGACGATCAGAGATATAGTCAATGCAGAATTGGATCGGCGCAAAGAAGCGTTTCAGACTCATGCCAACGATGTGCACCGGCGGCCACCTGCGAAGCGGTGCAAGTTGGAAGAATGGTTGAACAAATTGTGGGAGTGAGGCGCGACGACCGATCTATAATCGGTGTGAACAGGATGTGCCGCTCCTTTGCCACTCAAAGAATATACAAGTAATACAAGCAATACAATAAAAACCAACGCCCGGGCCTTCGATACGGCGTTGCTCTGAGAGGAGATTCAACAGGGGGGCTTATATATTATGAAACAACATTTAGTTAAACACAGTTATGCAGCGATCATCGCGCTGCTCATCGCCTTGTTTGCCCTGCCGCAGCTGGCACAGGCGCAGACCATGTACGATCTCGAGATTGCCGGCACACGGGTAACTTCTAATAACTGCGACGACCTCACCAGAATTGACGGCGTAAGCGGAACAGTAAAATACGACCCACAATCCAACATCCTGACGCTGAAGGATGCTACCATCACTTCAAAAAGCGGAATTGCCATCATTTCTGAAATTGACGGCTTAACGATAGAGGTCATTGGTACAAACAACGTGGAAACTAACGGAAATACAGCGCTTCGCATCACAAAGCCATTGACCATTACCGGCGGCGGCACGCTCAATTTGAATAGTAAGTCATTCTGTGGACTCAACGTCTATAAAACCGGGCTTACGATTAACGATTGTGTTGTGAATGTCAAGGGAGACTATGGTATTGTAGGATACGCCGGCGAAGATGAGACATTACTTATCAGAAATGCTACCGTAACAGCAGAGGGGAGAATTGGTTCTATCTTCAACTTCGCTTCACTTACGCTGGAGGGTTGCTCCTTGGCGCAACCAGCGGGCGCAGTGTTTGACCCATCTCGGAAGGCTGTCGTGCTCAATGGAAGCATAGTAAAGAGCAAGGTGGTGATTGGTTCTCTATCTAATATGGAGTACGATCTTTGGATTGCCGGCAAGCAGGTAACCTCTGACAACTGCAAAGATCTTGCTGAATTTGAAGGCGTAAGCGGAATCGTGATATACGATCCACAATCCAACATTCTGACGTTGGAAATGCCACCATCGATACAACATCCCCAAATGCCATCGATTCGAGGATCGACAACTTAACGATAAACCTTATTGGTACAAACAGGCTGGTTACTGCCAATACTTCAACGCTCCGCATCACAAAACCATTGACCATTACCGGCGGCGGCACGCTCAATGTAAATAGCCTGTCAAGTTGCGGGATCTTAGTCATTCATACTGATCTTACGATTACCGACTGTATTGTAACTGCCGTGGGACACGAAGGTATTACGGGAGCATATGATACTGGTGCAAAGTTACTTATCAGAAACGCTACGGTAACAGCAGAGGGGGGAAACGGCTCTATCAGCGACTTCGCATCACTCACGCTGGAAGGTTGCGCCATCACGCAGCCGGCGGGCGCAGCGTTTGACCCCTCTCAGAATGCTGTCGTACTCAATGGAGAGATGGTAACGAGCGAGGTGGTGATTACTCCTCAATCTACGGATTACGATCTTCAGATTTGCGGCACGCAGGTAACTCCAGACAACTGCGGCGACCTCACCATTTTTGACGGAGTAAGTGGAACGGTGAAGTATGACCCAACCAATAAAGTTCTTACGCTGCAGAATGCTACAATCAGTTCAACAACCACAAATGCCATCGTTTCAAACATCGACGGTTGACTATAAACGTCATTGGCACAAACAGCCTGACAACTACAGACAAAGCTACGATCAGCTTCAGACGTCCGCTGACCATTACCGGCGGCGGCACGCTTAATGCGAAAAGCGGGTCAGACTGTGCTGTCTATGCAAATGAAACCAACCTCACCATCAACAACTGCATTGTGAACGCTGAGAGTCGCGCGTATGCCATTGCCGGAAATGACGGCACGCGCGAGACGCTGACGATCAATAATGCGATGGTCACGGCAGAAGGAAAAGAGAATGGCTCTATCTGCGATTTCGCCAATGTTGTGCTGGTGGGCTGCGACATTCTTCAGCCGACGGGTGCCGCGTTTGATGCGGATTTACGCGGTATTGCACTCAATGGCGCAATTGTCAAGAGCAAAGTGATCATTGGCGACCCATCAAGCATCCATACGCCAACCATCGACAACGCTGCCAAGCAAGGCATCTATACGCTCAGCGGCGTGAAGCTCAACAGTAAAGTAGAAGATCTGCCGAAGGGTATCTATATTGTCAATGGCAAGAAAGTGGTGAAGTAAGTTAATCGTTGTAGGGATCATAATCAGCAACTACAACAAGCAAGTAAAGCCTTCCACCCCTCAAGCATAGGGAGCGGAAGGCTTTACCATTGATGCTATCTTTACAACAATCCGGACAGCTATATATATATTGTGTCGGCAGCGAAGTGGACCGCAATATTTAAGGCGCAATATACGCCTGTACGAAACGAAAATGATAAATTTGCAACATCATCAATACTTATCTTTCTTACTATGGTAGACTTCCCTTTAATTAACATCATCATTGCGGTCGGCGTAGTCGTACTGCTAAGCATTTTCTTCCATTTTGTGCCTTTCTTCCTTTGGCTGAGTGCGAAGGTGTCGGGCGTAAAAGTATCGCTGATCCAACTCTTTTTGATGCGCATCCGTAACGTGCCGCCTTCGGTAATCGTGCCGAGCCTCATCGAAGCGCACAAGGCCGGTTTGGGCTATATTACGCGCGACAATCTCGAAGCTCATTTTATGACGGGCGGACATGTGCAGCGCGTTGTCCACGCTCTGGTGTCAGCCTCTAAAGCTAATATCGACCTTTCTTTTGAGAAAGCTACGGCGATCGACTTGGCGGGGCGCGACGTCTTCGAAGCGGTGCAAACTTCCGTCAACCCGAAGGTGATCGATACGCCGCCCGTAGCCGCCGTGGCCAAGAATGGTATTCAGCTCATCGCAAAAGCGCGCGTCACGGTGCGGGCCAACATCCAGCAACTCGTAGGTGGTGCGGGCGAAGATACGATTCTGGCGCGCGTAGGCGAAGGTATCGTCTCGAGCATCGGTTCTGCCGACTCCCACGAGCAGGTGTTGGAAAACCCCGATAGCATTTCCAAACTTGTATTGCGCAAGGGCTTGGACGCCGGAACGGCCTTTGAGATCCTTTCGATCGATATTGCCGATATTGACGTGGGTAAGAACATCGGCGCTACCTTGCAGATGGACCAAGCCAACGCCGATAAAAACATTGCGCAGGCTAAGGCGGAAGAGCGCCGTGCGATGGCCGTGGCCACGGAGCAGGAAATGAAAGCGAAGGCGCAGGAAGCGCGCGCCGAGGTGATACAAGCCGAAGCCGAAGTGCCCAAAGCCTTGGCGCAAGCCTTGCGCGAGGGCAATATGGGTGCGATGGATTATTACCGCCTCCAGAACCTGATTGGCGATACCGATATGCGCGGCGCCATCAGCAAGTTTGCCAACAACAAGAGTGGCACCGGCGATGTGCCGCCTACCATTCCTCGCAATTAAGTAAGCCTTTTGGCGTCAGCCGCGGCGCCAACCATACAGCCGATGAGGCGACTTCCCGCAAGCGCAGCGCAATGCTGCCGGAAGTCGCCTCATTTTCTTTTGCCTCTGACGCCGAGCCGCATCATCATCACGCAGCAAAGCCGGACAAAAAACCTTCCCGACCGCAAGCAGTCGGGAAGGCAACCATCTAAATCTAAAATCTAATATTTTGGATTACTTCAAATTCGGGTTAATCTCGCCCCATTTCTACCGGAGGCATCACGCCGAGGCCGATCACCTCATCGCGCATATTGCAGAGGTGCTCGTAGCTCTTGCGAAGCTCAGCCATCTCTTCGGGCGTGCCGTGAATTTCTTCGTAAGCGCTGCCGTTCTTCGTGATCGTTGCTTCCATCGCCATCATAATATGGTCATAGCCTGCGAAGCTCACATAACGGCCTGCGGGCCAATTGAACGGTGCGCCGCCCATAGCAGCTTCGATCATACGAACGCTCACGTAAGCCGGACTTTGGAACGAGCTGCGGCCGCGCAGGTTGATGATGTTTGCACCACCCTTGATTGTGCGCTGCTTGATTTCCTCCCATTTGTCAGCAGGCAGGCGATCCGTGCCGATCAAGTCGAGCAGCGGCGTGCCTTGAACCTTAGCCGTAGAAGCAAATACCGCCATCTGTTCGCCGTGACCACCATACGTGCGGCAACCGGTTACATCGCTTTGCGGCACGTTGAAGTGCTTCGCCAATTCGCTTTGCAGGCGGATAGAATCGAGCGCTGCGAGCGTAGAAACTTGCGACGGCTTCAAGCCTGACCACAAAAGCGTAACGAGACCGGTAATATCTGCCGGGTTAAAGATAATCGTCACGTGTTTTACGTCCGGGCAATACGTCTTAATATCCTTACCAAGCTGTTCTGCCACTTCGGAATTGCCTTTCAGCAAGTCCTCGCGCGTCATACCCTGCTTGCGCGGAGCGCCACCTGATGAGATAATATATTTCGCATCTGTCAATGCCTCTTTCGCATCTGTCGTAAACGTGAAGTTAACGCCCTCGAAACCGCAATGACGCATTTCTTCCGTGACGCCTTCGAGGCCCGGCTCGTAAACGTCATACAGGCAAATGTTTGGCGTGAGGTGAAGCATGGCCGCCGTCTGCGCCATGTTAGAACCGATCATCCCGGCAGCACCGACGATGGTCAACTTTTCATTCGTAAGGAAATTCATATTGCTTTAATTAAAATGTAATGCTAAATAATCGACGCAAGCCGCTCGGCGGTAAGGTCGCAGATTGTTGTTGCAAAAATAGCAAATAAAAAACTTTTTGGAAATGAAACGGGGCAAAAAGATGGGTAAAAAAACAACGCGCACCGCCCGATTTCTATTTTACGCCGAAGTGCAGCCGGTTTTACTTCTTTTCAGCCGTCCGCGTGAGCTGAAAAGCGAAGCGTCGGCGGCTGTTTTTCTTGCTGCAGTCGCGCTTTCTCCGGCCTTTGCTCCTGATTTCTTTTTGCGAAAATGCACACACGAAGGCCTTACGCCGGGGCAGCTTATTGTTTGCTGCCGCCAAACTATCGTTTGCTCCCACCAAACCATTGTTTGCCCCCACCAAACCACCGTTTGCTCCCACCAAACAAAACGCAAGCGGCAGTAAAAAGCTTGAAGAAAAAGGACTTGCAAGGGGAAGAATTGCAGCTACGCATCGACAAACGGCAAAGACGCCGCGCGCCGTAAACGCGAAGCGCCGCCCAAAGAAACTACCGGCAAACGACCTTGCGAAGCGGGGCGCTGCAAAGGCATCTGTCAAGGTCTTTCTTCCGTTACCGCTTATTTTTATTTTTTTATCGCTACCTTTGCCCTACGTCAATGGGCCGTGCAAATTCTGCACCGACGAGTGCCCACTGCATTGCGGCCTATGGCGCGACGACCGGTGGTGGAAACAACTCTGCAGCTGACCGGGCGCACATCGGCAGGAAGCATCTCTGTTAGGAATATAAATAAGAAAACCGGGAGAGCCCTAAAGCGGAAAACACGATGGAATGGAACCAACTTTTATCAGACCGACGCTTCGGTAAGGAATACGTTGCCAAATCTGCAGCCGAGCGGCGCACAGAGTTTCAACGCGACTACGATCGCCTGATCTTCTCCGCCGCCTTTCGACGTATGCAGAACAAGACGCAAGTGTTTCCCCTCCCCGGCAGCGTCTTCGTCCACAACCGTCTGACGCACAGCCTTGAAGTATCAAGCGTAGGGCGCAGTTTGGGCGCAGACGTGGCCGCCCTTTTACAGCAAAGAGATTCCGCAGCGGGAGAGCGCACCCCGGAAGCCCTCGGCGCGATCGTCTCCGCCGCTTGTCTGGCCCACGATATGGGCAATCCGCCTTTCGGCCACAGCGGTGAGCGCGCCATACGCAGCTTTTTTGCCGAGGGGCAGGGCCGCGAATGGGAGAAAATGCTCCCGAAAAGCGTCTGGACGGACATTGTCAACTTCGATGGCAATGCCAATACGTTCCGACTCCTGACGCACCAATTCAACGGCCATAGAGCGGGCGGCTTCGTAATGACCTACGCCACGCTGGCCGCGATTGTCAAGTATCCTTTTGCCTCCGATTGTTGCCGCGGCAAGTCGAAGTTTGGTTTCTTCCAAAGCGAGGCGGCCGATTTCCGGCGCATCGCCGACGAATTGGGCCTCCCCAATTGCGCAGCACCGGGCGAATCGCTACGCTTTGCGCGCCATCCGCTCGTGTATCTCGTAGAAGCGGCCGACGATATTTGCTATCAGATTATGGATCTCGAAGATGCCCATAAGTTGCGCCTGCTCTCCGACGAGCAAGCCGAGGCCTTGCTGCTCGATTTCTTTGCTCCCGAAGCGCGCGAACGCCTCAGGAGTGCCTATCCGATGGTGACAGATGCCAACGACCGCATGGTTTATTATCGCTCCTCGATCATCAACGCTCTGGAGCGCGCTTGCGTCAACATTTTCGTAGACAACGAAGCGGCGATCTTGGCCGGCACCTTCGAAGGGTCGCTCATCGACCATCTGCCGGAGCCGCTGCTGGGCGCTTATCAACGCTGCGCCGCGCTGGCGAAGGAGAAAATCTATCGCAGCAAGGAGGTGATGGACGTAGACTTGGCCGGATACCATATTATATATACGCTACTCGAACTGATGACGGAGGCTGTGCTCGCGCCGCAAAAGGCGTATTCGCAGATGCTGCTCGGTATGGCTTCCAAACAATACGAACTCAGGGCCGAGCGCCTCGAAGTGCGCCTGATGGCAGTCTTAGATTATCTTTCGGGGATGACAGACGTCTACGCGCTTGACCTCTATCGCAAATATCGGGACAGAGTCTGCCGATGGTTTGATGCGCCGGTTTGCAAACCTCTCCGGTTTGTCGCCGACACCGACTTTCTCTACCCCGTTATTCTCTTCCCGCCCGCACTTTGTGCTTTCCCGAGCTGCTTATGCGGCGGAAGTATCTCTATTTATGACGCATAAAGACGATTCTTATAATCACGTACTGAAATACACCGGCCTGCTGGGCGGCGTACAGGTCTTTTATGTCCTGATGTCGATCATTCGTAATAAGTTTACGGCGCTCTTTATCGGCACGTGGGGCATGGGCCTCGCCGATTTATATAACCGCACGGCCGAACTCATTGGGAATACGACCAACTTCGGCATTGCTTTCAGCGCCGTGCGCCATTTGGCCGAACTGCAAGAGCGCGGCGAGCAGAAGGCGCTGACGCTCTACGTAAAACTCATACGCACGTGGACGCTGCTTACGGCTTTGCTGGGGGCTGTGACTTGCTTGATTCTCTCGCCCTGGCTCAGTCATCTCACGCTGGGCGATTATCATACGGCCAAAGGCTATGCGCTACTCTCGCCAATGGTAGCGATGACGACGCTCTTGGGCGGCGAGGCGGCCATTCTCAAAGGTATGCACCGCTTAAGGCGTATGGCGGCCGTCTCAGCCTTGGGCGCTTTGCTCACAATGGCGGTCACGATACCGCTTTATTGGTGTCTGGGCGTACACGGCGTGATCCCCGTCCTGCTCAGTACGACGACGGTCGTTTTTCTGCTGAACCTGCACGCTGCCACGCGCGACTTCCCTTATCGCGTGGGCCTCTTTAGCAAGCGCTTGCTATTGCGTGGTATGCACATGCTGAAGTTGGGCTCCGCTTACATTGCGGCGGGCATCTTAGGCTCGGGCGCGGAGATGGGCGTGCGTTCTTTTATGGTACGCACGTCGTCATTGGCTGAAGCGGGTCTGTATACGGCGGGCTTTACGCTGATCGTGAGCTATGCGCGTTTGGTGTTTGTGGCGATGGATGCCGACTACTTTCCGCGCCTCTCCGCTGCCGGCGACGACGTAGAGCGCCGCAACTTTGCCATAAACCGACAAATCGACGTATTGGTCTTACTTATGGCGCCTTTTCTCATACTGTTTACGCTCTGTTTACCCCTGATCATTCGCTTACTCTATACGCCGGAATTTCTCCACGCGGTGCCGATGGCGCTATGCGCGGCGGGCTGTATGTTCTTCAAATCGGTCTACGCGCCGATCTCATACCTCTCGCTGGCGCGCGGCGATTCCTTCGTTTATCTGGTGATGGAGTTGCTCTACGATGTCGTCTTCGTGGCGGCAGTCATAGCAGGCTTTTATTATGGCGGCCTTTGGGGCGCCGGACTCGGACTCTCGCTGGCTAATCTCTTCGACTTGATCGCTATTTTTACGGTCTACTCGTGGCGCTACGGCTTCAAGATGGAACCATCTACGTTGCGGCGCTGCGTATTGCAGTTCTGCCTGTTGCTTGTCGGCCTCTTCGCGGCAGCACAACCTGTTTGGGGCGCAAAAGTGGCCTTGGGCGGTGTGGTCTTTACCATTAGTGCGGGCTTATCCTGGGACCTGCTGCGGCGAGAGACGTCAATTGCGGCGCGATGGGCGGCTTTGCGCCAACGCTTTTTGCGCAAGAAATAAATAGAAATAGAAGATGGAACCAGATGAATCGGGCGGCAAGGCAGTAAAGTTTTCGGTGTTGGTGGCTGTTTACAATGCTGCGCCTTATTTGCGCGCTTGCCTCGATTCCATTTTGCACCAATCGGTCGACGAGTTACAGATCTTATGTGTCGATGATGCGTCGACAGACGACTCTCTTAGCATCCTTTCTGAATATGCTGCGCGCGACAAGCGCGTGGAGGTCATTCGCCTCGATCAGAATCAAGGGCAGGCGGCGGCGCGCAACGTGGCACTTTCGCGAGCCAAAGGCGAATGGATCTTAATGGTCGATGCTGATGATCTTTTGGGCGAAGATGCGCTGGAGGAGCTGGCGCGCACGATGAAGCGCTTCCCTTCGGCCGATTGCATCGTCTTGCAATTGGTGCGTTTCGGCGCAGCGCAAGCTACCGAGCGCGAAGACGGGCCGGCGCCGGATACGGTATTTACGGGAGCGGAAGCTTGTCGGGCAGCCATCAACTGGAAACTGAACGGTTTGTATGCTGGGCGGCGCGATTTGTATATGCGTATGCCTTTCGACGATTCAAGTCGGGTTTATAGCGACGACAACACTTCGCGCATACATTATTTATTGAGTCGGCAAGTTGCCGTATCGGCAGGTGAATATCTCTACCGACAACACGAAGCATCGGCTACGCACCGCTTTGATCTGCGCCGGCTCGACTTCTTGGCGGCTAATCGTTCGCTACGCTCACTCTTGGAGCAACACCAAGCAAACGCTGACATCTTGATGGCTTGTGAGGAGCATTGCTGGCGCAACTATGTAGGCTTGTATTTGCAGTTTCAGCGGCATTGGTCCGCATTTCGCCGCAAGCGCATCAACAGATTCGCAATGCCTTCAAAGTAAGTTTGCAGGCAATGCGTCCGGAGCGCTTGCCACGCGGCTTGCGCCGGTCGCCAAGTTGGCTGTTTGTGCGTCCTTTTTCGCTCTTTGTCGCCTATCGCCACTTATTGAGCGGCCTGAAGAAGATCCTTCAACCTACGTAGCATCGTTTGCTTCGCCTCAATCGAAGCAGCACCCCACACAATATATATAGTTTTTAAGGGATGACTACATAATAAAAAGCAGGTAATCAATAAAAAGATTACCTGCAGAATTGGTTCAGCATCAAATTACTTCATATTCTGAGCAGCAGCAGCCAGCTTATTCGTTATTTTCATGTATCTTGCCCACTGAGATGCAGACATATCCCCCTGAGCTCCAGACATCTTTTCACTATATTCTTGAGCCTTTTGCATGAGAGCCGGGTATTCTGCCATAGCACTGGCATCACCGTTGGCAGCCTTCTTCATGAATGAAATGTATTTAGTTACGTATGAATCATAAGAGTCAAGAAGTGCATCCCAGTCTTCCGAACCAGACTTCGATGATATCTCTGAGTCAGACTCAGAAGATTCGTCATTAGAACCTTCGCTTTCTTCATATGCTGTAGTTATTCTGAAACTTACAGCACCTTTTGCTTCTTCATGAACTACAAAGCGTATAGTTCCCATCTTACCTGGTTTTAGTTTACACAAAGCAACAGCTTCATCACTGTCGTAAGAACCAGACAATCCGCTTCCATTAGCAGACACCTTTCCACTACATTTCCCTCTGCATCAAGGAATTCAATACCAAATCCCACTTTTACATTTGCAGATGCACCAGATGTACCGAAAGACCGCAGTTCCCGACCATTCAATTCAAATGGAAGCTCTTGATTTGTACGTTCCAATTCAACAGTAATAATCCCATTAGCCCCTGTTGTTTTATATTCTTTGTCGACAACAGTGAAACAACCTTCCATATCACCAGATACAGCTGTTTCTGTAGGTTTTACAATAATTTGTTCAGAATCTTTTGATCCTTTCTTGCCGCCACAAGAGGCGAGACAAATTGCCAATACAGCAAAAAAAACTAAATTCAATACTTTCATACTATTTTAATTTATAATGAACATATTCTACTAACCTTCTTTATTTTAGAAGCCCAAGCTATCTAATAATGCCAGGAATAGAAAGCCAATTATTATAATCACTAAAAGTCTTACTTTAGGGTACGTCTCAGATAACCAAGTATACCTTTCGTTTTCTGAAGTTCTTCATCATACATTGAAAAGTATGGTCCAAAATCCTTATCTTTTGAGAAACTTAATTTTGCTTTATTTATACAGTTTGTATAGAGAAGCCAATAAGCATAGCTCAAATCTTCTTCCCCTGAACCTTTTCTTTTGCCATCTTGAGGACCTGTTGAATTTGCTCTAGCTTGAAGCATCGTCAAAAAGTCCAATAAATCTGCGCGTGTATTGGGTACTGGAAATGTAGAAATTATATCCATTTTAGATTTAAATGGATTATCTATTCCATATGCTTTTCCAAAAAAGTGGACTAATGCACTTGAAATTGAACGCTTATCAAAGCGTTCTTCTTGGCGCCTATTAAATTCATCCAATTTTTCTTGTAGCCTTTCTACAGAGCGAGTAGCGGCAACGTTGGAGAAAGTATATCCACATTCCGAACACACCGCTGAGCCACCTATTGCTTGGGCTCCACAACTTGGACATTTAACGACATTACCTAATTTGATTGGTAAGATTAAGAGGAGGGGGAGCTGGTCTTAGCCAATCTTCTTGTCGCTTCATTTTCGCTAATCTTCCATCTATAACTATATCTAACTCATCCGGATCAACTCCCTCTGCTTGGCCTCGTTTGTGTAAAACGAGTCTTTCTTTATCAGTTAATACGCCATCAGCAAGAGCTGCATCAATAACTTCTTCTAATTCTTTCGAAAACATACTTTTGAGTATTAAATATTTTTTACTCCTTGTATCTTATAAAATATTGCAAGATATATGACCAACAAGATTCCATTAGCAATAACATAAAAAGGCATCTTTACGCCAAATCCCGCAAAACAGAAATGACTTATTAAGAATATTACAAAAAACAATGCAGACAAGATACGCATATTTGTCCCCAACCGACTTGATTCATACTGCACCCCCATTGTTGGTATCAGTGTTGTTACAAAACAAACTACGCTACCAAAGCCACATATCATAGCGTTCTCGTTACCTTCTGCAATAGTAAAAGAGAGAGATAACCAATCAAGCACCCAAGTATGGTGCTAATGAATGAAAGGAAAATATTAATTTTCATAACTTTATAGGTTTGACGGAATTGGAGGAGGCGTTAATGCAACTATTTTTAAGATTGCAGGAACCTTTTCAATAGGTTGCCAACAAAGCATACCTGGTATCCATGCAAGGGAATCTTTTGTTATTTTCTTTTGGAAAATCAATTGAGAGAGAGCACAACTATCTAAAGGCCCAACAGGAGCACTATTTATTACAACATAAAATATTTGCTGGAGAGGCTGCGAAATGGTCATATCAGAGCCAGGTACATGCATTGCCTGCATGAACTGATTCATAGTCTGTACCATCTGATTAGCAACAGCCATGCTCATACCAAACTCTACGAGTCGGTCGATTGAGAAAAACTGTTATTGTCCATTTTCTTTGTGAGTATTTAAATTTTATGGCATTGGTGGAGGTGTTGCACCTGGAATAGGAGATGCAAACAAACTTGCCAACTCTGGTACTGTATTAGCTGCAGCCCAAGAAGACATACCTTGCTTCCACACTAACGATTGTGCAATGAGTTGACCATTTTGTCTCAGCTGTTGAAGCTGTTGCATATTGAAAGGACCCATTTGTTGGCCATTAACAGCAACAAAGAATGAAATATTAGGCATAGGTGGAGGAGTATTCATGCCATTTTGGACTTGCTGTCCTATTTGGTTCATCATTCCTGCCATTTGGCCACCCATGGCTCCACCCATCATCATTCCTGTCATCATACCAGCTGGATTCATACCGTCTCCTCCGCCAACATTTCCCATTTGTCCCATACTTTCAGCTGCAGCATGAAGTACGCTTGTTTGTTGATCGAGAGAATGGGCACCCATAAAGTTGGATTCTGTCTGAAGTCTTTGACCTCTTTGAGCCTCCTCGCGTTGTATACGCATTGTTTCTGCAAGATTCTCGGCATTCATAGCTTGCATATCTTGCATATTCTTGATGTTGACTCCAGTCTGAGCCTGCATAGTCTTAGCAGTAAGACCTCCTGTAAGGCCTTTAACTTCTTGATAGGCATCAGAATCCTTATCTATTTCAATTCCACTAATGTCAATATGCTTCATCTTGACACCAAATTCTTCAAGACGATCCTTTAACTTGTTTTCTATAAGTTCGCTAATTTCATCAATTTTCCGTTCCATCTGAACGACAGGCATACCAAGGTCAGAAGGTACATTGGAAACGATGCTTTTAATCTTACGGCTGACAGTGTCTTTGATTTGCTTTTTAAATGCATCCAGATCAAAGTCAATCAACCTGTTTAACTTCATGAAGTTCTTGTAGTCTTCCAAAGCGAAAGTTAAAGCTCCACGTACTGCCATAGGAACAGGGAGATCAGGCAGACGAGGATCTACGACATCAAAGTATGGTATGGCAAACTTGATCTGATTATTACTCTGTAGGTTGATAAAGTATACCTCTGCCTGAAATGGAGATTCTCCTCCAAATGCTAAACCTACAATGCTTGAAAGAATTGGAAAGTTGGCAGTCTTTATAGTATCATCATAAGGTCCTACAATAAAGTCTTGTAGCGTTCCTCCCTGTTGCTTGTAAACAAATACTGCAACTTCTCCGTCTTTTACACGGAGACTACTTCCATAACGTATAGAATTCTCACGACTTGTAGAATTAGCGTTTTGTCCAAGAGGACGCCATTTCCAAACCAAGTATTCTACTTCATCGCAACGAATGACATTCATCAATCCGCCGCTTTTCCCTTTTGAAGTGCCGAAACCGAATAAACCCATATTCAATTCGTAGCCTATAGACACCCCATAAGGCTGTTAATATTCAATTTAGGTTAACTACAAAACAAAAAAAGCGCGGGCATCCATCTCTACTTGTCCGTGTTTGAGATCCTCGGAGACCCTTGGTGATGGACGTGTAGAGTGTCTGCCTACGCCGGTATATACACGTACCTCCGGAAAAAGTGTGCATGAGGGATACAGAATACCCTCGCTACACACTCTGGGATACAATTATAGCATACCCGTAACAGCCACTTCCGACTTTGTCCTTGATCACCAATTGAAATTTCCGAGGTTCCAAACAACCAATTGACAAAGCATCAATGACGCTTTTAACATTATGTAGTGTCTCACCCATATTCCCGACCTCTTCCAGACACCATATCACCTTTCGGTTTATTGCTTTTTCTTCTCTGTTCACGTTTGAATGAATAAGAATACTCAACACGAATCTTAGATAGACCGCATAGCGTGGGTTTTGACGTTTCAAAGATAATATAAGATAATGTATTTAGCAAATATCTCTCTAAAAAAATGCTATATTTCCTATTACTTCCTACAAAAAGAGGTGAAAAATTCGACAAATCAATCGCATTTTTTTGCTAAAAAAACTGGTATTATCCAACGTAATTTCGTCGAACTCACGTTAAGTTTACAAAAAAGACGCTACTATCCAAGTTTTTTTCTTCGATTGAACAAAAACGCCACAATCACCGTACAAGCAACAATGAAAAAAATATTTACAGCGAAAAAAAGCGAGAGAGAAAGCCTCTTCCGGCTAAGGAGAAAAACAACCTCTTATAACATCTTGATTTTCAACTAATAGTGAGTCGTAAAATTCTCTTATAAGAGAAGAAAAAAATTGTCTTAGGAGACAATTTTTTTTCTGTCATAGGAGTGTTTAAATTTTTCTCCGCAGAAAGTTTTTACTTTCACCTAAGCAAATTTTTAGAGGGGTGCGGAATGAGAGAAAAATATTTACTAAAAGAGTAAGGACGCAAGCAAGGTACAAGAAAAATCTAAGTATCAAGAAAGCCTACTGAATGAACCCTTTCTCTACGAAGACAAAGCCTTCAGCCAAAAATTGCCTTGCCTTAAAACTCATTATCAATGACCGATGAGCTGATTTTTGATAAGGAATAAAAAAAAGGCGGCGAAACACCTACACATTTCGCCGCCTGATACATATGCGCCTTAGCGCTATTTCAGTTTGCTTAAGCTAAGAAGCAATTGGGCTTCAATTGCTTAAAGAAATCATTGCCTTTGTCGTCCACGAGGATAAAGGCAGGGAAGTCTTCTACTTCAATCTTCCAAACTGCTTCCATTCCTAATTCGGGGTACTCTACGCATTCGATACTGCGAATGCTGTGTTGCGAAAGTACGGCTGCCGGTCCGCCAATCGAACCCAAATAGAAACCACCGTGTTTCCGGCAGGCATCTGTCACGGCTTGCGTGCGATTACCCTTGGCAATCATAATGAGTGAGCCACCCTTACTTTGGAAAAGATCGACATACGAGTCCATACGATTAGCCGTAGTCGGACCCATAGAGCCGCAAGGCATTCCCTTCGGCGTCTTAGCCGGTCCGGCATAAAGTACGGGGTGATCTTTGAGATATTGAGGGATGTCTTCGCCGCGATCCAAGCGTTCTTTGATCTTGGCGTGGGCGATGTCGCGCGCCACAATGATCGTACCGCTCAGACTCAGGCGTGTGCTGACGGGGAACTGCGTGAGTTGAGCCAACACTTCCTTCATCGGACGATTGAGGTCCACTTTTACGCCGCCGCCTTCGCCGGCTTCGCGTAAAGATTCGGGGATCAAACGCGCCGGATTATCATCGAGACGCTCGATCCAAAGGCCTTCTTTGTTGATCTTACACTTAATGTTTCTGTCGGCCGAGCAACTCACGCCCATACCGATCGGGCAACTTGCGCCGTGGCGCGGCAGACGAACGACGCGAATATCGTGGGCGAAATACTTGCCGCCAAACTGTGCGCCGAAGCCGATGTTGTGCGCTTCGCGGAGCAGTTCTTTTTCTAATTCTACATCGCGAAAAGCGCGGCCGGTCTCGTCACCCGTTGTCGGGAGTCCGTCATAATAATGCGTAGAAGCCAGTTTCACCGTCAAGAGGTTGCGCTCTGCCGACGTACCGCCAATGACAAAGGCGATATGGTAAGGCGGGCAAGCGGCCGTGCCTAAACTGCGCATTTTCTCTACAAGGTAGGGCTTGAGCGTTTCGGGGTTCAAAACGGCCTTCGTCTCTTGATAGAAATAAGTTTTGTTGGCAGAACCGCCGCCTTTCATCACGCAGAGGAAATGGTATTCGTCGCCTTTTCCGGCCTCGATGTCGATTTGCGCCGGCAAGTTGCAGCGCGTGTTCACCTCATCATACATATTGAGCGGCGCGTTCTGCGAATAGCGCAGATTCTCCTGCGTATACGTCTCATAAACGCCGCGCGAAATCGCCTCAGCATCGTCGCCTTCCGTCCACACCTGCTGGCCTTTGTCTCCATGAATGATGGCCGTACCGGTATCTTGGCAGAAAGGGAGCTGGCCCTTAGCCGCAACTTCAGCATTACGCAAAAAAGTCAGTGCGACATACTTGTCGTTGTCGGAAGCCTCGGGATCGGTGAGCGCTTTAGCCACTTGCTCGTTGTGCTCACGGCGGAGCATAAAGGCTACATCTCTAAAAGCGTGGCGAATGAGGGTGGTCAAGCCTTCGGGCGCTACTTTGAGCATCGGCTTGCCTTCAAACTCGCTTACGCTGACGTGGTCTTTGGTGAGTAAATAATACTCCGTCTCATCTTTGCCCAACTGAAACATAGGGGCGTACTTGAACTCGGGAGTTTGTGCCATAGTTGTTATGTATTATATATGTTATGTTCGTTGTTTGTATGGGTGGGTATGGGCGCGAGCTGCTTTTTTCGAGCGCGACCGCTTTATTCTTCCTCGCTCTTGTTGCTGCGCTTGCGAACGAGATGATCGAGAATGATTTTGCGCATACGCATACTCTTGGGCGTCACTTCGACATACTCATCTTCTTTGATGTATTCCAAGGCCTCTTCCAAAGAGAAAATCAGCGGTGGAATAATGCGCGCTTTCTCGTCCGTACCGCTGGCGCGAACGTTCGTAAGCTGTTTGGCTTTCGTAACGTTAACAACAAGATCCTTTCGTGTACATGCTCGCCCACGACTTGGCCCGCATAGACCTCATCTTGCGGAGAAACGAAGAAACGTCCGCGGTCCTGAAGTTTGTCAAGCGCATAAGCGAAGACCGTACCCGTTTCCATCGCGATCATAGAGCCGTTTGTGCGGCGCTGAAGTTCGCCTTTGAAAGGCTGATAGGCTTTGAAGCGGTGCGCCATAATGGCTTCGCCCTGACTGGCAGTTAAGACGTTCGTGCGAAGTCCGATAATGCCGCGCGAAGGTATTTCAAATTCGATATCAACGCGGTCACCCAAGTTTTGCATAAAGGTCATTTCACCCTTACGGCGCGTGACCATATCGATCATCTTGGAAGCAAACTCTTCGGGGACGTTGACGGTCAACTCTTCGATAGGCTCGCAGCGCACGCCGTCAATCTCTTTATAAATTACTTGTGGCTGCCCTACTTGCAACTCATAGCCTTCGCGGCGCATCGTTTCGATCAAGACGGACAGGTGAAGCACGCCGCGGCCGGAAACGATCCATTTGTCGGGCGAAGGTTGCTCGATGCGCAGCGCAAGATCTTTTTCCAATTCGTGCTGCAGGCGATCGTTGATGTGACGCGAAGTACAATATTTGCCCTCCTTACCAAAAAACGGCGAATCATTGATCGTAAAGAGCATAGACATAGTCGGCTCGTCGATGGCAATAGGCGCCAGCGGCTCAGGGCTATCGAAGTCGCAGATCGTATCGCCGATTTCAAAATTTTCTAAGCCGACAACGGCACAGATATCGCCACAACCTACACTTTCAACCCGGCAACGCCCCATTCCCTCAAAGGTATCCAATTCTTTGATCTTCACCTTCTCCATTGAGCCATCGCGGTGAGCGATCGTAATATTAGTGCCATCTTTAATCACTCCGCGATGCACGCGCCCGACGGCAATGCGACCCGTATAATTAGAGTAGTCGAGCGAAGTAATAAGCATTTGCAGCGTCCCCTCATTAGCAGGCGGCGCCGGAATTGTATTGATAATTGTATCGAGCAAATAAGTAATTTCCTCCGTAGGCCGCTGCCAGTCCTCGCCCATCCAGTTGTTTTTAGCCGAACCATAGACTACGGGGAAGTCCAACTGCTCCTCCGTAGCGTTGAGATCGCACATCAGGTCGAAGACCATTTCATAAACCTCCTCGGGGCGGCAATTTGGCTTGTCCACCTTATTGACAACCACGATAGGCTTCAGGCCAATCTGCAAAGCCTTCTGCAAAACGAAGCGCGTCTGCGGCATCGGTCCTTCGAAAGCGTCGACCAAAAGCAAACAGCCATCGGCCATATTTAACACGCGCTCTACCTCTCCGCCAAAGTCAGAGTGGCCCGGCGTGTCTATAATGTTGATTTTAGTATCTTTATAGTTAATGGAGACGTTTTTGGAGAGGATCGTAATGCCTCGTTCACGCTCCAATTCATTATTGTCTAATATAAGTTCTCCGGTCTGTTGGTTTTCGCGAAAAAGATGCCCGGCCATTAACATCTTATCCACGAGCGTCGTTTTCCCGTGGTCTACGTGGGCAATGATTGCAATGTTTCTAATGTCTTGCATGTAACTTTTTATACCTTTATATCGGCTACAAAGTTACTGAAAATGAAAGAAACAGCGAAGTAAGTTGTCGGCTCATTTCGGGCTTTAACAGCTTTTGCCGGCAAAGTTAGACAGTCTGTTTGGCCGGCGTCCGGCTTTGTATCAGCGCTGCCGTTCGCCGCGCTCAAGTATAAAATCCTACGCAACGCGCCCAAAATGAAAGCCTCCCGCCCCTCAAGCATAGAGAGCGGAAGGCTTATTCGTCTGTCCGGATGGCTAATCCCAAGCCGTTTTCGACTCAATTATTTCTTCACCATCTTCTTACCATTCACAACGTAGATGCCCTTCGGCAGATCTTTCACGTCGGTTTTAAGTTGCACGCCACTGAGCGTATAGACGCCTCGCTTTGCCGCAGCGTCGATGACCGGTGCTTGAATGCTTGACGGGTCGCCAATGACCACTTTGCTCGTGACGATTGCGCCGTTGAGCGCAATTCCGTGTAAATCCGAATCGAATGCTGCTCCTGCCGGCTGGATGATGTCGCAGCCTACCAGCATAACATTGGCGAAATCGCAGATAGAGCCATTCTCTTTTCCTTCCGCCGTCACCGTCGCATTATTGATCGTCAGCGTTTCTCGCGTGCCGTCACTTCCGGCAATAGCATACGTACTACTCTCGGCGTTCACCTGGCAATTGTCAATAGCGAGGTCTACCCCATTGGCATAAAGCGCGCAGTCGCGATCGCTTTTCACGTAAAGCGTACCGCCGCCGGTAATCGTCGTCTGTGCAGCCAAACTGATCGTTGTATATTTTGACGATAGCACGTTTGAACCAAGAATCTTAATGGTCAAGTCTTCAATGGTCGATGTAATCGCATTGTAGTCTTCCGCATTGATGACAACATCCTGCAAGGTAAGCACCTTGTTTTCCGGATCGAAGCTCACGTTTCCACTCACGCCGGGAAATTCGAAAATATCTTTGTAATTGGCCGAAGTAAGTTTCACACCCGATATCGCCAAACCGAAATCGGTCACAGCTTCAGCTTCGATCACGACAGAGTCGGTCACCAACTGCCCATTGAGCGCCACGCCGAGCAGCGAAGCATCATAATCGGCACCTTCGGGCTTCACGATGGAGCATCCATCAAGCGTGAGTTTTTGCAGCCCACACATCGTCGCCTTATCCTTGCCCTTTGCCTTGATCGTGGCGTTGCCGACATGGATCTCTGCACCCTTATCGTCAGAACCGAAAGATCCATCGCAATCGATCACACACCCTTTGAATGCGGCCACACTACCGGGCGCTGTATAGAAGCCAAAGCTCTTGCCGGAAAGGATGATTCTTCCATCGCCGGCAACGGTGAAGCGAGGAGCTTCATTGTGGAGCGCGGTGGCGGAAGTCGTCGTAATCACATTTAAGCCATCCGCATAAATAGCCAAACCGTCAATCATCGACTTGAGGCCCTCACCTTCACCCGTAGGACTGATAATGGCATTCTCCAGGAAGAGTCGCTTTGAGAGTGGATCATACTGAGCCGTACCATCCGTAATGGGCACGCTTTTGAAGTTTCGGCCGTCACCTGCGTATCGCCAACCCAAAGATTAAACTTCGCCGGCTCTCCGTTTTCGGTGATTGTTAGCCTTGCGCCGTCGTTGTTGGCACTTTGCACGATGTGCATCGTAAAACGATACGTCTTGCCTGCCTCAAACTCGCAGTCGTCACCTCGGGTCGTTCCGTCAGCATCGCCGGCAATCCATATTTTCTGATTGGCCTCCGGCGCCACGATGCAGAAATCGTAAATGCCGGCCGGTATCTCGATGTAGTCTTCACCATCCGCCACCATATACTGGGGCGTCGTAGATGGATCGGCATTAGCCGGAATCTTATACTCAAAGTCTTTGAAGAGGTCGGTCGGCGGCGTATTATTGTCACATATCGGTCCGGAGATAGGAATGAGACCGCCATAGAGGTTGTGATCGGCATCGAGTAGCAACTGATAGCCGCTACCATCGCCCCAGACGTTGTGTGCCTCGAGAATAATCCGTGCCATACCCGGCGCTTGCGCCCGAGCGGAAGGCGAGAGAGCGAACAAAGCAACAAGGAGCGCGGTCGCTGCCGCATACGTGTGCTTGCGTAGTCGTTTAATCATAGTAAGTCGTGCCTCCCCGTTAAAACTCTCTTTGAGAGCCATGCCGTATCGGAGACTTGGGCATTATGGTTGAATGGTTGCTGCCTGTTGGCAGATTTGTCTTTACCTTGATGCGCTTCTATTGTAGGCGATGAAAAGGACTTTTCCATAGGCGAGGCTTTGTCCACGTGGAGCGAAGAAGAATTTCCGTGTTTCTCGTTCTTGCGCATAGTTATAATGTTCACGCTTTGCCAAGGTGTGAGGGAAGTCTTCGGGGGCAAAGATGAAGCAAACGATGAGATACTTTGTATACTGCCATTGATTGCCGCAACAGTCTGTCGCATTTCTGCCAACTGCATCGTGAAGCCTTCAATCGCAAAACTATACATATAAATGATTAAAAGCTACATTTTCGCCATTTATTTTTACTGCGCTTGTCTTAAAGTATGTTGCACAAACTTTTTGCTCAATTTTGCAGGCAATAATACCTATCATAGGCAAACGCCTTGTAGGGTATGCGCGCAGGCATCGGACTGTGAAAAAACATAGATTATGAGCGCTTATTGTTTAGGATATTTTTAAGCTGACTATCTGCATCTCCCACCATCTACTGTACCTTACTTGCTGAAAAGTGAAGCGCCGATTTGGGTTAAAGCGTTGCTTAAAAAAATGATACAAGAGGCCATGCTCTCGGAGGCATAGGCTTGACGATATGACAACAGGTCATCAGTTCGCTTCAGGCTTACGAGCGAAGCGCATAAAGCTTTCCATGCACCAAACAATGGGCCTGCGCCATCGCAAGACCTTGCGCATAAAATTTCCCCTTATGGGTGCAAAAATTTCCTCCTATGGGGAGAAAAATTCCCCTTATTGGAATTAAAATTCTTCCCTATGGAATTTTTTCCCCAACGCTTAGGAATCTGCCACAATTGCCTTGTGCTACTTCCAAGGCTAAGGGCTGCCTACACTTTCTGACTTTTGGGGCGCGGGATGCACAAAAAAAAGCCCGACTTCAAAGAGGAAGTCGGACTTTGTATAAGGTTTGGGCTATCTTACTTAGCCTGCAAACGGATCGTGTTATCGCCCTTCTGCACCGGCATCAGTTTGCCGAAAGGCTGCGTCGGGCCGCTGTACGTCGTCGTAACGATGCGAGTAGCTGCCTTAACCGCCTTGGGCAGGCCGCTAGGCTGAGCAGGCGTCGTAAATTGCTTGCTGGCCAAAGGACCCCATTCGTCTTTCGTATTCTTCGCGATGGAGAAAGCAATGTAAGTTTTGTTGGGTTCTGCATTCCATTTTACGTCGTCAACGCCAAACTGATCCCAGTAAGGATCTTGCGGATGATCTTCCTTGAGCAGTTTCAAGACGTAAGCCTCACCCTTGTCTGCTTGGTCGTAAACTTCCTTGTCCATAATAATATCGCGGTGGAGCGAAGATTGGTCATTGGGCGTGTAGATTACGCGCTGCCAGTAGCCTTCTGAAGTACCGCCAAACTCTTTGATTTCGATTTCTACCTTCGCCACACCTTCGCCGCCGAGCTTCTTCGTCGTAGCATAAACGATCGCCATATCAGCATAAGTTCCCTTTGTGTCCCAAGGAAGCGCGTAGATTTCATATTCTGTATTAGGCTTCAAGCTGTTCCACGTGATGTTTCTTCACCTATGTGATCCTTACCGCTGAAGCGTTTGATCATATCGCCCATGTTGGCAAAGCCCATCATAGGGCCCCATTGCTCAAACTGCGCCTCAGCTTGGCCTTTCTCGAAGAGACAAACGCCATAACCGGCTACGTCGGAGTTGGGCGTAAACTTAACCGTCAGGTTGTCCGTCTTCGTTTCAACTACCGTAGCGGTAATCTTCGGCGAGCCTACAAGCGTCTTGCGGGGCGTAGTGAAGTCGACGCGTTGCGCCGTGCAAGCGATGCCGTACTTATCGTAAGCGGCAACGAGGATCGTATAGTTGGTGTTGTCTTTCAACTTGCCGATACCCGTCATCTGCGCATTGGTGAAGTCTTCCGTAAAGAGCGGATTGTTGCTGCGCTCCACCATCGTGATGTACTGCATTTCGTTTTCGAGTTTGTCAGCCAACACTTTGGGCACGATGCTAAAGCGATAGCCAAAGCAATCAGCGCTACGCTGGAAAGCTGCCCAGATCGTATCGCCGTCAGCGCCTGCGCTATATTTTAAGAACTTGGCCTCTACGCTCACCGCACCGGCAATTTTTACGAAGTCGATGCTGTCGACGCGCTCCACGAGGTAACCTTTGACATTGCCGTTGGATTCGTGAATGAGCACACGAGTGTTATTGTTCTGCGCCCAAGCGAAGAGGGACGCAGCTATGAAGGTAAAAAGGAATAATAGGCGTTTCATTTTTTCAAGAATTTGAATGTTTGATTATTGACTTTAAGGACATAAGCACCTGCACTGAGGCGACTGATATCAATCGTGCGGGCGGTCCAATGCTTATTGCTCATCACGAGGCGACCACTCGGATCGAAGAGCATAAAGGACGCGTTAGTCAGCGCGTCTGCCCCTTTTAAGGTCAGCGTCTGCCCATCGTTGAGCAGTTGCCAGCCATTTTTGCCCACCTCAGTGAGGGGGGAGACACCCGTGCTGGTCTCGAAGTGGAGGCGGCGGGTATCGTCGTACTTGAAATTAGCCATTGACGCGTCTTGACCAACAACCGTAAACTGATCTCCGGAGAAAATCAGCTTTTTTAATTGGCTCAGGTCATACTGCGTCTGTGCGCCGTTCTTCATCTGCACGACAAGGCGGTCTTGGGCTTTAAGGCCGACGGCCATCCATGCAAACAACGAAAGCACGATCAGGAATCGGCAGTTACGTTTCATGAATTTATAGTTTTTAGAAATGAATTGTTATGCTGCAAAGATAAAGCTTTAAGAACTAAAACAAGCTATATATATGTATTTATTTAGGAGAAGGGGCTTGTATTCTGCGTAGGTCGTCCGGGTTTATAACCTTTTGCTTGCGCAGGGCCGCTTGAGAGGAGGCGAAGGGCTAAGGCTGCGCTGCGCGAGGATGGGTGCGGCCGCGCAGCACCATATATATAATGTGTGGGGCGACCGGTGGGCGCGGCAGCACAAAAGCAAAGCAGCCGAGCATCTCGCGGGATACTCGGCTGCTTGTCGTATGAGGTTCGCTTAAAATCAGAAGAGGTAAGCGGCTTGCACTTGGAAAGTGTTAGCACGGAAGGAGTACGTACCGGCGCCATAGGTCTTGGCGTATTTGCTCAACAGGATGTTGTAGCCAATGCCCAACTCTACGTGGCCGGCCAACTTAACACCGACACCGATATTCCAACTCACGTTCATATTCTCGCGCTTGAAAGCGTCGGCAATACGACCTTCGGTAATGTCTGTTATGCCCCACTTGCAATTGCCAATATTGAAGCCAAACTGAGGACCGGTGGAAGCATAAACGGCTGCAATAGAACTCAAGCCCAAAGTATAGCGGAAGTTTACAGGCACTTCCACACTGCGGAAAGTTTTAGAAGTGTGGTCTGTCAAACTCAAGCGGCGTTGATTGTAGAGCAGGGCTACGTCGCCACCAAACCGAGGAAGTTGAAGTTCATCTTAGGCCCAACATAGAAACCATAACGATTCTGCGGGTCTGTAAACTGCTTCAAGTTCTTGCTCACACTGAGCTTACTCAAATTCATACCGGCTTCGAGACCAAATTCAATGCCGGCTTTGGCCGGTTGCGCAATGCCGAGGGTCAGCATTACAGCAAAAATCAAAAGAGACTTTTTCGTAACGCAGTATATATAAAAGTGTACTTATTTAGGGGAAGATATAATGACGCTCCACCCAATAGTAGGCGATGCCGGCTAAGTAGCCAACTAAAGCTACCCAAGAGATGCGCTTCATATACCAACCGAAGGAGATATTCTCTAAGCCCATCACGACTACGCCTGCGGCAGAACCGATGATCAACATAGAACCACCAACGCCGGCACAGTAAGCGAGCAATTGCCAGAAGACGCCATCGACGGCCATATCGCCTGATGGTGCAATAGGATACATACCCATACAGCCGGCAACAAGGGGCACATTGTCAACAATGCTGGAGGCTACGCCAATAATACCCGTAACGAGGTAGTGGTTGCCACCTGATGCGCCATCGAGCCAAGAGCCGAGGCTATGGAGCACGCCAACCTCTTCAAGACAAGCTACGGCCATCAAAATACCGAGGAAGAAGAGAATCGTGGACATATCCAGACGTGAGAGGAGCTTGGTCACGCGCTTCTTCATACCATCAGAGATATGGTGCTTATTGCGATAGAAGAGTTCGGTCGTAAGCCAGAGCAAACTCAAAACGAGCAAGATGCCCATAAAAGGAGGAAGGTCGGTCAGGTAGCGGAAGATGGGGACGAAGAGCAAACCACCTACGCCAAGGAAGAACACAATCTTGCGCTCCGCAGCCGAGAAGTCGAGCGAGTCGCCTTCAGTAGCAGCTTGCATCTTTGAGAGTTCGCCTTTGAGCGACATTTGGAGTATTAACGTGGGAATAATAGCCGAGATCAACGAAGGAATGAAAATCTCCTTCATAACGCCTGCCGTCGTAATCGAGCCTTTAATCCAAAGCATAATCGTCGTGACGTCGCCAATCGGTGAGAAAGCACCACCACTATTGGCTGCGATAACAATGAGCGAGGCATAAATAAGGCGGTCCTTGTGGTCGCTAACGAGCTTACGCAACACCATAATCATCACGATACTCGTAGTAAGGTTGTCGAGCGCGGCTGAGAGGAAGAAGGTCATAAACATAATCTTCCAGAGCAATTTGCGCTTTGAGCGAGTTTCTAAGGCGTCGCGCACAAAATTGAACCGCCATTGGTATCTACAACTTCTACGATGGTCATAGCGCCCATCAGGAAGAAGAGCGTTTCTGCCGTGCTGCCCAAATGGCCTTGTAAGATTTCACTTACGGCTTGACCTACGGCGGCTGCGCCGCCTTGGTAATCGGGGTGCATCGCAGTCAGGAAACTGAGCGGATCGACCATATACAATACCCAAACAGCTACGCACATCAGAAGTGCAAACGCTGCTTTATTAACTCTCAAACTGTGCTCGACGGTGATTCCTAAGTAGCCGAGCACAAATGTTGCCACGATGGCTATGGTTAATGTACCCATTGTTATTGATTGGTTAAAAATCTGCGTGCAAAGGACAAGAAAAAAAGTCAGAAGACCAAATTCCTACCTACTTTGCCTAAAAATACGTATCTTCGCACCGATTTCATCGCTATAAGCGGTGCGCATTGCATCAGTTTGCTTTTGCCTGCAATGATTTTGCGAGGCTCTCTGCAGACCTTTGGCCTTGCAGCCCTTAGCAAAGACGGCGAAGCGACCCGCTTTCGACGCAATGTTTATAGCAAAGTGAAGGTCCTGTAGTTCAACGGATAGAATAGAGGTTTCCTAAACCTTAGATTTGGGTTCGATTCCCAACGGGACTACCAAGCATCGTGCGACACCATCCGGATCGCACGATGCTTTTTGTATAAAAGGAGCAAGAGGTAACGCGCCAACACCAAAACTTTATGATGCATACAAGCCAAAAGATAAAGGAGCATACGGCGGCATCCTTAATGGTCAATGAACGCCGGCTATGCGTTGTTAATCTTTCTTGCATAAAAAGCGAAGATAATAGAATTCAGATTGGTAAAAAAAGCAAAGATTTATTGCGATATTAAGGAAATTTACGGACCTTTGTGCGCAGAACTTTAATTTTAAACATTTAAGGATATGAAGAAGTTATTTTTGACGCTTTTTGCAAGCGTATGTTTCGCAGCCGCCTTGCAGGCGCAAACCATTACGGCAGAAGAGCCTGAGTTTGCAGAGGAAACTTTGTTGCTCACTTCAAACACGAAGGGTGAGAAGTTGAATCGTGAAAATGGCACCGTAAAATCCAAGGCCGGAGCAAGTCTTTACCTCACCGGCATAGGCAAGGTGAAAACGCGCTTAACGCTACAAGGCGCACAATCAACCAGCAAAGTGAAGGGTGCCTCTACGACGAAGCTTATCATTAAAGCCGTAAACAATACGACAGATCCGAACTCTTTCATCAGCATCTTCAAATTTGAAGTTAAGGGTAAGGAGCGCAGATATCAACTCGCAGAGAGCGGAACGCTTTCTAAAACGGAAGAGAACAACTTGTCGAGCGTAGAGTATAAGGCCAAGAAGTATGGCAAAAGTTCTTACCTTCTCGTGTTAGAAGATCTTCAACCGGGCGAATATGGTATCGTAATTGGCGATCCCAATAATGCGAACACAAAGAACACGATGAAAGTCACAACCTTTACGGTTGAATAATTTGCTACTGCACACATAAGACTTCCGCCCACACAGCCTCGCTTGTGTGGGCGGAAGTCTTAGATACCGTCCTATATATAATACAGATGTGTATAGCTTGACTTGAGCACTGGTTCCGATAAGGTTATTCGCGAACAAAGCACCAAGGCGCACATATAAAACAAGAAAACGACACACGAATCTATTTGAGCGACTGACTTCAGGCCGTAGATGGAAAGCTACCGCTCCACCAAAGATTTTTTCCAGTCATATAAATTATGAGGCCGTTTTTCTCAGAACGACGTACAAAAAATCGGCCTTTTTTGGCTACTTTTGTAGCCGATTATCCCCTAATATTTCAGCTACAACTATGACTTTTAGTATCATAAAGCGCGACGGAACAATAGAGAAATACAAAGCGACTAAGATAGGTGACGCTGTGTGTGCAGCCTTTGCGAGCATTGGCGAGGTATGCCCGACGGAAGCCCTTAAAACGCTCATCGCTGACATCGAAAAAGAGTTGGAAGGCATTGCTGAAAACGGATCAGTACGCGTAGAGCAAATACAAGACAACGTAGAAATAGAATTGATGCGCGCGGGCTTCTATCGCCAGGCACGCCGTTTTATTCTCTATCGCGAGGAACGCGCTAAAGATCGCGCTTATATCAACGAAATAGAGCAAACTGTAGGTCTCGAAGGTATGCATCGTCTCTTGAAAGACGTGCAACGCGACTACCCGCAGTTATGCAAATCTTTCGGCAAATTAGTCAGCAAATATCACGCTTTCCATAAGCCATCTATGACGGCCGAGGAGGGTCTGCACGCACTCACACGGGCCGCCGTAGAATGCATTACGGCTGAAGAACCCGACTGGGAGTTTGTAGCCGGCCGCTTGTATAGTTTCCTAAACGACTTGAACATTCGACGCAAGATGGAGGGGCTGCAACTGCAATCGCTCTACGACAAACTTTCGTATCTCACGACGGAGGGCTATTACGGCGCCTATATTCTTGAAAGTTATACAAAGGCGGAAATTGACTTGGCCGAGACTTTCTTACAACCCGAACGCGACCGACTACTGACGTATAGCGGCTTGGACCTGCTCTTGCGCCGCTATACGGTGCGCAACTTTGTGCACGAGCAGCTGGAGACGCCACAAGAAATGTATCTCGGCATTGCGCTGCATCTGGCGATGTGCGAAACGCAAAATCGAATGGATCACGTGCGCGCTTTTTATGATATGCTGAGCAAACAGCAGGTGTCGATGGCAACGCCTACTTTGGCCAATGCCCGCAAGCCTCATCATCAGATGTCCAGTTGCTTCATCGACACGGTCGACGATTCGCTCGAAGGCATCTATCGCAGCATTGCCAACTTTGCCAACGTCTCCAAGTTTGGCGGCGGTATGGGCTTGTATTTTGGTAAAGTGCGCGCCAACGGTAGCGACATTCGCGGCTATAAGGGCGCGGCCGGCGGCGTCATCAGATGGATTAAGCTGGCCAACGATACGGCTGTCGCGGTAGATCAACTGGGTGTGCGCTCAGGCGCCGTCGCATGTTATTTAGATGTGTGGCACAAAGACATTCTCGACTTCTTGCAGTTGCGCACGAATAACGGCGACGACCGTATGAAAGCACACGACGTCTTCCCCGCCGTTTGCTATCCCGACCTCTTTTGGAAAAAGTGCGCGAAGGCTTGGACCAGTCGTGGTATCTGATGTGTCCGCACGAAATTCAGACCATCAAGGGCTATGCCTTAGAGGATAGCTACGGCGACGAATGGGAGCAACGCTACAACGATTGCATCAACGACGCGCGCATTACGAAAACGGAAGTATTGCTCAAAGATCTCATCCGCTTGATCCTCAAATCGGCCATCGAGACAGGTACGCCGTTTGCCTTCTTCCGTGATCACGTCAACCGTATGAACCCCAATAAGCACAAAGGCATAATCTATTCTTCCAACCTCTGCGTGGAGATTGCGCAGAATATGTCTCCGATTCAATCCGTTCAAACAGAAACGATGAAAACGCCTGAAGGCGACGACATCATCGTAGAAAAGACAAAGGCCGGCGACTTCGTTGTGTGCAATTTGGCTTCGCTCGTTGTGAGCAAGATCAATTTTGATGACGAAGCAGAAGTAAAGCGCGTCGTTTATGCCGCCGTGCGCGCCTTGGATAATGTAATTGACCTCAACTATTATCCGCTTGAATATGCTCGCGTGACCAATCGCCGCTATCGTCCGATAGGCTTAGGCATTATGGGCTACCATCATTATCTGGCACAGCAAGGAATCGTATGGGAGAGCGAGGCGCACCTCGAAGCAGCCGACAAGTTGATGGAGAAGATCAACTACTATGCGATCCGCGCCAGTATGGAATTAGCCAAAGAAAAGGGACACTACGAATATTTTGAAGGCTCCGACTGGCAAACGGGCGATTATTTCAGCCGCCGCCAATACGAAAGTGCCGATTGGCAAGCCCTGGCTGCCGATGTAGCACAAGCCGGCGTGCGCAATGGCTATTTATTGGCCGTCGCACCGACAAGTTCCACGTCAATCATCGCCGGCACTACGGCCGGAACAGACCCCGTGATGAATCGCTACTTCCTCGAAGAGAAGAAGGGCGCAACGATTGCCCGCGTCGCGCCTTCATTGTCCGACAAAACGTGGTGGCTTTACAAGAGTGCCCATACAATCGACCAAACTTGGAGCATCCGCGCCGCCGGTGTGCGCCAACGCCATGTAGACCAAGCGCAATCTGTGAATCTCTACATCACCAACGACTTCACCTTGCGCCAAGTGCTGAACCTCTACATCAAAGCCTGGGAGTGCGGGATGAAGACAATATATTATGTACGTTCGAAATCACTCGAAATAACCGAATGCGAATCCTGCGCCTCCTAATCGCAGAGCAGGCGTCGACAAAATAAGCACAACCTATGTCCACAAACGAATTCGTAACACGCAAGCCGCTCTTCAACGAGCACGGCGATACGGAGACCGCGAAAGCGGATGATCAACGGCAATACGACCAACCTCAACGACTTCAATAATATGAAGTACAAATGGGTGTCTGATTGGTACCGCCAAGCGATGAACAACTTTTGGATTCCTGAAGAGATCAACTTAGGGCAGGATTTGAAAGACTACAGCAAACTCTTGCCGGCAGAGCGCACGGCTTACGATAAGATTTTGTCCTTCCTCATCTTCCTCGACAGTATTCAGACGGCCAACTTGCCCAACGTTAGCGAGTACATCACGGCGAGTGAAGTCAATCTCTGCTTGAATATACAGACCTTCCAAGAGGCCGTCCATTCGCAGAGCTATAGTTATATGCTCGACACCATTTGTTCGCCCGAAGAGCGCGACGCCATTCTCTTTCAATGGAAGAACGACCCCATCCTCCTGAATCGCAATAAATTCATTGGCGACCTGTACAATGCGTTTATGAACGATCGCTCGACCTTCCAGTTTATGAAAGTGCTCGTGGCCAACTATATTCTCGAAGGCATCTACTTCTATTCGGGCTTTATGTTCTTCTACAATCTCGGCCGCAACGGGAAGATGCCCGGCTCGGCTCAAGAAATTCGCTACATCAATCGCGACGAGAACACGCACCTCTGGCTCTTCCGCAGCATCTTGCTCGAACTGAAAAAAGAAGCGCCCGAAATGTTCACGCCCGATAAGGTCGACGTATACCGCCAAATGATTGCGCAGGGCGTAGAAGAAGAAATAAAATGGGGCGAATACGTTTTGGGCGACAAGATCGAAGGCTTAACCTCCGAAATGATTCGCGATTATATCAAATACTTGGGCAATTTGCGAACCACCTCACTCGGTTTCGAGCCGCTTTATGACGGTTACGACAAAGAGCCGCCCTCCATGTCTTGGGTTTCGCAATATTCTAACGCCAATATGATCAAAACCGACTTCTTCGAGGCGCGCTCTACGGCCTATGCGAAGTCAAGTGCTTTGATCGACGACCTATAAAGACTTCTTTTCGGCGCAGCCGGCGGCTGCAAGGCTGCGACAGCGCCTTTATATATACCGATTCTAGCCGCCTTCCTCCTATTTTTAGTATTCCATTGCTATGCACAAACTGACCGTAGAAGAAATGAATCGCCTCAACGTCGCAGCTTTCAAGGAAGCCCCCAAACTTCCGCTCGTCGTCGTCTTGGATAATGTGCGCAGCCTGCACAATGTCGGCTCAGTCTTTCGCACCGCCGATGCCTTTCGCCTTTCCGGCGTCTGCCTATGTGGCATCACCGGGCGCCCACCGATGGTAGAAATCCACAAAACGGCGCTCGGCGCGGAAGATAGCGTTGATTGGGAATACTTTGAAGACCCCTTGGCGGCCGTCGAGACCTTGCGCCGCCGCGGTTACTCATCTTTGCCGTCGAGCAAGTCGCAGGCAGTCGGCCGCTCCATCAGCTTCGCCTCACGCCCGATCAGAAATACGCCCTCGTCCTCGGCAATGAAGTCAAGGGAGTGACGCAATCCGTCGTCGATGCCGCAGATGCCGCCGTCGAAATCCCACAATACGGCACAAAACATTCCCTCAACGTCTCCGTCAGTGCCGGCATCGTACTTTGGGAGTTTGCGAAACAGTTAGGTTTCAGCTATGAATAACGACAAGCCCCGCCTGCTTATTTTCCACCCCGCCCTTGCGCCCTATCGCTTGGACTTCTTCAATGCGCTGGCCGACCGCTTTACCTGCCACGTCGTCTTGTTGCAGCGCGAGAATCCGGCCTTGTTCATAAAGCAGGATCAACTTCTCGCCGAAGCGCGCTTTACCTACGCCTACCTCGATCGCCATTTCACTTTGGCCGGCCGTGATATCAACCTCGGCTATGCAAGTGCCATTCGCCACTTCCGCCCCGACATCGTCTTGTGTTCGGAGTTCAACCTCTCCGTCCTCTCTGCCGCCCTCTATCGTTGGCGCCATCCCCGCCGCTTCCGACTCTTCACCATGTGCGACGATAGTATCGCGATGGCCGAACGCTGCCAAGGCGGCCGCCGTCGGCGCCGCGCCGCCCTCATCCGTTGTTTAGACGGCATCGTCAACATCAGCGAAGAGACGGCCGCATGGTTCCTTCGCCATACCCCCGCCCGCCGCACCTTTAGTTTCCCGATTATACGCGCCGAGCAAACTTTTGTCTGCCATCGGCCCACCGCCGCCCGCTACGTTTCGACCCACCAATTAGCGGGTATGAAAGTAGGCCTTTTCGTCGGCCGTTTTGTCGACGTCAAGAACCTCCCCGCCCTCATCGAAGCCTTCCGCCGCGTTTGCGAGCGCAATGCAGCAGCCGCCAACTATCGTTTAGTACTCGTCGGAAGCGGTGAGCAAGCGAACGACTTAAAAGCCCAAGCCGCCGCAGCCGGATTAGCCGACCACGTGATCTTCCCCGGCGCTTATACAGGCCAAGATTTATGGGCTTGGTATGCTACGGCCGACTTCTTAGTCTTATGCAGCAGCAGCGAAGCCTTTGGCGCCGTCGTCAATGAAGCCCTGCTCGGCGGCTGCCGCGCGATGGTTAGTACCTATGCCGGTGCGCGCGAACTCATCGGGCGTGATAACGGAAAAGTCTTCGACGCACTCGACGCCGAAGACTTCTATACAACCTTACAACAAGCTTATGCTTCAGCCGCCCCCACGCCGGCCGAAGCCTTTGAGCGGCCTTCCCGCATGCCCATCTCTTTCACGGAGCGCATCGAAGCCCTCAGTCGTTTTCTTTTGTCCGATTAAAGTTTTTCCAGATAAAAGACAGCGTGCCCACGGCGTTGATCCTCGGGCGGCAGTTGGCGCCAATCGTCAAATATCTCCCGCAGGTACGTATCCCCATCTCGCGGCCCGCTGAACAGCTCGCCTTCAAATTCCACTTGTTGCAGCGGAAAAATCGCTTCGTCCAAGTGGTGCACGCCGTAGCCATTATTATTGAGATAATTACCCCGATATTTTCCTTTCTTGGTAAACCATCCGCCGACGCGCCACGCCAAACCGCAGAGCGCACGCATTGTGCCGAAATACACAAATTCGGCTGCCGAGCGCCAACTATAATAATGCTGCGAATGGAGTATGGCGTTGGCCTTACAATAACGCTTGGCCAGACGCTTCACCGTAGCCTCCGAAAAATCAGGATAAGGAATCAGCGGGAAAATGTCGACATACAAACCCTTGGCATAGTCGCGCTTAAAATCATCGCCATATTCTACGATAAACGAATGCTTATCGCGCACCTTATAGATCGGCGTCCCGCCGTCGGGCTTCAAGCCCGGCCCTTGCAGCACCAAGTTGTCCGGCAATTCCGCCTGCGCTATTTTGATAAAGCGCTCCACGTCCTCGCCGCGCATCGCGATGTCGATGTCGTCGTCCCAAGGAATGAAGCCTCTGTGGCGCAATGCGCCGAGCAGCGTTCCCCCATCGAGCCAATAAGGTATATCGTGCGCGTCGCATAAGTCGCGCACCTGCTTCAAAATGTCCAACTGTTTGAGCTGAACAGGCCGCAAATGCTTCGCTTGATAAGCCGCCAAGTCCGCGCCATCGCAATCGGCGCCACGCGGCATCAGCGCCTCCAGCGTGGGGAGGTCTTCCTTGTAGGTCAGTTTGCGGTTGCGCTCATCGCCGGCCACTTGCACGATGTCCACCTCCGGACAATACGTGCTCACCACGCCGCAATCGTCCGTCGCGGCAAAGTCGGGATCGGCCAAAGCCTTTTCGTAAGCCCGCTCAAGCAGTTCGCGGCGAAAGCCCTGCGGCGTTTGCACGCGGCGCAGACTATTTCGCGGCAGCGTATGCGCGATTTTGCCGTCCAAGCGCACAATCGTATCCGTCACGGGTTGCAATACGTTGACCGCCTCGGCCGTTTCCCAAGGCGCGGCATACGGAAGTAATGATCGTCTCCGTCACCAATGGGCGCGCAGCGTCGTGCAATAAAAGGTTGACCTCGCGCCCTTCACAAGCCTTGAGCGCCGCCAACGTGGAGTCGTAGCGTTCTGCACCGCCGGAGATCACGTTTTTCACTTTCTCCCACCCATTTTCCGTCACCATGCGGCGCACTTCCTCGACGTAATCGAGGTGAACGACGATGATGACTTCTGCAATCAGCGGGTGCAGGGCAAAGGCTTCGACGGCATACGCCAAAACGGTGCGCCCCCGAAGCTTCAAAAATTGCTTTGGCTGGCTTTCGCCGAAGCGTTTCCCACTGCCACCGGCCAAGATGGCGGCTATATTTTTTCGCATAATCTTAGATTTTACAAACGACAAGCAAGTGCGCATCGGGCGCAGTCGGCACGGCGCGCGCAAGTGTTCGTTTCGTGGGCAAATTTAATGGTTTTCTACGCGTTTTCGCCCTTTTCTTTGTTTTTCTCCTCGCAGATGCCGCCGCGAAGCAGCGCCGCGCGCCGCCGCAGCCTTGGATATTTTGTTTCCGTGACTGATAACGGGGCGCACGAAGACGCAGCACGGGAGCTTTTCATCGTGAGCGCAAACCTTTTTTATCACGAGCGCAAACGTTTTTTATCGTGAGCGCAAAGGTTTACGCTCGTGATGAAAAAGGTAGGCGACCAATGATAGGCGCGCGAAAATCTGATATAAGACGCTTGAAAACAAAGCATTGGGCAACAAAAGCACATCTTCCGCTTACCGGTGGACGAGCAAAGGATGCGCGCGAAGGATAGAGCGGCCGGCAAAGCTTAAGATTGCGCACCATGCGCGCGGCTGAACCATCGCCATTTGCGGCAGAAGAATCGGATAGTTTACCCGAAATTTTTACGTATCTTTGTCCGCCGAAAGATTATATAACACTTCATCTCTCCGTATGCAATCACGTCAGACATATATCAACTTTTTCCGCCCGCTGATCCGCGTAGTCGGGCTCACAGTATTGGCCGGATTCATCCTCCGCTTGGTCTTGATCTTCAATCCGCAAACAATTGGCAGTTTGCCGTTTGGCGGCCTCGTCTTGGCCTTTGTGCGTGGCGCTCTGACTGACGCCTGTGTGGGCTTGTTGGGGGGATTCGGTATTTTCCTCAACTACCTGTTTATCTCCGAAAGCAAATATCGCCGGCCGCTCAATTACGTCTTGGGCGGACTGCTCTTGGTCATCCTCCTCTATTTGTCGTTTTTCGATAAAAGTTTGACGGAATTTAATAAGGGTTTGACGCGCGTTCTGACTTACCTGGCCTTCTATAAGGCGGTGAGTTTCGGCCTTCGTTGGGCCTTTCCCCGCATTCGGCCGGTGTATAATAAGGTGGTCTTCTTCCTGACCGTGTTCGTCTTCGTCACGGCCTTGCTCGTCGACACCGTTTCGGCTTATTTCTTTTGGGGAGAATTTGGCGTGCGCTATAATTTTATAGCCGTCGACTACTTGGTTTACACGAATGAGGTCATCGGAAACATCTTTGAATCTTACCCGATGGTGCCGCTGCTGATCGGTTTGGGCATTGCATCGCTGCTGATCACGTCTTTCGTGGTGCTGCAAAAGCGAAAAATCGTTGTACCGCAGGCTTCGCTCGGCGTAAAACTGCGGGCGGCGGGCCTTTATCTGACGGCCTGCATCGTAGCCTTGCTCGGCGCGGTAGGACTCACATCGTTGCGGCCGAGTAGTAACCGGTATGTCAACGAATTGGGGGACAACGGGCTCTGCAAATTTGTGGAGGCGTTTCGCTCCAGCCAACTTAATTACGACCAATTCTACTTGACCATGTCGCCGCAAAAGGCGAAGGAGATGATGCAGCGCTTGTATCCGGCTAAGGTCGAAGATCCGCTGCCGGAGGAGCGTAAATATTGTGCTGATAATGGTGGAGAGCTTGAGTGCCGACTATATGGCGGCCTTTGGCAATCAGGATCATCTGACACCTTACTTGGATAGTTTGGCGCAACATAGTTTGTTCTTCGAAAGCCTTTACGCCTGCGGCAATCGCACGGTGCGCGGCTTGGAAGCTGTCACCTTGTGTCAGCCGCCTTGTCCCGGCGAGAGCAAGATCAAACAGCCCAACAACACGGGCTTGTACACCGTGGGCACGATCCTGCGCCAAAAGGGCTACCGCACGCAATTTCTCTACGGTGGCGACAGCTATTTCGATAATATGCGGGCCTTCTTCGGCGGAAACGGCTACGAGATCATTGATAAGACGACGATGCGGCCGGAAGAGATAACGTGCAGCACCGTCTGGGGCGCTTGTGATGAGGATTTGTTCAACCACGCGCTGCGCGTATTCGATCAAATGCGGCGCAAGGGAAGCCTTTTTACGCGCATCTGATGACGACGAGCAACCATCGCCCATACATTTATCCGGAAGGTAAGATCGACATTCCGCCCACTGCGCGCTCGCGGAGCGGCGGCGTGAAGTACACGGATTATGCCATAGGCCGCTTCTTGAAAGATGCGGAAAAGCACGCGTGGTTTAAGCAGACGGTCTTCGTCATCATAGCCGACCACTGCGCTTCGAGCGCCGGCAGCACGGAAGTACCGCTCGAACGCTACCATATTCCGGCTATGATCTACGCGCCGGGCTTTGTGAAGCCGGGCAAGGTGGGCCATCTGGTGAGTCAGGTGGATATGATGCCGACTGTATTCGGACTTTTACACTTCAGTTATCAAGCGCCGTTCTGCGGACGCAATGCCTTGCACCCCAATTACGTACCGCGCGCCTTCGCCGCCACGTATCAGGATATGGGTTATCTGCGCGAGAATGTCTTTACTTTACTCTCGCCGACGCGCCGCGTAATGCAGCAGATCGCTACGCCGACGCCCTTTCATACTTACGTGCAACGGCCGACGCCACTTTGCAGTCAAAAGTTGGTGGAAGAAGCTGTAGCACATTATCAGACGGGCGGGCGGCAATAAAGCTTACTTCCGACGCCGCCCACACCGAACAGGGGCGGCGGGGAAGGACTAATAATGGTGAAATATACGCCTTTAGTCGTCTCTTTTTCTAAAATCGATGGTATTTTCAGGATGCTACGGTAGAAAAAGCTAGAAATGAAGTGGGCGGCCTCAAACTTTTTATAAATTTGCGGTTTACTATGCTGCTCTACTTTAGCGGGTAGAGACGGAATGCATAACTTTTTAATCTAAATAGAGAACAAAAATGAAACCTGCTCAGGGTAAACTTGGCGTGCTATGCGTTGGAATGGGGGCTGTGACCACTACTTTCATCGCCGGAACGCTGATGTATCGGAAAGGACTCGGACTACCGGGCGGCGCCGTGACGCAAATGGCAAAAAAATTCGCGTAGGTCGAGGCGATAAAAAACAGTATAAAAAGGTCGGAGAGATCGTCCCGCTGGTTAGCGTGGATGATATGGTCTTCGGCGGATGGGATATTTTTACGGACAATGCTTATGAAAGTGCCTTGAATGCCGGCGTTTTGTTGGCAAAAGATGTAGATCCGGTGCGCGACGAATTGAAGGCTATCCGCCCGATGGCGGCTGCCTTTGACCCGAAATTCGTCTCACGCTTGCACGGGGAACACATTAAGCAAGGTACGCGCCGCGAACTGGTGGAGCAACTGCGTGAGGATATTCGCCGCTTCAAAGCGGAGAACAACTGTGAGCGCGTTGTGGTGCTGTGGGCGGCTTCTACGGAAATTTATGTGCCTTACTTTGAACCGGTACACGGCACTTTGGCCGCGCTCGAAGCGGCTATGGCAGCTGACGATCAGGAGCACGTGGCGCCTTCTATGTGCTACGCTTATGCGGCTATGGCGGAAGATGCGCCTTTCGTGATGGGTGCGCCGAATACGTGTATTGATATCCCGGCAATGTGGGAAATGGCTGAGGCTAAACGATTGCCCATCGCCGGAAAAGACTTCAAGACGGGGCAAACGCTGATGAAAACGGTGTTGGCTCCGATGCTGCGCACGCGCTGCTTGGGTTTGGCGGGCTGGTTCTCGACTAACATTCTCGGCAATCGCGACGGCGAAGTATTGGATGCGCCTGAAAACTTCCACACGAAGGAGGTGAGCAAGCTCGGCGTTATAGATACGATCTTGAAAGCTGATGAGCAACCGGAACTTTATGGAGATATTTACCACAAAGTGCGCATCAATTATTACCCACCACGCGGCGATGCGAAAGAAGGTTGGGACAACTTGGATATTTACGGTTGGATGGGAAAGGATTATGGGATGCAGATCAAGGTAGACTTCCTCTGCCGCGATTCAATCCTTGCTGCGCCGATCGTTTTGGACCTCGTCGTGTGTGCCGACTTGGCGCATCGCGCCGGCTTAAAAGGCATTCAGCGCTGGATGAGTTTCTTCCTGAAGAGTCCAATGCACGATTTTACGCAGGGAGAAGAACCTATTCACGACCTTTTCCAACAGTATATTCTCTTTAAGAACCAGATCCGATTGCTGGGCGGCTACGAAGCCGATGAGGAATTGGACTAAACGGAATGGCAGCCGGATACGCCGGCAATCGTCTTTATAACAAAAAGTATTTTCAGGCTTCACGTTGCGTTAATCTTTGACGCCCCGTGAAGCCTGATTGACCAAAAATAAACAGCGCTTTAACCTGCTTCGCCCTAACAAAAACTTACGCAAAGAAAGATAGGCAGGCAAACGGAGCAAGCGTAATTAAAAAGACAACTGACAAGGCTTAAATGAACAGGCTTTTATTCTCACTTCTCTTCTCTTTGATGGCGCTCGCCGCCTTTGCACAACGGATCGAAGGAACGATTACCGACGCGCGAACGGGAGAACGATTGGCTTTCGTCAATGTGCACTACGATCGGGGCGCAGCTACGCAATCGAATATCAATGGTGACTACTTCATAGAGTTTAAACAGCGCAAACTAACCGTTTCGTTGGTCGGCTATAAGACGCAAACTTTCCGGCTAACGGCTGCGCAGCACTTAGACATTCGCTTGGAGCCTTCGAGCGAAAACGAATTGGGAGAAGCGGTAGTCAAAGGGCGAAAGGATAAGTATTCGCGCAAGAACAACCCGGCCGTAGACTTGATGCGCAAGGTCATTGCGGCGAAGAAGGAAAGCGACCTTCGGCAGCACGACTATTATAGTTATGACAAGTATTCCAAACTTACGTTCGCGCTCAACGATGTTAGTGAGAAGATGTTCACGGAAGGGATTCTCAAGCGCTTTTCCGTATTGCAAGACAACGTAGAAACCTGCAACGAAACGGGTAAACGTATTCTACCCGTATCGATCGACGAGACGGTATCTCAGGAAATCTACCGCCGCCAGCCCCGCTCGGAGAAAAGCATCGTGCAAGGCAAGCAAACGACGGGTTTTAATACGCTATTCAACACGGGAGATTTGCTCACCGAGGTCTTAAACGACTGCTTCGCGGACGTAAATATATATGAGGACAACATACGCCTGCTCAAGTTGCAATTTATCAGCCCGCTCGGCGGCAATACGGCGATCAACTTCTACCGATATTTCATCGTCGACACACTGGATATGAACGGCGAAAGACCATCGAACTCAACTTTACGCCCAACAATCCGCAAGACGTCGGCTTTAGCGGAGCTTTGTATATCGCCGCCGATTCTACCTATCGCGTAGTAAAGGCCGACTTAACCTTACCCAAGAAGTCGGACGTCAATTATGTCGAAAACATGCGTATTATTCAAGACTTCAAACGCTTGGAGAGCGGCGAGCAATTTCTTGTGCGCGACGATATGATCGTCGAAATGCAAGTCGTTAGTTTCGTACAAGCCCTGATGGTGCGCAGGATTACGGAGAACAGCAATTTATCTTTCACAGCCTTGCCCGACAAAACGTTTAAGTTCAAAGGCGATAAAATGACCGCAGCTAACGCTACGATTCGACCGGCAGAGTTTTGGCGGCAATATCGCGCCAACGATCCGATGAGCGAGTCGGAAGAACGCATGCAAGAAATAATGGGGCAGGTTGGCCAAGTCAAAGGTTTCCGCGGCATTCTTTGGGTAGCGAAAGCCTTTATTGAAACTTTGTTGAAACCACCACCGATCCGAAGAAGGGCAGCAAGTTTGACGTCGGCCCCGTCAATACCACATTTTCCTACAACTTTGTCGACGGCTTCCGCCTCCGTGCCGGCGGCCAAACCACCGCAAACCTGAATCCGCACCTCTTCTTCCGCGGTTACGTGGCCTATGGTTTCAAAGACCGCCGCGTGAAAGGACTGGGCGAGGTTACGTATTCGTTTCTGCCCAAGGCCTATTTGCCACGCGAGTTCCCGGTCAACAATCTGACGTTCACGTACAACAACGATGTGATGGCGCCTTCCGACCGCTTTCTACCGACGGATAAGGACAACGTCTTTACCTCATTAAAGTGGACCAAGGTTAATCATATGCTCTACTACACTTATTTCCGCCTACTTTGGGATAGAGAGTGGGAAAACAACCTGCGCCTCAACGTCCGCCTCAATCACGAGAAAGACGAGCCCACGGCCGCTCTCTTCTATCAGCCGCTCGACGGACGCGGAGCGCCAAGCAACGACCCAAGTCGCTGGTTGCATCATCTAACGACGACCGACCTCACGCTTTCACTCACCTTCCAGCCCGGTGCGACGTGGATGAACACGAAGCAGCGGCGCTATATGATCAACAAAGACGTGCCGGTCTTCTCCTTGTCGCACACCATCGGTCTACGCGGCGTATTGGGGAGCGACTATACCTACAATTTCACAGAAGCAAGTATCTACAAGCGCTTCTGGCTGGGCTCGTGGGGAAAAATAGAGACGCGTTTGGCGGGCGGCATACAGTGGAATAAAGTACCTTATCCGCTTTTGATTATGCCGCGGGCCAATTTGAGCTACATTTTGCAGACGAATATGTTCAACTTGATCAACAATATGGAGTTTCTCAACGACCGCTACGCTTCGTTGATGCTGTCTTGGGATTTCAATGGTAAGATATTCAACCGCATTCCACTCTTAAAGCATCTGAAATGGCGCGAATACATCGGCTGCAATATGCTTTGGGGTACATTAACTGATAAAAACAACCCCACACTGGCGCGCCACGCGTCGGATAACAAGCTGTTCTACTTCCCCGGCGAGTTCCAGCCCGACGGCAGCTTCCGTTATCTCTCCTCCGTGATGGACAAACGCACGCCCTATATCGAAGTATTTGCCGGCGTTCACAACATTTTCAAGATCCTTCACGTCGAATACGTGCGCCGTCTGACGTATCTCAACATCCCGAAGCGCCACCAATGGGGCATCAGGGCTATGTTGCGCATCTCCTTCTAAGACATTTTGCGCCGTCCGCACACATTATATATATAGGCACCGCCCGCTACGCTTTCTCATCTGCGTAGCGGGCGGTGTAAGTTTTGGTGGATAAGCGCCGGCGGGGCCTCTTGCTATGCGGCCTTCTACCTTGCGGCGCAAAGGGCTTCAGCACCTTATCCCAAAAGCCCATAAGCGGGCGGCGAGGGCCGAATTTAGTCGACGGCCTCTCCCAAAGCGTGGCCGACGAACTGCCTGTCACGCGAACACGTATGAATTCGCCGGGATGATGATTGCCGCGGTCGAAGATCACCACCTTGTTCTGCTCCGTGCGTCCGAAGAGTTGATCCCGACTGCGCTTACTCGTGCCTTCAATCAAGACCTCGTAGACTTTACCCTCGCAGCGGCGGTTGGCTTCCGCACTCTTACGGTTTTGCAGGGCTATGAGTTCTTCCAAGCGCTCTACCTTTACGGCCTCCGAAATGTCGTCCGGCAGATGCTTGCTCGCGTAGGTGCCCGGGCGCTCACTGTATTTGAACATAAAAGCACTGTCGTAGCCCACTTCTTCCATCAAACTCAAACTCTCTTGATGGTCTTCCGGCGTCTCCGAGCAGTAACCTACGAAGATGTCAGTCGACAAACCGCATTCGGGCACTATCCTACGAATAGCGGCCACGCGATCCAGATACCACTCGCGCGTATATTTGCGGTTCATCAATTTCAAAATGCGATTACTACCGCTCTGTACGGGCAGGTGAATGTGCCGACACACGTTAGGTTCTTCCGCGATGACGTGGAGCGTCTCGTCACTCATATCCTTCGGGTGGGGCGTCACGAAGCGAATGCGCATATCCGGAAAGGCGCGCGCCACGCGGCGGAGCAAGCCGGGAAAGTTTACCGCTTCCGACTGCTCATCTGCTTGCCAACAATAGCTGTTGACGTTTTGCCCAAGCAGGGTTACTTCCTTAAAATGTTTGTCGTGCAGGTCGGCCACTTCGCACAAGATGCTCTCCACATCTCGACTACGTTCTCGTCCGCGCGTATACGGCACGATGCAATAGTGGCAGAAATTGTTGCAACCGCGCATGATGCTCACAAAGCCCGAGAGTTTGCTGCCGCAGACCCGTTCGGGCACGACGTCGCGATAAGTTTCGCTCGTCGAAAGCTCAATATTCATCGCCTTATGTCCCGCTTCCGCTTGCGCAATCAAGTCCGGCAAACTCAGATAAGCGTCGGGACCGGCCACGAGGTCGGCGTGGTGATCGTGGAGGAGGCCTTCTTTTACGCGTTCGGCCATACAGCCCAAGACGCCGATAATCAGTCGGCGCCCGTGCTTACGCAGCGCGTGGAGCGCGTCGAGGCGGTGAATGATGCGCTGCTCTGCATTGTCGCGCACACTACAAGTATTGAGAAATACGGCGTCAGCTTCGTCGAGGTTCTCCGTAGGCTCGTAGCCCGCCATTTTCATGACGCTCGCCACGACCTCGCTATCGGCCACGTTCATCTGGCAACCATATGTTTCTATCAGAAGATGCTTCATTGTCTTTTTATTTGGGGCTGCAAAGTTAATGAAAACGACTGACTTAGCCGCCTCCTTTGCAGCCCTTTCGCCGCGCCGTTTACCGACGAACTACTTCTACTCGGGCTTCCCGTAGGTCTGCGGGGCGTTTCCTCTCAGGCGGCGAGCGGCGGCAGCGCAGCTTTTTTTTCGTTTGCCGGCAGCAAACCATCGTTTGGTGGAGCAAACTATTGTTTGGCGGCAGCATACCATCGTTTGGCGGCAGCAAACGATGGGCTGATGGGCTCTCCGCCTGCGTTGGCTCATCGTAGCACGACTCTTACACTACGGTCTTCGCATCGGAGTCGGACGCCGGCAGCCACTCCCGCATCGGCCGCGTTCGCAGGCTTGCGCTTCGGTGTCAGCAAGGGGCGCAAAGGGCCGTAAAGGCTTGATCGGCAAGCGCAATACGGCCGCAGCAGCCTTTTTAGCTCAGCTTTTACCGCCGCAAACGTCCGAAGCGTGCAACTAAAAAGTGGGAGCAACGAAGAAATGTTTAACACTTATTGGCCAACTAAGAAATACAGTGTCAGATAATGTCGCGTTTTATGTCGTCCTTTGCACTGTCAAAAGGAAATCAGAATCGATCTTACGAAGGCCCGGCCGGCAATTCCTGCGACGCAATCAATGAGTTACTAACCTCTAATCAATTTCATTAAAACTATGCTGAAGTATAAATTAGTGAGCCGCGCGAACCCGCGCAAGCGAAATGAAAAACAATTTTACGCCCAACTGACCGGCGTGCAAACCATCAAGCGTTGCGACTTCCTGAGTCTGCTCGAAAAGCGCTCGTCGATGTCCTCTGCCGACGTAAAAAGCTTCCTCGACGCCCTTGAGTTTGAACTGATGCACCGCCTGGCCAACGGCATTAGCATTCGATTGGGCGACCTCGGCTCTTTTCGCGCCACGATCCGAAGCGTCGGCGCAGTGACCAAAAAGAATTATGACCAGCGAAGGTACATCAAAGGCGTCAACGTGCGCTTCCGCCCATCGGCTAAATGGATGCGCGAGAAGAGCAAGACCGGCGAACTCATCAGTTTTGAAACGGTGGGCAAGGCTTAACGCCAACCAACGCTCGCGGCGTGCTGAAGAGTGGGCGCCGCTCATTAACAACTTAAATCTGTAAAATAACATTGAAGATTATGCTTTATTATTTAGTATCACGTAGAAATCCGCTGAAGCGGGAAGAAATAAAATGGTATGCGCAGCCCGTGCGTGTAAGACCGATCGAACTGCAAACTTTGGCTACGGACATCGAAAGCCGCACGACGCTGAGCCGCGCTGACGTAAAGGGCTTGCTCGATGCGGTGGAGCACGAGCTCATCGCACAATTGGCGGCCGGAAACCGCGTGACGCTGGGCGATTTGGGCGCTTTCAAGCTCAAGATCCGCAGCAGAGGCGAAAAGGAAATGAAGAAATTCTCGCCGAAAAACATCCTCGGCACGCGCGTTGTCTTTCGTTGCAGCACGAAGTTGCGCCACTACTTTTCGATGCAAAGCGGCAGTGTGCGCCTGATGCAGGTAAAGAGCGAAAAGGACCAGACGCCCGCACCGAAAAGCGGACAATAATCACCCCAATCTCTATGCTCGCCCTCCGGTATCGCAGCCGGAGGGCGGGTAAACTAACCGAAATCGTTTTAATCTAATCCTTACAACAATGAAACATCAACCTTCTACAAACGCTAACCGAAAATCGCGCTCGCGCGGCGAGACGATCTCGGCTTTCGTCTTGATCTCGGCCGGCATCTTGCTGGCTGTGGCGGGCTTCATCACGCCGCCACTGGGCGAAATCTCCGACTCGGTCTTGTGGTTTTTCGCGCAGTGTCTGCTCTATGCAGGCAGCGTGTTCGGCTTGCGGGCCTACGTTGACCGGAAGTTGGCCGACGTGCTGAAAGATTAAGCCGCAAGCGGCAAGTTTTCTTTATCTAACCTTAAAATGAAACAACAATTATGGCAGAATTTGCACTTTTTGCGCCCCGACTCCTGAAGTGGGAGCGGGGCTTTTCCTTCGACGCAGCCGATAGTGGGGGCGCGACGAAAGATGGCGTGACGCTGCGCACTTTTGCGGCTTATTGCCGAAAAAAACATTGGCCCGAACCGGGCATCGATCAGCTCTTGGCGCTCACGGCGCTGCAATGGACGGAGATCATGCGCGACTATTGGGATCGCTGCCGGGCCGACCAATGGCGGGATCAGCGCTTGGCCGACTTTGTGGTCGATTGGTATATCAATGCGGGGCGACCGGCGATTCGCGCACTGCAATGGGCAGCGCACGTTCAGGCGGACGGCATCGTGGGGAGCAAGACGCTGCGCGCGGTCAATAAGGCGCCAAGCGTCAAACTCCTGCAAACGTTGCTCGTAGCGCGAAAGGCGTTTTACATCAACTTGGTGCGCCGACGGCCGGATCAACGCCGCTTCTTGCGCGGCTGGCTGAATCGGACGGAAGATATGGCAAGAGGAGTGAGAAAGGAGGAGGGATGAAACAAGATATGGCTTTTGTATCGAAGATTATCGGACTTTTGCGCCGCTTGATGGGGCGGCATCAACGGCTTTGCGGTTGGGGCATTCGCGCTTGGGAGCAAAATGGGCCATCGGCTTGTTGCTCTGCTTGCTGTGCGGGGCTTGCTCGACGCATCGGCGAACTACGGAGGTGCAAATCAAACGTGAGGAGACGAAGGCGGCGCACGAGCGCTTGGTTTTCGATTCGATACGCGTCAGAGATACGCTCTTGGTGCGCACGGAGCGAGATACGGTGCGCGTGGAGCGACACGTACATTATGAACATGCCGTCAGGCAAAGGCTGAGAGATACGCTGGTGGTGATGCGTACGGATACGGTGCGCCTGCAAACGGTCAGCGCACCGCCAAAATCGCCGGGTCGGCGCTTATTTTCAAGATGGCTGCGCACGATATGGGGCACGGTCATCGCGCTTTTGGCCCTCGGCATTCTGTGGTCTACTTTGCGCCGCGCCGTAAAGCGTCCGATCTAAGCTAAACCGAAAGGCTGCGACGAAAAATGCGCCCCGTCTGCTTGCTTTTTCATACGATAAATCCCCGACTTGCAGGTCGGGGATTTGTCGTATAATATTACTGCTCCACCAAATAAGTGGGCGGAGTGGGGAAATAAACTGCAAGGCGCTCCAAGGGCGTCTACCAGTTTTTATATGGGTTGCGGCGCAGTTGGGAATTGTAATAACGGGCTTCACCCGTCACTTCTTGACCCAGGAAATCAGGCTTGAGATAAGGCTCATCGGGCGAATGTAGCTCGATTTCTGCAACAACGAGGCCTTCATTTTCGCCCAAAAACTCGTCAACTTCGATGGTGTGCTTTCCGTTTGGGATGAGCCAGCGTACTTTCTCAACCAAGCCGGGTTCGCAAAGAAACAAAGCGCTAAGGCTTCGTTCTCGGTAATTTCCTTCTCAAACTCGAAGCGCGAAAGTCCGCCGTCGAGCGATGGGCCTTTGATCGTCAGAAAGCCTCTCTCACCGCAGAGCCGCACGCGTACCGTCCGGCCGCCACCGCTGCAAATGTAGCCTTGACGAATCGTGTAGTGGGATGTGGAAAAGTCCTTGTAAGGCCCCACCACAAGAAACTTGCGTTCAATCTCCTGTGCCATCGTTTAACTGAAAAGCCAGTAATAGAGGATCAAAATCAGAACGACTAAGGAGATAAGTCCGAAGAAAATCCCGTTGATCACGCGCCGGGCTTGGTGAGCGGCCTTGCGGTCGCGCTCAATCTTTCTCATTTTACTCTTTCCGCTCATAATTCGTAATGTTTTTCAAAGTGTTGGTAATGAATTTTATGCTTCGCCGCCCCCATTTTCCATGAGGTAGGCCTTAATAAGCCATCAAGTTTGCCATCCATCACGCCGTTGACGTCGCTTGTCTGAAAGTTAGTGCGGTGATCTTTCACGCGGCGGTCGTCAAAGACGTAGCTGCGAATCTGGCTGCCCCATTCGATCTTCTTCTTTCCCGCCTCGATCTTGGCTTGAGCAGCCCTGCGCTTCTGCAAAGCGCGGTCGTATAGTTGAGAGCGCAGCAAGCGCATCGCATTTTCGCGATTTTCCAATTGCTTTCTGCTCTCCGTGTTTTCGATAAGAATCTCTTCGGTCTCTCCGGTATCGGGATCGGTGTATTGATATCGGAGGCGCACGCCAGTTTCTACCTTGTTCACGTTCTGACCGCCCGCGCCGCCGGAGCGAAATAAATCCCAACTGATCTTAGAAGGGTCAACGTAAACTTCAATATTGTCATCGACGAGCGGCGTCACGAAGACGCTGGCAAAAGACGTCATACGCTTGCCTTGCGCATTGTAAGGCGAGACGCGCACCAAGCGATGCACGCCGTTTTCGCTTTTAAGATAACCGTAAGCATAGTCGCCCTCGATTTCGATTGTCACGGTCTTAATGCCCGCTTCGTCGCCGTCCTGCAAGTTAGAAATGCGCGTCTTATAGCCTTGCGCCTCAGCATAACGCAAATACATACGCATCAGCATCGAAGCCCAATCCTGACTTTCCGTTCCGCCGGCGCCGGAGTTGATTTTCAAGACCGCATCCATCGAATCTTCTTCGCCGCGGAGCATATTTCTGAGTTCGAGTGCTTCGATGGCATCGATCGCTTTTTGGTAATCGGCATCTACTTCCTCTTCCGTGACCAACTCATCCTTATAGAACTCAAAGGCCGTCTCGAGTTCACCGACCAAAAGGCAAACATCATTGTAGTCAGTCACCCATTTTTCAATTCCTTTCACCTTTTTCATCTGCTCTTCAGCGCGCTTCGGGTCATCCCAGAAGTCGGGCGCTTGCGTGCGGATTTGTTCTTCTTCAAGCTCAACCCGTTTAGCGTCGATGTCCAAGTATTTATGTAATGCTTCAGCGCGCGTCTGCACGTCTTTCAATTGATCAGCTGTTATCATTGTCTGTAGTTCTCACTCGGCCGTCGGTCTATAAAGCCAGCCCGACGCGCCGGCGTTTTTGATTGTCCTTATATATAATAGGTATGAGCGAAACCTGCCGCCCCGACTCTTATTTTTGCCTTACGGCTTAAAGTTTTGCTCCGCCTTCCGGTAGAGTTGGTCGATCATATCAGCGTATCTTTTATAGACTACGTTGCGCTTCACCTTGAGCGTATTCGTCAGTTCGCCGCTTTCTACGCTAAAGGGAGTCGGCAGGAGAATAAAATGCTTGATGCGCTCATAGTCGGAAAGATCTTGCTGCAGCGTATCGATCCGATTGCGCAAGAATTCTACGATTTCGGGCTTGCAGCAAAGTTCTTCGTGCGAGGCAAAGCCTATTCCGTTTTGATTCGCATACGCTTTGAGCGCCTGAAAATCGGGCACGATCAAGCCGAGACAAATTTGCGTTCATTCGCCACGACGACGCATTGATCAATATAGCGATCAATCGTCATTTTAGATTCGATCTGCTGCGGCGCGATATATTTGCCGTTAGAGGTCTTAAACAAATCCTTGATGCGTTCCGTCAAAAACAGTTCGCCATCTTTCATGTAACCCGCATCACCCGTGTGAAACCAGCCATCGGCGTCGAGCACCGCTTTCGTGGCCGACTCCTTCTTATAATAACCCGGCGTGATCGTATCGCCGCGCAAGAGAATCTCGTTGTTCGCGCCGATCTTCAGTTCCAGTCCCGGCAGGATTCGGCCTACGGAGCCGAGCGTCGCACGTTCGCCTTTATGATCATTGGACACGGTAGCCGTAGATTCCGTCAAGCCGTAGCCCACGAGCATACACAAGCCCACGGCGTGGGCAAATTTTTCCACCTCAGGCGAAACGGCCGCCCCCGCCGTCGGGAAGAAGTTGGAGCGATCCAGGCCCAGCGTCTTGCGGAGCAGTTTGTAGACCGTCCGGTCATACATTTTATACTTCAGCTTCAGCATCATCGGCGCCGGCCGTTGCTGCGAAGCGTAGTCAGCCCAATAGCGCATACCCGTCTCCAGCGCATCTGTCATCAAGCTACGTTGCACCTTGGGCGATGCCGCGATTTTTTCCTGCACGCCTTGATAGATTTTCTCCCAGAGCCGAGGTACGCTCGCCATACACGTGGGTCGAATCTGCTGCATCGACTTTAAGACGTCGGCCGGTCGCTCATTGATCGCCTGGCATACGCCGGCTGATAAGCCGAGATAGGAGAAGCCGCGCTCAAAGATGTGCGTAAAGGGCAGGAAGTTGAGAAATATATCATCCGGCGAAAGCGGCAGATTGGCGCCGTTGCCGTAGACCGCTCCGCGATACATTTTATAGGTCAAGATGACACCCTTACTGTTGCCCGTCGTCCCACTCGTATAGAGGATGTCTGCCATGTCGTCGTAATTGGCTTCCTTCATGCGTTGCCGATATTCTTCGCGCGCGGCTTCGGGCGAAGCCAGCTCGAGAAACTCGTCGAAATAGATGCTCAAATGGTCCGTTTCCTTGCGTTTGACAGACTTGTCGAAGATGACAATGCGCTCCAAACTCTTGCAGAGGCTCAGGACGCTGAACGCAACGTCGTATTGCTGCTGTTCGCCCACGAAGAGAAGTCGCACCTCTGCATCGTTCATCATATAAGTAATCTGTGCGCCGCTCGAAGACGGATAAAAAGGCGTGGTCACTGCACGTATGCCGTAGCCGCCAAAGCTCACGTACATGCACTCCGGCTTATTTGAGAGAAAACGGCGATACGCTCCTGCCGCCCTATGCCCAGCGCCAAGAGCGCATAAGAAACGCGCAAAACGCTCGCTGAAAATTGTCGCCACGACACATCGCGCCATTCGGAGGCCGCATAATCGTAATGCTTCAAGGCGGTTTTATCTCCATAGCGCTCCGCTTGGCGATGAATAAGTTCGGACAGGTGTATATTATGTACCATAATCTTTCTCAGATTTATTAGCAAAGATAACGAAAACTTGCAAGCAGGGCAAATAATCAAGCTATTTTAGCCCCATCGGGGTAGATTCTGCGCCCGCACAGCCTTTTTGCGCCGGCTTCGGGTGCTACTTTTTAGGCGAATCGTCGGCCTTTCTTCGCGCAAAAGGGCTTAGAATAATAATCCGTATTTATTTTTATAAAATCCAACGCATCATCTGTCGGCCTCGATGGGCTATCGTCGCCGCCGGGGTTTTGTCGGCTTCGCGGCCCGCGTCGCCGCCTGCACGGAGAGTTTGCCGCCGTTGGCCTCAGTCGCTCCCTACCTTGCGAAAGGTGGATTTTCCTACTGACGAAAGCGGAAAATGGCGACCGACCGCGCAAGACTGCATCAACCGAAAATCTTACGTCCGAGTTTTTTTATCACGAGCGCAAACCTTTTTTATCACGAGCGTAAACCTTTATTATCGTGAGCGTAAACCTTTATCATCGTGAGCGTAAACGCCCCGCATTGAATGTGGAGCATTTATTTCCCAACGTTGCAGACCTAAAATCCCCATTTGCGCCCGTTTTTGAAAGACCAACCCTAAGGGGTTGCCAATGCGGCGGTGCGTTAGGCAGGGTTAAGCCGCTTCGCACCTTAACCCTACCCTGCCAAGAGACTAACCCCGATGGGGTTATTTGCGGCGGTGCGGTCGTGGAAATGGGGTGGCGGGGTTGGCGTTTGTACGTTAGCGCGTGCAAGATTGGAGTTTTGTAGGATTATTTGCGGACGTGCGGTCGTGGAAGTGGGATGGTAGAAGTCATGATTTGTGTATAAGCAAGGAGCATGTTGCGTTCAATGGAGTATTTGCAGCGAGGATGCGTAAAAAAATGATGATAATAAACCATAGGTCAAGTTAGGGTGAGGCATTTTTGTGAAGATTGCGCACGAGACCCGACATCGATTCGATAAAAAGCGACGACAACCCCTTAGGGTTGGTCTTTTGGCAGGCCGGGGTTAAGTTGCGCAGCGGCTTAACCCCGGATAAAGCGATGGAAATGAGTGCAACCCCATTAGGGGTTGGTCTTTCACCGTGGCGGGGTTGAGGAGCGAAGCGGCAACCCAGGCACTAACGACGTGAGTCGTTGCTTTAGCGCGATATTAGCGGGCTTGTTATCGTTGAATTTCGATCATCGGACGTTTTTGAAAGGCCAACCCTAAGGGGTTGCCAATGCGGCGATGCGTTAGGCAGGGTTAAGCCGCTTCGCACCTTAACCCTGCCCTGCCAAAAGACTGACCCCGATGGGGTTATTTGCGGACGTGCGGTCGCGGAAATGGGGTGAGCAGATTTCGCCATAAAGTCTTAAAACGCCGGGGGCGGTAACAAGTGTTACAGCCTCGCGGACGGCAATGTTGTAAGTTTGCACTCGTAATCACATAAACAACATAACAATTATGGAAAATCAGATGTTTTGCTACCAATGTCAAGAGACGGCAAAGGGTACGGGCTGCACGCTGAAAGGCGTTTGCGGCAAAGCGGCTACGACTTCGGCGGCGATGGATTTATTGCTGGCCGTAAGCAGAGGCGTAGGGATTGTTAGTGACGCACTAAACCGTGCGGGGGTGTCGAAAGATGAGAAGGAGATTGGTCATTTCTTGTGCGACGCGCTCTTTTGTACGATCACGAATGCCAATTTTGACGATGATGATATTCTGCAACGGGTGGAAAAGGGCATCAGGCTGCGTGATCGGCTGATCAAACTGGCAGATGAAAACGGCGTGGCGCTACCGGAGCGTGCCGAACTGCGCTGGGACGGCTCAAAGGCTTCTTATGCGGAGGAGGCAAAGCGGCAGGGCGTATTGCGCATTGCGAACGAGGATATTAGATCCTTGAAGGAGTTGACGGTATATGGACTCAAAGGGATGGCGGCTTACTATGAGCACGCGTCAAACTTGAAGCAAGCGGATCTTACGCTGATTCATTTTATGGCGGAAGCCTTGGCCATCGTGGCAGACCCTGAGGCGGATCAGGCTACGCTGGTAGATCTCGTGCTGCGCACGGGACAGGCGGGCGTCAAAGCTATGGCCTTGCTCGACAAAGCCAATACGTCGGCTTATGGTTCTCCGGTAATCACAAAAGTAAATTTGGGCGTGGGGCGCAACCCCGGGATTTTGATCAGCGGGCACGACTTGCACGACCTCGAAGACTTGCTGAAGCAGACGGAAGGGATGGGCATCGACATTTATACGCACGGCGAAATGCTTCCGGCTCACTATTATCCGCAGTTGAAAAAGTACGCGCATCTGGTAGGAAACTATGGGAACGCTTGGTGGCAACAGAAGGAGGAATTTGCACGCTTTAACGGGCCGATTATTTTTACGACCAACTGCATCGTACCGCCACGCCCCGATGCGAATTATAAGGATCGCGTCTTCACGCTCAATAGTACGGGCTTCCCGGGATGGAAACACATCGAAAACGGAGCTGATGGGCATAAGGATTTTTCAGAGGTCATCGCGCTGGCTAAGACTTGCCAAGCACCGGAGGCGCTCGAAGCGGGTGAAATCGTGGGCGGATTTGCTCACGCACAGGTCTTCGCGCTGGCGGATCAGATCGTAGAGGCGGTGAAGAGTGGGGCTATTCGTAAATTTATCGTGATGAGTGGCTGCGATGGACGTATGAAGAGTCGCCAATATTACGCTGACTTCGCACAACAATTGCCGAAGGATACGGTAATCTTGACTTCGGGCTGCGCAAAATATCGCTACAACAAATTAAACTTGGGCGATATCAACGGCATTCCACGCGTGCTCGACGCCGGACAATGTAACGATAGCTACAGCTGGGCCGTTGTCGCTATGAAACTACAGGAAATCTTCCAAGCGAAGGATATCAACGACCTGCCTATTGTCTTTAACATCGCTTGGTACGAGCAGAAGGCCGTAATCGTGCTTCTGGCGCTTCTAAGTCTGGGCATTAAGAACATTCACATCGGCCCTACGCTGCCGGCTTTCGTATCTCCGAACGTGCTGAAGGTATTGGTTGAAAATTTCGGCTTAGGGGGTAACACCACAGTCGACGAGGATCTTAAGGCATGGGGATTGGCTTAACCCCCGTGCTGATGTTGCGGCGGTAGTTCTTGTTCGTCGCACCGGCTGTTGGGTTCGCCGCGGTGGCTGTTTGGCTCGCCGCGGCGATTGTTTTGTTGGAAGCATGCGTTGTTTTGCCGGAAGCGGCAGTAGTATTGTCGTAGGCGATGATAATTTGGACCGCCGGTACACACTTTGCTATTTTCTACAAAAAATAAACTATCGTATGATTCGCGTTTCCTATTTCAAGCGTATCTTTGCCAAACCAACGAGATATAAATGCCTTATGAGACGAACGTTATTACTATGTTTCGCCCTGCTATGTGCACTTGTGGTGAGCGCACAAGCGACGGGCGAAGATTTTGTTCGCAGCTTTTACGAAAAATACCTGAGCGAGGATCCGGCCGCCCAAGCCGATGCCTTGCAAATGCTGACGCCGCGCCTGCAAGCTAAGGTTGCACGCCTACGAGCTGAGATGAACGGCGACCCTTTTACAAGGACGGAGGGCATTACGCCGGAGATGCGCAAGACGCTCCGCGTGATGCCGGCTGAAAATGGCTGGTTTGTGGCTTCCTTTACCACTCATTTTGAGGACGAATTGCTGACGGAGACGACTAAAATTCCGGTCTTTCCGGAGCAAATCGAGGGCCGCTGGCAACTGGCTCGCATCGCCGCGCCTTGGGAGGAGGATTTGGAGCAACTTTGTAGCCCTCTTGATGCCCCCAAAGCCGTAGATGAAAGTTCGCCGGCCAAGTTTGTCGAGACTTTTTATCAAAACTACGTCACGCCATTTGCAGCTATGGACGTCGATGCACCGGAGCGCGCCAAACAATTACGGGAAAAATACCTCACAAAATCGCTACAAAAGGTCTTCAACGACAAGGCGCAGGCGGGTGAAGAACCGGTTATCAATCGCTATGATTGGATCTTGGGCGGCTACGACTTTGATCGCAGCGCACTGGCATCACTCTCTGTCACGCCAATGAGCGACCAGGAAGTGCGGGTGCGCTTCTTGAAGGCCGGCGATATCGAATTTGTGTACACGATAAAGGTAGAAAAAAACGCGGAAGGTTATCGGATAGCTGACATAAACACGACTTCGGACGAGGAAGTTCCGGCGGTCGATGACGAACCTACGATATAAAAAGCGAATCATCAAACTAATATGAACAATAAAGCGATGAAATTCATAAAAAGCTTAGTCTTGCTACCGCTGGTCTTGCTCTTGGTCGGCTGCGGCACAACTTCGACCGTCCCCATTACGGGACGTAAGCAACACCTTTTGGTATCTAACGAACAAGTAATGAGTTTGGCGAACGAACAATACCAACAGTATATGCGAACGGCCAAACTCTCGACCAACGCGAGCAATACGGCGATGGTCAAACGCGTAGGCCGGCGATTGGCAAATGCGGTTACGACTTATCTGAACCAACACGGCGAGGGCGAAGAGTTAAAGCAATATCACTGGGAGTTTAACCTCGTGCAAGACAATTCGGCCAACGCGTTCTGTATGCCTGGCGGAAATCGTAGTCTACGAAGGTCTGCTGCCGATCACAAAGAATGAGACGGCGCTGGCCATAGTTTTGGGGCACGAAATCGCACACGCTGTGGCGCGTCATAGCGCCGAGCGCCTCAGTTCCCAACTCAAAGCGCAATATGGTGCCGCCGCGCTCGGACTAATCCTAAGCGGCAGCGGCGCATCTCAAGCTACGCAGGAACTGGGTCAACAGGTTTACGGCCTCGGAGCGCAATATGGTGTGATGCTGCCCTACTCTCGTAAAAACGAAAGCGAAGCTGATTATATGGGACTCATATTTGCAGCCATCGCAGGCTATAATCCGCAAGAGGCAGTCGCGTTCTGGCAGCGTATGAACGTAGGCGGCGGGCAGAGCGTCCCGCAATTTATGAGCGACCATCCCTCTCACGAATCACGCATTGCGGCACTTCAGCGTGCAATGCCTGAAGCTATGAAATATTATACGGGAAAGGCGGCGACGCCAACCGGGAAATCATCCCCCAAGACGCAAACCGGCGGCAAGACGGTCCCATACAACAATCTTTCCGGCTTGCGCAAAGGCAGCAAGAATCGATAAGTCCGCTTGCCGAATCGGCCGGCAGACTTTCAGGTTTCAAAAGGCGGATCCGACAATCGGGTTCGCCTTAAAACAAATGGGGCGGTATGAGTTCTTGGGCGCATTGAAAATCTTCTACAGTGTCGAGTTCGATCGAGAAAAACGAAGTGGTGTCGATCGCCTTAAAGAAATGGTTCGCTTCAGTCAGACGCTGAAAGGCGGCTTCATAGAACACGTCGACCAAACCCTCTGTTTCGATCATCAGGCTTAATATTTCAAAAAGTGCGGCACTGTAATCAGCCGTCATCTTTTCGATACCGACAGATTCGCCAAAGGCTTCGTCGGGCGCATATTGTTTGCCGATGCCTACCACTTGGCCCGCCTCGTCTACAACCGCCTTCACCTCCTCTTCGCCCATCTCGTGGCGGTTTACGGCCAAAGCCGCCGACGGCGTCTCCAGAAGCGGCCGCAGCAGAGCCGGATCAAAGAGGATGTCACTATCGAGTAAGAGAAATCTTTCCCATCCGCGAAGGGGCGGGTCAGCCATAGCGAGTAGATGTTATTGGTTTTGTCGTAGACTGCATTGTCTATGAAGTGGAAAGTCTGTTCCGGATATTGCTTGGTCAAGAATTGGCGGATCATCTCTCCGCGATAACCCGTAACAACGACAAACTCCCGCAAGCCGGCCTCCAACAAAGCGTCGACCGTGCGCTGCAAAAGCGTGCGCCGGCCCACATTCAACAAACATTTCGGCCTATCGTTGGTCAGCGGCCGCAAGCGCGAAGCCATTCCGGCCGCAAGAATCACGGCGATCATTGGGCTTGCGCGATTTTAAGTATCACGTCAGCCACCTCACGATTCTGCTTGGCGCGACCAAGCGTTATGCGGAGGTGCGTTTCCAATCCCGGCTCGTTCATAAACTTCACTTTGTAGTGCGCCTGTGCGAAAGCGCGCTGCAGCGCGTCCTTTAGGGCCGGCGGATATTTGATTAAAATGAAGTTGGCCACCGATCGGTAGACCTTAAAGCCCTGCAAGCGGCCTATTTCCTCCTTATACATACGTCGCGCCTCGTTCATCACGGCCGCCACGTGTCGATAATGTTCTTCCGAGCGCAAGGCTGCGACGGCGATGTCCTCAGCCAGCCGATCGTAGCCCAAATATTTGTTCGCATAACGGCAGAATTTATCCATCTCTTCCGAGCGCCCCACGAAGGCGAAGCCCATCCGCAAGCCCGGCAGGCCGTAAAATTTCGAGAGCGTCCTACAGAAAATCATGTTCGGATATCGGCCTACGAGTCGGGCGATATAGCTTACGTCGTCCGTCACAAAAGAAGCGTAAGCCTCATCTACCAAAATAATCGTATCAGTCGGTGTCAACTGTCCCAAACGATCCAATTCATCGGGCGTCAGTCCGTTTCCGGTCGGATTATTGGGCGAAGCCACGAGCACTACTTTCGGCCGGTGTTCCTCAATGCTGCGTTGCAGCGCCTCGAAGTCGTAAGCGAAGCAGTCCTCCTCCTCATTCACAGAGTATTGCAGCGTATTTCCGTCGACCTCATCTGCGATCGACTGATAATACCACCAAGAATATTGCGGAATGAGCATCACGTTTCGCCCCGGCGTTTCGGTCAGGAAGAAGTGTACGGCCTGCTTCAGAATATCTTCGGCCCCATAGCCCAAGACAACCTGCGACTCGTCGACCCCATAATCTTCCGCCAGCGCAATGGAGAAATACTTTTCTTCCCTTCATCGTAAAGTCGCGTGTAGAAGCACAGTTTGTTGACGTCGAAGTCTTTAATGGCCTTGACCACCTCCGGCGAAGGCTCAAAGTTGAATTCGTTTCGGTCCAAGTAATTTATATCGTCAGCCATAATGCTATCACATTTATGCCGACAAAGTTACACAAAAAGGCGCAGGGGTGCGGGCGATGCTTGCGAAAATCCTACCCTACCAGCAAAAACAGTGCGCCCCATGGCGCAGATGCCCACAAAACCGCCTCGCCACCCCAATTTTTATGCCCACAAAACCTCACCCGACACCGATGGGCAAGTGCTTTCGGCGCAGACGAAGCCGATCTACCCTGCGCCCATCCCCAAAAGCGAGGCTAAAACAGGCGGACAAAAGATGAAGCGCAGAAAAGGGGAAAATACAGGTTGCAATTGGAATTTGTAAATTACTAAATCATCGCCACCAGAGAAAAGAATACATTTTTTTACGCTTGAAATTTGCATTCATTTAGATTTCTTTTTATTTTTGCACTTACAAAATTGCTTCAATATGGGCACAATTATCCAAAAATACAGCCAACTTCTGCTGTTGGTAAGCTGCGTCACACTCTTTTCGTGTTGTGATTTTAAGCCTGCATCAGCGTCTTTGGAAGGCACTGTGTGGGAGCATGAATTTTCACAAGAGGAGCAAAATCCGGACGGCATCAAGAAGGCCGTACTTTACTTTAATAATCAAACGCTTAACTACTATGCACTGAGCGCTGATGGGCGTAAAAAGCACCTCATAGCTTCATATCCCTACACGCTCGAACAGCATCTGCTCACCGCCGGCAATCAGCACGCCATCGTGGGTGGATATTCGTTTTACTTCAACGAGATGTTGTTTGTCAAAACCGACAAAACAAAATTTTAGATCGGGCCATCTGTGCGCCCTTGTATTTTTACGTTTATTGATCTTTCTACTTTTACATTTTTTAGTGGTACACGGCAAGGTGCGCCACTTTTTTTAGCCGCTCTACCTTTGTTTTTTGTGCGCTCAGCATCGACATTTTGACGAATATAGTCTATCCCACAAGCGCCGCCATCTGCCCTTTTCAGTGTACGCTCACGAGCGTAGACCTTTTTCATCGTGAGCGCACAGTCTTTTCATCACGAGCGTACACCTTTTTTCTCGTGAGCGCAAACGCCCCAAGCGAGGACGAAGCCGCACGAAGGGCAAGCTCGGGGCGCAGAAAGCAAGCAAGCGGCGGGCGGCCATGCGCGTGACGGTTTTTTGTCTACGTCGGTCGGGGCGGCAAGGCTGCGTAAGGGCGGTCGTGAACGGAAAGGGCGCCTATACAAGGGCCACCTGCGCTGACGAAAGGCAGGGCGCGGCGTGGCTTGATGGCGCGGCACAATGCGCAAGGGGCGCATACGCTTAACCGCTGCAAAGCTTCTGAGGCCTTGCAGCGGTTAAAGGGTTCAGATAGCGCCGAGTGCGCTTATTTGATGACAACTTTCTTGCCGTCGATCACATAAACGCCGCGCGGGAGTTTGGAGCGCACGGCATCGACACGCTTACCGTGAACGTCGTAGACAATCGGCGTGTGCGCGGGCGAAGCGCCGGGCGCGATCAAGGCCGTGACGACGTCGAGCACAACGGGTAGCGACTCTGAAGCATCGGCATATACAGCCGTCACACTGTACGTGTGTTGCCCATCAGCTTTTGCTTGCGTATCGGTATAGCCCGGTTGCTCAGCAGCACCCAAGTATTGACCATCGCAATATACGCGATAGCCCGTAGGCGTATTGCCGCCCTCATACGTAATGTCGTCGATCATGAACAAGAAGGCCTGATCGGCGCTCGTCGTATGGCGAATAGCGAAATAATTCGTACCCTCAGGCAGGTCTACATTGATCTCTGTCCAACTGCCACCGGTCTGCGTGTAGATGTCGCCAATGAGTTGGAAACTCTCTTGCGCTTTATCGGTTGAGGAAACCAAGACTTCGAACTCTTCATTTCCGAAGTCCTTGCCGGCATAGTTGTTGACGTAGAAACGAACCTTTGCGCCTTGCCTGAAAGCGGCGGACTGATGAGCCAGTTGTCAGCCTTTACGTAAGTCTTTCCCGTCTGATCCGTCTGATAAACGGCTACGAGTGCTTTCGTGCCGGAATGGGGGTCGAGGCCTTGACCGGTTCCGTAAAGATCACCGGGCTGCCAATTCATGAAAGCAAACTGCTCTTGCTGATGCGGATAGCGCGACTCTTTGGAAAGCGGGCACGCGTAGCCCTTATCCGCATCGATCGTGGACCAACGGCCAAAGCTTGTGGCCCAAGGTTCATAGGCTTCGAAGTCGTCAGTCAGCGTGACGTATTCTACTGTGGGCGCGGCCCAATCTAATTCGACCTTTGCGGCATCTTTGTATTTGAGCACGAGATCGCGCGGCGTGGGGACGTTGCCCTGAACAGCCTGCACCTCGGCGCGCGCTTCGTTGTTGGTCGCCAAAGCATCACCATCGGCCACGACTTCAGCCACTACCGACAGGGTCGTGGCAGCATCGAGCGATGTCGTCCGATAATTGACCGGAATCGTTGCCTCCTTAAAGCGAGCGAGGCCACCCTCAACGGCTTTGTCATAGACCTGCTTGCCGTTAATCTTCACCTTCACCTGCACTTTGGTGAGGTCCTGCAAACCTTTGTTGGCCACCTTGAGCGAAAGTGGCAGGTCTTGGCCCTTCAAAACCGACTTAGGCGCGGTGAGCGTGATCTCCGCATCCTTGGCGATAGGTTCGGCGAGGTTGATATTGTCGACGTAGAGCGGCGTTTCCTTCATCGAAGCCGTAGCAATGGCCGCAAAGCGAACGAAGACGTATTCTTCCTGCAAATATTCTTGCGGAATGTCGATCTCTTCCGTATGCCATTCGGCCTTGCTCACACCGGCTTGCGCATAGTCAAAACTGCGAAGGAGCGTTTCGCCCTTCTGGTTCTTCTTGCGTATGCTGATCTCTAAGCGCCCCTGTACTTGACCGATTTGTTTGTGGTCAAAAATCAGTTTGGGATGGGCTGCACCCTGCAAAGAAATCTTACCTGTGCTGATCACAGACGAACCTGCGCGGTCGGGATTGAAGACGATGCTGCCGCCATCGGCATCTACGGCTTCCTTGCCACTGATTTCCCAAGCCACGTTACCATCGGGCGTCTCGAGCGCGATGAGTTGGCCTTCGGTAGAGCAACCTTTGAAACTATTGTGGAAAGGTAGCGTATAGGGCTTACCTACGATGATTGAGCCAACGCCATAGCCGCTTTCGCCGGCCTTGTTTTTTGCACTGATAGCCCACTGCGCATAGCGTTGGTTGCCTTCGGCGGTCTTCTGATCGGGCACGACGTACTCCGTCTTGCCACCCGTTACGGTCGCGATCAAGTCTCCGCGATAGCCTCCGTCGCGTACATTATATATATTGTAGGTCACTTCTTCGGGAATGACGAGTCCGCCGTTTGCACCGCCGACTGCGGGCCACGTGAGGCGCACGGCATTCGACAAATCCTCGGCAGCGATGACGGGCGTGGCCGGTTGATCCTGCCCGACGTAGATGGTCTTGGTCGCCGTAGCGCCGGCACCATCGGCATTAAAGGCGATGACGGTGTAGACGTTGTCGCCGGTCGTCGCCCGATTGTCCGTAGCGGTCAGCGAAGCGCCGGGCGCAGGTTGCGTAAAGGCCTTGACGAGTCGGATTCCGTTGCGCACCTCGATGCGCTCAATATTGCTAAGTGCCGTCCCGTCAACCTTCAGCTTCGGCGCATCGAAAGTGAGCGTCGTGAGGAGTTTGCCGGACGGATCCGACTTGCCTTTTAAGTTTCTGCAGCGGCGGGTGCGGCAGCAGCAACGGGTGCGGCGATGCTTACAGAGTCGATGTGCAGATAATAGCCGCCGGCATCGGACAATGCGTGGAAGCCGATGTAATACGTTCCGTCGGCCTGCGGATGAAGCTCGTTGGTGAACGTTTGATACTCATCTGTGCTCACCTCCGTTGGGTTTAAGATCACCGTCGTGAGCCCTGCGGGGTTTGGTGCTTGCCCCCATTTCACCTCAAAGCGCTCGGTATAATCCGTACCGTTGGATTTGGCTTTGAATTGGAAGGTATAAACCGTGCCTGCCCGCAAGCGGAGCGGCGGAAGGAGCAGCCAGTCGTCGGCTTTTTCCGTATCGCTCCAATGGTAACGATAGGCCGTCTGCTCGGTATAAGGATCTTTGTCCCAAGCCCAAGAAGCTTGGTCGTTGTTATTGTCGATTACGGTATACAATTCTGCGTCGGCCGCATTGGCAAACTCGTCGAAGAAGGGTGGTTCTATGGGCGAACCGACTACAGCGTTGTTGCTGTTTGTCCACGCCGTAACCTGCGATTGATTATGTGCTCTCACGGCGTAGCGATAGCCCATCAGCGGGCCTTCCGGCAAGACTTCCGAAAAGTGAACATCGGAGATGCCGCCGGCCACTTGCGTCGTGTCTGTTCCGGTAATACGAATAAGGTCGTAAGTAAGCGCACCGAGGAAGCCGCCGTGCTCAGTGGCGGTCGGCGCCGTCCAGGTTAAGTCGGCGCGACGCGCAGCATCGACGCTCAGCGTCAGTTTGTCGATGGGCATCGGCGCATCATAGCCGGCATAGGCCGAGAGGCGCGCCTTCGGACTCGCTCCCGCAGCATTTGAGAGTGTAACGACGAAGGTGTTCATCCCCTCGCGAGCTTGCACCGGCACTGATGCGCTGCTGCCGGCATTGACTTTGCCCGTCAGCGGCGCATCAGTGTTGACATAAACATGGTAAGTGAGTTCGCCACTAAGCGCACTGCCGCCGTAAGTTTTTGTAGGTGCAGTAAAGGAAAGTTGGCCCGCCGTGGCAGCCGCTGTGAATTGTGCGTGCAAATCTGTGGCCGCGCTCGGCGCATCATCAGCTGCTTTGGGCTTAGGTACGACCATACCGGTCACCGTCACCTCATTGCCGATGCTACCCAGCAGCGTGGCTTGTCCGTTGTCAAGACTGACTTTGTATAAGTCCGTATGGCGCTCGCCATTGGTCGAAGCCCAGTAGAACGTATTATCTTTCGGATCGATCTCGCCGCATTGCGAGCGCACTTTTCCGTCAGCATCGGCTAAGGAAACACCCGTCGGGCCGACCAAGGTCTCTTTTCCGTTCGTGCGATCTATGGCGTAAAGGTTGCCGTCTGTAGCCACGCCGTAAGCCTTTCCGTCTTTGTCGATGCCGAGGGCAATATAAATGTGCTCGACGGGCGCAATGCTGGTGCGGGTCAGCGTGAGATAATCGATAATGCCCCATTCGTAGCCCGTGCCGTCCTTACGCAGAAATGCGCCAAAGACTTCGCCGGTCTTCGGATCGGTGGCGGTTTCTTGGGCAATCAGGGAGATGTCGTCCAATTGATGAGGGGGAATGTCCAAGGCCCACGTTTCGATGTCGAAGGCGTAATGATAGACCATAATAATGCCCATATCGGCGTAACTAAGGTCGTAGAAAATGCCGTGCATACGGCCATCGACGATGGCTGCACCGCCATTAAAGGAGGCTTTGCTATAGGCGGCCAACTTGGAGAAATGAACTTCGGATGCCGGACTAAAGGCATAGATACCTTTATATTGGTCGGAGACAACGTTTGCCCATAATTCGGTGCCGGCGGCAGCGCCTAAGAGTTGGCGCAATATGGGTTTTTGCAAGGCCGGGGCGCAGCGCTCATCAGGCGCGGCTTACTTTCGGCCGGCGAAGGCGCGGGAAGCGTACGGATAGCAGCAGCCGGCCGCCGGAAGCCTTGCGAAACGGCAAAGGGAATACGCAAAACGTTGGTGCGCAAGAGCGGCGAACGCTGCGAAAGCTTTGTCGGCGACTGCGCGAAGATGGGTAAGCTACCGGCAAAAGCCAAGCAACTCACCAGAAAATGGGCAAATCGTAAATGCATAACAAGTGGCAAAAGATTTGATTACTGTAGCGCTGAATTAGGTTAAGGCGAAGCGATACCACACGTAATGGGAACCGGGTAGTGACCACAAGGCAAATCGGGCTAACGCTTTACCGACGCTACAGTATGCCGACATTGCGCGCCGCGAGATTTGGCAAAAATACAAATCTGACAAGAAAAAAAATACGTCTTTTGTAGTATTTTTTAAGGACGATGGGCATTTTGGTCAAAAAATGCCTTAACTGACGCGGCTCAAATACGCTTGATAGGCCTTGCGGCGGCTTGATTGTCCGCCGCAAGGTAGCTGGAAGAGGGGCTTTCTTAATTTTTAGTTTTTGATTTCGGTGCTTGGTTTTTCGCCGATGCTTTGGTTTTGGCAGAAGATGAGCGGTTGGGGGCAACGGCTACGACATATTCGTCGCTTTGGGTATCGATAAGCAGCGTATGATAATGCTTCGGTTTCCAAACTTATCGAGCGCTTCGCACCAACGCGGGACGTAGGCGGCCTCATCTAAGGGCGCATCGGAAAGGTCGAGGCCGTAACGCTGCACGCGCTTGAGCCTGGGCATCATTCCCTGAAAGCTATCGAGATCGGCCTTCCAGTCGAGCCGAACGATGACGCGTAATTCTTCCAGCAAGACAAGCAGACCCTCGCTGCGCAAAGTGTCGGGCTTGCCTTTATAGGTGTCCAACATTTCATAATACTCGTCGGCATATTCGCCCTCCGACTCGCTTCGGGCGGTATAGAAGGCTTCGGGCGACGCCAAACTATCCTTGACCAGCTGCATCACCTCGGCGTCGTCGCCGGCAACGGTCTGCGCCAGTTTGAGCAAGGCGGCCTTGTCTGTGGGCCAATCTACTTTCGTGACCACGGGCTCCGGCTCGGGCTCTTTCTTGGTGATAAAGAGTCCGGCCCACAAGGGTGAACTGAAAAACAAAGCGCCTATTACGCCGATCGCACCGATGAGCCACGATCCTCGCTGAAACATTATGAAGGCCATCCAGCCCGAGCCTCCGGCAAAGAGGAGCAGGAGCAGTGCGCCCAAGAAGGCGCTAAACGCATCTTTTATCTTATCATTTACTTTAAACATTGGGATAAAGTGTTATTGTTTATCTGCGGTGTGCACGACCATAGACTTTACGTCGCGCCCCGTTATGCGGCGGATGAGGACATCATCGATGCACTCTTGAGGACTCCCAAATATCTTCCATCACGACCTTCTGCCCATCTCGCAGATAGTAGCAGGTGTAAACGTCGAAGTCAAACTCGTCTTTGCCTTTTATATAGAAGGTGGTAGAGAACTCGTAGCGATGGCCGTCGATGCTCGTGACGCTGAAATGGTTGCCGGCTCCTTTGACCTGTAAGCCGCTTTGTTGGCAGAAGGATCGCAATTGTGGATAGGTGAAGAAGATCGTCTTCTCTGAGCCTTCCTTACGCTCCGAAGAGAAGACGAACATATAGGGCTTTTGACCCGTATCGATAAATAGAAAGCCATCACCTTTATCTTTAATGCCAAGCGATGTTTCCAGCGTATCGCGCTCTCGAGGCGTTGCCGACGGCAGGCGCGCTACTTGCTGGAGGTAGTCTTCTGCCCACGCCTGCATGTTTATCGCATTAACGCCGTTGCCTTGGGCGGCCATAAGCTGATAGTAGCTCATCACTTCGTTGTAAAATTGCTGACACACGACCTGCCGATAAACCTGATTATAGATCTGAAACTGTATATAATAAGGCCGCTTCTCGCCGGGCTTTGCTATGGTCAGGCCACTCACAAAATTGATGCTATCGCTGGTCGGCGTCAAGGCGTAACAAGGGCCTTGAATATACATACGTAGGAAATAGCGGGTATCGCTCTCTACTATCTCTTCGCTCAAAAACTGCTCGAAGAGGTCAATCAAGTGCTTGGCGCGCCATACGTCATCGACCGTCTCTAAGTCTATGTAGAGGGGCTTCAGCCAGAATTCTGAGGAAGAAAAGCTATGCCAAAGGCGGCGCGTCGGCGCATCGAGCGTCCGCAAAGGGCCTTGTTCAAATTCGCGTGATCGACGCAAAACCACGACTTTTTCGAAATTGTCGAAAATGCTTCGTTCTGTCTTCAACATCGGAACGGGATAACTCTTGATATGGCTGGCTACTTGAAATGTATCTTTTGGATTACCCGATAGGGTGAAAGACCAAATTCGCCAATCTTCCATTAAGCCACGCCGCGTTTTATACTTTTGAGAAAGCACAATCTGCCGGCCGGGATACTTCTTTTTGAGATAGGCCATAACCTCATCGCGCGAATTAAAACCGGGGAAACAACCACTCAGCATAAGTATGCTCATACTCGCCACCGTCCATAGGAAGCATTTGTGCAGAATTGTCTTTATCTTCATCGTTAAATCAAACCTTTTTATCTTACTTACAGCAGGCCAACTACACTACCGCACTTGCAAAATTAAGAGATTGGCCGGAAGAAACTATGTTTTGATGGGAAGAATCAGGATTTAACGCTTGCTTTTGAAAACTCTCCGTCATATCTGCGCAATCTTCTTGTAGAAATTTGGATTGTTAATGGTGTAGTCTTCGCTTTGCCTCGTCAGTTTCCGCCAAGCCTCTCTACGATGCTCAAATCGTGCGCGACTTTTTTATGATCGTAATCTCTCTCTCGCCAACTTTCGTCTTAGTACCGGCGGAGCAAGCGCTCGGATAAGCAACAAAATAAGCCGCCGGAAATAAATCCGACGGCTTACTCATATTTCTAATTACGTTTAGAAGACGAGTTTTACAGATTGATTGCCCACCTTCACAACGTAAGCGCCGCGCGCCGCGAGGCGAACGCGAAGATTAGCTTCACCTGCTTGGTTGTTGTAAACCAACTGTCCGGCTGCGGTGTAGATTTGCACTTGTTCGCCCTTGGCGTTGTTAATGCATACATCGTTGCCATCGAGCTGCACAAGCGCCTTCGTGAGGCTGACGTTGCTAATGCCATCAAATACGCCTACTTCGCGGAGCGCTGAGTAGGGGCTTTCTGCATACTTCTTCTGCACGTTGCGGTCAGAGTTAGCTTTGTAAGCTGATACGCGGTGCGTAATCATTGATTGATCTACAAATCCGGGCACGGTAACTTCAGCAGAAGTACCATCAACCCATCTGAGGTAACGGAACGGATCGTTCAAGCTCTCGCCGGCTTGATAGTTTTGCGTGATCTTCAGGTCATCAACGTAGAGGTGCTCATCTGCATAAACAGCGTAGATACCAATGATCGACTTCTTAGAACCCTTCGTAAAGTTGATCGTAAACTCTTTCCAGTCTTTAGTAACTGCTTTAGGGTAGCCTTCCGGATAGATCAACTCAGCCTGCGTGTAGTCGCCCACAGTCTCATCATAGTTAAAGAGCGCGAAAGCTGCTTGCGCGTTTACCGTGACTTCCTTGCCGTCAGCATCCACGCCTGTCGTAGCAGCACCTGCGAGCTTCACTTTTACCGTGAACTTACCGCCATCTTTCGACATATCCAATTCAGGAGAGATAAGGCCTGCGTCGGTATGGTTGTGGTAATATTGCCAGCCATCCAAGCAGATGTAGTCTGTGTAAGGCGCATAGTTTGTACCTTTCCAGCCGCCTTGCTTCAAATCACGAAGATACAATTCGCTGTATGAGTTGTAGCTAGGATCTTCCATTGTCCATCCGGTCAAGTTGCCATCAGCGTCTTTTACGCCGGTAAAGTCTTCCTGCGTCACAACAAATTCGCCGGTCTGCGTAGCCTTGCGGTCGTAGTAAGCAATGTAGTTGTAGCGTTCGGCTGAAGGCACAGCGCTCCAGTTAGCCGTATACTTGCTGCCATTGAAGTTGCTCACAGCTTGCATCTCGGGTGCTACGAGGTCATAGACGTAAGTTTGTGCTGACGGAATTGACTCGTAGCTGCCTTTCGTAGCTGATGCATTGTAGAAATAAGTCTTGCCGGATTCTGCACCGGTTACGTGGAACATATTGGTTGTCACCGGTTTGTTTTCGAAGAGATAAACAGGCGCGTTCGTCTCTTTGTCGATAGAGAAGACATTAACCTTATAGCCGGTTGCACCCTCTACGGCCGTCCAGTTGGCATCAAAGCTCGTGCCTTGATAGTTCGTATACGGACGCATCGTCGGCGTGCCTACGTGTTGCTTAACGGTAAACACTTCAACATCGTCGATATATACAGGTGCACCTACAGATACAATATTAAATATCGTATACTCACCGCCGCCATAGAAATACATCGTGTATTCCTGCCATTGCTCGCTGATTTGCGGAAGCTGTGCGCTGCCCATCATATCCCACGTAGGCGACATATTGTGCGTCTCAGCTGCTTCGACCATCACTACGGGAAGTTCTTCAGCACTCTTAGCGCGGGCCTTGAAGCGTACCCAAGCTATGCCGCCGTTAGCGCTTACGTTAAGCATCGGCGTATTGATGTGCGCCATTTCTTTGGGAGCAGATGCAAGGTAGACAACGCCACCTGCTGAGTAGGCATTTCCTGATCCCCAGCCCGGTGTGTTGAAGTATTCATCCTTTGTGTTAATCCAAGGATACTCGAATTCTTCTTTGAGAATGCTGTTGTCGAGATCGGGGTTCTCGGGGGTGCCCGCCGTCATCTTGGCGAAATCCTCCTTCATAACGACTTGCTCTTCGCCATACTTGTTGGGCGTACTCTTCAAGTGTGCTTGCGGAGTGCCGGCAGCGCCCATACTGAACGAGCCTTTTGTAGAAAGATTCATTTTGATGTTAGGCAGGCCACTTTGTGTCCGTGTCTGTGCTTCCACCTTATTGTTCTGGGCAGAAACGGGGCTTGCAGCTGCTAAGGATAAGGCAGCCAAAAGCGCTAAACGTGTAATGTTTTTACTCATAATGATATGATTAGTGGTAGTTACTTAGTGTCTCTTTCTTTTCCGCTATATCACGCAAGGGGTGTTTTCCATAAAAGTAGCTCAACAGCAGTGGGTTCGAATCGTTTTTGAGATGGTTTCCTATCAAGCACTTTACACTCTCTCTATGATATGCACAAGCGATTTGCACAGTAGATATGGCAAAGATACAGATAAAATCAAATAAACTTACTTCTTTAGCAGAAATATTCCATTACATATAAAAAAAATGGGGGTAAGGCCTGCCGAGCGGGGCCGAAGCGCTTTAAGGCTAGGCCGCATACAATAATCCGCACACGGAAGCCGGGCGCTTTCCGAGCCGGTTGCGGACTCGCGCTAAGTTGTCAGCGCGTCAACCAAACATTGCTTCGCGCGGCGCAGAACCCGGCAGGCGTAAAAATCTCATGATGTACTTGCAGTTACGTCCGCGCAGTAAGGTCGATACAATTCCAAGGCTATGAAAAAAAATTCCTATAGGGCGAATTTTTGTTCCTAGCCTTGGAATTTTTTTCTCAAGGTATAGATACACGATACTTTAGCCTATTTTTGTTTGCTAAGCTAAGCATAGGCAGGATTTTATCAGTAGGAAATTATACTTCGCCTAAGCCAATCAAACTAATATTCTAATATTTACGCAAAAGTTTTTAGCTTTCTCTTCCATATTAACAACCTCATTCATCGCCACGGCTTATTATAATTTATATTAATCGCTCAAAACTTCCTGTCTTGCGCATTTTCCTCCGTCGTCCTCCTAATAAGTAAGTAAAAGCGGCCTCTTACCCAACAAATACAAAACAACCTTCCGGATGCATAGAGCGCCGGGAAGGTTGTTTGTATCTATGAAGTGCTTGTGCGGGCGTGCTTAGTCGGCAAAAGTAAGTAGGTAAGACTTCAAGCTACACATACATATATATATGCGTAAGCCGCCCAATCATTTGCCGCGTAAGCGACAAAGGAGATAGACAAACCACAAGCGGGGAAGTAGGCGTAGGCGTTCGAGGAAACTGTCGGTTTCGTTGACGACTTTGATGTTATCATAAAGGCCTTTCGAGCGTTGACGGTTAGAGATGCCGCCGGTATCAAAGAGCGCAATGGGGAAGTCGACGTAAGCAAACGTTTTGCCTTGAAGGCCCAATAGTTTGAAAAACTTAAAGTCGGCTGAAAAGGGATGATTAATATCAAAAGGCGTTGCGCGCAAACATGCGATGCGAGCAAGCGAACTTTGATGGCAAAAACACATACGATGGGCATTCTTAAAGGGATGGGCACGCGACAAAACAGGCGCGCCATCGGCAGTAGCTTTTAAGACGTCGCCATAAATCACATCCGCCGTGCGGGGCGTAGAAATATGCGTTGCAAGACGTCAGTAGCGGCAAAGCAATCGCCGGCATTCATGAAGATCACCCATTCTCCCGTTGCGCGAGCCGCGCCCTTGTTCATCGCATCATAAATGCCTTTATCCGGCTCCGACCACCACTGCAAAGGGGCTTGCAGAGAAGAAAGATAAGCCGGCGTACCATCAGTAGAGGCACCGTCAATGATGAGATACTCAAGCGGCGCATAGGTTTGCTGCAAGACATTCTCGACGGTATGGCGCAGCAAAGGCAGAGCATTGCGGCAAACGGTGATCACCGTAACTTTAGGAAGGCGATTCATAGGCGAAATTTGCGCTGATCCTTATACTCGCTATAGGGTTGGTTATAGTCTAAATAGTAGAAATTGTGCTGACGCTGCTGATTGGTAGCAGGTATCTGCATATAATCCCCGTATTTCTGCGTCAAGTAGCGGTCGTATTGCGCTACGCCTTTTAATTCGTGTCCTTCGAAGCTAACAGGTGTAGGCTCTCCGAGTAGCGTTTTAGCAAAAACGCCTTTCAAGCCATCATCATAATCGGCCACGAGTTGGGCATCTTCATAGTTGTATTTCAACATCAATCGCCGAAGCTTCTGCTGCACGCCTTCGTGGGTAAAGCATTTACGACACAAAAGCGGTAACCAACTGCTCGGACCGCGACCGTGCTTGTAGGGATCGCGATGGAGAAAGTAGACAATGCGTTTGTAAAACTCGAAACGCATAAAATGCAGGCGCCGCCGCCAAGCGCTTTGCGGCACGCCATCTATGGGGAACACATCTATATATATACCGCTCAGGTAAGCATAATGCGCACGCTCGATTAAGGTGGTACTGCTATCGATTATTTTTCCGAAGCTACCCGGATACTTCTCGTTGGTCTCGGCCGACATCGCTTCGTAAGGTACCGGCAGCCATTCTTTAGCGTGCGCCATCAAAGTATCATAATCCGCACGCGGCATACAAATATCCACATCGTCGTCCCAAGGAATAAAACCTTTGTGGCGTATAGCCCCAAGCAACGTCCCTGCCCAAAGATAATAACGCAAACCGTGCGCACGGCACACTTTATCTACAGCCAGGAGAATCTCCAAGATGCGCAATTGCAAGGGACGTATTTCGTAAGCGGGCATAGTCGTCGATAAATTATAAGTGCCGTTTAAGCCTTTTGCTGATCGCTTTTCCGATCTGCGTCATAAGCGTGCTTCGGATAATCTATGGTATAATGCAAGCCGCGCGATTCTTTGCGCTCGATGGCTTGCCGCGTAATGAGATAGCCTACGTTGATCATATTTCTCAATTGGCAGATGTCGGGCGTAGCCTTCACGCGCTTAAACAACTCTTCCGTCTCTTCGTAAAGCAGATCCAAGCGCGTCCAAGCCCGCTTCAAGCGCAAATCGCTGCGAACAATGCCGACATAATTAGACATTACCTGCCCCACTTCGCGCACATCTTGCGCAATCAATACCTGCTCTTCGTTACTCATCGTTCCCTCATCGTTCCATTCGGGCACACTTTCATTGAATGTATATTCGTCTACGTGGGCTACTGAGTGTTCCGCTGCCTTTTCCGCATAGACTACGGCTTCAATCAGCGAGTTGCTGGCCAACCTATTGCCGCCGTGCAGGCCCGTGCAAGCACATTCACCGATGGCATACAAACGATTGATCGAAGAGCGCGCATCCAAGTCGACCTTGATGCCGCCGCAAAGGTAGTGTGCACAAGGCGCAACGGGAATATACTCCTTGGTAATGTCTATACCGATCGACAAACATTTGGCATAGATATTTGGAAAATGGCGTTTCGTCTCTTCCGGATCTTTATGCGTAACGTCTAAACATACGTGGTCTATGCCGCGATTCTTCATCTCCCGATCAATGGCGCGGGCTACGATGTCGCGCGGCGCAAGACTCAAGCGCTCATCATATTTCTGCATAAACTCCTCGCCGCTGGGCAAGCGCAGGATGCCGCCGTAGCCGCGCATAGCCTCCGTTATTAAGAAAGCCGGATGCGTTTCTTTTGGATGATAGAGCGCCGTCGGGTGAAACTGCACAAACTCCATATCCTTTACCGTCGCCTTAGCGCGATAAGCCATCGCAATACCGTCGCCCGTGGCAATATTCGGGTTGGTGGTAGAAGCATAAACCGCACCTACGCCGCCGGTGGCAATGACCGTGACGCGCGAAAGCAGCGTATCTATTCGCTTTGTTTCCGGATTGTAAACATAGGCCCCGTAACATTCAATGTTAGGCGTTCTTCTCGTCACATCAACACCCAAATGATGTTGCGTAATGATCTCTACGGCAAAATGGTGATCCATTACCGTGATGTTAGGCGAGCGGCGCACGGCCTCAATTAAGCCTCGTTGTATCTCATAGCCCGTATCATCGGCGTGGTGTAAGATTCTAAATTCAGAATGTCCGCCTTCTCGGTGCAAATCAAATTCGCCGTCGGCTTTTTTATCAAAGTGTACGCCCCAACTAACCAATCTGCAAATGCCCTCAGGCGCACGTTCAATCACCTGCTGTACGGCTTTCGGATCACTAATATAGTCGCCGGCCACCATCGTATCGTGAATATGCTTCTCAAAGTTGTCCACAATGCGATTCGTCACGGAAGCTACGCCGCCTTGCGCTTTCGAAGTGTTGGCTTCTTCAATACTTGTTTTACAGACAAGCCCTACTGTTCCTTTTCCTGAAGCAGCCACTTGCAATGCATAACTCATTCCGGCCACACCGGAACCTATTACCAAGAAATCGAATTTGCGAATCATTATGCTTACTTTTAACCGATTCGGGCCTACATCTATTTAGCCCGGCCTAAGTTTTTGACAATGTGCAAGCAAAAGTAGTACTTGCCGCCCGCCCCACAAAGGAAAGCGCAGAAAATCATTAGTTTCAGCTGCCCGTCAATGCCTTTTACCTTTCCGAATCAAGGTTAAGCCGTCACGAAGGGGTAAGATGACGGTTTCTACACGCTCATCGTGCGCCACGCGACGATTAAATTCGCGTATGCCCTTTGTTTGCGGATCATCATCATAGGCCGGATCGATCACGTGTCCGTCCCAGAGCGTATTATCTGCCAGCAAAAGGCCGCCCGAACGCAAACGCGGCAATACGAGATCGTAATACGTGCAATAGTCGCGCTTATTGGCATCGATAAAGGCCATATCATAGACCTCATTTTCTTTGGGTAGCAAGTCCAAGACGTCGCCAATGATCAATTCGATGCGCGGCGGATAAGGCGCACCTTCCAGCCACGGCCGCGTGAAGTCTTCTTGCTCATCATTGATCTCGTAAGTGCGTATGAGTCCGTCGGCTTCCATTCCCGCCGCAATGCTTAATGCACTGTAACCGGTATAGGTACCGATTTCCAGCACCTTCTTCGGTCGCAAGAGTTTTGTCAGCAAGCGCAGCAGCGTCCCCTGCCAATGTCCGGAAGCCATACGCGGGCGCAGCAATTTCGTCTGCGTGGCGCGATAGAGGCGGTGCAGATAATCGTCTTCCGGCGTAATCATTTCTGTGATGTAGGCTTCCAGCAAAGGGTCGCAGCCGTCAGCTCCTTCAAACGTATTGCCGCGTTTTTCCGGCAAACCTATTTCTTCATACTTCATACGAAATCTCTTCAAAAGCAAATTTCAGCACAGCAAAGTTCGCTTATTTCCCGACGAAATAAAAGTTACGACTCAAAAAATACCTATTTCAACTATCAAATGATAAGTTTTAACCTAAACGCGTTTGTTAGGGTAAAACAGATATTAAACCTTCATCAAAGCAAATAAATTCTTTTATTATCTTCCATTTATCCTATAAAAAAATCTTATCTTTGCAACCAATTCACTCAATTAAGTCCTTTTATCATGAGAAATCGTTTCTGATTCAGCATCTGCCCTTCGGCCGATTTTTACCATCGATTGAGGTGTGCTGACGGACAACGATTTTTTTCAGTTTCATCCGTCAGCCGATTGCTGCGGAGCGACTTAGCAATGGCAGCATCACAGATAAAATGCAGAAAGCAGAAAAAAACAAAAGCTGTTTGCCTACAAGCAAGGACAAAACTTTAAGCAATTCAAACACAAACCATCACGTTATGGAAGATATTGCACAACAGACAAGCGAAACTCAACAAGCTATGATAGAAGTAAAAGGCTGAAAAAGGCGTAGTGCACATTACCAACCGACAAAGCGCGGCTGATTTGATACATATATATAATATGTCGGGACAATGTGTATATAAAGTGACGCTCAGTGCGCAATCTGAAATAACCATTCCCCTTGCTCAAGGTCGTTATGTCTTAAAGATGTCGACGGCCGACGTTGAAATCAGCATCGATTGAGGCGCTAATGATGCATCAATGCGCCTTTTCCGTAAGCGCCCGCTTTTCTTCCGCTTTCTAAGACGGAAAAGGCTCTCTACACCAAGTTGTTTTCTATTTTTACGCGTCTGAAAACAATCTACTTCAGCAACTATTTTCCCCCTCTTGCGACGTTTCTGCGCCCTTTTCTTGCCGTCAAAATAAAGTTTGAGCGGATTTCAAACCTTATGGCTACGATTTTCTTTGTATCTTCGCTACGATTATGCAAGAAGATACCTTCGACATACGCTCCCGACAAGTTTCACCCACGCCGCAAGAGCGTGATTTTGAAAACGCTTTGCGGCCGTTGCGCTTCGACGATTTTAGCGGACAGCAGAAAGTGGTCGATAATTTGCGCGTCTTCGTAGAAGCAGCCAAGTATCGCGGCGAACCGCTCGACCATACTTTGCTCCACGGCCCGCCGGGCTTGGGCAAGACGACCTTGGCCAATATTATTGCCAACGAGTTGGGCGTAGGTTTCAAACTGACTTCAGGTCCTGTGCTCGATAAGCCGGGCGATTTGGCCGGACTCTTAACAAGTCTTGAGCCTCACGACGTTTTATTCATCGATGAGATACATCGGCTTCAGCCCGTCGTAGAAGAATATCTCTATTCGGCTATGGAAGATTACCGCATCGATATTATGATCGACCGCGGTCCCGCTGCTCGCTCCATTCAGCTTGATTTGAATCCGTTTACATTGATTGGCGCGACAACGCGCAGCGGATTGCTGACCGCTCCCCTACGGGCGCGCTTTGGCATCAACTTGCATTTAGAGTATTACGATGCACTGACCATCGGCAGCATTCTTGCGCGCAGTGCCGGCATCTTGGGTGTGCCGCTCAAAGATGAGGCACGCAAGGAAATAGCCGGCCGCAGTCGCGGAACGCCGCGTATTGCCAATGCGCTCTTACGCCGTGTGCGCGACTTTGCACAGGTAAAGGGCACGGGAACGATTGATCCGGAAATCGCAAACTTTGCTTTGGAAGCACTCAACATCGACCGTTACGGCCTCGACGATACGGATAATAAGATCCTGCTGACGATTATCGACAAATTCAAAGGCGGACCTGTCGGCATAGGTACGATTGCCACGGCCATCGGTGAAGATCCGGGCACACTCGAAGAAGTTTACGAACCCTTCTTGATTAAAGAGGGCTTCATCCGCCGCACGCCGCGCGGACGTGAGGTCACTGAATTGGCCTTTAAGCACCTTAACCGCCCGCTGCCTCGCACGCAGCCGGAGCAACCCTCGCTTTTCTGAACGCAGCCGTCGGGAAAGGAAAATCGATAATAGCATCAAACCATCGTCAACCGTGCTGCCACGTTGTGTAGCAACCAAACTATTAAAGCTGATGATTTCTTACAATACCGTCAACGTAAACATGCCGCCCATCAAGCGCCGTAACAATTCGGCTTGGGTGCGCCGCGTAGCCGCCACTTACGGAAAAGAGGTCGGCGAGATCGCATATATTTTTTGCGACGATGAGAAAATATTAGAGGTCAACCAACAATATTTGAACCACGACTATTATACGGACATCATAACCTTTGATTATACGGAGGGAAACGTCTTGGGCGGCGACCTTTTCATCAGTTTGGACACGGTCCGAACCAATGCTGAGCAGCGTAACATCTCGTATAGGGAAGAACTTGATCGGGTTATCATCCACGGCATCTTGCACCTTTGCGGCATCAACGACAAAGGCCCGGGCGAGCGCCAACTGATGGAAGCAGCGGAGAACAAAGCGCTCAACCTTCGCGATAAGGCTTAAAGCCGACTCAACTCACTTTTTTTTAACGGACTACTATGCTTTTGATCCTTCCAGCAAGGATAGTCGGCACGATAAGCATAAACCTCGGTCAACACATCTTACCGGCGTTTATGCTTTTCTTTTTTATAACTACTTTAGTCTCAAATTACTTTATCTTGTTACTTACTTTTTTTTACTTTCAAGCACTTCCAATTCGTATCTTCCAACCTTTTAATACTATCAACTACAAGTAAACTCTCTAATATTCATATATTATTTAATAGTAGGCATAACGTGACAACTTAACAAATGATAAAGGACATTTTGCTCCTGAATCAATTTGAACCATTTCGAGGATATCCTCGAAATGGTCTGAAATCTTACTATTACTATTGAAATAAAAGGTTCTTTTAGCTAATTAAATAAGGCCGAACATTGCCTTGCGTGTTTTTTCATCACGAGCGTAGACCTTTGTTGTCGTGAGATGAAGCTCTTTTTCTCACGAGCGCAAACCTTTTTTATCGTGAGGTGAAACAAAATAATGGCTATTTGAGTGGCCGAAAAACGGATAGATCGTTGTCAGAAATCTGTGGATAAGTAGGTGGAAAACCCGTTGAAAAGACTTGTATAAAGGTTGGAAAAACTACGGTTTCGGATGGTCTCAATGCGCTTTCAGTTTTCCACAAATTAAAGCCGTTTTGCAGCACTTATCCATAGGATTTTGAGTGGTTTTTAACCGTACTTTTAACTTTTATTTTTCAACACTGAAAGTTATCCACGGCTTGTGAATAAACCGGCAATCAATCTTCTGGAAATGCTTTTAAGAAAGGGATTCTTCAAAGGTTTTAATCTGTGGATAATAACGTGGATAAGTGAAATAAAAATGTGGACAACGAAATAAGCAAATCCCAACGGAAAAATTTGTAAACAGTTTCCACAGTCTATCATGTACATCATAGTTTTATCTCTTTCTTTTTAAAAGAAAAAATAGAGAACATATATTGTTATATATACGGGAAGAAAAACGGTGGATAAGTCAATGCTTGTTGCGCGGAAAGTGGTCGAGGATCTGCTGCCGAATAAAGCGGCGGTCAATGTTGGTGTAGATCTGCGTCGTGGAGAGATCCGTATGGCCAAGCATCATCTGAATGGCTCTGAGGTTAGCGCCGCCTTCGAGCAAATGGGTGGCAAAGGTGTGGCGAAGCGTGTGCGGACTAATGTTTTTCGTGATGCCGGCTTCGGCTGCGTATATCTTTAAGTTGTAGAAGACGGTAATGCGCGATAAATGCTTGCCGCGGCGGGCACTTACAAAGACGTAATCTTCCTCGCCTTTTTTTATATTAATTTCGTGGCGGATAAGTAGCCAGTTTTTCAATTCTTTGACTGCACGGGGCGATATGGGCACAATGCGTTGCTTGTTGCCCTTACCCGTAATGCGGATAAAACCTTCGTCAAGATAGAGGTCGGAAAGCAGCAGAAAGCACAATTCGGATACGCGCAAGCCGCAACTGTAGAGTATTTCGATGATGGCGTGGTCGCGAGCGCCTTCCGTAGTGCTCTGATCAATGACTGCCAGCAGGGCATCAACCTCTTCGAGTGTAAGAACTGTAGGTAAGTGAGTGCCTATCTTAGGCGATTCGAGGAGTTGGGTAGGATCTGTCTCCAAATAGCCTTCGAGTAAGAGAAAATGATAGAAAGAGCGCACGCCGGATAGGATGCGATTGATGGAACGCGCCGTGATGCCTACGTCGGAAAGGGCTTTCGTGAAGCGATGGAGGTCGTCGAGCTTTACATTTAAGATATCTATGTCTTCTTGTTGCAAGAAATCGATTAGTTTTTCCACGTCGTGCATATAAGCTTCGCGCGTATTGTCGGATAAACCTTGCTCGAGCAGGATGTAGGTCTTGTATTTGTCGGTCAATTTCATCAATTGTGCTTCTATTTATATGCAAAGATAGTGTAAACTTAAGGCAATGGGGAGCGTTTGTGGGTAGAGCTTTTATTGATTTGATATATAGTATATTTATTGTCGATGCTATGGGCTGTCGGGAAAAGTATGGCAAACGTCTGCTTCAATCTTAAAATTTTGGAGCTTAAGTACGGAAATCTGAGATAGTTTAGTATTTTTGCGGTTATTATCCATTAATCTTAATAATATGAAACTAATCTACGCTAAATGCATGGCCTTTATGGCATTGTTTTGCATGAGTTTGAATCTTGCGGCACAAAATAAAGTGACGCTTAGTTTTGAATCGGAAGTACTCAATTCCAATGTTCACGTTTATACGACGCTTGGCTCAGATCCTGAAAAGGAAGTGATGCCGGAAGAGGACACCGGATCTTATATCATTGATTCGGGCTGCAAATTGAGAGTGAGCGTCGTTCCGGAACAAAACTACGTGGTCTACGTATGGAAATCGAAACTTGGCGATGCAAGTATGGAGGAAATCAACGAGTCATATAGCGCGACAGAACAAACTTTCAATAATGTGACGAAGAACTTGGCGCTCGTCGTAGACGTTGTAAGGCTTGTGCCCGTGACCTTTGTAGTGCCGGAAGAGGGCACGAATGGGCCGGAAGTCAACGTGGAAGAGCAGGGAGACTTTGGTCGTGTCATTAAAGCTGAGAGCGATGGTAAGACATATTTGTTGCCCGAGAATCGCGGTGCTTACTTCGATCCTTGCATTAAAGATGGTTACAACATTTTGGCTTGGAGTTTTGGCGAAGGTGCTTATTTTCCGGCGCGCCCGGACCAATTTTATAAAAATAATGTGCCTGAAGATTTCTTTTTAACCGTACTTTTCTATAAAGATGGCGAAACGCGCACCGTGACGTATGAACAACCGAAGACGGCTGTCTTGACTTGTAAGAACAGAAACTTGGACGACAGTCCGGAATTGGCTTCCGGAGAGACTTGTACACCGGGTGATCAGATTCTGTTTGAAGTGGCTCCGGAAGGTAATCCGGATGGTAAAGTAGAATTGCACCATTGGTTGGTAAACGGAGAGGAATATCGCTTGTCGGATGGTGACTTTTATGTTGATAATTCGCTGACTTTGATGGCCATTAATAACTTGGACGTGAAAGTAGTGCCGATGGAAGAATATACAGATGCGATTCAAAAAGTGGCAACGCCCGTTGAAACAAGCATTGAAACGGATGCTGTAGCCGGAAAAATAAATGTGACGACGACGGCAAAAAACGTATTTGTATATAATGTAGCAGGCAAGTTGCTCGCCATGCAAGCCGTAAAGGATCAAAAGGCGGAGATTAGCGTACCGGCTTCAATGCGCGGCGAAACGCTGATTGTGCGCACGGCTGAAAAATCGTTTAATGTTGTCTTCAAATAAGTCGGACGATGGAGCAAATAAATAAAGTATGTCGCCGACATCGATCTTGGTTGCTGCTATTCTTATGCTTTGTGGCTTGCCAATCAGTTGTGCAGGCACAAGGTTACTATGACGCTGCACAAAGACCTGATGGAGAAGGGACGGAAGCACATCCTTATGAACTCTTTTCTACGGAGCATTTTCTTTGGATTGCGCAGCAGGTTAATTCGGGCAACGACTTGCGCGATGAATATTTTGCTGTAACGCAAGACATTGACTTCAGTGATACCAGAAATTGGGACGACGGCCACGGCTGGAGAGCCATTGGCGGGTTGTTTATGAAATGGAATAGCTAAAAAGTTGGCCTTCCGCGGTCATTTAGAGGGAAACAATCACGTTTTCTATAAATTGTATTGTAACCGATCGGATATTGATTACCAAGGGCTTTTCGGTTATGTGGACAATGCGACGATTAAGAATCTGCATCTCCGCTTTTTTGAGGTGAAAGGTAGTGAGAATGTGGGCGCTTTATCAGGCTATACCTTTGAAAGCAATATCGAAAACGTACGACTTGAAACGGCCGTCGTCAAGGCTTCGCACTTCTTTGTCGGTGGCGCGATCGGCTATATGAATGGCGGGTACGTAAAAGATTGTAGCTTGAAGGGAGCAGTTGAAGGCGTTGATTATGTCGGCGGCTTGCTGGGCTGGTGCCTCGATGGCTTAGTTACCGGTTGCCGTGTTTGTGCTGATGTGAAGAACATTGTAAATCCTGACAATGGAGAAATGGGTCGTATGGCCGGCGGTTTGGTAGCTTATCTTAATAAAGGTCGTATTGAGTTCTCCGGTTTTTGGGGTAATGTCGAAGGCGGAAACCAGGTAGGTGGTTTGGTTGGAGATGCTACACACAGTAAAATCAGTGATAGCTTTGTATCTTATATAGATAGTCCGGATATCGACGGACAAGAGACGATAAAAGGGCAAACTTATGTCGGCGGTTTGGTAGGTAAGAATGAAGATACGCCGGTTTCAGACTGCTTTAGCCATATTTCGGTGGAGGGCAGCGCTTCCGTGGGCGGCTTAATCGGATCTTCGGATTATACGGATACACGCGTCGTCCGCTCTTATGCGGCTTGCGCGGTAAAAGCTGAACAGAAGGATTTGGCCGGCGGGTTCATCGGCACGAAATCGTATAGCGGGAGCGTGGATTCTTGTTATTACGATAAAGAATTAGCGCCCGAATTGTCGGCTGTAGGCGGCTACTCGCACGAAAGCGTCAGCTGCGAAGGCAAAACGACGGCCGAAATGAAGCAAGCCGCGACTTACGCGGGCTGGAATTTTGCCTCTCATTGGTTGATTGACGCTAAAATCAACGATGGTTACCCTTATCCGAGCTTCTTTATCAACACGCATATCCAAGAAGCGCCGACCGTGGCGCAGCAGATGGAGATTCAGGCGAAGATAAACGGAACACTATGCGAGATTTCTGCGAATCAACCGTTGTCGTCCGTGAGTCTTTATTCGACTGACGGCCGTTTGAAGTTGCACAAGACGGACCTTAACGCCCGCTCGTTAACTTTCCGCTACCCATTTAAACGCAATAAGATTTTTCTGTTGGTTTGCCGATTCAAAAATAACCGGACGGAAACTTTAAAATTGACGATCAAGTAAAAAATAATTCCGCCGCTCCCTTCGTCAGAACAGATATAGGAGTGGCGGATAGAACCATAAATGGTATTATAATGAACGAAGGGCGCAGATTTCGGCCCTTTCGTTGCCATTATCTTTAAGAAATCATTCGTTATGGAGAACAACATCATCTCAAAACGTGTGGAAATCGTGCGGCAGAAATGCGCGAACTTGGTGCGGCCGCCCTTGTCGTTCCTACGAGCGATCCACACGATAGTGAATACATCGCAGAGCGCTGGAAATGCCGCGAATGGCTCACAGGATTTACCGGATCGGCCGGTTTGGCTGTCCTGACGCTCACCGATGGCGCGCTATGGACCGATTCGCGCTACTTCCTGCAAGCGGAGCACGAACTTTCCGGCACGCCTTTCCAACTGATGCGCGATGGAGAAGCCGAAACGCCGACGCCTTGCGAATGGTTGTCCCGTTTACCCGAAGGAAGTAAAGTTTGCTACGTAGAAGAAATGATGCCCGAAAGCCTTCATAAGGCGATTTTCGCGACCGAAGGCTTAACAGATTTTGGTTTGAGCGAAGATTGTTTTGATGAAGTGTGGACGGAGCGCCCCGCGATGCCCGCCGCACCCATCGAAGCCCAACCGCTGAAGCTGGCAGGCGAATCTGCGATCGAGAAAATCGAGCGGATACACAGCAGTATGCAAAATAAAATGGGTGCATACGATTATCTTTTCCTTTCCGACTTATCTGAAATCGCTTGGACGCTCAATTTGCGCGGCGCAGACATAGCCTACAATCCTGTGTTCTACGCCTATTTAATGCTGTCGCGGACGGGGCGTTCGATGCTCTTCGTTGCGGTCGACTCCTTATCCACAAAAGCGCGGAAGGTTTTGGAAGAAGCCGACATCGACGTAGCTCCTTACGAGAAGTGGAGAGATTTTTTGGCGGAGATAGCGCAAAAGAATGTCGTTTTCTTTTCCGGCGTCAACTGCAAAGTGATGCGTGTGGCCAAGGAGACGCTCACCCATTATACCATCGTGGATTCGCCCGTTGCAATGATGCGTGCGCTCAAGAACCAAGCCGAACGCAAAGGTTTCCGTGCGGCGATGGAACGCGATGGCGTGGCTTTAGTTCGCTTCCTGCGTTGGTTGGAAACAGCCGTTCCGAAAGGCGGCGAAACGGAGTGGACCATCGGCGAGAAATTAGCCGAGTTTCGCGCCGAAGGAGAAAAATTTCGCGGCCTAAGTTTGCTACCATTGCCGGATATGGCCCTAACGGCGCCATTGTTCATTACGAAGCCGAAAAAGAGACCGCTTCCCCGATTCAGCCTAAAGGACTTTTGCTGCTTGATTCCGGTGCGCAATATCAAGACGGCACAACCGACATCACACGCACCATCGCCCTCGGCCCGCTCACGCAAGAAGAGCGCCGCGTGTACACATTAGTATTAAAAGGACACATAGCGCTGAGCGATATGCACTTTCCTGAAGGTATCACGGGCCTACAGCTCGACACCGCAGCCCGAATGGCGATGTGGAAAGAAGGCTACGATTTCGGCCACGGCACAGGCCACGGCGTCGGCAGTTTCCTCAACGTCCACGAAGGCCCGATGCAGATTCGCAAGAACAAGCGTGCCGATACCCTCATTGGCTTTCAAGAAGGCATGACCATCACCGATGAGCCGGGAATCTACATCGCCGGCAGTTTTGGCGTAAGAATTGAAAACGTCTTACTCGCCGTTAAGGCTCGCAAAAATGCTTTTGGGAAGTTCCTCAAGTTCGAACCCCTCACGCTATGTCCGATTGATACCCGCCCAATCGACCTCACGATGCTCAACAAGTCTGAGATCAATTGGCTCAACGCTTATCATGAAGAGGTCAGAAACCGATTACTTCCCCTTCTCGATAAAGAGGAAGATCGCCGATGGCTTATTGAGCACACGAAAAAGCTCGTCAAATAAACCGCCGCATAAGGATCATACACAAAGCGTGGCCGCAAAAAGAGATGATGTCCTCTTTGCGGCCACGCTGTTATTATATTGTGTCCAACGCTTTACCTCCCCCCTCCTTGCGAAAGTCGAGCGAAAGCGTTGCGCCTTTTAATTCTTCAGCTTTTCGGGGCCTTCTTTTGCAAACAAGTTGCCCACAATATTCATTTCCATAAAGCTCGTACTCTGTTCCTTTCGCTGACTACCGAGATAGCAAATACGATCTTGCTCGTGGATCATTCTATCCGTAAGCAGCTTGCGCAATGCAGCCAGCAAAAACTCGTGGCCGTAGCTCTTCATCGGCATATAAATGGCGTAGACGCCGTAGCAGATCGCCAAGTGTCTTACGGTGTTGGCTTTGTAAGCAATGGCGAGCACGTGCGTCGTCGGGCGGAAACTCGAAACCAAGCGCGCCGTGCGCCCCGTGTAGCTATCCATAATAATAGCCCGCAAATTCATCTTGTGCGTTGCCGATACAGCCTCCTTCGCAAAAAATTCCGTCGCATCAGGGTTCTTTGAGAGCGGAATCTCCACCTCGCTGAGCGAAAACTTTTCCATATCGCGTTCCGCCTGTCGCGCAATGGTAGCCATAGCGCGCAGCGCTTCCACCGGATATTCGCCATAAGCCGTCTCCCCGCTCAGCATCACCGCGTCAGCGTGGCTATATACAGCATTAGCGATGTCGGTCACTTCCGTACGAGTTGGTCTCGGGTTATGAATCATACTTTGCAGCATCTGCGTGGCCACGATGACCGGCTTATGAAAGCTAATGGCGCGCTGAATGATGTGGCGCTGAATGCCCGGTATGCGCTCCTGCGCCACTTCGATGCCCAAGTCGCCGCGCGCCACCATCACCCCATCGGCCACATTAAGTATTTCGTCGATATTATCAACGCCCTCTTCGTTTTCTATTTTCGCTATGACGTGTATGTCGCTTCCCGCCTCGTCAAGCATCCGGCGCACCTCCAAGATGTCCGCCTTCGAGCGCACGAAAGAGTGAGCGATAAAGTCTACGTCATAATCAATGGCAAAGCGAATGTTGCTTTTATCCTTTCCGTCAAGGCCGGCAGATTGATCCTGCTACCCGGCACGTTTACGCTCTTGCGCGCACCGAGCGTAGCGTTGTTTTCGATCGTACAATAGAGTTTTCCGTCTTTCCGATCATCGACCGTCAGTCCCAGATCACCATCGTCGATCAAGATATGCGCCCCAATCGGCACGTCTTTGACAAAGTCCGGATAAGATACGGCAATACATTCGCGCGTCGTCTCCAGTGTAGGATCGCCTACGATGCAGACTTTATCGCCTTCCTCAAAAGAAATGGGCGCCTTGCAAGCGGTAGTTCGCACCTCAGGTCCTTTCGTATCGACCAAAATAGCAATATGACTCGATACTTGGCGCACATTATCAATCACGCGCTTCATACCTTCCGGCCCTTGGTGCGCCGTATTGAGCCGCACGACGTTCATGCCCTCATCATACAATTGCTGAATCATCCCGACGTCGCAGCGCGCATCGGAGATCGTCGCAACGATCTTTGTCTTTTTATACATAACTATCGTTTTATTATTCTGAGTGAGTAGTGTTAGTCTGCTTCAAGCCGAGCAGCGCCTCAATGCCGAGGCGGTAGACGTCGATGCCGAAGCCCGATATTGTTCCGGCGCACGCTTCAGCTATCAATGATTGGCGGCGAATAGGTTCTCGAGCGGCCACATTGCTAATGTGAACCTCTACGACGGGCAAACCGATGGCCCGTATGCAATCGGCCAAAGCCAAGGACGTATGCGTGTAAGCGCCGGCATTGAAAACAACCCCAAAAGTGCCATCCTTCGCCGCCAGTTGGAGGCGATCGATCAATGCGCCCTCCGAATTATTTTGATCATAAACCAACGAAAGCGAAGGAAAGTTGGCGCGCAACTGCGCACAACACGCTTCCATCGGCGTCGTACCATAAATATTCGGTTCGCGCGTGCCCAGCAAGTTCAGGTTAGGTCCGTTAAGAATCAGTATTTTCATCATGATGTAGCTTTTACAAGTTTATCCGTAGCCCCGCTCATCGGTTTTTTTCTTTCTGAAGTAGGCCTTGCGCGGCCGCACATCTTACGTTAGCCGCACTGTTGCGCCCGTTTTCGCCGTGCCGCTCCTATCGCTTCAGCTTCACCTCGCCATATTCCATGCTTCCGGCAGGATCGCTGCTTGCCGAAGCGGACTTTAGAGCTATGCAGATGCAAAGTTATAAATTCTTTTACTAAAGCGCTTGCTTTCAAACTCGATTGTAAGCTCTACTCGCTCCCCTTTCCCTATGATTCCGCTCCGTTTGCGCACCAAAACCGTCCATCTAAAGGCCGCCAAGCGCAGCAATGACGATGAGAAGCGCCTACCATTTTTAAGCACACAGCAAAAACAAACCACCGACGAACCGCCAAACGCCATCGCCATCAGCACTTTAGCCCAATCAACATTGCCGCCCGACGTTTTTTATCACGACAAAAAAGGTGTGCGCTCGTGAGAAAAAGAGCTTCATCTCACGATAAAAAAGGTTTACGCTCGTGAGCGTAAGCTATCTGCGTCAAGACTTGCTGTAAGCAAATCAAGTGAGAGATGCTGAAAAATGTGTACCGAAAAATATATGTATGAGAGAAAAATAAAGATTAAATGGATGGCTGCATATGAAAAATAACACTATCTTTGCGGAAAACAATAGTTGGACTATGAAATTTCTTTCTTGCTTGATTTTAATGCTTTTATTCACGACATCATGTGATAATGGAGTTAAAAGAGAAGAGAAGCCTCAAGCTTTATGCATAGACATGCAGAACGGAGAAAAAATATATCTTTCACCGGATTCGGTTGTGCAGTTTGAAAGAACTACATTCTTAGTGCCAAAAGTTTCAGATGAGGTGAAAGAAAATGCCGTAATTTTAGGCTATGGTGGGAAACTTTTGCCGGTAAAGCCGACGAAAACTTGGTTTCTTGCAGAATTTCTTCAACCGATTCCGCAACTTGGTATAGAGGCACATAAGAAATATTATGCTCAACTACGACATTGCTGTCAAACATTCCCATTCAATTCTGACTATATCCTAAACCCCGTTATAGATACACCTTACCACATGGGTTTTGCGCCGGAATATCCGCTTCATAATATGTACTCATCTAATCGTGTTTGTAGCATTACTTCATCATCTACAACACATTATTGTTATCTTATCTATTTAGGTTTTGATGAACAAAAGAGAAAAATGGATACATATTTTCCTTGCCATCCGGATTCTTTGATATGGAAGTTTAATGTTAAACATATAAATTAGTGAAACGTGAAGTACGTTTATCTACTTCAATGGCAGCAATCCGCTTAGGATTTGCTGCCGTTTGTAATTCTTGTTCAACGGAAGAAAAAAGGATAGTGGGCAATTTATAGTTGAGATAATATACAAGAGCAATGAGAACTAAGGTTAGTATTCATTGCTCTTGTACGTTTTATGAAGAGCGATTTTTTTACGCTAATACACATCGAAAACTTTAGAATCATTTGTAAGGCGATAGGAATCTATACTATGATGTGGTTTTAACTAAGATTTTAGTTGCTGAAATAAGATTGTCACGAGATATTTTTGTTACTCTTTTGTGAGAAGTTAAGCACGGCAGATTCAATGAAGGTATCCCCTCCCCCGAAAGTGCGTCTTAAGTCTTAAATTTTGCGAAATTAAAACTTTTGTAATTTGTACAAATTAAGAGATTTTCTAAGTGCAATAATTTCTATATCATACGTCTACGTTATAAATAACAACAATATTAAGCGAAAAAAAGCGACGATAAAACACCATAATCAATGGTTTTCTTAATTTCTTAATTTCTTTATTTATTATTTTTCAGTACTTTTGCGCTATGAAACGCATAGGCAAAGTCCTAAACAGCATACTGCATCTCTATATAGACGGTTTCCGACAGATGACTTGGGGCCGCGTGCTTTGGGGTATTATTTTGCTCAAACTCTTTCTGATGTTTGTCGTTTTGCGCTTGTTTTTCTTTCGCCCCGCATTGGGCGGACTCGACGAGCAGCAAAAGGAAGAAGTCGTGGGCAGCAATTTAGTGAATAAGTCAACAGATAAAACACATTGAATATATGGAACCATTAACAGCTCTACTTGACTGGTCGCGGGCGCAGTTTGCGCTTACGGCCTGCTATCACTGGCTTTTTGTGCCGCTGACGCTCGGCCTCGCCGTGATTATGGGAATTATGGAGACGATCTACGTCGTGAAAGGCGGAGAAGTCTGGAAGCGCACTGCGCAATTTTGGATGAAGCTTTTTGGCATCAACTTCGCCATCGGCGTGGCCACGGGCTTGATCCTCGAATTTGAATTTGGTACAAACTGGAGCAACTACTCGTGGTTTGTGGGCGACATCTTCGGCGCTCCGCTGGCTATCGAGGGCATTTTTGCCTTCTTTATGGAGGCTACGTTTATTGCCGTGATGTTCTTCGGTTGGAACAAAGTAGGCCGCAAGTTTCACTTGGCCTCTACGTGGCTTACCGGCCTCGGCGCCACGATTTCCGCTTGGTGGATTCTCGTGGCCAACGCTTGGATGCAGCACCCCGTAGGTATGCGCTTTAACCCCGAAACGGTGCGCAACGAGATGGTTAGTTTTTCCGACGTGGCACTTTCCGGCGCAGCCGTGACGAAGTTTGTGCATACCGTGACGTCTTCTTGGATGGTAGGTGCCGTCTTCGCCGTGGGCGTTAGTTGCTGGTTCTTGCTCCGCAAGCGCAATCAGCAGCTCGCTTTGCGCAGTATCCGCGTAGCTGCGCTGGTCGGCATTAGTGCTACGATATTGACGATTATTACCGGCGACGTGTCGGGCGTAGAGATGGCGAAGCATCAGCCGATGAAGCTCGCCGCAGCCGAAGGCTTGGAAAAGGGCGGCACGCGTGCAGCCTTTTCGATCGTGCCCGGTGTGGAAGTGCCCGGCGTATTGTCTGTCTTAGCTACCCACGACATCGACGGCTTCGTGCCCGGTATGCAGGATATCATCAACGGCTACACGACGCCCGATGGCCAAAAGGTGATGGGCGCGGCTGAGAAGATGGAGCGCGGCAAAAAGGCTTTGGCTGATTTTACGACGTTCCGCAGCAAATGAAGACCGACTCGGTCGGCGCACAAGTAGCGCGCGACTCGCTGATGAAGAACGTAGACTATTTCGGCTACGGCTACATCAACGACAATGCCGAGTTGATCCCGCCCGTAGGCCTCGTATTCTGGAGTTTCCGCGTGATGGTCGGTCTGGGTATGGCTTTGATGCTCGTCTTAATCCTTGTTTGGTGGTTTGAGCGCAAAGGTACGCTGACGAAGAAGACTTGGTTGCACCGCATTGGCGTATGGAGCATTCCGGCCGTCTTCATTGCGAGTCAGGCAGGTTGGATTGTGGCCGAATTGGGCCGACAACCGTGGGCTATCCAAGACTTGTTGCCCGTCAGTGCCGCCTTGTCGGATCTCTCTGTGGGTAGCGTGATAACGACGTTCTTCCTCTTCTTGGTGATCTTTACCGTGCTGCTCATCGCGGAAATAAGCATTATGACGAAAGCTGTGCGAACGCAGGAGGAAATTCCCGATTAAAACGGTGCGAATGCTTAGCCTTGGTTTTCAGCCGTAGCGCATCGCGGTCGCAACTGCCGACCTCGCGCCGCTGCTGAGAGGCGAAGCTCACTGAAATACATTCAAAAGCAATTCATAAACAGACAAAAACATTCCCGAAGCCCGATTCGCTGCCGCAAGGCGCTATACATATTATATATATGTCTGCTGGCGGCGCGCCGGGATTAAGGATGCAAAGACCTATGATAACTTACGATTTCTTACAACACTATTGGTGGCTGCTCGTAGCTCTGCTCGGGGGACTCCTCGTTTTCCTCTTTTTCGTGCAAGGGGCTAACACGTTAATCTTTCGCTTGGGGCGGACAGAGGAAGAGCGCTCCCTGATTATAAATTCCACGGGCCGTAAATGGGAATTTACCTTTACGACGCTCGTAACCTTTGGCGGCGCTTTCTTTGCCTCGTTTCCCCTCTTTTACAGTACGAGTTTCGGCGGCGCCTATTGGGTTTGGATGCTGATTCTCGCCAGCTTCGTCTTACAAGCCGTGGCTTACGAATACCAAATAAACCCGGTAACGTTTACGGCCGCAACGTCTTCCGCCGCTTCTTGGTCTTCAACGGCTTTGCAGGGCCTTTCCTCGTTGGCGCAGCCGTTGCCACGTTCTTTACGGGCTCGGCTTTCGTTGTAGATCATAGCGCGATGGACGCAAAATCGCTCGTTCCGGTCATCAGTCGCTGGGCAAATGATTGGCACGGCCTCGATGCCTTGTTTAATGTGTGGAACTGGGTGCTTGGTTTTGCCGTATTCTTCTTGGCGCGTGTGTTGGGCTCGCTCTATCTTTTGAACAACATCAACGATGCCGACTTGCAGCCGCGCATTCGCCGTCAGATTTTGATCGATACGGTGCCCTTCTTGCTTTTCTTCTTGTCGTTTGTAGGCTATCTCTTGACGGCTACCGGTTTGGCCGTTGACCCTGCGACGGGAAACGTAGCGCCGGAAGCCTATAAGTATCTCCACAATCTCTTGGCAATGCCCGCCGTGCTCGGCACGTTCTTAGTAGGCGTGGTGCTCGTGCTCTATGGTGTGCTGACCGGCATCTTTAAAAAAACTTCTCGCAGAGGCATTTGGCCGGCGGGCGTAGGCGTGGTGCTCACCGTGCTGGCTTTGTTGCTCTTGGCGGGCTATAATAATACGTGCTACTATCCGAGTTCGACCGATATACAGAGTTCGCTGACGATTATGAATAGTTGCTCAACGGAGTTTACGCTCCGCACGATGGCTTACGTATCTTTGTTGATCCCCTTCGTGTTGGCCTACATTTTCTACGCTTGGCGCGCACTCGACAAAAAGTCGCTGACGCGTGAAGAGTTGAAAGAGACTGACCACAAATATTAAATCGGCGCCGTTTGCAAGCATCCTTAGCCGTCGGAGCTTAGATGCGTTGCGCTGATTATTTCGAACTTATTCCTCCGTGTCGTGCATAGGCTTGTCGAATGCACGACACGGATTTTTTTTCTTTTTCCGCTTCTGTGCGCGCAAGGCAATAGGCCTTGTAAAATTTTCCACCTATTGGAATTAAATTTTCCACCTATTGGAATTAAATTTTCCACCTATGGGAATTATTTTTTCCACCTATGGGAATTTTTCAGATCATAATGCATCTATAATGTCCTAGAATTAGTTGACAACTTTGGTTTCTTAATTTCATTCTTCTTTGACAAGTTTATTTGCTAAGCCCAGCTAGGCTTGTCGCAGTCTTTTCTTAACTACATAGTTAGTTGACAGTTGTCTTCTAATTGCAAAATTAATCTTTTATTTTCTTGTTGCGGTTGTTTCTGCCTCCTTCTTTTATTGTTTGACTTAATAATGTGTACCAAGGAAGTTATGCCGTCAACCTTCCGACTTCTTCCATTGGCGTTCTCATCTGCAGACTCTGATGCGGTCTGAACGTGTTGTACAGGTCGATGGCTTTCTTTGTAAGGCGCCTGACCTGCTGCAGACTTTTGTCTTCTGTACTGAAGAGCCATCCGTTCTTGAGCGTATTGTTCATCCTCTCGGCCAGAGCATTGTGCAATGGGTCTCCGGTTTGCGTCATACTTATTTGTATTCCAAGAGATTTGAGTTTGTCGACGTACTCATTGCAGCAGTATTGCACGCCGCGGTCGGAGTGGTGTATGAGTTGTGAGAGTTCGACATTATACTTTCTGTAGAAATCGATGGCCATAGAGAGGGCTTTCATCGGACCTTGTCTCTCAAGGGTCGGATGCAGGCACCAGCCCACGATCAGACGTGAAGCGGCATCGGTTACCAAAGAGAGATAGGCCCAACCTGAAGAGGTTGCCACGTAGGTGATATCCGTAACGCACAGCTCACCGAAGCGGGCGGGATGTAGCTTGGGCGTTGTGTTGAGAAGGTCTTCATAGATGTGGTAGTGGTGATTGGAGTTGGTCGTCCTTGGGCGTTTGCGACGGCGAAGGCACAGACCATTAGAGCGGAAGAGCTCATAGCATTGGTCGCGCCCGATGGTAAACTTATCTGCATATTTGCGACGGCATAGCTCGTAAAGGATGCGTATGCCGGCCTTGGGTAAAGAGGTGCGAAGCTCCTGTGCATAGAATACGATGCTGCTGCGCAGGACGTCTAACTCCAAAGAACGATCCACATGGCGATAATATCCTTGTCTGCTTATGCCAAGATAACCGCAGAGTAAACTGACAGGATGACTTACTAGTTCCTGTCTTTCTTCTCCCTGCGACAAGGTCTTGATTACTTGGCAGCGGAGTTTTTTCGTATACGGATGTTGTATTTCTTCTCGGCAAGATCGATCATCGTCTTGTTGGCCAAACCATAAAAGTTTTTTTCAACGGCCAATTCTTTTTTTCAAGACGTTTGATCTCTTTTTCATGAGCCTTGCGCTCGCGTAATAACTGCGCTTGTAGCTCTTCGAGCTGAACGGGGATATCTTCTTTTTTCATAAGATCTGCTACTGACGAGACGTCGGGTGAGCCATATTCGGTATAAATACGATGGAAAGTGCTTAAAGGGATACCGTGACGAGAAGAGAACTCTTGCAAGGTTAAGCCACTTGTTACATACTGATGTAATAACAGTATTTTCTCTGATTCATTGTAATGAGACATAAATTTTACTCCTTTTTTGATTGAGAAAGTGTCAACTTATTCAGTACACTACAATCGGTGAAACAAGCGCTTACTTTTGCGAACAAGCGCCATTGTTGTCAACCAAAAGTAGTAGATCGATAGCCATCGTAGCTTAGGTAGCACACCTTTTGATCGCATCATCGAATCGATGGCTGTCAGTTTGCCGAAGATCATCGTTAAGTTTTAAGTCCTCAATAGTAGTTTATGAGTATAAAATCCCCCTTTTCGCTCGATAAAGTGTAAAATAATGGATAAAAACTTTTCTTTTATAGAAATCCTTTTTATCTTTGCTATGATTTTGGGAGAGGTTTGAAGATTAACAACACCACAGCCTCCGATAAGAAGGCTGTACATTCTACGCTTTTAATCGCAATGATTTACCTTTATAATTGTGCTCGGCCATTGCCGAGATGGGTTGCATGGCGAGAAAGGTAAAAATGGCTTAACCCCTTACGTTGAGTTGATAAATACGATATACACACATCATTCACTTAAATGACACATCTAATGAAGAAAAGAATTCTTTTCGCTGCAATGGGATTGGCCCTCAGTGCCGGTTGTTTTGCGCAGAGTGCGTCTGACGTTATCATTAAGACAACTTCAGGTGATAAAACGTACAAGATCAGTGAAGTTAAGAATCTGCGCATCGAAGGCAATGCGCTTAAGGTCAATAAAAAGACCGGTGAAGCCGCAGATACTTACAACTTCGACGAGATCAAGTCGATTATGTTTGCACTCCCCACAGGTATCGACAACGCTCGCCTGCCCGAGAGCAACTTGACGATCAGTTCGCCCGCAGGTAGCAATATGATTTACGTGAAAGGCAACGAGCCGGGTAAGCGCTACGACGTAGCCATCTACGACGCATCCGGCAAGTGCGTAATGCGCGATGCCAACTGGCAAGGCGCGCCCATCAATGTAGCCAACCTCAGCAAGGGCGTGTTTGTATTCAAGATCAATAAAACGGCTATTAAATTCAGCAAGTAATCTTATGAAGAAGTATATTTTTCTCCTTCTGGCCGCTTGCCAAGGTTTAGCAACCATGGCGCAAGAGAATGTGGCCTACAAGTTAAAAGTAAATTTGGCTTCAGGTGAGAAATTCGCCTTCCGAGCTGATGAAGTTGACTCCATCACCTTCGCCAACTACGAAAAGGTGCAAGTAAATCTCTCAAAGCGCTTTGTTACCTCAACGACGATAGCCGTTAACATTGAGTTGCAAGAAAATTCAAAGCGTTTCTATGCCCTTTGCTTGCCGGCTGATCAGCCGATCCCCGAAGACCAAGTGAAGGATTACATTCTGAAGAACAAAACGGTTGAGGCTGAAACTTCTTACAAGAAATCGTTTGATCTGCTTCAGCCGGAAACGGAATATACGATCTACGCCTTGGCTTTTGATATGAACGACATTCCGAGCAACGTAAGCACGCTGACGCTGAAGACGGGTGCAGTCGCTGATGATCCGTTTAGCATCGATATTAAGAAGGTGAGCAACCGTAGCGTAGAATATACCGTTACGCCTAAAGATCCCAGCATCAAATATTACACGCTCTCTTCTACGCTCGACAAATATTATGAAGACTGCGCGGCAGGCGAAAACGCCGGTGACGTTATTCAGCACTACATTGCGATGTGGACGCAGTTTGCTTCTTGGTATGGCTCTACTTGGCAGGAAATGATGAAGCTCGATATGAAGACGGGTAACTATACGAACGAACAAAACGAACTCCTCTGGGATGCAGATCAGATGATCGTGGCTTTTGGTATGAATGATGACGGCGATCTCGTTACACCGATCGTTACGAAGAAGTATCGCACTACGGCGCCGAAGCCTACAGGTATTGAAATTAAGATTGAGCTTGCTCGTACGCCGGCTTACCGCGATGTAGCAGTTAAGACGACTGTAAATAACGATAAGGACTACTTTGTAAGCGTGCAACCGGCTTCTTATGTAGAAAAGTTTGCAACGAAGGAAGAAATGATCAACAGCCTTTGCTATAATACGCACGGCATCGCCGGATTGACGCACAATGGCAGTAAAGAAGAAATTGAGTTCAGACCCTTCAAGCCCAACGAATATTACTACGTAATCGCCGTAGGTTTGGACGAAGGCGCACCCTGCTCAGAGCCGGTGATGTTGAAGTTTTTTAATCCCGGCAACTAATCCTTTCGGATGCTTAATCAGTAATGACCAATTTTGATTTAAGGAACACACGAATGAAAAAAATAATAGTTTTAGCGTTGGCGGCCTTAGGCTTCACCTTCGCTTCAGCCCAGACTGAAATAGCGAAATTGTGCGCATTCATAAGACTGACCATACGCACAAGGCTTTCCTGCTGAGTCAGGTTAAAGACATTACATTTGAGAAGATCACGCCTTTGAAGATGGATGTCGACTTTGAGAACATAAAGAGCGATGAGTACACGGTTGATTTCAAAATGCCGGCAGGCTGCAAGCGCTGGTTCTTGAAGATTGCTACCACGCCGCTTACCGGCACGGAAGCAGAAAAGCGCGAGCAAGTAATCGTAGCTCACAACAATGAGTTTACGGAGAGCAAATATTTCCGCATGCAGAATGCAGAGGCAGGCACGACCTACTATCTCTATATGCTCCTCTTCGATGAAGACGATGTCGTAGCAGGCTTGTCAGAGGCTTCTGTAAAGACCTTGGCGCCCGTGAGCGATGAATTTGCGATCTCAGTAAGCGATATTACCTCGGCCAACGCCAAAGTTGAAATCACGCCGAAAGACGAAAATATGCGCTACTACCGCTTCCTCGTTACGGAGCAAGTACGCGAGCAAATGATTGCAAGAAATGGTAGCATACAAGCGGCCGATTTGGATTTCTGGAAAGAGATGGCGCAGCAGTCGGGCGTAGAGCTTGACCAGTATATCGCACAAAATACGAAGGTGGGCTACTCTTCTTTCGACGCGCAAGACTTCCTCCATTCGCCGCTTAAGGCTGAGACGAAATACTACGTATATTGCTACGGCGTAGAGACTGATGGTACGTTTACAACCGGCGTTTATGAGCAAGAATTTACCACGCCGGCGCCAACGCAGTCTGACAATGTCATCACCGCAAACATTACCAAAACTTATACGGACGGATGCGATATTGATGTGAAGACGACTAATAACGACCCCTACTTCATTTCAATCCAGAAGGAGAGTGTATGGGAAAATTTAGTCGCTAAATCCGGCAGTGAAAAGGCTGCCGCACAGGACCTCGTCGACTTGATCCTTTCGCACGGTGGCGATATGAGCTATTATATTCACCAGGGTAACTACCAAGGCAAGTTGGAGACCGGTATGAATAATGAAGACTGCGTCGTAATCATCTGTGGTTATGATGGCGGTGTAACTACAGCCGTGCAAGCATTAAAATTCCGCACGGTTAACCAATAGTCGTATGGTTTAAACGGCTATATTCTCTGATTTATGGTTGAGGGAGCTGCAAGGCTCCCTCTTTTTTGTATCCTGACGCCGCCTTGCCCGCGGCGCACAATTCGCGAAGCGCCCTACGCTACCCGCTTTTTCGTTCTTCAAAAGCCACCCGCGCATCGTTTGCTGCCGGCAAACTATCGTATGCCGGGAGCAAACGATGGTTTGGTGGGGTCAAACGATAGTTTGCCGGGAGCAAACGATCGAGCGATGCATAGTTGGCCCGCACTCCTTTTTAGCATACGCTTCCATTTTGCAAGTCCTCTTGCCGCTCTTCCTTTTTGCTGAAAACAGAGAATTGACTATTTTTGTGCTGATTTATACCCTTATGATTCACCGCTTGCCCCTGTATCACTACGGGCAAGCATTTATGCCCCGATCTGCCGGACCGGGCAAATACAGAGACAATGGCAAAAAGCGAAGAGACCCCGATGATGAAGCAGTTTTACGCCCTCAAGGCCAAACATCCTGATGCCGTTCTGCTGTTTCGTTGCGGCGATTTTTACGAAACCTATGCTAAAGATGCCGTTACCGCGGCGCAGGTGCTCGGCATTACGCTTACCCATCGCAACAACAAGGGCCGCACGCAGTCGGTCGAGATGGCGGGCTTCCCTTATCACGCCTTGGATACGTATTTGCCCAAACTCATCCGCAGCGGCTTTCGCGTGGCGATCTGTGATCAGCTTGAAGATCCGAAACTAACGAAGAAACTCGTCAAGCGCGGCATTACGGAGCTCGTAACGCCGGGCGTGGCTTTGGACGATACAGTCTTGGAAAGTCGGAAAAACAACTTTCTGGCTGCGCTTACTTATGGTAAGGCCGACTTAGGCATAGCTTTCTTGGATATTTCTACGGGCGAATTTCTCGTGGCCGAGGGCTCGACGGAATATATCGATAAATTGCTCAACGACTTTGCACCCAAGGAGGTGCTCGTCGTGCAGGGAAGGAAAGGAAAGTTTGCCGAGACTTTTGGTAGTAAGTATTTCGTCTTTGAATTGGAAGACTGGGCCTTCTCCGCGCCGACGGCCAGAACTCGCCTGTGCAAGCATTTTGAGGTAAAGAGCCTCAAAGGATTTGGCGTGGACCATTTAGAGACTGCCATTACCTCTGCCGGCGCCATTATGGCTTATCTCGAACTGACGCAACACAAAGAGACGGGTCACATTACCCGCTTGTCGCGGATCGAAGAAGACCATTTCGTTCGGATGGATAAGTTTACCGTGCGCAATTTGGAACTCCTCCGCCCGATGGCCGACGATGGGCGTTCGCTCTTGGACGTTATAGACCGCACGCTCTCGCCTATGGGCGCTCGCCTCTTGCGCCGGTGGCTGCTCTTCCCGTTGCGTTCGGTCAAAAAGATAAAACAGCGACAAGACGGCGTGGAATATTTCTTTAAAGCGCCCGAGTTTGCCGAACTCTGCACCGACTGCTTGGGGCGTGTGGGCGACGTGGAGCGCCTCGTTTCCAAAGCGGCCGTAGGAAGAATCAATCCGCGCGAACTCCAACAATTGCGCTTGGCGCTCGAAAGTATAGCCCTCATCAAGCGCGCTTGCGAGCACGCCGACAACGAACAGATGCGCGCCTTTGGTACGGCGCTCGACGCTTGCGAGGCCTTGCACGAGCTGATCGCGAAATCGCTTGTGCCTGATCCGCCCTTGCTGCTTAATCGCGGCCATGTGATTGCGGCGGGTGTAGATGCGGAACTCGACGAGCTGCGCAGCATCTCTGCGTCGGGCAAAGACTACTTGCAGCAGATTCGCGATAGAGAAGCGGCCGCCACAGGCATAGCAAGCTTGAAGATAAGTTTTAACAACGTCTTCGGTTATTACATCGAAGTGCGCAATACTTACAAAGATCAAGTGCCGGCCGATTGGATTCGGAAGCAAACTTTGGTAAATGCGGAGCGCTACATCACGCAGGAGCTGAAAGATTATGAGGAGAAGATTCTGGGGGCTGAGGATAAAATTGCGATTATCGAGACGCGCATCTTCAACGAATTGATCGAAAAGACGAAACAGTTTATTGCGCCCTTGCAACTTGACGCTTCGACGCTCGCCGCTTTGGATTGTCTCTACGCTTTCTCCGTCGTGGCGCGCGAGCACAACTATATTCGCCCCTCGGTTGACGAATCTACGACGCTCGATATCCGTGCCGGCCGCCATCCGGTCATAGAAACGCTGCTGCCGCCCGGAGAATCTTACGTCCCCAACGATGTTCGTCTCGATACAACCAAGCAGCAGATCATCATCATCACAGGCCCGAATATGGCGGGTAAGAGTGCCTTGCTCCGGCAAACGGCGCTCATCACGCTACTCGCGCAAGTGGGCGCTTTTGTGCCGGCTGAGCAAGCGCAAATCGGTATGGTCGACAAGATCTTTACGCGTGTCGGCGCCAGCGACAATATTTCGATGGGCGAGAGTACGTTTATGGTGGAGATGAGTGAGGCGGCCAACATTATGAACAACCTCTCGGAGCGTAGTCTCGTGCTCTTCGACGAGTTGGGTCGGGGCACGTCGACTTATGATGGCATTTCGATCGCCTGGGCTATTGTCGAACACTTGCACGAAAACGGAACTTGTCGGCCGAGGACGCTCTTTGCGACGCATTACCACGAACTCAACGAGATGGAAAAGCTCTTTGAGCGCGTGAAGAATTGGAACGTGTCGGTGCGGGAAGTAAATGGGCGCATTGTCTTCTTACGCAAGTTGACGCGCGGCGGATCTGAGCATTCTTTTGGTATACACGTGGCGAAGATTGCCGGTATGCCGGGGCGCATCGTCAAGCGCTCGGAGCAGATTCTCCACGATTTGGAGGCGAACAACGCACGCAACGGCTCGGTAGAGAAGATGGAGCGCCTCCCGAGTTTGGGCGGCACAGACGGCATGCAACTTAGTTTTTTCCAATTAGACGATCCCGTGCTACAACAAATTCGCGACGAACTCTTGAATTTGGACGTAGACAACCTAACGCCCATCGAGGCGCTCAATAAGTTGAACGACATCAAACGCATTCTCAAGGGCGGTTGATGAGCTACACACTGCCGCGTACTACATTATTATATTACGCCCGCTCGGGATAAGATTTGTCTTGAAGCACGCCAACTGTCGATTTATTTCATTGCGCAGTGGGCGTGCTTCCGGCTTATGCTTCAAGAGACGATGCGTTGCCCCTGCCGTGCAGCTTTTATAAGGAATTACTGCGCAGCACGCCGTCGGTCTACAAAAGAAATGCACTATTAAAAGAAAGGTATCTTAAATCCTTTCTCCCGAAAGTAAAGAAAAACGACAAAATAATTGGAAATACGAAATGTAAATGCTATGTTTGCATCGAATCATCATCTTTAATGTACAAACAAGATAACAACCTAATAAATCAATCAAACGCCCGCGCCTCTGAAACGGCGTTGCTCCAAAAGAGTTGTAATAGAGAGGCAATAATAGTATGAAAAATAATCTACTCAGAAACACGTTCGCAGTTGTCTCTGCACTTTTCATCACCATGTTTGCGCAGCCTATAACTACTATGGCGCAAACGGAGTACAATTTTCAAATAGGTGACGTAAAAGTTAATTCGGACAATTACACAGAACTTTCAAAAATTGATGGCGTAAGCGGAAGTATTACGTTTGATCCCACAACGAATACGCTAACCCTCGACAATGCAACTATAAAAACAGACCAATTCGTAGGTATCGTAATCAATACAACAATAAAAATGGTGCTCCTAGGCAACAACAGCGTTACTTCCACAGAAAGAATGGGAATCATGAATAATCTGAATGGAAATCTTACTATCACAGGCGGCGGTACGCTCAAGGTAAAAGGCGCTGACCAATCTAACGGAATTGGCGATATGATGGGCATAGGCAATTGGGGTATCATTACCGTGAGCGAATGTACGCTGGAGGCCTCCGGCGAAGTGGCCGGCTTGTACGGCGGCTTCTGGAAGTTCGACAGATGCAACGTCCGCGCTAAGGGCAACGGATTAGCAAGCAACCCATACTACGGCAGCATTTGTTGGCTATGGGATGAAGTACCCAAATTTGAAGGTTGCCAGATCATAAATCCCGCAGCAACCGGCTGGGAGAAGTTTAAAGACAAAGGCTACACGTACTTTACGCTCTTCGGAACCGACAATAAGTCCGTAACCGATTGGGTTACCATCTCAACCGGCGATATTTCAAATATCGGTGGTATAACTACGACTACCACTATCCAAGACGGAATCTACAACCTCAACGGTGCGCGCCTGTCTGACGAGCTGCAAAACTTGCCAAGTGGATTATACATCGTAAACGGAAAGAAAATGATGAAACAATAAGCTTGTTTACGATCGCACGTGTCCCCTACACACTACGCCAAAGTGTAGGGGGCACAACGTCTTTCACGCATACACTTTGAAAACCTGTTTTCCACAAACTAAGGCCTTTTGCTGTAAGTATCCGCTTCGTTTTTTCACCACAGTATCGTTTCAATTGTGGCGCAAAGCACCTTTCCCGTCAGCCCAATAGTTGGCTTCAGGCTGTTTTAGACAATAAAAAAATGAGCGCAAATGGCTTGCGCTCATTTTAGAAAAGAAATTATCTAAACCCTAACGATGAAAAAACGTCTAAGCATCGATATTTTAAAAGTCTCAGAGCGTACAAAAGCGGCACCCTGCTCAGCCTTTACTTGCTAACGACTACCTTCTTACCATTTACGATGTACAAACCTTTGGGCAATTGGCTTACACTGTCCGAGAGGCGCACGCCACTGATGGTGTAAATGCCTTGCGCCGCAGTAGGTGTTTGAACAGTTGTTGAGCCAATGCCGCTCAAGTCGGTCGTAATGGTCACCCAGTCGGTTATGGGTTTTTCTGCTGCGTCCACAAGCGTGTAGTTGACGCCGTATTCGTCGGAAAATTCCAGCCAGTGAGCACCTGCTTCGCCCGAGAGTACACATCCCGTAAACTCCGGTATCTTCGTCAGATAAGCCATGCTACCTGCAAACGGATACTTCTCATCGCCGTCCGCCTTAGCGCGAACATTGCAGCGGTCAAACTTCCATTCGCCGAAACTCAAGGCATTGATCCCTGCGCTCGCTTCCATATCACATTCGCTAATGGTTACCGTGCCGTGGTTTTGGAAGGCCTGGCGTCCTGCTTTATCTTTGATACAAGGCCACCCTTCAGAATCAGACGAGCGTTGGGACCAACGACGCTGAGCGAACAATCATCATTATTGTATATCGCATTGTTCTGTTGGGCGTGAATCGTATTTGTCCCGGAAATCTTTATGGTTACATCGTTCATAAAGTTCAGTATGCCGTAGTATTTGTCTGTGTTGATTGACGCATTGTCTAACGTCAAGACCCGCGTCTCCGGATCGAAGTTTACCGTGCCTTCCACGCCCGGAATCGTTGTGAGATCCGCACAATTATCCAGCGTCACAATTTTCCCCGCTACCCAAAGTTGAAACGTAGTGGGCTTGATCACAATCTTTTCTTTGACCAATGCGCCGTCTATCGCTACGCCACGAAGATCATCGCTGAACTCAGCACCTTTGGGCGCCGTAATTTTGCAGCCCATCAGCGTAAGATATTGAAAGCAACCTATCGAGCCGTCCCTTTTACCTTCAGCTGTTACCGTCGCATATTTGATGGTAAGTTTTTCTTCGTTTTTACCATCCTCACCCACGATGCCGTAGTTCATACCCTTTGCGTTCAGCGTACAAGCATCTATGGTCAAGCTGGTGCAATTGGCGTAAATGGCATCGCCGCCGGTGCACGTCACGTCTAACGTACCGCTTCCGGCAATGATCATAGGTTGGAAAAACTGAATCGCCGACATATAATCGGATCTTACTTCGTTCTTTCCGGCCACGCGCACCGTAAGTCCGTCCAGTTCGGAGTAAATGGCGTTAGCGCCCTTCCCATCTATTTTCGCGTCCTTCAAGAACAACGTTTCGTATTCTCATCGTAGCGCACCTTACCCTCTACCCCCGGAATCACGGTGAGGTCGTTGCAGTTTTCCGAAGTAACCCACGTGCCGGCAATGGCAAAACCATACTTGGTCTGGGATTTTGCCTCCTGCGCGAGGCTGAACAAGGAGATGAGCAAGGCAGCAAATGCGGTAACGGCGGTTTGTCTGCATTCTAAATGTAGCTGGTTTTTCATAATAAACTAGTATGCCTACCCTATTGATACTCTCGTCGAGTCACGCCATATCGGAGGCTCGGGCGTTAGGTTAATAAAATGAGGTGCTTATATCATATTTTCTTTTGACTTCTGTGCAAAGGAGCATCTGTTGCATCGCTGCTTTTTCTTTTTCACTTGATAGACTAATGCTACAAATTTAGCAAAAAAATATCTTTCCTGCTATTTTGTGACCATTTTTTTTATGAAAATATTTAATAGGCTTTTGAAAGCAATTCTTTGCAAGGTTAGCGTTTGCGTGTAGCTTTCGATCAAGCCGAAAGCTGATCTAATATATAATGTGTGCAGTTGCGGTTGGAGACAAAAAAGGCCGGATACGAGACGCGGGCATCTGTATCCGGCTTATTCGTTAAGCGTTTTTGCTGATCAAACTAATGACTTCTTCGATCGTCAATGTCTTTTGCTCGCCGTTGACCATATCTTTGAGCGACACCGTCCCGTCGCGCATTTCGTCAGCGCCGACTAGCGCTACGTAAGGCACGTTTCTGGCGTTGGCATAACTCATTTGTTTCTTCATTTTCACGCTATCCGGAAAGACCTCCGTCGAGATGCCCGCCGCGCGCGTTTGGCGCGCCAGTTGCAGGCAGTAGTCGGCTTCAGCTTCGCCAAAGTTGATGAAGAGCAGGCGCACACTTTGCTCGATCGCAGCGGGATAAAGATCAAGTTGGTTCAAGACGTCATAAATGCGGTCTGCACCAAAACTAATGCCCACGCCGCTTAAGCCCGGCAAACCAAAGATTCCCGTCAAGTTATCGTAGCGTCCGCCGCCCGTAATGCTACCTATTTCGACGTCTAAAGCCTTTACTTCGAAGATGCAGCCCGTATAATAATTGAGTCCGCGCGCCAACGATTGATCCAGTTCGCAGCAGTTTTGCAAGCCGGCCTTCTCCAGCCGCTCGAAGACGAAAGCCAATTCGTCTACGCCCAGCAAGCCCGTCGGCGACGTCGACAACCAATCGCGCAGCACGGCCAATTTTTCGCTGTTCTCCCCTTTCAGTTCGATGATGGGTTGCAATTTTTCCACCGCTTGCTCATCTAAGCCCGCTGCCATCAGTTCGTCCTTCACGCTGTCCCAACCGATCTTATCGAGCTTGTCCATCGCCACCGTGATCTCCACCAATTTATCCGCGGCGCCCAATACTTCAGCGATGCCGGAAAGCACCTTGCGGTTGTTAATCTTGATGCAGACGCGAATCTGCAGCCGTTTGAAAACCTCATCGATGATCTGCATCAATTCCACTTCGTTGAGCAGCGAATCAGAGCCTACCACGTCAGCATCACATTGGTAAAACTCTCTGTAGCGTCCCTTTTGCGGACGATCGGCGCGCCATACGGGTTGAATCTGATAGCGCTTAAAAGGCAGTTGGATCTCTTCGCGATGCTGCACGACGTAGCGGGCGAAGGGCACAGTCAGATCATAGCGCAAGCCCTTTTCGCAAAGCAGCGTCGCGAGGTGCCCTAGCTTTTCCTCATTCCAATCTTCAGCACGCAAACCGCCCATAAAGTTGCCCGAATTGAGCACTTTGAAGAGCAGACGATCACCCTCTTCGCCATATTTTCCCATGAGCGTAGAGAGATTCTCCAAAGCCGGCGTTTCGATCTGCCGAAATCCGTAGAGCGCATACACCTCTCGGATCGTGTTGAATATATAATTGCGGCGCGCCATCTCCACCGGAGAGAAGTCGCGTGTACCTTTAGGAATGCCGGGTTTTGCCATAATCAGAGTAGCATTGAGTTTGAGCCATTCGCCCCTCGAATCTTCACGCCATCAAGCGGCAAAAGGCCGCCAAACGCTCGTTAGCCGTCGAAGAGTTGTGGCATTATTTTTTCTTTCTGTGAAACGGTGGCAAGCGTCGCGCTGTTTGCGAAGCGTCAGTCTTGTCTTATTTTCGCTACAAAGTTAATACATTCAGCCTAAAACGCGCCAAAGCGCGACCTACAATTGACCCGCGCTCATCCATTGTTCATTTTTATAACCCAATGATCGAGGTACAACGAAAACAATCCGGACAACTATTCACAACAACAACGACTCACATCGTTAGTGGCAGGGTTGCCGCTACGCTCCTCAACCCTGCCACGGTGAAAGACCAACCCTAAGGGGTTGCACACGATGTATGCTTGCTTATCCGGGGTTAAGCCACGCTGTGCCTTAACCCCGGCCTACCCAAAGACCAACCCTAAGGGGTTGTTGTCGCTATTAATCGATTCTATGTCCAGCCTCGTGCGCAATCCTTTACACAATAGACTCGCCCAAACTAAACTTATGAATCATTCCATTCAATTTTTTGATGCGGCAACTCAGTAATTAATCTATCTAAGCCAAAATTCAAATACACAGTAACTTACATAATCATCGCCACCCTATTCCCCGCAAATTCCCACTTCAAATAACCCCATCGGGGTTAGTCTTTTGGCAGGGCAGGGTTAAAGCGACAACGCTTTAACCCTGCCTAACGCGTCCCCACATTGACAACCCCTTAGGGTTGGTCTTTCAAAAACGTCCGCGAATCGGTACGCAATGGATACCCTCCAAATAATAATGGACAATAGCAACGACTCACGTCGTTAGTGGCTGGGTTGTCGCTCCGCTCCTCAACCCTGCCACGGTGAAAGACCAACCCTAAGGGGTTGCACACTATGTATGCCTGTTTATCCGGGGTTAAGCCACGCTGTGCCTTAACCCCGGCCTGCCAAAAGACCAACCCTAAGGGGTTGTAGTCGCTATTGGTTGCATCGAGGTCGTATTATACCACGTCCTATCATTGCACATTATCGCATTCTTCCTGACGAACTATTCAATCAATTTGAACGCACAATGCCTTTCCTTTAAATAATCCCATAAAACTCATCCCATACTCCGCATAAATCTAACCGCCGCACGCTTCCCGCTCCAAATAACTCCACCGCGCCCCGCACTTACAACATCAAAGGTTTAAAAACCAACCCCGCCACCCTATTCCAGCGCCCGCAACCCCCGCAAATAACCCCATTACATTACAATTATACGCGTTCAATTTCCAAACCCTATGCACACCATCTTATTCCTGCATCCGCACGTCTGCAAATAATCTCATCGCGTCCCACACTTACAATCTCAATGGCTTAAATCTCATCCCCTCCATTCTATCTCCTACCAATTCCGCCTCAAATAACCCCATCGGGGTTAGTCTTTTGGCAGGGCAGGGTTAAAGCGCGAGCGCTTTAACCCTGCCTATCACGCACTCACATTGACAACCCCGTAGGGTTGGTCTTTCAAAAACATCCGCGAATCGGTACGCAATGGATACCCTCCAAATAATAATGGACGAGATCAACGACTTATGTCGTTAGTGGCCGGGTTGCCGCTCCGCTCCTCAACCCTGCCACGGAGAAAGGCCAACCCCTGATGGGGTTGCATTCGTTTCTCTCGCTTTATCCGGGGTTAAGCCACGTTGTGCCTTAACCCCGGCCTGCCAAAAGACCAACTCTAAGGGGTTGTTATCGCCATTTAACGCTTTGAGGTCGAATTATGGGCTCGCCATCATTGTAATTCTTGCGTGCTTGATTTGGCCTACTAATCATTCCAATCAAATCTCACATCCTTCAACCTACAAAGCATCCCACCAAGCCACACCATTACAATACCATAGTTTCGGATGTTAATACGCGCCTCTCATGTCTCACAACCGCACCATCGCAAATAACCCCATCGGGGTTAGTCTTTTGGCAGGGCAGGGTTAAAGCGACAACGCTTTAACCCTGCCTATCACGCACCCACATTGACAACCCCGTAGGGTTGGTCTTTCAAAAACATCCAATGGTCGAAACGCAACGAAAAATGACAAACTAACGATGCTCTAAATCCCCTTTCTAACGCATAAAAATGCGCGAACAAACCGTTGACGGCTTATTCGCGCTGTTTGTGCTCACGATAAAAAGAGCTTACCCTCGTGAGAAAAAGAGCTTGCGCTCACGATAAAAAAGGTCTACCCTCACGAGCGTACATAAAATCGTTGGGAATCGCAGCCCTTCAAGGAAGGTTTATTGCTCTACAATTTCGACTTTCTTGTCAAAAGTTTCAAGTTTAGCCTTTAGTTTCACAATCTTAGCCTGCATTTTGGTCAATTTTTTTTGACTCTTCGCGAGCTTCTTGTTGATCGCTTTGGTCTCTTTGAGCTTTTTAGCAACCTTCTTTGCATCTTTTACGGTGCTTGCAGCATCAGATGTGTTGAATTCTGCCGTCATAACATTGGCCGAAGCGTTGACAGTAGAGGCTTTGGCGCTTAAGTCCGCGTAATTGGCTTGTTCTTTTGCGTATTCAATCTCTAATTTGTTCAACTTAGCCGTCAAGTTTAAGACTTTCTGTTGTTGTTTTAAGTTGTCTACTTTCGTTGCACTTTGGCTAAAAGCTGATAAACCAAACATTGCCATAATGCAAATTGCTAAAATCTTCTTCATTTCTGTGTTCGTTTTAAAAATTCACTGCAAACTTAGTGTAAAAAGCAAAAGTCCGCAAACTATTTCCTAACAAAATTATAAATTATCCGGCTTTTTAGGGGGTGAAATATGTATTCTGCTAAATTCAGTACAATAAATCAGTGGTAAAAACTGAATGCTCACAAGTTGTCGTCCGCTGCTTGTCGGCACAGGATTTGAAACTAAGCATCGGCTTAGGCCTCGTCGTCGTCCACCGTTGCGTCGAGCAGGGCGTCGGGCATTGAGCGCGCGGGCGTCAGGCCTTTCTCGCGCCAACTTTCGAGCCGACTGATGATGTTGCCGCGGCCCGTTGTGAGGCGCTTTTGCGCTTCTTCGTAGGTGGTAGAGAGGGTTTGAAGGTTGTCGCCCAACTTTGCGAAACTTTCCGCAAAGAGCGTAAACTTGTTGTAGAGTTTTTCGGCTGAGGCATAAATATCTCGCACGTTGGCCGATTGCTTTTCGCTTTGCCAAAGGTTGTACGTCAGTTGCAAAGCCATTAAGAGATTGGTCGGATTTATGAGGATAATTTGTTTTCGATAAGCTTCCATCGACAAATCGGGCGCACTGCTGACGGCGGCAACGTAAGCTGCTTCGTTGGGAATAAACAGCAGGACATAGCCGATCGCACCCGGCACGAGTTTATCATAGCGCTTGGTCGAGAGTTCGGCGATGTGCTTGCGCACAGATTGGAGGTGCTCCTTCATAAAGCGCGCTTGCTCGACCTCATCCTCCGCATTGACGTAGTTGACATAGGCGGAGAGCGACACTTTCGCGTCGATGATCAATTCGCGCTTGTCGGGGAGGTGCACAACGACGTCGGGGCGATAATTGTCGCGTTGCTCGTCTTTCACGTTTACCTGCGTGTCGTATTCCTGCCCGATGCGCAGGCCCGAAGCCTCGAGTAAGTCGGCCAGAATCCCCTCGCCCCAGTTGCCTTGCACCTTCGTATTGCCGCGGAGTGCGCGCGTGAGTTCTTCCGCTTGCTTGCCTACGGTCTGCGTTTGGCGAATGAGTTGCTCAATATTGGTGCGCATCGCCACGTTGCCTTCAGTAAAGCGATCATAAAAGCGCTTGAGGTCGGCGTCAAAGGGATGTAAGAGGGCGCGCAGGGCCTCCGTGTGGCGGTGTTGCAGGGATTCGCTCTCCGTGCGGGCGAGGTCGGAGGCGATGGCGTGAAACTCCTTCTTCAATTCTTCGGCTTGGCGGCGTGCGACTTCGGCGGCCTGCACGCGCTCGGCTTGCAAACGGGCTTCGGCCACGGCCTTTTGCGTCTGCATGTCTTGCAGTGCGCGCTGCAATTCCGCACTGCGGGCATCGGCAGCGGCGCGGGCGGTGAAGCGGCCGGCGAAATAACCGGCGGCAAGGGCCAGAAAGGCCACAAGAATAAGAATCGGGGTCATGGGATACAATATATAATCGTGCGCCGATGCGACTCGGGCAACTGAAATCGGTATCGGGCGGAACTTAATGCGACTCGGGCAGGAGTGCTGCTTGATATACTTTGTCGGCAGCGCCGGCGTTTCGCGAATATAGGCGCCGGAGATCTCGCCGGCCTTACGCCACGCCTCGTCGTCGTGCAGGAGTTCGTCGAGCGTGCGGTCTACATCGGTCTGCGTGCGCACTTCGCGACAACCGCCCGCAGCAAGGAGTTCGCGCGCCTCTCTGAATTTTCCATTATTCGGTCCAATGAGGACGGGAAGTCCATACACGGCAGCCTCCGGTACGTTGTGAATCCCCACACCAAAGCCCCCGCCAACGTAAGCCACGGCGGCATAGCGATAAATGGAAGCCAGCAGGCGATAGCAATCAATAATCAGACAGTCGGCCGTGGGAGCGGCTTCGGCCGTAGTTTGTGTGTAGCGAAGGGAGGGACGCTGGAGGCGGGCTTCAATCTCTTGCAAGTGCGCTTCATTCACGACATGGGGCGCTAAAATTAGGAACGTGTCGGGGTGCGCGTTGAAATAGTTGATCAGCAACGCTTCATCGGGAGCCCACGTACTGCCGGCGACAATTACTTTCCGACCGCGGGCAAAGGCTTCTGCAATCGGAAGCGATTTGGCTTCGTGCATAATGTCGACAACGCGGGCAAAACGCGTGTCGCCAACAACGCTGACGCGATGGACGCCAATCGTCTTCAGCAGTTGCTCAGACTTGGCGTCTTGTACAAAAAGGTGGGTAAAGCGCTTCAGCACTCTTCGGTAGCGAAATCCATAGCCGCGGAAGAAAATCTGCTTCGGACGAAAAATACTTGAAACGCTAAAGACCGGAATATTACGCCGAGAGAGGACATTAATATAGTTGCGCCAAAATTCGTACTTGATAAAGAAGGCGCTTTCCGGACGGGCGAGGCGTATAAACTTGCGGGCGTTGAACGGCGTGTCGAACGGAAGGTAACAAATCACATCAGCGCCGGCGTAATCCTTTCTTACCTCGTAGCCGGATGGGGAAAAGAAGGTGAGAAGAATCTTCTTGTTCGGTTGTTCTCGACGCAGGCGCTCCATCAGCGGACGCCCCTGCTCAAATTCGCCGAGCGAGGCGGCGTGAAACCAAACGTAGTGCGCGCCATTTATCTGCTCGCGCAAGATACGCCAGGTGTTGCGATGGCCACGCATCATCTGCTGCGCCTTTTTATTGCCGCAAAGCGCGGCAATATTGACGCAAAGCATATAAAAATAGATGGCGAGTGAGTACATTTTATTTGTCGGCTGACAATTTTGAGGTTTCCGGCGTATCCGGCGCCCGCTGCGGTCGGGAAAGAAAGCCCCAGGACGCCGCCGGCGATCCTTGGAGCGCCGGCGGCGGGCTTTAACCCAGTATTTCGATGGCGCGGCGCATACGTTTGAGCGTCTCAGCTTGTCCGAGGAAGGACGAAATCTCATACATGTGAGGCCCTTTCCCTCGCCGACGAGCGTTAGTCGCCACGCATTCATCACGTCTCCCATTTTATAGTCGTTTTCGGCCAGCCAAGCGTTGACGGCCTCTTCTTGTGCAGCCATCGAGAAGTCGGAAAGCCCTTCGAGCAACGCAGCAAGTTCACTCATTTGTCGTGCGCTGAAATCCTTCCAACGCTTTTTGGTTGTTTTTTCGTCGTAAGTTGTGGGCGCGATGAAAAAGAAACTACAGAGCGGCCACAATTCTTTGACGAAATTGACGCGTCCCTTCATCAGCCCGACCACGCGGACGACGCTTTCCATTGGCGCTTCGATGCCGTTGTCGCGCAAGATGTCGGCGAAGGTCGGCGCCAGTTTTTCGTTGTCGCTGTTCAGGATATATTCGTGGTTAAACCATTGCCCTTTGACGTAATCAAACTTCGCGCCGGCTTTAGAACATTTCGTCAAGTCGAAAGTCGAACAAGGTCGTCCATACTCAGCAACTCCTCGTCGTTGCCCGGATTCCAGCCGAGCAAGGCCAAGAAATTCACCACCGCTTCCGGCAAGTAGCCGCTCTCGCGATAGCCCGACGAGGTCTCGCCCGTCTTTGGGTCAGTCCATTCCAGCGGGAAGACGGGGAAGCCCAGACGGTCGCCGTCCCTTTTCGAAAGTTTCCCTTTCCCATCCGGCTTTAAGAGTAGCGGGAGATGCGCGAAGCGCGGCATCGTTTCCTCCCAGCCGAGCGCACGATAAAGCAAGACGTGCAAGGGCGCGGAGGGCAACCACTCTTCGCCGCGGATTACGTGGCTGATTTCCATCAGATGATCATCGACAATGTTAGCCAAATGATAAGTAGGCAGGCCGTCAGCGTTTTTATAGAGCACCTTATCGTCCAAGATCGAAGAATTGATGACCACATCGCCACGGATAATGTCGTTGACGTGAACATCTTCGCTCGGTTCAATCTTGAAGCGCACTACATAATTAACGCCTTCCTGCAAGAGGCGCGCCGTTTCGTCCGCAGGAAGCGAGAGCGAATTGCGCATTTGCATACGCGTAGAAGCGTCATACTGAAAATTCTGTATCTCCCCGCGCTTGGCATCCAGCTCTTCGGGCGTATCAAAGGCGTAATAAGCCTTGCCTTCCTCGAGCAATTGGTCGACGTAGCGGCGATAGATTTCGCGTCGTTCGCTTTGGCGGTACGGTCCATATTGACCGCCGAAACTTACCCCTTCATCAAAGTTGATGCCGAGCCATTTGAAGCTCTCCAAGATATAGTCTTCGGCCCCCGGCACAAAGCGATTGGAGTCGGTGTCTTCGATACGAAAACGAGTTTCCCGCCATGCTGGCGAGCAAATAAGAAATTGTAGAGCGCCGTGCGCACTCCGCCGATATGAAGCGGCCCTGTAGGACTCGGAGCAAAGCGTACGCGTACTTCTCGTGCTGACATACTGCTGGTTTTATTCTAAGATGGGTAGAGACGCGCGCAAGAAGGCAACCCCAAGGGTTGAAGGCGCAACGATGTGGGCCTGTTTGTGCACAAGGCCGACAAAGATCGGCCCGCACAAGTCGCGGCGACTCGTGAAATAATCACGCAAAAGTAGGCATTTTTCTGCTTTTGCCCAAAGTTTGCTCCGCAAATAGCCGCACTTAAAAGGTATAGCCAATGCCCACCATCAAGCGGTCGAAGTCGGGATGCGTAATATAATAGCGGAAAGTCACATCCAAGTGCTTGAAGAATTGGATGCCGACTTTCGGCACCAAGACCGGATGGAGGTGCATCCCATGGCCAAAGACACCCTTCCCAAAATTATCAAAAGAAATACCGGTACCAAGGCCCACGTAAGGGAGTACCTTTTTCGTCTTCAAAGGAAACAGGTAGTTTACTCCGGGCACGATGGCCAACGTGGAGGTTTCTTCAATGGATGTGTCGAGATTTGAAGCACACTGTTCGCCATGCAAGCCTAAATCTACGTTAATACGATCCGTCAATCGGTAACTCGCATTAAGATAAATGCCGGGATAGCTCAAATCGTTGCATCCCTTTTCGATAGGAATGGGATAATTTAGGCCTAAGCCAAAGCGAAATTTGCGTTGAGCTTGTGAGGACAACACGCAGAGCGTAAACAGGAGGAAGATGATGGTTCTTTTCATTGCTTATGTGGCTTATGGAAATGTCGTGGCCCTGCTTTAGTCGCACTTAAAACGTGTAACCAAGCGAGAGCGTCAGGCGGTCAAATTTCTTATCCGTGATATAATAGCGTGCCGTCAAGTCTAAATGTTTGAAGAAGCGAACGCCGGCCATCGGCACTGCGACGGGGTGGAGCTTATGCCCGTCAGAAAATACGCCACCTTTGATATTGTCAAAGGAAACACCTAATCCCATCCCGACAAAGGGCAACACTTTGGGCGTCTTGAGCGGGAATGCGTAGGTCACGTTTGGCACAAAAGACAGCGCGTACGTATCGTAGCAGAGCACCGTCCCATCCGGTTCGTGAACAGCGTAAGATGGTTCGTCCAAACTCGCCGTTAGGCCTACGTCGAGGCGGTCTGCCAGTCGATAAGTTCCGTTTAAGTACACGCCGAAACGTGTTTCTCCGCCGGTATAACGCTCGATTGGCAGTGCGTAGTTGATACCTAAGCCGAAGCGAAATTTGCGTTGCGCCTGCGCCGTCAGGAAGCAGAACGAGAGGAGCAAGAAAGTCAGTGCCTTCAGTTGAAAAGTGTGTGTGCGTTTCATAAGACTATGCGGTTTTATGTCGATTTTATGCGTAAAATGAGGGGAATTTTTTATCCCCGCCAACACTTTCGACGCTCCGAGTGTCTGGTGTTTGCGCGCAAAGGTAAATAAAACAAAGGAAAAGTGTCCCGCCCTACTCCCATTTTCTCTAAAAAATGAAATAAAACGTTGGTAAATGCGTTGCTCTCGCCCACCGCTGTACGCTTCTTCCCCACTGTGACACGCTGCTCTCTCGCTGCGACATCCCTTCTTTTTTCCATAGCATCCCCCTTTTCCGCCGTGGCATTCTTCTCTCTCGTCGTGACATTCTTTCCGTCTGCCGCTGTCTTCCTCTTTCCCACCATCGCCCTCCTACCATTTTCTGCTGCATTTCTTCCTTTTGTTGCCGCATTTCCCTTTCCCATCGTGGTATTTTTTTCGTTCGCTGTAGCATTCTTTTTGTCTGTTGCATTACTCCTCTCCTCTGCCATCATTCGCTTCTTTTTCGCCGCCATACGTTTATAGTTCGCTGCAAAAGGCCTTTTTCCCACCGCAGCATACTTCCCATCCGCCCATAAGTAAGAAAGCCTTTGTTGCGTCCCCTGCAAAATCCTCATACTACTCCTTCGTATGCATTGCTGAAGACGAAAGACTTGAATGTCGGCAACGAGCCGTTGTTTCGGCCTTTTTACGCATTGACAGGTTGATGCGAAACGCTTTGCGGCGCACCTTTTTTCTCTACACACCTGCCCCGCACCGCAAGTTGCAATGAGACCGGCCCTACTCCCCTACCCGCTCTCCGAGCGGCGGCGCTGTTTGTCGGAAAATGTTGTCCTCGAAGTTTTGCCGGAAACTTATTTCGCCTTGATATTGCGCGCCTTTATGCCCATTCAACGCATTGCACGCCTCTCCAATTTGGTTTACGCTCGTGAGGGTAGACCTTTTTTATCGTGAGCGCAAACCTTTTTTATCACGAGGGTAAGCTCTTTTTATCGTGAGCGGAAGCTCCGCGAATAGGCCGCCATCGGTTTGTTCGCGCAGTTTTTATGGTTAGAAAGGGGATTTGGAGCATCGTTAGTTTGTCATTTTTCGTTGCGTTTCGACCATCGGATGTTTTTGAAAGACCAACCCTAAGGGGTTGCCGATTCGGTGGTGCGTTAGGCAGGGTTAAAGCGTTACCGCTTTAACCCTGCCCTGCCAAATGACTAACCCCGATGGGGTTATTTGCGGTAGTGCGGTTGTGAGACATGGGAGGCGCGTATTAACATCCGAAACTATGGTATTGTAATTGTGTGGCTTGATGGGATGCTTTGTAGGTTGAAGGATGTGAGATTTGTTTGGAATGATTTGTAGGCCAAATCAAGTGCGCAAGCATTACAATGATGGCGAGCCCATAATTCGACCTCAAAGCGTTAAATGGCGATAACAACCCCTTAGGGTTGGTCTTTTGGCAGGCCGGGGTTAAGGCACAGCGTGGTTTAACCCCGGATAAGCAAGCATACATAGTGTGCAACCCCTTAGGGTTGGTCTTTCACCGTGGCAGGGTTGAGGAGCGTAGCGGCAACCCGGCCACTAACGACATAAGTCGTTGCTCATGCGAATTATAATTGGGTTTGTTTGCATTGCATGTCAATCATTGGATATTTTTGAAAGACCAACCCTAAGGGGTTGTCAATGCGGGTGCGTGATAGGCAGGGTTAAAACGCTGCACATTTTAACCCTGCCCTGCCAAAAGACTAACCCAGATGGGGTTATTTGCAGTGGGAGGCGTGGGCGGCGCGGATTATGTGAAAATCGGATTGAATTTGATGAGGTATTATCAATGATCAGAGACGAATCGTTTGACACAAAAACATTCAAGGCCGCACGTTGCGAGGAGGGCTTGGGACGCGATGCCCGACCGAGCGAGACTTTCGCTTGGGGGTAAAAGAAATTCGCCTGCTCCGAGAAGAGCAGGCGAATGATATGTTGGTCGTTTCTCATCGCACCTTGAATAGCGGGGGCGATAAGGGGGACTTATGCCTTGGCTACTGCGGCCTCGATAATGCGCTTCTTGCCTAACGTGCGGAAGGCGATGGGCGCTGCGAGGAAGATAGAAGAAAGTGTGCCGAAGACAACACCCAGAATCATTGCGAAAGCAAAACTGCGGATGCTGTCGCCACCTAAGAAGAAGATGCAAAGGAGGACGAGCAACGTCGTAGCTGAGGTCATAATCGTACGAGCCAAAGTCTCGTTGAGCGAATCGTTGAAGAGGCGCTCCGTTTCTCGCTTCGGATAGAGTCCTAAGTTTCGCGGATGCGGTCAAATACAACCACCTTGTCGTTGATTGAATAACCGATAGCCGTCAGGACTGCTCCGATGAACGTCTGATCGACTTCGAGGGAGAACGGCATCCATCCCCAGCAGATAGAATACATACCTACAATGATCAAAGTATCGACCGTGAGGGCCAATACTGAGCCTATGGAGAAGGCTACATTGCGGAAGCGGGCGAGGATGTAGACGAAGATGGCGATCAGCGAGAGGATGACGGAGATAATCGCACCCTTAGCCATATCGGCTGCTACTGCGGGGCCTACTTTCTGGGCACTTACGATCGATCCGCCGGTGCGGTTTTCGCGATCTTTAAAGGTCTTGTAGTCGGCCGTGATGAGTTTGCCTTGCTTTAAGGCTTCGTAGACGGTTTTTTCTACTACTTCGTCGGCGTCTGCTGCGTCGCTGTCGATCATATAGTTGGTCGTGAGGCGCACGGCGCGTTTCTGAGCCGTTACTACCTCGATGGCGCTAATCGTAGCGTTGGGGTCTTTGGCTTTGATCACACGCTCTACGGCTGCATCTACTTTCTCGGGGGTGATGGCTCTGTCTTCAAACTCGATGACAAAGTTGCGACCGCCTGTAAAGTCGATACCCTTCGACAGGCCGCGCGTAGCCAGTGAACCAATGCAAACGAGAACGATCAAACCGAAGACGATCATGGCCTTGGGCGCGTTCTTCATCAAACGGAAATGGGCGTCGACGAGGAAATTTCGCGTCAAGGGGGTTGAGAAAGTGAGGCCTAACCAGCGCTCGTGGTTCATCTGACGTTCGTAAATCATACGTGAGATCCACACCGCCGTAAAGAAGCTGGCGCAGATACCGATACCGAGCGTCAAAGCGAAACCGCGGATAGGACCTGTACCGAAGTTGTAGAGGATAATAGCGGTGATGATTGAGGTAAGGTTGGAGTCGAAGATAGCGGAGAAGGCATTTCCGTAACCTGCTGCAAGGGCTGACTTGATGTTTTTGCCGCTACGCAACTCTTCTTTCGTACGCTCGTAGATCAATACGTTGGCATCGACGGCCATACCTAAAGAGAGGACGAGACCGGCTATACCGCTCATCGTCAAAGCTGCTTGGAAGGAAACCAAGACGCCGAACGTGAAGAAGAAGTTGAGGACCAGAGCGACGTTGGCTACCATACCGGGGATTAAACCATAGTAGCAGCACATGAAATCATCAACAGGATGAACGCTACAATACAAGAGTAGAGTCCGGCTTGAATGGAGGCTGAACCTAATGAGGGGCCGACGGTCTCTTCTTGGACAATGTTGGTCGGCGCCGGCATTTTACCGCTCTTGAGCACGTTGGCCAAGTCGCGCGTGTCGTCGGTCGTGAAGTGGCCTGAAATCTGCGAACTTCCGCCGTTAATCTCGTTCTGAATCTCCGGCGCACTGTAAACGTAACCGTCAAGTACGATGGCTACCGGTTGGTGCAGGTTCTTCTTAGTTATGTTTGCCCATTCGCGCGCTCCATCGTTGGTCATTGTCATAGAGACAATCGGACGGTGATATTGGTCGAAATCGTCCTTTGCATCAGCGATTACGTCGCCCTGAAGCGCAGGTTGTCCGCCGTTAGAGCGGAGCGCGTAGAGCGCAAAGGCTTGCCCCATCTCCGGCTTTACGCTCCAGTGGAGTACAAGGTCGGCCGGCAATTTGCTCTTGGCAGCTTCGCTATATATAATATTATCTATAGCGGCCGTGTCTTTGGGAGTTGCGTAGCCTACGATGCAACCTTGCGGGTTGGTGTTTTGCTGGCTGAGCATCTGGAAGAGAGGTTTGCCGCTCTGCTTTTGCTGCTGTGTGGAGTCGGAAGCTGTTCCGATTTCGTTGATGCTTTGTAGTGCGGCGTTTATCTTATCCAGTGTGTAAGTCTCCCAGAATTCGAGGTTGGCACTACCTTGCAGTAACTTGCGTACGCGCTCCGGCTCCTTGATACCGGGCATTTCGACCATAATTTGACCGATCTGGCCTTTACCACGAAGGATTTGAATGTTAGCTGCGCGACACCGAAGCGGTCGATACGAGAACGAACGACTTCGTTTGAGTTGGCCACGGCTGCGTCTACCTCTTCTTCGAGCGCCTTTTGCACTTGCGCGTCCGAGGAGTTGAACGTAATGTTCTTTTCCTTGAGTCGTGCGGCGAAGAGCGCACCAAGCTTGCCCGCACCGTTGGCTTCGGCGTAATCCTTTACGAAGAGCTCAACAAAATCTCCGTCGCCTTTTTTATAACCTTCGTGTGCTTGCTCTACTGCTTTTTGGAAAGCAGGCGCTTTGGCGTTGTCGCCAGCCAAGTTTTTCACTACATCGGGCACTGATACTTCGAGTATGACGTTCATACCACCTTTGAGGTCCAAGCCCAATCCGATCTGTAACGATTGACATTCTTTCAGCGTCTTCCAGTTCAAATAAACCTTCTCGTTCATCATTGAGTCGAGATAAGCTTTGCCGGCCACAGGGCCCATAGCTTCAGCTTTTCTCTCGTAATGATTGGTTACGAAGGAAAAAGAGAAATAGAAGAGGCAAATCAACGTTAGCAGAATAGCAATTGCTTTAACAAATCCTTTGTTTTGCATTTGTCGATTTTATTTATTGATTTGATTTTTGCTTTGGTTTTCCGAAATGTTGCAAATAGCATGCAAATATACGGTCTTTTTTCAACAAAGCAAGCGCTAACGAATAAAAAAGGCGTGCCTCGCCAGCTTTCCGCCATCGAGTGCGCTCCGGAAGATGCCTTTTTCCGGCTTCTTTTGTACGTATTTTCCTTTCATTTGGTGCTATTCAGCTATTGTTTTACCATCGCGCGAGTCTTTTTCCGCTCAGTATCCGTCCGACTTTTTGTCCAAACTATTCAGCAGTTCACATTTTTAGTTGCTAAAAATTGTGAGAATCTTCTTCAAATTTGTATATTTGCGCGCAGAAAAGGCATATCGACTTTGCATAGTTGCCGGTTAGCGTAGTCGCCGCAGCGATCACAAGCCCATTGCCCGCTCTTAATAGATAACATTGGTCTACCTTAACCTAAATTTTTATGAGTAGGAAAAGTTTACTTCTTATTTTCGCCCTATTTATGGGCTTGAGCAGTCTGTTTGCTCAAGAACAAAAGCAGCTCGCGCTCGTCGAAGAGTTTACCAACACGAGTTGTGGTCCTTGTGCCGGTTTCGCACCTTATTTAGATGCCGCCCTTCGCAAGACTGTCGGCAAATGCGTGGCCATTAAATACCACGTAAGTTTCCCCGATCCCGCTGATAAGTTTTATCGTTGCGACCCGCAAAACTTCAATACTCGCCGTTTCTACTACAACGTCAACGGCGTGCCCAGTTGGTACGTCAACGGAGCAAAGCGCAACACTGAGTGGGACGAAGCCAAGCTTGTGAGTTACATCAATCAAGGCTACAAAGAAAACAAACCCGTCAAGATCGATGGTTTAATTAACATCAAAGACCACAAACTGGACGTTAGAGTCAACCTTACCGCCCTCGAAGAGATCAACGACGAAAAGATGCACCTCTTTATCGTCCCCATCGAAGAGGAAGTAAACTGGTCGACGCCTGCTCGAAACGGCGAAAAGCACTTCTATTTCTGCGCACGTAAGATCCTTCCCCACGGACAAGGCGCTACCCTCGCCGGAAAGCTTTTCAAAGGCCAACCATACACCTATGAGACCGACTGGGAAATCAGAAACTACACCAACGAGCAGCAATTGGGCGTCGTAGTCTTCGTGCAAGACGATACCAACAAAAAGATCGTCGGATGCACTTATTTCCCCTACCCTCACAACGACACAGATGCAGCGCGCATCCTAGAAGTTAAAGGCCTCCCCGATGATATCTGCACGCCTAACCTCACGGCTACCGTCAGCTTCTGCAACCAAGGCAAGAGCCACCTCAAATCAGCGACCATCAATGTCAGCGTTAATGGCGAGACGCAGCAGACACCGTGGACGGGCGACTTAGATGTTTCGCAGCAGACGACCATTACTACGCCCGCTTTCACAGATTTCGAACTCAACGAAAAGACTTACGAAAACAAGGTACAGGTTTGGCTCAGCGAACTCAATGGTTCATCGGAAGTAACGCCTAAATACGAACTCATTTTCAAGTCTGCACCGGCGGCCAACAACGCTGTGCGTCTCAACTTCTTCACCGACAACAAGCCCGAGGAATCTTCTTGGAAGCTCTTCAACTCATCCGGCGACCTCGTACAAGCAAGTGAACCGATGACGGAAAAGCAGAAACTACAAGACGATGCTGATGCTCGAGCGCGACGACTGCTACTCCATCGAGTTCTACGATAAAGGCAAAGATGGTATAGCAGCGGGCTACTTCCGCTTAGATGAAGTCGGCGCAGATGGCAAAACGAAGCGTATCAAGCAAGATCGCTACACCGGCGAAATGTATGTCGCCCACTTCCTGTTGAAGAATTGCGGCACCGTAGGTATCAGCCTCGTAGAAGTGACCGACGACGCACAAGTCGTGTTGACCAGTCTCGATGGCAAACTCGTTCGCACTATGTCATACGGCACATTCCGCACGCTGGATCGCAAGACGCTCCAACCGGGTGTTTATGTTGTGAAGATAAAGAGCGGTGATGAAGAAGTGACGCAGAAAATTTCGATCACGCGTTGACGCTTCGCCTCACGCTAATCCACGAGCCTGCCTTTCGAGGCAGGCTTTTTTGTATCCCTTCCCCTGCTCTCGCGCCCTCCGTCTTAAATAACCCCATCGGGGTTAGTCATTTGGCAGGGCAGGGTTAAAATGTGCAGCGTTTTAACCCTGCCTATCACGCACCTGCATTGGCAACCCCTTAGGGTTGGTCTTTCAAAAATATCCGCAAGTCGAATCGCAACGGAAACAAACCCAATTATAACTCGCACGAGCAACGACTCACGTCGTTAGTGTCTGGGTTGCCGCTTCGCTCCTCAACCCTGCCACGGTGAAAGACCAACCCCTGATGGGGTTGCACTCGTTTCCATCGCTTTATCCGGGGTTAAATAGCTACGCAACTTAACCCCGGCCTGCCAAAAGACCAACCCTATGGGGTTGTTGTCGCTATTGGCCACCCTTTATTGTTGATAACAAACATTATCGTCTAAGAGAGAACTTACCGACGACCATTCTAACGGGGTTGTTGTCGCACATTATCGAATCGATGTCGGATCTCGTGCGCAATTCTTTACAAAACAGACTCGCCCAAACTAAGCTTATGAGTCATTCCAATCCATTTTTTAACGCGGCCTTGCCGCAAACGATCTATCGAAGCCAACATACTCTTCGCATGCAACTTAAAACTAACCCTGCCGCCCTATTTCCACGATCACACAATTACAAATAACCCCGCAAAATCCAACCTTGCCCACGCTTACGCCCAAACGTTAATCCTGCCAACCCATTTTCGCCACCACACAATTACAAATAACCCCTCAAAATCCACCCCTACGCACGCTTACGCCCAAACGTTAACCCCGCCAATCCACCTCCACAACCACACGCCTGCAAATAACCCCATCGGGGTTAGTCTTTTGGCAGGGCAGGGTTAAGGTGCAAAGCGGCTTAACCCTGCCTAACGTCATCCGCGATTGACAACCCCTTAGGGTTGGTCTTTCAACAACGTCCGCGAATCGGTACGCAATGGATACCCTCCAAATAATAATGGACAAGATCAACGACTTGCGTCGTTAGTGTCCGGGTTGCCGCTTCGCTCCTCAACCCTGTCACAGTGAAAGACCAACCCTAAGGGGTTGCACACTATGTATGCTTGCTTATCCGGGGTTAAGCCACGGTGTGCCTTAACCCCGGCCTGCCAAAAGACCAACCCTAAGGGGTTGTGTTCGCTATCTGTGGTATTGGGGTCGAATTATGCCTGCCCTGTCATTGTGTGTATGCACCTTTTATTTGACCTACTAATCAATCATATTGAATGCCTACGTCTTCCGCCTCAAATAACCCCATCGGGGTTAGTCTTTTGGTAGGGCAGGGTTAAAATGTGCAACGTTTTAACCCTGCCTATCACGCACCCGCATTGGCAACCCCTTAGGGTTGGTCTTTCAAAAACAGACGCAAATGGGGTTTTTAGCGCTGAAATATTGGGGAATAAACGCCCTACATTCAGCGTGGGGCGTTTGCGATCACGATGATAAAGGTTTGCGCTCACGAGAAAAAAGGTTTACGCTCGTGAGAAAAAGAGCTTCACCTTACGATAAAAAACGTCGGAGGTGGGAAAGGCGTGCTGCTAAGTGGGCAAAAATGTGTGGGATAACGGGAGGAATAAAGCACTTTATTCCGACTTTGACAATGGGCAACGAAGGGGCGAGATGTGCTTACGGACGCTGCGGGGCTATGGGGGAAACTTCGCCCTTTGGCAACGAAGGGGCGGGATGCAAAAACACGTGATGCGGCCTGCCGAGGCCGAAGATGGGCGATGAAAAATAAGGGTGAAGGGTGGGCGACGGCGGCCGACTTAATAACTTTCGCCCCAGTCGGCGCGGTCAAGGTTGCGATAGCTGACGGCTTCTGCAATGTCGTCAAAACCGATCTGATCCCTGCCGGCCAAATCGGCTATGGTGCGCGCCATTTTCAAGATGCGCTCATAGGCGCGGGCCGAAAGGTTGAGTTTTTCATAGCTCCCGCCAACGCGTTTGCACCGGCCGCGTCGGGTTGTGCAAACTGCTGAATCTGCGCCGCAGAGAGTTGCGCATTGCAGTGGAGTCCCGGAATATCTTTGTAGCGCTCCGTCTGCACGTCGCGCGCTTTGATGACGCGGGCGCGGATACTTTCGCTTCGTTCGCCCGAAGGTGCGCGCTGCAATTCTTCAAGCCCGACGGGCGTAACCTCAAGTTGTAGGTCGATACGGTCTAATAGCGGCCCCGAAATCTTGTCCATATAATGCTGAATCTTGCCGGGCGGGCACGTGCATTGGTGGGCGGGGTCGTTGTAGTAGCCACAAGGGCAGGGATTCATGGCCGCTACGAGCATAAAAAGAGCAAGGTAGCGTGGCGGCATAGCGCGTGCGGCGTATCGTAATCTCACGATCCTCGAGCGGTTGGCGGAGCGTCTCAAGCGCCGATCGGCTAAACTCGGGGAGTTCGTCTAAGAAAAGAACGCCGTTGTGGGCCAGCGAAATCTCGCCGGGGCGCAGCGTCATGCCGCCGCCAATCAGGGCGACGTCGGATATGGTGTGGTGCGGACTGCGAAAAGGCCGGCGCGCTATGAGTGACGTCTCCGTTGGCAGTTCGCCTGCAATGGAGTAAATCTGCGTAGTCTCCAAGCTCTCCGCCAAAGTCAGTTGGGGTAGGATAGAGGGGAGGCGTTTTGCCATCATGCTCTTGCCGCATCCGGGCGAGCCTACGATCATCAGATTATGTCCACCTGCGGCGGCCACTTCAAAGGCCCGCTTGGCTGCAACTTGCCCCTTGACTTCGGCAAAGTCGAGCGGATAGGTGGTTTGTGCAGCATAGAAATCGGCGCGCGTGTCGACCGCTACGGGCGTTAAACTTAGGTTGCCGTTGAGCGCATCGACCACTTCTTTAAGCGTCTTCACACCGTAAACTTTCAAGTGGTTGACGACGCCGGCCTCACGCTCGTTGGCCTTAGGCACGAAGAGCGCCTTAAAACCCTGTTTGCGCGCCTCAATGGCTATGGGCAGGGCGCCGCGCACCGAGCGGATCGTGCCGTCAAGTCCAAGTTCGCCAACAAAAGCCACCTCATCGAGGTGTTCGGCCTTGACAATGTCGGTCGTCTTCAAGAGTCCGACAGCCAGCGGCAAGTCGAAGCCGCTCCCCTCCTTGCGTATGTCGGCCGGCGCTAAGTTGACCGTCACGTTCATGCGCGGCAGGCGGAAAGCCGAATTGGCCAGTGCGCTCAGTACGCGCTGCTTGCTTTCGCGCACGGCGTTGTCGGGGAGTCCGACCATAAAGAAGGTTGATTCCGTTCCGTCGCCGCCTTTCGTCAGAAAGGCATTCACTTCGAGCGTTACGGAGATGGCTTTTAGTCCGTTGAGCGCGGCACTGTTGATTTTGGCAAACATGCGGTTTTTCTTAAGATTTCAGGCTGAAAAAATGCGTGGGTCTTAGTGGACGACGGACTGCAATTGAGCGTCCCATTGACTGACGGGGAGATCGCGTGCGACAATGCGACCGTCTGTGTTGATGATGAAGCCCGAAGGCACGCCGCGCACGCCCAGCAGTCGGGCCAACGGCGTTTGAAAGACTTTGCCGTCGCAGACGAAAGCGCCTGTGTAGCCTAACGACTCAACGTATTTGCGCGCGTTTTCAGGATCCGGATCGAGACTGATGGCGACGACGTTTAGCCGGTTGGCGTATGTCGTCTGCAAGCGTTGCGCTTCGTTGAGTGCCGTCGTACTTTCGCTGCTCCATCTACCACACCAGAAAAGCAAGGTGGGCTTTCCGGTGAGCGAGGCTCGCGAGAGGGTTTTTCCGGCGAGCGTCTGCACGGAAAAATCAGGGAATGTACGCCCCACGGCGTAGGACTTGAGTGGGCGTAAGGCGGCATCCAGCGTGACCAAAGCTTTACTTTGTGGGAGTCCTTTGCGCAATAAGTTGAGCAATTCGAGGGCCACGTTGGCATCGGTCGCATCGTTGTCTACGTAATATTTGTAGTAGAGTGCGAGTCCGTCCAAACTTGTGGCGTGATCTCTAATATATTGCGTAGCGGCCATCAGTTGGTCGCTTTTTGTTTTCTTGACTTGCCGCTGCCGAAACTTGGTCAGGCGCTCGTTGAGTTCGCTTCCGCTGATGTCAACTTCGTCTAAGCGGCCGGCATCTCCGTCGATTTTGATCGTGGCGCCGGGTTCGCCGATGAAGGTCGTGGTCGTAGCGTTAGGGTAGAGGATTGTTAGCAGGCAGGCTTCAGGCAATTCTTTCTCCAACTTAAACTTTCCGCCGCTGATCGTAATGGTGTCGGGCTTTGAAAAGTCGCCTCCTTCGGCGTAAAGATAGCATTCGGCCTTGTCGAGGTGTTTTAATTTTCCCTCAATTCGGATGCGGCCCTTCTCCGGCCCGCAGGCGGTGAAGAGAACCAAGATGAAGAGTAATGAAAAGCTGATTCGCATAAGTGCACAATGGGAAAAATGCAGCCTCTCTGCACATCCGAATCAACTAAACCGCGGATGGCGAGAGGCTGTATTTGTTTATTTTACAGCTTGCTTATACTGTGGGTCGTTAAACAAGGCGGAAAATTCTAAATCGTTGGCAGCACGGCTGCGCAAAGCGGGATCTTTGTCGATCGCTTTCCGGAGATGCGTGAGCGCCGTCGAAGATTGGCGCATCCGCATCGCGAGAATGGCTTTGAGATAGTCGGTCGTAGCCGTCGGGCGAGCTATTTTTCGAGCGTCTCTTGCGCTGCTACGTAATCCTTATTGAGGATTTGCGCCAAAGCGGCTGAGTTGGATCTGACGCCCTTCAAATCGGCTGCTGCCTGTGCATAATTGCCGCGTGCAATATTGAGATTGCCGGCCACAGCGCCATAATTTTTGGCGGCTACGGCGCTTCCTAAATAATTTTCAGCGCCTTCGATATTGCCTTTAGCCAAAGAAAGGAGGGCGTAGTTGGCGTTTACTTCTGCCGCATTGCCTTTTCGCATCGCAGCTTGTCGGAGCCAATCTTCGGCCGCATTGAAGTCGGCGCGCTCATAAGCGGCAATGGCCAAATTATTGTAGGCTCTGTAGTCGTCAGGGTAGAGGCGCGTTGCCGTGCGGTAGATGTTTTCCTGCTCCGTCTTCGACTCCGTCAGCGTAGCATAGTAAAGGAGCTCTTCGATTGAAAGTTTCGAGGGGTCGGCAGCGTATTGCGCTTGTATTTCATCATCGCTGCGGCCGATCAGCAAGTAATTTATCGTCAGGCGAGCGCGGCGTAGTTCGGGCAAAATCTCATCTGCCAACTCGCGGAAGCCTGCTGAGAGGTTGCGAATTTGCCTTTCGCGCTCTTCGGGGTCGGGATAAAGGCTCAAAACGCGGAGAATAATGTCCTTATCTTGGATATTGCTCTGCGAAACGAGTTGCTGGAAGCCTTCCCAGTCTTCCGCCGTATATTTTGCCTCAACCTCGCCGGCCATTTTGAGCCGCTTCAGCTCTTGTTTCACGTAGTTTGCTGACGACGATTCGCGGTTTTTAGCCAAGTCAGTATTGAGTTTCATACCGCCATCCGGTGATGCGTAAGCCGAAACTTCGATGCTGCCCAACTCTAAGCTTTTTCCATCGGCTTTAATGTCTTTCAGCGTGCGAATAAAGTCTTGGATTGACGTCGTTTTTAGCTCCGAATTGCGAATTTTTGCTTGTTGAATGAGGTAGCGGATTTGCGCTTCTTGCTTCTGTTCCTTAGTATATTGGAAGGCGTCCTCACCCGGAGCCATCTGCGTCTCAGCGGCGGTACGCTCCAGCAAGGTAGCTGTAGCCAAAACGCCATATCCTACTTTCACTTCCTGTATATGCACCGCTTTTTTCCCAAGGTGGGCGTTGAAAGTGAGGAACAGCTCGCTCGAAGCCATTTCCGGCCGATAAGCGAAACTTGTTTTCATCATATAATTGCCGCCATTTGCGTAGCTCACCATTTGATCATTGCTCATGACATTCTCGCCTCTGAACGTGGCCGATGCGCCTTTGGCCTCGCCGTTCGCATAGCGCAATACCGGCGTAATGGTTACGACGGCTTTCTTCTTCATATATTTTGCCGGAAAGCGAGCTGCGATCGTAGCCGGCACTTTTCCGCCGGTTGCTTCGAGCGGTTGCGGCGTCACGGTAAAGCGATCAGCCGAAAGATTGCCAAGCTTGCTACAGGCCGTAAGCGTAAGCGTGGTGGCTAGGACTAAGGGGAAGGATAATTTGTTTCGCATATTGATATTCCAGTAAAGAAGTTTGATGGCAAATGTTTGATTTCAGGCTGCCGCTTAGGCCTTTTGAGCCGGTTGGGGCTTCTCGCCGAGGCGCCGGCAGCGCTTTCCGCCGGCCCAACAGTAGACGCCCAAAATAATAAACGGCAAACTCAGCAGCTGACCTTGGTTAATCCCGATGTAAGAGACCATCGTGCGCTCCCACGGCTCTTGCACTTCTTTGAGAAACTCAATGAAAAAGCGGAAAGAGAAGATGCACGTGAGCACCCAACCAAAGAACCAGCCCGTCGCGATCTTATCTTTGTATTGGCGATACAATAAAAGGCCGATGGGGAACAATATAAAATAGAACGCAGCCTCAAACAGCTGTCCCGGATAGCGGGCAAAATTTTCGTGGTTTTGCACAAAAATCACCCCAAGCGCCGACGTCGTCGGCTTGCCTACGATTTCAGAGTTCCAGAAGTTGCCCATACGTATGCAGGCCGCCGCTATCGGCGTAGCAATTGCGATATTGTCGAGCACACGCATCAAGTTGACCTTCGTCTTTCTGACGTAGAGCCACAAAGATATCATTAAGCCGAGCGTGCCGCCGTGACTGGCCAAACCCGTAAAGCCCGTAAACTGCCAATGTCCGTCGACCTTCACAGCAGGTAAGAAGATTTCGAGCGGATGTGTGAGAAAATAAGCCGGATCATAGAGCAGGCAGTGACCCAATCGTGCGCCGAGGATAATACCTACGAAGGCATAGATGAAAAGACTATCGAACTTCTCATCGCCAAGCCCTTGGCGCTTATAGAGTCTTTGTACGACGAGATAAGCGATCATTAGTCCGATCACCCACCAAAGGCCGTACCAGCGCACACCGTATCCGAAAATGTGAAAAGCGTATATATCAGGATCCCAAACCATAGTTTGTGTGTTTAAACGTTGAAGCGGAAGTGCATAATGTCGCCATCTTGCACGACGTATTCTTGCCCTCGATGTGGAGCAAGCCGGCTTCTTTCACGGCCGTTTCACTGCCGTATTTCAGATAGTCGTCATACTTGATAACCTCTGCACGAATAAAGCCGCGCTCAAAGTCGGTGTGGATCACGCCCGCACATTGCGGCGCTTTCCAGCCTTTGCGGTACGTCCAGGCCTTCACTTCCATTTCGCCGGCCGTGATAAACGTTTCGAGTTGCAACATCTTGTAAGCCGCCTTTATAAGACGGTTCACGCCGCTCTCATCCAGTCCCACGTCGTTCAGAAATTCGCGGCGCTCCTCGTAGGTTTCCAGTTCGGCGATGTCGGCTTCCGTCTGCGCAGCCACGACTAAGATCTCCGCGCCTTCTTCCTTCACTGCCTCGCGTACCTGTTCTACGTAAGCATTGCCCGTTGCCGCACTCGCCTCATCGACATTGCAGACATAAAGCACGGGTTTAGCCGTCAGCAGGAAGAGATCGTGGGCCGCTTTTTGCGCTTCCTTGGTCTCGAAACTCACCGTGCGCGCACTCTTGCCTTGATCCAGCGCTTCTTTATACGCCTTCAGCACTTCATACTCTACCTTGGCGTCCTTATTATTGCCCATTTGCGCAATTTTCTCCACCTTCGGCAAGCGGCTCTCAATGCTTTCTAAGTCTTTGAGTTGGAGTTCGGTGTCGATAATCGTTTTATCGCGAATCGGGTCCACACTTCCGTCTACGTGAACTACGTTATCGTCGTCAAAGCAGCGCAGGACGTGAATAATGGCATCCGTCTCGCGAATATTACCTAAGAATTGATTGCCCAATCCTTCACCTTTTGAGGCGCCTTTCACCAGACCGGCGATGTCGACGATCTCAACCGTGGTCGGCACGATGCGCCCCGGGTGAACAAGTTCGGCCAAGCGATTCAGACGCTCGTCGGGGACGGTGATGACGCCTACATTCGGTTCGATCGTGCAAAAGGGAAAATTTGCCGACTGCGCCTTAGCGTTGCTCAAGCAATTGAATAGTGTGGATTTGCCCACATTGGGCAGGCCTACGATGCCGCATTGTAAACTCATGAATCTTATCTCTTATCTTTGAAGTTTCCCCGCGCCGGCATCCGGCCGCACGGGCGGTCCGGCCGGATGGGATGGGGGAGAATATGCTTATAATAATGGTGGCCGACGCCCCATGCTGCCTTGCGAAGGAAGCGCGGCCGCCGCCTGATGTAGGGCAAATTTACGCTTTTTTCGGGAGATGCGCCCATTTGCGCGTCTCTATTTCCGCTTTCTTATGACTTCGCGCGGATCAGGACTGAACATCCCAATCGTCAGCGCCGGCGGTGGGGGAGCGCTGTTTGTACGGCGCGGCGAGCGTCTCCATCTCGTGCACCCGCCTGCCGAATGGGCTTGATGCGCATTGATAAAAGAGGCGGAAAAGGCTGCCGTTTGTCGGCCGATGCTCAAATAAAAATGAGGCCGAACGGATGAATGCCCGTATTGATCTGCTCCTTCACGCGGCCGGTCCAATCATAGCGAAAGACGTAGCCCTTTTGCGCATAGCCCGTCGCACTTGTATCGCCACACATAAAGATTTCGCCCGAAGCCGGATTGATTGCACCCGCGTCACGCTCCCCGGATAAGCCGAAAAATAATCTTTGCGCGCCGGCTGAGCGGAGATCATCATTCGGTTGTGGTACAGCGCCGAATTGATCTTTGTCTGATACGTCGTCCAGTCGGTCACAGAATTGACAACGACAAGGTCGTAGCCGTGCGTGGCTATATGTGTGCCGTCGCAGTAGTCGTGTGCAGCGCCGTCACTCCTAATCCACCAGATGCGCGACGGCGTTGCGCCATAGTCGCCTCGACAGACGACGTAGACCGTCCCATTGGCGTCGGCGCAGAGTTCGCCGGGGTTCATACCCACCTTGATTTCATCGCGCTTCTGCAAGGTCCGCGGGTCTAAACGCACCACGCGGAAGCCGTTGGCATAGCCTCCCGACGAATTATATCCGTCGGAAATGCTCACATATAGTAAGCCGTTAGCCCCCGCCAAAGCTGCCGGATTCGGCCCTACCGCTACGGAAGCCTGCTTGCTCCATGAGAGCGTATCAAAGCGCGTTACGTAGCCCGTATTGTCGGCTACGTAAACGCTTCCGGCGCCGGCGTAGACGGCTTCGGGCTGACTGATGCTGATCGTGGCTTTCTGGCGAAACGTCGTGCGGTCAATCACGCGCACAAGGTTGTCGCCGTAGACGGCAATATATAGGTTAGATCCATAGGCAATGCCGTTTTGCGGCGACATGCCCAAGCTATTACCGCCGTTGGCTTGCGCAAAGACGCCCTGCTGTTTGGTGTCGTGCTGAAAATCTACGTAATCCAAACTTCCCGGAAGGCTTGTGTAAGCATTGCCTTGGTTGATGATGACAACGCCCTGCCGCCCCGGCAAGTTTGGCTTGGGTAGGGGAGTGGGTTCGTCGCTCGTACAACTGCTCAGGATGGCGCCGGCGCCCATCAGGAGGCACACGGCGAGGCGAAATGGTCTGATTCGTTTCATCGTTGTTGATTTTTGAGGATACAAAGAAGTGGCCGGCGCGATCTTTCGTCGGCCCGTTTTTGCAAAGGTCTTACAATTTTTCGAGGTGGCCCCGTCTTGGCCTTAAAATATTGCGTTTTAGCAGCATAAAGTATAAAAACCATTTGTCTTATCGTGCCCTTTAGGATGCTTCTCGCTCCTTTGCCTTGCATTAAGTTCTCGCCGCTTTGTGCCTTTGATGGCGTTGCGGAAAAGTAGCGTAAAGTTGGCTGCGCGACAGACTGTATCGGGCGCGCTGCCGCCCCGCTTTCGCTTACCGTCATCAAGCCTTTGTCGTTTGGAGGGAGCAAACCATCGTTTGGTGGGAGCAAACTATGGTTTGGCGGCAGCATACGATCGTTTGGTGGGAGCAAACGAAACGCTGCTGCGGCAGATGGGGGACTTGAAGGCGGAGCCGGATCGATGAAAAGCGCCTTGGCTGCTCGATGCTGCGCTGAATGCTGGCGGGGCTAAGGGGGCGACGGCTGAAAATGCAAACCGGCAGGCCGTCGCGGCTTGCCGGTTTGCGCGTTTTTTCCATTTGGCGAGATTTTGCCTCGCTGAATCCGTGCATGTTGTGTGTTTTTGACTTATCTTTGCGCAATGACAATCGTATAATAATATGAAACTAACAAACAATATCCATTACGTCGGTGTAAACGACCGCGTGAAGCATCGCTTTGAAGGACTCTGGCTCTTGCCTCACGGTGTCTCTTACAACTCTTACCTTGTTGTTGACGAAAAAGTGGCGCTTATCGACACGGTAGAGGCTGATTTCTTCCCAATTTTCTTGGATAAATTCGCGAAATCTTGGGCGAGCGGCCCATAGATTACCTCGTCGTGAACCATATGGAGCCTGATCACTCCAGTAGTATAGCTTATATCCGCAAATACTACCCTGAAGTGAAGCTTGTGGGCAACAAGAAGACGTTTGATATGATTGGTGGCTTCTATGGATTGACCACAGAAGATGATGTAGAGGTTAAAGAGGGCTCAGAACTTTCGCTTGGCAACACGACGCTGCGCTTCCATCTCGTCCCGATGCTGCATTGGCCGGAGACGATGGTGACGTACTGCGTGGAGCAAAAGGTGCTCTTCTCGGGCGATGCGTTCGGCTGCTTCGGCGCTTTGAACGGCCACGTGCTCGATACTACGATGGACATCGAACGCTATATTCCGGAGATGGAGCGCTATTACGCGGCGATTCTTGGCAAATACGCGAAACCCGTACAGGCGGCGTTGAAGAAGTTGGGCGGATTGGAGATGAATATGATCTGCTCTACGCACGGCCCGGTTTGGACGGAGAATATTCCGCGCGTCATCGAGACGTATCACCGCTTGAGTGCGGGCGAAACGAGCGAGGGCGTAGTGATCTGCTATGGGTCAATGTATGGCAATACGCAACTCGTGGCGGAGGCTATCGCAGAGGGCGTGGCTGAAGCCGGTATCCGCAATATTATTGTTCACAACTTGAGCGTTTCGCAGCCGTCCGGCGTCTTGCGCGATGTGTTTAGATATCGCGGCGTGGCGATTGGCGGACCTACGTACAACACCGGACTCTTCTCTTGTGTGGATGAGTTCGTAAAACATTTGGCCGAACGCGAAGTAAGTCACCACAAGTTGGCTATTTTCGGCGGCTTCTCGTGGGCAGGACAAGCTGTAAAGATCCTGCGCGCTTACAATGAGACGATGAAAATGGAAGAAGTGGGCACAGGCCTTGAGTGGAAACAAGGCGCCAAGGCTGAAGTGCTCGAAAAAGCGCGTGAATTGGGCCGCCAACTCGGGGAGGCGGTGAAAAATCCCGCGTAATAATTGGACTGTTCTTGCTTATGAGTTTTCATAAGTTGAGTAGTGATTTTTCAGAATAATGGAATCGCACACTGACGTTAGTTTTCAGTGTGCGATTTCTATCTATTGTTGATGCAGCGCGCAGGGTAGGGCGCGTAAATCAGTGCGCCTCGAGCCAGTTCTTGCCCGTGCCGCAGTCGGCTTCTAAGGGGACGCTCATTTGATAAGCACTTTCCATTTCAGAAACGATGATGGCTTTCGCGCGTTCCAATTCTGCGGGCGGAATGCTGAAGTTTAATTCGTCGTGCACTTGTAGTATCATCTTGGTTTTCAACCCCTCTGCGCGCAACCTTTGATCGATGCGAATCATAGCCAACTTGATAATGTCGGCCGCCGTCCCTTGGATGGGCGCGTTCACAGCTACGCGCTCCGCATAGCCCCGCACGACGGCGTTGTGCGAATTGATGTCGGCCAAATATTGACGCCGCCCAAAAGCAGTTTCGATATAGCCGCGCCGGCGCGCTTTTTCGATGCTGCTATCCATATATTCCTTCACTTTAGGGTAAGTGGAGAAGTAATTATCTATGAGTTCGCGCGCCTCCGTCCGACTTACGTCCATCCGCTCTGCGAGCCCGAACGCCGAGATCCCGTAAATGATGCCGAAGTTTGCGGTTTTCGCCTTCCGGCGCTCGTCGCGGCTCACTTCCGACAAGTCCTTTTTGAAAATGCGTGCGGCCGTGGCGGCGTGAATGTCCTCCCCCTTCTTGAAAGCCTCGATCAGGTGCGGGTCTTTACTGAGATGGGCCATTATTCTCAACTCTATCTGCGAGTAGTCCGCACTGAAAAATACGTCGCCCGCTTCCGGAATAAACGCTTTCCGAATCTCGCGTCCGTCTTCCCCACGCACCGGAATATTTTGCAAGTTCGGGTTGCTCGAAGATAAGCGCCCCGTCGACGTAACCGCCTGATTAAATGTCGTGTGCAAGTGTCCCGTTTGCGGATTCACGAGTTTGGGCAAGGCTTCCACATACGTGCTCAACAGCTTCTTGAGTCCGCGATGCGCCAGTATCTTTCCGACAATTTCATGCTTGTGCGAGAGGCGCACGAGCACTTCTTCCGACGTCGAGTATTGGCCGCTCTTCGTCTTTTTCGCCTTCTCGTCGATTTTAAGTTCGCCGAAAAGCACCTCGCCCACTTGTTTCGGCGAGGTAATCATAAACGGGTGGCCCGCCAACTGATATATCTCCTCCTCCAGCTTGACCATACGCGCCGTAAACTCGCTGCTGATTTCTTGCAGCGCATTGGTGTCGAGGCAAACCCCGTTGCGCTCCATCCGCGCCAAGACCGGCATCAACGGCATCTCAATATCATAGAAAATTTTCTCAACCCCGTTCTCGCGCATCGCCTTTTCGAGCGGCGCCATCAGTCGCAGCGTGACGTCAGCGTCTTCGCAGGCGTACTCAAATACGTCTTTCGGGGCCAAATCTCCCATGTTGCGCTGCCCGCGTCCCTTCGGCCCGATCAACTGTTCGATCGGAATCGGACGATAGTTGAGATAGACGCTCGCCAAGTAGTCCATGTTGTGCGCCAGTTCCGGTTGCACCACATAATGCGCCAACATCGTGTCGAAAAGTCGCCCCTTCGGTTCCACCCCGTACGAAGCCAGCACCGTGAGGTCGTATTTCAGATTTTGCCCAACAATCAAAACGTCCGCCTTTTCCCAAAATGGGCGAAGGAGTTCCAAGCGCGCTTTGGCTGCATCTGTTTCACGTGAAACCGGAATGTACCATGCGCGCCCCGGAGCCGTAGAAAAACTCATACCGACCAATTTTGCCTTGATCGCCTCCTTATCTGTCGTCTCCGTATCTAACGCAACTTTTTCAAATGTCAATAATTGTGCACAAAAATTTCGTATTTCATCCTCGTTATCAAGCAGATGATATTCGTGATCTGTGTTTTCTAAGGTCGAAATACTGGATTCTTTTGCGTCGCCCGCATCTTCGTCCGCAAGCATCGCAAAGAGATCGCCTTGTATGGCTTGATTTTTTTGCAAATTTTGACTTTTCTGCCAGCGGCTCAAAAACGTGCGAAATTCGAGCGCTTCAAAAATCGGTTGCAGTTGGTCGAAGTCCGGCTCTGTCAATTTCCACGTTTCCCAATTTACGTCGAGCGGCACGTCCGTCTTGATTGTCGTCAAAAATTTCGAGAAACGGATTTTCTCCGCATTGTCTTCCACCTTTTGGCGTTGCGCCCCTTTCAACTCGTCCGTATGTTCGAGCAAGTTTTCAATACTTCCGAAGCGCTGAATCAAAGTAGTGGCCGTTTTGGGGCCCACGCCCGGACAACCCGGTATGTTATCGGCCGCATCACCCATCAAAGCCAAGTAGTCGATGACCTGTTTCGGATCTGTCAGCCCATATTTTTGGCAAACCTCTTCCACGCCCAAATTTCCCAAGGCGCATTGCCGTGTCCGGGCCGCTGCATCAGCACGTTCGGTTCTACCAATTGCGCATAATCTTTGTCGGGCGTGACCATTCTTACCTCAATACCCTCTGCCGCAGCCCGTTTAGCCACCGTTCCGATCACATCATCAGCCTCGAAGCCCTTCACCTCGATGATAGGAATATTGTAAGCGCGGATAATATCTTTAATGATGGGCACGGCGCGCTTAATATCCTCCGGTGTCGCTTCGCGCTGCGCTTTATAGTCAGGATAAGCCTCGTGGCGAAACGTAGGACCGGCCGGGTCAAACGCAATCGCGAGCATATCGGGCGCTTCTTTGCGCCGAATATCCTCCAGTGTATTTACAAAACCATAGATGGCCGACGTATTTTCTCCTTTCGAGTTGATACGCGGACTGCGTATGAGGGCATAATAAGCCCGATAAATAAGCGCGTAAGCGTCCAATAAGAAAAGTCTCTTCATGATTCAGTGCTGCGTAGGGCAGTTTCGTGGTCAAATTATCGGTAAATTTACGGAAAAGAATCCGTCTGTTGGCTTTTTATTCGTAATTTTGTCACCTAAACCAGCGAATGAAAGTGGACAAACTTGCTGAAATACGTCGCCCCATCGAGGCAGAACTTAACGAGTACGCCCGTCTTTTTGCCGAGTCCCTTACCCACGAAGATGATTATTTGGGTCAGGCGCTCAACTATGTGCGCCGGCGCAACGGCAAGATGATGCGGCCTATCTTAGTACTCCTCGCGGCCAAGGCTTTCGCGCCCATTAGCGAGAAAACCTTGCGCTCGGCCGTCACACTCGAACTCCTGCATACGGCCAGTTTGATCCACGACGATGTTGTCGATGATAGCGGTGAGCGGCGCGGACAAGCCAGCGTCAATGCCTTGTTTGGCAATAAGGTAGCCGTACTCGTAGGCGATTATCTCCTTTCCAAATCCCTACACCAAGCTTATCTCACTAACGACCTACGCATTGTTGAAATCGTAGCGCGCTTGGGTGGCACATTAGCTGAAGGCGAGGTGAAGCAACTGGCCAATATTCGTCAAGCCGTGGCCACGGAAGAGGCGTATTTCGACGTCATTCGTCACAAGACGGCTGCCCTTTTTGCGGCTTGTGCCCGCTTGGGAGCGATCAGTGCCGACTGCGCGCCGGCTACGGTAGAGCAGGCGGCCACGTTTGGCGAGATCATAGGCCTTTGCTTCCAGATACGCGACGATATATTTGATTATTACGACGACGAAATCATCGGCAAACCGACTGGTAACGATATGATGGAGGGCAAACTAACCCTGCCGGCCATCTATGCGCTTAACCATACAGACCGCACCGACGTGCAAACGTGGGTAGCCCACGTAAAAGCTCGCACGGCCACACCCGAAGAGATTAAAGTTTGGTTGATTTCACGAAAAGTTCAGGCGGAATCGACTATGCTCATCAGCGCATGGAGGAGCTTCGGGAAGAAGCCGATGAAGCGCTTAATGCTTTCCCCGATGAAGCTGTAAGGCGTTCATTAGCTGCTTATTTGGCGTACACGATTGATCGTAAATTATAATCAACCACTGGGCTTTCAACCGATCAGCCTTTGTTGAAGAATTTAAGTGTAGGACTTTCATGGGCGAAAGTCCTTTTTTTATCAACCCCAATTCGGTTTAAGGTCACCTCCTTTTTACTCAGGTTATAGCCCACAACGATTCTTTCGACCTGGTTTTAGGCCGAAGATTCATTGTTTCACGCAAGTATGTTTTGTTCCACAAAGCGGGTATACGAAAGTAGGTTGGGGAACTCTTCTTAAAGTTCTCGCCAGACGTAGAAGAGATAAAAATGTTTGAAATTGCGAAACGTATTGCTGTGGAACAAGACAAGAATGGTAATCATTTCTGCATCGCTCATTCTTCCCTTTCTATTGCGAGTTTTAGGGGTGTTTGGAGAGGGATTTGAAAGCGAAAGTGCTTTTTTGTTCAATTCCAACTCATATTCTTTGCAGAAATCGTCTACAATACAATAAATTTCCGTAAATTTGCTGATAAGCTTCATAGAGGATTGTTTTGTCATTATCTGTTTGATTTTCAACAATAAATATACGAAAAATAATCCTCTTTTGGGGCTTTTATTGAAACTATTTTTGAGGAAAAAGAAGAACTGCTTATCCCGAATTGGGGTTATTAAGTCCAACAATAAAAGAAGGAGGCAGAAACAACCACAACAAGAAAATAAAAGAGTAATTTTGCAATTGGAAGACAACTGTCAACTAACTATGTAGTTAAGAAAAGAACACGACAAGCCTTGCTGAACTTAGCAAATAAACTTGTCAAAGAAGAATGAAATTAAGAAACCAAAGTTGTCAACTAATTCTAGGACATTACAGTAAAGCCACTTATAAAGTTATCAATTCCAAAGCTTGGAATTTTATTTCCAAGGCTTGGAATTTTTTTCTCAACGTATAGGAAAAAAAGTTTCAAGCTTAGAAAAAGACAGGAATAAGTCTACAATTTGAAGAATAAACGAATTTGAAGTACCGAGATTACTCATACTAAAATAAAAATTTAGTTCTTGCCTAACGTAGAAGGAATAAAAATACTTGAGATTTCAGAACGTATTGCAGCAAAACAATACAAGGATGGTAATCACCCCCACATCACCCATTCTCCCCCTTCTCTTATCACGCTTTGAGCTATTGGGAAAGGGAGTTGAAAGAGAGTTTTTTTATTCCATTCCAATGCATATTCTTTGTAGTAATCGTCTGAAATACAAAATATTTCTGTAACTTTGTTCTCGGTTGCCATAGCAATTTTTTGTTTGTGTTTATTTGTATATCAACATCTTAATGTTACAATAAGTTTTGCTAATCACCAAATTTATAGACACTTATAATTCATCGAACCCACGTTATTATAAGAAAATATGATACAAAACATTGGGATTATCCTGACTTAATATTCTCCAAAGTACCTATGAAAAAGTATTTATACATTCTTTCGTTTTGTTTTTTGCAATATACGCTCTCGGGCTTTGCACAGAACAAACAAACCTCAATGTCAGACACAATAAAACTTCCCGAAGCAACTGTATTGGCAGAAAGACCATTTGTCCAACGTAAGGCTGACAGAATGATAGTCAGTATAGAACATCGCAAATTGTTAAAGGCATGTTCTCTTTCTAATATTTTGAGTTTGATTCCCGGTGTAAGTTATGATGGTGAAGGTAGTGTTACTATTATGGGGAATGGCATTAGGATATATGAAAATGGAAGAATGGTAAAACTAAGTGGTACGCAACTTAAAAGATATTTGTCTTCTTTACGCGGCAATGATATTAAGAGTTTAGAGATACTGCCTCAAGCAACAGCTGAGTATGATGCGGAAGGAGGAACGGGTATTCTTGTTATCAATCGGCAGAAGAAGCATGATTATGGACTTTCCGGTTATGGGGGTAGCGAATACGAACGAAAAAGTAAAAATTCATTCTCAGAATTTACGGGATTAACTTATTCGTGGGGAAACTTTGCGCTTTATGCCAATATGATGTTAGGCCGGTCGGAAAGTCTAAGTAAAATAGCCGAAAGTGACTATGGACGAAATATAACAGTTAATAGTATATCTGAAAGTACAGATAAAAGTCTTTACTATATACCTAAGTTGGGCTTGACTTTTATATATCCCCAAAGCAATATTTAGGTATTGAATGGTCTGGTAATTACGCAAAAGATTATGCCAATGACTGTTGGGTTCATTCTACTATTACCGACAATAGTCCTTATCCAACAAGCATTAAGAGTTATGCTCCATATACCTTAAGGCCTAATACCAATGATGTTACATTAAATTATGAATGGAAGACAGATACACTGGGAAGTAAACTAAATATCATTGCTGATTATGCCCGCAAAAGAGAACATGATTTGTATGAATATGAAAATAAATATACTTTAGGCATAAGTTCCGATAGTATTATATCTAAATCGCAACCCTCATTTGAGCGCATAGATGTATATAGTGCACAAGTAGACTTTGAAAAATATTTCAACCATCATCAGTTTACTCTTGGTGCCAAGTGTGTCTATGCCGGTATTGATTATATCAGTAAGTTATACCTCGGAAATACGACCTTAGGTGGAATATTATCAGAAGAGATTGACCAACGAGACGATTTCAATTATTTTGAGCAACGATATGCGATATATGGAATGTATAGGTACACATCACGATCTTGGGGTGTTCAAATGGGACTGCGTAACGAATATACGGAATGGAATACCCAACAAAGAGTAAAGACTCAATTACATAACAGTAGAAGCGACAATAACATCTTCCCATCATTCTTTGTGAAAAAAAACATGGGACAAGGAAATGCTTTGTCGCTTAGTTATACGCAATCGATAAATCGTCCGTCGTACCAAATGGTAAATCCATTTGTTTTTCATCTGTCTGAAACATCCTATAAGGAAGGTAATCCTTATTTAAAAGGTGAATTGCTATACAATGCAGCATTACAATTCGTTCTGAAATCAAGATATATTTTCTCGTTATCTGCGCTTTTTATCGATAGGAAAATTAATGAGGTATACGAACAGGTTGGAGAGAAACAAACACGCTACACATTAAAAAATGATGGAAATTCAAAGAGATTGGCTTTGTATATGGAAATACCCTTTACGTGGGGTATGTGGAATTGTAGAAATAATGCCGAACTAAGTCAGAGTTTATATCAGAATAGTGCTAAACGTATTCATGATTTTGGGGTTGTTCTATCGAGTTTTAATCGTTTTAGGTTGTCAAAACGACTTACTGCGATGGCAAATTTACGCTATATCAGGCATTATAAACAACTTTATCTTGTTCAAAAGACAGATTACTTTGGTGTAGATATTGAAGGAGATTATAGTTGTTTGAAGGACAAACTGAATATCAATTTTGGAGTAAAAGACTTGTTAAATAGCAGAGGAAAGAATCAACAAATATTCCGAAATAATAATTTGAACACCATTCAGACTTTAATTTTGTTTCACGAAAGTTCTTTGTTAGTGTAACGTTTAATTTCTCGGCCGGATTAAAACAAGCAAGCCAACATGATAAGACGCATTCTAATGGAGAAGAAAAAGAAAGAATGTAATGAGTAGCTTTCCTTCGATTAGGCAACATGATTGATACGCGAGTCTAGGTTAAGAAAGTACTTTTAAAAGTTAGCAATCTCGTTAGTTTTTTGTAACTTTTCAAAAGTTCGGCGGACGCCATATCATTTAAGTCTCATTTCGCGCGCTAATCAAGTCCTAAGCGCTCCATATCTTTTCCATAAAGGCGGTTGAACTCTCTTGACGACAACCCGTGGGCAAGATAAAGCTCTACGAAAGTCTTGTAGATATCAGGTTTTATAGTGTAAAAGTCCTCCATTCCACCTAAAGACTCGGGATAGGAAAGAACACGCTTAAAGAAGATCGGGACAGGATTATCCTTCGTTCCGTAGGTTGGGTCATTCCATTGCCGGCGGTTCACATAGGCTGAAAAACTATAGATGTTAGTGATAAAAGTCCATCGCTGAACTTCTAAGTCTTCATACCAAGTTTTTTCGCCACTGCCTCTTGGAACGACATTATAGCCGCCTTTAAAGGAAACAACACCTACATACTTCTTATATTCAGGTGCATAAAAGTAGATGAGATTATAAACAGCCGTTCGCGTTTGTGCTACACCCATAAACCACCCGCTTGTGGTAAAGACATCATACGTGTCTAAATCACGATAGTCTTTGGGCACTTTTACGACGATCGTGTCGGAGTTCTTTATATATGTGTCTGCATAAGGAATAGCCGACTTATTCCCGCCAATGGTAAATCGGGTTATGATAAAGATAAGCAGCGGCGCACCTATGAACATCGCCAAAATCGTCCCCGACGTTGAAGCAATGTAGGGAAATACTTTACGAAAGAAATTCGCCATTATCTGCAATAAAATACTATAGTTTCGCAAGCCCGCTGCGCGGAGTCTCATCTACTTCTCGTGCGCAGCGGGCTGAATATAGTCTTATTTTACCGTGATCAGATAGTAGTTTTTCTTGCCACGTTGTACGAGCAGATATTTGCCATCTAAGAGATCCTCTTCTGTAATGGTTTTATCAAAGGCGGAGAGCTTCTCTTTGTTCAGACTAACACCACCGCCCTGAACCAACTTACGCATCTCGCCCTTTGAGGCAAAGCATTGCGTCTTTCGGCAAACAGGTCAACGGCTTTAGCGCCCACGGCCTCGGCGCGCTCCACCTCAAAATGAGGCACACCGCTAAAGACGGCGAGCAAAGTCTTCTCATCAAGCTTCAGCAAACTCTCTTTTGTTGCTTTGCCAAAGAGGATTTCCGTGGCAGCCAGAGCTTTTTCGTATTCCTCGCGGCCGTGAACCATCACTGTCACCTCCTCGCCAAGACGGCGCTGCAATTGGCGGCGGCCGGGATCAAGGCTGTGTTCGGCGATCAGGGCTTCTACTTCTTCGCACCCCAGCAAGGTAAAGATCTTAATGTAGCGCGCAGCTTCTTCATCAGATACGTTAAGCCAGAACTGATAGAACTCGTAGGGTGTCGTGCGCTCTGCATCTAACCAAATATTGCCGCTTTCTGTTTTGCCAAACTTTCGACCATCGGCCTTCGTAATGAGGGGGCAAGTCAAAGCATACACCTCATTGTCGGGCCCTAACGTGCGGCGAATAAGTTCTGAGCCTGTCGTAATATTTCCCCACTGGTCGGAACCGCCCATCTGCAACTTACAATTCTTCGTCTTATACAGATAAAGGAAGTCGTAACCTTGCAGCAATTGGTAAGAAAACTCCGTAAACGAAAGGCCGTCGCGTGCTTCTCCGTTCAAACGCTTCTGCACACTGTCTTTCGCCATCATATAATTGACCGTAATATGCTTACCAATATCTCTCACAAACTCCAAGAAGGAATAATTTCATCCAATCGTAGTTGTTGACGAGCTCCGCAGCGTTCGGCGCATCTGAATTAAAGTCGAGGAAACGCTCTAATTGCTTCTTAATACCATTGATATTATGCGCAAGCGTCTCCTCATTCAAAAGGTTACGCTCTTGACTTTTCCCCGAGGGATCACCAATCATACCTGTCGCACCGCCGATCAGCGCCAACGGTTTATGGCCACAATGCTGAAAGAGGCGGAGCATCATCACGCCGCACAAGTGGCCAATGTGCAAAGAGTCGGCCGTCGGGTCAATACCAACGTAAGCCGTTACTCTTTCTTTTTGAATCAATTCTTCTGTTCCGGGCATGAGCTGATGCAACATCCCACGCCATCTTAATTCTTCTACGAAATTCATCGAACTGTCTATTTTACAATTTGCCGACAAAGTTAGCACAAACCAAGAAAAAGGCAAAACGAAGGCCCTCACTCTTGCTGCTGAAGATGCAGTCCCCACCAAGCAGTGCCCACGCTTCATTTTAAGTTGACTTGTCATTGTTTACAAAGGCATTGATCACGCTTTCATCGCTCTCCTTTCCGAATAAACGGCCACCCAGGCGCACCTTTCATTTAGAAAGATAAGGCTGTGAAGACCCCGAGGCGATGAAGTACCGACAAACGCCCCTTATAAATTGCGTCAGACTAAAAACATAAAACGCGAAAATCATACATGACACATAAATACTGAATAGCAAGCGACTAAATGCAGATAAAAAAAGAACGACAAACGACTGACAATTCATCAGTCCGCCATTTTATATGGCTCACCCGCCTTATGCCACCGGCTACGCTTGAGCAGCAAACGACGACACACCTGTCCCGCACCTTTCCGACAAAGACTTTGGACACAAAATGCAAGAGGAACGGCGATAATAGACGGTGATCCAAACGGCGCTCAACTGATTTGTTTTTCGTTTGGTGCAGCCAAACTATGGTTTGGTGCCGGCAAACGATGGTTTGACACGAGCAAACGATGGTTTGGCGCCGGCAAACGATAAAAAGGCGACATCCAAATAAGCAAACAAAAAGATGCAGCGACTCGAAATCGTCGCATAAATAATTTGATTTTCAATACCTATCTACGCATCGACAGATAAAAACAGTCGGTATGGCGACAGCACAATTGCAGGGTTGGCTTTAGGGAGGTAAAACCGAGCTTAACTGTAAGTCTCCTCTTATTGCCGGCTATCTTTTCCCATTCCACCAAACAGCAATTTTAAGATTTCAAGGCCATTATCTTACGATTAAACCACCGATTATTTATCTGTAAGAAAAAAAAGACAGGCACTAAAAACTGCCATTTCTCTACATCGTCTATCGTATCACCTGCATAGCCGCTGCATTTTCGCTGCTACGGCTCCGCAAATGCGACTAAAACAGGCCAAATCCATCCGGCTTGTCCAAAAAGTCTTTATGCGCCAAAAATCATCGATTTCAACGAAGTTTATAGCCATTACTATGTCTTCTAAAAAGCTCGTTTTCTTGCGGTTTCATCGGAGCAAAGACTGTTGCACTGCGATAGCCCTGAAGGCTTCTAAATATAAGGCATCCGATAGGTCGGAAGTAACAGACTGCTGCTTGAAGTCTGCGAGGTTAGATACAGTCATTTAGAAAAAATTTGGTAACTTTGTTCGCTTTAATTGAAAGTAATGCTGTATGACTCCTGATTTCTCCTACGACGTTTTGGTTATTGGGGCCGGCCACGCCGGCTGCGAAGCGGCGTATGCTGCAGCAACGATGGGCGCAAACACGTGCCTCATCACGATTGATATGAATAAGATCGCGCAGATGAGTTGCAATCCGGCCATAGGTGGGATTGCCAAAGGGCAAATCGTGCGAGAAATCGATGCGCTCGGCGGATTGATGGGGGGAAATCACAGACTTGGCAACGATACAGTTTCGTATGCTTAACCGCTCTAAAGGACCGGCTATGTGGAGCCCGCGTGCACAGTGCGACCGAATGCAATATAGTTTAGCAATGCGCGAACGCTTGGAGCAAACGCCCAACCTTCACATTTGGCAAGATGAGGTGACGGAACTTTTAGTGGAGCACGAACGAGTCGTAGGCGTACGCACGATTTGGGATATTGTATTTCAAGCAAAAGCAGTTATTATTACGGCCGGTACATTCCTCAACGGTCTGATGCACATTGGGCGCAAAATGGTTGAAGGCGGGCGATGCGCTGAGCCGGCAGCGAAGTTTTTAACCGATTCCATCGCGAAACAGGGCATTTCTTTTGCGCGAATGAAAACGGGAACGCCCGTGCGCATTGATGCGCGCTCAGTTCATTTCGATGAAATGGAAATTGAGCCTGGCGAAACGGATCATCACCGTTTCAGCTATATAAGTACTGAGCGAAAACTGAAACAGATGGTCTGCTGGACTTGCTATACGAATCCGGAAGTCCACGCTGTTTTGGAAAAAGCGCTCCCCGATTCTCCATTATATAATGGTCAGATTGACAGCATCGGCCCGCGCTACTGCCCAAGCATAGAAACAAAACTTGTAACCTTCCCGGATCGGGAGCAACACCCGCTCTTCTTGGAGCCGGAGGGAACTTCAACAAACGAACTCTACCTCAACGGCTTCTCTTCGAGCCTTCCGCTCCACGCGCAGTTGGAGGCGCTAAGAAAGATTCCGTGCTTCCGCGATGTGGCGTTGTTCCGGCCGGGCTACGCAATAGAATATGACTTCTTCGATCCAACGCAACTCAAGCATACGCTGGAATCGAAAGTTGTCAATGGTCTCTTCCTCGCCGGACAAGTAAATGGCACGACCGGCTATGAAGAAGCGGCTGGCCAAGGCTTTGTTGCCGGCATCAATGCTGTGCTCCTCCTCAGCGGCCGTCCGGCATTCACGCTACGAAGAGACGAAGCCTATATTGGCGTGCTCATCGATGATTTAGTCACGAAAGGCGTGGACGAACCATATCGTATGTTTACGTCACGCGCGGAGTATCGCATTTGCTCCGACAAGACAATGCGGACATTCGTCTCACACCCTATGCGATTCAATTTGGTTTAGCTTCTTCTGAACGGATTCATCGGTTTGAATCTAAGAAAGCACAACTCGAAACTATTATAACAACGGCGCAGCATACATCGATTAAACCGGACAATATTAATACATATCTCGAAGAAATCGGAAGCACGCCACTCCGCCGTGGATGCAAAGCTTACGATCTTGTAACTAGGCCGGAAATTACTTTGTTCGAACTCGCCAAACATACGCCGGCACTTTCCAAAACATTAAACTCAGTTTCATCGGATCGCGAAGAAACGATTGAAGCGGCAGAAATAGAAATAAAATACAGCGGCTACATCGCTCGAGAGCGCCAATTAGCCGATAAAATACAGCGCTTAGAAAACATAAAAATACGTGGCATCTTCGATTATTCTACATTACACCAGCTATCAACAGAAGCGCGCCAAAAACTTTCAAAGATTGACCCGGAAACATTGGCGCAAGCAAGTCGTATTCCCGGCATTTCACCTTCTGACATAAGCGTCCTTTTACTTTTAAGTGGACGATAAAAAGCGTAAACGGAAACATATCATAGATAAAGATAAAACGACGATGGAATCGCACAAAACAAAGAAATATGGGAACGAGTTCCACGTGAAACAAAATAAAGAGAATACTACCAAACACAACGTTTTATGAACGAAAAACTGTTACTCGAGAATCTAAGAAACGTACCTGATTATCCTAAAAAGGGAATCCAATTCCAAGATGTCTCCACGCTCTTCAAGAATCCTTTTTGCATCCAAGAGATGAAGCGTGAGTTGGTTCGCCTTTATGAAGACAAGGGCATCACAAAAGTGGTCGGCATAGAATCGCGCGGCTTTGTTATGGGTGCGATCTTAGCAGCAGAATTAGGTGCAGGTTTCGTAATGGCGCGTAAGCCGGGAAAATTGCCTGCTGAGACTTTTAAAGAAACTTACGAGAAAGAGTATGGCTACGATGAAATCGAAATCCACTCGGACGCGATCACATCCGAAGATACTGTACTCATACACGATGATCTTTGGCTACGGGCGGAAGTATGGAGGCTGTGTACAAATTGTGCCAGCGTTTTAATCCGCGCCACATCTATATTAACTTTCTCATCGAGCTTGCGATGGAAGGCTTAAACGGGCGTGAGTTCCTTGGCTCGAATAAAGATATCACGACGCTTATCACCGTCAGCCGATAAAAGAACTTCGGCGGCACCAAACGGCGCAAGGATTTTGGAGTATGACGAAAGAAGAAACGACGGCCATAAAAGAATATCTAAAAGGCATTGTCAGCAATTTGCCCGAAAAGCCCGGCTGCTATCAATATTTGAACGCAGACGGGAAGATTATATATGTGGGCAAGGCAAAGAACCTTAAGCGCCGCGTTTCGTCCTATTTTACTAATCCGAAGCAAACTTTTAAGACGCAACATCTCGTTCCGAAGATTCGTGACATTCGTTACGTTGTCGTCAACACAGAAGAGGACGCGCTACTTTTGGAAAACAACCTGATCAAGCGCTACAAGCCCCACTACAACGTCTTGCTGAAGGACGACAAAACCTACCCGTCCATCGCCATCAGCAACGAATATCTGCCGCGCGTTTTCAAAGTGAGGAAGCGCGCGGGCAAAGGCGCGACATTCTTTGGCCCATATAGTCACGTCCCAACAATGTATGCACTGCTTGAACTCTGCCACAAACTTTATCGGCCTCGGCCTTGCCGCACGCCAATGACGAAAGAAGGCGTTGAAAGCGGGAAATACGATCTCTGTCTCGAATACCACATTGGCAATTGTGCAGCGCCGTGCGTCGGGAAGCAGACTTGGGACGACTACAACAAGAACATTGCCGCCTGCAAAGAGATTTTGCGCGGCAACACCGCAGAATTGGGAGCGCAACATCAAGGCCCGAATGCTCGAAGAAGCCGAATATTTACGCTTTGAAGCCGCCGAAGCACTCAAACAACAATACTTATTGCTCTCCAATTATCGCGCCAAAAGCGAAATTGTCTCCAGCGTAATCCACAACCTCGATGTTTTCAACATTGAGAGTGAGGAAAAAGTGGCCTACATCAACTATCTGCACGTAACGAACGGCAACATCACACAGGCCTTCACATTTGAATATAAGAAGCGTTTGGGCGAGAGCGACGAAGAACTGCTTTCGCTCGGTATTGTCGAAATGCGCGCGCGCTACCACAGCCAATCAACCGAAATAGTCGTGCCTTTCGCTTTAGATTTACCGGAAAGTTACGCCACACAGACAATTCCGCAAAAAGGAGATAAGAAAAAACTCCTCGAACTGTCCAAACTCAACGTCAAACAATACAAGTTTGACCGCCTCAAACAAGCCGACAAACTCAATCCGGAGCAAAAATCCGTACGCTTGATGCAAGAAATACAGCGCGAATTAGGCCTGTCACAACTCCCCTACCGCATAGAATTATTCGACAATTCAAACCTGCAAGGAAGCGATGCCGTAGCCGCCTGCGTAGTCTTCGAAAAATTGCGCCCGGCAAAGAAAGCATACCGCAAGTACAATATAAAAACCGTCAGCGGGCCCGACGATTATGCCTCGATGCAAGAAGTCGTGCGCAGGCGTTACACCCGCCTGATCGAAGAAGGACAGCCACTGCCGAACCTCATCATAGCTGATGGCGGAAAGGGGCAAATGGAAGTCATACGCCAAGTTGTGGAGGACGAACTCAAGCTCTCCATCCCCATTGCCGGTTTAGCGAAAGATGCCCACCACCGCACGCGCGAACTCCTCTTTGGTTTCCCGCCTTTAAGCATAGGAATGAAAGCCGACAGTTATCTTTTTCGCCTCCTGACGAGCATGCAAGACGAAGTACATCGCTTCGCCATCACCTTCCATCGCCAAAAGCGCAGCAAGCGTCAGACCGCCTCGCGCTTAGATCAAATAGCCGGCGTAGGCGAGAAGACAAAATCCCTACTCCTGCAAAAATTTGGCAGCCTGAAGCGCATTGAAGAAGCCACCTGCCCCCAGCTGCAAGCCGTCTTAGGCACAAAAAGAGGAACCAAACTCTTCGAAAACCTCCACCAAATGGCTGCCAATCAGGAATAAAAGCTTACTTTTGTTCGACGTGAGCGCTCCCTCGCTCTATCAAAGCAACGATAGCAAGAATGAAGACAGTAATCCAGCGCGTCAAATACGCCTCCGTCACCATCGAGGGTAAAGTTACGGCCCATATTGATCAAGGCCTGCTGATCCTCCTCGGCATCACGACCGACGACGACCGCGCCGCAGCCGATTGGCTCGCCCGCAAAGCCGCCGCACTCCGCATTTTCGACGACGAGAACGGCGTAATGAATAAGGACATACAAGAGATTGACGGCCAAATCTTAGTTGTGAGTCAGTTTACCCTACTCGCGAGTTACAAGAAAGGCAACCGCCCCTCATACATCCACGCCGCCGGCCACGAAACGGCCATTCCGCTTTACGAGCACTTCATCGCCCAACTTTCCGCGCTGATCAACAAGCCCATAGCCACGGGCACGTTTGGCGCAGATATGAAAATTGAACTCCTCAATGATGGCCCTGTCACCATTTGTATGGACACCAACCACAAGAATAAGCAAGGGCACTCTAAAGTTTCACCCTATAATGAATAAATCCTTATCCGACCCCACCGATAGTCCGACGCTACACGAAGCACAAGCCCTTGTGGATACGTGGATCAAGACCTACGGCGTCCGCTACTTTAGCGAACTCACCAATATGGCCTGCCTGACCGAGGAAGTCGGCGAATTGGCCCGCATCATCGCCCGCCGCTACGGCGACCAATCGTTTAAGGCCGGCGAAACGCAAGATCCGGCCGACGAAATGGCCGATATTCTTTGGGTACTCCTCTGTTTGGCCAACCAGACGGGCACAGACCTCAGCGAAGCCTTTCGCCGCAATCTCGAGAAGAAGACTCGGCGCGACGGCACACGCCATTTGAACAATCCAAAACTAAAAAACAATACACCACAATAACATGACACTACACGAACACCATCATGATCACGCGCACGAAAATGGCGCTGACAAATACGAACAAGCATTCAGCAAGTACAACCTCCACCTGCACGACGAAAACGTCGCAGAACGCGTAAAAACCCTATTAGCGAGCGCGCGGGAGCAGTATAACACGCCCGAAGTATTAGAATTTCTCCTCAGCACCGTAGAATTGACTACGCTTAAGGTGACGGATAGCGACGAAAGCGTACTGCGCATGGTCGAGAAATACAACCGCGTGGCCGAAGATTACCCCACACTCCCTCACTTCGCCTCTATTTGCGTCTACCCACGCTTTGCACAAATCGTAGCACAGTCGCTCGAGGTAGAAGGCACGGAGGTAGCCTCCGTTGTGGGCGCATTCCCCTCATCGCAGTCTTTTATAGAAATCAAAACGGCTGAAACGGCCCTCGCCGTACACGATGGTGCGACGGAGTGCGATATGGTGCTGAGCGTTGGCGCCTTTCTTTCGGGCGACTACGAGACGTGTGCCGACGAGATCAGCGAGATTAAGGCGGCTTGCGGTGAGGCTCAACTCAAAGTGATCTTGGAAACGGGCGCACTACAAACGGCTGAAAACATCAAACGGGCAAGCATTCTTTCAATGTATGCCGGTGCAGATTTCATCAAGACGTCTACGGGTAAAATCGAGCCTTGCGCTACGCCTGAGGCGGCTTACGTGATGTGCGAGGCCATCAAGGAGTATCACGCACAAACGGGGCGTATGGTCGGTTTCAAGGCTGCCGGTGGCGTCAGCACTCCGGAAGATGCACTCAACTACTATACGATCGTCCGCGAACTCTTGGGCGAAGATTGGTTGAAGGCGAATTTGTTCCGCATCGGTACGAGCTCGCTCGCTTCGCGCTTGATCAAAGCCGTCACGGGCGAGGATGTAGGCAAGTTTTAAGCCCGCTCGCCGCCTTACGGCGCACGCATAGCGCTACATACCCGATTAGGCGTTTCGACGCGTCTGATCGGGCATTTTTGTATACTAAAACGCGTCCGGAATATCTTTTATGGTGGCGTAAACCTGCTGTCCTATAATGCGGACGAAGCGAAACGCAGTAAACGTTTATGGGTAAATGGGCTACGCATACTTGCTTTATTCCTACGGGAGTGTATTTTCAGACGCCTAAGGGCGCGTTTTGAATCACCTAATGCGGTATGGATGAGTTTGCGCTCACGATAAAAAAGGTGTACGCTCACGAGCGTAAGGGTTTATGCTCGTGATAAAAAGGTATACGCTCGTGAGCGTACACACCTTAATCAAGTCGTCAGCGCAGGTAAGCGGGTTATTGTGGGCGTAAAATCTTATCATTATGTGTAGGGTGATTGTATTATCTAATTGATTATGTGTGGTTTATCATTTCATACTTAGATTCGGACGATTTGAAAGACCAAGCCTAAGGGATTACTCAAATGGGGCGTGTCGCAGACAGGGTTAAAGTGCTTTTCACTTTAACCCTGCCTTGCCAAAAGACTAACCCCAATGGGGCTATGTGTGGCGTGAAACAATGAATCTTCGGCCTACAGCCAGGTCGAAAGAATCGTTGTGGACTATAAACTGAGGAATAAAAGAGGGGACCTTAAACCGAATTGGGGTTATAAGCTTCATTCCGGTTGTCTCTCAGCTCAGGATACATCAACCAAGCACGCTCGTGGAATTCAAGGTAAGCTTGTAAGTCGCCTGCGTTGTATAAGCGATGATCTTGCGCAGAAAAAGCCTCTGTTTCTGCTTGTAAGGTATTCTCTAAAATGGCCATTGCTTATTGTTTTGAAGGCGCTTTGTCTGCTTTATATGCACCATTTTACGTACTCCATTATATCTCTTGGCGCCGCCGAGGGATAGGGCGGCCGGCGATGCGTGCAAAGCATCAGGGAAGGTGGATGAGGGTAGCGCTGCCTTTGACGGCGTAGACGCCCTCGCAGATCGCTGCATCGTGGCGCGCAAGAGGGGTGTCGTCGATCAAGCAGTCGGTGAGGGCGAAAAGGATCGTCCGGCCGTTTGGAAGGGTAGAGCAGTTGTCGAGTGCTATGCGCGCCGTGATGGGTAAGTCGCGGCGGACAATTACGTTGAAGTCTACCGCGCCCGGCGTGTTGCGAGAGCGCATAGGTTGCGCACCATCAAACTCAAATAGGTCAGTAGCAGATAGCTTTACCGCATTCTCTTCGCCCACAGCTCCATTTTCCGCCGCCGATTGCGACTCGGATGCGCCCGGATAGAGCACGATCTCTCCATTTAAAGGCATAAGATAGCGCCGATAACCCGTGAAGTCGGAAAAATTGCTCTCCGGCGTATCGATGACTGCTGAAGAAATACGGAGGTCAAAGTTGCGTGCGGCGAGACTTGCCGTCGCCGGAAAAATGCAGATCTCGCGGGTTATGCCGCCTGACCACTGCGTCGTTTTGTAAGTTGCTTGACGAATAATCTGTATCATCTTCTTTATATAAAATTGGCCGCCGCAAAGAGCGTGCGGCGGCCGGTAAAATAGTTTTATGTCATTGTTGAGCGATCAAAGGTCGCGTGCTACGCGGAAACCAACGTTGTCAGCCGTCATTGTCTTAAAATCGCTGAAGCGGTTTGCACTGCGTGCGAAGCGAGCATCGTGACCCCAGCTTCCGCCTCGCAAGACCATTTCGTTGCCGCTCTCCGGCCCTTTTGGGTCAGTAACGGGATCCGATGGGTATGCATCGTATACATCAGCGCACCATTCGTAGATATTGCCGTGCATATCGCAGATGCCCCAAGCGTTTTCATTATCTAATTCGTCGACCTCAGTTGTGCGTCCGCGGTAGACGCCTTCAGGATAATCCTTGTAAGGCGCATAGCCATCGTAGTTAGCTTGATCCGTCGTGATATTATCGCCCGTAGAGAACGGCGTCGTAGTGCCTGCACGGCAAGCATACTCCCATTCCGCCTCGGTGACAAGGCGGCAGCCCGCCCATTCACAGAAGGCTTGCGCATCGTTCCAGCTTACGTCGACAACCGGACGCTTGCCGCGACCCCAGTTGAAGTCTTTCGGCTTTTCGCGCCCCGTAGCTTCGCAGAATTTGTCGTATTGTTCGAATGTAATAGGGTATTTGCTGATGTAAAAGGGTTTAGATAAAGTTACCTTGTGCAGCCCCTCGTCCGGATCGGCTCCATCTTCGCCGGCCGGGCTACCCATGTTAAACGTGCCGGCGTCTAATTTAATCCATTTAATCCCGATTGCTTCGGCCGGATCTTGAGGCTTAGTTGCTTCAAAGAAGGTTACATCGGTCACATTCTTTACAGCCATCGTATCCTTCGTACCATTAGAAAGCGTGATGACCATATTCCAATTTTGAGCAAACAAGTTGCTTGCTGCTGCAAGAAAGGCTGCAGCCGTTAAGAGTAATGATTTTCGTCTCATCGTAAAATATTTAATATGGTTTTGTTAGGAAATCCATTTTAGGCACACGATTGTTAAGGTCGCTCGCTGCGTACAGCAAAGGCTAAAGGTGTGATTTTCGGAAGTAAAGGTAGAGATATTTTTTATTATACAAATATTTTGCAAGTACTTTTTCCTCTTTAACTTGCTTTTTTCTCTCTTTTTTTGCTGCTGAGGCCTCATCTTTGGCTGAAAAAGGCTGATTACCGGCAGCAAATCAAAGTAAAAAAATAACGGCCAAAGTTGGCTGCCTCTAGCTCAATGCCTACCTTTGCAGCGCACATTTCGGGCCCGACCGGATTTGACAGCGGGACGAGGTGGTGCGTAAGCACGCAGTGCGCCTGAGGGTGGGCACTTTAATATCGGCCTTCAACAATTTAACTGGCGAAAACAATTATGCTCTCGCTGCTTGATCGAAGTATAGTACATCAAAGCTTTATCCGTTCACGGCGTGAGCGGACGAGACATCACTCCGAAGCTCTTTTTCCGAAGCTCGCGGGCATAGTGGTGCAGACAAATCGGGAATAGTTGCGCTTGGCCTCGCAAGCGCGGCGAAAATTTAGAGGATAAGGTGGCGTAAGAGTTGCTCTGCACTTAGCGTTGCTCGAAAACAATGGCAGAGATAAGCGTGTAGAAAGCGTATGATTTCCCCGTTTGGACGAGGGTTCGATCCCCTCCGGGTCCACGCCTGCGTCTTTTTGACGTACACAAGTAGAAAAGCGCCTGTCGATGACTATTAGTTTAGTCGGCAGGCGCTTTTTTTGTGGGCCGTGTTCCTCTATAATATATAATGTCTTCCGCCTTTTGTGGCGAAGGTTGGCCGGTCGAAGGGTCGGCCGACTCATCCTGAGAAGCCATAACGGAAAAAGCTCCCGCAACCGAGTGGCAGTTGCGAGAGCTTGTCTGTTGTCTATGAAAATCTCAGAGAGATTTAGAGTTGGTCCTCTTCTGGATGTTTGTCCAAGAAAGAAACCAGCATCCAAACGTTCTTCTCTTGTCCAACGAGGAAGTCGTCCATCAGAGCTACCGTAGCTTCATCACTATATTCACCGGCCAAGTCTACAATCTTGCGTTCTTGTGCAATGAGGTTGCCGAGGTTTTCTAGCACACGGCGTAGGCCATCCTTGCCTTTCAAAGGCAAATTACCATCTTCTTTAATGTTAGATGTCTTCAAATATTCGCTGAAGCGATTTTCAGGCGTATAACCCAATTGCAAGATGCGTTCTGCGATTTCATCAATCTTTTCTGCCGCGTCGTTGTAAAGCTCTTCATATTTTGCGTGCAGGGTGAAGAATCCTTTGCCCTTTACGTTCCAGTGGAAGCCGCGGAGGTTAGTGTAGAAGATCTGATAATCGGCCAATAATTGTTTGAGAGCAGCCACAACGCTTTCAACTTTTTTTTCATCTAAATGTAGATAATCCAATGTCTTCATAAGTTTTATGTTCTAAATTGTTCTGAGAGAATAGCAGATTTTCCGCTTTCGTTCATCGACAAATATAAGTCAATCAAAAAGAGGATGCAAATGTTTTGTTGACATTCTGTTTATTTCCGATCTTCATCTGCGATTTTATAAAAACTATATGCGCAATATCTGTCGTTGCTATATGAAGATTGCATTTTGGTGCGTTATTCGGCGACGCATAAAGCGAGGCGTAATCTATTCCTCTTTTCTTCTTCCCGTTTCTTGTGTCCAAATAAACAGAACTGAGGCTGTTTTAGTTTGTGCCGATGCTCTTGGTATATGTTTGCCCATTCTGTTATCCACACTACGCTGAGATGGACGTCTGCGGTAAAACTTTACGTAACACGGCGCGAGAAAGGTCGAATCGGTCTGCTGCACCCCATTGTTGGGGTGAGAAAGCTTGTGAGACGAATTAAAGGCACAATTTTTTTCGTGCGAAAAAGAAAAAAGCACTTTTTCTTGAAAAAATACCGCCTCAAGCACCTTGAAAATGCGTAAAACTTAAACGCAGGTTGGGCGCCGAATACTCGAAAATGATTACCCGTCGCGAAGTGTCGGGAAAAAGAAGTGGGTGACAAGTATCGGTAGGCGTCCCTTTATGGCCGTTTTGTCTGCGCTGCTTTTTGCGCCGATTGGGGTGCGCCTTGAGCGAAGTTTGTACCGGTTTTCCGAACGTTGACTTTTTCAGAAGAATGGGGAAGAATAAGATCGTTACCCCAAAGCCGAGTCTGCTTGCCGGCAAGCGCCTTTGCTTGCAGGGCGGGCGGCCCACTGTATAAAGCCAGAAAAGGCCGACTTACCAAAAGTCGGCCCTTTTCGGAACATAACAATTTAAATTTTCTACTCAACTCAGAACGGCCGTTTCCGCATCTCCCGACGAGTGGCGTACCGTTTCCACAAAGTAATGCTGTGGTGCTGAATCTGATTGCAAAGGTACGCTTGTTGATTATCCGGTGCAATACCTAAAAATGTGGATTTTTGAATTTTAGCCGGAAAAAAGCGGGATCTTTCAGAATTGATACGTGAGTGTGACGAGCGCCGTTACGTTGCGATCGCCCGTCGCATTGAATTTTGTCAGGCCCAAATCAGTCTCGATACCCAGCGTCAGGTGCGAAGGCAACTGATAGCCTAAGCCTATGGTCAGTCCGCCGTCGAAGCGATGCGTCCCGTGCTCTTTGAATGTCTGCGTATCATAATAGAGCTTCCGCGAACCAATCTGCCCCACGTCGCCTCGCGTCGTCTGCTTTCCACCGAGCCCGTAAGCCACATAAGGCCCTGCGGAAGCCACGATGTAATGCCCGGCTGAGAGGCGAAAGTAATAATTAAAGACGAGCGGGAGTTCGAGATAATTTGCCGTTGTCGTTCGATTTCGGATTCCCATTATCGGGTTGCCGTCTTTGTCTACAGCCTGCGAGCCATCGTCCTCACGAAAATAGACCCGCTGATTGTGATTCTTCCAGCCTTTGGCGTAGAATACGAGCGAGGGCGCGAACGTCAGACTTTGCGATAGCTCAAACTCGACACCCAGTCCGGCCTTAAACGACCCAACAGGCGTTGCATCATTATAATGTGTAGCCACGCCGCCGCCTATGCGCATTTGGAAGTTTTGCGCCCGCACGCCGGCTGCCGACAAAATCAAAAGTGTTGCTAAGAAAAACCTGCTCATAAGCGTAAAGATAAAGAGATGAAATGCCTATTTCTTGTTGTCGTTGTTGAAGAATTGCCGCCAGTCGCTCTGCGTATCCTCGTGCGATTTGCTGCTTTTACGGCGCTCTCCGCGGGGCGCTTTACGCTCGCTGCGGCGTCCGGCATATTCCTCGTGAGCCGGTTTTCGCTTACGGCCGCGTGCTTTCTCCTCGCCGCCTTCGGGGTTCACCCTGTCGGCCGCATCTACGACAACGGGGCGGTTGCCTACCTTGACGCGCGCCATTTTTTTGAGTACGATCGGTGCGTCCTCTTCAGGCACTTCAAAGAACGAGCAATTGTTGGTCAGATCTATACGCCCGATCTGAATTTTCCCCTTCACGTAGCGATTGATCAGATTGATGATCTCCCGCGCATAGAAGTTGTCGCGTTTACCTAAGTTGATAAAGAGCCGTGCATAACCCGGGTCGGCCTTGTGCGGGCCGCGCTCGCGCCGCTCGCTGCGGTTGCGCTCTCGGCGCGCCTCCGGCGTGTCGCCCTTCCCGCCCGGTTGGATGATCTCCGGCGCATTGGCATAATACTTAAGGAAGCGACCAAAAGCATCGCTCACCAAGCGGCGTATGAGGTCTTCCTTAGAGAGCCAATCCAATTTGCGGAACACTTCCGGCAAGAACGGGGCAATTTGCGTTTCGTCGACTTCCACGTGCTCCAGGTGGTCCATCACGTGATACAACTGCTTCGTGCAAATCTCTTTCGGCTCGGGGAGCACGCCCACTTCAAATTGTTTACCGATCGTGCGCTCGATGTTGCGTATTTTGCCCTTCTCGCGCAAATGAATAATGGCGATGCTCGCGCCCCGCTTGCCGATGCGCCCTGTTCGACCGCTGCGGTGAATGTAATTCTCAATGTCGTCCGGCATCCCGTAATTGATGACGTGCGTCAAGTCGTCGACGTCCAAGCCGCGCGCCGCCACGTCGGTAGCAATAAGCAGCTGCGTGTTGTGCTGGCGAAATTTCTGCATCGTCAAGTCGCGCTGCGCCTGCGAAAGATCGCCGTGGAGCGCCTCCGCGTTGTAGCCGTCTTTGATCAAAGCGTCGGCCACTTCCTGCGTCTCCAAGCGCGTGCGGCAAAAGATAATACCGTAGATCTTCGGATAATAGTCGACGATGCGCTTCAGTGCGTGATATTTATCGCGCGCTTGCACAAGATAATACGTATGGTTGACGTTTTCAGCCCCTTCATTGCGCGATCCGACCACGATTTCTTTATGGTCGTGCAGATAATTGCGGGCTATGCGCTCAATCTCGCGGCTCATCGTCGCGGAGAAAAACAGCGTGTTTCGATTCTCCGGAACGCCTGCCAAGATAGCATCGATGCTTTCCGTGAATCCCATATTCAGCATCTCGTCCGCCTCGTCGAGCACCACGTTTTCCACGTTCTCGAGTTTGGCCACGCCGCGCTCCATCAAGTCGATGAGGCGCCCCGGGGTCGCTACGATTACTTGCGCGCCGCGTTTCAGCGAGCGGATCTGGCTTTCAATACTCGTACCGCCGTAAACAGCCTGCACGTGCAAGCCGTCAATGTATCGCGAATAGTCTTTCAAGTCATCGGCAATTTGCAGGCAGAGTTCTCGCGTCGGACTCAGGATCACGGCCTGCGTAGTGCGTTGCGTCGGATCTACCTTTTGCAAAACCGGAAGCCCGTAAGCTGCCGTTTTGCCTGTACCGGTCTGTGCTAATGCAATGACATCATTGCCCACTCCCAAAAGATATGGGATTACTTCTTCTTGCACAGGCATCGGGTTCTCATAACCGAGCTCGGCAATGGCGCGTCGAATCTCTTCGTTTACGCCTAATTCTTCAAAAGTCTTCAAATGGAATAATTAACTAATAGTTACGTGCGCAAAGGTACGAAATAATTCCTCAGCCTTTGCACAATCTCCGATGAATTGTTTTGTTTTCTAACCGATTATGACCTTATTCCGCTTTTTTAGCAACGAATCCCCACCTTGTGCAGCGCATCATGCGCACCCCTTGACCGCCGTTAAAATCCCCATTGGCCTGCTTCCGCAGCCTTTTTGCGCCCATTTCCGCGCCGAAGAAGCAAGAAAATGAAGCCAATACCTTGTCCGCTCCGCCCAAAAGCCGTACCTTTGACAGATTAACCAAATATGCACACCCTTATGGAGCAATTGCTTCACTACGTATGGCGTCATCGCCTCTTCCCCCTGCGCCTGCTGACGACGCAAGGCGGAGAGCGCGTTGAGATAATCGACGTTGGTCTCCCCAATCCCCATGATGGCCCCGACTTCTTCAATGCGAAAGTGAAGATTGGCGCTACCTATTGGGCCGGCAATGTGGAGATCCACGACCGCGCCTCTGATTGGTTTCACCACGGCCACGACCGCGATCCGCATTATAATAATGTCGTGCTCCACGTTGTGCGTGAGGCGGACGCTCTCGCGCTGACGCAAGACGGCAAGCGCATTCCGCAGCTCCAACTCGAGGTGCCGGCTTACGTGGAGGCCAATTACGCCGCCCTCTTTGCAGAAGAAAAATACCCGCCTTGCTTCCGCGTCCTGCCCGATCTGACGACGTTGCAGCGCACCTCGTGGCTGACCGTCTTGGCCGCCGAGCGCTTGGAGCAGAAGAAGGCGCGCATCGACGACTATTTGCGACTGACCAATCGCGATTGGGAGCGCAGTTGTTTCGTCGCCTTGGCGCGCAACTTTGGCTTTGGCGTCAACGCTGAGGCCTTTGAACGCTGGGCGCTTAACATACCGCTCAGCGCCGTCGGCAAGCATCGCGACAACGCTTTCCAAGTCGAAGCCTTCTTCTTCGGACAAGCCGGTTTGCTCGATCCGCAAGCCACGCCCCAAGAGCGGCAAGACGATTACTTCCGCAGCTTGGCCGACGAATACCGCTTCCTGCGCCACAAGTTTAGCTTGACGCCCTTGCCCCACGACTTATGGCGCTTTCTCCGGCTACGGCCGCAAAATTTTCCCCACGTGCGCATCGCGCAGCTCGTCAACCTTTACCATAGCAACCAAGTAAATCTCTCTCGCTTGCTCGAAGCCGCGTCGGCGGCCGACTTGCGCGCGCTGCTCCAAACGTCCGTGACGCCCTATTGGGAGACGCATTATACCTTCGGCCTCCCAAGTAAGGCCGGTCGAAAGGCGCTGCAGACGTCCGCCCTCGACCTTCTGTTGATCAATACCGCCGTGCCGCTGCTCTTCGCCTTTGGTCGCTCCCATCGCGACGAGCGTATGTGTGAGCGAGCTTTGCGCTTGATGGAGTCTATCGCGCCCGAGCGCAACAGCATCGTAAAGGCTTGGGCCGATGTCGGACTCAAAGCGCGCTCTGCCGCGGAAAGTCAGGCGCTCCTCCGTCTCAAGCGCGACTATTGTCAGCGCAAGGCCTGCCTCAATTGTCGTTTCGGCGCGGCTTATTTGCAAATGGGTGCCCCCAATACCGCGGGCGCTCAGCTTGATCAATGATTTTATCACCTTATATATACGTTCGACGTATGAAAATTGTTTTTGAACTCGAAATGAAGGTGCGCGACTACGAGTGCGACCTGCAAGGCATCGTTAATAATGCCGTTTACCAACACTATACCGAACATACGCGCGCCGAATATCTGCGCTCCCGCTTCGAAGGTATGGAAGCTTTGCACGAACAAGGCATCGATACCGTCGTAGCACGCTTGGAGATGGCTTTCAAAGCCCCTTTGCGCCCCGGTGATCGCTTCGTCTCGCGTTTGGGTATCAGAAAAGAAGGCCTGCGCTATATTTTTGAGCAGACGATCTGCCGCTTGCCCGATGAGCAGGTGTGTATGCAGGCGCAGACGACGGTCGTCTGTCGCATCAACGGGCGTTTAGGCGATTGTCCGGCGCTTAACGAGGCGTTTCAAGCCGACTTTAGTGAGGTGAAATAGGCCTTGGACTTTTCGCCCGTCTCTTTTATGTATGCTGATCAATGGAAAACACGCAACCTACTACGGAAACGTTGAACCTGATGACGCTCGGCGCACTGCCCGGTGTCGGCTTAAAAACGCTGCGTACCATCTTGGCGCGCTACGCGTCTGCCACGGCGGCGCTCGAGGCCTTTGCGCGGGGTGCTGAGGTCTGCGCTTGCTCGGCCGAAGATTTGGTTGAGGCGCGCCAATGGGCTGAAGCGGAAATGGCTTATTGCGAAGCTCACGCGGTGCGGACCTTGACGATGGCCGACGCGGACTATCCGGCGCGCCTACGCACTTGTGATGATGCGCCGCCTTATTTGTTTTATCGCGGAGCGGCCAATTTGAATGCAAAATATGTCGTGGCCGTGGTCGGCACGCGCCACATTACGGAGTATGGCAAGGACCTTTGCCGTCACCTCTGTCAGGATTTGGCCGACTTTTCGCCGGATGTGCTCGTCTTGAGCGGACTGGCTTACGGCGTTGATGTGCACGCGCATCGGCAGGCCTTGGCGGCCAATTTGCCGACGGTGGGTGTGCTCGCGCACGGCTTGGATCGGCTCTACCCGTCGGCGCATCGCACGACGGCCGTTGAGATGCTGAACAAGGGCGGTTTGCTCACGGAATATCCGCGTCTGACGGTGCCTGAGAAGGGGCGATTCTTGCAGCGCAATCGTATCGTGGCGGGGATGGCTGATGTAGTTGTCGTCGTGGAGAGCGGAATTCGCGGCGGCGCGCTCGCCACGGCGCGTTTGGCGCGTCAATATGAGCGCCCGGTCTATGCCTTTCCGGGGCGTGCAAGTGATGAAATGTCGGCCGGTTGTAATGCTTTGCTGCGTGACGGGCGCGCCAAACTCATCACATCGGCCGAGGATCTGTTGGCTGACTGGCTCGGCGTGAAGGCTAAGGCGCAGGAGGCCTTGCCGGCGACTGATCTGTTTGCCGATTTGACCCGGAATGAGCAAAAGTTGATCGCCGTTTTGAAGCAGCACGATTGCCGGACGCTCGACCAACTCGCTATGGAGGCCGATTTGGACCATTCGGTGGTGGCTTCGCTCTTGTTCGATTTGAATATGCGCGGGTTTGTCAAGACGCTTCCCGGTGGCGCTTATCGCCTGATGCGCTAAGCTACGAGCGGCGCTCCGGTCTGCTACCGCCCAAGGTTGAAGGCGGGCGTAGGATGTTGCAATTCTTTTATCGTCAACGGCTGTTTGCAGCTGTCTGCGCTAATCTTTATGGCGTGGATGGCCGCTTTTTTATGCTGCCAATGCGTTTGATGAGGCTTTGCGCCTTTGCGGCGATCTTGTCGCTTGGTCGAGCGTTGTTTCGGCCTTGATTTTTGTAGCTGAAGAAGGATCATGGGGCGCGCTTCGGCGTCTTTTCAAATGATCAATGATCGGAAACTTTTTCGTCAAATCGTGCCGACTTGCTTTTTCATCGTGAGCGTAAAGGTCTACGCTCACGAGGGGACGTTCTTTTTATCGTGATGAAAAGGGTGTGCGCTCACGATGAAAAAACAAACTACTGCGTTTTCGCGAATAAAAAATAAGGATGGAGACGTTGAAAACAGACTTAAACTTCTTCGTTGAAGCCTTCCGGATGCTCAATGGTGGGCGTCGATAGGAGTGCGGCGGGTAGGCGGCCTTCGTCGCTCTCAATGTGTCGGCGCGAAGGTGGCGTCAGGGCGTAACTTTCGGCGTTGTAATGTTCCCCAAAACTCAGATCGAAATCAGCTTGTAGGAGTTGGCGGGCCAAGGCCGGACGCCCGCGAAACCCATGTATGACCCAGCGCTGCGTAGGGCGGTAGTGCTTGCGCAGGGCCAAGAGGCGGTCGAAGGCGCGCACGCAGTGGAGGATCAGCGGCTTGCCGTAGGCTTCGCTCAAACGGACGTGGAGGGGGAAAAGTTGCTCTTGCACGGCCCAGTCTCCGCGCAAGCGGTCAAAACCACATTCGCCAAGGGCCACAACTTCGTCGCGCGCGGCCCAAAGTGGTAGTTGCTGCTGCAATTGGGCGAGTTCGGCGGGCGGCAAACTGCTCCACCAAGGGTGAATCCCGACTGAATAGCACGCATCGGGGAGGGGCGCAAACAGCGTTGCACCCGATAAAACTTCAAGTGGTAGGTTGACGATGGCCGAACCGGCCGGTGCGTCGAGATGGTGGGAATGAAAATCGAGCAAACGAGTCACGGGACGGGATCATAGCCGCTTCCGCCCCACGGATGGCAGCGTAAGATGCGGCGAATTGCTAACCAAAGGCCTTTGAAAAGCCCATGTTTCTGCAAGGCTTCAATAGCATATTGAGAGCAGGTGGGCGTAAAGCGGCACGAGGGTGGCGTCAGCGGTGAAATAAAGCGTTGATACAAGCGGATAGGGAGGATGAAAAGGCGTACAAGGTATTTCATGATGAAGCAGTTTCCTTTTCTACAATGCGCTGAAGCAGTTTTACCATTTGTGTTTCGACTTTTGCGGCCGGCCAAGTGCGATCGGAGAACCAGAGAAAGGCGATGTGGAGGCCCTCATCGGGGGCGAGGATGGCGGGCAGGAGGTCTTTGTGGTGGCGATAGGCTTCGCGCAGGAGGCGTTTGGCTCTGTTGCGGTCCACGGCGCGACGCAATTTGCGCTTGGGTACGCTCAACAAAACTTTTACCGCGGGCTTGCCGCCCGGCTTTATGCGCCGATAGGCGGCACGCAGCGGATAGACCGAGGTGGTGTGGGTGCCCTCGGCAAAGAGCGATTCGATGTCTTTGGTCAAACAGAGGTGTTCGGCCTTACCAAAACTATAGCGCTTCATTAAGGCAAAAGTACGGAAAACTATTCGATTGTTCGCCGCTCGCCGCCCGAAATTCGCCGCGGCGCAAGGGTTGAATAAAAAGAGCACCGGCGCTAAGATTGCTCAGCGCCGGTGCTTAAACCTAAGTATGTTTGTAAAATGAAGTGTTTCGTGAGTTATTTGTTTTCCTTCTCCAGATAAAGCTCTAAGCAAGCGGGCATCGAGGGCGCTTCAGGCGAAGGCGCAGCGACGGCAGGCTCGTAGCCACTGTCGGTAATCGCTTTGAGCGTGGAGCGGCCAAAGCATCCGAGCTTCACGCCTTTTTCCCGGAAGTCGGGATAGTTCTCGCAGAGAACCTCAAAGCCGCTCGGGGTGAACGGAATCACGAGATCGTAATCTTCGATCGCTTTCGGTAGATCGTTGCTCACGGTGCGATACATCACACATTCGGTATGGTTCAGCTTCTTCGCGTTGAGCGTTTCTTCCACCTCGTTGGTGTGGACGCTACTCTGAGGAATGAGGTATTTTTCCGTCTTGTGCTTGGCCATTACCTGAACGAGGTCGGGCCATTTTCCCGTCTGGCTGAAGAAAACTTTGCGCTTACGATACTGAACGTATTTTTGGATGTATAAAGCGATTGTCTCGGAGAGCCCAAAGTATTTCATGTCTTCCGGAATGTTGACGCGTAGCTCTTTACACAAAGTAAAAAAGTGGTCAATGGCGTGGCGAGAAGTAAAAACGATAGCAGTATGGTCCAAGATCTGAACTTTCTGTTGGCGAAACTCTTTTGCGCTGAGTCCTTCTACTTTGATAAACGGATGAAAGGTAATTTCGATACCGTATTTCTTTTCTATATCAAAATATGGAGACTTCTCGGACGTGGGATAGGGCTGCGAAATGAGGATTTTTTTTATCATCGTGACTTTGAATACTTACTCGATAGCAGTCAAGCTGTTTAGCGAATAAACCAAAGCGCGCCACAAGGCGAACAGTGGTAGTATTTCCAGGGTGCAAAGGTACAAAATAATATGGATTCCGGACATTTTATAGCCGGAAAAAATGTGGAAAGCCTTGTAAGTCAACAAGAGTTTGTTGATACTGAGCAGTACGAGGACGATCATGGGGAGGGCGCTGAAGGAGAGATCGAAATAGACGACCAGCAGGGCGAGCGGGAAGAAGGCGATGCCGAGCGAGAAGACCGAGAGCAAGTAGGTCTTTCGCCAAGTGGAGATGACGTCGTGGTCGAAGAAGACGTTGTTGATCAAATAGTAGAGGATGATTTTCATTAGATAGAAGGCGGCAAAAATGCCGGAGGAGGCGAGCAAGATGGTATAAGGCGAGACGATGTTAAACACTTCCGGCAGGCGATTCTGTACGAAGTCAAACGTCAATACGCCGAGGATAAAGCAGGTCTGTAAGATGAGGAAGAGTTGGCCGCGAAGCTCGGTGTCGGTACGCTCGGTGAACATATTCCGATGGTCGTAAGGGCGAAAGAAATGCTTGATGCTATTGGCCAGATATCGCCGCGAACGAGCAATCACCAAGACGCCGAGGAAGAAATCGAGGAGTAGGGCGATAGTGACATAATTGTCCGTGCGAAAGCGATAAGGAATAGGATCGCCCGCTATGCCTTGGTCGTGATAAGGTGCTATCTCGGTGTGAGCGCGCAGACTGTCGTCGAAATCGCTATGCAGTAAAGCCTTGCCAAAAAGTCCGCGCACCATCGTCGAATCAGAGTTGAAGAGTCCGGCTTTAGGGTCCGCCGGACGCTCCGCCGGAGCGCCGACGAGTTGCGGCTCAGTATGCTCGACGTAGCCCGTATCCGCCTTGAGCGGCTCCATCTTGATGCGCGTATAGCGATGAGGTGCAGCCGTTGAGATCGCCTTTGCGGCGGTCTGACCTTGTTCTATTTGTAGACTGTCTTGCTGCACCATATTATATAGATGTATAGGCGGGGTGAGGAGGAGGGGTTAAGTGAGCGCGGCAAACTTCTGCACGCGTTTGTCCCAAAGCGGCGTGGTTTCCGCCAGCAGGATGGCCTCTTCCGGTGTGGCTGCTACGCGCCAAATAGCTTTATGCCCCTCGCGCATAAAGCGCTCGTCGGCCGCACGGTCCAGTTGGGCCAACAGCGGATCATAATAGCCGCACGTATTGAGGATGATGATTGGCTTGAGGTAGAGGCCGAGTTGCTTCCACGTGATAATCTCCATCAATTCTTCGAGCGTGCCGACGCCGCCGGGCAGCGCGATGCAGGCATCCGATAAGTCGGCCAACTTCTCTTTGCGCTCGTGCATATCTGCCGTGATAAGGAGTGGCTGCGAAGGATGTTGCCAACCTTGCTCCACCATAAAGCGGGGAATAATGCCGAGCGCCTCTCCGCCGGCAGCGAGGCAGGCGTCGCACGAAGCGCCCATCAGGCCCATCCGTCCGGCGCCGTTGATCAGCGTGTAACCCTTTGCGGCCAAAGGCGGCCAAGGGCTTGTGCGTTGTCGATGTAGGTTTGGCCCAATTGTCCGCTGGAGGCTGCGTAAACTGTGATCTTCATGCTTTTTTTGATCTTGAAGTTCCGGCGAAGCATCAAGTGCGCTCGACGCTCCGCCGGCATATTGTCAGAGGCCGAAAGCGGCCTTTATTTTGTCAACGTAATCAAGTTTTTCCCAAGTAAAGAGTTCTACTTCGATCTGCTTGTCGGGTTGGCCTTTACATTTGAAAGTCTTGGTCTTGAAGCGCGGCTGATGCCCCATATGTCCGTGATTAGCCGTTTCGGTATAAATAGGCGTGCGGAGCTTGAGGCGCTCCTCGATGGCGTAAGGACGCAGGTCGAAGAGTGTGCGCACCTTTTCTGCAATTTCGCCGTCCGACAAGGCTACGCGTCGTTTGCCGTAGGTATTGACGTAGATGCTGATAGGTTCAGCGACGCCGATAGCATAACTCAACTGCACAAGAATTTCATCGGCAACGCCGGCTGCCACTAAGTTTTTCGCAATGTGGCGCGCTGCGTAGGCGGCGCTGCGGTCTACTTTCGAAGAGTCCTTGCCGGAGAATGCGCCGCCGCCGTGTGCGCCGCGGCCGCCATAGGTGTCGACGATGATCTTGCGGCCCGTGAGTCCGGTGTCGCCGTTAGGCCCGCCGATGACGAACTTGCCTGTCGGGTTGACTAAATATTTAATGTCGCCGGCGGCAAACATTTGTTTGATCTCAGGCGTATGAACGCGCTCGGCAATGGTGCGCGGAATGAGTATTTCTATTACGTCGCGGCGGATCCGGGCCAGCATCTGCTCGTCGGCCGCTTCCTGAGAACCGGCTTCGGCAGCGGTGATAAACTCATCGTGCTGCGTCGAAACGAGAATGGTATCAATGCCAACGGCGCGATCGTTGTCGTCGTAGCGAACGGTCACTTGACTCTTCGCATCGGGACGAAGATAAGTCATCTCCTTGCCCTCGCGGCGGATGCGCTCGAGCGTGATCATTAAATCTGTGGCCAAGGATAGGGGTAGCGGCATATAATTGTCGGTCTCGTTGTTGGCATAACCAAACATCATACCTTGGTCGCCGGCGCCTTGTTCTTCGGGCGACCGGCGGTCTACGCCGCGGTTAATGTCGTCGCTCTGCTCGTGGATGGCACTAAGAATGCCGCACGATTCGCTATCAAATTTATAATCGGCTTTGGTGTAGCCAATGTGTGCCACCGTATCGCGAACAATGGTCGTAAGGTCGGCCCAAGCGTTAGAACGCACCTCGCCGGCCACGATGACTTGCCCGGTCGTGACCATTGTCTCGCAAGCAACGCGGCTATGCGGGTCAAAAGCCAATAAATTGTCTAAGACGGCGTCTGAGATCTGGTCGGCCACTTTATCCGGATGGCCTGCCGAAACTGATTCTGATGTGAATAAATAACCCATTTTCCTTCTTTGCTTTTTTAGTGAATAGAATGTTACAGGAACTTGGGGCTGATGTCGTTCTGAAAAAAATGAGCGCCTCCTCGGGAGTGGCGCCTACAAGTGTCGGGGCTGCTTCAGGGCAGCATTTCCCGGCATCGTTTTAGCATTTTTTCGAGAGGTTGCAAGCAGCCAAATCTGTCCTCTTTTGCTTTTTTCAGCGGCAAAGTTACGGCTTATCCTGCGAAGTAGCAAACAAACAACGGAAAAGCTTGTGAAAACTTATCTGCGCTTCCGCCGTGATGCCGACTCTTCTCGGGGCGTCTGTTGGCTTTGCTCATTTATCGTCGCAGCTTTTTCTCTCGGGCTAATGATCGGGCGTCGCCCTATACGAAAGCGCGACTAACGGCGGCTTTCGCGCTGACAAAAGCTACAGCAAACTCAGTTTGCGCTTAGCCTTTTAAGAATAGATAAGTGTCTATTTCGCGCTCCGCTTGTTGAAACAACAGTTCCAAGTAAGCGGACGAAAATCCCCATAGGAGGAATTAAAATTCGCATAGGCGGAAAAAAGTTCCCAACAAGTGGAGGTAATGCTTTCTGCTTGCAGCGCCGCCGCTTTATTGTTTTGTAAATGTATGAGTCCTACTAAACGAAGAAAACGCAAAGGCAAAAAATATGCGGTGAGGCAGCGATTGAAACAAAGAAAGTCGAGCGGAAATTTGAACTGCGCGAACCGAATAGTGTTTCGGTGTCGTTTTTTCAAATTTCCGCTCGACTTGTTAACGTTTTGCGGCGGCTGTTGCGGCTGACCAAGAGGCGAGGGATGGTGCAGATCGGCCTGCTTGCCCATTGCGCCCTAAATCTTCGTAGAAGCCAAGGCTTGTGCGGCAATAAGTTTACCGCTCTGCAGGTCTATCAATAAGAATCGAAGGCTCTGACATAGACGGCAAGGCGGCAAACTCCTCCGCCTCCATCGAGGTGCGCATCTCTTTCGCCTCGAAGATGCTACCCTTAAATTTGACCTCACGTTTGAGTTTCGTTAAGGCCGCTTTGGCTGCCTTCTGCTGGCTTTCCTTTTTCGAGTAACCGCTACCTTTTCCGGCCTCCAAGCCTTCGAGGCGCACCGTCGTGTAGAAGACGGGGCCGCCGGCAGCATTGTTCTCCGTACGATCCAGTTTGAACTCGGCGCGCAACCGATTCTTTTGGCTCCATTCCAAGAGTTTACTCTTAAAATTCTCCTCCTTTTTCGCCACAGCCTCTAAGTTGATGTGTACGCCTAAGATGCGCTTGGAAAAGAAGCGGTAGGCCGCGCGGTAGCCTCTGTCCAAATATAAGGCGCCAAAGAACGCCTCGAAAGCATTGCCGCCAATATTACTATTGTGCGAGGTCGCCCGCATCGAAGTGCGTAGCAGTTTTGAAATACCCGTCTTCTCCGCCAACTGATTCAGCGTGGCCCGTTGTACGATTTTGCTTCGCGTGCCGGTGAGGAAGCCCTCGCGCTTTCGCTCGAAGCGGCGGAAGACGATGTCGCTAACTACCATTTCCAACACGGCATCGCCCAGAAACTCCAGGCGCTCATTGTTGACCGTGCGCCCGTTGCGTCCTTTGTATTCAGAAGAACTATGGGCGAAGGCAATGCGGTAATATTCGATGTCGTGCGGGTAGAAGCCGAGTATGTTGTAGACTTTTCGATAAAGCTCCTTGTCTTTACGGAAAAGGAGCTTTATACGGTCAATGCAATTCAGCATCATTGAGCGACATACTTCTTCATAATGCAGCACGCATTATGGCCGCCGAAGCCGAACGTGTTGCTCAAAGCGGCGCGCACGGGGCGCTCTTGCGCTTTGTTAAAGGTGAAGTTGAGGTTGTAGTCGATCTCGGGATCGTTGTCGCCTTCTTCGTGGTTGATGGTTGGCGGCACGATGTCTTCTTTTACAGCCATTGCAGCTGCGATCGCTTCTACGCCGCCGGCAGCGCCGAGCAAGTGGCCCGTCATTGACTTCGTCGAGCTGATGTTGAGCTTATAGGCCGACTCGCCAAAGACGTCGCGGATCGCTTTTACTTCGCTGATATCGCCCACCGGCGTTGACGTGCCGTGCACATTGATGTAGTCAATTTCTTCAGGCTGCATGCCGGCATCTTTCAGTGCGCGCTGCATCACGAGCGTAGCGCCGAGTCCTTCCGGATGCGAAGCCGTGATGTGGTGCGCGTCAGCCGACATACCCACACCGGCCAGTTCGCAGATAATGTTTGCGCCGCGCGCCAAAGCGTGGTCGAGCGTCTCGAGTACGAGGCAAGCCGCTCCCTCACCAATTACGAAACCGTCGCGACTCGCCGAGAAAGGACGGCTGGCGTGCATCGGATCATCATTGCGCGTAGAGAGTGCGTGCATAGCGTTAAAGCCGCCTACGCCGGCCGGCCAGATGCCCGCCTCAGCGCCGCCCGTAACGATCGCGTTTGCCTTGCCTAAGCGCAGCAGGTTAAACGCATCGGCGATGGCATTCGTTGCACTCGCGCAAGCTGAAGTTGTCGTATAGTTGGGTCCGTGAAAACCATAGTCGATAGCGATTTGTCCGGCAGCGATGTCGGCAATCATCTTCGGAATAAAGAACGGATTAAACTTCGGGCCGTCTTCTTCGTGAACTGCATAGTTGCCGGCCTCCATTTCAAACGTATTGATACCGCCGATGCCTACGCCGAGGATCACGCCGATCTCATTCTTATCGACCGTATCCAAGTCCATACCGCTGTTTTCTACAGCTTCGCGCGCTGCGATCAGGGCAAATTGTTCGTAGAGGTCCATTTTGCGAGCCACTTTGCGGTCGATGTATTTCGTGACATCGAAATCTTTTACCTCGCAAGCAAACTGCGTCTTAAACTTTTCGGCATTAAAGTGCGTGATAGGGCCTGCGCCGCTCACGCCTTTCTTCATGTTTTCCCACGTCTCAGCCGCCGTGTGTCCAAGGGGCGTAATGGCGCCCACACCGGTGACTACAACTCTATTTAATTCCATTGTCTGATTTTTGAAAATGTAAAAACCGCGCCGTGCTTCAAGCTTGGCGGGCATAAAGAACAAGTTAAGAAGAACACTTCTGTCGATGCTTCGATGAGAATGATGCTTCCGAGGCTGCCCCGGGATATTAAAGTGACCGGCGATGATCGACTTAGCGAGCCGATCACCTTAATGTCCTCTCATCTTATGCTTCTCGCTGCGCCCGATGAGGCGCTCGGCGGTTGTGATGGCGGTGGCGGGCGGCGCTTGGCTTTGCAGTTGTGAAGCTCAAAGCCGGTCGGCGCCTGCAGCGTTGTCGGATTTCTCTGAAAAGCAGTAACGTTTAACGTCTTCAGGTCTCTCTCGCCGAAGCGAGCTGCCTGAAAACGTTAAACGTTATCTTATGAAAGAAGCATACGCTTACTTCGTGTGCTCTTCGATATAAGCGATTGCGTCGCCAACGGTGCTGATCTTTTCTGCTTGATCATCGGGAATAGAGATCTTAAACTCTTTCTCGAATTCCATGATCAATTCTACCGTGTCCAAAGAGTCTGCACCGAGGTCGTTAGCAAAGCTTGCTTCGGGCTTTACTTCTGCTTCGTCTACGCTGAGCTTATCTACGATGATTGCTTTCACTTTGTCTGCTATTTCAGCCATAATCGTGTATTATTTAGTTGTTAATAATAGAATTCGATTCGTTTGAATCGGCTGCAAAAGTATACTTATCTCTTAAAACGGACAAATCTTTTGCGAGAAAACTACTAAAAAGATGCACATTTTCAACTTTAGAGTGCAAATTCGGGGTCGACTTTGCAATTTGCAGGGCTTACTGCGCGTACGCAAAAGCAAGTTGGCCAAGCTTTTGGACTCGCTTTTCTTTGCTGCCGGTCGGTGATTTGACGCTAAGAGGCGGCCGTTGAGGCCGCCTCTCTTATAGTTGTATCCTTCGTAGGCTTTGGTTTTTAGCGGCGTAAGTATTTTTGGCCGCGCGTGATGTAAAAACCTTTGTCGGGTATCGCGATGCGGTGTCCGCTCAGGTCATAGGCCGTGTCTTTGTCCCCCTTTGTCGGCGCGATGGTCGACCTTTCGAGTCCCGTGCTCGCCTCGCTGAAAGCTTCCATGATAATGGTGGGCGAGCAAACCTTGTTGCGCTCCGTGAAAGCCCCCATATCGTAGCCGCCGTTATAGCCATTGGGTGCTTCGGGCTCCCAATAGAAGACGCCGCGGCAGTCTGCATTTTCAGCCGCACGCCGTAGGAGCAAACTCAATCCGGCTTTGCCTTCCGCCGTACGCGTCACGTTGAAGCCCGTCTCCACAATCATCGTCGGTACGTTATAGGTGCGCCGCACGAAGGCTATGTTCTGCATACAATGATCAATCGCCGTGCTGACATTCTGTTGATTATTATATTTGACCGCTGCATCCGGATAGAGCGACATCCCGACCATATCGAAGCGCGCCCCGTATTGCTTCAGCAAGTTGAGGTTCCATTTATATAAGTCTTGGTTAAAACCATTATCGAGGTGCACCAAGACGAGCGCATCGGCAAAGACGCTTTTCACGGCCGCGTAGCCGGCGTCGATGATGCCGGCATATTGCGCCGCCTGCTTCGATGCGCGGCCCACTTCCCACAGTAAGCCGTCGCTGGTCTCGTTGCCCACTTGTACCCACTTCGGACTCACGCCCGCCGCTTTCAGTGCTTGCAATACGCCGGTCGTATGCTGCTTCACGTCTGCTAAGATTTGTGCATACGTGTGGTTTTTCCACGCGGCGGGGATGTATTGTTTACCCGGGTCGGCCCAACTGTCGCTGTAATGGAAGTCGATCAGCACGTCCATACCCAGTTTCTGTGCGCGCAGGGCTTTCTTGACCACGTCTTCCGTGCCGCAAAAACCATCTTGGGGGTTCACCCAGACGCGCAGGCGAATGGCCTGCAAGCCGAGTTCTTTCATCAGTGCGGTGCACTCCCGCGCTTCGCCGCGCGCATTGGAAAAACTGTAGCCCTTGGCCTCCATTTCTGTTACCCAACTAATGTCTGCACCTTTGTAGAAGGCGGTTTCTTTCGCCCTTGCGTCGTCTTTGCATGCCTGCCGGTGCGTTTGCGGCGCTGCAGCGTAGAGTGGTGCGGCGAGCAGGAGGGCAATGCTGCCGAGAACGATGCGGCGCAGCGTGCTCTGCGTGCGCTTCGTGTAGTCTTTGATGGTAAGTGTTGTCATTTGTTCGTCTTTTTAGTTTAATTGTCTTGTATATATCATCTCCCTATTTCGGGATTCGAGATCGCATTGTCGCCTGCGCGTCGTCTTTGGAGCGTTGCGGGTGGCGTAGGCTTGTGGAGCGTCCGCTGCGGGCCGGTTCGTGGCGGCTAAAAGTGGCGGTTTCATCGTGTTATATGCCGCTTTTTATTCCCTTCCTTCGGCCTGCTTCAGCTTAGAATGCTTGGGGCGGCGCGCTTGCGCTTTTTATAAGTAAGTAGACTGCAAAGATACGAAATTACGGGCAAAGTAGTGCGCCGGTAGTTTAATCTCTGCACGCGCCGGTGCCGCTTCTTTTCGCTTCCGGTGCAAGCTGTAAACCGAAATTTCAACTTTTTGCACGGATTCATCGCAAGATTTGTTGCTGCCGATTGGCTTTCGTTCGCCGATGTCGCCTTTTTCTTCTCCTACATTTTCCTTCGCGCTTCCCACCGGTGAAGGCGTGAAGGCGGAGCGTTGATTCACTAAACGGAAAATGGCTGTTATGGACGAAAAAGGGCGCATTTATCGCGCACCAAGCGTTGTTCCCTCATCGCCAACGTTTGCTTTCGGGGTGTGTTATCACGAGCGCAAACCTTTTTTCTCACGAGCGTAAGCTCTTTTTATCGTGAGCGCACACCTTTTTTCTCGTGATGAAAAAAGGATGAAAGGCGAGGTCGTGCCGGTTTTGCTCCGATTTGAGGGCCGGCTGTTGGTCTTTTCGGGTTATGAAAGTTTGATGAAGAGAAATAGCGGGCCGACTTACGCTGCGGAAAGTTGGCTGTGCGCTTGGTCAATGGCCTTTTGCGAAAGAAAAATGGCCCCATTGAGGGCCACAGATTACGCAGGCCTCGCGCGGCAAGGCGGAAGCCTCGAAAAAATGAGCGGCGCTGCCGGCCGCGTATGAAATAGGGTGGCCGAGAAGGGTTGCTCAATCAAGCATCGGCCGCGGCATATTGCCTAACAAGTGGGCGCACGGCCTCGATTTGCTCAAAGAGCGCGTCGACCGTTTCAGCCCGCAGCAATGAAATGCGCTTCTCGCGGAAGTCGGGAATGCCTTTGAAGAGTGGCGTTGCAGCGATATGGCGGCGCACGTGGAGGATACCGCGATATTCGTCGATGCGGTTGACGCTCTGCACCACTTGCGCTTTGAGCACATCCAGTTTCCAATCGGCCGAAAGGGGCTCGTAGTTGCTCTCGATGGCGTTGACGGGCGTGTGATGTTGGTCGTGGACAGCGTCATACATCTCCTTGAAGATCCAAGGTCGACCAAAGGTGGCGCGGCCGACCATACAGGCATCCACACCATAGTGCTCGAAAGCGCGGCGCACGTCTTCGCCGGTCGTCAAGTCGCCATTGCCGATGATGGGTATGTGTATGCGCGGATTGCGCTTGACTTCGCCGATCAGGCGCCAATCGGCTTCGCCCTTATACATTTGTGCGCGCGTGCGGCCGTGGATCGTTAGTGCACTGATTCCGCAATCTTGCAACTGCTCCGCCAGTTCGGTTATGATTTCATGCTCACTATCCCAGCCCAATCTGGTCTTGACGGTGACGGGAATATTGACCGCCTCGACCACGCGGCGGGTAATTTCGAGCATCAGTGGGACGTTTTGCAACAGGCCCGCGCCTGCGCCTTTTCCGGCCACACGCTTCACGGGGCAACCAAAGTTGAGGTCCAATATATCCGGATGCGACGTCTCCTCAACTATCTTCGCCGCCTCCGCCATCGCGTCGGGGAAGCGTCCGTATATTTGTATGGCGACCGGCCGTTCAGCGTCGCTAACCGCCAATTTGTCCAAAGAGCGGCGCACATTGCGCACGAGGGCGTCGGAAGCAACAAATTCGGAGTAAGCCATCGCAGCTCCCATCTGCCGACAAAGCTTGCGGAAACCGATGTCGGTCACGTCCTCCATCGGTGCAAGCAGTAGCGGGCGTTCGCCCAGATCAACGTTGCCTATTTTCATACTTTTGGTGTCAAGGGAGGCGTCTTTCGCAACCAATATTTAAGTAGCAGAACGCCGATAATCAGCAGTAGGACACCCCAAACTTCGGGATAAGCGTCAAGAAGGACCTTCTCCGATTTGTTAGTCGGGTCGAGGATGCTTATTACCGTACTCAAACCGTTGTTTAGAATGTGTGCCGCCAGACAAATTCGAATGTCTCCGAAGCGATAATACAAGATAGCCAGCACGATGCCTGAACCGATGGCCGGAATCATTTGTGCAAAATTGAGGTGATATAAGCCAAGACCACGCCGGATACGATGATGGCAACGAGCGGTGAAGTCATGGCCTGCAAACGGCGCTGAAATACTTCGCGGAAAGCAAGTTCTTCGCCAAGAGGACCAAAGACTACGATGGCTAAAATGCCGGCCGGATTGGTTGTCATCTCATTAAAGACAGCTTCTATCCCACCGTCGTTCAAATCAAAACGCATCAAGATGAAGGCTGCAGAAAAGCTGATACAGAGAAAACTCAATAAAGCCGTGGTCGTCAGCGCCGGCGATAATTTGCGCTTGGCGTCGGTGAGCGGATGGCGAGACAGCTGCGTAAGTCTGTAGAAGAAATACAGCGAAAGATTGGAGCAGATCAACGCCAAACCTAACATCGTCGGCATATGCTCAATCGCGTGCGGATCAAAGGGCTTCCCTTGCAGCAAATCGGGGAGTACGCCGATGAAAAGGAAGACGGCGCCGAAAAAAGCTTGAAAGGCGTAGGGCATAATCAGCGCTACGATCAGCAAGCCTATTTGCATGGTTTTACTGGTTTGCATAGTCATTTAATATATGTAGGGTGTTGTCAGCATCTTGTTGTAATTGGTGGCGCAGGGCTTCAAGGGAATCAAAGCGTTGCTCGTCGCGGAGGCGGTGAACAAAGCGCAAGGTGAGTGCTTCACCGTATGCGTTGCCCTCAAAACCGAACAGATGGGTCTCAATCGTGACCTTATTGCCATCGTTAAGGGTCGGACGGAAGCCGATATTAAGCATTGCGGGATAGGTTTTACCCCTGATTTCTGCAAAAACGGCATAAACGCCGCGCCCGGGCAGACATTTCTGGGGGTCATCCGGTTCCAAGTTGGCCGTAGGAAAGCCCAAGTCGCGCCCGATATGATGCCCCTCGACGACGTGTCCTTTCAAATCGTAGCGCCGTCCGAGACTGGAATTGACGCAGGCGATGTTGCCGGCCTCCAAACAGCGACGAATCAGCGACGAACTAAGGGTTAAGTCGTCGTTTTTATAGGCTTCGGCTTTCAAAACTTCGATGCCGAGCGAGGCGCCCAAGGCTTTGTAGGGCGCAAGGCCGACAAGGCGGTCGGAACCAAAGTGGTGGTCGTAGCCCATTAAGAGTACGCTGACGCCCAACTTGTCGCGCAAAAAATATTGCATAAAGTCCTTAGCCGGCAACTTGGCCAAGGCGGGTGTAAAGTCTAATATGGTGCAGCAATCCATCCCACTTTCTGCGATGAAACCGAGCTTTTCTTCGGTGGTCGTCAGCATTTGCGGGCGATAACTGACGTCTAAAACGCGGCGCGGGTGAACGGAGAATGTGATAGCCATAGCCCATCCGTCGCGGCGGCGGGCTTCGTCGCGCACTTGTTTGAGCAAGTAGCGGTGGCCCAAGTGCACGCCGTCGAAAAATCCGACTGTGGCGACGATCGGCGTGGCTGAATGAAGCGGCTGCCGAATCGGCTGAGTTTGATCAAAGTCTTTAATAACCAGCATTCGCTTCGTCTTTTAAGCGACCGGCGTCGTCGAAAAGTCGCATCCAACTGCCGTCGGTCGGCGTATGGAAGGCGCGCAGTCCTTCTCGACGCGAGGCTTCGCAATTAGCGGCCGCATCATCAAAAAAGAGGACCTCCTCGGGCCGACAATGGAGCGCTTCGACGGCCTTTTGGAAAATCTCCGGCGCAGGCTTCTCCACGCCCATCTCAAACGAGAGAAAAGTTTCGTCGAAGAAGTCCGAGACGGTGTGGCCTTGTTGTTCGATAAATTCCGTCCGAGCTTTCCCCCAAGAGAGTGGATTCGTGTTGCTCAAAAGGGCGATGCGGTAGTGGCGCCGCGCCTTCAAAATCAGCTCCAGCCGCTCCTGCGGCAAACGTACCAAAAGCCTGCACCACGCCGCGGCGATCTCGTCGTCGGTAAGATCCGACTTGGTTGATAAGGCGCGCATCTCGTTCAGCATCGTTTCCGTGTTGATCTTTCCGCTTTCGTAGTCGGAAAGAAATCCCGCTTGTCGCGCTGAATCCAAATAAGGACGCAAATCTATCCCGATTTGATCAAAGCCGGCGAGCGTAAGGTCCAAATCAAGGTCGACCAAGACCCCGCCCATATCAAAAAGGAGTACCATATTTATTTATCCGTTTTTAGCGTTTCATCACAATGTTCGATGCGGTAGAGTTTATCTGAAGGGCGCACGCGCTCTGATATAGGAATTGAAATATGCTGTCCCTTTTCCGCACGATCAACGGGCTGCAAATCGTATCTGATCTCCGTCGCCTCAAAATAAACAGCGCCCGTTGAAGGGCCGACGACAAGAAGTTTGTCGCCTTTGCTGATGGATCCGGCCTCGAGCTTAAACTCTGCCACGCCCAACTTTGAATAATATTTTACGCCCTTGCCGACATAAACTTTCCGCTCTGTGGCTTCCGAGCCGTACTTCTCGCTCCATTCGCCCAACTTCCGACCTAAATAATAGCCATCCCAGAATCCGCGATTAAAAACTGTGGCGAGGCGTTCATCCCATTCGGCTGTTTTTTTCGCAGAGAAGGTTCCGTCGACAACAGCCTCGAGCGCCTCTTTATAACAGCTGACGACGGTCGATACGTATTCCGCGCTGCGCGCACGCCCTTCGATTTTGAAAACACGAACGCCTGCTGCATACATTTTATCGATGAATCCGATCGTTTAAGTCTTTCGGACTCATAATATACTTGTTGTCCACGTCCAGTTCGACGCCGGTTTCGCGGTCGCGGACCGTATAGCCGCGGCGGCAGACTTGCATACATTCGCCCCGGTTCGCACTGCGGCCGAGATTGTCCAAAGACAGATAACATTTGCCGCTAATCGCCATACACAAAGCCCCGTGGCAGAACATTTCGATGCGAATCCGTTCGCCCGAGGGGCCGCAGAGGTTTTCTGCGACAATCCGGTCGTGGATTTCCTTCACCTGCTCTAAATTTAGCTCCCGCGCCAAGACCACGACGTCCGCATAATGCGCATAAAACTTCAAGGCATCGATGTTCGAAATGTTTAATTGCGTCGATAGATGCACTTCTTGCCCGATTTCCCGGCAGTAAGTCAAGACGGCCACGTCCGCCGCAATGACCGCCGAGATCGAAGCCGCCTTTGCCGCATCGCAAATCTCGTGCATCAGCGCCAAGTCCTCGCCATATATAATCGTGTTGACCGTCAAGTAAGTCTTGACGCCGCGCGCCTCACACGTCGAAGCAATCTCCTTCAAGTCGTCTATCGTGAAGCGATTGGCCGAATGAGCGCGCATATTCAGCGCCTCTATGCCGAAGTAGATCGAATCTGCGCCGGCTTGCAAGGCGGCCGCCAGACTCTCGCGTGAGCCTACGGGCGCCATTATCTCATAATCTTTCTGCATCGTCTTTCTGCTTAATTTTTGAGGGCCGATCAGCAGCCTTCACTTACTGGATACACGAGGTTACGTGCCGTTATTTCTTCGAGCGTTTCCTCTACATATTTACGTGCTTCAGCGCGAGCGCCGTCTAAGTCGTGCAATTGCCAATTGCCGCAGTCTTTCGCGTTAGCCCCCGGTATTTCGTCGTCAAAATCTGCCACGAACGCAAAACCGCGGCGCAGCAAGTCGACCATATCCTTCGAACTCAAATCGCCGCGCACCAACAAATAAAAACCCGTAAGGCAACCCATCGGGCCCCAATAAATGATTCGATCGCGCCATTCCCCATCATTGCGCAAGAAAGTAGCCATCAAGTGTTCGATGGTGTGCGCTGCGGCCGGCGTCATCACCGGTTCAGCATTGGGGCGCTTGAGGCGGACATCGAAAGTCGTGATTACTTCTACGCCCACACGATCTTTGCGCGAAACGTATATGCCGCGCTCCAAGCGCGTATGATCTATCGTAAAGCTGGGTATCTTCTGCATCTCTTTTTTACAATTTTCGGCAGCACCCGAAGGCGTTGCCGTGCTATTTTTGTGCAAAAATACAATTTGAAGCACAAACAAAAAAGCGCAATAGTCTGTTTTTCATCTCCGCTTGTCGTATCTTTGCAGTCGATACCCCATAATAAAAACCACGTGATTGTAGATATTATTTTCATAGTCCTTGGAATGGTTGCCGTCGTTTGGGGCGCCGACCGCTTTACTGACGGCGCGAGCTCCATCGCCACGCGTCTCAATGTGCCGCAAATCATTATTGGCCTCACGGTCGTAGCCTTTGGCACTTCGCTGCCCGAGTTTTGCGTCAGCTTTGTTTCAGCCCTCAAGGGGACGCCCGGATTAGCCGTTGGCAATGTCGTGGGTAGCAATATCTTCAATTCGCTTTTGATCGTCGGCGCTACGGCTGCCATCTCCCCAATGCTGATGCGGCCCTCATTAGTGAAGCGCGATATGCCCATATTGTTTGGCATTTCGCTCATCTTCCTCCTCCTCGTGTGGGACGGCTTCTTGTCGCGCATCGACAGCTTGCTGCTCTTACTCATCTTTGTGGCCTATATGGGGCAGACCATTCGCCAAGCCAAAGTCGGAGAGGCCGAAGGCAGCGCATCGCCGCGCTATGGCCGTTGGGGAAGTTGGCTTTTTGTCATCGTCGGACTGGCTTGCTTGATCGTAGGTAGCAATATCTTCGTCAGTGGCGCTTCCGGCGTAGCCCACAGGTTGCACATCTCCGAAGCCGTCATTGGTTTGACCGTTGTCGCCGGCGGCACGTCGCTCCCCGAGTTGGCCACCAGCATCATTGCCGCGCGAAAGGGACAAACGGACATTGCCCTTGGCAACGTCGTTGGCAGCAATTTGTTTAACATCCTCTTTATTCTCGGTGTGACGGGCGCTGTTTCGCCCATGTACTTAGGTGGTGTGACGATGATCGACTTTGCTGTGCTGATCGGCAGTACGGTATTGTTGTGGTGCTTCTCCGCTACGAAACTCCGCCTCGACCGTTGGGAGGGCGTTACGCTCTTAATCGTCTACGCAGGTTACATGAGCTGGCTTATCTATTCGGCCTAAAGCCGCGCAGGCGGCCTTTGCAAGGTCCCGAAGGCGCATTTCTTTTTTCGCAGCCTTGGCCGGTAAAGGATTCCGCCTCATTTGCCGACCATAATAGACAGACAATCGGTCCACTTTGCCGGACAATGCAAGGCAATCGGGCCGATTTTTTCGTCTCCATACACCACGCAAAACGCCTCGCACCCCACTTGCGCCGCGTACGCTCACGAGCGTACATTCGTTTCATCACGAGCGTAGACCTTTTTTATCGTGAGCGTAAACCTTTTCCATCGTGAGCGCAAGCAGCGATTTCTTGCTTTTGTTGGTTATAGGTTTGATTATAAGGCGTTTTTATGTGGATTTAGATGGCGGTAGACGAGACTTGCGGATGCCGAAGCGCCCGCTTGTCGGGTCGTTGAGGGCTTGCGCGTGTAGTATGCCCTTTCTTCTCGTTGGTGTGGCGTTCTTAAAGGGCGCAGTGCAGGAAAAACGGGGTGAAAAAGGGTAGGGAAGGGTTGGTAATCAGTAGCTACGCATGCTGCTGAAGCGATAGAAAGTAAACTTTCTGCTTGTTTCTACTCGCTACTTGCACTATCTTTGCATAAGATAGGCGGCAAAGCGCACGCACGCAAGCTTTCCGGCGCTCGACTTGCACTATCCGAATAAAGAAATACAATCAGACTTATGAAGTTTGCACTAATAGGCTATGGTAAAATGGGGCGGATGATCGAACAGATCGCGCTCAGCAGAGGTCACGAGATCGTTTGCACCATAGATGTAGATAATCGAGAAGATTTCAGTACGGAGGCTTTCCGCTCAGCGGACGTAGCCATCGAATTTACAACGCCGACGGCAGCTTACGACAACTATGTGCGCGCTTTCCAAGAAGGCGTGAAGGTCGTGAGTGGATCTACGGGTTGGCAACGGGAGCATCAGGATGACGTGATGCGACTGATTGAGCAAGGAAATACGCTCTTTTGGGCGTCAAACTTTTCTGTGGGGGTGGCGCTCTTTAGCGCGGTCAATCGCTATCTGGCCGCGCTGATGAATAAGTTTGAGGACTACGACGTGCGTATGGAGGAAACCCACCACGTCCACAAGCTGGACGCGCCGAGTGGGACGGCCATCACGCTGGCCGAAGACTTGCTCCAACGCCTCGACCGCAAGCACCGTTGGGAGTTGAACGAATTTCATAAAGCTGACGGCAGCGTGGAGCGGCAGCAGCATTTGGCACCCGATACGCTGGCCGTAGACGCTTACCGGCGCGATGAAGTGCCCGGCACGCACACGATTGTCTACGATTCGCCGGCCGACAGCATCCGCATTACGCACGAAGCCCACAGCCGCGAAGGCTTTGCGCTCGGCGCCGTGATGGCGGCTGAATATACGGCCCGACATACGGGTCTGTTGACAATGAAAGACCTCTTTGATTTTTAACACAAATAGTACGAAAATACGATGAAACCGACAAAAAAAGACCTCATCAAGTGTGTCGTTTATACGCTGCTCTACCTGCTTTTTCTGTATTGGGTGGAGAGTTTTTGGGGCTTGCTCGTCCTGCCCTTGATCTTCGACGCTTACATCACGAAGCGCATCAAATGGGGTTGGTGGAAGAAACTGAAAAATACGACGGCACGCAAAGCTATGGGCTGGGTCGACGCGATCGTCTTTGCCTTGGTGGCCGTTTACTTTCTCAATCAATTTTTCTTTCAAAACTTCGTCATCCCTTCTTCTTCTTTGGAGAAGACGATGCTCACGGGCGATTACCTTTTAGTAAGTAAGCTTTCTTACGGACCGCGCATTCCGCAGACGCCACTCTCGATGCCGCTGGTGCAACATACGCTGCCGGTGCTCAATTGTCAGAGTTACATCAATTATCCCCATTGGGATTATCGGCGCGTGAAGGGCTTCGGACGCCCCGAACTGAACGACATCGTCGTATTCAATTATCCCTCGGGCGATACCGTGGCGGCCAATGCGCAGGATCAGGACTTCTATCGTTTGGTTTACCAGATCGGCGACCAACTGCTCACGCAACAGGGCGCTATGTCGCAACCTTTTTCGTCCACAATCAACGGCGGGCAGACGTATGAGACGCAGCAGGCGGCTTTTCGCCGGATCTATGCGGCCGGACGCGCCTTTATGGAGATGAACCAAGGCGAGACGGGGCGCATTTTGTCGAGACCCGTTGACCGCAGAGAGAATTACGTGAAGCGCTGCGTCGGACTTCCGGGGCAAATGTTGCAAATTCGTCAAGGCCGAATCTATCTCGATGGCAAGGAAAATCCGCTCCCCGAAGAGGTGCAGTTCTGCTACGAAGTGCAATTTAAGATGCTACCGGCCGAAGATGAGCGCAAGGACTTGGGCATCACGAACGAAGACCTCTCACAACCCGTACCTGAGAAGCAGTTGGCCTACTACATGCCGCTGACAAAAAGAGTGGTCGACTATTTCCGTCAACACAAAGAACTCGTAGCTTCCGTCAAGCCCTACGAACCCAAAGTAGATTGGCTCTATCCGCAAAACATGGTGAAGCGCTGGACGACCTCCAACTACGGCCCGCTGTGGATTCCGAAAAAAGGCGCAAGCCTGAAGCTTACGCTCTATAACCTGCCGATCTACGAACGCCCCATTCGCGTCTACGAAGGCAATGATTTGCAGGTGAAAAATGGGAAAATCTACATCAACGGCAAGCAGACGGGTACCTATCGCTTTAAGATGGACTACTACTGGATGATGGGCGATAACCGCGACAACTCTGCCGATTCGCGCTTCTGGGGCTTCGTGCCTGAAGATCACATCGTCGGGAAGCCGCTCCTCGTGTGGCTCTCGCTCGATAAGGATTATGGACTCTTCGATGGGAAGATTAGATGGAATAGAATATTGAAGAACGTCTCGAAAATCCATTGATGGAAAATCAGGAGCACGACTTACACCAAAATATAAAAGGGCGGCCGCTTACCCGTGAAGCCGCCCTTTTATCGTCGCTATACCTGGGGCCGGTGCAGTACTATTCCAAACTCTATGCTTGCGATGCTGTCATCGAAGATCGCGGCGAGCACTTTGAAAAAGCAGAGTTTCCGCAATCGTATGTGCATTGCCGCTGCCGGCGGACCGCTCGAACTGACCATTCCGATTGTGAGAGACGGCCGTATGCGACAGCCGATGCGCGAAGTGCGCATCAGCGATCACGGCCGCTGGCAACATCTGCACTGGACGGCCTTGGTTTCGGCTTACGAAAACAGTCCTTATTTTTGAATATTACGCCGATGATTTCCGCCCCTTCTATGAAAAAAACCTTTTCATTACTTGGTCGACTTTAACGCCGGTTTGCAGCAGATGGTCTGCGACTTACTTCAAATCTATCCGAAGCGCGAGGTGGTGAATCATTATATAGATATGGTCCCGCCCGACTGCGTTGACTATCGCGCCTTGATTCATCCGAAGCGCCCTTGGACGGACGATCCGCATTTTCGTCCGGCACCTTATTATCAGGTATTCCAAGATAGATTGGGCTTTCTGCCGAATCTGAGCATCGTAGACCTGCTGTTTACGATGGGGCCTGAGGCCCGCTTGACCTTGCGCGCTTCTTTTTGCGCAGACAAGGCTTCTCAACGTACTTAAATCTTGACGCTGCATGGGCGGTATTCTTCTTCGCGGGGACTTTTTCCTTTCTTCATATAGCGGTTTTGCAAGCGAAAGATTGCTGATAAGCGGCGAAAACCATTCGTTATGACGTTGTGAGTAGAAATATTTACAGCTTTCTTTGCACAGATAAGCGTATTTTTCATTTTTAATCTGTAAATTTACCCCGTTTCTTTAATCCTAATCTATTATGAGATCGTATAAAACCTTACTTCTCATCTCTTTTTGCCTGCCCTTTTTGGCGGCTCTTTTGTCTACTGAGGCCTTGGCCCAGTCATCTAACAGCGTAACGCTCACCACGCGGCGTGAAATCGGTCATGAACTTGGCATACGGCTCAAAGGCGACCGCGATTCGTTTACTTTTGAAGGTTTGGACGACGTCTGGGAAGACGAAGGCGTGTTTATCGGAAAGATCAGTTCGCAAACCATTACCGTCAAGGGCGAATATAAAAGTTTCAACTGCACGGAGTGCGACGTAGACAGCTTTATTGTTAACGAAGCGCCGACCTTAGAGACCTTGATCCTCGACAAAAACAACCTGCAAAAAATCGACTTGAAGAAGTGTGATAAATTGACGTGGTTAAGTCTGATTCAAAATTACTTCTCCGAACTCGACTTGCGTGAGAACCCTACGCTTAAGCGCCTCTATTGCTCGTTTAACCGATTGACGAAACTGGACATCTCTCAGAATGGCCTGCTTTACCTCTTAGATTGCTCTAATAACGCCCTCGATACGCTCGACATCCGCCCGCTGAAGAACCTGTGGTATCTCTATTGTATGCAAAACAACTTGCGCCAATTGTATCTCCCCGGCGACGGGCAACTGAAGAGTCTGCATTGCTATAACAACAAAATAAAATACAGCAATATGACGCAGATGATGAACGATCTGCCTAACCGAAAGGGCACAAGTTATTCTTGCCGCGTAGCCGTGTTTGATGACAATGCTGAACAAGTAGAGCATAACCGCTGCTTGGATAGCGATGTGGCCATTGCAACGGATAAGAATTGGAGCGTAATCACGGCCAAAGGCTCTCCCTATGCCGGCATCACGCCGCCCGAGCCTACTTGATTGCGACGCTCACCACCGAGCGTGAAATTGGTGATACCTTGCGTCTGACTTTCGATGCTGACGATGAGCCGATACTTGAAGGACTTTCTATGCTCGACTATGTCAACAACCAACAGATCGACTGCCGCGTAACGGCTAATGAGATTAAAGTGAGCGGCGTTATTCGCGACTTGCGTGCCGACAGTTGCAGCTTGAAGACGATTAACTTTGAGCGTGCTGACCGGTTGCAACAACTGCGTTGCAAGGGCAATAAGTTGCAACAAATGGACCTGACGGCTTGTAAGCACCTCACTTATCTTAATTGCGAGGACAACGCATTAGAGACGCTGACGCTTTCTTCCGGCGTGCAGCTCGATACATTGCGCTGTGCCGGCAATCGTTTGAGTGCGTTGAAGACGGAGGCTGATACGGCTTTGCGCTACCTCGATTGCAGCCGCAATCAGCTGGAAACACTTCAATTGGGCTCACATCCTAATCTCACTTACCTTAACTTCGCCGAGAATAAGCTCAATGGCTTCACGCTGAAGGCTGATAGCTGCGCGGCCTTGACAGACATCATCGCTTATGGCAACCACTTCAGTGCTGAGGCGACGCACAAATTTATGAGCAACTTGCCAACGTATGATAGCAAAGACGGCCATCGCTTGATCTGGGTCGATTCAGAAGCTTATACACCCGAAGAAATGAATGCTTATGCGCAAGAAGACCTTGACGCTGCTCACGATAAAGGCTGGGAAGTGTATGATAACAAGGGTGGAAAGCCTGAGATTTTAGTTGTTACCGGCTTGCACAATATTGCCGCAGGTACTGCAAGTGCTTGGCAATTGCAAGTTACCGGCGAAGGTATACAGATCAGTGGCGCTCCCGAGCGCGCTCCTTACCGCCTGAGCGATGAAGCCGGCCGCTTGCTGCAACGCGGCTACACAGATGCCACCGGAAAGGCAAACGTGGCTTTCAAAGCAAACAAGGCGCACGTTTACATCTTGACCGTAGGGCGCGAAAGCTTGAAGTTTGTGATGCCCTGAGCAGTTATTCCATAATCCGTGCGATATTTGTAGCGCCGCCCCTGTCGATGAAGACAGGCGTGGCGCTCTTTTCTGTTCACGACCCACGGAGAAAGGCGTCCGCGCAGCGTTCACAATCCGCGAGCTTCCGCTATCTTTGCAGTTGCCGGAGGCGCTGCTTCGCGGACTTTGAGGCGGGAGAGGCACGGCGCAAACGTGTAGGCAGTTTCGACGCACGATCTGTACAATTATACAATACGTCTTGAGCAACATGAATGAACTAACTCTACTTGATAGGCTTGAGCAATCTTCAACGCCCGACTTGCAAGCGGCGGCCGAAGCCGGTGATGTGCTTGCGCAACGCGTTTTGGGTGAACGCTACGCCACTTTCGATGAGATTATTCCGCCGCAAGACGGCGAAGATCAGTTTTTGCCCACACTGCGTGCGGCTGAGCGCTGGCTGACGCTCGCGGCGGAGCAGGGCGATACTATGGCTATGCGCGAACTGGGCGATTTGCATAGCGGACTCTTGGGCGAGCAGGGTAACATCCGGACGGCCTGGCAATGGTATGAGCGGGCAGCCGCTGCCGGCGATGCCGCCGCACAAAACAGACTCGGCATACTTTGTGAGAATGGAATGGGGCGGCCGCGCGATTATGCCGCCGCGGCTCATTGGTATGAGTTGGCGGCCGCGAACGGAGAGACCTTGGCGCGCTTTAATCTCGCCTTGTTGCTTAGTACAGGGCGCGGCGTACCGCAAGACGGCGAACGCGCCTTGCAACTCTTGGCTGAAGTAGCCGCTACGGGCGATGGAATGGGCGATTATTATATGGCCGACTTGTTGGAAAAAGGACGCGGCGTGGCGCGCGATCTGCCCGCTGCCATTCGACATTATGAGGCCGCTCGCGAAAAAGGGGTAGACGAAGCCGTCTACGCTTTGGGTCGCTTGTATTTTGCCGAAGGGCAATTTGCCGCGGCGCGCCCTTATCTTGAAGCCGCTCTCGGCTTAGGCGGCAACCTCACGCGTCAGGCCGACCGGCTCTTGCAGCAAATGCCGCCTACCGAATGAGGCATATATATATATGGTGTAGACCGCTTGGCCATCCGCACTATTTTATTCAAGCGGTTGAGGAATAAGGCTTCTTTTTCGTTGGTTTTTAGGACTAACATAGACAGCGAATATTATCGCCCGGCCTCTCCGCCGTCGGCGAAGCTCTTCTGCTAACGCCGGAAAGCAGATGTGCGGCACGTCAGTGCCATTACGCGTCATAAGTTTACTGTTTATTATTACTATGACGTGCGGCGCTCCCCATTTCTGCTTTCAAGATGGAAAATAGTGCAAGTCTGCTTGATAAAAAGCTCTTAGAAGTGCGAAAAAATGCACAGTTCTCCTTGACCTATCCGTGAGAATTAGCTAATTTTGGCCGCGAAACTATATTCATTCATTATAATAACAACCAGATGAGACACTTAAAGTTTGCCTTGTGGGTCATCGTTGCCGCTTTCGCTTCGTCTTGGCAGGCATCGGCCCAGGCTACGCAGCCACTCCCCAAGGACGCTGCGGTTAAGATGGGTACATTACCCAATGGCTTGACGTACTATGTGCGCAAAAACAGCCTACCGGAAAAACAAGCCTTTTTCTATATCGTACAGAAAGTCGGCTCAGTGCAAGAAACGAGTCGCAGCGCGGCTTGGCGCACTTCTTGGAGCATATGTGCTTCAATGGTACGACCAATTTCCCCGGCAATGGCGTGATCGAAGCCTGCGAGCGCTTTGGCGTAAAGTTTGGCGAGAACATCAACGCCTATACGTCGACTGACGAGACCGTTTACAACATCGACAACGTTCCCGCTACGGCCGAAAACATCGAGACGTGTTTGAAGATCTTGCACGACTGGTCTAACAGCTTGCTGCTCGAGCCGGACGAGATTCAGAAAGAACGCGGCGTAATTCACGAAGAGTGGCGTATGCGCAGTTCAGCTCAGCAACGTATTCTCAATAACAACTTCGAGAAGCTCTATCCGGGCAGTCGCTATGCACGTCGTATGCCGATCGGCTTGATGAGCATTGTCGACAACTTCACGCCTGATACGCTTCGCGCATACTACCACAAATGGTATCGCCCGGATCTCCAGGCTGTAGTTGTTGTGGGCGACATCGATGCGGATCAGATCGTAGCTAAGATCAAAGAAATCTTCAGCCCGATCCAAAACCCGAAGAACGAGGCTAAGTATGAAGACTATCCTGTGCCTTCTACGATGAAGCCTATCTATGTTATCGACAAAGATAAGGAGCAAGGCCAAGCCGTTATTCAGGCAATGTTCAAACACGAACCGATGCCGAAAGAATATCGCAACACGGCCGCTTACGTAATTACTGAAGGACTCACGGAGATCATGACAAGCGCGCTCAACGCACGCCTCAATGAGTTGTCGCAAAGTCCCGATTGCCCCTTCGTAGGTGCTTATGTCAACGACGGCAATTACCTCATGAGTAAAACGATGAATGCCTTTACGCTCATCGTTGTGCCGAAGCCGGGTAAGGACACAGAAGCATTCCGCGTAGCTTTTGAAGAGTTGCAACGTGCACGCCAATTTGGCTTGACGGCAACAGAAATCGATCGTGCTTACAATGAGATGGTCAGCCAGTTTGAGCGCATTTACAATAACCGCGATAAGCAACGCAGCCCTTATTTCATTCAGCAGTATGTACGCAATTTCCTCGATGGCACACCGATGATGTCTATCGAAGATAGCTACAACTTCATGAAGATGGTTGGTCAGCAACTGAAGCAGGCCGGTGCGCTTACTGAGGGTTGCAATAGCATCTTGAAAGAATATACGGCTTCTACTGACAGCAACTTCGTTGTGCTCGCTATGTGTCCGGATAAGACCGGCATCGCTGTGCCTACTGAAGCGCAGTTGGCTGACGCTGTGAAAGCTGCACTTAGTGCAAAACTGACGGCTTACGTTGACAACGTTAAGAACGAACCGCTCATCACGAAGCTTCCTAAGAAGGGAAAGATTGTTAAGACTGAAAAGTCCGACTTTGGCTATACTTGCTGGACGCTTTCCAACGGCGCAAAGGTTTACTATCGTCACACGGACTTCAATGAAAGTCAAGTCTTGATGCAGGCTCGCAGCTTCGGTGGCTTGTCTTATGCAAAGGTTAACTCTAAGGCTGACCTCTTCAATGTGCGCAATGCGTCTACATTCATTGAGCAATGTGGTCTCGGCAGCTTCTCTGCAACCGAACTTGATAAGGCTTTGGCCGGCAAACAGGCTTCAGTAAGCGCTTCGATCGACCGCGAAACGGAAGGACTCGATGGCAATGCTACGCCGAAAGATCTCCGCACGCTCTTCGAATTGACTTACCTCAAGTTTACCAACCCCGGTAGCGACCGCAAGCGTTCAACAACGCTGTTGAGTCTATGAAGACGCAGCTCGCTAATGTTGAGGCTGTGCCTGAAATGGCTTTCAGCGACTCAGTATCGTCTACGATCTACAACCACGATCCCCGCGTGAAGATCTATAAGTCTGCCGACTATGATATGGCTAACTTCGACCAGATGCGCGCCTTCTATCGCGAGCGTTTCAAGTCGCCTTCTGACTTCAACTTCTATTTCACCGGCAACTTCAATGTAGATTCGCTCAAGCAATTTGCTGAAATCTATTTGGCTTCTATTCCTTCTGCAGGCAAGCGCGAAGTACTCAAAGATTACCGTCTCCACAAGGCTACCGGCATCGTAGACAATCGCTTCACGCGTGCAATGGAGACGCCGAAGGGCAACATCATTCAGGTTATCTGGGGTGAAATCCTTACACGATGAAAGAATCAGCTACGGTTGATGCACTCGGCGAAGTGCTTACGCAACGTTACTTGAAGAGCATCCGCGAAGAAGGCTCTATGGCTTATAGTGTAGGCGCCCAAGGTGAGGCTTCTTACGGTTCGAAAGATGAATATCTGATCTACGTATCCTGCCCCGTGAAGCCGGCTAAGGCTGACTCTGCACTCTATCTCATCGACTTGGGATTGAAAGAAGTGGCTAAAGATGGTTGCACGAAAGAAGAATTGGATAAGATCAAGCAGTTTAATCTTAAGAATTATGCCGACAATCAGAAAGTCAACAGCTATTGGGCTAACTTGATCCGCAGCAAAACGCTTTGGAACAAAGACCTCCATACCGGTTATGAAGCAGTTATCAATGGCTTGTCTTCTGATGATCTTAAGAACTTCGTAAACAATGTTGTTCTGAAAAAGCTCAATCGCCTTACGATTACGATGCTTCCGGCATCTCTTAAAGAATAAGCATTGCCGATCATTTCGGTTGCAGTCTTAATTCCAAGAGGCTGATCCGATGAATTCCCCATAAAACTACGGCCCGTCTGCACATAAAGTAGGCGGGCCGTAAGCGTTTTCTAGCGTCTGTTTATAGAAGTTGTATATATGTAAATACTTTCGTCAAGATGCACAGTGGATAACAATCTCTTAAAATTTAACTTCTAGTTACTTGTTTTAAAGAAAAAGAAAAGTAACTTTGCAAAGCATAGGTATGTAATATGGCGATTGTAAGCAGAGTAAATATAAGTGCAGATCGCTACACTTGGGCAATCCAACGGGCGGGTCTAACAGTAGATGGCTATATTAATAGTCATCCTAAAGTCGCATTAGCCCATTGGATGGATGGAACAAAAGATCCTACAATTAAACAACTTCAAGATTTTGCGAAGAGTGTAAATGTACCATTTGGTTTTTTATTTTTAGATACTGTTCCAGATGAAACTCTTCCATTTCCTGTATTTCGTGGTAAAGCTGGAACATATGAACATTTTGATCTTAATGTATATGATACGGTGAACACTATAAAGCAAAGACAAGATTGGCTTGAGGGATATCTTATTGATAATGAATCTGATACTTGTAATCTGGTAGGTGCTGTAACATTAAATACTCCTATAGATGTAACTGTAAGTAAATTACGCTCTACTTTAAATTTTGAGCCTCAATGGGCTTTTGCGCTAGCAACGCCTGATAAAGCTGTAAATTTGGTGACAGAAAAGCTTGAAAATGCAGGTGTTTGTTGCTTATAACGGGGTTGTCGGGAATAATACGCATCGACCGCTAAGAGTTAGCGAATGTAGAGGTTTTGCGCTAGTCAGTCCCATAGCTCCTTATATCTTTGTAAATAGCAGCGATGCACCCACCGCTCAGTTATTTACTTTAATACATGAAACTGTCCATTTAATGTTGGGCGTAAGTGCAGGACATGCAGCAGATGCAACACTAGATGATACCTTGAGTCACGATATACAAGAAAAATATTGTGATTGTGTTGCTGTAGGATTTCTCGTTCCTGAACAAGATTTAATACATACATGGAGTGGAGATATCAAGCAAGCTGCTAAAAAATTCTGTGTAAGTGAGATTGTTATAGCACGCAGAACACACGATTTAGGTTTGCTAAGTGAGAAGGATTACAGAAGATTTTGGGCAGAGTATGCTAATCGTCCTATCAATAAAAAAAAGAAAGCTAGTGGTGGAAGTTTCTATAGGACAAGCGTAAGGCGAGTTGGACGACTTTTCGCAATTCATGTTAAGAATGCCGTCGGTAGTAGGCAGCTTTCTTATTTAGAGGCTTATCGTTTGACAGGACTACATGGAAGCACTTACACCCATTTTATGAATAATAATATATAGAGTAGAAAATATGGAATATTTGTTTGACACAAACATATTTATAACATCGAAGAATGATTGTCCTTCTGATGTTTGGCCTACTCTTTGGATGCGCTTTGCGGAACTTATCAGAGGTGGTAAGATATACTCTAGCATAAAAGTAAAGGAGGAGATTGAGCAAGGAAATGACGAGCTGATCAATTGGATGAAAACTAATACTACAGAAGCTTTCTATATTCCTCTAGATAATGAGATTCTTCGAAAATATGCAGAAACTCAGAACTGGGCGAATAATAATCCCACTTTTAATGAAGACGCTCTACATACATACGCGGATGTAGCAGACGCATATCTTGTTGCAACAGCAGCAGCTAGAAATATGGTGTTAGTAACCTTTGAGAAATCAAATCCTTACTGCAAACGAAGGGTGATGCTTCCAGATGCTTGTAAAGCTCTTGGAGTAGCATGTTGTGACCTTAACGATGCATTTCGTGAGTTGAAGGTTAAAATATGAGTTATATTAGTAGGTGATTCTTATTTAGTCGATCGAGCTAAATTAAAAGGAGCTGTTTTGGCAATAAAACTTTCTCTTTGTAGATTTCAAAACCGTACGTATATTAGTTTATAATTAAGCGATTATCGCGCGTTTTGGCCGGCTCGGCGGAATTGCTTACCTTTGCATACGCAAGGGCGAGGAGCGCTCTTGGCTTAATTATTCACCAATTAAATCTATACCACAATGATTAAATTCGTCATTAGAGCGAAGAAAAATCCGCTCAAAAAAGATCAAGTAAAATTTTATCCGCAGATGGCGCCGGGCGTGCCCGTTATGTTGCGCACGATTGTCGGGCGCATCGAGAAGCGATCGGGCGTATCTTCTGCCTCGGTTAAGGCGGTGTTGGATGCCCTGCAATATGAGATTCTCCAAACACTCTCCGATGGTAATTCCGTTCGCTTAGGAGACCTCGGTTCTTTTCGTCTGACAATGCACGGCGAGGGCGTAACGACGGCGAAAGAGGCAAAGGAAAAAGGAGCAAATCTCATTAAGCGCGTAAGCGTGCGGTTTACGAAAAGCAGTACAATGCGTATGGTTCTTGATAAGCGCAACTTAATCTTCGGTGCGCAGGACGATATCCGGAATGCGAAGTAGTTGAGGATTAAGGCACAGCGTAGTGCCGGCAAAAAATTACATTTAGCAAAGGCCGCGTTTTCAACTGATGAAAGCGCGGTTTTTTCGTACTTTGACGAAAATGGGCCGTTTTTCGGTCGCGCAGGGGTAGGGATTGTTGAAACTTTCACCTATGATCGGAAAAAGTTTCTTAGGTGAAAGTTTGAACTTTCTTATAGGCAAATTAAAATTGTCTTATAAGAGAATTTTTCCGATCATAGGTGAAAGTTTGGCCGAGGTGCGCAGCGGGTTGCGGCGGGGCGGTTTGGTCGGCATTTTTATAGCCGGATATGCGATGAAATCTCTTATTGATTTAGGCATTGAAACTCCACCTTTACACAAAAAATAATACGGAGCCGAAGCTCCGTATCTATCTGTTTATTTCTTGTTTGCATCAAGCGGTATCTTGGCAATAATTTTTCCGTCAATGCTCAGATAATAAGTTTCCTCTTTCACGGAATAACCTACCTTTTCCTCTTTGCCGATATTGGGTTCTACAACAGTGAAGAAAAACATTCCCGGAGCAAAATCACCGAACATAGGTTCATATATGCCGGATTCTTCAACTTCTACCTTATCGGAGTCCAAAAGTTTCCAGCCCGAATTACTGATTAAAAACTGTTCATTGGAATTGTTATTTATGCGCAAGGTAAAAACAAGGTTAAGTCCGTTGTTGGGTATTCTGTTTACCTTAATATCGACAAAAGTGATTTGCACATTCTTGTTTGCATAGGCCATTGTGTACACAGAGCCTTTTCCAAGTACGGGAATTTCTTTGGGCTTTTCTTGTGCTTTTTGAGGTATGCTGTCTGTTACTTCTTCATTCGTGACAGGATTTGTTTCTTCCGATAGCGAAGCCCCGATAAACCCACTGACAAGGAATATCCCTATGAAAATCAGAGCAACCTTTCCACGAGAAGAACACTTGACGGTTTTAGGGTTGAACATACCCACTACAAATGCCACAAGAGATAATGCGGCGATAATTCTTAAAGCTGTTTCCATTCTACATTTATTTAGTTAAACAATAATTCGTAAAATGGCAACGGTAGAACGAAACGAGTAAACGAAAACGTAGAACCACTGCCTAACGTCGTCGTGGCCTACCACAGCCAACTTACCCATAGGAGCGGTTCTACGTCTATGACGCAGGACACACTTCACCCATTGGGTAAGTTGATTATCAGCCTTTATTGTCTTGTTGTGGTAGTTCGACGACGATTAGGCTATATGTCTGAATAGAGTGCAAGCACTCAAATTCGGTTGCAAAAGTAGTTATTTTAATTCAGATAACTATTATGCTGATTTGGATACTTCAAATGAAAATCTTACATTTGGTGTAAATAGTATATAATTACGTTTTATTTTTGTGTTGATACATTTTCGCGTGTTTTTTTAAGAGACCAACCCTATGGAGTTGTCATTTTTACTTGCTTGCTGAGGCAGGGTTGACGCACAGCGTCAACCCTGCCCTGTTAAAAGACCAACTCCGATGGGATTATTGGGGATGTGTGGTTGGGGAAATGGGCTAATGAGGTTCGCGCTTGGTGATCGGACGTTGAACGTTGAAATTATCAGCCCCAATGGGGTTATTTGCGGATGGACTTGTGGAAAAGTTAGGCGGGAGAGTTGGTAAATTGGGCACTTGCCGACACTAACTACACAAGGTATAAGTCCAATCAGACCACTACAATTTCACTACGGCCGCCGACGGGGAGTTTGCGCACTTGTATTTGCGGCGAAATCTGCCGGCGAATTTGATCCGTGTGACTAATGACGCCTACTTTGCGCCCTTCTATCGTCTCAAGATTGCTCAAAGCCTCCATCACTAAGTTGAGCGAAGCCTGATCAAGATTGCCGAAGCCCTCATCTATAAACAAGCTGCCGATAGATAAATTGTGCGCCGACAGCGAAGCCAATCCCAAGGCCAAAGCCAAACAGACGACAAAGGTTTCGCCGCCCGAAAGTGAGGAAACGTAACGACGTTCGTCAAACATATCGCGATCTTCGATCTCCAGCGTGAGTGTGCCTGGAATGTTAACCAAGCGGTAGCGCGCGGAGAGGTGAGATAGGTGATGGTTGGCCTGCGCTACGAGCAAGCGGAAGGTATAGCTTTGCGCCAATTCGCGGAATTTCTTTCCCGTACTGCTACCTAAAAGATCGTCTAAGCGACCCCATTCGGTCGCATCTTCTTCCAGTTGGCGCAAGGCCTCGTGGCGCTTTGCGGCGGCCGCTTCACTATCATAATGAGCCTTGAGGCGCGACTGCAATTGTAGGAGTTCGGCAGACAAGGTTTCGTGGCGCTGCTGCAAATCTTGCAAGTGCGCTTGCAAGGCCTCGGGACTTTCTTCTCCCTCTCCTGAAGGGTGTCCGGGAAGCGCTTTGAGGCGTATAAAGTCCTCACGCGCCTTGTCGGCATTATGGGCGGCCAAGAGGCAGGCTTCATCGCGACGGGCTATTTCGGCGCGAATGGCATTCCAATCGGTAGGGTCGGTGAAGAGCGTTTCCATCTCGCTAAATTGCGTCGGTGTATGCGTGCCGTTGAACTTCAGAATCCACAAGTCCATTTCCGAACTCTTGCGGTTGTATTCTTGGCGGCCGGCCTCAAGCGCCTGCTCTACGTTTTCGTGTTGCCCATCCAAGCGGTTCAGACGGTCGTTGGCCTCGGCCAATCGTGCGATGCACGTTTGCGTTTCTTGCTGCGTCTTGCGAATAAATGCGTTGAGGCGCGCCTCCAATTCGGCCGGTGTGTCCTTGCCCACAAGCCTACGCATCTCCTCCTGCATATCCGACAATTCGTTGCGCTGCATAGAGAGTTCGTTGACCGTCTCTTCCAATTGTCGATTAGCTTCTGCCTCGGCTTCTTCCACACTTTTCAACTCCTCGTTCAACTGGAAGGTACGCTGCGCCTTTTCTTCGAGTTTGTTCGTCGTATAGAGCCACTCGTCATAGAGACTCACGATGCGGCGGCGGAAGTTTTCGGCATTGTGTTTCCACTCCGAGAACCAGCCCGACAGCGTGATCATTTCATCAAGATCGACATAGAGCGCCTCCGTTGTTCGCTCGGATTTGCGCAAACGCGCCTGCACATCTTCCAAAGAGCCCATACGCACCTGCCGCTCCGTTTTGAGTGCGCCAAGTCGGCTTGCCGTTTCGCGCACTTGATTCTCTAAGCGCTCCACTTCTATCGTCAGGCGGTCGATAAAGCCTTGGTGGAAGTTGAAAGTCTTGAGCGTGACGTCATCTTCTTCAGCTGCACGCTGCGTATTTTCCAAGAGTAGGCCGATCATCATTGCGCGGGCCTGCCGATTGACTGTCGGAGAGCATTCTTTAAAAGAATTGTCGAGCGTAGCAAAAGTTTGCCACTCTTCTTCGTCAGCCTTTTGCCGAGCTTCTAAGGAAGTAAAGTAATTGCGCTCCAACGTGAGTTCACTCTCCGCTCGCGCCATTTGCAGGCGTAAGTCATCTAATTGGCGGAGTTTGGCGTCGGCCAAATCGCAGGCCTCATTATAATCGGTTTCCAAATTGGAGATCAATTCACCCAACTCGCGCTCCGTCTCCGTATGATAAGGGTGATGCGTCGCGCCGCAAACGGGGCAAGGCGTCCCTTCGCGCAAGTCGTGACGCAAGATTTCGATGTTCTCACTATTGCTCAAGATATAAGCTTGTCGGCGGCGCTCCCGCAAATCGCGTGCTGTGGCGGCCTCGGCCTCTAATCGCTCCAAAGACTTTTTAAGCTGGTCGAGGTTTGTTGCATCACGGGCAATCTTAGCTCGCCGCTCATCTAACTCCTCATAGCCGTTAGCGATACGCGTCCACAAACGCGCTGCGTGGCGCAAGCCGGTAGCCCGATTGCTTTCTTCGGCCAACTTTTGTTGGAGCTGCGCGCCATTCAAGCCCTTATTTGCCTGACGGTGCATTAGCAATTCGCTCTTTTGCACGCTGAGCGCGGACTCTTTTTCATTCTGTTCCTTTTCTGTCTCTTCAAGTTTGCCGGAAATGTCCTTCAAAATCCGCTGCAACTTATCTGTCGCATTGAGGTTCTCCGCGTGCTGCGTAGTCTCGCTGTCGAAAGAATTGAGTTTATCCTTTGATCAACTCAATCTTATCAAACATCACTCGGTGTGTAGAGAGCGCCTGAAACCTCACTTGCAACTCCTTTTCCTCTTTATGTTCCGCCTCTATAGTCGCTAATTTGGCGGCGTGGGCTTCACATTGCCGATGTAGCTGTACTTCGGCCTGCGTCTTACGATGCTCCAAGCGCTTGATGGTATCTTCTTTACCGGTAATCTCTCCACTGAGTTGGCGTCCGCGATTGATGCCGGGCAATTGTTGTTGTAGTTGTGCTAAAGCGGCCGCCTCCTGCTCGCGGGTCGTATCGAGAGCTGCCGAAGCAGCTTGAACCGCCTTCTTGGCTTGCGTGCGTTCGCCATACAGCGCCTCACCTTGCCGCTGCAAGCGCTCTACATCAGAACGACGCAGGACGATGTCGCGATAGAGCTGCTGCACGGGTTGCAGTTCGTCAAACCGGCGCAGGCGCAACAGGTCCGTGCGCATCGCCTCTCTTGCTCGCCGCGCTTGGAGGTCAGTCTCCTCGAGTTGCTTGACCTTAGCTTCTGCCGCAGCAAAGTCGACTAACCAATTGATTTGCGACTTTACCATCTCCTGCTCGCTACCCAATTGCTTTTCGGAGAGGGTCAGGCGGTTAACGTCGGTCTCCAGATCCTCCAGTTCTTCAGGCGTGAGCCGGTTATGGAGAATGCCTTCGATATGACTTTCTTCCGCTTTGACGCGGGTGGTAGCTGCGGCTGCTTTCTCGTGAATGCGCATCGAGATGCGGCCGTAGATTTCCGTGCCCGTCAGCTTCTCAAGCAAGGCCGACTTTTCTTCTTTGCGCGCTTTGAGGAAGGAGGCAAAACTATTTTGAGCCAGCATAACGGTGCGTGAGAACTGTATATAATCTAAACCGACCACGCGATTGATTTCTTCTTGGATCTCCGCGTTGCGCCCGTCGAAGCTTTTCTTTTTCGGGGCAATTTGGCGAAAAGTACGCACTACGGTATCATAATTGCCCGTCCGCTTTTTGCGGCAAGACCACGCGGCTTCGTAGCGCGCGCCGTCGGGGGTAGAAAATTCGACAAGAGCGGACGCCTCCTTTTGTCCGCGGCGCATAATGTTGCGAACGTCGTCAGTCTGAATGCTTTTAACAGTAGTATCCGTAGCAAGGGCTTCGCTGTTCATCTTTTCCACGCCGTCCAAACGAGGCGCCCGCCCGTAGAGGGCTAAGCAAATGGCGTCGAGCAGTGTAGACTTACCCGCTCCCGTATCGCCTGTGATCGCAAAGAGTCCGGCTGAGCGCAAAGGCTCTGTGGTAAAGTCTATCGTCTGAAGGCCTTCAAAGGAAGTCAGATTGTTGAGCGTTACTTTATCTATTTTCATCGTAGTCTGCAAGTAGTGATATTGTCAGCAATAATCTTATTGATCAGCGTGGCGATCGGTAATTACGTCTTCGGCAGCCTCTGCGAAGCGCGTCTGCAAAGCTTCGGGAAGGGGCTTGCCATATTTATCTTGAAAAACTTGTTGAGCCAATTCGAGCGGCGTCGTGGTGGTTACGTTGACAACGTCGGGCATCGAGCGCTCAGTACCAGTCACTTCGGGCTGCTCGCGCAGAATGCGGCAGAAGCGTACGGCTTTGGTCTGCAAGGCCGTCGTGACATCGTGTAAAAACTGCGGTTCAGGCTGCTCTTCTTTTACGCGAAGTTCGAGATAAGGCCAGCCGAGCCCCTCATCATCTTTCTCTCGACGCGGCAAGCGACTGATGAGGTCTAAAACTTCGCCGGCCGATGCTGCTCCCTTTTCAGGAATAGACTTCAATTGGCGCAAGGGCGTATAAGTAAGTCTAGATACAGCGGCCCGCCCTTGCTCATCAAGCTCTATGAGTTGGGCGCCGTGGTCATAATATTTTTCGGAGAAAGACATCGGTAGGATGCTACCAGCATAGAAGGTATGCTCGCGCACTTCCTGCGCACGATGAATGTGGCCTAAAGCGATATATGCAGCATCGCGACCGGCTACGTCGCCTTCGACGCGGTCTTGTCCGCCAACGACAAGGCGCTCGCTGTGTTCCGTTTCGCTCAAGCGAGCATCGGCGGCATAATAATGGGCCACAGGAATGACGGGCAGACCGCGGAAATCACTCTTGCGCAGGTGCTTCCACAACTGCTCAAAATAATAGCGTAAGCCCTCTTCTTGCGTCATACCGGCCGGATAGTCGCCGCTGCGCAGGTAAGGAACGGCAAAGCAAACGACCTCCGCCTCATTATTGTCGCGCCGACTCAAAGGGAGAATCAAGCGGTCGAAATCGGGCGTGCCGTCGGGCAGGCGTTCGATCGTGCCGCGCACATATATATTATGAAGATACAACAAGCCGGCCGGTGCTTCGAGGCGTGCGCCGGAATCGTGGTTGCCGGCAATCACAACGATTTGCAGCCCGCTCACCTCCTCGGCAGCGGTGCAGAGAAAGCGGAAAAACATCTTTTCTGCCTCGGCCGAAGGATTGGGATGATCGAAGACGTCGCCGGCAATGAGCAAGACGTCGGGCTGCTGCTCCGCAAGCGCCTGCCGCAACCAAGCAAGGTAGTGCTTAAATTCGGCTTCGCGATCATAGCCGTAGAAGGCATTGCCCAAATGCCAATCGGCCGTATGTAGCAACTTCATAGTTGTCGTTCTTTTTATTTTGCGCAAAATTACTTAAAGGGGCGTAATAACGGACAGAAAAAGAACACTTTTCTTTGCCCGACCGCATAGGTGGTGCGAAGAAAAGTGTGGGAGAATTGTTCGTGCGGCGCGCAGCTATGCCGCGCGAACAAGTGCAAGGGAAAGAAAGACGCGTGGGGTTGGCGATGCTTAGTTGACGTATTACCTCAACCGTTGTCAACACACATCACCAACCATCACGCTACTCACTCATTATTGCTAACCATTAAATTATTACTTCACGACTTTTTTGCCGTTGATAATATATATACCCTTCGGCAGGTCTTCTACCTTACCGCCGAGCTTCGCGCCGCTGAGCGTATAGATTCCTTGCTTGGCAGCGTTGTCGATGGTTGGCGTATGGATGCCGGCCGGATCTCTAGTGATTACAACTTGGGTCTTTACGAGTTCTCCGCCAAGAGCTACGCCATGCAAGCTACCATCGAATGCAGCTCCGGCAGGCTGGGAGATATTGCTGTATTCCAGCGTAAGCGAATTGAGGTCGCAGATAGAACCTTGTTCTCCTTCTGCTGTTACCGTTGCATTTCTGATAAGTAACTTTTCATTTAAACCTTCTTTTCCTGCAATGCCATAGTATCCCTTGACATTCACAATACAGTTGTTAATTGTAAGATCAGTATTATTGAGGAAGATCCCACATTCTTTTTGGCTATTCACGTTGAGCGGTCGCTTGACGTTCTTGCGAACTTTTTCTCGGATGTTTCTTGTTTTTGAATGCCGACATAGATTTCCCTGCTTGACTATCGCAAAGTTCGGACGATTTGAACCTAATTGACTTGCTCTAATCGGACAAAAATATGCTCAAATCGGACATTTTTCATTTTCCCCGACTTGCTCTAATCGGACATGAGCTTTTTGTAAATCGCTGATAATGAACAAAAATTGTCTCAAAAACGCATCACATGTAAACAAATGCAAAAATGGTAATTCGATCCTTTTGTGGTTTTTCGCCAATATTTTGTTGCTTGAAAACTATCAAATTTGATTACTCGAAAAGAATGAGCTTATTTCCCATCGAACATTACCTTTTTGGCGCTTACACGCACCGTAATCCGTCCATTCCCCGTTGGCGGTCTTTTGCAAACTAAAAAACTTTTCAAATTCATTGTATTCAGGCAATTATAGTACGTATTTCGTTCGTTATATCCCGCATGTTATTTCGATTTATTGACAGAAAAAGTATGGCTATTCCGCCGAAATTTTTCCCGAAACCGCTCAAAGATTTCCCTCAATTGGATCTTTCATCCGAAATAAGCCTCGAAAATAAACGTAAAAACGAAGAAAAAATCGAAAAAACCGCGGTTTCATCGAAAATTCGGCCATAAAAAGCCACCTCAAGCTTCTACGTTTCAACACTTCGCACTCAATCCTCAAAATGCATAGTCAGGCGGTAATTTTTCGTATAATACCCGACACATTCATCACCCCATTTCCACGACCGGACGTCCACAAATAACCCCATCAGAACATAATGCTACGCTCACTCGCGACCAAACCCAAATCCCGCCATCCCATTTTCACGACCATATATCCGCAAATAACCCCACAAGATCCAACCTTGTACACGCTTACTCCCGAATGTTTAACCCTGCCACCCTATTTTCACGACTATACATCCGCAAATAACCCCAACGGGGTTAGTCTTTTGGCAGGGCAGGGTTAAGGTGCGAAGCGGCTTAACCCTGCCTAACACACACCGACATTGACAACCCCTTAGGGTTGGTCTTTCAAAAAACATCAGCAATCCAAACGCAATGCATAAATCATTACCCTCCCATCACTTCAACAACGACTTACGTCGTTAGTGCCTGGGTTGCCGCTCCTCTCCTCAACCCTGCCACGGTGAAAGACCAACCCCTAATGGGGTTGCACTAACTGCCATCCGTTTATCCGGGGTTAAGTCGCTACGCAACTTAACCCCGGCCTGCCAAAAGACCAACCCTATGGGGTTGCTGTCGCACATTATCGAATCGATGTCGGATCTCGTGCCTAATCCTTTTCAAAATAGACTCGCCCTAACTTGGTCTATGATTCGTTCCCGTCAATTGTTTATACGGCCCCGTCGCAAACGATCTATTGAAACCAACATGCTCTTCGCTTGCAACTTAAGCGTTAAGCCTACCATCCCATTGCCACGACCACAGGTCCATAAATAACCTCATCTAAACCCAATACTACGCTCACTAACACTCAAACACAAACCTTACCATCCCGTTTCCGTAACCATACGTCTGCAAATAACCCCAACGGGGTTAGTCTTTTGGCAGGGCAGGGTTAAGGTGCGAAGCGGCTTAACCCTGCCTAACACACCGCCGCATTGGCAACCCCTTAGGGTTGGTCTTTTAAAAACGTTCGATGTTTGGCGACGGATGAATGAAATCCCAACGAAAAAATCGAAAAAAAGCCCATTTCATCGTGGATAATCGACATTGTAGGCCATAACTGTTTATCGTTGTCGGAACTATTCCCTGTTCTCAACAATTCGCACCGGTTGCGAAAAAAGAAGTTCCTAACCTACAACGATGAAAGTCCCAATTTCAAGCGATAATAACTGAACGACAAACCACACACGCCCAACTGCACAAATTTTCACCGTGGTGAAACAAACGTACGCTCGTGAGTGTACAACCTTTTCATCACGATAAAAAGATCTTACGCTCGTGATGAAAAAGGTGCAAACCTAAGTTTGCTTTGAAAAATGTGGGGACAAAGGTTGCCTTTTCACATTGAAAAGGCGGCGAAGAATGGGCCTTTACGGCGAAACGTCAAATGTAGGGTCTCAAACTTCGGCTGTGCTTGAGCGAATGGCGCCGGTGTTGTGTTTAAAATGCGATGAAATGGGCATTTTTTACATATATAGCACTCAAAAACAAATGATACTATTGGCCAATCGGTCAATAGTAGAAATCAACGACGACGGGGAGATGATCTGAAAAGCCGCCTTGATAAAAAGATCCGAGAAAGGAGCGATAAGGTACAACCCCATGGTCGCCTGCATCGTATTTAAGGAGTGGGGCATCGGTGAAAATGAAGCAATCTTTGGGCGATGTGTGCAGCCCTTCGGTCGTAAGGAGTCGATCATTGATGATAATCTGATCCAATTGCGCCCATCGGCCTTGAAATTTATGCGTTCCTTGAATCCCATTTGCGGCTTTTAAGTCGGCGGTTAGGACGCACAAAAACGGCGGTTGAATCGCCTCGGTCCATTTTCGGGCTTCCAAGACGGCAGCTATGGATGGGTCAGTATGTTCATCGTTGAAATCGCCCATAATGACCACTTTTCGGTCGCGCCCGTCGCGTGTTAAGGCGTTAATTTTCTGCCGCAATCGCTGCGCTACCCGACAGCGGTGCGGCATAGTGCGCCGTACGCCACCGCGGCGGCTGGGTAGATGGACCACAAAGACAGAAAGCGTATCGCCAGAGGGTACGAGTCCGCAGACGTGCAGGATGTCGCGCGTCGGATTTTCGTGCTTGTTGGTCGGCATCACGCGCAGCGTATCCATATAAAGGAGATGAAAAGCCGACGGCTGATAGAGCAGGCTACATCTATGCCGCGCCGGTCCGCACTTTCCGTTATACAATAGTGATAGTTGAAGCTATGGAGTCGTGTGTGGTGCAGTAGGTCTTCGATAACGCGTGCATTTTCTACCTCACACAAGGCTACGAGTTTGGGCGGCTGCATTTCTCCAACGCCGGCAATAACGGAGGCGATGCGACTCAACTTGGCGCGATATTTAGGCGTATCCCAGTGGAGGCGGCCCGTAGGGAGGAAGTCGAAATCCTGCTTGCCCTCATCGTGGATTGTATCAAAGGCATTTTCTACGTTGTAGGTCATTACGCGAAATCGGTTTTGCGCGCCGGCCGTCAGTAGACAGAGGTAAAAAAAGACGATGAGCAGGCGCTTCATGGGCGGTCTTCGGCTTTGCGTAATACGCGGCAGGGATTGCCAACCGCCACTACGCCGGGCGGAATGTTGCGCGTGACGACGCTACCTGCGCCAATGACGCTACCCGCACCGATGCTGACGCCGGGAAGAATGCATACTTGTGCGCCAATCCAAACGTTGTCTGCTATATAAATGGCTTCGTTGCGTTCCAAACCTTGATTGCGCAGCTCGACAGTCAAGGGGTGGATGGGGGTATTAAAACTACAGTTGGGGCCTACAAAGATATGACTGCCGAAAACTATGGGTGCACCATCGAGCATTACGCAACCTTTGTTGATAAAGACGTGATCGCCAAGTGAAATATTGCAGCCGTAATCGACCATAAAAGGGGGCAGGACGGTGCAATCGCGACCTACGCGCCCCAAAAGTCGGCGCAGGAGAGCATCGCGCGCATCGGTCTCGGCGGGATGCAGGCGGTTGTACTGATAATTTAAGTCTTGGGCCTCGTCGAGCAGGCGGCGAAGTTCGGGATTTGCGCCGGGATTGTGCCATTGTCCGCTCAAGGCTTTTTCTCGTTCTGTCATTAGAATAAAAAGTTAGAAGGTCGTGGTATGTATTTGGAAAGGAGCTAAAAGTAGGCGGTTTCATCGGGCTTTAATGCCCATTTTCGGGTTGTACATGATGGTTGCTCACCTGCCAAACGTTGGAGAAAGGGAGCGTCTCGTCGTGACTGACGAGCACGATGGCGCAGTCGTCTTGCAAACGAAGGAGAAGTTCGTACAAAAAAGTCTTACCGGCGGCGTCAAGATGCGTATCCGGCTCATCCAAGAGTAGGAGGTCGGGGCGAGAAACTATGGCGCGGGCCAATAAAACCCGTTGCCACTGGCCGCCACTCAAATCGGAGATAGGCCGGGAGGCCAACTGCTCGATGGCCAACTGATGCAGGGCTTCGCGAACGCGATCGTCGGCATCGGGCGAAAAGCGCGACAGCAGTTTTTTTCGATTTTGCAGGCCGGAGCGTACAACGTCGTAAACGCGCAAAGGAAACTGGCGATCAATTTTCCGATACTGCGGCAAATAACCTAAACGCAGGCCGGGCGCACGGCGGATCTCGCCTTTCGTGGGGCGCAATAAGCCGGCGAGTAAACGCAAGAGTGTCGTTTTTCCGCCGCCATTTGTGCCCGCCAAAATGATAAAATCGTGCGGTTTAATCGCGATATTGACGTTTTCCAATACGACTTGGCCGTCGAAAGCAAAGGTTACGTCGCTGAGACTTACTAAACTCATTGTGCAGCTAAGGATTTTGCGATCGCAATGGCTTCATTGTCCCAGCGATAAGCCAAGGGATTGATGATGACAACGCGGGCGCCGGTGGCTTTTGAAATGGGTTTGACGGAGCGCCCCTTGAACTCGCGCGGCAAGAATATGATGTGGACTTCGGCCGCTTTGGCTTCCGTGATGATCGTAGCGAGATGATCGCCCGATGGCTCTTTGCCGTCTTGCTCAATCGTGAGTTGGTGGAAGCCATATTCGCTGGCAAAGTAGGCCAAAGCAGGATGATAGATTAAAAAATTGCGATATCGTACCTTGCTAACCATAAGTCGTATGCGGCGATCGACTTCGTCGGCGTGGCGCTCGAGTTCTGCCAACTTCTTTTTGTACACTTCTGTGTGTTTTGGGTCGTTCTTGCAGAGTGCATTGCAGACATTGCGGGCCATCTGCACGACATTCTTGGGTGACATCCAGATGTGCGGGTCTGTAGAATCGCTGTGACCCTCGTGTTTTGCAGCCAGAAGGGATATTCCGTCGGACACGGTGTATATTTTTTTAGCGTCGGGGCGGTTTCTTTCAAGCGCTCGAGCTGCTGCCTTTCAAACCCGAGCGTGCCGATAGCAAAATATAGCCGGCTGTTACTTACGTCCATCAGCTGTTTTGGTGTGGGTTCGTAGGTTTCCGGACTTGCTCCGACCGGTGTCAAAGTAACGACTTTGTAGTAATCGCCCGCAAGGTGTTCGACGATATTGCGTAGGGGCTCGATGCTGACGGAGATGAGCGGTTTATAACTCGTCTTGTCGTTTTTACAAGTCCAGAAGAATGGAATCAAAAGCAAGAGAAAAAGGAATCTGATGCGCATAGTGTTGAAGTTTTTTTCGCTTGGGCGGAGTTGGAAATGGCTCCGGCCGGTGCGGCGGTCTTTTGTGGTTATTTATTTTCAAGCGCGAAGCGCGTGAGTGTTTGTCGGACGTGAAATAATTCTCGGCGGCCTTGATTCGGCGCGCGTTGGTTTTTTTATATTTCAGACGGGTTTGTTAAAATGAAACGTAAGAGCTGACAATTACTGCGTAGCGCGTGAATTTACCCAAGGCAATCGTGAACGCAGAGTAGAAGAGGTTGGTGCGTAGAAAGCCCATCGAGACTGTGAGTATGCTGCCCAAGATTGGCACCCAGGCCAACAAGCCTGCCCACGCGCCGTATTTGCGTACGTGCCGCAAGCCTTTGTGTAGATCCTGCGGCTTCACTTTTGCGTATTTCTCGATCCATTCTTCTTTTCCTTTTGTTCCGATCCAGTAGTTAAACATTCCGCCTAAAAGATTGCCAATGGTGCCCCAAATAAGCAGCCCGACGGGATCTGCACCGGCTGCTAAAAGCCCCAGCAATACGACCTCCGACGCAAAGGGCAAAAAAGTACCGGCTAAAAACGCTGCGATAAACATTCCGAGTACGCCGTGTGCGATTAGAAAATCTGTGATCTCTGTCATATCATCTCCAAGTTTGATTTTTTTACGCCCAGCCAAAGATTGCCAGCAAGCCGTAATTGTATATGCCCAACGCGATCAAGCCCAGCAGCCAGCAGATAAACCAAACGTTCATCAACAAGCCCCCGCGCGCCAAAGCGAAGTAGTGCGCGATCAGCGGAGAAGCCACCACCAAGTAAAGAGGCATTATTATACAATAATGATGTGGCAATAATACGCCGCCTCCGGCAATAGCCAGTTCGAGAATGATCAGCACATAAAGAAACACACGTGTGCGAATTTTATCGTTGAAGCTGGTACGGACGAAGTGGAGCGTACTCAGCAGCGCCAAGAGGCTGAGAAAACAGAAACTTGCTACGTGCGGCAGCGGCAGATGTTGGAAATCGGGCCAACTATATTGTAAAAACAGGGGTAAATTGTTGCTCTAATTCTTCCAAACGGTTCATCCAAACGAGATAGCCGGCGTAAAACCAATAGGGAACAACCAAACCGAAGAGTCCGGCAAACAAAGATCGCCACGTGAGCGTGTGCAAAACGAGGACCATCGTCACATAAAAGAAAACCGACAGCACAAGTAGCGGCGGGAAAACCAAACTTCCGATGGAAAGGAAGAAGAAAGCGTGAAACGTATAATGCTCGGGGCGATATTGCTGATAAGAACCGAAGAGACAAAACAAGGCCGGCAGCAGCCCTATGGCGGGAATCAAATTCGTTCCGGCCGGATGGAGATCCGGCAGCGCTGCAAAAAGCGCCAAAAAAGTGGCACTTACGAGGCGCGAACGTATGCGTAGGAGTTGAAAACGATTGTTTAACTCGCGCAGCGTATAGGTTAAGGCGCAGACAATCGCAAAGCCGCCCCACAGCCACGCGCTGCGCGGATCGGGAAGCACCCAAACTACACCGGCAATGACGGCCACAAGCGGCAGCGTCAGCATACTTTTGGCCGATCGGTTGCGAAAGTCGTCCATCCTGTTCCTATCTATATAATAATGTGTGCGGCTTTTAGCCTTAGGCGTCTATGATGTCTTTGCCGATGTCGCGGCGGAAATATTTCCCCTCAAAGTCAATTGCCTCTGCGCCGCGCATCGACTTCACCAAAGCTTCAGTCGCCGTTGCGCCGTAGTTGCTTACCGCTGCGACGCGCCCACCTGCCGTCACGAGTTGCCCGTCTTTCAGCGCCGTGCCCGCGTGAAACACTACGCCGTCCGCTTGCTCGCCAATCGTCATCGGAATATTTTTACGATAAGCCTCTGGATAGCCGCCACTTACGCACATCACGCAGACCGCAGGACGCTCATCGAAGACCACTTCGCGGCGATCCAAGTCGCCTTGCGCCACACCCTCAAAAAGTTCGACAAGATCACTCTTCAGTCGGAGCATAACCGTCTCCGTTTCGGGGTCGCCCATACGGCAGTTGTATTCGATTACCTTCGGTCGCCCATCGCAATTGATCAAGCCGAAGAAGATAAAGCCGCGGTAGTCCAGGCCGTCAGCCGCCAAGCCTTCGACCGTGGGCCGCACGATCTCATCTTCTACGCGTTGCATCCATTCTTTCGTGGCAAAAGGTACGGGCGAAACGGAACCCATGCCGCCCGTATTTAAGCCCGTATCGCCTTCGCCGATGCGTTTGTAGTCTTTTGCTTCCGGTAAGATTTGGTAATGCTTCCCGTCAGTCAAGGCAAAGACCGAACACTCTATGCCCGACAAAAATTCTTCTATGACAACCTGCGCACTGGCTGCCCCAAAGCGCCCCGAAAGCATCGCTTTGAGTTCGCTTTCAGCCGTTTCCAGATCATCGAGGATCAATACGCCCTTACCGGCGGCCAAACCGTCAGCTTTCAAGACGTAAGGGGGCTTGAGGGTCTTTAGGAAGCGGCAAGCTTCCTCAAATCGGTCTGCGCCGAAGGTTTGATAATCGGCCGTCGGGATGTGATGGCGGTGCATAAAGGCTTTGGCAAAATCTTTAGAACCTTCCAAGCGTGCGCCGGCGGCACTCGGTCCGATAAGGGCAACGTGCTGCAATTCCGGCCGACTGCGAAAATAATCTACAATGCCTTCTACGAGTGGCGCTTCGGGGCCTACGACGACCATATCTATTTCATTTTCAACGACGAAACGTCCCACTTCGGGAAATTTCATCGGGTCGAGCGCCACGCAAGTCGCTATTTCGGCCATTCCGGGATTGCCCGGGGCTACAAACAAACGGTCCAATTTTTCGCTCTGCGCGATTTTCCACGCCAATGCGTGTTCGCGGCCTCCGCTACCCAGAAGTAGAATATTCATAATCGCAGTTTATAAGCAGTAAATGTTTCAGTTTGATTACCCAATGTCGGCCTTGCCGCGCGCAGCGGCCTCTCCCGCGTTCGAAGCACTTGGCGGAAGAGGGCGCAACGCTAAATAGCGGTCAGCGAAACCGCAAATTTTGCGACCGATCGGCTTTATATGCAAAAGTAGTAAAAAGGTTTGGAAAACGCCACCTTATACTTTGTTACCTTTTTCCGCGCCTGCTCCGTTGAGGGCTAAGTGCCTAAGTGGCTCGTTTCCGCTGCGCCGTCTCTTGCGCCATCGGTCGCTTGCTTTGTTCGCTTTGTTGGTCCACGATATTTCGTTATTCGTTCTGTTTTTGGCGGTTTCATCGGTTTTTTGCTTGATTTTTTCGGTCGCAGCATTGGATTTTAGATGCGCAGGTTTGAATCAGTCGTCTTTTCATCGTGAGGGGAAAGGTTTTTCATCACGATGAAAAGGTTGTACGCTCACAAGCGTACGTTTGTTTCACCACGGTGAAAATTCGCACAGTTGGGCGCTTGTGGTTTTTAATTCAATGATTGTTGCGTAAAAATGGAACTTTCATCGTTGCAGATTGGGCTCTTCTTTTTTCGCAACCGATGTGAAGCGTTTGCTATGGGGAAGGCGGTCGGCGATGGTTGATTTTAGGCGTTACAATGTCGATTATTCGCGATGAAATAGGCTGTTTTCGATTATTTCCACAAGCTGTTGTTCATCGTGCGCTCATTAGCGGATGTTTTTGAAAGACCAACCCTAAGGGGTTGCCAATGCTTGTGTGCGTTAGGCAGGGTTAAGCCGCTTCGCACCTTAACCCTGCCCTTCCAAAGGACTAACCCCGATGGGGTTATTTGCAGGCGTATGGTCACGGGAACGGGATGGTAAGGTTTGTGTTTGAGTGTTAGTGAGCGTAGTATTGGGTTTAGATGAGGTTATTTATGGACCTGTGGTCGTGGCAATGGGATGGTAGGGTTAGCGCTTGAGTTGCAAGCGAAGAACTTGTTGGTTTCAATAGATCGTTTGTGACGGGGCCGTATAAACAATTGATGGGAATGACTCATAAGTTTAGTTTGGGCGAGTCTATTTTGCAAAGGATTGCGCACGAGATCCGACATCGATTCGATAATGTGCGACAGCAACCCCATAGGGTTGGTCTTTTGGCAGGCCGGGGTTAAGTTGCGTAGCGATTTAACCCCGGATAAAGCGATGGAAACGAGTGCAACCCCATCAGGGGTTGGTCTTTCACCGTGGCAGGGTTGAGGAGCGAAGCGGCAACCCAGACACTAACGACGTGAGTCGTTGCTTTAGCAAGTTATAATTGGGTTTGTTTCCGTTGCGATTCGACTTGCGGATATTTTTGAAAGACCAACCCTAAGGGGTTGCCAATGCGGCGGTGGGTTAGGTAGGGTTAAGTCGCTTCGCACCTTAACCCTGCCCTGCCAAAGGACTAACCCCGTTGGGGTTATTTGCGGCGGGATTGGTTGGGGATGGGATGTGCGTGTTAACGTTAATACGATTGGCGTTATAAATAGCGCTTCGGTTGATCACTTAATGAGTTGAAGATAACGAGTGTCGATAATCGGATGTTTTTTGAAAGACCAACCCTAAGGGGTTGTCAATGCTTGTGTGCGTTAGACAGGGTTAAAGCGCTGCGCCCTTTAACCCTGCCCTGCCAAGAGACTAACCCCGTTGGGGTTATTTGTGGACGTGTGGTCGTGAAAATGGGATGGCGGGGTTGACGTTTGGGCGTAAGCGTGTGCAAGGTTGGAGTTTGTGGGATTATTTGTAATTGTGTGGTCGTGGCAATGGGGTGGCAGGGTTAGTTTTAAGTTGCGTGCGAAGAGTATGTTGATTTCGATAGCTCGTTTGCGGAGAGGTTGCATTAAAAAATTGATTGGAAGGAATAATAGGTCAAGTTAGTGCGAGTCTATTTTGTAAAGGATTAGGCACGAGGTCTAACCTCAATTCAATAAAGAGGACGACAACCCCTTAGGGTTGGTCTTTTGGCAGGCCGGGGTTAAGGCACGAGGTGGCTTAACCCCGGATAAACGGATGGAAGTGAGTGCAACCCCATCAGGGGTTGGTCTTTTGCTGTGGCAGGGTTGAGGAGCGAAGCGGCAACCCGGCCACTAACGACGTGAGTCGTTGTTGAAGTGATGGGAGGGTAATGATTTATGCATTGCATTTGGATTGCGGATGTTTTTTAAAAGACCAACCCTAAGGGGTTGTCAATGCTTGTGTGCGTTAGACAGGGTTAAAGCGCTTCGCACCTTAACCCTGCCCTGCCAAAGGACTAACCCCTGTAGTGTACTGAATAAGTTGACACTTTCTCAATCAAAAAAGGAGTAAAATTTATGTCTCATTACAATGAATCAGAGAAAATACTGTTATTACATCAGTATGTAACAAGTGGCTTAACCTTGCAAGAGTTCTCTTCTCGTCACGGTATCCCTTTAAGCACTTTCCATCGTATTTATACCGAATATGGCTCACCCGACGTCTCGTCAGTAGCAGATCTTATGAAAAAAGAAGATATCCCCGTTCAGCTCGAAGAGCTACAAGCGCAGTTATTACGCGAGCGCAAGGTCTCATGAAAAAGAGATCAAACGTCTTGAAAAAAAGAATTGGCCGTTGAAAAAAACTTTATGGTTTGGCCAACAAGACGATGATCGATCTTGCCGAGAAGAAATACAACATCCGTATACGAAAAAACTCCGCTGCCAAGTAATCAAGACCTTGTCGCAGGGAGAAGAAAGACAGGAACTAGTAAGTCATCCTGTCAGTTTACTCTGCGGTTATCTTGGCATAAGCAGACAAGGATATTATCGCCATGTGGATCGTTCTTTGAGTTAGACGTCCCTGCGCAGCAGCATCGTATTCTATGCACAGGAGCTTCGCACCTCTTTACCCAAGGCCGGCATACGCATCCTTTACGAGCTATGCCGTCGCAAATATGCAGATAAGTTTACCATCGGGCGCGACCAATGCTATGAGCTCTTCCGCTCTAATGGTCTGTGCCTTCGCCGTCGCAAACGCCCAAGGACGACCAACTCCAATCACCACTACCACATCTATGAAGACCTTCTCAACACAAGGCCCAGTTACATCCCGCCCGCTTCGGCGAGCTGTGCGTTACGGATATCACCTACGTGGCAACCTCTTCAGGTTGGGCCTATCTCTTTGGTAACCGATGCCGCTTCACGTCTGATCGTGGGCTGGTGCCTGCATCCGACCCTTGAGAGACAAGGTCCGATGAAAGCCCTCTCTATGGCCATCGATTTCTACAGAAAGTATAATGTCGAACTCTCACAACTCATACACCACTCCGACCGCGGCGTGCAATACTGCTGCAATGAGTACGTCGACAAACTCAAATCTCTTGGAATACAAATAAGTATGACGCAAACCGGAGACCCATTGCACAATGCTCTGGCCGAGAGGATGAACAATACGCTCAAGAACGGATGGCTCTTCAGTACAGAAGACAAAAGTCTGCAGCAGGTCAGGCGCCTTACAAAGAAAGCCATCGACCTGTACAACACGTTCAGACCGCATCAGAGTCTGCAGATGAGAACGCCAATGGAAGAAGTCGGAAGGTTGACGGCATAACTTCCTTGGTACACATTATTAAGTCAAACAATAAAAGAAGGAGGCAGAAACAACCGCAACAAGAAAATAAAAGATTAATTTTGCAATTAGAAGACAACTGTCAACTAACTATGTAGTTAAGAAAAGACTGCGACAAGCCTAGCTGGGCTTAGCAAATAAACTTGTCAAAGAAGAATGAAATTAAGAAACCAAAGTTGTCAACTAATTCTAGGACATTATACCCGATGGGGTTATTTGTGGACGTGTGGTTGTGGAAATGGGATGGCGGGGTTGACGTTTGGGAGTAAGCGTATGCAAGGTTGGAGTTTTGTGGAGTTATTTGCGGATGAGCGGTAAGGGAAACGAGGGGGCAGGGTTCGCATTTGGGTATTAGGGCATTTCATATTAGGTTTAGATGGTTGATTTGTGGTAGGTGCGTTGCGGGGCGAACGTCGGAAGCGTTGCAAATTGGTTATTTGGCGTGTATTCAGTGAAATAGGCCGTCGCAGAAGTGGGTTGGCGGGGTATTAAATTTGGTTCCAATATATAATGAGTCAAATTTAATAGGGTGTTAGTGGGAGGAGCGCGTGCCGGTACTGATGATTAAGGTGCTATTTGCGAGCATTGCTTCGCGCGAGGTAAGAGTGCGACCACTATTATATGTGGCTACGCGTGATGATGTGCGTTGGTTGGCACAGCGGTGGCGGTTTTCGAGGAGAAAAAGTTAGTCGAAAACCTTAAAGGCATAGCCTTGCTGCTGCAACCATTCGATGGAGCGCGGCAAAGCATAGAGGAGTTTGTCCTGACTCTTGAGTGAGTCGTGAAAAGTGATGATGCTCCCGTTGCGCGTATAGCGTTGGACGTTGCGCAAGACGTCGCGGCCGTTGAGGCGTGTGGAGTAGTCGCGCGTGACCAAGTCCCACATGATTACTTTATAGTGGTGCTGGAGCACACCTATGTATTGGCCCCATTTCATCCAGCCGTGGGGCGGGCGGAAGAGGTCTGTGCGGATATAAGCGTTGGCCTTTTCGACGTTGAGCATATACTTGTGGACGCTATGGCGCAAGCCGCCGATGTGGTTAAAAGTATGATTGCCCAAGCGATGGCCGGCCGCCTTTACTTGTTCAAAGGTTTCGGGATGCTTTCGCACGTTGTCGCCCACCATAAAAAAGGTGGCCTTCACTTGATAATGATCTAAGACGTCGAGAACCCAAGGGGTGACTTCCGGAATCGGTCCGTCGTCGAAGGTGAGATAGACGGCGTGGTCGTTGTGGGCCATTCGCCAATAAGCCAATGGGTAAAGCCAGCGTAGGAAAAGGGAGGGTTGCTCTATGAGCATAGACTATGATCGAAAAAATAGCGGCACGGCTTTCGGCGTCGGGGCGCGCGGGGCGTCGGGCGCGAGGGGCTTTGCCGAGTTAATGGTTGGTTGGCGCGTGGCAGGTGGATGCCGACGCTATAAAAAGGAAAAGCGAGGACGCAAGACAAGAGGGCTGTTTTGAAACCTTTGCTTGCATCCTCACTTTATCAGACATTGTATTATTCTTCTGAACCTTCGGCCTCAGGCGCTTGGGGTTGTTGCATCATTTGCTCCAAGGCTTGTGCGCCGATATTGCCGGCTTGTGTGCCGGTCAACTGCTTTAAGCGAGCGGCATAGAGCCGGGCTTGCGGCACTTTCGCAGCATCGAGTACGCTAATTGCACTGTAGAGGTTGCGGAGCGCACGCGCGCAAGATGAGGCATAGCTCGTGAGGTCGCTGTAAGAAAGCGAGTTGAGCCAATCTAAGTATTGCGCATTGTATTTCGCGACAGCGGTAGCTATTTCTCCGGCTTTTTTCGCGTTGCCCGCTTGCAGCCAGATTTGTGCCAACTGGTAGTCGTTTTCTTCATAGGGAATGTTGCTCGCAGGCAGCATCTTTTCGGACATGGCGAGCACTTCTCGTGCCTTTGCGGTTTGACCTTCCATCAAAAGACGTTGAGCTAACATCGTAAACATGTTACGGTGGGTCTGCGCCATCTTCATATTGGTGGTGTCAAGATAGATGCCGGGCTTGTTGAGATTGCCGTAGCGGAAGCGCTTCATCAGGTTGTTGTACATCAAATTGGTGTCGATCGTGCCCAATTCGCGCTTGAACGGCGTGATGCGGTAAGCAAGGCCTTCTAAAATAAAGTAGTCTTGGAGACCTGCAAAGTTGTTCGTGCCTATCGTTACACTCATGTACATCGGGCGCTTCCAGTCGTTGCGCGCAAGCATTTCATAGATCATCACATCTCTGCGATAGAGACCGCCCTGGCCGTTGCGCATGGCCCAAGCCAAGGATAGGTTGATGTGATCAGGGATGGCTTCCTTGCCTTGCGGGAGTGCCATACCTTGATTGATGATATTCTGCTTGTTGACGTGGACAATGACGGAGTCGGTCGGGAAATAGCCCTTCGTCTTCACGTAGTTGTCCATAATATAGCGGAGATCGTAAGGATCCGGCCCGTTGGGGTGCGCCCGCTTAAAGGCATCGAGTTCGGCTTTACCCTCCGGATGAATCGGGAAGTAAGTATGCTTGCCGTTGTCCGCATATTGATAAGGCAGCCAATTGATCGGCAGTGCGGGAGAATCGTAAGCCGGTCGACGCATTTGGTCCGTGTACCACGCCGTTTGCAGATATTCTAAGTTGCAGACGCGAGCGTCGGTGCGGTTGCCCTCCGTTTCTTGGTTGTACCAAAGCGGGAAGGTTTCGTTGTCGCCGTTGCAGAAGAAAATAGGGTGAGCCGGTGTGCCGTCGAGCAGTTTCTCGGGCATCGTGTTCAGATAGTTCAAGCCCGAATCGTGGCAGAGATAGCGGCCGGAACGATCGTGGTCGTCCCACGTTTGGCTCACCATCTGCAGCGGTACGATGATGCCGAGCACGGAAGCAAAGATCGCTGCCGGCATAGCTTTACTTTCTTGTTGCTTAACCCAGAAGCGCTTGAGCCAATCGTAGATGGCAGCTACGCCAAGGCCGATCCAGATGGCGAAAGCGTAGAAGGAACCGGCATAAGCGTAGTCGCGCTCACGCGGCTGCTGAGGCGTCTGATTCAAGTAGAGGACAATAGCCAAGCCGGTCATAAAGAAGAGGAAGAAAACCACCCAGAATTGGCGCACACCCTTTTCGCCGCGGAACAATTGCCAGAAGAGGCCCAAGAGACCCAGGAGCAAGGGGAGGCAGTAGAAGACATTGTGCGATTTCTCCTCTTTCAAGACGTCGGGCAGTTTGCTTGGTCGCCATAAAGGAAGTTGTCGATGACGGGAAGTCCGGTAAGGTAGTTGCCATATTCTTTCTGACCGAAGCTCTGTACGCCGTTCTGACGGCCGGCAAAGTTCCACAAGAAATAACGCCAATACATGAAGTTAAGCTGATAGGACGTGAAGAAACGGAAGTTGCTCCACTGCGTCGGCATTTGCCCCGGAACTTCTTGCCCGCTTGGTGTGGTGAACGTAACGTCGCGCATGGCGATATCGCCGCCCATCCAATCTTGATAAGCTTGGGCATGATGGTAATCCCAAATGCGCGGGAAGAACATCGTGAGGCCTGATGGGTAAACCAATTTTTGAGATGCTACGACCGATTCGTATTCGTCGGGCGCATTGGGTTGTTCCTTGGTTTTTGGCTGCCAAACGTCGCTTTCGTCGATCGTGATGGCTTGCGCGTAGACCGCTTGATCGTAGGACGTAAAGGCTTCTCCCTTGAACAAGGGCGTTTGTCCGTATTGGTCGCGACTGAGGTAGCTGCCCAAGGTAAAGATATCCTCCGGCGAATTTTGGTCCATCGGCGGATTAGCTACGGAGCGGATGACGATAACGGCGTAAGAAGAATAGCCAATCATCAGCATCAGCATACAGAGGAGAGAGGTATTGAGGAAGCGTTTGCGCAGACGGAAGTTGCCGTCTTTGTTTTTGGTGTAGAGGAAGTAACCCAAAACGCCGAAGACAATCAGCGCGATGACAAAGGACTTTATCCCGTCGCCGAAGAAAGGAATGCCGAGCAGTCCGACGGAAATGAGATAAAGAAGGTTTGTGCGTGCGCGGTTGTGCTGCGTAGTACTCCAAATGGCCGTCAAGACTATGGCAATCAAAAGTAGGAGATAAACAGCCACACCCACGTTGAAGCCGAAGCCGAGCCAGTTGACAAAGATGAGTTCGAACCAGCCGCCAACTTTACAATGCCCGGAACGAGTCCGTAGAGCACGGTTCCGACCAGCACGAAGCCGATCAAGACGGCCAACATACTGCCTTTGGCCTGCGCGTTCGGATTGCGTTTGAAGTAATATACAAGTGCGATGGCCGGCAAGCAGAGCAGGTTGAGCAAGTGTACGCCGATGCTCAAGCCCGTCAAATAGAAAATCAAGACTAACCAACGATCGCTGTGCGGCTCATCAGCGTGGTCTTCCCATTTCAAGATTAACCAGAAAACAATTGCCGTAAACGCCGATGAATAGGCGTAAACTTCGGCCTCGGCAGCAGAGAACCAGAACGTATCGCTCCAAGCATAAGCCAAGGCGCCCGTAAGTCCGGCGGCCATTACGACGATGAGCTGCGCCCAAGTTTGCACGATGCCGTCCTTGCAGAGGATTTGCCGCGTCAAGTGCGTGACCGTCCAAAAGAGGAACAAGATCGTGACGGCCGAAAGCAGGGCGCTCATAATGTTAATCATAAAAGCTACCTGCGTCGGGTCGCTTGCGAAGCGTGAAAAGACGCTACCCGTCAGCATAAAGAAAGGTGCGCCGGGCGGATGTCCTACGTCGAGTTTAGAAGCGGTGGAGATAAACTCGGGGCAATCCCAAAAGCTCGCCGACGGCTCTACTGTAAGACAATAGGTGACGGCAGCAATGGCGAATGCAATCCAACCTACGAGGTTGTTGATCAGCTTGTATTGCTTCATAGTGAAAGAAACTATTATTTTGAATATTATTTTCGATGAACAACTCGCAAAAGTAGGAAGAAAATATTGAAAGCCCGCCGCTTGGGCTCTAAAATAAGTGGATTCGCGGCAAAAAGTTGACATCGCAGCGCGGTCTTTTTTAAAGAAACAGGCTTGACGGCGGCCGGCGATGGTTGAAAATGCGGCGCGTAAGTTTGGATTTTTAGGGGATTTTTGTGGGAAATTTTGAGGCTTAAATTGTCATTTTCGCCCATTTCATCGCGTTTTCGGGACATTTCTTCAGGGTTTTGTGAGGCCTCGCTGATCTTTATTTTTGTTTGGTCCGAGCAAACTATCGTTTGGTGGGAGCAAATTATCGTTTGGCGGGGAGAAACCATCGTTTGGCTTGAGCAAACGATCGTGGGGCAGGTCGCAATATTTTTATATAAAGACTACGCGCGTCGCAAAACGAGCGGCGGCGAACTGCTCCATCGGCTGAAGCGAAAAATGGGCCGCTTGGTCGGAGATGCATAAATCATTTGCGCGGCGCAGACGAGGCGGCCTCAACGCCGATGCCGATGAGCAAGGCCGCAATTGCGCCGGAGAGCGCAGTCGGCCAACTTTTGATGAACAACGTAAGAGGATATAAAAAAAGAAAGAGACGCGGGCGATCCGTTCTCTTTCTTTGTGCGCTTCAGGATGGGCTTGAACCAACGACCCCCTGATTAACAGTCAGGTGCTCTAACCAACTGAGCTACTGAAGCTGGTGAATTGAGTAGTAGAATTTTGGAGCGCTTCAGGATGGGCTTGAACCAACGACCCCCTGATTAACAGTCAGGTGCTCTAACCAACTGAGCTACTGAAGCAGTTTTTATCAATTCGGCTGCAAAAGTAATAGGTATTTTCCAAATTAGCAATACCTTTGCAGGAAAATTACAGAAAAAAAATCAGATGAAGAGAGTTTTAGGCTTTGGTAATGCGCTGGTTGATGTGCTTGCAAGAGTCGATGATGATAGGAAACTGGACGCGCTGCAACTGCCGAAAGGCTCTATGCAGCTGATCGACGCGGCACGTTATCAGTATATCAGTGACCAACTGGCCGCGATGCAGACCACGCGAGCTACGGGCGGTTCGGCCTGCAACACGATCTTGGCGCTCGGCCACTTGGGTATGTCGCCCGGCGTCGTGGGTAAGATTGGCGATGACGACAACGGCCGCTTCTTTGAAGAATCGTGCCGCCGAAACGGCATTTTGCCTAATTTGCTCCGCGGCGAAAAGGCCACGGGCGTTGCCTCTACTTTTATTTCGCCCGACGGACAGCGCACGTTTGGCACGTATCTTGGCGCCGCTGAAGAAATGTGCGCCGAAGAGATCCACGAAGCCTTGCTCGAGGCCTATGATTACGTCTATATCGAAGGTTATTTGGTGCAGAATCATGATCTCTTGCGCCGCATTGTGGCCGCGGCCAAAGCGAAAGCGACGCCCATTTGTCTTGACTTGGCCTCCTATAATATTGTGGCGGATGAGATTGCGTTCTTTACCGAACTATTGCCCAATGTTGATATTCTTTTTGCCAATCAACAGGAGGCCGAAACCTTTACCGGCGAGAGTGATCCCGAAGCCGCTCTGCTCAAGTTGGGCGATATCTGCCGGACGGTCGTAGTTAAGACCGGCGGATCGGGTGCAAGGGCTAAGCACGGCGCGGAAGTAGTAAACGTAGCTGCGCGTCCCGTGAAGCAAATCTTGGACACGACGGGCGCCGGCGATTTCTTTGCGGCCGGTTTTCTGTATGGACTCTCGAATGGTTGCGATTTAGCCGAGTGCGTTTACAAAGGAACGGTCCTCGCAGCCTATGTAATAGAAGTGGCCGGTACGCATTTGCCGGAAGAAACGTGGGACGCTATCCGGGCGGAGATAAACGCCGTTCGGCCGGCAGTTTGATATATAGAGTGAATTATGAGAAAGATTGCCATTGTTTTGCTCTCGTCCCTGCTCGCGGTGGGGAGTTTGCACGCACAGACACACAACGCAGAAGTAGCCAAGCAGTTGGAGACGTTTAATGTCTTGTATAAGTTGCTCGACCTTTATTATGTCGACACGCTGAACGCACCCAAGATGGTGCGGGGCGCGATAGATTATATGCTGGATGGGCTTGACCCCTACACGCAGTACTATCCGGAGAGCGAAGCGCAAGATTTGCAGCAAATGACGACGGGCAAATATGCCGGCGTTGGCGCGGTTATTAGTTTTCGCCGCGACCTTCATCGCTGCGTCATCAATCGTCCTTATGCCGGACAGCCCGCCGCCGAAGCCGGATTACGCGCCGGAGATATTCTCTTGGAGCAGAACGGAAAAGACTATGGCGATGCGGCCACAGACGCGGAAAGCGAGCAGGCGTATAGCAACCGCGTGAGCGCTTCGCTGCGCGGCGAACCGGGCACCAGCTTTACCTTGAAAGTGAAACGCTATGGCGTGAGCAAACCGTTGACGTTCAAAATAACGCGCCGCAACATCGTGCTGCCCAGCATTACAACGACGCGGATCTTGCAAGACAGTATTGGGTATATTTTGCTCAATCAATATACGGAAGATACGGGGCGCGATATGCAAAAGGCCGTGTCCGAGCTGAAGCAACAGGGCGCTAAGCGCTTGCTACTCGACTTGCGCAATAATCCCGGCGGGCTCGTGGATCAGGCCGCCAAGGTCGTGGCGCTTTTTATCCCGCGCGGCAAGGAAGTAGTCAGCATAAAAGGAAAGATAAAGAAAACAACATAACCTATAAGACGAGTGCCGAACCCTTGGATACGGAGATGCCCATCGTCGTCCTGACCAATTACGCGACGGCTTCGGCTGCGGAAATCACGGCCGGCGCCTTGCAGGATTACGATCGCGCCGTTATCGTCGGCCAGCGCTCTTATGGTAAAGGACTCGTGCAGCAGCCGCGCTCCTTGCCCTATCGCGGTGTGCTGAAACTGACGTCGGCGAAATATTATATCCCAAGTGGGCGATGCGTGCAGGCCTATGCTTATAAAGATGGTGAGCCGCAGCATTTGCCGGATAGCGTGGCGAAAGTTTTTCATACGGCCGGCGGGCGCCCCGTTCGCGACAGTGGCGGCATTACGCCGGATGTGAGCGTGCCGACTGACAGTTTGCCGAATTTGTTGGCCTACTTGGCTTCGAGCAATGCGCTGATGGATTATTGCGCCGACTATCGTAATCATCACGCCTCCATCGCTTCACCTGACAAATTCAGTTTGAGTGATGCCGAGTATACGACATTTATCCAATTTTTGAAGGCCGCCAAATTTACTTACGACACGCAAAGTAAAAAAGCGCTTGAGGTTCTCCGCAAGATTGCGGCTGCCGAGGGCTACGAGGCAATGACGACAGACGAATTTGCGGCTTTGGAGAAGAAATTAGTCCACAATGAAGACTACGATTTCGACTATTGGCGCAAGCCGATCAAACGCTTGGTTGAGGGCCAACTGATTACGTGCTATTATGATCAAAAGGGCTTGGCTGACTATAGTCTTCGCGACGATAAAGACCTGAACGAGGGCTTGAAGATTCTAACCAACGATGCGCGCTATCGTAGTTTGCTTTCCGCCGATCGACCCGCCACGCCCGAAAAGTCGGAATAAGTTGTGCTCCGTCGCTTTATTCCCCGCTTAACTAAGGCCTTCGCTGTCGCAACGCTTGCGCTCGGAGGCCTTACGTCTTATTTCGCGTTACCTGAATGGTTGCTATCAAGCGCCCTGTCTGTTGGCCGTAAGCGTTTATCAAACCGCCGCCGGCTGCCATTGATTGGCTGCAAAAAAATGCCCTAATGCAGCAAACGCAGAAGGCCTTGTGCGCCCTTTTCGTGGTGCTCAAAATCGGCAAAAGCAAGCCGAAGCCTGGCGAGAAGCGACCCCGCAACCCTTGCGGCAAACATTATTTTGCGGGAAATCAGACAAATAAAACCATTCCCCCGCCTACTAACTTAAAAAGTTTATCTATCTTTGTGCGATTTTATATTGACGAAACAACAAATATTTCAGACAAGCTAAGATGAATGTGATTACGAAAACCGTCGCTTTGCCTGATGGCCGCACCATCAGCATAGAGACCGGCAAGTTGGCCAAGCAGGCTGATGGCGCTGTAATGTTGCGCCTTAACAACACAATGTTATTGGCCACGGTTGTAGCTGCAAAAGACGCCGTCCCGGGCACAGATTTTATGCCCCTACAATGTGATTATAAAGAGAAGTATTCCGCAGCAGGCCGTTTTCCCGGCGGTTTTACGAAGCGCGAAGGCCGCGCTTCCGACTACGAGATTTTAACTTCCCGTTTAGTCGATCGCGCACTGCGTCCCCTCTTCCCGAGCAATTATCACGCAGAAGTTTATGTGAACATCACGCTGTTTTCAGCTGATGGCAAGGATATGCCCGACGCATTAGCAGGTTTGCTGCTTCAGCCGCATTGGCTGCTTCCGATATCCCGTTTGATGGTCCGATATCTGAGGTTCGCGTAGCCCGCATCGATGGTTCTTACGTCATCAATCCTACTTTCGAGCAACTCAAGCAGGCCGATATGGATATTATGGTTGGTGCTACGGAAGAAAACATTATGATGGTCGAAGGCGAGATGGACGAAGTGCCCGAATCAGCTTTGCTCGAAGCGCTCAAGGCGGCTCACGAAGCCATCAAGCCTATGTGTCGTTTGCAGAAGGAACTGATGAAAGAACTCGGCACTGACGTTAAGCGCGAATACGACCACGAAGTTAACGATGAAGACTTGCGCAAGCAAGTAACAGATGAATGCTATCAACCGGCTTATGCTATTGCTGAGGCCGGCAATCACGATAAGCACCAGCGCGAAGAAGGCTTTACGAAGATTCGTGAAGACTTCAAAGAGCGTTATGCCGCAGCGCACGCTGATATGCCCGCTGACGAACTCGAAGAGAAGAACGCGTTGATCGACCGCTACTATAATGACGTAGAGCGCGACGCAATGCGCCGTTGCATCCTCGATGAAGGCAAGCGCTTAGATGGTCGCCAGACGACCGAGATCCGCCCCATCTGGTGCGAAGCCGGCCCGCTGCCGATGCCGCACGGCTCTGCCATCTTTACGCGTGGCGAAACGCAAGCACTGGCTACGACTACGCTCGGCACACGCCTTGACGAAAAGATGGTCGATGATGTATTGGACAAGAGCTACCAGCGCTTCCTGCTCCACTACAACTTCCCGCCTTTCTCTACGGGTGAGGCTAAGGCGCAGCGCGGCGTAGGTCGTCGCGAGATCGGCCACGGCCACTTGGCTTGGCGCGCATTAAAGAATCAGATTCCCGCAGATTTCCCCTATACCGTTCGCATTGTGAGCGACATCCTCGAATCAAACGGTTCCTCATCTATGGCTACTGTTTGCGCAGGTACGCTTTCGCTCCTCGATGCCGGCGTTCCGATGAACCGTCCGGTCAGCGGTATCGCCATGGGCTTAATCAAAAACCCCGGCGAAGAGAAGTATGCGATCCTCTCCGACATACTTGGCGACGAGGACCACTTGGGTGATATGGACTTCAAGACGACCGGCACGATCAACGGTTTGACGGCAACGCAAATGGATATCAAGTGCGACGGCCTTTCCTACGAAATCTTGGAAAAAGCCTTGATGCAGGCTAAGGCAGGTCGCGAACACATCCTTGGAAAGCTCACCGAAACGCTGGCTGAGCCGCGTCCCGATTTCAAGCCCCACGTGCCTCGCATCGTTGCCTTTGAGATTCCGAAAGAGTTTATCGGCGCCGTTATCGGCCCGGGCGGAAAAATCATCCAAGGCATGCAAGAAGAAACCGGCTCTACGATTACTATCGAAGAAGAAGACGGCGTAGGCAAGATCCAAGTAAGCGCTCCGTGCAAAGAAAGCATTGATGCTGCCGTTGCGAAGATCCGCGCCATCGTTGCCGTGCCTGAAGTAGGCGAGATTTACGATGCAAATCGTTAGCATTATGCCTTACGGCTGCTTCGTAGAGTTTATGCCGGGCAAGGAAGGCTTGCTCCACATCAGCGAGATCGCTTGGAAGCGCTTAGAGAGCGTAGAAGAAGCCGGCTTGCACGAGGGAGATCACATGTCTGTAAAACTTTTGGAGATCGACGATAAGACCGGCAAGTTCCGCCTCTCTCATCGCGTACTCGAGCCCAAACCCGAGGGCTGGGAAGAGCGTCCGCCTCGCCGTCCGCGTCGCGAAGGTGGCGAACGCCGCAACGATCGCCCACGCCGCGAAGAGGGTAGAGGTCGCCAAGAAGGCAATGCGCCGCAGCCTGAAGAGCCGCGCCGCACGACGCCGCCTGCCATCCCGACCGGCAATTTTGACTTTTAATGAGTATAAAATGTGAATGAGAAAGCCATAGGCTGCTGCCCCCCTTCGCCAAGTTTTGGCGGAGGGGGTTATTGTTTAGGTTTGGGCCGACCAAGGGGCTGACGGGTACTCTTCAGTAGCCCGCTTGCAGCCCTCGAAAGCCGTAACGCTCGCTGCGACTTGGCGTGTGAATGCTGCCCTGCGGGAAAAAGACGCGGCCGGTCGAGGGTGGGGTTCAGCCGTCCGAAGCAGCCTCAGCAGTCGTTCCTGTTTTTAGTCTTCTCTCGCAAAAGTAGCACGGGAAAGTCCCGATAAAAACCGGCAAGCCAAAGGTTTGATCACGCTGAAGTTTGGCGCAGAAGTTGTACGCTCGTGAGCGTAGACCCTTTTTATCGTGAGCGCACACCTTTGTTCTCACGAGCGTACACCTTTTTTATCGTGAGCGTACACTCAAAAGTTCGGCCCTTCTTGTTGCTTCGATCAACTCGAGGCGGCGTAATGTGAGCCATCAGCGCCTTGAAACCGCACGCGAGGCGCCGCCCTTGCTTGCCTTGAGCGGGGATAAATCGCTCGGCAGCATTAAAAATCAGTGCGCCCCAAAGCGTAGATGAAAGGTAGGAATTAAAAACTTTGTTAAATTCGTTGACGAAAGCCATTGACTTACGTTTAATCAGTAAAGGCGCAAACCAACAGCCGACGCAAGGCGTACGAATCGTCGATCACGACGCGCCGAACTCAGCCGCCGGCGGCGAGATATCAGCCAACGAGACGGCAAAAAGCGCACAACAAGCAACAAGACCGATATGGATCAAGCCACTTTTGAAATTCACGCCACAGCGGCACGCCGGAGCGCACTGAGCGTCAGTCGTGCGATGGGCGTAGATCCGCATTCGGCCGAAGATATTGCACAAGAGACGTTGATACGCCTATGGTCGATGCGCGAAGATTTGGAGCGCTTCAAAAGTATGGTGGCCTTGGCCGGCGTCGTGGCGCGCAGACTTTGCATAGATCGCTTTCGGCGGCGCACGGAAGAGGGCGAGGCGCTCACCGGAGAGTTTCCCTCGACGCTGATTGCAGCCGATGCCCGCTTGGAAGAAGAGGATAACGAGCGCTGGTTGGCACAAAAGCTCAAAACCTTGCCCTCTACGGAGTATCAAGTCTTACACTTGCGCCAAGTAGAAGGGCGCTCGAAGGAAGAAATAGCCCGCCTCTTAGGGCTTGAAGCGCGCTCCGTTGCCACACTCTTGGCTCGCGCGCGGCAGCGCTTGCTTAACGAAATCAGAAAAAGAAACGCAGCAGAAAAATGAAGCATATAGTAGCCACATATTCACCCTCTGTACTGTCGGAAGTCGACGTTGAGCGCTTGCTGGCACGCTTTATGGCGGGCGAAACATCGCGCGAAGAGGAGCAGCAGTTGGGCGCTTTCTTCCGGCAACCGAATGTGCCCGAAAAATGGGCCGACTATCGGGAGATGTTTGCTTATTTTGATGCGGGCATGCCGCAACAAAACGAAGCGCTGGTGCCCCTTGCTGCACCGAAAAAGCCAGGTCGGCGTACGCGTTTCTTGTCGTTAGGCTTGAGTGGTGCGGCTGCCGCAGTGGTCGGCTTTGCTTTCCTCTTGTCGCCTTCAAGCGAAGTGGATCAACGGCCGATGCCTGCTACTCCGATCGCAGCCGCTCGCCCCGCTATCTCTGCACAGGTGGCGCCGGAAGTTGAACCGGCGAAAAGTGAGCCGTTGCGGTCGCGACCGAAAATCAAAGTTGCGCGACACGATGCGGACAACGATGAGCAGGCAGATCAAGAGCGACAAGTGGATATGCAGCTGAAAGTCATCGCGATGCAAAACGCGTTGGCGCTCCTCGATTATGAGGCGAAAGATCGGTTGGAGCAAGTGAGGGCTTGGGCGAAGGAAGAGAACGCCAATAAGACGGCCGTCTCTGCACTCAACGATGCTATTTACTGGGAGGATAAACCTTCGACGACAACCGCGGATGCGTCGGATGCCAATTCTATTACTCCTTAATTATTTATACAAAACAAGGCAATGAAGACTATGAGATCAAAATTTATGTCAGCCTGCTTGGTCGCGGCACTCCTGACGCCGGCGACGCTACAGGCGCAGCAACGCTTCAATAAGGCGCTCCGAGACTTTGTCAGCAAGGTGAAAGAGAATGCCGGTAAGACGGCCAAGAAGTCGGCTCTGCCGCCGCGCATCGTGGATTACCGCATGGAGGCTGCCGGATCGGACGATAGGGGCGTGGAAATTTATGCCTTCAGCTTGAAAGGGAAACAACAGAAATGGTTGGACGATATTTACACCGCCTATGAGCAAGATCGCTACACGGCAACTAAATCTTTTCGCAAGGATGCGAGCGGAACACCTGTAAAAACCAAAAAGGGCGAGTTTAGAGCCACTACAGGCGCTAATGATATCTTTGTTAAGATTCCGAAAGTGAAGGTCAAGGGCGGTGGTATTACGGTAATACCGGGCAACGTTGCGTTTTCGAGTGCGGGGCGATACCTTTTCGATTACGGAAAAGACTACGAGCGGAGTTTTACGTTGGGCAATAGTTTGCAGGATAACGTGCTGATCCTTACCAAGGACGATAATGTCGATACAAAACTGCGCTATGCTTACGCGATAGAATGGGCAAAGCGTCCGGAAACCGGGACGATCGAGGGGCGTATTTGCTTCATACATTCTATGCGTCCGGATGTGCTCGAACAAGAAAAGCGAAGCCACGCCGAAGCTGACGCTACGAAAGAGGCTGAACAAGTGGATGGCTGGAGACAATGGGGTAGGCAACTGGGCGAACTTGCCATTGACCGAGGCGCTATGGAAACTTTGGAGCGCTTATCCACAAGATTGGGCGAGCTGACTACGGCCTTTGGGAATGAAGCATCGAAACTCTCGCCTGCAGAACGGAAGCGGCGCGAAAAAGAGATCAATGCGCTGGCCGATAAGATTAACAATTTGGCGCTGAAGTTGCAGAAAAGAAATGGCAGTGACGTTGTCTCTTTCAGCGAAAACTTCCCTTTCGACGATGAAGCGGAGGCTGCGGGAATGAGTGCCGAGGATTTCTTGTCGAATTTTGAGGGCTTGCGCAGGGCTTTCCAAAGCAACGGCTATCTGCGCCCGACATTGGCCAACCGCTTATTGTCGCTCTGTAAGGACAATGCGCAAAACTTGTCGCAAAACGAGCGGGAAATTTGCGCAAAGGCATTGGATGAATTAGCACAACTGACGGATGATTCATTTACCATAGGACTTTTGAAAGAAGCAAAAGAACAGGTGTATAAGATACCAAAAAACAAGGCGAAAAAGTAGCGACTCGCTTCCGCCTTAACCAAACATAATATAACCGATGGGCTTTCCCCTCCTCACTCGGACGCGTCTGAGAGAGAAGGGGAAAGTCTTATTGTGAGGGAGGAGGGAGAGGGGCCGACTGAAGCTATGATTGAATAGTTTGATTTCGGCCTTTCGGAGTAGTAAGGCGTAGCCGGATTTGCTGCATGGCGCTTTGAGCTATTATAAACTAACGCATCATACCGCTAGTGGTGGGCGGGCGCAAGGCGGCAAACGCTGAAGGCCTGCATCGCGGCGATGCGGACAGAAAGATCCCCTTTGTTGGGATGCCGACAAGAAACGGTCGGTAACTCAGCAAAGGGGATTGTTGTGCGCCGGCTCATTGCCGTGGGGCGGCTATGAGGCGCAAGCGAAAAAATGTATTACAACTTCACTTTATACGTAGAGCATTTGCCGGCTGAAATGAGGCGTACGATGTACGTGCCTTTCTCTAATTGTGCACCGAGCGGGAGGAGGCGGCCATCAGTCGTATAGATTTGGAGCGTATTGTAGCGGCCGTTCACTTGAATCTGACCATTGACAATTGCGATAGAGGCTTGCTCGCCTTGGTTGATGTTGCGGATGCCGGTCGTGTTGTTTTCGGGCACGGGGAGGCCGTTGTTGACGCCCGCCTTGATGATCCAGAAGCCTGACTCTTCCTCTTCGTTGAGTTTGTTAACGAACTCCTGCTTTTTCATGTCATCGTAGTCGACACCAATGCCGGTTGAGTAGCTGCTACCATCCTCCATTTTTGCGTAATAGCTGTTGAAATCGTTGTTGGGAAAGAGCCGGGGACGATGGGGTCCATCAGTGTCGGCGAACTATAGATCAAAGCGCCCGCCTGATAGCAATTGGTGATCTCGATAATGCTGCCATCGTTGGTCTCAGCCGTGCTTCCGATGATGCCGCCGATGGTTCCGTCGGTTGCACCTTGTTCGTTGAGTGCGCTAACTTCGCCCGTGTTGTAGCAATCTTTGATGCTTACGGAGCGAATTATCTGCCCGATGATGCCGCCGGTGTTGGTGCTGTGCTCTGTGATTGTGGCGCGGTTGCCGCAACGCTCGATTTTTGTGCCATCTTGCGCGTTGGAGCCGGCGATTCCTCCGGTGATGCCGAGGTAGCACGTGAGGGGTGCGTCGTTGGTGCAATCTGCGATTTCGCTCGCTGCGCCGGCGATGAGTCCGCCCACAATGCCGCCGCCGTAAAATCTGTGGCAGTTGACTACATAATCTTTGCCTGTATGGCAATTGATGATCTTTGTGCCGTTCATACCTACACCTACAATGCCGCCGATGATGTTGTCGCCTTCGACTTTACCACTTGCGATGGTAAGATTCTTGATCGTGGCGCCGTTGACGATGCCGAAGAAGCCGAACATTGCGTAGTGATCATTGCGGAAAGTGAAGTTGCGGATGCTGTGGTTGTTGCCATCGAACGTACCCATAAACGGGCGAATTCTGGTCGGGTCATCAGCGGTGCGATCAAAGCCGTTGCCGATGGGGCGGAGATCTTCTACGCCTTGGAGGTTAATGTCGTTCTCCATACGGAAGAATTTGCCGGCGAAAGTGTTTTTGTCCTCCTCCACAGCCTTGGAGAGGGCTTTCAAGTCGTCGACAGTCTTCACGAGATATGGGTTGGCCTGCGTGCCTTCGCCGCCACTGAAGGCCGGTGCTTGGGCATTTTGGCGGAGTTGTTTGATAGCGCCTGCCTTGTGTGCTTGTAAGTATTGCTGCAAAGTGAGCTCTACTTGAGCCTGCATTTGTTTTGGGGTGACGTCGGCCATAGATAATCCAGGCAGACAGATTGCTGCTAAAGAAAGAAGCAACGTAGCGTTGAGGTGTTTCATATTTAGGTCTTTAAAATGTTTTGTTTGCTTGCACTTTTCCAAAATATTATCTTGCGCAGGGGAATTCTGGTGGCGGAAGAAGGTCGCTCAATCTGCTCATACTGCGCTCCGGCAGCGATGTTTTCTGCCGGCGTACCTCTACATCTTGCCTTAATCGGCAAAATGAGTAACAAGATCACGGTGCAAATATATGATTTTAATTTTAGGCAAGTAGAAAAAATCCAAAAATGTAGTTAAGTTTTTCTCGGTCTGGTTTGCATTATTGGAAATATAGAGGCTATAAGCGGCCTTCTTGCTCAAAGATCGCAAAAATGCGTTGTGATTGATTTAGAAAAAGCGCCTCTCTACACCAAATAAAATAATGAGTATTAATGATCGGATTTTTATGGATTTTTTTTCCGCGTTTTTCTTGCATATCTATAATATATTTACTTGCTTTGTGGATTGATAGGCCCAAAGTTGGTTTTATGATACTCGTAGTGCAGATAAAAAACCGACAAGACCATTTGGTGAAGGTTGGGGCAAGACCGCGAGTCGCTTACTTCAATATCGATTCAAGCCACCCCTGAAACCAGCGAACGCAAAGCCGACGAGGCGCGATCGAAGCAGGATGCGCGCAGCGTAAACAGGATATATTAAATAACAAATCAAATATTTAACCAATGAAAGCACAAGTATTTACCCGGAGAATTGCTATTGCGCTCTCTTTATTTCTGTTTGCCGCGGTTGCAGTGGCTGAATCGTCGATTACGTTTACGACCAATCGGAAAGTAGGCGAGAAACTCACGCTCGTAATTGGGGCAAATGGGGACGTAAGGTTTGATGGTGCGTCGGGCACATTTAAGAATCATAGAGAGGGATCTTTTACGATTGAGAAGCAAACCATAACGATTATGGGCGAGATAGAGTCGTTTTCTTGCGCCGGTTGTGAGATTACGGCTTTAGATGTGACCAAGGCGCCCGAATTGACCTTCCTCAGCTGCGAAAACAATGAAATTCAGACATTGGATCTGAAAGAAAATCTACTTCTCAGAAGTTTGTATTGCCAAACGAACAAACTTAGCGAATTAAACATCGCGAAGCAGAAAGATCTGGGTCTTCTCTCTCTTGCGGAGAAAACCAATTATCGGCGCTGGATGTTTCAAACAACACGGGTTTGATGGAGCTGTATTGTTACGGCAACCGGTTGAGCGAACTGAAAGTTGATCACTTGCAAGACCTCAGAAAGCTTTCGTGCAGCGACAATCAACTTACCGCGCTCGATGTTACGAAAAATGCTGACCTCCGTTCGCTTTTCTGCTTTGGCAATCGACTCATCGCGCTCAATGTCTCAAACAATACGGCCTTATATCAACTCTCTTTCTCAAATAATCAGATTACCGCGATAGATCTTTCCAAGAATAAAGACCTTGAGATTTTGTTTGCGGAAAAAAATCCTTTGGCACAGTCGCTCGATGTCTCACATTTGACAAATTTGGAGCAGTTGTATGTGTCGCATACCCATTGTAAGTCGCTCGATCTCCGCAACAATGCGAAGTTGACAGAGCTTTCCTGCTCCCACAATCAGTTGCGCGGCTTGGATCTCAGTGGAAAGTCTCAATTGAGGCAGGTGTGGATTCAAGACAACTTGATGAATACAGATTCCATGCACGTTTTAATCGAACGACTTCCCACCCGCATTCCTGCAATGTACGGCCGTCTGGTGATGAAAGATGCTGAGGTGGCCGACAGCAACGTGTGCTTCCGTGAGGATGTAGAGAGAGCTAGCAAAAAGTATTGGACTTTACTTGAAATCCACAAAAATTACACGTCGACTTACGAGGGTGTGGTCGACGGCCTCAATCAAGCGTTTGCGCAAAAGCTGATTTGCCGCTACGAAAACGGACTGCTCACGCTGCAAGATGCCAAACCCAACGTAGCCTATACCGTTTACGATCTACGTGGTCGAATTTTGGCCCAAGGCAGGACCGATGCTCGCGGTCGCGTTAGCCGGATGCTCGCCGCAAGTGCACATCAACGCCTCATCATAAAGGTAGCCCAATGCGGCACGCTCAAGATCTAAGATCAGTAGCGCCGCATTTTCTGTCGCTCAAAAGCGGCCTAAGCCACACAAAGCCCGAACTCCTACGAGTTCGGGCTTTGCATTATATACATTCTTCTTTGCGCCCCTTCGGTGCGGTCTATACCATATTATATATAGGCCCTTCGCGCGGCCGTTTTATTGCGCCAAGAGTTTCTTCACCCAGTCAGAAATAGCCTTACCATCAGCTTTTCCGGCCAAGCGCTTTGATGCTTCGCCCATTACGCGGCCCATATCCTTCATCGAAGTAGCCCCCGTTTCGGCGATGATAGCCTTCACGGCAGCTTCAAGCTCTTCCGGCGTGAGCGCCTTTGGCAAATACTCTTCGATAATCGTAGCCTGCGCCGCTTCTTCTTCAGCCAAGTCCGGCCGGCCTTGTTCCGTGTAAAGTTTCGCCGTATCGCGGCCTTGTTTAGCCAGTTTCGACAAGATTTTGAGCGCTTGCGCGTCTGTCAACGTGTCGTTTGCGCCCGGCGCCGTCTTCGCTTCGATGAAAAACTTCTTGATATTGCGTAGCGTTTCAAGCCGTATTTTATCCTTGGCCTTCATAGCTGCTACGATATCTTTGCTGATTTGTTCAAATAAGTCCATAATCAATAATGTTTATGATGATTACTGTTAATCAAAATTGATGACAAGTGGCTCCGACTCCTCTTTCGCGGCATCCGATACGGCCGATTGCGGCACTCCGCTTCGTGCGGCTTCCAATGCTTGGCGTATTTGGCGCGCCATCTCCGGTGTGCGGTTTCGCGTAGGCACACTTTCGAATAATTCCGGCAAGTCGCCGTTGATCAGATCCTCTAATTGCAGACGGATGATAAAGGTGTGCGGGCGCTTTTGGCGCTCTCCCGAACCGTAGATGCGCTCGCGGCGTATCGCCCGTTTCGTGCGCTCGTCTTCAGAAAGTGCGTCAGTTTGCTCCGCCTTCTCATTGAAAGCCCAAAGCCGGACGCCAGAATCGTCACTTTGATTTCGTCGCCCATAGCTGCGTCGGGCACGAAACCCCATTTGAAATATGGGTTGCCATCGAAGCGCGTAGTGAAATGCTCTATTTCGCTCATTTCGTCTATGAGCAAGGCTTGGTCAGGCTCCGAACTACAAGTGATGGCCATGGCTATACGCGTGGCCCGGAAGATGTCTTTATTATTGAGCAAGGGCGAATAAAGCGCATCGCGAATGGCCCGCGTGACGCGTTGAGGCCCTGTTGCGTGTCCCGAAGATATGACGGCCAAGCCACCTTGATGCAAAACCATATTCACATCGCGAAAGTCGAGGTTGACACGGCCGCGCATTTTGATGATTTCCACAATGCTCCCGACGGCTTTCGTCAGTGTTTCGTCGGCTTTCTTAAAGGCATTGATGACGGTGAGGTCCGGATAGATTTCTCGGAGCCGTTCGTTGTTGATGACGAGTATGGCATCGACCTCTTTGGCCAATTTTTCGACGCCGTCTAAGGCTTTATCGACTTGCCGTTGCAACTCAAAAAGAAACGGAATCGTCACGATGGCCACCGTAAGCAGCCCGCGCGATTTTGCTTCTCGCGCAATGATCGGCGAAGCGCCCGTTCCCGTTCCGCCGCCCATTCCTGCCGTGATAAAGACCATCTTCGTATCTTCGTCAAAGATTTTATCAATCGCCTCCAAATCGCCTTCGGCCAGGGCGCGTCCGGTTTCCGGATCGCCGCCGGCTCCAAGTCCGGGCCCCAGTTGCAGACGGTCAGACACCGGACTGCTTTCGAGCGCTTTTCGGTCTGTATTGCAGACAAGGAAGCGTACGTCGTGAAGGCCCTCACAATACATGTTGGCAACGGCATTCCCACCGCCGCCGCCCACGCCTATCACTTTGATGATCGAAGAGCGCGTGCAGTCAGTTGGTTCGATAAGGAGTTCGTCGTTCATTGTTGGTGTTCAGCGCAGAAGCGCTTATGTTATGGTCGGTTTGTTTACTATTTTTGTGGCGTTTGGCCGAACGGTCGGGGCGTAGTTCTGTAGCTGCGATGGGTTCGACTGCAAACGATTTTTGCAAAACTAACAAAAAAGCGGGAGATCATCTCCTTTTTGCCGCCTAACTGAAGATTTATTTTGCGCGATCAGTCGGCGTGCGCCGTCATACCAAAAAGCGGCGAAACGGGCGGTACAGCCAATTCATCAGTCGGCGTAAATTCGGGTGTCGATACGACAGACAGTCGACAACAACAGTATTTTCATACGTGTTAAACGTATGAAGCCCCTGCGAAAAGCGCGGATCAGTAGCGTGGAGGCGCACCCCCGCTACCGACGCTCCATCCCGTGTGCGGATCATAGTTTAAAGGCTGAAGCAGAACGCCCTCGCCGTAATGACGATTGCAAATCTGCGCGGGCCGATAGAGTTGCCCCTCGAAGCGAAAGAGGCTGCCGGCATTGCGCGCAATAAATTCCGGAAAGCGCAAATGAGACGTGACTTCATACGCATCGCCTTGCTTTTTCAAAAAATACAGCTTTCGCCCGTAAGGGTCTGCATCCATCGAGCCTATGAGCCACTCTTCGCCACCCGATTGATGGAATACGACATCGACAAGTGGCACTTTCGTTAGCAAACGATCGAAGACAAACGCGTCTTGCGCGCGATCGTAGCGAAACAGGCTATGTTCGCCGGAAGTAATGTTTTCCGGATGGATGAAAATTTCGCCATCGCGGCGCACAATCTCCGGAAAACTCAAATGGGTGGGTAAGCTAAGAACGGTCTTTGCTTCGAGTACCTGCCCCGTAGTGCGCGCTATGGTCAGGCGTTCGATGTGTCCCTGCAATTTTTGCTCCACATAAGCTTCCACCAAAAGCGTGATTTCGCGCGGCGAAACGTCTAAAATAAACGGATCGCCATACCAAACGCCCTTTTCGGGCGCTTCGATGGGCACGAAACGCAAGGATGCGCCGGCCAAAATATCGGCAAGCGGCGTCGTAACCAAGGCCACGCGCCAACAAGAGCCGACCAGCGGCGCCAAACGTTCCCGAAGATTAGGCATAAGCCGTCATATATTATATAATGTGTCAACGCATTGCGCGCGTTGTGCTGTTCGCCGTCGGCGTGCGTGCGATTTCTGTGGTAGCGACACTGATTGATAAGTCTACAAAGCTACGAAATAAATAGCGTTGTCGCCGTTTCGCACCGCTACTTTCTCCGTTTTGAGCGGAAAAGTCAAGATCGTTGGCCGTCGAAGTGCACCTTTTCAACCTGCCCTTGCTTTTAGCGTATCTTCCGGCAAGCGTTGCGTCGCGAAGTGTCGTTTTCGGAATACGCATTCTCTACTCTCTGCTGTTGCCACATTTGATGCAGGCCGGTGGCGGCGCAAAATGGTGCTTCGCCATATGGTTTTTTATGCCTGCAATGCCATTCGGCGATTGTTTGGTGCCGCCAAACCATTGTTTGCTCCCACCAAACTATTGTTTGCCCCGACCAAACCATCGTTTGCTCCGACCAAACGATATGAGACCTTGAATAGGGAGGTGCAAAAACGAACTAATCAGATGGATGATTTGCGGGCAACTTTTCGCAGGCTATGATCACCTTTTGCCCATCGCAGAGCGTCGTGGCAAACCAATAGGCCTCGCCGCCTTCTTTTACGTGGAGCTTCTTTCGGAGTGCGTCTACCGTCAGCGGAAAGTTGCGCGCGGTGATGTTGGCCCGCTTCGTGTCGCCGCAGAAAGCTTTCAGCGCTGCCTTGTTCATTGTCGTCGTGCGCAGACAGCGGAAACTGCGGCCCGGAAAGTCGGCGATAAGCTGTGTGGATGTATATAAATGACTGTTGGGATGCAACTTTTTCAAGTCGAATCTGAGAGCCGGCAATTTGAGTGCGCCCGCTTTCAAAAGCGCCGCCGAAGGTTCGTAAAGAAAGGTCTCAACTTCGGCAGTAAAGTGCAATTTGCGGCGGTTTCATCGGCAGTTTGGAAAGAAAAGTCCACCCCGTCTCGACAGTGAATCGATGGCGGGCCGTCCGTAGGACCCAGCAGTAAAAGCAAATCCTTACATTCTCCTTTTTCAGCAAACACGTGGACCTCGCAAACCCCTCCCAGTTCGCTCACCGCCGCGTGCCAATCGAGCATCGGCGAGAGTTTCAGGAGTGTATAGCGCGCCTTTTCGCGCAGCAAGGGTAATATATCCATCACGTTGGGCTCGCAATCGGCCAAACTCACGACCTTCCGGCCCGCCCCATCGCGCCGCGCCGGATCCAGTAAGATGAAATCAGCCGGCGGCATAGCCTGCAAATAAGCCACCCCATCAGCGTTGACGAAGCGCGCGTTGTGCAGGCCCAGCAAGGGGAGATTGTAGGCCGCCAATTGGCACAAATCCGCCTGCTGTTCCACGTAAACCGCCTCGTCAAACAGTTGTCCGAGATAAAAAAAGTCAACTCCGAAGCCGCCGGTCAGATCTACCATCCGCCCACCTGCGGGCAAGTGGCGGCGAATGACCTCCGCCTTATAGCGTGCGGCCAACTCGCCGGAGCATTGCTCAAGCGAAAGGCGGCGCGGATAGCGAAGTCGCGGCTCGGCAGCCCACGCCGGTACTTTCGCGTTCAACTTCTGCCAACCCTCGATCTGACGCAGGATGTATTCAGCCTCTTCGCGGGGTCTGTCAGCAAGCAGCAGTGCCAGTGCGGGCACACGCTCCGTGCGGTGATCTCGGATAAAAGTTTCAACATTTTCCATAAAAAGCTCTCAAAAACGGCGGTTTCATCGCTTATCGGATGAGTTTGTAATGCGCCTTGGCTTGTGCGCGGGTTTTGAAATTAAAATGCCACCATTCCGTGCGCAACACTTTGAACCCCCCGACCGCCATTACGCGCCGCAATAAGCGCCTGTTGGCTACGGCCGCCGGAGAAATGCGCTTTTGTTTTAAGAATTCCTGCTCCAAATTGACGTGCGACAAACGCCCCATATAGTCGATCTTCGTCCCCATCGGGATGGTGTCGCCCGTCGCCGCGTTGCAGAGCGTTATGTCTACGGCCAAACCATAATTGTGCAAGCCCCCGCCGTTGGCCGGATTGCTCACGTAAATGCTTTTGGGCGTCCCGGCCACCACATTAAACATCCTTTGCTGCACCGACATCGGACGTGCGGCGTCGTAAACCTTTGAGCGAGAGATCCGGACGCAAGCGCTTCAGTTCGGTTTGTGCCCGTTTCAGCGCCGCGGCCGTGGAGGGAAGGAGGTAAGCCGTGTGAAGTTCTGTATAAAGAACCTGACCTGTGAAGTTGTCGGCGCGGCCATACATCAAGCTAACCTGAATCGTGGGATCCACGCTGCGGAGGTCGACGAGTCCTTGCCGCTCCATTGACAATTCCGTAGGGGTCTTCGTCTGGACGGCGGGCGTTTTCTTCTGCGCAAACAGGAGTGAGGCCGCTGCGCAAAGCACCAAAAGAAGCGGCCGATGCGGCCGCCTCATCGCACGTAGCGAATATAGTCGGCCTTGCGCGGTTTTTCGGTCGTCGGGAGCTTGTCGGGATAACCTACAATGCAATGGCCGATGCCTTCATAATCGCCTTCGATGCCCCAAGATTTGAGCAGTGCTTTGCCGGCTTCGCTATCAAATTCTTCCTTGGCGCGATGTATCCAGCAACTGCCCAAGCCGAGCGCGTGAGCAGCCAATTGCAGATTCTCCATAACCGAAGATCCATCGTAAATGTATGTGTGCTTCGTGCGGTCAGCCAAGACGACGAGTACGACGGGCGCGCCATAAAACGGGTCGGCCTTGGTGCCGAGGATTTCAGCGTTCATTTGCGAGAGCTGATCCCGCACTTCCTTGTTCGTGACGGCGACGATGATCGGCGCCTGTGCGCCGCGGCCCGAGGGGGCAAAGGTACCGGCCTCCAAGATCTTGTTTAAAACTTCTTCCGACGGCATTTCGGGGCGGTAAGATTTGCAACTGCGGCGCGTCAATAGGGCTTCTAATGCTTCCATGTGTGTGTTGATATGATAATAATGCGATGGCCGCCGCGGCAGATGGATTTTAAGAAAAGAATGCCATCTTTGGGACTGACCCATCTAAATGTTGTCGCTACAAAAGTACGATTTCTCGATGAAAAGTGGTAATTTGGTAGGCGGAATGACGACCGAAAATACTGCGCGAACTACTTTTCCTACCCGCCGAAAAGACGTAGCAGCAAATAAATCGCAAAAAAAATGCCAAATCCAAGTAACATTTTCACTACATAGGCGTCTCCTTTACAGAGGGCCACAAAAAGAGAACAACAACCCGGTGAAAGAAATCGATTTCCGAGAAGATCTGCTCCCGCTTAAAAACAAACTGTACCGCTTAGCGCTCAGAATTACGCTCGATACAGCCGAAGCGGAGGACGTTACGCAAGATACGCTGATACGCGTATGGACAAAACGCGAAGAACTGGGCGGTTTGAACTCTCTTGAGGCTTATTGTCTGACTGTTTGCCGCAACTTAGCGCTCGATAGGCACGACAAAAAAGAAGCTCAAAACCTCTCTCTCGACGTAGCGTATGAGCTGCCGATCGCTCGCTTTCCGCTCAGGAGCAATTAGAGCACGATGAAAAGCTGCGACGCGTGCACGAATTATTTAATAGCTTGCCCGAAAGGCAGAGAAGTGCAATGCAACTACGCGACATCGAGGGGAAAAGTTACAAGGAAGTGGCCGAAACGCTCGGCATAACGGAGGATAACGTCAAAATAACGCTCTTTCGCGCCCGCCAAGCCATCAAAAAACAATATCTAAAAGAAGAAAGTTATGGATTATAAGTACATCGAACAACTCTTGGAGCGCTATTGGGAGGCGCAAACCACGGAGGCCGAGGAAGCTATCCTGAAGACTTTCTTTGCGCAGCCCGATGTGCCCGCTGCTTTGGAGCGCTATCGTCCGCTTTTCGCTTACGAAGAAGCGCAGCAGTCGGTCGGTTTGGGTGCCGACTTCGATGAGCGCTTGCTGAAACTCATTGCCGCGCCTAACAAGGCCGATGAGCCGATGCAGCAGATGCAAAAAGCCATCGCCCACATTAAGAGTAAAAAGCCCGTCGCGTCAATGGCGGCATCAGTTTCCGCCCGTTCTTCCAAGCTGCAGCCGCAGTGGCCATCGTCGTGTTGGTCGGTATCGGCGCGCAGAAGTCGTTTAATCGCGATAAGGAGGCTTGGGATTACAACCCCAACAATTATAGTGACACTTATAACAATCCGGCGCAGGCCTACCACGTAGTAGAAAGCGGCTTGAATATGTTTCAGCGCACCGCCTCCGCCGATTCGACCAAGGAGCAATCGCCCGAGGTGGAAAAAGATCCGATAGTCAATGAGGAATAGAATACTACTGCTGATTTGCGGCCTGCTGATGAGCATCACGGCCCTGGCGCAGGTCGAAACAGACTTCGCTTCAAACTACTTGAAGCTGTATGCGACAAACACTTCGCTTTTCTGCCAGACCGTGAGCCCGACGATGATCAACCGAATGCTCTCGATGAAGACCTTGCCCAAGGATCGGCAGGCGCAGCAAGCGCTGCAATGCATCAAGAGTGTGCGCATTGTCTCCAATAAGAACGCTAACGAGACGGCGGGCTTGTTTGACAAAGCAAAAAGTCTGCTTCAGCAGAACAGCGATCGCTTTGCACACTACAACGACTACGACGGCAAGACGATTTACGTGCGCCGAAAGGGCGATACAATTGTAGAGGCCGTGCTACTGACAAAGACGGATGGGCGCTTATACGTAGTCGACGTCACCGGCAATATGACTGAAGCCATTATCAAAAGCTTAACAAATTCGTAAAACAAGATACAAACATTGGTCGATCCGCATCCGGCGGAAAATATACAAAACATCACTGCTCTATTAAAACATCAGAATGAGAACGTGCCGCAGGCATTTCTCTCCCACGTATCCGGCGGGATCAGAATAGCGGGAAGTTGACAACGAAAGTTGCGCTTCCCGTTTTTCGTACCCTTTCCGAGTGAGGGATGTTCTTGAATTGTACAGCCAAGTTTGACCGGCCGCTCACGGAAGCCGGCCGTAGTGAGATAAAGTAGCATTTTTGGAAAATACAAGTCGACAGCACCGCCGGCCGATGGCGAAAAGAAGGCTGTAAGCTTGTCCTTGCAGAAGAAATATCTAAATTTGCGACAATTACCAACTAAACATTTTAAGCTTTATCTTATGGATCTTTCTCAACTTGCAGACATTGCCCTCAAACTCATCGTAGGTATGCTGGGCATCTTAGCCTTTTTACGCATCGTCGGCAAAGGTCAAATGGGTCAGATCACGCCGCTCGATACGGTCAGTGCGTTTGTGATCGGTGCACTCGTGGGTGGCGTTGCCTATAATCCGGATATGACGATCCTCCACTTAATCTTCGCCTTCGCCGTCTGGATCATTTTCAACCTGTTCGTGCGTTTCTGTATGCGTTCTGCACTGTTGCGCCGCTGGATCAAGGGTACGAGCGATTATCTCGTAAAAGACGGCATCTTAAACTTTAAAGTGTTTAAGCGCAACAGCTTGGAGATGGAGCAATTTCGCGTTATCCTGCGCCAAAAGGGCATTTATTCGTTGTTTGAAGTCAAAGATGTATTGTGGGAACCTAACGGCGCCATAACCGTGACCAGCCATGAGCAAATGTCGCATTCGTTTCTGATTATCAACAATGGTGCGATCAATGAGTACAACCTGAAACATTGCAACCGAACGCCGGCTTGGGTCATGCGCAATCTGAAAAAATATGGCTTCCGGTCGCCTTCCGACCTCTTTTGTATGGAATGGGCTCCCAAACAGGGCTTCTATATCGTAGCGAAGAACGGCGACGTGAAGCGTGGCCCTGAAGAAGTGCTCGCTGAAGACATCTTAAAAGCTGAACAAACTTAGTCTCTCGCAAATCATATCAGAAAGCTCCGGAAGCAGCACGGCTTTCGGGGCTTTTTTCGTAGTGCTGAAAGCGGAGAGCATCTGATTTTTTGCTTACGTCGGCGTCTTTGGCCGCGTACGCCAATGCATAAATCGAACGTCTCGCGCAGCTTTTGCAAAGGCCTTTGATGCGCTTACGGCCTTTACGCTCGTGAGCGTAAGCCTTTTTTATCACGAGCGCAAACCTTTTTTCTCGTGAGCGCAAACCTTTTTCATCACGAGCGCAAGGTCGCGAAGGCGAAAGGGGGGCATCGCAAATGCAATATCGTGCGTAAAAAAAAATCGGCCCCCGTTGCCTACGAAATGAGAGCAACGCGGGGCCGATTTTACGTCGGGCAGCGCTCAGTGGGCTTGCCGTCTTTTAATTAGAGCCATACGTGGCCTGATTCGCCATCGCTGTCGTCCCAAATAAATTTCTGATAGTCGGTCAAAGCCTCCGTCCAAGTCAGGTCAAAGGCCTTCATGATCGCTTGTATGAGTGCGTTGCCGGCTGCATCGTAGCTGTTTTCGGGCACGTTGCTTACATCCGTGCTGCTTTCAAGTCCGTCAATGTATTCTTCGCGACTTGCGTAAACGACGATGGGCACGGTGACGTTAATATCCGAAGTGCCGAAAGCCTGGCTGTAAGCCGAGCGCTTGTAGAATGGGTCGTAATCGCTCGCAGCCGGATCTTTCTTGCCTTTGAATGCGTGCCAGAGCTGTATGCGCAGGTCAAACTTTACGCGGTTCTTTAAGAAACGCACTGCGCCTTTGAGTCCTATCGGATTGGAGCGGCCCGTAATTTTTGCTTCGCCGCTGTGGTGCGTTTTATCCCAAGGCGTTGTGTCCGTATATTTATAGTCAATGTAGTTCGTAGTCTGAGTGCCGTCGGCCAAAGCTGCGCCGGTCATCAACTCCGTTGCGTTGGAGGTGGTAAAATAATGCTGATGGAGGTTGTCCTGTCCGCCTTCTACGAATTGATTATTCATAAGTTTTCCCTTCTTATCATAATATTTGATGAACAGAAGATAGACGGGGGCCGGCGTAAAGCTGCTGCCGGTATTGTAATCGGCCGACTGGCGCACGAAGAACGACTTCTGGCTGCCGTCAGCATAGCCCCAGCCTTTGCCTTCCTTGTTCTCAAAGGCGATTTCTTGCACCTTTTTCAGATACTTTGCCTTAGTTTCGGGGTCCTGATGAGCACCTCCTTCCACGTCGATCTTGTTCCAGTCGGCGTGCATGTGACATTCGTAGAGTTCAATCACCATCTTTGTGGGATCTTCGTGACCCTTCTCGTCGATAGGATTGGGGGGCGTGACCGGATCATTGCCACAAGCCGTAAAAGCTACGGCGAAAGAGGGCGAACACGGCCGCCGAGATTAGTTTGATTGCATTACGTTTCATAATTCTCTGTGTTTATAAAATGATTATTGTATGTGGTTTTTTATCTAAAAGAGCCAGTTGACCTGCAAGCGAACATCGCGGCCCATATCGTGAGCATAGTAACGCGAGCGGTTGGTGTACTCCTTGTAAAGCTTATTAAAGAGGTTGTCGACCGTGAGCGAAAGGCGCAGCTTTTGCCGCCCGCCGAGTGCCCATTCCGCACCTGCTTCGACGCCAAAAAGATGGTAGGCCGGCGGCGTGAAATTAACCAAATCGCTGGCCGGATTAAAGCGCCGCTGTTTTGCGACAAAGCGGTGGCGCAGACTGATCCAAGGCGCCGTCTTTCCCCACTTGATATCGCTCAGCCCGACTTCTTGATCCACGCGCCAAGAGGGAATGTAGGGCAAGTAAGCCCGCGTCTTGCGCTCGTTGGCCCAAATCAGCGACGTTTGCAGATGGTAATGAAGGAATTTCAGAGGCCGCAAATCGAAAGCAGCATCGAAACCGCGGAAAAATGCGTCGGTTTGCTTGTATTGGAAAAGTGGATAGGAGCCGGAAATAACCGTTATAAACTGATGCGTGGGCTCGTCGTAAATATAACCGTTGATCCATTGTACAAAAGCTTCAGCTTTGAGATCAAAAAGTTTGCTCCGGTAGTCGGCAGATACGATCCATTTCGTGCTTTGCTCCGACTTCATGTTCGCATCTCCGACGACGAACATTCCCGATCCCAACTCGTTGCCATTACTGTAGAGTTCGTGGACGTGAGGTGCGCGCCAAGCCAAACCAAGGTTGGACGTCAGCGAAAAAGCATTGGATGGCTGCACGTGAAAGCCCAAGTTGTAGGAAAAATTGCTGAACTTGTGATCTCCGGTATAGAGTTTTCCGGTATAATCATAGCCCGCTGCGCGCGTCTGTTGGTGATCGAAGCGCACGCCGGCCTCACCGCTCCAAATGCCCTTCCGATATTTTTGGATGAGAAAAGCCCCCGCATCGTATTCCGTGTAGTTGGGGATGAGCGAAACCACACCCGTGCCCGCTTCGTTCTTATTGCGAATGTGCAAGTACGAGATGCCGGCCTCCGATTGCCAGTTGGCGTAATCTTTAGTCCATTTTAGCTGGTTCTGAAATGAAGTTAGCGTCATACTTACTGCGGGAATGTGGGAGAGATTCATTCGTCTTACGCGAAATTCCTTGCGAATGTCGTTTTGAAAGGCTGTCTGCCAGAAGAAATGTCCCCACTTTCCACCGTCCAAAAACGCTTTTCCGATGGCCGTATGGTGTACGACGCGGTGATAAGGATAGAGGATGTGGCGCGAAAACGGCAGTATGTACGTCGGGCGTCCCGTTTCGATGCGCTCCCGTAGTAAATCCTCGCTACCCAGTTGGGAACTCATCATCACGCCCTCTTTATGATCGAAGAGGCTGTACGATGTTTCGAGGCGCAGGGGGCCGTGGCGATAGCCGAGGTTCAGACTCACGTCTTGTTCCCTGTAGCCCGTGTTGTTCAGGACGTAATCTGCCGTCCGCGCATCGCCGGAATTCAGATACGTGCCCTGCACGCGCCACGCCAAGTCGCGGAGAAAAAGGCATCGAACCTTCGATTGTTGCGACCGCATTGTAGCGTAGGCCGTTCGCGCCTACGAGTCCGCTGACGCTACCTCCAATATTCGTCTCGCCATAAGGCAGCGGTTTTTGTTCTAAGATAATGATGCCGCCGAGCGCCTCCGATCCATAGCGCACAGCCTCCGCACCTTTAACCACTTGGATTCGTGCGCTGCTGTTTTTGTCAATCTCCGGCGCGTGATCGAGGCCCCACTGTTGACCGGTCTGCCGCGCGCCGTTGTTGATCATCAGGATTCGATTGCCATACATCCCTTGTATGACCGGCTTGGCCGTACTCGTGCCGGTCTGTATCGAACTGACACCGCCCACCTTTTCGAGTAGCGAGGCGAGCGATTGGCCCATTGCTGAGGAGATTGTCCGGCTGTTGATTTGCGATGCGACGGCATTGACCGAGACTTCATTTTTTGTGCCCCTAACGACCGCTTCACGCAGATTATTGGCGTAGGGGCGCAGGGCAACGATGCGTTGACTGCCGCTCAGCGTCAGATCCTGCCAATGGAGGGCCTGCGTCGTATAGCCGAGGGCCGATATTTTTAAGATTTCCTGTCGGCGCGGCAGAGACGGGAGTCGGATAAGGCCGGTCGAATCTGCCGTAAACGTGGACCGCGAATAGGACAAAAGGGCGTCTTGAATCGGTTGACGCGTTTCGCTGTCAAGGACCAGTATGGCCGGCTTTGACGTAGTGCGAAGACTGTCAGACTGCTGTGCAAGTACGTTTTGTGCTGCCAGCAAACAGATTAGCAATAGGCCCCGAAAGTAGTGAAACTTATGAGGGTTCATCTGTAAAAAATAAGAGATAATAAATGATTACAAAGTTTGCTTCCTATCGACAAGTGCCGATAAGGAGGATTCTGCCCGCTTGCAAAGGACTTCCGTCTGCTGCCAACGCAATACGGGATTCGCACGTCAGGAAGCGGCCGGCGCATCGTAGCTTTTAGGCCTTACAAGCTCCGCTTCGTAAAGAGTGACAAGGCTGCAAGACGACAAGAAAGCAGAATAAACTTAGAATAAGGGTGGAGAATTGGTGTTTACCGACAAGATTTGGCGGTAAACGGTCTGCATCACAAAGACAAAGCGCTTGAACGGTATCGATGTGAGTGGCTTTACAAAAACCGAAGGCTTAAAAGCCGCAGCTTTCTGAAAGACAAAGTCGCAGACAACGCAGGATGCTTTAATCGTAGCTCCCGTTGTTTGCTGCATTTTGCCGAGGTTGTCGGCGTGAAAGTCTGCCGTGTGGTAGTGTGCCCCTTTAAGCGTAAGCATAAAAGCGAATGTCAGCAATAACATCCACGCGTAAATTCGCCTTATGTGCTCTCTCTTTCTCATTTTCCTTCAAGATCAAACTTAGAAGGGCTGTAAAAACGGCCTAAGATGGCCTTAGTTCGGAGGCAAAGATATAGCTTTCGTCCGAACAGGCCATTGTCTTTGCTCGTTATTTTATACTATTTAACAGAGAATAATTGAGAAAAGGGCGAGATGGGTTTAATTCGCAATATTTATGATCCGATTCCTGCGCCACAGTTTCGGCCTTGTCAGTCACTGGGGCGCAAGTGTGGTTTTCAAAGCTTGTTCAACGCTTGCTAAGGGGGCTATACTCGCGGCGCGAGGCGGACGTTTTGTTGTTTTGTGCTCATTATATGCTGATTATGTATCGATATTTAAGCAGTAGACCTTTATTTCGATTCGCACAATGCGTGATGGCAGCGTTTTTTATCGTGAGAACAAAGGTGTACGCTCGTGAGAACAAAGGTGTACGCTCACGATGAAAAGGTCTTACGCTCGTGATGGTACACTGCGATGATGGGAATATATCAGTTTGTAATGCGAAGTTTTGTGCAACTAAAAGAGGATTTTCGGTTTCGTTCGTGCGTTGGCCTTGTCCTGTTTCCGTTTGCGGTTGTTTTGAAAGACCAACCCTAAGGGGTTGCTCAAGGGTGGGGCGCTTTAGGCAGGGTTAAAACGCTTTGCATTTTAACCCTGCCCTGCCAAAAGACTAACCCCGATGGGGTTATTTGCGGCGGACTGAAAGGGAGGTATGAATTGTGCGGAGCGGAGATCACGTTTATAAGGGGTATTTGCTGTGGTGGGTAAGGGCTATGGGATTGCGCGGAATATAGATTGAGTTTGTTGGGATTGTAATAAGCGGTGAAACATTGGTCGTTCGATTTAGGCGGAAGCGGTGAAAATTGCATTGAGGAATTTGAGTTGCGAAACGTATTGCATTCAATCTAATTGATAAAAGTCCTATCGGTAATTCAAATTATACAATGATGGAGCGTGCATAATTGGCCCCCGATGCTACAAATAGCGACGACAACCCCTTAGGGTTGGTCTTTCACTGTGGCAGGGTTGAGTAGTGTAGCGGTAACCCTGCCACTAACGACTGAAAGTCGTTGTTGTTGCCGATTGTTATTTGGATGTTGCTCGATGCGTTTTGGGTATTGGACGTTTTTTAAAGACCAACCCTAAGGGGTTGTCAATCGCGGGGGACGTTAGGCAGGGTTAAGCCGCTTCGCCTCTTAACCCTGCCCTGCCAAAAGACTAGCCCCGATGGGGTTATTTGCGGCGGAATTGGTTGGCAATGGGAGGTGCGTATTAACATCCGAAACTATGGAATTGTAATTGTGAGGTTTTATGGGATATTTTGTAGATTGAAGGAAGTGAGATTTGTTTGGAATGATTAGTAGGTCAAATCAAATGTGCATTTATACAATGACAGGGCAGGCATAATTCGACCCCGATGCCACAGATAGCGACAACAACCCCTTAGGGTTGGTCTTTTGGCAGGCCAGGGTTAAGGCACATTGTGGCTTAACCCTGGATAAGCCAGCATGCATAGTTTGCAACCCCCTAGGGTTGGTCTTTCATCGTGGCAGGGTTGAGGAGCAGAGCGGCAACCCGGCCACTAACGACGTGAGTCGTTGCTCTTGTCGGTTATTATTTGGAGAGTATCTGTTGCGTTCCGAACATCGGATGTTTTTTAAAGACCAACCCTAAGGGGTTGTCGATCGCGCGTGACGTTAGGCAGGGTTAAACAGCTTCGCATTTTAACCCTGCCCTGCCAAAAGACTAACCCCGATGGGGTTATTTCTGGCGGAATGGCTTTGGAGATGGGAGGTGCGTATAAATACCCGAAGCCATGGTATTGTATTTGTGAAGTTTGATGGGACATTTTGTAGGTTGAAGGATGGGGGAATTGTTTGCAATGATTAGAAGGTCAGATGCAATGTGTATTTATTTATTGATAGTGAGCACACAATTCGACCCCGATGCAACAATTAGCGACGACAATTCCTTAGGGTTGGTCTTTCATCGTCGCAGGGTTGAGGAGCGTATATTATTGTGTGAGGCTCCGTGGTGTGTTGGTTAGGTATGATGGAGGTATTTAGCCGCGAAGGCGTGTTTTATGCGTTTGTAACCATTCGTAATCGATGTCCGGTGGCGCAATAGCTGATGCTGCCGATTTGCGTTTAGACGGGCAGGATACAAAAACGGCAGCCGCCCGATTTGCTTTGCAACAAACGGGGCGACTGCGTGTAGGGAGATACGAAAAATCGGACGCAAGCGGGTTGCGTCCGATCTATAAAGTTTAGGGCTTAAGCCAAACGCTTTTCGAGACGTTGACGAATAGCCTTGATGAAGTTCTCTGAGTTAACAGCAGTCGGCGTGATGCCTTCCATCAAGTTAACGAGGTCCTTCGTTACGATACCTTCGTTGAGCGTATCGAAGCAAGCTGCTTCAAGTTCGTTAGCATATTTTACCAACTCGGGGAGGTTGTCGAGCTCACCACGCTTGCGGAATGCGCCGCTCCATGCGAAGATAGTAGCCATCGGGTTCGTAGAAGTTTCTTCACCGGCGAGGTGCTTGTAGTAGTGGCGCGTTACGGTGCCGTGAGCAGCTTCGTATTCGTATTTTCCGTCCGGACTAACGAGTACGCTGGTCATCATAGCGAGAGAGCCGAATGCGGTAGATACCATGTCGCTCATCACGTCGCCATCATAGTTCTTACAAGCCCAGATGTAGCCACCCTTGCTGCGGATTACGCGTGCAACAGCGTCGTCGATCAAGGTGTAGAAGTATTCCAAACCGCGCTTGTCGAATTCTTCTTTGTACTCTTGGAATACTTCTTCGAAGATGATGCGGAATTGTGCGTCGTACTTCTTAGAAATAGTATCCTTCGTAGAGAACCAGAGGTCTTGGTTGGTGTCCAAAGCATACTTGAAGCAAGAGTGAGCGAAAGAGCGGATAGATTTATCCGTGTTGTGCATACCCTGGATGATGCCGGGGCCTTTGAATTCGTGGATAACGACTTCTTCTTTCTTGCCGCTTTGCCTTCGAATACGAGCTTAGCTGTGCCTTCTTCTTCATTGCGGATTTCTACGCCTTTGTAAACGTCGCCGTATGCATGACGAGCGATCGTGATCGGCTTCTCCCAGCTCTTCACTGCGGGCTTGATAGAAGGGATCGTGATGGGCGCACGGAATACAGTACCGTCGAGCATTGAACGGATAGTTCCGTTAGGACTCTTCCACATTTCGTGGAGCTTGTATTCGTCCATACGTTGGTGGTTTGGCGTGATCGTAGCACACTTTACAGCTACGCCGTACTTCTTCGTTGCTTCTGCAGAATCGAAGGTTACTTGGTCGCGCGTTTCATCGCGATAAGGCAAGCCTAAGTCGTAGTATTCTGCCTTGAGGTCAACGAAAGGAAGGATCAATTCGTCTTTGATCATCTTCCAGAGAATTCTCGTCATTTCATCACCATCCATCTCTACCAATGGGGTGGTCATCTGAATCTTTCATAATGATTGTTTATGGGTTAAATTGATAAAATTATTTCTTGCGTTGTGCTGCGTAGTAGTTCATCAGACAGCCTTGCGCCAAGATGTCGCGCTCGTCGGCCGTCAGGTTGGTGAAGAAGAGGTGGATGGGGTGTACGCCTTCAGCCGTGATGACTTGTGCGTCGATTTCTTCTTTACCTGCGAGGATTGCTTCGCGGATGCCGGGAATAAATACCATATCGCCTGATTTGTAATCGAACGGCGTTTCTTTAGCGATAGTGAACGGAACGATACCCCAGTTGATACAGTTGCTGCGGTAGCGCTTCGTAGCGTATTCGTAGCAGATGTTGGCGTCGCCACCTAATACTTTCTGGCAAGAAGCTGCTTGCTCGCGCGCTGAACCGTCGCCGGGGCGGTTAGCAAATACGCAAGAGCCGAAAGAAGTGTTGTCGGCAGAAGCGCCTACTTTCTTCAATGCTTCGAGAACGTTGGCGGGCGTCTTGCCTGCGCGGCGCTCGAGATCTTCGCTCTGGATGCGCTTGCTCAATCCTACGTACTCGGGTACGCGGCGAGAGAGGGCAAACTCAGAAAGTTTGAGCGGGTTGGAGCGGTAGCTTGACGTTTCGCCGGAGGGGGATCAACTCGTCGGTCGTAGTAACGGGGTCGTGGATAACGGCTGCCAACTCTACGAGCATATTTTCTGCCATCGGATACATCTTAGGCCAGTCTTTGATGTTAGGACCGTAGCGTAACTCTTGCTGAGCGTCTGCCTTGCCAAAGCCGTTGTAGATACGGTGCTCGTAAACGGTGGGATCGAAAGCGTAGGCTTGTAGTCGTTAGTATATTCAACGTCAGTAGCTGCCGTGATAACACCGCCATTAGCTGCCGTTGCGGCGATAGAGCGTGCGTCCATCAATGCCACGAGTGAGATCTGGCCTTGGCCGGGTTTAGAACCTTCGCGGTTGGGGAAGTTACGCGTCGTGTGGCGAATACTGAAGCCGTTGTTGGACGGAACGTCGCCTGCGCCGAAGCAAGGGCCGCAGAATGCGGGCTTGATGATAACGCCTGCTTCGAGCAATACTTCTGCAATGTGGTTGCGGGTCGTAGCGAGGTAAACGGGTACAGACTGGGGATAAGCTGACATGGTGAAGTAGTCGTTGCCGACTGACTTGCCCCGCATGATAGCTGCTGCTTCAGCGAGGTTGTCGTACGTACCGCCGGCGCAACCTGCGATGATGCCTTGGTCGGCTACCATCTTGCCGTTCTTCACTTTGCTAACGAGGTCGATTTGTACTTTATCGCCATAACGCTTGTGAGTATCTTCTTCTACGGCGCGCAAGACAGCCTCGGGGTTGGCTTGGAGCTCGTGGATAGATACGGCGTTGGATGGGTGGTAAGGCAATGCGATCATTGATTCTTGCTTCGAGAGGTCGATGCGAATCATTGAGTCGTAATATGCTACATCGCCCGGACGCAATTCTTTGTAGAACTCGCCGCGACGGTGTGTGTCGTAGTGCTTCTTCACTTCTTCGTCTGTGATCCAGATAGAAGAGAGGCAAGTCGTCTCGGTCGTCATAATGTCGATACCGTTACGGAAGTCGATCGGCAGATTCTTCACGCCGGGGCCTGCAAATTCGAGCACTTTGTTTTTCACAAAGCCGTTCTCAAACACAGCCTTTACCAAAGAGATGGCTACGTCGTGAGGACCGACACCCTTGCGGGGAGCGCCTTCGAGCCAAACCAAAACTACTTCGGGTGCGTTGATATCCCAAGTGTTGCAAAGCAACTGCTTCACAAGCTCGCCGCCGCCTTCGCCGACGCCCATATTACCGAGCGATCCGTAGCGCGTGTGGCTGTCAGAACCTAAGATCATATTGCCGCACTTCACCATTGCTTCGCGTGCAAACTGGTGGATAACGGCAACGTTAGCGGGAACGTAGATACCGCCATACTTCTTCGCTGCAGAAAGGCCGAAGATGTGGTCGTCTTCGTTGATTGTGCCACCTACAGCGCACAAAGAGTTGTGGCAGTTGGTCATCGCGTAAGGGAGGGGGGGAATTTCTCCAAACCGCTGGCGCGCGCCGTCTGTATGATACCGACGTAAGTGATGTCGTGGGACATCATTGCGTCGAACTTAATGCGCATTTTATTACCCTTACTTCCATCTACATCGTGTGCACGCAGGATGTTGTAAGTGATGGTGTTTTCCCTTGCTTCATCGGGTGTGGGAAGACCCTTTGCGTCTTTCGCAAATTCAGAACCGTTGAGTAGATAAACTCCTTCTTTAATTAGTTCTACCATGATAGTAATTTGAAATATTATGTTGATTTAGGATAATATCGCGTTGAGCAGAAAAGTGAGTGAAAGCATATCTGCACTGCCGCCCGGAGAGATATTTTCTTTGATATATCGCTGATTGAGCTTGATCAGTTCGGCCTCAGAGAAGTTGCTTAGCAACGCGCGAGCCTCTTCTTTGACCTTGGACGCCACTTGCGCGCCCTTGCGGTGGAGCACATTGGTATCGCCGAGCGTAGTCATTATATATAATAGGGTTTTGTGGGCTGCAAAAGTGTCGCCCTTTAATTGTCGTAGGTAAGGTAGCCAGTTGTCGAAAAGGTCGGGATAGCCGGCAGCTGCTTGGGCCAATGCGCCCCCAACGTTATACTGTCGGCGAACGGCGTCGCCGTGTGTGCCTTTCGGGGCGGGGAAGTCGGAAGCTAAACGGCAGATGGCCGTGCGCAGGGGCTGCTCTTGAATGACACCATGTATATAATAATTGTGTGCGGCCGCAATCAGCACGAGGCCCATGGCAAAGAGGGCGCCTTTGTGTGTGTTGACGTTGTTTGTGGCCAAAAGCATTTCACGCTCGGCTTCCAAGCCCAAGCGGCGCATCTCTTCAGATGTGGGAAGTTTCTCTTGATAGCCTAACTGAGCAAGGGAAACAAAATAAGGATGGAGTGTACGAATGCTTTTACTCATTAAGGTATAGTTCATATCTTGATGAGCTCCGGAGTCAAGTTGATCAACTAAGCCTGGCTTAGGGGTTGTATCCAATTCTTTTTGCAGGGCCATTGTTGCCAGTTTGGCCAGCAGGTAAGGAATTGTGGTAGGATAAACTTTCGGCGCTGCTTCGGAGAATTTCTCTTCGGCTAAGCAGTTCGCACCGCTGAGGCACTAATCGCTCGATCTCCTTCGCTTAATCGCGCCATTTCTACAACAGAAATACCTTCAAGCGGAAGAATTTCATGCATTAGTTCATTATAACGCTTTGTCATTTGATCAAGAGGCTCACGGCCTACAAAGCGGATCTTTGCCCCTAAAGCGGGCGCTATACGCTTTGCACACAGATTGAGATCTAAGCTCATCTGCGTCGTAGCAGCTTCATCAAGTTCTTTGAGGAAATAAGTAGGGAACGTTGCTGCGGAAATGCTATAATCGCTGCCTTCGCAAACGATAACGTTCCCTATGTTGCGACAACCCGATTCGAGCATAGCCTTGCGCTCGGCGTAAGAGAATTCGGAGCGATCCTCTTTGACAGGAATGATAAAGAGCGTGTCTACTTGTCGTGCTGCTTGGGCAATGAGAAAGTGATGTCCACGCGTGAAAGGGTTAGCGTTCATCACGATAAGTCCTGAAGTACCTTCACGGCGAAGGCTCTTTAGATAGCGCTCATACGTAAGCCAACCGCTCAAGCCGTTCTCGAGTAAAACAGCTTTGGGAGCTTCGGCCAGCAAATGGAAGCCGAGGCTCTCAAAGATCTTTTGATTAGAAGGCTTGGTAAAGACTTTAACCGCCTCATATTGCCTGTTCATCGCAATACTCATCAGATGCGACACGAGCGTAGCGCTAATGCCTTCGTCCCTTAAAGTATCGCTCACGGCAATACATTTAATTATGTCTTTGTCCAATCCGCCTCCGGCAAGAATCTGATCGTCGCCAACTGCTGTCACTACGGCATAATAGTCCAACGCATCCAAGCGCAGCCCGTTGGCAGCGAGGAAAGCCGTAACGCGCTCGCGGTTTGTGCGAACGGTTAAAGGGTAACTTTGTATTTCAAAGTCGTTGGACATAGTCTGCGACAAGTTGGTCTATACGTTTGTGTATTTCTTCTTGCGTATGGCTGTGATTACGCATACAATAGCGTGCATCTCGATCGCAAAGTAGGCAGCGACGAGGAACTCTTCCGATCGTTTTGCGCGAGGCGGGTGCTCCGTCCTTTTGAATTACATCTACATCAAACAATCGTCCGAGCGGATGCTGTTCTTCTACATCGCAAGCTATCGCCTTCGCTTCGGGAATCGAGAGGGAGACCAGCAGATAAGCTTCGTAGCCGGTTTCCAAATCAAACTCTTCCATCTGAAGGAGACGCTCGCCAAAGCCGTTCGCACAGCTTCGAGGGCAGCTCGCGCTACAATGAGAGATTGGGAATTACGCTTCACACTTCCCGGCATAATGACCGTCAGGCACACAAGCGTCGCTAAAGGGTTTTCCTGCAGCAATGCTTGCTGTTTCGCCCATCTATTTTCGCGGCTGGCCAGAAGTTGGTCAAGCGTAACTCCCATAAAGGATAATTTTATCCCTGTATATTACGGATCACGTCGAGTACCGTGTTGTCACGATACATCACAACGCCAACCACTTTCTCACCAAACGGCAATTCTGCGGGTTGGCCAATGATCTTTTCTGCGCGTTCTTTCAAATCGTTCAAATCAACAATCTTCAAGCCTGCAGCGCGAAGGCGTTCTGCCACTTCCGGACGGCGCGGATTAACAGCGATGCCGTATTCCGTTACGACAACGTCAACCGTAGCACCCGGTGTAATCAAAGTTGTTACCTTATCAACCACGCAAGGGATTCTTCCGCGGAGCAAGGGGCACACAATAATAGAAAGCGCAGAATCTGCAGCCGTATCAGGGTGACCGCCGATAGCACCACGGATGATACCATCGCTACCTACAAGCACGTTCACATTAAAGTCAACGTCTACCTCCAAAGCTGAGAGGATCACGATATCCAAATAGTGCGTTGCAGAGCCTTGCTCGTCAGCTGCGGCATATTCAGAAGCCGAAACTTCCTTGTGGAATTCATTGTTTTTCACTGATTCAGCGGCAACCTTATCGAAAGATTGCACGTCGATCAAGCGCTTGATGAGTCCCTCTTCGTGCATCTTAACCATATGAGCCGTAATACCACCGAGCGCATAGCTGGCTTTGATGCCTTTTTCGATCATACTTTCGCGGATAAACTTCACAGCAGCCAAAGATGCACCGCCGGAACCCGTCTGGATAGAGAAACCATCTTTGAAGTAGCCACTATTGATGATTACCTTCGCAGCTTGTTGTGCCAAAAGGATGTCGCGTGGGTTCTTCGTATCGCGAATAGCGCCGGAAGCGATCTTTGAAGAGTCGCCTACTGATTCTACCTCTACAACGAAGTCTACCTTATGTTCTGAAATAGAATTTGGCGTATTCGGATAGTCTACGAGGTCGTCCGTTATGATCACAACCTTATCTGCATATTCAGCATCAGGAAGCGCATAGCCGAGTGAACCGCAAATAGATTTCGGATTCTCAGAGCGAGAATAGCCGGCAGCATTTCCCAACGGGTCGCAAGAAGAAGCGCCGAGGAAAGCTACGTCGATGTGCAAGTCGCCGCGTTTGATGGCACTTGCGCGATCGCCGTGAGAGCGGAATACGACGGGCTCATCCATCAAGCCGTGTGAAATCTCATTGGCCAATTCGCCGCGAAGACCTGAAGTCGACAAGCGATTGACTACGCCGTTGCGAATATGTTCGATCAAAGGTTTGTGTACGTCCTGCAAGCTTGATGCTGCGATGTGCAGATTCTTGAAGCCCATCTCAGCCAGTTTAGCTACGACCATGTTAACCACCTTATCGCCACCGCGGAAGTGGTGGTGGAAAGAGATCGTCATTCCATCTTTCAAGCCGCTTTTGCGGATAGCTTCCTCCAGCGTAACGACCTTCGAACAAGTCTTTTGATATTCTAAGCGAGGCGTGCCGACTTTCTTAAGATCATCAACAAATGTTTTTTTGCCCATTTTGGCAGCTGCCGCCTCGATCATAGCAGCTCTGTCGTTTATCTTATTCATTGTAAATCCTCCTTAGAAATTATGCCTGACGCGAGGGCCAAGTCGATAGTACGTTGTGCTCTGATTACTACAGGGCGGTCCACCATTTTACCGTTTACGGCAATTACGCCGCTACCGCGCTTTTCAGCTTCTTTGATGGCAGCAATAATCGTTTTAGCCTTCTCAATGGCTTTCTCCGTCGGAGCAAATACTTCGTTGACGATTTCAATCTGACGAGGATTGATGATTGACTTACCGTCGAAGCCCAATTGCTTGATCAGCTCTACCTCCTTGCGGAAAGTTTCCATATCGTTCAGGTTAGAGTAGACCGTATCAAGCGCGTCGATGCCGGCTGCGCGTGCAGCTACGACAATCTGTTGGCGAGCGAAGAGCAGCTCCGTTCCTTCCGGCGAGCGTTGCGTCTTCAAGTTTGCGCAGTAGTCTTCTGCGCCAAGAGCTATGCCCATCATACGCTCAGAAGCCACGGCGATTTCGTAAGCATTTACAATGCCGAGCGTACTTTCAATGGCAGCCATAATTTTTGTGCGGCCGAGGCAGCCGATTTCTTTCTCTACGCGCTCTATTTCGCGTTCTACCTCGCGTACCTCTTCAGCTGTTTCCGTCTTCGGCATACGAATCACGTGGACGCCGGCTTTTACGACAGCCTCAACGTCTTTCTTTCCATAAGCCGTATTGAGTGGGTTGATACGCACAACCATTTCCGTGTTGCCGTAATCGATTGTTTTCAGTGCATTGTGTACTAACAGGCGAGCCGCATCTTTTTCGGCCATCGTAACCGAGTCTTCAAGGTCCAGCATGATTGAATCAGGGCCGTAGATAAAAGCATCCTGCATCATTCCCGGATTGTTTCCCGGGACGAACATCATAGTTCTTCTTAGTCGTTGCATAGTATTCCTTCTAATAGATGTTTTGTTTTCGGCATTAAGCCCATACGTCCTTGCCCGTAGCGCGAACGGCAGCTGCCGTCACTCGAGCACGAATTGTACAATCCAAGGCCCCTTTGTCAGTTGCTTTAACCAGTGCGTTGTCTACGCCCAAGTCGGTAAGCGTCTCCGTGATTACTTTTTTTGATTTGCTCCCCGAATTGGAAAGCGACGCTGCTTTCCAGATCAACCTGCAGCGTTCCTGTTTCTGAAGGTGCGATCTGAATCAGAATATCTCCCGATTCAAGCGTACCTGCGAAAGCATTTTTTATATCCATAATATTTTACCTGTTAAGGATTAACTGTGTATTCGTCGTAATAACGGTACAAATATGCAGCCTTTTTTTTATTTGCACAAACCATTTCTCAAAAATATTTCGCGGCATCGGTTCTTTTATATAACAAAATGACAACTATCAACTTCGGCAATGCGCCCATTTTTTACTTATTATTGCTATTCGTGTCTCGCAATTTAGCTTTTCGATATCAAAGTGTCTCAAAAGATTATTTTATCGCCATCTTGCACATTTTCTGCTTATTTGTGGTAAAACAATTTCTTGTTCTCCTTTTTGGCCGATTCGTTGTTTTCTTAAAATGTTTAATTTTGTTGAAGCTATCAGCTTTATTTTGTCGGAGAAATTTGGATTTATAAATTTATTAGTCAAGCAAATCACCCGGAAAAGTCTTATTCAATAAATCATAAGTATTCTTATTGCTTTGCTTCGCTTCCGGCCTTTTAGGCGCCGTTTTATTCAATGCAATGCCGCGCTTCAAGTCTTTACAATTCGGGCACGCCGTTTCATAATACGCACCTTGAAGCGGTTGCTTTGGAGGTATAGTTAAGGCCTGATGCTCCTTTCTCTTTCGTCGGTCAAGGTGGTTGTGGCGGCGCGGGTCAGCAATGCGTTTCGTTTGATGCGAGCAAACCATTGTTTGTCGGGGATAAACGATGGTTTGGCGGCCACAAACGATGGTTTGCTCGGAGCATACTATCGAGCGAAACAGATTTTCTCCGCTACAAGGCGACATCCTGCTGCGCCGATTTACCCTCGATGCCACGCTATCCAAATGCCGTCCGGCCGAGTGCGATGCCGCGCCGGCAAGGTTCGACCGAAAGCCTCGCACAATGCTTCAAAATTTCTCCCGTTCGCCCCTTTATAGTCTGCTATATATATAATGTGTACCCCCATTTCGAAGATCAGAGCGACCTCTGTAGCTCTTGGCGGTGTTGGTCAAATATGCGTGGAGCGTAAGCGGCACTTCGCGTGCCCTAAATCTGCATCCGCACCCCGAAAATCTTTATTTTGCCGTTTTCAGACGAAAGCCACAGAAAATAGTTGCTCATTCTTTGCAAAACAATTAAATTAGCGGCAGAATCAAAACCAGAGATCGTCATACGCATATGGAAAAACGTCATAACTATTGTATCCTCCTTGCCGGCGGAGTGGGAAAGCGGCTCTGGCCGCTTAGCCGAAGGAGCAAACCGAAGCAGTTTCTCGATTTTTTTGGCACGGGAAAGACCTTGCTCACACAGACTTACGAGCGCATAGCTCGATTTATACCGACAGAAAACATTTATATCTCCACTTTTTTTGGCTATGAAGAGATGGTCAAAGAGCAGTTGCCCGACATTAGTCCTGACAATATTCTCTCGGAACCCGTCCAACTCTCTACCGCTCCGGCTACGGTCTGGGCCTCTTACCACATTTCGCTGCGCGATCCGAAGGCCAACATTTTAGTTACGCCCTGCGACCAACTCATTAGCGATGAAGCCACTTTCATCAGCGAGATGGAGGCCGGTTTAGCCTTTGTCGCCAACCACGATGCGATGCTGGCGATGGGCGTAAAAGCTCAGTGCGCCAATTCGGCCTATGGCTATATCCAAAAAGGCGACGAAGCCGGCCAAGATCTCTATGTCGTCAAGTCGTTTACCGAGAAGCCCGACCTCGAATATGCCCAAAAATTTGTCGATTCAGGCGAGTTTCTTTGGAATACCGGACTTTATCTTTGGAACGCCGGCACCATCGTGCAGACCCTCCACACCTTGATGCCTGAAATCGACGCCCTCATCAAAAAAAGAAGGCCCCACGCTCACCCAAGAAAGCGAGATTCGCCTCGTTCGTCAATTCTATCCGACCAATTATCACCGCTCTATTGACCTCGTAGTCTTAGATAAATGCGAGCGGGTCTTTGTGCAGGCGTGCCGTTTTGGTTGGGCCGACATCGGTAGTTGGCCCGAGTTGCACCGCGCTGCGACAAAAGACGTCGACGGTAATGCCGTCTTGGGCGGCCCGCAAGTCTTTTTCGCCGGCAGTCAGGGCAATCTCGTCTCTCTTCCGGCCGAAAAGCGCGCCGTTATTCGCGGGCTCGACGGCTATCTGATTGCCGAGCACGGCGATGTGCTCGTCATTTGCCCCAACGACGACCACGAATTGGTCAAGAAGCTTTTTAAGACAGCCGAAATCGTCTTGGGCGAAAAATACGTCTGACCGGCGTCAGCGCAGCCCTGTTGGTTTTTTCTGTCGCCTTGATTCGGGCGCAGCGGCCTTTGCGCCGCGTCGCTCAAGTCTTATCTATCATCAATAAAAGCGCCCCGCCGCGTGCGATCATCGCACGCGGCGAGGCGGCCTTTTGGTACTTTCGTCTCCGTTTCGCAACAAAAGAAGCCGTATAAAGCAGATAATCTTTCGTATGTCTGCTTTTTCTGTTTTATCTTTGTGGCAAAATAGCACGAAGATAAATATGGAAACGACCAGACAGCAAAAAATAGAGCGATTGATCCAGAAAGAATTGAGCGATATGCTGCAGCGCCAGACGCAGCAAGCGCCCGGTGTACTCGTCAGTGTGAGTCGCGTCCGGATTTCTCCGGATCTGAGCGTTTGCCGCGGATATTTGAGCGTTTTTCCTTCAGAAAGGGGTGAAGAAATCGTGGCCAACATCAACGCCAACGTAAAGACGGTGCGCTTCGAACTGGGTAAGCGCGTGCGCCATCAGTTGCGCATCATCCCCGAATTGAAATTCTTCATCGACGATTCGCTCGATTATATCGAACACATCGACGAACTGCTCAAGCAATAAGCCTGCGCGCCACGCACTATGAATTTCCCCTTCTTTATCGCCCGTCGTTATCTCTTTTCTAAAAAGAGACACAACGCCATCAACATCATTTCGAGTATCGCCGTCGGGGGTGTGGCGCTCGCCACGATGGCGATGGTTTGCGTACTCTCGGGTTTCAACGGCTTTCACGACTTAATCGGCGGCTTGTTTACGAATATTGATCCGCAGCTCGAAGTTGTGCCCACGAAGGGGGAAGGTGGCAGCGGCTGATGATCCGCATCTGGATGCCATCCGTAAAGATCCGGCTGTGGCCGCCTTTTCGGCCACGCTCGAAGATGATGCCCTGATTCTCTTCAAAGGGCGTCCGACGGTCATTCGCTTGAAGGGGATTGATGAACGCTATGCTGACGTGACCGGCATTCGGCAAATTCTCTACGGCAAGGGAGATTTTGAACTTCAGCGCGCCAATCTCAATTACGGCGTCCCCGGTTTCGGCTTGGCCAATTCGCTTGGCGGACTCAATTTCGGCGAGGTGGAGATCTGCGTCCCGCGCAAGGGCGAGCAAATCAACCTGCTGAATCCCGCCGAGAATATTAACGTCGGAACCCTTCAGAGTTCGAACCTCTGCTTCCAAGTTTACCAGTCAAAATACGACAACAATTACATGCTTTGTCCCCTCTCCTTTGCGCAGACGCTTTTTGAGAAGCAAGGCTGTATCTCCGGTTTAGAACTCAAATTGAAGTCGGGAGCAGACGAGACTGATGTCAAAGAACGACTGCAAAAGTTGGCCGGCTCATCATTCAAAGTAATGGACCGCTACGAGCAGCAAGAGGGCACTTTCAACGTGATGAAGATCGAAAAACTCTTTGCCTTCTTCTTCCTGACCTTCATTGCGCTTGTGGCCTGCTTCAATATTATCGGTAGTCTCTCAATGCTGATTATCGACAAGCGCGATGACGTGGCCACGCTTCGTCATCTTGGCGCAACGGATAAAGATGTATTGCGCATCTTCCTTTTGGAGGGTCGACTCATTACGGTGCTCGGCGTGCTCATCGGCCTGCTTTTAGGATTGTTACTCTGTTTCTTACAGCAAGAATACGGCTTGCTGCGTCTCGGTACAACGGCCGGTAGCTTCATCGTCGATGCCTATCCCGTCAGCGTGCGCGCTGAAGACATTTTGGTGATCTTTGTCACCGTCATCGCCGTAGGTTTTCTCTCTGTGCGCTATCCCGTGCGCTATCTCGGTAAGCGTTTGCTTCGCAGTGGGCAAGCGTCTTAAAGGCGAGGGACTAACAACTGATCCTTACATCCTGTTTTCTGCGTAAAACGGCACTGATCGTAGCCGCTTTACTTTTTGCTGTGTATGCTTCCGCCCTTTTTCCGCTCGATTCAGTTTGGCAGAAAGGGCCGCAAGGCTTATGTTTGATAGGCCTGTCTGTCGATTTTGGAGATACTTTCACCCATTAAAAAACGCGCAAAGCCGGTCGGCGATGGGCCGCTATCCCGATTTTTACCTTTGCGCTCACGATAAAAAGCACTTACGCTCGTGAGCGTACACCTTTTTTATCACGAGCGCACACCTTTTTTATCACGATGAAAAACTTCAGATGTGGGAACGAGGCGGCTCATCGTGTAGTGGGACGCAAGACCTTTTCGGGTTTTGCGTGGATACACAATGCGTGCTACTGACTCCCCAAAAAGAAAGCCGTAACGGCCTGCGAAGTATCAGGCGCGCGGGGCAAACATTGCGTAAAAAGTTCGGCGATAGGCGGAAACCGTGTGGAGAGATCTGTGTGGCCCGATGGCGCTTGCAGGGCGCGAAATAGGTCGGCCGATTACCGGGCTACAAAAAACTCCGCACCCACCCAAATGGATTGGGCGAGCGCGGAATCATCAATAAAAATGAAAAAGAAATTGCTTAGTCTTCGATCAAGTCGTGCCCGGTCATTTCCTTGGGCTGTGGCAGGCCAAGTATGTGCAAGATGCTCGGCGCTACATCGGCCAAGACGCCATCTTTCACCTTCGCACGCTTATTTGTCGTGACGTAAATGAAGGCACGGGGTTGAGCGAGTGGGCCGTATTGGGCGAGCCGTCGGCATTGATTGCATTGTCGGCGTTGCCGTGGTCCGCGATGATAATCGTCTCGTAGTTGGTTTCGTTGGCAGCCGTCACAACTTCATTTACGCACTGGTCGATGGCTTTCACGGCCTTCTCGATGGCTTCGTAGACGCCCGTGTGACCGACCATATCGCCGTTGGCAAAATTGACAACGATAAAGTCGTATTTGTCAGCGCGAATGGCTTCGACGAGCTTATCTTTTACCTCGAAAGCGCTCATTTCGGGCTTTAAATCATAGGTTGCTACTTTCGGAGAGGCTACGAGTATGCGGTCTTCACCTTCATAGGGCGTTTCGCGTCCGCCATTGAAGAAGAACGTGACGTGGGCATATTTCTCCGTCTCGGCCGTGTGGAGCTGCTTTAAGCCCCGGCTGCTCAGATATTCGCCGAGCGTATTTTGTACGTTCTCTTTGGGGAAGAGAATGTGGACGCCTTTGAACGATGCATCGTAGGGCGTCATGCAATAAAATTGCAGTCCCGGTATGGTTTGCATACCTTCTTCGGGCATATCTTGCTGCGTGAGGACGGTGGTCAGCTCCTTGGCGCGGTCGTTGCGATAATTGAAGAAAATAACGACATCGTTGGGCTTAATGCGCCCATCGATTTTGGCGTTAACCAAGGGCTCCATAAACTCATCCGTGTCCTTGTTTTCCTCCGTCGAGCGGTCGTAGCAGCCTTGCACAGCTGCCACCATGTCCGTTTCCTGACGTCCTGTGCCATTAACGAGGTTGTCGTAAGCGATCTTCAATCTGTTCCAGCGCTTATCGCGGTCCATCGCGTAGAAACGGCCGATGATTGTAGCCACGTGTGCGCCCTGCTTGTCGCATTCCTTTTCAAGTTTTTCGATAAAGCCTTTTCCGCTGCGCGGATCCGTATCGCGGCCGTCCATAAAGCAGTGGACGTATGTTTTATCGCCGACGCCGTAAGTGCCGGCTATGTCGATGAGCTTGAATAAGTGGGACAATTCGGAATGCACACCGCCGTTAGAGACGAGTCCCATAATATGTAATCCGCAGCCTTTCGCTTTTGCGTATTCATAAGCCGCAATGATTTCTTTGTTTTCAAGAATGGAGCCGTCGGCAATTGCACGATTGATCTTCACAAGGTCTTGGAAGACGATGCGGCCTGCGCCGATGTTTAAATGGCCCACCTCCGAGTTGCCCATTTGCCCGTCGGGAAGTCCGACGTTTTCACCACTTGCTAATAATTTACTGTGAGGATACTCCGCGTTAAGTTTGTCGAGGAAAGGCGTCGGCGTGTTGTAGATCACATCACCTTTGCCTTTGTTGCCAATTCCCCAACCGTCGAGAATCATTAACAATGCTTTTTTGCGTACCATATCGTTGTCGTATTTTGATTTCTTGTTCTGTCTTGTCGGCGAATTTACTGTAAAAACGGGATAAAAAGAAGCGGGCGTCGGCAAATTGTCTGTGAAGGTTTGCCTTTTGTCTTTTTTTTCTACATAGTGCGCGGTGAAGTTGGCAAAATGGGAGGCGATGATTCGCTCCTTGGCTTTGCTGTAATTGAAAATCAGACGAAAAGCGCCGCCGATGGGGCGAAAAATGCGATCAACGTACCCGCTGCGGCGATGTTTGGCGCAAGGGGTACGCTGAGGGGAACTTGTCGAAGCCTGTCGGGGCATTGCGCTTTCGGCAGTGGACTTCGATAAAACCGGATGGGCCTATTCGGGCAAAATACTGTCGATTACTTCCGGGAAATGGCGTTGTTCGAGGGTGTGAATCTTGGCTTCGATGGCCGCTACGTCATCGGTGGGGAGCACGGGCACGCGGGCTTGAAAAATAATCTTGCCGGCGTCAAACTCTTCGTTGACGTAGTGGATCGTAATGCCGGTTTCGGTGTCGCCATCGCGCTTCACGGCTTCGTGAACATGGTGCCCATACATGCCTTTTCCGCCGTGGAGGGGCAGGAGGGCAGGATGAATGTTGATGATTTTCTGAGGGTAGGCCACGATTAGATAGTCGGGCACTTTCAGGAGAAAGCCCGCGAGGACGATGAAGTCGATCTTGTAAGATGAAAGCAGTTCGATGGTGGCGGCTGCATCGGAGAATCGGTCTTTTGTCCACACTTCGGTGGGTACGCCGTGGTTGTGCGCCCTCACCAAAGCGTAGGCGTCGATTTTATTGCTCACCACGAGTGAGACGCGGGCGCGCTTGGAATCTTGAAAATAGCGAATGATGTTTTCGCAATTGGTCCCGCTGCCGGAGACAAAGATGGCAATGTTTGTCATAAATAAACGCTTGAGGTGTGAAAACTTGCTGCGGTCGGTGTTAAGCCGTTTTTCCGGCGGGAAAAATGCGGTCGAGTTCGTCTTTTAGCGCTTTGGCGGCGCGGCCGTTTGAGGAGGAGAAGGCTACGTAATGGCCGTGGTCGCTGTGGAGCCAGATCTTGACGCAGTATTCTCCGCTAAATTCTAAATCTGTCCGCTCGATGTCGTCGTATTTTATGGGGCGGTTGAACACAAGCAGGGTGCGCGATTCGTCGAACGCAAAGGCGTTGGCTGCAATGTCGTCTATGTAGTGGCTGAAGGCGATTTTTCGCGTGATGGGGCCAAATTCGCTTTCGATGGCTGCGAAGCGGGCGGGCATCAAGTTGGGTTCGCGCACTTCTTCTCCAGCCGGCGCGAAATGTTGTCCGAAGTTGCGGCTCTTCCATAGGTAAATCAGGAAGACGATAAAGGTGAAAGCGAAAAGAAGTCCGGCTAAACAGAGCGTGTGGGCGTCTAATCCTTTTGCTTTCTCCGTGTGAAACATTACGTCGACGATAGGGAAGACGAAAAGGGCTAATATTACTTTCTTCATAATCGGATGTTGTAGTTTGATGGCTATATATAATATGTCTGAATTCGGGTTTGGGGGCGGTGGGATTGGTTTTGGCTGCCGCCGGATTGGGTCTTGGCTGCCGCGGGTTGGGATTGTCGCTGCGCGAATAGGGTGCTAATTGAAGTATTTCTCTAATCGCTTGAGCGAGCCCTCGAGACAGAACGCTACAACGCGATCGCCGGTCTGCAAGAGTGTGTTACCGTTGATCAGAACGCCTACTTTGCCGCGCACCATTCCGCCTAGCGTCACTTCGGGCGGGAGTTTGAGATCCTTAACCGGACGCCGCGTCACTTTAGATCCTTCTTTGACGACAAATTCGGCAACATCGGCAGCCGCAACCGTGAGGTTCTTCACCGTCGTGACGTCTGCCTTGAGTATCATGCGATAAATGTGGCCCGCAGCGAGCCGCTTTTTGTTGATAATTGAGCCAATGTCGAGGCTTTCGGCCATTGCTATGTAGTCAGAGTTCTCAACTACGGCGACGGTTTTGCGAACGCCGAGGCGTTTGGCGGCAAGGCAGGTCAGCACATTCACTTCTGAGTTGCCCGTAGCGGCTACAAAAAGCTTGCGCATTATGAATGCCTTCCTCAACAAGGAGATCTACGTCGCGCCCATCGCTATGTATGAACATAACGTGTGGGTTGTTGAGTGTCGAATCAATTGTTCGATACGATGAATGTCGGCTTCGAAGACTTTAGCCCGCATATAGTCGGGCAAATGTACAAGGGCGCGCTCGGTCGTCTTTCCGCCGCCGAGGAAGAATACGTTCTTGACGTCCGGGTAGTCTGTTTTTCCCGGCTATTTCCTTCAAATAAGGAACATACTTTGGTGTCGTCATGAAGTAGACCGAGTCGTAACAGCGCAAAACATCGTTGCCGTGCGGAATATGCGTCTCGCCGTGGCGCTTAATCGCAACCACATGAAGCGGCATGTCGGGCGCGCAAAGATCACGTAAGGGGCACGTCTAAAGCAGCGTGCGCCTTCGCGTACTTTCACGCAGATTAAGAGTAGCTCTCCGCCTTGCACTTCTATCCACTGGCGCACCCAGCTTCGTTTAATATTTTGTATGATTTCCAAGCCGGCAAGTTGCTCCGGATAGACAATGGAATTGATGCCTACGCTTTTAAAAGATCTCTTCGTTTTTGCATAAGCGCGTATTCCGGATTATCCACCCTCGATACGGTTTTTTTGCGCCCAAGCGGTTGGCCAGAATGCAACTCATAATATTATGCGCCTCGTCCGGCATCACGCTTATGAACAGATCTGCCTTCTTTATGTCCGCATTAATAAGCGTGGCGAGCGAAGTTGGCGATGCGCAGAGCGTGAGCAAATCGAAGTTGGCTCCGATGTTGAGCAACTTCTCCTCATCTTCGTCGATGAGGGTTATGTCGTGGTGCTCTTTTGTAAAGAGTTTAGCCAAATGCCGGCCTATTGCGCCGGCGCCTGCAATAATGATTTTCATTTCCAGAGAGCGTTATAACCATTGGCGTGTCCCGTTGCGGTCCGCCCGGTTTGCTTTTACGTCGATGTTATCAGCTTTTGGCGAGCGTAGGATCGGCGAGGAGTTGTTTAGCTGCCTGCTTAATGCTGTCTTTATCCAAGCCTACGAGATGATATAGCTCATTCGGGCTGCCGTGGGGTACAAACTGATCCGGCAAGCCCAAGCGTTTGATGCGCGGATTCCAACCGTTGTCCGCCATATATTCTAATATCGCCGTCCCCATTCCGCCTATGCGTGCGCCGTCCTCGATGGTCATGATTTTATCGAAGTGTTCACCGATTTCGTTCAGCATTTGCGTGTCGAGGGGTTTAAGGAAGCGCAAGTCGTAGTGAGCAATAGAAGCCTGCGTCTCCTTTTCCAGTTCCGCAATCGCATCTGCCGCCACGTTGCCAATAGGTCCGAGCGAGACGATCGCCAAATCCTTTCCTGCCTTCATAATACGCCCCTTCCCGACAGGGATTTCTTCCAGCGGGCAACGCCAATCCAGTAAACGACCTCTCCCTCGCGGATAACGAATTACGAAAGTACCCTTGTTCGGCGTTTGCGCCGTGTACATCAAGCGCCGCAATTCGCATTCATCATAAGGCGAAGCGATCGTCAAGTTCGGAATGGGGCGCAATGAGGCCAAATCGAAAGTGCCGTGGTGCGTAGGCCCGTCCTCGCCGACCAAGCCGGCGCGATCCAAGCACAATACTACCGGCAAGTTGAGCAGCGCCGCGTCGTGTATAATATTGTCGTACGCCCGCTGCGCAAAGGATGCGTAAATGTTGCAAAAGGGCTGCAATCCCTCTTTCGCCATACCGGCCGAGAACGTCATAGCATGGCCCTCCGCAATGCCCACATCAAAGCCCTATCCGGCATTTCGCGCATCAAGATGTTCATAGAGCAGCCTGTAGGCATTGCCGGCGTGACGCCGATGATTTTTTTATTGGTGCGCGCAAGCTCAAGCAGCGTTTCTCCAAACACGTCTTGAAACTTCGGGGCTTGCTGTGCCGTGCCTTCGCCCAAGCGTTTGCCGCTTTCCGCGTCAAATTTGCCCGGTGCGTGCCAAATCGTCGGCGCCTGTTCCGCAGGTTTGAGTCCTTTGCCCTTTATTGTGTGCAAGTGGAGCAGCCTTGGCCCTTTCATTTCCTTGATTTGGCGCAGCGTTTCCACCAGTTGGATGACATCGTGTCCGTCTGTCGGCCCAAAATAACGGATATTCATCCCCTCAAAGATGTTTTGTTGATCCGTGAGCAGCGCTTTAATCGCATTGTTGAAGCGTAAGACTTTCTTCTTCTTCGTATCATCGAGCACCCCCCAGCGCATCAGTCGGCGCGAAAGGCGGAAGCGTAAATCATTATATGCGGCCGACGTGTGCAGGCGTTGCAGATATTGCTTCATACCGCCCACACTGCGGTCGATGCTCATATTATTATCGTTGAGGATAATCAGCAGATTATTGGGCGTGTCCGATGTATTGTTAAGTCCCTCAAAGGCCAGACCGCCGCTCATCGCACCATCGCCGATCACGGCCACGATATGCCGATCCTCCTCTCCTTTTTTTACGGCCGCCACGGCCATACCGAGCGCCGCCGATATGGAATTGCTCGCATGACCGCAAGCAAAAGTATCGTAAGGGCTTTCTTCGGGTGAGGGAAAGGGGCGAACGCCGCCAAACTTGCGGTTGGTATGAAAAGCTTCTCTGCGGCCGGTGAGAATCTTGTGTCCATAAGCCTGATGCCCGGTATCCCATACGATGCGGTCGTCCGGAGTAGCAAAAACGTAGTGCAAGGCTACAGTCAATTCTACCGTACCCAGACTTGAGGCCAAGTGGCCTGGATTGTGCGAGCACTCATAAATAATATCCTCGCGCAATTCTTCACAGAGTGTCGGCAGATCTTCGAGCCTCAATTGTCTGAGATCGTCCGGCGTATTGATGTGAGATAAAATCTTAAATTCAGGCATAGTCCTTGAGTAGAAGGGATTTTCTTCCCGCTATTATCTTGCAAAGGTACATATATCGTTATGATAGCCAAAGGAAAAACTCGCGAATTATCCTTATTTCGCGTAGCAACCGTCGACCAAGGAAAGGTTCTGTTTGCGTCGGCGCGATTGTCGGGCGAGAAAGTGCGACGCTCCGCCCACAAAAAGCGGTCTGTGATTGACGATGAAAAAACGTCATCGGTTGGGTTTTTATTTTTCGTTCCGCCTTGTCGGTTTGATGGTCGTGTATGGTTTGTTTTGCGAAAAATGTGGCTTAAAATGCGATGAAACCGCCCATTTTTGCCCATTCTTGGTGTTTGTAGATGTCGGTGCAGGTTGCTTTTTCGTTGTGCAAAGAGTGGGAATGTTTTTTCGCAGATATGGATTGATGTTGTTGAAAAGTTTGTGCTTGGCATTTTTTATCGTGATAAAAAAGGTTTGTTCTCGTGATAAAAAGAGCTTCACCTCACGATAAAAAAGATTTATTCTCGTGATGAAAAACGTCGCAAGTGGGTACGTGCCGGTTTTTTCTCCTATTTGTGCGCTTAAAAGTCAATGATTTGTTGGCCGGAAAGGATGCTTTACGCGTTGCTGCTTAGATGTTTTTCATAAAGTTTCGCTTCGCGTTCGTTTTTGAAAAACCAACCCTAAGGGGTTGTCAACGTTGGGATGCGTTAGGCAGGGTTAAGTTGCTTCGCATCTTAACCCTGCCCTGCCAAGAGACTAACCCCGATGGGGTTATTTGCGGATGTATGGTTGTGGAGATGGAATGGTTGGGTTAACGTTTGGGCGTAAGCGTGTACAGGGTTGGATTTTGTGGGATTATTTGTAATTGTGTGGTCGTGGAAATGGAGTGGTAGGGTTAGTTTTAAGTTGCATGCGAAGAGCATATTGGTTTCGATAGATCGTTTGCGGAGAGGTCGCGTCAAAAAATGATTGGAATGAACCATAGGTCAAGTTAGCGCGAGCTTATTTTGAAATGGATTGGGCACGAGGTCTAACCTCAATTCAATAAAGAGCGACGACAACCCCTTAGGGTTGGTCTTTTGGCAGGCCGGGGTTAAGTTGCGTAGCGATTTAACCCCGGATAAAGAGATGGAAATAAGTGCAACCCCATCAGGGGTTGGTCTTTCACCGTGGCAGGGTTGAGGAGCGGAGCGGCAACCCGGCCACTAACGACGTAAGTCGTTGCTCGTGCGAGTTATAATGGGGCTTGTTTGCGTTGCGATTCGGTTAGCGGATATTTTTGAAAGACCAACCCTAAGGGGTTGCCAATGTTAATGTGCGTTAGGCAGGGTTAAGTTGCTTCGCATCTTAACCCTGCCCTGTCAAAGGACTAACCCCGATGGGGTTATTTGCGGGCGTACGGTTGCGGAAATGGGATGGTTGGGTTAACGTTTGGGCGTAAGCGTGTTCAGGGTTGGAATTCTGTGGGATTATTTTGGGACGTGTGGTTGTGGAGATGGGTTGGCAGGATTTGTATTTGGGTGCGAGTAGGCGCGATTTTAGGTTAAGGTGAGGTTATTTGTGGACGTGTGGTTGTGGAGATGGGTTGGCGGGATTAGCGTTTGGGGTTTGTTTGTGAAAAAAGGGAATATATTGGGGTATTTAGTAGATGAAGGACAGCGCGTTTCGTTTAGTATTAGTTTTTGAAAGACCAACCCTAAGGGGTTGTCAACGTTGGGGCGCGTTATGCAGGGTTAAGTTGCTTCGCATCTTAACCCTGCCCTGCCAAAGGACTAACCCCGATGGGGTTACTTTAGACGGGAATAAAGGGAGAAGGGATTTAGAGAAACAGAGGACTATCTTCGATGGACGTTTGGTGGGAGCACGCATCGAAGAACAGCGATGGAATCGATAGAAAATGGGCTTTTATGCCTTGCGGCGTTTGCGGAAATAATCCAAAGCCTCTTCGAGCAGACGCACGCGGAAGAGCTTGAGGATGCCGAAGTAGAGGCCGCCCACTAAGATGATGCGCAAAGTGAGTAGCAGGTAGATGTTGGAAAGAAAAAACGTGAGTCCGTAGGCTATAAGAATAGCTACGAGCGACGCGCCGGCAAAGGGAAGAATGTCGGCCAAGGCCTGAAGGAATCGAAGATGGATGAGGCGCTTGGCAAAGCCTTGCCAAATGAGCAGGCCGAAGATGTTGAGCAGCGCATAAGCGGCCACCATCGTCGTCACGCCAAAGGTATGCAGCCCCGTAATGAGCAATAGTTGGGCGAGAACCAGTGAGAGCGTCCCCCACATATAGAGATCAGAGCGCCCGCGCCCGATGCAAAGGTTTTGATAGATGGTATAAAAGGGCATAAATGCGCCACTTACGCAAAGCATTTGCAGCAGTGGTACGCTGTCGGCCCACTTCGCGGAGAGCGTAACAAAAATAAATTCTTTGGCGACAAAGGATAGGCCGAACAAAGCCGGGAAACCCAGCATCGCCGTGAAGCGCATGAGTTTGCGAAATACGCGCAACTGGCGCTCTTCCTCGCCTTCGATGGCGGCTATTACGGGTTGGGCCACTTGCAAGACCATGTCGGAAATAAAGCCATAGCCCATCGCGTCCCATTTATAGGCCTGCGAGAAATTGCCGACGGTGCGCGCCGGATAAAGTCGGCCCAGAATGACGGTGAGTACGTTGTTGCCCACGGTATTAATGATGGTCGTTGCCAAAATCTTGCTGCTAAAGCCAAACATTTTGCGAATCGGGCCAAAATCAATGCGGAATGATGGGCGCCAAGCCGAATAATAGAAGCGCCCGATGCTGACGAGCGTAATGTAAGTCAGACTCTGCCAAGCCAAGGCCCAATAGCGCAGACCGCCCACCGCGGCCAAGATGCCCACAAGTCCGCCGACGATCATCGCAACCAGTGTGATGAGCGCCTTTTCCTTGTTGAGCATATTGCGATTGAGGTAGGCGCTATGCGAAAGTCCGAAACTTGAAATCACAAAACTCAGGAAGATGACGCGCGAAAGTGAGACGAGGGCGGGCTGATGGTAGAAGTCGGCAATCAGCGGCGCGCAGAAGAAGAGTAGGATGTAGATGGCCAGACTGGAAAACAGGTTGAACCAAAAGACGGCGTTGTAGTCGTTGTCCGTAATCCGCTTTAAGTTGACCAAAGCCGAGGCAAAACCGCTGTCGCGCAGGTTGCCGGCAATGGCGATAAAGATCGTGAGCATCCCGACGATGCCATAGTCGGCCGGATCCAAGAGCCGCGCCAGCACGAAGCCGATCAAGGCGTTGAGGATCTGCATACTGCCGCTGTTGAGTGCGCCCCAAAGCAAGCCGCCGGCCGTTTTCTCCTTCAGATTATCCATTATTCTTCCTCTTGCATGGCTTCTATGACGCGGCGAAACATCTCTTCGCGGCCCACACGCGGCTTCCAGCCGAGCGCAAGCAACTTCTCCGTAGACAGGCGCAGGCGCGTGGTGGGTGGATAGGGGGCATCGGGTTGCAACTGAATGCGTAATCGTTGCGCGGGAGCGAAACTTTGCAGCACGCTTTCGCCTACTTCGCGGATCGAAGCATAGTTGTCGGCATCGGCTACGTTGTAGGCCTCGCCGTTAGTGCCTTTGAAGAGCAAGGTGAGCAAGGCCTCGGCCGCGTCGGTCGTATATAAATAATTGTGGCGCGTTTCTCCGGTACTCGATAATGTGATGTCCTGCTTTTGAAGTGCGGCGCGGGCAAACATGGCAAAGACGCGCCCATCGTCGCGCCCGATGCCGGCGCCGAAAGTTTGGGTGAGGCGGGCTATTTTTACGGGTGCGCCGTATTCGCTTGCGTAGGCTCGACAAAGACATTCGGCTGCGCGCTTGCCCAAACTGTAACTGCTGCGCGGGGCGAGGGGATCAATATAGCCTTGATCGGCTTCGGTGATCGGCACTTCGTCGTTGGTGATGCGCCCATAGACTTCGATGGACGAGAGATAAACAACGCTCTTCGCTTCTGCGACGCGCGCAAAATCGAGTATGGCGCGTGTGCCGTTGAAAATGGCGTCTAAGGTTTCGACCGGCTGCGTTACGAAACTTTTTGAGGCCGTTGGGGCCGCTCCATGTATAATATAGTCGACGCCTTGTGCGGGACAAGTCGCAGAAAGTTCGCTCAGCGTGCTTTGGAAAAGGAGTCCGCAGTCGGCAGGAAGGAGCCGGCGCGCTTTTTCCACGCTTCTTACGGGTAGCAAAAGTCGCAGACCGAGCGCGTGGGCTTGATTGAGTGCACACAAGCAGCGCACGAGCGTGGCGCCGATTAGCCCGTTGCGCCCGTGATGAGTATCGTTTGCCCGCGGAGGGCTTCCGCGAAGCGGGTATGCGCTACAAATTCATCGGCATCGCGCCGGAGCGTAGAAAACGTGGGCATACGCGTCAGAAACCAAAGATTTGCTGATTCTCATGTACTTGCACCATCGCGCGAAACAGGAAGAAGTCGGTCGGCGTTGTGATCTTGATGTTCTCCATCGGCCCCATTACCAAGCCCAACTTATAGCCGTAATGGCTCATCATAGAGCAACTGTCGATAAAGTCTTCGCGTCCTTCTTCGCGAGCGCGGCGGTGGGCGGCGATAATGTCTTTGAGGTAAAAACTTTGTGGGGCACGCGCTATTTTAGACTTGGCGCGGGTGGGTATTTCTAAGCTGCCGTCGGATTCTTGTACGACTAAGGTCTCCGTAGCCGGGATGCACGTGATGCAACTTCCGGAGCGGCGAACTTCTTGTATGTTGTCTGTGATCGTTTCTTCGGTAATCAGTGGCCGCACGCCGTCGTGGATCAATACAATGGGCGACTCTGCCGCAGCCGACTCTTGCTTGCGGGCGAAAAGTTCCGCTGCTTCGAGGCCGTTGTAGATAGATGCTTGCCCCGTATCCCCGCCTTCAACGATGCTCACAACTTTGTTGATCTCAAACTTCTTGAGCATTTTCTTCAGAAAGGGGATCCACTCTTTCAGACAAGCCACAACGATGGCATCGATCTGCGGATGATTGTCAAACAATTCGAGCGTGTAGATGATGATAGGCTTGCCATTGAGTTCGAGAAACTGCTTCGGGCGCGACTTGGTATTCATCCTTACGCCCGCTCCTCCGGCAAAAATGACGGCAATGTTCATACGTACAAGATGTTATTTGCTTGCAAAGTTAGCAGATTTCCATCGAACACGGCCGCCGGCAAGCAAAAGAAAGGGGTAGGGTAGGTGCTTTTCTGCGCAAGTTTATGTGTGTTTACTATAAGGGCACTTTGCTAAAAGTTGCAGATGAGCATTGTTTTTCGCAACTTAATAATTGTTTATAAGGGGATTGAAAAAAGAATGGGCACGTCTATTATAGTAGCACAAATAGTTGGATTTTCACATGTTATTGATGCACTCTTTGGGGAGGAAGTAACAGGAATGAATAAAGCGTGCTTTGTGCGTGTCCGGAAAGGCTTTCGTAGTAGCTCATACTATACTCAACTAAATATTTTCTTTCCTCGATGTGCATAGTAAGATGGCAATTGGTCAATCAGAAAATAGGCGACTACAAGTGTTTAGGCTTGGTTTTTCACTGGGTTAGTCTACGATCCTCTCAAGTAAACTATAAGATTTTATTACGAGCGTTGAGACTTGACCCCTCACGTTTTCCACAGACGAAAAAATGGCCCGCTTTGAAAGACCAACCCTATGGGGTTGGCATTACCGCTACTTGCTGATGCAGGGTTGACGCGCCGCGTCAACCCTGCTCTACCAAAAGACTAACCCCGATGGGGTTATTTGTGGGCGACAATGCGCGAGAATTGGGTGATGGTAGGCAGAATTTTCCGTTTTCTAGGTGCTGAACTATGCAAAACGGGTTATTTGTGGATGGAGCCGCGTGAGGAGTTAGGGATTTTAGACGATTATATCTCATCCTCATACGTGCCATGTTCCAAATGAGCTAGCAAGCTAAACCAATAAAGCCCACCCCCCTCAACACAAGCCCTTAGGCTTGGTCTCTTGGCAGGGCAGGCGTTGGAGCGGAGCGACAACCCTGCCACAATCCGCCGCAAAGGGCAACCCCATAGGGTTGGTCTTTCAAATCGGCCGCTGATTAGCTTATAGTCAAGCGGTTATTGCGCATTTTGGTCGGCTCGACGGAATTGCTTACCTTTGCATACGCAAGGGCGAGGAGCGCTCTTGGTTCAATTATTCACCAATTAAATCTATACCACAATGATTAAATTCGTCATTAGAGCGAAGAAAAATCCGCTCAAGAGAGATCAAGTGAAATTTTATCCGCAGATGGCGCCGGGCGTGCCCGTGATGTTGCGCACGATTGTCGGGCGCATTGAGAAGCGTTCGGGCGTATCTTCTGCCTCCGTCAAGGCGGTATTGGATGCACTGCAATATGAGATTCTCCAAACGCTCTCCGATGGTAATTCGGTTCGCTTAGGAGATCTTGGTTCTTTTCGTCTGACAATGCACGGCGAGGGCGCGTCGACGGCGAAAGAGGCAAAGGAAAAAGGAGCAAATCTCATTAAACGTGTGAGCGTGCGGTTTACGAAAAGCAGTACAATGCGTATGGTTCTTGACAAGCACAACTTAATCTTCGGTGCACAGGACGATATCCAGAATGCGAAGTAGGTGAAGAGGAGGCACAGCGTAGTGCCGACAAAGAAATACATTTAGCAAAGGCCGCGTTTTCAACCGATGAAAGCGCGGTTTTTTCGTACTTTGACAAAAAATGGGTCGTTTTTCGGTGGTGCAGGGATAAGGATTGTTGAAACTTTCACCTATGATCGGAAAAAGTTTCTTAGGTGAAAGTTTGAACTTTCTTATAGGCAAATTAAAATTGTCTTATAAGAGAATTTTTCCGATCATAGGTGAAAGTTTGGTGGAGGTGCGTAGTGGGTTGTGGCGGGGTGGCTTATTCGGCGTTTTTACAGCCGAATATGCGATGAAAGCGCCGTTTTTTTTGAATAATTTTATTTTTGTATTGATGCATTTTCGCGTGTTTTTGAAAGACCAACCCTATGGGGTTGGCATTTTATTAGCTTGCTGATGCAGGGTTGACGCGAGGCGTCAACCCTGCCTTGCCAAAAGACTAACCCCGATGGGGTTATTTGTGGGCGAAATTTGGCGAAAGTTGCGTGAAGTTAGGAGAATCATTGGCATTATTATAGGCGTGAGGCTTAAAATGAGGGTTATTTGCGTATGAAATTGGGTGGAAATGGGCTGGTTGGGATGATTATATTGTGGTTTTTATAGTTGAAGAGCGGCAAGGGTGGACTGTTTATGGTTAAATTTGGGTTGGCAGGGCTTCATTTTCAAGTTCAATAGTGTCACTTTCAGGGTTGGGTGTAGTACTCATTACCTTATTTGTAGATGAAATTACGAGGAAAGAACGGGCGATTGTGTGGTAGTTAGTTGTGCAAATATGTAGCTTACACAGTGTAACGAAAGTTTGCATCGAAACTGCGGTGAAGGCACGAATGCGTATCCTTTTGGGCGAAAACTTTGTTGGCAAGATGGCTTAATGGCAGAAAGAACAGCTTCTAACAGATCGTTTGAAATCCATCCGAATAATAATAAAATTGCAATTTTACCTGCAAGAATGATCGCGTATATATTTTTTATGTATTTTTGCCTCCTCTCAAAGGCGAAAAATATAGCGATCTCAGAGAATTTTCACCGGTAAAATGAATCTGATAAATGGGTGAATATCTCTTAGATCGACTTGCTGAAATTTGGCCAAGAATAAAGGATGAAATGGTAAACGCAAAGTATAACCTTTTAAATACTGATTGAGCGTGGAGCGTACGATGCATGGTGATTGGTTCATACGAAAAAAATGCAAGCCCCCTTGCGGTATAAAGCAGAAAAGCCATTGTCAAAGAATAGGTAAGCACTTTTCAAGAAAACAATGCGAATACAGACTGGTAGTCAGTATATGAATAAATAAAACACTTAACCTTAAGACCCAAGCCTTCGATACGGCCTTGCTCCGAAAGGGGATTCAACAGGGAGGCATAAATATATTATGAGAAATCATTTACTTCAAAGAGTTTGCGCGGCGATCGTCGTGCTGTTCATCGCAATGTGTGCCATACCGACAACGGCGCAGGCACAGACCGAGTATGAGCTTTGGGTTTGCGGCACGCAGGTGACGTCAGCCAATTGTGGCGACCTCTCCGTGATAGAAGGCGTGAGTGGAAAGGTGAGCTACAACCCCCAGACCAAGGTGCTTATGTTGCAAGATGCCAACATCAAGACCGAAGGCAAACTCTTGTTTAAGTCGAATATTGATGGCTTGACAATGCAGGTTGTAGGTACAAATAGTTTGGAAACAGACAAGGCCGTATTTTGGTTTACAGCACCTTTGACGATTATGGGTGGTGGCATATTGAATATGTTGAGTACGGACAACTGCACGCTCTATGCCAGAGGCACCAACCTCACTATCGAAGATTGCACGATCAATGCCGAAGGCAAAGAGTTTGGCTTTGCTGGAAACAATGGTACGAATGAGACACTCACCATTAAAAATGCTTCGATAACAGTTGAGGGTAAGAAATATGGCACGATCGTAGACTTTGCCGAGCTTAACCTGATCGATTGCGCCATTACAGAGCCTGCCGGCGCTGCTTTCGATGCCGATGTGCACGCTGTAACAATCGGCGGTGATCCGGTAAAGAGCAAAATTGTCATTGCAAAAAATAAAACAGGCATCGCAATGCCTACGCTTAACCCTGCGGCTAAGCCGGGCGTATACTCGCTCAGCGGCGCGAGACTTAACCGCACGATGAACAATCTTCCGAAGGGTATTTACGTTGTTAACGGAAAGAAGATCGTAAAGAAATAAGCGGCGAAACGAAGGTGCTTGCCAACTACCACTGCGCGCAAATAAAGCCTTCTGCTCCTCAAAAGTAGGGTGCGGAAGGCTTTAATTATAGGTATGGGGCGCGTGCAATAGGTCATCTTCATGTAAAGCATTGGCTTTGCACCGCAAGATCAAAGACTTGCGCGAGTGGCGCTTAATATGGTTGCGCCTTGGCCCTGTTTCGATAGTTTTGTAGCTATTTCTGCGCTTTTCAGCCTTTGATATCGTGGCGCGTATCGCCCTCTATGTCGTCCCGCAAATCAGCCTACGAGTAAAGAAAACGCTATTTTTTCGCTTCTTGCTTTCTCCAAGTCGTCGGCATTTCGTATTTTTGTATGTTTTTATAACGAAAGAAATATCCGATGGAAGGAAACCAAAACACGAGCAGCAATTATTCCGCTAGTAATATTCAGGTACTCGAAGGCTTAGAAGCAGTTAGGAAACGCCCGGCTATGTACATTGGCGACATTAGCGACAAGGGTCTGCATCACTTAGTCTATGAGACGGTCGACAACTCCATAGATGAGGCGTTGGCAGGCTATTGTACGCAGATAGAAGTCACGATTTGCACGGACAATTCTATCATTGTGCAAGACAATGGTCGCGGTATCCCCGTAGATATGCACCCGAAAGAGCACCGAAGCGCGTTAGAAGTGGTTATGACCGTGCTTCACGCCGGCGGTAAGTTTGATAAAGGCTCTTACAAGGTCTCCGGCGGTCTGCACGGTGTCGGTGTTTCTTGCGTAAATGCCTTATCCAAGCATATGACGTCGCAAGTTTTTCGCGACGGAAAGATTTATCAGCAAGAATATGAGCAAGGCAAGCCGCTCTATCCCGTAAAGGTAGTCGGCGAAACCCAATTGCGCGGTACGAAACAGCAGTTTTGGCCCGACGATACCGTATTTACGACGACCATATATAATTATGACACGCTGGCTACCCGTATGCGCGAACTCGCCTTCCTGAATGCCGGCCTGAAAATCACGCTTACAGATCTTCGCCCCGATGAAGAGGGCAACACGAAGCAGGAAACTTTCTATTCCGAGCAAGGTTTGCGTGAATTTGTTCGCTATATCGACTCGAGCAGGACGCATCTCTTCAACGATGTGATCTATATCAGCACGAACAAGGCTGATATTCCTATCGAAGTGGCTATCATGTACAACACTTCGTACTCGGAAAACGTCCACTCCTACGTCAATAATATCAACACGATCGAGGGCGGTACCCACTTAATCGGATTCCGCCAAGCCATCACTCGTGTCTTGAAGAAATATGCCGAACAAACGGCAGCTAAACAAATCGAAAAGGCAAAAATAGAGATTTCCGGCGAAGACTTCCGCGAAGGATTGACCGCCGTTATTTCGGTTAAAGTGGCCGAACCTCAGTTTGAAGGCCAGACCAAGACGCGTTTGGGCAATACCGAAGTAACCGGCGCGGTGAACCAAGCCGTGGGCGAGGCGCTTACCAACTATCTTGAGGAGCATCCGAAAGAAGCTAAGCTCATCGTTGACAAGGTTATCCTCGCCGCCACGGCGCGTATTGCTGCTCGCAAGGCGCGTGAGAGTGTGCAACGTAAGAATCCGATGTCCGGCGGCGGACTCCCCGGCAAGTTGGCCGATTGTTCGAGCAAGGACGCTGCAGTCTGCGAACTCTTCCTCGTGGAGGGCGACTCCGCAGGCGGATCTGCCAAGCAGGCGCGCAGTCGTACGACGCAGGCGATCCTGCCTTTGCGCGGTAAAATTCTGAATGTCGAGAAGGCAATGTGGCACAAAGCCTTCGAGAGCGACGAGGTTAACAACATCATTCAAGCACTTGGCGTACGTTTTGGTTTGGATGAAGACTCCAAAGAAGCCAATATCGAGAAGTTGCGCTACCATAAGATAATCATTATGGCCGATGCCGACGTCGACGGACAGCATATTGCAACGCTCATTATGACGCTTTTCTATCGCTATATGCCGCAAATCATTGAGGATGGCTATCTCTACATCGCTATGCCGCCCCTCTACCGCTGTCGCGCTAAGAAAGGACACGCCGAAGAATACTGCTACAACGAAACCGCGCGCTTGCGCTTCATCGAGCAGTATGGTGACGGATCAGAAGATAACATCACGACGCAACGCTATAAAGGTTTGGGTGAAATGAATCCCGAACAATTGTGGGAAACCACGATGAATCCGGAGACGCGCCTCTTAAAGCAAGTCACCTTAGAAAGCGCTACCAATGCCGACTACACATTCTCGATGCTTATGGGTGAGGATGTAGGTCCGCGGCGTGAATTTATCGAGAAAAATGCCACATATGCGAACATTGATGCGTAGAGTTTCCAATTTCTGCGGCAAATTGCCATAAATTTTCACTCAAAATTTTGAGATATGAAATCTAAAGTTTAACTTTGTCGCTGAATACAAATAATAAGAGGTATTCAATTACACTCATTTATTATAGGTATTTATCATCTCCAATGGCTGAAAGCTCGTGTGTGAATACCGGCTGAAGCACTTCAAACTTACAATAATACCATTATAGGGCCGCCCGGATGCGAAATCCCGACGGCCCTGCACGTCCTCAATACGTAGCTGTCGTCCGGCGCTTTCCGTTGGCGTCGAGCGAGGCTTGGTGACTGATGGTTGTATCCCCCCTTTTCGCTTTCCGCCGCTAAGTCATTGTCCGTTTTGACGCGCGCTTCGCCGCCGAAGTGTTGCTGCCTGTTGCGTCCAATGCCGTTGAGACGTGCTGAGGTTTATTTGTGGCAACTGCTCTTACCGTCTTTTCTTGCAGCCAAAGCTTCTGCCTTGGCTTTTGTTTTACCCTTTCTTTCCCACCATCCGTTTTTCTCGCAGCACCGGTAGGCATGTTAATGCGCCCCCTCGACTTTGTCGAATGCAAGTCGGTCGTCGCGTTCACAAGGATGCTAATGGCAAAGAGAAGCATAGGTTTGCTGATAAGCAGTGTTGGAAAATACACTTTCAAGGGTTTAATGGCAAGGCCGCAAATCTTGTTTGCTTTTTGTTTCACCGTGGTGAGACGAACGTACGCTCACGAGCGAACGACTTTTTTATCGTGATGAAAAGGATGTACGCTCACGAAGGAAAATTGCCGGAGTCAAGCCTAAACTGCAAAAAATGCGTCCTCGTTCGCTGCAATTGGCGAACGAGGACGTGTAAAATCAAGTGGCGTGGGTGGAGATACAGTGGGCCTAATGCGATAAGAGGTGCTTCTGCTTTGCTTTCGGTACTCGGTGGTTGAGCAATAGGGACTATGGCGATGGAAAGCCTGCTGCGCAAACCCAAATCGTCTTTACGTTGCTGTTTGGCCGCTATTCCTATGCTGAAATGCCGTATGAGCCGGGCGCTATCGAGCTCTCCGTAGGCGAATGCGAGACGGGTGAGAGACGAGGGAAGTCGTGCGCCTTAGACGCGCCGATACTGTGTGTCGAAATCTAAGCGGAAGCGGTCGCCGCGTACACCTTTCGGTAAGCGTATGCCGCATGAGACGATAAGACTCACGCGGGATTGGCGCGGAAGCTTGAGCAAACGTTTCACGCGGTGGGCATCGAAACCTTCAACGGGGCAGGTGTCGTAGCCTTGTTCGGCCATGGCAAGCATAAAACTTTGAGCTACGAGGCCGCAACTTTTATGCATGCCGCCAATCATGTCGTTTTCGCCCATTGAACGGAGAACGGGGCGAAACAGACCCGCAGCGGAGAAAAAAGCCTTGCGGAAGAGGCCAAATAAACCCAGGCAGCGGCCGTAGAGAAAGGGGACGAGACGCGTATAATACTGCGTGAGCAGATTTATATATTTGGCCTGCTTTTCAGCCGGATAATGGCGCGCTACATTGTCTCGCTCAAAGTCGAGCACGGCCTTGGCGTGTGCCTTGACTAAATCGGGGCGGATGAGAAAAACGACCAACTCATCGGCCGTAGTGATCGTCGTTTGGTCAAAGCAAGCCGGACCTAATTGGCGGATCGTGGACTTGTCGGTCACGTGAACGACTTCCCATAATTGGAGGTTCGAACTTGTCGGTGCTAAACTTGCTGCTTCGAGGCAGGCTTTTACTTCTTCAGGATCCAAACTTTTGGTGGTGTCGAAAATTCTGACGGCCCGCCGAAATTCCAAGAGTTCTTTTACTGTTGCCATCTCTTCTGTCGTTTTGTGTTTGTTATATATGTAAGTCGCAAATCAAGCTTTGCGGTCGCTCGCTTAGGCGTGTGTCGCGTGCAGATGGGTTGTCCGCTTGTTAAATTGCATTTTCGATTACCCTTCGCGAAGTATGCGTGCGGAAAGTTAGGTAAAAAGTTTGATTTTTGCCCATTTCATCGCAGAAATTCTATGTTCGACGATGTTAAAAGCCAAGGCTTCGCCCGCCTACACTTAGCGTTCAAAAAATCTTATAAGGCCTAAATGTCGAGAAACTTTGCACAGCCGTTTACAGACTCCGCAAAGTTTCTCCCCAAGTCAATTATGCGCGACGGCTACTTCTCTCTGACCGTTACGACTTCCTCAGCTTCGTATTGGCTGTCGACCTTTACGAGATAAATGGGGCGAATCGTGAAAGAGCGAGCCTTACCTTGTCGCACCTTATAGTAAAGCGTTATGCGATCCCCGCGCTTGATGAGGCGCTGAGGTAAGATTTGCGTATCGTATTTCGTCTCCGGAAGCACTAAAGCTATGACAAACTGAGCGCCAAAGTCGACCTTTGTCGGCTCTCCGCCTTTTCCCATGTAGGCTGATTCGCCGAAATAGCGCTCAAAGTGTCTTCTGAAGTGATCTTTGTCGGCGGTGTATTGCCGGCATTATTAGCATAGAAATAATTGTGCAACTCTTTGTGAGGCAGAGGCCCATCATACGCCAGCGGCGTTGTGGCATTGCAACTCACCAGTAGGGCCAAAACGGCGAAAAGGCCGCATAAAGTTTTCAGTGAACGTTTCATAATCATATATCTGTCTTGTATTGTTCTTGCATAATCGCAGATGGTTGCAAAGATACGCAGAAAGCCGTCGCGCGAATTTTAATAAGCTCCAAAAAAGCCAAAGGCTTGTTGCATCCTTGGTGTGATTTGAACCGTGGCGTATGCGACTTTATCTTTCAAAAGCGGATTTTTTCGGCCAATAATCTGCCTTTCGTGGCCGTAAAAGTCCCCGCTTTTCACCTTAAAAGTACGTTTTCATCGCGCCAAACCCTTACTGACGGCAATCGTTACCTGAATTTATATCGCGCTCCGCCAATTTTTCGCGTAAAAATCAGCGAAAGCTTATGCTCAAATACTACTTATGTAAGAAAAATATGGCTCTTAATATTTTTTCTTGCGTAACAAATTGCGCGAAAAACTGCAAAAAATAGCGCTAAACAAAGTTTGATTCTTCCGAAGATGTGCTGCGCGGTAAATTTGTTTGATTACTTTTTGTCCTTCTTTTGATAAGATATACAAAAGTCCCCATGTCGTTTCCTAAACAATAGGTTGTCAGAACGCCCAAAAAAACCTAATTTTGCAAGGTGAAGAAGTTGGCATCCCTCCTTTTAGCGTTTATTTGTCTGCAAGCAACTGCGCAGTTGTCGCTTGGCGCTTTCCGCCTAAGTGATCAAGGCAGTTGGAATTCATTGTCAGACGAACGGCTCGAGGAGTTGAGCTTAGACTTCCTGCTGGTGAAGGATATGCCCGACAGCGCTTTGCTTGTCGACCGCTTACTCACAAGTAGGTTGAGGCAGCGCAATCCTATGACTTTTTTGCAGCGACGTATGCTCGCGTTAAGCCTGAACCGGATGGCTTATCTCTATAGTTTCTCCTTTTTTGATTATAAACGCGCTATCGAATCCTTGCACGAGGCCGATACCATCTGCAATGATCCCGACGTGCGCCCGTTTATAGATCTCAATATTGGGCACATTTATAGTCTTTATACCCAATGTTATCCGACACCAACCAACGTTCAGACGGTGAGACATTTCTACAAGAAGGCCTTTATCGAATCTGCGCAGATGGGGAACTATACCAATATGATTTCAGCCTTTGTAAATTTTTGGAACTTAGGCTTTGACGACGCTAATATCAAGGCTTTTTCGCACGAAACGGCACTTTTTCGCCAAATAAAGTGCCGGCTCTCGAGCCATATTATGATTATGCGTCCGCCGTTTTGCGTGCGATTGATTTAGTCAAGGTCAAGAAGTATACAGCCGCCGCTGCAGAGCTACAAAGTAAGATGATGCGCAATCCAAGTTCAACGATGGATGTGCGCATTGCTTGTTCTACGGCTTGGAGCTTGGCTTGTATTTACAAATTAGCCCAAATGCCTGACTCTGTCTACAAATATGCCAGCGTACTGGAGTATTATGGGCGCAAAAAAGGCTTACAAGATCTCCGTTTTGATGCGGCTATTTTGCTGCATTATTACTATTTGAGTACCGGCAACAAGGAAAAGGCCGATGCTTGTTACCAAACTTTCTTGGAGTTTCGCAAATCCTTCTTCGACGGTTTGGATTTAGAGGCTGATCGCGAGGAATTTCTCGTCCCAAAGGCTGATGATTTGCGCCTCGCAAGCCCGCCAACGCAAGCTGAAGCGGGCTTTACCAATCAGCAAATCCTGTTGATGATATTCGGCGGATTAGCCTTGCTCGTGCTGGGTGGCTATCTCATGCGCCGCTATTTGTATCATAAAAATGCCCATCTGCGTCTTAAGTCCGAGCAGTCAGCCTCGCTAACGCCTAAACCGGAACCGGCGCCCATAAAAAGTTCGTTGGAAGAAAACGAGAAGGACCTTTTGCAAGCAAAGATTAAGAAAGTGCTTGCCGATGAGCAGGAAATCTGCCAAGAAGACTTTTCTATTGATCGTTTAGCTAAGCTCTGCGAAGCCACGCCAAAGGACGTTTCGCAGGTGATTAACGAGAGAATGGGCTGTTCGTTTGTGTTGCTTTTAAGCGAGTATCGAATTAAAGAAGCTTGCCGTCGGCTTGACGATGAAGAAAACTTTGGGCGACTTACGCTTGAAGCCATCGGCCGTAGCGTGGGCTTCAAGGCGCGCGAAAGCTTTTCCAGAGCTTTTAAACGTGTGACAGGAGTCTCTCCGTCTGTCTATCAGCGCCGCGTTTCTGAAAGGCGGCCTTAAACTACTTTTTCTCAAATATTTAACCCCATATTTGAGGTACTTTCCACTACCCATTTGACTTTGTGAATTGTGACTTCGCGTGTTGAAGTCACAGGTCAAGCCCGTAGAAATTTGTTGCCATACTACTTTCCTTACTACTTTGCACCGGTAATCAATGAGGCGCCCTTGAGTGGCCTATACGAACGGCTGTTCAGTGACTCTCCTTTGTGGACCAAGAAAGCGGTAAGCCTTGTGGTGTGAGACCCACGCTGCTTCAAAAAGAACTTCTCCGATAGCGTTGATCGTAAAAGACCGCTGCGAAAGAAGGTTAGGCAAAAGCCCTTTCTGCCGAATGCTTGCGCTAAAGCGCTTTACCTGTTTCGGCCATTCCTTTTGGCTCATCAACATTATCCATTGCCCGTGAGGGTCATGATGAATGTGAAGTTATAAAGACGAGGCGTCGTGTTTGTTATGTTTTAGATTGGACGGTTTTTCTATAGACATATTTGACCCCAGACAGCATAACAGTACGCTTCACGGCGTTTAAGAGCACTTTTCCAACTCTCTCGTGTGTGTCGGTGTTCCCGACACACACTCTTTTTATCTTCCCCTCTCACTTTAGCTTTGGTGTTTATTCGGATGCATCTTGTGGCTTAACGCCTCCGTTGCGCGTGCAGTCGAGATAGATTGATGCAGACCCGACACGCATTGGCTTCCTACTCATGGAAGGGCAATTTTTGCCCATTTCATCGCAGATTATACGCTCTTTTATTGCTTTTGTCGCTGAATGATATGTAAGTGTGGCGCGTGATCACCCTCCCCTCGTCAGCTACGCCGCAGTTGCCTTTCCTCAATGTGTCAACAGTAAAGCGCAGGAGTCGTAATTCGCGCAGAAGTATGGACGAATGATCGGCGCAGTGCTTCTGCCGTTTAGTCGTAATAGGGCTTTCTTTTGTCTAACTTCTCACGAGGGCCCGCTTCGTATGCTCGTTTCTGTGGTTTGCTGCCGCCAAACTATCGTTTGCTCTTGCCAAACGCATGTTTGCTCCCAGCAAACTATGGTTTGCCTTGATCAAACGAAAGTGGCCCGCGATTTCACCTTTACAAGTCCGAATGAACGTATGATTTTTGGCGGTTTCATCGCAGATTATCGTTGTTTCTTCTCGTTCTTTCTACGTTTTCCGCATTGCTATCTTCGATAGCGTCGTACACAGATCAAAGTGGCTTTCTTCAAGAAGAATACTAAAAATATAAATATGCTCAATCTGTCGTGATTATTTTGTCAATCTCTTGTCAGAGTAAAAACTTATGTGTACGTTTGCGGTATTAATAAAATTTTTTCAATGAAAAACTTAAATTAGAATCGGGCATTCTTGCCGTAGGCTTAGTGCTCCTTGGCCTCTTCCTATATTTCGGATTAGGCAACGTGATGATTAAAGACAGAATCGTGTCAGTGCGCGGTCTTGCAGAGCGCGAAGTGCAGGCTGATCACGTTATTTGGCCGTTGGTCTACGAAACAACGTCGGACAATTTGCAAGAGGTGATGTCTGATATCAATCGTGGCAATAATAAGATTCGCCAATGGCTCATCAAGCATGGCGTAAAGCCGGCTGATATCTCGATGGGCGCGCCGCAGATCAGCGACCGGGCAACGCAATATGACGGTGATTACAGAGGATTACGCTATAAAGCTTCGTGTACGACAACGGTATCGACTCGAGACGTGGCTCTCGTGCGCCAGTTGATTCCTCAATTGGGGCAACTCGTGGAGATGGGCGTGGCTATTTCAGCCGAAGACTACGATTCGCAAGTGCAGTATGAATTTACGAGCCTTAACAAGATCAAGCCCCAAATGATTGAAGAAGCTACTAAGAACGCGCGAACAGCCGGTGAGAAGTTTGCCCGCGATTCCGATAGCAAGCTTGGTAAAATCAAGGATGCTACGCAGGGCCTCTTTGATATTACAGACCGCGACGATGCTACGCCTTACATCAAAAAGGTGCGCGTTGTGACCTCTATCGACTATTATCTAACTGAATAAGATTATCAATCCCATCGTATAGGCCATAGGCCGCGGGTGGTCACGTAGAAGAAGCACGCCGAATAGTCGGAAGTCTCCGACTTTCGGCGTGTGATCGTTTCAAGAAGAAAGCAAATAGGTGAGAATCAGAAATTTTTCAGTGGGTTTTCTTTGCTTATCGGCCGTTTTGTACTACCTTTGCGGCGCACAACGGAACAAAAAAACGCTAACGGCGCCCCTTAACGGAACGAGGATGAGCTGCCGAAAGCAGAGGAGAAAGGATTCCCGCAATAAAGATGCGCAGGAGTTCTTTCGGTTTTTTCTGTTACTTATTGAAAATTAAAACGGTCAGATATATTATGGCTTACATGACACAAGAGGGCTACGACAAAATGGTGGCCCGCCTCCATCATATGGAAGCAGTAGAGCGTCCGGCAGCTTCGGCAGCCATTGCTGAAGCGCGCGATAAGGGCGACTTGTCGGAAAACAGTGAGTATGACGCCGCTAAAGAGGCGCAGGGTATGCTCGAAATGAAGATTAGTCAACTCAAAGAGGCGATTGCCACGGCGAAAATCATTGATACCAGCAAGCTCAACAACGAGACGGTGCAGATTCTCTCAACCGTAGCGATGAAAAATCTGAAGACGGGTATGGTGATGACGTATACCATCGTGAGCGAGAGCGAGGCTAACATTCGCGAAGGCAAGATTTCATCGCAGACGCCTATTGCTCAGGGCTTGCTTGGGCATAAGGTGGGCGACGTAGTAGAGGTGAAGATCCCGCAAGGACTGATTCAACTCGAAATACAAAGCATTTCGCTTTAAAAAAGCTGTTTTTGCTGCGGCGCGACAGATTGCTTGTGCGCCGCTTTTTTATTACCCCCTAAAAAATAAGCCTTATGACGCTCTTTTCAAAAATCATTAACGGCGAGATTCCGAGTTTCAAATGCGCCGAAAACGAGCATTTTTATGCTTTTCTCGATATTAGTCCGGTTCGCCGTGGACATACGCTGGTTGTTCCCAAGCGCGAAGTAGATTATTTCTTTGACCTGAAGGACGAAGAATTGGCCGAGATGATCGTCTTTGCCAAGAAAGTGGCGCGCGCTATTAAGGATGTCTTCCCTTGCCGCAAGGTGGGTATGGCCGTATTGGGCTTGGAGGTGAACCACGCGCACGTGCATCTTATTCCGCTCGAGAACGAGGGCGATATGGACTTTCACAAGCCGAAACTGCAATTGACTAACGCAGAAATGAGCAGTATTGCGGATAAATTCTTATTGCTTATACAGCCGAAGAATAGTAGGTAGCAGCGTTGCGACGCGCATCGCTCATCGTCTCCACGACTCGGCACGGCGTTACTTGCGCACACATTATATAATATAGGGCTGCCGGCATAGTGGCGCTGGTTTGCGGCAGAAGGGCGCCGGTGTAAAGGTCATATAATAGCGTTTTCCCCACCACAACTCAATGGTTGCGGTGGGGAAAATGGCATTTAGCGGCACACAACTACATTTTGCGGCCTTGATAATAGGAGTTCCACGTGTCTTCAGCGTAGCCTCCGCCCCGATAATGGAAATTTGAAGTCGAAGCCCCCTCTACTTTGCGGCCACGATAATAAACATTCCACGAATCCATCGCGTAGAAACCGCCAACAAGGCTGAAGTTGGTCGACGAAGCACCTTTAATCTTCTTGCCTTCAAAGTAGACGTTCCAGTCGTCTTTTGCGTAACCCTTGCCCACATATTGAAAACTGCGCGCCGAAGCCCCTTCGAGTTTAGCGCCACGATAGAGTACGACGTTTTCCATCCGCACATAGCCGCCCTGACTATATCCACCGCCATAAAATTGGTTGTATGTGGCCTCGTCAATGTCCTCATCGGCAGCGCCCATCGCAGGGTCGAGTATGATGGTCGGCGCTTCCGTCACAAGGCGAAAGCTCGACGGGTCAACATACTCTAAAACCTTCCCGAAAAGAAAGACGTAGCGATCATCTTTCCCGTAGCCATAACCCAATTCGCGGAAGTAGCGCGGATTGGCTTCACGCAAAGGCTGCCCTCGATAAAAGACGCCGCCGCGCGTGATGGTATAGTCGCGATAATAGTTTTGAGCGTGCCCTTCGGTGCAGCATAATGTAGCGAATAGTAAACTGCAAAAGCTCACAAGAATTGTTCGTTTATATCTCTTCATCGTGTTCAATTTGTATTTCTTTTGAAGCAAAAGTATGAATTCTTTCTTAATTGTTGACGGGCAACAAAGACAAATGTTAAACTAAAAATACCTAAAACCTCTTAGATGAAGCCATCCTCTCCCTTCATTGGACGTAGGACATATTTTTGCATATACGTTTTTTTGCTTGTCATAACGTAGCAGTTCAATGTTCACGATTCAGCGCTTTTACTCTGCGGTAGCCTCGCAGATTTCCCGAAAAAATGGCACGTCATAGAATTTTAAGCTCAAATCTTTGGTCATTCAGCCCGAAGACACTACCTTTGCACAACCATTATTGCGCCTTGCTCTAAACTTTAAAGCGACAAGCTTTATCTTACAACAGCAAACGCCGCATCTCGGACTTGTAGCTCAGTTGGTTAGAGCAACAGACTCATAATCTGGAGGTCCCTGGTTCAAGCCCAGGCTGGTCCACAAATAAGAATTAGGCATCTACAAAGACTTTGTAGGTGCCTAATTCTTTTGTAGGTGAACACGAAGAATCTCAAATTTTGATATAAACAAACTTTGCGTTATTCTTCGCAAAGTGGCGACATTTCTTGTATGTTCGTGAAATTATTCACTTCTGTCTGTACTGTTTCTTTGAACTGTTCTCCTTGATTTCAGCTCATCCATATACCCTGCGGTAATTATTCCCGAAGGTAATGCTATAATAGCGATACCAACCATTGAGGATATTATGCTAATCACCCTGCCTATATCGGAAATAGGATATATGTCACCATACCCAACTGTTGTGAGGGTACAGGCGGCCCAATAAAATGCGTCAAAGAAGCTGTCAAACAGATACTGTCCTGTTTCAGGATTGATTTCTTCCTCTGCGTTGAACATTATCAATGCTGTAATGAAAATATAAACAATGCTAATGATAGCACGGTATATAGTATCTTATTTTGTTTTCGTATAACAGCGAGTATTATTTCCAATGATTCAAAGTAACGTATTACCTTAATGACTCTAAGGACTTTTAACAGCCTGGATATACGCATCACCTTGAAGGTAGGATTCAATAGATTGACCGTTGGTAGGATAGAAAGTAGGTCAACGATAGCCATCGGCGTAAATGGGTACACTATGAAAGCCATCACCTTGTTCTTCTTTGAGTGAAGGTCTGCCGTTATCCATCGTAGCAAATAGTCTGTCACGAAGCAATAACAGGAAATCAAATCGAAATACCGGAATATCCTATACTGCTCACGAAACATCAACGGCAGTACGCCTATGACAATTGCTACCAGCATCAGCCAGTCGTATGCCCGTGAAAGCATGTTTTCATTCCGTGGCTCGATGATTTCCGTTAATCTTTCCCTGAGAGTCATTTCACCTAAACCATCAGTCAGAGTCCGCTAATATCCATATCGTTATTGGTATTGTCATCGTTCAGTAGCGCAATCTCATTAAGCCAGTCTTCTTCTGCCTCAGAAATTTCGCTATCCACTTCTGCAATCGTTTTGCACAGATTGTAAATCAGTCTTCTATAGAGATACTCGTTCTCTGGTGATTTCTTCTCAAAGATAGTCGGCAAATACAACGAATATTTTTCCCCTAAACCTTCCGAACACTCACTGATATACGGAATAATGTCTATCAATGATAGTGTTGGAGAACTTACCGCCCCCAGCTGAGCGAAAGACTTAATCTCTCTGTTGCCCAAGATTTTATCCAACAGCAGCAACAGAGCTGTTCCTTCAGGAGTCGTAAAAGTTGTTGGGTGCGATAATCCTTCGTAACATCTCAGCACATCAATTAGCAGACAAATCTTCACGTTTTCAGTATGATTGTCGTTCAACTTATATGCCAATGCGTTCTTAATCGTTGCATTGGCAAGCTTGACATCATAGAATTTACACAGCAACTCCGTTGCATCATCTACTTTTCTATAATAGTCCTCCGTAATGCCATATTGCCGCAAGTCTGCTGAAAAATCATTCACATTCTCCTTCAGCTTTTCTTTCAACAGCGAATACTGTTCATAAAGTGATTGAAATTTCCCCATATTCCTGTGATACCCTCTACCTGATTGATAGAAGAGTAGTCTTCTTTGTGCCCGTAGTGTTCTTGGCAACAAAGCCTATTCCTTTTGGTGTTCTATTCAAGCACAACACCACACCACCTTGAAGAATACCTCTGGTGCATGCTCTTCATTGCTTCTGATAAATAAGACAATCAGAACTGTTTGAATTCATTCCATCCAAACTATGCCATAAGGTTAGCTTATTTCCATCTATTTTATAGTAATGTTCGTATGTCCAATTAGATAATTTTATACCCAAACCCTTTACAAATACAAATAAATGGCAATTATTTTCTGTATAAAAAACTCTCTTTTTCCCTCCCGGTACGAAATCATAACCGATAATGTTCCCATTAGACATAAAAATGAGTTGTTTGTTTTCTGAACTATTGGCGTTTATTTGCTTCCAAGTACCCAGCAAACGAGTATCCATTTCTTTCTTTGTTAGATCCGGCTCTTTTTCTTCGCATGAAGCTAATGAAAACAATAAAACAGTGCAACAAAGTAGCCAAGATAATAGTCGTAAGTGTTTCATATCAAAGAATTTTGTATTTAACATAGGTTTCGTTTTATAGTCAACAGCTGCAGATGTACTTATTTCCTTACCATACTATTTTATGATTATCTTTTTTGTGTAAATCAATTTGCCTGCTTTGTCAAAGTGCAGACGTATATGCCCTTTGAAAAGTGAGGTGTTTCGATGCACTTTGTTGTAACCGGGGAAGAGAGAATCTTCAGCCCGCATACATTCAAGATATCAATATGGTCGCAGTTCGCTATGGAACTCAACTCTATCGAGCCGTTATGGTATGCCATGCGGATAGTCTGCTTGTATTCAATATCGTCAATCCCGGTTTCTTTGGGATTGATGACGGGACGAATGGGGAGACCGATTGTTCTCATGCTAGATCTTCTGCCAACACTGCCTGAATCGTAATCTATATCTTTGGCTTTCATTATAAGATCATCAGGATCTCCTTCTGCTCTATGAAGCGTTCCGGTCCAACAAGATCCTTTCCAATTCTGGTTACGATATGTTGTCCCTTGATATGTAGCAGCGTATCCGGCAGCAGGAAGAAACAGGGTGTTTTCATTTGCACCATAATGGAAGCGTCTGCCCCAAATGCCGTCCACTTCCTCCCATTTATTCCAGCAGAGTCTCACGAGTTCCCCTACCTCCTCAAAAGTAGGCAGGCGCCATCGTCCGCCCCATTTTACCCTCGCGGCATCGTATTCCGTCCCGCAGATGTTTTCTCCTATATTCGTGCATAAAAGATAACAACCTACCCCGGGAAGTTCTTTGTATCCTTCAAAGAATTTGTAATTCTCATCGGTGTATTCCTCTTTCGGCTCTGTCTCTCCCCATGCGAAGTAGTCTCCGAAGTCTGTGGATGACTCAGCGCCGATGTTGCAGGTTGCCCATAAAGTACCACTGGGCAATCCCATATCCACATATTCATGACCATCTATGACGTTTGTCTGCGCGTAAGAGGTTGAGATAAATATGGTACTTAGAATAAATGATAGATAAGATCTCATATCGTAATAAATTATTTATTGTACATTGTCAGACTAAAGTTTACAACTGCAAATATAGTTGTTTTGATTGATATTTCATCATTTTATTTTGATATATTCTATTCTTTCTGACTTTTACTTTCCGGTTCTAGACGGTCTTCTGCTCCACTTTGAGGATCAAGTCAAGCCTAAACTCCCCGAGGAAATTTTAAAAGACCAACCCTAAGGGGTTGCAAAACGGCGTACCCCATTAAACAGGGTTAAAGCACTACGCACTTTAACCCTGCTCTACCAAAAGACCAAGCCTAAGGGCTTGTTTGCATGTTTTTTCCCACACGCCCATATAAACTCGCAACGGAATATGACCGATATTCCGCCTAAAATCACATAATCCTCGCGCATTCTCACCCGCCGATAACCCCATCGGGGTTAGTCTCTTGGTAGGGCAGGGTTGACGCATAGCGTCAACCCTGCCACGAATCAAGGGTTCAATGCCAACCCCACAGGGTAGGTCTCTCAAAACACCCTAATTCATATACGCGGAAAACCTTGAAAGACCAACCCTATGGGGTTGCTCTCTTGTTACTAACTATGACAGGGTTGTCGCTTCGCTCCAACACCTGCCCTGCCAAATGACCAAGCCTAAGGGCTTGCCTTTATGTGTTTTACTCTACCGCCCGATCTTATAAACTTGCTATGAGGAACGACCGATTCTCCGCCTAAAATCATATAATACCTGCCTAACCTCGCCAAAAAATAACCGCATCTCCGTCCAAGATACATACCAAAATACCCGATTTCATCGATGAAATTGGCAAAAATACCGAATTATGTCACTTATGAATAACCTCATTGCAACCAGTCGCACCTATGAACGCTCCAACTTTCCGCTTAAAATCAGATCATTTTCGCGCACTTTCACTCGCCACTAACCCCATCGGGGTTAGTCTCTTGGCAGGGCAGTGTTGACGCACAGCGTCAACGCTGCCTCGAATCAAGGGTTTAATGACAACCCCATAGGGCTGGTCTCTCCAAAACACGCCAATTCATATACGCGGACCCTTGAAAGACCAACCCTAAGGGGTTGCTAAACGGCGTGGCCCATTAAACAGGGTTAAAGCGCTATGCACTTTAACCCTGCTCTACCAAAAGACCAAGCCTAAGGGCTTGTTTGCGTGCTTTTTATCTCATATGAACAAGTAAACTTGCTGCGGGATATGGCCGATTTCCCGCTTAAAATCATATAATGCCCACGCAACCTTGCCCGCCAATACCCCATTGCAACCAATGGCAATTATGAATGAGATACTTTTCTACCTAAAATCACATACTCCCTACGCGACCTCCTTTACAAATAAGCGCATCGCCGCGACCTCGCATCTGTTCATGCACCCATCCCCCGCTTAAAATTACATCATTTCTACGCACTTCCACTCGCAATAACCCCATCGGGGTTAGTCTTTTGGCAGGGCAGTGTTGACGCACAGCGTCAACGCTGCCTCGGATCAAGGGTTCAATGACAACCCCATAGGGTTGGTCTCTCAAACGGCCCAATGGTTATATAGATAATACTTTATTTCCAATAGTGATGATCCGAATCAATACCGGCATTTCTTAATAAAGCTTCAAGTTCACTATATGTTGATCGCTTCTGATGATGTTCTTTTTGAGTAATAATATATTGATACACGGATTTTTTGAATTTACGCGAGACGGAGAAGCCGGCATAACCTGATTGCCAATAAAAGTTGTGATAATATATGCTATCACATTCTTTGAGAAAACGAGATGAAAGACGTTTAATCTCTTTTATAAATGTCGATAAGGATATTTCCGGTGATAAAGTTGTAAGTAGATGAAGGTGATCGCCCGGACCGTTTGCAATAATACAAGAACATCCATAGTTCTCACAGGTATCCTTTATAAATATGTTGAGTCGTCGTTGATCTGTATCTCTAATGGTTGGAGCAGATGCTTTTTTGTGAAATACACAATGTATGAGTAGATGACAAAGAGTTTGTGGCATAGTTATTTTTATGGTATGCTGCAAAAATACGTATCTTTAATTAAATAACAATTGGATATTAGGTAGTTTTATTCTCTAACTTATAAAAACAATGTAGTCTCATATATTTACTACGGCGAGAGCTAAAAGACCAACCCTAAGAGGTTGCCCTCTTGCGACACACTATGGCATGGTTGTCGCTTCACTCCAACACCTGCCCTGCCAAATGACCAAGCCTAAGGGCTTGCCTTTATGTATTTTACCTTATCGTCCGATCTTATAAACTTACTGTAGAGAAAGGCTGATTGTCCGCCTAAAATCACATCATCCTTGCGCACTTTCACTTGCTAATAACCCCATTGGGGTTAGTCTCTTGGCAGGGCAGTGTTGACGCACAGCGTCAACGCTGCCACAAATCAAGGGTTCAATGACAACCCCACAGGGTTGGTCTTTCAAAAACACGCCGATTTACGAGTAAAGGGCGCCTCATGCTTTTACGGGAATGCGCAAAAAGTAATGTAAAAACGGAGGAAAAGTTCAAAAAAGTACGGTTTCATCGAAGATTCAGCTACAAAACAACACCGCCTTATGCACCCCAATCCACCCGTTTCCGCACCCTCGCCAAACTATCACCTATGATCGAAAAAACTCTCCTATAAGACAATTTTAATTTGCCTATAAGACCGTTTCAACTTTCACCTAAGAAACTTTTTCCGATCATAGGTGAAAGTTTCAACAATCCCTATCCCTGCGCGACCGAAAAACGGCCAATTTTCGACAAAATACGAAAAAACCGCGCTTTCATCAGTTGAAAACGCGGCCTTTGCTAAATGTAATTTTTTGCCGGCACTACGCTGTGCCTCCTCTTCACCTACTTCGCATTCCGGATATCGTCCTGCGCACCGAAGATTAAGTTGCGCTTGTCGAGAGCCATACGCATTGTACTGCTTTTCGTGAACCGCACGCTCACGCGCTTAATGAGATTTGTCCCTTTTTCCTTGGCCTCTTTCGCCGTCGACGCGCCCTCGCCGTGCATTGTCAGACGAAAAGAACCAAGATCTCCTAAGCGAACCGAATTACCGTCCGCAAGTGTTTGGAGAATCTCATATTGCAGGGCATCCAATACCGCCTTGACGGAGGCAGAAGATACACCCGAACGCTTCTCGATGCGCCCGACAATCGTGCGCAACATCACGGGTACGCCCGGCGCCATCTGCGGATAAAATTTCACTTGATCTCTCTTGAGCGGATTTTTCTTCGCTCTAATAACGAATTTAATCATTGTGGTATAGATTTAATTGATGAATAATATAACCAAGGACGCTCCTCGCCCTTGCGTATGCAAAGGTAAGCATTTCCGCTGAGCCGACAAAACGCGCAATAATCGCTTGATTATAAGCCGATATGCGGACGATTTTGAGAGACCAACCCTATGGGGTTGCACATTGCGGCGGACTATGGCAGGGTTGTCGCTCCGCTCCAACGCCTGCCCTGCCAAAAGACCAAGCCTAAGGGCTTGTTGGGGATGTTTTGCGCGTTTACATTCGAGTTTATAATTGCTTTGGATCAATAACACGTATACGTGTCAGAATTTCCGCGTGAATTTGTATCGTTTCCGCATAGTTTCGTCCACAAATAACCCCATCGGGGTTAGTCTTTTGGTAGGGCAGTGTTGACGCACAGCATCAACGCTATCTCGGAGCATAACTAAATTGACAACCCCATAGGGTTGGTCTTTCAAAACAAGCCAACGCCCGCCGGCGGAAACCCTGAAGGGCCAAATCTAAGGGCTTGTGTCGTAGGGGCGGGCTTTGGTGGTTTGATTTATCAGCATATACAAACGTCTATATACGAACGATTTTGAATGACCAACCCTAAGGGGGGGTGACCTTTTGGGGCGGACTATGGCAGGGTTGTCGCTTTGCTCCAACACCAGCCCTGCCAAGAGACCAAGCCTAAGGGCTTGCTATTGCGGATGTGAACTTTAGTGGCTTAATTTATAAACATATTCCAACGGAGATAAGCGACCAATTTGAAAGACCAACCCTAAGGGGTTGCACTTCGCGCTGGACTTAGGCAGGGTTAAGCCGCTTCGCATCTTAACCCTGCCCTGCCAAAGGACCAACCCTAAGGGGTTGTTTTTGAGGGTGTAGTTTTGTCGGTTTAATTTTGTGTTACCTTTGACATAAATAAATATGAGGCTAACATTTGCACGCCTAAAATCGTCAACTATCGCGCGTCGTCCGTCACAAATAATCTCATCGGGGTTAGTCTTTTGGTAGGGCAGTGTTGACATGCAACGTCAACGCTGCCTCGGAGCATAGGTTAATTGACAACCCCATAGGGTTGATCTTTCAAAAACATGCCAATGCCCGCCAGTAGAAAGGGTTAACGGCCAAGCCTAAGAGCTTGCGTTGCCAGGGGGAGCCTTGTCAGATGAAATTAGCAATTGCCTTGCGATCATTGACCTGAATGATAGTAAACTTTTTGGCCTAAAATCATATAAACCTATCGCAAGTTTGGTTGCACATTACTGATCATATCACGATTTACTACAATTCTTCAATAAAAAGTTTAGGTATTCGTGATGCGAATCTTCTATTAAAGGAATTTAATGTGCGGTGAGGGGTTAAAGTCATTTTAATTTCTTTTTTTTGCAGGTAGAATTTCTTGTTTTACGGAGGGAACTATCGGGTTGCCTCTCTTTGTCGGCTTGAACTTATGTAGAAGTATGTGGTAAGTCGGCTGCTAAATATTGAAGAACTTACATGAAACAAAAGAAACGATTCGTGGCTTTCGCTTGGGGCTTATGCGCCTTGACGGCTGCTTATGCACAGAGCAATGAGTTTGACCTAAGTAGTCAGCGCTTGGAGGTGCAGTGGGTCAATCCGGCTCCGGGAGAAAAGATGGATCATCACGGACTTGTGGTCAATCCCACGCCGCGTTATATGAAGCTGACGAATGAGGGGACGATCGATATTAGTGGCGGCGTAAAGTTGGAATCGCCACTGCCGACGCTTAAAGAGGCTTGGGACTATCGGCGCGATATTGACTTTCTCGTTCATACACCCAAGGGCTTCCCGCTGCGGCTGCAATTGGCAAAGATACCGGTGATTATAGAGAAAGGCTATGAGGGTAGTTCGGTTGCAGAGGGTGCCTATTCGTTGCGCATTACGAAGAAGGGAATCAGTATTATGGCCGCGAACGATTTAGGACTCTTCTATGGCATCCAGACTTTGCGACAATTGATGGAGAGTCCGGCTGTGGAGGGTGGAAAGAAGCTTCCTTGCCTCGAGATTAGTGACGCGCCGGTTTTTTCTTATCGTGGCGTCGTGGAGGGCTTTTATGGGCCGCCTTGGTCGCACGCTGTGCGTTTGTCGCTGATTGATTGGTATGGCAAGTATAAACTTAACACCTATATCTATGGCCCTAAAGATGATCCTTATCATAGTGCTCCGAATTGGCGACTGCCTTATCCCGTGAAGGAGCAGCGGCAGATTAAGGAACTGGTTGAGGCCTGCCATAAGAATCGGGTAGACTTCGTTTGGGCTGTGCATCCGGGAAAGGATATTAAATGGAACGAAGAAGATTATCAGAACCTCGTGCATAAGTTTGATCTTATGTATGCTGACGGTGTGCGCTCGTTTGCCATCTTCTTTGATGATATTGAAGGCGAGGGCACTAATCCGAACCGACAAGTAGAACTGCTGAATCGTCTGACCAAGGAGTTTGTGAAAGCGAAAGGTGACGTGTCGCCACTTATTGTTTGCCCTACGGACTATTCCAAGTTGTGGGCAAAGGCCGGCGAAGATGGACCTTTGAGTATCTATGGCCGAACGCTCGACCCCTCTATTCGCGTGTTTGGACGGGCGATGTGGTTTGCAGTGACGTGACAAAGGAGACGCTCGATTGGGTCGATAGTCGGATCAAGCGCCCGGCTTTCTTCTGGTGGAACTATGCGGTAACCGACTATGCCCGCCATATTATCTTGCAAGGGCCGGTCTATGGCTTGGACAATTCGCTTACGAATCAAGATATGTGCGGACTTGTGAGCAATCCGATGGAGCACGGTGCAGCTTCAAAGCTGTCGCTTTATAGCGTAGCCGATTATACTTGGAATCCGAAAGATTATAATCCGATCGATAGTTGGGAGCGTGGGCTGGAGGTGATGATGCCGCGGGCTAAGGAGGCTTATCGCACCTTTGCCATCCATTCGGCCGATACGGAGACGGGCTATCGGCGCGATGAGTCGTGGAGACGGTTATTTTCAGATTATCCAACTACACGCGCGGGAAACGTGACGATCTGTATCAAGAATTTGAGCGCGTGGCGAAAGCGCCGGCTGAGATCGAGGCCGGTTGCACAGACCCACAATTGCTGAAAGAGTTGAGGCCGTGGCTTATAGAGTGTGGCAAACTCGGCGAGCGAGGTAAAAAGGCTATCGAACTTATGGATCTCTATCGCGCAGGCCATACGCAGAATTTCTGGCAAGATTATCTGAAGAATTGTATGCGTCCGGAGGATAAGAAAGCCTACGAGGCGCACAAGTTGGGCACGATGAAGTTGCAACCCTTCTATGAGTTTGCGATGGAGGATCTGGCTGATGTCTTCTACGAACAGCTATCGGGGCAAAAAGCATTTAGGCTGCGCGGCATAGGAACATATAAAAGTATCAAGACGATGCAAAGCCGATTGATGTTTGATGCGGATAGCGTGACGCACTACACCTCAGGCGTGTCTCAGAAAGATGGCGACTGGATGGGCGTAGCACTTCCTGAACTGACGGCCGTGAGCGATGTACATATTTTGCAAGGCAGAAATTCTAAAGATGATTGCGACTTCTATGACCACGCGGCTTTGGAATATTCTGTGGATGGCTATGCTTGGCAGCCATTGCTGGCTGATTTGAAGAATTGCTATGATATTTTGTGGCAGGGTGAGCCGGTGATGGCGCGTTATATACGTTTGCGTCGATTGGATTCTGCGCGCAAGAATTGGGCGGCCATACGCTCTTTCGTTGTGACGCCGGCCGATGGTGCTTCCGTGGTATTGAGTGATAGCAAGGCTACGGCTGAGAGGGTCGTAAATGCCTTTGATCGTCAATTGAACACAGCCTATAAGAGTACGCACGTCGTTTGTTTGAAGTGCCGCGCGCTACGAGTGCTTACACCTTCCTGCTTGATTTGCCCAAAGATGGTTCTGTGCGCGTGTGTCAGTATGATAAGCGCAAACGTCTGAAGGCTGAGATGACTACTGATAAATCGTTCTTTACGGTAGACGTTGCCAAAGGTGTGGATCATATCGAGCTGGTCGGTAAGGCTGATGTATATGAGATCATTCCGAGGCGCATGTAAGTGAATGGATAGGTCGTCACTTTGCCGCTGTCTGCGGTAGGGGGCGTCGTTTTGCCTTGCAGATGGCCTTCGTTATCGACAACAAGTCAACGAAAAATAGGGCTGACGCCGTTTATTGGTGTCAGCCCTTTAACAGTATCCTTAAAACTTTTATTGCGATTGCTGGAAAAGTTTTAGAAGAGGACTGCTGTCAATCGTTTGGCAGCAGTCTCTTATGATAGGGTTACTTCACGATCTTCTGCGAAGCCTTAGAACCATCAGAATAGATCGTTGTCTGCACATAGATGCCTCTTTCCGGAGAACTTACGCTACGGCCGGATAAGTCGTAGAACTCAACTCGCTCAATGCGCTTCGTTGTCGCGGGCTTGAGGCCGGTTTCTGATACGATATACTCCGTGATGCCTGAGCGGAGGCGCTGGTCGCCGTCGATGTAGACTGCTTCCATACCCACTTTATCCTTCACGTCTTTATAAATAAATGGCGCGTGAATTTTCGTCATACTTATAGAAATGATACTGATCAGAGAAAGCGTAGGGCACATCGGTCATCTCTTCCGTCAAACTCTTGTACGTTTCAGGCTTGAACGTAAATAGTTCGCCGTCGATGTAGAGATTGTAATAGAGATGTGTGGGGTCAAGATAGTTGAAGTCGGCTGAGTAGTAGCTCAAGGTGAACTGCAAACCGCCGGGACCACCCCAAGGATTCGGATCATAAGGCTGATAAGCCGTGAGTTTCGGCGGCATAGGCGCAGCCGGCTTCTTATCCCATTGATTGATGAGCGCATAGCGATAGACGTCGAAGATGTGTGTGCTGCGATCATCCTCCAGACTCTTGTGAATCATTAAGATGCCCTTCGTGCTGAGCGCGTTTTTCTCTGCGTCGTAAGTGAAGACGAGCGGATCCGGACTGATGCACGCTTTCGCAAACTCCTCGCCCGATTCGCTTTTGCCCTTGCCCATATAGCCGGAAGAAGCATAGACGTAGCAAGCCGCCGTAGTGTCGATACCAACATAGGAGGTAGAGGGGAAAGTGACGGTCGTGCCTTCCTTCTTTCCCTTTATCCACAAGCCTTTCACGTTAGCCGACAAGTCGCCAATATAGACATCATCGCCATCCATAGCGTATTTCACGGGATACAACTGCGATTTGCCCTCCATATCCATATAGAGAATCAGTCCGTCCCAAGTCTTCGCCGAAGCTGACGGCGCTTCCGTGTTGTTGTCCTTGCGCACGCCCTCGTAAGTGCCCTCAGCATAGCTGGTCCAAGCCCCTGTTTCGCGGCACATACCGATCATTTCTTCTCGACCAAGCACCATCACGAGCGAGTCGTTGCGCCATACGTATTTCAATACCTGATTGGCTTCGCCTTCGTTAGGCATATACGTTTGCTTACCATCTTTAGTTGCCGGATGAATACGATAGAGGTAACCATACTTGTAGTCGCCCGTAGAGAAGTCTTTCTCAGCAAAAATTGCTTGCGGAAGTTGGAAACTGATCGTGTCTCCCTCAGTGCGTTTACCTTTAATCCACGTCTTTGTATACAGCGAGTTGAGCGGGTTTTCGAGGTAGACAGCGCCGTCATCGCCAAAGACGATTCGATGCCAGTCGCCCGTGCTTTGATGGGGTACGCCATAGTAGTAGATCGACTCAAAGCCCGTCGTCGTACGGTAAAGGTTGATCGTTTCGCCCGCAGCCGGCTTCGTAATGACCGTCGGAGCGTCCTGTGCTACCGCCATACCTGCAAAGAGGGCGGAGAACAGGAAAGTTGCGAAAAATTTCTTCATAAGTAAATAGCGGTTTTTAGTTATACAAATACAGCTTTTCGCTGCCTGTGGTTACAAAGTTTGCGGGTGAGCGCGTATGGATTATAGATGTGTTTAATTTTTGCACTTTCCCTCTTCAAGGCAAAGATACGAGGTCGAATCGATAATCGCAAAGAATACGTTAGAAAACTTTCGCTGTTTCATAAAGCGCCGGCAATGAGATTCTGATTACTCATTGCCGGCGCCTTATGTTAAACAAGCCTTAGGCCTCGTCAAATTATTTTACTAATACCTTGAAGGTTGTGCCATCAGAGAGTTTCACGATGTTCACGCCCTTTTGCGGCTGACTGATACGGCGGCCATCGATCGTGTAGCGCGCTACTTCTGTGAGCTTCTGCGAACTTTCAATATCGTGGATGCCTGCGATCGGCGTTACGTGCGACTTCGCTGCATTCTCAATGCGGCCGTCAGGGGCGATGACCATTGCTACCACGTAGAGTTTGTTCGTCTGAACAGCAGAGAGCAGTTCCGCATCCGTCGGCATATCGATCGTGAAGGAGTGCTTCAAGGTCTTGCCGGCTTCGAGTGCGCCGATCTGCACTTGGTTCTTGCCGTTGTTGTCGTAAGAACTGCTGATCGCTACGTCATCGTAGTGCCACTCAAAGAGTTTCGTGCCCTGCGCACCGCCCATGCAGAATTGCGCCATCTCTTCAGGTTGCGTCTCTCTGCGGCGTGCAGAGTAGTAGTTCATTTGGCGCCAGTTGTCTTTCGGGCAGAAAACCTCATCAGCAACCAGAACATAAGCCAACTTGAAGTTGCCGCTAACGAGCGGATTGATGTTAGCTGTGGCATAAACGTGGGTTTTTGCATCATCCAAGACGCCGGATACACTTACATCGATAGCCGAAGTGCGCTCCATCTCCTCTTGGGAAGTCTTTCGTAATGCTTTCGCCGGAGCCCTTGAAGGGGTCGATCTGATCGCCGCGATCAAGCATACACTTGGGTGCGCCTTCCCAAGCTAAGCGTTCATATTTTGTGATAAACATCGGGTCGCTTTGGTTGTAGCGGTGGATGCCGATGCCGATAAAGCGGTCGCCGAAAGTATCGCGCAGTTTCATCATTCCGGCAATGCCGCGTGGGCAGTAGCCACAGCCTGTGCCTGTGTATTCTTCTACGACAACGTTGCGCACAATCTCTTTCTCCAGCACGACAAAGGCACCTTTGCCCGTGGGGTGGATAGAACCATTGGCTTCTCCGTTAACCTTTGTGATCGTCACTTCTACGGGGAATTCGCCGCTCTGCGTAGGCGCATTGACGGGAATATTTAAGAGTAACTCTTGGCCAAACAAGGTGAGCGGTTGAGGTAGATTTACTGTTTGCTCTTGCGATGGCTCGCGGTTGCCCACTTTCATCGTAAAGGCCAAGCTGTTTATCTGCTTTGTGCCGGCCATCATTGCTGTTACGGGGACGATCGTGCGTTTGCCCGGCTTCATATATACCGGATCGAAGTCTTTTGCGTCAAGTGCGTTTTCAGGAATAGCGCCTTCGCTCAACACTTGAATAGCTGCGCGGCCGAAGCCTTTGTTGGCTGCGTCGGTCCAGTTAGGTATGCGGACAGCCGTACGCACCCAGAGCGAATTATCCATGTCTGTGCCGCTGCCGGTCGTTACGATGGGCGAAGCGTTGATCGGATCGAGAGCGCTTCGATCTCGAAAGTAACGCCAACGAATACGCCTTCAGCCGGCACTTCAAAGGGTTGCGTAAGAGCGATGTCGTTTGCCATACCCAGATGTTTTTGATCTTGATCACCGGCTTGCAGTTTAGTCAGATCACAAGTGACCGACACGTTAGCCTGCTTTGTATTGGCGGGCGGTTGTCCTGCTGCGTTAGGCTTTGCGAGCCATACGCGAACTTCGGAAACGTCCTTGAGCGAGCGGAGGAAGAAGCGGATAGCTTGAATCTTCTTGCCGGCCATAAAAGGGTCGTTTCCTTTGATGAAGATTGCTTGCTCTACCGTTTCGGCAGTCTGCGTTCCGATAGCATCACGCTGCATGCCATCGGCGTAATAACCCCACCAAACTTGGTTGGTGCCGGGTTTGATTGTGCCTTTTGTTGTTGGTGTGAGAACCTTTACAAAAGGAGCGTCCACAGTTGGCTGTAACCATTGCGCTTGAATGCCGCAGAAGCAACTCAGCACAAGAGCCAGTGCGAGTAAAGTCCTTTTCATTTTTAGACAATTTAGATTAGAATCAGTTCGAATAACATATTTGCCTCGCAAAAATAGGGTGTAATTTTGATTCCGCAATACTTTTTTGACGTTAAAAAAGCATTGTGCCGAGCTTTTAACGTTTTAGGCTCCTCGCCGCCGCGGTCTGTTGCGATCGATAGTCGTCGCTGCCGCCGCCGCGCTGCAAAAGCGCGGCGGCGGTGTGTAAAAAACGAGGCGGCAACTTCGAGAAGCGTTGCGAGAGCGCTTACGAAATTGCCGCCATTCTTTGAATATTGAAAAGAGTGTCGTGCGAATTTATTTGTTGTTCTCCGTTTCCGGCGCTTTGTCAATCAAGTCCATAAATTGATCCAACTTCGGCGTGATGATGATCTGCGTGCGGCGGTTGCGCTGCTTGCCCACTTCCGTTTCGTTCGTCGTTACGGGGTTATATTCTCCACGTCCGGCCGCCGTTAAGCGTGCGGGGTTTACGCCATAGTCGTTTTGCAGGGCCTGCACAACGCTCGAAGCGCGCAGACACGACAAGTCCCAGTTGTTGCGAATGTTTGTACGCGTAATGGGCACAGGATCAGTGTTGCCTTCGACCAAGACATCGTAGTCACGATAGTCTTTTATGATCTTCGCAATCTTGCTTAGCGTCTCTTTGGCGCGACTATTGATCTCGTAGCTGCCCGATTTGTAGAGCATATTATCGGCCAGCGAAATGTAGACTACGCCTTTGAGCACCTTAACATCGACTTCTCTCAACTCGTCGTTGCTCAATGAGCGTGTGAGATTGTTGGTGAGCACCATATTCAAAGAGTCTGACTTCGATTTCGCCTCTACCAGTTGCTTAATGAATCTATTGGACGCGTTGATTTCATCTACCAGTTTGGAGATATTGACGCTTCCCTGCGAGTTCTGCTGCAGCGATTTGTCGAGTGAGCCTTGTAGGCGTTGATAATCTTTCCTGAGATCGTCTATTCGACGTTGCTCATCTGAGAGTCGGTTGCGTAGATTATTTGAATTTGCGTTGCATTCGGCCAATTTGGATACGGCCCTCCTCGTTAGCTTGGCGCAGCGCCGTATTCTCATTTCGTAGTGTTTCCAGTTGTTTTTTGCTTGCACAACCTGTCGTTAGGAGCGCTCCGCAAAGGAGCAGTGCAAAAAGAGATCCTTTGTTCATATCGTTATCGTTGGTTTTTTATTGGTTCTTATGAGGTATAACGTTTAAAGCAGGGTGAAAGTTACGCAAAAGGGCCGATTTTTCTGTGTTTTTTGGAATGTTTAAGGCTTCCAGGCGTCGATATTCCTTTTCAGTCCTTCATATTTGGCTCTTTTAACGGCCGATCCTTTGAATAGGCGGCGGTATGTTTCTACGTCCAGCGTCCGCCAATCCTCGGTCTTCATTCGGAGCAATTCCGCTGAAGGCGTAAAGGCGGCTTCCTGCGTCGGGCGGGCAAAGCGGTTCCACGGGCAAACTTCCGCACAACGGTCGCATCCGTAGAAGCAATCGCCCATCTGCTCGCCCGCCTCTTCGGGCAGCGGTCCGCGATGTTCTATGGTCAGATAAGAAAGACACTTACGCGCGTCCATACTGCCGTCACCACAGAGTGCGCCGGCGGGACAAGCGTCGACGCAGGCCCGACAATTGCCGCAAAGGTTGCGCTTCGAGCTGTCATAAGCGTCAGCCGGATGCACCAAGATCAGTTCGCCGAGAAAGAAGTACGACCCCGCACGCGGTATGATCAGTTGGCCGTTGCGACCGGTCCATCCCAAGCCCGCTTTGACCGCCCAATAACGCTCATCGACGGGCGCCGTATCGACAAAGGCGCGTCCATCCTCAAACGGTTTCAGATTTAGGCTTTGCATCAAGGCAAGCAGGCGTTCGCGCACCACGTCATGATAGTCCTTTCCATAAGCATAGCGCGCCAAAGGCGGCTTTTCGGGTAGATGAGCCGGCAGATAATTCATCGCCACTGCGACAATCGTCTGCGCGCCTTCAACCAATAAGCGCGGATCCATGCGTTTTTCGATGTTACGCGCCAAGTAATCCATCTCCCCGTGCTTACCCTCGGCTATCCACTTCCTAAAGCGCGCTTCCTGCGTCTGATCCACCCGCTCCGCACGCGCCAGTCCACACGCCGAAAAGCCGAGGCGGGCAGCCTCGGCTTTAATAGTTTGCGCTTGAAGTACTTTTTTGTCCAATGGTTACTTTAACTTTCGTCCAGCATACTATACCATTCGTCCTTTTCCTGCAAGCGTCGTCTGCGCGTGTATGCTGTAGGTCGAGCGAGCGTATAGATCTCCTGCTCGAATTCCTCGCGCTCCGCCGTCTCTCTTAGGCGAAATCGTCTGAAAAGTCCTGTCTCATAACTCGTGCTCTTTAAATGGTAAGTATTGTTTGGAAGCAAAGTTATGAAATTTCTTGTTTAATGGCAAGTTTATCGCTGTTGTTTTATTGTATTTTTGATAAAAAGAGCGATTTTAATATACCAACAGATATTTTTGGCTTGGTAGTACAAGCGAAAAGTACGTGCGGCGGTGATGAAGTAGGGCATAGCGCTTGCTTTCGACGCCATAAGCTGCGGCTTTCGCGCCCTTGGTTTTCGTTTGGTGGCAGCAAACTATGGTTTGGTGGGAGCATACTATCGTTTGGTGGGAGCAAACTATGGTTTGGCGGCAGCAAACGAAACGATGGCCCGCATCTGAAGGTGGGTAAGGCGAATGATCGGGCTGATTATTCAGCTTCAATTCGCTCATAATCAAAAGAAAATAAAAGGCTCTTCAATCGGCCTCGTTCGTTATCGGCCGCTCCGCCTTTTAAGTTGCCGCTTGGTGCAGCCGGTTTGCTGCTTTAGTATCAAAACTATGCGCCGTCAGGAAGAAAAATCAAGTCGAAGTCTGCCGGAAAATCTCATTTTTTACGCTCTAATGGGCGAACTCGTATTATATAATGTGTAGCCCTCATTTTTTTTTTCTATCTTCGCGGCCGAAAAGTGAGCATCGGCAGAATCCGCTTGCGCCGTTGTCGCTGCCGGATAGAACCTTCCGGCAGGTTTTGTCGGAGTAGCGGAAACAAGAAGAGGAATACGCAACATGACGGAAAGACAAAAAAACTTGGTGATTGTGGAGTCGCCCGCAAAAGCCAAAACCATTGAGAAATTTTTAGGACAGGACTTTAAGGTAATGTCCTCCTATGGTCATATACGCGACCTGAAGAAGAAAGATTTTGGGGTCGACTTAAAAACGTTTGAGCCTCAGTATGAAATACCCGACGACAAGAAGAAAGTTGTAGCCGACTTGCGGGCCGCAGCCAAGAAGGCCGAGACCGTATGGCTGGCTTCCGATGAAGACCGCGAGGGAGAAGCCATCAGTTGGCACCTCGCGAAAGTCTTAAAGTTGGACCCCGAGGCTACCAACCGCATCGTCTTCCACGAAATTACGAAGCCGGCGATCCTGTCGGCGATCCAAGCGCCGCGCCATATTGACCTGCGACTCGTAGATGCGCAGCAAGCGCGCCGCGTATTAGACCGTTTGGTCGGTTTCAAACTTTCGCCGATTCTGTGGCGCAAGGTGAGACCCAGCCTTTCAGCCGGTCGCGTGCAGAGCGTGGCCGTTCGCCTCGTCGTAGAGCGAGAGCGCGAAATCGCAGCCTTTCAGTCGGAGGCATCTTTCCACGTTGTCGCACTTTTTACCTTGCCCGAGGCGCAAGGCGAATCTGTCCTGCTGAAAGCAGAATTGCGCAAAAACTTCAAAACAAAAGCCGAAGCTCAAGCCTATCTCGAAGCTTGCAAGCAGGCCGCTTTACGGTGGAGACCATAACCAAGACGCCGGCAAAGCGGAAACCGGCGCCGCCATTCACCACCTCGACCTTGCAGCAGGAAGCCGCACGCAAGTTGGGCTATCCCGTGGCGCTGACGATGCGACTTGCGCAGACCTTATACGAAGCCGGACTCATTACTTACATGCGTACCGACTCTATGAACTTGTCGGGCCTTTGCTTGTCGGCTTGCAAGGAAGTTATCAATGCGTCGATGGGGCAAGGCTACCATAAAAGCCGACAGTATCATACGAATGCGCTGGGTGCGCAGGAGGCACACGAAGCTATTCGCCCGACGGATATGACGGCGCGGGAAATAGGCGGAACAAAACAAGCACAACGCTTGTATGAATTGATCTGGAAGCGGACTATCGCCTGCCAAATGGCTGACGCGGAACTCGAGCGGACGACGATCGAAATCGCCGGCACCGGCTTGGCAGAACCATTTATTGCCACGGGCGAAGTCGTTAAGTTTGACGGTTTCTTAAAAGTATATCGCGAAAGCAGCAATGAGGATGAAGAGCGCGCAGAGAGCGGCCTGCTGCCCCCAATAGAGAAAGGGGCTACGCTGCAGCGCACAGAAATAACGGCCACAGAGCGCTTTACGCAGCATCCGGCCCGTTATAATGAAGCGTCGCTGGTGCATAAGCTTGAAGAATTGGGCATCGGACGCCCGTCGACCTATGCGCCTACGATCTCAACCATACAGCAGCGCGAATATGTGGTAAAGGAGGATCGGCCGGGAAGCAAGCGTAAATATAATGTGCTCGCTTTGCGCGGCGAAAAACTGTCGGACACGACTAAAACGGAGACTTACGGCGCGGAGAAGAATAAGTTGTTCCCGACGGATGTGGGCCTCGTCGTCAACGACTTTCTCTTGCACGCGTTTCCGGAGATTATGGATTATAATTTCACCGCGAAAGTTGAGAAAGACTTTGACCAAGTGGCCGAAGGCAACGAGGATTGGCAGGAATTGCTGCGACGCTTCTATGGTCATTTCGATCCGCAGGTGGAAAAAATCTTGCAGGAAAAAACGTCGCATAAGGCCGGCGAACGAGAACTTGGCACTGATCCGGCCACAGGACAGCCCATCTGCGTTAAAATAGGGCGCTTCGGGCCGATGGCTCAACTCGGCGCAGCGGGAGAAGAGGAAAAACCGCGCTTCGCACGCCTTAAACCGGGGCAAAGTATTGAGACAATTACGCTCGAAGAGGCTTTGGACTTATTCAAACTGCCGCGCACGCTGGGCGATTTTGAAGGATCGGCGGTCGTAATCAATGTGGGGCGCTTCGGACCTTATGTGATGCACGAGAAAAAGTATGTTTCCATTCCTAAAGATCAAGACCCGATGACGATCACGCTGGAGGAAGCGGAAACATTGATTGTCGAAAAGCGCAAAGAAGAGGCCGAACGACACATAAAGTCGTTTGAAGAGGAACCGGACTTGGAGGTGCTCAAAGGGCGCTTTGGCCCGTATATCGCCTTCCAAAAGAAAAACTATCGCTTGCCGAAAGCCGTGGCTGAGCGCGCCGCTGAATTGACGCTGGAAGAGTGTCGTAAGATTATCGCAGAAGAAAATAAGAAACCGGCGCGGGCAACGCGTCGGCGAACCACCAAAAAGACTTGATCAGAAAGACGTCTGTATGAGTAAGAGTATTGCTCTCATCGGCTATATGTGCGCCGGAAAGACCATCATAGGTCGTGATTTGGCGAAGGCAATAGGACGTCGCTTCTATGATCTCGATTGGTATATCGAAGAACGTTACCACAAGAAGATCACAGCGATGTTCGAGGATGAGGGAGAAGCCTACTTTCGCGACGTGGAATCGCGTATGCTGCGCGAAGTTGCAGCCTTTGAAGACATTGTTCTCAGTTGTGGGGGCGGCACGCCTTGCTTTATGGAGAACATGGACTTTATGAACGAGGTAGCGGAAACGATCTACTTGAAGGCCTCTCCGCGCACGTTGTGCGATCACGTGAAGATGAGTCGCGGACGCCGACCTTTGCTGGAGGGGGAAGTCGCCCGAAGAACTCGAATCGTACATCGCCGCGCAATTAGAGCAGCGTTCGCCCTTTTACGAACAGGCGCGACACATTATTAATATAGACGTCTTAGACAGTTTTAGCAAGATTAATTACGTCGTAAACGAGATCCGGCAACGCCTGGCCGCGACAGAAAGTGTCGCCGGCTTGAATGGCTGATAGAAAATTGCAGCCGCGCCGCACGAATACGTGCCGGCACAGTCGCCAAACGCATAAACAACAAGCTAAAGCAAATATCTACACCGATTGTAGGCAATGAAGAAATGGAAAATTGATGATTCCGAGGAACTCTACGGAATAAAGGGTTGGGGTGTCAGTTACTTTGGTATAAACGAGCAAGGTCACGTCTACGTATCTCCGCGTAAGGATAGTATAAAGGTTGACTTGCAGGACGTCGTAGAGGAGCTTGCGAAGCAGGACATCACGACGCCGATGCTCTTGCGCTTTCCGGATATCTTGGATAACCGCATTGAGAAGACTGCACAGTGCTTTAACAACGCCGCAAAAGAGTATAATTTTCAAGCAGAGCACTTTATAATTTACCCGATTAAGGTAAATCAGATGCGTCCGGTTGTTGAGGAAATCATTAGTCACGGAAAGCGTTACAATTTGGGCCTCGAAGCCGGCTCTAAGCCTGAACTTCACGCCGTGATTGCTACGAATATGGATAGCGACAGCCCGATTATTTGCAACGGCCACAAGGATCAAAACTTCATTGAGTTGGCGCTGTTGGCGCAAAAGATGGGTAAGCGCGTCTTTCTTGTGATTGAAAAGTTGCCGGAGTTGGCTATTATTGCCCGCACTGCCGAGAAGCTTGGCGTTCGTCCTAATTTAGGTATTCGCATCAAGCTTGCTTCCAGCGGCGCAGGCAAGTGGGAGGAAAGCGGCGGCGATGCTTCAAAGTTTGGCCTCAATTCCAGTGAACTTTTGAAGGCTTTGCAGATGCTCGACGAAATGAATATGCGCGACTGCCTCAAACTTATCCATTTCCACATCGGCAGTCAGATTACTAAAATTCGCAGAATCTCCACCGCTTTGCGCGAGGCGGCACAATTTTACGTACAGTTGCGCTCGCTGGGCTTCGATATACAATTTGTCGATTGCGGCGGCGGTTTAGGTGTAGACTATGACGGCACGCGCTCATCCAACTCTGAGAGTAGTGTCAATTACTCTATACAAGAATATGTCAACGACTGCGTCTATACCTTCGTCGATGCGGCCAACAAGAACAACATTCCCCATCCGAACCTCATAACCGAAGGCGGCCGATCGCTGACCGCACATCATTCCGTCTTGATTCTCGACGTCTTGGAAAGCGTGCGCCCCGCCCGAATGCCTGAAGATTTTGAGCCATCGCCCGACGATCATCAACTCGTCAAAGATTTGAGTGAGATTTGGGACAAAACATCGCCGCGCTCCATGCTTGAAGACTGGCACGACGCCGAAGACATCCGCGAAGAAGCCCTCGATTTATTCCGTATGGGTATGCTTGACCTCAAGACGCGTGCACAAATTGAAGCTCTCTATTGGAGCGTTACGCACGAAGTCAGTGCAATGGTTCACCACCAAACACGTGCCCGACGAGCTACGCGACATCGACAAGCGTATGGCAGATAAATATTTCTGCAACTTCTCGCTCTTCCAGTCGCTCCCCGATTCTTGGGCCATCGATCAGATTTTCCCTATTATGCCTATTGCCCATCTTGACGAGCGGCCTACGCAATCAGCCACGATTCAAGACATTACCTGCGATAGCGACGGAAAAATCATCGGCTATGTCAACAACGGCCACCAGACGAGCTACATCCCGTTCCACGATGTGCGGCAAGGCGAACACTATTATATCGGTGTATTCCTTGTTGGGGCATATCAAGAAATCTTGGGCAACATGCACAACCTCTTTGGCGATACTAACGCTATCCACATCTCGGTAAATGCCGAAGGATATACGATTGATAAGACCATCGATGGCGAAACCGTGGCCGACGTTTTGGAGTACGTCCAATACGACCCCAAGAGCCTAGTGCGCCGTCTCGAATCCTGGGTCCATAAGGCCGTGGGCGAAGGCCGCATCACCATCGAAGAGGGCAAAGAGTTTATCAGCAATTACCGCGCAGGCCTTTACGGTTACACCTATTTAGAATAAACTGCCAATGGGAGTACAGATAGAGTCCGGATGGAAAGCCTGCTTAGCCGACGAGTTTGTTAGCCCATATTTTGCGCAACTTACCGATTTCGTGCGAGCCGAGTATCAATCCGGCCCTTGCTATCCGCCGGGATCGCAGATCTTTAATGCTTTCGACTTGTGCCCTTTCGATCGCGTTCGCGTCGTACTTCTGGGCCAAGACCCCCCTACCACGAACCCGGCCAAGCTGAAGGCCTCTGTTTTAGCGTGCGCGATGGCGTCCCCTTTCCCCCTTCTTTGCAAAATATTTTCAAGGAAATACAAGCCGACGTCGGCCATGCCATTCCCGCGAGCGGGAGTTTGCGCCGCTGGGCTGCCCAAGGTGTTCTTTTACTCAACGCAACGTTGACTGTGCGTGCCCACGCCGCCGGCAGCCATCAAGGTCATGGATGGGAAACCTTTACTGACGCCGTCATACGTCGGCTTAACGCTAGTCGAGAGCACCTTGTTTTTCTCTTATGGGGTAGTTATGCGGGGCAAAAAGCCGCCCTCATCGATGCTTCGCGCCACCTTATTTTGCGCTCGGCTCACCCATCGCCACTTTCCGCCTACCGCGGCTTCTTTGGCAACCATCATTTTACCCTTTGCAATGATTATCTGCGCGCTCACGGCTTGGAGCCTATCAATTGGTAAAGAGATGCTGCTTTTCCACACGACATATTAGTATAAGATGCACACTTCTCGTCGAGAAATACCCATTTTGCAAGTAGGCAAAGTCTTATTGTCTACTGAAATCGTCACGGAATATTTCTGTTGCGATCTTTCTGTCTGCCACGGCCAATGCTGTGTCGATGGCGAGAGTGGGGCGCCGCTTACGCTCGATGAGGCAGCACAATTGGAGCGCGTTTTGCCGATTGTTGAGGGCGACTTATCGGCTGAGGCGCGCAAAGTCATAGCCCAACAAGGTGTAGCTTATGTTGACATCGAGGGCGATTTGGTGACGAGCATCGTAAATGGGCAAGATTGCGTCTTCACCTGCTACGAAGCCGGTTGCTGCCTCTGCGCTGCCGAGCGTGCTTATCGCGAACAGCATACGGATTGGTGCAAACCCATCTCTTGCGCCTTATATCCTATTCGCGAAAGCAATTGAGCAATGGTTGCATCGGACTCAATTATCACCGTTGGAGCGTATGCGATCCTGCTCGCCGCAAAGGCCAAGAACTGCATTTGCCTATCTATCGCTTCCTAAAAGCGCCTTTGATTCGCCGTTTTGGCGAAGCGTGGTATAAAGAATTAGAAGAAACGGCCGAGGCCTTGCGCGCTGCCTCAACGTAGCGCTGCATCGGCTTTGTCGGTATCAACTCATCAGTAGGGATTGCTGTGTCATATCTGGCCCGGCAGTTCCTCCTGTTTTTTATGCAGACTTACCTTGACAGCTGGTAGGTGAATGGGGGTAGGCGTCTTCATAAATAAATATTCTCTCCTCCTAATCTGCTTTTCTCTTCCCCTTCATCGTTTTTCTGCATCACGTGTGCAATGCCCGCCAGGAGGCCTCAATTGAAAATTGTAGCAGATGCTTTTGCTGCAATGTTTACAGCGACAAGCGTCATCGCTGATAAAAACAAAAAGACCTTAAACAGTCGTTTCCATCGCTATGGTAAAAGCTAAATACGCTTAAAGTAGCTTAAGCAGATTGCTTTTCGGTCTTCAAATGTCCGGCAATTAAGCTCTGCTTTTTCCTTACTTTATTTGAGTAGTGCGATTTTTACGTGCATAATATTTTAAAATGAGTCATAACGCTGAATATTTTACAGATGATTTAAGATAGTTTGAATCACGATAGAATCTTTTCTAATTGTCTATATCTGTAAATACGTTTTTGGCGGCGCAAAGGCTTTCGCTTACTTTCGCGCCCAAATACAGAATCCTTTATATTAAACGAGATATGGTTGGGATTTTTGAAGAGAGATGTATGAAGAAGTTTTACAATTCTAGTTTGGCTGTCATTCTCTTATTGTGTGGATTGATGGCCGGTCTTACTGCTTGCAGTCACAATGGGGGCGAGGATATGCCCGAAGAACCGCAGCAAAGCGGCGATACAATTTTAGCGACCATTTCGCAAGCTACGGGTGCACACATCGGTCAAGACGTGAACGGCTTGAAAATTGGCGATTCTATCTATTATAACCTGACGATAGATGATCCCAAAGCGCCTAAGTCGGCAACCTATACGCTTGACCTAGATGGAGTAGGTAGCACGAAGAATCACAGACGCTTCAATCAAGATTTTACGCTCCAGGTTGCTAAAATAGAAGAAGACGGTTCGACGAATGATTGGCATCAGATAACGGAATTTCCATATACTTTGCCGTCAAAGGGACGCTATCGCTTGATGTATGTAGCTAAGTCGGATGGTACATTTATTCACGAATTCAAACTTCAACGGCAAGTAAATAATAAGCCTAATAGCAAGTTTACAAATTTTTCTGTTGTATTTAATGTCTTGGATGTGGATCTTGTTTATAACCTTGACATTGTGCAAGTTGGTAATGTGTGTTATAATGTGTGGTATTCCCTCGGTATAAGTATAAAGTGTGGTGATTTTGCGACAGATAAGCTACTTGAAAAGTCGAATGGCAGTTCCTATGCTTATAGACTCATTTATGATGGGAAGGAGTATAGTAGTTCTTTTGAATCTGGATCTAAACAGGTTTTTGTAAAATACGGCCAAGATTATGTATACGATATAGGGCCGTATATTAATGATAAGTATGTTTCAGAACTTGTTATTACAATTAAGCCATCTAATGGTGCGCCTCCTACCTACTTCCAATACAAGAATCTAAAGATGCGAAAAGTGGTTAATTGGAGAAGAGTATAGTATAAATACGCGCAAAAACACCATAACAAAAAACTTAGTAACTCAAAAGAGCAACAAATGAAGAAGTTTTACAAATCTATATTTTCCGCAGTCTTACTTCTATGCAGTTTGTCTGTAAGCTTGACAGCTTGCAGCCATGAAGGGAGCGAGACGCCTGAAAAACCTAACACAGAAGATCCGTCTTCAGGTGGGGCTAACCCCAATGAGCCTAATCCCGATACACCTCAACAGAAAGGCGATTCTATCTTGGCGCAACTTGTACCGACACCGGCAGCTGAGTCCGGTCAAGACTTGGAGGGGTTTTTGGTAGGCGATAAAATCTATTATGATCTTAAGATTACAGACGCTAAAGGTGCAGAGTCGAGCACTTATACGCTCGACCTCGAAGGGGCAGGTCGCGTCGAAAATCATAGGCAAATCGGAAAAGACTTTGCCCTTTTTGTTGCAAAAGTCAAAGCAGATGGCTCGGCAAAAGATTGGAATGAGGTGAAGAGCTTCCCTTATACGCTGCCGTCAAAGGGTGATTATCGCTTGATGTACAAGTCTAAGACTGATGGAACATTTGATCATAACTTTCAGCTTAAGCGTCAATCGAATGGCAGATCTGATAGCAAGATCACAAACCTCCCGATCGTTTTTTATGTGTTGGACGTGGATATTGCTTATGCTGTTGAAAAATTATCAGTTCCTTATGATGAGCGGGTGAGATATTTGATGGGTATCAAAATAAAATGTGGAAGTTTGCCAACAGATAAATTGCTTGAAACGTTTGATCCTAACTTCCCTAAAGGTCGCTCCTATACGTTTAAGCTTGTTTATAAGGATGAAGATTACACTGACTCTTTCCAGCCAAATGTTTATCAGCGGTTCTATCATAGCGGATATGTGGTCTATGATAAGAGAAAGGAGAACCAGACCTTGATTATATGTCTAGGGATATTAAAGATCTTATTATTACGATTAAGCCGGCAGCCGATGCCGCTCCTCTCAAATTTCGATATAAGAAGCTGAGAGTACGAAGAGATGATGATTGGAGAAGAAAGTAAAGAGAAGAGTATTAAAGCGCTTAATCTCGCTACGGCGCGTGGACGTCTTGGCGTAGTTTAGATTTCAAAATAATATATATGAAGAAGTTTTTCAGTTCAATATTTTCAGTCAGTCTATTGTTGTGTGGCTTAATGGTGACGTTGTCGGCTTGTAGTCGGGATGGGGGCGATAACATTCCCGAAAGCCTACTCCGGATGATTCTAATTCGGGTGAAGTGAAACAGAAGGGTGACTCGATCTTTGCAAAAATTTCGCAGGCTACCGGTGCACGCATTGGTCAAGATCTTAACGGCTTGAAAGTTGGCGACTCCATCTATTATAACCTGACGATAGACGATCCCAAAGCGCCTAAGTCGGCAACTTATACGCTTGATCTTGATGGAGTAGGTAGTACGTACAACCACCGGCGCTTCAATAAAGATTTTACGCTCCACATCTCTAAAATAGCTGACGATGGCTCGACGGAAGATTGGCATCAAGTGAATAGTTTCCCTTATGTGTTGCCGGAAAAGGGCCGTTATCGACTGATGTACGTGGTTAATTCAGACGGTACGTTTATTCACGAATTCAAACTTCAGCGCAGGTTAAATAAAGAACCCCATAGCAAGGTTACAAACCTCTCTGTTGTATTTAATGTCCTAGCAATAAATCTCCTCTATGCTGTAGAATCGACGGAAGATATGTATAGTGCTAATTCCTATTTGGTGAGGTATTCTTTAAGCATAAGTATAAAGTGTGGTGATTTCGCGACAGATAAATTGTTTGAAAAAACTCCCGGATGCTCTTACTCTTACAAAATTGTGTGTGATGGGGTCGAATATAACGATACCTTTGAGCCCGGTGTGTGGAAGACTTTTTATAATCAGTCTAAGTATTATTATTATGGAAAAAATAGTGGGCCGGAATTTCAAGACAAGTATATCTCAGAACTTGTAATTACTGTTAAGCCTTCGAGCGATACGCCACCGACGCTCTTTCAGTATAAGAATCTGAGAATGGTGAGAGAGGTTAATGGGCGAAGAAAGTCACGCGGCTAAGCGTAATGTGATAATTAAAATTGATTCTCAAATATCCGATTATGAAAAAAAATCTACAACTCAGGCCTTTCATTCTTTCTGCTGATGTGCGGATTGATGATCAGCTTAACCGCCTGCAGCAATAATAAAGGCGAAGACATTCCTGACGATTCTGATCCAAGTGCGAGTACAAGTAGTGACTCTGTCATTGTGCGGCTCACGCCTGCTTCAGGTGTGCATACCGATCAAGACCTTAATGGGCTCTTATTGGGCGATACAATCTATTATGACTTTAGAATTGTTGATACCAAAGCACCTAAGAATACTACTTATACGTTGGACTTTGAAGGAGCAGGCTCTGCAGACTATCATCGGCGAATCAATCAAGACTTTAAGCTTATGATAGGTAAGGTTGAAGATGGAGATTCAGTGAAGGAATGGGAGACGATCAACGAGTTTCCTTACGTACTGCCCTCTAGCGGCCTCTATCAAATTAAATATATAACGATGTCAGATGGAACGTTTATCCACGATCTGAAAATCCAACGTCGCGTAGATGGGAAACCCAAGGGCAAGATTACGCATCAACCTGTACTGTTTAATGTCTTACGCGTAGAACTATGGTTCGAAGAATATAGTTATAAGCCTCGTACGAGGAGACACTATCGAAACAATTTCTATTTCAAAGTAAGATGTGGCGAATTTAATACAGACCAATTGTTTAATAATTCCGGGTTATCTTCTAATGAGCGTTCTTATACTTATAAGATCTTCTATGATGGTAAAGTGTTTAATGGCACATTCCAAGGCAATGTTCCTCAGTATTTTTATGAAGACAAAGAACAACACGGAGGAAGGCCGGAAGTTAAGAATCTTGTTGTCTCCAACTTTGTTTTAAACATTACTTCGGCAGATAACCCGACACCAACATCATTCCAATTCAAGAATTTAAAGTTAGAAAAACGATAAATATTAAGTATAACTCAACAAAACAAAACAATGAAAAGTATGAAATTATTTGGTAATGCAGCCTGCGCTCTGTTCTTGGGCCTTGTAGCTGCAAGTTGTAACAACAACGACACGCCCGATTCTCCCACTCAGCCTGATATGAAGAGGGTCGAGTTCAAAACGCTGAAAGACGTCGTAGAAAGCGAAACGCCGACTGATAATGTGCAGGCGACAAGCGCGAGTATCTGCAAATCGTAAGAAAGCAAGACACGTTTGCTCCTGTTGAGCTCGTTCAGGATAACTCAGTGATCTATCCGGGTAGCGTGTTGCGTGGTGGCGATTTGTTGGAAACCGGCTACTCCCCGCTCGTTATCAAAGATCCGAAGGAAATTACACTGTCTATGTCATTGCAGGGTCCTGGTCTTAAGGTGTCTACGAAGACTTTGCCGTCGATCAGTGAGGTGCGCCAGCACGTAAATGACCTCGTTAATAATAACAAAGATCGTATTGACTACGATAATACTAAAACTTCTTTGTCTTATACGGCACACGAGGTTACCACTATTGAAAGTAGTAATAAGACTTTCCGTACCCACGTGAAAGTTGGTGTATTGAACAATTTGCTTGGCGTGAAACTGAAGTATACTTATAACAAGGAAACTAGCAACACTAAGAAGTATGTCCTAGTGAAAATACGTCAAAATTTCTACAACATCAGCGTTGATCCTATCCTTTTCGAAGACTGGGGTACTTTTGTTAAGACCGGCGAATACGAACCGGTATATGTAAGCAGCGTAGATTATGGTCGTGTAGCTAGCTTGCTTGTCGAAACAAATGAAAGTGCTGAATCTGTTCAGAAGACGTTTGAAACGGAAATCAACTTGGCTTTGAAGAAAATCAACATTGGTGCAGGCGTATCTACGGACAATAAGGTTTCTAAGTACTTTAAGGAAAGCAAAGTAAACGTATTGATCTGGGGCGGACCGCTTAGCATGGGTAAAAATGTTACTTCTTACGAAGACTTACTCAATTTCCTCAAGAAGCCAACACCGGCACAATTAGTTCAATCTGCAGCCCCTATAGGCTATACGCTTCGTTCTGCAGTAGACAATCGAGAAATAGAAGTTAAGGTTACTTACACTGAGGCTAATAAGATCTTTAAGTAATAAAGGATTCAATCCATAAAGTGTTTGGGTATTGCAGCCACGTTTTGCTCCTGCCGTTCTTATCGGCTTGAAGCAGTGGGGATGCGGGGGAGCACTATAAGGAACTTGAGTAGGTAAAATTACCGCAAGAGAAGAGCACGGCTTTATAAACGATTTCAACAGACTTCGTAGCGGACGACTACAATCAGTTGCTCGAATCTATTCCGTGTAAGAAACGCTTGCTCCCATCCCAACCATAGACCTCGAAACGAGGATGCGTCATTTTGACACATCCTCGTTTTTTTCTTGTACGCGTCGAGTCTTTTTCGATTTAGCCGTCTTAGGCCATAATGATTGTTGTTTTTCTTCCATTCACAAATAACCCCATCGGGGTTAGTCTCTTGGCAGGGCAGTGTTGACGCATAGCGTCAACGCTGCCACGAATCAAGGGTTTAATGGCAACCCCATAGGGTTGGTCTTTCAAAAACGCCCCAATTTATATACGCGGCAAACCTTGAAAGACCAACCCTAAGGGGTTGCCCTCTCTCGACACACTATGGCAGTGTTGTCGCTCCGCTCCAACACCTGCCCTGCCAAATGACCAAGCCTAAGGGCTTGCCTTTATGTGTTTTACCTTACTGCCCGATCTTATAAACTTACTGTGGGGAACGGCTGATTGTCCGCCTGAAATCATATAAAACCCGTGTAACCTCGCCCAAAGACAACCGCATCTCCGTCCAAGATACATACCAAAATACCCGATATCATCGATGAAATCGGCAAAAATACCGCATTTTTTCACTCACGAATAACCGCATTGCAACCAGTCGCACCTATGAACGCTCCAACTTTCCGCTTAAAATCAGATCATTTTCGCGCACTTTCACTCGCTAATAACCCCATCGGGGTTAGTCTTTTGGCAGGGCAGTGTTGACGCACAGCGTCAACGCTGCCACGAATCAAGGGCTCAATGACAACCCCATAGGGTTGGTCTTTCAAAACACGTCAATGGTTATATAGATAATACTTTATTTCCAATAGTGATGATCCGAATCAATACCGGCATTTCTTAATAAAGCTTCAAGTTCACTATATGTTGATCGTTTCTGATGATGTTCTTTTTGAGTAATAATATATTGATACACGGATTTTTTGAATTTACGCGAGACGGAGAAGCCGGCATAACCTGATTGCCAGTAAAAGTTATGATAATATATGCTATCACATTCTTTGAGAAAACGAGATGAAAGACGTTTAATTTCTTTTATGAATGTTGATAAGGGTATTTCCGGTGATAACGTCGTAAGTAGATGAATGTGATCACCCGGACCGTTTACAATAATACAAGAACATCCATAGTTATCACACGTATCCTTTATAAATAGGTTGAGTCGTCGTTGATCTGTATCTCTAATGGTTGGAGCAGATGCTTTTTTGTGAAATACACAATGGATAAGTAGATGACAAAGAGTTTGTGGCATAGTTATTTTTATGGTATGCTGCAAAAATACGTATCTTTAATTAAATAACAATTGGATATTAGGTGGTTTTATTCTCTAACTTATAAAAACAATGTAGTCTCATATATTTACTACGGCGAGAGCTAAAAGACCAACCCTAAGGGGTTGCCCTCTCGCGACACACTATGGCAGGGTTGTCGCTTCACTCCAACACCTGCCCTGCCAAATGACCAAGCCTAAGGGCTTGCCTTTATGTGTTTTACCTTACTGCCCGATCTTATAAACTTACTGTGGGGAACGGCTGATTGTCCGCCTGAAATCATATAAAACCCGTGTAACCTCGCCCAAAGACAACCGCATCTCCGTCCAAGATACATACCAAAATACCCGATATCATCGATGAAATCGGCAAAAATACCGTTTTTTTCACTCACGAATAACCGCATTGCAACCGGTCGCACCTGTGAACGCTCCAACTTTCCGCTTAAAATCAGATCATTTTCGCGCACTTTCACTCGCTAATAACCCCATCGGGGTTAGTCTTTTGGCAGGGCAGTGTTGACGCAAGCGTCAACGCTGCCACGAATCAAGGGTTCAATGACAACCCCATAGGGTTGGTCTTTCAAAAACACCCCAATACATATACGCAGCAAACCTTGAAAGACCAACCCTAAGGGGTTGCAAAACGGCGTGATCCATTAAACAGGGTTAAAGCGCTATGCACTTTAACCCTGCTCTGCCAAAAGACCAAGCCTAAGGGCTTGTTTTGTCGGTATTTTCCCATACTGCTACATAAACTCGCTGCGAAATATGCCCCATTTCCCGCCTAAAATCGCACCATTTCCGCACGACTTCGTCCACCAATACCCCTCATTGCAAGCAACCGCACCTATAAACGCTCCAACTTTCCGCCTAAAATCATAAAATCCTCGCGTAACCTCTTCCGATAATAACCGCACTTCCATTCAAAATACATATCAAAATACCCGATTTCATCGATGAAATTGGCAAAACACCTCGCACTTTTGTCCGCCAATAACCCCATCGGGGTTAGTCTTTTGGCAGGGCAGTGTTGACGCACAGCGTCAACACTGCCTCGAATCAAGGGTTTAATGACAACCCCGTAGGGTTGGTCTTTCAAAAACACGCCGATTTACGAGTAAAGGGCGCTTCACGCTTTTACGAGAACGTGCAAAAAGTAATGTAAAAACGGAGGAAAAGTTCAAAAAAGCACGGTTTCATCGAAGATTCAGCTACAAAACAACACCGCCTTACGCACCCCGATTCACCCGCCTCCGCACCGCCTCCAAACTTTCTCCTATGATCCGAAAAATTCTCCTATAAGACAATTTTAATTTGCCTATAAGACAATTCAAACTTTCACCTAAGAAACTTTTTCCGATCATAGGAGAAAGTTTGAACAATCCTTAGCCTTGTGTGAAAGAACAACCGCCCATTTTCGGCAAAACACGAAAAAAACCGCGCTTTCATCGGTTGAAAACGCGGCCTTAATTAAATGTAATTTTCTGCCGGCACTACATTGCGCCGTCCCTTCGCCTACTTCGCATTCAGGATGTCGTCCTGCGCACCGAAGGTTAAGTTGCGTTTGTCGAGGGCCATACGCATCGCACTGCTTTTCGTGAACCTCACGCTTACGCGCTTAATGAGATTTGCCCCTTTTTCCTTTGCCTCTTTTGCCGTCGACGCGCCCTCGCCGTGCATCGTCAGGCGAAACGAGCCGAGATCTCCTAAGCGAACCGAATCACCGTCCGCAAGCGTTTGGAGAATCTCATATTGCAGAGCATCCAACACCGCCTTGACGGAGGCAGAAGATACACCCGAACGCTTCTCGATGCGCCCGACAATTGTGCGCAACACCACGGGCACGCCGGGCGCCATCTGCGGATAAAATTTAATTTGTGTACGATTGAGCGGATTTTTCTTCGCTCTGATAACGAACTTAATCATTGTGGTATAGATTTATGTGGTGAATAATTAAGCAAGAGCGCTCCTCGCCCTTGCGTGTGCAAAGGTAAGCATTTCCGACGAGCCGACCAAAACGCACAATAATCGCTTGATTATAAGCTGATATACGGATGTTTTGAATGACCAACCCTAAGGGGTTGCACATTGCGGCGAACTATGACAGGGTTGTCGCTTCGCTCCAACGCCTGCCCTGCCAAAAGACCAAGCCTAAGGGCTTGTATCGCAGGGATGGGCTTTGATGGTTTGATTTATCAGCATGTTCAAACGGCTATATGCGGATATTTTGAGAGACCAACCCTAAGGGGTTGCATTTTTGCGGCGGATTGTGGCAGGGTTGTCGCTTCGCTCCAACGCCTGCCCTGCCAAAAAAACAAGCCTAAGGACTTGTGGTGCAGGGGTGGGCTTTGGTGGTTTGATTTATCAGCATATACAAACGGATATATGCGGATGATTTTGAATGACCAACCCTAAGGGGTTGCACATTGCGGCGAACTATGACAGGGTTGTCGCTTCGCTCCAACGCCTGCCCTGCCAAAAGACCAAGCCTAAGGGCTTGTATCGCAGGGATGGGCTTTGATGGTTTGATTTATCAGCATGTTCAAACGGCTATATGCGGATATTTTGAGAGACCAACCCTAAGGGTTGCATTTTTGCGGCGGATTATGGCAGCGTTGGCGCTTCGCCCCAACGCCTGCCCTGCCAAAAGACCAAGCCTAAGGGCTTGCTGGGGATGTTTTGCGCGTTTATATTCGAGTTTATAATTGCTTTGGATCAATAACACGTATATGCGTACAGGTTTTCCGCGTGAATTTGTATCGTTTCCGCATAGTTTCGTCCACCAATAACCCCATCGGGGTTAGTCTTTTGGTAGGGCAGGGTTGACACAAAGCGTCAACCCTGCATCAGCAAGTAGCGGTAATAACAACCCCATAGGGTTGGTCTTTCAATACAAGCCAACGCCCGCCGGCGGAAACTTTCAAAGACCGAGCCTAATGAGTTGCGTTGTGGGGGTGAGCTTTTGCGGTTTGATTTGTACTGCACTCGCTATAAAAGGAAATATATGGTTAACAATTGCACGCCTAAATTCGGGTTCTTTCCGCATTTCTTCAATCCGCAAATACCTTGATCTCTATTGCTCTCACCCTATAAACCGCTGCAATCCTTTCAATCTCGCCCAACTATCTCGTACTTCCGTCCACAAATAACCCCATCGGGGTTAGTCTTTTGGTAGGGCAGGGTTGACACAAAGCGTCAACCCTGCATCAGCAAGTAGCGGTAATAACAACCCCATAGGGTTGGTCTTTCAATACAAGCCTACGCCCGCCGGCGGAAACTTTCAAAGACCGAGCCTAATGAGTTGCATTGCGGTGGGTGAGCTTTTGCAGTTTTATTTGTGCTGCGCTCGCTCTAAAAAGAAATATATGGTTAACAATTGCACGCCTAAATTCGGGTTCTTTCCGCATTTCTTCAATCCGAAAAGACCTTGATCTCTATTGCTCCCACCCTATAAATCGCTGGAATCCTTTCAACCTCGCCCAACTATCTCGTACTTCCGTCCACAAATAACCCCATCGGGGTTAGTCTTTTGGTTGGGCAGGTGTTGACGCACGGCGTCAACGCTGTCTCGAGGTATAGGTTAATTGACAACCCCCTAGGGTTGGTCTTTAAAAACAAGTTAATGTCCGCCGACGGAAAGCGTTAGCGGTCCAAGCTAAGGGCTTGTTGTGGTGAAGTGAAGTTATTAAGCCTATATAGAGGTGCTTCCTTTTAACACATATCGTTTGGAATTGTTTGCGTGCAAGTACTTTAACTACTTGATGCTGATGACTTATTTATCGGAAAATTGACAAGAAGGAGTTTGTAATAAACCAATGCTTTTCTTCTCTATCTAAAAATGTCATTACATCTTTGCGATAATTGATCGCTTTGGACACTGAATATTCTGTGGTCTTTGTAGCTCTTCGGAAGGGTAGCACTTTTTCTAAACGGCTTATAAGATGATTGCCTGAAAGATTAAATACGCTTAAAGTAGCTTAATCATAATGCTTGTTGTGTACTGAATATGAACACTATTCCGTACTATATGTTTCCTGCTTTATTTTAATTAAAAGAATATTTATGACAATATTGCATCAAAACACCCAGAATATATTTGCGTTTTTAATATATTTGGAAAGGTTGGGGGTTCGGTGGCGTCTTTTCTAATTGTCTATATCTGTAAATATATTTTTGGCGGTGCAAAGGCTTTCTTGTATTTTCGCGCCCGAACATTGTATTGCCGCATAGCTTGTAGCGATCAGAGATTATTGAAGTATTTTATATAACATAATGAAGAAGTTTTACAATTCAACGTCTTCAACCCTGTTACTCTTGTGTGGATTGATGGTAAGCTTTATTGCTTGTAGCAATGACGGGGGCGACGATCCTGATGACCCTCAGTTGAAAGGTGATTCAATCTTGGTGAGTCTGACGCAGGCATCTCGAGCAAAAGTAGGTCAGGACCTGAATGGTCTGTTGGTGGGTGATACCATCTTTTATAATCTTGTAATAGAGGATCCCAAAGCTCCTGCCGAGGCTGATTATACGATTGACCTCATTGGGGCGGGAAGCTCAAGCCATCATAGGAGACTTAACCAAGATTTTAAGCTCTTGATAGGTAAGGTAGAGGAAGGTGATACTGTCAAGGATTGGAAACAAATCAATGAATTCCCTTATACGATACCCACCCGGGGAAAATATCTGCTGAAGTATGTAACAAAAATGGACGGAACGTTTATTCATGACTTCGATTTCCAGCGCCGGGTAAATGGAAAGCCAGACAGTAAGATTACGCACCAATTCTTAGGGTTTAATGTTTTGTTTATAGAAATGTGGTTTGAGGATTGTACGGTTCGAAAACCGAGCGGAGGCAACCATTCGATCCACCGAAATGACTTCTATTTCAGAATAAAATGTGGCGATTTCCCTACAGATAAGTTGTTTGAGAAGAATAGACCCGATTCTCCTAACAAGCGGACTTATTCTTATAAGATAGGCTATGATGGTAGAGAGTGTCCGGGTACATTTCAGGGTGGAGAACCGTGCTGCTTCTTTGAAGGCCCGCAAAAGAAAAAGAAGGCACCTGACGTTGAGAACTTGACTGTGTCTAGTCTCGTGATTAATATCAATACTGGAGATAACCCTGCGCCAACGATATTCCATTACAAAAAAATTTGAAGTTGGAAAAATCGGAGACCGGATGCACCCAAAAAAAGAAACAACAAAAACAATGAAAAAGTATGAAATTATTCGGTAATGCAGCCTGCGCTCTGTTTCTGGGCCTTTGAACTGCAAGTTGTAGCAACACTCCCAGCGGGCCTAAAAAAAGGTGATATGAAACTATCGGCTATACGCTTCGTTCTGCAATAGATGGACGTAAAATAGAAATAAAGACAACTTACACTTAATCCAATAAAAATTTTTTTAAATGATGAAGAAGTTAATAAACAAAGTGGCAGGCTATTGCAGCCTCGCCCTACTCTTTTCCGCTTTTAGCGGCTTGTAGCAGCGATTCTCCTTCCGAACCGTATAAGGATCTCAAACAGGTAAATTTCCCGCAAGAGAAGAGTACGGTTTTGTTAACGAAGCCTACAGATCACATTGTTGATGGCTATCATCAGTGGCTCCAAGTCTATACGGTGCAAGAGACGCTTGATCCCATTTCTACCATAGATAGGGAGGTCTGCGAATAGCTGGACGGGATTTGGTTTCCATCCCGGAATACTGCTCGACGGAGAAAAACTTTATGAAAGCTAAGCTGACGCAAGTTTTCGGAGTTACGCCTTATTCATCATTTACGTTCACCTTACAGCTTCCTGCCAATAGGTATGATAAAATACAGCTGCTTACCCCGAATAAGATGGATCTGGATGATAGTTTGCGCGTGATACTGCAAGCCAAAGCCGAAGACATATATAAAGAAAATGAGGCCATGGACTATATCGATCTATCCGCGACAGACGTGACCACGGCCGAGAGTTGCAATAAGGTCTTCTATTACTTCTGTTCTAAAATAGTCTTAGACGACTGGTTAACGAGTGCTTTCAATCTTCACGAAAGTGAATACAATGCCGAAGGACCACATTATGTAGCGCTCAAAGTACGTCAGAAATTCTTTAGCGTTTCGCTCCAGCCTGTGCGTCCTGCTGATTGGGGCACATTGAAGGATCTTGGCGCTTACGAGCCTCTTTACGTGAGCGATGTAGACTACGGACGTGAGCTGAACCTCGTTGCTCGTACGGATATGAGCGCCGAACAATTCAAAGACTTGTTTAAAAAGGCTCTGCAGGCGAGTATGGATCCTAAATCGGGCCGCAAATACGATCAAGAAAGAAAGAAGCTCGACAAGATGTTGACAGAGAAAAGGATCTCTGTCGTCATCAATCAAGGCGGGAAAAATCCTTTTAGTGGTATTTCAAACTATACATCGCTTTTGAACTTCTTACGTATTCCTTCGGCAGCTGATTTCTTGGACTATTGCACGCCGATTGCTTACAAAGTGAAGGCTATGCGCGATAATCGTCCTATCGTCGTACGCGTAACCCGCACTGAGCAGCGATTGATCAAGGGCGAAAAAGCGAAATAAAGAGCTGTTTCAAAGTTTTTGTGTAATAGGAGTGATACAGGCAAGAATTTCCTCGCCTGTATCACTCTTTTTAGTAAAGACGCTCCGATCGTTAGGACAATGTCAACTTATTCAAAGACAACCTGCCCGCGCCTAGCAGGTTGTCTGCTTATAGTTCTGTGAAAAAAAGGCGCGTCCTAATTCCTTTCTGATCGTGCGTCTTTCTATTGTGCGATGCTTTAGTCTTCGATGATTCTTTGATTCTACCCATCTTCATTATCTGCTTCGCCCTTATGTGCGTTTATGCTGTAGGTCATCATTGTATGCGCGAGCTTTGATGCTTCAAATGGAAGGATGTAAATCGTTGCTCGTTTTAATTGTTCTTTTGGCAAATATAGGGTGATTAAATACAAGTCGCCACTATTTATGCTATTATTTTAAGTAAAAGTGATGGCAGAGGGTAGGGGGAAATAATTCTTTATATTTTGCCTTTTGCAGTTTTCGCAGTACATTTGCAGGATAAATAACATGCTGATGTCTATCCGGATTAAAAAAGTTACGACAGAAAAAGAATTAAAGCAATTTATCCGCTTTAATTACGAACTATATAAAGACAATCCTTATTCCGTCCCCGACCTCTTCGAGGATATGCTGAAGACCTTTTCGCCTAAGAAGAATGCGGCCTTTGAATTTTGCGAAGCCGACTATTTTTTAGCTTATAGAGAGGGTCAACTCGTAGGGCGCGTGGCGGCCATCATTAATCATCGCGCCAACGATGCTTGGAAGGCAAAGACGGTGCGCTTCGGTTGGATAGACTTTGTCGATGACAAAGACGTGAGTCGCGCCTTGATCGATGCCGTAATTGCCTGGGGGCGTGAGCGCGGTATGACGCTGATCGAAGGCCCGCTGGGCTTTTCGGATATGGACGCAGAGGGAATGCTGATCGAAGGCTTCGACCAACTCTCTACGATGGCTACCATTTACAATTATCCTTATTATCCGGAGCATATCGAGGCTTTAGGGATGGAGAAAAGCGCCGACTGGGTGGAGCGCAAACTGTTTGTTCCCGATGAAGTGCCTGAGAAGCATATGCGCATTGCCAACATCGTCAAAGAGAAATATCATTTGCACGTACGCAAGTTGCGCTCCGGCAAGGATGCTTACGCTAACAATACAGCGCAGCGCATCTTCCAATTGATCAACGAGGCCTATGCGCCGCTGTTCAACTTCTCGCAGATGACGGAGCGGCAGATTGATCAATATGTAAAGATGTATATCCCGCTGCTCGACTTCCGCATGGTGACGCTTATAGAGAATGAAGCCAAAGAACTCGTGGCTGTCGGCATCTCTATGCCCTCTATTGCCCGTGCATTACAAAAAGGCGCACGGCAAATTATTCCCCTTCGGCTGGTATCACCTTTTGCGCGCCTTGAAATGGAAGCACAACGAAATTCTCGACTTGCTGCTCATTGCTGTGCGGCCGGACTATCAGGGGAAAGGCGTCAACGCTTTGCTCTTTACGGATCTTATCCCCATTTATCAAAAAGATGGGCTTCAAATATGCAGAGAGCAATCCTGAACTCGAACTGAACGAGAAGGTACAAAAACCAGTGGCAATACTTTGATCACGAAATTCATAAGCGTCGCCGCTGCTTCAAAATGAACATTGCCGATAAGTAGGCCTTAATAAAATATGGCAGAAGAACTCAAGCAAACGATGCATAAGCGGGGGACGTATGACGAAAGCAAAATACGCCACCTCGATGATACGGAGCATATTCGCACGCGCCCCGGTATGTATATTGGGCGCTTAGGCGATGGCTCACACGCAGAAGATGGCATTTATGTCTTGCTCAAGGAATCGATAGACAACAGTATCGACGAGTTTAACGAAGGCTTTGGCAAGCGGATTGAAGTAAGCATCGATAACGATCGTGCGGCCACGATCCGCGACTATGGCCGCGGCATCCCTTTGGGCTCACTGGTTGATGCGGTCTCGAAGTTGAACACCGGGGCGAAATACGATACTTCGGTCTTCACAGCCAGCGTGGGACTTAACGGCGTCGGCCTGAAAGCCGTCAATGCATTGAGCTTGAAGTTTGTCGTGCGCAGTTATCGCGAAGGGCGGATGCACGAAGCGACGTTTGAGCGCGGTCGTCTGCAAGAAGAGCATTACGAAGACACGCACGAAGAGGACGGAACCTATGTTTACTTTGAACCCGATCCCGAACTCTTCCTCCATTTCCATTTTGAAGATGAGACGGTCGACACGATGCTGCGCAACTATACTTACCTCAACACCGGCTTGGCAATCTTCCTCAACGGCCGACGCATTATCAGTAGGAACGGTTTGGAAGATCTGCTCAATGACAATATGACGGCGCCCGGACTCTATCCGATTATCCATCTGAAAGGAGACAATATAGATATAGCCTTTACGCATACTTCGCAATATGGCGAAGAGTATTACTCTTTCGTCAACGGGCAGCATACGACCTTAGGCGGCACGCATCAGAGCGCCTTTAAGGAGCACATTGCGCGGACGATTAAGGAGCATTTTGGCAAGAACTTCGACGTGCAAGACGTTAGAAACGGACTCGTTGCCGCCATTGCTGTGCGCGTCATAGAGCCTATGTTTGAAAGTCAGACGAAGATCAAACTCGGCTCGCTGATGATGGCGCCGACCAAGGATAAAGACGGCCATCCTTTCCCGCTGAGCGGCGTAAGCGTAAATAAGTTTGTAGGCGATTTCATCAAAGAACAAGTCGACAACTACCTGCATAAGAATCTCGATACAGCCGAAATAATGCTGCAAAAGATTCAAGACAACGAGCGCGACCGCAAAGCGATGGCCGGCGTCACGAAGTTGGCCCGCGAAAGAGCAAAAAAGGCCAACCTGCACAACGCTAAATTGCGCGACTGCCGCATACATCTTAACGAAGCGCCCAAGAAGGGCTACGATAAAGACAACGACCCGCGCTTCGATTCCTCGCTCTTCATCACCGAGGGCAACTCAGCCAGCGGCTCTATCACGAAGAGTCGCGACGCCAACACGCAAGCCGTCTTTTCGCTTCGCGGAAAGCCGCTCAACTGCTTCGGCAAGACCAAAGAAGTCGTGTATAAGAACGAGGAGTTCTCGCTCTTACAATCTGCGCTCAATATAGAAGACGGCTTAGACGGCCTGCGCTACAATAAAGTGATCGTAGCGACCGACGCCGACGTCGACGGCATGCACATCCGCCTGCTAATGATCACCTTCTTCTTGCAATTCTTCCCCGAGCTCATTAAAAAGGCCACGTCTACATACTGCAAACGCCTTTGTTTCGCGTCAGAAACAAGGTGAAGTCGGCCGGCCGCCGCAAGCACCAGAAGCAAGTCAGCGATGACGCCGCCGGCGCCGCTATCCTCAAGAAGCAGAAAAGCGATAGTCGCTCTGATTACGAGACCATCTATTGTTATACCGAAGAGGAACGCCTGCGCGCCATCGAGCGCCTAGGTCCTGATCCCGAGATTACTCGTTTCAAAGGCTTGGGTGAGATTTCGCCCGATGAGTTTAAGCATTTTATCGGCCCCGAGATCCGTTTGGAGCAAGTGACGCTTCATAAAAGCGACCAAGTCGGCGATTTGCTCGAATATTATATGGGTAAAAATACGATGGAGCGCCAAGAGTTTATTATCGACAACCTCGTTGTCGAAGAAGACTTGCCCGATGAGGCCGACGAAACTTTAGGCGAAGAAGAATAAATCCCTCTTTCCTCCGTTTAGCATGCAATGCGGATGACCAAAAGCCTTTACCAGGGCACGCCATCAGCGCTTTTATTTAACACATCAAGGCTATGCCGACCGAGAATAACGCAACAACATCTACCCCAAAGGCGAGCGAGGCGGTGAAGATCGCCATCTTCCCCGGTTCTTTCGACCCTTTCACTAAAGGCCACGCAAGCATCGTGGAGCGCGCCTGCCTATGTTCGACCATATCGTCATAGGCGTAGGCGTCAATGAGCGCAAGAAGCCCCTTTACCCACCTGCGGAGCGCGTTGGTTACATTCGCACGCTCTATGCCGAAGAACCTAAAATCAGCGTCGAGAGTTATACCGACCTGACGATTGATTTAGCCCGCCGCGTAGGTGCCCGCTTTATCATACGCGGTTTGCGCAGTGTAAAAGACTTCGAGTATGAGCGCGACACGGCGGCGATGAATCAGCTTTTGGGCAACATCGAAACCGTTATGCTCTTCTGCGAGGCCCGCTTCGCCGCACTCTCGTCGAGCGTTGTCCGCGAATTGATCGCTTTCGGCAAGGATGTTACCGAGTTTTTACCTGAAAAGAAGCAAACACAATGAAACGATTACTGACTTTACTCGCGCTATCGTTCGCTTTAGCGCTGACTGCCACGGCACAACTTCGGCAAGAATTTCAAGATATAGACGTAAACCAATTGCGCAAACTGCAAATGGTACACGTGGCTGTCACAGAATTGTACGTAGATACGGTTAATCAAGGCAAACTGACTGAAGCGGGCATACGCGGAATGCTGAATAGCCTCGATCCACACTCAAGTTATTCGGACGCCAAAGAGACGAAGGCGATCAACGAACCCCTGCAGGGCAACTTCGAGGGGATCGGCGTGCAGTTTAATATGCTTGAGGATACGCTGGTCGTGATTCAGACGATCCGCAAAGGGCCCAGCGAAAAGGTCGGCATACTGGCCGGCGACCGCATCGTAAAAGTCAACGATCAAGTTATTGCCGGCGTCAAATGGAGCGCGATAGCATTATGCGAGTCCTCCGCGGACCGAAGGGAACAGTTGTAAAACTGGGCATTATCCGTCGCGGCGTGCCCGACATGATCTGGTTCAACGTCACGCGCGACAAGATTCCGATGAATACGCTCGATGCGGCTTACATCATTCGTCCGGGTGTGGGCTACATCCACTTGGATCGCTTCGGTGCAACGAGCGGCGCGGAGGTGAAAGAGGCCATTGAAAAGCTGAAAGGGGAGGGTATGAAAGACCTCATCTTCGACTTGGAATCCAACGGTGGTGGCTATCTGGGCGCCGCAGTCGAAGTGGCCAATCAGTTTCTCAATGCCGGCGACCTGATTGTCTATACAGAGGGCCGCGCAACGCCCAAAGAGCAGTTAAAAGCTGAGGGCGGCGGACTCTTCCGCAAAGGAAACTCATCGTTTTGGTTGACGAATTTACGGCTTCGGCCGCAGAAATTGTTTCCGGCGCCGTGCAAGATTACGACCGCGGAACGATCGTCGGCCGACGCACCTTTGGTAAGGGACTCGTACAACGCCCCATTCCGCTTCTTGATGGCTCTATGATCCGCTTAACCGTGGCCCATTATTATACGCCCTCCGGACGTTGCATTCAGAAACCTTATACGAAGGGCCGTAAGTCGGAATATGAAGAAGACTTTGAGAATCGTTTTAAGCACGGCGAGTTGATTTCGATCGACAGCATCCGCCTCGATTCGACGAAGGTCTATCATACGCTCAACAAGCGCCGTCCCGTCTATGGCGGCGGTGGGATTATGCCCGACGTATTCGTGCCGTTGGACACGACGACCTATACAAAATATTATATGGCCTTGCGCCGCGGCAACTATATCAACGATCAGTCGCTGCGCTACATAGACCGCCACCGCGCCGACTTGAAAGCGAAGTATAAGGATATTAATGCGTTTATCAAAAACTATGAAGTGCCGGCCGAACTTACGGATACGATCGTGGCCGTCGCCGGGCGCAAAGGCGTAAAACCCAAAGATGACGCCGAACTTCAGAAGACGCTCAAAGATCTGCGCTTTACGCTCAAATCGCTTATTATTTATGATATTTGGGATCGCAACGAATACTTCCAATTCATCAATTCGCGCAGCGACATTGTCAAGAAAGCGCTCGAGATCTTAGGAACAAGCTGATCGCCGATTGCCGTGCGCACGCTGCTCGCGTAAAAGTTGCCGGCTCGCGCTGAAAAAATGGGGAAGGAAGTGCGATGTGCTTCGCCCACCTACTTGTTTATGTTTTCAAATCAATAATAACATCCAAGCGACAACGCTCCCTTGAGCCTCTTGCTGCTTGGATGTTTTCTCATATCTGCGGCTTGCGAAGAGCCGCGCCTCGATTGCGCCCCGCGATGGCTATGCTGCGCCCGCGGCGCATCGTATAGCCCCCCTTTCTTTGCTCTCTTTTTTACAGAATATGCTGCACTTGCGCATTGCCGCGAGAGTACTATTTCGCACCTTCATTGCGCTCGCTTATGGTTTGCTGCCGCCAAACAATGGTTTGCTGGGAACAAACGATAGTTTGGTGGGAGCAAACGATGGTTTGGCGGCAGCAAACGACCATAATGCCGTATGCCGGTTGCGGCGAAGCAACTGTATGCGTCGATCCGTCAGGCGATCGTTTTCCGCCGGTCTATGAGATGCATCGCAGAATGCGCCTTACGCTTGCCAACGAAAGGGCTTGATCAGACAATCCTTAAGGTCGGCGCGTAGATTTTGCAAGGAATATTTGGAAGAAAAGAAAAAAAACGCTACTTTTGCAGCGTTCTTTTCACGAAGAGCAATGAGTTTGTTCCATGGTGTAATGGTTAGCACTAGAGTTTTTGGTTCTCTCAGTCCCCGTTCGAGTCGGAGTGGAACAACGATGTAAGTCCTGTGTTATTGAAAAACATAGGACTTTTTGTACATAAATATCTCGGCCGCGCCGTTAGCTGCTTTTGCTCCGATGGCTGACGTCCTGATTTAAAGCATAGATGTATGCGGCTAAACGCCGAATGTCGGGCGCAACAGACTTATATTTGCCGGTCGAGAACCGACTACAGATACTTTCGGGTCGCTTCAAAAGACGCATCACAGGACACATTATATAAAGTTAAGACCCGGCAAAAACTTAGTAGCCGTTATTGGCGCAGTCGCAGAACAGAACTTTTCGCCCCAAGAATGAGCCGCGCATAACTTGCAGGCTGCTCAAGATTTGAAAAAACGTATTGTATTTATTTTTAATTCCGATTGCTTATGCGCATCGCAGGACTCCCTCTAAAAATAACGCCCGACTTCAGGATCGCGACCGACGTTTGGCAGTTTCAATTTGAGCGCCGCGAACTGCCGCAAGCGCGCTTGCGGCGTGCAGATAAGCAGGTCACCGTCTTTTTGCCTAACGATGAGGGCTATACTTCGCTCGAAGGGCAAATGTGGCTGCGCAAAGTAGTCGTCGAAACCTTACGTAGGCAGGCGCACGCCTACCTTGCGCCGCGCTTGGCCTACCTCGCGCAGACTTACGGCTTTACGTATCATCGCCTAACCATTAAGAATCTTGGGGGACGCTGGGGGAGTTGCTCATCGCTGGGCAATATTAACCTCTCGCTTTGGCTTATGCTCGCGCCATCACATTTGATTGATTATGTCATCAAACACGAATTGGCCCATTTGCGAGAAATGAACCACGGGCCGCGCTTTTGGCAGGAAGTAGACCGACTCACTGATGGCCGCGGCCATCAGTTGGAATTGGAAATGAAAGCTTTCGCGCGTTCGTTAGGTGCGCCGAGTGAAAACGCCGCGCTTCCCCTTGCCGACTATTAGACCGGCCTATTCCCGAAATGCGTTGTTAGAAAGTGCGTGTTAAGTGTTGTCGGCCACGTTTTCAGCCTCTTGCGTCTGCTCGATGGTGCGCTGAATCTCCATCTGCATCGTTGGCGTAACGCTGCGCCCCTTGCTGATCTTCTGCTGCATATCCGCAATGCGGAAGGCCAGATATTCTTCTAATTCGGGCGAATCGAAGACGTCGATATCGTCATAAAGTCCCAACACAAAACGCCCCACGCCTTTCAGGCTACAGACCTCAGTCTCCAGAAAGTAGCGCCCATCGTCTAGTACCACCATCAAGTCTTTCGCTTTTGGTGTCGACTGCACCAATAAGTCGGCCGCTAGCGGACCCAGAATCAACTTGACACGCCACAGACGCTCTCCTGAAAAGTGGAAGAGGTCGGTATAGAAGGCTGCGTGCCGATCTTTGTGAGACCATTGCAAGTCGAGCAATTCCACACTACGTGCGCGGCTGATCTTAAACGTCTTGTTCGTGCCCGTAGCCAGTTCGTAGCATCTCACTTCGTTGTTGCCATTCAAGAAAAGAAAGGGCTCGACGATGCGGTCGCTTGTCTGCTTACTATTAGGCGAATAATAATCGTGTAAAATGCAGACCCGCTCGGTCTGTACGCCTTCATAAAGGACGCTCAAGTTCTTAGCTAATAATTCGTCAGTTTCAACTCGTGCGATGAAGTTTACATCATAGTAGCGCGCGAGCTTTTCGCGCAAGTGTCGAATGCGCGGCGAATCATCGTAGATCGTATTGAGGATTTGATTCATTGTGACTGCTTCGTCGTCGGTAAAGTGTACGAACTGCGTCACTTGAGTGAAAAAGGGCGAATGATGGTCGATGAAATAGCGTGTGCCTGATTTTTTCAATATAAATCCGGCTTTGCGCAATTCTTCTATGTATCTGTAAGTTGAACGGCGGCTCATATGCAGCTGCCAACTGATTTCGTCGACTGAGAGTGGGGCGTTGTTGGTTAAGAGTACGATTAAGCGCAATTGTCTCTGAAACTTCTCAGCATCTGAAAGGACTTCTGTCATGAATTCTTCTAATCTCTATGGAGGATTATTTATGAGGTAGGCAAAGGTACACCATTCTTAGCGCTTTTAGATTCTAAACTTCTTTTTCTTTGTTAAATCCGGCGCAATGCGAGACTATTTTTTATTTGTTTGGGAAAAGAATAACTTTTTATTCTTTTTCGCCTCAACGTATAAAGATGCGCTCTTGAGCAGCCTGCATATGTTAAAGTTTGCCGACCTTCAGTATAGGCGAGAAGCCCTGCTTTTATCGTGGAAATGAGGCCGAAACAAGGCTCTCCGGGAAAGGTTAAAAGGGGAAAAAGGACAAAGAAAGGCTTGGTTAAACACAATAAAAGCCTTACCTTTGTGCCCATAAACATCACGCAGACCCGGCTCTCGTAGCCTGCTACGGCTTTCTCGCTGTAGGAAAACCTATAGTCTGTAAGCGCTCCAATTGCTTTAGGAGTGTTCATTTGAAAGAACAGCAGTCGACATCCTTTTTTGATATCCTCGTTCTTCTTTCTGTAGGCAGCGTCTCGTGAGAAATAATAAAGCATGTATATAAAAAAAGTAACAAAAGTCACAATCGGCCTGCTCTTAGCCTTGACTGCTTTCGCAAATCAACGCACAGAAGAGAGGCATTGCAAGTTATTACAGTAACAACGCGCACGGTCATCGCACAAGCGATGGATCGCGCTATCACAAAGACAGTTTGACGTGTGCACACCGCACGCTCCCCTTCGGGACGCTGCTTAAAGTGCGCAACATTAGCAACAATCGCGAGGTGGTTGTCCGTGTGACGGACCGTGGACCTTTCCGTCGTGGCGGTATCATCGATCTTTCGATGGCAGCAGCCAAAGAGATTGGTATGGTGGCCTCAGGTTTGGCGCAGGTGGAGGTTACGAATGTAGGCTTCTCTGCCGGTCCTAACGGCGATGGCAATGGCAAGCTTACGTTGCCCGAGCTTCAGTTGATCGATCCTGCATCCGGTGAATACTATTCCGTCTCTGAGTGGGCAGAAATCAGCCGTCAGAATCGTGAGCAGCTGCGTAAGAAAGAGGCAGAGCAACGCCGCGAAGCGCTGTTGGCTAAAGCGAAGCAGAATAAGCCACGTTGGCGTATCCTTAACGACCGCTTAACGGCTAAGGTTAGCAAATAAGAAAATCTCTTCTTTCATTTTTTGGGAACGCACCCGTTGAAACTTGAACGTCTCAGCGGGTGCGTTGCTTTGTTTTGGGCGATGTGAATCTTCGCAATCGGCTTGCCGGAAGATACGCGGCGTCTATGTTAAGTGTAAAGGCCGACAGGAAGTCCTAATATCTACTATGCTTACCCACAAGATCCGCTTCGGGCGTCTTGGACACATTATATATATGTCTATGCGGTGAACCGGCCAATGCTAAGAGAAGGCTGCTTGCAGCAACTATTTGCTGAGAACCTAACAAATCCCGAAAGGCACAGAAAAGAGAAGCGGGGCGAACGGATGCCGCGGCGTTTGATGACCGATAATACTTAAGCACTCGTTCGCCCCGCAAAGGGGGGAGGGGTTGGTTAGAAGTTGATAACGCCGCCCGGTTCAGTGGTGGCCGACTCGGGTACGATGGCAACATTGCCCAGTGCCTTTGTCTTGATCTCGTTTAAGACCTCTTTGCTGCGCTTAAACGTTGGCGTGATCTCTACCATAGAGATAATTTCTTCATTGTCTAAATCGTCGGCACTAAAACAGAAGATTTTGGGACGTCGGCGAAGGCCGCCTTTCTTCTCATCAGAACCATAGAAGGCGTTGCGGCGCTCTTCGTTTTCTTCCTGCTTGTCGGCCTCGCGCTGGCGACGGATTTCTTCTTCCGCATCCAGTTTTTGCTTGACCTCAGTTACGTCCTTTACGCCAAAACCTGTGGCAAGGATTGTGATTTTTACGCGCTTGTCGAGCGAAGGATCGGTGGAGAGTCCCCACTTCGTTTCTACATCGCTACCGAATTTAGACATAAATTCGTGTACCTCATTCATCTCTTCCATCATCAGCGTGTCGCCTTCTTTTTCTGCACAGAAAGAGATGGCCAGTAAGACTTTCTTGCTGCGGAAAATGTCGGTGTTGTTCAACAGTGGACTGTTGAGCGCATCATTAATGGCTTTCGTAACGCGGCCTTCACCTTCTCCGAAGCCGGTAGACATAATGGCTACACCACCATTGCGCAAGACAGTGCAAACATCGCGGAAGTCGAGGTTGATAATGCCGTGCATCGTGATAATTTCAGCAATGCTGCGTGCCGCTACACTCAGCGTGTTGTCAGCCTTTTCAAAGGCGCTTAGGACGTTGAGGTCAGGATAGATCTCGCGAAGGCGCTCGTTGTTGATCACGAGGAGTGCATCGACGTGTCGCGACATCTCATCTACGCCGTCGAGGGCTTGATCTATCTTTCTATTGCCCTCAAATTTGAACGGGATCGTCACGATGCCGACGGTGAGGATACCCATATTCTTCGCTTCACGGGCGATGACGGGCGCTGCACCGGTTCCCGTTCCGCCGCCCATTCCGGCGGTAATGAAAGCCATCTTGGTGCCGTCTTGCAGCATACCGCGAATATCATCTACGCTCTCTTCGGCTGCTTCGCGCGCTCTTTCGGGGCGATTGCCAGCACCGAGGCCTTCTTTTCCTAATTGAAGACGATGAGGAACGGGCGAGTCGCAAAGCGCTTTGCTATCCGTATTGCAAAGTACGAAATTGACGTCGTGAATCCCTTCACGATACATATGATTGACCGCATTGCCGCCACCACCGCCCACGCCGATGACTTTAATGATGGAGGGTGTCGTCTGCGGAGTGCCCATACCGACGTCGATGAGTAGGCCGTTGTTCGTATTGTTGTCTTCGTTCATTGTCTTTGTTTTGTTAGCAGGGCTTTTGCCTTGTAGTTGAACCTTGTTTTTCTATAGCTTATTCTTCTTCGCGATCGTCGTTGACCAAACTACCGATCATATTCTTTATTTTACCGAAGAATCGGCTGCGTTTTTCGCGCGCTTCACGCTTCTTGCGTTCGCGCTCTTCTTGTTTACGCTGCCGTTCAGCTTCTTCTGCCTCTTGCTGCTTACGCTCTTCTTCGAGGCGAAGTTTTTCCTCTTCCTGTCTTTGTTTTTCAGCAGCATCAGCTGCACTGCGCGTTTCCTGTTCGCGTCGGCGTTTCTCCTCCTCTTCTCTATTAAAGATAGTCGGTGCTTCCGCCCCAAGTTCCCCACCGCAGCAGTTTATTTCGCCCTTGTCTATGAGCGCAATAGTCGCATTGTAGTCACCTTCCTTGTTGAAGTTTTGCAAATGTTGCGCTAAGCGGAGTTGCGTACTGACACGCTTAATGAAACTAATCTTTTCGATGTTCGTCACCTTTCGGAAGGCTTCCTCCATACCTTTTAGGCGAGAAGCGCCACCCGTAATGATGAGGCCACCGATGAGTTGCGACTTGTCGAGTTTTGAACATTTGATTTGCTCGTTGACGTTTTCAATAATTTCTTCCAAGCGAGCTTGCACGAGTCCGCTAAAGTCGTCGTATTTAACGCTACGGCCATCTTCCAAACTAATCGGTGCGTGGTTCTCATCGTCAGCTTCGTAGAAAGCTTGCCATATTCGCGTTTTAACTGCTCTGCTTCGCGGTGCTCAATTTGGAGAGAGGCAATGTCGCGCGTGATGTTGTCGCCACCAAGCGGAATAACGGCGAGATGACGCAATAGATTATTCTTAAATACAGCCACAGAAGTCGTTTCAGCACCCATATCGACAAATACGCAACCTGAGCGCTTTTCCGGGCCTGTCAGCATCTGATCTGCCAATGCCAAGAAGGTGATTGGGAGGTCAATAACCTGCAGGCCGGCTTCTCTAAAGCAGGTGTAGATATCTTCGCGTACGCGGCGATTGGTCACGATATTGAGGAAGTGTCCCTCTATCCCTTCAGCCTGAATACCTACCGGATCGAGTTGCGTTTGTGCGCCGAGTTTGTATTCTTGCTGTACGGCTTCGAGGATCTCGCGCTCGCCAGGTTGCGACTGCAGGTTATTGTCGCGAATCCCATCTACGACCTCATTGGTGATTAGCATTTTGTCAGGGAAATGGCGTACAACGGTGTTTTCTACCGTATGCATTCCCATACCGCCAACCCCAACGTAGCAGCCGCTGATGGTTTTCTTCAGCGTCTTCTCTAACTTATCTTTGATGAGCGTTGCGCAAGAGGTCATCTTATTCAAGTTGTTGATGCGTCCTTTGCGGATAAAGCTGGCTGAAGGCTCTTGTATACTGGCTAAAATCTGAATAGCGCCGTCGGGTTGCTTGCGACCGACGAGTCCGGTCACTTTGGAAGAGCCCAACTCTATCGCTACGATGAAATTGTCTTCTGTTGCCATATCGTTATATCTTATATTGTGCGTATGAATGTTGCTTATTTCTCCGCGTCGTACTGTGCCATGTGCCTAACGACGGTGCGTGAAGTGGCTTATTTCTTATTGCCTGTTCGCTTTGTGCAGACGATCTGATTTGTATTCTCAAGACTGATTCTGCTATATTTATTCCAGCCTACCTTAGGCATCACCTTTTCGTAGAAAGCCCGCAGGTTATTGAATTTTTGCGGAATGCTATCGGCGGCTCCAAAGCGTATCACTTGGTCGCCAACGCGCGGTATTAGCGTCAGTCTATGATCCTCGCTCACATTAATTTGTACGATTTGTTTATCCCAAATTTCGTTATCTCGCAAGAATATGCCGAGCGGAATCAAACTCTTCTTAATGAAGGGCGGATCTACTGCGCCCGTGACAACGACCAAGTCGGCCGCATAACCCATCGGCTTCATCATAAAGCCGTGCTCATCGACAAGCAATTCAGCCCATTGTTAGCGATCACCCGCATCAAGGGCAGGCGCTGTGCAATGATGATATTGATGCGTCCGTCGGGCGTTTTATAGCAGGTTGCCTCTTTGATGAAAGGATTCTTCATTAAGAGTATTTCTATCTTCCTACTATTAATGGCGTCCATCTTCTGTCCAATAGGATAATATCGCGCTTTGCGCAAGATATGCTCTACGTCGGCAGAGGTCATAAAAGCTGCCCGTGCACTGTCTGTGACGGCGATGTTTATCCCCGCACACTTCGTGCTGTAGCTCTCGCCCGTAAAGTGGGTGAAAGCAAAGACGAGGTAAACGATCAGCCCCATTAGTAGGAGCAACTTAAACAGCGTTTTCACCAGAGCAGTTGTCTTGTTTCCTTTGCGCGGCGCACCGCACAGTGGATTGTGTCAGTCTTCTTATATAATATTGTATTTCTCTTTCAGCATTTGTGCTATCTGAGGCACCATTGCATCCACATCGCCTGCACCTAAGACCATTACGACGTCTGTTTCCTCCTGCTTGAGCAAAGGTAGAAGTGTCGACTTGTTACATAAGTGCTTCTTTATATCTGTGCGGAGATGATCATAGATGAGTTTCGAACTGACGCCTTCGATAGGGAGTTCGCGAGCCGGGTAGATGTCGAGCAAGATTACTTCGTCCAGCAGCGACAGACTTTCGGCAAACTCACGATAGAAGTCGCGTGTTCGTGTATATAAATGTGGTTGGAAAATACCTATGATGCGTCGGCCGTTAAAAACTTCGCGCACGGAGAGGATGCTTTGGCGCACCTCTGTGGGGTGGTGTGCATAATCGCTGAGTAGTACGACCTTGTCCGACTTAATCTTGAAGTCGAAGCGGCGATCTACGCCTTGAAAGGTCTTCATCCCCTCGCGTATCTCGTCGGGTGTGGCTCCCGCAATTTGAGCTAAAGCAATGGCGGCAATACCATTTTCTATGTTGATGCTGACAGGCACACCAAGCTCTATCTCACTGATGTTGCCAAGCGGTGAGATCAAATCGAAGCAAACCCTGCCTCCGCCGATGCGAATATTTTCAGCGTGGAAGTTGCCCGCGTCTCTACCATAATCGAAGCGGCGTGTGCCGACCGGAAGAGCCTCTTTAAACTTCAAATCTTTGTGCACGATCAATGCGCCATCGGGACGGATAAGGCTTGTGTAGTGCGTGAAACTTTCAAGATAAGCCTCTTCCGTGCCGTAGATGTCCAAATGGTCGGGGTCTGTAGCCGTAATGACCGAAGCATAGGGCTGCAAATGGTGGAAAGAACGATCAAACTCGTCTGCCTCTATAACGACGAAATCACTATTATTGTCGAGCAAGTAATTTGTCGCATAATTTTTTGCGATACCTCCCAAAAAAGCGTTGCAGCCTACGTGGCTTTCGTGAAGCAGATGAGCCGCCATGGCCGTTGTTGTCGTTTACCGTGCGTACCGGCTACGCAGAGACCTTTCATTTGGCGCGTTAAATAACCTAAGACTTCTGCGCGCTTCTTTACTTCAAAGCCCGCTTGACGAAACCAAGTCAGTTCGCGATGATCTTTCGGGACGGCCGGCGTATAGACCACAAGCGTTGTCTGCGGATCGCGGCACGCTTGCGGAATAGCGTCTACATCGTCGGTATAATGAATGCTGACCCCTTCGCGCACAAGCTCTTCTGTCAGGGGTGTTTCTATACGATCGTAGCCGCCGACAAAGAGCGATTGCGAGAGGAAATAGCGCTCCAAGGCGCTCATTCCTATGCCGCCTGCACCTATGAAATAGACTGATTTAATCGTCTGCATCTTAATGTCCTATATCGGTCCTGTACGGCCTGCCTGCGTGAGGCCGGCGCGTATGCATTATTGTCGTGTGTGTTGTTCTGCTAAGCGTATGACCTCATCGGCAATGTCTGACGCCGCGTTGGGGCGCGCCAATTGGCGGATGTTGTCGCTGAGTTGCGCTAAACGTTGCCCCTCTTTGACCGTATTGATGGCCAGCGGCAGGAGCGTTCGGCTCACTTCTTCGTCTTTAACGTAGAGTGCAGCATCTTTCTGCACGAGAGCCAAGGCGTTTTTCGTTTGATGATCTTCGGCCACATTGGGCGAGGGCACGAGGATAACCGGTTTGCCCAGCAGGCAAAATTCGGAGATACTGCCGGCACCGGCGCGCGAGATGATCAGATCGGCGGCGGCATAAGCGTGGGCCATATCCGAGATAAAGTCCGTTACCTTCAGGTTGTCGGGACATTTACGGCGCGAAAGTTCGGCTTGGATGGCCGCACTATAATAATTGCCCGTCTGCCAGATGAATTGCACCTCTTGCTGTTGGCGGATGAGCGGCAGGTTGCCCAGAATCGTATCGTTCAAACTGCGTGCGCCGAGCGAACCGCCAACAATCAGCACCGTTCGCTTTCCGGGAGCCAAGCCAAACTGCTTGATGGCTTCCTCTTTCGTGCAATCGACGTAGAGCAATTGTTTGCGCACAGGATTGCCGGTGAAGATGATTTTGTCAGCCGGAAAGAAGCGCTCCATACCGTCGTAGGCTACGCAGATGCTTGAGGCTTTTTTGGCCAGCAACTTATTCGTAACCCCGGCGTAAGAGTTCTGCTCTTGCAGCAAGGTCGGTATGTGCATTTTCTCGCATTCGCGGAGCGTAGGCCCACTGGCATAGCCTCCGACGCCGACACCTACCATCGGGCGAAACTCGCGGATGATTTGCTTGGCCAGTTTGCTGCTTTTCCAAATCTTTAGCAGTACGCCGGCGTTGCGCCAAAGGCGTTTACGGTCAAACCCTGCAATAGGCAGGCCCTTAATCTCATAGCCTGCAGCCGGGACGCGTTGCATTTCCATACGCCCCTCTGCTCCTACGAAGAGAATCTCGGCATCGGGCCGCTTCTCGCGCAGAGCATTGGCAATCGATATAGCCGGGAAAATATGTCCTCCCGTACCGCCGCCGCTGATAATCACCCTAAGTCTTTCGCTCATCTTTTTATATGTGCATACAATCAAGGCAAAAGTAATAAATAATTTTCTTAGAGACTAACAATAGGTTGTAAAATGTGAAAAGAGACATTTAGCTTTTGCTTTTGTTGTCGAAGTAGGGGTAATAAAAGCATTCGATATAATAAAAGTCGAAAGATGTGAAAAGGCGTCGTTCTTATTGGACTGCGCTACTTCGATGTCCTTTAGCGCGCAACGACTATTCGTAAATCGTGGCGAAAGGCAAGTATGTGGGGCGATAAAGCGTAGGATAGTATTCAACTGTTGCACACTAAGTTTGAACAATCTGCGCATTGTGGGCAACGCTGATTCATTTTCAGAAATACGATCAATGCAATATTTCAGTAAGATTTCATATAAGAAAATATGGAATCTTACTTCCTTTTTAAACTAGATTCACGTCTCATTTTATTTGGTTCTTATATCTTCATTGTTAATTACCTCCCCCACACTTTGAATCTTAAAATCTTTGCCGAAGCGCCACGTCAGCGAGATCCCCAAAAAAGAGGAAGGGGAGTAAACTTTCGAAATCTGAGTAAGGCCTTTCAACTTATACCTTACGCGTTGTTTTCTAAACAATCCGAACATATCATAATAAAAAAGCGAAAGATCTAAACGATCATTGCACAGCGATTTAGTTACAGTAAGATCCAAACGAATCTTGTTATGCACTGTCGAGTTCAAAGTTCTCTCATTATTACGGTGCATTAACATCAATTCAAGGAACCATTGTTTTGGTGCCATATAAGATAAGTTCATCGTACTTGTTAAGCCCCAGCCCTCATTGCCTTCACTTAAAGCTGTTGCGGCAAAGGCTGGCGCAATTTTATACGCAGTATGGTCGGCAGTAATATTTAAGTTAAGGTTCAATGCATGCTTAAACAGAGGTTTACTATAACCAATGTTCAAGTTTAGTATCCTTCCTTTACCCGCATTTTCATAAGTAGATGTACTATAATCTGTCATATACACACCGCCTATCATATCTCCGATACGTTCATACACGACATTAGAAGTCAAAAAACCACTACCGATTTGCCGGGAGTAGTTCAGCGTATAACGATCAGCGTATTGCGGGCGCAAATGCACGTTTCCCTGACTCTTTTCGTATTCATTGATATAAAAGACTTCCGGATTCAAAAAATCTACACTTGGTCTTTCGATATGTCGGTTATACACAAAGGAAAACGAACCTATTTTCCCGTTATAATTTACTGAAATTGTAGGTAGTACAGCCAAACGTCTCGTACTGCCGGTTCGTTGGAAATTAAAGCCATACCATTCTCCGCGCAAGAGTAAAAAAACATCAAACCACTTATTCAGAGAAAATTGATCTTTCATATATAATTGTTGTACATCACTGCGGTAAGGTAAGCGGCTGGCGGTCAATAACGTATTTCGATAAATGCTTTTTATCCCAACGGCAATATTATGATAATCCCTCAAAAAACGAATGCTATCGGCTTCCAGTAAGATTTCCCCTGTCCATTCATTCATTTTACCTTTATATAAGGTGTAAGGATGTGTCGTTTCATTATTTGTCGCATAATTAAAATAGCGTGCCTTGAAGAATAAACGTTTGTTGGCGTTGATATCGTGTGCGATTACAGCGTTGACGAAATGGCTGAAATATGACTCTTTATTGTATTGTGCTGTTTGGCTCACGCCTTTTGAACGCCAAACGACATCTGCCGGAGCCTTATATCCAAAAATAGAATAATTCAAAGCTGTTTCCCATTTTGGAGAGAGGCGGATATTTGTTTTTAAAGCCCCACTATATTGCTGTAAGCGATTTTTATATTCCGAGAAGAGGAATTCTTCTTCATCTCTATATAGTATATTTTTTCCTTTTTGTCGATCCTGTGTGTATGAGGACCAGAAGATTAGGTCAATCTTTCCGGAACGATAAGTAGCAGAAGGTGATAAGTTGAACCCTGCTCTGGATAGCTGTGTGCCTGCTGCTATTTCTCCTTTCAAAAGATTGGCTCTGTTTCTTTTAAGGATTACATTGATTTCTCCGGAACTTGCTTCATCATTCAGGCCGATACGTCTCACTTCAACTTTTGCAATATCTCCTGCCATTATTTCCCTAATTCCGTTTCGGTCGTCTCAATGCCATCTATCAAGAGCTTGGCAGCTTTACCGTTGCCGGCCAATTGATAGCCTTTGTCTGTATATATTATCCCCGGCACTCGCTTTAGGGCCAAATTTGCTTTGGCTGATTGTAACAAACCACCAAGATCTATATTGAATACTTGCTTTTCTGCATTAGTTTTAACTATCTTTTTATAACCCACGACGCTTACTTCCCGCAGATTAGCAGGGGATAAGGATAGCTCAATATCTTTCTCCGCCCTTATGGTCAATAAAGTGTCGATTGGAGCGTAAAAAGGGCTCTCGGTTAGCAATCTGATACGCAGAGAATCATTATAAATGGGCAACTTAAACTGACATACGCCGGTATTATCTGTTTTTCCTTTCAGGCTTGTTTTATCTATCTGAATACTGACAGTGATTTTCCCTACGGAATATCCTTCGGGAGCAATCATTTTCACCTTAAATTCTCCAACTGGTTGCGAGAAAGCAAATAAAGAGAAGAGAAAAGAAACGAATAAGAAAGCCATTCTCAAGGCTGTATTCCTACAGTCTTGAAAAGGTTTACGATCAGGTTTATAAAATGTCATTCTTTCCATTTCTAGTTACCCAATAACCACAAATAGTTTAAATCCTCTTTCCATAAGATATTTAAAAAGTTGCTAATTGATTTCTTTTTCAAGGATTCTTAGCTCTTTTCTTGGAATAATCCTTCGAGGAATAATATTGCCCAAATATACAGACTATAATATGTATAAGCAAGTATTTTTGAATTTTTCTTTCATTATCACTCAAGAATCAAGCTCGAATATTTTAGAAGATCTGTTTTGTTTGCAATTTTCAATAGCCTTCGAAAAATTCCAAGCTTGCGGACAAAAATTCCTAGCCTTGGAACAAAAAGTCCGCTGCGCTTGGGAAAAAAGTCCCAAGCCTTGGGAGCAAATTGGGACAGGTATGGATGAAAAAAAGAAAGCATCTTTTGCCCGCTTTGTTTACTGCTCATGCAGACTTAGATGCTTTTTCTTTTATGTGTGTCCTCGTTGAGGATGAAGATATAAGTAGTTGGGAATAAGCGTTTTTTTTACAAAATCTTCCTACGAAATAGGAGGGGTAAATGCAGCTTATGGCGGGATGAACCGGCTATAAGTCTGCGATGACGGCTTCCAGTTCTTCTATCGAACTGACTACTTTTAAGTAGGCTTCCGGCCGCTTATCGATCAGTTTGCGGCGGTGCAGATCTTCCAAGAGTGCGAGCAGATGATCCCAACAGCCCTCTACGTTGTAGAGAATGACGGGTCGATGCTCAAACTGCAAGGTTGCGGCCGCCAGCACGGTGAATACCTCGTCGAGCGTACCAAGTCCGCCGGGCAGCGCGATGAAGACGTCGCTCTCTTGAATCATCGTGGCTTTGCGGTCGGCAAGGTCGGCTGTGGGAAAGGTGACGTGCAATAAAGGACTGACGCAGCCCATATCGAACAAACGCTGCGGCACTACGCCAAAAATGCGACCGCCTGAGCGGTTTACGGCTTCGGCCAAATGCCCCATCAAACCTGACGTGTTGCCGCCATAGACGAGTGTGCGACCCGTCGATCCAATCCAAGTGCCTAAAGCATCGGCAGCCTTTAAGCAGGCTGCCGACAAATGAGGTTTGGAGGAAAGAAATACGCCGATTTTTTCCAACATAGTTTGACGAATCTTAGCGAGCGGCGATACACTCAATTTCTACCAAAGCATTCTTAGGCAGGGTCTTGACGGCATAAGCGCAGCGAGCGGGGTAGGGAGCTTCAAAGAACGTGGAATACACTTCGTTCATCGCGCCAAAGTCGCCCATATCCGCCAAAAAGACTGTAGTCTTTACGACATCGTTCATCGTGAGTCCGGCCTCGGCTAAGATGGCTTTCATATTCTCTAACGACTGACGCGTTTGTGCTTGTACGCCGCCTTCGGCAAATTCGCCTTTTTCGGGGACGATAGGAAGTTGTCCGGATACAAATAAGTCCGTTGGCCTCAATAGCCTGACTGTAAGGACCGATAGCTGCGGGTGCAGCTGCTGTTGCAATAGCTTTCTTCATAGTGATATGATTTTATGGGTGCACGGCTTGGGTGAAAATGCGTGGCGCCCGGAGTTTGTGATCGATGATACCTTATATATAATGAGTGGCGAACAAGGGAGCATCTTCGCTTGTCCATTGTTCGCCATTCACTCGTTATTTCAGATAATCTTCAAAGTAGCGCGTGATGCGTTCGTGCAGGTGTACCATATCTTTTCCCATCATATTGTGGCCTTGGCCCGGATAGGTAAAGAAGTCGGGCTGCGTACCGGCGTCTTCGCAAGCGCGCAAGAAAGCCAAACTCTGTTGCGGCACGCAGACGGGATCGTTATAGCCAATGATGATTTGGAGACGTCCTTTCAGATCTTTGGCCTTATTGAGTAGTGAACTTTGCGCGTAACCCTTAGGGTTTTCCTGCGGCGTGCCCATATAGCGCTCGCCATACATTACTTCGTAATACTTCCAGTCGATAACCGGACCGCCGGCTACGCCAACTTTGAAGACGTCGGGGTAATTGGTGATCAGACTCGTTGTCATAAATCCGCCGTAGCTCCAGCCGTGCACACCGATGCGTTCAGCATCTACATAGGGGAGCGATTTGAGATAATCGACACCGCGCATCTGGTCTTTCATTTCCTCTTGCCCGAGTCGATGATAAGTGGCCGTTTCAAAGGCGAATCCGCGCTCGCTTGAGCCGCGGTTGTCGAGCACGAAGATGACATAGCCTTTCTGTGCCATATAAATCTCCCACGAACGTGCAGCATAATTCCAAGAAGCGTCGACATTGCGCACGCCAGGTCCGCCATAGACGTAAACGACGGTCGGATACTTTTTGTTAGGATCGAAGTTGACCGGCTTAACCAAGCGATAGAACAATTTTGTGTGCCCATCAGCAGCCGTGAGAGAACCGGAAGAGATTTCCGGCACATTGTAAGCCTGCCAAGGTGAAGCATCGGTTTGCAGCAGCGTAGCGTTTGCCGTCGCCGTATTGCGCACCGCTATTTTACGGAATACGTCGGGCTCGCTCCAGCGATCAAAGAGCATCGTGCCGTCAGGCGATAGCGTTGCGCGGTGCAAGCCTTTACCGTTGTCGAGCAATGTGCGCTTGCCGTTGTCGATATTTACGGCATAGTAATTATGGTGTAGCGGATGCGCTTCGTTTGATTGGATAATGACGCTTTTTGTCTTTGTGTTGAATCCTACTAAATCGAGTACGACAAACTCGCCCTTCGTGATTTGCTTGAGTTCTTTACCCTTCGTGTCGAAGAGGTAAAGGTGATTGTAGCCGTCTTTTTCGCTTGGTAAATAAACTTGCTGCTGTCCCAAGGCAAGAAAGTCAGCGGATGCATAGGATGCACATACTTTTCGTGCGTCTCCGTATAGAGTACGCCCTTGCGTTGGCCCGTTGCTACGTCGTAGGCTACGAGTTCTGTTTTCTTCTGCGAGCGGGGCATCTCAATCATATAAATGGTCTTCTCATCGGGCGCCCAAGATATGTTTGTGAAGTAACGGTCAGTCGGGTCGCCCGCTTGCAGCCAAACCGTCTGCTCCGTCTTGGGATTGTAAATACCTACGGTCACTTTATGACTGGTCATACCGGCCATTGGATATTTAATAGCATCAAGTTTAGCCTCACGCGTGAAAATATCAACGAGCGGATAGTCTTCGACCATACTTTGATCCATACGATAATAAGCCAAGAGTTGGCCTGACGGACTGAAATAAGCGCCCTTTTTAATGCCAAACTCATCGCGGTGAACGGCTTGCCCGTAGACGATATCTTTTGAACCGTCTGTTGTGATGCGATGCGCTTTACCGTCGGCCGTGCGCAGATACAGATCAAAGTCTTTTGCATAAACTTCGCTGCGCGAGGGGATGTTAAACTCTTCGTTCACTCTCACGCTGTCGCGTTTTGCCTGCCAAACGATGGCTTCTTCTTCCAATCGTAGAGCAGATTGCTTCGATTGGTATGGAGCAAAGCTAAAGTCTTGTTCGGATAAGGAAATGAAGCTTGCATCAAGTTGAGGCCGCGGCCCTTTGTCTCGTCTGTAATGAGCGCTTTCACATCAGCCGCCGTGAATAAGGTTTGCGCCTTTACGCGCTTTCCTTTTTCATCTGTACAGGTTTTGACTGCCTCTACTTCTAATTGCATAAGCTTAGAGCCCCAAAACGCAGTGTAGAGATTCTTGGGCTGAAGATTCCAATAATTGGATCCGCCCCACATTAAGTCGTCCAGCGTAAAGCTTTTCTTTGTCTGTCCCATAAGGGTTCCTGTCAAGAGCAGCAGACCTATTAGTAAGGAGCTGCGCAAATTCATCTGTTTCATAAATGTGTTTTTCGTAAAGTTTCGCAGCTCAACCTTTCGGTCGAGCTACGTAGATAAACGTCGTCGTTATGATTTGTTGCCGCGGCGGTTTTCGCGCCGGCCGGGCCGATTGTTGTCTGTACGGCGGGCATTGTTGCGTGGGCGATCATTGTCGAAACGCTTGTTGCCTGCCCATTTGTCGCTGCGCCCTGTTTCTCTTCGCGGGCCAAAAGTACGGCGTTCGCCGCTGAAGCCCTCGTTGCCTTCTCTTTCTCTGCGTTGGTAAGGGCGTTCTAAGCTTTCCGGCCGTGGGCCAAAGTGGCGCACCTCGTGCGTCTCTCGAACCTCATCGTCGCCTTTATTGGCAAATCAAAGTTTGGTTTGTGCGGACGTCGCTCCGGTCGCCGCGTTGTGTGGCGTTCGCCTTTTGCTTCATGCTCTTCGCGCGACTTTCTTTCTCGCTTATTGTAAATCCGGTCAAACTCTCTGTGCTTATTGCGGAGCAAGGCATATTCCGGACTCCAATCCTCATCCTCTTCTTCTGAAATGCGCGCTTTGAAATCCTCGCGATACTGTTTCGGGCGGCGCTTCTCCGTCATATAGTTGCGCTCCTCTTCCGTCTTTACCTTTCCGCCGCCGGCGCGGAAGTCATCAAGACGCCCTTCAAAGAGTTGATACTTTCTAAATTCGCAATCGATAGGTCCGTTGTTAACCTGTATCTTTACGCTCGGTCGCAAACCGATCGTATCGAAGAGTTCCTCTTTCGAACTAATAATCCAAGCATCTCCGCCGCCAAATTCGTGCTTCAACCGTTCGCCGATGGCGCGATATAAGCCCAGCAAGTCGGGTGGTGTGAGTCGTTGACCGTAAGGCGGATTCGTAATGATGATAGCGCGCTCAGCCGGCTTCTCGAATTGGCGGAAGTCTTTTTGCTCAAACGTAATGAGGTCTGCCACACCGGCTGCTTTTGCATTTTCCAATGCGCCGTCGAGTGTGGGGCGGTTGATGTCGTAGCCGTAAAAGCGATGAGCGAACTCTCGCTCTTGGCTGTCGTCGTTATAAATCTTATCGAGCAACTCGCGATCAAAGTCTTTCCACTTTTCAAAGCCAAACGATTTGCGAAAAATGCCCGGATAGATATTACGTGCCATCAATGCGGCTTCAATCAATATAGTGCCTGATCCGCAGAAGGGGTCGATAAAGTCAGAATCAAAGTTCCATCCGGACAACTTTATCAAGCCCGCCGCCAAAACTTCATTGATCGGCGCCTCACACGATGCTGTGCGATAGCCGCGCAGGTGCAGACTTTCGCCTGAGGCATCAAGCGATAGGGTGCAATCGTTGTCGGCAATATGAATATTGAGCTTAAGATCCGGATTGGCAATGCTGATGTTGGGGCGCTTGCCCTCTTTTTCGCGGAAATAGTCGACGATGGCGTCTTTTGTCTTGTAGGCGACAAATTTAGAATGCCTAAATTCTTGCGAATAAACGACAGCATCTACCGCAAAAGTGGTCTGCAGATCAAGATATTCGTCCCAGGCGATGGTCTTCACAGCTTCATAAACCTGATCGGCGTCTTCAGCTTTAAAGTGTTTGAGGGGCTTGAGCACCCTTACGGCCGTGCGTAAGCAAAAATTGGCGCGATAAAGCATTTCTTGATCGCCCGTAAAGGAGACCATACGTCGGCCGGTTTTGATGTTTTTAGCACCTAATTCGGTGATTTCTTGCGCCAAGACTTCTTCTAATCCTTGGAAGGTTTTGGCTATGATTTCAAATTCTTGCATTGAGTGTGATAAGGCTTCTATCGCTGTGACTATCTATTTGTCTACGTTTCGCCTATAGGCTGCGTTGCGTTGACATGAGCCGCAAAATTAAAACATATTTCCAAACTATGCTTGCCGTTAACTTGATATTTTCGCCTTGCTACTTGATTTCCGTTACTTTACAGGTGTGGCCGGCAAACTTATGTGTGGTCGTGGTGAGCGAAGGCGTAGCATTGCGCACATAGAAGCTTCGATTGCGTCGTTCGGTAGGACTTGTCTAAATATTTGTAAAGATAACGGCTGTAATTATCCTTATGGCTATTTTTTCTCCCTCAAGTGACTGAAATAAGCTGACGGGTAAATAATAAATGCGAGCTATCTACGTGTAATTGACCTCTTTTGTTTATATTTGCACTTGGTATTATAACTTATAATAAATCCTATTTAAATGGGAAAGACTATACTTTTGGGCTTGATGACATTCTGTTCCATCATCACGTCTTTTGCGCAAACGCCAAAAGATGTGTTAATCTTTCGGCTCAAAACGGCTATTGCTTCGTTTTCGGCATCCTCTTTTCTGCCGCCCCTAAGCAGCTACGCACGAAAAGCCTTGTGAAGCTGTGCTGCTCCGTTTCGTTTTAGTTTTTTCTGCACGGTGCTTCCGCTTACAAAGCACGCCGGCGATCTCTTTCCTAGTTGGGGTCGTTGTTCCCCTACTAGGAATTCTTATTTCCCTACTTGTAATAGTTCATCTCCGCCTATTCGTGCGCCGAATGCTAAGCTTCGACTAAGCCTTTCCTGCTCAAAAATGTAAGACAGCGCCTGTATAGGCAATATACATCGGGCGAAAATCATACAAAATAAAATTAGGCTTGCGGTAAGTTTAGTATAGATGTATTCGTTCCATATAATGATGAATAGTAGCTCTATCTTACTTATTTCCGCTCCGCTACCTTTACTAAGGAGTCAATGAGTTGATAGTATAAAAACCGCAGAAGGGCCCTTGTCGTTTCAAAGAAGATGGCGTATATTTGCAACATCGAGACAAGAGGAGCGTCGGCCTTATCCGTATGCTTTGATGGTAAGAACATTATCAGCCACTGGTTGATAACAGAGAGCGCTACAATTCGTGGTTGTTTCATGGCTCATAAGGCCATTTTTATTATCCTTCCGAGCCCATACTTACTAAGAGTTTGATCGCTCCAATGGGGCTAAGACTGTAAATTAATGCTATTAAAGAGAAAGGCCTTTTTCATCTTGTTTCCCTTGTCTTGATTTTATACAGAAAAGGAGTGAGGAAGTGTATTTACTTTATGATTTATGGAAGAAAAGGATCAAGTGACATCGACGCCTAAAATATCTGTTATAGTTCCTATCTATAACGCAGCGCCTTACGTTGCGAAGTGCATAGAAGGAATATTAAGTCAGACCTATCGAAATATAGAAGTCATCCTAATAGATGATGGTAGCACGGATCGTTCGGCCGAGATTTGTCAGGCATTTGCGCAGAAAGATCTACGCATCAGATTTATTTCTCAAGAGAATCAAGGCGTAAGTGCCACTCGAAACAACGGCATAGCATTAGCCGAGGGAGAGTTTATCGCCTTTATTGATAGTGACGATGAGATCTGCCCCGAGTATCTTTCTTTTTTTTTTTTTTCGCTTGAGACTGATCTTAGCATCCAGGGATATATCAGCAAAGAGGGCCAAACCGAAAGGGAGATAAGTTTTAAAGAGCGCAGCGTTCAAGGGTCAGTGGCAAAAGTCTTTTGCATAAATTCTTTCAATTCGGCTGTCTGGAGCAAGCTTTTTAGAAAGTCTATCATAAAGGAAAACAACATACAATTTCCTATTAACTTATGTTTTAGTGAAGATACCATTTTCTTGCTCCATTATGTCCGATTTGCCCACACGCTTTTCGTTTCATCGAAGGCGGGCTACTTATATATCAATCGTGAAGCGTCTTTAAGTTCGAAGAAGTATCCTATTGAGAATATGATGGAGAAAGAGAAGCTGATTATGAATCACTATACGCTGCTATTTCCCGACTTAAAATTTCGCAAGCGCTTCTTACGGGAGATTACGCTAAACATCCTTGCCAAATATTATTTCTATTACAATTTCGACTTGCAGCGTTATCGTGAAACCGAATACTTAAAGTATGGGCGATGCAAACCTAAATCGTTACGATAAGATGTTGCTTAGTTTTGGCATGCGCTTTTTTGCCAATTACGTCAGGTGGCGTAGAAGATTCAAGATAAGAGTGCTAAAGCCGATCTTAGGGAAGGATGAAGATACCTTGTTAAATGTATAAACGCTTTCTCCATAGGGCCAACTAGCAGCTTGAGTAAGATAACAAAAAAAAGAGTTCGGTACTAAACCGAACTCTTTTTTTATAATTGTCTGTTGAGGCCATAGTTTGTGAGCCTCAATAGTTCAAGAAGGTGGTCGAGGCTATTCTTCCATTTCCTCTTCTTCCTCCTCTTCGTAATATGTCTCTTTGGCCCGGAAACCTAGGAATGGCGGACATTCAGCGTGGTCAGGATCAGAAAGCGTCAGAAGCGCAGGTGTATCGACCTGTATGAGGCTCATAGCCGATTTAATATAACGTGAGTTCGACGAATTCAGAACAAAGCAAGCTGTGTATCAATAGTCCTTTGTACATTGATGCACGGCTTCTTTGAAAACAGGCAATAGGTAGCAATAGCCCCTAATAAGTTGACGATGAAATTGTCAAAGCATCTATGTCCGGAGTGTTCCACTTGTGCAATGTTCTTAAGTTCATCATTCACCGTTTCTATAATGGCTCTTTTTCTGAGTAAAAGTCTGTCTGAAACACTCATTAAAGCTCCTTTCATGTTACTTTTCAATTTGGTAATAAGTTGTATTCCGTCAACGAAAAGCCTTTGAAAGAGGTTCTTGCTGATGTACCCCTTGTCACCGACCGGCTTACCTTGTATGAACTCTATAAAAGCTTTGTACTCCAAAGGCTTACGGTCATCAACATCTCCCGGCGTTATCATAAAGTTGAGAAGCTCTCCTTTCTCATTGCAAATCAAATGCAATTTGAAACCGAAGAACCAACCCATAGAGCATTTTCCGCTTTGGGCTATGCCTTTGAAAACTTTGTGAATATGTATTCTTTGGTTTTTGCAGACACGCAATGGTGTGCTGTCAACAAAGCTTATGCCCGTGCATTTGCCCAAGAGGACCTTCTTGGTAAATAAGCTTAAGGGTACGGCTATCTCCCTTTCCAATTCTACTAAACGGTTATAAGAAACAACATTGGGAAACAGATGACGAAGATGCTTGCATACTTTTTCAAGATAGAAATGTCTGAAGCATCGATAACCGGAGTCGTGGAAAAAAATCATTATCAGCATGACTTCGGCCTTTGACATCGTGGAACTTCGATGATATTTTCTTTTCCCGGTAGGTTTTAGCGCATATTTTGCCGTCATTGCATCAAAAAACTTGCAGAAGTCGTCTGCCATACAAAAAAAATCAGGAGTTTCCTTGAACGAAGTGAAAAACTTTGTCTTCGGTGATCATAGCGATTTTTGTTTGTAACTATTTATATGTTAACACCTTAAAGTTGCAATAAATTTCGCTAATCACCAAATCTATAGACACTTATAATTCGTCGAACTCACGTTATTTATATGGAGTTTGCGTTAATTTGCTAAATTTGCATCGCAGATACGATAAAAAACAAGTGGAGGAAGCAGGCTTCCGACTACCCTTGTTGCACTCTATTGAAACGCACAGTGATAATGCTATGGTTAACATGCTCTACATAATTATTTTATTTATTAAATCTCAAATCATTTATCCCTAAATTTCAATATGAAAAAAATCGTTTTTCTCATGCTTCTACTGCTTCTGCCGACAGTCTGCTTGCAGGTAGATGCACAAGAGGCTTATGGATGGAATCGCTACAACTCGCAGCAGCCGGAGCAAATCGGCCCATGCAAGTTTGACGTGACTAACCCATCAGAGTTCCAAGTTCTGCGAACCCACGACTATAGTATCCGTGCCGGCGCATTTGCGGGTAAGAAGTATTATGTGCAAACGTGTGTGAAGACGGGCGATGATCCTGCTCCCTTGGCCTTTGGACTGTACGACTTCGCTACGGGTACGTTTACGAAAGTTGCCGATGCTACCGGCGAAAAGCCCTTCTATGATATGGCGTATGACTACAAGAATGGTATTATGTATGCCTTGGGTAAGGCCGGCCGCGTGAGCACGCTGCTCAAAGTAGATCTCGGCAGTGGCACTGTGATGGAAGTGACAGAGCTTGCTCAGGAGTTTGTTGCGCTCGCCGTTGACCTGCAAGGGCAAATTTATGCGGAAAATCCCTACAGCGAACTTGTGAAGCTTGCACTTGACGGCAACGAGGAGACGCTGAACAGTTGCGACTATTCGGCCAAAAGCGATTTGCAATCTATGGGAATTGACCACAAAAGTGGTAAGTTGTGGTGGGCGATCCCAACGACTCGTGAGGGCACACAGCTCCTTGATATTGACGTGAACAATGGCTACAACGACAGTAACGTTGAACTTGTCGGCGAAAAACAAATAGTCGGTCTTGATTTTCCATACTCCACGCTCAAGGATGGTGCGCCGAGTATGGTGGAAAATTTCTCAGTAGAACCTACGAGTGCTGGAGCAATGATGGTGAACATCCGACTGAATGCTCCGCGACAGACTGTGGCAGGCGGCGTGCTTGGCGCTTGTTCGATTCATCTGCTACGCGGAAGCCGAGAGGTCTTTTCTAAAGACAATGTCGCGGCAGGTGAACTTATTACCTTTAGCGAGACACTTACGGCTGATGATCTTTACACCTATAAAGCCTATGCTTCCAACAGTGAGGGTAACGGCGAGGAGGCGGTAAATGCTTTACGTGGGTGAAGATATTCCCGATGCCGTCAGCGATATTCAGCTTGAGAAGCAGCTCGATGGTAAGCGCTGCAAAATTTCTTGGACAGCCCCCACCAAGGGTATCAACGGCGGGTATATCCCCGCTCGGCTTCGCTACAAAGTTGTGCGCTTACCTGACAATGTAGTTGCGGGCGAAGACGTCGACGCAACTACGATAATGGACAATACTATTCCTCGTCTCGCCAATTATCAATATCGCATTACTTCCATCGGGCGTCAAGAAGGCAAGTCTGCGCTGTCGTCAACTATCGTGCTCGGCACTGCGCATACTACGCCCTATTCTTGTCGTTTCACAACTGACGACCTGCCTCTCTGGACTTTCATCGATCGCAATCATGATGGTATTACGTGGAAGCAACGTATGGCGAAAGAAGGCATTTATTGCAGTTATAGTGAAAAACAAGCCGGCGACGATTGGGCTGTGTCTCGCCCCATTGCCTTAAAGGCGGGCACAAAGTATAAGATTGTGGTTACTGCCGCAGCCGCCAACCTTGAGCTTGTTGAGAAATGAGTCTCCTCTTCGGTCAGGGCGATAGGGAAGAAGATCTTGCACAATATAGAGAGGTCGCTGCGTTTGAGGTGTCTAATGAAGAAGGTGCGCGCGCCGACTACGTGGCTTACTATACGCCTACGACTGACGGTAACGAGAACTTTGCCATCCGAATGAACTCCGATGCTAATAAATTCCAGCTTGAGGTTTTCAGTATCCTTATCAAAGAAGCCTCGGAAGGTTCGCTTCATGGCGTGGTGAAGCACGAAGGTGCACCACTTGCTGACGTCAAACTTTCCCTCAAAGGGACAGACTTTACCGCTACGACGAATATGCTGGGTGAATGGAATATATCCCATGTTCCTGAAGCTGATTATACACTTGAAGCTCGTAAGGAAGGCTATGCGCTGCATAGGCAGACTGTGCGCGTGTCGGCTGATGAAACCGTCGCGATAGAAATTGCCTTGAAGAAGTTGGAGAAACTTACTGTGGGTGGTCAAGTCACTTGCGCCGGCGGAACGGCATTGAGTGACGCTCGCATTGTCATGACTGCCGAGAACTCCGATGCCCACTACGTGGCTTACACGAACGGTGAAGGTAAATATGCGATAGAGGACGTCTATGAGGGCGATTATCAGTTTGAAACCTCTCATCTTGGTTTGCTGCCCGACCGGCAACGTGTGAAGATTGAGGCCGGTGCAACCACGCTGCCCACCATTGCGCTCAAAGACAAAGTCGTTGCCCCGCGTCTCGTCAGTGCATCGGAGCAGAGCGATGCGGCCGTCGTGGCTTGGGAAGCTCCCATCGATACCGATTCTATCTCCTATTATAAAGGAAAAGGTGTTGCCCATATTGGTGTCTTTGCTTACACACCTTACAGCATCGTCGGCACAGTGTTCCGTAAGGATATGGCTATCACGGCCGTCAAATGGCAGACCGACGAGTTTCGCGGGCCTCACAAGAAAGTGGACTTGGTGATATTTGCACTCGATAGCGAGGGGGAAACCTACCAACAATATTCTTTACGAGCAGGCTAATCTACTCAATACCGATAATCAGTGGTGTCGCTACGAACTGCCCGAGCCGCTCGTTGTTAAAGGTGGTGCACTCGTGGCTTTCCGTTATGACGGTTATCTCAGTATGCTGGCTGATGCAGGCGAGTCCGAAGGTATCGACTTTGAGCCTAACGTTCACGTGATAAATACCGACTATCGCACCGCTGCTTTTGAGTATCTCGATCAGCACGATATGAAGAAGAATCTACTCATCGGTATCGATTATGCGATGCTTGCTCCCGATGGCTCTAAGATAGCTACCACTGTGCAGCGGCAGACGAAATATAATGTCTATCGCAAGCTTGAACAAGGCGGTGAAGATTGGAAATTCCTTGCATCAACAACTACCGATGTGCGCACTTACCGTGATTCTGAATTCGCTACGCTCCCGATGGGTTATTACCGTTATGCCGTTGCCAGCGTACTCCCTACTGATAGTGAGTCTGCTAAGGCTGCGTCTGCCTGTGTAGGTAGGAATCTGATAGCCAACCTCACGTTTAAGGTTAAGGCCAACGTCTCGTTGCCTGCCACAGTTCCGACAATCCGCTTACAAGCCGATGACGATAAAACAGAAGTCTATACCGCTACGCAAATAGACAATACGACTTGGAATATTCCACATCTGACAAAGAAAAAATACCACTTATATGCCGAGCTTGACGGCTTTGATGATCTCAGTGCCGCACTGACAATTGATGGTGAGGAGACAGAATTTCGTCATGAACTGGATTTTAAAGAACGACTGTTGGCTCCCTATAATCTCAAAGTGGCGCAGCAAGGTGCCGATGTCACATTATCGTGGAACGAAGACAACTTTATTTTCGACGACTTCGAGTCCTATGAGCCATTTACCCTTGAACCGGCTACGCCTGATAAGAACTGGATATATTGGGATATGGACAAGGCTTCGACCGTGGAGTTTGACAATATTTCTTTCAAATATATGGGTTCTCCGATGAGTTATATGGTATTCAATCCTTACGCCACTACGCCGGCGTTGGTTTACTTCGATGCCGGATCCTTACCTTATTCCGGACGGCAGTGTCTGGCCTCTTTCGGCAATCGCGGCAAGAGTAACAACGATTTCGTATTCTCGCCCGTTCTTCATTTCACGGGAAAGGCCACCTTCCGATGCGTCGTGAAAAGTTTTACCAACGTACTTGGAGCAGCTTCCATCCGCGTCGGTTATACAAAAACGGATTATCCAAAGACAACGGCTGATATCGTTTGGCTCAGTGAGTCCTTGACGGTTTCCGACAAGATTTGGCAAGAGTTGTCTGTAGAAGTGCCCGTCGATGCTCGGCGTATGGTGTTGGTAAATGAAACGCCACGCGGCTTCTTCCTGATGGTGAGACAATCTGTTTGTGGGAGAAGAATGCCCCTATGCTGATGGGAAGATCAAAAAGCCCTTGGTTGATCGTGCGGCGTATGAGGTGATGATAGATGGCCGGTTGGCTACTAACATTGACCAATCGGCAAAGCGAGTTCTGCTAACGGGGCTTTCTGCCGGGGAACACACGGCAGAAGTCTCGGCGGTTTATCAATCCGGACGGTCAGAAGTGAAACGTATCACGTTTGACGTGCAAGGCGGCACGGGTATTGACAAAGCAACTGCCGCTCCCGACTTCTCGGCACATTTCTCTGCCGATGGCCGTTTGCTTACCGGTTCAGCGGTGGATCGTTGGGAAATCTACGATACCGGTGGTCGTTTTGGTTTTTGAAGGGCATGACCCACAATACTGATATTTCAATGCTTTCTGCCGCTTACTATGTGGTGCGGCTGCATAATATGACCCGCACAAAGAGTCTGAAGTTAATGAAGAGATAACCAACGCAGGGTTATCTCCCAATTCACACCATATTATTTAACGTGAATTCGTCGAATTCAGAACAAAGCAAGCTGTGTATCAATGGTCCTTTGTACATTGATGCACGGCTTCTTTGGAAACAGGCAATAGGCAGCAATAAGCAATAGCCCCTAATAAGTTGACGAGACCTTTGCACAATAAAGCAGTCTATTTTGTTACTTATCCAATTGTTTTTTAGCGTATTATTTCGTATATTAGCACTATAAGATGATACAAAATTATGGCAAGACAAGGAAAATCCACCAACGACGAAGTCTCATTTGCAGACGTCATGTTAGAGAAGAGATGCAGAAAAGCTCAGAATGTATTTTTGAATCAAGTCGACAGGCTTATCGATTGGCGTCCTGTTCGCACGTTGATCAACAAGAAGTACACCAAGCGGCAAAATGCGGCAGGAGCTCCGGCCTATGATGTTATCCTGCTTTTCAAAATGCTTCTTTTGCAGACCTGGTATGGATTGAGTGACTGTGCCTTGGAAGAGCGTGTCAACGACTCGGTGACGTTTTCTCGATTTTTAGGGCTGAGTATGGAAGCCGTCTCTCCGGATCACAGTACGATCAGCCGTTTCAGGACTGCCCTGACAGAGTCCGGACTCATGGATAAGTTACTGAAAGCTTTCAATAAACAATTGAGCGCCCATCATATCTCTATCAAGGAAGGAGTTCTGATTGATGCGAGCATTGTCGACAGCCCTCACCGCCATGATGGGATATTACCAAAGCATAGCCTTTAATCTATATCGAACACCCGGGCTTATTATATCCAAATGTGTCAAGAGACCTTTGCACAATAAAGCAATCTATTTTGTCACTTATCCAATTGTTTATTAGCGTATTATTTCGTATATTAGCACTACAAAATGATACAAAATTATGGCAAGACAAGGAAAATCCACCAACGACGAAGTCTCATTTGCAGACGTCATGTTAGAGAAGAGATGCAGGAAAGCTCAGAATGTATTTTTGAATCAAGTCGACAGGCTTATCGATTGGCGTCCTATTCGCACGTTGATCAACAAGAAGTACACCAAGCGGCAAAATGCGGCAGGAGCTCCGGCCTATGATGTCATCCTGCTTTTCAAAATGCTTCTTTTGCAGACCTGGTATGGATTAAGTGACTGTGCCTTGGAAGAGCGTGTCAACGACTCGGTGACGTTTTCTCGATTTCTAGGGCTGAGTATGGAAGCCGTCTCTCCGGATCACAGTACGATCAGCCGTTTTAGGACTGCCCTGACAGAGTCCGGACTCATGGATAAGTTACTGAAAGCTTTCAATAAACAATTGAGCGCCCATCATATCTCTATCAAGGAAGGAGTTCTGATCGATGCGAGCATTGTCGACAGCCATCACCGCCCTGATGGGATATTGCGCATCACTGTGGCTGATGATCGTGAAGATACACGCAGTGATGACGAAAAGGATGAAGAGGAGGCTTACCATAAGTTTCTTTTACAGGAACGCAAGGGGACAGACGGTGAAGCCCGATGGGTAAAGAAGAAAGTCTATCGATATGGTTATAAGAAACATGTGTTGACAAACAGGGAAGGGATCATTCGGCAAGTCATCACCACCCCGGCCAATCGCAACGATCTGAAGGAGTTGATCCCATTGTTGAGAGAAGAGGATCTCCCTGCCGATACACCTGTCTATGCGGATAAGGGCTGTGCAACGGAGGAGAACCGAGCCTTTTTAGCCCTGCATCACTTGCGGGATTGTATCATGCACAAGGCATATCGCAACCGGCCCTTGAGCCAAGCACAACACCTTTTTAACCGCTCCATAAGTCCTATTCGCAGTGTCATAGAACGCACCTTTGGCAGCATCCGTCGGTGGTTTGATGGTGGACGTTGCCGATATCGAGGCCTTGCCAAGACGCATACACAGAACATACTAGAAAGCATAGCCTTTAATCTATATCGAACACCCGGGCTTATTATATCCAAATGTGTCAAGTAAGCAAAGATTTCCCCGGTCGGGCCTGAGTTTGAGGCCCAACCGGGGGAAAGGGGAACCTTATCATCCTCAATAGTTACCCTTCTTCAAGCAAAAATGATCCTGAAAAGGAAGAGAATTATTGTCCGAACCATTTTTCAAAGGTCTCGTCAAGTAAGCAAAGATTTCCCCGGTCGGGCCTGAGTTTGAGGCCCAACCGGGGGAAAGGGGAACCTTATCATCCTCAATAGTTACCCTTCTTCAAGCAAAAATGATCCTGAAAAGGAAGAGAATTATTGTCCGAACCATTTTTCAAAGGTCTCATATATATAATAGCGCTTGTTCGCCAAAGGCTTTGTCGGCGCAAGCGTGCTTCGTGCGCCGAAGTTGCTTTGTGCTTTTTGTGAGGAGGCTGATTGAGATGGCTTCTATTGTCCGCATCTGGCGCGTTTCTCGAGATGCTTTTGGAAAGAATATTAACCAATAAACGCGTCAATTTTATATTCAAAAACAAACGGTAAAGACATTTGCGGTAGTTTACGCTTCTTTCGCGCTCGTCAGTATTTTTCCATATGTTGGTTTTGAGAGAATCCTGTATTTTTGCAGGTGAAGGTCGGTTTTATCCTTGGCTCACCTTTGCCGGCGGCAGAGGTTTTAGCGTTATCGAAGCATTTTGTTGCAGAAGGGCCGCTTTCAAGTATTTACATAATCCGTGTAGTTGGCAACTGCGCAAATATAAAAATAAAGGTATATGAGAAAAGCTGTCATCACGATGTGTGCCTTAAGTTTGGCTTTGCTCAAACTGTCCGCACAAGAGAATCAAGTCGGAATCCCTCCCTTGACAGGCTGGCGCTATTACGGAGGAGATGAGTTTAATGGAACCTCGATCAACCGGAAGCTGTGGGGGATCTATGGCGATAAAACAAAGCAGTATAGTTTTGATACCTATGGCAACAACAAAGATCAAGGCATGGCGCAGACATATCGCGACCAAATGGTCACGGTGCGCAATGGCTTGGCTTCGATACGTGCCACGCGCGAAGCTATACGCACGGGGCTTCGTAAGGAAGATGGCGATCCATCGAATACCGATTATAGCGTGAAGATGCGCGACCCTATCCCGCCTAAGCATGGCTATACGAAGCAAGGATGGTGGTCGGGAGCACTTTCCGGTCGAGATGCAGATGGGGGCGGCAACTATTATCCGCTTTACTCGCGAATTGAGATAAAAGCGAAGATTCCTTTCTGCATTGGCACTTGGATGTCCCTGTGGCTTCGTCATAGCAATGGATCGAGTCTGTTTGAGATCGATTTGGAAGAATTCTTCGTAAACGATGATGCCCGCGCCTTCGCAGGTAAACATGGATACAACTCCGGCAATGCGAGTCGATATGTGCACCAGTCTATTCACGGCTTAGACTACAACTTAGGTATGGTCTATGACAAAAAGAAGCAGCAGTATGTATTCGTAAATGGCTATAATCATAATGCATATACAGACCGTATAAAGCCCATCTCGTTTAATCCTTCGGATGACTTCCACGTCTATGGGGCGCAGATTGATCCTGAGCCGGGCGACTCCTCTCGCCATTTGGCCGTAACGTTCTTATTAGACGGCCGAGTAAGGTCCGTCTTCCGTACCATAGAGCACAAGACGGCCGATAATGTCATTGATCCAAGAGATAAGAAGCCGATGAAAGATAAGTATCCCTATCGCTACAATGCCCTCTTGAAAAAGGAGAATATGAAGTTTGGCATTGATCGCGTGTGGGATGTGGCCATCACGGGCCAGATTGGCGGTAAGCATGACGACAGCGAAAGAACAAGGGCGGCGGTGTGCTTTATCCGGAAGAAGATCCGCAGTATAATAACGATATCAACAAAGTGCCCAAGAACTATGTGATGGATGTTGACTGGTTGCGCGTCTATAAACGAGCTAACCGACTAATCTGGATTGGCTCTCAGCCTGCAGCCAACGATCAGCGACAAACAAAAGGTATGTTCCAAATACCAACCGGCCGCTTGGATAAATTGAAAGTAGGCGACAAACTCATCCTCGACATCGATACGCTTTCTGCTAACGAGCGTCGTGGTGTGGGGCCGTCATCTTTAGATATATGCAGCAAGCAAGGGGCGAGCATCGTTGCGCTTAAGCCTCACGTTGCGAGAAATGATGCACAAGTCACCTTCTATGTTACCGACGAACATATGCTGGAGGCATTAAAGAAAGACGGGTGCTATGTAAAAGGTGATAACATTCGCATCTTCTCCCTCGTGCACGAGGTAAAGGAGAGCAGCCTTTGGAATGGTTTTAAGCACATAGATGAAGCCAAGGTCATCATACCAAAACTGATGTTCGATGAAGTGCGTGAAGGCTGGCAATTGGAGTTTGTCGTGCGTGATGTAAGTGCGAAAGGAAAAATCTTTTTGCCGCAGTTCAATAATAGTATAGATCTGTCTGCTTCACGCGAGGAGATGCCCTATCGAATCGAACTCAAGGCTGAGCACGTCAAGATGTTGCGCGAAAATGGTCTGCAAATTGCCGGCAATGGATATTATCTACGCAACGTCCGACTCATAGATCGAAATACAACGACGAGAATCAACGCTATTGCTGCTCCTCAACAAGAGGCCGGCGCTGTATATTCAATCAATGGTGTGAAAGTAAGAGATGCGCACGAGGCGGGCGAACTGCCTCCCGGCATTTATATCATTGATGGCAAGAAGGTCATCGTAAAATAACATCAAATCCGTCATTAGGGTTGTCCTATTTTGTAACGAACAAAGGGCAAGGCTAATTAGCGATATATAGCTGACGACTATCCTCGGCGCTTATTTTTTTTCTCCTTTTTCCTATCCGCAATAGCCACGCAACGGCATTGCGGATGTTTTTGTCGATGCACAAGGATGTGTTCGAAATGTTAGCACATCATAATGGTCATTATGTCGCTTTCCGACATTGTACGTTTGCCGTTACGATAACGTCTTCCGATAGTAAAAACGAAGATAGAAAAGATCTTTTTAAGCCTTGATCTTAAAATTGTCGTCACCTTTTTGGGGGTTATATATGTGATTTATCGTAACTTTGCAGTCGTTAATAATGCTAAATTTGGTTTTTTGTATAACACATTAGAGTATAACAATTTCAGCAGGTCACCAAGAAAAATATTATCCCGGATCTGCGTATAAATTCAGAATAAGATGAAAAAGAAAGAATTATCATCAAATGAGTTAACCAAGCATATTGGTAAACGAAAATATATAGAGCCGAGATGTCAATTGTTTTATATAGAACACCCACATCTAATGACTCACAGTGTAGGTTCCTCAATGGACAATGATGACGTAGGCCAAGATCCTGATGACCCTTGGAACACCGGACAAGGTGATTGACCGGTAAATTATTTTGTGTGACGATAAGAATTTAATAGAGACTATTAAGAAAGACCATGCTTAGCTCGTCAGTCGAGAAGGTAGCTTATTAGAGAGATTTTATCAAACGAAAATCAAATGTTTATTGATCGGACAGATTTATGGAGTTAAATGAAACAAAGAATCTTATTGCCGTTTATGTGCTTGGCAGCTTCGTTATTCACACAATCTTGTTCTTCAGAACTAGATGATAACACAGAACCAAAAGTCGTCCCGAAAGAAGAAATGCTGACCATTACCATTACAGCCGGGACAACTGAGGATTCTACTGCTACAAGGGCAGTGATAACAGAAAAGAGTGGCAAAACAAGTCCATGGAAATGGGAAAAGAACGACAAACTGCAGCTAATAACGACTAACCCATCAACAAATAAGAAGGTAGTCACACAACTGACATTGCTTGCTTCGGAAGCAGGTAAAGAAAAAGGTATATTTACCGGAACAATACCCAAAAGTAATGTAACAAGCGGATCATATTACCGCTTCTTCTATACCGGTAGGACCATCAGTAATGACGAAGCTAAAGCCGGTAAGCTAATGATCGACCTTTCTCAGCAGACAGGCAAGTTGGGAGATTTGAAAAACTACAGTGTGCTCTCGGGCACAGGGCAGATTCTTGTTTCCGGAAATAAAGCAGAAATAGAAGGTGGCATACAGTTGAAGAATACCTTTGCCGTGGCCCATTTTGCGATGAAGACAAGTAACGGAACGCCGATTCAACAGGTTGGAATGCGAGGCACCGGTCTTTACTGCGTCGCAAGTGTAAATTTGAATGACGGAAATGCGACCGGTGTTGTGGAAACCGATATAAATGAAGCCAATACTGATGGAAGCATTATGTTTCCGCAAGGGGTAACAGACTTCTATGTAACATTAGTTCCTGCCACTGCTTCTCCGACTTTCGATGCATATTATTCCGGTTCTTTCAACACAGTAGTTGCTACCCAGCCTGTTTTAAAGGATTATCCGGAGGAAGCGTCTTTCGTTTATTATCGCGGTCAAAAAGCGACTTTCTCTGTTAGCGATAATAAGAAAGTGGCTATTACCAACGGCAATATGCAGTATGTAATGCCTATGACGACGTATTCATCATCAACGATGAAGCCAAAAGAGCTGAAAGCCAATGATTTTGTAAGATGGGCTGCTTCAAAACCCATTAAAGTGACTGGTAATTACAAATTGCATGCAGGGTACTATAGGTTAGCACCGGAACAGTGGGAAATGGCAATGCCAAGAAATGGCAAAACCGGTGGTTCTTATACATATTCTACAGTTATGTACAATGGCAAGGAATATATATCTCCGGAAACCTATCGTTATTTTGACCTTCCATCATGGGGAACGCTGAATAATCCGACGTTGGTTGATTATAAATATACAGGTCCGACATATCCGCAAACATATACGGAAACTCAGTACGACTATGGGAATAAGTTGCATGTGGGTTCTAAAAAGACGCGTGTGCTAACAGCAGAAGAGTGGGAATACTTGTTTTCCAATGGCGCTTATAAAAATAGTAAGCGTAGTTGGGGGAATACGCCTAAATGGGCAAAATGCTTTATTGATGAGAATGGCGATAATAAAGAAATGACAGCCAACCGGCAGAGTTGCGAGGTTTTCTAATCTTCCCCGATAACATGCCTATTGAGGAAGCAAAGAAAGTGTTTACTCGTAACGAAGATAAGTTTGGAAATGCGAGCAATTCCTCCTTAAATGCGACGACTTATGAGAAGATAAAGAAAAGTGGTGCAGTATTTCTTCCACTGACGGCTTACAGAAATCAAGGGCAAGCACAGCTGAATGAGTGGGGGCAACATGGTAATTATTCCACTTCCACATATCAAAATAAAAGACTTATAACTGCCTTTAAAGGAATGTACCATGTAAGATTTACTATTAATGGTATTGTGTTTACAGATGATACAGTTCCGGGACAGGGCTGTGCGAGTAGGTTGGTGCAGGACCTTACCAATTAGTTTTAAGTTACTGCTATCAGTTACAATTAGGATTTAGATTTAATCCAAATTGAATATTAGGATTTCTCACTGTTGCATTGCAGTGGGAAATCCTTCGTTTTTCCCAATATAGATTACGTTAGTTCGGGATAAGGTAAAGATGTAAATAGTTTTATCAGCTATTATTTTTTACATACAGGTAGCGCCTCGGGCTTATTAAAAAAAGCAATATGCTGTAAGGTAGAATATAAGTTCTTGATAAAGATATGTGTGGGGCGGTGTCGTGCGTCTTCAAGGTTTGTTTTATCTGATTGAAAGGAGGGAGAGGAACACTTTAGCACGCAAGCGCTGCACTGCGCCTTGCCGGGCGCGACGCATCGGTCCTTATTTTCCGTCCGTCTGTAACGCCCAAAAATAAGCTTAGGAGAGCGCCAAAACTTTCTTAGGTGATCGGAAAAATTGTCTTAGGTGATCGCAAAAATTGTCTTATAGGATCGGAAAAATTCTCTTATAAGACAATTTTTCGACGCTTATAGGAAAGTTTCACGGCTCTATATGATCTTGATTATAAGCCATATGCTAGGCTGGTTTTTGGGCGACATCAGCCTCGCCTCAACAGAATTGGGGCTATTTCGTTCTATCTTTTATTCCTTCGACCTTTTCAGGTAAAGTAAACCCGCCTTGCTCATTAATATGGTAGGTGCGTTTGCTTTTATCTATTCTGCCAAGAGATTAAAGGATGCTGTTATCCGGCAGTTTCAGCAATTCTTTGAATATTTCCCGACTATAGGCTATAAACCGCTTGCCGATTTTTACGTCCGTAACATCGACTACGATAATGCTGTCGTCGAACTCAAAACGGAAGGATTGACTGGTAAGAGTTGCCGCCCGGCAACCATTGTAGCAGACATCGCCATTACATTCTGCATATAATCCGTTGCTGTCGGCTTCCGGATCATCGTCTTTGTCCAATTTGATGGGCCGCTGAAACAGAATATACTTTTCGTAGTTGTATTCGTCATCGGCCAACCCTACCATATAATAGTTGTCTTTGCTGCTTTTTGTGGCCGTTATGACTTTGGCTTTAAACGCTATTTCTTCCATCGTCTTTTATTGTTTTAAGCGCACAATGTTATTGCGCTTTCGGCATGTGGCTCACCACGCTACTCGTTCTACCAATATCGACTGCTCGCTTTTCCAAAACAAATCGTCCGTAATATCAAGACCTAAGCGTGCGCAATAAGCTATGAGGATGCGCTTATCCATTCTTTTCCGAATCAATTTCTGTTGATACAAGTGCGCTTCTTCAAAGAATTGCTCGGCGCCCTGACTGTAAAACGTCCACTTGGGATCCTTCATAGTATAGACCGTTCGCAGGTTCTGCCCACGCTCTATGCAGCAAAAGGCATTCATCGTATCAGCTTGTTTGTCCTTCGCCAAGCAGAAGCTGTACGCTTTTCCTCTTAAAGCCTCCGTTATTCGGTAGACCCACGAAGTCAGGCCGTCGGCATAATTAGAAACCATTATGCACTTGTCACGATGATGCTTAGGCACGAAGAAGTAGGCTTTCTCGAAATGGGCGCCGCCCTTTTGTGGGCTTTTATCGAAGAGGTCGAACTTGAACGGCGTCTGCTTGAGTCGATATTTCTCGTTGTTTCCCCATTGTTGCTGCAAGAAGGCTGCGATCTGCTCGAAAGGGATGCAGAAATAAGAGAAGGTAAACAAATCGAATTCGTCGATACGCATAGCTTGTTTTATTGCGGCTTTACGCCTTGTTTAGCGCCACCTTGTTCCATTCTATCCGATAGTCGCGGCCTATTTCTCTGAGCCTTTCCGATGCTACGTAGTGGCTTCGGTGTGTTGCATCGCGCACAATATAGTGGTCATTGTTGGCCTTGTGGTAGACAAAGGGCACATCGGGAATCCACGAGCCATCAGTAAGTTGCCATTTCCCTGAGCTTTCAACATCCAAAATGGAGGAAATATTCAGTATGCGCCCCATATAGAAAGGCAGAATATCGTGTTTGCTCTGCACGCTACACGGAAAGAAAAGTAAGTCGTCTTTCAGTGTTTCGGCATTCTTTTCAACAAATCTTTCAGAGAAAATAGGAATGGGTAAAATGCAGTTTAAGAAGTCAAGACGCTTAAGCTGACGAAGCGAATAACCCACATCGGCTATCAGCAAGGGATTCACATATTCAGCGCGAACAACGTCTTCGTTTTCCACAAAGAATTTCCAATACCTATTTGCATCGGCTTCCGACTTGAAACTAACTGTTTGCTGAAGTCCTGTTCCAATCTGTTCTATTCTATACATAGCTTGCGCTATCGCTTCGTTTAGTTCCATTTGCGGTATTGCTCTCGCTGTTTAATCGCTTGCGAAGTCGGTTGTCGTGTTCAGACTTGTATAGCAAACAGAACATTTACGCTCCAATCAACTATTGCGCCAAGTCGTCAACGTGTGTCCCCAGTGCGTCGTAACTTTTCGAGGAATGCCGACCGGTAGGCGCGGAGCGGGCACACCGCTACCTAAAGTAAGTGGCGAGAGTTCCTCGATGGCTTCATCCCAAAGTCCGCGCTCGATAAAGGCGCGCTGCGTTTGAGGGCCGCCTTCTACCAACAAACTCTGGACGCCCTGCTCTGTGAGCGATTGTAGCAACGTTGCCACATCAGCATAAGCCGTAAACCCTGCCGGCAACTCATCTTCGCCCACGTGCCCCAAGACTAAGCGTTGCGGATTTGAGCCTACCCAATCGCGCACATTGAGTTGCGGATGATCAGCTTTCAGCGTGCCGTGGCCCACCAAAATGGCTTGATGATAAGCGCGCAGGCGGTGCACGTCCATCAAACTATGTGCGTTCGACAACTTGATGGGTGCCGCTGCTTCATCTTCGCGCCAGTTGTCAACAAAACCATCGGCCGAGGAAGCCCATTTCAGCGTAATATAGGGGCGGTGCTTCGTATGGAAAGTAAAGAAATGCCGATTGAGTTCGCGACATTCCTGCTCCAGTACGCCGACCGTCACTTGTACACCCCCATCGCGGAGCATCGTAATGCCGCGGCCCTCCACTTTGTCGAAAGGGTCTTCGCAGCCTACAACGACGCGCGGTATGCCCGTATTGAGAATCAAGCGGGCGCAAGGCGGCGTGCGGCCATAATGCGCGCAAGGCTCAAGACTGACGTAGAGCGTGCTGTCCTGCAGATGCGGACGATCCTCCGGGCGCACCGACGCGATAGCGTTGACTTCCGCATGCGCTTGGCCGCACTTCGCGTGATAACCCTCGCCGATGATGCGATCCTTATAGACAATGACTGCACCGACCATCGGGTTGGGCGGTGCCGACAGGCGACCATTTTCCGCCAAGCGGAGGCACCGATGCATGTATATATCTTTTATTTCCATTACTTTTGCAGCGTGAAAGATTTTTATCGCCAGTTGCTCGCCGTCCTTGCTTCTCATTATGAAGCGCGCGAGGCGCAGGCCATTGCTTTTCTGGTTTGCGAAGAAGCCTTTGGTTGGCGCAAAACGGATGTTTATGCGGACAAAGTTAGCCAATTATCCACGGCAGAACAAGAAAGAGCCGCCTTTATGCTTCGTCGCTTGGGCGCAGGAGAGCCGGTGCAGTATGTTTTAGGGGCGACCTGTTTTGATGGCCGACCATTTTACGTCACGCCCGCCGTACTCATTCCGCGGCCGGAGACGGAAGAACTCGTGCGCTGGGTTGCTGAAGCGGCGCGCGGGCAGCATTTCTTAGACGTAGGTACAGGTTCGGGTTGCATAGCTATTAGCTTGAAACTTCGCCGTCCGGAAGCTACGGTGTGCGCTTGGGATATTTCGCCTGAGGCTATCGACGTAGCCCACAAAAATGCCGAATGTTTGGGCGCTGATGTGCAGTTTGAGGTGCAAGATTTGTTTACTGCGCCGCCGAAGCCCGCTACGGTTGTGGTGAGCAATCCGCCCTATATTTGCGAAAGGAACGAGCAGAGATGGCTGCTCACGTCGTCGATTTTGAGCCGGCACAAGCCTTGTTCGTGCCCGATGATGATCCCTTGCGCTATTATAAAGCCTTGGCCCAATTGGGTGCTGAAGAGGTCTTCGTAGAAATCAATGCCGCTCTGCGGCAAGCCACGGCCGACGCCTTTCGTGCAGCCGGTTATCAGCAGATTGTTTGCCGCAAAGACGAATTTGGTAAAGATCGCTTTATTTATGCTTGCTGAGGCGCTCCACTTTACGTGCTTTCTTCGTAACTTCGCCACCAATAGTCAAACACATATCTTTTTATGGAAACTGTAAAACATCTCCTTGCCGAAACTCTTGGCGGTAAAGGCAATCAAGTTGCAGCCGGAGCAGCCATTTACTTGGGCCAGCGGTTGGCTTTCTCCTTTTTATTGTGACAACCGCAAGACGCTGTCCTTTCCTGATTTGCGCAGTTTTGTGAAGCTCGAACTGGCGCGCGTCATCGCCGAGCGCTATCCGCAAGCGGAGGCTGTGGCCGGTGTGGCAACGGGAGCTATAGCACAAGGCGCGTTGGTGGCCGACTTGCTCGGTCTGCCTTTCTGTTATGTGCGTTCAAAGGCAAAGGACCACGGCATGCAGAACCTGATCGAAGGAGAAGTAAAGAAAGGCGCTAAGGTCATCGTCGTAGAAGATCTGATTTCTACGGGTGGGAGTAGCTTAAAGGCTGTCGCTGCTTTGCGCGACTTTGGTTGTGAGGTGGTTGGAATGGTTGCTTCTTACACGTACGGCTTTGATGTGGCCAAAGAAGCCTTTGCGCAGGCCCAAGTAGATTTGACAACCTTGACCGATTACGAGGCCGTTATTCAAGTAGCCTTACAGACGGGTTACATTGAAGAGCGCCATTTGCCACTCTTAAATGCTTGGCGTCAATCGCCGGCTACGTGGAAACCATAAGGGCTATACATTATTATATATAGGTGGCCCGCCGCTTGTAGGAACATTAAGAAAAACACTTTCATCGGCGTCGAACATCCTGTGTCGACGCCGATGTTTGCGTTCAGACGCAGCGCCCAATGAGCAGAAGTCTTCGTTAATCTAACGTGAGTTTGATATAAGAAAAGACCTCTAAATGCAGTAAAAAAACACCGCTATCGCGTCTCTTGTAATCAGAGTGTGAACACTGAAATTTCTGGAATAGGTCAGGGAAAAGTCGCGCTTAGGGGAGCGGTGAAATTTGCTTAGGAAAGTGTTGAAACTTTCTTAGGTGATCGGAAAAATTGTCTCCTATGATCGGAAAAATTCTCTCCTAAGACAATTTTTTCTTTCTTATAGGAAAGTTTTGCGCCGCCTATGGACAGTTCTTTGCATATAAGAAAGTGATTATTTCCAACTCGCTTTCCATTTATGCTGTATAGCGGTAGAATCGCAAAAATCCCCGCAACACTTGGAGCGTTGCGGGGATTTTGTCAGTCGAAAAGTATTTGCAAACGGGCTTTGTGCGCATAAAAGCGCAGCGTTGGCACGGCTGCAACTTACTTGCGGAGGCCGAGCGCCTTAATCAAAGCACGGTAGCGCTCAATGTCGCGGTGCTTTACGTAGTTAAGCAGCGCGCGGCGCTTACCTACCATCTTAACGAGGGCTCTTTCTGTCGTATGATCCTTACGGTTGGCCTTCACATGTTCCGTCAAATGGGCAATACGGTAGGAAAATAAAGCCACTTGGCTCTCTACAGAACCCGTGTCCGAATTAGACTTTCCGTACTTGCCAAAGATCTCTTGTTTCTTAGCTGAATCTAAGTACATAGTGATATTGAATAAATAAAGATATTGTGCCTCTTTTGAAAAAGGCGGTGCAAAGTTAGATAAAGGATTGGAGTTGACCAAATAACTTCTTGATTTTCTCCGCCTAACCTTCATTCCTCCGATGCTTCCAGCGCTTGTGGCTCCACAACCAAAAGGCCGGTTGGCGGCGAATGTTCGCTTCGAGTAACCGCATATAAGCTTCCGTCAACTCGTAGTCGGGGATGGTGTGCACATCGTCCGACATCTTTTGAAACCGACAGCGATAACGCCCACGCCCTTCGCGCTGCATATCAGCAAAGAATACAGCCGCATCGACACTCTTCGCGATGCGTTCCGTTCCGGTAAAGACGGGCGTATCCTGATGTAGGAAATCGACCCAGTCGTGTATATTCGCAGGGCGAGGAGATTGGTCAGAGATGAAGCCAATCACTATTTTTTTATCCTCCCGCTTGTAGCCGGCGATGCGGCGCAAGATAGTATTCTTCGGAATGTTTTCAGACCCAAAGCGCGAGCGTAAACGCAGGAAGATACGATCAAACATTTTGTTCTCCAAAGGCCGATAAAGTTGGGCACACTGCCATTCTTCAGGCGTCCAAAGACCAAGGCTGGAAACCCACTCCCAATTGCAGAAGTGCCCCAGGTAGACAAAAGCAAATTGGCGTTGCTCCATCACTTGCTGCATCTCATCAATGCCTTCAAAGACCATACGCCGGCGCATTTCTGATGCCGGCATCGAGAGCTGGCGTATGGTTTCGACGGCGTAATCGCAAAAGAAATGATAGAAATCGCTTACAATGCGCTCCCTTTCCTTTGCGGTCTTTTCAGGAAATGAAGCTGCAATGTTGCGCTGTATGACTCCGCGCCGATAGCCGGCAACGTAGCGCACAATGAAATAAGCAAAATCGGATAATATATAAAGCAGACGTAGCGGCAACTTCGAGAGGAGGAGGATGAGGCCTGTCGCTATATTTTCTAAGAAGTGCTTCATAGGGTGCAAAAGTAGGCAATGGGCAATTAGGTGCAAAATAAAGCGTCCGGAATTTAGTTGCTCTGTCGTCCCGCTCCCTCCTTTTTTGTCGCCGTAGGCCCCGACAAAGCCCAAAATATAAATTTATGCGTTGCTGCATCGTTTCACGTAAGAAGTGCGCCTAATGCTAGGGTTTCGGACGACCGGCAGGCGGACGGCAAGCAGAAAACTAAAGATTCTTTTGTTTTTTTGTGGGTAAAAAACAACTATGCCCAAATAGTTTATCCTGAGATATATTACCTTTGCGCCCAAGAAAAGTAAGAGGAAATCAATGAGACATTTTTTACTGACAAGTTTTTTTGCCGCCATGGCCTTATCTTTAAGTGCACAAACGGGGGCTTTCAAGTGAATAACTCCGGCTTTGAAACGTGGAAAGACGCCAATGAGCCGGGCAATGGCTGGTACAGTTTCGTATCAGCCAATACTTCCGGTTTGGGGGGCTTCATCGGAGGTATGGCAAAGAGTAGTTCTAAAAAGAATACGGTCAAGACTACGGGCCGCACAGGTAATGCTGTCTTGCTCAAATCAAGCAGTATTTTTGGTGCGAAAGCCAATGGTAATCTGACTACGGGCTGTATAAATATGGGCAGCAGTACGCCGGCCAACGCGGCCAACTATAATTATACGAATCGCTCCGGTGTTAATAGTTGCTTGTTCGCCGGGCGTCCCGACTCCTTGGTCTTTTATGCGAAGTTTAAGCGCGGACAAGGCGGCAATGATACTTATACGGGTCGCTGCCACGCGGTTTTGCACGGCGACATTGATTACAAAGACCCCCACGAAACGGAAGAAAACAAAGCCAAATACTTGATTGGCGAGACGACGATCTATTCTACTGTTACCAACGAATGGACGCGCTACGCCGGCGCCTTTACCTATACGGGCACGACCGCAGCGAAAATGTATATGCTTGCTTCATTTACGACCAACGAAACACCGGGCGCTTCCTATAACGACGAATTTTCGATCGATGATGTACAATTTATCTACAACTCCAGGCTTAAGTCCATCGCCTATAAGGGGGCTGCCGTTCCGGTCAGTGCGCAGGTAGATTTGTCGACTGAAACTTACGAGCCGGCCGCTCTTGTGCTTGTGGCCGACGGAGTTGGCGCCAGCATCGATACGACTTACAATCAAGTTACGCGCGTTTTGACCGTCACAGTAAAGGGCAATGATATTAGCGTTTCTCCCGATAATGTGCATAGCTATCAAATCCAATTTGGTGAGGCTGCAAAGCCTGCGCTTGCAAGCGTGAAAATCAGTGGCGAGCCTTTTGCTGCCTTTACGCCGGACGTCAAAGAATACGCGCTGCCTTACGCTTATGCGCCGGGCATCGTGATTGAAGGCATACCGGCTGAGGGCTTTAAGATGGTCAACGACTCTTTAGAGACGACCTTTGGGAAATTTGCTGAGCCCGCTTTCTATGATAACGCACAGAAGTGTATTACGCTGAAAGTAACTGACGGCAGCAAAACTACCGACTACACGTTTAAGTTTACCGACGCCGTAGCCGACACGAAGAGCGGCGACTATCCGGGCAGTCTCTCTGTCTCTCTGACGGCCGACAACGACATCGCGGTGCCTCTCCCTCTAAATAATGCAGCCGTGCTCGTCACAAAGAATAGCAACGGTACGTACAATTTAGATTTGAAGCAGTTTAGCTTTGCCGGTATCCCTGTCGGCGACATCCACGTGGCCGACATCCCTTTGCACAACGATACTTTGACCGCACAGCGCACCCTTCGCCTCACAGCCTTCCAGGCCGATGGCTCAATGGATAAGAACAGTATGGGATGGAGTCTGGGTCATTTACCCGTAAAGGTGGCTTTGCACCTGCTCAATGCTGATCAGCATCAGATCGAAGGCGGTATCGACATCCTGACGGAAGCAAATCCGACGCTGGCGGCTATGTTTAAGCGCATCCACGTCGACTTTGTCTCGCTCGTCCTCGCACCTACGCAGGCTGATACTACGAATAATCAGCGCAAATGTTATGCGAATCTCAAGGTGACAAAAGGCCTTCTGACGAAATATGCCGCACGCTTCTTGGCGCTCAACAATACTTGGAGCGATGCAGCCGGCGTTTACAACCTCCCAATGAGTTATCTCGACTTAACCGGAGTAGCGATAAGCGCTGATGTGACGGCGGAAGATTTGCGCCAAGGCCGGCCGGCAGTTAACAACACCTTGTATTATTTGCCGACAACGACGACTCTGCGAGGCGACAACTTTATCGTCAACGGCACAACGGCGCGCTTCGCGTTGCAAGATGCTGCTCCGCTCTATATTCCGCAAGATTTCACGGCCGAAAGCGTCACTTACGACCGCGTATTCGATACCGGGGCCAACACGCTGTCTACGTCCTTTATCCTGCCGTTCGACTTTGACGTGCCGACAAGCAATATGAAGATAGCCCGCTTTGCTACAGCTACCAACACGGCAGGTAATGATTACTTGCTCAACTTTAATGAGACGGCCCACGCTACGGCTCATACGCCCTACATCTTGCAAACGTTCGACAATCATCCGTTTGACCGCCTCACCAACGTATCTGTGAAGGCTACACCGCAAGTTGCTTACAGCTTAAAGTTGGATCCGTTTACGCAAACCGGTGTCTATGCTGAATCTTCGTTGGATGCCGGTGCGGTAGCTTATAGTTTCGACAATATGACGTTTATGAAAATGACGACCAACGTTGTTTCGCCCTTCCGCACCTACTTCACATCCACGAAGGCCATCGGCGAATTGAAGTTGGATATCAACGGTGTGCTCACGGGCATCTGCGGTCCGGTGCGCAACGATCGAGATGGAAAAGGCCAACCGCGTTATGACCTCAACGGGCGTCGCACTGACGGCTCGGCAAAGGGATTGCAGATCGTAGGCGGTAAGAAAATCTATAGATAACAAATAACAGACTTATGCTTAAACCTTATCAGGCGCCGCATTTGCGCCAAGTTGACCTCCCTACAGGACTACTGATGACATCGGCATCTCACGGTGAAGCCCGCACGGAAAAACCTCACTACGAGAAAACGCTCGAGCCGATTGTGAGAACCCATTTGGGTACACCGCATCAAATGACTTTTACGGTCCAGGAGGCTGATACAACGGAGGAAAGTTAAGTTTAGCATACCTCAAACGCATTCTTTAGGCTTGTGTACTGACCATCGCGAGATGATCGGTGCGCAAGTCTTTTCTTTGTGCCCTGTTAAGCTCACTTAGTGCGCAATGCTCCGAGTTTCGTTCGCGCTGTCGTTTGCGCCCATAGCGGATAGGGTAGCGCCTCGCCTCTTATCGCACCCTTCGGACGCCCATAGGAGTTGCGAATGTCCAAATGTGCCTCTGCCCTGACGACTATTCGTGGTTTTTACACTTGGGCGTGAGGCGTGTAAGGTAGCGTTTGGAGTGAGCAATGGGCGAGAGTCGCACCTGAACTTGTACGCGCAGCGCTTCTCAATTCTGCAAATACTTAAAAAAATATTCAGCAGAAAAACATAAGGCATAACAGCAATTGAGTCCCTAATTTTGCCGTATATAAAAATAAAGATAAAGACGATGATAACCAAACGTTTCTCCATAGAAGGCCTGCATTGTGCCAACTGCGCACTGCGGGCGGAAAAAGGTACTCAATAAGCAGCCCGGCGTGGCGGCAGCTGTGTGCAATTTTGCCGCGGCGGAGGTGCAGGTCAAATATGATCCGAAAGCAACGAATGCAGAACAGTTGGCGGCGGCCATAGATCAGGCCGGCTATCGCCTTATCATAACTCAACAAAACGACGCTGATGCCGAGACGCGTCAGCGGAGTGCGTATCACACGGCAAGGCGAAATGCCGTGATCGCCGTCTTGCTCAGTGTGATCGTCACTTACCTTTCGATGACCGACGGCGGGGCTTGGCGCGGTTGGGTTTTGTGGTTGCTCGCCACGCCCGTGGTCTTCGTGGCCGGCCGGCAATTCTTTCGCAACGCTTTGCGGCAAGCTCGTCAGGGCGCTGCCGATATGGATACGCTTGTAGCTTTGAGCACGGGCATCAGTTATAGTTTTAGTGTCTTCAATCTCTTGTTTCCCGAAGTTTTAGGCCGCGATGCCCACCTCTATTTCGATTCTTCCTGCGGCGTGATCACCTTTATCTTGATCGGGCGCTTACTTGAGGCGCGCGCAAAATATGGAACGGCCGCTTCACTTCGCAAACTAATGGGCCTGCGGCCGCAGGAAACGATCCGTTTAAAGGCTGATGGGACGCAAGAGAGCATTAAAATCGCCGAAGTGCAGAGCGGTGACGTCCTCGTAGTACGCCCCGGCGAAAAAGTGCCCGTGGATGGGACGATTACGGCCGGCAGTTCGTATGTCGATGAAAGTCTTTTGAGCGGTGAACCCGTACCGGTGGAAAAGCAAGTGGGCAGTAAGGTCTTTGAAGGAACAATCAATCAAAAGGGGAGCTTTAACTTCCGCGCCGAAAGTGTGGGCAATGCGACGATACTTGCCCGCATTATCGCCTTAGTGCAGGAAGCGCAGAACAGCAAAGCGCCCATTCGCCGACTCGTAGACAAGGTGGCGGGCGTCTTTGTCCCAACAGTGATGTTCATTGCTTTGATTTCCTTTTTTGCCTGGCTGCTTTTCGATAATATACCCGGCGACAGTGCGCTGACGCGCGCCCTTTTGAGCGCCGTAACCGTGCTTGTCGTGGCCTGCCCTTGCGCTTTGGGTTTAGCTACGCCTACTGCGCTGATGGTCGGCATTGGGCGCGCGGCCGAGAAAGGCATTCTCGTGAAAGATGCTGAGGCTTTGGAGCGCGCGAAGAGCATAGATACGATCGTTTTGGACAAGACCGGTACGATTACAGAAGGACGCCCGGACGTCGAAGCGGTACAAGGGGCGCTGACTGCGGAGCAAATGCGCATCCTCGTCGGACTGGAGCAAAAATCGGAGCATCCTTTGGCCGACGCCGTCGTGCGTCATTTTGCCGACGTCGAAGCTGCTGAGATCGAAGTCTTTCAAAGTCGGACGGGAATGGGCGTTGAGGGCGCCTATCAGGGGCAAACTTATCGCGTCGGTAACCGAAAATGGATGGAGGAGTTAAACTTGGCACTGCCGGCAACGGACTTTTCAGCCGAGTATACCGTGATTTATTTCGCCGATGCGGAGCGCGTGATCGCCGTGCTTGCCATTGCGGATCGCATCAAGCCCACTTCGGTCGCAGCGGTCAAGGCTTTTCGCCGCGAAGGCTTGGCTGTTCACCTCTTAACGGGCGATAGCGAGCGCGCGGCTGCGGCTTTGGCGCAGCGCTTGGGGATTGAAACTTTCCGCGGCGGGGTTTTGCCGGCCGACAAGGCAACTTACGTGAAGCAACTTCAGGCGGCGGGGCGCCGCGTCGCGATGGTCGGCGACGGCATCAACGATTCGGCGGCCTTGGCAGCGGCCGATTTGAGCATAGCTATGGGGCGCGGCAGCGATGTCGCGATGGACGTCGCACAAATGACGATTATTCGCAGCGATTTGTCGCAAATTCCGGCCGCCATTCGCCTATCTCGGCGTATCGTTCGCGTGATTCGGGAAAATTTATTTTGGGCTTTTATCTACAATCTCTGTCTGATTCCGCTCGCAGCGGGCGTTCTGATTCCGGCCTTCGGACTTTCGCTTTCGCCGAGCTTGGCCGCCGCCGCGATGGCCTTGAGTTCGGTGAGCGTAGTCGCCAATAGTTTGCGCTTGCGGCGGGCTTGAGTGCACTTAGATCCACTGATGCGCCCGTTTCTTCGGATTTCTTCGTACTTTTGCTCATTGTGAATAAACCCCAATAAGCTATGATGACAAGAAATGCAGATGCCGCGCCGATGCGCTCCGGCTTTGACTTTCCGCAGTGCCTTTTGCGACTCGGCAGATTCCTTCCTTTGCTCCTTTTAGTCCTGATTTTTGCGGCCTGTGCGCCGAAAAAGAAATCGCAGGACGCCACTTCGTCGCCCTCGCTCACGATTGGCGCGATGAGTTCTATGGATTTTCTGCCCTTTGCTGTGGCCCAAGAGACCGGCATTTATGATTCGCTCGGCCTAAAGTTAGATATCGTCCACTTTTTCTCTGCCAACGATCGTGATGCGGCGCTTCAAGCCGGCAAATTGGATGGGACGGTGACCGACTATACCGGCGCTGCGCTGCAGGTAGCCGGAGGTGTGGACGCCGGACTCGTCATGAAACTCGATGGCGACTTTAGTTGGATGGCCTATGGCGCCGAATCAGCAGATTTTCCTTCATCTTTCGGCGTCTCCAACAATACCGTGATCGATTTTCTCACGGATCGTTTTACGCAGCCCGCCGTTGCGAAAGGCGCCGTCGTACATCGCGTCGAGGTGCAAAAGATTCCGCTGCGCTTAGAACTTTTGCTGCAAGGCAAACTTGGCGCCGCCGTTCTTCCGGAGCCTTTCGCGACGATGGCCGAAGCCTCCGGGCGCTGCGGCCGACGCGATGTTTCTTCCGCCCATCAATGGGAGGCGACAGGACTCTTGGTGAAGCGCGAACTGGCGCAAGAGGGCTACAATAAAGCCTTGGCGCTGCTTTTACAAGGCTATAATCTGGCCGTGCAAAAGTTGCGCGATGCAGATACAAAGACCTTGGCGCGTTGGATCAAAGACTATGCCGGTGCGCCCGAGAAGTTGGCTGCGCACATCCCCGTCCCCGATTATACGCCGGCAACGCCGCCTAAGACTGAGGAACTGCAAGCTGCCATCGCTTGGCTCAAGCAAAAGAAGGCTTTGAAGAAGGATTTGACGCCCCAACAGCTCATCGTGCCGATGCCGGCCTTGCCCTAAACCATGTCTTCGCCCGCTTCCTTTCTCACCGTCTCCGATTTGCGAATCAATCGGCCGCCGTCCGGCGGTCGGCCGGCTGAAGATGCGCCGATCATAGCCCATCTTTCTTTCACGCTGGCACAAGGCGAGTTTCTACAGATCAATGGTGCGTCCGGCATCGGAAAGTCTACGCTGCTCAATGCCTTGGCCGGCCTGCTGCCCGCCGCAGCGGGAAGCATCACCATCGGTGGATACGCTGCCAATGATAAGCATCTCGCTACCGCTTACGTGCAGCAGGGCTACGGACTCCTGCCTTGGAAGACCGTTGGCGCTAACATTGCGCTGCCCGGGCTGCTTGGCGGACGCATGCGCTCGGAAGCGGCGCAACGACATATTATAGAGACGCTCCAACTGACTGATCTTTGCACTCGCTACCCGCAAACGCTAAGCGGCGGACAGCGCCAGCGCGCCGCCTTGGCCCGTGCTTTTTGTCAGGAAGCCCAACTCCTTTTGCTCGATGAGCCATTTTCTGCGCTCGATGCTGATAAAGCGGCCGAAGCCTTCGAACTCCTGCTCGCTTTGCGCGAACAATATCCCGTGACGACCGTGATGGTGACGCACCACGCGCTGCCGCGGCGATTGGCGGCCCATAAGCGGCTCACGTTGTTGCCCGATTTTCAATACACCTTAGAAGATGTTTAGCCCCCGTCTGTTGCGCGGCCGCACGCGTCGCACCGGCCATCAATTGCGGCGCTTTCTCGTTGGCTTTCTTACGCTGCACCTCCTATGGATCTTCGGCGCAGAAGCCCTGCGAAGCGATTTGCTGCCCGCTCCTTGGGCCGTTTATCAACAGCTGCCCACGCTCATCGGCGAGGCGTCCCTTTTCCATCATTTAGCCGAGAGTTTGCTGCGCTTAACTATGGGTTTGGCCCTCTCCGTATTGTTAGCGCTGGCCGGCGCAGTGGGCATGTATTTTTTCAAGTCGCTCCGCTACGTGCTCGACGGCCTTTTATATTTCGTCTACCCCATACCCAAACTTATTTTGTTGCCTATTATTATGGTCCTGTGCGGACTGGGCAACGCCTCCAAGGTGACGATGCTCGTCTTGGTCCTTGTTTTCCAATTGATGGTCAATATCCGCGACGCCCTTGCTGCCGTTCCGCAGCGCTATGTGGCCGTTATCGTTTCTCTTCGCGGTAATCGGCGCCAACTTTTGCGCCACGTACTTCTGCCGGCCATTGCCCCCACGCTCTTTTCCTCTGTGCGCGTAGCGCTGGGCACTGCCATTTCCGTCTTGTTTGTCACGGAAACTTACGGCACCGACGCAGGCGTGGGTTACTTAATCGTAGATCTGTGGATGCGTATGGACTATACGGCGATGTATGGTGCAATTGTGATGCTGGCCCTCACGGGTTTTCTTCTCTTTATCTTGTTCGACTATCTCGAGCGCTTTGTTTCTCCGCAACCTTCGTTGTAATCAAAATGCCCGCGTGGCTTTTGCGCTGCCCGATGATGGGAAATTTTAGTGCGAAAAGTTGGAGCAATTAAGCCTCACCACTGCTTTTTAGGTCGCTACACTTGGCTTGGTATGTTTACGCTCGTGAGCGTAGACCTTTTTTATCGTGAGATGAAGCTCTTTTCATCACGAGCGCAAACCTTTTTTATCACGATGAAAAACTAAAATGTCTGTCCTGCCGATGTTCGAAATAGGGCGCTGAGGGTGGAGAAAAGCAAGCTGTAGTCCGAAAAATAGGGGTGTTGCAAAATTATTTAGTGAAATAGTTTTTTTCTATTTCTTTTTTTCTAACTTTGCAATTGATAAAACTTGAACCATTTCAAAACAAAAACCTATGAGAAAATTATTGTTCGCATCCGCAAGTCTACTCTCCTTACTCATTATCGCGTGTTTGGGTGCATGTAATCGCTTTGAATTAGTTGGTGATAAATATATTGTGACCAATAAAAGAGGCAACGATACGATATTTATCCAAGAAGGGATGAAGCCGGATACGTTTTACGCCCTCGGATATAAAACGTTTAATATGAAAAACGTGGCTATTTACAAAGGCGAAAAGCTCCTAACCCAAGTGACGCAGACGGCAGGCGTCTATTCAAAAGACTTAGGGGAGGTGGAATTTGAGAAGGATGGGAATATCCGCAAGTTGGTCATTTACAACTGGTGTATGGTAGAAAGGATCAAGATGAAGAAGGGGAAGATTGGCTATAAAGTCTCCGCCTTAGGCCCTTCGAAGGGGTATACGATGGAATGCCGCGTTACCGCCCCGGAAGCGTTCGTTATGGGGACGGATGTTATGATAAAATAAACAGCAATTAAGCATTTATTAATGCGAGCCCGCTTGCGCCGATTTTTACCTCAATGGACGCAAGCGGTCAATATTTTTCTTTGCGGCACAAGTAAAAATTACCTAAAAAGGGGGATGCTCAACAAAGGCGGAAGGCGCGATTATTTTCATCGAAGATTGTGACGAATCGGCCGTAATCCGTAACTTTGTCGATGGTCCTTCGCGGCCGTCTAAACGGCGGCTACGAAGAGAGATGAAAGTAGAGAAATAAGACAACAATAGGTATGACAGACGTTTCAGATATTTTGGAAAGTCCCCTTTTCCTTGGCACTTCCGCTGAAGTGCTCCGCGATTTTTTGTCCGTTGCGCCCAATAAGATGCGCCATTATGCGCCCGGCGATATCATAGCTCGCCGCGGTGAGGCGTGCCGCTCGGTTAGTATGATTGCGTCGGGCGTGGCTGAAGCCTTTATGGTGAACCCTGAAGGAAAAGAACTGAAGATGGACGAACTGCGCGCTACGGATATTTGGCGCCTGCTTTTATATATGCTTCGGTGAATACGTTTCCCGTAACGGTGATGGCGAAAACCCATTGCGAGATTTTGGTGGTCAATCGCGATGCCTTTTTGACCTTTATGCAGCGCTCGCCGGAGGTACTGCGCAACTTTCTGCGCATCATTTCCGATCGCAGTTTGTTTTTAGCCAAAAAGGTGGATGAATTTGCCCTGCAAAGTTTACGCTCGCGCGTGCTTAAATATTTGCAAACGAGCGGGCGGCTTGATAATGTGCAAGCCGCTGCCCTGCGGATGGGTGTGCAGCGGCCGTCGCTCTCACGCGTCTTGAGCGAACTGGTCGCTGAAGGGCGCGTGGCGCGTCAGGGCAATGTATATATATTGTGTGAAGGATCTTAAGCCTGAATCGAGGAGATGTCGACCAAGCCGTTGACGATGGCATAAATGGTCAAGCCGGCCGGCGTATGGATCTGCAATTTTCGGGCGATGTTGCGCCGGTGCGTAATGACGGTATTGGTCGAGATGCACAAGTGTTCGGCAATTTCCTTATTGGACATCCCCTGCACGATGCTGATGATGACGTCGCGTTCGCGCGCACTGAGTTCCTCCTCCTTATTGCTTACGAGCGCAGAAATCTTCTCTGTGAGAACGTTTTTACGCTTTGACTTCTCTAAAAACCTGATGGCCGGGATAAAGATCATATCCTCGACCTTGGAGTGTTGGAGCAACCATTCCTCGTTGTTGTAGATGTCGTAGAGCGTAGCCATCAAGCGATTGTTGTGCATATCATCGGTGGGTAGATATTTGATGATAATGTCCTTTAATTCGCGAAGTTTGCGGTCTACTTGACTATGATGTTGCGAGAAAGTGTCGATGTCGAAGTTCTTTGATAAGTCGCCTTCGAGCAAAGCCGTTACATACGGAAACAATTCCTTCTCCTCATACTTCATATGCCGATGAATCTCGTCCGAGTAATTGTCGTAGAGTTTGAGAATCAACTTGGCCAAATTATCTTCCGCCTCCAATGCCGCTTCCAGTTCGCGCCGAATGGCGGGCAATTGGAAGCCTAGATAATATTGGTGGCTCGCTTTGAGATAATGTAGCAAGGTGGGCATCGAAATATGCTCATCAATTTTGACGCCAAGGTGATCATTGATCACCAAATTGACCACTGCAAGGAAGGTGTACGTATCTACGCCTTGTCTTTGGCAGACTTCGTAGACCGTGCGGTCGCCGAAACCGATTTTGATTCCAAAGCTCCCAAGACTTTGCAGGATGTTATAGTTGTCTCTAATCAGAGAAAACATTTTGTCGTCCGGTTCGTAGATCTTCTGGCTCTTCATGTACGTCCCTAAGTTTGAACAGCAAAATTCGCCAAAAAAAATGATACAAGCAATTGGTTTGCATTCGTATTTGAATATAAAGTTAGAATTTACCTACTTTTAGGTATTGATGGGCTGGAAACGTGCGTGTATCTTTGCAACCTATTATCAGATCGTGTTATAATCTATATAGATATGATAAAAATTTTACGCAACGTTTTTTTTGCTGCTGTGGCCTGCGCGACGCCTGCGGCGGCACAAGTGGCTGCATCAGATAGTGTTGCAGAACATGCGCGAGGTAATCGCTTCAGCGTAGGTGGTTATGGTGAAGCCGCTTATACGCGTGAGTTTTTTAGCGACAATGTGTATCGCTATTCTAACGCGGGAAAATATAAGAATGATCCAAGTCATGGGCGCTTTGACATTCCTCACGCTGTAGTCTATCTCAATTACGACTTCGGAAAAGGCTGGACGATGGGTTCCGAGATTGAGTTTGAGCATACCGGTACAGGCGTTTCTTTTGAAAAAGAATACGAAGAGTCAGGCGAATGGGAGCAAGAAGTAGAAAAAGGTGGCGAAGTAGAGCTTGAGCAGTTTTGGATCCAAAAGCGCTTTGGACGTTGGCTCAATCTGCGTATGGGACATATCGTGGTGCCCTTTGGTTTGACCAATGCCTATCACGAACCGCTCCATTACTTTACCGTTTACCGGCCGGAGGGCGAGGCTACGATCCTGCCTTGTACTTGGCACCAGACGGGCGTGAGCTTGTGGGGTATGCTTGGATCTTGGCGCTATGAATTGCAGCTTTTGCCGGGTCTTGACGCGATGAGCTTTAGTAGAGATAAATGGATTCAAAAAGGAGCCGGCTCGGCGATGGAATTTGCCGTGGCTAACAAATATGCGATTGCACTGCGCGTGGATAATTATAGTATCCCCGGTTTGCGCGTTGGGCTCAGCGCCTATTACGGCCACTCTATCGACAATACGCTGGGACGCGACGCAAATGGTAAGGCATCGAAGCTTAAAGGCGCTTTATGTCTGGGGTCGCTCGACTTTACGTATAATGCCCATAACTGGATTGCGCGGGGCCATTTTGACTATGGCCATCTTGGTGATGCTGAGGAAGTGCGCTTGCTGCCGGGTCGCCAGACGAAAACGTCGCCCTTTAATCGCGACTATGTAGGCAAAGCGGCGATCGCTTGTGGCTTGGAAGCGGGCTATAACCTCTTCTCGCAAATAGAAAAGCTACGCGCTGACAACCAAAGCTCTATGCGTTTGCGCGTTATGAATACTACAATTCTTATATACCGACTGCGACGCAACCACAATTTCCTTATACGGCGAAAAACCGCTTGGCTGTGGGCTTGAATTACTATCCCATTCCTCAAATTGTGATCAAGGCAGAATATTCGCATCGCTTCCTGAAGCGCCAATATAATAATGAACCGTCTGTCTCGCTCGGCGTGGCTTATGAGGGAATCTTCCTTTAAACCAAAGGAAAGAAGAGAGACTGACCATCCTAACAAGATAACAAGATCATTTACATTAAAAATCATTATCAATAATGAAGAATCTATTCAAAGCAAGCGTGGCGCTTCTTTTCGGAGCAGCCTGCCTCACTTTCGCAAGTTGTAGCGAAAATGGATCGGATGCACCTAAAATGAGCGAGAGCGATGCCTTTCTACAAAAGGTGTTGAAAGGCGATGTTGAAAACACGATTAACCCAACTTATGCCAGCTTGGCTGACAGTTGTACCCAACTGCTCGATGTGCTTTCTGCGATGCAGCCCGGTAGCATTACGCAGGGCCAAGTAGACAAGGCTTGTGAGATTTCTTGCACGCTCGTGCAAATTATGAAATGAGTGAGGCTTTCTTGCTGGGCGCTGCATCTCACTTTAGCATCGACCCGCACATCGATTCTTGGCCCCTCGACTTGACGGCCTTGCACAACCTTCTGTCTAGTGGACAAGCTATCGCTACTGCTTCAAACTATGACCAGAGTTTGATCGGCTTTCACGGCATCGAGTTTATTCTCTTCCGCGATGGTAAAAACCGTAGTGCAACGGAATTGAATACGTATGATTCTTGGAACCGCGATGGACTTGATTTTACTAACATAAAAGGCGAGCGCGAATTGATGTTTGCGAAAGCCGTAGCGGAAGATTTGCGCAATAGCGTATACCAAATGGAGTGTGCTTGGAATGAAAATGCACCGAAAGCTCACTTCGATGTCTTAGACGAATTAGGAAAGGCTTACGTTACTGACTTGGGTAAATCATATGGCTATAGTATGATCAACGCCGGCGGTGCAGGTAGCGTTTATCAAAGCGTGAAGTTGGCAGCCAGTGCTGTGCTGAGCGGTGATAATAGTGCGGGCGGTATTGCCGATGAAGTTGGTAATACGAAAATCAATAACCCCTTCTCTGGTAAGGACGTTAGCTACATTGAATCTCCGTATAGCTGGAATTCGTTGAACGACTTCCAAAACAACATCCGCAGCGTTGAGAACGTATGGTATGGCGGTGTGCCGAGCAAGCGCAACCAAGCTGTTTCCTTCCACGCCTATTTCCAAAAATATGACAAGGCCGCAGGCGAGCGTGTGGAGAAAGCTATTCAAACAGCGCTGGCGGCAATTAAGGACATACCTGCGCCGTTTGTAAAGAACTATCAAAGTCCGAAGTGTAAAGTCGCTATTGATGCTTGTCAGGAGTTGAGCGATGCTTTGAGCGAAGCTAATGATGTTATTCAAAAGAACACGAAATAAAACAGGTAGCTGAAATGAGCGCGAACCCGCTGTTGCTGCCAATAGCCGTAACAGCGGGTCGTGGCCACAACAGCGCGTTACCGTCAAAGTTTTCGGCACTACTATATATAATGTATACCGGCTTGCGACAAAGAGCGCGTCTCTCTCCGCCTGACGGGCGTTAAGCGTCATTTCAAAAGAAAAAACAACATTATGGAATATCACAATTTAATGTACAGAGCCATCCTTGCAGGTGCCGTTGCAATGTCTTTGGTCGCTTGTTCGGATGATCCGATCGTGAAGCCTCAAGGTGAAGAAGGTGAGGCTAACGACGTATTTTCTGCCGCAGAGTGGAAACCAGGTGGTGAACTGGGTACAACAAGTCACGAAGAAGGTTGCTATTCTAACCCCTCTCCTTTTGTGGAGCAGAACGGCCTTTATCAGACGTTTAAACACGGCGAAACTTTCTTTGAAAAAGACTTCACGCTCAATACCCGTCCTCGCAAGGGCTTAGGGCCGGCGTGGGTACGCAGTGGCTGTCTTTTCTGTCACCCCGGTTATGGTCACGGAAGTCGCCAAATTCCTACTTGGCCAACACGATGGGCAATGGCTATCTGCTGGTTATCTATCACGACAAAGACGGAATAGACGGCAACGGACAAGCTTATAAGAAGAATCAATATATTACGGAGGTAACAGGTATGCCGCAGACGAAGGCGATGAAGCCCTTCCTGCCTCCCGTAGACGAAGCGCAGATCTCCATAACGTGGAAGCACAAGCAAGATAGCCACGGTAATAAATTTCCCGATGGCGAGACTTACGACTTGATCTATCCCGAAGTGAAGATACCCGTGACGGCGTTTAACACGAATCCGAAGCCGAAAGATTATGCTGTACGTTTAGAGTCTACCATCGGTATTTATGGTACGGCGCTACTTGACGCCATCGATGACGATTCACTGAAAGCACAATACGCTAAGGAGGCACAGCACGCTCAGCTCAATCCCGCGATGTGGAATGCTGCCGCTAACGACTGGGCCGCTACGGCGTGGTACTCCCTGGCCGACGGCACAAAGCGCATCAAGCGTTTTACGTATGCCTTGACGCGTGGTAGTTTGCAAGATGGTCCTGGTGCCAATGCTATGTGGAATATTACCAACGTAACCCGCAGTGATCGTCACTATCTCTATACGACCAAGGCGTGGGCCAAGGCTATGTCAGAGAACCAAGACGTTATCAATTATATCCAGCAGAATGGTCGCGATGCCGCATCTTTGTTGCATCCTTATTATGCCGACGGCTCGCGCGACAGCATCAGTTATTTGGTCAATCTCTTGTTGGGTTTGAATAAGCCTTCCGACAAAGCTACTTACGAGAAATACTTTGTAGAGCCTTACGGTGAGGAAATGACGGACAAAGACTATTACGATTTTATGGTATGGCATCGTGGTCTCTCCGTGCCGGGTGCGCGTAATCTCTACGATCCTCAAGTGAAGCGCGGCAAAAAATTGTTCTACGAAATGGGATGTACCGCCTGCCACCGTCCTTCTTGGAAACCGGTGCCGACAACTATTATACCGATGCGATCACGCGCGGTCAAGGCGCTTTGCCCCGTTATGCCCATCAAACGATCTGGCCTTATACCGATATGATCCAGCATCGCCTGTATATGGACAATAACATTCGCACCGATTGGTGCCGAACGACGCCGCTCTGGGGTCGTGGCTTGAGTTATCAAGAGACCGGCGCTCACGACCGCTTGCACGATTGCCGTGCTCGCAACGTCATTGAAGCCATTATGTGGCACGGCGTATCCGACAAGAGCGAAGCCAAATGGGCTGCAGACAAATTCTATAAGCTCAAGAAGAGCGATCGCGATGCCGTTGTGGCGTTTATTGATGCCATCTAATTAATTTATCCCTGCTGAAGCGGTTTTTTTCAATCCTTTCGGCCGGCACAACACACAGCGAGTATGGTAGGAAGATACCGAAGGCGTTTCTTTATGCGACGCTTAAGGTGACCTCCTCCATACGAGCTGTTTTCTTCCTTATCACCATGCCTGTCTGCCGGCCTTTTTATAAGAGTAAGGCCTTGCCAATCTTGATGGTAGCAGGTAGCGTCGAGTAGTTTTTCCATAACATTACAATTTTTTACGTCCTCCACCTCAGCCGTGCAGTAATTTCCTTCGCCCTCGTCAAGCCCCTCTCGCTTTGTCTGAAGAAGTCGGTGCTGCTATTCTTCAATAACCGAAACATCTACGATGAAGAAAATTCTATTCCTCCTTTATCTCCTGCCCCTTTTAGCGATGGGCGTGGCTACCTTTGTAGAGCATAATCAAGGTTCAGCCTATGCCGCTCGATATATTTACGGCTCACTCTGGTTCTCGCTGCTTTGGGCCGCACTGACTTTGTCTCCATTATTTATTATTACCGCCAAGGTCCGCGAAGAGCGGGCACAGTGCTTCTCCACGCCTCCTTTGTGTTGATCCTGACCGGCGCACTCTTAACCAGTTTGACGGCCTATCGCGGCACCATTCACCTCCGCCTACATACGCCTACGGCTTCCTTTACGCTGAAAGACGATGGGTCTGCACCCGATTCGCAGCGCGCTTTGCCTTTCCGCTTGCGCTTGGATCGCTTCGACGTACTCTACCATGCCGGCACCGGTTCGGCGAAAGATTACGTCTCCCGCTTCACGATTCTCGATGGAGCGTCGTCCGTGAGTGGTAGCGTCTCTATGAACCGCATTTTCACGTATCGCAATGTGCGCCTCTATCAAAGCGCTTACGACGATGATGGGCACGGCGCCTACCTCACGATCAATGCTGACCCTTGGGGCATTCCGGTTACGTATGCCGGCTATGCCTTGCTTTTCCTTTCCCTCATCTGGTTGTTGATTGATCCTAAGGGTACTTTCCGGCGACTCCTGCGGGGCGCTACCGTGGTCTTGTTTTTTGCCGTCGGACTCTCCTCTGCGGCTGCACCGGCGCTTCCTGCCGATGCCGCACATCGCATGGGCTGCCTCGATATGTTGTATAATGGCCGTATTTGTCCGGTGCAAAGCTATGCGCTTGACTTTACGACAAAAATCTATGGCAGTCGAACGTACAACGGCTATACGGCTGAGCAAGTCTTGACCGGGTGGATTTTCTGGGGCAACCAATGGACCATCGAGCCGATGATACGTGTGAAGGCCGCTGAAGTGCGTCAGCGTTACGACTTGCCCAAGTATGCCTCTTTAAGTCAGTTTTTTAATGCCGCTGCAGGCGGCTATATTCTCGGCCCCGCCGTGCGCGAATATGCAGAGGGCAATCGCGATGGTTTTCATAAGGAAGTTGCCGAACTTGATGCTAACATAAAGTTGATTATGGACCTACGGCGCGGACTTCCACTCAAGCTTTTTCCGGTTACGACTCGGCAACAGATCACTTGGTTCGCGCCGGCCGATAGTTTGCCCCAAACATTGCCTACCGATGAGCGCCAATTCATCGACCAATCCTTTGCCGTATGGAATGCCTACGCCCAAGCCGGCGATTGGGATCACTTCAATCGTGTGACTGACGCCGTGCGCCGCTATCAAGGAGACCATGGCGGCGCCTCCCTGCCTTCGACGCTGAAGATCAAAGCCGAATTGCAATACAATAAGTGGCCTTTCACGACAATACTTTTCATCTTTAATCTCACGCTGGGCTTCTTATCGCTCTTTTATGTCATTTACCTGACGACCCACCGCCGGACGCAGCGCCGCTTCGTCATAAAGTGGCTGCCCCGCCTCTTTTTTGTCGCAGCCTTGCTCGCTTGGGGCACACTGACGTATTACGAAATACTCCGCTGGATCATAACCGGAACGATCCCGATGGCCAACGGCTATGAGACGATGCTCCTGCTCGCTTGGTTTGTCCAGTTGCTGACGCTCATCGTCTGCCTAAAAAACAAGTTGGTCTTGACTTTTGGTTTCCTCTTAGCCGGCTTCTTCCTGCTCGTGGCCCATTTGGGTCAGCTCGATCCGCAGATTACGCCCCTCATGCCCGTACTCGCATCGCCCCTGCTCAGTGTACACGTCTCGATTATTATGATGTCGTTTGCGCTGCTTTCGCTTACGTTCATCTGCGGCCTGACGGCGCTGATCTCGCGCCTTTTTGGAGCTGACGAAGAAGCGCTCATGGTGCTCCGGCGTCTATCTCTCCTCTTCTTATATCCGGCTTTGACCACGCTGGGTATCGGTATTTTTATCGGAGCAATATGGGCCAACGTCTCTTGGGGCCAATATTGGAGTTGGGATCCCAAAGAAGTGTGGGCGCTCATTACGTTTATGACCTATGGCATCGTCGTGCATACGCATACGCTCCCGCTTTTCCGCCGGCCGCTCCCTTACCATTGGTTCGTGACGCTGGCTTTTCTTACGATTCTGATGACTTATTTCGGCGTCAACTTCTTCCTTGGGGGGATGCACTCGTATGCTTAAAGCAGACAATGGCTTTGCGCTTAGTGCGTGTCGATGTCGGTCGGTCCGCACGTTGTCTGTAGCTAGCGCCGCCCGAATTGCGTAGGATTGCTTATTCTATTTGCGCCCGTTTGACCCTTATCGTCAAACGGGCGTTTTATGTTCAATCTTGTTTGCTGCGTATTTGCGCTGATTATAAAGTCGATGGCTCTGTTTGGTTTCTGCTTGCTGATGGTTTGCTGCCGCCAAACGATGGTTTGCTCCCACCAAACGATGGTTTGCTGCCACCAAACGATGGTTTGCTGCCGCCAAACGAAACCGCGCGGCGAAGCGCGGACGAGTGAGTGGGGCCTTTGCACAAAAAAACGTAGGAGAATAGGCCTATTAAAAGCTTATTCTCCTACGCAAGAGCGCATCCGGCGATGCGTGATCAGTATGTAGGCCCTGAAAGGCAGGTTGGCCGCAAGGCTGATGCCCTTGTGCGCCTTTTATGGCCGCTTCTTGCGCATTCCGCGCGGGGCTGTGGCCGATAGCGGTCGGCGTCGGCGTTAACCTACTTGCGAACCCGGTGCTACGGGGCGGTCGATCGTGAGAGCGGAGAGCGATCCGTCTAAGTCTTGGGCGCTTAGAATCATTCCTTCGCTGACAATGCCGCGTAATTTTCGCGGTGGGAGGTTGGCAATAAAGACTACTTGCTTGCCAACCAATTGCTCCGGTTCGTAATAATTGGCAATGCCGCTAACGATTGTGCGACCGCCGAGGCCGTCGTCAATCTTGAATTGCAGCAGTTTGTCGCTCTTCGGCACGCGCTCACAACTCAAGACCGTGCCAACGCGAAGATCCATCTTCGCAAAGTCGTCGATTGTCGTTTCCGCACTAATTGGTTCTGCCTTCTTTTCAGCAGCTTCGTTGGCCGCTTCCATAGCTTTGAGTTTCTCTACCTGAGCCGTCACGACTTCATCCTCGATCTTTTCAAAGAGGAGTTCGGCCTGGCCGATTTGGTGACCGGCCGGCAGGAGATCCGTATGGCCCAGTCTACTCCAATCGAGCGTTTGGAGGTTGAGCATGCGGCGCAGACGCTCGCTGCTGAAAGGCAGGAAGGGCGCGAAAGCCGTAGCCAGATTGGCCACGAGTTGGAGGGCGATATATAAAATCGTCTTTACGCGCTCCGGATCCGTCTTGATGACCTTCCAAGGCTCAGCATCGGTCAAATATTTGTTGCCGATGCGCGCGAGATTCATCGCCTCCTTCTGCGCATCGCGGAAGCGGAAGTGGTCGAGTAGTATTCGACCTTATCTTTTACGTCCTTAAACTCAGCAATGGTAGCTTCGTCTTCGGGCAGGAGCGCTCCGCAGGCCGGCACTTTCCCATCATAGTATTTGTGGGTCAATACGAGTGCGCGGTTTACAAAGTTTCCGTAGACGGCTACTAACTCATTGTTGTTCCGAGCTTGGAAGTCCTTCCACGTAAAGTTGTTGTCCTTCGTCTCCGGAGCGTTGGCCGTGAGCACATAACGTAAGACGTCCTGCTTGTTAGGGAAGTCAGAGAGGTATTCGTGCAACCATACGGCCCAATTACGCGAGGTCGAAATCTTGCGGTCCTCGAGATTCAGAAATTCGTTGGAGGGTACGTTGTCGGGTAAGATATACTCGCCGTGAGCTTTCAGCATCGCGGGGAAGACAATACAATGGAATACGATGTTATCCTTGCCGATGAAATGGACTAAACGCGTGTCGTCCGACTTCCACCACGTCTCCCAGTCGTTAGGGAGCAGTTCGCGTGTGTTGGAAATATAGCCAATCGGCGCGTCAAACCAAACGTAGAGTACCTTACCCTCAGCGCCCTCGACGGGAACGGGGATGCCCCAATCGAGATCTCGACTGACGGCGCGCGGTTGTAGGCCCATGTCAAACCAACTCTTGCATTGGCCGGTCACATTGGAGCGCCAATCAGCGTGCTCGCCCAAGATCCATTTCTCTAACCACGGCTGATGTTTGTCTAAAGGCAGATACCAATGTTTCGTGGTGCGTAGGACGGGTTTTGAACCGCTGATGGCCGATTGCGGATTGATGAGTTCGAGGGGCGAAAGCGCCGTGCCGCAACTCTCGCATTGGTCGCCGTAAGCGCCGGGCTTGTGGCAATGGGGGCATTCTCCCGTAATGTAGCGGTCGGCTAAGAATGTCTTGGCTTCTTCATCGTAGTACTGCTCGCTTTCTTTTTCGATAAACTCGCCTTTATCGTAGAGCGCTCTAAAGAACTCTGTGGCTGTCTTTTCGTGGACAGCGCTCGTCGTCCGACTGTAAATATCGAAGCTGATGCCGAAGGCTTCAAAGGAATCTTTAATCAGTTTGTGGTAGCGATCTACGACGTCTTGCGGCGTGCAATGTTCGCGGCGTGCGCGAATGGTTATGGGTACGCCGTGCTCATCTGATCCGCAGATGAAGAGTACCGGCTTGTTGCGCAAGCGCAGATAGCGGGCGTAAATATCCGAGGGGATATAGACGCCGGCCAAATGGCCGATGTGGACCCCGCCATTGGCATAGGGCAGCGCAGCTGTGATCAGCGTACGATTGAAGGTCTTTTGCGTCATGTAGAAAAAAGAATTAAGGCGAGAAGAGCGGCCTAAGCGGCCGTCTTCTCGCTTTGTTGTTAACTTTTAATACGCAAAGGTAGAGAAAATATCAAAATTCTCCGCTAATACGTCGAATTAGTTTTGCGTGTTGCCGCTTGATGAGGGCCAAGCGCTTGCCTTTGGGTGCCTTGCGGAGCCTTGACGTCTTTTCCAAGGCGCAGCTTATTGCTTTACAACTTTCTTGCCGTTGACGATATACAACCCTTTGGCTTGATCTTTCAACGTGCCGTTCAGTTTTTGGCCGCTAAGGCTGTAGATGCCTTGCTTAACAGCCGTGTAGATAGACGGCGTGTTGATGCTTGATGCTTCAGGCGTAATCTCAACCCAGTCGGTCACGGGTTTGCCATCGGCATCGGAGAGGGTGTAATTGATCGCGCTACCGGTGCCGAAGTCTTTCCATTGTGTTCCGGTAGGGGCGGTGATTTTGCAGTCGGTAAACTTTGGTAGTTCTCCCCATACCCAGCTAAAGCTACCAGCGTGCGAGTCTTGATCGTGGCCGCCGCCCTTGGCGCGAACTGTGCAATTCTCAAACATCCAATAGCCGCAAGAGATACCATATACGCCGCCGCTGATTTCCAGATTACAGTCGCTCACGGTGATCGTGCCTCGATTGACAATGCCGTATTGATAATCTCTTTTAGCCGTGGTGGAGCCGGTCACTGTCAGTTTTCCGTTGCCTGCGAAAGTGAGGTCGATGCCGTAGCCATTGATGATGCCGCCGCTGTTTTCTGTTGTAATCGTGTTGTTGCCTATGAGGCAGATCGTCAAGCCGCGCACTTTATTCCAAATGCCAAAGCCGTCTTCTTCCTCGTCTGTGGTGTGGATGGTTGCATTTTCGAGTGTAAGTGTATAGCTTTCGGGGTCATATTTTACTTTCCCGTTATGCCGGGAATTATAGAGAGGTCGTTGCAGTTGTCTTCGCTTACATATCTGCCGCAGAGTTTGAGTTCGTACTCTCTCTGTGCTTGTGCTTGTTGCGGCAGAATAAAGGTTGAAAGGAATAGTGCGCCAACAGCTGCGAAGGTGCTTTTAAGTAATGTTTTTCACATGATATATATGCCTCCCTGTTGAAACTCCTTTAGGAGCAAGGTCGTATCGGAGGCACGGGCCTTAGGGGTTACGAGTTGTACGATGTTAGATAAAGATGTACAACGGCAAATATAGTCGTTTTCTTTGAATTAATCTTTCAATTCTTCATTTAATTTTACTATTTCTTTATGATTGTTCGTTGTTTTATCTCTTAGTCAATCATTTGTTCTGCGTTCTTTTCTTGTTTTATTCGCATCGCTTTTACGTGGGTTTACGAATGACGTTGCGGTTGTTGCTGTTTGGAAACCTCAAAAGGAAGCAACCTCACGACTTGTGCTTATCTCTACGTGAGCTGCGGCAGTTTTGTCGTCAGTGGTATAAGATGGTATAAATTCCAATCTAGCGGACAAAAATTCCAAGGTTGAGGAAAAATGTCCGCAACCTTGGGAAAAAAATCCCAAGCCTTTGTAATAAACCGGGATAAAGGCCGGGTGAAAAAAGAAAGCTTCTTTGGTCCGCTGTTCTTAATGACCGTGCGGACTTAGTTGCTTTTTCTATTGCTTACCACCTTGTTGATCAGATTTATATACATATATAATAATAGCTCCGAAGATCTTACGGAGCTATGTTGTGTTACTTTTTTATTCAGCAACTTAACGTAGTGCGATGTCGGTGTCGCGTTGAATCGAATTCTAATTTGTTCGTCTGCTGTTTGCTCATTTGTTTACGACTTTCTTTCCGCTGACGATATATAATCCTTTGGCTTGGTCTCGCAATCTGCCGCGAAGCTTTTGGCCGTTGAGCGTGTAGATGCCTTTTGGAGCAGTCGTGCTGATGGTCGGCTGAAGGATGCCTGATGTGCCCTTGGCAATCGTCAGTCCACGCTTGACCAATTCTCCATTGAGCGCAACGCCGTTAAGAGAAGCATCGAATGCTGCGCCCGCGGGCTGCGTAAGCGTGCAGCCTTCAAGCGTGAGCGAATGAAAATTGCAGATCGAGCCTTCTTGCTCACCTTCTGCCGTTACGGCGGCATTGCGAATGGTGAGTTTTTCACTCTCACCGCTATCTCCGGTGATGCCATATCCGGCGCTAGAGGCATTTACCGTGCAATCGTCGATCGTAAGATCTGTGCCCCACGCATAGATGGCGCAGAAGTCTTGGCTTTTCGCATTAAGCGTACCCCCGCCTGTAATGGTCAGCGGCTTGGTGATGAAAAGCGCAGATGCCTTTACCGTCGTCACGTTGTTGGTGTCAATGACTTTTAAGATTAAGTCGTTTACTTCAGAGTAGATGGCCTGCCCTTCTTCGCCAATGTTGATGGTGGCGCGCTGCAGGGTTAGGGTTTTTGTTGTAGGATCATACGTTACCGTTCCGTTGACGCCTTCAATCACTGAAAGGTCGCCGCAGTTTTCGGAAGTGACTTGCGTGCCGCAAATCCAAATGTCGTACTCGGTCTGTGCTTGCGCCGGGGTGGAGAGAGCGATCATCGCTATGCACCAAGAGAGGAGTCCGACTAACTTTAGTCTGTGTGATGTTTTCATATAAATGTACCTCCCTTTTGAAACGCTTTAGGCGCCTTGCCTACGAGGAGGTTGGGGCATTAGGTATTGAGAAGGGGAGCATCGTGGTAGATCGTCGTACGCTTTGGATTGCCGACAGATCCTATCACGACGCTCCCCTCTGATCAATTGATTTGATTATTTCTTCACCAGCTTTTTGCCGTTAACAATATATATACCCTTAGGCAGGTCATTCAAGTTGCCGTTGAGTTTTACACCGCTAAGGCTGTAGATGCCCGGTCTTACCGGTGCCTCGTTGCTTACGTGGCTTACGCCCGTCAAGTCGCCGTAGACTTTTACATCATCAATATTGACGCGGAACTTATCTGTCGTGTTAAAGTGGCGGAAGGCAATGTATTTTGTGCCGGCAGGCAAGTTGACATCGTAGAGTTTCCACTCGCCTTGGTCTAATCTATGGGCGCCCGGTGCGGGTGCGGCTTCTTCGCCGGTAGTCCATTCTTGCACAATCGTAAAGTCGTCCTTTTCGCGTCCTGTAGAAGAGGCGCAAACGGCAAAGTGGTCGCCAGCGACTTTCTTATCCTGAGCGCAGGCATAGAACGTGACGCGCATCGCACCATAGAGTTCCGGCGTAATCAAGAAGTTGTCCGGCGTAAGTCCTTTGTTCTTCCACGAAGCAGATGTCGCGCAGTTGCCTCCATTACGCCCGTCGCCAATCGTAACCCAAGTAGCTGAATCTTTGTCGGCATCAATCGTCGTCCAACCATAAGGCATATCAAAAGAGAAGAGCCCTTCCTCCTTATCTAAGGCAACACTTTCAAAGTCTTCTTCAAAGATGACGCCATCGGGACCAAGATCCTGAATGATGATCTCATCGCAGGGCTTGTTATTATAAAGGAAGGTGCGGAATTGCGTAGGCGTTTGTCCTTTTTTACCTTCGTAAGTGCCTATGCTTGCCTCCTTGCCTTGATAGTAAGCTTTAGCGTTGCGCACGGCCAAATCGCCGCTGCCGCTGAGTTCTGCTGATATAGCAAAGCCGCTATCACGGTTTCTTGCGTGGATGTAAGCGCCGTCGATATAGATTTTGCCGGCTTGCTCGGTCATAATAGGCATTGCGCCGAGCACTTTACACTTGTCGCTAAAGCTCAGATCGCCTTGCGTCTTGATGCCCTTGAGTGAGTCGGACATGATAACGACCAGTTTACCCGGCCCTTTGACGTTAAGCGCGCCTTCTTGTCCGCGAATGGCCCAGCCGCGCGTGGTCAGGATTTGATTGTTGCCTTCCAATTTAATTGTGTAAGCTTGATTGCCAAAGAACTCTAATCCCGATGCTTCGCTTTCAGCGGGGAGCTTAATCGTTGCGTCCTTGAGCGTAAGCGTTTTAGAGGCATCGTCGTAAATCAGTTTGCCTTTAGTTACCGCAGAGAAACCGCCCACTTGAGAGATGTTGAGCGCATTGCCCGAAGTTACCTCCATACCGCCTACTTTGAAGCCGTAGGTCGTTGTTGCCTGATTGCCATAAACGGTTACATCGTCGATGTTCACGCAATATTGGTCCGTACTATTATAATGACGGAAGGCGATGTATTTTGTTCCCTCAGGCAGGTTGACGTCAAAAAGCTTCCAAGCCGTCTGATCTTTCAAGCGCTTGCCCGGTGCAGAGGAGGGAAGTTCGCTGATGGTCCATTCTTGTATGATCTTGAAGTCAGCAGCTTCCATCCCGGTCGTAGAGGCGCAGATGGCAAAGTGCTCTTTCGAATAGCCTTCGTCTTGTGCGCAAGCATAGAACGTTACTCGGACGGCGCCTTTCACTTCGGGCGAAACGAGATAATTGTCCGGATGGATCCCCGCTTGCGTCATTTTGTCGAAAGAAGCCGACGTTGCACACTTTCCGCCATTGTGTCCTTGGCCTACGCCGCCGGGTTCGGTGTAGTAGATGAACCAATTTTGTCCATCTTTATCGGCGTCGATCTTCGTCCAGCCGCTCGGTAGTGTTTGTGTGCTCTCTCCCTCGTTTTCATCGAGTATGACGTCTTCAAAGTCTTCCGAGAGCAGAATGTTTTGCGCCTGAACAGGCAGGCAAACATAGCGATAAACAGCCCGATGATGGCTATGTATCTGCTGCTGAATAAATGGTTTGTCATAATTGTAGCATGTTGTGCAACGTCTAGAAGCGTTGCGAGTAAATAGTTGGGTTGTTTTTTTGTTTTTGTTTGTAGTGTACTTTTCTAAAATATTATGGTGTTAATGCCTCTGTGGTCGAAAGGGAAAGGCTTAAACCGCAAGGGTATTTCATGTTCCATTCTCTCTTATTGTGGGTTGTGCTCACGGTCGATTTTCGACGTTTTCTTTTTTTTGAGGGGATATCTCTGCCTTTATAAGGCCGGAGGACAAATGCAAAATTAGTAATAAACAATTTGGTAAGCCAAAAACATCTGTGATTTTGTGAAAAGCTGGGTGATGTTTCATCCTTAAGTGGAGATAAGCTTCATAAGCGTTTTATCGAATCCTACTTAATTTTCATCGTGCGTTAGAAGTGGAATGTGTCTCCTTCGCATCTTTGTGCTTAACACCTCTGATTCAATAGTATTCTTCATAGGCTTGCAAATGATAAACACAAACGCTATTACGACAAGCATAAGATTTAAATATCCACACCTTGCTGCGAAAAGTGAAAAAAGTTGTTTTATGGCTCTTCTTGGCTTTAGGAAACATTTTTTTCTAAAGCACGCATTAAGATGCACTAAAAAATGACTTCCACTTTTATTAAGACGATATTTCGTGGACTCAAATAAGGCCCTAAAGGGTGGCGCTTTTTGATAAGTTTTAGCCGGTTTTTGATGCGCGTACAAAACTGCAAAATCTTCGATGAAACCGCGCTTTTCTGAATATAATACAACGTGTTAACTCGCTATCTCTGTGTTTGCTAAAGGTTTCCTTTGTTTTTCACCGGAGCATTATAGGTTGATCATTTTCAGTCAAAAGATTTTGAAGGCATCGTAAATCTCCGATACTGTTGCGTTCAAACGGACTGCCCACATTACGCTGTGCGTCATGGTCCTCAATTGCTATTTATATTCCCCGAAGTGTTGTGCCTTGTCTCGTTTTTGTCCAGTGTCGTACTACAAAAAGTCGCGATTTTGCCCCATTTCATCGAAGATTTTGCACTTTATTTAATGGTGAGCCATACTTGGCGTTAAGACGATGTGTATCACGATCAATTCAACATCGTGAAGCTTCGTAACTCAATAACTAGCCTTAACTGCGTACTTTTCAATTTAAGAACAAACCGCTCTTGCTTTTGTATATTCTTCCCCACAACGAAATTGTCTTCCTCACTATTATCTTGCATAATGATATTTGGTATACTAAGAAAAATTATGGTGTTTAGGGTCATTACTATCAAATTTGTAATTATTTTTGCAAGAGTTACGCAATCCTTATTTACATCAACCAAGAGTCAATACGTAACTCGAATTGATCTAAAGACAATACTCAATGCAATGTTGCCGTCCTGATCTCACTAATGTTAATTTCCTGCGTTCCATTTTTTCAGCAGCGAATAAAACGAAATTTTTGCAGTCCTCTCTGCACCTCTATCATACCTGTGGTGTTGTAGCACTCATTGTACTCCTTTTCGCCTGCGGGGGGAAATCATCAAGTGTTCGTAACGAAGAGCGAGTAGCTTTAGAAAAACAAGTAGAAGCCTTATCTTCGATCGACTCTATTGAGACCCTACAGCACCGCTTTGCAGAAAGCGGCAATAAAATAGGCTATATCATAGCTCTGCGCATAAAGGGAAAGCGTCTGCGTAATGAGAGCCGCTTTGAAGAAGCCGTGCGCGCTCATTCGGAGGCGCTTAAAGAAGCAGAAGCGCTTAATGACACGTTAGAGTGGGTGCGTTCACTTAATAATATCGGAACGGATTATCGTCGAATGAGTATACTCGACGTAGCGCAAGAATACCATTATCGCGCCTTAAAATTGAGCGAAGAATTCTCCGACACTTCTAAATTGGCATTGAAACCACGTTAAGTCGCTCAATGGTCTAGGTAATATTTACATGAGTCTTGGCAACCATGAGCGAGCTGATAGCGTTCTGCGTCTCGCGCTAAAAGGGGAGAAAAAACTCAATAGTGCCGTAGGTCAGGCCATTGACAACGCAAATATTGGCTCTATCTTTGAGGAATCCGGAAAGTTAGATTCGGCGCGCGTTTACTATCTACGTTCCATGGAATTCAATAAAGCGGCAAACGAGGTTATTGGCATCTCGCTTTGTCATACCTATTTGGGCTCACTGCACGAAAAGACCGGCGAATATGAGCAAGCAGCCCGTGATTATGAAACCGCCTATAGTCTTTTGCAGCCTTGCAAAGATGAATGGCACGCTTTAAGTCCGTTGTTGGCTCTGACCGGTATTTACTTCAAATTAGGGAAAACGTCTGAGGCTTTGGAGCAGTTGGGGCGAGCTAAAGAGATGGCTACTCGAATTAAGTCACCTGAGCATCTTGTACAAGTTTACGATCAGTATTATAAATACTACAAGCAATCCGGTTGCTATGCAGATGCGCTCTCTTGTCACGAGCAAGCCCAATTTTGGCAAGATAGTGTGTTGAATATAGGCCGCGTAAATCGCATACAAAATATAAGTTTGAACATTGAGCGCAATCACCGCAAGCGCATGCTTAATGAAGCGGATTTAAAGTTGCAGTCAGAGCGTACGATGCGCTATGTAAGCTATGTCGTCTTTATCTTTGTTTTGCTCTCCTTATTTGCTATCGTGATTTTAATGTCTTATGTGCAGCGTATTCGTAAAAGAAATCATGTTGCCTTAAAGCAAATGTCGCAAATGCGGGAGAACTTTTTTACGAATATTACCCATGAATTCCGCACCCCGCTCACCGTGATTCTCGGTTTAAGTGGTGACTTAAAGCATGATGAGGACTTGCCTGCTGAGACAAAGGCGAAAATTTGCACGATTGAACGTCAAGGCGAAAGCTTGCTCGATTTGATCAACCAATTGCTTGATATCTCAAAGATAAAATCATCAGTGGGCAATCTTGATTGGCGTAGTGGTAATATTGCTGCCTACATTACGATGATCGTCGAATCTTATCGTGATTATTCCCGATGCTGCAATGTGGATCTCCACTTCGTAACAAGTGTGGATTTAGAGACCGACTTCGTACCCGATTATCTTAATAAGATTATGAACAACCTGCTTTCTAATGCCTTTAAGTATACCCCCGAATATGGACATATTACGATAAAGCTAGAACGTGATAACGAAAACTTATTGATCAGCGTGGCTGATACGGGCAAGGGTATAGACCCCGCTGCGCTTGCCCATATTTTCCAACCCTTCTATCAAGCTGAGCAAGATACCGGACAGGTAGGTACGGGCGTAGGACTTGCCTTGGTTCATCGCATCGTAGAGGTTATCGGTGGAAAGATCCATGTAGAAAGTGTACTCGGAAAGGGGACAACGTTCCATTTGAGTCTGCCCATCCGCCACGAAAGCAAGCAGGCCGTCGATAGTCATCCCATTATCGGCGCTCCCAAAATGCCTGATACGATGGCGTCACTCATTGATAAAGTGGAAAGCAATAATAATGATTGCCGTATACTTATCATTGAAGACAACAAAGATGTAGCCGCTTATATTGGCTCACAATTGGCTTCGCGTTATAGCGTATACTATGCTGAAAATGGCAAGATTGGTCTGCAGAAAGCTGAGGAACTTGTGCCCGATTTAATCATCACTGACTTAATGATGCCTGAGATAGGCGGTCTTGATGTTTGTCGCGCCATCAGAAAGAATGAAATAGTCAATCATATCCCGATTATTGTCATTACGGCGAAGAATACTGAAGAAGATCGTATAAAGGGATTGGAAGCCGGCGCCGATGCTTATCTCGTGAAGCCTTTTAACAGTGAAGAGTTGCGCACGAGAGTAGAAAAACTCTTAGAGCAACGCAGCTTGCTGAGAAACAAATATGCTAGTGCAATTAAGTCTAATGAGGTGGTCATGCCCACTTTGTCTACCGCCGACGAGTTCTTCCTTGGCAAGACGATCGATGTCATTTATGCCTTGCTAGATACACAGCAACTTGAAGTAAGCGTGCTGGCCGACAGATTATGTATGAGTAAGCGTCAGTTCCATCGTAAATTGATGGCACTAACCGGAATGTCGCCGGTTTCTTATATTAAGGAAGTCAAGATGAAGCGTGCGAAGATGCTGCTTGATACGCGCCCTGACATTTCCCTTGACGAGGTTGCCGAACTTTCCGGCTTTGAGCATTATTCCGGCTTCTATCATGCCTTCAAAAAGACCTATGGCTTCACGCCGACGAAATATAAGCGTAAGGTTAATGACTCATCAGCCGAAGCGTGCGAACCTGATTTTGATGAGGACGAAGATGATTTGCAAGATAACGTAGATACGCCCGATGAAAGGACACGGTCGGAAACGTAAGTTGTTCCTTGCAATTTCTTAAAATATTCTTCGCCAATTTCCACGAGAAGGCTGATAGCTGTAGCAATACGGATGTGACCGTAGGCGAAAACGTAATTTGGCGAGGCTGCCAACTACAAAGCAGCGTCCGTTGCAGCGCATCTCTATCATAATTTTTGCTGAATATCGCTAGCTGACGGATGCTATACCATAATTCAGCCTATGGGGCATAGCTTTGCGATGCCCCGTAGGCTTCTTCTGTCACCTTCTAAAGTCAATCTTTTAAGTCGCGCTAATGTTCATACGTGAAAGCGCAGAAAGATCAAGCCGGTGTGCCTATTATATATTGTGTGCTTTGGGGTTTTTAGCATTGTCCGTTCAAATCTATATCTGCGTGCAAGACTTTATGGATTGCCCCCAAATGGCGCTTAAGTTTGGCTTAGTCGCTAAGTAAGTGTTATTAGGGATAAACAGGGCGTAAATCCTTGGTGTTCGCGTGCAAGATGGGCATTGAAGAATACTTGAATGATATATAATATAAGGCGTACTGTAGCGTGGTGTTTAAAGCGTGCTAAGCGCGTTACAAAAATCCCCTCGCTGGCAGGAGCACTGCGGGCGAGGGGATTCTATAATGTGTTAACTATACTGCTTAGTCAGCCAACTTTGCTTTGATGAATTCGCGGTTTAGCGGGCAATGTTCGCAATCGATTCGTTCTTGGGGCATACAGCCTCGCAAGCACGCGTATTGGTACAGTTGCCAAAGCCTAATTCGTCCATCTTCTTCACCATTAGTTTTGCGCGGCGAGCAGCTTCTGGGCGGCCTTGCGGCAGCAACGCGAACTGGCTTACGCGTGAACTAACAAAGAGCATTGCAGAGCCATTCTTGCAAGCTGCTACGCAAGCGCCACAGCCGATGCAAGAAGCACAATCCATTGCCTCGTCTGCATCTTGCTTCGGGATCAGAATGCTGTTGGCATCCTGAGGAGCACCCGTGCGCACAGAGACGTAACCACCGGCAGATTGAATCTTATCAAATGCTGTACGATCAACCATACAGTCTTTGATAACAGGGAAAGCAGCAGAGCGCCACGGCTCTACCGTTATCGTTTCGCCATCGCGGAAGCGACGCATATAGAGTTGGCAGGTTGTAGCGCCGGTTTCCGTCTTGCCGTGCGGCGTACCGTTAATATAGAGTGAACACATACCGCAGATACCTTCGCGGCAGTCGTGGTCAAATACGAACGGTTCGTTACCCTCTTCTACGAGTTGCTCGTTTAAGATGTCGAGCATTTCGAGGAATGACGTATCGTCGGGGATATCCTTCATTTCGCGCTCGTCAAAGTGGCCTGCATCTGTCGGCCCGTTTTGCTTCCAATAGCGCAGCTTAAAACTTATATTCTTAGCCATAAATCGTTGTTCTTTAATATTGGTTGATAAACGAGCTTAACTCTTATAGTTGCGGGTCTTCACTTCGATAGCCTCATATTTCAGGGGTTCTTCGAACTTAACAGGATTCTTGTCCTCGCCTTGATATTCCCAGCAGCTCACGTAGAAGCAGTTTTGGTCGTCACGCTTCGCCTCGCCGTCTTCGGTCTGATGCTCTACGCGGAAGTGACCACCGCAGCTTTCTTCGCGGTGGATAGCATCGATAGCTACCAACTTGCCCATCGTGATGAAGTCGTTCAAGCGCAAAGCTTTCTCCAATTCGATGTTCACGCCTTCAATGTGAGGCACGAAGAGGTTTGTTTCAAACTCTTTGCGGATTTCATCCATCAGTACGAGTGCCTTTTCAAGGCCTTCCTTAGAGCGTGCCATACCTACGTATTCCCACATCACGTGGCCAAGTTCTTTGTGGAGGCTGTCCACAGAGCGCTTACCATTAATGTTGAGGATATGATCGATGCGATCTTGCACTTCCTTCTCAGCTGCGATATATTCAGGTGCATCGGCAGAGAAGTGTCCTATGGTGATCTGGTCGCTCAAGTAGTTTTGAATCGTGTAAGGCAATACGAAATAGCCGTCAGCCAAACCTTGCATCAATGCAGATGCACCTAAGCGGTTTGCACCGTGGTCAGAGAAGTTGCACTCGCCGATTGCGAATAGGCCCGGAATGTTCGTAGAGAGTTCATAGTCAACCCAAAGTCCGCCCATCGTGTAGTGAATAGCCGGATAGATCATCATCGGGTTGTCATAAGGGCTCACGTCAGTAATTTCTTCGTACATATCGAAGAGGTTACCGTAGCGTGCTTCTACAACGTTGCGGCCCAAGCGGTTGATAGCTCAGAGAAATCGAGGAATACGGCAAGGCCCGTGTTGTTTACGCCGAAGCCTGCATCGCAGCGCTCTTTAGCAGCGCGGCTTGCCACGTCGCGGGGAACGAGGTTACCGAAAGCCGGGTAGCGGCGCTCGAGGTAGTAGTCGCGATCCTCTTCCGGAATGTCGCGTCCTTCGAGTTCGCCGGCTTGCAGCTTCTTCGCATCTTCTATCTTCTTAGGAACCCAGATGCGGCCGTCGTTACGCAGCGACTCCGACATCAGCGTCAGCTTACTTGCTTGTCGCCGTGAACCGGAATACACGTGGGGTGAATCTGTACGAAGGCGGGGTTAGCGAAGTAAGCGCCCTTGCGGTAAGCCGCAATAGCTGCAGAGCAGTTGCAACCCATTGCATTCGTAGAGAGGAAGTAAGCGTTGCCGTAGCCACCTGTGCCTAATACGACGCAGTGTGCAGCGAAGCGCTCCAATTTGCCTGTTACGAGGTTACGAGCTATGATACCGCGTGCACGTCCGTCAACGATTACCACGTCGAGCATCTCATAGCGCGTATAAAGTTTTACGTTTCCTGTGTTTACTTGGCACATAAGTGCTGAGTAAGCACCGAGCAGCAGCTGCTGGCCCGTTTGTCCTTTTGCGTAGAACGTACGACTTACCTGCACGCCACCGAAAGAGCGGTTGGCGAGCAAGCCGCCATATTCGCGAGCAAAGGGTACGCCTTGCGCAACGCATTGATCGATGATGCTTGCGCTGACTTCAGCGAGGCGATATACGTTTGCTTCGCGCGCACGATAGTCGCCGCCCTTCACCGTATCGTAGAAGAGACGATAAACAGAGTCGCCGTCGTTCTGGTAGTTCTTAGCTGCATTGATACCGCCCTGAGCTGCGATAGAGTGCGCGCGGCGCGGTGAATCTTGGATGCAGAAATTGAGCACCTTAAAGCCCATTTCGCCCAGCGAAGCGGCCGCACTTGCACCGGCAAGTCCTGTTCCGACGACGATAATGTCCAGCTTTCGCTTATTGGCCGGGTTTACTAATTTGGTGCGCTTTATAGTTGGTCCATTTCTGAGAGACAATTCCCTCAGGGATTTTAGAATCTATAGTTGCCATAATTATTTCCTTGTGTGTTTGATAAAGCTAAAAAAACGCTCACTTAGCACGCGCCGCCACAGAAAGCGAAGTGGATAGCCACGGCTACGAAGCAGAGCATTACGATCGTTACATAAACATTGCCGATCACTCTCCAGCGGTTGAACCAAATCTTACCGTCGAGGCCGAGCGTCTGCATTGCACTCCAAAGCCGTGCGTGAGGTGAAACCAGATAGCGGCAAACCAAAGGATGTAAAGAACCGTGAAGACCGGATTCTTAAACGTATAGCTCATCAAGCCGGCTCCGTCAGTTGCAGAGTAGTTTCCTACGAAAGCCATTCCGCCGTTTGCAAACTCAGCAAACATCATGTTGTACCAGAAGTTGAACAAGTGGAGGAGAAGGCCCAATACGATGATTACGCCCAACACAAACATATTGCGCGAGTTCCAGTCAACCTTGTCCGGAGTTGCCGTGACAGCGTAGCGGTTGTTGCCACGTGCCTTGCGGTTTTGAAGTGTCAAGATGACCGCGTAGATAAAGTGTATGGCAATTAAGCCGATGAGCGCAACCGTTCCGGCTACGGCATACCAGTTCGAGCCGAGAAACTCGCAGATCTCATTGTAGGCATCTGCTGAAAAGAGTGCCACAACGTTCATGCAAGCGTGGAACGTCAGGAACAAGATAAGCGCAATGCCGGATACTGACATCACAACCTTCCGTCCGATGGATGAATTGTATAACCACATAAGTTTTTGATTAAATTGTTATTTTGTTTGATTTGATTTGCTCGAAGTGGTTCGCAAACGTCATATCCCCATAAATGAGGAACTTCGAATGCTCTGCAAAGATAAGCTAAACCCCAAATATGTGCCAAACAAAAAGGCTTTTATTCTATCCATTTTTGTAGGTTTCAATACTCAATTATGAGGATAGTCCGCTTCCAGTCTGCTTTTTGGTCGTTTAGAAGGCGAAGTTTCGGACTGAAAGGGGCTTTAATGGTGTCAATTTGCCGCCATGCCGGGAAAGGCGAAATGCGGTTTTTTTGTTCTACGGATGGGGCGGCTTTTTGGCGTTTCCCGAATTTGGCCGGTCATTGGCAATACTCAAAAAAGGGGAAGCGGCAATGGCCGATGAAATTTTTTAGGAAAGGGCTGAGGGGCGCGCTCGGTTGGGGTATGGCGGTCGGTGCGGTATCGGCGCACGCGGCGCGGCCGTTTGGCGATGCAGAGCTTTTGGCCTTTGCTCCTTTTACGCTTGATAATAAGGCGTTTGGGTTGGCCAAAAAGTGTGCCTGACGTGTTTGCGGAGTTTGCGCTCACGAGAATAAAGGTTTGCGCTCGTGAGATGAAGTACTTTTTATCGTGAGGTGAAACCTTTTTTATCACGAGCGTAAGTGCTGCGCTTGGTGCTTGGACTTTGCTTCTTCGGGTTTGGCGCTTTGCTGATTGGGGCGTCCTCGGCGCTATTTTTTGAAGGGTGGAGGCGAAAATGGGGGCGCCTGTTGCGGACGTGGGGCGACGCTGCGCGGGGAGCAATGAGCCGTTGGCGTAGGGATAAAAGAAGGCCTCCCTCGTTTGGAGGGAGGCCGATAGCGCATAGAATTCAATACAACAATCTATAATTAGAGCTTTATGCTCACTTTTTTTAACTACTATACGCTAATGGTGTTGGCTCATCGTGCAGACCTAATCGGCTGATTGAGGTGTCTGCTATGGATGAAAGGCCACCAATATGTTTGTAGTCGATGCCCTGTGGGGTATCAGCTTATTCTTCGGTCTTGAAGAGCGGATCCCAAGCCGGAAGTTGCGTGGGTTTCTGATCCAAGAGTTTGAGCGTGGCTGCGGGGACATACTTCTTGTCGACCACGAGGCGGAAGAGGTAATTGTCAAACCATTCGTCGGTCATAATTAAATGGCCGCGGAAGCCGCTATCTTCGCCCCAGCTATTTTCAACCATCCACTTCTTCGGTTTTCCGTTGGCGTCTAAGTCGACTGCCATTAACGTCATCGCGTGGCTGGAGGCACTTGCGTGTGTGCGGATGCGATCTGCTTTGTCCATTGTAAACTTCGTGCCGAGCAATGATTCGTAGTCGTAGTTGTTCATTGAGAGCACAGGGCTCTTACGATTGTAGAGTTTGCCTACGTCGCAACTCATGTACATCATGGCTGAGTCTTTGATGCTTGCGATAGCCATAGCCTTGATTTCATTCATAGGCAGGTTGATGTACGTCCAGTTTTTGCCGTCGTAAGAGTGTCGGTCCATGTCAATTGTATAGGTCTTGTAGTAAGGATGCGTGGGGTCGTTCATCACCATCACGTAGCTGTTTTTCAGATCCTTGCCTACGAAAGCCTGATAAAACTCCTGCGGTGTGTACGTCTTGGTCTCAACGGCTTTACCATCGGCCGTGCGGAGCGTCCAAGTAAACTTTTCGGGCGGTGTGCCAAGGCAGATGGTCAGTATGCGGTACACGGTGCTGAGCATCTGCGTCTTGCGCTTTTCGATGTCGGCTGCTTTTGCGCCTTTGGCCACCATTTTGCGCAGTTCGAGGCCATCTTCGCGGAGGCGCAATTGGATGAGTTCGGACATTTTCGAGGTGTTGTTGGCGTTGAAGCTTTCGGGGAAGACGTCGGCCGGGACTACACCGTATTTTGTTACGACATCCTGCACGCCGGAGAAGGTGCCACCGTCGGAAAGCGGATGTTCGAAGAGCCACGTATTGAGTTGGTTGTCGATAGGTTGCTTCGCGTTGTCGATTACGGCTTGCAGGAAGAGGTTAGACTTCTCCAATTGATCGAAGAAAAAGTTGTAAGCCTGTGAAAATTGGAAGCTGCCCATTTGGAAGCGGTTGATGGCGTCGGCACGCATAACGTTAAGTCCCGTAAAGAGCCAGCAACGACCGCTTGAGCGTTGATTTGTAATGCCTTTTGACTTGACTTCGTGAGAAAAGTATGTGTCGTTGGCATCCGGATTATCGGCTACTAAGGCCAAGTCGTTGATGTTGTTTTGTGCTAATGCGTTGCGCAAAACTTTTGTATTGGCTGTCGGTGCGTTGTCGGCCTTAAACTGGCGCAGCATAGCAGGGGTAATGCCTCCTTGAGCAAAGAGTAGCGTAGGAATGGCAGATAAAGCCATTAGAAGTACACGTTTCATAAGCTTTGGATTTTGTGGGTGTTTATTAGTGTGTATATTTTATTCGTAATTACGTAGAAAAGGACGCCGGAAATCAAACCCCCGAAGACGTCTACCAAGTAGTGGGCTTCAATATAAACGGTAGAGCAACACAATAATAGATATACGGGGAGAAAAGTCCAAGCCGTCTTGCGATGTGTCTTGAAGAGAATGATCATCAATAGCGTGCTGATGCCTACGTGGGAGGAGGGAAAGGCCGCCGTGGGGCGTTCTCCGCTGCTTTGTGTGAGTTCTACCAGATCTTGGAAAAGGCCTTCCGGACAGCCAACGGCGTGTAGTTCCGTATGGTATCGGAAATAGTCGTGGAGTTGCGGGAAAATGCCGGCGTGGATCTTGTCGAGGCCGACGGCATGAAAGTAATACTGCGGTCCGGCTACGGGCAGGAAAAGAAAAACCACGTAGTAGAGGAAAAAGGAGGCGATGATGACGAACGCGTAGCGCTCGAACGCATCACGCTTTACGAAATAGGGGAGTAAAGTCGTGGTTACGATCATCGGAAAATAGGAGAAATAGCCGAAATGAAACAGTTCGCTCCAACCCTTTCCGGGTAAAAGTTGGCGAAAAACCAAACTCGGTTGACTGCCAAACCAATCGTGATCGGCCGCGGCAAAGATATAATCAAGATTATCAAAGAGGCGGTTGAATTCGTAGGTGTCCGAATACCAATAACCCAAGATTGTGAGCGGGAAAATATTGCGCAAGATGCGCGTGGCTTCGCACGGCGCGGCGTAATTCAAACCCCAAATGCCGCCTAAGGCGATAACGATCATTGCGCGGCCCATCAAAAGGCGCCAAGGTGCTTCCATTTGCGGCCAGAAATAGAAGATCAGCAGCGCCGTGAAAAGCGTATAGCCCAGCGTGACAACTTCGATGGGAAGCAGCCTTGCGCGTTTTTCTTGTATTTCAAAAAAAGCATTCATCCTATTTTGAGCATAGGGCGTCTTGTGGCCGTTGGGTGCTCGCAATCTCCATTTTTGAGCTTGCGGTATTAACCTTTCGTGAGTATTGTTGAGAGAAATTGGTGGCAAAGATAGTGTTTGGGGGATTAAAAGCAAAGGAAAGACGCGCTTTTGTTTGTTCCCTCAGCCTACAAAACTGACATTTTGCAGGCTTCTTTTGCTTTGTCAGCGGCGGAAATATGACGCTGCGGCGGCTTTGTCGGTCTGCGCCGGGGCGATGGTTGACAATTGGCGGCGCAGGACTTGTCGGACGCGACTTTGTTAAAGTCTATGTTGTCTGTGGTCCGGTTTATTTTTTCGTAGGTTCAAAATAGGCGACAATAGGATAATGATCTGAGCATTTAATTCGGCTGTCGACGTAAGCGGCATAGGGCGTTAATTCTTCAGAACAGAACATGTGGTCGATGCGAACAAAGATGGCGTCGCGATTAAACGAGCGGCCGAAGCCTCTGCCCGTACTTACGTAAGCGTCGGTCAAACCTTTGCCCACGCGGCGGTAGGCATAAGAAATAGGCGTGTCGTTGAAGTCGCCGCAAACGATCATTGGCGTGCCGCGATGTCGGTCAATGAAAGCCGCTACCTTGTCGGCCATTGCGGCCCGTGCGGCTGCGGCGTGCGTGATCTTGGAGAGAATCGTCTTGGAACCCTGTCGAGACATTTTAGATTCAGGTGCGTACACCATCTCTTTGAACTCTTCGCGGTCTTCCATTGAGAGTCCGACGGATTTGAGGTGATTATTGATGACCAAAATCGTATCGCCGGGCGCTCTGACCGTCCAGAAAGCCACCGAACCGTTGCCTTCGTCTTGGCAGACCAATTCGTGGCGCACGATGGGGTAATGTGAGAACATCGCAATAAAGACACCGTTGAAGAGAAGACCGTCGTGGTATTTTGCGTGCTTCATTACAGGAAACACGCGTTGCTCATAGTAGCCGTCGAACGAGGGTACCTCCTGTAAGCACGCGATATCCGCTTTTTGGAGCTCAAGATACAATGCCACGTTGTTATCTCCCGTCGTCGGATCTTCGCACGGGCCGCCCAAGAACAAGGTGTTGTAAGAAATGACTTTGATAGCCGTTTTCGGCGGTGTGGACTTAAAATTAAAAGGACAATAGCGGCGCACCGCCCCAAAGCAAACGGCGAGACCAACTAAGGGAATCCAAATCTTTTGGCGCGCAAAGAAGAGCAAAACAACGGTGATCAAGCCGACGAGTCCCAAGAAGACGGGAAAGGCAAGCCCCATAACGGACGCAAACCAAAGATGCGCGGATCAATGTAGGCAGACGCCGCACTCGCCCACAAGAGTAAGACGCAGATCCACGCGGCTACTTCAGCCCAGGCGGCCCTTGGTCGCTGTTTGTTTCCCATTGCTGCGTTTATTGTTGGCTGTTGCGGAAGAGTTCGTCGCGCTCTTCGTCCGTCAAACTTGCATATCCCGATTTTTTCACCTTATCTAAGATTCTGTCGATGCGTTCCTCGTCTGCTTTCTTTTGCATATTATAATTGTGGTCCGCATTTGTCGACGTCTTAGTCTTGTGCGCGTTGGGCTGTATACTATTTCTTTTGCGTTTTTCGCGCCACTGCTGCCAGCGCGAGGGCTTTTTGGGGGTATAATTTTCCCAGCCCGAGAAATTACTGCGCCGTCCGCCGCTCTTTTTGCGCCAGATAATCAAGAGTAGCCAGCCAAAAAGCATGCCTCCGAGGTGTGCAAAATGCGCGATATTCCCATTCGTGGCAAAGCCGCTACAAGTTCGATCGCTGCATAGCCCACCACCATATATTTAGCCTTGAGCGGAATGGGTGGAATCAAGAGCATAATTCGCTCGTTCGGATAGAGCACGCCAAACGCAAGGAGCACGCCGTAGCAAGCGCCGGAAGCGCCGATCGTAGTCCACGTGTTGAGGTAGGCACTCATAGGTATGACCGCCATGCCCGTTTCTATGATGGCGTGGTTTTGGAGTCCTTCGATGTAGTATTGGCCCAGCTGCCACGCTTCCTGACAAAGGCCGGCGCCGATGCCGCAGACAAAGTAGTAGATCAAGAAGCGTTTGAAGCCCAGCGTGCGTTCGATCACCATGCCAAACATCCAGAGCGCGAACATATTGAAGAACAAGTGCGACAGGCCGTCGTGGAGAAACATATACGTGACGAGCTGCCACGGCCTAAAGTCGTCCGCCAAGATAAAATGGAGACCGAATAGCTGCGACAAGTCTGCGATGCCTCGCTGTTGCAATACGTATTGCGCCAGCAAGACAATGCTATTGATGATCAACAGATTTTTTGTGATTGGTGGTGTTTGCTGCAGTGGATTCATTAGTAGCGATGCCCTAAGGCTTGATGAGGTCTATATATATATTGTGTGGGGCGGTGCAGGACGGATTATTGAGCTTTACCCTTTCGCTGCGCCTCGATAGGTTCTTGCCGGCAGAAGTTTTGGCGGCTTACGCACCCGCTTCCGGCAAACTTATCTTAGAGACGTCGACGATTTTTTCGTTCATAAACAAATGCGCCGCTTCGTCAAACTTATCTACGCTCTCCGTCGTTAAATATTTGCTGCGGCCTTGTCGGCTCAGGCACGTTTCCATCTCCGGATGGCGTTGAAGGTAGTCTTGCAATTTCTCTGCCACATACGCTCCTTGCTCCACAATTTTTACGTTTGGCGGCGTAAATTGGCTGATTTTTTCTAACAGGAGCGGGTAATGCGTGCAGCCCAGTATGAGTGTGTCGATCTGCGGGTCGCTTTTGAAGAGTGCATCCAAGCGCTTTTGCACGAAGTAATCGGCTCCGGGCGAGTCGAACTCATAATTTTCGACCAAGGGTACCCACATGGGGCAGGCCATTCCCGTTAGCTTCGCCGAAGGGTCAATCTTGGCAAACTCCATCGTATAACTGCCCGAACTGATTGTGCCGACCGTCCCCAAGAGTCCGATGTGGTGCGATTGCGTCAAGCCCGCCACCGTCTCGACCGTAGGGCGGATCACGCCGAGTACGCGGCGGTCCGGGTAGCGTGCAGGCAAATCATTCTGCTGCAAAGTGCGGAGCGCTTTGGCCGAAGCCGTGTTGCAGGCCAATATGACCAATGGGCAGCCGCGCTTAAAGAGCGCTTCGACCGCCTCAAGCGTGTATTGGTAGATCACTTCAAACGAGTGAGAGCCATAGGGGGCGCGTGCGTTATCGCCCAAATACAGATAATCATATTGGGGCAGCAGGCGCTTAAATTGCCGCAAGATGGTCATGCCCCCGTAGCCGGAGTCGAAGACGCCTATCGGCGATGTGACCGGAATGGGTTGGGCGCTCATACGCTCAATGTTTTAGTCGTTCACGCACGTAAGGCGTAGCATCTTCTGCGTAGCGCGGATTAAAGAAGGGGAAGTTGCGCTCATCCAAGTTAATGATGAGTTCGTAGCCGCGCTCATTGCCGACGGCTTGCAGCACACTATTGAGTCGCCGATAAGCCGGTGCGCGCAAGTCGGTCTGTGCTTTCGCCAAGAGGCTGTCGGCCGCCTGTCGGAAAGCCAAGCCCTTCTCCATCTCCTCTTGCAGATCGCGTTGGCGCTTCAAGAGAATGTTTTGCGTAAACTCCTTTTGCCCTTGTAAGTATTCGGCAAAGAGTCGCTTAAACGACATTTCGTTGTACTCGGTTTCGGCAGCATATTTTTTACGCAAGGCTTTGTATTGCGCTTCCGCTTCTGCATACTCCGGCAGTTCGCGTAGCAATGCGTTGTAATGGATGTAGCCGTAGCGGATGCCGCTTTGTGCCTGCGACGTCCCCACATACAGCAGCGTGAGTAGCACGATGAGAATAGTTCGCTTCATCTTTCTTAAAATACGTATTTGCCGCGAAGATACAAAATCTTCATACAATGCGCGGCCGGTCTGTACGTATTTTTCCCTTTCGCGTTTTTGGGGTGCAACGCTCCGTGTCGAATTTCCGCTTTCTGACATGCGCTGTCGGCCTTCGCAGCGTGGGCGAGGCCGCCTCGATTTGCCGGTGGTCTTGTGTTGAGAAATAGAAGTCGATTATCAGTTTTTTTACGGCTTTTCTTGCTGACGGCGGCGAGGCGATGCCCGCTTTTTTAGATCGATAACGGCCCTGTCGTTTCGTTTGGTGGGAGCAAACCATCGTTTGGCGGCAGCAAACCATCGTATGCCGGGAGCAAACCATCGTTTGGTGGGAGCAAACGATAAAAATGACCAAACAGTGTATAAGAAAATGAGTCGTTTAGCACATAAAAGAAGGAGTAAATGCAGCACGAATGGCCGTGGGAGGGGGTGATGATGCGTCAAACTTCGTGCGACGTCGGGCGTTGACGGTAGGTGGCTGATCTGCCGCATTCGGGTGGGAGATATGCGCTAAAAAAGTGGCGATGCGGCCGACTTTTCATTGCGATGGCGTGGCCGAATGTTAGGGTGATGTTGTCACTAAACGGGTAGGACGGAAAGTTAGTCGGCGCTACGTGGTAAAAAATCTTTGTTGTTCTGATGGAATTATCTAATTTTGCATAAGATAGGCGGCACCTCGGCCATCGAAATTGCTTTCATGGCGCTCGGTTTGCACTATCTTTGCATAAGATAGGCGGCGTCTCGGCTGTGGCAATCGTCGAGTGGGCCGCCAAGAAGTACGACTTTAATAGTCGGTATCAACAAGAGACAACGAAAAAAGCATACACAACGAGACCGATAGTGCCTCGTATTAGAATAAAAAACAACTTCAACTATGCTCGAAATAAAAGATCTCCACGCAGCAGTGGAGGGCAAAGAAATATTAAAGGGCGTGAATCTCACCATTAACGATGGCGAGGTACACGTATTGATGGGCCCGAACGGCTCCGGTAAGAGTACGCTCAGCAATGTCTTGGTGGGCCACCCGAAATATGAGGTGACGGCCGGCAGTGTGACCTTCAATGGCAAAAATCTCTTGGAACTTTCGCCCGAAGATCGCGCCCACGAAGGCGTGTTTATGAGTTTTCAAGCACCTACGGAGATTCCCGGCGTATCTATGACCAACTTTCTGCGTGCGGCGGTCAACGCTAAGCGTGCCTATCAGGGACTTGAGCCGATGCCGGCCGCAGAATTTTTAAAATTGCTGCGCGAAAAGCGGCAGTTTGTCGGATTGGATGCTCATTTTATGAGTCGCGGCGTCAACGAAGGCTTTAGCGGCGGAGAGCGCAAACGCAACGAGATTTTTTTCAAATGGCCGTTTTAGCGCCTACATTCTCCATCCTCGACGAGACAGACTCGGGTTTGGACGTCGACGCGCTGCGCATCGTGGCCGAAGGCTTTAACAAGTTGCGTTCGCCGAAAACCAGCGCGCTCGTGATCACGCATTACCAACGTATGCTTGACTACTTGCGCCCCGATTTTGTGCACGTGCTCGTCGGTGGACGCATCGTGCGCGACGGTACGGCCGAGTTGGGTTATGAGATTGAAGACCGCGGCTTCGAATGGATACTTGAAAGTCTGAAGGAGGCTTGATTATGGCGAGCGAAAAACAATACTTGTCGCTCTACGAGCAGCAAAAGGCGCTGATCTGCGCCGGCTCGTGCGCCCCGATGAATAACCGACGCGAAGAAGCGGCGGCCTTGCTGACGGCAAAAGGTCTGCCGACGGCGAAGACGGAGCGCTATAAATATACAGATGTGGAGGCGGCTTTCGCGCCCGACTTCGGCTTGAATCTTAAACGGATTCCCTTGAAAATAGACCCGTATGAGACTTACCGCTGCACGGTGGAGCATCTTGGAGCGTGGAATTATTATGTGGTTAATGATACCGTAGCGCCCGCTTCTCACGACTCGGCTGCTTTGCCGCAAGGCATCATCGTCGATTCTTTGGTGAACGTGGCGGCCAAACGCCCCGAATTGCTCGAAAAATTCTATCATCAGGCGGCCGGAAGAAGCTATGATGGCGTGACTACGCTGAATACGCTCCTCGCACAAGATGGTTTGCTGATTTATATTCCGTCGGGCGTGGAGGCTGCGCAGGCAGTGCAGATCGTCAACGTGTCGGCTTCGACGATAGACTTTATGTCGAATCGCCGCGTTTTGATCGTGCTCGAAGAAAACGCAAAGGCTACGGTGCTCTTCTGCGACCACGCACTCGAAGGACGCCATTACTTGACGACGGAAGTGGTTGAAGTCTTTGCCGCCCAAGGTGCTACACTCGACATATACGCCGTGGAGGAAACGGACTTTGTCAACACGCGCTTCTGCAACGTCTATATCGAACAGGCTTCGAAGAGTAAGGTGACTTACAGCGGTATGACGCTCCACAATGGCGTCTCGCGCAATACGGTCAACGTCCGCCTCAATGGCGAACAGGCTGAAGTGAACACCTACGGGGCTGTCGTGGCTGATGGTAAGGAGCGCGTCGACAATAATCTGCTGATTGACCACGTCGGCGAGGGTTGTACGAGCGATATGCTTTACAAATATGTGCTCGATGACAATGCCGTCGGCGCCTTTGCGGGAAAAGTGCTCGTAGAGCCCGGCGCGCAGCATACGCAATCACAACAGACGAACGATAATCTTTGCGTCAGTCAGCACGCACGGGCCTTTGCACAACCGATGCTCGAGATCTATGCTGACGATGTCAAATGTAATCACGGATCAACCGTGGGAAAACTTGACGCAAACGCCTTGTTCTATATGCAGCAACGGGGCGTGCCCGAAAAAGAAGCGAGCCTCTTGCTCCAACACGCCTTTATTAACGACGTTTTGCAGCGCATTAAGATGGAAACATTGCGAGATCGCCTCTCGTATTTGATAGAGCAGCGCTTCCGCGGCAACTCTATTCATTGCAAAGGTTGCCGAATGGTTGATTATTGTAGAAAATAGGAGAACAAAAGCGATGTACGATATTCAAGCAATCAGACAAGATTTCCCGATTCTGGCGCGCGAGGTCTACGGACGCCCGTTGGTCTATCTCGATAATGCGGCTACGACGCAGAAACCTAAGGCCGTGATCGATGCTATCGCGGAGGAGTATTGCTCCGTCAATGCCAACGTACACCGTGGCGTACACTTCCTTTCGCAGGAAGCGACAACGCTCCACGAAAATGCGCGCGAGACGGTGCGCCGCTTTATCAATGCGGGCAGTACGTCGGAAATCATTTTCACGCGCGGCACTACGGAGAGCATCAATCTTGTGGCGACGGCCTACGGGCAAGCTTTCCTGAAAGCCGGCGACGAGGTAATCATCTCCGAAATGGAGCATCACTCCAATATTGTGCCTTGGCAGTTGCTGCGAGATAGGATCGGAATAAAATTAAAAGTGATCCCGATCACCGACGATGCGGGCGCCTTGGATATGGATGCGTATGAAGCGCTCTTTACGCCGAAGACGCGACTTGTCAGCGTGATGCACGTGAGCAACGTCTTGGGCACGGTGAACCCCATCAAGCGTATGGCGGAAATAGCTCACGCCCACGGCGCCTTGATGTTGGTGGATGGGGCGCAGAGTGCGCCGCATTTTGCCGTCGATGTGCAGGACTTGGATTGCGATTTCTATGTTTTTCCGGTCATAAAGTGTACGGGCCGACCGGCATCGGCGTCTTGTACGGCCGCGAAGCCTTGCTGGAAAAAATGCCTCCGTACCAAGGCGGCGGAGAAATGATTGCGCGCGTCACGTTTGAACATACAACTTACGAGCGTTTGCCTTATAAGTTTGAAGCCGGTACACCTGATTACGTAGGTTCGCACGCGCTCGGCGTAGCTTTGGATTATGTGACGCATTTAGGCTTAGCTAATATCGCGCAACACGAACGGGAACTCACGGTTTACGCAATGGAGAAAATGCGCACCATACGCGGAATGAGTTTATACGGAACTACGGCGGAAAGACGCAGTCGTGGCTTTCAATGTCGGAGAGATACATCATTTAGACTTGGGCACGTTGCTCGATCGTTTGGGTATCGCCATCCGAACCGGGCACCATTGTGCGCAACCCTTGATGCAGCGTTATGGCGTTGAGGGAATGTGTCGCGCATCTTTTGGCTTGTATTCAACAAAGGAAGAAATTGACGCCTTGGTCGCCGGACTTGAGCGCGTCGTAACAATGTTTTAAACCATTATGATACTTACAACAACCCCCACAATCGAAGGTTATCCCGTCAAGCAGTATCTTGGCGTTGTCGCATCTGAAACAATCATCGGCGCGAACGTCTTCCGTGATATTATGGCCGGACTTCGCGACTTCTTTGGTGGACGTTCATCCTCTTACGAAGAGGTTTTGAAGAAAGCAAAAGACACTGCGCTGCAAGAATTACAAGAGCGCGCAGCCGCATTAGGCGCCAATGCCGTCATAGGTATTGATTTGGACTACGAAACTGTGGGTTCAAACGGCTCTATGTTGATGGTTACGGCCAGCGGTACGGCTGTCGTGATCTAAAGTATGCTCTTAGCGCATTACGGTACGCAACGGCCGGAAGCCGGATGCGATGAAGCCGGGCGCGGATGCTTGGCCGGTAGCGTCTATGCTGCAGCTGTGGTGTTGCCGGAAGGGTATGCGAATGCGCGGCTCAACGATTCGAAGCAACTCTCGCCCGCTCGGCGTTACCGCTTGCGCGAAGAGATTCTACGAGATGCCGTTGCGTGGGCAGTAGGGACGGTTTCGGCGTCCGAAATTGATGAAATCAATATCCTAAACGCCTCCATTTTGGCGATGCATCGCGCTTTAGATGGCTTAAAAGTGCGCCCCGCCTTTATTTTGGTTGATGGCAATCGATTTAAGCCTTATGGTGCGACGCCTTTTGCCACGATTGTAAAAGGCGATGCCAAATATTTGTCCATCGCAGCCGCAAGTATTTTGGCCAAAACTTTTCGCGACGACGAGATGCGCCGTTTGCACGAGCAGTATCCTTGGTATGGCTGGGATCATAATGCGGGCTATCCTACGCGAGAACACCGCCGCGGGATTGAGCAAAACGGCCTGACGCCTTATCATCGCCGTTCGTTCCGCCTTTTAGCCGATCGCGACCCCCAATTGCCCTTTCCGGAAGACTAACATCCGCTTAGGCTGCAAACGAATTGCGCCATTCGCTCCAAAACTATCAAGGAGCGGATGGCGCTATATTATATATGGAGTATGCCCGCTGCTTTGGCGGCGCACAAATTATGCGTTGCGGCGCGCAGCAGTCTGTTTTAAGCACTTAAGGCGAGACGCCTCACGCACCAAGTTCAGATTTTAATCCTGAAAGACGGCTTCCAAAACATTCAGCGACTTTAATTCGCCAAAAGCAGGCAGATGTAGCTGATAATAAGTCACGATGAAGCGCAACAAGCGTGTGCGCCGAGCACCGGAAAACTTAAATAAATGCATCGTGGCCGGCTGCATACGCATCAAAGTCGGGAGAAAGGCTGCGTCAGTTGGGTCGAGATAATGCGAATGCAAGGGTTGATGCGCTACAAACGAACTATTTTCCAAATCGAAACATGCCATCGGCGTAGTTTTCAAGATTGGGGTAGAAACCCAAGAAATGCGTCATGCGCAAGAGGAAAACGAGGTGAAAATTACTGAAATGCTGCTCACTCAGGTTGAGCCACTCGATCGAATCCCAAGTATAGTCGAACAGCGGAGCTGCAATAGGTTCGCTCCGCAAAGCCGTGCGTAAAAATTCGGCAAGAAACAGCGCCAGCGTGATTTTTTCGGGGCGCTCCAAGCCCGTCATCGGGTGCGGACTAACGCTCCGCAGCGTTTGTAGGTTCGATGTAGGCTTATGGTTCCATTCAATATCGACGGCCGTAAGTGGTTGAAAAAATGCCGATTTCAAGCCTCCGCGTCTCCCGCGCGAGATGCGGACGAAGAAAGATTGAAAGCCCTCTTCGCGTGTCAGGATATCCACGATGCAGCCCGCATCGTTATATTTTAAAGTGTGCAGTACGATACCGCGCGATTTGATCAGCATATCTCTATTGTCGTCTACGTTACGGCAAAAGGCCTTCTCGTGCCGCTCGTACCTCACGTCTTGCATCCGAAGTCTTCTTTCCCAAGACCGGTGCGCTAAGGCCGCATCTTAAACCTTCGCCTGCGGCGAGTGAGTCTTCATCTAAAATGGTCTCAATCCCTTTTCCGCACTATTTCGACCAGCGAATTTACGATTATTTCCCTATAAATTCGCACCTTTATCCCACTTCTTATTACATACAACAAAGCGAAGACCCGTGAGTCTTCGCTTTGTGCTATAATTGTCTAAATCCAAGAGTTGTTTACTTATCTACCCGTCTTCTTGGTATATATACGACGTTTCGCAGGAGTCGATTTCTTGTTAGCCGGACGCGCTTGAGTGCGCTTAGCGTGTGTGCGCTTCTTGCTCGTAGCGCGAACGTGGGGGCGCTGTTGCGGCTTTTCAGTTTGCTGAACAGTCGTCTGCGTATTCACAACCGGTTCTTCTTTCTTTACGATCACCGGCTTCGGCGGAATCACTTGAGTCGGTCTCTCAAAACCATCGTTCTTGGCCATACGACTCATCTTTTTAATACGCTTGTCAAGGTCAGGGTGAGATGAGAACATCTTCTGCCACTTGCTGTCTTGCTTGTAGCCGGCTTCCTCCTCCAATTGCTTGAGGCGTTCAAAGGAAAGAGCAATAGCCCAAGGGTTTTTGCCGTTCTCTTTCAAGAAATCGTAGCCATACTCATCAGCTTTGCTCTCTTGCTTCTTTGAATAAGAGGCATTAAGCAAGGCTTGACCGAGGTCGCCAAGTTGCGAATCGCTCAGCGCGCTCGCTCTTCCGCCCGTTGATGCTATACCATCTTTTAATGCTGACGTGAGTAGCGCCGTGCGGAAACGCTTCTTGGAGTCTTTGTGTGCAATGTGTCCGATCTCGTGACCGATCACGCCGCGCAATTGGTCGTCTGACATCACGTCCATCAAAGATGAAAATACGCGGATACTGCCATCGGGGCAAGCAAACGCATTTACGTCTGTCACGTAATATACTTTGAAGTTGAGGGGGATGCCTTCTACGCTCGTCAAGCCCTCTGTCAACTTCCGCAAGCGGATTGTGTAAGGATTATCTTCCGGACAAACATGATTATGTTCGTCCATCCACTGGACATATTCCCTTACATAGTTGGCCATATCAGCATCGGAAAGGGTCAAGGCTCGACCTGCTTTTACTGCGCCTGATGCTGCTTTACCAATGTTAAACTGAGCGGCAGCCGGAGTTGCGCAAAAAAGGCACAAGGCCGCGAATGCTGCTTTTAAAAATCTAACTCTCATTTCAATATGATTTTATCAATATATCTTAAAGTTGGGTAGGGGTACTTTTCCAAATGATACCGAGCGCGTAAGTCAAGCGTCGGTTGGCCACCCTCCTCAAAAAACTCCGCAAAAGTACAAAATTGCAGTCGTAAACTACGTTTATATTAGAAAAATAGCCACATATTATGTTAATTTCCCCCACATTTCTGTGTACAATGTCAGACTTTTCGCGCTTTGTAGCATTAATTCTACGTTGCCGATTGCAAAGTGTACATTTTCACCTGCTGATTCCGAAAGATACTTTCGCAATTATTGCGCCTAAAATCCCACTTACTCATCTTTCCGACCCTATTGTGGTACTCTTCTTCACACACCATACACCACGAAATTTTGTGTAATATTTTCTACATACCGCATTCTATATTCTTCCGTCCTGCGGCGTAAAGTTTCTGAATAATACTTGCACCACGAATACTTTTTGCTCTCTTGCGAGCTTTTGTTTTGCCTTCCATCTGGCTTGTTTTTAACGATTTATACTTAAGAAATCTATACTTCAAATACTACTATTTGACCACTAAAATCCGTCTTCGACGTTTTTTATCGTGAGAACAAACCTTTTTTCTCGTGAGATGAAACCTTTGCGCTCACGATAAAAAGTACTTTCGCTCGTGAGCGCACACGTCCGCCGCAAAGCTTTCGGCGAAAAATGTCCGTCCTGCGGGCTTTGATATCAAATTCTTCGCATTTACTTTCAGTTTTTTCTTTGAAAGTGGCTGATGGTTAGTTGTGTTTAATGAAGCTTTTCTTGAATGTTTTCGAGATAAAGATAAAAGGTTTTGCTGTGTATGAGAAAAACAAAGTGTGCGCTAATGAAGTAAGCTGGCGCACGTAGAAAGTCGCACCTATCTTGGCATAGTAGAATAGACCTATAAAAACAAAAAACCGAACCTCTTTGCGAAGTTCGGCTATGTGTTTGCGTGCTGATAAGGATCAGCCTAAGCTATTCACGTGTAAAGTTACACTAGACTTAATGTTGGCAGCCTTATTCTTGTGAATAATGTTGTTCTTAGCCAACTTGTCAAGCATCGTCTGAACCTTCGGCAAGAAAGCCGTAGCTTCAGTTTTGTCAGTCATTGCGCGAAGTTTACGAACGGCGTTGCGCATTGTCTTAGCGTAATATCTGTTGTGCAATCTGCGTGTCTCCGTCTGACGAATTCTTTTGAGGGAGGATTTGTGATTTGCCATTGTTTCTTTATTTTCTTATTTGTAGCCTATAGCAGAGTCGAACTGCTCTTTAGAGAATGAAAATCTCTCGTCCTAACCGATAGACGAATAGGCCAACCGAGCAACTTTTGCCTCATTGGGGCTCAATTGCGGGTGCAAAGATAGGGCAAAGTTCTTATTTGCCAAATCTTTTGACTCTTTTTTTTTGCGATAAAAGGCTTTTTTCTTCAAAATGAGGCGTTGCGGGGTTGAAATTGGGCGGCGCAAGTCGTTTGGCGGGGTGTTTTTACGGCGCTAAAATTGCTTTTTAGTTGGCGCTGCATCGCTTTGTTCTCGTTTGTTTTCATCGAATTAGGACGCTATTATATAATAATGTGTCGTTGCGGCGTGTAGGTGTGGTTGGGCGGCGGCAGGGTGGAGGAGCGGTTTGTGCGGGTGAGATTTGGGGCGCGCCGGTCACGATGACGGTGGCGCCTCATCGAATTTATGTGGCTTCCGGAGCGACTAAAGCATCGCTGTGTAGGGTTGGGGTGAGCTGCGGTTGGAGAAAAAATTGTTTGGGTCGGAATCCCGTAAGCAGCGGATCAACTTTGACGGAGTCGGAATGGCATTTGGCGCGATACAAAAGCGATAAAAGAAGTCGCAAATCAAAGGAAAAATAAAAGAGGTCTATCCTCGTCAGATAAACCTCTTTCGTACACCGCCAGGGATTCGAACCCTGGACCCACTGATTAAGAGTCAGTTGCTCTACCAACTGAGCTAGCAGTGCATGCTTTTGTTTTGCGGATGCAAAGGTAGGAGTTTTCGTAGAACTAACAAAGCCCTTGCGCTAAAAAAATGATTTTTTTTGCACAAGGGCTCTGATTTTGCTTGTTTAGACTCGATTAAGCGGCTGATTTTGTCCGCTCCTTGAACATAAGCGTAAAGAGAACGAGGACACAAAGTGCATAGCCGGCGAAAATAAACCAGCACGTCGGCCAATCGCCTACGGTATAAATGTTCCCATTGTGCGATATGGGGTGCGTCATCTTGTTGATCAGCCATTGCGCGCCCAATGTGCCGACCGTTGCGCCTATACCATTGGTCATTAACATAAACAATCCTTGTGCGGCAGAGCGGATGCTGTCGTCCGTGGCCCGATCAATGTAGAGCGAACCGCTGATGTTGAAGAAGTCGAACGCGACGCCGTAGACCAACATAGAGAGAATGAACATCCAAAGTCCTGACCCCGGATTGCCCAAACCAAATAAACCGAAGCGGAAGACCCAAGCTGCCATCGCGATGATCATTACTTTTTTGATGCCGAAGCGCTTTAGGAAGAACGGAATCAGCAAAATGCAGCACGTTTCGCTGATTTGCGAGATCGAGATAATGATATTAGTGTGTTGCACCCCGAATGTCTCGGCGTATTCCGGCATTGCCGCGAAGCTGCTTATGAAAGGGTTCGCGAAGCTATTTGTAATCTGCAAGCTGACGCCAAGCAGCATCGAGAAGATTAAGAACAGCGCCATATCCTTGCGCTTAAAGAGGGCAAAAGCGTTGAGGCCGAAGGCTTCAGCAAAGCTCTTTTTGCGCCCGTCTTTGATGATGGGGCAAGCGGGTAGCGTGAAGGCGTAAGCAAAGAGCACCAAGCTGAGCACACCTGAAGTAATAAACTGACGATAGTCGGCTTGGATTCCGGCGAGGTCGACAAACCACATCGCGCAGATGAAACCAATCGTACCAAAGACGCGTATGGGCGGAAAATCTTTCACCGTATCCATACCGGCACGCGTTAATATTGTATACGCAACGGAGTTGGAGAGCGCCAGCGTCGGCATGTAGAAAGCCAAGCTCAAAGTATAGAGCGTAAAGAAGATGCCGAAGCTCCACGTCGGCGTACTCTGCTGATAGAGTGCGGCCGCAATAGCAGCGTGCCCGCCAATAAATGACAAATGCCCAAAAGTCGCTGCGCCGGCACAAAGCGGTCGGCGATCATGCCTATTAAAGCCGGCATAAAAATCGAGACTACGCCTTGGATAGAGTAGAACCACGCAATCTCAGTGCTGAGTCCGATGTTGCCTAAGTAGCGCCCCATAGCCGTCAGGTAAGCTCCCCAAACGGCGAACTCCAGAAAATTCATCAAGATGAGGCGAATTTTCAGGTTGAAATGATTATTGTTCATAGAGCAATTTCTTGATTTGACGAACTAAAACTCGCTTACTCAATCGATCGGAATAGGTGCAGCAGATGACGTGGTCCTTATTCACCAAATAGAGCTTTGGTAAACCTTTCGCCCCAAACGCATCATACAATTGCCGATCAGGCTGTGCAGAATAAGGAAGTGTCAGTTGCTTAGCCGCCCAAAAGGATTTGATCGACTCTTCCGTTTCTGCACGAGAGATACAGATAAAGGTTACGTCGGGAAAGCGCTCACTCATTTTTTGCAAGTGGGGCAATTCGCGGCGACAATCGGGGCATCCCGTATTGAAAAACACCAAGATCGAAACCTTTCCTTTGAGATCAGCATCGGTCAGCGTCTGCCCATTGCTCATCTGAACGGAAAAAGCCGGGATTTTATCGCCCACGCTGTAAGTTTTGCTTGGTGTAGTTGACCCCTGCTGCGCGCGAGCATTCACCAGCAGGCCGCCTAAGAGCGCTAAGCTACAGCAGAGTAGTAGCCGGAGCCTTTTGGCTGTCCCCTCTGCGCGCTTTGTGGCGCGCGGCGTGTTGTTTCTGAAGGTATACATTGTGTTTTTTATTGTGTTTAGCCCATACAGCGGACGAGAAGTGTTGAACGCAAGCCCCTGTATAGCTTGCAAATGTATAAAGAAGTATTGAAAATGGCCCATTTCATCGCGCAATTATTCTTTTTTTCGTGGCTACTTTTTTCAGCATCTGTCAGCGGGAAACATGTGTAGGCGTGGAGCGAGGCCGCAGCGCGTCCGTTTGTCAGACATTTGGCTGCTTTCGCAGCTCCTTCCGGTGGGGCTAACGTAGGGCGCGGACCGTTTTTGGAAGGCATTGGCCGCGCCGAGAGGTTGAGCAGAGGGGTAATTATTTCGTTTGGCGGCAGCAAACCATCGTTTGGTGGCAGCAAATCATCGTTTGGCTTGAGCAAACCATCGTTTGGCGGCAGCAAACCAAAAACATATCGCTACCTTAGCGAGCGCGACGCAGGCCTGCCCCTTCGTTTTTGGCCGCAAGTTTGTGAAAATCGCCTGCCTTAGGTCGACTTAGGCGAAGTAGCTTGATTGTGTGCGAATCAATCGAAACAGCATATAAGTCTGCCTCTTTCTCCTGCGGTAATGGGTGGCGCAGACAATCGATTAAAGCGCTTGGGTATAAGCGCGAGGCATTTGAGTTTCATTCAAAGCAAATGCTTATCTTTGCCCGAAAAATAAGGTATGAAGCAGCAGAAGATTCTCTTTGTATGTCATGGCAATATATGCCGAAGTCCGATGGCTGAATTTCTGATGAAGAAGCTGGCAAAAGACGCCGGAAGAGAGCGGGAGTTTGAGATAGATAGTGTAGCTACGTCGACAGAGGAAATAGGTAACGATATGTATCCTCCGGCTAAGCATTGCCTGCGCAATCATGGCGTCCCGTTCGAGCATAGGGCGGCGCGGCAAATGACGCAAGCCGACTATGATTATTTTGACCGGATTTTCGTGATGGATAGAAACAACCTTCGCCGGCTTCCTATGATAGGCATAGAAGATAAAGCGGACAAGATAAGCCTATTGATGACGCTGATCGGCGAAAATCGTGATGTGGCTGATCCGTGGTATACGCGTGATTTTGAGAAGACCTATGCTGATCTATGCGCTGCCCTTCCGAGGATTCTCTGAGGTTGTTATCGTAAGTTGTACGCTAAGTGTGGGCGAAATGCGGAAAAAGAGCCTATTGATCGTCTTGAAGGTATTGTTCGATAAATGGCCGCAAGCCGCCTCCCATCGCCCTCTTAAGGCCGTTTTGAAAAGGCTACAGTCCCGCAGCACTTGGCGCTCTCAGTGCGTTTCCCAACGGTAGCTTCCGCCAACGCTTCGCCCTTGTAGCCGGCAAGTCTTCCGAGCTTTGCCTTTGTGCCTTTATAGGTTTACAGTCTGCCAATATTAAAAAACGCTACGACTAAGGCTGCGTTTTTTGCTACTTTATATAAAAATGTCAGATGGTTTTCTTTATATTTGCACGCAATATTCTGAAGCAGTTTGGCGCGTGTGTCGCTGCATTGCGTTGAAAAATGACGGAACATAAAGAAGACAATACAATAGAAGGCCCTGCGGCGACGAACATGCGTCGGGTGCAAAAGCAGATGGCCCGTGCTGAATCAAGACCGGCCCTTGATGCTGATTGGAGTTACTTCTTTACGCACAATGCGCGCATCAAGCACATTATACAAAAGCTGAAAGCGGACAATTTCTTTCCTACGTTTGTGCATCAATCGTGCAATTATATTCGTAATCACGACAAAGTGTGCAAACAATTGCGCCCGACGATCAGCGGACTCATATTTATTCAGGGTGAAGTGAAGGCTATCGAGGCCTACTTCAAAGATCGCTTGCCGGAATTGCACTTGGCGCGCGATTATGCTACGCGCTGCGTGGCCCGAATTCCGCACACCGTGATGCAACCCTTTATGAAGATCGCCGAACTTGACGCTACGCGCATCCGTTTTCTGCTTCATCCGTTTGAACATTACGCCGGTAGTCAGCTCGTTCGTATAACTTCCGGTCCAATGGCAGGCTTGGAGGGCTACATTATTCGGATAGACCGCGATCGAAAATTGGTTATGCGCGTAGGAGATCTGACGATTGCTGTCGGCGGAATCCATCGCGAATCGTTTGAAAACGTAGCGGATTATATTCGTATGCGACGCGCTGAAGAGCACGAAAGTTCGGCTGTTTCGGAAGAGGGGCTGACGGATTTGCAAATGGCCGTGGAGCGAACGCTTTTCAAGCCGCAGACGTCGACTGACCGCTTGCTGCTCGCCGGTAGCGGGGCGCGCTGGATCGAAACGGCGCAGGAGCGGCAGGCGCAAGCCGATTGGGGCGCGGCGCTTGAGATTTTGTGCTATCTATGGGAGCGATTAGCGGCTTTTCGCCAAGATTTGATGCTCACGGATACCGCTGGAAGGGAACTGATTGCTCGCCTGAGTCGACAGGTTTCAATGCAGCTCGATGCGCTGCTTGATGCGCCGAATCGGCCGGTATACATCGCGGAGAAAATTGAGGTCTGGCGCGATGAAATTTTGCTGCGCAACGGCTTTGCCTGCGTCGACCGTGATTCTACTGCGACGCCGGCCGCTGCTAAACGCCGTTGAGCAAATGCAACGCGGCACAGCGCAAAAAAAGAACAAAAAAAGGAAATAAAAAAATAAGAGCATACCGCAATTTTTGTGCAATTGGTGCGTTACATAAAGGAGAGACCCAAGCAACATACCTGAAGAAAGGCCGCTCGCAGGGGCGAGATTCTGCATTGAAACCTTCGCTTCAGGCCAATGAAAGCAAGAGGGGCTCCTCGCAACCTCTTGACAACGACGCCTCAAATAGTTGGAATCAAAGTTTAAACGATGTTCTACCGACCAAAGGCTGCATTTACAACTTTGATAGTCCGCCGCGACGCGATTGTTCTTAAAGCAAAGTAAAAGCATACAATGACGCTATTCGCCATATTAATGAGCTTCGTCGCCAGTGCCTTAGTTTCGGCGCTGATGATCCCACGCATCATACTCATATCCTTTCGCCGGAAACTTTTTCGATACGGTCAACGAGCGGAAAGTTCACACCGGTATCGTTCCGCGTTTGGGTGGTATCGCCTTTACGCCAGCGCTGATCTTTGCTTATACGCTCCTTTACGGCTTGGGAACCATCTTGCAGGGCGTCACCGACAATCGGGAGGTCGACATTTTGGCCGCTAAGCCGCCGACGCTCGGACTTTGCGCCCTCATATTATTGTATGTAGAGGGCATAGCTGACGATTTGAACGGCATAAACTACAAACTTAAGTTTTTAGTTCAAACGATTTGCGCCCTTTTGATCGTACTTTCAGATCTGTGGATCAATAATCTTTATGGGCTCTTCGGGGTTTATGAGATTTCGCCCTTTATCGGGCAGCCGCTAACCGTGCTCTTGATCGTCTATATTATAAATGCCATCAATTTAATCGACGGCATCGACGGTTTGGCTTCAGGTTTGAGTATGGTGGCCTTGTTCTTCTTCGGCGTGCAGTTTGCCGGGCAGGGCGTAGTGGCAGGTGCGGGCATCGCGTTTGCGCTGCTGGGCGCTCTGGTTCCGTTCTTCTATTACAATGTCTTTGGCAAAGTGGAGCGACACAACAAGATCTTTATGGGCGATTGCGGCAGTCAAGTCGTAGGCTTTATTCTGGGCTTGCTGGGCGTGATTTTTGTGATGCCAAGCTCCGCCGGCGTCACCGATGCTACGCCTTTTATTATGGGCTGGGCGGTTCTGCTCATTCCGGGTTTGGATGCCATCCGCGTAATGGTGTTGCGGATGCTCCACGGTCGACACCCGTTCAAGCCGGATAAGACCCACATCCACCACAAGCTGTTGGCGCTCGGCTTAAGTCAGCGTTCGACGCTCGTGCTTCTGCTTACGTTCGACGTATTCTTTATCTTGATCAATGTAGGTGCAGCTTACAAGCTCAATATTAACCTTATATTCTTGGGCGACATAATTGTGTTTTGCTTGCTCCAATACGGCGTTACTTTGCTCATACGTGCCCGCCGCCGGCGGCAAGCCGCCGGCGCGGCTGATCCGGCTGACGGCCTCGAAGCTGCGATGGCTGAAGCGCAGTGTGCCACTGTATCATCTTCAGAGCACATTTTGTATCATATGCGTACCGAAGAAATCGCCTCCAGTACATAGTTGTTTCTCCGATGCCCAATATGAACTCGTGGATAGCTTATGGTAAGGCCGCTTTTGCTTTACATAATTTGTTTGAGCATAAAGGTATTGAAAACTATACCTCATCCTTCTCTACCGATAAGCAGATGCCGTATACTTGGGTTAGCAATGTTGTGTTCAGAAAGCTGTTGCTCAACATAGAACATCAGAAAGAGAACGACCATATCATCATTCGCTATCCTGCCAAGTCGGATAAAATGGCCTATAAGCATTGGCTCGAACTGCTCAAGGATCGAGATCCGAGTACGGAGCCGGCATCCTTAGTGCCTTTGCACAAATAATAAGATTTTCAATCACACAATATTTATCCCGCCATCGGTTGCAAAGCGCGCCGCGTGGCGGGATTTTGTTTTGCCAATTCAGTTTGCGGAAGCGGCCAATAGAAAACGCAGCGACTCTTTTTGCGTAAGAGTCGCTGCGTATTTGAAAAGTATCAAGAAACTTATTGAATGCTAAACTTCCGGTTCCATTGTCCGATGCGTGCTACGTAAACGCCGCCCGCCAAATTCGGTAATGCCACGACGTTAGAGCCTTTATCCAATTTCTGCGTCAAGACCATGCGCCCCGCAGCGTCAATGACGTAAAGCTGGTCTTGTGTAGCCTTGCCTTCCATCTTAATATAGAGTGCGCGGCCGGAAGACATCAGCGACAATGACGGGTTAACGACCTCCGGCGTCTGAATGCCAACCTCTACCCCCTCATATGGGTTGCGTCCTTCGTTAACGCCGTCGAGGAAGTTAAAGATTTGCCAATGAATCTTCTTGGCTGCTTCCACATCAGCTTGGCGAATGACGTTTTTATCCCCTTTCGGCGTGTTCACAACGAAAGCTTCGCCCGGTTCCATCGCGCTACGTGCAGGCAGCGACGCAATCATAGCCGTCATTGCTTCCCCGTTTATTTCGTTGCCGTAGCATTGCAAACCATCAGCGCCCTGTTCGAACTCAAATCCAACGACTTTAGTTGTGCATTAGCTGCGCCCAGCGTTTTCAGCATACTGTTTGCCCCCGTTGAAAGTTCTTTAATCGGGTTCGACGAACAGCTAAACAGCGTCAATTGCGGGATCAGTTCCAACTCCAATTCGCTAAAATTATTCTCCATCACATAAAGCACCTTCATATCCGGTGTGCGTTCCAGCGCCAAGTGAGAAAGCGCATTGCTTTGGGCGTAAAGATTGATCAGTCCCGCGTGTTTGCCATCCTTTTCGATCGGGAAAGTCAGCGTGTTCAAGCGATTATAGCCGCAGGCCAGCGTATGTAGCTCATAGAGATTTGAGACATCCAGCGACGTCAGTTGATTATCACGGCAGTCGAGCAGTTCGATTTTTGTGTTTTGTGAAACATCCAACGTTGTGAATTTATTTGCCGCGCAGTAGAACTCTTTCAACTTTGTTTGCAGCAATCGAAATATTCTCCAGCAAGTTGTTGGCGCACGTAGCCTCCCGCAGTTCCTCGCATTTAGAGAGGTCGAGCGAGGTCAAGTTGTTTCCGCCGCAATAGAGTATGCGCAGATTCCTCTGCGATGAAAGGTCGAGCGTCTTAATCGCATTGCGCGTGCAAGAGAATTTAGTCAAATTCGGGCAGTTGCTCAGATTAATTTCGGTCAGTTTGTTTTCATCCACATCGAGTTCGAGCAGAAACTGGCACGGCGTGGGATCCAGCGTCGTGATCTGATTCTTGTAGAGATAAAGCTCTTGCAAGTTTGCGTTGTGACTGAGATCGATTTTCTTCAATTGGTTGCGGCCCGCCAAGAGTTTAAGAAGCTGCGGTGCGCCCGAAATATCAATCGACGTCAAATCATTTTGCGCGCAGTTGAGCCCCGTAATATTTCCGTAGATCGTAATCTTTTTATCCACGCACGTAAAATCGACTTGTCCGCCGAAGTCTGTGACCGGCTCGTCTTCGTCGCAGGTTCCGTTATTGTTCAAGTCGACCCAAACATTGCCCATTTCCTCCTCGTCAGCATTGATGATAAATGTCCATTCATCGAGATCTTCGCCCGTAGTCAGTATTATTTTCGGCTGATCTGTCGAGTAGCCTTTAGGTTTGCTTTGATCCGCAAGCGCCGGTGTGCAAAAAGCCGCGCTCAGCACCAATCCGGCGGAGAGATGTAAAAGTTTTGAATGCATAATGTAAAATTAAGTATGTTAGACATATTGATTTAGAAGCGCACAGGGCAAGTAAAGAAACCGGCCAAGCGCTAAACTAAGTTGGTTGTGCTTGCAAATTTACATAAAAAGCCCGTTATCCGTAGAACAAACGCTTTCCCAAATTAAATTTTCTCGTGCCCCGCGTTCTTCTTCTCACACTACGAACCGAGCAGCGCTCAGACGGCTCTGACGGCTTTAAGGTGGCCCAATATTTCCTCTCTCTTTTGAGACTGAAAATGCATATTTTTGCCCATTTCATCGCAGATTAGCCTATATTTCGCCTACTTCAATATGCGTAATTTCGGAAGTGAACCATTTAAATCTTAATGCCTGTTCAAAAGTCTAAATCTACCATCCCTTCCGACTGTAATAACCGGATTATTCTCCCCTTTTATTTCCCTAAAAAGCCCTAAAGAAGTAGTCCTATCTTCAAAAGCACGCACAAAATGAAAAATCCCTTTAATCGCGGCTGATTAGGCAGCCATAGATTTCCCATTGCACGGCGCCACCTATGCAAGCAATTATTGTTTGCCGGCAGCAAACTATCGTATGCTCGCGCCAAACCATCGTTTGCCGGCAGCAAACCATCGTTTGGTGGCAGCAAACGAATTGCCTATGCGCGTTGCTTGTTGAAAATGATAGTCTTATCCCGTTTATGGTTTGTGTAAAGATGGCCTAAATCCCAATATCCGCATTGCATTACTTGTCGTGCGCAATAGCGATTCATAACTCCGCTTGGGGAAGGTAGACCTACCCAAAAGCGTTAGGGCTGTTCGTTTGTCAACTTCAAACGGCTTCAAATATCGAAGAAATGAAGTTTTTCACAAGGGCAAAATTGCTATTTTAGAATAAGCAAAAAGAGGATTTCGGTGAAATTACAACGCCCTTTTGTAAAATTTACTTTGCAAATGAATTTACATGGAATCTACATAAATAGGATGCCTAAAAAAATACAAATAGCTGTCATATAAAAGATTATAGAAAATTCTTTTTTCTAAAGACCTACATGTTTTCTTATATTTCCTGCAAGTGATTGTTAAGCGTTGTATTTTTGCAAAACAAAAACCAAACAATCAGATTATAATGAAAAAGTTCCTTTCTGTCTTGTTCCTCTTCGTTGCAACCGCACTCGGCTTGCACGCGCAAGAGTTGGCCTCACCCAATGGCAATTTTAAGATGACGTTTAGTTTGAACGCCGCGGGACGCCCCGTATATTCGTTAACCTACAAAGGGAGAACCGTTGTTCGCCCCTCGATGTTGGGCCTCGAACTCAAACGCGAGGATCCCAATGCTGCGGTCGACTTCGAGTTTAAGCAGCGCAAAGACGCCGCTACTTTGGATCAGAAAGCCGATTTAATGACGGGCTTCCGCTTGACTAAGACCGAAACCTCCGCTTTCGACGAAACTTGGCAACCCGTTTGGGGCGAAGAAAGCAGCATTCGCAATCATTATAACGAAATGGCTGTAACGCTTGAACAGCCGAAAAATGATCGCTATATTATTATCCGCTTTCAGATTGTTTGATGACGGACTCGGCTTCCGTTACGAGTTTCCCTCGCAGAAGAATTTCACCTACTTCACCATCAAAGAAGAGCGCTCGCAGTTTGCTATGGCGGGCGACCACACGGCTTGGTGGCTCCCGGGCGACTACGATACACAGGAGTATGAAACCGTTACGTCAAAACTCTCTGAAATACGCGGCAAAATGAAGGCCGCAATCACCCCTAATTCTTCGCAAACCCCATTCTCGCCGACCGGCGTACAGACGGCGTTGATGCTAAAAACGGCCGACGGCCTCTATATCAACTTGCACGAAGCTGCTTGCATTGACTACTCGACAATGCACCTCAACTTGGACGACAAGACGATGACCTTCGAAAGCTGGCTCACGCCCGACGCACGCGGAGATAAAGGCTATATGCAGACGCCCTGCGTATCGCCGTGGCGAACGATTATCGTTGGCGACAAAGGTGCAGACATTCTGGCTTCCCGTATGACGCTCAACCTCAACGAGCCGTGCAAAATAAAAGATACGAGCTGGATTAAACCGACAAAATACATCGGCGTTTGGTGGGATATGATTACCAATAAAGGTACGTGGGCTTATACCGACGACTTACAGACCGTAAGACTCGGCGAAACCGATTATGCGAAAACAAAACCCAACGGAAGACACAGTGCAAACACAGCCAACGTGAAGCGCTACATTGATTTCGCAGCCGAACACGGCTTCGACGCCGTCCTCGTAGAAGGCTGGAACGAAGGCTGGGAAGACTGGTTTGGCCACGAAAAAGACTCCGTTTTCGATTTCGTGACGCCGTATCCTGATTTTGACGTTAAAGGCATTCACGCTTACGCTGCCTCAAAAGGTATAAAGATGATTATGCACCACGAAACGTCTGCGTCGACGCGCAACTATGAGCGCCATCTTGATAAGGCGTATCAATTTATGGTAGACAATGGTTATCCTGCCGTAAAGAGCGGCTATGTGGGCAACATGCTGCCCCGCGGAGATCACCACTACGATCAGTGGATCAATAATCACTACCTCTATTGCCTGACGAAGGCTGCTGATTATAAATTGATGGTTAATGCGCACGAGGCAACGCGTCCTACGGGTATTTGCCGCACATATCCTAACTTGATCGGCAACGAAAGTGCGCGCGGAACGGAATATGAGGCTTTCGGTGGCAACCCTGTTGATCACACGACTATTCTCCCTTTCACCCGACTCATAGGCGGTCCGATGGACTACACACCCGGTATTTTCGAGATGGACCTTTCCAAGATGAATCCGAACAACGGCTCAAGAGTACGCTCGACCTTGGCACGCCAATTGGCCCTCTACGTGACGATGTATAGTCCGTTGCAGATGGCAGCCGACATTCCCGAACATTATCAAGCCCATATGGATGCCTTCCAGTTTATTAAAGATGTGGCGTTAGACTGGGATAAGAGTTTGTATCTCGAAGCAGAACCCGGTGATTACGTTACTATTGCCCGTAAAGCCAAAGGCACGGACAACTGGTTCGTAGGTTGTACGGCAGATGAGAACGGCCATACATCTAAACTCAACTTCGACTTCCTCACACCCGGGGCAAAATATGAGGCAACCATCTACGCCGATGCCAAAGATGCGAGCTGGGACAAAAATCCGAAGGCTTACACCATTAAAAAGATGGTCGTAACGAACAAAACTAAACTCTCGCTTCGCGCTGCAAGCGGTGGTGGCTTCGCAATCAGTATCATCCGTAAATAAAATATATAGTAGTGCCGCAACAGCGGATGCTTAGCATATGCTGTTGCGGCACTGTAGTATGTTCTTGCACCGACGCAGCCCGCAACGGCGCTCTATCGTTGCAAGAACTCATCCTATTGCACACATATATAAATAAACAAATCATAAACACAGACAAATGAGAAAGCAATTAAGCCAAAGATTCTTGCTCTTGCTGGCAGGAATCTTCGTTTCCTTCTCCGCCTTGGCACAGACCATAACGGTGAAGGGACACGTTCAAGACACTCAGGGCGTGCCGGTGGTCTTTGCTACGGTGGCGTCGACGACAACGAAGGCGTCAACCAATACAGATGACAACGGTAACTTTACTTTGCAGACGCAAAAGGGTGCTACGCTTCGCGTTTCCTATATCGGTTATAAAACCGTGACGGTTAAGGCGGAGGAAAACCTGAAAATCGTCTTGGAAGAAAACAACGACTTGACCGAAGCTCTGGTAGTCGGCTACGCAAAGGTGAAGAAGTCGGACGCAACCGGCTCCGTGACCGCTCTGAAACCCGACGCACTCACCAAAGGTTTGACAACGAGCGCACAGGATATGTTGGTCGGTAAAGTAGCCGGCGTTAATGTGGCGTCAGAAGGCGGCCAACCGGGTGCAGGTGCGAAGATCCGCATCCGTGGTGGCTCTTCGCTCAACGCTTCTAACGACCCGCTGATCGTTATCGACGGTTTGGCAATGGACAATGAAGGCGTACAGGGCCTCTCCAATGCTCTCGCAATGGTTAACCCGGAAGATATTGCCAGCTATACGGTGTTGAAAGATGCCAGTGCAACTGCTATCTACGGTAGCCGCGCAAGTAATGGCGTTATTATCATTACAACGAAAAAAGGTAGCAAACAATCGGCGCCGCGCGTTACGTATAATGGACACGTATCCTTTGGTACGACGCGTAAGACCTACGACTTACTTAATGGTGATGAGTATCGCGCTTTTGCCCGCAAAGCCTATCTTGCCGCAAACCCTGCTGACCCTACGGCAGCTTTGATGCCTACACTCGGTACAGACAATACAGATTGGCAAAAACAAATCTATCGCACGGCTTTGGGTACAGATCATAACTTGAGTATCAGTGGCGGTTTCGGTAACTTCCCTTATCGTGTCAGCTTGGGCTATACGAATGATAACGGTATCGTAAAGACATCAAGCTTCGAGCGCTTCACGGCAGCCTTAAACTTGTCGCCGAGTTTCTTTGAGGATCACTTGCAAATCAATTTGACGGCTAAGTACATGAATGCTAAGAATCGTTATGCTGATGGTGGCGTGTTTGGCGCAGCAACCGGCATCGACCCGACGCGCCCTGTGTACTCGTCGAATCCGGATAACGTTAACTTCACGGGAGGTTATTACCAAAAGATGGATCCTACATCTGTCTTCAACAATCCCGGTTGGACGGCAACGACAAATATGAATACGCCGCAGAACCCCGTGGCGCTGCTCAACTTAAAGAACGACCGCTCAAATGCTAATACGTTTATTGGTAACGTAGAGGCAGACTATAAGCTTCACTTCTTCCCGGATATTCACATCCACGCCAACCTTGGTGGTGACTATTCGGAAGGCTTGCAGAATACAACGATCTCTCCTTACTCTTTCAGCAACAACTATTATGGCTGGGATGGGTACGCGAAGTCTTATAAATACAACTTACAAGGCAATATCTATGCACAATATATACATACGTTTGATCAGCATATGATCGACGTGATGGCCGGTGCTGAGGAACAACACTTCCATCGCCGTATATTCAGTGAGGGTAGTGGCTCTGATTGGTATGATGCAACGGGAACGAAATTAGATAAGCCCAATCCCTATAACCCGGCTTTCCGCAAAGAGACAATGCACATTTATCGCAACTCGCTCGTATCTTATTTCGGCCGCTTGAACTATTCGCTTTTGGATCGTTACCTCTTGACTTTCACGATGCGTTGGGACGGTTCTTCACGCTTTGCGAAAAAACATCGTTGGGGAACGTTCCCTTCTTTGGCGTTGGGCTGGAAACTTAAGCAGGAAGATTTCTTGAAAGACGTGAGCTGGCTTGATGAATTGAAGCTCCGCCTCGGTTGGGGTATTACCGGTCAGCAGAATATCGGTTATGATTTCTACTATTTACCGCGTTATGTTCAAGGCAACAGTTATGCGCAATATCCTTTCGGAGATGAATACTTTACAATCTATCGTCCGGAGGCTTATAATCCTGATTTGAAGTGGGAACGTACGACGACGTGGAACGCCGGTGTGGACTTCTCTCTCCTCAATGGACGCCTCTCGGCTGCTGTTGATTACTATTATCGCCAGACGAACGACTTGATTTCTACAGTTCAGGTGCCGGCTGGTACTAACTTTAGTAATTATGTAACGAAGAACATCGGTTCGCTTCGTAATACAGGTCTCGAATTTTCTATTGATGCGCGTCCGGTTGTTACCAACGACTTCACGTGGCAAGTTACTTACAACGCAACGTGGAATAGCAATAAGATTACTAAGCTACGGGCGACAATACTATTATTAAAGCGGGCAATAGCATCTCGCGCGGTTTGGGTAATAAAGTACAAGCCAATATCGTCGGCCGACCCGCAAATAGCTTTTACGTTTATCAGCAAGTGTATGACAATAATGGCCGCCCCTTGGAAGGTGTCTTCGTAGACCGCAATGGCGACGGCATCATCAATGAAGATGATAAGTACGTCTACAAAAAGCCTACAGCTGACGTAACGATGGGTATGACTAACAAGTTCTTGTATAAGAATTGGGACTTCAGCTTTACGATGCGTGCTAGTCTGAATAACTACCTCTACTATGACTTCTTGAGCAATAAGGCTAACGTTACTTGGGCCGGTATCTATTCTAATGGTGCCTATTCCAATGTTACGAAAGAGGCAGTCGATCTTGGCTTCACGGGCAAGACAGATTATTACATGAGCGACTATTTCGTACGCAACGCCAGCTTCTTGCGCTTCGACAACATTACGCTTGGCTATACCTTCCGCGATCTCTTTAAGTCCGGCAAGTATGGTGGCATCAGCGGCCGTGTTTACGCTACCGTTCAAAATCCATTTGTGATTACGAAGTACAAAGGACTTGATCCGGAAATCGATTCCGGCAACGGCGTAGATAATAACTTCTATCCTCGTCCTACAACTTATATGCTCGGCGTAAGCTTGCAGTTCTAACAAACAAAAACATACGCATTATGAAACTAAAATTCATAAACAAAATAACTTCTGCGGCTCTTCTGCTGGCGCTTTCCGTTTCGACGACGTCTTGCGTCAACGACTTGAATCAATCGATTAAAGATCCGCAAACCAATACAACGTTCAACCAAATGGGAACGTTGGCAAAGATATATGGTAATTTAATACTTACAGGTATTAAAGGTCCAGCAGGTGATGCTGCAAAGGGGGAACCCGATATGGCGCAGTTTGATGAAGGAAGCTCCTCGCTTTATCGTCGTGTTTTCGAGGCTAACGAGTTACCTTCCGACGAGACGGTTGGACGTGGCAAAGCGACCCGGGTATTTCAGATCTCACGAATCTTAACTGGAACTCCTCTCACGGGCTCAATAATTTGACTTATTACCGTTTGGAGTTTAACATCACGCTTTGCAACTTCTTCCTCGACAATACAGAGGGCAAGACTGACGCAGAGACCTTGAAGCAACGCGCAGAGGTACGTTTCCTACGTGCACTCCATTACTATTACTTCATTGATCTCTATGGTAAGGCTCCGTTTAAGGAACACTATAACACAGATATTCCCGTCGAGAAGAGCCGCAAAGACGTCTTCGATTACATCACGGCCGAATTAAAGGCTATCAGCGATGGTTCTGCTACGGATCAACTCTCCGAGCCCGGTGCTGCAGCTTACGGTCGTGCAGATAAAGCTGCTGCCTGGATGTTGTTGGCTCGCCTCTACTTGAATGCAGGTGTCTATACCGGCACGCCTCAATGGCAAGCCGCAAAAGACTATTCCGATAAGGTGATCAACGAGAGCGGATATAAGCTCAATACCCAGTCGCTCAATGGTTATACGGCTTACGAGCAACTCTTTATGGGCGACAATGGGGAAAACCAACTGGCGCGTCAGGAAATCATCTTCCCGATCCGCTGCGACGGTAAAAAGACACAAAGCTATAGTGGCTCTGAATACGCAATTGCTTCCACGCGAGGCAATGGTACGCCCGCTTGTGGCACTACCGAAGCTTGGACGTGTAACCGTGCTCGCGAAGCTATGGTTCTTAAGTTCTTTAAGCAGCTTTCCGATGTGCCTTTGGCAACAAATGAAAGCGACAACGGTGAAGCTAATGTCCGGGCCATTCGTGCAGCAGCTCGCGATGATCGTGCGATGTTCTATGGAGGTGGAGAAATGAAAGACGGCGTTTTGAAAGACCTCCGCACCACCCAGACTTCGCCTATCACCTCCTTTACGGCCGGTCTCTCCATCTTGAAATGGTCTAACGTCTACGCAACAGGCGGCCGCCCCAGCGACACAAAATTTCCTGATACCGACGTGCCCCTCTTCCGCGTCGCAGAGGCTTACCTCACGCGTGCAGAGGCCAACTACCGCCTCGGTGTAGCGCCCGCTTTGGTCTTGAACGACATCAACGTGATCCGCAGTCGTGCCAACGCGCAGCCGCTCACGCAAGTCGACGATAAGATTCTTTGCGACGAATGGTCGCGCGAGTTCTACTTCGAAGGCCGTCGCCGCAGCGATCTCGTTCGTTTTGGTTTCTTTACTTCAGGAAAATATATGTGGGATTGGAAAGGCGGCACCTACAAAGGCAATGCTGTCAACGCACAGTATAATCTTTTCCCCATTCCGTTTGAAGAGCAAGGTCACATCAGTCAGAATCCCGGCTACTAAACCGCGGCAGACAATATATAAATAGCAACAACAATGAAACATATACTTTCCCTGCTGCTCGTCGCTTTGACTTTACCCTTCTTGCTGCTTGCAGCGAAGATACGGGCAGCAATCCGCATTTACAAGATGCTGCATCTTTCGTGCTCAATGAGCCGCCCTTTGCAGCCAACAACGTGTATGACCTCAAGCACGCGCAGTATGTTGAACTGACGACCTCGCAACCTGCTTATGGTTTCCCCGCGTCTACTGTTTATACCGTAGAAGTATCACTCACAGGCGATTCTGCCAGCTTTATAGCCTTGCCTACGACGCATACTACGGCTCGTTTGCACGTGCCGGCTTCCGAATTGAATGATGCCATCCTGAAGTTGGCCGGCAGTGTCACGCCAACGACAGCTTTGCCCGTCTTCATTCGTTTGCGCGCCAATATTTACGGCAACGAAAACTTGGGTAAATCTCTCTCAAATACGATTCGCCTTCCGCAAGTGTTGCCTTACGCACCGCAAGTCACGGCTACTTTGCCCGAAAAGATGTACATCACCGGAAGTTTCCCTGCTGCCGACAATTGGAGCAAGTGGGTTATGCTCAACCCGGCTTACGGTAAGGCCGGCTACTTCTACGGCGTGGTTTATTTCTCTGCCAATGCAGAGTTCAAGGTTAACCCCGACAACGCTTGGGCCGGTAGAGATAAAGGCTTTGGCCAACTGACGATCGACGATCAAACGGGTTCAAACCTCGTATCCGCTGATGTCGCTAACGAAGGTGCCAATATCAAGGTCTCCAACGCAGGTTGGTACACGGTTGTCGTAGAAACCGCTGTCAATGGCAATAAAGTAGACTACACACTCCATTTCCTCCCCGCCGAAGTTTACCTCTTCGGAGCTACCAACGGAGGTACGTGGGAGTGGAACAACAACTTCCGCTTCACTGTTCCGGCTACGGAAAATGGCGACTTCGTTTCGCCGGTTCTCAGCGCAGCAGGCGAAGTCCGCATCGCGATCAAGACGACGATCGATTGGTGGCGCACCGAACTTACCTTGCTCGATGGCAAGACGATCTTCTATCGCGACGTCGATCTCCCCGATGGCTGGAATAAAGATAAGGGAGCCGCTTACTCAATTCAAGGTAAGGTAGGCCAGCAGGTTCATCTCAACTTCACCACGGGCGAAGGCAGCGTGGCCAATTAACAAATTCAGTCGCGAAGGCGGCGGTTGCCAACCTTTTGAGCGCTTCCGCCTTCGCCGCTCACAATAAAACAACACAAGATGAAGCATATATTTTTAATGGTAGGTTTGTTCTTGTCGGCCGGAATCTTCTCTGCTTGCAATGAAGACTTCAAAGATTGGGCACAACCGCAATCCAATGCGCAGCAGGTGCTATTGCCGCCGTCACAGCTCAATTGGGCAACGGCACAGATAAGGATATCGTCAGGACCAAGCCGGCGATACGCTCAACGTGGCGGTATATCTCGGCGCCAGCGATCAAACTTTGACCGACGTAGTCTTTGAGAAGCTCATCGTCAACGGCACTTACGAAGTGCCCTTCTTCTCCAAGGAAAAGAACATCTACGTGACCAAGGCCGCCCTCGACTCTGTTGCTCAGGTAGCCTTTAATAGCAAGGCTTCCGTTCAGCGCACGCTTACGATGCGTATGAATGCTGCCGCTAAGGATAAAGTGGGGCAGGCGCTTGTCGTACAAACCAACGACATCCAAGTCAATTACACGCCGGCAGCCACACCGGCGCGCGAGGTCAACTATTATCTGCTTGGCGACTTCAACAATTGGAAGTATAACCAAGCAGTAAAGATGGACGACAAGGGCAATGGCATCTACGAAGCTACGATTACCGTTGCCGCCGACAATTGTTACTGGCGCATCTTCGGGCAGAAAGCTGTCGATGATCAAGATATCGATCAGTCGCTCGGATGTGCGACGAATGGTAGCACGGCTACAGAAGACTTTGTCGTGTGGAACAACCCGCAGACGATGCTTTTGGAGAAGGCCGGCAAGTATGTGATTACTTTCGACGCAGTCAACTTCCGCTATACCGTCAAGGGCTTGATTTCTGAATTGTATATGACCGGCAGTCATTATAATTGGGGCGCAGCTCCTTCCGATTGGTCTAAGCTCATCCCGGTTAATGGTCAGAGCGACGAATATTGGAAGATCATCTACGCCGATGCCGGTGAGCAGATCAAGTTTGCGCCGCAAGCAGGTTGGGGCAATGATTTCCCCGGCGTCGTAGCAGCCGACAATGCCGCTTCCGGTGTTCACGTCGATGGAGGCAACCTCAAGTTTGGCGCAGCCGGCTGGTATTTGATCTACGTCAATGCCGACACCAAGGCTGTCGAAGTCTTCCGCCCCGAGGTTTACCTCATCGGCAACACGGTTGGCGGCTGGACAGGCGCAGTGGCAGCCAACCGCTTCACCATACCGACAACCCGCACGGGTGAGTTCGTATCTCCCGCGCTCACTGCCGCAGGCGAAGTGCGCATCCACGTGCAGCCTAAGTCTACGATCGACTGGTGGAAGATGGAGTTCATCATCCTTGGCGGTAAGATTGAATATCGCGGAACGGGCGGCGACCAAACGCGAGTTTCCGCAAATGCCGGCGAGCGTGTATATCTGAATTTCTCCGACAATACAGGTCGCATACAATAATCCAATTTTACGCAGGCATCACGAATGTGGCAGTCGCTCCGTCTTATCGGAAGCCCTTTAGGGCCGACTGCGCATTCGTGATTGTTTATTTTGTATAGATATGAAACGTATATTTTCTTCCGTCCTTACCCTTTTTCTTGGTGCAGGCGCCTTATATGCCCAAGTGCCCCGCCATTCGCAGGACATTATGTTGCAGGGCTTTTATTGGAATTCGCAAAGCCTCACGGGTTGGACGCAATTGCTGCCCGAGGTGAGCGATATTAGCAAAAGTTTCACAATGATTTGGTTGCCGCCCTCTGCTACCGGCGAAGGCGACAACAAGACCGGCGGCCTCAATGTCGGCTACCATCCGCAGCAGTGGAGCAATCAGCAATCTTGCTGGGGAAGTCCGGCCGATCTGAAACGGCTGACGGCGGCTTTCCGTCAAGCCGGCGTCCACGTTATCGCAGACATCGTCATCAATCATCGAGCCGGTTTCACGGGGTGGGGCGATTTTTCCGAGGACAACTTTGGTGCTTTCGGCCGCTTCCAACTCACGGCTGAGCACATCTGCAATACGGACGAGATGAACACCGATCCCAATGCGGGCGATTGGCGCGGCAAGGCTACGGGTGCAGCTGATACGGGCGAAAACTGGGGCGGCGCGCGCGATCTCGACCACGCGAACCCCTATGTCCGGCAAGACGTAGAGGCTTACCTCAAATGGCTCAAGGCCGACTTTGGCTACGATTCGTGGCGCTACGATTTCGTTAAGGGCTTCGCCGGTCGCTATGTCGGCAGTTATAATGCGGCTTCGCAGCCCTATCTCTCCGTAGGCGAGTATTGGGATGGCTCTTACGACAACTGTAAAGCCTGGATCGAAGCTACGGGTTACAACTCGACGGCCTTTGATTTCCCTATGAAGTACGCGGCCCTTAACAACGGACTCGCAAAAGCCGATTTCAGCAAGATGGCTTGGCAGGAGGACGGAAAAACCTGGCGCCCCGCCGGCTTGATTCATCACAATTCTACCCGCGCTTACGCGGTTACGTTCGTAGATAATCATGATACGGATCGCGACGACAACCGCTTTACGGGAAATCCGGCGCAGGCCTACGCATTTCTCTTTTCCTCGCCCGGTATTCCGTGCGTCTTCTGGAAGCATTGGACGCAGTATGGCAAAGCCATCCGCTCCAAATTGCAGCCCGCCGCGCGGCCGGCTTGACGAATGAGAGCGATGTCGAAGTGACGGTTCACGATCGTTACTATGAGGCTCACGCGCAAGGCGATAAGGGTACGCTCATCTGCCGCATCGGTGAGCAAGCCCCGACGACCGTCCCCGAGGGCTATCAATTGGCTGCTTCCGGCAAGGGATGGGCTTATTATCTCAGTGATAATGTAGCCTCCGTTCCCACCATTTCCGGCGCACCGCTGATTAAGGTTAGCGGCCGTTCGGTTTCTATTGCAGCAGCAAGCCCCGTAGCGGTGAGCATTTCGCACCTTTCGGGCCAAAAGTTTGTAAGCACAACGACTAACGCTTATTCAACGACGCTTCCCAGTGGCACATACGTCATCCAAGCGGGCGATACGGTGCGGAAAGTCTGTCTTTGAATCAGCACATCTTTTTTTGAGCGGGTGGAAATGTGAAGTTTCCGCCCGCTTTTTCGTTTCGCAGCTTCTCAGGGTCTCATACGTCTTTCGTTTGCTGCCGGCAAACCACCGTTTGGTGGGAGCAAACGATGGTATGGTGGGGGCAAACGATGGTTTGCTGCCAGCAAACCATTCGGCGATGCACCTTCGTCTGCGACGAGTGTACTCAAATAATCAGCAAAAGCCCCTCTGTTGTCTGGAAAGTAAGGATTGCAGAAGTCAATATGTGTCCATCTTGTCGATTTTTACTACACTTTAGCTAAAATTATAGGACGTGGTCGGGTGAATGTAAAAAAATGTATGCACCTTTGTTGGCAAGAATAAAACCATTATCAATATGAAGAGGTGCCTATTACTATGCGTTGGGCTATTTATCGCGCTTAGCGCAGCTGCACAATCGTACGAAAAATTGTGGAGCAAATACGAGGATGCTTTTGACGATGATAAGCCTAAAACAGCCTTATCCATTTTACAAAAGATCAGGCGCAAAGCTGCGAATGAAAAGAACGACGGGCAGCTGATCCGCTCCATGATCTTCACGCTGCAAGTGCAAGAAGAAATATCGCCCGACTCTCTGCTACCGGAAGTGGAGCGCTTGGAGGCGGCGATGAAGAAAACGAAAAATCCTTCGTCGCTCGTCATCTTGCAGGCGCTTTTGGGGCGCTTATATTCGATGCACGACTACGATACGCTTCACTTCAAGCGCGGCGTAGCGCTCCTTAGAAAGGCGATGCAAGATCCAGCGCTGCTCGCACGGGCCACGACGAAGGATTATCAAGCGCTGTTTGATATAAAAGAGGACAGTAAGTATTATAATCACGACTTGCTCAGCGTCTTTATGGTCGACGGAGCCTGGAAGCAGGCTTATCGCTCTACGGAGGCCAGAGCTAATCTGCGCCATCAGGTGATTCGTTATTATCGGCAGCAAGGTAATCGAAACGCAGCCCTGCTCGCTACGCTCGATAGTATAAAGGCGGCGCCTTTTCCCAACGATAATGCGCTTAGAAGCGCCCGCTATGCAACGCTGATGCGAGTGAAAGAGGAATTTCGCGATTTGCCCTTGAACGTACTTACGTACATCGCCATCATCAATGCGCCTACCACAGATGAATATGAGAGAGACTTGACGCCGCTCATCAATTTGGCGAAGGAGGGCTTGACGCGATATGGAAAAAGTGAGTTTTCGGGAGAATTAAGCAACTTCTTGATTCGTAAAAATCGCGCGTTTGTGACGATGAGTACGGAAAAAGAGGCCTTTTATCCGGGAGAGGAAATTCGCCTAAACATACGTTCGGGCAATTTGAAGCAAGCGGAAGTGAAAGTATATCGTACGAACCTGACGACAGATCAGTTGTTTCGAGGCAAAGGACGGGAGGAATTTCTTAAAATAGTTGAGACCGGGCAACTCTTGCAGACGCTTACCAAACCATTGAGACACGATGTGTCTTATACTAGCTATAAAGATTCGCTCTTCTTTAAGCTCGACGAACCGGGCATTTACTTGTTGCAATTAGAGGATGACATTATGCCGCTGTATGTGTCGCGCGTGGCTTCGATTTGCCTTAGTGCAGCCAATGGGAGGGTCGGCGCCATCGCGATAGATAGAAAAACGGGCGCACCGTTACGAGGAGGGACGCTCAAAACCTATAGTTTGGATAGAGATAATTATACTTACAAACTCACGACTGCGGCTAAGCCTGATCAAACGGGCTACTTCTTTGAGCTACCTCGACACGAATATGGCAATTATTCTTGTTTGACCGTAGGCAATGACGCCTTTTCACCCGATTTAAACTACTCTGGTGGGTATTTTTCCAGGACACCGAGACTAAGAAAACAGTATGAAGTGCGCGTCTATACGGACCGCGGTATTTATAGACCGGGCCAAAAGGTGCAGTTTGGCCTTACGGCTTATACGCAAAATGGAGATTCGATCGGCGTAGAGGCAGGTTTACCCTTCCTTTTCAAGTTGTACGACGCCAATGGTCGGATGGTCGATTCGCTACGTTTGAAGTCGGACGAGCTGGGCGCGGCGGGAGGAACTTTTACCTTGCCGGAAGTGTGCCTGCCCGGAACTTTCTCGATCCAAGCTTCGTACAACAAATGGCGAGGCGGTACTTCCTTCCACGTAGAAGAGTATAAACGCCCTACTTTCGAGGTTAAACTGGACGCGCCAAAGGAAGATTATCAGATTGGAGACGAAGTTAAATTCACCGGAAAGGCAACTACGTATTCCGGCGTGCCGCTTCGGGAATCGAAAGTCAATTATACGGTCGCGCTGAATGGGTACTATTCGGATCAGAAAGACTACGGAAGGTACAACCGAGACGGACGACGAGGGAAACTTCTCCATCGCCGTTAAACTCCTGCCGCCGCCGCACAAGAATGCGGACGAAGAGGACGATGATGATATTGCCTATCTGGAGGATGAGGATTGCGTGGTCGATTCCGTAGTTTCGGGCGACGAGGACGTGTTTATGTCTGACGAATCTGGGCTTGATGATGATGCGGACGAGGTTCAGGAAGCCCCAATCAATTCGCTGGCGATGTCGACCTTGACTGTGTCGGTCTCAGCTTCGATTGTGGCGCCCGATGGCGAGACGCGCTCAGATCAAACCTATATTTCGGCCGGCACAAAGCGCTACCGGACGGAAGCAAGTTGGCCTTCTATCATCTGCAAAGAGCGACTGCCGGAAATAAGAGTGCATCGTTTGGGCTACGGAAACAAGATTTCGCTCGCCTCAGGCCGATATATCGTGCGCTTTGACGATGGCTCGAAGATCGGCGGCAAGATTGTGGCGCAGGATACTTTATACACGGAGAAGGCATTCAAACCTGCCGCGTTCGCCGGCTTGAAATCCGGAAAATATATCGTGGAGACGTTTGTCGAGGGTGCGGATACGATTTACAAACACTTGCTTTTGTTCTCCACCAACGATAAAGTCGCCCTCAAATGAGATGCTGTGGGCCTACAACGCCACTCCCGGCGACAAATCTCGCGTTGATCTTTACGTAGGAACGGGTGTGCGCCGTGCCACGCTTTATTGCCTGACCTCCACGCCTGATACCATCATCGAAAAGCGCTATTTCGCGCTCGATAGTTCCATTGTTCACCTCCCCCTTTGCCTATAAAGATGCTTACGGAGATGGAGCTACGTTCACCGTAATCTTGTATAGCGATGGCAAAGTCGAATCGGACTTTTTTAAAGTCGAGCGGCCGCAACCCGACAAGCGCCTTTTGATGCGCTGGAGTAGCTTCCGCGACCGCCTAAAGCCGGGACAAAAAGAAGAATGGCGCCTTCGCGTGACGCGTCCTGACGGCCGGCCGGTGCCGAGTTCTGTTTTGGCGACGCTTTACGACGCTTCGCTCGACGATATTTCCTACTTTAATCTTTCCAAGTCTGTCTATTTCAATCGCAGAAGCTCATATACGAGTATTTATGGGCCTCGTAACGGTATCATCTCCTTATCTTGGAGCGCCGACATCGACTTAAAAATTGAGGAGGACTTGAGTTTTTCCAAGTGGGATGAGGATTTAATTGACGCATTAGAAGAAGTTGATTTGTACAGAGACGATTCTTATGAGCCTTACTACAATCCAAGGCGTCGAATAATGCTTTATAGTTCGCGAAAGTCGGAAAATTCAGAGCTTTCTCTTCAGGCTTCGCCAATGTCACTCGAGGATTCTGTGGATTTAGAGTCGTCTGAAAAGTCCTCAACGATGTTGAAAGAAGTTGTTGTTCGCGGTTTTTCGGTTGCAAAGGCAAGCTCCAAGAAAGAAAACTCCGCAGCAAAGCCCATCAACAGTGTGAGAAAGAATTTCAATGAAACAGCTTTCTTCCACCCGGCTTTGCGCACCGACGCCAAGGGCGAAGTGTCGTTGAGCTTCACCTTGCCCGAGAGTCTCACGCGCTGGCGTTTCCTCTCCTTGGCTCACGATGCGGAGATGGACAACGGGCGTATGGATACGACCATCGTAGCCGTGAAAGATTTTATGCTGCAGTCCAACCTCCCGCGCTTTGTTCGTCAAGGCGACCACGCCGTGCTGAGTGCTACGCTTCGCAATCTGCTTCCGCAGCATGCAGAAGGTGTCGTGCGATGCACATTAACCGATGCCCGCAGTGGTGAAATCGTTCGACAATATGAAGTTATGTTCGACTTTGAAAAGGAAATGACGATCACTTTCCCTTACGACGTGACGACCAAAGCTCCCGTCCTGACCGTGCGGATGGAAGCTGTCGGCGCGAAGTTTAGCGATGGCGAGCAGCAATACCTCCCCGTGCTCAGCGATCGCGAAGAAGTGACGCGCACCTTGCCTTTCTCAATGACGAAAGCCGGTACGATGACGCTGGCCATCGATTCGCTGTGGAGCAAATCTCCCCAAGCGGCCGACAAGCGCCTGACGGTTGAAATCAGTTCTAATCCTACGTGGTACGCAGCTTCCGCGCTGCCGGCGCTCTTCGATAATACGGGCGAAACGGCTTATCAGCAGGCGATGCGCTACTATGCCGTGTCGCTCGCCACGTACATTGCCAACAGCCACCCCGAAATGCAGCAACTGACGAAGCCCGAAGCGCAGACCAACGATTGGGCCGCCGTCCTTCAGCGCAATCCCGAACTCAAGCAAGTTTTGATCGCCGAGACCCCGTGGGTGAATGCGGCCGAGCAAGAGGCTACCCACGCCGCGGCAATGGCACTCCTCTTCAATCCCGACGCGATCGACGCTCGCAAGATGAGTGCTATCGACAAACTCGAAGCGCTACGCTTGCCCGATGGTGGATGGGGCTGGTATGGCGCTAAGGTTAGCGACGTCTACGAAACGACTAACATCCTCTACCTCTTGATGCGCGCCAAAGTGATGACGGGTAGCGACGAGGCCGACCGAATGTTAGAAGAGGGCTTCAACTTCTTGGCGGAGAAAGTCGACACGGCACTCCACCCGAAGTCGGCGCCGCTCACCAAGGCTTGGCTGCAAAATTATGCCAACGAGACGACCACGCTGCGCTACTTGTATCTGGCTCACAAACTCGGCATCAAGCCGGAGGCCAACGAGATAAAATTGCTCAAGGCTTTGAAAGCTACTTACAAAGGTTCGATGTATCAGAAAGCACTCAAATATTGGTGATGGCTTTGTACGAGAATAAGAAAGCCGTAGCCCGCGATTTGGAGAGCTTGATTCAGCATACGGTTGAGCAGCCCTCATTAGGACGCTATTTCGATACAGATCGCGCGAGTGATAGTTGGTTTATGTATAAGATACCTACACAAACGGCTGCCATCGAGGCGCTGGATATGACCCGCCCCGCAACGAGCGACACGCTGCAGGCTATGCGCCTTTGGTTACTCCAATCTAAGCGTGCCCAACTTTGGCCCAATTCTCGTGCCACGGTGGATGCGCTCTACGCCCTCTTGCGGCCGAACGGCGATAGTCAGACGGTTCAGGGCTTCAAGCCCAATCCGCTCTACTTCACGCTGAAGCGCGGCGAGGAAGTGCTGGAAGTAAATGCGAAGAGTCAGCAAATGGGGCAAGAGACCGTAGGCTACGATCGCCAAAGTTTTACGGATGAAAAGCAGCTCTCGGCTGATCATATCGTGCTCCGCAAGAGTGGCGACGGCCTCGCTTGGGGTAGCGTCTATGTGCAGTATACTTTACCGCTCGATGAGATTCGCTCGGCGAGCAACGGACTCTCCATCACGCGCCGTTGGGAAATTAAGCAGGCGAAGCGTGGCAGCCGCTTGCCGATGGTAGTACGGTCGATGCGGGCGCAACGCTGCGTCAGGTCATCACCATTAGTGCTGACCGCGACTTAGATTTCGTCTCCGTGAAAGCATCTCGCCCCGCCGGTCTCGAACCTCTGGCCGCCTTGAGCGGATACGACTGGGATAGCGGCGCATATCACGCTGTGCGCGATGCGAGCGACGAGTACTTCTATCGCAAATTCCCGAAAGGTAAGTCTACCTTCACGATCGAAGGTCGCGCTATGCGCCTTGGTACATTCCGTTCCGGTCTCGTTCGTGCCCAGAGCCAGTATGCTCCGGAGTATAATGCTTTCGCCCCGAGCTTTACGCTGACCGTCAAGTAAGCCCTTTTTATAGCAGCTGACCGCTCGCCGCTTTCCGGCGGCCCGCTACGATTCATCAAGCACCCTATAGATTGCAGCAATGTGAGAAATTTAGTCTCGCATTGCTGCTTTTTCGTCCCCACCGTCGCTATTGCCGCCGCCGAAGTATAGACACGCCAAGCGGCCGCCCTCTTTGCGGGTTCTGATCTTTGATTCTCAAACAGATGCGGGGCTGTTTCTTGTTGTTTTACTTTCCCTTTCTCATTGTTTGCTCCCACCAAACTATCGTTTGCTCCCACCAAACCATTGTTTGCTGCCGCCAAACCATCGTTTGCTGCCACCAAACGATCGCCCGGTCGATTGAAACTTTCCGCCGGTGCAACGCTTTGAAAAAGCAAGTCCGCCCTTTGCGTTCCGTTTGATGGTTATGATAAGGCCATTTGTGGCCTGCCTGCACGGGGAAGCACACTTGAAGTTCATCTCGCTTGTTGGCCGTTTTTGAAATAAGGAAGGCGTGATCGTAAGTCTAAATGAAGGGCTAAAACTTTCCAATTCTTTCCAATCTTGCAAACATTGGAAAGAATTAGTAACTTTGCAGCAGTAAATAAAAGTTCTGTTATGAGTGCCATAGAATCTCCCCCGAAGATTAAACAAGAGGATCTGCTGAAGGCCGTTTTGAACCAATCGGACCAAAACTTGGCAGCGCTGATAGAAGAACTTAACGAAACGTATGCCTATTGGGATGTTGTGAAATACAAACAGCTCCCTGAGGGCTATACCCACAAACAGTTGTGGACTGCTCTTAAGCCTCGCGCAGCGGCAATAGGATTAACGTTTGGCCTAAGTATGACATCCGCCTCCATATTACGAATGCAATGCAGCGCATGTGCCACGCGTTTGATATGAATTTTGGCGGTTCTTGGGGCGTAGATGAGCTTTTGCCGGCTGAAGATAAAGAGCGCTATCTCGTAAGTTCGTTGATGGAGGAAGCAATCTTTTCCAGTCAGATGGAAGGAGCGGCCACTACGCGCCGCGTAGCCAAAGATATGCTTCGAAAAGCGATAAGTCCGAAAGATAAGTCGCAACAAATGATCGTCAACAACTATCGTACGATTCAGTTTGTCGTAGAAAATCAAAAAATGCCGCTTACGCCTGAGCGCTTACTGCACATTCATCAATTGATGACTGAACATACGCTGGACGATCCGCAAGCAGCGGGGCGCTTTCGTACGAACGATGAGGTCGTAGTTGCAGATGGCATTACGCACGACATAGTGCATCGCCCGCCATCTCACACCGAAATCCCTTCGTTTGTCGAAGATCTGTGCCAATTTTTCAACGATGAAAGCCGAAAGTCTTTATTCATCCGATCATTCGTGGGATTATTATCCATTTTATGTTGGCCTATATGCACCCCTTTGTTGATGGTAATGGGCGGACGGCGCGTGCTTTGTTCTATTGGTTCTTGTTGAAGCAAGGCTATTGGCTGACAGAGTTTCTCTCTATCTCGCGGGTGATCGCCAAATCTAAGAAGGCTTATGAGAAATCCTTTCTCTACACGGAAGCAGACGATAACGATATGGGTTATTTCGTAGCTTATAACCTGCGCGTATTGGACTTGTCGTTTAAGCAATTGCAAAGCTACTTACTCAAGAAACAGAATGAGAAGCGAGCAGCCAATGCTTTCTTGAAGCTGGGTGGGATAAACGAGCGACAAGCGGAGCTTATCCAATTTATTTATCGATAACCCGAAGGAGATCATTACGGTCAAGTATGTTCAAAGTAAGTTTCTCGTCAGTCCCACAACGGCGAAGAACGATATTATAGGCTTGGTCGAACGCCAACTGCTGTGCGAGTTCGCTTTTAATAAGGTGAAGAATGGCTACAGACGGAGCGAACATTTTGAAGATGCGTTGCAGACCTTGCAAGGATGATTCTTTCCAATCTTTACAACATTGGAAAGAATTAGAAAGCGAGTAAAGGTGCGTGATAGTACCATTACTCGCTGCTGTATATTGGTCGGAAGATTCGAATAGTCGCTAATTGCCCGTTAAGGATTGGAGCAGATGTAGCGCTTGGCCTACGCTGCCGATGTCTTTTATAATCATACGCCGTTTGCCGCCCGACTCTTTGAGTTCGCAGCGGCGGAAATTGGTCGTTGCAAAAGAGATGAGTCGGTCGAACGTTGCACTCTTATAAAAAGGACTGTCGGTTTTGGAGATGAAATACAGCGTCATGCGTCGCTGTTTCAGCGTGATCTTTTCTGCGCCCAGTTTGCGACCGCTGCGACGCAACGGGACGATGGATAAAGTTCGTCCCCCTCAGGCGGAAGTTTGCCGAAACGGTCTTCCATACGCTTCCGAAAGGCCGCCAATTGGTCATCGGTGGTCAGTCCGTCCAGCTCGCGGTAGAGCATCATGCGCTCCGTTGCCCCCGGCACGTAGGTTTCCGGGAAAAAGGCGTGGAGGTCGCATTCCACATTACACTCGTCGACAAAGAAATCGCCCGTCAGGTTCGTTTTTTTCAAACTATCGGCATACAAATCTGCAAACTCCTCGCTTTTAAGTTCGCTCACGGCCTCCGCTAATATCTTCTGATAGGTTTCATAACCAAGATCTGCGATGAAGCCGCTTTGCTCTGCGCCGAGCAGATTACCGGCTCCTCGAATATCTAAGTCTTGCATGGCGATGTGAATGCCGGCTCCGAGATCGCTAAACTCTTCGATGGCTTGCAAACGTCGACGCGCGTCGTCTTTGAGTACGCTCAAGGGCGGCGCGAGCAGGTAGCAGAACGCTTTTTGCGAAGACCGCCCGACGCGGCCGCGCATCTGGTGGAGATCGGATAGGCCGAAGGTGTGCGCAGCGTCGATTAAAATCGTGTTGGCGTTGGGGATGTCGATACCGTTTTCGACAATGGTCGTCGAAATCAGTACGTCGTAATCGTAATTGACGAAGTCGAGAATGATTTTCTCTAATTCGGCGGGCGCCATTTGCCCGTGGCCGACTACAACGCGGGCGTCCGGCACATATTTTTCCACTAAAGCCTTCAAGCCGCCCAAGGATGCGACGCGATTGGTCACAATAAAGACTTGCCCGTTGCGACTCATTTCAAAATTAACCGCTTCGGCGATGATCTCATGATTGAATGTGTGGATTTCCGTTTGGATGGGGCGCCGATTAGGTGGGGGCGTCTGAATCACAGACAGGTCGCGGGCGCCCATCAGTGAGAATTGCAGCGTGCGGGGAATGGGCGTGGCCGACATCGTCAGTGTGTCGACATTTACTTTTAGCTCCCTTAGGCGCTCCTTCACGGCTACGCCGAACTTCTGCTCTTCATCTATGATCAGCAAACCGAGATCTTGGAAGCGCACGGTCTTACCTATTAACTTGTGGGTACCTACTATGATGTTGATATGCCCTTCTGCTAAATCGTGTAAGATATTTTTGGTTTCCTTAGCCGACTTGGCGCGTGAGAGATAGGCCACTCGCACAGGGAAACCTTTAAGGCGTTCGGCGAAGGTGCGATAATGTTGCAAAGCAAGTACGGTTGTCGGGACGAGAACGGCGACTTGCTTGTTGTCGACGGCGGCTTTCAAGGCGGCGCGCACGGCTATCTCCGTCTTACCAAAGCCTACGTCGCCACAAACTAAGCGATCCATCGGCCGCAAGCTTTCCATGTCAGCCTTTACTTCTTGCGTTACCTTCAACTGATCGGGCGTGTCTTCGTAAGTAAGCTCGCTTCGAGTTCCTGTTGCAGAAATGAGTCGGCGCTGAAGGCATATCCTTTCTCTTCCTTGCGTTGCGAGTAAAGTTTGATAAGGTTGCGCGCGATGTCTTTAATCTTTTTCTTCGTCCGATCCTTCATCTTCTCCCACGCTCCCGTACCCAAGCGACTCAAATGTGGCGGCGTGCCTTCGCGCCCCTTGTATTTGCTCAACTTATGCAAGGCGTGGATCGAAACAAGTACGATGTCGTCGTGCTGATACGTGAGTTTTATCATCTCTTGCTGCGATCCGTCGGCGGCCGGAACGCGAACTAAACCGGCAAAACGCCCAACGCCGTGATCCAAGTGTACGATATAGTCGCCCGGATGAAACTGCAGGAGTTCGTTAAGTGTGAGCGCCATCTTCGCATCTCTGGCGTGGTCGCTACGCAGGCTGTATTTGTGATAACGATCAAAGATCTGGTGATCCGTAAAGCAACAGATGTGCAAGTCTTCGTCGGAAAAACCGGCGTGCAAAGTTTGATCAACGGGCGTGAAAGTGGTGTTGCCGCCTTTTTCGGCAAGGATGTCGGCCAAGCGTTGCTGTTGTTTGCGACTGTCGGCCGTGATATAAATGGTGTAGTTTTGATCCAGATAATCCGAGAACGCGCGTTGGACCAAGTCGAAGTTTTTGTGGAAGATCGGTTGTGGAGTTGTGTGAAATTGAATCTTGGCTGCTGCCGGCGTAGTTCCTTGCGCCAGCAAGAAGTTTGGGAATGCGCGCAACCGATCATAGATTTCGTCGCCCTTAACCAGCAGTTTGGCCTTATCCGGTTCCGCTTGCGGCGTCGGCAGATCCGCTTGGGGCAAGTCCGTATCGCGTTCTCCTTCGTAAGCTGCCCATTCTCCGCTCATCGCCGCCTCACGTGTGAAGCCTTCATCATAGATATTGTTGATGACATCGCGAATATATTCCGGTTCACGCGTAATGACGAGACTGCTTTCCGGTAAATAATCCGTGAAAGCTACGTTGTCGCCGCCGGCAGCGTCAACATCAGGCACGATCGTCACTGCCTGCAGCCGTTCCTTTGATAATTGCGTCTGTACCTCAAAGGAACGAATTGAATCGACGTCGTCTCCGAAGAAGTCGATGCGGAAAGGAAATTCGGAAGCAAAAGAATAGACGTCGAGAATACTACCGCGGACGGCAAAATCTCCCGGTTCGTAGACATAATCCTTGCGTTTGAAACCAAATTCCAGCAAGCGCTCTTCCAATGCAGTTAGGTCGTAGTGGCCCTCCTCCTCGATGACGATTGTCTTCGCCGCCATATCCGCTTTCGCCGCCACACGTGTGGCCAACGCAGCCGGAAAAGTGACGATGCAAGTGCCCGCCGGATTTTGCGAAGCTAAGCGATCCAGCACCTCCGTGCGCAGAATATCATTGGCCGCATCGCGTTGTCCGTATTTTACCGCCCGCTTAAACATCGACGGGTAAAAGAAAACGTCGGCTTCGCCCAAGAGTTGAATTAAGTCGTGGTAGAAATAGCCCGCCGTCTCCTCATCATCGGCCACGAAGAGCAGGGTTGGGCAATTGTTTTTCAAGTTTGCGTGTAAGCGCACTTGAAGTGCCGCAAAAACCATTGCCGCTGCCGACGCATGAAGTCCCTCGCAGAAAGTAGCAGGGGCGTTTTTGCGTCGGGCAATGTCTTCCATCGCCGCCAATTGCGGGCGTACAGCGTAGAGCGAAAGCAGATCAGAAAGCTTCACGTCAGGATAAAATTAAACGAACACCCACCGGCGCGCAGCCTATTTTGGCGTGGCGCGTCGGACGGCGTTATTATATATAATGTGTGTCGCGCTTTTGGTGAAGCGTTTGCTTGTAAGCATCGCCCCAGCGCGTATTTTCTATTTTGTGGGTACACAAGCCGCAATGGCCGCGCGGATTTCCTCCCAATGCGTTGCCAAAGCCTGCATAGAAGGAAAGAGCAAGTTCGCCCCTCTCTCCCGCAAAGCCTCATCCGGCAGCGGTCCCGTGTTGACAGCAATGGTAAAAATGCCCGCTTTGACGGCCGCTTCGACGCCCAAGGGCGCATTTTCCACCACCAAGGCCTGATTCGGCTGAAGCGAAGTGCGCTTGAGGCCGCACAAATAAGGGTCCGGCGCCGGTTTCCCTTGCGTATAATCCTTGCTGGATACGATTAAATCGGCGCGAAACACGTTTGGGAAGCCGTTTGCAAGCGTTCGAGCAGCGAGCGTTGCCCACTCCCCGTTACGACCACCCGCTGCAGACCATCGCGGCCCACTTTTTCCAGTATTTCCACCGCGCCGGGCATCCTTTGCGGCCGTGGTAGCGCATTGAAGCGCCGGCGTTTTTCCGTATAAATCATTTCCAATTCCTCCGGCGTCGCTTGTCGTTGATGCGTGCGCTCCATCAGCGTGTTAATCATCAGCGTCGAGGTGCAACCCTCCAGCGTATACGGCTCATCGGGCAGCATTTCCAAGTTGTAAGCCGCCGCCGTCGCCTGCCAAGATTCATTGTGGAGGCGCATCGAATCAAAAAGTACACCATCCATATCAAAAAGCACGGCCTCCGGAGCCAATTGCTCGAAGCCGTGATCTTTCAGATAGTTTTGTATAGCTTGTATATAATTGTTCATCATTCTTACTTGAGCAGCATAGCCTTGCGTCTCGCCGCGATGTCGACCTCCGGCGATGCCGGAAGTCGATCATCAGCGATGCTGTTAAGCTTCTTTTTTCAGTCGTTCGCGGATTGCTTCGCTTTCCGCCTCATAACCGGGCTTGGATAGCAAAGCAAACATATTCTTCTTATAAGCTTCCACGCCCGGCTGATTGAATGGGTTCACGCCGAGTACGTTTCCACTGATGCCGCAGCCCAATTCAAAGAAGTAAATGAGTTGTCCCAAATAATAAGCGTCCAAACGCGGGAGAACGATGCGAATGTTCGGTACGCCGCCATCTACGTGAGCAATCTGCGTGCCCAATTCTGCCATCCTGTTCACCTCATCTATGCGCTTACCCGCCAAGAAATTGAGACCATCGAGGTTCTCTTCGTCGTGCGGGAAGCGGAGTTCGTGCTCACTCTGTTCCACAGAGATCACCGTTTCAAAGATTGTGCGCTCACCCTCTTGCAACCATTGGCCCATAGAGTGCAAGTCCGTCGTGAAATCTACGGCTGCGGGGAAGATACCTTTCTGTTCCTTACCCTCACTCTCCCCGTAGAGTTGCTTCCACCATTCATTCATGAAGTGCAGTTTCGGTTGGAAATTGGCCAGCACCTCAATCTTTTTCCCGCCGGCGTAGAGCAAGTTGCGCACGGCAGCATATTGCTCCGCGATGTTCTCGGCATAAGGTGCTTCGGCCGCATGTTTCCATATCGGCCGCACCTTTCACGAGCAAATCTATGTCAAAGCCCGCGCAAGCAATGGGCAGGAGACCCACCGGCGTCAATACGCTGAAGCGGCCGCCCACATTGTCGGGGATCACGTAACTCTTATAGCCTTCTTTGTCGGCCGTTGTGCGTGCAGCTCCCTTTTTCGCATCCGTGATGGCTACGATCACGCGGCGCGCCGTCTCCTTGCCGCGTTCTTCCTCGCACAAACTGCGCAAGAGGCGAAAGGCCAGTGCCGTTTCCGTCGTCGTTCCCGACTTCGAAATATTGATTACGCCAAAGCGGCGACCTTTCAAGTAAGCCAAAAGTTCGGCGAGATAATCCTCACCAATGTTGTTTCCCGCAAAGAGGATGTTCGGATTTTCGCCTTTATTCGTCAGCCACGCAAAGGAGTTGCCCAAAGCCTCGATCACGGCGCGCGCACCGAGATAAGAGCCGCCGATGCCGGCTACGACGATTGTATCACATTCGCGGCGTAACGTATCAGCCGTTGTTTTGATGTCTTGTAAAAATTCCGGTGTCAAACTTGATGGCAAGTGGAGCCAGCCTAAGAAGTCGCTACCCTTACTTGTTCCATCTTCCAGCGCTTTATGCGCCGCCTTCACCTGTTTTTCCATCCCTTCAACAGCTCCTTCTGCTAAAAAGCAAGCCGCTTTCCGAATATCAAGTTTTATCATTTCCATCTTCATCTTTTGTTTAGAATCAGCGCAAAGTTACGCAATTTGTATCGAAATGCAAAGCAACCCGCCCATACTTTGACACCGGTCGCGCAAGGCGTAAAAATGAAAAATACCCACTTTTGGCGATGCGACAAATTTCCGAATGGCGAGAAATAGGCCTAACTTTGCGAAAGTTAAACTCAAGATTAGAAATTATATGTTACCAAGAAAATATATTTTACATTTCAAATCATCGCTGGCCCTGATCGGATTGGCAATGCTTTTTACAGCCTTTCTGTCGGTGACCATGCGTTTCGTCTCGACGCCGCCTACTGAAGAGTCGTCGACCACTGATGTATATGACCAATCGGCGCCGTGTGCTGATGCGCGTGCTGTGGGTGCATTCACCCCGTTCTCGCCTCCGGCTGACGACGAATGAATTGTCGATGCTTCCGACCGGCACAATGCGCTAAAGCGTAGACTTTGCCGGCAAATAGCAGTTGTATTTGTTTAAATATGATGTGTGGCGCGAGCAAAAGAGCGCTGTCTGATGCCGCTGCGGCCCACCGGCCGCTGACGCGATGTGGAAAACGCGTGTGCATCTCAAAAAAATCACAGAACTTAGTTTTCATTTTTCACCGCTCTAAGGTTTGCGCATTGTGCCTCCTATGTCTTCGCGACGTAGGAGGCTCGCTTTTTCAGCCTGCGACCATTGGCTTTCTACCCCACGCCGCCCCATTTGTAAAGGCCGCTCTTCCGCCTGCGACCTTTTTTATCACGAGAAAAAAAGGTTTGCGCTCACGATGAAAAAGACTGTGCGCTCACGAGAAAAAAAGGTTTACGCTCGTGATGAAAAAAACGCCGCCGGCCCTGTTTCGTCGTTTTTCTTCCAAGTCCAATTGCGCAAAAAGTGCGGCGCGCGATGCGCTACTCAAATGTGGGTAGCAGAAAAATAAATCGAAAAGCAATGGAGCAGAGCAGGCGTGATGAAGAGGGTGGGTGGTTGCATACAAATCTTAGAGCTTGTCGGCAAACGGCGGGGGCGGTGCCATCGCTGCAGCATCGGCCGCTTTCCAAGGTCAGTGGTGCGCGCGCATTGGCCGAAACTTGGACGCGCGGGGAAAGCGCCGAAGCGAGGCTTCCGGATGCAAATCTTCCGCGCCGGAGACCTCCGTCGAACTCTCGCCGAGCGGGGCGTTGATTTGTCGAGTGGCCGTATAGACGCGCACGAAGTCGATGCCGTCTAAACGGACGGGCCGGCGCTGCGCATCGACCGCGTCATCGATATTAAAGGAGTTGGCCGCGCGGTCATTGTTAGGTTTGTTGTCAACATAGCCCCATCGCAGGAAGAAACCCAACCATTGTCCGCCGCCGGCGCCCACTAAGAAACGATTGGGCGGAAGCAGTGTGCCCGAAAAATGGAGCGGCGCGGCGAGCCAGCGGGGGAAATAATGCTGCGTATGGTAGGCATTGTTCGTCACTACGCCTTGGTTGCCGCGATTGTCAGACCACGTGATGGCGCCTTCGGTCGTCCGTGTGTAATGCAGGGCATAAGCGTAATCCACGCGGCCCACGCTGTCTTCATCGGCGCTGCCTCGCAGTTCGTACCATTGATCGTCGGGTAGGCCGTTGCGATTGTCGTCGCGCGAAACCATCACAATACCCGGCTCACTTGCGCCGCCGAGCGCGGCCCATTGGGGATCGGCGGAGGCAAAGGAGTTGCCGGCGATGTAAAGGTCGTTCTCCCCGTGAATATTCGCGACGCGGTGATCGAAATGAAAGGTGAGGTAGCCGCCATATCCGCCCAAACTGACGAGTCCCCGCGCATTGTTGGCCAAAGCCGCGGTGCACTTCGCCGCCATACTGCGCGCATCGTCGCCCGAGGCGTAGGCCGGGAGCAGATTCACAAACTGGCCGGGGGCGGGCACATATTCGTCGACCGCTTGCAGGTAGCGACTATCTGGCTTTTCAGTAGGCGGCGGCCCGATTTCGGCCTTACGCGGCACAAAGCGGCGTGCGCGGGAATGTCGCCCGCTTGTACGCGCCAATCGAAGCGCCCATCGGCGTGGAAATGTAGGAGTTCGCCACTCGCAACAAAATTCTTCGCATCCATAATATAGAAGTCCTTGGCGCGCGGATTGACCTTGATGCCATAAGGCATCTTCACGCTGCGCAAGTCCGGCGCATCGAAAAGCGTCGTCGGAAGTCGCCGGTGCGTGCGCACATCAAATAGCCTGTAATCCACGTGGTTGACCTGTCCGACTGCGTCCCAGCGCACGCCGATAAAGTAGAGCGAATCGCCAACAAGGTCCAAATCGGACACGGCTTCGTCGAAGACTTCTGCCACCCGATACGCGCCGGCGGCATCCGGACGCAGGCAATACAGGCGCGGCGGCACGTCAGCGTAATTGCCGCGCGTCGTGACCCAGACTTGACCATAGCGGTCCGTGCGGCAGCGGTGCGGGTTCAGGCCTACGGTAAGGCGGCTCGTAACGCGGAACGTCGCCAAATCAATGACGCTTAACGTGTTGTCATACAAAGGCGCGCGATAGCCACCACTGTTGGCCACCAATAATTGTCCGCTTGCGATGGCCATTTCTTCCGGTTGCGGGCCTACGACGACGGAATCTACTTTGCGGAATGTGCGCCGGTCGATCTTATACACGCGCCCTAAGGGCGTGCGCGTTGCAGGGTCGAGTGGGCCGACAAAGGAGGAGACATAAGCAAAGCCGCCGGAGAAGACCACATTGCGGCAGTTGGGCACTTCTATTTGCGCCAATTTATTCCCCTTATCCGCCTGGCAGACGACGATTTTGTGAGACGCGTTGATCACTAACCAGAGTTGGTTCTCTACGACCTGCACATCGTTGCCCACATCGCCGAGTTCTTTGACCTCGTGCGGATTGCGCGCCGCATAGACGCCGCGATAATAATAGGCTTTTCCGTCGGGCGCGGACAAATCCAAGTAGTCGAGCGAACTCCTATTCATCCCGTAATTGCCCTCATTGAGCACATACATTCCCGCCGCGTACGTCTCGCCACTGCTTGCGCCCGGCGCGACGCCCGGCTCGTCGGGCAAGATCTCATCTCCGCGGCAGGCTTGCAAAAGCAAGAGTGGGAGCAGCGTCACGAAGAGGCGGAAAAGGGTGGAGGGGTGTGGCATAGTGGCAACTTAGAAATTGATGTCCAGCGCCGCATTCAGTGTGCGACCCGGCATAGGATAGTTGGCAATCACCTCGTATTGCTGATTAAAAATATTGTTGACGGCAAGCGTCAGTTTGCCTTCAAGGCGGCGCGAAAAGCGGAAGTGGCGCAGGAGGCAGAGGTCGTGCGTGTACCACGGTTGCAAGCGGTTGCGGCGCACGTTTTCGGGCTGCGCGTATCGACGGCCGACGTAAATAAAGCTGTAATAGCAGGCCCAACGCTTGAAGGAGGCGCTCACCACGGCCGCCCCGCTATGGTGCGGCGCGTAGGGGATTTGCTGATTATAATAAGCGTCGGCAGATCCGTAAGGTCGTGCGCCCATTGATAACTATAACGCACTTGTAAAGCCACTTGCAGAGCGCGCTGCGGACGCGCCTCAAGCGCTGCATTGACATCGAGGCCGCGAACGGCGACCCGCCCGAGATTTAGCATCGTCCAGCGAAATTGTTGCCCTTTGGGGTAGGCGATAATCTTATCGTGCACCTTATTATAATAGACCTCAGTCGACAATTGCAGACGCTGCCAGAGGCGGTGACGAAAGGCGTGCTCCCAATGCGCACCGAGCGCCAACTGAAATGCCTTTTCGGAGCGTAGGAGTGCATTGCCCAAGTCCGTATAATAACGCTCGTTGAAGGTTGGCGCGCGAAAGTGGCGCTTCACAAAGCCGTGGAGCGAGAGTGTTCCGTCGGACTTGAGTAGGTAATTGAAGAAGAGAGCCGGCGAGGCGTTGCGCACGGTAGCCGATTGGGCGGCGTTGCGTGTGCGATCGCGCAAGATGGTTTGCATCAAACTGCCCTGCACCTGCCACCGACCCAAGTGGAGGGAAGAAGAGAGAGGGCTGCGAGGTGCGTTGTGCGGCGAGGGAAGGCGAAGAGGGGATGGTCGTCGCGCAAGGTGTTGTAGCGGAAATCATAACTGCTGGAGAGCGTCCAACCCGGAAGCACTTCATAAGCATTCGCCCACGAAAGATATGTTTCCCGCTGTCGGTAATGATGATCTGCGGGGGCGGCAAGCGTATCTCTGTTGTGATAGCGCGTTGCGTAGTCGGCATATTTGGCTTGCAAGCGCGAGCTGTAACGCTTTGAGAACGTGCGTTGCCACGCGGCTTGCACGAAGCGAATATCATCGCCCTGCCGCTCTCCGCGCCGCCATACGTTGCTAACAATTGCGCCGGGGATGCCGCGCTTCGAATGATAAATATAGGCCTTTGCGCGCCAATCGCCGCCCAGCAAACGCCCGTACATATTTAGTTCGCCGCGCAAAGCCAATACATCGCCATTGTGGCGCGTGGCCGTCGTGTCGTAAGCGACAACGCCGCGCGGCGTGAGGCGTCGATAACGAAAGCGATATTTTCCGTCGGCATTGAGTAGGCCGACATTGATCGTCGCACTCACCGATGGCGTTAAACGGAGCGCGTAGAGGCCACTAAGTTGTAGCGCACGGCTCGCTCCGTATTGCACGCCCCATCGCCGGCTACTGCGGCGGCCTGCGACAAACTGCGGACGGCGCGTTTGTAGGTAGACGGCCGCGGCGTGGCCAAACTCTGCGGCAGATTGGAGAACGCCCGTGCGTTGCCCGTTATATAATGATACGACTTCGACATTGTCCAAAGAGAATTGGCCAAGATCCGTTTGACCGTTTTGCGCATTGCCCAAGGGCAGGCCATCGTAAAACACGCCGAGGTGACTGCTACCCATACTGCGGACGTCGATAGTCTTGAGTCCACCAATGCCGCCATAGTCTTTGATCTGCAAACCTGAGAAATAGCGCAAGGCATCCGCCACGGAAGTCCCTTTGAGCGCGTGTAAGCGATCCCCCCTCTAAGCGCTGCGGCACTACGACTTCGCGCTGGGGAAGCGGGGCGCGCACAACGACCTCGCGCAAGGCGGCGGAACTATCGTGAACTTGCGGCACTTGCGCATAAGCGTCAAAGAGCCACAGGCTAAAGAGAATGCTGAAAAGAAAGGATAGAAGGCGCGACATCGTTCTTTTTACTCTTCTACGAGTGGCGCAAAGTTAGCCTTTTTCAAGTCAATAGGCTTAAACGAAGCGATGGTTTATCTCCCAAGCGCCAATGAGGACGAAGGCATCGGGCGAAGCGCTTGGGCTTTTGCAAAGTCTGGTACGTCCGGAAATCAAAGAAAAATGGCGCTCCATAGTCTGTTCTGACCACCCACAGCATACACAAAAGCGAAAACGTAGCAAGATGTTTGGGACAAAAATGTAATACCATTATCTTTGCAAGTGTAAAGAAAGCAAACCTCAACTGAGAAGCAAGACCTACAAAGCAGGCGCAATGTGTGCATCTTAATAGCAAAGTGCATCGATCGCTTGACTAAAAATACAACTAAAACAAACGTAAAACCTAATGCCCGAGTTTCCGATACGGCGTTACTCCGCAAGGAGCTTTAACAGGGAGACACAGCTAAAATGCACAAACCTTTACTCAAAAAGAACTTTGCCGCAATCGTGGCATTGCTTGTAGCTTCTTTTGCCTTGCCGCAACAAATGTATGCGCAAGACAATTACGACATGGAAATCATTGGTACGAGAGTGAATTCTCTTAACTGTAAAGACCTCTCCACCATTGATGGTGTGAGCGGGACGGTGACGTTTGATCCGGCAACCAATACGCTGACGCTTGAAAATGCGACGATCAAAACGATTGTGCCGGAGTGTGTGGGCCTCGAAAGCTTGATTAAAGATTTGACGATTAACGTCGTGGGCAACAATAGTATCACGTCGGAAAGTTATTGGGGCTTGTTTAATGACAAGAATTGTAATATTACGATTAAGGGTAGTGGGAAATTAGTGGTAAACGGAGCTATATCGGTTCCACAAGAAGGCTTTCGCCGCGCGATCTTCAACTGGGGCACTATCGTCGTGGATGGCTGCGATCTGGAAGCGTGCGGTGGCGTTTATGGTTTAGGATCAGGCTATTGGAAGTTTATTAACTGCAACGTTCGCGCTAAGGGCGGCGGCGGGAGTAACCGCGACGCTTATGCCGGCAGTATCACGTGGGTGTGGGATACGGCCCCCGAGTTAGTTGGTTGTAAAGTCACGGCTCCGGTGGGCGCTTATTGGACCTCGTTTGAAAACAATAAACACACCAACTACGTCCTTGTCGATGCGGAGGGAAAAGTTGTGACAGACTGGGTAGAAATTACGCGCGACAATACGAATATCTCTGCGCCGAACATTGCGACAGCTGCTAAGCTTGGAATCTATACGGCACAAGGCCTTCGCTGTGCAGGCGAATTGAAAGATCAGCCGGCCGGCATTTACATCGTCGGCGGAAAGAAAGTAATGAAGCCATAGCCATTGCCGCTGAACTTATTGGGTGCTATGCTTGTCGCACATCCCCTTTTGCCCTTCTGCCAACCACGGCTGGAGGGCTTATTAATAAGTAGTAAAAGAGGAAAAAGTTGTTTTCTTTCTTGTTGTCCGTTGATACGATTCTGCCCCTTTGTTCCGCTTTTACACAAATTCTTTGTATTTTTGCGGCCTACATTCGTACGAATTTGAGATCGAAAATACTCGCTTTCCTGATTACTTTTGTAGCGCTCTGTCTGGCTTCTAACGGAGGGCCTTTCCGTGTTGCGCCTCAAACAGCGCCTTTGCAGGATACGATTCGCGCCGGCAAAGGTGTAGCGAAAGCGGCTAAGCCTGCGACCAAGGCCGTGAAAGATTCGACGCAAACGCGCAAAGATTCGGCCATCGTAGCTAAGGATTCAGCGAAGTCTGCAGTTGGGACGCCGGCGAAAAGTGCGGGCATCGTCCCCGTCGATACGCTCAACGTCGATAGCCTGCACAAGGATAGCACCAAGCGAGGTGCGCCTTTCGAAGCGCCGGTCGACTTTAAGGCCGCCGACTCCTTGGTTTATTACGCAGCCAACAAGCAAGTGCTCCTTTATGGCAAAGGTCAAGTGAAGTATCAAACATGACGCTCGACGCCGGCCGTATTGTGATGAATATGGACTCGAGTTTGGTCTTCGCAGAAGGCGTCCGCGATTCCGACAGTGTGCTCGTTGAGAAACCCGTCTACCGGCAAGGCAGCGATACCTATACGAGCGAGCGAATGGCCTATAACTTCAAGACGCAGAAAGGCTTTATCACCAACGTTAATACCACGCAAGGCAATGGCTACATCCAGAGTGAGAGCTCGAAGCGCACAGCTGACGGCACGCTATATTTGGAGCACGCCAAATATACTACCTGCGACGCGCCGCACCCTCACTTCTATCTCAAACTCTCTCGCGCCAAGGTCATACCCAATAAGGAAACCGTCTTCGGGCCGGCCTATTTAGTCGTTGCAGACGTCCCCTTGCCGCTCGGCGTGCCCTATGGATTCTTCCCTTTCAATAAGAAATATTCCAGCGGACTTGTGATGCCGAAGTACGGCGATGAGACGCGGCGCGGCTTTTATCTGCGCGACGGCGGCTATTACTTTGCTTTGTCCGACTATATGGACCTGAAAGTCTTGGGAGAGATTTACACGAAAGGCTCTTGGGGCTTAAGTGCAGAGACCAACTATAAGAAGCGCTATAAATATAATGGCAACATCTACGTCAGTTTCTTACGCACCGTCGAGGGCGACAAGAACCTGCCCGACTATTCCGTGACAAAGAGCTTAAAAGTGCAGTGGATGCACCAAAAAACCGCCGTTGAAGGAACTAACGGCTTTAACTTCTCGGCCCGCGTCAATTTTGCATCAGAAAATTACGAGCGCTCCAACTTAGAGAGTATGTATAACCCGAATGCTTATACGCAAAGTACGCGCGCCAGTTCTATTTCTTTCTCCAAAACCTTTTCGAATATCGGCCTTACGCTCTCCGGATCGACCAACTTATCGCAGAATATGCGCGATTCGACCATTGCGATGACGCTGCCCGACTTGACTTTCTCGCTCAATCGCTTTTATCCCTTCCGCCGCAAGCGGCAAGTGGGGCAGGAGCGTTGGTACGAGAAAATCTCTATGTCGTATACGGGGCAGTTCTCCAATAGTATTACAACCAAGGAGAACCGCCTGCTCAAATCGAGCTTGATTAAAGATTGGCGCAACGGTATGCAGCACAATATACCCATTGAGGCGACCTTCCAACTCTTTAAATACATCAACATTTCGCCCAACTTTACGTTTCGAGATTTGATGTACACGAATCGAGTTACGAAGACGTGGGACGCTGTGCGGCAAGTAGAATTAAGCGACACCACGCGCGGTTTCTACAACCTTTATGATTGGAATGTAGGCGTTTCAGCCAACACGACGCTCTACGGCTTCTACAAGCCGTTGCCTTTCCTTTTCGGCAAGAAAGTGATGATGTTTCGCCACGTGTTCAAGCCCTCAGTCTCTTTCAGTTATGCGCCTGATTTCACCGCCCCGCATTACGGCTACGTGAAGGCGTATGACCGCATCGATGCTTCAGGCAACGTTGAGCGCGTCCCGTATTCGCCCTACGCGGCCGGCATCTTCGGCTATCCCTCATCAACAAAGCAGGGGACAGTGACGTTTAATATGTCGAACAACTTAGAGATGAAAGTCAGAACCGACAAGGATTCGACCGGCGTGAAGAAGATTAGTCTTATCGACGAACTGGGCGCCTCGCTCTCTTACAATCTGGCGGCGAAAGAGCGCCCGTGGAGCGACCTCTCAACCCGTATCCGCTTAAAGTTGACCAAGAGTTATACGCTTTCGCTCGCAGCCATTTTTGCCACGTATGCATATGTGTTCAACTCCCAAGGGCAAGTCGTTACGGGCAATCGGACAGAATGGAGCTACGGACGCTTCGGGCGCTTCCAAGGTATGAGTCAGAACCTCTCTTACACTTTCGACAACAACACTTGGAAAAAACTTAAATCGCTCTTCCGCAAAGGCGGGAGCAACGATTTCGCATCAGGCAACGATAAGCGCGAGGAAGAGAAAAGCGAGAAACCGAGTGACGCCAACATCGATCCGACACTGCGCGACTTAGATAAGAAGGGGCAAAAAGTAAAGCAGAATGCAAAGGTCGATCGCGACGGTTATATGGCCTTTTCAATGCCTTGGTCGCTAACGATCTCTTACGGCGTAACGATGTATGAAAACCGCAATCGCCCGATCAACACGCATCGGATGCGCTATCCCTATGGTTTTACGCAGACGCTCAATGCTTCGGGCTTCTTGCGCATAGCCGACGGCTGGAATATCTCATTCTCGACCGGCTACGACTTCAATTTCCACCAACTATCTATGACAACGGCTTCAGTCTCTCGCGATCTTCACTGCTTCGAGATGAGTTGTAGTGTCGTCTTGCGCCCTTATTCTTCTTTCAACTTCACCTTCCGCGCCAAGGCCAACGAGCTGGCCGACGCCTTGAAGTGGGATAAGCGCAGTTCTTATTCGACCAACGTCGAATGGTATTAAGCCCCTCGCCGGCTTTCCTCAGTCGACGCATTTGCCGGTCTTATGCTGCGTCGTAAAAGGCTTATTTCGAGCAACGTAATGTCTACTACAAATATCCACCCCTATGCCACTGATTTCTAAGGTGCACCACGTCGCCATTATATGCAGCGATTATGCCCGCTCGCTCCGTTTCTATACGCAGGTCTTAGGCTTGGAGGTGTTGGCAGAGCATTATCGAGCTGCGCGCCGTTCGTATAAGACCGACTTGGCCTTAAACGGAGAATACGTCATCGAACTTTTCTCTTTTCCCTCCCCACCTCCTCGCCCATCTTATCCCGAAGCCGCCGGCCTACGTCATTTGGCTTTTGAAGTGACAGACCTTGATGCGGCCATCTGTAGGCTCGACGCTTTCAGCGTGCCCCATGAGCCGGTGCGCATCGATGAGTTTACGGGCCGTGCTTTCGTCTTTTTTGAAGACCCCGACCATCTTCCCATTGAGTTTTACGCCGCTGAGCAAACGTAAACCTCCAATCGTAATCTCCTTATCCGTATGAAATCTGCCGCCGCCTCTTCAATGAAGGCGGCGCTCGCATTTTTAATAGATACCCTCAAGGCTCAACCGCCTGCAAGCGCTTTCTCAATAAACGAGCAGGGGAGCGGGCAGTAGAACATGCTGGTTATTGACTGAAAACCTTTCGAGATGCGTGGCAAAAGACAGAGAAACAAAGGCTTCCGGCGCAACTCCTCATTGTTTGCTGCCACCAAACTATCGTTTGCTGCCGCCAAACTATGGTTTGCTGGGAACAAACTATCGTTTGCCGCCACCAAACCAACCGCTGATGCAGGCGAAGTAGGCAGAAAACAGCCCTCGTGCGCTAAATCCTTGTCAAAGTATAAGATGCAATGTGCCGCAGACGAAAAGTAGAGCGGAGCAGGTCTCCGCTTTTGCGGGAAAAGCATCTCGCTCGCTACTTTTATACGGAAAAAACTGCGTGCTTCTTTCCATAATTGCCAAATAACGTGTATATTTGTCGTGTACTTGGCCGCTCACAGCAAGAGTTTTGCGGCCAAAGCTTGCGAATGGCGCGACACAGCTTGCCCCCCGACGCAAGAAAAGCGTACCCTCGTACGCGCATCCCTTGCCGGAACGAATCCAAAATAACATTATAAGTATGACACTTATTAAATCCATCGCCGGTTTTCGCGGAACGATCGGCGGAGAAACGGGCGATACGCTCAATCCGCTTGACATCGTAAAATCCGTGACGGCTTTTGCTATGCTTCGTCGCCCCTTGGTGGGACAATATGAAAATAAAATCGTCGTAGGGCGCGATGCGCGCATCTCCGGAGAAATGGTCAGCCACTGCGTTTGCGGCGCGCTGCTCGGTATGGGCTTCGACGTCGTTAATATCGGCCTCGCCACAACGCCTACGACCGAACTGGCCATCACGGCAGAGCACGCTGCGGGCGGCATTATTATTACGGCGAGTCATAATCCGCGCCACTGGAACGCGCTGAAGTTTATGGATGAAAACGGCGAATACATTGCGCCCGAAATTGCCCACGAACTGATTGCTTTAGTGGATCAAACGGACAAGTTTGTCTATGCTGACGTGGACCACGTAGGCCATTATTATGAGAAAAACGACTACAACCAATATCATATCGACTTGATCAAGCGCTTGAAGTTGGTGGATGTCGACGCCATTCGCAAGGCCAATTTCCGCGTTTGCTTGGATACGGTCAACTCTGTGGGAGGTATCATCCTGCCGCAACTGCTGGAGCAACTCGGCGTGAAGGATGTGACGATCTTAAACGGGGAGCCGACGGGCGATTTTGCGCACAATCCTGAGCCTTTGAAGCAACACCTCGGCGAAATCTGCGGCCTGATGGCAAAGGGCGGCTATGACATTGGCCTCGTCTGCGATCCTGACGTCGACCGTTTGGTCTTCATCCAAGAAGATGGCGAGATGTATGGTGAAGAATATACACTTGTGACCTGCGCCGACTGGGTTTTGCAGCACACGCCGGGCAATACGGTTTCCAATCTTTCATCTACGCGCGCCCTGCGTGACGTTACGCGCCAATATGGTGGCACATACGGCACCGCTCCCGTGGGCGAAGTCAACGTCGTTATGAAGATGAAGGAGATCAATGCCGTTGTTGGCGGCGAAGGCAACGGAGGTGTGATTTATCCGGAAGCGCATTATGGTCGCGATGCTTTGGTGGGCATCGGTTTGATGCTGACTTATATGGCTAAAACCGGCAAGAAGGTCTCTGAAATCAGGAAGCAATTCCCCGAATATTTTATTTCAAAGAGTCGCATAGACCTCCAACCCACCACAGACGTAGACGCCATCCTTGAAAAGGTGAAGGAAATGTATAAAGATCAAGAGATCACCGACACTGACGGCGTCAAAATCGATTTCCCAACGGAATGGGTGCACCTGCGCAAGAGCAATACGGAGCCGATTATCCGTGTTTTCTCGGAAGCAGCTACGCCCGAAGCAGCCGAAGCGTTGGGCAAGAAGATCGTAGAAGTAGTTTTGGCGATGGCGAAGTAAATTTGCCGTCCGCTATGCTGCGCCGCGCGCTTCACTGATAAAGTGCCGCCGGCCGCGGAATAGGAAGGGCTAAAAATAGGCCGAAGAAAGTAGTGCAAATGCTGCACCCGGCTTTCTTCGGCTTTGTTATTCTATAATGTGTGCCCGCCTTCGCAAGGCGGATCTGAACCATCGGCGCGCTTAGTCGATGCTGAGCGTCTGCAAAGGCGTCCCGTCGAGCAAATGGATCGTCACCTGTCCGCGCTCATACGAGGCGTAGGTTTTCGGATTTCCACCTTTCGGAAACGTCGGACTGCCGGCGTTGCAAATCAGTCGGCCCTCCGCATCTTTCTTCAAAACTTGCAGGTGCGTATGCCCATAGAAAAAGGCCTCAAAACCACATCGCGGTAGTTTCTCCTCATTATATATATGTCCGTGCGTAAGAAATAGTCGCTTCCCTTCGTCGACAAGTAGCACGTAATCGGACATCAGCGGAAAATCTAAAAGCATTTGGTCGACCTCACTATCGCAATTGCCGCGCAAAGCCACGATGCGGTCGGCCAAAGGATTGAGTCGTTCGACGATGGCTTGCGGGTTAAGCCCTTCCGGCAAACCGTTGCGCGGCCCGTAATTGAGTATGTCGCCCATCAAGCAGAGCATATCATAGCCACCAGCGTCAAACTGCTGCAATACGGCTTCCAAAGCCGGCAGCGAACCGTGAATATCGGAAACAATCAAGTATTTCATAATTGCAAAGATAGAGATTGAAGGCGGATTAAGAGGCTTCAGCCAAGCGGAAAAAGCGTGGAATACTTTTTCGATCAATGCCGCGCAAAAGAAAAAAGAAGCGCGTAAACCGTAAGTTTGCTATAAAAATGAAGCTATCGGAGGCGAGCTTCACGCCCGTTGTTGTATTTTTGCAGATAGTTATGGAATTTCGTACGCCGGTAGACTTACCACTCCAAAAATTAGCGCTGACGCCTCGCAATCGCGTCCTGCTGCTGGGCTCTTGCTTCTCCGATGAAATCGGCAGGCGCTTAGCGGCCGAAATGGATGAGGGTTGTGTGCTGATTAACCCCTTCGGGACGCTCTATAATCCGACTTCCATACTGCAAGTCTTGCGCGCGCTGCAAACCAACCGACTTCCGGAAGGCCATCTCTTTAAGGGGCGCGACGGACGTTGGCGCAGTTGGGCTTTCGGCGGGAAATGGGCGGCCGATACCCAAGCCGAATGCGAAGCGAAAACAAGACAAGCGTTGCAACAAGCCGTAGCTTTTTGGCAACAAGCCGATACCGTATTTATTACCTTCGGCACGAACCACGTCTATCATTTGAAGGCCGATGGGCGCAGCGTGGCCAACTGCCATAAAGAATTGAGCTCGGCTTTTGAAGAGCGTTTGCTCTCCGTCGAAGATGTGGTCGAGGCGTGGCAAACCTTCTTCCGCGCCTTGCCGAGTGCGACGCCCCGCCGCTTTGTCTTTACCCTGAGTCCGTATCGCTATATTAAATACGGCCTGCACGCCGACAAATTGAGCAAAGCCACGCTTCTCTTAGCCATAGATCGCCTCTGCTCGCCCACTAACGGCGATGCGCCGCCCGCCGCGCCGTGTTTTTACTTCCCGTCTTACGAGATTGTGAACGACGAATTGCGAGATTATCGCTTCTACGCGCCGGATATGCAACACCCTTCGGAGCAAACGGCCGATTATATCTGGGAAAGATTGAAGGAATGGAGCTTTGCCTCCGCCGACTTCGACCGGATGCACCAAAACCTCAAAGTGTTTAAAGCAGCTTTGCATCGGCCGCAAACGGATTAACGATTTGATGACGACTTTTCTGAACAAGATAACACCCAAGTATTATGCACTATACCTCGGAACAGATCACAGCGCTCATTGACGCGCGTCGGTTTGGAGCAAACTCCGACAAAAATATTGATTGGCTTTGACGGATAGCCGCTCTCTGGCCTTTCCTGAAGCTACGCTTTTCTTCGCTTTGCGCTCTCAGCGCAATGATGGCCACAAATACGTGGCAGATCTTTACCGCCGCGGTGTGCGTGATTTTGTGGTGAGCGCTTTGCCCGACGATTATGCGAGTCGCTTCCCCGCTGCCGCCTTTTATGTGGTTGCAGATCCCTTGAAAGCGCTCCAACATTTGGCCGAATGCCACCGCCGCCGCTTTGATATTCCCGTTGTAGGCATTACCGGCTCCAACGGAAAGACCATTGTCAAGGAATGGCTGTACCAACTGCTCTCACCTCAATGGGTTGTTACGCGCTCGCCGCGTTCTTACAACTCGCAAGTGGGCGTTCCGCTATCCGTTTGTCTGCTCAACGCGCAAACACAATTGGGCATTTTTGAAGCCGGCATCTCTCAGCCCGGCGAAATGTCCGCTTTGCGCCCCATTATTCAGCCTCGCATCGGCGTAATGACCAACATTGGCCAAGCGCATCAAGAGAATTTCACCTCCCTCGAAGAAAAATGCGCGGAGAAGTTAAGCTGTTCAAAGACGCCGACGTACTTATTTACGATGCCGACGATCCTGTCGTTGCCGAAGGCGTGCGCCAAGCCTCCTTTGCCGGCGATCAGCTCGCTTGGTCTCGCACGAAAGGCGAAGGGCCGCTTGTTATTCGCAAAGTAGCGCACGAAAGCGAGCGCACACACATCACTTACGCCTATCTGCAACAAGAAAGCGACTTCTTTATCCCCTTTACCGACGAGGCTTCCGTGCAAAATGCCATCCATTGCTTGGCCGTTTGCCTCTACTTGCACGTAGATGCCGCCGTTATTGCTCAGCGTATGGCCCGTTTGGAGCCGGTTGCGATGCGCTTGGAGGTGAAACAAGGCGTTCGCGGCTGCATTCTCATCAACGACAGTTATAATTCCGACGTAAATTCCTTGGATATTGCGCTCGATTTTATGCAGCGCCGTCCCGACAGAGTTGGTATGCGAAAGACCTTAATCTTAAGCGATATCAGCCAGAGCGGCATGCCGCGCGAGCAACTTTATGCGCAAGTGGCCGAGATGGTAAATCGCCGCGGTGTGGATCGACTTATTGGTGTCGGCCCCGACCTTTCGGCTATGCAAGGTTTGTTTAAGATCGACGCCGTCTTTTATCCGACGACGAAAGCCCTGTTAGAGAGCGGCAAAGTCGGCCGTTTACGCAATGAAATGGTGCTGCTGAAGGGCGCAAGAGCTTATAATTTTGAGGCCCTGACCGAACTCCTTTCGCTCAAGGTGCACGAAACGATCCTCGAAGTCGACTTAGCGGCTATCGCGGCCAATCTTAATTATTTTCGCAGTTTCATGCGGCCCGAGACGAAGATTGTTTGTATGGTCAAAGCCTCCGCCTACGGTGCCGGAAGTGTGGAAATCGCGAAAACCCTGCAAGATCGCGGCGTCGATTATCTGGCTGTCGCCGTCGCCGATGAGGGCGCCGACCTGCGCAAGGCCGGTATTACGAGTAATATCATCATCATGAATCCCGAGATGTCCTCGTTCAATACCCTCTTTGCCTACGATTTAGAGCCCGAAGTCTATGATTTCAGTTTGTTGGAAGCCCTCATCCGCGCCGCCAAACAGCAAGGCATCACCAATTTCCCGATCCACATCAAGCTCGATACGGGTATGAAGCGCCTCGGCTTTGATCCGCTCCACGATATGCCGGCCTTGATTGATCGCCTCCACCATCAAGCCGCCTTGATCCCGCGCTCCGTCTTCTCCCACTTTGTGGGCAGCGACAGTCCCGCGTTCGACGCTTTCTCCGACCATCAATTTGAACTCTTCGACAAAGCCTCGCAGCAGTTGCAGGCCGCTTTTCCGCATAAGATCTTGCGCCATATCTGCAACAGCGCCGGCATCGAGCGCTTTCCGCAGCGCCACCTCGACATGGTCCGCCTTGGCCTTGGCTTGTACGGGGTAGATCCGATCGACAATCATATTATCAATAATGTGACGACGCTTAAAACGACCATTCTCCAAATCCGCGATGTGCAGGCCGGCGAGACCGTCGGCTATAGTCGAAAGGGCGTCCTCGAGCGCAATTCCCGCATCGCCGCCATCCCTATCGGGTATGCCGACGGACTGAATCGCCATTTAGGCAATCGGCGTGCCTACTGCTTGGTCAATGGCCGGAAGGCCTATTACGTAGGCAATATTTGTATGGACGTTTGTATGATCGACGTTACCGACATTCCCTGCAAGGAGGGCGATAGTGTGGAAGTTTTCGGCCCACATTTGCCCATCACGGTCTTGAGTGATGCCCTCGAAACGATACCTTACGAGATACTGACGAGCGTTAGCAATCGCGTAAAGCGCATCTATTATCAAGAATGATTGCATGTTTGACTTGACAAAATCGAAATGCTCCTTTTAAATAACGCAAACAAACGGAAGGAAAACGTATCTTATGGTGTACAAGTGCGTCGTTTCGCCGTATCTTTGCATTACACAAGAGCTAAATATAGAGATAAAAAATTGATTCAACCGCATGTTTGCTTAACCATAGCAGATATGCGGTTAATCATTTTCTGTGCTGAACCGGCGCAGGTGCCTTGCGAACCGACAAAAAGCGATCAAGGCGTCGCAAACGCTGACAATGCATTTCCTTTAACCAATTATCAACGAAACCATACTGAAAATGCACATTCATCCAACTGAAATACGACTCTCCGACTTGCGTTTTCGCGCTTATCATGGCGTGTTGCCGCAAGAGCGCGTTGTGGGCAACGACTACTGCGTCAATCTTTGCCTTACTTGCGTGCATCGGCCGATGCGGCCTACACGGATCAACTCGAGGGGACGGTCAATTACGCCGAGGCCTACCAAGTCGTACAGGCCGAGATGGCCGCTCCGTCAGCCTTGCTCGAGCACGTGGCGCAGCGCATCCTGACGCGCCTTTTCAATCGTTTTGATCTGGTGGAGAAAGCCGCCGTCGAAGTGATCAAAATCAATCCTCCGTTCTCTGCCGACGGCGCTAAAGCAGCCGTTTGTCTCACTGCCACGCGATGAATCCCTTAGACATTATATATAAGTACTATCCGGCCGACGACCCCTTACGGCGTTTGCTCTTGAAGCACAGTCGGCAGGTAGCCGAAAAGGCCTTGGCCGTTTGCGAGCGCCATCCTGATTTGCAGCTCGACCGACAATTGGTCTATGAAGGGGCTATGCTTCACGATGTGGGTATATTTCTGACCGATGCGCCCGGCATTTTTTGCCACGGCAGCGAGCCTTATCTCTTGCACGGACGTCTTGGCGCCGAACTGATGCGTAAGGAGGGACGCGAAGATTTGGCGCGCATCTGCGAACGTCACACCGGCACGGGGTTAACGGCTGAAGACATACGTCGTCAGGGGCTACCGCTACCGCTTGAAGACTTCCGGCCGGAGACGGAAGCGGAAAAAGTGATCTGCTATGCCGATAAATTTTTCTCGAAAAGTCACCCCGACGCGGAGAAGACCGCAGCCCAAGTCGTGAAGAGCTTGGCTAAGTTTGGCCCAAAAAGTCCGGCCATCTTCCAGGCGTGGGACGAGCGCTACGGCTGACGCTCTTTCGCTTGCTTCCGGCTTCAACGGCGTCGATGCAGAGGCGCTTCGGTGGCGATCAGCGCTTCCAGGCCGTCTGCAAACCTTCGCAGCATGAAGTTGCCATCCGACTTGTAGCCTGCAAAAAGCCGAGTAGCGACATCACGTCCCCACTCGGCCATACCCTAAAATTATTATCGTATAAAAATGTGTTGCCTGCGCGCGTCAGTTTTCCTTTATCTGACGCGGCATTTTTATTTTGCTCTTCTTTCGTGCAGCGCCGCCTTGATCTGCTCTTCTATTTCTTCCGTCAACTCAATGTTGTCGGCCAGCAAGCGCTTGAGTGCATCGCGTCCTTGGCAGAGTCGGGTTTCCCCGTAGCTAAACCACGAACCACTCTTTTTGATGATTTCCAATTCAACGCCCAGATCGACGATCTCACCGATGTGAGAAATGCCCTCTCCAAACGTAATTTCAAATTCTACCTTGCGGAATGGTGGTGCTACCTTGTTTTTAACGACCTTCACGCGTACAAGATTGCCGTAGACGTGGTCGCCATCTTTCAAGCTGGTCGCTTTGCGAATGTCTAAGCGCACGCTGGAGTAGAACTTTAAGGCATTGCCGCCCGTCGTCGTCTCCGGATTGCCAAAGGTGATGCCGATCTTTTCGCGCAACTGGTTGATAAAGATGCACGTCGTGTTGGTCTTGCTGATCGTAGAAGTGAGTTTGCGTAGCGCCTGACTCATCAAGCGGGCCTGCAAGCCTACCTTGTTGTCGCCCATGTCGCCTTCTATTTCCGCTTTCGGCGTCAGCGCCGCCACGGAGTCGATCACGATGATGTCGATGGCTGAAGAGCGAATCAGTTGGTCGGCAATCTCAAAGTGCTTGCTCGCCGTTGTCCGGCTGCGAGATCAGCAATTCGCTCAGATTGACGCCCAATTTTTCCGCGTAGAAGCGATCAAAAGCGTGTTCAGCGTCGATAAAGGCCGCGATGCCGCCCCGCCGCTGCGCTTCGGCTATGGCGTGGATGGCCAGCGTCGTCTTTCCGGAGCCTTCTGGGCCATAGATCTCGATGATGCGGCCTTTAGGATAACCGCCCACGCCGAGTGCATCGTTGAGGGCTATGCTCCCCGTCGGGATGACTTCAATATCTTCGACTTCCTCGTCGTCTAATTTCATAATAGAACCTTTGCCAAAATCTTTCTCAATCTTGGCCATTGCGGCCTGCAAGGCTTTGAGTTTCTCGCTCGCGCCTTGGTTTGCTGTATCTTCTTTTTTAGCCATTGTCGGTTGATTTTCTGATGGTAAATGCCTGATTTTATCTTTAGATAATGCGGCAAAAATATTTCGCAAATTTAAGCTTTTTCCCTTAGTCGGCCAAATGTATTTGCCCTTTGCGCTGTTAAAAATGCCGCCCTTTTGTTTTCCTTTTCTTCTCTTTTTTCCAGCTGCCGCCTACTTTGTCCGCCCGTTGCCCCGCGTCTATTGGCGTCATAGCGAGTGGCCTTTTGCGCCCGTCTTTGTCCTGATTTTGCGTGCGCGCGCTTCGCTTGCATAGGGCTTTGCTTTGCTGTTTTTGGTTTTTCATCACGATAAAAAGTACTTTTCATCGTGAGCGTACACCTTTGCGCTCGTGATGAAAAAGGTCTACGCTCACGATGGTACGCGCGCTTTGTGCCGCTTGGGGCGTACGCGGGTAAGGATGGGGTATTTTTTATCCAACTGTTGTGGGGCGGAAGCGGCTTCTCCCCTTGCGCAAAAGTAAGTGGGCGCGGCGGGCGGTCAATGGTCAGCCTGCGGCGTGCGAAGGTGGGGCGAGAAAGGTCGTATAATTGTGGCAAACAAGGCGTATTTGCCGGATTTTGTGGGAAATCTTGTTGTAGATAAACGAGCGGTGGTTGGCGTCGCTCGCTATTCGGCCGGATGGTAGGTCAGAATTTGTATTTAATCGAAAGGAGACACTCTGCAGGACGTAGAAAATACGTGTAGGTATATACATCATTCAAGATATATTCTCGGATGGTGTATTGCCGACAGTTGGTTAAGTTGCGCCCATTGAGTTCGAAATCAAAGCGCCCCTTGCTCCACCGCACGCCGGCATCGAGGAAGAAAGCGTGGACAAAGTGGCGCGCCTGGCGTTCCGTAGCGTTGTAGCTGCCGGAGAGACGCAATTCCCAATTCTTTGCGGGGTAGATGAGTAACCTTGCACCGCCATCAAAGGTATTGAGGGCAGAGAAACTGCTCGGTAAGCCTTGGATGCTGCCGGCAGCGTGCCCCCAGGCCGCATTGAGGATAAGGTTGACAGCATTGCGAAACAACGGCTTTCTGCGCTTGCTGCAAGCCGTACGCGAAGATTTCTTGAGGTTAAAGTCTGCGTATTACGCAAGAAGGCGGTAGAGCTGCCCATCACATCACCCGATAGCTTGAGCACCAAGTGCGTTCCATAATCATGCTTCATCAGAGCCAGTCCGCAGTTCCACATCTTCTGTTTATTGTTGTTGGCTACTTGTTCTGTAATGGTGATGCCATCGGAAACTGCATACCATTAAGTCGGTTATGATTGGTCACGGAATAGCCGCCAAAAAGCTTGAACGAACGTCCTTTATAGACATCGCGTTGAAAGATGGTGGCATCGACATACTGCCGTTTGCTGAAATTCATCGTACCATCGCCTTGCGTGACGAGATCCCGATAAGTCGTGTAGATGGGATGGGTAATGAAGTTGGTCATGTCGCCTATCGTATGCGTTATGCCGGCTCCGATTTCCATATTTACGTCCTTAATCAGTCGGCCCAACACAGAAAGATGGGGAGAAAGGTAAGGACGATTCAGCAGATAAGTATTGCGGTCTGTCACGTTGCGATAGCGTAGGCTGTAAAAGTTGATTGGCAATGAGGCCTCCCAGCGTAGTCGAAGGAAGTAGACCTTGTAGAAGAGAGAAGCGCCGGCTGTGAGGCGATAGCCGTGTACATCGTTGTCGGTGGTGGGATGGAAGCGGTGCTGTTCGGATTGGTAATTGTCGAAAAGCGTGCGCAAGCTAAACGTGCTTCCGAGCGAGCCGGCGCGTCCATTGCCGCCCAAGAGCCAAGATAAGGTGGATGAGGTGGCTGTAGAGATACAAAGTCCTGTGGCGGCCTGCCTCAGGAGCAGCGTATCAGCACGAGTGGAGAGGGCTTCGATATGATTCTTCGGGATATTGGTGATGCCGATCTGCGATATGATTTGCAGGTAACCGCGTTTGCCGCCTTGGCGTGTCCATTCCAATCGATCGGCAGCGGAGAATCGATTTTGCAGGTTCGACTGCCTGACCTCGGCGGCAGAGAGATTGAAGCGATTGCGCAGAAATATTCCCTCGAGGTCTAAAGCATTGGTGAAAAAGATGCGATCTGCATTGCGCTCCCAACGCAGGCGGATGCGGGCGCTTTGCTGACGAAGGCGGGCGGCGTTGTCTTCGATGACGAGGACGGGCGCTGCACCGGCGGCATAATATTCCGTTCGCTTCTGCTGGTCGAAGTGGTTGTCGTTGAAAGCATAATCGGCATTGACAGTCAGCTGGCGGTCTTTGTCGATCTTAAAGATGTTGTTGACCGATCCCATGGCGGAGCGATTGTGATAATAGCGCCCTTGGGGGAAAACCGAACTGCCGAAAGGTAAATCAGCGAAAGCATATTGAGCTGTGGGTGCAGGGATGTCGGGCGAGAAATAACCACCGCCCCCCTGTCCGTTGTAGTTTTCGCTGAAGTTATTACCCTTTCCGGTGAGCAAATGTTGATGGCCGGAGGCAATGAAAAGGCCGAAGAGGCCGCCTAACCAAGTGGGATTTTTGCCAACTCCGATGCCGGCTTTTGCTTCTCCGATGGGGCGGAGCAGACTCTTTTTCTTTAGCTTCAGATTGAGCGCTGCCCGCTTGGAAAATTCTCGGTCTTTGAGGGCTTTGATGGCTTGATGGTTCTCGTAAACATCGACGGAGGCTATATCGTCCGGGCGTACGTTTTGCGTGGCCAGCATATAGTTGCCCTCAAGCATATCCACGCCCTCGATATAAAAGTGGTTGATATCCTCTCCTTGATATTTGATCTGCCCGCTTGCATTAATCGAGATGCCGGGTATGCGCCGGATGACGTCTTCTATGTAGCGGTCGGATTTTGCTTTGAGTTGGTCGACGTTGTAAGAGATCGTGTCGCCAAGTTTTCTGACAATTGGGGCGCGTACGGTCACTTCGCGCAACTCGTCGTCGCTTGTGTGGAGCTGTACGATGAGGAGCGTATCCCGATTGTCGACTTCCAGCGTTTCGGTACGATAACCCATTCGGCTGAACTTCAAGGTGAGACGCTGAACCGGCGTGCTGACGGGTAAGGAGAAAGTCCCCTGATCGTCGGTGCGCGTGTAAGCAAGTATATTACTTTTGCCGGCGATGTAGGCCTTTACAGTTACGGAGCCGAGGGGGAGGTTTTTCTCATCGGAAACCTTACCGCGCAACGTTGTTTGCGCTACAGTAAAGGTAGCTACCAAGGCCAGCAACATAGAAAGTAGCGGGCGCAACATAGGCAAAAGAAATTTATTCTAACTCGAGCGGATTGTAGAAGCGCCGTTTATCTTCAAACTTTGTGTCGCTAACGACGCCGGCTGCTTCGAATAAACTCGAGGCGTGGAATGCTTGGTTATATTCTGATTTGAGTGAGTAACTTCTTGTTTGTTTTATTGTCTTTTTCTTCCAAAGCAATTGAGGTAAGGCCGGCTTTTGTAGAGATATGGCTTCGAAACTATGTGTGCCGGTATTATCTGTTGCGGCTAAGATGAGGCCGGGAAGACCATAAAGCAACCAAGGACCGGCATTGGAAGGAATTTCTTCTGTATACCAAGCCGTCCAAATGCGGCCTGCATGTTTAGCTACGGCCTTGTGGCATACGTAACCACAGACTCTTCTGGTGTCTTCGTAAAGTTTCCAATCCCATTTTGGTAATGATTCTTCATAATAGAAAGATCGTCCGATAAAAGAGTCATTACGGCGATAGAAATTACGTTTGTAGAAGAGACAGTAGTTATAGTTGGAAGATTCTCTCATAGCTTGATTGAAAATCGGACGATATTCACCCACGGTAATCTTTCTATGATGTGCTGTTATAAGGGAATCTTCTTTGTAGTCGTAAAAATCAGAGAAGGTAGCAACCGTATCTGAGCATTGTAAAATCAAATTATAGTTTCTTGCTTCATTGAGAACGGTATCGACAACATTATATTCGAAGATGCATACAAAATCAACGTGATTAGCCAATGTATCTTTGGGTTCCCAATAGTTTTCGGGAATGATGAAATCATCGCTAAAGCGAGGATCTAACATACTGAATTGTGCATAAGAGTCTGTTAGTACTAAACTAAGGAAAGAGAGAAGGAAAAAAATTTTTTTCATAGAAAGGTATATTTTGGAGTCTACGGAAAGAGAATTAAGTTTAATAAGAAATATCCGCAAATATATGGTGTTTGTATCTTATTTGCAAGTTTCTGTGTGATTTTTTTTGCTTTGTTCTAAGGATGTTGTTTCTTTAATAGACTATGTATTGTATTTACAAGAGGATGATTTGCCTGTTAACTGCCATTTTGTCAGTATTATTACGGACGGCATAAAGTTTGGACAGAGGGTAGTAAAAACTAAAAAAGAAAGACGATATGAAATTTGAAAACTTTACAATAAAAGCGCAAGAGGCCGTTCAGCAGGCGCTGAATAAGGCCGAGCGTGGCGGGCAACAAGCTGTCGGCACGATACACTTGCTGCTCGGCGTGTTGGAGGTCGGTGAAAACGTGACGCAATTTCTCTTCGGAAAAATGGGCGTTAATCTTCAGCAGGTCGCTCAGAATGCTACGCAAGAGGCAGCGCGTCTGCCACGCGTCAGTGGCGGAGAGCCTTATTTAGATAGAGAAGCCAACGCGGCTTTGACCAAGGCCGTAGACATTGCGAAGCAGATGGGCGATAGCTTTGTGGGCCTTGAGCCTATGCTGTTGGCGCTGCTTACAACGCCGAGCAGTACGGCGCAATTGTTGCGCGATGCCGGTTTGACGGAAGATGGACTGAAAAAAGCGATTGACGAATTGCGCGGCGGGCGGAAGGCTACGTCGGCTTCGAGCGAGGAGACGTATCAGGCATTGGCTAAATTTGCACGCAACTTGGTCGAAGAAGCGCGCAGCGGAAAGTTGGACCCCGTGATAGGGCGAGATGAAGAAATTCGGCGCGTATTGCAGATTCTGAGTCGGCGTACAAAGAATAATCCTATCTTGATTGGTGAGCCGGGAACGGGAAAGACGGCCATCGTAGAAGGCATTGCAGAACGCATTGTCAGAGGCGACGTGCCTGAAAACTTGCGCGAGAAGCAACTCTTCTCGCTCGATATGGGCGCATTACTGGCCGGTGCTAAATATAAAGGCGAGTTTGAAGAGCGCTTGAAAAGTGTGGTCAACGAGGTTGTAGGTTCTGAGGGGAATATTATCCTCTTTATCGACGAAATCCACACGCTTGTTGGTGCCGGTAAAGGCGAAGGCGCGATGGATGCGGCCAATATTTTGAAGCCGGCGCTATCAAGGGGCGAGATTCGTACGATCGGCGCAACGACACTTGAGGAGTATCAAATATTTTGAGAAGGACAAGGCGCTCGAAAGGCGTTTCCAGACGGTAACCGTGGACGAACCAAGCACAGAAGATGCGATCTCAATTCTGCGTGGACTCAAGGAGCGCTACGAAAACCACCATAAGGTGCGCATTCAGGACGACGCCATTATTGCTGCCGTGCAACTTTCGCACCGTTATATCTCGGATCGTTTCTTGCCGGATAAGGCGATTGATTTAATGGATGAGGCAGCTGCCAAACTGCGTATGGAGCGCGATTCGCAACCGGAAGAGTTGGATGAAATCACACGCCGCTTGCGCCAATTGGAGATTGAGCGCGAGGCCATCAAACGCGAGAATGATGAAAATAAGTTGGCGCAACTCAATAAAGAGATTGCGACGCTTGAAGAACGCGAGAAAAATTTCCGCGCAAAATGGGAAGGCGAGCGCGAACTCCTGAATAAGATTCAAGAAAATAAGAAGGAGATGGAGCGCCTTAAGTTTGAAGCCGACCGCGCTGAGCGCGAAGGTAATTATGAACGCGTGGCCGAAATTCGCTACGGCAAGTTGCAGGCGCTGCAAGCAGAGATCGATAAAATTCAGGAAGACTTGAAGCAGCGACAAGGCAATGAGGCTCTGGTGAAAGAAGAGGTGACGGCCGATGACATAGCCGACGTTGTCAGCCGATGGACCGGCATTCCCGTCAGTCGAATGCTGCAAAGCGAGCGCGAAAAGCTTGTGCACCTCGAAACCGAACTGCATCAGCGTGTAATCGGACAAGATGAAGCGATAACGGCCGTTGCTGACGCCGTACGTCGCAGTCGGGCGGGCTTGCAAGACCCTAAGCGCCCGATTGGTTCGTTCATCTTTTTGGGAACTACGGGCGTGGGAAAAACTGAGTTGGCTAAGGCTTTGGCAGAATACCTCTTTAACGACGAATCGCTGATGACGCGGATTGATATGAGCGAGTATCAGGAAAAATTCAGCGTCTCGCGTTTGGTCGGAGCGCCTCCGGGATATGTAGGTTACGAAGAGGGCGGCCAGTTGACCGAAGCTGTGCGCCGCAAACCTTACAGCGTAGTCTTGTTCGACGAGATCGAAAAAGCCCACCCTGACGTCTTCAATATTTTGCTCCAAGTGCTCGACGACGGCCGCTTGACCGACAACAAAGGACGCGTGGTCAACTTTAAGAATACCATTATCATCATGACTTCAAACCTTGGGTCGGGGTTTATACAAAGCAAGTTTGATGAAATGCGTGGGAAGTCGGAAAGCGAGCAAGAACATCTGCTGGAAGAGACAAAAGAAGGCGTTTTTGAGATGCTAAAGAAGACGATTCGGCCGGAATTTCTCAATCGTATCGACGACATCATTATGTTCCAGCCGCTGAAGAAAGAAGAAATTCGTCTTATCGTCCGTTTGCAGGTTGCCGCGATTGTAAATCGCTTAGCCGAACAAGGCATTACGCTGCAAGTAGATGAAGATGCCATCGCGCAAATTGCCGAAGCCGGCTTTGATCCGGAGTTTGGCGCGCGCCCTGTGAAGCGTTCGCTGCAACGTTTGTTGCTCAATGATTTGAGTAAGTCTTTGCTGAGCGGCGTGATCGACAAGAGCCGCCCCATCCGCGTTCGGGCTGCGGGCGATGCCCTCTCTTTTAGCAACGACTAAGTCAATAATAAAGCGGCCGCGCCATTACGTTTCGACGTTTTGGCGCGGCTTTTTTTGTGCTTATCAAGCACTTGAACGCCTTTCGGAAGCGGAATTGACGCGCCTCGGGATTTATTATTCAAGCGGCGCATCGAGAAACGCCGGCGAAATGCGTAACTTTGGCCCCACTTATCGGCACAATGAAACTAAAAGATCGACTTCTTCTGAAGATACGCAACGGAGAGGAATTGCCGCGTTCAGCCCAATTTCGCCTGATCGCTCTCCTCGGTTTGCCGGCCATTTTAGCGCAGTTTTCTACGATTGTGATGCAATACATCGACGCTGCCATGGTCGGCCGACTGGGCGCAGATCCGGCCGCCGCCGTCGGGATTGTCACCACGACAACTTGGCTTTTCGGCGGCCTATGCTTTTCTGCTGCGACGGGCTTTTCCGTTCAGGTGGCCCATCAGATTGGTGGCGGTGATTTTCGCGCCGCCCGCGACGTATTGCGTGTGGGTTTTAAATGCGTCCTGCTACTCAGCGCCGTCCTCTTGTTGGTGGGCTGCGCCATTAGCGACGCTCTGCCGCGCTGGCTACGCGGCGATGCGTCGATTCATGCCGATGCCACGGCCTATTTTTTTATTTTTAGCCTCGGCGTTCCCTTTATTCAGCTCAATTTCTTGGCCGGCAACGCCTTGCGAGCCGCCGGCAACGTCGCCGTGCCCACTTTGCTCAACATTCTGATGTGCGTATGGGACGTCCTGCTCAACTGGTTACTGATTTTCCCTTCGCGCGATCTGACTTTCTTCGGCCTGCAAATTCACGTGCCTGGCGCTGATCTCGGCGTGACCGGCGCAGCTTTGGGCACGGCCATTGCCGAAGTGATCACGGCGCTTTCTATGACCTATTATTTGTGCTTCCGCTGCCCCGATTTGCATATTTTTAAGCGCAAGGAGCGCCCCGTATTGGCGGCCTCGCGCATCTTGAAGCGCGCCTTCCACGTGAGTTTGCCGATGGCGCTGGAGCGCGCGGTGATGTGCGGCGCACAAATCCTTTCTACCGTGATTGTAGCCCCCTTGGGTAATGTAGCGATAGCTGCCAATTCGTTTGCCATCACGGCCGAAAGTCTTTGCTACCTGCCGGGCTATGGTGTAGGCGATGCCGCTATTACGCTCGTCGGACAAAGCGTCGGTGCCGGTCGCAAAGAGTTGACTTACAGTTTCGCTCGATTAACTACTTGGACCGGCATAGCCGTTATGACGCTGATGGGCGTTGTTCTTTCGCAGCCGCACCGCTGATGATGGCCCTCTTTACGCCGGATATGGAAGTGCAAACTTTGGGCGTCAGCATCTTGCGTATAGAAGCCTTTGCCGAGCCTATGTTTGCGGCGGCCATCGTCGTGTATGGTGTCTTCGTAGGTCTTGGTCGCACGATCGTGCCGGCGGCTATGAACCTCTTTAGTATCTGGGCCGTCCGCCTAACGCTGGCTGCCCTGCTTGTAGATTCCTATGGGTTACGCGGTGTGTGGATTGCGATGTGCGTAGAGTTGTGTTTCCGCGGACTCATCTTCCTCGGCTGGATGCGCCTGCGGGTAAAGAAAGTTTGACGCGCTACGCTACTGCCGACCTCCTCCACCTTACCGCTCCTTTTGCCCTTGGCGGGAATGCTGCCGCCTATAGCGTTGCCTTTTAGCGCTCGATCTGCCTGCTCTTCGCCTGGATTTTAATAACGCACGGCGCATGTGTTTTGTAGCATATTCTTCCGAAATAGACGGATATGCTTCGCTTTTTATGATTTACTCGCCGTGGTAAATCATAATCTTTTGGTTACATTATTTTTCAACAAATTTCATTCATCTTTAAGGCCGGATTCGTTCGCTTGGAGCGGCCTTTTTCCTTGCCTTGTGCCCGTCCTTGTTTCGTTTGCCGGGAGCAAACGATGGTTTGGCGGCAGCAAACGATAGTTTGGTGGGAGCATACGATCGTTTGGTGGCAGCAAACGATAATATGACGCGTTGGCAATGCGCAAACAATAAGTTTTATACCTTGAATATCAACTTGTATGCGCGTTGATGTGCGCCGCTGAAGGTGCGCGAGGGTAGCGACGAAAGGGTAGATAAAGCAAAGCGACCCGCTGCAGATGCTTGGTCTGCAAGGGGTCGCTCCGGAAACGGTATAATTGCTTATGCTTATCGTCTTACTTGACGTAGACTTTCTTGCCGTTGATGATGTAGAGGCCTTGCGCGGGTTGCGCGTTGGCCGGCAAGCGTTGGCCGTTGAGCGTAAAGATTGTCGTCTTCATTGTCCGGCCTTGATTGATCGGAAGACTGATGCTCGTGAGGTCGTGCTCAGAGATGTTGGTAAATTCTTTCCACTGTTCGGCAGCTGCATATTGATCTTTGTAGCCGCGGGGCACCTTTAGTTCGCAAAGGTTTTTATCTACACCGTCAAAGACGCTGACGCCCATCGTCTCGCCTTGCACTAAAGGTTCGTTGCGCAAGCACGTGATGCTCTTGAGCGCCTTGCACTTGTCGAAAGCGTGGGCACCGAGTTGCTCCAAACCTTCAGGTAGCGTGATTTCACTGAGCGATGTGCAACCATTGAAGGCTTCAGCATCGATGCCTTTCAGACCTTCGGGCAGCGTGATGGTCTTCATCGGGGCGCAATCGCCAAAGGCCCACGTGCGGATAAACTCGACAGAGGAGGGGATTGATACTTCCTTCAGCGAGGTGCAGCGGCTGAACATATATTGTTTGATCTCAGAAATGTCGGCCTTGATGATGGCCTTTTCCAGCGCAGTGCAGTTGTAGAAAGCAAAGTCGCCAAGTTCCGTAACGCTTTCCGGCACCGTCACTTCGCGCAACTTCAGGCAGTGGCCGAAGGCGAGAAGGCCGATGCTTTTCAATGTTGAGGGAAACTTAACGGTCTCTACGGCATTGCAAAGGAAGAATGCAGCCGGTGCCACTTCAACCGTTCCCTCGGGCATTTCATAGTTGGCCGTCCGCATATTGGGAAAAGAGAGCAGTTTTTTTCCGCTCTTGTCGAAGAGAACGCCGTCGATGTCTTTCAGCATCGGGTTTTCGGGGTCGACTGTGATGCGCTTCAGTCCGGTGCAAGAGAGAAAGACTTGGTCGCCTAAGCGCCCTACGTTAGCCGGAATGGAGACTGACGTGATCTTTCCGCATCCGCCGAAGGCGTTGTCGCGAATGGCACTCACGTAATATTGCTGTCCTTGGTGCTCCACCTTATTGGGGATCACGATGTCGCCTTCGAGCGGGTTGTTGTAGAACGTGCCGTTGGCCTTCACGAGTTCGTCAAGCTCCGGCGTGACGTCGACCGTGCGCTTTTCAGCACTCGTAATTTTGTAAAAGAGTTTGCCTTCTTGGAAGTCATAGATCTTTGCTGCGCACATACCTGCATAATAGATAGAAGCAGGAACGCAAGAATAGGTAAAGTTCTTCTCATAGTTTGTTTATTTGTGCCGCTTGCTGCGGCGGTTATTTGCGGGTTAAATAAATGCTTTATCGTGGGGCGCCTATCAGCGGGGTTGCACTGCTGCGGCGCGTGATTATTCAATAAGTTTGACATCAAGACCTTGGCGTGAGAGTGACTCGACAACCTTTCGGACTGCTTCGTGATGAACCGGCGCAATGTCGAGCTTACGCAAGTCGATAGTTGGCAGTGCATCAGCTGCGTGCAAGTCCTTTTCCGTAACCGGTGCGATGATCATACCAACGGCGGCGGTGCTATTGGTGATCGGGTCGATCAAGATGAAAGAGCCGGTCGGCTTGTTGCTGTCGTAAGCATCAAAGAAAAGGGGCTTGGACGTCTGAATCGCGACGCGGGCGATCTCGTTGAGGTGCAGGGCCGTCACAGCGCTATGCTCCATCGTGTTGACGTCGATTTTGTAGTCGATATGGTCAATTCGACAGCGCGTCGTGTTGGTCGTTTGCTTCAGATAATACGACTTCCTGGGGTCGTTCATTGCTTCTTCGTCCATCCAGACCAGCATTGTTGAGAACGTGCGGCCTACGAAAGGAAGATTGTCGGGATGTACGAGCATCTCGCCGCGACTCACGTCGATCTCGTCCGTTAGAACGAGCGTCACACTTTGAGGCGGGAAGGCATAATCTACATACGCTTCTTCCACACAGCCTTTGTCGGTCGTCGGAACAGAGGGCGCGTAGGGCTTAACAATGCGCTTGATGCGCGAACGTTTGCCTGAAGGCAGCGCACACACTTCATCGCCGACGCGCACTACGCCCGAAACCACTTTTCCGCAAAAGCCGCGGAAGTCTAAGTTGGGGCGCGAGACGTATTGCACGGGAAAGCGGAAATCTTTTAAGTTATGGTCGTTGCCAATATGGACGTTTTCTAAGAATTCGAGCAAACTCGGGCCGTTGTACCACGGCGTGCGGTCGCTCTTCTCCACAACGTTGTCGCCCTCTAAGGCGGAGAGCGGAATGCAGGTGACGTCGTCTAAGCCCAAAGGCGTAGTAAAAGCGCGGAAATCAGCTACAATGTCCTTAAAAACCTTTTCGTCGAAAGCTGCCAAGTCCATCTTGTTGACCGCCAAGACAAGGTGGCGAATCCCCAAGAGTGAGGTCAGAAACGTATGACGCCGCGTCTGCGTAATAACGCCGTTGCGTGCATCTACTAAAATGATCGCGAGGTTAGCCGTAGAGCCACCTGTGATCATATTGCGCGTATATTGTTCGTGCCCCGGTGTATCTGCGATGATAAACTTGCGCTTATTGGTGGAAAAATAGCGATAAGCGACGTCGATCGTGATGCCTTCTTCGCGCTCAGCCTTGAGTCCGTCGAGCAGGAGTGCGTAGTCGATGTGCTCGCCGGCGTTGCCGACGCGCTTACTGTCGCGCCGAAGCGCTACGAGTTGGTCCTCGTATAATTTCTTGCTATCAAAGAGCAGGCGGCCTATAAGCGTAGACTTCCCATCATCGACGGAGCCGGCGGTTAATAGGCGCAACTGGTCTTTGCGCTCGTCTTGATCGAGAAAGCTTCGATAGAACTTTGTGTCTTGCTTATGGGGTTGGAAGGATTGCTGTGCATGGTGCTTCTGTTAGTTAGATTGTTGCGTTTGCGTCTTTGATTTAGAAGTAGCCTTCGCGCTTCTTCTGTTCCATCGAAGCCTCTTGGTCGAAGTCGATCACACGCGTCGTGCGCTCACTCTTGTTGGTTGTCATCATTTCTTCTACGATCTTTTCTATCGTATCAGCTTCGCTCTCTATGGCTCCCGTCAGCGGCCAGCAGCCTAAAGTGCGGAAGCGCACCTTGCGCATTTCTATTTTATCGCGATACTTCTCCGGAAGTCGCTCATCGTCCGGCATAATCCATTGCCCATCTATGTTGACAACGGGGCGCTCTTTCGCGTAATACAAAGGCACAATAGGGATCTGCTCTAAGCGTATGTATTGCCATACATCTAATTCCGTCCAATTGCTCAAAGGAAAGACGCGTATGCTTTCGCCTTTGTGGATGCGCGTATTATAGATGTCCCAGAGTTCGGGCCGTTGATTCTTCGGGTCCCACTGTTGAAACTCGTCACGAAAAGAGAAGATGCGTTCTTTGGCGCGCGATTTCTCTTCGTCGCGGCGGGCGCCGCCGAAGGCTGCGTCAAATTCGTATTCTTTTAAGCCCTCCAGCAGCGCTTGGGTCTTCATTAAATCCGTATGAACTTTAGATCCGTGCGTAAAAGGCCCTACGCCGGCTCGAAAGGCTTCGTCGTTGCTTTTGACGATAAGTTGCCAACCGTGCTCGCGAGCGTAGTTGTCGCGAAAACTAATCATCTCCTTAAACTTCCACTTTGAATCAATGTGCATCAGCGGGAAAGGCGGGCGGCCCGGATAAAAGGCCTTTTCTGCCAAGCGCGCCATAACGCCCGAGTCTTTCCCGATGCTGTAAAGCATTATGGGATTTTCAAACTCAGCCGCTACTTCGCGGATGATATGAATAGCTTCAGCCTCCAATTCTTGCAGGTGGCTGAGGCTGTAGGATGCTATATTTTGGTTGTTCATCTTGTTTGTTCGTTCGTTTGTCGTAAGCACTTTTCCGTCGTCTTTGTCTTTAGTCGTGTCGTTATGTGTTTTTGCCGCCGTCCGGTCCTGCTGTTGGCGGACAAGCCAAGTCGAGCAGGCGTTGCAGGCAAGTCGAAAAGTCGAGGCGCGAAGTGTCTAAAGAAAGTGCCGGGTGCTGCGGCGCTTCAAAAGGCGCAGAGATGCCCGTAAAGTTAGGGATCTCGCCGCGGCGAGCGCGAGCATACAAGCCTTTTACATCGCGCGCTTCGCAGACTTCCAAAGGGGTTGAAATAAAGATCTCTTTGAAGTGCTCCGCCCCGATGATCTCTTCAGCCATTGTTCGCAGAGCCTGCGTCGGACTGATAAAAGCCGCTATCGTAATAATGCCGGTATCTACGAAGAGTTTGCCTACCTCAGCGATGCGGCGAATATTCTCGCGGCGATCTTCGGTGCTAAAGCCTAAGTTGCTATTCAGCCCCGTGCGGATATTGTCGCCATCGAGCAGACGGCAGAGGCGCCCCCGTTGTAGGAGTTCGCGCTCTAAAGCCAAAGCCAGCGTTGTCTTTCCCGATCCGCTTAGGCCGGTAAACCAAAGCATCACGCCACGCTGCCCGAGTAAGGCCTCGTGGGCAGAGCGGTCGGCCATCTTGTCGAAAACGGGATAAATATTCTTCGTTGCGTCCATAATGCAAGCGGATTGACGAGCTGTAGTTTTTCGGCAAAGTTACAAATTTTAAATATACAAGGAGCAGGCCCCGCATAATAATTCTAAAGAGATAAGGCGCATAAAACCTTTACCTATACTGACGGATTGACGCGATTTTATTGTGTGCAATTATGCAAATGCCGCGTTTGTGGGAAATTGTGATGTCAATCGGACTTCTTTTTGCGACTCGAAGTGCTTGCAGCGGGAAAATAATCGTATTTTTGCAGAAAATCTATCATTAATCATTTTACAAGTTATCTTATGCAACACAAAAACAAGACGCTTTGGCAAGTCGTAAAGGATGTTTCAACGCCTTGCCTTATAAAGAGAATGAGGAAGAAATCATACAGAACATTAGTAGAGGTGTCACGTTTTACGGCGCAAACCTTTGGATTCTCGTCTTTGCGGTCTTTATTGCTTCGCTGGGCTTGAATGTTAACTCGACGGCCGTTGTTATCGGCGCCATGCTTATCTCTCCATTGATGGGCCCGATTGTCGGAATGGGACTCTCCGTAGGTACTAATGATTCAAGGCTCTTGAGTCGTTCGCTGAAGAATTATCTGTTAGCTACAACCATTAGTGTGATTACAGCTACCATTTATTTCTTGCTTACGCCGCTGACCGAGGCACAATCTGAACTGTTGGCGCGCACATCGCCCACGCTCTACGATGTACTGATTGCGCTCTGTGGCGGGGCAGCCGGCATCTTGGCAATCTCTGTTGGAGAAAAGGGCAATGTGATTCCGGGTGTAGCCATTGCTACAGCGCTTATGCCGCCACTCTGCACGGCCGGTTATGGCTTGGCTATGGGCAACTTCTCTTTCTTCTTCGGCGCTTTTTATCTTTACTTTATCAATACGGTCTTCATCGCTTTGACCACATTTGTCGGTGTGAGGCTGCTGAGGTTTCGACGTAAGCAGTTTATTGACGCTGCTCGGTTTTCAAAGGTGAAGAGATACATCATAGGCATTGTCGTGCTTACGATGTTGCCCGCGGCCTATATGACGGTTCAGATTATTCGCGAGAGTGTGTTGGATAGCAATATGCGGAGATTTACCAAGAATGAGTTGACCTTTAAGGCAACGCAGATCCTCTCGCAGAGAAGGGATGAGAAGACCAAGCTTCTTGAGATCGTGGCGCTGGGCAAACCGATCACGGCCGAAGAAATCAAGCAAGCGCAGGCGCGGTTAGCCAATTATCAATTGGGTGATTATCGTTTACACATCATTCAAGGTGCGCATTCAGATAGCTTGCTGTTGAGTCAAACCATTCAGGCGGGGACGGGCCAAAGTGGGACCGATAAGCAGAAGTTGCTTATGCAGGCTGAGCAGGTCAGCCGTTTGCAAGAGCAGTTGAAGGGCTATGCACAATATAGTCAGATGGGTGTAGATATTCGCCACGAAGTAAAAGCCGTTTATCCCGCAGTAGCCAGCATCAGTTTGTCGCGTGTTACGGAAGCACGCACTGATACTTCTTCAGCTCGCCAATACGTGTTGGCCGTAGTGGGAAGCCCTAAAGGCTTGGATAAGACAGAGCGAAAGCAGTTGGAAAACTGGCTGAAAGTGCGCACAAAAGCCGACAGCCTGCGCCTGCTCATTACACCATAACGCTATGATAATACGTACAATGACGATGCGGCGGTGCACTTTATGCCGCCCGCTTATTGTGCTGATGTTCTGCCTGATGAGTCTGTCCGGCTTAGTTGCACAAGCTGTGCCGCCTACGCCTGCGGATACGATTCCAAGTGCTATTATGTATCGCATCTCGGGCAAGGGCTTGCCGAAACCTTCCTATCTCTTTGGGGCGCTTCACGTCTTGCCCCACGAGTTTGTTACGCGCAGTCGTGCTTTTATGAACATAGCTTCCGGCGTAGATCGTATTGTTACGGAAGTGGACGTTCGGCAGTTGGAAGCGTTTAACCTGAAAAATGAAGCCGCGTCCAAAGCACTTATGGAGCAGCTGCTTCCGCACATTACGCTGCCTGCCGACAGTCAGATGCAAGTTGTCTCGCCCGAAGCCTTTCATTTAGTCGATTCGCTCATTCATCATTATCATTTGGCCCGTTATATCAGTGGCGCTGACTCTTGTTGGTGGCGTTACGATCCGGGCGTCATAGCCTTGCCTATGCAGCAAATGGGTTTGTATATGTTAAGGTGATGGGCTACCGGCGGATGGGTATGTCGCCTGAGAGTAAGTCGCAAGTGATAGACCTTTATATGGGCACTTTGGCCGATAGTCTTCATAAAGAATATGGGCAGTTGGAATCGTTCGAATATCAGAAAGAAATGCTGCCTTCACTCATTATGGACTTTAGCAAGATAAAGGTTGATTCGACCTTTATTAGAAACTTCCGCACCAATATAGCATCAATGGGTAATGTCGCGGAGCGGGCCATATTGTTGTCTACCGTTCTGAGCGGATTAGATGCTTCTAGCGCAGATTGGGACCGCTTCTTGACGGCTTATATGGCGCAAGACAGCCGACGTGTAGTCGAAGTAATGGCGAAGAGTAATGGCGAGGCTTTCGAGCAGGCGGCAGATAAGATCGAAATCTCTCCTCGCAACAAACGATGGCTGAAAGTGATGCGGCCGATGATGCAGCAGAAACCTACGCTCTTTGTCGTCGGTCTCTTTCACCTTACGGGTGTACCCTCCGATCCGGGCATCCTCGAAGCGCTCCATCAGGAAGGTTATACGATCGAAGCTGTGCGACTCTGACAAGCTCGCTGTTTGCGTAATTCCTTTATTATAAGGATTTGTGGATTATACTCTCAGCTACGTTTTGCAACGTATCCATTCTCGCAAGGTTGATCATCGTTTTTTTCTCATTTTATCACAACAAAAAGAAGGCGTATCAAAACATTTGCTTTGATGCGCCTTCGTGAAACACAAAGTATACAACTTTTTCTATCCTTCAGTTGACGACTATCTAACAACTTTTGACGTCGTTTTCTTGCCGTTGCTGTAGGTTACTTCCTTTATGTAGATTCCCTTTTCACACGTAGGTATTGTGCGACCGGAAAGGTCGTAGTAAGTTGTCTTTACGATCTTCGCATCAGCGTCTATATCGGTTATTTTTGTGTACGGGTTATTCGTCCATACAATTTCTGATCGACTCACTTCGTTACCTATCTTATGAAGGACTTGCACGCCCACCTTCTTGTAGTTTTCAACCAAAGCATAGAATAAGTGCATATCGCCTTGGAAATAGAAAAACTGCTTGTCCTCGAATAGATAGGGAATGTCTGTCATATCTTCATCCAAACCCGAATAATCTGCTTCGGTAAATGTCATCGGCTTTTCATCGGTGTCGAAGTACACATTATAATATAAGTAGTCGGGCATGATGTATTTGCCATCTACGTCTTTGGTTTCCATCATGAACTTTACACTCATTCCATCCGACTCGTCGTAAGGCGTAACTTCCTTTATCGTCGGTGCTGCCGGCTTGCGCAGAGTCATATCATATACTTTAAGGATAGGTTCGCCATAGGCTGCCCACGGAGAGATCGTTTCGCCGCCTTCGTTGATCAGTATTAAGCCATTGGGCGCACTGACCAGTTTTTTTGCCGCCTTATCATAGCTGAAAACGATCTCATCTGCTTTTTCAGCTTGCATATGTTTGGCCTTCCTCGTCTGTCCTGAACGAGCAGGTTGCCGGCAGCAAGAAGACATAGGCGTGTTCATCCTCGGCAATGCCGATATATTGCGTCTTAAAAGTAATGTTGTTGCCTTTTATTTCGCCTTTTAACCATAAAGCATCGTTGTCCTCGCCGCTAAACGCATAAGGGCATAGCACGTAGGCCTCTGTTTCCGTCAGTGCTACCTTTATGTTCTCTTCTTTGCTGTTGCCTCGAACGTCTGTGTAAGTAAGTGTGAAGTTTTCAGGCTCCAGTTCCTCCGGAAATTCCGTCTTCTCTTCTTTAAAGGGTTGTATAAGAATGTTGGAAGTGGCAAAGCCCTGCCATTGACCATCGCTGTCAGTGAGTCCGATGATGACATTGGGTAGTTCTACCTCAGGATTTGTCCCTTCATCTTCTTGCGCCAACACGCCATCAGTGAGTGTGAAATGAACATCGCCCTTAAACTTCTCGCTACTGTCAAACTCAGGAACGTAAACCCAGTCGTCTCCTTCTTGGGCGAGCACTAAGCGCGTGGCATAAAGCTTTATCTTCTCGCCGTTATCGTTATAGCCCATATCGATGGCTTGTGGTGTGTGCAGCGTGTACTTGCCTTCTCCGTCAGCATCTAATTTTGTGTATGAGAAAGTATAACATTTACCAAGCGCATTGAATAGATAAAGATGCTTGTCTTCGCCTACAACATACGTGGCTAAGGCGCAGGTTTGACGCGAAAAAGCGGCACCTCCGGTCTCCGGTACGGCACAGATAGACTTGCGCTGTATTTCCTCCACTTCTTCACCGGCAGGCTTGTCCTTGATGATTTCTTCGTCTTTAACCGGCAGAGCCTTTTTCAAATTGTATTTAGTTTGCCGAACAACTTTTGCTTTCTGTGAAAGTAAACCATAGTCGTTTAGGCTACCATCTGCTGGTATCTGGGCCATTGCGCAGTGGGCAAATAGTGTCAAAAGCGACACCAAGAAGAGATTTTTCATAAGCATTTGACATTTATTAAATTTATAACAAGCATTAAATTATAGTGTGCTTCGTTTTTCGGCGGCGCTTTATGTAGAGCGTCTTGTCTTGAGCGCCTGCGGAGTGTCTTGGGTATGCTCAAGTATTAGGTAAATCCTATGAGGTTGTAAGCCTGAAGGAATTTATAGATGGGTACACGCCAAAAAAAACTTATATCTCAGTTTCGACCCTGCGAATATACAATATTTCTCACATAAGTATGTGTAATTTGACCTTTTTATGTAATTAAATTGTGATTCGAGGTCTGAAGAAGTCCATTTTTTGTTTGGAAACTTAAGTTTTATTTATAATGCCGGATATATTTCGCTGTTCCTTTCTCCTCGCTTCTTCGGGTTTGTTGGTATTAAATAGAGATGTTCTTACTCGCCAGTACACGGATATCGGAGCGAGCGCGGGCTAGGTGCGGGAGCGTAAAACATTGATGCGGTGATCGTTTTTGCTTCAAGCGGTTGGCGTTAAAATTCCAAGGTTGCGGATTTTAATTCTAGCCTTGGGAGGTTTTTTTCTAGGGTTGGAAATTTTGTCTCAACGGTTCGGGAAAAGTTGGGACACGCTTCTCGCTGAAACAGATAGGTTTGTCGTTTCTCTTGGAAGGCTTGTGTGGTAGGGTTATATTACATATCTTTGCATTTGCTAATAGGCCGATGGCGGGGCGCATAGCCGTGGGGCAGATGAGTTGCTTTATTCATCAAAAAGTATGCGCTACCTATGCGCTAACTGCTGTTTGAGCGGGCGCAGCAGACGCCGCTTGTGCGGTTTTTGCGGTGCGGGCGCATCAGGCCGATGAGCAGAAAGATAAAGTGTATATGTGAAATAATGAATTTGCAGTATATGAAAAAGTTTTATTTAAGTCTGATGTTTGCAATGGTCTGTGTGTTGGGTTTGGAGGCACAGACGCAGACAGAACTGCGTACGCAGTTTGCCCAAGCGATTCAAGCCCTTCAGAAAAACTTGCCTAAGGAATATGGTAACGGTGTGAAGTTAACGCAAGTTGAGGTTACAGACAGCGACTTCGTGATGTATGTTGATGTGCCGGACGAGCTGGTGGGCGATTTTGAGCAGTTTAAGACCATGCTCTCGCTTTATAAGGGTAATTTTGTGAAGACGCTGTATGAAGCGAAGGATGCAGAGGTGGCGCTCTTTGCCAAAACGGGCTTGAATCTTAAGGTGAACATAAGCGTAATGCCCTCTAAAAAGGAGACTGTGCTTACGATGACTTCTGCCGAGTTGGCAGAGCTAAATAAGGGCTTTTTTGTTAACGTTGATCTGCTTCATTCAATCGTCGAAGAGATGCGGAAAACGCTACCGCAGGACTGGGCCAATGGACTTTCGCTCACTGATCTGTATCTGGAGAAGGACAATCTGGTCTATAAGATTAAAACAGACGAATCGGATCTGACGATGGACGATTTGCACATGTTGGAAGGTAAAGAAGGGGCAGATATAATAAAAGGGGCAGTGTTGAAGACAATTATAGTAAAGGACGATGAAGAGCTGAGTACGTTTGTGAATTCGCTGGTCGAGGCTCACTTGGGGTTAAAACTTGTATTTTGGAGTGAGCAATCGGTTAAGCGGGTTACGTTTGCCATAACGCCTGAAGAGATTGAGCGGCAGGTGAATGCAACGCGTTGAGCCGTTGCATCTCGTCTGACGACTGCTGTGTGTACTCGCCCGAATAAAGGCGCCTGATTCTCGAGGAAGTTCAAGGGTCAGAAAAAGCCTGCTTCTTTATGGAAGCAGGCTTTTTACGTATGATGTTACAGGTTTATTGCACGACTTTAATCGTAGCCATATTATCCATATCTGTGGGGTCTATGCCTGCATAGACACGCAAGGTTCTGCTACCGCCGCCTTGCTTGGGTTGGGCAATCAGCGTGAACTTAGACTCTCCTTTTTTGGCTTTAATGGTCAGCCATTGGTAGCTGATGTTCATTGAGTCGCCGTCTTGTTGAATCTGAGCAGCTTCGCCGTTTCCGTCATCGTCTGCTATGCCTAACAGATAAGGGGAATCATTGCCTTTAATCTCTTTACTACCGCCTTCATTACTGAAGTTTACGTTGCTCGGATAGCCATAGTTGCTCGTCTTTCCGCAACCGGTGAAAAGTAGCGGCAAGGTGAGGAGTAAGGCTAGGAAAGTTCCTTTTGTTTTCTTATCGAGTTGACGCATAATGTTTGTTTTTTAGAAACAAGATATCGTTTATTGTACAACTTTGATTTCAGCGGGCTTCCCGGGTTCTATGGGATCAATTTCGGCATAGACATATAATGTTCTGCTTTTTCCACCATTCTTAGGCTCTGCAATTATTGTAAACTTGTGCTCTCCTTTCTTTGCTTTAACAGTCAGCCATTGGTAGGAGACAATCATCGAGTCGCCGGCTTGGTGTAGTTGTACTGTCTTACCTTCTCCATCATAGTCTGCAATTTCTATCATGTCAGGATAATCATTCCCTTTTACCTCTTTACTGCCTCCTGAATTATTGAAAACAACTTTACTTGGATAGCCATAGTTGCCTACTTTTCCGCAGCTCGTAAAAAGGAGTGGGAGCGACAAAATAATAATCCTGTGTAGATTTAATACTCTTTTCATAACAAAAGTCTTTTATATGTTCTTATGGTTTTTAATCTAAATAATTGGTTCTTGGTGCTGCAAAGATAAGTGTATAATTTTATATATTGTTTATGTTTGAGTCCTTTTTTTGTAAGGTCGAGATGCTAATTTGTTAGATTTCGCACATAAGCACTTGAAGGAGGTTGTGATACTCGTAGTAAAATGTTGAGTAAGAAAGATGGAAAATCGACTTACCGCCTATACCTTTAGGCGGGTGGCAAAGCATCTTCTCGGCCGTAAGTGCCGCGATACTGAGCCGGCAGAATGATCATCAAGTTGCGCGCCGTAAAGTGACGCTCCAACTGCTCCGGCATTCGCGCAAAGTAGTTTTGATAAGAAAGCGTCCCCGGCCGCGCAATGATAAAGACGGCCAAATGGCTTTCGCGCGTTTGTATGGCCAAAGGCAGGAAATTGTCCCAATCGGTATACTCATTATACGTAGCCTGCAAGCTATAGCGCTGTTTTGTCCAGAAGATTTTCAACGCTCGCTGCGTATGCTTGCCGGCGTGCACGTTGATCCGGCAGCTCAACTGCCCCGCCAATTGGGCGATGTGGGCGGCCCATTCCGCGAAGCCCGGTTCGTATTCCGCATTGTCCGGAACAAAGAGTTGCAAATGGCGAATCGTGTTGGGTGAAGACAGCGGGCGATACACGATGATCTGCTTGTCGACGGCGCGAAAAAGGTCTGTGGCCAAACGGCCAAAGAACTTCTCAAACAAGTGTGCCTTGTGGTGAAGTCCGATCATCAGCGCATTGGCATCCGCCTCTTTCATCGAGTGAGAAAGCCCGCTGACGATGTTGACCGACCACCGACTGCGCGTCTGCACGTGCACATTGGCCGAGGCCGCTATCTGTGCTGCCTTTCAAGGAGTTGCAGGCCCGTTTCGTGCGCATTGGGCTTATCGTCTCTGATGATATTGACAGCCGTGATGAGCGTCCGTTTCTGCGTAGAGCGGAGTAGTAAAGCCATATTTACCAAAGGCTCGACCGTCGTCGGATTGCTCAAGGCGATGAGCATATGTGGCTGCACCGTGTCGGGGCGGGCGGGCGTTTCCTCTGTATCTAAGGCCAACTTGCGCGCTGAGCGCTCCGTGACGAGCGAACTAATCAGACAAGAAGCCAAGATCAAAATCATCGTCCCGTTTAAGACCTGCTCGTTGAGCAGTCGGCTGCCGTCGGGCAGATGTATCTCGTAGCCCACAATAACGATTGCCAAGGTAGCTGCGGCGCGCGCATTCGTAAGGCCGAAGAGCAAAGCGCCCTCCGTGCGGTTTAGGTGATACAGTTGCCGCACGAGGCGTGCGGCCAACCATTTGCCCAGTGTGCTGACGAGGATCATAACGAGAGCAATCTTTACGGCTTCAATGCTTGCAAGGCACCGACGTTGACGATCATACCTACACCGATGAGGAAATAAGGGATGAACAAGGCATTGCCGACAAACTCGATGTGCGTCATCAGCGGACTTGTGGCCGGAATGTGTTTGTTGAGCGCCAAACCGGCTAAGAAAGCGCCCAGAATGCCCTCCATGCCGACAAACTCCATCAAGCCTGCGCCTAAGAAGACGAGGCCTAAGACAAATATATATTGTATGACGCCGTCGTTGAAGCGCCTAAAGAAAAGGCGAGCGACCATTGGAAACAAGAAGACAATCGTAGCGCCAATGGCTATCGTCTTTAAGACCAGCCAAAGGAGAAAGAAGTCGGAGGGCGCCTCTTTGAAGGATCCGCCTACGACGGCCAGCATTAAGAGCGTCAGCGTATCGGCCACGATCGTACTGCCCACCGCAAGATTGACGCTCTCGCGCCGCGAAAGGCCGTAGCGCAAGATGATCGGATAAGAAACCAGCGTGTGAGAAGCATACATCGCCGACATCAAAACGCCCGCAACGACCGAAGCACCTAAGATGAGCGTATTGGCACCGAAGCCTAAAGCTATCGGGATAATGAAAGACAGCAGGCCGAAGACCAAGGCTTTGTAGCGTATCTTCCACAAGTCTTGCAAGTTCATTTCAAGCGCTGCCAAAAACATAATGTAATAAAGGCCTACCTTGCCGAAAAGCTCAAAACTGCTATCGCGAGCCAAGATGTTGAAGCCGTGCGGGCCGATCAATACGCCGGCCGCAATCATTCCCACAATGGCCGGTACACGCAGGCGCTCCAAGATCATCGGCGCAATCAGAATGATGCTGAGAACGATGAAGAAAATCCACGTGGGGTCAGTGATGGGTAAAGGGATCATATATATAATAATGTATGGTCTATGCGGCGAGAAGGAGGCTTCACGTTAGTGTGCTTCGTTGAGCGCGTAGCCTTGCGGCTTGGTTCGCGTCCTGCCTGCCCGCCTAAAGCGAAGCGCATAGTTTGCTTTTTGTGTCGACTAAAATGCGTAGCGCACAGCCGAACCGCCAAAAGTAGCCTTGGCCGGCTTCTTGTTTGTCGGAAAGAGCGCTCGCGGCCTGTTATTTTTTGCAAAGTAACGAATTTTCTTTCGCATAATAAGGTTTTTCGCCCTAAAATTTCTAATTTTGCCGACAATACGACGGAGCATTTAGCTTTCCGTTGTCGATATAACAACATTACCTTACAGAAAAGGACATAACAAATTAGCAAGTAAACAAAATGCGAGTAGCAATAGTAGGCGCCAGTGGCGCTGTCGGGCAAGAGTTTTTACGGGTCTTGGCCGAGCGAAACTTCCCCGTAGACGAACTCCTTCTTTTTGGCTCACCAAATAGTGCGGGCCGCACCTATACTTTCAAAGGCCGCGATTACGAAGTGAAACTTCTGCAAGAGAATGACGACTTTCGCGGCGTGGACGTAGCCTTTGTCTCTGCCGGCGGCAGTGCTTCGAAAGCGCTATGCCGAGACCATTACTAAGTACGGTGCCGTGATGATCGACAACTCCAGCGCTTTCCGTATGGACGACGATGTTCCCTTGGTCGTGCCCGAATGTAACGCAGAGGACGCCTTAAATTGTCCGCGTGGCATCATTGCCAACCCCAACTGCACTACCATTATTATGGTCGTAGCTTTGAAGCCCATCCAAGCCCTATCGCCGATTAAGCGCCTTCGCGTCTCTACCTATCAGGCTGCCTCAGGCGCCGGAGCAGCTGCGATGCAAGAGTTGCAGGAGCAGTGTCGACAAGTGCTCGACGGAGAGGAAGTAAAGGTCGAGAAGTTCCCCCCATCAGTTGGCTTTCAATATGATTCCGCAAGTCGACGTCTTCACCGACAACGACTACACCAAAGAAGAAATGAAGATGTTCTATGAGACGCGCAAGATTCTCCATTCCGACGTGAAGACCAGCGCTTCCTGCGTCCGCGTCCCCAGTCTGCGCTCTCACAGTGAGAATATTTGGATTGAGACAGAAGCGCCCGTCTCCGTCGAGGCCGTGCGTAGCGCTCTGTCTGCCGCGCCGGGTATCACCTTAGTCGATGATCCCGCTCACGTGCGTTATCCTATGCCGCTTGAGAGTGCCGGCCGCGACGATGTGTATGTGGGTCGCATCCGCCAAGACCTTGCTGATCCCTGCGGACTTACTTTGTGGCTTACGGGCGATCAGATTCGCAAAGGTGCAGCCCTCAATGCCGTGCAGATAGCTGAGTATCTGATCCGGGTAGGACAATTATAATAAGCCCGATCATAAGAATATATAAAACGCCCACCGGAGCAGCAAGCTTTCGGTGGGCGTTTTGTTTTGCTTATACCGTAAATTGCTTAAAAAGGCCAAAATACCGGCACGAGCAGGATCGTAATGACCAAGGCCAAAATATTGAGTGGAAGGCCTACGCGTGTAAAATCTGCAAACCGATATCCGCCCAAACCCTGCACAATCAAGTTCGTTTGATAGCCGATCGGCGTAGCGAAACTCGTCGACGCGGCTATGCAAATCGTAATAAAGAAAGGCATCGGACTAACGCCCATCTTTTCGGCAATGGATAGAGAAATGGGAAAAACCAGGGCAGCGGCCGCGTTGTTGGTCATCAATTCTGTAAACAAGTCGGTGATGATAAATCACGGCCAGCAAGATTAAAGGTCCAAACCGATCGGTCAGCCCGATGGCAAACTGCGCGATAGCGCCGGCGAGTCCGGAGTTGAGCATCGCCTTGCTAATGGCAAAGGCCCCGGCTATGGTAATGAGAATATCCCAAGAGATAAATTTCGTATACTTCCTTGGCGGGTAAATCTTGAGCCAAGCCATTAAGCAGGCTACGACTGCGGCGAAGAAGAACATATCCGGACGGAAACTTCCACCGGCTTCCCCCCTTATTCATTTCGCCCAGCGTTGCGCCGATGATCATGGTGATCAACAAGCCCAGCGCCGTCCATCTCTTCCAACGCGCCATCTTTGGCTCCGTCTCCTGTTCGCCGGAGACCATCAAGAAGAAAGAAGAATCGCCCCAGTTCTCCATAAAGTTTCGGTCGGCCATCAATACGACCGTATCTCCCTCACGATAATTCAACTTACGCATATCCCGCATTAAGATCGTCTTACCTCCGCGCGATATTTCTATGGGAAAAGCCCCATATTTCTTTTTGAAATCAAAGTCGAAGACCGATCGCCCGATCGCCGGAAAGCGCGCCGAGAGCACCACCTCAATGCGATGAAGATCCTTGCCCTTGAAATTGCCGGCGTCGGCCAAGTTAATCGGCTCGCGCGCTTCGGGCAGCAGACGATCACTAAAGAGAATCAAGTAAATCAGTCCGAAAAAGGCAATAAAGATGCCCACCTTGCCGATCTCAAACATCGAAAATCCCGGATAGCCTGCCTCCGTCACCAATCCGTCTACCACCAAGTTGGTCGACGTTCCGATGAGCGTGCACATACCGCCCAAAATCGTGGCATAAGAGAGGGGAATTAAAAATTTTGTGGCCGACAAATGTCTGCGCTCCGCCCAGCGTTTCAGCATCGGCGCAAAGATTACGACGATCGGCGTGTTATTCAGAAAAGCCGAAACAAAGCTACGAAAGGCAAGGCGCGGAGTTGCGTGCCCTTGATGGATGTCTGCTGTTTGGGGAGTACGTGGCCAACAAACTTCTCCAAGAGTCCGGATCGCCTCACTCCTTCACTGATCAGAAAGAGTAAGGCTACCGTCATCAAGCCCTTGTTGGCAAAGCCCTCTAAGAACTCCTTCGTGGAGAGCAGTCCGCTACAATAAAAAATGATAGCGCCCGAAGTCATCACCAATCCCGGCCGGAGACGGTCGCGTATCAGCGCGGCGATGATGCCGACCAATACTATGATGGTAAGTGCTATCGGATGACCCATTTCAGTTCTTACAAGTACTGATAAAGTTGGGATTGTGTAAGTCTTCCTTGTTGTAGACGAGTGGTTGGTGGCGTTCCGTGTCGACCACCTCCCCGCCGGCTGCCCTTACGATCGCATCGCCGGCAGCCGTATCCCATTCCATCGTCGGCGCAAAGCGGGGATAGACGTCGGCCGATCCTTCTGCCACACGGCAGAGCTTCATTGAGCTGCCCGCCGATATTAATGACAGGTCCGGATGGTCCTTACGCAATTGGTCGATATACGCTTCCGTCTCGCCGGAGAGGTGAGAGCGCGATGCCACAACCACAAAGCCCTCGCGCTGCTTTTCAATGGGCAAGCGTTGCGCGGCGCGAATCAGTTCTTCTTCTGATTTTGCCACGGTCACATCGCCCACTTTGAATGCACCCATCCCTTTTACGCCAAAATAGAGCGTATGCGTGACCGGCAAGTAAATGACGCCCGCCACCGGACTCCCATCTTGCACCCAAGCAATGTTGACCGTAAATTCGTCGTTACGCTTTAAAAATTCCGATGTGCCATCCAGTGGGTCAACGACCCAAAGTCCCGGCCAATTCTTGCGCTCTTCATAGTCGGGAAGTGGCCCTTCTTCGCTCAGAATGGGGTGTCCTGTGGCGCGCAAGTGTCGCATAATAATATCGTTGGCGCATCGGTCGGCAAGCGTGAGTGGCGTATGGTCTGCTTTCTCTTCTATTTCCCAACCTTCGGTGGGTTGTGCATAAATCTCCAATATGGCTTTGCCCGCCTCGAGCGCAGCAGGAAGTGCCACGCGCAGGAAACTGGTCGGATTGTACATAATAAATAGTTTTTTGCTACCGCAAAATTAAGCCAAACTTCATAGAAGACCAAGCGGCTAACGCGGTTTTTACCAACTACTTTCCGCCGCGCTCAGTCTTTGATCGTTCTAATCTCGTACAGCGGGCTAAAAGTGTGAATAAAGGCTAAAAGTTGTGGCTGCGTTACTTATGTTACGCCTCTCCCATTGCTGATCGCTTACCTTTGCCTGCAAATAAAGAATAGGAGGTAAGACAATGACACAAGACATTTCCAAGTACGCTTCACGAACAGTAGGCGAAATCGTAGCCGACAACTTTGCTGCGGCTGACGTGTTCCATCATTTTGGCGTTGACTTCTGCTGCCACGGCGCCGACAACTATCTGGAGGCAGTGGGCAAGGCCAATGCTGACCCCGAGCGTGTGGCAGCTGCGCTCGACGACTTGCAGGCGAAGCCGGGAACCTCGCCCGATTTTTAAGCAATGGCCGACGGATTTGTTGATTGACTACGTCCTGAAGATCCATCATCGCGGCATTCGTCGCGACGGTCCTGAAAATGCTCGCACTGATGCACAAGGTAGAGCAGGTGCATGGTGAAAATCATCCCGAATTGCACGAAGTTGCCCGCCTGCTCGAAGGCTCTTTGGAAGCGCTTGAGGAGCATTTGCAGAAAGAAGAGCAGGTTTTGTTTCCCTATATGTATGAGATGTATGATGCCATCGCGCGCGGCGAGCACCCGATGCCTTTCCATTGCGGATCAGTGGCTATGCCTATCAACGTGATGGAGGCGGAACACGATGGCGAGGGTGAACGCTATCGCCACATCGCTGCCCTGACGAACAACTATACCGCGCCGGCTGACGCGTGTGCCTCTTATCGGCTTTTGCTCGACAAGATTAAGACTTTTGAGGCCAATCTGCACGAACATATCCATTTGGAAAATAACATTATCTTCCCGGATGCACTGGCCGTAGAGGCGGCATCTGTGGCCTAAATATGCGGGCCTGAGCTCTTTTCTCCGGAAAGGGGCTCAGGCGAGCGGCGGAGCGCAGCAGTGTGCTCCGCCGTTTTTTTTGTAGGGCGACGAAAGGCGAAGATGAAACCTTGAAAGGCACACCCCTCGCGTTGACTTTTCTATGGTGCGACGTGTGCAACAAACGGCTCCCGACGCAACAGCTACGTTTTTGATCACGACAAAAAAGGTTTGCGCTCACGAGAAAAAAGGTTTCATCTCGTGATAAAAAAGGCTTCACCTCACGAGCGCAAACTAAATAGGCGGGATGGGCGCGCTTTTCGCCCGTTTTTCGTTTCTCCAAAATCAAGCGCCAAGTCGCGCAATGCCGGCCGCGGTCGCGGCTCTTCTGCTTTTGCGCCCGCAGTTTCGCAATTTATCTGTATTTGCCCATTATTAGCGTATGGTTACTGATCCTTTATACTTTCCGGCCACGTTGCGCGGGAGCGTAGACCTGCCCGGCTCAAAGAGTTTGAGCAACCGGGCGCTCATCATCGCGGCCTTGGCGGGTGGCGACTATAGGCTACAGGGCCTTTCGCAAGCTGAAGATACGCGCCTGTTGGCGCAAGCGCTGCAAACGCCGGCCGCGCAGGTCGACATACGAGGGGCAGGTACGGCGATGCGCTTCCTGACGGCTTATTATGCCGCCGGCGGCGGGGCGCACGAGCTCACGGGGAGCGAAAGAATGAAGCAACGGCCCATAGGTCCGCTTGTAGAGGCGCTCCGTAGCCTCGGAGCTGACATAGATTACACGGAAAAGGAAGGCTTTCCGCCCTTGCGGATTCGTGGGCAGCAGCTTCGTGGCGGCTGTTTGCACTTATCGGGTGGTGTAAGCTCGCAGTACGTTTCGGCACTCTTACTCATTGCCCCTTATTTATCAAGTTCGCTGCGCCTTCGCTTGGAGGGAACCATCGTATCGCGCCCCTACATCAATATGACTTTGGCCTTGATGCGCCACTTTGGCGCGCAAGCCGGATGGGAGGCGGAAGATACGCTCGTCGTAGCGCCGGTGCCTTATCAATCGGCGGCCCGCTATCGAGTAGAAACCGATTGGAGCAGTGCGGCATGCTGGTACGAAGCGGTCGCTTTAGCACCCGATCCCGCCGCTCGCCTGCTCTTGCGAGGGCTGCGCGAGGAGACGTGGCAGGGAGATGCGCGCTTACAAGATTATTTCTTGCCCTTGGGCGTCAAGACGACGTTTTGCGCCGAAGGGGCTGTCTTGGAAAAAACGGAGATGCAGACGGGCGGAATAGAGTTTGACCTGAGCGGGCAGCCCGACTTGGCGCAGTCGATCGTGGTGACGTGTGCCGCCTTGCAACGCCCATTCCGCTTCACAGGTTTGCAGACCCTGCGCATCAAAGAGACCGACCGCTTATCCGCTTTGGCGAGGGAGTTGGATAAACTGGGTGTAAGCGTGGCGGTAGATAATGATGAATCGATCCGCTCCGTGACTTACGCATCAGCGCCTGCACGCTTGCAGCCCGTGGCTACGTATGAGGACCACCGCATGGCCTTGGCCTTTGCCCCTTGCGCCTTGCGCTTTCCCGGCCTTCAGATTGCTGAGCCGGCAGTGGTAAATAAATCTTATCCGGGCTTTTGGGAAGCCCTCCCCAATCTTTGATGAAATGAACGTACTTCTATATGCTTTGCTCGCGCTCTTCGGCTTTGCGGCTTTGTTTGGCTTATATGATTATTACAAACAAAGAAGTGGGCGGGCCGATGGGGAGACCCCGGAACCCGAAACGCCGCAGCCGCCGCGTGCGGCTTGTGGCTTGACGGATGTATGCACGATGCACTGTGCGCTCGCTGCACCGCAGGAGCCGGCAGAGTATTATGACGATGAGGAATTGGATGCTTTCAAGGGTGTTCGCTCGGATCAATATACGTCGGAGCAAACAGCTGCTTTTGAAGAAGTGCTGGATACGATGCTGAAAACGGACGTGCACGGCTGGCTACGCTCACTCCACAAGCGCGGCATCCAATTGCCGGCATCCTTAAAACCAAAGGCGCTGGCTATTGTTCGCGAAGTAACGCCCGCGCACGCTCAATAATCGTATCGTAACTTCGAGCATAGTCGGCCGAACTTATATCTACCTTGACGTCCGGCCGGATGCCCTCTTCGATGGGTAAGCCTTGAGCATCATACATGGGGCAAGCGGAGAAGCGCAAAAGCCACCCGTTGGGCAGTTCGGCATTGAAAGGAAGTCCGCCGCCGCCTCCCGTTTGATCGCCGACAACCGTTACGTTCGGCAAACCTTTAAGAAAGGCTACAAAACTATTGGCGGCGCTGAACGTGCGTCGGTTGGTGAGGATGCAAATCTTCTTCTGCCAGCGCAGACCGGCGAAGGGCCGGATCGTAATAGGGCGCATCGCAGAAAAAAATCGTGATGGCCTTTGCCCGTTTTGTGCTGTATAAAAGCGCGCACCATAGGCTCGTTAATAAATAGAGAAGCCAATTGCTCCGCTGAAGTCAACATGCCGCCGCCGTTGCTGCGCACGTCTATGATCAATCCGCTACACGGGCCAAGCGTTTGCAGCATTTCTGATAGATTTCCACTGCCAAAGGCGTAGTCAAACGTGCTGCAACGGACGTAACCTACGTTGTCGTCGAGCACGCGAAAGGCCAAAGCACTACTAAGGTAATACTCATCAGTGCGCCCCAAATACTTGTGGAGCAGCGAATCGTTGTAGTTCATCGGAAAGTTATCGTACCAAGCGCCGTATCGATTCACGTTGTGCGCCGCCGAGAGGTTGACGTGCCCATCGCGGAGTTCGTTGACCATTTTTCCCAACACTTCAAATAATTGGCGCGACGTCATTCGCTCATTGATCATCGGCGTGTAGCGGGCGTGGACCTCGTTCCAATCCAAACCAAAGCTTTTTTGCTTCTCTTCAAAGAAGCAATAATGTTCATCCAACGTCTTCCAGCAGGACTCAAAGTTGCCGCGGCGCGTATCGGAGACCACTTCCTCCGTAACGCAGCCCGCCGGCGTGAAAACAAGTAAAAGCCACAGTGCACCAAAGGCCAGTTGGCGCACACGGCGGCGGAGTAGGGCGCAAGGGGGAAAGAAACGGCGCAAACAAAGAGGTGTTTTCATTTGACTACGTATATATTGCGCGTATATCCGATTAAAAAACGGTGATTCCAGGCGTGATATTTCAAACCATTGATGCGGTGCTGGCGGATCTCAGCCTCGTAGCCGAGCGATAAGCGGGCCTTGCGGAAAGGCAAAGATAGAGTGGTGGTCCATCGAAGTTCCGGCGCGTTGCCTGGGAACGTGACGCGCACATTCTTGTCGTAGTGGCCGAGCGAAAAGATCTCATAATACGATTGCCCATAGTTGGGAGAAAACATCAAACCCACCAGCGGAAAATCTGCTTCCGTGCGGATGTGTATCGGTTTGTTGCCGACGCGGAGCGTGTATTCGGCGAGTCCCGTTGCGGCGAAGGCCACTGCAGCTCGTCCCTGCGCAGGATTATTTCCGTTGCGCGTGTTATAAGTAAAGCCCGTCTGACCTTCCAATGCGCCGCCCGCGGCAAAGCGCCAACCCGTGTAGCGCAAAAATTGTAGAGAAGGGCGCCGCTTCCGCTAAGTAAGGCGTCCCATTCCTTGCCGTTGTCGGTGGGCGAAGCGAGATAGGCTGCGTGAAGCGAATATCGGGCGCGCACCGTCCAGCGTTGGGCGCCGAAATGCGTAAAGCGCTCTGTGCGAAGACTTGTGCCCATCGTCGTACCTTTATACGCCAAGGGCGAAAGATAAGTGTCGAGCAAGTTTTCACCCCCTATGCTAAACAGCCACTGATGTTCCGTCGTGCGCGGCGCAGAGAGGCAAATAAAGCTGCCGGAGAGTGCTTCCGCAATAGCGGAGTCGTACGGCGTTTGCGCCGAATCTGCTTGCACAGGATTTTGGGCTGAAGCGCCAAACGCCAAACTTGAAAGCCAGCCGATGATGATTGAAGCAGCCTTAATGCGCTGCGATTTTATCCACATTTGATTTGTTTTTGCGCCGACGAGGTCCGGCGGCGGGCGTCCTTAGACGCATGTATATATGTCTGTAACTTAAAATGCCGGGCTTAATCCTCGTTCTCCTCTTCCTCGGCTTCGTTCTCGTCTTCTTGCGCCTCAGGCGTCTTCTTCCAGCCTTTGTAAACGAGGAAACAAACGATGAGAACGGCAACCGTTAGTAGTACGTAGCCAATTTCGTGACTGTATTTCGTGGCCAAAGTAACGACATCTTCCGGCGTTTTGAGGTCCGTGAAGCGATAGATGGCCCATCCTATGATGGCCAAGATCGTATTCCAAGCCCCCGCACCTAAAGTCGTGTAGAGCAGGAAAGGCCGCAGCTTCATTCCGGCTAATCCGGCCGGAATGCTGATCAATTGGCGCACAGCCGGCACCAAGCGCCCGAAGAAGGTCGACGCCTTCCGTGGCGGCGGAAGAAATCTTCCGCCTTCTTCACGCCGGCTTCGTCGATCAAGAGTATGTGGCCGAAGCGCGAGCGTGCAAATCGATAGACCAAAGGGCGTCCCAGCCATCGCGCCAGATAATAATTGATTAAAGCACCTATGTCTGCGCCGATTGTAGCACTGATAACGACGCCCACGATGTTCATATTCGGATCCGTCATCGCCTTCCACGCAGCCGGCGGAACCACAACTTCCGACGGGAAAGGAATAAACGAGCTTTCGATGGCCATAAACAACGCCACGACCCAATAATTAAGGTGAGCCAACACCCAAGCAATGATTACTGAAGAGTCCATTTCTATAACTTTTCGTAGTTCCAATGTTCAACAATGTCGCCCCAGTGGCGATTCACGAGCGCTACCGTCTCCGGCTTATACGCATATTTATTCTTTTGATAGCCTTTCTTAGCGTCGGTATATTGTTTGATAGCCGCCTGCGCTTCTTCCCAGCCCGGTATGCTCAGCTTTTGATAAAGCATCTCCGTCTGTGCATAGGCGTCGCTTTCAAAATCTTCAAAGCGGAGTTCCACTAAATTTCCCTCGGGTATGAACGCTTTTTCCGACTGATACTTTTTGTGCAACTTCTCGTAGACATAGAGAATATTGTCGACCAATTCTTCTTCCGCGATGTCCTGCAACTGTAGCGGGCGTATCGTATTGGTAAAGAAAGAGCGTGTAGATTCAAAAACGGTGTAAGGGTTGCGCATCAGATAGATAAACTTCGCGTCGGGAAACATACGCACCAGTTCGCGAACGCGGCCCGTGTGCGGCGGGTTCTTTGAAAGAAACTGCGTGCCGCCCGTATTCCAAAGACTGATCTTAATGATTTTCACGAACGTCTCCTCAAACGTGCGCAGCTCCTCCTCTCTAATATTTTCGAAGCATAGGAAATGGTCGGCATATTCACGCATTCGCTGCGGCAAAAACCAGAAGTTGTAATACGTATATGGCATCATGTTCGTCATCGTAAACTCCTCCTCTTGCGGCAAGTCGACTGCCAGTTCCATATTGTCTGTTGGCCGATGCGAAGGCATTAACCACGACATCGTTTGTTTGAAAAACGACTGCCCGAACATCATCAAATGCGGAAAGACCGTTTGATACGTCGTATTGTAGCCAAAATGTTTGTCGCACGAAAGTACGTTATGCACAAACGTAGTTCCGCTTCTCCAATGACCAAGGATGAAAACCGGCGCGTGTTCCAACGGCTTTTCGGCCAACTTCTTTTGGAAGCGCTGCTCCTGCAGCGGAGCCAGCAAAGAGAGGAGTCGGCAGACGGCTTTCGTCAACCGATATTTCGTGCGATAGTGCTTACCTATGTCTTGCCCGTTGGTGATTGCTTGAAAGGTTTTCCAATCTGCTCCAACAAGATTGTTGACCGGCAGTTTACTAAATTCGATAAGTCCCATATCAATGTTGTATATGCGATGCGTACATTAATGTTGCGAAAGTACAATATTCTTTTTGTTTTTTCCGTGTTTCGTATGCCATAATACGATGTCCGGCTTGGCTTTCTGCCCCTTTTGCGCGGCGCCGTCTTGGCCTGACTTCGGCAAGCGGCGGACGGTTTTTTCTTTCGTCCGCATAATACATTCCATTGTTTGGTCGGAGCAAACCATCGTTTGGTGGGAGCATACTATGGTTTGGCGGCAGCAAACTATCGTTTGGTGGGAGCAAACGATCGGCGTTTCTGTAAGATGAGATAAAAAAAGAGACGATATTGTTTGCTTGTTTTAGAGGAGAAGGCGTTGATAAAGTGGTATTTAGCGGTGAGCTGTAGCCTTTGTCGGAAGACGGGTAAAAGCCTTCGTGAAACTGCGCTAAGCACTGCGCGCACCAGCCTGCGCCGCCACCCATCTCTTTCGCGACCTACGCGTTTTCCGTCCAACCAAATACGACTATGGCCGCACCATTTGGCGCGCTTTTCGCGCACGCAGCATCAAACGGAGCGGCCGTAGCCTAAAAAAATAATGAGCGGCCGACGATTTGTCGGTCGATATAACACGCGACTTTACCCTTCGCGCTGCATTTCGGCTTCTACGCGATTCGTAAGGTCTACAAATTGCTCGACGGAAAGTTGTTCGGGGCGCATCGTCAGCGGGAGGAGAAAAATCCGTGTGATCCAAAGCCTTGTTTTGCTCGTTGTTCAATTGCGCAAACAAGGGCTTCAAACTCCCGCGCAGCATCTTGCGGCGCTGATTAAAAGCTCGTCTTGACCACTCGGCGCAAGAGTTGCTCGTTGCATCCGCAGTCGGTCACGTCGTTTCGCGTCATGCGCACCACCGCACTGCGCACTTTGGGCGGCGGATTAAAAACATGCGGCTCGACCGTAAAGAGATATTCGACGCTGTACCAACGCTGCAGGAGTACGCTCAAGATGCCGTAAGCTTTTCGTCCCCGGCGGGGCAGCGATGCGCTCGGCCGCCTCCTTTTGAATCATACCCGTACAGCAAGGAATGTAGTCTTTGAAGTCGAGCATCTTAAAGAAAATCTGCGAAGAAATGTCGTAAGGGTAGTTGCCCGTCAACACAAAAGGCCGACCATCAAAGACCTTGCTTAAATCCATCCGTAGAAAGTCCTCGCCTAATATGTTGTCGGCGAGCGCCGGCCAACGATTTAGCAAGTAGGCCACACTCTCGCGATCTATTTCCACGACCTTCGTCTCCCGCCCCTTGGGCAGAAGAAACTGCGTCAGCATCCCCATACCCGGTCCTACCTCCAAGACGGGCAGATCCGGGCAGGCGTCGATCGTATTGGCAATGGCTTGCGCCGTAGGTAAGTCGGTCAGAAAATGTTGTCCAAGATTTTTTTTCGGTTTTACTGCGCGCATCTTGTAGTTTTTTGTTTATCTTCGCAATTGCAAAGATAGCGTAACGCGGGCAGTGGGCCAAACTTTGTCGAAACCTTTCTGCTGACGCTTTTTGCTACGCCTTCGTGCCTTTGATTAAGAATATAAAAACAGCAGATCGCTTCCGTTGAAATTATTGCAAAACATATTGAAGATCGTTTTGCCCTTCTTGTTTGCGCTGGGCATCCTTTGGTGGATGTATCGTGGGACAGATTGGCAGGCCTTTCTGTCTTCCGTTTTGCATGATATGAAGTGGGGCTGGATGCTCTTCTCCTTCGTGTTTGGCATCTTGGCGCAGCTCGTCCGCGCTTGGCGCTGGCGTATGCTTTTAGCCCCCATCGGCGAACGGGCACGACGCCGCAGTTGTGAAGATGCCGTCTTTGTCAGTTATGCCGCGAGCCTCGTCGTTCCCCGTTCGGGCGAAGTGTTGCGCTGCGGCCTGTTGAAGCGCGCAGACGGCGTCTCCTTCTCCAAAGCTTTGGGCACCGTCTTTACCGAGCGCGTGGTCGACTCTCTCCTGATTGTCCTTTTGACCGTCGCGGCCTTCTTTTGGCAAGTGTCGGCCTTTAAGAGATTTCTGGATGAGACAGGTATGGACCTGCGAAGCTTTCTCGGGCGCTTCACGGAGACGGGCTATCTCGTCACGATCGCGTGCATCGTAGCCGCCGTTGCGTTGGTGCTGACGCTCGTGGCCCGCTATATGAAAAAAGGCAAGAAAGTGCTCAAGAATCTGTGGGCCGGCGTGAGTTCGCTGCGCAAGCTAAGCAACCTGCCGCTGTTCCTCTTTTGGAGTTTAATGATCTGGGCCTGCTATTTTCTCCACTTTTATCTGGCCTTTTTCTGCTTCGACTTTACCGCAAACATACCGCCGGCAGCCGCTTTTCTGATCTTTTGCATCAGTACGTTTGCCGTGCTCGTCCCGACGCCTAACGGCGCCGGCCCTTGGCACTTTGCCGTTAAAACAAGTTTGGTCCTTTATGGCGTGGCTGCAAGCAATGCGATACTCTTTGCGCTCGCAGTGCATACGATTCAAACCGGGCTGGTCGTCGTCTTAGGACTTTGGGGCTGGCTCTCCACGACTTACTTACAAAAGAAACGAATACAATCAAATAAACCCTCTAACGCTTAAACACAATAGATTATGAGTGAAATTAAGAACCTGGCGCCAAAAGCAATTTGGCATAACTTCTATCTGCTGACGCAAGTGCCGCGCCCCTCAGGCCACTTGGAAAAAATCCAAAAGTTCCTTCTCGATTGGGCAAAAGAACGCAATATTGAGGCTTTCCAAGATAAAGCCGGCAATATCATTATGCGCAAGCCCGCTACTCCGGGTATGGAGGATCGCAAGGTCGTTACGATGCAGGGCCATATGGATATGGTGCCGCAGAAGGCTAAAGACTCTAAGCACGATTTCTTGAACGATCCGATCGAAACTTGGATTGACGGCGAATGGGTCAAGACAAAAGGAACGACACTCGGCGCAGACGATGGTATGGCAGTAGCGGCTATTATGGCCGTTATGGAGGACGATACGATTCCTCACGGCCCTATCGAAGGCTTCATTACTGCCGACGAAGAAACGACAATGTATGGCGTAGACCATATGGATACGGATACGCTCACGGGCGAGATCCTTCTCAATCTTGACGATGAGACGGAAGGCGAAATGATTATCGGTTCGGCCGGTGGCGTAAACCAAACGGCAAGAATGGAGTATCAGGAAGTCGACGTAGATCCTGAAGACGCTGCAGTGCGCGTTAATATTCACGGCTTGCTTGGTGGCCACTCAGGTTTGGAGATTAACCTGGGCCGCGCGAATGCTAATAAGTTGATGGCGCGCCTCGTGCAAGACGCGATTGCTAATTATGCAGCACGCTTGGCTACTTGGTATGGCGGCAATATGCGCAACGCTATCCCGAATGAGGCTGAGGTCGTATTGACTTTGCCGAAGGAGAACGTAGAGGCCTTCAAGGAGGAGTGCGTTGCCGAATGGCGCGATACGTTTAAAGCTGAATACGGCTTCGTTGAAGAGAAACTCGACGTAGAAGTCTTTGATCACGAGTTGCCGAGCAAACTTGTTCCGGAAGAAATACAAGATAATCTTATTGACGCCATTTATGGTTGCCACAACGGCGTGTTCCGTTTCATTCCGGAGACGCCGCATATCGTGGAAACTTCTTCTAACTTGGCAATCATTGAGATTGGCGGCGGTAAAGTATTCTTCAAGATCTTGATTCGCTCAAGCCGCGACTCTATGAAAGAGTGCTTGGCAGAAACCTTGGGAAGCATCTTCTCAATGGCCGACTTGAAGGTCGAACTTGATGGCGATTACCCTGCTTGGCAGCCTAATATGAAGAGCGAGATTGTAGAGTTGATGAGAAAGATCTACAAGGAGCTTTTTGGCAATGACAACAATGTAGAGGTAATTCACGCCGGCTTGGAGTGTGGCATTATCGGTAGCAAATATCCAAAGATGGATATGGTCAGCTTTGGGCCTACGCTTCGTTCTCCGCACACCGCTAACGAGCGTTGCCATATACCGAGTGTAGATAAGTATTGGGTGTTCTTGAAGGAAATCCTTGCACAGACGCCTAAGAAATAACCCTATTGATGCATTGTGCCTCCTCTTCGGCTTCCGGCGAAGAGGAGGCGCTTTTGCCTTGATGGGATGCCGGATTTTATAGAACGAATATTAATTGTCTTATTGTAGTGAAAGAGGATCGAAAACCAACTACCGTCGACGACGCTATGACGTTGGATACTGAACAAATGCTTTCGCCTTTTGATACGCAAAACCTTGCCGATGAAAAGCAGCAATTAAGCGCGAAAACTTCGAATCTTGTTGCTGATAAACAGAACTCGCGCAAAAAATGGCTAAGGCTGGGCAGCGGAATACTCGTGGTTGCTATCACTTTGGCGCTTTATTATTTTGATCCTGCACGCTATGAACTGGCCCCAAAATGTTTTGTAAAATGGGCAACAGGCTATAGTTGCCCTGGGTGTGGACTCCAACGAGCGGCGCACGCAGCCTTTCACGGGCATTTTTCAGAGGCTCTGCACTACAACTTCTTCTTTCTTTTCTCTCTCCCTTATCTGGTGCTTATTATCCTGAGCGATTGGATCTTGCGAGGAGAACCTAAACGAAAACTACAGCATCTGACGCATAACTCCAAATGGCTTTGGCTTTATGTTATCTTGTTTTTCGTATGGTGGATTCTGCGCAATATCCTCGGAATCTAAGTTCAATATTAACCCCAATTCGGTTTAAGGTCCCCCCTCTTTTATTCCTCAGGTTATAGCCCACAACGATTCTTTCGACCTGGCTGTAGGCCGAAGATTCATTGTTTCACGCAAGTATGTTTTATAAAAGTGTGAGCTGCTTCACCTCTGCTTCTCCCTCCATCTCAAACTCCATATTGATAGAGGGTTTTGTATCGTAGAAAGCATAAGCCGCCATTCCTGCCAAAAGGTTGACAATAAAGTTTGAGACACTTCTGTGGCGGGTATGAACAATCTGTGTCACGTTCTTGAGCATATCATTGATGGTCTCGATAATGCTTCTTTTACGGAGCATAATTTTGTCGTGCACATCCATTAAGAGACCTTTGAAAAATGGTGCGGACAATAATTCTCTTCCTTTTCAGGATCATTTTTGCTTGAAGAAGGGTAACTATTGAGGATGATAAGGTTTCCCTTTCCCCCGGTTGGGCCTCAAACTCAGGCCCGACCGGGGGGAAATCTTTGCTTACTTGACACATTTGGATATAATAAGCCCGGGTGTTCGATATAGATTAAAGGCTATGCTTTCTAGTATGTTCTGTGTATGCGTCTTGGCAAGGCCTCGATATCGACAACGTCCACCATCAAACCACCGACGGATGCTGCCAAAGGTGCGTTCTATGACACTGCGAATAGGACTTATGGAGCGGTTAAAAAGGTGTTGTGCTTGGCTCAAGGACCGGTTGCGATATGCCTTGTGCATGATACAATCCCGCAAGTGATGCCTGGCTAAAAAGGCTCGGTTCTCCTCCGTTGCATAGCCCTTATCCGCATAGACAGGTGTATCGGCAGGGAGATCCTCTTCTCTCAACAATGGGATCAACTCCTTCAGATCGTTACGATTGGCCGGGGTGGTGATGACTTGCCGAATGATCCCTTCCCTGTTTGTCAACACATGTTTCTTATAACCATATCGATAGACTTTCTTCTTTACCCACCGGGCTTCACCGTCTGTCCCCTTGCGTTCCTGTAAAAAGAAACTTATGGTAAGCCTCCTCTTCATCCTTTTTCGTCATCACTGCGTGTATCTTCACGATCATCAGCCACAGTGATGCGCAATATCCCATCAGGGCGGTGAGGGCTGTCGACAATGCTCGCATCGATCAGAACTCCTTCCTTGATAGCGATATGATGGGCGCTCAATTGTTTATTGAAAGCTTTCAGTAACTTATCCATGAGTCCGGACTCTGTCAGGGCAGTCCTGAAACGGCTGATCGTACTGTGATCCGGAGAGACGGCTTCCATACTCAGCCCTAGAAATCGAGAAAAACGTCAGCGAGTCGTTGACACGCTCTTCCAAGGCACAGTCACTTAATCCATACCAGGTCTGCAAAAGAAGCATTTTGAAAAAGCAGGATAACATCATAGGCCGGAGCTCCTGCCGCATTTTTGCCGCTTGGTGTACTTCTTGTTGATCAACGTGCGAATAGGACGCCAATCGATAAGCCTGTCGACTTGATTCAAAAAAATACATTCTGAGCTTTCCTGCATCTCTTCTCTAACATGACGTCTGCAAATGAGACTTCGTCGTTGGTGGATTTTCCTTGTCTTGCCATAATTTTGTATCATCTTATAGTGCTAATATACGAAACAATACGTTAATAAACAATTGGATAAGTGGTAAAATAGACTGTTTTATTGTGCAAAGGTCTCATTAAGCGGTTCTTCATATTAGTGCGTATTCCCGTGACGATGTGAACTCCTCTATCGAAGAGAGAGGCAAAAAGTGATTGGGAAATATAACCTTTATCGGCATATAGTTTCCCGAATAAATCCTTAGTCAAGTTATTGAATACCTCCGGGTTACGGTCGTCCACATTGGCTTTGGTGAGTGCAAAGTTGAGTAATTCTCCTCGTTCATTACACAATAGATGCAGCTTAAATCCATAGTACCAGCCCATCGTACTTTTCCCTTTATGAGCATAGCCCTTGAAGACACGATTAGAATATTCACGTTTGTTTTCACACACAGGAATACGCATCGAATCGATAAAAGTAATCCCCGTACATTCTCCCATTAAAGCCAATTTAAGGAAGAGCAAAAGGGGGATCGCCACTCGTGGCATACGTTCCACAAAGCGGGTATACGAAAGTAGGTTGGGGAACTCTTCTTTTAGTTCTCGACAGAGGTAGAAGAGATAAAAATGTTTGAAATTGCGAAACGTATTGCTGTGGAACAAGACAAGAATGGTAATCATTTCTGCATCGCTCATTCTTCCCTTTCTATTGCGAGTTTTAGGGGTGTTTGGAGAGGGATTTGAAAGCGAAAGTGCTTTTTTTGTTCAATTCCAACTCATATTCTTTGCAGAAATCGTCTGCAATACAATAAATTTCCGTAACTTTGCTGATAAGCTTCATAGAGGATTGTTTTGTCATTATCTGTTTGGTTTTCAACAACAAATATACGAAAAATAATCCTCTTTTGGGGCTTTTGTTGAAACTATTTTAAGGCAAAAAACAAGCCTTGCTTATCCCGAATTGGGGTGAGTAAGGTTGTCATCGAACGAGGAATAGACGGCATCGCTACACCAACCTTCGACAACGCTATCAAGCAAGGCATCTATACACTCAGCGGCGTGAAGCCCAACGGTAAAGTAGAAGACCTGTCGAAGGGTATCTATATCATCAATGGCAAGAAAGTGGTGAAGTAAGTTAATCCCAAATCGGTCATTAGAAAATTTCGTTTTCTTTTTTAGGAAATTCAAGACATATAGCAATTATAGCGAGCTAGTCGATATATTTTCTTCAATAATTGACAGCAATCCATAATACTTTGCTCGCCAAAATCTCTAATGACCGATTTGGGTTAATCGTTGTAGGGATCATAATCAGCAACCACGACAAGCAAGCAAAGCCTTCCGCCCCTCAAGCATAGGGAGCGGAAGGCTTTACCATTGATGCTATCTTTACAACAATCCGGATAGCTATATATAGTTCTTGTTTAAAAAGTAGTTTTAAGCGAGAACTATGTAGCTGAATATCGAAAATAAAAACTATTTAAGGGGCGACTATATAATGTGCGACTATCCGACAAGTTTTGGCGTTTAGTGCTTCTTGGAGTGAAGCGTGATGATGGGGATAATCATTTCCTCCATCGATATACCGCCGTGTTGGAACGTACCTTTATAATACTGCACGTAGTAGTTGTAATTGTTTGGGTAGGCAAAGAATTTGTTGCCCTCAGCAAAAATATAGTTTGAAGAGATGTTCGGTCGCGGTAGTCCATACTGTTCCGGTTCGCGCATCTCAAATACTTCCTTCTTATTGTAGCCCATATTTTTGCCGACCTTATAGCGCAGGTTCGTATTGACGTTCTTGTCGCCGACAACTTTTATCGGCGAATCTACACGAATGCTCCCATGGTCGGTGGTGATCAGGATATCGTAGTCTAAAGAAGCCAGATACGTAAAGAGGTCCTTAATGGCCGTATGCTTGAACCAACTGAGCGTGATGCTGCGATAGGCAGCCTCGTTAGAAGCCAGTTCGCGAACCATTCGAGATTCGGTCCGGGCGTGACTAAGTATGTCGATGAAGTTAATCACCAAGACGTTCAGCGGCGCGTGCGTCACTTTGCGGAATTGACCTAAAGAAGCGATCGGCAGCAACCGAGTCGTTTAATTTATGATAGTGGAACACTTCGCGCCGTCGGAAGCGCTCCATTTGGTGTCTTATCAGCATCTCCTCGTTTAAGTTCTTGCCTTCTTCTTCTGATTCCTCAACCCACAGATCGGGATACATCTTTCTGATTTGCTCCGGCATCAATCCGGCAAACAAAGCGTTGCGAGCATATTGCGTAGCCGTAGGCAGGATACTGAAGTATAAGCTTTCTTCGATATCATAATCCTCTACGAGTTCCTGACTAAGCATACGCCACTGATCAAAGCGGAAGTTGTCGAGCACGAGTAAAAAGACTTTACGCCCTTTGCTTAAGCGTGGGAAAACGTAGCGCTTAAAAATGTCCGGGCTAATCACGGGGCGCGTCTCTGCATTGTTGACCCAATCCTCGTAGTGCTTACGAACGAAGCGCGAGAACGTTAAGTTTGCTTCCTCCTTCTGTTGTTGCAGCAATTCGTTCATTGCACTGTCCGTCTCCGACAGTTCCAGCTCCCAATAGACCAACTTCTTGTATAATTCGATCCATTCTTCCGGCGTCGAAGAGTCGTTCATTTGCGCCGCAATGTTGGCGAACTCCTGCCGATAAGAAGATTGCGTCACCTCTGTGACGATCTCCCGCTGATGAATGTTCTTTTTCAACACGAGCAAGATCTGCATAGGATTGACAGGCTTCAGCAGATAGTCGGCTATCTTTGCGCCGATGGCCTGATCCATTATATCTTCAGCCTCGTTCTTCGTAACCATAACGACGGGGACGTTAGGTTGCACCTCTTTAATACCCGCCAGCGTTTCCAAACCTGAAAGTCCGGGCATATTTTCGTCTAAAAGAATGAGGTCATAAGCATTTTTGCCACACAAATCTATGGCGTCCGTTCCGTTAGAGCAGGTTGTGACGTCGTAGTCCCTTTTCTGCAAAAATATAATATGTGCGTGGAGCAAGTCTATCTCATCATCGATCCACAATAAGCGTCCCTGCGTCATCTTAGTTTCCTTTTATATTATTGTTATCGCCGTCTGCGCGCTTCTCCACAAGGATTAGCGCATCCTTGACGGCCGTTACTTTGATCAATGTCCCTTCTTCAATAAATCCGGAAGCCGATTTGACTTCCACATCTGCTCCGTTGATGCACGCATTGCCTATCAATGCGAGCCGCGTGAGGGCTTTTCCCTCGTCGCCGGGTTTTACGGAGAGTTGCGCCGGCGTAGCATTTGTTCCGTCTATGTTCGTGTGGAGCGACAGACGCTCAATCGTGCGCGACTTGGCCAACCAACGAAAGAAGAACAGTACGACAACGATAGATCCAAACAAAGCCAGCGTAGCCCAGAACGCCCCATAATAATAGTAGACCAACGAATCGGCGATCACGACACACACCGTGGCCGCAATACCTGTGATGCCGAAACCCGGAACAACGAAAGCTTCAATCGCAAATAAGACTAAAGCGAGCAGCGCAAAAATGATAATGAGCAAAAGGGGAGACATATCGTAAACTTTTTATTTGTTCCAACTGAAGCGTTCAAACCATCGGTCGCCTGTCGCGCGTTGACGTCAACTGCCGGCGCACCGCGCATTTAATAAGCTTCGCGATATTTATTTTCATCCTTATCCTCCAATACGGAGAGATAAGAAGTGTAGCGCGAAGGCGCCAGACGATGCTCTTCCAACGCTTTTAAGACCGCACAACCCGGCTCGTGCGTATGCGTACAATCATTAAAGCGACAATCGTGTGAGAGTTCGAAGATCTCTCGAAAGTAGTGCGCCACTTCCGCACGCTCCATATCAAACGTGCCGAAGCCTTTAATGCCCGGGACGTCAATCAAAGCGCCCCCTTCCGGCAATTCATATATTTCGCTGAACGTCGTTGTGTGCATTCCCGTCTCGTGTGCTTCCGAGATGGCCGCCGTTTTGACGTTTGCCGTTGGGATAAAAGCATTGAGCAGCGTACTCTTGCCTACGCCCGAATGGCCGGCGAGCAAGGATAGTCGGCCTCTTAATTGTTCTCTCAAGGCCGGCAGTCCGTCGCCCTCGGTTGCCGAGACGCAAAAGCAATCATAGCCTATCGCACGGTATAAAGTCGACCAATAAGAGAGCGTCTCGCGCTCATCCGGCTCCAGATCATCCGTCTTGTTAAACACGATTAAGACCGGCACGCGATAAGCTTCGGCCGAGGCCAAAAAACGATCGATGAAGGTGGTCGACGTTTCGGGGCGCGCTATCGTAACAAGGAGCAAGGCCTGATCAAGATTGGTCGCCAGAATCTGGCTCTGCTTTGACAAGTTCGACGCCCGGCGAATCACGTAATTGCGCCGGTCGTCGATAGCCTTGATGAGCGCCGTCCCGTCGCCCGTTTCTACGATCGTCACCCCATCGCCCACGGCGACAGGATTGGTAGAGCGAATACCCTGCAAGCGAAATTTTCCTTTCACCTTGCAAGCTACGATGCGTCCATCGTCAGTGCGGACATCATACCAGCTGCCCGTGCTGCGCACAACTATCCCGTGCACTATGCCTATACAGTCATGATTTCCTTGTTCTTTTCTGCGAGCAAGGTATCTACTTGTTTTACTTTGCGGTCGTGGATTTTCTGCAAGTCAGCTTCCGCATCCTTTTCAGAATCTTCGCTCAAGCCGTCTTTAAGCGCTTTTTTCAGCTTATCGTTGCCCTCGCGGCGCGCATTGCGAATCGCCATCTTCGCCTCTTCTCCCTCTTTGTTACACTGCTTAGCCAACTGTTTGCGGCGCTCTTCTGTCAGTGCGGGAATAGCCAGTCGTATTACCTCGCCGTTATTTTCGGGCATGATACCCACTTCTGAGTCAATAATAGCCTTTTCGATCGGCGCAAACATACTTTTGTCCCAAGGTTTGATCGCAATGGTGCGTGCATCCGGCGTCGTGATGGCCGCCACGTTGTTCAGGGGCATCATTGAGCCATAGGAGTTAATGCGTATAGCGTCCAAGATATGCACATTAGCGCGTCCGGCACGTATTTGTGCCAGAGTCTCTTCGAGGTGCGTTACGCTTGCGTCCATTTTTTTCTCGCAGTCGGCGAGGCATTTTTTTACGTCGAACATATTTATAGGTAAATGATGATTTGTTGGGCGAAGATACTGATAATATCCGATTTTGCAACCTTTGCGAAGTAAAATTCTTTTGTGGACCGCCGTTTCGCTATGCTTGGTCGCGCCTCGGCTCACTTCGCACTGAGTTGGCTGCGGGTGGCGCGGGCGCTGCGTAGGCGGCTTGCGGCGATGCTAAAAGGTCGGCTACCGGTAGTTCAAAATGGTGGTGCTTATCGTTTGGCGGTAGCAAACCATCGTTTGGAGCGAGCAAACGATCGTTTGCCGGGAGCAAATCATCGTTTGGTGGGAGCAAATGAAGGGGCGATGAGGGCTTGCCGCTGAATGGGCCGGCTGCTTTCGCCAATTTTCTGCTCTAAATCCTCCGTCTTCCGCTCATCATGCTACGTCCACAGCGCTTGCCGGCGGTCCGCAAGTGGCAGTCTGAGCAAGCACGATGCGTAGACGAGGGTTGGCATTGTTTGACCTCAAAAGACCTTCTTTTCCCCTTTTTTCTTGTCGACTCACAGCCCTCCTGCAACTTTATTCCCATTTGCTAAAAGCGCCTTGATTCGATTGAAAAATTAGCGAAACTACACTACAAAAAAGATAAAAAGCATGTGTTTCCCTTTGTCCGTCACGCCTTATCTTCTATCTTTGCACCTTGTATTATCATAGGTATATTTAGACTATATGAAGAATTATTCTTTAGTTGCTCTGATGTTTTCTTTGCTCTTCCTCTTTGGAAGTTGCAGCACAGATCTCAATACAGACGATGATAGCAATACCGGCGACTGTATAATTACTGCCGTAAAACTTGGCGATTTGAAGCGTCCTTATCATACGCTTACGGCTTCCGGAAAGGATACGGTCATTGTGGCTATGTTGGCCGGCGCAAAGTATCCCTTTAGTATAGATCACGCGAAGGCGCAGATTTTTAATGTGGACTCGCTGCCTATGGGCGTTGATGTGTCCCGCACGCGCTTTGCCAAGATTACGGCCACGGGCTCGCTGAGTATCCAATCGCTGGTTTCGGGTAAAGATACGGCGTTTGTGGAAACCGATAGTTTGGACTTCCGCCAACCGCGCATTGTCACTGTCTATGGTCGAGATGGCGTTTCGCGCCGCAAATATACGCTGAAGGTTAATGTGCATAAGGAGGCCGGCGATTCTTCTACGTGGAAGCAGCTCGTCAGCGGCAACTCGCTGCTTGCTTCGGCCGAGGTGATACGCGCATTCTTGGTGAACGGCGAAGCATACTTGTATGCGCTGATTGGCATGCAAAACTTCCTGCTCAAATCTCCGCTTACTGACCTCTCTAACTGGACGCAGACGGCCATTTCCGATGGTAGCATCGCGCCAGCTTCCATACATTATTATAATGGAGCCTTTTACGCTACGCGCGGAACGTACGTGGTGAGTAGTACGGACGGCTTGACGTGGTCGCCAATGGGCAATGTGCAACCGATTGCGCAGCTCTTAGCCGTTGGCGAGCCGGGCTTCGTGGGGCTCACGAGCGGCCAATTGTATAGCAGTACGGATGGTATAAATTGGACAACTGACAATATGGATACGCCAAACGAGTTGCCTGATGCGGAACTTGACGGACTGGCCTTGCAACCACAAGAGGGGAGCAACTTTGACCGCTTTCTGTTGGTAGGGCAGCGTGATGGTGCCGCTCGTGTCTGGACGCGCTATATCGATAAAACGAATGCGGAGGTTTTTCCTTGGCTGTATCTCATCACAGATGCCGGTAACAAGCAGCCTTGCCCCGCATTACGCAACATTACATTGCAACCTTATGCCGGCGGGGCCTTACTCGTTGGCGACGGAAGCGATGGTAAGCCGGCGCCGTTCTACTTGACGGAAGACGGCGGGCGCACTTGGAATCCGAATGCTTTGAAGCGCCCCAATGATGCTGCGGCTACGCACTGCTCGGCTTTAGTGGTCGGTGGCGAAGTATACTTGTTCTGCAGTGGTAGTGGTAATGTCTGGAAGGGCAAACTCAATCGCGCTGCTTGGACAAAGCCACAATATAGCTTTATGAAAAGAATACGATAATACATGCTAAGACATACGTTCCTCCTGCTGTGCTGTGCGCTCCTTCCTTTCGGACTGTCGGCGCAGGATGACGATAACTTCTATCGCTTGGAATTGGGCGGTGGCGTAGGTATCGGCTTCGGCTTGAACGATGTCAACAGTAAGTTTTACGGACAGAGTCAACTCGCGGCCGGCTTGCTGGCGCGCTTTCCGCTCAATCCGCGTATGGCGATAAAATTGGGCGCTAATTATTTCAAACTTTCCGGATCGACGGATAAAATCAACGATTTTTATCCGCAAAATCCTGCTGCATCGGGACCGGGGCGCCTTATATATAAGATGAGTGGCGACTTGTACGACCTTGCAGCTTTGTATGAGTTGCACTTTCTTCCGTACGGCTGGCAGCAAGGCTATCAAGGCTTTAGTAGAGTGACGCCTTACATTCAGCTGGGCTTGGGCTTTACGTACGGCACTCCGGACAAGGCGTTCACCGTTAACTTTCCCATCGGCGTAGGATTGAAGTGGAAGTTGAATAATCGCCTCAATGCCGGCGTAGATTGGACTTTCCGCTTCACGCCTTCAGATCGCTTGGATGGCTTGGCGGCCCCTCATGGCATCAAGTCTACAGAATTTAGGAACAAAGATCATTACAGCTTGACGATGTTTACGCTTACGTATGATCTGAACCCGAAATGTCCTAACTGCAATAAAGATTGAATCAATGAGCTATAAAGCGCAAATAGATCCGAAACGCATCCCAATGCACGTGGCAATTATCATGGACGGCAATGGGCGCTGGGCTACCGCACGCGGATGGGACCGCAGCGTAGGCCATCAGCAGGGCGTCGAAACGGTGCGCCGGATTACGACGGCGGCTTCGGACTTGGGGGTTAAATATCTGACGCTCTATACTTTCGACAGAGAATTGGAATCGTCCGCCGGAGGAAGTTGCGGCGCTGATGTCGCTGATCTTTACCTCGCTTGAGGAAGAGTTGTTTATGCGTAACAATGTCCGCCTGCGGATTGTCGGAGATCTTGAGCGGCTGCCCGAAGATGTGCGCACTTCGCTCGAAGAACTTACAGCACGCACTGCGGAGAATAGTGGGATGACTCTCGTCTTGGCTTTAAGCTACTCAGCACGCTGGGAGATAACTGAAGCCGCGCGGAAGATTGCTGCCCGCACAGCGAAAGGCGAATTGGCACTACAAGATATTACTGAAAATACTATAACGGAGGCTCTTACAACTTCGTTTATGCCTGATCCGGACTTGCTGATCAGAACGGGAGGTGAGTTACGCTTGAGCAATTATCTCCTTTGGCAGTGTGCCTATTCCGAACTCTATTTTTGCGATACGTTTTGGCCTGATTTTAATGAAGAGGCCTTTTATGCCGCCGTCGCAGATTACCAAAGTCGCGAAAGGCGTTTTGGCAAAACAAGTCGGCAGGTAGAACAAACAACAGAAAAATAAAAGTATATGAAATACGACCGCTGTTAGTCGTGCTCTTCTCCTTGATGGTTGGAGCAGTCTACGCTCAGAATACTTTCAAACAAGTTAATCCCGATATTACTTATACTGTTTCGCCCTCGAAATACGTGCTGGGTGGATTGGTTGTCGATGGTGTCAGCGGGTTTGACCCCGATTTGTTGCAGAGCATCGCAGGCTTGGAAATAGGAGCTACGTATGAAGTGCCTGGTGCTGATCTGTCAGAAGTAGTGCGTCGCTATTGGGGGCAGAAACTCTTCTCTGACGTATCGCTTACGGCGGATAGTATTGTGGGCAATACTATATATTTGCACGTGCATCTAAAGGCGCAGCCGCGCATTTCCAGCATCGTTTATTCCGGCGTGAAGAAGTCGGAACGTGAAGCCTTGGAAAAGAGTATAGGCTTGAGAGTTGGCGGACAGATTACGCAGGATATGGTTAATCGCGCTAAGATTATCATTAAGCGTTATTTTGATGACAAAGGTTTTAAGAATGCCGCGATCGACATTCGGATGAAGGATGATGTTACGAAAGAAAACAACGTGCTCATCGATATTGATATAGACAAGAGCAATAAAGTTAAAGTCGAGCATATCTATATTACTGGCGTGACGCGCAAAGAAGCTTCTAAACTTAAACGTGCGATGAAGAAAACGCGCGAAAAGAGCTTGATGAATCTACTCCGCTCGAAGAAATTCTTGCCTGAGAAATATGAAGAAGACAAAGCGAACGTGATCAGCCGCCTTAATGCTTGGGGCTATCGAGACGCTATCATAACTACGGATTCGGTTGCCGCAACAAAGCCGGATTATGTCAATGTCTATATCAATTTAGATAAAGGACGGAAATATTATATTCGCAATGTCAACTGGGTTGGAAATACCGTTTATCCCACTGTGATTTTGCAGAATATTCTACAGTTGAAGAGAGGCGATATCTATAACCAGACGCTCTTAAGCAAGCGCTTGAATGAAGATGACGATGCTGTGCGCAATCTCTATTACAACAATGGTTACGTCTTCAATGTCGTAGAGCCCGTAGAAACAACTATTGATGGCGATTCAGTTGATTTGGAGATGCGCGTCAGTGAAGGCCGCCAAGCAAGGTTTAATCGTGTGAATATTTCCGGCAATACCCGCGTTTACGAAAATGTTATTCGCCGCGAATTGCGCACCAAGCCTGGTGACCTCTTTAGCATGGAGGCTATCAAGCGCTCTGTGATGGATCTTTCGCAGATGAATCAGTTTGATCCGGAAGCCTTGGGAAAAGCTATGAGTTCGGCCATCAAGCCCGATCCTCAAACGGAACGGTAGATATTTCCTATCCGCTGACGCCCAAGGGCGGCGATCAATTTCAGATTTCAGCAGGTTGGGGTCCGACGGGTATTATCGGTACGGTCGGTGTGAAATTTACCAACTTCTCTATCCAGAATCTCTTTAAGAAAGGCGCGAAACACAGAGTATTCCTCCCGCAAGGCGATAATCAGACGCTCTCGATCAATGCGCAGACCAATGCCTCCTATTATCAGAGCTATTCGCTCTCATTCTTAGAGCCCTGGTTCGGCGGAAAGCGCCCCAACCAGCTCTCTTTCTCTATTTCCTACTCAAAGCAGACGTCAGTAGCTTCGAGTTATTACGACCGCAACTACTACAACAACATCTATAATGGCTATATGTATGGCGGTTACGGTTCTAACTCCAACTACTACAACTATACAAACTATTACGATCCCGACAAGTACGTCAGAATGTTGAGTGCTTCGCTCGGCTTTGGTAAGCGTTTGCGTTGGCCGGATGATTATTTTATGTTCACGGCCGAACTTTCCTACACACGCTATATGATGAAATCTTGGGAGTACTTCCTCTTTACTAACGGTAATAGTAATAACATCAACCTCACGTTGAGTTTGAGCCGCAACTCTACGGATAATATGTTCTTCCCGCGCCGCGGTTCTGATTTCCAATTCTCCGTATCAGCCACTCCGCCTTTCTCTGCGTGGAACGGCAAAGACTATAAAAATCTTGCCACCAATCCACGGAGTGCCACCTATCAGAAAGAAGCCCAAGAAAAGTACCGTTGGATCGAATATAACAAGTGGAAGCTGAAGTTTCGCACGTATACCGCACTCACCAGTTCCAACAAACGCCGGTGTTGATGACACGTGCCGAGTTTGGTATTTTAGGTTCTTACAACAAATACAACAAATCGCCTTTTGAAACCTATTATGTCGGTGGCGATGGTATGGGCGGAATGTCCTATGGCTATGCTACCGAGACCATCGGTTTGCGTGGTTACGAGAATGGTTCTTTGGCCGGAAATACCGGTACGAATGCCTATGCTTATAGTCGTATGAGCGTAGAGTTGCGCTATCCTCTGCTACTCGAAGGTACAACTAATATTTACGTGCTCGGATTCTTAGAAGGCGGTAATGCTTGGACCAACGTCAAGGACTTCAATCCCTTCAACATGAAGCGTTCTGCCGGTCTCGGTGTTCGCGTTATGTTGCCGATGATCGGAATTTTAGGTATAGATTGGGCTTACGGTTTTCAAAAGAGAATCAACGGCGTAAAAGCAGGTGGCAGCCAGATCCACTTTATAATGAATCAAGAGTTCTGATCAACCAACTTTTATCTCGACGAGTGCATAAATTGTTGCTCTATTGCGTAACAAGCTCCGCGATGAGCCGTCATAATTAAAGTATTAATAAAGAGAACGAACGATAAAAGCATAATTAGAATGAAAAAGTTTTTGATGCTGTTCCTTCTTTAGGAGCATTTACCTTGCAGGCAGCGGCGCAGAAGTTCGCCTTAGTAGATATGGAATACATTATGGGCAACATTCCCGCCTATGAGCGTGCCAACGAGCAATTAAATCAAGTTTCCAAGAAATGGCAAGCCGAAGTCGAGGCCAAAGATACCGAAGCCAAGACCCTCTACAAGAAGTATCAGAGCGAGTCCGTCTTCCTTTCTGCCGAGCAGAAGAAAGAGCGCGAGCAAGCCATTGTCGCTAAAGAGAAAGAAGCGTCCGAATTGAAGAAGAAATACTTTGGTCCCGAGGGCGAATTATACAAGAAGCGCGAAAGCCTTGTCCGCCCTATTCAGGACGATATTTACAGTGCGATCAAGTCCATCGCCGATCAGCGCGGCTTCCAACTGATTTTGGATCGCGCCAGCGAGACGGCAGGCATCATCTTCGCATCTCCCTCCATTGATATTAGTAACGAAGTACTCGCCAAATTAGGTTACTCCAATTAAATTGCCTACTTTCGCGACATTAAAGTGCATAATAATTAAAAACAGATAGAAACATGTTGAAAAAGATTTTGTTGCTGGCTCTTTTCGTAGCCCCCTTGAGCCTATTTGCTCAAAAGTATGCTCAGTTTGATTACGCTAGCATTATCCAAGATATGCCGGCCTACAAAACGGCACAGACCGAACTGCAAGGCATGCAAGATAAGTTTAAGAAGGATCTTGAAGATATGCAAAAAGAATTGCAGACGAAATACGAAAAGTTCCAACAAGAGGTCAACGAGAAGACCCCCGAAAATATCCGTTCTCGTCGTCAGCAAGAATTAGCCGAACTTGGCCAAAAGCTCGACCAAGCTAGAGCCGATGATGAAAAAGCTTTGCAAGAAGCATCTTCGCAAAAAATGCAGCCCATCATCTCAAAAGTGATGGATGCTATCAATGCTGTAGCTAAAGAAGGCAACTACGTCTACATTATGGACAGCAATGCAGCCCAATCAGCCGGTATTTTCATCAATCCCGCTTTGAGCGAGAACGTAACGGCAAAGATCCGCACGAAGTTGGGCTTGTCTGCAAGCAGCGCTAAGAAGTAATTTTTTTACGCACTACCGAACTCAAATATTCTATATACATCCTCTTCCCCCTCGGGGGGAGAGGTTTTCTGCGAAATAACGAATCCTCAAGTTTTCTTTACGATGCACGCCCCCTTCAGAACGTTGCTTCTGTTGCTCCTCTCCGTTATTGGTGGTTTTAGTCTCAGCTTCAGTCCGGCTGCGGCAAAGACGGTCGCCATGCAAATGGCCGATGACAGCACAGCCATCAAAATCTGTCAGCGCGTCGACAGCTTGTTGACGCCCGAGCTTCTCACCCGTTCGCAAGTGGGCCTGCATATTTACGACCTTACGGCCGACAGTACCATCTTAGCTTTTGGTGCAGACCAGTTGATGCGTCCTGCGTCCAACCAGAAGGTCATCACCGCCGTGACGGCCCTGTCACAATTAGTACTGACTTCAACTTTCGCACCTCGCTCTACGGCGAAGGGAGCATCAACGACTCAACGCTCGAAGGCAACATCTACATCAAGGGTGGTTTCGACCCCCGTTTCGGCCACGACGACCTCTGGGCCTTGATCCACGCTTTGAATGCACGAGGCGTGCACGCCATTGCCGGCGACGTCATTTTAGACCTCTCCCTCAAAGACTCCGCCCGTTTAGGTTGGGGCTGGTGTTGGGACGATGATAATCCGCCGCTCACCCCCTTGCTCTACAATCAGCGCGACAACTTTGCCGCAGCCCTCTCCTCCGCCTTGAAAGATGCCGGCATCAGGCTTGCCGGTAGCTTGATCGAGGGGCGCATTTCCTCCGGCGCATCGCTCTGGACCGTGCGTACCCACACGATCGATCAAGTATTGCTCCGCATGATGAAGCAGAGCGACAACCTTTATGCTGAGGCACTCTTTTATCAGTTGGCCGCCCGCAGCGGTATCGCCTACGCCGATCGCAAACAAGCCATCGCCTACATCAAAGAGTTAGTACGCCATCAAGGCCTCTCGCCCGCCGATTTCAGTTTTGCCGACGGAAGCGGCCTCAGTTTGTACAATTACGCCTCTCCCCGCTTATTGACCTCTTTCCTTCGCTACGCCTATGCCCACGAAGGCATCTTCCTGCACCTGCAACCCTCGCTTCCGCTTGCCGGCGTCGACGGCACCTTGCGCAAACGTATGACCTCCGGTCCCGCCTACGCCAACGTCTCCGCAAAGACCGGCACCTTGGAAGGCGTCAGCACCCTCTCGGGCTATTGCACAGCCCCCAACGGTCATACCCTCTGTTTTGCCATTATGAATCAAGGCATCTTGCGCCGGTCGGTAGCCCACCGCTTCCAAGATAAAGTGTGCGAAGCGATGACTGCCCCTTAAGCCTGTTCCGCCGTCGCCGTCTCCCTCACTTACTTTCAGCCGTTGCTCTTTCGGTTACCAATGCTGCTTTCGCCGCCTTTTATGCGCCACTGAAAGTCTGCACCGTCTCCATTCGGCATGCTGCTATCTTCTTTCTTTTCAGGTGAAACGATCACTTCTTTTTGCCCTTCTATTCTCGACATCTCCCCGCCTGCGCCTTATTGCGCAAGCCGACTCTACCTTTTTCGTTCGAGGCATTCCCACACTTCATCGCCCACTCTCCGCATAAGCATTGCTTAGTGCGTCGAAAGGCTATGTTTTGCGTGGGATAACGTTCCTATATTTTCCCAACTATTTTTCACCAAACCCTACTCTCCGCGTTTGCGCTCACGAGAAAAAAGGTTTGCGCTCACGAGCGTAAAGGTGTACGCTCACGATAAAAAAGGTGTACGCTCGTGAGCGTAAACTAAAATCGTGGGATGGAAAGGTGGCAAATGCGCGTTGCCGCGTGTGGAAAAGTCGAACCTTTGCACACCATTATCGCGACCGAGTCTCGCAAAAGAGCCTTGCGCGCGAGGTGAAAAAAGTCGACGAAGGGCGTCGTCAAGTCATACGGAAAAGAAACCGGGTGTGTCGCATCCGCAATCCCATTGGGCGTAGATGCGGTAGCTAAGTGTAGAGGCGTAGCAGGATTTGTCGGCAAAAGAAAAGCCGCCAACGATTATTTATATACATCGTTAGGCGAACTAAAAAGAATGTGGGTTGTCGGCGTTGCACTTTTCGCCTACGCCTTTGCCTCAGAGGTCAATGGCAAAGGGGCGGCCGTGGCGGCGAATATAGCGCAACCAAAATTTTTTGCGGGCTCCCAACATCCATTTCAAGCAGTCGGCCGCATTCGCTCCGCGCGCCTCGGCATATTTCAAGGCGAGCAATTCAAAAAAACAGGTCTGCCCCCACAGACGGGCGAAGTTTTCGCAGCCGCGGCGCACGCTTACCGGCCCGAAATACATCCGGTTCGTGTCTACCAAAGAGAAGTGCCATCGGCCTTCCACTTGATCAAACAAAATATTGCCCGGTGAGAAGTCGCGATGCAAGATGCCTTGCTCGTGCATGCGAGCTGCCAGGGCGGCAAATTGCGCGATGATTTCCATATTCTCAGGCGTGAGTTGCACTTCCGCAAACTCGTAGAAGCGCCGCGAATAGGGGCATTGCCTACTTACGAAATAGCTGTTCGTAAGCCAAAGTCCCTCGCGCTCTTCCCGATACCCGACGGCCTCCGGCGTCTCTATGCCCGCTGCCAGCAAGCGCGCCGGATACGTATAGGCGCGCAAGCCTTTCGGCGTGCGAAAGAGCGAGTAGACCAGCTTGCGCCAGCCGCGCGGACGCCCATAGCGCTTGACGTTAAATTCTTCTCCCTCGAAAACACATACGCGTATGCTGTTGCGACTTTCGCGCAAACTGCGTCCGTTTTCAAACTCGCTCACGATGCGTTCCATAAAAGGACGCGCCGCGTCAATCTTAGGGTTCGTCAGAATTTTCAATGTCTTGCGTAAATGAGTCAAAAGAGGGTGATCGTAAGGCCTTCGCGCGCGCCTCATCAGAAGGAATATAGCGGAAAAGGGCACGCGGCGCATTTAAGTGAGAGCAAAAGTAGCGTAGGCCGTAAAAACGGCCAAATTATTTGGCTAAAAACTTAAATTAGCGTATTTTCGTCCGCGATTGAATACCACTTTATGAGAATTGCTTACGACGCCAAGAGGCTGTTTAACAACTTTACCGGACTGGGAAACTACAGTAGGACGCTGCTGGATGGACAATTGAAAAACTATCCGGAAGATTTGCACCTGCTTTATACGCCCAAGGTGCGCGCTACGGAGCAGACGCAGCCTTATATCCGGCGCAATCGTTGCCGCGTTGTGCGCCCGGGGGCTTTGTTTCCGGGAGGTTTTTGGCGCACTTTCGGCCTGGCCGGACGCGCGGCCAAAGATCGCGTCGATTTGTTTCACGGCTTGAGCCACGAATTGCCCGTCGGCTTGGTGCGGCGGCGCATCCCCTCAGTCGTAACAATGCACGACGTAGCTTGGCATACGTTTCCGCAAATGTATCATGCGATCGACCGGCGCATTTATGACCTCAAAGCGCGCTACGCTTGCCGCTACGCTACGCGCATCGTGGCTATTAGCGAGTCTACAAAGCGCGACGTGATGCAGTATTACGGCATCGGCGAAGAAAAATCAGTGTGATTTATCAGCCTGCGCAACCTTTGTTCTATCATCCTCCGACGTCGGAAATGGCGCGCAGGATTGCCCGCGTGGCGGTTGAGGATTTGCCGCAGGATTATTTATTATATGTGGGGGCCATCAATTCGCGCAAAAATCTGCTCGGCTTGGTGAAAGCCGTAGAGCAACTCCCCGCCGCCGACCGCCTGCCGCTCTTGATCGTAGGGCGAGGCCGCGAGTATGAAGCTGAGGTGCGGAAGTATGTGGCCGAACACCATTTGGACGCTGCCATACGCTTCTTGCCGCACATTCGGAACAACGAGGATCTGCAAGCGCTCTACTGCTGTGCGCGCGCCTTCGTCTATCCTTCTTTCTACGAAGGTTTCGGTCTGCCTGTGGTCGAAGCGATGCTGAGTAGCTGCCCCGTCGTGACCACTTCCGTTTCGAGTTTGCCCGAAGCAGGCGGCCCCGCCGCCTTATACGTCGCACCCGACAGCGTTGAGGAGTTGACGGCCGCGCTGCAAGTCGTTGTCAATGACGAATCGCGCCGCCAAGCGATGATAACGCGCGGTTTGGAGCACGCACAAACGACTTTCTCGCCTGATGCTTTGGCCCGCCGGATGCACGATTTGTACGAAGAGGTCATTACCGGACGTTTGTAAGATGAAGACTTGACATCCGATAACGCTGTGGCGTCTTGCTAAGCGCCGGCGGCCGCCTTCGGCCATAAAGATGGGCCTTTTTCGAGTGCGGTAGCGCCTGCGCCGATTATAATTGCTACTTTTGCAAGCGCAGGGCCGATCGCCCTTAACCCAGTCAAAAAATAAAACGACAATGAATACTTTCTTGAAGAAAATTTCCGGCGACGCGATAGCTGTATTGCTGTTTCTCGTGATCGCTTTTACTTATTTCATGACGCCGATTAGCCAAGGGCTGGTCTTGGGCGGCCACGACGCGATGGCCTCCGTGGGGCAAGGGCGTGAGAATGCAGAATACGTGGCCGCAACCGGCGAGCAGACGCGCTGGACGAACACGCTCTTTAGCGGAATGCCGACTTATCAGATCGCGCCGGCCTATGAATCGAGTTCGTATTTGGGATTCTTTGCTAAGGCTTACGGACTCTTTACTTCAGGACCGGTACTCTATCTCTTTCTATTTTTGTTGGGCTTTTACATATTATTGCGCGCCTTCAATTTTCGCCCGTGGCTGGCGGCCTTGGGGGCGATCGTCTGGGCCTTTTCCTCGTACTTCTGCATCATTATTGCGGCGGGGCACATTTGGAAAGTGATGACCTTGACCTTTATTCCGCCCACGATTGCCGGCGTTATACTCTGCTATCGCGGAAAGCTGCTCTGGGGATCTTTTGTTACGGCGCTCTTCACCGCCTTTCAAATTATGTCCAACCACATTCAGATGTCCTACTACTTTGCCTTTGTCATGTTCTTCCTTGTCCTGGCATACGGCATCGATGCTGCGCGCCGCAAGGCCCTACCTCAGTGGGCCAAAGCTACGGGCGTGATTCTTTTAGCCGGCGTTGTGGGCTTATTAGCTAACGTTTCCAACTTATATCATACCTACGAATACTCAAAATTGTCTATGCGTGGACCCGCCGAGCTCGCTCCGCAGACGCCTGAGAAAGCGCAAGCGACGAACGGCGGCTTAGATCGCGACTATATTACGCAATGGAGCTACGGCGTAGGCGAGAGTTTTACGCTGCTTGTTCCCGATTTTAACGGCGGAGGTTCCGGCAGCATTTTAGATCGTCCCAATGTTGACGAACTCAACGGCTATGATCGCTTTATCAGGCCGCAGGCCGCTTCCAGGAAATCGCGGCCAAGAGCGGACAACAAGTCACTCCGCCCGGATTAGATCAATATTGGGGCGACCAACCCTTCACCGTTGGCCCTGTTTATGTTGGCGCTTTCGTTTGTTTCCTCTTTATCTTTGGCCTCTTCTTCGTGCGTGGGCCTTTGAAGTGGGCACTTTTGGCTTCCACCGTGCTTTCTTTCCTCTTCGCGTGGGGCCATAACAATCCCGCCTTTACCAATTTCTGTATCGATCATCTGCCGCTTTACAATAAATTCCGCACGCCCAGTTCGGCACTCGTCGTGGCTGAGTTTGCCATGCCTTTGTTGGCGATGTTAGCCTTGGCCCGCCTGATTAAAAGTCCCGCCGACGTCTTCGGAACAAAGCGCGGCAAAATTGCTTTTTCCGTCGCTTCAGCCCTTACGGCCGGCCTCTGCCTGCTTTTGTGGCTATTCCCGAGTCTTGCGGGCGATTGTATCAGCGCGAAAGACGATGCCGCACTCACCGCGATGGGTTCTGCCTTAGGCTTCGACTTTGTCAATAGTTACCGCGGCGCAATTTCCGATATGCACCACGCCATTTTGGCCGCTTCAGCTTTGCGTTCGCTCCTTATTATATTGGTAGGTATCGGCCTCTTGTGGCTTTATTTGCGCGGTATGATCAAGTCTTGGATGCTTTGCGCTGGCCTGTTTGTCGTTTGCCTCTTTGATTTGTGGCAAGTCGACAAACATTACCTCAACGACGCCTCCTTTACCGATCCCGTACAAATGCAAACGTTGACCCCGTCCGCGGCCGAAGATGTCGTGCGCAAGGATAAACCGACTTCCGCGTATTGAACCTCAGCGAGGGTAATCCGTTTAACGAGACGAGCAACCGCACGGCCTACTTCTTCCAGAGCATAGGTGGTTACAATGCTGCCAAGTTGCACCGCTATCAAGACCTGATCGACCGCTGCTTAAACGATGAATTGCAAGGCTTCTTAGGCGCCATCAATATGGCGGGTGGCGATATGCAGCGCGTTCCTGGCGATAGTTTGGCGCCGGTTTTGAATATGCTCAACGCAAAATGGATCATCTTCGGCGCACAAGCCGGTCAGGCCCTTCAGAATCCTTATGCGAACGGCAATGCTTGGTTCGTGACTGACGTGAAATATGTCGACACGCCCGATGCAGAGATTGCTGCCCTCAAGCGTTTGGATACGAAGCACACGGCCGTGGCCGACAAGCGCTTCCGCACCGCACTCGACGGCTCGCCTTTAGGTACCGGCAGCGTTCGTCTGACGCAGCGCAAGCCAAATGAAGTGCGCTACGAAGTGACCAGCGATAAGGGCGGTTTGATCGTGTTTAGCGAAATCTACTATCCCGGCTGGAAGGCTACGGTCGACGGTCAGCCCGTCGAGATAGGCCGCGTCAACTACTTGCTACGCGCCTTGAAAGTCTCGGCCGGCAAGCATCTTGTGGTGATGGAATATCGCCCGACGAGCATTTCCGTGACAGAAGCGATTGCTTTCAGCGCCATCGCTGTGATTTTTGTCCTCCTGCTGCTCATCGCCTTACGCTTACGTCGCAATCGTCAGGCCGAAGCGAAAGATTAAACGCGCAGCAGGGGGCAAAAGCCCTTGCTGCCGACGCAGATAAACAAGCGAAAAGCCGAGTTTGCTTCAAGCAAACCCGGCTTTTTATAGGCCCAATGATGAAACGGGAAGCGCGGCAATCTAATCTTGTGCTGCTTGCTCCGCTTCTTCGTTGCGCTTTTTCTTAACCAGCATTTCCACGAACGAGCGTTCGGCCATGAAAGACGAGCGCACGAGCGGCGAACTCTCGGCACTGTCGAATCCTAAGTTGAGCGCGTAATCTTTATATGCCGCAAATTGATCAGGGTGTACGTATTCTTTGACGTCAACTTGCGCCGGACCGGGCTGCAAGTACTGTCCGATCGTAATCATACGGCAACCCGCAGCGTGCGCATCCCGCAGGAGTTCCTCCACCTCTTCCGGCGTTTCGCCTAAGCCCAGCATAATGCCCGTTTTGGCCAGAAATCCGGCGGCTGCCACTTCCTGCAAGACGCCCAAACTGTTCTCATACGTCGCCCTGCTGCGGATAGACGGCGTCAGGCGGCGTACGGTTTCCAGATTGTGGCCTACAATGTCCGGCCGCGCCTCCAATACGGTGCGTAGCTCCTCGCCGCGATAGTCCGGAATCAAGACCTCAATCACCACATCCGGATTGGCCGCCCGTATGGCGCGAATCGTTGCAGCCCAGTGGCCCGCCCCCCTTGTCGGGGAGGTCATCGCGGTCAACGGAAGTTATCACACAATGTTTCAGCTCCATCAGTCGGATGCTTCGCGCTACCTTTTCCGGCTCTTTCGGCTCGGGCGGAAGCGGCCGGCCCGTGAGCGTGGCGCAGAAGCGGCAGGCTCGCGTACAGCGATCGCCGAGAATCATAAACGTAGCCGTGCCACATTTCCAGCAGTGCCCTTTATTCGGACATTTTCCACTGGAGCAAATCGTATGCAGTCCGTTTTCCTCTACCGTTTTTTCGACGAAGCTAAACTTTTCTCCGCCTTCGATCTTGCTATAGAGCCAGCGCGGTTTGCGCAGATAGCTCCCGCGTTTTATTTTGTCGTGTTCCATTTCTTGCAGTATACGCTTGTAAATTATCAAGCTTGGGTAAGTCTTGCAAAGATACATTATTTTTACGTTCTGCTCAAACTCGCCGCCGATAAAGTGAGGCCGGGGTTGCCGGCGTCTCGTTTGTTGGTGGACATAGTTTTTATTTTCTTGCCAATAGTCAACTTTCGGCTCGCCAATGGTACAGACTCCTTATCGTTTGCTCCCGCCAAACGATGGTTTGCTGCCGCCAAACGATGGTTTGCTCCCACCAAACGATGGTTTGCTCTCACCAAACGATCGCCGGAGGTTGCATTTTGATACATTATCAAACGATAGAAGTCTAAAAAACGCGGCGTTCGCAGGGCCGCTTGCCGCCTTCTCCGCACCGCCGCAGATGGCCTTCTTCGCCAATACATTGTCCGTGTTCGTAAGTCGATACCGGTGCGCTATCGCTCCGCTTCGCCCGCCGCCTTGGTGCGAAGAAAAGAGAGAAAGAATTGGTCGTGTTGTGTGCTTTACCTAACTTTGAAGGCTGAATGGCAAACATAATAGCATACGAGTTTTTCAGAAATGCCCTCCTTGGCGGCTTGCTCGTCAGCATCCTTTGCGCGATGGTCGGCACATACGTCGTCACGCGCCGCATGGTGATTGTTGGCGGCGGTATGGCCCATGCTTCGCTCGGCGGAGTGGGCTTGGGAGCTTATTTGGGCTTCTCTCCGTTGCTGGGTGCGGCGCTTTTTGCCGTGTTTTCCGGTTATAGTATCGATTTTCTCAGTCGGCGCAATGTGCGCGAGGACGCGGCCATCGCTATGCTTTGGACGCTTGGGATGAGTTTGGGCATTTTGTTCGCTTATCTCACGCCCGGCTTTATGACCGATTTACCCTCCTATCTTTTCGGCAATATCCTCTTCATCACGCACGAAGATCTCTGGCTCCTGCTCCTGCTCGTGGTTGCCGTAGGCCTGTTCTTCGGCCTCCTGCTTACGCCCATCGTCACCATAGCCTATGATCGCGATTTCGCCGTCACGCAGGGCTTGCCCGTCAGATGGATCGAGGCCTTGATGATCTTGTTTATGGCGCTCACGCTCGTCGTTTCGCTGCGTATGGTTGGGATCGTGTTGGTCATATCTTTGCTGTCAGTGCCGCAACAGACGGCCGCCATCTTCTGCCGCACGTTTCGCAGTATGATGCTTTGCGCCGGTCTCTTTGCCTTTTCCGGCATCGTCTGCGGCTTATGGGGCGCCGCCCTGCAAGATCTGCCCGGCGGGGCGTGTATTACGATCTGCATGATCCTGCAATACGGACTTTGTCGCTTCATCAAAGCAATAAAAACAAGGAAAATAAGTTAGTATAGTCATCAACCCTCGTTGTTCGTAAGGTGAAAAAAAGATTATAGCGCTCTTGATATTGGTCGTTCTTCTCGTTGGATGCTCAACGAAGGAGAACACGGCAAGCACGCGTTTTTGGCAATCTTTACGACGAAATACAATACCTATTATAATGGCCACGAAGCCTACAAAGAGGGCTTGCAATCAAAGGAAAAACACGAACAAAGACAATTATACCAAACTCCTGCCCGTATTTCTCGTGGGCAATGAAGCCTCGCGCAATGCCGGGAGCGGGCAGTTTGACGTCACCATTGAGAAGTGCGAAAAAAAGCAATTCGAACTCACTCGATCAAGCGTAAGCCCGTCTTGAATGCCAACAAGACCCGCTCGCCGGAAATGAAGGCTTACTTGAAGCGCAAGGAGTTTAACCCCTTCCTCAAAAAAATGCTTGGCTGCTGATGGGCAAGGCGCAGTTTCAGAAAGGTGAATTTCTCGAAGCAGCCTCCACCTTCTCTTACATCACACGCTTATACGCCGCCGAACCCATCGTGGCCAACGAGGCTCGCTTATGGATGGCGCGCTGCTATGCCCAACTCGATTGGTTCTATGATGCGGAGGATGCGCTCAATCGCTTGCACCGCGACTCCATACCCGGGCGCTTGCAGCGCGAGGTTGAGACGACGCAGGCTGATCTCCTCTTGCGCCAAGCGCGCTATGCGGAGGCCTTGCCCCGACTTCGACTCGCCGCCAAGCGCGAACCGCGCCGCTTACTTAAAGCTCGCCTCTACTATTTGCTGGGCCAACTCTGCCGGCAGCAGGGCCGCAACGACGAAGCCTATAAAGCCTTGGGGCGCTGCATTAGTTTGAGTCCGCCGTACGAATTAGCCTTCAACGCCCGCATTCTTCAGACTGAAGTCGTGGCTTTTCAAGCCGTCCCTGTCGGGCAGTCGGATTCGCTCCGCAATACCGCAGACCGCCTGCCGGCGATTAGTACGCGCGCCGCTTCGGAAGGGATGATCAGGCGTCTCCGCTCAATGGCGCGGGCCGATAAGAACAAAGATTATCTCGACCAGGTTTATTATGCGATGGGCAATATCTACTTGGCGCGACGCGATACGACGGCTGCAATCACGGCATATGAACGTGGGCGAACGAAAGCAACGAAAGCGGGACCGGAAAAGGGATTGCTTCTGTTGCGTCTTGGCGAATTGTATTGGGTTCGTCAGCGCTTCGACTTGGCGCAAGGGTGCTACACGGAGGCACTTGCGTTGATAGATAAAAAAGGTGCCGACTACGAACTCACAGAAAAGCGCACGAAGGTTTTGGACAAACTTGTGCCGCATACGAGTGCGATACAGTTGCAGGATAGTTTGCAGGCCTTGGCCGTAGCTCCGGAATCAGAGCGCAATGCTGCGATAGACCGCGTCATAACTGCCTTGAAAAAGAAAGAAGCCGCGGAGCGCCGCGAACAAGCAGAGGCTGAACGGCAGCAGAATGGAGGCGCAGATATAGTGACTGAGACGACGCCGCAGCCGGGCCAAAGACGCTCGACGCAGAGTCAGGCCTTCTATTTTTATAATCCGATGCTCGTAGCGCAGGGTAAGCAAGATTTCGCGCGGCAATGGGGCCGGCGCAAGAATGAAGACTACTGGCGCCGCTCGCAAAAGTCCGCCGGCGCTTTCCTTGGGCCCAACGGCGAAGTGAATCCAAATGCCGACAGTTTGAGTCAGGCTGCTGATTCCTTGGCTGCGGATACGGACGAACAAAAACTAAAACCGGAGGACGATCCGCACAATCGGGCGTATTATCTAAAGCAACTTCCTTTCACGGAAGAGGCAAAGGAGGCCTCAAACTTAATCTTGCAGAACGCGCTCTTCAATGCCGGCGTCATTGAGAAGGATGATTTGACTGATTTTCCTTTAGCTGCGCGCACGCTGGAGCGACTTGTGCGTAATTATCCTAAGTTTGACCGCTTGCACGACGCATATTATCAACTCTATCTCTTGTATATGCGCTGGCAGAAGCCGCTTGAGGCTGAGCAATACAAACGCCTGCTCGTCGAAACCTTCCCTGATAGCGCGATGAGCAAGCGCTTGCAAGATCCAAACTATTTGCACGATGCGCAATTTGCGGTGCAGATGGAAGATTCCTTGTATGCCGCTACGTATAATGCGTATCGGAAAGGCGATTTCGCGACCGTCGGCGCCAACTTTGAACGCTCGACGCAGAAATATCCGGATGGGGCAAACCGCGACAAGTTCTTGTTTGTTCATGCCTTGACGCGCTTGAACCGAGGCGAATACAAGCCGGCTGAAGACGCGCTTTCGACGCTCGTCAAGCAGTATCCCAAGAGCGAACTCCAACCTATGGCGGCAGAAATCGTGAAAGGCCTGCAAGCCGGTCGGAAAGTTGGATCCGGCGGTATGGACTTCGGCGGCCTATGGGCGCTTCGCAATGCGCAAGGAGACTCTTTGAGTGCGGCGAAACGGAAAGGCGCCTACGTTTAATGGGAACCGACGCGCCAACTTCTTGTTCTTTGTGGCTTATGTCAGAGATTCGCTCGACGACAACCGTTTGTTGTTCGATTTAGCCCAGTTTAATTTCTCCAATTTCTACGTTCGCAATTTCGATATATCGAAGCAAATATCGCGCTCTACGCCGGCGAGCTCTACAACCTGAAAGGTAAGAGCGCCGATAAGGAACGCAGTCGCACGCTCAATGTTGTTACCTTCTCCGTAAGCGGATTCAGAAGTTTTGATGAGGCCCACCGCTACGCGCAAAGCGTATTTAAGTCGCCGGCATTGGCCGAGCAGTTGCGTCGTGCCCACGTCTATCTGATTTCAGACGAGAATTTAGCGCTGATACCTCGTGTCTTCAGCTTCGTAGACTATCAGCGGTTCTACGACAAGGCGTTTGCGCCGCTTAAGCTCAATACAGATTTGCCGCTGGATGAGAATTATGCGCCCGGCAGTCAGCGTTATGAAGACAAGATCAATCCGATCTATCCTAAAGTCGTGAAACAGACGGACCAAAAAGATAGTTTGCAGACTACAAAACCCGGTTTGCCGACCGAAAAAGTTGATTCCGTAGCGACCAAGCCTGTAATTATCTCCGATACAGATAAGAGTTATCCCGAGAAAGACAACGTTAATTCTGTTGAGAAGGCGTCGAAGAAGGAGGCGCGTCAGGTAGAACCTGAGCAGAATCAAACTGAATCGTCGAAGGATAAGGCTGAGACCACGAAGGATAAGACCGAACAAAAGCAAGATAAGCAAGAGCCGGCTAAGGATAAGGCCGAACCCGCTAAGGATAAGACCGAACAAAAGCAGGATAAGCAAGAGCCGGCTAAGGACAAGACTGATCCGCAGCAAGACAAGGCAGAACCTGCTAAGGATAAGACCGAACAAAAGCAGGATAAGCAAGAGCCGACGAAGGATAAGCAAGAGGCCGACCCGAAGGCTGAACCCGCGAAGCAGAAGCAAGAACCGACGCCTCCGCCACCGCCTGTCGTTCCCGAAGATGATGATACTTATCCGGACGATCCGCCCGCGAAGACGGAGAAACCGGTAAAGCAGGAAGAAGAACAGCAACCGGCTAAAGAACCGACCAAGCAACAGCCGGCGAAGCAGCAAAAGAAGGGCACGCCGACAAAGAAGACGCCTACCAAGACTAAGCCGCAGCAGCCTGCAAAGCAAAAGACGACTGATCCGACGCAAAAGAAAGAGACCAAGAACCAAGAAAAGCAGTCTGAAACGCCGAAAAAGGATACTCCGCAAAAGGAAAATCCACAAAAGCAAGAGGACGATGGCGAATGGTATCCTGCATAGCAATCACAAACTAAAGAGACGAGATATGAATAATCAGTATGTTGTAGGTATGGGTGAAGTTCTTTTCGATCTTCTCCCCGCCGGCGCCGCCTTAGTGGCGCTCCCGCCAACTTTGCTTACCACGCCCGCCAACTGGGGTTGCGTAGCTGCGTCGTAAGTGCTTTGGGCGATGACGACTTAGGCCGCTTGGCTCAACAATTGCTGGCTGATAAAGGCTTAGAGGTCAGTTTGCAGATCGTACCCTTCCCAACCGGGACGGTCGAGGTCTCGCTGGATGCCGAGGGAATTCCTTCTTACCAGATCTTTGAGGGCGTTGCGTGGGACAACATCGCCTTTACGCCCAGTTTGAAGGAGTTGGCGCGCGATACCGTTGCATTCTGTTTTGGCAGTCTCGCACAGCGTAGCGATGTATCTCGGCGCACGATCAACCGCTTCTTGGAAGAAATGCCCGTGGAGAGTTGCAAAATTTTCGATATCAACCTTCGCCAACACTTCTACAGTGCCGGCGTTATCGAAAGTTCGCTTAGGGCCTGCAATATCTTAAAGATCAACGATGAGGAACTTGAAATCGTGTCCCATTTGTTCCAATTGAAAGGCAGCATAGCTGAACGTTGTCGCCAGTTGGCCGAGCATTTCTCTATCAAGATCGTCGTTTTGACTTGCGGCATCCAAGGTAGTTACGTCTTCACGGCCGGCGACGAAAGTTTTCTTCCCACCCCCTGCATAGAAGTGGCTGATACGGTAGGCGCCGGCGACTCCTTTAGCGCCGCCTTTGTCGCCTCCTTCCTTTGCGGACGCGACATCCATTTCGCCCATCGCTTGGCTGTCGACGTTTCCGCCTTTGTTTGCACGCAGCATGGTGCAATGCCCATTTTGCCGGAGAAGATTCGCGCCTGCTTAAAATGAAATACAACTGCCTTTAGTGGCAGGTTTTTATGCTGCCGACTGCATTTCATCAAGACGCATCTATGGCGCGACTCTCGCACGCCTTACGCATAATCACCTCTTCGCGTTTGATGATCGCAGTATCGTTAAAGCGGCCTACGTTTCAGTGAAAATGTAGGTCGCTGCTTTGTTTATGTACTGCACCGCTTTGATCTGCGCGTGCGCACCTTTGGCTTTTGGCGGGCAAAGATCGCCTCTGTAGGTTTTTTATCACGAGCGCAAACCTTTTTTGTCGTGAGCGCAAACCTTTTTTCTCACGAGGTGAAGCCTTTTTTATCGTGAGAAAAAACTGCCTGCGCCAACTTTTCGCGCGGTCAATGACGATGCGCGGCGGTGCAAGATGGAAATGTTGTGCGTTGAAAATCAGTTTGCCACTTCCCTAAAAAAGACGGAAGCATAGACCGTTCGTGTTTTTTCGGGGCGTGATGACACTTCGCGGTGGTGCTGCCAAGCGGAGGATTCGCCCATCGGGGCAGCTGCTTTCTCGATTGGGTCGGGGAGGGGAGTAGGCGGACCTGTTTTGTCGGTAGGCCGGCCTAAGACTTTTCCGATTGATTGCCAGAAGGCGGGAGATCTGTAGCGGTCGGCGCCGATTGAGCCTCAGCAGTCGGCAGAGGCCTTGGCGTGATGGATTGCAAAAAGCGGCGCACGTCGGCTTGCACGCGGAGGTAAGCCGGACAAGTCGTGTAGCCCGTCTGTCGCCTCAGTACATCCTCAATCGGGAGTATGCTGTGGCGATAACCGGCGAGTTCGTTTTGCTCTTGCGTATAATGTACGGCCAAACGGTGGATTTCGCGCTCCCGCTCCTTACGTAGCGTGTCGCAAATGCCTTGCAAGAGTGGCGCAACGACACCTTCAAACAAATCGTGGCCACGCATATATAAATATGTATGGTCTTCGTCTAAGCCTAAGCGCTCCAACTCTTCAGATAATGGTTTGTAGGTGGATTTTGCTTCGGGAAACTGCTGCTGCAAACGGGCTATATTTGCGTTGACTCTGCGACGTAAGGCTGCGATTGTGCGCTCGGGGTGAAAATAGTCGAGCTGCGTGAGCATTACAATATGATAGAAGTCGAGCATTGAAAACTGCGGATAGTGGCCGGTGCGATAACACCAGATGCTCCATACGAACAAGGGATAAATAGCCCGTGAATAGTCGGTCAGAAAAGCCTCGAAATCGAAGAGATGGTGGTCGTTGAGCGTGGCCATAACGCAAGCTGCGTGGAGCGAAGGGGCATAGCATTGATAGTTTTCAATAGCATAGACGTAGGTATGAAAGACATAGGGATTGGTACACAGGATTTTCGAGGTGAGCGTTGCGCCCTGCAGGGCATAATCATAGTCGGCATCGACGCAGGCTATCATATACTTACCCAATTGCGGCCCCAGCTCGTTTTGCAGTACGGTCTTCTTGCCCTTGCGCAAAGTGGAGCGCGAGGGGAGCATAATCTCAAATAATATTGTTCGCTCTCGAGCGGCTGTAGCAGGTTTCGCCAGAAACTGACATCGTCGAAACTTTCGACATAGGCGATGATTCGGCGCCGGCGGTGCTTGCCGTCGAGGCGATTCATTGCTGCTATGTAGTCGGAATTGAGATTGCGCGAAAGACGTTTGGCCATAAAGCATTCAGTATGAGGAGTAACAGGACGTGGCGACGGAGTTGTTAATGCTTATGCCCGTTGAGCGTAATGTCGGATACTTCCGTGACGGCGTCTTGCCAACCATCCATGATCACAGCGGGCGAGTGTGTGGTCAGGATAATCTGCGCTCGCGGATTTAATTCGCGCACGAGGGAGATCATTTGCTTTTGCCACTCGAAGTGTAAACTGGCTTCGGGTTCGTCCATAAAGAACACGTAGGGCTGGCGGTCCTCCGTCAGGGCCGTTAAGAGGATGAGAAGAATCTGTTTTTCGCCACTGGATAAGACGTAGGGCGAGAGTGTCTCGTCGTATTGCTGAAATTGCAGTTCGTTGCTTTGTCGGTCTATCGTTTTTCCCGTTTCTGCAAACAAATCATCAATCATGTCTTGGAAGCGCGTCTTGATCTTTGCGGCTTCTTCTGCCTCTTGGCGCGCTTCGGGACTGCCCTTGGTGAGCAAAGCTATCATTCGGTTGCCCACATTCACCTGGTAGTCGAGATAACGCCGCTGCAAGAGATATAATTGCCAATCGAGCTCGGTCCAAAGCTTTTGGTCCGTGATCTTAGAAAGCGCCTCGCTTTGCACGATCTGGCGATCAAAACTGCGAATCAGGTCATAGCGGACGCAATCGGCGCTTTGTGGATGAAATCTATGCGCACGCCTTGTCGCGTGACGTGTTGCAGTTCGCCCGTTTGCGGTGCTTCGTGCAGATAATGCACGAGTTTGTTGAGGATCGTGCTCTTTCCTTCGCCGTTTCTTCCGCTCAAGACGTTTACATCCGGACGCAAGGTCCAAACAATGTGCTTCCTGCCGCTCCAAAGGCTGGTGATGTCTACTTTTTTTATGTATTCGGCGTATTTCATAATAGATCGTGTTGCAGAATCGTGGGTAAATGGCTCTTCAATTTTTGACTTTGAAGATTCAAAGCCGGCTTGTAAGCCCTCAAAGCGAAGATACGAGTTTTTTTCGGCGCCATGAAGTTTTTGATAAGAAAAACGATGAAAGATTTTCCTTCCGTGCTCACTTTGCGTTGTGGCGACGTATTTCTTGCTAAAAAACCGCTGTTTGTAGAAAGTTTTGTATATTTGCGACTATAACAAGAACTTCTATCTCTTAGCAACATTCAATTAGTCATAATGAAAAGAATTGCTTCCTTGCTTCTGCTGCTTTCTGCCTTCTTGTCGGTGCAGGCGCAGCGCTATCAAGTACAGGGGTCGGTCGAAAATGCGCAGACGATGGCCAAACTCCCTTATGTTTCGATCTCAATATTGCAACAAAGCGACAGTGCCTTTGTCAGAGGTGCGCTGACGGATAGCCTTGGGCAGTTTGTGATCCGTATGGACAAGCCCGGAAGTTATCTTGTGCGGTTTAGTTATACGGGCTACGAAGAGGCGCTTCGCTACATTACGATCAATGATCACAACGAAACGGCTGATTTGGGCATCGTAAGTATGAAGACGGAAGAGAATACGCTCGCAGCGGCCATCGTCTATGGACGCGCAGCACGAATGCAGCAGGTTGGAGATACGACGCAGTTTAACGCATCTGCATATCGCACACCGACAGGCTCGACCGTCGAAGCGCTGGTCAAGCAGTTGCCGGGTGTAAGCGTGAGCGACGATGGCACCATCCGATGGAACGGAAAAACGGTCAAACAATTCTTGGTCAATGGTAAAGACTTCTTCAAAGGAGATACCAAAACGGTGATGAAAAACTTGCCGACGGACATCGTAGGCAAGATTAAAGCGTATGACAAAAAGAGCGACTACGCTCAACAGACGGGCATAGACGACGGGGAAGAGGTGACGGTGCTGGATATTTCGACAAAGCAAGCGCTCAATGATTCTTGGATTACAAATATTGACCTCGGAGTCGGCAATAAAGGGCGCTATACCGATCGTTTGTTTGCTACGCGCTTTACGGATAACAGCCGAATATCGCTCTTTAGCAGCCTGAACAATACAAATGATCAGGGCTTCGGCGGTCCGCACTCGTTTGGCGGAAATAAGGGCTTGACGGCCTCGAAAATGATCGGCCTCGACTTTTATTGGGACAACAAGATTGAGCAACAAAAAGCGGGACACTTTGAGGTAGAAGGAAATGTGCGCTATTCGCATCGCGACGTAGATTTAAATTCTATTTCTTCGACGGAAAATTTCCTGACTTCGGGCGGAACCGGCTCTTTCGCGAACGGAAATCAGCGCAGCTATAGCCATACGAATAGCTTTTGGGCCAATGCTGAGCTGCGTTGGAATCCGGATTCGCTGACGTTTATTGGTATAGAACCCGGCTTTAGCCATAATGCAACCCGCAACAACGGGAAATCGCGCTCGGCAACGTTCAATCAAAATCCTTATACTTTCGCCGGCGTCGAGAATCCGCTCGATTCTATCTTTAGCGTGCATAATACGCTGCTTACGCCTATCGCTGTCAACCGTAATCTTGCGGAGACGTTCAGCCACGGCAATACAAATTCCGCCAATCTTGAGCTTCATCTCGTTCGGCGTTTTGGTAAAAAAGGCCGCAACGTGAATTTGCGCTTGGATGGTGAATATACGCACGCCAACAACAAGCGATTCAACGTTTCAGGCATTAACTATTATACCGGAAAGCCCGCGAGTTTTCTCAACCAATACGAAACTTCGCCATCCGAGAGCTATGGTTATAGCGCCCGCCTTGGTTACGTAGAGCCTTTGGGTAAGAATTGGTACGCCCAGTTGCGTTACGAGTATTCTTATAAGTATCAAGACGGCCGCAGGTCGCTGTACGATTTAGATAGGCTCGATCCGCTGACATACGGCAACTCTGCAGCTTATCCCCGCCTTGGAACTTTGCCGACCGATGCGCAGATTTGGAAACTGTGCGCGATTTAGACAACAGCCAATACGCTACCTATCGCTATTTCAACAACAGAGTAGACTTCGATATACGATATGATACGAAGGCAATTCGCTTCAACGCCGGCCTTTCCTTCAATCCGCAGCGCACGAAGATGCAATACACCCGTCCAAGTCAGATCGATACCCTCATAACGCGCTCTGTTTTTAACGTCTCTCCGACCTTGCGCTTCCGCTACCGCATGTCCAAGACCAATTCTCTCGACATTCGTTATCGCGGCACTGCCGGCCAGCCTTCGATGACCAATCTGCTCGACGTCGTCGACAATTCTGACCCGCTCAATATCTCGATGGGTAACCCCGGACTCAAGCCTTCTTGGACCAATAGCTTGCGTGCGTCCTACTATGGTTATAATCCAGCCCGCCAAGCCGGTATTATGGCCCACCTTGCCTTTGCACATACGACCAATTCCATCAGTACACGCGTCATCTACAACGATGCTACGGGGGTGCGATATTCGCGCCCGGAGAACATCAACGGCAATTGGGATTTAGATGGTACGTTTATCTACAACTTTAGTTTTGGTAAGAATAGGCAATTCTCTTTGAGTACTAACACCGACTTCCAATTCCACAACGACGTGGGCTTCATTAGTCGCATCAGTTCGCCCACTTTAGCGCCCGTATTGTTCCAATCATTGTTGCGTCCGGCTGCTTCTCTCAAAGCCAACCCGCGTGCATCCTATTATAATAGTGTGTTCGACTCCACGCCGGCCATAAAAAATTCCGCTCGGAGCTTAGATCTACGCGAGGACCTCAACCTTACGTATCGCGCTTCCTTCTTTGATGTCGGCTTTCTTGCTTCTGTCGACTACGAACATACGCGCAATTCGCTCCAATCTGCCGGCAACCTCAACGCTTGGCAGTATGCTTACGGCCTTTCGGGCAATCTCTCATTGCCTTGGGGTATGACGATCGCTACCGATGTTCAGATGAGCAGCCGTCGCGGCTATGCAGATCGCGCGATGAACACAAACGAATTGTTGTGGAACGCGCAAATCGCGCAAGGCTTCTTACATGATAAGTCCTTGACCTTAAGCGTTCGTTTCTATGACCTGCTACATCAGCAGAGCAACGTGAGTCGGAGCGTCACAGCTCAGATGCGGCGCGATTCGTGGACCAATGCCATCAACGCCTACTTCATGCTTAATCTCAGTTACCGCCTCAATATCTTAAATGGCAAGGTAGGTAGTCGCGAAAGGGGTGCAGGTGATCATCGGCGCGGTGAATTCCCCGACCGACCTTCAGGTGGATTTGGCGGCGGTCATCGCCATTGATCCTGCCGGCAAACTACTGACATAACATATACAGCAAGGGGCGTCTGCGAGGCGCTCCTTGCTGCATCAAGGCCGAACGCGCCCGCCTCGAATCGGCGCAGAAATTCACCCCGGCGGAAGAATAAATCGCTAAAAATTTCCCTATTCTCAACGAAATTCGTATTTTTGCACCGCTTTTCCCGCGCCCCCTATCCGGAATCAAAGTGGCCGGACACGACGTGTGGAACCGACATATCAACAAACAAAACCACTAAAACAATGGTCGATTTAATTAAAGTTGCAGAAGAAGCTTTTGCTACGCAGCAAGAAAGGCCGACTTTCAAAGCCGGCGACACGATTACCGTAGCATACAAAATTGTCGAGGGTAACAAGGAGCGTATTCAGTTGTATCGCGGTGTTGTTATCAAAATCAAGGGTCACGGCGACAAGAAGCGCTTTACCGTTCGCAAAATGTCAGGCACGGTAGGTGTAGAGCGTATTTTCCCGATGGACTCTCCCAGCATTGACAGCATCGAAGTTAACAAGATTGGTAAAGTTCGCCGCGCAAAACTCTACTATCTCCGCAAACTTACTGGTAAGAAGGCTCGTATCCGCGAAAAGCGCGTCAACCTTTCAGACGTTAAGAAATAAAAGTTTTCAACTACGATTATACAAGCCACGGCATCCGCAAGGATTCAGCCGTGGCTTTGTTCTTTCATGCTTTGCTACTGCCGGCAACCGCCTGCACCCCGCATTTTGCCGGCATACGACGGCTTTCTGTCGTAAAATTCTCCTTCCTGCACAGATTTTTTTAGGAAATAGTTTGCGCAAAACGGAAAAACCAGTATCTTTGCACTACTTTTCCAAGCGGGAAGAGTTATTATGGTGCATGTAGTTCAGTTGGTTAGAGCGTCAGATTGTGGTTCTGAATGTCGTGGGTTCGAGTCCCATCTTGCACCCTTCTAAAGGAGTCAGCCGCGCGTTGCCTCCTTTTTTCTATCCTTTCATTCCTTTTTCTTTATTCGACCGGTCCTATTTTTGAGGCTCGTCTGCGACCCATCAAGGTCGTCCAAACGTCAGCGCCCCTCCTCCCCGTATGGCGGAAGGTCGAAAGGCCGCCAATGGCGTGGCGCAATGAGCCGTCGACTAACCGATATTTTATGTTTCTCCTCGTTTTTCGTATGCATTTGCTCCCACTATAACCCGGCAAGCAGGGTAATTATAAACGCGAACATTTCGCTGCCGAGGTTTTTTATCGTGAGGTGAAACCTTTTTTCTCACGAGCGTACACCTTTTTTATCGTGAGGTGAAGCCTTTTTTCTCACGAGCGTACACCTTTTTTATCGTGAGGTGAAGCCTTTTTTCTCACGATAGTAATCGCCGCAACGCCTCTTTCGCCGCTTGCAGGGCTTTGTCTGCGCCGTATTTTTCCGGTTATTAAAGTCTATTATCGCACCTTTGTTTTTGCGCTGTGCCATTTTCGGCGTGCCAAGCCCAAACTTCCGCACCATAGCCAAGCGGGAAGTGTGCGCCGACGCGCCGTGCGGATTGATATTTAGACCTGCGTTGTCCTTATCCCCAAAAGAGTTGTGTAATCGAAGGACAAAAGAGAAAGGAATTTCGACCATAGCGCCGAAATTCCTTTTTGCTGCTCATCAAAGTCTATATATCCGTCTTTGTCTTTGCGCCCTAATCTTGTTCGGGTGAGATGATTTCTTCTACTTTGTCAACGATCAGTTGGGGCAAAATGTCGCGTAGACAGCGGAAATCACCATATCGACACGGCGCATTGCCGAAGATGGAGCAGGGGCGGCAACTTAAGTCTTGTTGTACTACGTTTTCCTCCGCTTGATGATAGCCCATAAAGCCGGCAAACGGGTGCGTTTGCCCCCAAATGCTGACTACCGGACAGCCTACGAGCGAGGCCAGATGCATATTGCCGGAGTCCATCGAAACCATAGCGTTTAGTCGCGCCATCAATTGGAGTTCTGCGCCCAATCCTTTTAGCAGGTCGCATACGAAAACCAATCTTTCAAAGCCTTTGCCCCAAGTTGGGCGTAGCATTTCCATCTCCTTCCTGCTGCCAAAGACGAACAAGCGTCCGTGGGGATGCAACTCGAAGTAGAGCTGCACGACCTCCGTCATCTGCTCCAAAGGGTAAATTTTCCCCTCGTGGGCTGCAAAGGGCGCAAGGCCCAGCCAAGGTTCGTGCAGGGTGTCGGTGGAGAATGGGAAAGGGAGATGCAGCGCGTCGCCACCCAACTTTAAGCGTTCAAAGTTGAGCTTTACGGGTAGGCCAAGGCGCGCTAAGGTTTCCGCATAAAGCGCAAACGAGGTGGGTAGTGGGCGAAAGATTTTGTGCTCCACGAGCAGGCGCTTCTCGCGTCGGTGCTTGTCGATCACGGCTAAGCGCTTACCGCGCAGACGCAGAAAACAACGCAGGATTTTTGTGCGTAAGACATCGTGCAAATCGGCCACCGCATCGCAATCTATAAAAGGCGCTGTGCGCGAGAGTTGCCATAGGCCGCGCAGACCGCGATACGTTTTGCGAATGTCGGCTCCGAAGAATTGCACATTGGGCGCTAAGCGGTCAAAAAGCGGGGCGAGGAAAGGCTGCGAGGCGACGGTGATCTGCATTTGCGGATACTGCGCAGCCAAGGAAGCGACAACCGGAACGGTCATAGCGACATCGCCCAAGGCGGAAAAGCGCAAGATCAGCAGGCGACGAGGATGCTTAACTACCGACGAGGCAGGCATAGTGCAAAGTGGGTGGGTGGGGCAAACTTTTACTTGCCTTTGCGCCGTAGAGTATAGGATTGGTTGCCGGATCGTTGTACATCTTCATCTGCTTGTAGAGCTTCATGTACTTACGTCCTTCGGCAATGTCCGTGAGCAAGGTGTCGAGCGCGCCGCTCAAATCCTGCTTTTGCTCGCGCAAGACGGCCAGCTTTGCTTGGCAACGCTCGCGGTGGGCAGCGTCGGCTTCCTGACGCGCAACCTGCTCCTCCATGTGGTAGATTTTAAGATAGAGGATGCTGAGTCGATCCACGGCCCACGCCGGCGTCTCGGTGTTGAGCGTAGCCCCACTGAGCGGGCGCACATCCTTGTACGTCTCCAAAAAATAATGATCGATCTGCTCCACAAGGTCGGTGCGGTCCTGATTGCTCTTGTCGATGCGGCGCTTGAGCGCGAGGGCCTCAACCGGATCTATGTTCGGGTCGCGTATAATGTCCTCCATGTGCCACTGAACTGTGTCGATCCAGCATTTACGATAGAGGGCCGCTTCGATTGTATTGGCCGGATGAGGATTTACAAAGTTTGCGTCTATATTATCTGTCTTATGGTAGTCGTCGACCGCGGTGCGGAAGATTCCCCAAGCCTTTTCGGTGAATGTCATAGGACTCTTATTGTATAATACGTTGTGCTTATAATAAAATTATATTTATCAAGGTAAGGCAAAGTTACGCTTTTTGTCGAACATTCCCAAGTTTGCGCCTCCTTATTCGTTACTTTGCCCTGTATTTGTGGCTTCTTAGCACTTGTTTTTCGGTTTAAGTCGTTTGTTTTCCCCTTTCTTCTACCGTTTTTCTTGCGATGAAATACGTAAAAAAGATATTGTTTATTCTTTTTCTCTTGGTTTTATTTTATGGCTCGAAAACTTTTTCTAAATTTGCCGATGTTCGTTTGCTGAAAAGCACACGCCGAGGTAGTCAAATGAGTCCCAACGAGTACCATCTAGCTATGCCGACGCCGATTTAACAATGAAAGACGCCGCCTAATCGGCAAAAGACGAAACCTATCCAATGCAGTACGCCACTGACCAAGCCTCAGAAGAAACTTATCAGGTTCAGGACGCCACTGACCAAGCCTCAGAAGAAACTTATCAGGTTCAGGACGCCACTGATTAAGTTACAGACGAATCTCAAACTTACTATACCCATTAACTATGAAACGTTTATTCATCTCGGGATTGTTAGCGTTGGCCTTCTTCTCAACTGAAGCCCGACGCATTCCGCAAACCGAAGCTGCGCAGTTGGCAGCAAAATTCTTGCAAGCAGGACCACAAAAACGAATGGTTCGCGCTCTGCTTCCTACACCCAAACACTTAATGGCGAAAGGGCAATCTGCCGAGCAGGCTCCCTTTTACGTCTACAATGCAGAAGGGGGTAAAGGCTTTGTGATCATCTCCGGCGATGATGCCGTCGGCACCGTCTTGGCTTATGCTAATACCGGCCAATTCTCATTTGCGGACGCACCGGAAAATCTCCTTTTCTGGATGAAAGTTTATGCCCAACGCATCGCCGCTATTGAGGAGGATGAGCCCGGAGCGCCTATTGCGACCGCTGCTCCACAAGCCGTTGTGGGCCCATTGCTCGGAGAGACGAAATGGGGGCAGGACACTCCGTATAATAACAATTGCCCTACGTGGGTGGATAATGGGAAGACCAGACATTATTATGTGGGCTGCGTGGCAACTGCTTGTACGCAGATAATGCGTTTTCATAAGTATCCGCAGCACGGCGCGGGTTCGCATTCATATAAGATGGATGGACTAACGCTGTCGGCCAACTTTGCGGATGCTACTTACGATTGGGATAAAATGCTGCCCAACTATGCCGGCGAATATACCGACGAGCAAGCCCAGGCGGTGGCTTCGATCGCCTCTGATTTTGGCATCTCCGTAAATATGCACTACACGAAAACCAGTAGTGGCGCCTATTCTCAAGCCGTTCCTTACGCATTGCGGACATATTTTGGCTACGACAACGCTGTGGAGATGAAACCGCGCGATTATTATCCGACTAAAGAGTGGATTTCAATGATTAAGCAGGAGTTGGATGCAGGCCGCCCCGTTTATTATGCCGCTTCGGCGGAAGATGGTCGCGGCGGACACGCATTTGTCTGCGATGGCTATGACAATCAGGACTACGTGCACATAAATTGGGGCTGGCATGGTACGAGTGACGGCTTCTTTATGGTAAATCATCTCAACCCGTCAGCGCTGGGTATCGGCGCTTCTTCAACGGGCTTCAACGTCAATCAAGAAATCATTGTTAACGTCAAGCCTGCCGGCGGCTCTGCTCAGCCCGTGCCTTACGCGATCTACTCTCCGTCGCGCCTTGGTTTGATGTCTTACGAAGAAGATATGACCATGATGGCCTATATCGAAAATTATGAGATGATGCCGGTTGATCTTAAGGTAGCCCCGGTCTTGGTACAAGGCGATAAAAATCGTGAAACGCTTCAAAGAAGAGCCGGTACATATAGAAAGCATGTAAAGCCGGCCGCACCGGATATACCAGTTTGCGGATACGAAATATTCCGAAAGCCGTTGCCGGCGTTGCTGATGGCGACTACACGATCCATTTTGCCTATTTTGCAGATGGTATGAGCGATTGGAAGATCTTGCGCCACCCGCTCAGTCTGCCGGCTTACGGCGATGTTAGCGTATCTAACGGCCGGATCGTCGATGCTAAGATCCACGCTCTTCATTCTGACGTTAAGCTGCTCACGCCGATTCATTTTGATGGCCCGCTCTACGCGAACGGCATCGCCAAAGCCAGCTTCACGCTTCAGAATAGGAGCAAAGATTTTCCGATTAAGGCAATTGCATTCCACTTCACGTCAGTCGATGATCCGTCGATTACCGATACCGTCTTTGTTAGAGCCGGCGTATATGAAGAAAGCACGAAGGAGATGGAACTTCTGATGGACTTAGGCGACAAGATGAAGCCCGGCAAATACACTTTGGCGCTTTATGATGCGACAAAGACGCCGCTTCCCTTTGATGATGCCGAAGTGGGTCGCGCTATGGTAGAGATTCTGCCCGAAGCTGATGCCCCCGTGTTGCGCCAGACGAGTCCTACGTATTGGTTAAAGAGTACGCCGACTGCGTCCGGCCCCGTCAAGCAAGGCACGCCGCTCTACTTTGCTTTCTATGCACGCAACTACTGTGCAACCGGCGACGTCGGCATCGTCACTTACCTCAAGGGCGGTCCTAAAAATCAAGAGTACGTCTTCTTGCAAGTCGATAAAAACATTGAGCGCGGTGAACAAGTCTCCAATGGCTTCTATAAAGCAGCCGGCTTAGAACCCGGCACGTACACGATTGGCGCTAAGTACATCACCTCTCGCGGTCTTGAAGATTTGCCTACGCCTTTCGATTCTACTAAAATTGTGATCTCCGAAAACGATGAATTAGCGTTGACGTGCGAAGTCTTGGATTTTCCGACTGAAATAACCTCTGGCACGCGCTATGAAGGAATGGTGACGCTTAAGGCGCTGAAAGATTACAACGGCAAAGCCTACGTTCGCCTGCGTCAATTTACGGACTCCAACGGGGAAATTGTCTATATGGGCAACTTAAAGCTGAAGGCCGGCGAATCAAAGGAAATCAAATTCAAATACAAACCGGGCCAAGAATTGCTTCCAAACAACTACCTCGTGAAGGTTGATGAGAAAGCTGCGGGTGCGAAGACCGAAACGCCCGTAGGTGGTTACGACAACTATTACCGCATTGTCAAGTATACGAACACGACGGCCATTGAGACGCCCGTGGCGGCCTCAAGTGTACCCGTCAGTGTCTATCAGCCGGCAATCGCCTTCTCTTCAAAGTACCCTCCGACGTACGTGTGCAGGAAGTGAGCCTTTATTCACTTTCCGGCGCCCTCTGTGTGCGCACGGCGACGGTCGAGGCCGGCATTGCTGCGCCGCGTCCGAGTGGCGTTTACATTCTGCGTATTCGTACCGACCGCGGCACAAGCGTGCGTAAGATGTTTGTAGAATAAATCGAATAGCTTTAGTTGATAGATAGATTAGGTCAATACGGCTGGTGTGTGCGCCTTTATGGCAGCGTATGCCGGTCGTACCTTTTATAAGGTATACGCGTTAACCTATGTTTGCGATCCGTTCTGCGTCCGGTGTGACATTTTTCGGCCTTTCTATAGCTCTCTTCAGCTTGAGGCAGATTGCTTAATCATCTCCTTCAGTTCTGCATCTCTTGCCCGCCATCCTGCATTAACGATGGGCGGTGGTGCGGCTCGCCTGCCTTTACTTATAGATACACAAACAGCCAGCAATAATAAGCTATTGCTGACCGCTTCGTCATTTGTTCGTCCTCTTCTGAAGAGGCTGAATGCTTAGGGTTGATTTCCGTCTAAGGAGTTTCCATCGCTATCGTACGACTCTCCGTCAAGATCCTCTGATCCTCCATCGTCAAAGCCCCCAATGCCTACGCCCACATTTATGGGAGGGCTCGTAGCAAGGAAAGATTGCTCATCAAGAGCTATACGTTCGAGGAACGGAGCTTCGTAATTTTGTCTTTCAACGTTTTTCTTTTGCATATTACCTGTTGTTTGTTTGGGGCGCTTAGTTCTGTTTTGTTTTGATACTTCCTCAACGGTACTGATAGGCTTCTTAGAGCACTATTCATTTGACTGTGCAAAAGTATGGAATATTTCTGATTTACAGTATGTTTGTTTTTGAAAAAAAACAAAATAGCGTGAAAAGAATACGGGAAAATTCTGTCTTTTTGGTTAATAAACGGCGCGCAAAATCTCGCAATCCTCGATGTATGCGGCTTCTTGCGCTATTGCGCCTCGCCCGGAGGCAGCTGTAGGCCTTTGCGTTTTAGAAGGAAATACATCCGGTGTGACTATTCATAAGAAAATCAATACGTTTTGTTACATTATAAAAAATATCAGTAAGTGACGCAAGCGTACAAAACGCCGCCGCCTGCCTCTGCGAGCCGATAATAGTCTTAAGGTTGGTACAATGGCGCATCCATCATCGGCTGCCGGCCCACTTATGCTTGTCAATGCGGTGTGCGCTTCTCGTTTGCTGCCGCCAAACGATGGTTTGCTGCCACCAAGCGATGGTTTGCTGCCGCCAAACGATGGTTTGCTGCCGCCAAACGGTAAAAGAAGCTGGAAACGTAGGCGTATAATAGGTATAAATGGTCGGAAAACGAGCGCGAAGAGTCGAGAAATGATGATCGTGCCAACAGCGTTGACTGCTATTGACACCGCAAAAGACGGCCTCGTCCTTTGCCGCCGGTGCGGCCGCCTATCGGTTGGGGCTGTGTGCGTGGTCAATGAGGATTGCGCTGCTTGCTTTTACGCCTGCCGCTTACCGGATGCAGACGGCGGCGATGGGCTGTTTGGTTGTCTGCCCACCGCCGCCGTATGTCGTCAGCTGAAATTACTTGATGCCCGCGCTAAGGCTTAGGCTTGGAGTTTCTTTCAAATATTGCGCCGTATAGCCCTTGCCGAGTTTCACCAACTCTTCAGGTGTGCCAGCGCCGACCAGATGTCCGCCATCGCGGCCGCCTTCCGGACCGAGATCAATCACGTAGTCGGCACATTTGATTACGTCTAAGTTGTGCTCCACGATGAGGATGCTGTGTCCTCGACCGATTAAGGCATTGAAAGCTTTGAGCAAGGTGCGAATATCATGGAAGTGGAGGCCCGTCGTCGGCTCATCGAAGATGAAGAGCGTTGGCTCGCTGCGCTCTAAGCTGAGGAAGTAGGCCAGTTTTACGCGCTGATTCTCGCCGCCGCTGAGGGTACTGCTGCTCTGACCCAACTTAATGTAGCCCAAGCCGACGTCGCGGAGCGGCAAGAGCTTTGCAACGATGCGCTTTTGCCCACCTTCTGTAAAGAAGTCGATAGCTTGATTGACCGTCATCTCAAGTATATCGTAAATATTTCGACCCCGATATTTCACGTCTAAGATGTCCTTCTTAAAGCGCTTGCCCTCGCAGGCTTCACAAGGCAGTTCGAGGTCGGCCATAAATTGCATTTCTACGTGAACTACGCCCTCGCCTTTGCATTCCTCACATCGGCCGCCGTCTGTGTTGAAGCTGAAAAACGCAGGCGAGAAGCCCAACTGCTTAGCCAAAGTTTGCTCGGCCATAAGTTTTCGTATCTCGTCGTAAGTCTTGAGATACGTAACCGGATTGCTGCGCGAGGAGCGTCCAATCGGGTGCTGGTCGACAAACTCTACGCGCTTCACGGCATCGACGGCGCCCGAGAGTTGTAAGAACTCACCGGGGCGATCGGCCGGCTCATCGAAGTGGCGCTTCAAAGCAGGATAGAGGATGCTGCGCACAAGTGTACTCTTGCCCGAACCGGATACGCCCGTCACGACGGTCATCACGTTGAGCGGAAATTCGACGCTGATGCCTTTTAAGTTGTTGGCGCGCGCGCCTTCGACAGTGATACTGCGCGTCCACGAGCGCCGCGTAGCGGGTACATCGATCGTCTCTTCGCCTGATAAGTATTTGAGCGTGTAAGAGGGCGAGTCGGCCGACTGTAAGGGCAATTTGCGGCTCGGCGCCTGCCCCTCCGCAAACGGATTGGGCCCTGCGAAGACTACACGTCCGCCCAAACGGCCCGCATCGGGGCCTATGTCGACAATGTAATCGGCAGCCCGCATGATTTCTTCGTCGTGTTCTACTACAATTACCGTGTTTCCGAGATCGCGCAAAGCCTTTAAGACGTGGATGAGGCGCCCCGTATCGCGACTGTGCAGACCGATGCTTGGCTCATCTAATATATAGAGCGAGCCGACGAGGCTGCTGCCAAGACTCGTGGCGAGATTGATGCGCTGGCTCTCGCCGCCGGAAAGCGTATTAGCTGCGCGGTCGAGCGTCAGATAGCCTAAGCCTACGTCGACCAAGAAGCGGAGCCGCTGACGGAGTTCGGTGAGTAAGCGTGCGGCGAGTTGCTCCTCGTGCGGCTCGAGTTTGAGCACGTGTTCAAACCATTCCGATAAGTCGGCTACGGACATACGCACCAAGCGGCTGATGCTTTCGCCTCCGACGCGGACGTAGCCCGCCTCTGGCTTTAACCTGCTGCCTTGACAGACGGGACAAGTCGTTTTGCCACGGTAACGCGCCAACATTACGCGATACTGAATCTTATATTGATTCTCGCGGAGCATTTCAAAAAAGGCATCAAGCGTTACTTGCTCCATCTTTGGGAGCGCCTGCTCCGTTTTGTCGCCGTGCCACAAAATGTTTTTTTCTTCCTGCGTCAGTTCAAAGAAAGGTTTAAACACCGGAAATCCACGCGGTGCTTGACGGCGGCAAAACTCTTCGCGCCATTGACCCATTTTTTCGCCACGCCAACAGACGACGGCACCATCGTAGATGCTCAAAGCTGTATTGGGCACGACGAGTTGCTCATCGATGCCGATCACTTTTCCAAAGCCTTCGCACTCGGGACAAGCTCCGGCCGGCGAGTTGAACGAAAACAGTTGGTCAGAAGGTTCTTCAAATTGGATGCCGTCGGCTTCAAAGCGCTCAGAGAAGCGATGCAGCGCCTTGGAGGGGTAGAAACGTAGCAAGCATTCACCCTTGCCTTCATAAAAGGCGCGCTCTACGGAGTCGGTAAGCCGATTGACAGCCTCGTTAGCGGGATCTACGCTCAGACGATCAATAAGCAAAAAAGCCGCATCCGAAGCCTCAACTTCTTGAAGTCGGTCAGCGTCTTGCAAGACGTCGTCGATGTGAAGCATCGTCCCATCAAGATCCAGTCGACTTATGCCCTGCTTGAGATAAACAGCCAACTGCTCGCTCATACTCTATCTGCGCTGCGCACGATCGGGGCTAAGAGCGTAAAACGCGTGCCGGGCGAATAGGATAAAGCACAATTGATGACGTCGGCCCGCGTGTGGCGTTTCACTTCCGCGCCACTTACGGGAGAAATAGTGCGACCAATGCGGGCAAAAAGCATACGGAGATAGTCGTAAATCTCGGTAGACGTCCCTACCGTTGAGCGCGGGTTGCGCGCCGTCGTCTTCTGCTCGATGGCAATGGCAGGAGGAAGCCCTTTGATATAATCACAATCAGGCTTGTTCATACGGCCTAAAAATTGGCGGGCATACGCTGAAAGGCTCTCAACGTAACGTCGCTGCCCTTCGGCATAGAGCGTGTCGAAAGCTAATGAGGACTTGCCGCTGCCGCTTAAGCCCGTAATGACGATTAACCGGCCTTGAGGGAGGTTTAAGTCTATATTTTTGAGATTATTTACGCGCGCTCCTTTGACGCGAATAAGTTCTTCCATACGCTTCATTTTAACGAGCAAAAGTAAACTTTTCCTTGCAGACGGCAAAAGTAAAAGTAACGTGAGTTTGGCGCAAACGCCGATTAAGAGCTTAGAAAAGCAGCTTCCGTGTGATCTTAGTGCAGCCGGAGACGTCGGAAGTCCTTCCCCGTGCTCCGAAAGGGGAGAAGCGCGTTGACGCAATCTACTTCGAGCCATTTCCATCTTGCACACCTCAGTCCGCCGCTATCTCAAAGTCAGCTCGGAGCGCAAGAAAACAATACGTTTACCTTCATACTTCTGCCGCCACTTGTAGCGATGCGTATTCTTTTTGCGGAGATCTTTTTCTCTGTTGCCGAGCTTGAGAAGCGGGCAATGATTTATACCTAGTTTTAGGTATTGCAGGCGACTAAAGGCGGACTTATTTTTGCAAAATAATCAGACTTACACAAAAGCGTATTAAAATGAAAAAAAAAGTACTTTATCTATCGTTATGTATCTCGATAACGTCTGCCGCACATTGTGTTGCGCAGACGGAGAACCCGCAGGACTCCACGCGGCAACTTAAGGAAGTCGTCGTGAGTGCGACGCGCATCCCCGAAGTAAAATCGAATGCGGCGGCCACAGTGACAATCATCGACCAACGTCAGATTGCCGAAATGAGCAAGACCGCGCCCGATTTAACCCAACTGCTGGGTTTGCTCACGCCCGGCTTAGCGTTGTCGAGCAATACGACGAGTAGTCGTTCGCAGTCGCTTCGTGGAAGAAGTGCGCTCGTCTTGATTGACGGGATACCCCAATCGACGCCTTTACGTTCGACCGACCGCGATATTCGCACCATCGACATCGCAGCCATCGACCACATTGAAGTTGTGAAGGGGTCGACGGCGCTCTACGGCAACGGCGCTATTGGCGGTTTGATCAACATTGTTACGAAGAAGAACGCTACGAACAGAACGATTGCCGGCCAAACTTCCGTAGCCGGTTCTACTTACAATTTCTTTCAACGAAGCAAGGGGCAGGGCTATCGCCTCAACCAACAGCTTTACGGAAAGGTCGGCAAACTCAACTATCTCGTCAACGGCGCATTCGGACGCACAGGGAGCTGCGTGGATGGTGATGGGCAATACATCTCTCCGCGCTACGGACTCGGCGATACTTACACGACCAACGTCCTCGTTAATTTAGGCTATGCTTTGTCGACGAAGAACCGACTCGAATTGATGTACAACTATTATCGTAGCGTGCAAGATACCAAGCTGATTCCCGCTGCCGGAAAATATCTTATAAAGCCGGCTATTGGTGTCATCGGCAATAAAGATCCGCAAGCTGTAGATGAGGGCACGCGCTACAACCACAACGCCTACCTCAAGTTTACGTCTAAAGAGCTGTTTCGCCATACAGATTTTGAAGCAGCCGTATTTGGCTCAAGTTTATATACGATCTTCGACTTCCGAAAAGCAAACCCCGCCCAGCCTCGCTGGGAAGAAACCAGCGGACAGTCGGCCATAAAAGATCGCAAGTTCGGCTTACGCGCACAGTTTAGTTCACATCTCATATTCTCCGACAACGTCTTTACTCGTCTTGTTTATGGTTACGACTATCTTCTTGACAAGACGGCCCAACCCCTCGTTGATGGGCGTCTGTGGATGCCTTGGCTGACCAGCAACAACCACGCGCCTTTTATTCAAACCAAGACTACGTTGTGGCAATACGTTAACATTAAAATTGGCGGCCGTTACGACTTTATCAACGTCAGCGTACCTGACTATGACGTCCTACGCAATAAGCTCAGCGACCCGCAGGTGCGCGTAAAAGGCGGATCGCTCCACTACAACAACTTCTCTTTTAACATGGGATTGTCCTACAATAAGTATCCTGTGTTCCAGCCGTTTGTTGCCTTTTCGCAAGGCTTCTCTATCTTCGACTTAGGGCGTACGCTCCGTGCAGCAAAGGCCGATGTGCTCTCAAAGATATCTACCGAGCCGGTAAAAACAAACAACTACGAAATCGGTGCTTACGCTAACATTGACAACTGGTTGCAACTCAACGGCTCCTTCTTCTATACTTACTCAAAACTGGGTAGTGATCTCAAAATAGAAAATGGTTTTTGGGTCGTTAACCGCACGCCACAGAAGGTTTACGGCGTTGAGTTGAGCGCAGATGCCAAGCTGACCGACAAGCTGAAGGCCGGAGCTAACTTCTCTTGGCTGGAAGGAAAGATAAAGTCTGCATCAGGCAACTGGGATACTTATATGTCGAACATTTCTATCCCGGCTTCAAAACTATTGATGTATGTCAACTATGCGCCCATCAAGGATACTTACGTCCAACTACAGTATCTCCATACGGGTAAACGCGACCGCTTTCGCCCAATGCCTCCGGCGTTTATCAAGAAGGCGAAGGGCCCGTCAAACGCATCAACCTTCTCAACCTGATATTGGGGGCAAAGGTAAAAGCCTGGGATTTCAGTCTGGCGATCTCCAATCTCTTGAATCATACTTATTATACTCCTTCCTCCATGCTGATGGCTCGCAACGCGGAATATGCACATGCCGACGGCCGAAAGGTTACCCTCACGGCCACATTCAAATTTTGAAGCATATCCGTCGTTAGATAAGTCAACGGTCGCTTTAAGGAGCGGCGAAGACCACTGGGCATCTTGAGCCTTGGCACTACCAAAAAGGCCCTTCGTATAGCGCATTGCCTATACGAGGGCCTTTTCTGTGTGCCCGCTTCAGCTCTTGCAAGTTCTTTAGCGGCTGCCGTTTGAGCAGTAGCCGGGCAACATAAGTACGAGCATCGATGGCGTTTCCCCGTTTCGTATATGTTTTGTCGCTCCTCGCCCGACAAAGGCGTCCCTCCATAGGCAGATCAATCTGCTAAAGAGCGCTTTCAAGACACCAACCGATGTTGCAAAAATTCGCATAGGAGATCGAAGAAATTCTCTTAGGTGATCAGAAAAATTGTCTTAGGTGATCGAAAAAATTGTCCTATAAGACAATTTTTCTTCTCTTATAGGAAAGTTTTTAGACGCCTTATACTGTTGATAATCGATACTTTTTTTTCTATCTTTCTCTCGCTCTTCTCTCTGCGACTCGGCAGCTTCTTTTAATGGTAGACCTCAACTTAGAGCCGAAGTCAACGGCTACTACCCGAAAAGGAATGCAACCGGTTTGCGACATTTGAATCGTAAACTACAAGCATAATAAGAACATCATATCCTTTCTCTTATTCTGATTTGCACTTTAGTTGCAGGGCCATAAAGTTTCAAGGTGACTCCGACGTTTTATTCAGCGGCATTATGACCAATTTGTGTGATTCCATAAAAATAGACCGCACTTATTCTCTCCTGAGATGGAAAAAACGCTTCTGCACTATGGCGTGGAAAGCACTAAGCAGATCGCTCACAGAAAAGCGTGGGGGGAAATAAACGCAAGGGAGCTTGGGGCTTCTCTTTGTTTCTTCTAAATTTGCACTCGTAAACGACTTATATGCCTCAGAAACTCATACAAACACAAAAGGAAGAGCAAACCCAACAGCTCTCGGCTGTGCAAGTGGCTATGGCGCGCTTGCTGGAACTTCCTGTGATGGATCTGGAGCAGCGCGTGCGCAACGAATTGGAAGATAACGCCGCGTTGGAGGAGGCCGGACCTGATAAAGATGAGGAGGATATGGCGGCAGAAACGACGGAAGCGGACGATAATGAGTCGGAGACCGCTGAAGATGAGCCACACGCCGATGATGAGACGGCCGATTACTTGACGGAAGACGATATTCCGGATTATCTGTTGCGACAACGTAACGAGGCCGAGGAGCGCGAGGTGCAACTGGCGGCGACAAATAATGCGTATGATGAGCTTTATCGACAGATCGGTGAGCACGATCTCGATGAACAGCAACGCCGGATTATGGAATATCTTATCGGCAGTCTGGATAATGATGGCTATCTGCGTAAAGATTTGCGCACCATTGGCGATGAATTGGCGATTTATCAGAATCTGGACGTGCCTGAGGAAGAGTTGGAGCGATTGTTGCACCTTTTACAGCGATTTGAACCGCGCGGCATCGGAGCACGCGACTTGCAGGAATGCCTTCGCGTGCAATTGGAAAGTCCGGAGCTCAAGAGTCCTTTTAAGGCGCTCGCCATAGCCATCGTTGATCGCTGCTTTAAGGATTTTACGTATCACCATTGGAACACAATAAAGACGCGATTAAAAACAGATGATGAAAGTCTGCAACAAGCAGCGCAGCTGATACGTCGTTTAAATCCGAAACCCGGTAGTGCTTTGAATGAAACGACGATCGGCACGGCGCCAACGGCAATACCCGACTTCTATGTTCACGTTGAAGATGATGGAAGTATCAGCGTGCGACTCAATAATGGAGACGTCCCCGAGTTACGTGTGAGTAAGGCGTTCAAAGATACGGTGCGCGAGTTTGGCGGCCATAAAGACTTGAATAAAAGTCAGCGCGATGCTTACGTTTATGCTCGCAAGAAAGTGGGGGATGCGCAGCTCTTCCTCGAACTCATCAACCGGCGGCGCAAGACTTTGATGGGCGTGATGCGTGGCATCGTCGAGCGGCAACGCGACTTCTTCCTGAACGACGACGATGAAATGCTACTCGTCCCCATGACGCTACGCGATGTCGCTGAGAAGGCCGGCGTAGATATTTCTACCGTTTCACGCGTCACGGGAAGCAAATATGTGCAGACGCAACACGGACTTTACCCGCTTAAGTTCTTCTTCTCCTCCCAATTTACTTCCGGCGAGGGCGAAGAACTCTCGTCGCGCCAAGCCAAAGCTGCACTGCGTGAGGCCATAGCTGCCGAGGACAAGCGCCATCCCTTGTCCGACGAAGCGCTGACGATCGTTATGAAAGAAAGGTTTCCCCATCTCGCGCCGCACGGTGGCTAAATATCGAGAGCAATTGGGCATTCCGAAGTCAGGACTGCGCAAGCAATAATACAAACTCAAATCCATCATATTCGTAGAAAACTCAAAAAGATCCATTTACAAGCGATGTCCAATAAGTATCTCATCTTATCAGCACAAGCTATTTCGCTGCTTTTCTCGCCGTTTTATATGCCGGTCGTAGCGTTTTTAGCCTTGTTCGTTTTTAGTTATATGAGTTTGCTTCCGCCTTCTTATAAGGCGATGCTGTTGCTTATGGTTTGGCTCTTTACCGTCATTCTGCCGCGCTTGTCCATCTTTACTTACCGCAAGCTCAATGGCTGGACGCGCCACGGCTTAGGACGCCGCACCAATCGCTACGTACCCTATCTTTTGAGTATGATGAATTATGCGTTGCTGCTCTATTTAATGGAGCGCATGCATATGCCTCGTTTCACGCTTGGCATCATCGCCGGGGCGCTTGCGCTGCAGATAGTATGCGCCGTGCTCAACAATTGGATAAAAGTGAGCACCCACGCGGCTGCTTCCGGCGGCGTTATCGGCGCATTGCTGGCTTTCTCCGAGATATTTTCGTTTGACCCCACTTGGTGGCTGTGCTTTTCCATCCTGCTTTGCGGCCTAGTCTGCACAAGCCGACTCATCTTGCGTCAACATTCGCTTCGCGACATCGGACTGGGCGTCTTGATCGGCATACTTTGCGGCTACCTCTGCGTGCGTTTTATGTAAGCACTTCGCAAGTTGATTGCCGCACCGCGCGGTCACACATTATTATATATAGGTTCAACGTTACCAACAAACAATATAATACAACGAACAATGCAACCACTCATCAGCATCATTATGGGCAGCACCTCCGACCTGCCCGTTATGGAGAAGGCCGCCAAGTTTCTCGACGAAATGGAAGTGCCATTTGAAATAAACGCCTTATCTGCTCACCGCACGCCGAGCGAAGTCGAAGCCTTTGCACAAGGCGCTGCAGCGCGCGGATTGAAAGTGATCATCGCAGGTGCCGGAATGGCAGCCGCTTTGCCCGGCGTTATCGCCGCTTCTACCACCTTGCCCGTAATTGGTGTCCCCATCAAAGGCATGTTAGACGGTTTAGACGCACTCTTGTCTATCGTACAAATGCCGCCGGGCATCCCCGTAGCCACGGTGGGCGTCAATGGTGCGCAGAATGCTGCGATTCTTGCTTTGGAAATGTTGGCTTTGAGCGACGCCGATTTGGCCGAGCGCCTCCGCCGCCACAAAAGCGGACTCAAAAATAAGATTGTGAAAGCCAACGAAGCCTTGGCCGCAGAGCAATATAAGTATAAGACCAACTAAGGTCGCAACGCCACAACACAACAACCTATGCAAAAGTATCATTGCGGGGCTGAACTTTTCAATTATACGCCCCGCGCTTCACACGAAGTAAAAGTTGGCAATCGTCCGATGGGCGGGCCGTCCAACCCTATCCGCCTGCAGAGTATGACGACTACGAAGACGACCGATACGGCCGAGTCCGTGGCGCAGACAGAAAGGATTGTGGCGGCCGGCGCCGATTATGTGCGCCTGACGACACAAGGCCTGCGCGAAGCCGAAAACCTACGCAATATCAAGGCCGGGCTGCAAGCCGATGGCGTCGATGTTCCCCTCGTGGCCGATGTGCATTTAATCCTGCTGTAGCAGATGCCGCTGCTGCCATCGTAGAAGGCGTTCGCATCAACCCCGGCAACTACGTCGACCCCGCCCGTACGTTCCGCCATCTCGAATATACCGACGAAGAATATGCTGCCGAATTAGACCGCCTCGAAGCGCGCTTCAAGCAACTCTTAGCCATTTGCCGCCAACATCATACGGCCCTCCGCATAGGTGTTAATCACGGCTCGCTATCCGACCGCATTATGAGTCGCTATGGCGATACGCCGGCCGGAATCGTTGAAAGTTGCATGGAATTTTTGCGCATTTGCGTCCGCGAGAACTTCCGCGACGTCGTCATCTCCATCAAAGCGAGCAACACGGTCGTAATGGTGCGTAGCGTCCGCCTGCTTTGCGCTGTGATGGAGCGCGAGGGAATGGACTTCCCCTTACACTTGGGCGTGACGGAAGCCGGCGAGGGCGAGGACGGTCGCATCAAGAGTGCTGCCGGCATAGGTGCACTCCTGGCCGACGGCATTGGCGATACGATTCGCGTATCTTTGAGTGAGGCCCCCGAGGCAGAAATTCCTGTGGCCTATAAATTGGCCGCCCATACCGTGGAGCGTGCCGGTCATCCGTTTATTCCCGGTCGCGCCTTTCCCGGCTTCGACTACGTTTCTCCTGATCGGCGCCCCACGATCGCTGTGGGCAATATCGGCGGCACGCATCCGCCCGTTGTCATCTCCACGCGTCTCGACGGCGATACGCATTTTGGTGCAACGCTGCCCGATTATGTGTATGCGGGGCGACAACTGCCTGCTGCCGAGCAGCGAAAAGCGGGCGTCAAGTACATTATAGATGCCGACTTGTGGGCCGGTGAGCCTGATACCTATCCGGTCTTCACGACCGAAACTCTGCCTTTCGTCGGAATGTGTAGGGCTAAGATTAAGTTTCTCTTCCTTACCTATCCGGCCCTCGGAGAAGAAGTCAAGGCCTGCTTGCGCCACCATCCGGAGATGGTCATTATCGCGCAGAGCAACCACGCCAACCGCCTTGGCGAACAGCGTGCGCTCGTCCACGAACTATGGTCTGAAAACTTGTCCACGCCGGTGATCATCTTCCTCCAATCTGCTTTTGGCGATAATCAGCGCGAGGACTTCCAAATCTGCCATGCGGCTGATGCCGGCGCACTTTTCTTCGACGGTTTGGCAGATGGTTTGATGCTCTTCAATACGACGCCCGAGGGGCACCGTCCTTTGGCGCACGATCTTCAGGACGACACGGCTTTCGGCATATTACAAGCCACCCGCCAACGCACGACGAAGACGGAATACATCAGTTGCCCGGGCTGTGGGCGCACCTTGTACGACCTGCAACAAACCATCGCTCGCATAAAAGCGGAAACGGGCCACCTAAAGAGCTTAAAAATCGGAATAATGGGCTGTATTGTCAACGGACCCGGCGAAATGGCCGATGCAGATTACGGCTACGTTGGTGCAGGGCCCGAGAAGGTAAGTCTCTATCGCGGCAAGGTCTGCGTTGAGAAGAATATTCCGCAAGCCGATGCCGTAAAGCGCCTGTTGGACTTGATCGAAAAGGACCGAGCGCGCAATGCGGATACGCAAACCGACTGAAGCCGCCGTCTATCATCAAGCAAACCATAACAATGCGCTTCCTTGGCTCACGAGGGGGCGCATTTTCGGATGCTGAAAGCTGGAAGCGGAGCGCTTCAGGGCTGAACAATAGAGGGCTTTCATCGCTTTGCCTAAAGTAAAACAAGGAAGTCGCGGTCTAAAAGTTGAGTTTTGAGCCCTCTTTTATAGAAAGAAGCGGAGCGAAAAGCAAAAAATATCTGCGAAGAAAGGTGTTTCTCGTTTCTAACGCGTAACTTTGCACCGCAAAAATAACAGTTGAAAAATTTATGTCATTAGATTACATCCTTTCACGCTTAAGTTGGCAGCAGATTGCCAGTACGTTCATCATCCTGTTTGCCATTATCGACATCTTGGGTTCGACGCCGCTCATCATCAACTTGAAAAAGCTCGACCGACCCATCAATGCCGTCTATGCTACTTTGATTTCAACGGCCTTGTTGATAGGATTTTTCTACGCCGGCGACCTTGTGCTCAAGCTCTTCAGTGTTGACATTCGAAGTTTCGCCGTTGCCGGTGCTATGATCTTGTTTTTCATGGCTATAGAGATGATCCTAGACATCGAATTGTTTAAAAACAACGGCCCTGTAAAGGACGCTACACTCATTCCGATTGTGTTCCCGCTCATCGCAGGTCCCGGCGCGTTTACGACGCTCTTGTCTTTGCGTGCAGAATATGCGCAGGTAAACATCATCATCGGTATTCTGATCAATATGCTCTGGGTATTCTTCGTCTTGAAGATGACAGAGAAGGTCAATACCTATTTAGGGAAAGGCACGATCTATATCATGCGCAAATTCTTCGGCATTATTCTTTTGGCCATCTCAGTGCGTATGTTTATGGTCAACCTTGCACAACTACTCCAAGGTACGGGCACAGCAGGATAACGCTTTAAGCGAGGCGGCTTTCCCGTCAATCGCATAAAACTATTTGAGGAGATTTGTCGACAGATGAATCTCCTCTTTTTTATATCTGTTTTCGCGAGGCGATAGCCTGCTCTGTTTCAGCCTAAGTTGAGGCCTATCCGTCCGGTGCTTAAAGCCGTTTCCGCCCCTTTTTCGCTCGCAAGCGGCCGATCGATAGGTGGTAGAGTAGGGCAATCTCTGCTTTCACATCATCGCTTTTTTCTGTGGACTTAGTCCTGTATCCCAACTCCTTTCAGCCCACTCCTTTTGTCCCCGTTGGCAACTATTTCGTGTGCGCTCGTGATAAAAAGAGTTTATCATCGTGATAAAAAGACCTTGCGCTCGTGAGGATAAAGGTTTACGCTCACGAGCGTACACTCAGCTGTTGATGCCAGGTGCTTCAAATGCCTGTTCGCGAGGCTTCGTTGACCCACTTTCGTGTAAAAGATAATGCGAATGGCGGCTTCGCAAACAAGAAAGTCCCCCCGATAAACAGCTTCCCGCCAATTTCTTTTGGGCAGATTCGATTTTCTCCCCGCAGATTGCTATTTTTGCGCCGTTAATTACAGCATGAAATGAAAAAGTTCCGCCTCGGCTTATTGCCCCGCATTATTATTGCTATCATCTTAGGTATTTTCTTTGGCAATTTCTTGCCCGTTCCGGCAGTTCGCGTCTTTGCCACTTTTAACAGTATCTTCAGCAACTTTCTCCAATTTCTCGTACCCTTGATCATTCTGGGCCTCGTAACGCCCGCCATCGCTGATATTGGAAAGGGAGCCGGAAAACTCTTGGCTATTACGGCCTTGATTGCTTATCTTGATACGGTCGGGGCCGGATTGATTTCGTATTTTACGAGTGCTACGCTGTTTCCCAACTTGATTCCGGCTCACAATTCTGTGGCCGCCTTTGCGCAGGTTGAGGCGCCGGGGGCGTATTTTACGATTAACATTCCGCCAATACTGGATGTGATGACTTCGCTCGTAGCTTCGTTTACGCTGGGCTTAGGCATTGCATTCTTTTCTTCGCCTCATCTCAAAGAATTGTGCAACGAATTTAAGGATATCGTGGTCAAAACGATCGAGGTTGTCATACTTCCGCTGCTACCCATCTACATTTTTGGCATCTTTGAGTATGACGCATACCGGACAGGCGATGCGCGTGATTTCTGTCTTTATATCCGTGATCGGTATCATCTTCGTGATGCACGTGGTCTTGCTCTTGCTGCAATATATCGCAGCGGGCGCGGTGTCGCACAAGAATCCCTTCCGCCTTTTGGCGAATATGATGCCCGCATACTTTACGGCGCTGGGTACATCTTCGTCTGCGGCGACCATTCCGGTGACCCTGAAACAAACGGAAAAGAATGGCGTGAGCGGCGCTATTGCCGGTTTCGTTGTCCCGCTTTGTGCGACGATCCATTTATCAGGAAGTATGTTGAAAATTGTCGCTTGTGCGGTCGCGCTAATGTTGATGGAGGGGATGCCGTTTGATTTCGGCGCTTTCTTAGGCTTTATCTTGATGCTCGGCGTAATGATGGTGGCCGCCCCGGGCGTACCCGGCGGCGCGATAATGGCGGCCCTCGGCGTCTTATCCTCGATGTTGGGCTTCGGACAAAGTGAACAGGCGCTCATGATCGCACTCTACATCACGATGGACAACTTCGGGACGGCTTGTAACGTGACCGGCGACGGCGCAATCGCGATCGTGATGGACCGATTCTTTGCTAAAAAAAATGCAACTCCGACTGCTGCTTAACGGAAAGCGGTTGGGAGTTGCATCATTTACACTTTGGCTTGCGCAAGACCCATTCGGGCTTGCGCAAGATTTGTTTTCGGTCGCTCTAATCTTTGCTCACGATCGCCCTAATCCAAAAAGCCTTGTCGGCGTAAAGCCTCCAGTAGCGTAGCGCTCAATGCTTCGTTGTCACGTTTGGTATAGCGGCAATCCGTAAAGACTTGCGCGAGCGTCTCTTTCTGATTTTCTTCAACGAATCTTGATTCTCGGGTAGCGATTCCTTATAGCGGTAATCGCGATCGATACTTTCGTTCGTAATAGGCTGATACTTTTCCTCGTGTAGTATTGCCGAAAGCGGGAGTCTGTCCGTCAGCGGCGGTTCTTCTGCAGGCCAGCCGAGCGTGATTGTAGCCAGAGGCATTACCAAGCGAGGCAAAGCCAGCGCATCTATGATCCCGCTAGCGTTGTACAAAGTCGTGCCCAAATAGCACAAGCCCAAACCTGCCTCCTCAGCCAAATGGCAGAACGTTTGGCAAAAGAGGAGCGCGTCAGAAGCCGCGTTGAGGAAAGAAAGAAAGTTGTCGTAGCCGGGGTGTCCTTTGCGCCGCTGCGCCCATTCCGTTGTGCGGTGAAAATCTGCGCAGAACGTGAGCACCACGGGCGCATTCTGAACCATCGGCTGGTTGAAATGGAGCGGCGCGAGCCGCGCTTTGTTCGCAGGATCCCGTGTGGCGACAACGCTATACAGTTGCAGGTTGCCCATCGTCTGGGTTCGCTCGGCTTTTTTCAAGAGTTCATTCAGCAAATCTGAAGGCACGTCTTCAGCAGTATATTTCCGGATCGTCCGGCGCGTAGTTATGTCGATCATATCTTAATTCTCGTTTTGTTAATTCCTGTTTTTAATTGTGCCGAACGTACCCGCAGTCTTGGCAGACCAATCCTTCGTCGCTATAAACCAGCGTCTCGAGCCCGCAGTGTGGACATTTTTCGCCGTGCACAAGCGTCCCGTCGGCAATATACTTCTTCAAAGCCCTTTCGACCCCAACTTTCCACGTGTTAATGTTTTCGCTCTCCATCTGCATCGAACTAATCAGTTTGATAACTCTATCGATGGGCATCCGATATCGTAAAATGCCGGAAATGAGTTTGGCGTAATTCCAATACTCTTTGTTGAATTTTTCGTTGAGTCCTTCTACCGTCGTTTTATAGCCGCGTCTGTTTTCAAATTGGAAGTCGTAGCGATGCGAGCCATCAGGATTTGTCGATTTAATGATGCGTCCTTTTGTAACCGACTTTGGCAATACGATTCCTTCGTCGTCATCTTGCAAGCCGGTGAAAATCTCGTAGGGCCGCCCATCTAAAAGTCCGACGAAGGCCACCCATTTTTCTTTGTTGTTCTGAAACCTTACGACGTCGCAATCTAAACTATAGGGCCGATGCTCCACAACTTCAGGCAAGGCGTAAGCCGTTGCCGATGCTGCCATTTGGCCGGCCTCCGCGCCGGTTGCGAGTACATCTTCCGCCGTCGCTATTTGGATGTGGCAACTCTGATATCCCGATTTCCACGTTGCAAAATAGCAGTGTGCAATCATCGATTCGTCAGCCGTTTCCGGTAAAGCGAAAGTCGGCCGGTTGATGCCTTGCGCCTCGAGTGGCGCCGTCGTGAGCGGTTGTTTTTCTTTAAAATATTCTTGCGCCTGTTCGCGTGCCGCTTTCAGCCACACATCAGGTGCACCGTCTGCTTGTAGATCCGGCTTGTTGGGTGTTACGATGGTACAAGCAAGATTCCGGCGGCCTATCTTTTGCATCCGGTCATACAAGTCAGGCGCCACGTTGCGCAAGCGAAGAATGAGCGAATTTTCGGCTTCACGTCCGGCGTCGTAGTCTGAAAACGCGCCGCGCTCCTCCGCCATTTTTACCGTCGACTCGCAGGTTGCCACCGCCAACGACTGTTTAATAGCTCGCGTATGTGCTCCTGCTGCCGGCGTATCTTGTGATAGTCCGAGTGCAGCGAGTGTTTCCGCCTCGCCCGTGAGTAGCAGGCTCGTAGGGCGATAAGTCAGCAGTCGGCGGCGCACCTTTTCCCAAAGTCTTTGTTCGATCTTTTTCGCCTCCTCAGGCAGGTCTGCATCGGTTAGGTTGTGCAGCAAACGTTCGATCTTCTCTTCTTCAATATCTATGAGTCATCGGCGAGCCGCTGAATCAGGAATAAGTGGCGGCGAAACAATTTATGGTCAAACACGGCCTGATCCGAGAACGCCTGCTCCACATAGCTATAGAGATTGATTGTAAGCAGTCGGCTACTATCGTAAGTGGCGAGTGGTATAGTCGCGTTCTGCGTTGCCGCGAGCGCTTGCGGGCGTGCCCCGGCGTAGCATCCGGCCAACTGCTCTTTGAGAATATTGTCGCCAAACTGAATTTCCGGCGCCTCATTACGCATCGCCTTGCGCAGGAGTTTCTCCCAAAGCCGGCGAGCGTCGATGTTGGTGGCGAGCAGCGGGCTTTCGGCATCGATGGGAAACTGCTGCCGGTAGCTTTCGCCTTTAGCCACGGCATACATAAAGTCGTCGTCAATGAGCAGGCAGCAATTGACACCCGCGGCCGTTCGCATTCGCGCCCCGGCATCTATAAAAGCCTCTGCGTCGGGATGCTTTATACTCAAGGAGAGTGTGATCGAGCCGCAGGCCATAAGGCGTGCTGTTTCCTGCCGCGAACGAGCGTAGCGCTCCAGCGCACTGACAACGTCCGGTGTAGCTCTTTCCGATTGTTCTGCTTGAAGTTGAGCGGGATAAATCCGAGATAAATCGTGCCCCAATGCCACGCCGCGCCGCAAGAGGTAAACCTCCTCATCATCAGCTTGCAGCAGCTCATGATACGAATAAGCCTTTGGTCCAAAACCGATGGCAATAGCGTCAGCAATAGGCGCCGACTGCTGCTGATTGCCCAAGCCGGCCAGCATTGGTCCGGATAGGCTGACGTGATGAGCGGGATAGAGCAACCGAAGATCTCCTCCTCGCTTACGGGGTTTGGATATTTGGATTCGATGCGTGCCAATGCGCCGGCACAGCGTCGGAGCGTAGCTTCCGGCATAGCCTCCAGCAGATGGCCTGACGCATCTTTCAGAGCGTAGGTCTCAATCCATTGGTAGGCAGCAGTCTCGTTGCCTTCATAATATTTGCTTGCGGCGCGTAAGGCCTCATCGTAGGTGGTGGTAGTCTGTTTCACGATCAACCAATTGAGGACATAATATAATGATACTGCAAAACTAACTAATAAACGGCAAAGCGGCAACGCTCAGCGGCCTCTCTTCGCAAGCGTAGGGTAAGTTTGCAGCCGTTGGCCGTTTGCCTTCGGAGCCTTCCAACTGCACACGGCAGCGTTGATGGTCATTGCCGGATCGGCGTCCTTCCGCTTTTTGCCCCCTATAGCCTTGTGGGCGCCGAGCGTGCTTCGTAGCCCATCCCTGCTATCTCAATGCCGATATTTTCTTGCTGAAAATGAATGGATTGAATTTTATGTTGAGGACGATAAAAGTCGAGTTGTGCCCGATTCTGTCCTCGCCTTGATCCGGGCGCTTTGGCGCGAGCTTAAGGCATATCTTTATATAAAGTATGCGCTTTGAACGGCGAAAAGTAAGTCTCCCAAAAGTGGCAATGAAGCGTTGGGCCGTAAACCGTGCTGCGTGCGCTTCATCCTGCCGTCCTCTCGTTTGCGAAGTTTGCGCTCGTGATAAAAAGGGCTTACGCTCGTGATAAAAAAGGTTTGCGCTCGCGAGAAAAAAGGTTTACGTTCACGAGCGTAAGCTTAGCCGGCGGGGCGCGTGCCGCTACAAAAGAAGATGAAAGAGCCTAAAAATAAGCCTTTGTGCGTATAAAAATGCATAATACGGCCGTCTTCTTAGGAATAAATGTATGCAAGAGCATATTTTGATGTAAAAATGCTTATTTTTGCCTTGTCTTTTATCACTACTTCAGCAGGTGAATTGCGAAATGGGCGACCAATGAAGAGAGGTATGCATGTAATAGTGCTGTCGAGTAACCGACAAGCTCAATTATCAAACTCGTTATGAAGAATTTTTTACTTGTATTTTTTGCCTTGGCAATGGCTATCACAACAAGGGGGCAGTCTGCTTCCGATCACATGACTTTTAAGGGTATCCCCATGAGTGGGAGTCTTACGGAGTTTGCTCAAAAACTGAGCCAGAAAGGGTTTACCCTGGTGCAAACTAATGATGACAACGCTGTGCTCACAGGAGATTTTGCCGGATTCAAAGATTGTCAGATAGTTCTCATTGCAACCAAGGAAACAAAAACCATATATACAATTGGTGTCCTTTTGCCAAGTAGTACTTCTTGGTCACTCTTAGAAACGAATTACAACGCTTTAAAGGCAATGCTGACTCAAAAATATGGTTCGCCGAAAAATGTCGTAGAGAAATTTCAAGGAATATCAAGCGGTGCATCAAATGATATTAAGATGCATTATCTAAAGACGGATCAGTGCACGTATTCTTCAACCTTTGAGACTTCTAACGGCAAAATAACAATCTCACTTCTATATTTAACAGGCGAAGGAGCCCACGCTTCTGTTACCTATGTCGATAGAATAAATAATGAAATAGCGTTGAAAGGGACGTTAGAAGATTTGTAGACTACTATTAATTTAATCAATAAGAACTATGATGAAGAAGTACTTATTAGTATTTGTAGCCTTTGTAATGGGCGTTGCTGCTTGGGGTCAATCAGCTTCAAAACACCTTACGTTTAAGGAGCTCCCTATTGATGGGACGCAAGAAGAGTTCGCACGCAAGTTGGAGCGTATCGGCTTTACTTTTGTGCGAGTCGATAGCGAGGGAACGATGCTGGCCGGTGGCGTTGCCGAATATCCCGACTGCGAGGTAGCTGTATTTACGCCGCGTGGCGTTAGAGATGTGTCTTCAGTAGGCGTGATCTTCCCGGGGCGCACTTCATGGGCTGAAGTAATGAAAGACTACAGCACGTTGAAGAATATGCTCATCAGAAAATATGGCACGCCGGATAAAGTGACAGAGCAATTTCTTTGCAGTATGAGGCCGAGCAGCGACGATGAGAAGTTGAACTGCTTGAGAGAAGACCAATGCAAGTATGCTACGTCGTTTGACATTGATGAGGGCGACATCCTGCTCAGATGGGCCACGATAACCACGGCGTTTGCTACGTGACGCTCGGCTATCGTGATAAGCAGAACGCGGCAAATTCGAGTGACTGGCCGCCCGTAGAGGAAAGAGCCGCCGGAAGGCGTGCAGTTCGCTAAGAAGCAAGTGCACTTTAGTTGTGTTTGCTGCCGGCCGAATGGTTTTTGCCGTCCTGGGCAGTAGATGCTTGGATCACTTTGAAATTTTAGGCGTGTCAGCTGATGGCACGCCTTATTTTTTATGTAAAAAGTTGGGGCAGAAGGGGCGGCATATCGATGAGCGGCATAACGAGCAGCGGGCGATAAGTGGTTTAGTTCACTTATCGCCCGCTGTTTTGTCGAGGCTCTTATGCCCAATGGGGCAGTGGGCGCTCGGTGGCGGGGCTTAGAGCTCGAGGTCTTGATTGAAAATCTCGTGCCAAGGTAAGCCCTGCTTGTTAAGTTCGTCCATAAAGTGGTCGGGATCAAACTCCTCGACGTTCCATACGCCCGGACGATTCCATTCGCCTAACATAAACATTCGCGCACCAATGCAAGCCGGCACACCCGTAGTATAGCTTACGCCCTGCATGCCCGTTTCTTCATAGGCTGCTTGATGCGAGCAATTGTTGTAGATATAATAGGTCTGCTCCTTGCCGTCTTTCAAGCCGCGAATGCGACAGCCGATGCTGGTTTCTCCTTCGTAGTTCTCGCCAAGCTCTTGCGGGTTGGGCAAAACGGCTTTGAGGAATTGCAGCGGTACGATTTCCTTACCGTTATAATTGATAGGCTTGATACTATCCATCCCGATGTTTTGAATCACGCGGAGGTGCGTCAAATATTCTTGGCCGAAAGTCATCCAGAAGCGCGCACGACGAATCGTCGGATAGTTCTTGACGAGGCTTTCCAGCTCTTCGTGGTGCAGCAAATAGCTCTCTTTGGGTCCGACGTTGGGATAATTGAGCGTTTTGTGAATCTCTAATGGCTCCGTTTCGCGCCATTGTCCGTCTTCCCAATAGAGTCCCTTTTGCGTGATCTCGCGGATGTTGATCTCCGGATTAAAGTTGGTCGCGAAAGCCTTGTGGTGGTCGCCGGCATTGCAGTCGACGATGTCTAAGTATTGTATCTCATCAAAATGATGCTTGGCTGCATAGGCCGTAAATATGCTCGTCACGCCCGGATCAAAGCCGCAACCCAAAATAGCCGTAAGGCCGGCAGCTTCAAAGCGCTCCTTGTAGGCCCACTGCCAGCTATATTCGAAATGGGCTTCGTCTTTTGGCTCGTAATTGGCCGTATCAAGATAGCTGCAACCGTGACGAAGGCAAGCCTCCATGATGGTTAAATCTTGATAAGGTAAGGCGAGGTTCATCACCAAATCAGGTTTAAACTCGTCAAAAAGGCGCACGAGTTCGTCGATATTATCGGCATCAACGTGCGCCGTCTGGATTTTCGGATTGCCAATTGCACGGACGATGTCATCACATTTAGATTGCGTCCGGCTGGCTATCATAATGTCGCTGAAAACGTCTGCGTTTTTTGCTACCTTGTGAGCTGCAACGGTGGCTACACCGCCTGCGCCGATTATGAGTACTCTTCCCATTTTATAATTGATTGTTGTTGATGTCTGTCAGATGATGATTGATAAGCGGCGATAGGCCTTGACTGCCGCTAAGTTGGGGCTCTCGTCGGCCAAATTGCCGGTTATTGCTGTTTGTTTCAGAGTTCGTCGCCGCTGATTCCCAGTGCGCTCATCAGCGAATAGCCTAAAATTTCCTGACTAAAGCCTTGTCCGGTCTGCGGCTCCATTGCAAAGAGCGTTACGTGCTTATTTGTCAGTCGGCCGATGGCGTTTTTGATTTGCGGACCGTAGGTTCCCACGTCGCCGATGACCATTATGCGCTCCACAGCTTCAGCCTCGCCGAGCGCAAGGATTGATTGCGTGAACAATTCGCCCTTTGTGATGATCGATTCGACGGGGAAACTGTGCAGCGTAAACTCTCCCAAATTGTCGTGGAAGGCTTTGGCGTCTAATTCGTCGGCAAAAACGGCCGGCTTGAAATGATCAAACTGCTTCTTGCTCGGTTCGTGCAAAAAGAAGGCCTGCACTTGGTTCTCGCCCGGGCGCAGTCCGCCGTCTAAAGCCACGCAATCGAGCCAACGACACAAGTCGCCCAGCTCAATGCGGCGCTCCAACATCCGCTCAAAGTTGACAATCAGGTCAAAAGCTACGCGGTCGAGGTAATCAGCATCGGTCAGGATGACATTGGGCGACCATTCTGCCGGCGTTAAAGAGGCTTTCAAGCTTTTTCCTCCGTCTCTACTGCTTCAGCGGTCTCCTCCGGATCAACGAAATCTTTGTAGCCGGCCTGAACCAGTATGTTATACCATTGTATGAGTTTGATAATGTCAGATTTATGTACGCGTTCGCGGTCATAATTAGGCAACGCCTGCTCCATAAATTCAGCCAATTCTGCAGCCGATGCTTGTTTTGGAGAGAGCGGAGAGGGTTTTCCGTCGAGCGCTTTGCAAATATTGTCGAAGACGTTCATTAAAGGCGTATCTTCCTCGTCGGTATACATTGAAACATCGCTGAGTGCCGTGATTCGATCGCGCAAACCGGCGGGAAAACGACGCTTTTGCTCATCAAGGGTTTCAAGTATTAACGTGTTACTGCCCCTGGAAACGAGGCGGAAAAGGCCCGGACGGCCTGCGATAGCCAATATTTGTTCTTTCATTTTGAGGTTTGTGTTTCTTTTGAAAAGTAACGGCAAAGATAATGTTTGATGAAGGGATAACCAAGTAAATGCTGCCTTTTGTTGGCATCGATTGTCAGGCGCTGCCGGCAAATACAGAAGAATTTTCGCTCCAACTCGCTCGCAAAAGATTAAGCGATAGGAGTCGGAAGCCTGGAGATGGCCAGCCGCTAACTTGTGTGTGGTCAAGTAAGGCTGCACAACCTTTAATAAGGTCAAGGCTATGTGTGGCGATGGCTTGATCAAACCAAACGAAGGACATAGTCTTTCGTCGTTTTCGCTTGCCGCTTTGGGTGCGCAACTATATATATAATGTGTGGGAGGGAAGATGCGCAAGGGGAGTATGAACAGGGCCTGCGTGCGCTTTAGTGGGGGAGAAGGGGGGTTAAATCAGGCGAAGCATTGAGTTCGTTGTCGATAACAATGTCGGCGCGCTTTAACTTTTCGACTTCAGGCATTTGCAAACTGATCCAGCGCAAGGCTGTTGTGCGGTCTATATTGTCGCGCTCCATTATGCGGGCGATGCGGGTGTCTTCGGATGCGTGAACGAGCACCACTTGGTCCACCAAAACATCAAAGCCAGACTCGTACAAAATGGCACTTTCCATATACGTGATAGGCGCTTTTTGCCGTGCATGCCAATCGAGGTAGCACTTGCGTACGAGAGGGTGGACAATGGCATCGACTTGTTTTGAATAGGCTGGTCCTTGGCAAATGTAGGCTGCCAACTTGGGCTTGTTTAGTTCGCCTGTTGGCGAATAAACATCATCGCCCACCAAGGCTTTCAGGGCCTTTCTTACGTCCAAGTTTGTGCGAATGATGCGTTTGGCTTCATCGTCGCAATAAAAAACGGGGAAGCCTTTTTCTTCCAACAATCGGCAGACGTAGCTTTTCCCGCTGCCGATGCCTCCGGTTATGGCTCGCTTAATGGGAGTTACCATTATTGTCGCTGTCGGGATTGTCTTCAATGACGTAATCTACGTCTTGCGGGGAAATGCGAACGTGCCTTACGCCCGGCGGGACAGACTTTAACGAGAGGTGGTAGCGCGACGATCGGTTTTCTAACAGACTTTCGTAATTGACAACCAGCACAAATTGGTCGGCATTCACAGAGCGGTAGAGGTGCATCCCGACTTGGAATGTGACGCTCACGCTTGAAGGAAAGGTGCGCAGGGTCTTGGAGGCGGGGAAGTTGACTTGCTGCACGGGCACTTGGACGGTCTTCTCCACCAAGCGGTCTACGATAATGTTGAGATTGATCTTCTCGGGGACAAACTTCACGCCGGGCGCCGTCTGAAAGGATACAGCCTTCTTCGTGTTGTCTGTCAGCCCTGTTAATCGTAAGGGGACCGTCTGTGCGGTGCGAATGGTGCTCAACTGATTGCGAGCGGCGTAGACAGTGACGCTATCCGGAACGTAGCGCACTTGCATGACGTAAAACGGATCCGCTGCTTCAAACGTGCCATTAACAACTACGGGCACGCGCTTCCGCTCCCCGTAATTAAAATAAAATTCTACCTGCTGCGGGCGTTGGGTTATGATCTGCATGCCTTGTGGCAGGCGTTGCGATAAGAGCTTTGCCAGCTCAGCAGGCGAGACTATGCCGTGTCCGGAATTGTCAGTGTAGTCGCTAAAGTTGATTTGAATCGGACTATCGTCCTTATTTTGCGCAACAGTTAAAAGATTAAAGCCTTTATCGCGCAGACTTACGTGAATGCTCTTTGGAATATCGGTCGTGATAACAACATTCTCGGGGACGTTGACCAACTTGATGGGAAACTCAAACTCTTGTTTGTACGTCTCATTCAGGTTTGTAAAAACCCAGAACGCAAAACTGATGAACAAAAATACTAAAAAGGTGAAGAATTGCTTGTTCCAAATCAAGGAAAAGCCCTTCTTCGCCCACCTGTTTAGCTTTTTGCTCAATCGTTCTTCCATCTGTGCGTTTGCGCGGCCCGCTTTCAACGCCGCAGGCTTGCTTTGGCGTTATTTAGGTTGCCCTTTCGGCATAATGGCGGAGCGATCAAATTTGATTTCAACGCCGGTGCTTACGCTCAGCGTAATGATGTCGTTATCTTCAATGCGTTTGATTGTGCCGTGGATGCCGCCAATGGTGATGACGTCTTGCCCCACTTCGAGCGCATTGCGAAATTTCTGAATTTCCTTTTGTTTTTTATTTTGCGGGCGAATCATGAAGAAATATACGATGGCAAATAAGCCAACGAGCATCACGATCATCTGAATGCCGCCCCCTTGCGGTTGCGCTGCAGCCAAAGGAATAAAGTTCATAGTCTTAATATTGTTTGGGTGTTTATTTTAAAAGTAATTTTTCGGCTTGGAGATACTTCACGACGTGGTCAAGCAGGCCGTTGATGTACGAAGAACTGCGCGGCGTGCTGTAGATTTTAGCGATGTCTAAGTATTCATTAAACGTCACGTTCAAGGGAATCGTCGGGAAGGTGAGCATTTCCGTCAACGCGATCTGCATAATGATTACGTCCATAAAGGCTAAGCGGCCAAATTCCCAGTTTTTGCTGTTGCCACGGATCAGGTCGCGCATTTCATCTCCACGCTCGATGGTCGTTTGGAAAGTTCCAGCGCGAATTGGTGGTCGTCTTCCGTGTCATACTCCGGTAAGATCTCCTGTTTCTCCCCACTTGCCGGCGTGAAGCGCTTGATGGTTTTCAAGACGAAGCTGTCTACAACGTCCTTGTCGTCGTTCCAGTAAAGACTGTGCTCTTCCAGAAAATCGACCAGCTCATCATTGTTGCAGACATACGTCTTATAGAGTTTGCGAATCAATTCGCGATCTGCCTCGTAGTCGAAATTTTCTTTGTCCATATACATTTGGAAAATCTCGCTTTCTACAAAGAGCGTGTAGATCTTTTTTACATAGAGTTCCTCATCGTCCCACTCTGCGTGGTGCTCACGATAAGCGTTCAAGGCCTCGTTTCCGTCCAGTTGGCGCAAGAACAGGTTCTCGGCCAGTCGACTATCGGGCGAGTTGCTACCTATTTTTGTTCCCAAACGCTCTGCGCGTGCGGCTCTCATGCCCTCTTTCTTCTCCGCATATTGGCGGATATTGATCAGGAAACCAAGTAAATATTGATAAAGCTCGTGAGCTTTCGACAAGCTGAAGTTTAATTCCTTCAGCGCAACGTCCATTGTCTTTCCCGGGTTTTGATAATATGCATAGATCAGCTGAACCACTTTCAGCCGAATAAGTTCTCGGTTAATCATTCTTTCGTCTAAGAAAAGTGTTGCTTGTTGATAATGGGGCAAAATTACGAAGAAAACTCGCCTTATTCAACTTTTACCGCTACTTTTTCCAAAGTTATTTGCCGCCGAGGCGTAATGGGTCGTCTGCGGAGTGGGAGCGATGGTTGCAGCGGCTTCCTTGCGCCTTCTTTGTTGCCGCGGGTTTTTCAGCGAAGTTGTATATAAACAATGTGTGTCGATGGCCGGGATGCTGCCGGCGCAGCAGTTGGCGCGGGGTTAAGGCGCTGCGCGCGCCAAACTTAAAGGCTGTTTCTATGGCGCTTTAGGCGGAAGCGCCAAGTTCTGAGGCCGGCAAGCGCCCTTGCCTATTCCCCGCCCCTTTGTGGTATAATTTGTTGGTGATGACTGCAATACAGATCCGCCGACTGCTCGTTTTAGGCGATACGCGTTGGCTTTTTGTTTCGCCCCTCGCTCTTGCGTGGTATTGCCATCGAGTTGTGCGCCTGTCGGGTTGACTGTAGTCTGCGAATGAACATCGTAGGCATACGAAACATTTCTCTTTCAAACGCAATAGTTTGATAATTAGCACTATTTGTTTTGTTTTCAAACAGACCAACGCGCGCCATCTTTCGCTTTTATCTCCTCCGCTCATCGTTTGCTCCCACCAAACTATCGTTTGCTGCCGCCAAACCATTGTTTGCTGCCGGCAAATCATCGTTTGCTCCCACCAAACAAAAAAACGTCGGTGCTTTATGAACACAATATTTGCCGGCCGCCCGCGCCGATTTGCTTTCAGCTTATGCAGTATACGTGTTTTTCAGGTGCGAAAGCTTGTTTGCTCTAATAATAAAAGGCGCTAAGCTATCAACCGCGCACTTTGCCCAAGGAGAAGGTAGATATTGTCGGCCGAGGCTAAGCCGTCTTAAACAGAAAATGGGTTGTAAATTTTGCAGAAGTGGCACAAAAAGTTGCCCGTTGCAGCCTGCATTCTCCGGAAGTTTGACTATTTTTGTCGACAATAAGCGCGAGTCCTCACAAGGGGCGAACCGGTGCGCCGACCATTGAAGACGGTGGTTCATCGCTCAGTTTTAGTTGATAAAAATAGCGGACTTCGCGGCGCAACGTTTAATTAAAATGCCAGGATATGTTGAAGAAGATTTTGTGGTTCTTATGCCTGCCGTTTTTCGTGACTACGGCGGCGGCTCAGGGCTTGACGGGCGCTTGGAGCGGTAAGCTTTCGGTGCAAGGAATGCAACTAACCCTCGTGCTCCACGTGAGCAAGGACGCGGCGGGTAAAGATGTCTGCACCATAGATAGTCCCGACCAAAGCGTGAGAGGGATGCCGGCCGAGGTAAATCTGATTACTGACGACTCGCTGAGCATTTCCGTGCCTATGATTGGCGCTGCGTATGCCGGCAAGCTTGAAGGTGGCGTGCTGAAAGGCGTATTTCGTCAAGTGGGTTATACGTTTCCGCTTAATTTAGAGCGCGGCGAGGCGCCCATCTATCGCCCTCAGGAGCCATCACCCCCATATCCGTATGAGACAAAGGAAGTAACGTTTACAAACCCTGCGGCCGGGGCAACGCTATCCGGCACCTTGTGTTATCCACAAGCCACGGGAGGCAAGCGAAAAGTGCCCGTAGTCTTGATGGTCAGCGGTAGCGGGCAGCAAAATCGAGACGAAGAAATTTGACCATAAGCCCTTCCTCGTAATAGCCGACTGCTTGGCGCAAATGGGCATTGCCAGTCTGCGTTATGACGACCGCGGCACGGGAAAAAGCACCGGTGACGCCTCGCGCTCCACGATGTTTGACAATGCCGCCGATGCGCTGGCCGGCTTGCAGTATCTGCGCTCGCAGTCGGACTTCGGACCGGTCGGCATTCTCGGACATAGCGAGGGCGGATGCATCGCTTTCATCCTCGCAGCCCAAGGCAAGGCCGATTTTATCGTGAGTTTGGCGGGCAGCGGTGTGAAGGGCGATAGTCTGTTGGCCGAACAACTCCGCGCGGCGCTGGAGGGGCAGGGACCGCAGGCAGAGATGGATGCTTATTATAAAGCGATGAAAGCCGTGTATGCTTATAAAGCGAGTCATCCGCAAGTGGATAATCCCGACGAAGTGGTGAATAAAATCTTGCAACAGACACAAACGAAATTGAATGTGGGGCAAAAGTCCTCCATGATCGACTTCTTGAAGAGCGATAACCCCTGGTTGCAAAGTTTTATTTCAACGGATATGGCCGACTATGTCAGACAAACGCGCTGCCCGGTAATGGCTGTCAATGGCGAAAAGGATGTGCAGGTGGCCGCAAAGCCCAACCTCGATGCTTTCAGGCGCTTGCTGCCGGCCAACAAACAGAATCTGATTAGAGAATATGCGGGGCTGAACCATCTCTTTCAGCATTGCACAACGGGAAAGCCTACCGAATATCGACAGATCGATGAGACGATCTCTTTTGAAGTGGTGCAGGACATTATAGATTGGATTAAAAGTTTGCCCGCTCCAAAGAAATAGCCCGCGAAAACGCCGCCGGCGCGAAAAAAACGCCGCTTTAGCTTGGCAAACTTTTGATATAGTTGTAATTTTGCAGCCGATTTGTCCGCCTTGTGGGCGTCAGCTCTTCGTGCGATGGCGAATTAGGTAATTACTAATTTAGAGTAACACAAACAAAACAATGAAGCAAATTTCTATTTCCGGTGTTAAGCGCACCGAAGTTGGTAAGAGAGCGACCAAAGCTCTGCGTCGCGAAGGTCTTATTCCTTGCAACCTTTACGGCCAACAAAAGAATGAGAACGGCGAAGCTGTAGCTATGGCTTTCGCAATCAGCGAAAAAGATGCGCAAAAGTTGATCTACACGCCGCATATCTACCTCGTAGACATCAATATCGATGGCGAAGATCACAAAGCCGTGCTCCGCGAATCTCAATTCCACCCCGTAAAAGATAATATTCTGCACATCGACTTCTTAGAGGTGCACGCAGAGCGTCCGATTGTTATCGGTGTGCCCATCCAAACGCAAGGTTTGGCGGAAGGTGTACGCGCCGGTGGTCGCTTGATGACGTTGATTCGCAAAATTAACGTACGTGCGCTTTACCAAGACATCCCTGAGAAGTTGCAGATCGATGTTACCAAACTTAAACTCGGTAAGAGCATCAAGGTAGGCGATCTTTCTTACGACAAACTCGAACTCGTTACGCCGAAGGATGTGATTGTCGTGAGCGTTAAGATGACGCGTGCCGCAATGAGTCAGGCTTCTGAGGCAGCAGATGCTGAACCGGAAGAAGCAGAAGCTTAATTTCGACCCTTAAAGATAGATTTGGCAGATGAGTATCCTGTCTCGGCTGGCTTCGCTTTGGATGCGTCGAGCAGATAACTCCGCTGCTGCAATCGTTGAACACGATATGCAATATTTAATTGTCGGTTTAGGCAATATCGGAGACGAATATGCCGAGACGCGACATAACATAGGATTCAGAGTATTGGACGCCCTCGCAACGGCGTCCAATCTCGTTTTTGAAGATCGCCGCTATGGCTTCGTCACGAACTTGCGCGTGAAAAATAAGCGCTTGCTGCTCTTGAAGCCGTCAACGTATATGAACGCTTCCGGCAATGCTGTGCGCTACTGGATGCAGAAAGAAAAAATCCCCATCGAGCGTGTGCTCGTCGTAGTCGATGATTTGGCGCTCCCCTTTGGTGCTTTGCGCTTACGAGCCGGCGGTAGCGAAGCCGGACATAACGGTTTGCGCAGCATAACCCAATGTTTGGGCACACAACAATACGCCCGCCTTCGCTTTGGTATTGGCAATGATTTTCCGCGCGGCGGTCAGGTCGATTTTGTGTTGGGCAAATTCGGCCCGGAAGACCTGCTGGCGATGCCGGAACGCGTAGAAATGGCCGGCGAGATTGTAAAGAGTTTCGCGCTATCCGGTATTGATTTCACAATGAACCATTACAATAAAAATGAACGCAGAGGCACGCTTGGATAAATGGCTTTGGGCCGCGCGAATCTTTAAGACGCGCACTTTGGCTGCAGATGCCTGCAAGAATGGTCGCGTTCAGATCAACGGCGCTCAGGCAAAGCCGGCACGAAGCGTGAAAGTTGGCGATCGCATAAGCGTTCGCAAGTCGCCCGTGACTTATACCTTTCGCATCAAGTCGGCCATAGAAAAGCGCGTGGGCGCAAAATTGCTTCCGGATGTCTATGAAAACATCACGACGCCCGAACAATACGAGCTTTTGGAGCTAAGTAAGATCAGCGGCTTTGTGAATCGGGCTCGCGGAACGGGGCGCCCCACGAAGAAAGATCGGCGTGCGCTCGACGAGTTTACGATGCCGCAATTTTTTGACGATGATTTTTTTGATGATGAGACGGATTGGAGCGATGAGCACGCAGATTTGAGCGAAGCATCGACCGATTAACGTTTCTTTGTCGCCATCTTTTTTTCATTCCAAAGCATAAGCCTTGCACCGATGTCCGTTTCTGATCGTGCAAGGCTTATGTTTTTTCTCTGCTGTCCTACTGTCTTGAGGCGCAGTCCCACGGTTTGAACCAGATACTGCTGATTCGGCTATTTTACAAACCCGCCGCCGGTCGCAACTCGTCCCCTTTCGCCCCGCAGCCTCGTGAAGAAGCTTGCTAAAATCCAACTTATCAGGCGAAGTGTTGGGTGGCGAGAGCGCCGGCGGCTGTTTGTAAACGACTATTTGCGTAGTCGTGTTCATTATAATCAGGTCTACAAAATCCGTTTACAGCCCTAAGCGGTGTAGCGTCACATTTTTGAAAGTCGCAGTGCCCTTTTGCGTGTAAAATTTCACAGATTCGTAGGGCAACGTCGGGAATACAAGATTCGTCATCGCGATGCGGCCGCCGTCGACAAAGATTTCCACAGAACACTTGTCGACAAAAACATCCACATGATACGATTTTCCTTTGCACAGGTTCAGCGGAGCCCACGTCCCCAACGCGAAATCGTTCTTATAATTGATGGAATTGGTCTTGCGAAATGGCGCTTTGCCGGCTTTTTCTTCGGCCAAGTCGAAGTCCTTTTCGATTTGGTGCGGTTCAGCCTTTTCGCCGAAATCCGTTAGTCCGCTTTCTGTGCGATCCATTACCAGTTTGCCCGCCTTCGTATCCAAGTAGATTTTAACCCTCTCCCCTTTGCTATTGTATAGTTCAAAGCCTGCCGTCGCGGCCTCGCTTGGCGTGATGTCCATCTCCAGTTCAAAAGCCTCGCCGGTGCCGGCTAAGAGATTTTTCTCCGCTTTGGGCGCTTTCTCTGTCGCCTTTAGCGTGCCGACAAGTCGCGTTGATTTACGCAAAGCCCTGACTTCAGCGGCCACATTAGCGCCCATATATGTTTCGCCATCCTTTGCGAAGAGAAACAACTCGCGCGGAAGCGTATTCGCGCCGCGATATTGCTTGATCGGCGTCACGTTTGCATATTGCCAATTGCTCATCCAAGCAAGCCCCAATACACGATCGCCCGTACCCGAGAAGGTTACCGTGGCGTAATGGTCCTTGCCATAGTCTAAAAATTTGGATTCCTCTGCCCCATCATCGCATACGAAATTCTTCCCGTCAAATTCGCCCACAAAATATTCTGTAGCGCTGCCGCCAAACAAGCATCCCGGGTTGATGTTGACAATCATAACATACTTTTGGTGCTGACTGTTGCCATCAACGGGTAGGCGGAAAAAGTCGGGGCATTCGAATTGGTTCGGCTGTGCCCCATATCCTTGCCCAAAACTGCTGACATACGTCCAATCTTTCAAGTCGGGCGAAGAATAGAAACGTATTTCCTTATCCGCCGATACAATCATGTACCATAAATTCTTTGGGGCGAACCAGAAGACTTTAGGGTCGCGAAAATCTTTGAGTCCGTCAAAAGGCCGCAGCACGGGGTTGTGCTCATATTTCGTAAACTTATAGCCACCATCCGTGCTATAAGCCAAGCATTGGATCTGTCCGTTTTCATCGCTGGCCGACGTATAAAGCGCTATGATGGCATCTTTACCAAAGCCGGCTGTACCCGCTTTGTCAATGACCGAACTACCGGAATAAATATGTCCCATCGGGTCGCGATCGAGCGCAGGTGCAGATGCTTTCCAATGGATTAAATCCGTCGTCGTCGCATGTCCCCAATGCATATTGCCCCATTTCGAGCCATAAGGATTGTATTGGTAACAAAGATGATAGATGCCATCTTTATAAAACATACCGTTAGGGTCATTCATCCAGCCATAGCTTGGCGTATGGTGGTAAAGCGGACGATAGTAGTCCGTATTTTTTACATCCCATTCGTTGGAAAGTCGCAGGTGTCCTTGTTGAAGAAAGGCTAAAGCCGCTTTGTCGAGATTCAAAATCTTAATCGTGCTTTCTTTACCTTCATTCAGCGCGAACGGCACTTCGTAATCGACCTTGCCAACTGCCAAGCGCACGTCCATCCACGTGTCGCTCGGGCGTTGATTGTCCAATAATACTTTTGCTTCAGGCTTATCTTCTTCGATCGGAAGAAGCAGATATTTCGGCGAGTTATGAATGTGGATGACGAGCGTATCTCCATACTCGCGCACGTCTAATTGCTGTGCTTGCGTGGTCAATGCTGTGCCAAATAAAGCAGCACCAAGCATTATTGGAATCTTTTTCATAACTTTAATATGTAAGCTGTGCGCAACGGCCCTGCTGAGTTTGTTGCGTCGAGTGCCCTTACGCCATCACGAAATGCCGATTACGTCTTTTCTGCCACGGCCTTTTGCCGGCAGATGATAAATGAGGGAAAGCACGTTCGTCGTTTTTGTGTTCGTTCGTCTCTATTTTGTGTATGCAAATTTAATGAACAACTTTGACAAATGCAATACTTCGCCGCGTTTCTTTCGGAAGTTTTTTGCCGATGCTCTTTATCGTGGATCAAGGTTTCTGTGGCGAGGCGCGCCGGCTGCCCGGTCGATGCTGACATTTGCTTGGCGGCACCTTTCCTCTTCGTTTTTTTCTTTTAACCCTTGCTTTTTGCGCCGCCCCTTCAGACAAAAAGCTGCGAAGACTTGACGCCTACCTTTTTTATCGTGAGAATAAAGGTTTACGCTCGTGATGATAAAGGTTTGCGCTCGTGATAACAAACGTCTACGCTCACGAGCGTAAACGGAAAAAGCCCGATAGCGGCGTATGAAATCGAACTTTGCATGCTTGTTTTTTAGTGTGTTAGAATAAAAAATAAAGTTTGTAATGCACCGGCCCGCTCGTCAACTTTGCGGAAAGGTATGGTCGCAAAAAAATCCTGCGAAGTAAGCTGTACCTCGCAGGATTTTTAGTCGGATATTTACGTCTGCGCCGTTATTTATCGGTCGCGCGGCGATTTAATCTAAACCTTTCAGTCCCTCATACGGCCGGCCACTTAAGAAGGCTTGCTTGATGATGGGAGACGTATAGGCATAAGGCAAATATTCTACAGAAGAGATCGGCTCCGTGAGGAAGAAGTTGGCCACTTTTCCAACGGCAATTGATCCATAATCTTGACTTTCGCCCAGTGCATAAGCCGCATTGATGGTTGCTGCATTGATTGCCTCAGCCGGCAATAGACGCATCTTGATGCAAGCCAAGGAGACGATGAACTTCATATCGCCCGAGGGCGTAGAACCCGGGTTGTAGTCGCTGGCGAGCGCCACGCCGAGGCCGGCGCTGATCATCTTGCGGGCCGGCGTGAAGGGGATGTTGAGGAAAAAGGACGTGCCCGGCAATGCCGTTGGCATCGTTTCGCTGTTAAGCAGCAGTTCGAAGCCCGCTTCGTCCATACTTTCGAGGTGGTCGACGGAGAGTGCGTTGTATTTTACGCCAACGGCTACGCCGCCGGAGGGCGCTAACTCTTCGGCGTGAATCTTCGGGCGGAGTCCGTAGCGCGCGCCGGCTTCAAGAATGCGGGCCGTCTCTTCGACGGTGAAGAAGCCCTCGTCGCAGAATACGTCGATGTAGTCGGCCAACTGCTCTTTGGCCACGGCCGGAATCATCTCATTGATTAGCAAATCAACGTATTCGGGCTGCGTATATTGACGCCCTACGGCGTGTGCACCGAGGAAGGTGGCTTTGATCTTGAGCGGCGTTGTCTCTTGCAAACGGCGGATGACGCGAAGCATCTTCAACTCGTCAGCCGTATTGAGTCCGTAGCCGCTTTTCACTTCTACGCAACCCGTACCCTTGCGGATGATTTCATCAGCGCGACGCAGGGCTTGGCGATAGAGTTCGTCTTCGCTCAATTCGTGGAGATGGTCGGCAGAATTGAGGATGCCGCCGCCGCGACGGGCGATCTCGGCGTAACTCAATCCGCGGATTTTGTCGACAAATTCGGCCTCGCGACTACCGGCGTAAACAATGTGGGTGTGGGGATCGCACCAAGAGGGAAAAATGCTGCCGCCGCAGGCATCGATTACTTGATCAAAGCTGCTCTCAGTAGGCATATTGTCGGTCATTTTTCCGAAGCCGCTGAAGCGATCGCCGTCGACGGTGAGGTAGGCATTGTCGATTACCTCTAAATTGGCCATCTCGCTGCCTTGCAGGCGGAGGGGGCGGTGGTTGTCGACGACGAGGTGGGCTATATTTTTGACCAGAAGAGTGCGGGTCTTGCTTGTTGCTTTCATAAGGTGGCAAATTATGATCGAGGGGCAGCCGAATGCGGCACGCCCCTCAATCGTTATTGTTAGTTATGCTTGATGGCGACGATGCTTGTCGCAGTATAGTTAACCGCGCAAGAATTGTACGGACGTCTCAATGTGAGGATACATCACCTCATCTTCGCTGATGAAGGGCACAACCTTGCGGTAAGCGGCGTGGATCGCTTCGATCGCGGGAGATGACTTGAGCGGGCGACGGAAGTCTAAGGCTTGGGCTGCGTTGAACAGCTCGATAGCCAATACGCGCTCGGTATTGAGGGCCACTTTGTACAACTTGATGGCTGCATTGGCGCCCATACTTACGTGGTCTTCTTGACCTTGGCAGGACGGAATGCTATCTACGGAAGCGGGTGAGCACAATGACTTGTTAAGACTTACGATGGAAGCCGCTGTATATTGCGTGATCATGAAACCGCTGTTTAAGCCCGGATTAGCAACAAGGAAGCTGGGCAGGCCGCGGGTGCCGCTAACTAACTTGTAGATGCGGCGCTCGGAAATGTTTGCCAACTCGTTGAGGGCAATAGCCAAGAAGTCGATGGGCAATGCAATGGGCTCGCCGTGGAAATTGCCGGCTGAGATCACGAGATCTTCGTCGGGGCAAACCGTAGGATTGTCGGTCGCGGAGTTGACTTCCGTGTCGATCACTGATTTTACGTAGTTGATCGTATCTTTCGCAGCACCGTGTACTTGCGGAACGCAACGGAAAGAGTAGGGATCTTGGACGTAAGTCTTCGGTTGCTTGATCAATTCGCTGCCTTCCAAGAGTTGCTTGATGTGAGCTGCCGTATCGATCTGGCCTTTGTGCGGTCTAACCGCGTGAACAGCAGGCGTAAACGGCTCGGGACGACCTTCGTAGGCGTCGAGAGACATTACGGCGATCTTGTCGGCCCAATCGCTGAGTTTCATTGCTTGAAGGAGTCCCCAAACAGCGAAAGAGCTCATGTTCTGCGTACCATTCAAGAGTGCCAAACCTTCTTTGGAAGCTAAGTGAATGGGCTTCCAGCCTTTCTTCTCCAAAACAGCTGCGCCGGTCATAACTTCGCCTTCAAACTCTACTTCGCCTAAACCAACCAAAGGCAAGCTGAGGTGGGCAAGCGGCACGAGGTCGCCGGATGCGCCCAGAGAACCCTGCATATAAACAATGGGGTAGATGTCGTTGTTGAAGAAGTCGATGAGTCGCTCTACAGTGTCGAGTTTGCAGCCGGAGAATCCGTAGCTCAAAGATTGAATCTTTAGGAGCAACATGATTTTTACGATCTCGTTGGGAACGCGATCTCCTACGCCGCAAGCGTGAGACATCATCAGGTTAACTTGAAGTTGTTCTAACTCTTCTGCGCTCACAGAAACGTTGCAAAGAGAGCCGAAACCTGTTGTTACGCCGTAGATCGGTGCTTTGTTTTCTGCAATCTTCTTATCTAAGTATTCTCGACAACGCTGAATGCGTTGGCGGGCATCGTCGCCCAATTCGAGTTTGTATCCTTTTTCGATGATTTCGCCGACGCGTTCGATGGAGAGGTGCTCAGCTGAAATGATATGCTTCATTGCTTTGTTGGTATTTAGTTGAATAAGTTGTTGATGAGATCATCTTCGACAAGGTTGGGCATAGTTACCTTGAAGCCCGGCGTGCGCTGCATTTCGCGCTCGATAGCGTGCATCGAACCTTCGTTGCGCGCCCAACTGCGGCGAGCAATGCCGTTGTTTACGTCCCAGAAAAGCATTTCTCGGATGTGGCGGGCGCTATCTTCGCTGCCGTCAATGAGCATGCCGAAGCCACCATTGATTACTTCGCCCCAACCAACGCCACCGCCGTTGTGGATAGATACCCACGTAGCGCCGCGGAATGAGTCGCCGATGACGTTTTGGATAGCCATGTCGGCACAGAATTGAGAACCGTCATAAATATTGCTGGTCTCGCGGAAGGGAGAATCGGTGCCGGAAACGTCGTGGTGGTCGCGGCCGAGTACGACGGGCTTGCTGATTTCTCCTTTCTTGATTGCTTCATTAAATGCGGCAGCGATTTTTGCGCGGCCTTCAGCGTCAGCATAAAGTATGCGCGCTTGAGAACCTACGACAAGGCGATTTCGGCCGGCTTCTTTGATCCAATGGATGTTGTCGTCCATTTGGCCTACGATTTCTTCGGGCGCTTCTTGGCGGATTTTCTCCATTACTTCGGCTGCAATGCGGTCGGTCGTCTCCAAATCTTTGGGGTCGCCGGACGTACATACCCAACGGAAAGGTCCAAAGCCGTAGTCGAAGAACATTGGGCCCATAATATCTTGTACGTAGGACGGATAGCGGAACTTGCCATCGCTGCCTACAATGTCGGCACCGGCGCGTTGACTTTGCAATAAGAAGGCATTACCATAGTCAAAGAAGTACATGCCCTTTGACGTTAATTTATTGATAGCCGTTACTTGGCGGCGCAGAGATTCTTGTACGCGTTCACGGAACTGTTCCGGATCTGCTGCCATCATATCGTTGGACTCTTCGAGCGTCATGCCGACGGGGTAGTAGCCGCCTGCCCACGGGTTGTGCAAAGATGTTTGATCGCTACCCAAGTCTACGTGAATCTCTTCCGCAGCGAGGCGCTCCCACAAATCGACAACGTTGCCGACGTAGGCCATAGAAACTGTCTGCTTCTCAGCTACGGCTTTGCGGATAGCCGGAATGAGTTCGTCGAGATCATTATGTAGTTCGTCGACCCAACCTTGTGCGTGACGTTTTTCCGCTGCGTGTGGATTGATTTCTGCTACCACACTCACGACGCCGGCAATGTTGCCCGCTTTGGGCTGTGCGCCGGACATACCACCAAGACCGGAGGAGATGAAGAGCATTCCTTTAATTCCGTCTTGGCTCTTGTTGCTGCCCATTTGCTTGCGAGCAGCGTTGAGCACTGTGATTGTCGTGCCGTGAACAATACCTTGCGGGCCGATATACATATAAGAACCCGCCGTCATTTGGCCGTATTGCGATACGCCCAAGGCATTGTTGCGCTCCCAATCATCCGGCTTCGAGTAGTTGGGGATAACCATACCATTCGTTACCACTACGCGGGGTGCATTCTTGTGAGAGGGGAAAAGTCCGAGCGGGTGTCCGGAGTACATCACCAAAGTTTGCTCGTCCGTCATCTCACTTAGATATTTCATCACCAAGCGATATTGCGCCCAGTTTTGGAATACGGCGCCGTTTCCACCGTAAGTAATCAACTCGTGCGGATGTTGCGCTACGGCGGGGTCAAGATTGTTTTGGATCATCAACATAATGCCGGCTGCCTGCAAGGATTTGTGCGGATAGTCCTCGATTGGGCGAGCGTACATATCGTATTGAGGGCGGAATCTATACATATATATACGTCCGTACGTGCGCAATTCTTCGGCAAACTCAGGAGCGAGCGTCGCGTGGTACTTCTTTGGGGAAGTAGCGCAAAGCATTGCGCAGCGCCAGTTTCTTTTCTTCCGGCGTAAGTATATCTTTGCGTTTCGGAGCGTGACTAACTGAATGGTCATAAGGCCGTAGTTCCGGTAGTATCTCGGGGATACCGGCGCGAATGTCGGCCTGAAATTCTGCTAATGTCATAGTTATGATTATTTATTTAGGATCAAAAGGAAAGAGAGTAAGCCTTGGTGGCCAAACTATGGGCGAGGGAGAAAGGACAGGCGGATAAGACGCCACTATATATATAATGTATATGCAGCCGTCTTATCCGCTTTTTCTCATCATTCAGCCATAGTGTGCAATGTTATGCTTCGTTGATTTTGCGTTCTACGATACCGATGATCTCAGCTTCTTTCTTTTGTGCTTCCGCAATGAGTTGTTCAGCTTCAGCAATCATCTTGTCGGCCGTTTCGCGATCTTTGAGCGATGCCGCGTTGATCTTCACGTTAAGGCCTGCGCCCAATACCGCTGCTCTTGCAGCCAGTGCGCCTACGCCCGCATCCGAAACACTGTTGGGGTTGCCATGTTCAGCCATAGCTTGGCATAGTTCAAACGCGCCAAAGGCTGCCTGCATCGTTTGTAAAGGCACTTGCGTCGCAAAGAGCGTTGCCGCCTGAATAGCTTCAGAGCGCAAGCGCTTATCTTCGTCCGTCTTCTTCGGAAGTCCGAAGGCCTCCATAATCTTATTGAAAGCGCGCGTATCTTCGTCAACAAGCACGAGGAGTTCGTCAGAAAGCGCTTGGCCTTTGTCTGCCCAGCGGCTAAATTCTTCCCAGCGATCGTCCCAGCCCGGTTTGTGACCGGAGAGATTCGCTACCATCGTGCCCAATGCAGCACCGAGTGCGCCCATATAAGCCGCCACAGAGCCGCCGCCGGGAGCGGGAGATTCGCGCGAAGTTTCTTCAGCGAAGCCCTTCACCGTCATTTTAACGAGCGCTTTGTCGTCGCCGTTTTCATCTTCGAGCAGATATTCGATCACTTTCTCGCGCGGGTTGAACGGTTTGAGGTCAGACAAACCGAGCGACTTAATAGCAATCTTAATAATGTCCTCTTTCGGAATACCCGTGGAGCGTTGTTGCTTTCGAGGAAGTAGCGTCCGGCTTCAAGCAGCGTGCGTTCCGGCACAAGACCTACGATTTCCGTACCCGTAACGCGTACGCCCCGGTTTTGAGCGCAGCGACACACCTCATCAAAGGCCACGTGAAGCGGCGTTACATTGATATTCGTGATATTCATAGACACCTGTGCGATGCCATATTCCTCAATATACCAACCGATGCCCTTTGTGCCTTTCAGCGTGCCCGGGATCATGATTTTCTTTCCGTTCTCGTCGAGCTTCACCTTTCCGGTAATCGGATTGCCCTCGCGTGCGGGGCGGCCTTTTTCGCGCACATCAAACGCGATAGCGTTAGCGCGGCGCGTAGACGTCGTGTTCAGGTTATAGTTTACTGCGATCAAGAAGTCGCGTGCACCAACATTTGTGCAGCCCGTGCGAGCTACGCCCTCGTCGAATGGGCGTGCGCCGAAGTCGGGCGCTTCAGCCGGATCGTTGATCCTTTCAGGGATCGCCTCATATTCACCTCTGCGCACTACCGCCAAGTTTTTGCGTTCCGGCTTCAAAGCTGCGGCCTCATAACAATAGCACGGGATCTCCAATTCGTCAGCCAAACGCTTTGCCAATTTGCGAGCCAGTTCGGCGCACTCTTCCAGCGTAATGCCGGCAACGGGAACGAGCGGCAACACGTCCGTGGCGCCGCTGCGCGGGTGTGCACCGTGGTGCTGGCGCATATCGATCAGTTGAGACGCCTTGCGCACTGCGCGGAAAGCAGCTTCCATTACCGCATCTGGTTCGCCCACAAAGGTAACCACTGTGCGGTTTGTAGCTTCTCCCGGGTCCACATCAAGCAGACGTACGCCTGCAGAATTGCGGATCTCGTCCGTGATTTGTTGGATAATACCCATATCGCGCCCTTCACTAAAATTGGGCACGCACTCGATAAGTTGCTTTATTTTTGCCATCGTAGCCTACCTAGATTTTATAATCATGATTAACTCCACAAAAGTATGATTTTTGGCTCAGAATAACAAGGAATGGGCAGATTATTTTGTGCATCTTGTTAAAAAACGTCCGCATCAGGCAGCGCGTCGACCTATTCAATATGCCAAAAGGGAAGCTGTCGGTGGCGGCGGTGTAAGTGGCGCTCGTCGTCGCGCCGTTTTCGTGATGCTGAGCGACAAACAAAAACAGAGCAGATCAATAATGACAACCGGTATGTTAACTCTTTATAAATGAGTAGATAATAACTGGAAATTTCATTTCGATTTGCCGCCTCTTGTTCGTTTGCTGCCACCAAACGATGGTTTGCTCGGGCCAAACGATGGTATGCTGCCGGCAAACGATGGTTTGCTGCCACCAAACGATCGAATGGGGCTTCCTACAGCAAGTATTTGGCACGCTGAAAGCACAGGTTTTGATGGTTGGCGACCCAAGTGTGAGGTCGGTCGGTGGCGGTGGCGTTGTTCGTCTTCGCAAATCCGCTTCTCTGTCGACAAGTAGAAAACTTCTTGCGCCTACGTGCCGGTTGCTCAACCAAAATAGGGCGAGCCGGATTAAAAACCAAGCACGAAGCGAGTAGCCTTTGTGGATTAACGGCAAAAGAAGGCTTCCGCCGTTAGCGCAATTGCCCCTTGCGCTGTTGCGGGTTTGAGGCGCGTGGCGGCAGACCTACCGCCGCTAAAGTTAAATGCGCCCGTCGCTATCGAAATGCTGCTTTTCGCTGCTCAAACGGCCCTCATCGCAGGCTGAAAACGCCTATGGCGCGATAAAATAAGGGATGAAACGAGTCGTTTTTCAAATTCTGACTATATTTGTACAATCAATTATCAATCGAATTTCAGTTATGTCAACCATACTTTTCCCGGCTCCTATTTTTGGCCCCGTACATAGTCGGCGCTTGGGTGTTTCTCTGGGCGTCAATCTGATGCCTGCTGATGGAAAACTCTGCTCTTTCGACTGCGTTTATTGCGAATGTGGCTTCAATAAACCGTCCCACTCAGGCAGTAAGCGACCCTCGCGTGAGCAAGTGAAGACCGACTTGGAAAAACAACTGCAAAAGATGGTCGAAGAAGGGCGTTTGCCTGACGTGATTACCTTTGCCGGCAATGGTGAACCAACGCTTCACCCCGACTTTGCGGGCATTATAGACGATACTATCGCACTGCGCGATCGCTATTGTCCGCAGGCGAAAGTCAGCGTCTTGAGCAACGCGACGATGGCCTTTAAACCGGATGTGCACGATGCACTCTTGAAAGTGGACAACAACATTTTGAAGCTTGATACGGTAGACCCCGATTTTATACAACTTGTCGACAGACCCGTCGGAAAGTTTGATGTCAATAAGATTATCGACGATTTGGCCGCCTTTCATGGGAAAGTCATCGTGCAAACGATGTTTCTCAAAGGTAAATATCAGGGTCGGGATGTCGATAATACGGGCGATTATTACGTGACGCCTTGGCTTAAAGCCTTGGAAAAGATAAAGCCGGAGGCCGTAATGGTATATACGATCGACCGCGAGACGCCTGCACACGAATTGCTAAAGGCTACGCCGGCCGAACTCGATGCGATCGTAGCGCGAATCAAGGCTTTGGGCATAGATGCCTCAGCTTCGTATTAACACAAAATGAAGAAACTCCCTGCAAACGCCGACTTCCCGCAGCGCGTGCTGAAGACGCTGCGCAGACTGCCGGAGGGCTTACTTCCGGTAAAGGATAGGCGCCTTTTGGTAGCTGTTAGTGGTGGAGCAGATTCCGTTGCGCTCTTGCGCGTGCTGCATCAGTTGGGCTATGCTTGCGAGGTGGCCCATTGCAATTTTCACCTGCGCGGCGCGGCTTCAGATCGTGATGCCGCCTTTGTGCGCAATTTGTGTCGCAACTTGGGCGTTCCTTTTCATTTGCGCGACTTTGCCACTGAAGCTTTCGCACGCTCACAGGCGGTGAGTGTGGAGATGGCAGCGCGCGACTTGCGCTACCAATGGTTTGACCAACTCTTGGCTGAGCGTAATTTGTCGGCCGTAGCCGTGGCGCATCATAAGGAGGATAATGTCGAAACTTTTTTCCTGCATCTTGCGCGCGGCAGTGGGCTGCACGGCTTGGTCGGTATGCGCTATCAACGCGAGAAATCATTCGCCCGCTGCTCGACGTTTCAAGAAAGGACATTGAAGCGTGGTTGTCGGCCATTGGTCAGCCATTTGTGACGGACGAAACGAATGCGGACGTTCGCTTTAAGCGCAATCGGCTGCGTAATCGCATCTTGCCCGAACTGCGTCAGCTCAATCCGGCCTTTGATGATACGCTCTTGCAGACAATGCGCCGCTTGCGTGAGGCGGACGACTATTTGAATCAAGTGCTCGACGATTTGTGGACAGACTTCACAAGTGCGCTGCCCATCGGCCTCGCGCTCGATTGCCGGCGCGCCAAGGCGCATCCACTCTTCCGCACGCTATTACACAAGCGACTCACCCCGCTGGGCTTCAATGCGGACGAAATAGCAGATGCACTCTGCCGATCGGAAGTGAGGACGGGCGCTTGCTGGGTAGGCGAGGGCTATACGGCAGATTATAATCGCGGCTACTTGGAGATCACGCCTCCGGTGCCTGATTTTGCGCCGTGCTTGCTCAAGACGGGAGAACTCGAATTGCCGGAGCAGGCGCATCTTTCCGCTCGCACTTATCAGCTTTCAGCATCGCCGGCTTTGGATAAAACGACCCTGCGCTTCACGGGTAGGGAAGGGGATGCAGAAGATGAAACTACGGTAACGATAGACTTGAAAAACACGCACGAAATTTGCTTAGATCTCGACGAGTTGCAAGGCTTGTGCTATATTCGGCGCGCCCAAGTGGGCGATAGTTTCCGGCCTTTTGGCTTGCAAGGTAGGAAGTTGGTCAGCGATTTGCATACCTCGCTAAAAATATCCCCTGCCCGGCGGAAACGCACGTTGGTTGTTGGCGATGATTCCGGTCTTTTATGGGTTGTAGGTCTGCGCCGCGCTGCCGGTGCTCCGATTACGGTAAAGACCAAGCGCCTCTTGCGCCTCACGTTTACGCCCCCGGCATCGTCGCTGTAGTTTCGCCTCAAGTAAGCTGTGACCTTCGCCACCGGAGTTGCTCACATAGTTATATATATACAAAGACGGACGCCAAAGCGTCCGTCTTTTGTTGTCTGTAAATCGGCAGATAGCGTGCCGGAATGAGGTAGGCTAATCGCCGATCACTTACGAATGATGCGTCGACTGCCTTTATCTGTCTTCAAAATATAAACACCGGGTTGATTATTGTCGTCTGCGCGCCGCCCTTGCAGATCATAGATGCCGAGGACCTTCTCTGCCGGCTCGCTCGTGACGTCAGCAATGCCCGTGCCTTGCTCTTTCAAGAAATCAAATACGATCAAGTTGCCTTGACGGCGGATGTTGTACAAGGGCCTGTTTAACGTGCCGCCCGTAAATACGCGCATTGCCGGATAAGAACCGATTGAGAGCGTATTGTTGTCGGCGTTAGGATATAAATCGTTGACCAGTGGCGTCCAATCTATCTTGCCTTGTGAATCGTAGCCATAAAATTGTTGCTTCGCGCCGTCAGCCGGAACATAAGCCATGCGAGGGTGGCTCTCGATATTGTTGACTACGTTGGCTGACCACGCTTGTACATCGTAATCAATGTGGAGCACGAGCATACCAGTGCCCATATCCTTCACGTGATAGGGGTTCGCCTGGCGATTCTCAAAAAGATAATACTCATTTGTGTTCTTCGGATTGCGAATAATGTAGGCTGAGTTGTCTCGACCTTCGATGTCGAAAGGATGTAGTGCGTATGTTCTCTCCTCCTTTAGCTCTTCGAGTTTCAGCCAGCCTAAATAAGAGCGCTCGTAGGAAGTGAAAGCCACCGGCGTGGCAGCATTGTTGAGGTAGCAACCGATGTCCATGTGATCCCAAAGGCCCATTGTCTTCAATCGGCCGCGTAGTGATGGATCGCTGCCCGTATAGTAGCCATCGGGCAAGCCTAATGCGTGGCCAAACTCGTGCACGAAAATGTTAATGCCGGCAAGGCGTTTCTTTTTAACGCCGCCGCTTGTGTACTCATTTAACTCGTTGCCGACAAAATATGCGCCCACCTTTACGCCTTGATTGCCGATGGTGTAGCCGGAGTACATATAGTCGATGCCCGTCCATTGGTGCGGCCAAATATAATCGTCAGAGTTGTTGTCTGTAGAGTTCGCCTCGCCCGGTCCGGCATACATAATACTTACCAAAGGCACGCAACCCTTGTCAGCTTCAACATATTTGCGAAAATCTACGCCTTGTTCTGCCGCCAAATCGCAGGCTTCCTTGACGAGATCCAAGACGCGGACGTCATTACGCCCGTTGCTGTTCTTTCCGTAATAAGCATAGCCGTGAGAAACCTTGACTTTCGCCACCACTTCAAAGGTCGGGTCAAACAAACCCTGGCTCATTGCCAAGAAATAATCGCGAGCTGAGCCGCGTGTAAAAGGCTCATCGTGGTAGCCTTTTTCGTTTAGTTGGCGCGAAATTTTCTCTACGGTTATGGTGTCGCCCATTTCTACGTCGGCATAGCTTACCAAGATGACAGGAATCGTGTGTTTGCCGACACTGCTCACAGCGCCGAAGCCTGAAACGCCCCACTGGCCAAGCCCATCTCCATTGTTGCCGATCATCTTCGTTCGATGCTCTGACAGAGATAAGAGTTGGTCTACTTGTTGAGCCGTATTTGATAACTGTTTAATCAATTTTAGTTCGGGCGCTTTGCGATCTAGCGGATTATGCGCCAACTGCTTGGTGGCAATAAGTTTGCCGTCCTTCACCTCAGCATAGTATAAGCCGTTATCAGCTCCTCTTTGGAGGATCAGGCCATCGATTGTCGTATAATAACCAAAGCGTTCGTTGCCGCAACGATACACTGTGATTTCTGAGCCATCAGCTTGGCGTAGCGTGAATGCATCCGGCCGTGGCGGAATCGCAAATGCGCTTACCTGCACAAGCACGAAAAGGCAAAATAGTAAAAAGTGTCTCATAAAAAGTTGTCCAAAATTTTTGCGAAAATAAAGATAAAAACATGACCATCAAAGTGGAACAATTACAAATCAAATCTTTCGTTCGAAATTTAACACTTTATTCCAATCCGGCCTTATGATTAGCCCAGCCAAATTAAAAGAATTCTCAAAATCTTTTGCGTCCGATTCTCTATGTCCACGGTTTTCATTTTAAGCAAATGGAGATCAGTAGAATAAGTTTTGTTGGCCGTGAAAAATAATACAGTTAGAGCCGTATTTGTCGCAATATTTGTCGGCAAAAAAGGGAGTTCCATCTTGTTGTCCTCAAAAGTTTTCACCAATTTTGCAGACGCTCTTCGGAAAAGATTGAAGTTTGTAATGTCACAGAATAAATGGGATCTTGTATTAAGACTTTGCAAGCACATTTGTCGGAACAAGCTTTCCGCACGTGGTTTGCTTATTTGAAGTTTGTCAGCCTTGACGCCGACAAACTTGTGATTGGTGCACCCAATAAGTTTGTGATCGATTACATAGAAGGCAACTATCTCGCTTTGTTACAAACCAGCATCAAAGCCCATTTTGGTAATGTTAAGGTAGCTTATTCTTTCCCGAAAGAAGGTGAGGCGCCCCGTCGCGAAAAGGTTGAAAAGGTCGAAGAAGCTCCCCGCCGCGAACGATTAGATCCACAACTCAATCGCGATTATACCTTTAAGGCTTTCGTCGAAGGCCGTGCCAACAAATTAGCGCGCGTTATCGGTTTAGCCATTGCCAAAGAGCCCGGAAAACCTGCTTTCAATCCTTTTTTTCTTTACGGCCCCAGTGGCGTAGGTAAGACGCATTTGGTCAACGCCATCGGCTTGCGGATTCTTGAGTCGCAGCCCGAGCGGCGCGTGTTATACGTGCCGGCCCACTTGTTTAAGACGCAGTACACCGACTCCGTCCTTCACAATACGATCAACGACTTTATCCATTTTTATCAAACGATTGACGTCCTGATCATCGACGATATACAAGAGATCACCACAGCTAAAACGCAGCAGGCCTTTTTCCATATCTTCAATCACTTGCAACAGAACGGCCGACAGATTATTATCACCTGCGACCGCGCCCCTGTTGATTTCGAAGGTATTGAAGAACGTATGCTTACGCGCTTCAAATGGGGCACGGTGACGGAAATGGAAAAGCCCGACGTTGCCCTTCGGCGCGCCATACTCACGGCAAAAATCAAGCGCGACGGCTTAAAGTTTCCGCCCGAAGTGGTAGATTATATCGCCAACAATGTAGAGAGCAGCGTGCGCGAACTTCAAGGCATTGTCAATTCGATTATGGCTTATTCCGTCGTGGACAACTGCGATATTTGCCAAGATCTGGTCGAGAAAGTCGTGGCGCGGGCGGTTAATCTTGAGAAACACGAGCTGACGCTCGATGATATTGTCAAAGCCGTCTGCAAACGCTACAACGTCAAGTTGAAAGACGTCAATTCAAAGAGCCGCAAGCAGGGCATCGTCTTGGCACGTCAGTTGGCGATGTTCCTCTCCCACAAATATACGACGCTTCCTTACTCGCAAATAGGTCACTTGATCGGGCGTAAGGATCATTCTACGGTATTGCACGCCTGCAATACGATCTCCAACCGTATAACCACCGATAAAAACTTCCGACGCGAGGTGGAGGAGTTGGAGTCTACATTAAAGTAGATCCAAGGCCCGGTCGCTTGGCGCTTCGTTTACTTTCGCGCCAAGCCGAAAATCGTTGCGCCGCTCCATATACATATATATAATAGTCCACCGATGATGACCCCGCACGAAGCTTTGAAGAAATACTTCGGCTACACCAACTTCCGGCCTTTGCAGGAAGACATCGTAGCTACCACGCTTGCGGGCATCGACTCGCTGGTGCTGATGCCTACGGGCGGCGGAAAATCCATTTGCTTCCAGTTGCCGGCCCTCTTGTTACCGGGCGTGACGCTGGTGGTCTCTCCCCTGATTTCTTTGATGCAAGACCAAGTGGAGAACCTGCGCGAAGCAGGCATCCCCGCTTGTGCTTTGAATAGCAACCAGACGGCTGATGAGCAACTCCGGCTGCGCCGCGCCTGCCTTGATGGTCGTGTGAAGTTGCTATATATGGCGCCCGAGACCGTATTTAAGGAATTGGACCAACTACTTGCTGCTTTGCCGATCAGTTTAGTGGCTATTGACGAAGCGCATTGCGTAAGTCAGTGGGGCCACGACTTTCGTCCCGAATATGTCCAACTGGGTACACTCCGCAAAGCCTTTGGCAGCGCCCCCTTCATGGCCCTTACGGCTACGGCCGACGAGGTGACGCGGCAAGATATTCGTGAGCGCCTCAACCTGCATTCACCCCGCGTTTTCATTTCTTCGTTCGATCGTCCGAATCTTTCGCTCAACGTCTTCCGCGGCTTAAACGGTGCGGAGAAACTCAAGGCTATCAATCGCTTCCTCGGCATACGCGCCGGCGAAAGCGGGATTATTTACTGCCTATCGCGGAAAACGACGGAGCAACTGGCCGAAACTCGAGGCTTTAGGCGTATCGGCGCGCCCCTATCACGCAGGTTTGTCGGCCGATAAGCGCCGCGAGACGCAACAGGCTTTTATTGCCGACCAATTACGGGTGGTTGTGGCCACCATCGCCTTTGGAATGGGCATAGATAAAAGCAATGTGCGCTGGGTTATTCATTATAATTTGCCCAAGAGCATCGAGAGTTATTACCAAGAAATCGGGCGTGCCGGTCGCGATGGCGACCCTGCCGATACTTTGCTCTTTTACAACTACGCCGACATCGTGCAATTGGAGAAGTTTGCGCGCGAAAGCCATTTGCGCGAGATCAATTTGGAGCGCCTCGACCGCATGCGCGAATATGCCGAATCCAATGTTTGCCGCCGCCGCATCCTCTTAAATTATTTTGGCGAAGTATCTGCCGCCGACTGTGGCAATTGCGACGTCTGCAAGAGTCCGCCCGAGCGCTTCGATGGTACGCGCGAGGCGCAGATGGCTTTGAGTGCGATTGTACGCAGCGGAGAGCGGATTTCTATGCCCGTAGTCGTGGATATTTTGCGCGCAGTTTACTCTCCGGCCGTGAAAGAAGGAGGCTACGACCGGTTGAAAACTTTTGGCGTAGGCCGCGCTTTGAGTGCAGCAACGTGGCGCGATTATCTCCTGCAATGTTTGCAAATGGGACTCTTCACCATCAATTACGCTGACCAACTCCATCTGCAAGTGACCGAGCTTGGGCGCGACGTCCTCTATGGGCGCAGTTCGATTATGCTGGCTGTTTATCGCCCGCCCGAGCGTGTGGAAAAGCCGGCGAAGAAGAAAGGGCGCAAGTCGCGCGCATCCCAATCCGCCGATGTGGAGACCGATTTGCAACAAATGGAGGTCGATAAAAATCTCTTCGAGCGCTTGCGTGCCCTTCGCTTAGAGTTGGCCAACAAACAAGGCTATCCCCCTTACATTATAATGAGTGACCGCACACTGCGCCTCTTGGCTACAATTCGCCCGAAGACCTTGGACGAATTGAGCAATATCTCCGGTATCGGCGAGTATAAGCGCGATAAGTACGGTCCGGCTTTCTTGAAAGTGATCAATGCCTAAGCCCCCGCCGCTCGGCGAAGCCCACGAGCGGCGCACCGACTTCTCACTTTGTCAAAAAGGGGTGTGCTTTTTAGCAAACGAAGTAGCGCTTGTCGCCCTTCATCTCTATCTTTTCACACCCTTTTCTTCATCTTTTTATACAGACCCTCTGCCACCTTATCGCTTGGCAGGCACAGCTGTCGTGCCATCCTTTTATCAGCATCCATAAATCTTTGGATGAGCAAAATTCCGTCTCATTTTTCTGCGGTCAAGACTTTGACAACAAGCGCATAGTACGTTGTTCGTCACCCCTAAGTCTTACGCGCGTAGTTTTTTATCACGATAAAAAAGGTTTGCGCTCACGATAATAAAGGTTTACGCTCGTGATGAAAAAGGTTTGCGCTCGCGATGAAAAAGCGAGTAGCGGAGATTTTTTGTGTGTGAAACGGCGTTTGTCTCCGAGCGTTTATACGTAAGCAGCACTTTATTTCCGGCCTTTCTTGATCTGACTCCAATCGTTCGCCTCGTTTCGCAGGTACAAGAAAAGCGTTTATGCGTAAGCATCTTTATTTTTTACTTCATCGCCGCGCCTTGGTCTGATGAGGGCACGTGGAGGCGGCTTGTCCTGATGTCCGTGCAGTATCTGCGGCGCGCAAGGCTTGAAGAAGTCCGCCGCTTCGAGGGGGCTAAAAAGGCCGCTTCAGGTGTAAAACATAGCGTCTTTTGCTTTGAGCAGAGACAATATCGAAGAAACGGCGATGAAAACATTGGCCTTTCTGTTTTTTCGCCGTATCTTTGCCGCGAATAATAATTTAGGGGTGCCTACTCGTGCCTTGCGGACGCCTTGCGCCGTGAGCTATTCGGTTGAAGCAGTGAGCTGACGAACACGAGCTCCGCGGGGAGCGGCTGAGAACAAACCCTTATAACCTGATCCGGGTAATGCCGGCGAAGAGAAAATTACTGTTATATGCGAAGAACTTTATTCTTGGCAGTCTTATCCTTGACTGCCGGTTGCGCTTTCGCGGATGAAAGCGACACGTTGAAAACCTATCGTTTGCAAGAAGTGCAAGTTACGTCTACGCGAGCCGGTCGGAAGACCCCCGTAGCTTTTACCAACTTGTCGAAAAAGTATCTTTCCAATCTCGATTTCGGGAAAGATATGCCCGCTCTGTTGTCCTTGACACCGAGCGTGACGACTTCGAGCGATGCCGGTATAGGCATCGGCTATTCGGACTTGCGCGTGCGCGGCACAGACCCAACGCGTATCAACATTACGGCCAATGGTATTCCGCTCAATGATGCAGAAAGCAACAAGGTTTATTGGGTGAATATGGGCGATTTTGCGTCAACCTTGGGTAGTGTCCAATTGCAGCGCGGCGTAGGTACGTCGACCAACGGCAGTGGCGCGTTCGGCGCGACGCTGAATATGCAGACGGAGAGCATAGCTGAGTTGCCCTATGTGCAACTTGATGCTTCGGGCGGTAGTTATGCCACGCATCGCGAGAGTTTGCGCTTTGGTACGGGCCGTCTGAATGGACATTGGGGCTTGGATGGGCGCTTGTCGAACATCGGAAGTCAAGGCTACATCGACCGCGCCAGTTCGCGCTTGAATTCTTACTTCTTGCAGGGTGGTTATTTTTCAGACCAAACGGTCGTGAAATTGGTCACGTTTAACGGTACGGAGCGCACGTATCACGCGTGGGACTATGCTACGGAAGAGCAAATGAAGAAGTATGGGCGCCGCTACAACCCTTGTGGAAAATATAAGGACGCGGCCGGCAATACGGTCTATTATAAGGATCAGATCGACAACTATCATCAGCAGCATTATCAGTTGTTCTGGAATCAACTCTTGAACGACGCTTGGGATTTTAACCTTGCGTTGCATTATACGCACGGTAAAGGCTACTACGAACAGTATAAGACGAACCAAAAACTGTATAAATATCTGCTCCAACCGCGTTCGGGATCGAAGAGCGACTTGATTCGTCGAAAATATTCCGCGGCCGATTTTTACGGAACCGTGTTCTCGGCCAATTATCATGCGGATCGGTTGACCGCGAACTTAGGCGGCGGATGGAATAACTACAAGGGCGACCACTACGGACGCGTCCTGTGGGTGGCAGAGTTTGATGGCAAGCAGCAGCCGAACCACCCGTATTACGACAATCAAGCCGATAAGAAGGATTTTAACGTATATGCGAAAGCCAATTTCGAATTGCTGAAAGGCCTGAACCTATATGGTGACCTGCAATACAGATATGTGAAATACAATATCGATGGCCCGAGCGATCAGTTTGATGCGGCGAAACAGCAAGTGCCCTATAATGTGCACGAAACTTTCAACTTCTTCAATCCGAAAGCGGGCTTGTCGTGGACAATAGCGCCCCGGCATACGGCTTACTTGTCTTACGCGATGGCGCATAAAGAGCCTACGCGCAACGATTACGAGAATGTGTTGCAAAATTCCTCAAAGCCGCGCCACGAAACCTTGAACGACTTCGAGCTGGGCTATAACTTCTCCGGCGAGCGCTTGTCGTTCGGCGTCAATTTCTATTATATGCGCTACAAAGATCAGTTTGTGCTGACCGGAGAACAAAACGCCATCGGCGAAATGATTTCCAAAAACGTCGGCGATTCCTATCGTCGCGGCGTGGAGTTGCAAGCTGCTTGGCGCCCCTTCGACTTCCTGCGCTGGGATGCCAACCTTACGTGGAGCCATAACCGAGAAAAAAATACTTTGGTCCAAATGAACGACACGGGAGAGACGGTAAACTTGGGCAATACGCCGTTGAGCTTCTCTCCAAATCTGATTTTTAACAACGTATTTACAGCCGAATATCGCGGATTTCGCGCTTCTTTGCAGACGCAATACGTAAGTCGGCAGCTGATGACGCGAACCGGATTTACGCAATTTGAGGAAGACGGCCACACAGTCCATACTTCGATCGACCCATATTTGGTTAGTAATCTCGATTGTTCCTATACTTTCAGTCGCATTAAAGCTTTTAAGTCCCTGACGGTAGGCTTTACGATCTACAATTTGATGAATGCGAAGTATGAAAGCAACGGTGCGGCCAACGTAGTCTTGAAGAAGGACGCTGCGGGCAAGGTTGTCGCTTATCAGGATGCCGATTACAACGCCTATTCCGTGTTTTCGGCGCAAGCACCGCTTCATTTCCTGGCCCATATCTCCATTCGTTTTTAATTTTAATCTCATCTTCCCGCCCCGCCGCCCCGTCTGAGGGCGCGGGCGGCTTGATGCTATTTTATGGAAGAGCTACTTACGTTTTTGCAAACCTACCATCACGCGCTCTTGGACGGGCTTGGTGCGCTCTTGGGCTTCATTTATCTTTGGTATGAGTATCATGCGGACGCCCGACTTTGGCCTGTGAGTATGATTATGCCGGCTATCGACATTTATCTCTATTATAAGGTAGGTCTTTATGCCGATTTTGGGATGGCTATTTACTATTTCTGCGCTGCGGCTTACGGCTGGTTTGCTGGAGTGTTCGCCGCGGGGCGACGAAAGCGCAAGTGCTGCCTATCACGCACCTCCCGAAGCGTGTGGCCACCTATTCTTTAGGCGTTTTCCTTCCGATTTGGGGCGCGCTATATTATATATTGTCCGTCTGGACCAATTCTACCGTGCCCTTCCTCGATAGTTTGGCCAACGCGCTAAGCATTTTCGCGCTTTGGATGTTGGCGCGCAAGTACGTAGAGCAATGGCTCGTTTGGATAGTCGTTGATATCATTCTCTGCGGGCTGTATGTCTATAAAGGCGTTCCCTTCCACGGCGTACTCTACGGCGCTTACGTGCTGATAGCCTTGGTTGGTTTCCGAAAATGGCGTACTATGGCGGTCCGAGCATAGCGGTTTGCAACGCAACAATAAGACGAGAGAACGGCAGAATCAGCTGCTGTTCTCTCTTTTTCTTTGTTTTTAGTTGGAAAAATGCGCGAAACAATTGCTTTTACTAAGAAAAATGCCTATATTCGCCAATGAAAACATTTCGCCATCTTGATTGGGCGATTTGACAACACAATTGCCGAAAAAATCAGTAGAAGTAACGCACACGAAATCTATGCAGCAAGAAAACAAAGCCTTACCCCGGCGCTTTTTGTCCTACTTGGCGAGCGACAAAGGCTATTCTCCGCTCACGATCATGAAATATCGCGACGTCTTGGAGGGCTTTGAGGCGTTTTATCTCAGCCAAGAGGCGACGCTGACTTGGCAGACGATCGACGCCGACTTGGTGCGCCGCTGGATTGTTTGGCGTATGGACGACGGCATCGTAGGACGGACGGTCCGAAGAGACCTTAGCGCGCTGCGCAGCTTTTATCGCTATCTGCAGGTCTTGGGTTTGATCGAAAAAGATCCGATGTGCTTTGTCAAAAATCCCAAGGCGGCTCAGCCCTTGCCCGCTTTCGTGCGGCAAAGTGAGATGGATCGCTTATTTGATATGACCCATTTCCCCGAAACGTTTGAAGGGCAGCGCGACTATCTTATTTTGCTTACTTTTTATAGTACCGGCGTGCGACGAGCCGAACTTTTGGCCATGCAATGGGCCGATATTGATTTGAGCCGTTGCGAAGTGCGCGTCACCGGTAAGCGCAATAAGCAGCGCATCATCCCCTTTGGCGCCGAGTTGGCCGAGGCTTTTCAAGCCTATTACGCCGCGCGGATGGATTTAGTCAAGCACATGAGCGGCCCACTCTTTATCCAAAGCAACGGGCGCCCGTTGCAGCCGACGCAAGTAGGACGTATCGTTCACGATTACTTGTCGCTCGTGACGAATATCAAGAAAAGGAGTCCACACGTGTTGCGTCATTCCTTTGCAACGGCAATGCTTAACAACGGTGCCGACTTGATGGCCGTCAAGGAACTCTTAGGTCACAGCAACTTAAACACAACGGCGATCTACACGCACGTGACGCCCGAGGAACTACTCAAAGAATATAAACACGCCCATCCCAGGGCTTAACCCGATAATCAAAGGAGGTTTTTATGGAACTAAAGATTCAATCGATCCAATTCAACGTTACGGAAAAGTTGCAGGCTTTTATCCAAAAGAAGTTTGCGAAAATTGCGAAGTTCAACGAAAATATTTCTGCAGCAGAAGTTATTCTTAAGGTGACAAAGCCTGAAACGGCCAACAACAAGTCAACGGTGCTGAACATCAATGTGCCCGGAGAAAACTTCCACGTCGAGAAAGTCTGCGACACATTCGAAGAAGGCGTAGACCTTTGTATGGAATCTATGCTGCGCCAATTGAGTAAATACAAAGAAAAGCAGCGCGGCAAAAAAGCCGACCCCATTCGCCGGATGGAAGGTGGCTTCGAGGCCTAATAAGCACTGCATTTTTGTGCACTTGTTACTGTTTAGACAATAGTCCCATACTATTGATATTGTAGATTGTTGTAGTCCGCCGACCATTTGGATCGGCGGACTATTTTTTTTGTCGGAGTGGGGGAGGAGCAGGGCAATGTTGCCACTCCGTGTGACGGTCATTCTTATCGCTAAAGTTTCCATCTTTATCGCGAATATGCTATTCGGCAAGCTTCCTTGGGTATATTGCGCAAGGCGAGGCGCATTTTTGCCCGCCCGGCGCTGAAGATTCTTTGCCTTTCGCGTACCGCGTGATCGTTTGCTGCCGCCAAACCATCGTTTGCTCCCACCAAACCATTGTTTGCTCGGGGCATACTATCGTTTGGTGGGAGCAAACGAAGTGCGCCGCGGCTTTTAGTCTTTACCATCTTGCCTGAAATCCTCGCATTTTCAGCCGATCAGAAGCCGCGATCGCGTGCAGCGGATGTTTTGCAGCTGCGGCCTTTTCCTCTTCAGAGACTTTCGATGGCCAAATGCAAAGAATCGAGGTGAAATCTGTATCTTGTAAGACGAATTATGGATTTATGACAAATAAAGCGGCGAAACGTCTTTTCAAAGCAGGGGATTTTGTATCTTTGCTCTGAATTAATGTAACTGACATGAAACACAAAGTTATTTTTCCTGCCTTAGCTTTTTTGCTGCTATGTAGTGCGTCGCTATTTTCTGCTTGTCATAAAGAGGATTTACCGCCAATGGGAGGCGAAGTACCTCTTCCTAATAAGACTTTATTTGATCTGACGGAAGCACATTCAAAAGATACGCTGCGTGTACGCGGTTTGGCCAGTAGAATTTCCGATCTGAAGATCGTGGAAAAAGAGACGAAACGCGATTTGGGAGAGATCGTTTTCGAAGGAAACCCCACAAAGACACCTTATGCTGAGATTGCATATGAATCTCCGGGCATTTTCTCTAAAGTAACTGTATTTGACTGGGTTGAAATAGAGAAAATCAAATCTGAAGGCGATGAAAATATCTATGTTTTCAAACGCATCGGAGATCGCAATAAGGATAAGAAATTGCAAATCCAGCTCCAACTATGGGCGGATATACCTTATCACGAACCCATAAGGGTTGAATAGCCCATTAATCTTACTTGCAGCCTCATTATTTCTGATAATGGGGCTGTCTTTCTATGACGCCATATATAATAATGTGTGGTGGATTCAGAAGATATTTACGGAAAGCATCAGATCGTAAACGCGCCTTGCCTCTCGGTGGTAATGACGATTTCGATAGCAATACGACGTCAATCGTATCCGTACGTAAGTCCTCTGTATGCCGCCATTTTTTTACGACGAATAAGGAAGAGGTCTAGATTTTTCGAGAAAATGAACGAAATAAATTGCACTTTTGTTTTGCGGATTAGAATTATTGCCTAACTTTGCAGCCGTTTCGAGGTAGGCCCAAGAGTTAATGTGATTTAGTCTATAGTCTTTTGGGAATCTGCTCGCGGCTCGGGCAAATACCAGAGTGGCCAAATGGGGCAGACTGTAAATCTGCTGGCTTACGCCTTCGGTGGTTCGAATCCATCTTTGCCCACCTCGGGGTGCGTAAGACTACGAAACTTTATTGCGGAAATAGCTCAGTTGATAGAGCACTAGCCTTCCAAGCTGGGGGTCGCGGGTTTGAGTCCCGTTTTCCGCTCACTCTTGCTGTAATAGCTCAGCGGTAGAGCACTTCCTTGGTAAGGAAGAGGTCCCGAGTTCAAATCTCGGTTACAGCTCTGCTCGGCTTGAAAATGTATGGCGCGCAGGGAAAGTCTTTCCTTGGGTTCCTTGCTTACTCAAAATAACGAACATTCATATTTTAAATAAATACAGCTATGGCTAAAGAAAAATTTGAGCGGACCAAACCGCACGTAAACATCGGTACGATTGGTCACGTCGATCACGGTAAGACGACCTTGACGGCAGCCATTACAAAGGTACTCGCTGAGAGGGGTTTTTCTAAATCTGACGAGATCAAATCTTTCGATCAGATTGATAATGCTCCTGAGGAAAAAGAGCGTGGTATTACGATTAATACGTCGCACGTTGAATATGAAACAGAAACGTCACTATGCACACGTAGACTGCCCGGGTCACGCCGACTACGTGAAGAACATGGTAACGGGTGCTGCGCAGATGGACGGTGCTATTCTTGTAGTTGCTGCTACGGATGGTCCGATGCCTCAAACGCGTGAGCACATCCTTCTTGCTCGTCAGGTGAACGTTCCTCGTCTTGTTGTCTTCTTGAACAAGTGTGACATGGTTGAGGATGAAGAGTTGATCGAACTCGTTGAAATGGAGGTTCGTGAATTGCTCGAAGAATACGACTATGAAGGCGATACTCCTATCATTCGCGGTTCTGCACTCGGTGCGTTGAACGGTGTTGCTAAGTGGGAGGATAGCGTTATCGAATTGATGAATGCTGTTGATACTTGGATTGAAGAACCTGTTCGCGACGTTGAGAAGCCTTTCTTGATGCCTGTTGAGGACGTGTTCTCTATCACGGGTCGTGGTACTGTTGCTACCGGCCGTATCGAAACCGGTGTGGTTAAGGTGGGCGACGAAGTTCAGATCCTCGGTCTTGGTGAAGACAAGAAGTCGGTTGTAACCGGCGTTGAGATGTTCCGTAAGATTTTGGATACAGGTGAAGCTGGCGATAATGTAGGTCTTCTTCTTCGTGGTATCGAAAAAGACGAAATCAAGCGCGGTATGGTTATCACGCACCCGGGAACTATCAAACCTCACTCTAAGTTTAAGGCTTCTATCTACGTATTGAAGAAGGAAGAAGGTGGCCGTCACACTCCGTTCGGCAACAAATATCGTCCTCAGTTCTATCTCCGTACGATGGACTGCACGGGTGAAATTCACCTCCCTGAAGGCGTAGAAATGGTTATGCCTGGCGATAATGTTGAGATTTCTGTAGAATTGATCTATCCGGTAGCATTGAACGTAGGTCTTCGCTTCGCAATCCGTGAAGGTGGCCGTACGGTAGGTTCTGGTCAGATCACTGAGATCCTTGACGATTAATAGGCTTCTCGTCTTTAAGTAGACGAAACCTATCTTTATAAAGAATCAATAATGAGCGCTCGTCTTTTATGGCGAGGCTCATTCTTACGGGAATAGCTCAGTTGGTAGAGCACTGGTCTCCAAAACCAGGTGTCGGGAGTTCGAGCCTCTCTTCCCGTGCTTAAAGAATAGCTACTCTATGTTCAAGGGTATAATTAAATATTGTAAAGAATCTTACGAAGAACTCGCATATAAAACCACGTGGCCAACGCGTCGGGAGTTAACTCATACCGCAATTGTCGTTCTTGTTGCTTCCATTGTGATTGCGTTAATGGTGTTCGTAATGGACACGGCGTTTGACTACTTGATGAAGTTCATCTACCCCACTGTTTAATTTCTTACGAAAATGGCTGGAATTGAAATGGCGTGGTACGTGTTACGAGCTATCAGCGGTAAAGAGAACAAGGTTAAGGAGTATATTGATGCTGAAATAAAGCTAAATGCTTTTCAGGGCAATGTCTCCCAAGTTCTAGTGCCAACTGAAAAGATCGTGCAAGTCCACAACGGAAAGCGTACTGTGAAAGAGCGCAATTATTTACCCGGCTATGTGTTAGTGGAAGCAAAACTCGTGGGCGAGATTACACATATGCTTCGCAATACACCCAATGTTTTGGGTTTTTTTGCCGGATACGAACGACCCGACACCGTTGCGCGAATCAGAAGTGAATCGTATTCTCGGTAAGGCTGATGAAGAACCGGACGTTAATGAGGCACTTACTGTGCCGTTTGTTATTGGCGACTCGGTGAAGGTTACGGAAGGTCCGTTCAGCGGTTTCTCTGGTACGGTTGAAAAGATCGACGATGAGAAGAAGAAGGTTACTGTCACAGTAAAGGTCTTCGGCCGTAGTACAGGTCTTGATTTAGGTTTTATGCAAGTAGAGAAGGAATAAGATTTGTTGTTACGCTAGTCTTTTCCTCCTCGCGATAATCAATTAATAATACAAACAATGGCAAAAGAAGTTGCTGGATTAATCAAATTACAGATTAAAGGTGGTGCAGCGAATCCGTCTCCTCCCGTAGGACCTGCTTTGGGTTCTAAGGGTATCAATATTATGGATTTCTGCAAGCAGTTCAACGCCAGAACACAGGATAAGGCCGGTAAGGTACTTCCGGTTGTCATTACTTACTTCAATGACAAATCTTTTACCTTTGAGGTAAAGACTCCTCCTGCTGCCGTTCAATTGTTGGAAGCCGCCAAAAAGAAAAGCGGTTCTGCCCAGCCGAATCGTCAGAAAGTGGCTGCTGTTACTTGGGAACAAGTGCGTGCCATCGCTGAGGATAAAATGCCGGACTTGAATTGTTTTACAATCGAAAGTGCAATGCGCCTGATTGCAGGTACTGCACGTAGTATGGGTATCACTGTTAAAGGTGAATTCCCCGGAAATAACTAACTTCAATTTTAAACAACAATGAGCAAACTGACAAAAAATCAGAAGATTGTAGCTGGTAAAGTTGAAGCGGGGAAGGCTTATACACTCAAGGAAGCAAGTTCTTTGGTGAAAAAGATCACGACGACGAAGTTTGATGCTTCTGTTGATATTGATGTGCGTCTCGGGGTAGATCCTCGTAAGGCAAATCAGATGGTTCGTGGTGTCGTTTCTCTCCCTAACGGAACCGGTAAGACAGTTCGCGTTCTTTGCCTCTGCACTCCTGATAAGGAGGAGGCTGCAAAGGCTGCAGGCGCTGACTATGTAGGTCTCGATGAATATATCGAGAAAATTAAAGGTGGTTGGACTGACATTGACGTCATTATTACAATGCCGGCTATCATGGGTAAAATCGGTGCTCTTGGTCGCGTGCTTGGTCCGCGTGGTTTGATGCCTAACCCCAAAGTGGAACGGTAACAATGGACGTTGAGAAGGCTATCAAGGAGGTGAAGCAAGGTAAGATTGACTTTAAGGTTGACAAGACGGGTATTGTACACGCTTCAATCGGTAAGGTTTCATTTGCACCTGATCAAATCTTTGGTAATGCTAAAGAGTTTATATCCACGATCATTAAGCTCAAACCTTCTTCTTCTAAAGGTACTTATGTTAAGAGCATTTATCTTTCCTCTACTATGAGTCAGGGGATCAAGATTGATCCTAAATCAATAGAGGAGGCTTAATAGTAAATGATATGAGAAAGGAAGATAAAAGCAGAATCATCGAACAACTCGGTGAATACATCAAGGAATATACACATCTCTATTTAGTAGATGTTACTGGCCTCAATGCTGAAGCTACAAGTAGCTTGCGTAGAAAGTGCTTTGGTTCACAGATCAAAATGGTCGTAGTGAAAAACACTTTGCTCCACAAGGCTTTTGAAGCGTCAGAAAAAGACTACTCTCCTCTCTATGATACACTGAAAGGTACAACTGCATTATTCTTATGCGATACTGCAAATGTTCCGGCCAAATTGATCAAAGAGGTTGGTAAAGAAGGCATTCCCTCACTCAAGGCTGCTTACGTAGAAGAGGAATTCTATGTAGGTGCTGAAAATCTTGAAACGCTGTGCGCAATTAAGAGCAAAGCCGAACTCATCGCTGAGGTGGTTTCTCTATTGCAATCTCCTGCGAAGAATGTTATTGGCTCACTTCAATCAGCTGGCCAAACAATTCACGGTGTACTCAAGACATTAGGAGAGCGTCCTGAATAAGTCTAGATAATCTCTCCACCCTTACAAAGTAGAAACAATAAAATTATATTTGAAATGGCAGATATTAAAGCTATTGCTGAAGAATTGGTAAATTTGACAGTAAAAGAAGTTAATGAGTTAGCAACTGTCCTCAAGGACGAGTATGGTATAGAACCCGCTGCTGCAGCTGTTGCTGTTGCTGCTGGTCCTGCTGCTGGTGCAGCTGCGGCTGAAGAGAAGTCGGCATTTGACGTTATTCTCAAGGCTGCAGGTTCTGCAAAGCTTCAAGTTGTTAAGGCTGTGAAAGAAAAATTGTGGCCTTGGCTTGAAGGAAGCTAAAGATCTCGTAGACGGCGTTCCTAGCAAGTTGAAGGAAGGCGTTGCAAAAGAAGAAGCAGAATCTCTCAAGAAGGTTCTTGAAGAAGCTGGCGCTGAAGTAGAGATTGCATAATTTCTCTACGGCTCTATAAAGAGTTACGGTTAAGAATCCTCTGGTAGGGGGTTCTTAACCTTTTTGCATCTATAAATATTCCGATTACTCAGGGTTGCTCTTGATGCATTGTTGCAGCCTTCATTAATACATAACGAATGTCCCAAGTAATTAATAACCGAGTTAATTTTGCATCTGTTCATAATCCGATGCCCTATCCGGATTTCCTCGATGTTCAATTGAAATCATTTAAGGATTTCCTTCAGTTGGATACGCCGGCTGAACAGAGAAAGAATGACGGATTGTACAAGGTGTTTGCAGAAAATTTCCCAATCGCAGACACACGAAACAACTTTGTCCTGGAGTTTCTTGACTACTACATTGACGCTCCTCGCTATTCTGTAGAAGAGTGTTTGGAAAGAGGCTTGACTTATAGTGTTCCCCTCAAGGCAAAGTTGAAACTCTATTGTACTGATCCTGATCATGAAGATTTTGATACTGTCGTACAAGATGTCTTTTTGGGACCTATCCCTTATATGACAGAGAATGGTACATTCGTAATTAATGGAGCTGAGCGCGTTGTAGTATCTCAGTTGCATCGCTCCCCAGGCGTTTTCTTTGGCTCTAGCATTCATGCGAATGGAACGCAATTATATAGCGCGCGTATCATTCCTTTCAAGGGTTCTTGGATTGAGTTCGCTACGGATATCAACAATGTAATGTATGCATACATTGATCGTAAGAAAAAACTTCCCGTTACGACTTTGTTGCGTGCTATTGGCTTTGAAAAGGATAAAGACATTCTTCAAATCTTTGGCCTTTCTGAAGAGGTTAAAGTGACCAAAGCCAATTTGAAAAAATACACCGGTCGTAAATTGGCTGCGCGTGTTTTGAAAACGTGGGTAGAAGATTTTGTAGATGAAGAGACGGGCGAAGTCGTTTCTATTGAGCGTACAGAAGTTATCCTTGAGCGAGAAACTGAGATCACAGTCGACAACGTTGAGGAAATTCTTAATAGTGGGTCGAAGACGATAGAAGTGCATTTAGACTCTTCAATGGGTATCGACTACTCGATTATTTTCAATACGTTCCAGAAGGATCCGTGTAACTCAGAGAAAGAGGCCGTCAACTACATTTATCGTTTGTTGCGAAATGCAGACCCTGCAGATGATGCGAGTGCACGCGAGGTTATTAATAACCTGTTCTTCTCTGAAAAGCGTTATGATTTAGGTGAAGTCGGACGTTACCGTATGAATCGCAAGTTGGGCTTATCAACAGATGGAGATACCCGCGTGTTGACGAGAGAAGATATCATCGAAATTATCAAGTATCTTATCGAACTCATCAACTCTAAGGCTTCAGTCGATGATATTGACCACTTGAGCAACCGAAGAGTAAGAACTGTTGGAGAACAATTAGCTAATCAGTTCTCTGTAGGTTAGCTCGTATGACTCGTACAATTCGTGAGCGAATGAATGTGCGAGACAATGAGGTGTTTACACCTACTGACTTAATTAACGCAAAGACTATTTCTTCAGTTATAAATTCTTTCTTTGGGACAAATGCTTTGTCTCAATTTATGGACCAAACTAACCCGCTGTCAGAGGTTACGCACAAACGTCGTCTCTCGGCCTTAGGTCCCGGCGGTTTGTCGCGTGAGCGTGCAGGTTTCGAGGTTCGTGACGTGCACTATACTCACTATGGTCGTCTTTGTCCTATTGAATCTCCTGAAGGTCCGAATATTGGTTTGATCTCTTCTTTGTGTGTATATGCAAAGATTGATAGCCTTGGTTTTATTGAGACTCCCTATCGTAAAGTCGAAATTCTAAGGTAGATCTAGATAATAATGACGTTGTCTATTTGAGTGCCGAAGAAGAGGAAGATAAGATCATTGGACAAGGTAATGCGCCCTTGAATGCAGATGGTACGTTTATTCTTTCTAAGGTTAAGTGTCGTCAAGATGCTGACTATCCTGTTGTTTCGCCGGAACAAGTCGAGTTGATGGACGTTGCTCCTCAGCAAATTGCGTCTATTGCTGCCGGCCTGATCCCTTTCTTGGAGCACGACGATGCTCACCGTGCATTGATGGGATCTAACATGATGCGCCAAGCTGTACCATTGATTCGTTCTGAAGCTCCGATTGTAGGTACTGGTATCGAAAGACAAGTTTGTATCGACTCTCGCACGATGATTAGTGCTGAGGGTGATGGCGTTGTCGATTTTGTGGACGCAACGACAATTCGTGTATTATATGATCGTACAGAAGACGAAGAGTTTGTAAGCTTCGAGTCTGCTCTTAAAGAATATCGCATCCCCAAATTCCGCCGCACGAACCAAAACATGGTCTTTGACTTAAGACCGATTTGTGAAAAGGGGCAACGTGTTAAAAAAGGAGATATCCTTACAGAAGGCTATGCTACGGAGGGTGGCGAGTTGGCGCTTGGCCGTAATCTTCTTGTGGCTTATATGCCTTGGAAAGGGTACAACTATGAGGATGCAATCGTGCTTAATGAGCGCATGGTTCGCGATGATATTTTGACGTCTGTTCACGTAGACGAATTCTCTTTAGATGTTCGTGAAACTAAGCGAGGCGTTGAAGAGTTAACCAATGACATCCCCAACGTCAGTGAAGAAGCTACGAAAGACTTGGATGAAAATGGTATTATTCGAATTGGTGCTCGCGTAGTTCCTGGTGATATCTTAATTGGTAAGATTACACCTAAAGGTGAGAGTGATCCTACGCCTGAAGAGAAATTGTTGCGTGCGATCTTTGGCGATAAGGCTGGTGATGTAAAAGATGCATCTCTTAAAGCAAATCCCTCTTTGTCTGGTGTGGTAATTGATCGCCGCTTATATTCTAAGGCGCAAAAGAGTCGTTCTTCTAAGGCTGCAGATAAGTCAACCCTATTAGAACTCGATGAGCAATTTGACAAGGAAACATCAGTGTTGAAGTCTACAATGATTGATAAATTACTGGTGTTGACAAAAGGAAAAACGTCTTTAGGCGTTAAAGATACTATTGGCACGGAGATTATTGCAAAAGGCACAAATTCTCGAAGTCTCTGCTTGACTCGTTAAGCTACACGTCTTTGCAATTGAATGATTGGACGAATGATGAGCATACCAATCTCTTGATCCGCAGCTTGGTGCTCAACTATTTGAAGAAGTATAATAAGATGGATGCTGTCTTGAAGCGTCGTAAGTTTGCTATTACGATTGGCGACGAACTTCCTTCAGGTATTATTCAGCAAGCCAAAGTCTATATTGCTAAGAAGCGCAAGATCGGTGTCGGAGATAAGATGGCCGGTCGCCACGGTAATAAGGGTATTGTGTCAAAGATTGTTCGTCAGGAAGATATGCCGTTCTTGGCTGATGGTCGTCCTGTAGACATTGTCTTGAACCCGCTAGGTGTGCCTTCTCGTATGAATTTAGGACAGATCTTTGAGGCTATTCTTGGTGCAGCAGGTAAGCGCTTAGGTGTGAAGTTTGCAACTCCTATCTTCGATGGTGCAAAGTTGGATGAACTTTGCGAATGGACTGACAAAGCCGGCTTGCCTCGCTATTGCGCAGAGCAGCTTTTTGACGGTGGAACCGGTGAACCATTTGACCAAAAGGCTACTGTAGGTGTTACCTATATGCTGAAGCTCGGCCATATGGTTGAAGATAAGATGCACGCCCGTAGCATTGGTCCATATTCTCTGATTACACAGCAACCTCTTGGAGGTAAAGCTCAGTTTGGTGGTCAGCGTTTTGGTGAGATGGAAGTTTGGGCTATTGAGGCCTTTGGCGCATCTCACGTCCTACAAGAGATTTTGACTATTAAGTCAGATGATGTTACCGGCCGCGCAAAAGCTTATGAAGCCGTCGTTAAGGGAGAGACGATGCCTACTCCGGGCATTCCTGAATCGCTTAATGTCTTGCTTCACGAGTTGCGTGGGTTAGGTTTGAGTATTACGCTGGATTAACGACTAAATTCAAAAAAAATGGCTTTTAAAAGAGATAATAAGATAAAGAGCAACTTTACGAAAATCACGATTGGCTTAGCTTCTCCAGAGGAGATTTTAGCTAATTCTTATGGTGAAGTGCTCAAGCCTGAGACGATCAACTACCGCACCTACAAGCCTGAGCGTGACGGACTCTTCTGCGAGCGTATTTTTTTGGACCGACAAAAGACTACGAGTGTCATTGCGGTAAATACAAGCGTATTCGCTATAAAGGTATTGTTTGCGATCGTTGCGGTGTTGAAGTTACAGAGAAAAAAAGTAAGACGTGAGCGTGCCGGCCATATTGCATTGGTCGTTCCTGTCGTACACATTTGGTACTTCCGTTCTTTGCCCAATAAGATCGGTTATCTTTTAGGACTCCCAACGAAGAAGCTCGATACTATTATATATTATGAGCGTTATGTTGTTATCCAGCCGGGCGTTTTGGGTGAAGAAGTAGAGGTTAACCAACTCCTCACTGAAGATGAGTATCTTGAGTTGTTGCGTAAATTGCCTAAAGAGAATCAATATCTTGACGATTCTGACCCCAATAAGTTTATTGCAAAGATGGGTGCAGAAGCTGTTTTGGATATGCTTCAGCGCATTGATCTTGACCAGTTGAGCTATGATCTTCGCGATCGTGCTAATTCTGATCGTTCTGCGCAACGTAAGAATGAGGCCTTGAAGCGCCTTCAGGTTGTAGAGTCCTTCCGGGCAAGCAAGGAACGCAATAAGCCCGAGTGGATGATTATGAAGATTCTGCCCGTTATTCCGCCAGATCTTCGTCCGCTTGTGCCCCTTGATGGTGGACGCTTTGCCACTTCCGACCTAAACGACCTCTATCGTCGCGTGTTGATCCGCAACAACCGCTTGAAACGCTTATTGGAAATTAAGGCTCCCGAAGTGATCCTTCGCAATGAGAAGCGTATGTTGCAGGAAGCTGTTGACAGCCTCTTTGATAATTCTCGCAAGTCTTCAGCTGTAAAGAGCGATAGCAATCGTCCGTTGAAGTCTTTGTCTGATGCCTTGAAGGGTAAGCAAGGACGTTTCCGCCAGAACCTGCTCGGTAAGCGTGTTGACTATTCAGCACGTTCAGTTATCGTCGTAGGTCCGGAGTTGAAGATGGGTGAGTGCGGTCTTCCGAAGTTAATGGCTGCCGAACTTTATAAACCATTTATTATTCGTCGCTTGATTGAGCGCGGTATTGTAAAGACCGTAAAGAGCGCGAAGAAGATCGTAGACCGTCGCGATGCCATTATTTGGGACATTCTCGAATTTGTCATGAAAGGTCACCCCGTTCTGCTTAACCGTGCTCCGACCTTGCACCGTCTCGGTATCCAAGCTTTTCAGCCGAAGTTGATAGAAGGTAAGGCAATTCAGTTGCACCCCTTGGCTTGTACCGCATTTAATGCCGACTTCGACGGCGACCAGATGGCTGTTCACCTTCCGCTGAGCAATGAAGCTATTATTGAAGCACAGATTTTGATGCTTCAGAGCCATAATATCCTCAATCCTGCAAATGGAGCGCCGATTACCGTTCCTTCTCAGGATATGGTGTTGGGCCTCTATTATATTACCAAACTGCGCAAGGGTACTAAGGGCGAGGGCTTAACGTTCTATGGCCCTGAAGAAGCTATTATCGCTTACAATGAGCGCCGTGTAGAAGTTCATGCTCCGATCAAGGTTATTGTAGACGATCTTGATGAGAATGGCACGTTGGTTAAGCGAATGCTTGAGACTTCTGTAGGTCGTGTAATTGTCAATGAGATTATTCCGAAAGAAGTGGGCTATTTCAATGGTATTATCTCCAAGAAGTCTTTGCGCGACATTATTGCTCGCGTCATCAAAACCGTAGGTATGGCACGTGCGTGCGAGTTCTTGGATGGTATCAAAAACTTAGGCTATCGCAAATCCTATGAAGGTGGCCTTTCTTTCAACTTAGATGATATCATTATCCCACAAGAGAAGCAAGACATCGTAGCGAAGGGTAACGAGGAGATAGACCAGATCATGGCCAATTATAATATGGGTTTCATCACCGATAATGAGCGTTACAACCAAGTTATCGACACCTGGACGCATGCCAATACCAATTTGAAGCGCACCCTGATGAAGCAGATGACCGAAGCTGATCAAGGTTTCAATGCCGTATTTATGATGTTGGATTCTGGTGCTCGTGGTTCTGCTGATCAGATTGCGCAGTTGGCCGGTATGCGTGGTTTGATGGCTAAACCGCAGAAAGCCGGTGCAGAAGGTGCACAGATTATTGAAAACCCGATTCTCTCCAACTTCAAGGAAGGTATGAGCGTATTGGAGTACTTCATCTCTACTCACGGTGCACGTAAAGGTTTGGCCGATACAGCTTTGAAACGGCCGATGCCGGTTATCTGACGCGTCGTTTGGTCGATGTGTCTCACGATGTGATCATTACCGAAGAAGATTGCGGCACTTTGCGTGGACTCGTTTGCGCTGCCCTTAAAGATGGCGATGAAGTGATCTCATCACTGAGTGAGCGTATCTTGGGTCGCGTATCTGTTCACGATATTATTCATCCGATGACGGGTCGCCTCATTGTTGCTGCCGGTGAAGAAATTACCGAGCCGATTGCTGCTGAGATTGAGGCTTCGCCAATAGAGAGTGTAGAAATTCGCTCCGTTCTTACTTGTGAGAGCAAGCACGGCGTTTGCCAGAAGTGTTATGGTCGCAACTTAGCTACCTCTCGTATGGTTCAGAAGGGAGAAGCTGTTGGTGTCATCGCAGCTCAGTCTATTGGTGAGCCGGGTACGCAGTTAACGCTCCGTACTTTCCACGCCGGTGGTATTGCTTCTAATGCTGCAGCTAATGCCTCTATTATTTCTAAGCAAGACTGCCGCGTCGAATTTGAAGAAATGCGTACGGTCGACATTATCAACGACGACGGCGCTGCCGGCAAAGTCGTTGTCGGTCGTTTGGCTGAAGTGCATTTTATCGACATCAATACCGGTATCATCTTATCTTCGCAGAATATCCCCTATGGCGCACAGTTGTTTGTAAACGATAAAGAGAAAATTGAGAAGGGTACGATGGTGGCCAAGTGGGATCCGTTTAATGCCGTTATCGTTACGGAGTTGGCAGGTCGGATCCATTTCAATGATGTAATTGAAGGTGTTACGTATCGCATCGAAGAAGATGAAGCTACAGGTCTTCGTGAGCGCATCATTATAGAAGCTAAGGAGCGAAACCGCATTCCTTCAGCGGATATTTTGGATGAGAAAGGCAACATCATTCGTTCTTACAACTTCCCCATCAATGGTCACTTGGCCGTAGAAGATGGCGAAGAGTTGAAAGCCGGTGCTGTCTTGGTGAAGATTCCGCGTGCCGTAGGTAAGGCTGGTGATATTACCGGTGGTCTGCCGCGTGTTACGGAACTCTTTGAAGCGCGCAATCCGTCTAACCCTGCTGTCGTTTCTGAAATTGATGGCGAGGTGAAGATGGGCACGATTAAGCGTGGTAACCGTGAGATCATTATTACGTCCAAACTCGGAGAGGTTAAAGCCTACCTCGTGCCGCTGTCTAAGCAGATCTTGGTACAGGAAAACGACTACGTTCGTGCAGGTGAAGCACTCAGTGACGGTTCGATCACGCCGGCCGACATTTTGGCTATCAAGGGTCCGACCGCAGTGCAAGAATATATTGTTAACGAGATACAAGACGTCTATCGTCTACAGGGCGTGAAGATCAACGATAAGCATTTTGAAGTCATCGTTCGTCAGATGATGCGCAAGGTGCAGATCAACGACCCGGGAGATACACGCTTCTTGGAGTTGCAAGTGGTCGACAAACTCGATTTTGCTGAGGAAAATGACCGTATTTGGAGTAAGAAAGTCGTAGTAGATGCCGGCGATAGCGAGATGATGAAGAAGGGTATGATCATTACGGCGCGCAAGCTCCGCGATGAAAATTCTCGCCTCAAGCGTCTCGATCTTAAGTTGGTGAAGGTGCGCGATGCCGTGCCGGCTACGTCTACGCAGATCTTGCAAGGTATTACCCGTGCAGCGTTGCAGACCAAGAGCTTTATGTCGGCAGCTTCCTTCCAGGAGACGACAAAAGTCTTAAACGAGGCTGCAATCAGCGGAAAGATAGATTATTTGGAAGGTATGAAGGAAAACGTGATCTGCGGCCACTTAATCCCGGCCGGCACAGGTCTCCGAGAATTCTCCAACCTTGTCGTAGCTGATGCTGAAGAATATGCCCGTGTTCAGGCAGAGAGAGCTGCTGCAATGGCAGCAGATAAGGACTGAGCGCTGATCCAATAGACTAAAGGCGGCCGTCTTATTCTTGCAAACTCTTTGTAAGGGGTAGCGAAAATAAGACGGCCGCCTTTTTTTTGTGCGGATTAGCATTGGTGGCGTGCGAGGGGCGAGTAGGCCATAATAGCACGTGAGCCGGATAGGAGAGAATTCCGCTAAAAGTTGTGAGACCTTTGTGTGGATATTATTCTCGTTTCATCGTTTGTTGACCGGCAAGAATAGTTCAAATTGTAAAGGTCATAGGAGTGAGCTTTCATTCGTATTTGTTTTATGTTTAATTAGTCGTCCCTTAAAAACTATATTTCAGCATAAAGTTTGTACTGACAAGCTCTGTACTGATTCTTTTTATAAGGTACAAAAGAACTCTCATAGCTCTTTTGAAGTTATATGCTGCTGCAGCTAATAATACATTGATAGCATCTCCTTTCACGCCTTTATAAAAGTTGCGAGATAATCGGCGGTCTTCTTTAAGATGTCCTATCGTTGGCTCTATACCAGCTCGTTTACAAAATAGTTTGTGTTTCTTTCTCTTTTGGTAGTAGCTGTCTTTAGCTTTAGGAGTGTCCGGGATGAGTATCTTTGTCTGCCCAATCTGCTTATACCTCTATACCCTCTATCTCCTGCTAACTTATCAACCTTCCTTCCTGTCATCCTTTGGGTTTGTTCTAACGTCCTTTCGATAGTATGCCCATCATATTCATTCCTAAAAGAACATGCACCAAGAATAAGTCCGGACCATGAGCGAAGAATAGATACTTTATGGCCAAACTCATATTGCTTATGCTCCTTACCTTTGCTGACGCAAACTACATCTGGTTCGTGCAAAGAATATACTTTGTTCTTTGACTTCCTATTCTGAGAAAGAACTCTGTAATATAGCTCAAACATCTTCTCATATCCTTTCCTTCTCCCAAGATTACGCTCTAGCTCTCTTACTAATCTACCTGCTATGGTCTTCACTGCCTATCTGCCTTAAGAGCTTTCTTACGATTCTTGGGATGATTAGAAAAACGTTGGGAACGGTAAATCCCTTTCAAGGTACGCGTATAACTCTGTCGTAGAGGAAGACAATTGTCATGAACGATCTTCAGAACGTTTTTGATTATCTTTTTATGCTACTTCGCATCTGTAGGATAGGTTATATTCTTCTCCTGCACGGTAGAATCAATGAAAGCCGTATCAAAATGATCTTCGTTATCATGGTCGGTATTAACGCGGATACTTTCTGCTAATATTAACTCCATACCTTTTTCACCTATACGATTTCTGAAGTGAACTAACTCGGAAGCGTCACAGGGTTGTTTTGGCATAAATTCAAGTCCACCACAGAAATATTGGTAGTAAGCATTCTCGCTCCATTGAGAAACCACCATTTCATCTGACACATTACGCAAATGTTTTAAGATTAAAAGACCACACATCAGGCGAATAGGATGAGCCGGGCGGCCGTTACTGCTGCAAAACAAAGGAGAAAAAGCATTCTCAAAACGTTCCCAATTAATCTTATTACTAAGTTGGAAAAGGGGATGTTCATGGCTAAGCATGTCCTCTAAAGAAGAGAACAAAGAGAGCTGTTTGGATGTACGTTTATGCATAAATATCTGCAAGGATTATAATGTAAAGGTACAAAAACTTGCAGATATAAACAAACAATTTACAGGATAATGTGCTATGAATCAGTAGAATGTTAGGTTTATAAGGGAGGACTATTTATCATTATATTTATGAAAAAAATATTCGTCTCTATCATCTTGATTTATATATAAAAAAACGCTGTGAGGTATCTCCTCCTTAAAGTTTATTAAATTGAGGATTCCAAGAACAGGCTGCCCATTCAAATCTTCTTCCATTACATCCTTTATATGTAAAAATATTATCTTCAACTTTTACAAAAAAACCTTTGGAGAAATTTGAGTAATACCCTTTGTCTTATTCTATTTTTTTATACACAATAATATTTCCAGATGAATGAGGACTTTCTTTTTAGCCCAAATGTATCTTCTTTTTTTTAAAAAAGGATATAGTGTCATTATCTGAATTAAGAATACTCCCCACAAAAAAAGAATTTCTGACTTACAGATATTATTTCTGTCTTTTTGCTATTATAACAACCTTTTTGTTTTATATGATTAACAATTTTATTTTCATATCTCACAACGGTCCTATCATATTTTTTTCAAAGGTTGTATAGATTGTGTCTCTTACAAAGTCTTGACTTATATTGTGAGATAGGCCTTTTTGCATTATAATAGCTGTTGATGCCGCTTATAAAAACAAAAATAGTAAAAAATCTGTACATATATCTTCTTTTTATAATCAGAACCATAAAAGCTATGGTTCTGATTGTTGACATTTATTTCATATGACTTATGTATGTATTCACCTTTTGTAGATAATTTTTTACTCCGCCACCATTATATCTCTGTATAGCAATTTGCCATCCTTTAAAATAGACATTTTTCCCGTCTGAACGTAGTCCCTTTTCATATAAAATCCCTATACCTGCATGAACGGATAATTGCGGTGTTGCCCCTCCCATTTTCCGAAGACCAAATTGTGATTTCGCATCGTTCCAATCGTTTGAACTCGCAGAATACCAAACATTTGCTTGCATAATATCACTTTTGGCATTATTTAAGCCACGTCCAGGGGCTGTTCCTATGCGAGTTTCTTGCATAATAATAACCCCAATTCGGGATAATCAAGGCTTGTTTTTTGCCTTAAAATAGTTTCAACAAAAGCCCCAAAAGAGGATTATTTTTCGTATATTTATTGTTGATAACAAAATAGATAACGATAAAAAACCTCCATGAAGCTTATCAGCAAAGTTACGGAAATTTATTGTATTGCAGACGATTTCTGCAAAGAATATGAGTTGAAATTGAACAAAAAAGCACTTTCGCTTTCAAATCCCTCTCCAAACACCCCTAAAACTCGCAATAGAAAGGGAAGAATGAGCGATGCAGAAATGATTACCATTCTTGTCTTGTTCCACAGCAATACGTTTCGCAATTTCAAACTTTATTGTCAACCTTTTGGCTGGAATGGCAGCCTATGCTTTCTACGAGACAAAACCCTCTATCAATATGGAGTTTGAGATGGAGGGAGAAGCAGAGGTGAAGCAGCTCACACTTTTCTAAAACATACTTGCGTGAAACAATGAATCTTCGGCCTACAGCCAGGTCGAAAGAATCGTTGTGGGCTATAACCTGAGTAAAAAGGAGGTGACCTTAAACCGAATTGGGGTAATTTACAGTATAATGCGCTATGAATCAGCAGAATATTAGGTTTATAAGGGAGGACTAATTAGGCATAGTTTTGTATTGAAGAAGAGGTGCATACGATAATTTCCTCAAAAGAGTGCGAGCATGATTTGCTCTTTTTCTCAAACAAGAGGAGTCCTTATGCTGTGCAAAATCTGCGCTTTTCGCGAACAACCATAGGTTTTATAAAGTGTAGATACATATCCGGTCGCGCCAAACATTCGCCTATACAAATTCATTACATATTTACGACTGTTTCTTTCTAAATTCAAGGATAGTCAACGTGCAGTATGGCTGCCCCTTCTGCTTCGCAAAATGTTTGCTTTATGGTGCTTGCAGCGTGCTTTTGTATTAGGCTTAGAGCTATGTCCGGCGTACTGATAGTCCGCACGTTGTAGTGTCTGATAATATGAATAAACCTTTTTTGTAAAATAGAATCTACCAAAAACAATGTCTTTTCAAAAGATATACTTATCTTTGCGAAGTGTCAAAAACTAACTTATTGGCGTTTTAAGCAGTACGAAAGTAAATGAAGTGTTGATACAGGTAAGCTTTAACTAACCATTTTGCCCTTTTATCGCTTACTTTTTTAAGAGTTATAAAACTGCTAAATTAAAGAACTAAAAACATCTTTATTATGAAAATGCATTATTTGTGGGTTCTATCTCTATTTTTTTCCTTCTTCTGCGGTATGCAGGCGGACGAAGTGAAAGTTTTAGAGGAAAACACCTTTTCCTTAGCCATTTCTCCAAATGGCAAGTATCTTGTGGGATACAATCCAACTAAAGTCAAGTCCGGAATCGGAACGGAGAGTTTCCTGTACGATGTCGGCAGCGGAAGCCTCAAATGGGTAACGACCGACGATTCTGAGAATTGGGAAACCTGCGGTTTGTTCAAAAACGTGAACGATGCCGGCACGCTGTGCGGCTCGGTTAAAGACTTAGACCACTTCATAGACTTCTACGGAACAAACGCTCCCACCAACATTGCAGCCATATTTGAGAATGGGAAAGTTGTGAAACTTCCTTATGGAGATTTGGATATGCAGAAAATAAAACAACACGAAGACGGAACCTTTGCGGCAGCACTGTCGAATGATGGAAAAGTAGTCGTAGGCTATTGCAAATGTTCTAATTTCGCTTACAGCTATCCTTGCAAGTGGACGCGTGGCGCAAACAACGAGTGGAAATTGGAGCAACTGCCCTTGCCCGAGACCTATAAATATGGTCTTGCAATCAATGTGTCGTCTGACGGACGCACGATTGTGGGGTTGGCAATGGAAGGAGGTAGAGCAATTGCGTGTTATTGGATAGACGGAAATGCTATACTGTGAACTGCAAGAGCGAAGATGACGAGCTGGCGAAAATGAAACAGATGCGTATGATTGATATGAGCCCTAATGGCAAGTACTTCATCTTCTCGCTTTCAAGCCGTTCCGACTACCGACTTTTCGATGTAGAAAAAGGCACATATCGCATATTGCCCACCTTTGAGCGAAACGAGACAATGCGCGTACCGACGGTTGCCGACAATGGCGACGTGTTCGGTGCAATAACTTACAGCACCGCTACTATGGGCGAAGTTGCATACAGAAGTTTCTGGTATCAATATTCTTCAGACAGAATCTTCGATTTCTCTTATTATCTGTATTTGTTCAATCCGCAACTGAAGATGCCGTTCCCAATGAATTATGAAGACCAAGCACAGGTCTTCCCATCGGCAGTGTCGGCAAACGGAAATGTTGTTGCCGGCAATAGAGACACAAATATTGCGTTTGGGCAAATTCCTAAGGCTTGGGTATTGAATGTAACCAAGCGCGAAGTGGAAATTCCTGCTACCCCCAATAAGCCAAAAGGAGGTTCAACAGAGTTACACCAAATTCAGCTTTCGTGGAAGATAGACAAGGCCACTTACAATTCATTGACGCTGAAAGGCTACAATGTCTACTGTGACGGTAAAAAGATTGCGACTTTGAAGGAATTGCAAGACGAGATGACATTTGCACTGAAAGATGTCTATGCAGGCTACCGTAAGTTTGCAATCGAAGCGATATACACCGACAAACAGGGAAAGAGATGCTTTCGCCACGCTCAAATCCTGAAGTAATTGCCGTTCCCGACGATTATGCGTTCCCACTTTTCGACGATTTCGAGAGAGGTTCGCTGAATACTAACTACTGGACGAAGAGCAAGGATTACGGCGACGAAGCAGATACAGAGTGGTTGGTGGCAGCCCAAGTAGACACGACGCCTCAATGGGAGTGACTACCGGAGCGTGCACATTCAATCCTTACTCTTCAAGTATGATAAGTCGTCCGCTCGATGCAACCAAGATAAACAAGGTGAAATGTTCGTTCTTGATTCTTTGCAACCAAGAACCTGCACAGGGAGGCGGTGAGGTTGATTTGACCAAAGACACACTCAGCGTAGAATATACCGTAGATGGCGGTAAGTCGTGGAGCGTAGCCAAGGAATGGACCGTGAAGGAATTGCCGAACTTGGAAGGCATCTTGACGGTCGATTTAACGAAGCAAGTTGCTGGCAAAGTATTCCAAATAAGGTTCCGCAAGCACGGAAAGGGTGCAGTGTCATACTATTTCTACCTTGACAACATTATGATTGGCAGTGGCGACAACGTGGATGCACCAAAGGGATTCACGGGTAAAGTGATGAACAACGAACTCTTCCTGATGTGGAAGAACAGCCGAAACGGCTACTCGCTCAACTATCTTTCCGACCCGGAATCGCCGGGCTACACACTCGGCAATGAAGGAGAGGAACTCATCGGAGCAAACAAATTCACGCAAAGCGAGCTCGCCCCATACCACGGCAAGTACCTTACTTCGGTAACAAGCTACATCAACTACTATGACGATGCAAGCGGCGACAAGGGCCTTCACGCAGCTGTTGTGGTGTTTGAAGACGGAAAACTCATCTGCGAACAGGAGATAGAGAACATCAAGTACAACGAGAACACAACTCTAAAGCTCAATCAGCCTATCAAGATTGACAGCGGAAAGGAACTCATTGTGGGCATTAAGATTCACGATTACGATGCTGACCAGATTCCTCTGACCTACGAAAGTACGAAATCGAGCGTAACCGGAAAGAGCGACCTCTACTCTGAAGACAACGGAAAGACTTGGAAAACCGTGCGCGACTTCTACGAAAACGACCCACAGATGGGCTCTTGCTGCTGGCGAATTACAGGTAACATTACCGACCAACCTAACGATGCTGTCACAGAAGAGGACAATACTCTTGTCGGTTACAACGTTTTCCGCAACGGTGTGCAGCTGAACAACGTCTGCATTCCTTTCGAAGTAACACGCTATATCGACAAGCAGCCGCTCGACAAGGCTGAATATACCGTCGTGGCATACTACAATGACGGCAAGAGTCTTTGGCTTCTACACCGTACATACTCGACTTAGTCAATGGAATAGCACCGTTGGTAAACAAGTCTGTCTTATCGGTAGACAAGTCTGCAATAAGGTTGAATGCTAAAGGAACGCTGCACCTCTATTCGGCCGATGGGCATTGTGTAGCCAAGAGCACCAAGAGAATCATTCCGTTAGGCAACATTTCTTCGGGTATCTACATCGTATTGGTTGAATATAATAATCAAAGATTTACCCAAAAGATTACCATCAACAATTAAGATGAAGTAAAGAGCTTTGTTCTTAAGAACATATTACAATGCGATTGACCTTTAATTATGGCAGCTTCACCATAATTAAAGGTCAATTGTTTTAGACAGCCACCCATAGCTAAAAGAGTTTCTCCCTAAAATTTAGTACCCATAGAACTCTTAAAGGCTGTATTCTCAAATTTTCGAGGCCAAAAGTTACGTACCTTCCAGTCGAAAGCAGCCTACCTTTTTGGGAAAAGCAGCGCAGTTTTTGGAGAAAAGGAGCGTATCTTTTTAGGAAAATCAGCGTACCTTTTTATGGGTATTTCGACATGTAGAGACCTTTGAAAAATGGTTCGGACAATAATTCTCTTCCTTTTCAGGATCATTTTTGCTTGAAGAAGGGTAACTATTGAGGATGATAAGATTCCCCTTTTCCCCGGTTGGGCCTCAAACTCAGGCCCGACCGGGGAAATCTTTGCTTATTTGACACATTTGGATATAATAAGCCCGGGTGTTCGATATAGATTAAAGGCTATGCTTTCTAGTATGTTCTGTGTATGCGTCTTGGCAAGGCCTCGATATCGGCATCGTCCACCATCAAACCACCGACGGATGCTGCCAAAGGTGCGTTCTATGACACTGCGAATAGGACTTATGGAGCGGTTAAAAAGGTGTTGTGCTTGGCTCAAGGGCCGGTTGCGATATGCCTTGTGCATGATACAATCCCGCAAGTGATGCCTGGCTAAAAAGGCTCGGTTCTCCTCCGTTGCATAGCCCTTATCCGCATAGACGGGTGTATCGGCAGGGAGATCCTCTTCTCTCAACAATGGGATCAACTCCTTCAGATCGTTACGATTGGCCGGGGTGGTGATGACTTGCCGAATGATTCCTTCCCTGTTTGTCAACACATGTTTCTTATAACCATATCGATAGACTTTCTTCTTTACCCACCGGGCTTCACCGTCTGTCCCCTTGCGTTCCTGTAAAAGAAACTTATGGTAAGCCTCCTCTTCATCCTTTTCGTCATCACTGCGTGTATCTTCACGATCATCAGCCACAGTGATGCGCAATATCCCATCAGGGCGGTGAGGGCTGTCGACAATGCTCGCATCGATCAGAACTCCTTCCTTGATAGAGATATGATGGGCGCTCAATTGTTTATTGAAGGCTTTCAGTAACTTGTCCATGAGTCCGGACTCTGTCAGGGCAGTCCTGAAACGGCTGATCGTACTGTGATCCGGAGAGACGGCTTCCATACTCAGCCCTAGAAATCGAGAAAACGTTACCGAGTCGTTGACACGCTCTTCCAAGGCACAGTCACCCAATCCATACCAGGTCTGCAAAAGAAGCATTTGAAAAGCAGGATAACATCATAGGCCGGAGCTCCTGCCGCATTTTGCCGCTTGGTGTACTTCTTGTTGATCAACGTGCGAATAGGACGCCAATCGATAAGCCTGTCGACTTGATTCAAAAATACATTCTGAGCTTTCCTGCATCTCTTCTCTAACATGACGTCTGCAAATGAGACTTCGTCGTTGGTGGATTTTCCTTGTCTTGCCATAATTTTGTATCATCTTATAGCGCTAATATACGAAATAATACGCTAAAAAACAATAGGATAAGTAACAAAATAGACTGCTTTATTGTGCAAAGGTCTCTATAGGCTAACCAACGAAACTATCTTTCGTTTCAAATTTATAATTGTCAAAATATTACTGATATACCACATTAGCACATTTTACTATTTTTGAAATATGATAATCAGAATCATAACTATATGAAATCAAGAAAAAGAGACATCCGGTATTACTTACTAAATAATTAGAAGTCGTAAATTGCCCATTCCCTTCTTTCTTTATTATTGTTTTATAGTCTATTCCATCACTTGTTGCATTTAATATAGTATCTCTAACTACCGAAAAAAATAATATGGAATCAGACGAGCTAAAGTATTCACCATCTTTTTAAAAAAATGGTCCTTCCCTGTCTTTGTTGATGATTCTATTACTATTTCCTTTTTTTGAATATGTTATATCGAAAGATTGACGTGTATTAGAGGATAAACTTTCCCTCCTCTCACTACATAGAAGATAGTGGCATCAATAAAGATGCCACTATAATCGATAGAAACCACTTGCTATTTACCAAATTCCCTTTCATATTTTCTTTGCTCTTTATCAAATTCTTTCTTTGTGGAAGGATATCTCTTTATTAATTCTCTTTTTACTTGATTATAATTAGAGACACCCACATGTTTTTTTATCTTGTTTTGCTAAAGATCTATGATCCATATCTCCATTAGGATCCTTTGTGAATAATTTCTGTACGGCTTCTATTCCATCCTTTTCATAGGCACTACGAACATCATTTACAGAGACTACAAAACATGCTAGATGTGCAATCCATAATCCAAATTCATTTTTTTGATTCAGGATAAATTTAAATCTCTGTATCCGTTTTGCATACAGTTATTTGTTTTTTTATATTCATAGTTTTATCTATTTATAACCAAGGAACATTTTTCTTTTTTTGAGAGAAGATTTATAATTACCATATATTATAATGAGAACTCCCAATCTAGGGGCATTACCAATACTTTAAATATCGTTATTCAAAGTATTCTGCAACATTCTGAAAGTTTTGCTTTTTTTGTCTATTTTGTATAATTTATAGATACTATCATAACTGCTTATAACAATTACTGAATCACTGATGCTTTTTTTATATTATATTTATCACTTCCTAAAAATTAATAGACTATCTTTATATAGCGACCACTTCTCGCTCCATAATTGATCGCGTAGATAATATTTTTTTGTATTTTATTTCTATCAATATGCTCGTAAATAAACCATTGCCCATCTTTTGTTAAAAATAATAATAAATAAAATGATTGTCATCTTCTATGTTCCTTTGTTTTCCAAAAAGCAATAAGAGTCTCCACAAATAATTTCAGCACCACTTTTTTTATGAGATTCACATGATATTATCCCCAAAAAAACAACAATAGAACCTATAAAAATAAAAAGTAATATATTCTACAGTCCACTAGCTTCTTGCCAGTGGACTGCACTTTATGTTTAAAATTGTATTTCATTTCCACCATTTAAATAAGTTGGAACACTATTTACCCTATTTGCTTTTAAAAGTTCGGATGCTTTTTCTATATACTTATTAAATATGCGATTATTTTCTTTGTATAATTTTTGTAATTCCTTTTGAAGATATCCAGCCGTTCCTTCCTTAAATGAAGCTGTTGTCTTCTTGAACTCTGGTGCTTGCATTTGTCTCATTATAACTTGAATTTCTTCCTCACGAGACTTCCCACGTATTTGTGTGTGGAAACTTTCGTGAGATAGCGTACTACTCATATTATATATTTGTGATAATTCTTTATTGAAAAATCCTTTTTTTACCAACACGCGAATAATCTTATCATTGAGAGTATATGCTAAAGTATTTGAGTCTGTACCTTTTGGAGTTGACGCATCTACTCCTATTGTTGTGGCATGTTGGGTTGCTCCTGTCTTCTTTGCATAATGGTACACTATTCTCATCATTTTTCTAAGTCCTCCACTTTTGTAATTACCAAAGTTATAGTCAGATAATATGACGTTTCCTTTTCTAGTTTGAATATAGATATAAGGATCTTTATCATTTCCGTCTGAACGTATAAATATTCCACTCGTACTAAAATAATCAGCTAATCCATTCTCATCAATTCTATTAATTGGATTATTATGACAATAAGTATAAGTGCTTGAATATGGCATATTTTTTCCATTGGATCTGTACTCATCCACAAACTAACCCTTGACTCATAATACCTTGCACCATAGTAGTACAACCCCGTTTCTTCATCAAACTCCTTGGCATTGAAGAGATAAGGAGTGTTCCACGTATTGTTGCGCTCCTCTATGAACACCTCACCGAACGGCACATATTCGATATGCTGCGATACTTCTCCGTCCAAGTTGGTGATGTAACTACTGCTGCCCAAGTGGTCTGGATGGTAGTAGAACTGCATCTTCTCATAGTCGTCATTTGGCTTGAAGTTACCATTTGCAGCTCTTGTACGTGCCATTGCTTGTGCCGCCTCCGGCGTGCCATCGTTGCAACAGAAACCCTGACCATTCACGTAGTCGTCATTGTCCTGCCCATTATATGGCAAGTCAAACGCCTTGTAGTTGTCTTTAATGGATTGTAACTGCTGATTGTACTTATCTTTGTAATTAATGGTGAGACCATCAGCTTCTTTGCCTGCATACGGTATTCGTCTTGGGTCTGCACCATAGCTGGCGAGGTCGCCGAGCTTGCTGACAATTCTCTGACTACCGATGTAGATATGCTTGGTGTACTTACCACCTTGCCCTGCCACCAAGTATGGGCTGACATAAAGGCTGAAGCGTGCCGTACCGGTGTTGCCACCCGAGAACTCAGAGTTCACATAGATAGCTTCGTTTCGCCTGAGGTCTTCACTGTGCGCTCGCCATCGGCATCGTACCAATAGTTCGATACAAATCCGTTCTCATCGGCAGCAAGGAGTCTGTTTTCCTCATCCCAGCGGTACTTCTGCTCGGTTGTTTTCTCATCTTCCTTGCCGTCTTTCTTTACACGAGAGGTATTGATGTAGACAAGGTTTCCGTTGGCATCGTAAGTGTACTTGTGTCCGTTGTTGATGTTCGTGCTGTCCGTAGGAGTTTCTTCCGTGCGGTAGTTGATATCACGAACATTGTCGAGTTGGAACTTCCTGCCATCTGCCTTTTGATAAGTATAGGCGAGTTCATAGCCTGCGTTGAGCGTGCCCTCGAACTGCACATCTGTCTGTGAGAGATGTTGTTTCTTGCTCGTGATGCGGTGCATGTTGTCGTAACCCATAGATAACGTATAAGAAGCGGCTTTATTGTCCGTTCCCTTATAAGTTCCCGTTGCGCTTGCCAAACGATACAATGGGTCGTAGGTGTAACTATGGCTCATCTGTCCGCCTGCCTTGCCACTCTGTGGGAGTGGAGCATTGTTCTTAATACCAAGCACGTTGCTTACTGCGTCGTAGCTGTAGGCATTGTCCATAATAGTACCTACCTTAGCATTCACCACGAGGTTCTGCAAACGTCTGCGTGTAGGGTCGTAACTGTAGAACGTCTCCGCTCCATTGCAATACTTCAGGTAGGTGCGCTGCTCGATGATGTCTGTTCCTCCACACATATCAATTATTTAACGTTGTTTTTTTCTGTTTATTGCTTACGGCTTTTAATACCCATATAAGGGTAATGATGAACACCCTTATAAGGGTATTGCCCGTTACCCTTATAAGGGTGTTGGGACATACCCTTGTATGGGTAAGTTCAAACAATCTATATGTGGTTTACCATAGACTTGCAGTTTTAATGTTATACATTCTGTTTTCTATCACTATTGTGGCTTGCGTTTTCGTACCACGTTTTTACTCTTTTGTTTATGACGTCATATTTACCAGGATTAGACGTCATATCCGTCAGATTGAGACGTCATATTTAGAGTGTATGACATCATATTTTGAACCTTAATGCTCATTCTTTAAGAATCAGGTAGTTATTGGGATTACTCCCGATTCGAAGCATTACCTCTGAATCTTAATAGCTTTCTGACTATAAAAAAGAGTGAGAGCAACGCTCCAACAATAAATAAAAACTTCATAATTTGTATTGTATTTGCTTTTTCCTCGTCAATTTTAATCCATTGGTAATTATTTTTGATTTGGCTGTATTCATTGTAGTTTATATCCTTAAATGATATGACAGGATTTTCTTTGTCGCTTTTATAACCAATTTCATATGATACTAAATATTTTATGTTATTTAAACTGTCCGTACATTTCAATAATACAGATGTATCATTATAACCATAACCCAAAAAGTTCTTTATCTTAAAACTGCTTTGTCTGTGTCTAAAACCGCTCCCCGTTAACTCAAAGCCGTCTTCATCAAGTAAAACAAAACTTTGTGGATAATCAGAATTGATTTTTGGTGTTAATCCATACGGCATATTCTTATTGCAGAAACTACATTCCAATCCATAATGATACCCTGTTCTATCGTATATGATATATAGTAGAACAAGTACAAAAAACACGACTCCCAACACTATAAATTCTATTACTTTTTTCATAACCAATCAAATTATTTGTTGTCTTTAATAGGCTTAAAAAAGTATGTTCTTTCTCTTGTTTTATAATGATATGGCGTACCTCCAAATCTTTCTAAATTTGGACCAGGTCCGTCAGGCTTCGTATTTGTCCAATCTCTAATATATGGAATTTTACCCAATGTATTTTCATCAAGATAATCAGGATCCCAAAAACCGTCCCTCGAAAATAAAGTATAGGTTACATAACTTGATTTGCCATTACCGCCTACCTTATAATCTACATTTGTTCTTCCTATATGGAAAGTTGATTTTGTTAAATCAACTGAAAAATAGCCCTCTGGGGAAACAGCTTTACTTGTTATTTTAGCATGCTTTTCTTGGAACCTACTTGACGATAATAGTTGTATTGTAGATTGATCACCTACGTCTGCGGATGCTCCTTTTCCGTGTAAGTAGTGTGATAAGGCTTCATTAGTATTATTCACAACAGCTCCACCTTTCGACTTAAATCCTACCCACAAATCATTTTTAGAAAATTCCTGTCCTACTTTAAGATTTAGAATACCTTTGTCATTTGCACTAACCCCACCTCTGTTAAGTATAGTCATTGCATTCTTTTGGTTTGTTCCTAAAAATTTTGCTAATGTGTATGAATTATCACCTTTCTGTGATTTGAGATTTCCTGCTGCGCTCCACTCCCAACGACCGTCTGGATCGGTATATCTAATTGGGTTATTGAAACAAAATCGATATGATGTCCAATCAGGTGCGTCCGCTGCTTTGGGATCAACGCTCATCCACAGACTCAACCTTGGCTCATAGTACCTCGCACCATAGTAGTACAACCCCGTCTCCTCGTCAAACTCCTTGGCATTAAAGAGGTAAGGGGTATTCCAAGTATTGTTGCGTTCTTCTATGAACACTTCGCCAAATGGAACGTATTCAATGTGCTGTGACACTTCGCCGTCCAAGTTGGTGATGTAGCTACTGCTACCCAAATGGTCAGGATGGTAGTAGAACTGCATCTTTTCGTAATCTTCATTTGGTTTGAAGTTTCCATTTGCAGACCTTGTGCGTGCCATCGCCCTTGCCTGTGCTGCCTCCGGCGTGCCATCGTTGCAGCAGAAGCCTTGACCATTCACATAGTCGTCATTGTCCTTACCGTTATAAGGTTGGTCAAACGCCTTGTAGTTATCCTTAATGGATTGTAACTGCTGATTGTACTTATCTTTGTAATTAATGGTGAGACCATCAGCCTCATGTCCTGCATACGGTATTCGTCTTGGGTCTGCACCATAAAGAAGCCAAGTCGCCCAACTTGCTGACGATTCTTTGTGAGCCAATGTAGATATGCTTGGTGTACTTGCCACCTTGCCCTGCTACGAGGTATGGGCTGACATAGAGACTGAACCTTGCTGTACCCGTATTGCCGCCCGAGAACTCGGAGTTCACATAAATAGCTTCATTCTCGCCACTCGTTTTCACCGTGCGCTCGCCATCGGCATCGTACCAATAGTTGCTCACAAAACCGTTCTCATCGGCTGCAAGGAGTCTGTTCTCCTCGTCCCAACGGTACTTCTGCTCAGTTGTCTTTTCATCTTCCTTGCCGTCTTTCTTTACACGAGAGGTGTTAATATAGAGAAGGTTGCCGTTGGAATCATAAGTGTACTTGTGTCCGTTGTTGATATTCGTACTCTCCGTAGAGTTTCTTCCGTTCGGTAGTTAATATCACGAACATTGTCAAGCTGGAACTTTCTGCCCGCATCCTTGCCGTAAGTATAAGCGAGTTCGTAGCCTGCGTGGAGCGTGCCGTCAAACTGTACACCTGTCTGCGAGAGATGTTGCTTCTTGCTTGTGATGCGGTGCATGTTGTCGTAGCCCATAGATAACGTATAAGAAGCGGCTTTATTGTCCGTTCCCTTATAAGTACCCGTTGCGCTTACCAAGCGATACAATGGGTCGTAGGTGTAACTGTGGCTCATCTGTCCGCCTGCCTTGCCACTCTGTGGGAGTGGAGCATTGTTCTTAATACCAAGCACGTTGCTTACTGCGTCGTAGCTGTAGGCATTGTCCATAATAGTACCTGCCTTGGCATTGACCACGAGGTTCTGCAAACGTCTGCGTGCAGGGTCATAGCTGTAGAAGGTCTCCGCTCCGTTACAATACTTCAGGTAGGTGCGCTGCTCAAACTTGTCATAACCTATCTTGTTCACATAGTCATAACCGTAGGACTTGTAACCACGCACATGGTCTATCTGTCCGCCGAGGTTGTAGCCGTAGGTTACCTTTTCCTCATCGGGGTAGATCATTTCCAATAGGCGATTATGGCTATCATACTTCCACTGTGTTACGTAGGTTGCCACTGCCTGGTTTGGCACAATCAGCGTGCGCACGGTCTTGGTAACCTCACCCATCTTACCGTAGTAATACTCGATAGCACCACTACCGTCCTCGCGAAGCATCAATCTGCCGATACGGTTGTGAGAAGAGTTGATACCACCGTAATGGTACTTCACGTTATTTTCCGGATGGTCGGGATAGTTGATAGTCTTTGTGTTACGATCCATTTTCTATTATTTTTTTCAGTCAGAAAAATACAAGATAAATTGAAAAAACATCTTTCATCAATCTGTATTCTTAAACATTTTTCAACTTCCTTCTTCTTGATAATAACGATTCTATTTGCATAAAATTCTGTGTCTGATTTGGAAATGAAATAGGAGAAAGTTTTACCGACCGCAATGTTTTTGACAAAAGAGTAGCCTATACAGGTTGATCGTTTATTTAGTAAGTTATCATACATCATTTCAATCCAATTGAAATCACCCTTTCTTTTTAAAGAAATCGTAGATTAAATCATTATTCGATTTTTTTATTTATTGGCATCAATGATATCCATGTTAAATAATCTTCGCTTGAATTATTTGTAACTTGAATTTCATTTATATTTTGAGCTTGTGTAATGTCCTAGAATTAGTTGACAACTTTGGTTTCTTAATTTCATTCTTCTTTGACAAGTTTATTTGCTAAGTTCAGCAAGGCTTGTCGTGTTCTTTTCTTAACTACATAGTTAGTTGACAGTTGTCTTCTAATTGCAAAATTACTCTTTTATTTTCTTGTTGCGGTTGTTTCTGCCTCCTTCTTTTATTGTTTGACTTAATAATGTGTGCCGATGAAGTTATGCCGTCAACCTTCCGACTTCTTCCATTGGCGTTCTCATCTGCAGGCTCTGATGCGGTCTGAACGTGTTGTACAGGTCGATGGCTTTCTTTGTAAGGCGCCTGACCTGCTGCAGACTTTTGTTTTCTGTACTGAAGAGCCATCCGTTCTTGAGCGTATTGTTCATCCTCTCGGCCAGGGCTTTGTGCAATGGGTCGCCACTTTGTGTCATGCTTATTTGTATTCCAAGAGATTTGAGTTTGTCGACGTACTCATTGCAGCAGTATTGCACGCCGCGGCCGGAGTGGTGTATGAGTTGCGAGAGAGTTCGACATTATACTTTCTGTAGAAATCGATGGCCATAGAGAGGGCTTTCATCGGACCTTGTCTCTCAAGGGTCGGATGCAGGCACCAGCCCACGATCAGACGTGAAGCGGCATCGGTTACTAAAGATAGATAGGCCCAACCTGAAGAGGTTGCCACGTAGGTGATATCCGTAACGCACAGCTCACCGAAGCGGGCGGGATGTAGCTTGGGCGTTGTGTTGAGAAGGTCTTCATAGATGTGGTAGTGGTGATTGGAGTTGGTCGTCCTTGGGCGTTTGCGACGGCGAAGGCACAGACCATTGGAGCGGAAGAGCTCATAGCATTGGTCGCGCCCGATGGTAAACTTATCTGCATATTTGCGACGGCATAGCTCGTAAAGGATGCGTATGCCGGCCTTGGGTAAAGAGGTGCGGAGCTCCTGCGCATAGAACACGATGCTGCTGCGAAGGACGTCCAACTCCAAAGAACGATCCACATGGCTGTAATATCCTTGTCTGCTTATGCCAAGATAACCGCAGAGTAAACTGACAGGATGACTTACTAGTTCGTGTCTTTCTTCTCTCTGCGACAAGGTCTTGATTACTTGGCAGCGGAGTTTTTTCGTATACGGATGTTGTATTTCTTCTCGGCAAGGTCGATCATCGTCTTGTTGGCCAAACCATAAAGTTTTTCAACGGCCAATTCTTTTTCAAGACGTTTGATCTCTTTTTCATGAGCCTTGCGCTCGCGTAATAGCTGCGCTTGAAGTTCTTCAAGCGTACCGGGGATATCTTCTTTTTTCATAAGATCTGCGAGTGACGAGACGTCGGGTGAGCCATATTCGGTATAAATACGATGGAAAGTACTTAAAGGGATACCGTGACGAGAAGAGAACTCTTGCAAGGTTAAACCACTTGTTACATACTGATGTAATAACAGTATTTTCTCTGATTCATTGTAATGAGACATAAATTTCTACTCCTTTGTGATTGAGAAGGTGTCAACTTATTCTGTACACTACACTTTTGTTGAAACTGTTTTAAGGCAAAAACAGGCATTACTCATCCTAAAGCGGTAATGTCTGAAAAAGTGTGTAAGATTCTCCTCGTCCTTTCCCTCCTGCTTGGGTTCCCCAAGCAGGAGGGAAATTTGTAATGTTGATATTTCTTTGCCATTTTACCTGATTTTCCACTCCCCAAAATACGGTAGCCGTCTTGCATACGTCCCTTCTGTTTTCTCCTTGGCAACAGATCCCAATAGATAAACCACAGAGGCGGGAGAAGGCATCGCCCCACGCATAAGCAAGGTGCGCTTATAACTTCTATTCAGTCGTTCCACCCAGTTAGTAGAGTAAATCATTCGGCGCACACTTTCAGAGAACCTCAAATAGGTAAAAATAGGCCGCGTTGCGCTCATTGCCCAAACGGGCAAGGCTCAGGGTACTTTTTGCCCCTAACGCTGCGCAAAGATACGCAAATTCTCATAGGCCACAAGAGGCGTCACTTCGGTATGCTCCACGGGAAAGAGTGCTTTGAGTTCCTCACCGACCTCGGCTTTGTCTTTCGAGGAAACGGTGTTCAACACTTTCCGTTTGAAATGCACGATGCAAAGTTGGTGCAGTGCCGTGGGGAAAGCCGAACATACCGCATTTTCGATGCCGCTCAAAGCATCGGACACAATCAAGTCGATTTGTTTCACACCGCGTTCCTTGAGGGATTGTAGCTCCATTTCCCAAGCAATCGCGCCTTCTGTGGGGTGATTTACCACCGTGAGTACCTCGCGACTGCCGTCGGGCAGTAGGGCCCAACATCGTGTAGTAAGCCTCCTTCGAGACGCTCCCCTCACGACGCGTGGAACAGAACGTGGCATCGATGTAGACGGCCAAATAGTGAGGAGAAAGTCGGCGGGAAAAGCCACTCTTGGATCTCCTCATAACAAGCCCCGGACAGATGACTCACCTGCTGTTTTGCTATAAAGGTGACCGTATATGCGACGCCCCACCGCGGCGATGTCTTCACAGGAAAGTCCACGGGAATACAACTCGTAAAAAGCTGCGTGCGCTCACGCTCCTGAGAGGATAAAATTCCAAGAATCATTGGTTGAAAAGCATTGGAGCGCGTACGAGGGATGCGAAGTTGGAAACTCCAACCATGGCCCCGCCAACGACGGGGACGGAAACCATTGGCTTGTTCACCCGCATGTTCCGCGAGAAAGAGGGCGCGCTCCTGCTTGCAAAAAAACTATCCAAAAAGCACGCGAACCAACTCATTAAAAACCTGCCTCACTTGAGGCCATTTCGGAAATTAATTCCGATCTTTGTTCTCTTGTAAGCTTCATTGTTCTTTCTTTGATTTTTTAATTCACTACAAATATAAGAACTTTGGAGCTTACACACTTTTATAGGACAGCATCCCTAAAGCAGGGCTCTTAAGATCCATAACCAAGCAAAGGTTGTGGATTTTAGTAGTTTTAGGAAAAGAGTTAGACAAAAACGGGCGTTATTGTGTAGGAATATATAAATTTGCCGTATCCGATGCTTTCGGTCTGTGCCAACTTTATATCATACAGTGTAAGAAAGAGATGAGGTTGGCATCAAATAAATAAAAACAGACTTGAACTAACTGCATTCTACTTTTATGGACAAACGCGCCCTTTTTATTTTGTCGCTTTTCCTATCGGTAACCGGCGTGGCCTATGCCCAATCGAAAACCGACTCGCTACGAAGCCCAAGCAACGATGAGCCACTGCGTGTCTTGACGGGCAACATCGACAACATCACAACGAAACGTATGAACAAAGGTCTACTAACGGGAGCACTCGATGCGCTTCACGGACAAGCGGTGGGCGTAACAATCGCTGATCCAAACAATACGGAGGCTATGCTCCACGCAGTGCGCGTGCGCGGTACGACTTCATTGATGGGCGGAAATGATCCTTTGGTGATTATCGACGGGGTCTATGCCGACTTAACGACGTTGAGCAACGTTTTTCCAGCTGACATTGAGCGTTTTCAGATTCTGAAAGATGCGAGTGAGACGTCTCAATATGGTAGTAGAGGAGCTTCCGGTGTAATCGTAGTCGAGACAAAGAAAGGACGACTCGGCGACTTTCATATCAGTTATGATGTCACGACCGGCCCTGAACTTATCTACAAACAACTCAAGATGCTCACGGCAGATGGCTACCGCACTGCCGTGCGTTCAAGGGGGAATTATTTGGTAGACAAAGGATTTAATACAGACTTTCAAGACGCCATTACGCGGACAGGCTTCGTGCAGAACCACCACATTGCTTTCGGCGGCGGGACGAATCAATCCAATTATCGTGCCTCATTGGGCTTTATACAGCACAATCAGGTGATCCAAACAATAGGTAGTCGCAACTTCACAGCTAAATTCGACATTTTACAAAAGGGTTTTGATGACCGTCTACAGATTGATTTAGGGGTATTCGGCAATATTCAGAAGAATAAATACATCCTTGACGTGCAAAGCTCTTTTATTCGGCGGCTTCTTTCAATCCAACGTTTCGTCGTGGCAAGAATCCGGACGGCACGTGGGCGCAATATTCCGATGCCAGTCAAATCACGAACCCACAATCATTGCTCGATATGCTCGATCACGAGGAGCAAGCACTCTTTAATGCGCACGTGCGTGCAGCCTACGACTTGGGTAGCGGGCTCAAACTATCGGCCTTCGGGAGTTACTCGTATAATTCGCTGGATATTGCGGGCTTCAACCCTACTTACGTATGGAGTCACGGGCAAATTTTACGCGGAGAAACGCGCACGGAAGCGCTGTTGGGTAATGTATCTTTAGCTTTCGAGCATTTTTTCGGACGCCACCGATTGGAGGCCTTAGCCATGGGAGAGGCCTCAAAGAATATCTTAAAAGCTTTCATACGCAGGTGTCCAACCTGAGCACCAATGCCACCGGCTATTATGATCTCTCGGCCGGGGCTGTCCGCTTATGGGAGGCTACGGGTTCTTCCTATGAGAACCCAGCTTTAGCCTCTTTCCTTGGACGCTTGACTTATACGTATGACGACCGCTACGCATTGACCATCAACACACGCGCGGATGGTAGTTCTAAAGTAGGCCGCAATAATCGCTGGGGCTTCTTCCCCTCCGTGGCCGGCGCTTGGACGATTAGTAAAGAGCCGTGGATGCGCCGCTTACACTATCCTATCGACCTTAAGTTGCGGACAGGCTACGGCCTTTCCGGTAATTTGGCAGCAATCGACTGCTATAACTCACTCGAGCTCTTAAAACCCAATGGCATCGTCTATGTCGACGGTACGCCTACCGTCACTATCGGCTTAATGCGCAACGCCAATCCGGATCTTAAATGGGAAATCAAAAAGACATTTAATGTGGGCGTAGATCTCTCGCTCTTCTCGGGCCGCTTCTTGCTAACGCTCGACTATTACAATGCCAAGACGAAAGATATGTTGTATCTCTACGACGTGTCTGTACCACCATTTGCCTACGATAAGTTATTGGCCAATCTGGGCGCGATGCGCAATAGCGGCTTGGAGATCGGCTTAGGAGGCGTCTTGCTGCGCAACAAAGATGTTGAACTCAACTTGGGCGTCAATTTGGCTTTTCAGCGCAACAAACTCCTTTCGCTCAGCGGTATGTATCGCGGAGAATATCTCTCTGCACCGGCTTACCAGCCTATCACGAGTCTTACCGGCGCCGGATTTCACGGAGGTAATAACAATATCGTCTATCAGATCGTAGGCCAACCACTTGGCGTGTTTTATTTGCCCCACTGCAAAGGCTTGATTAAAAATGCCGACGGCACGTATCGCTATGACATAGCCGACTTGGATGGCGACGGAGTTGTCAATATCGAAGACGGCGGCGACAGATATATTGCCGGCCAGGCTACGCCAAAAGTTTTGCTGGGCGCTAACCTCGGACTGCGCTATAAGGACTTCGACGTCTCGATGCAGATCAACGGCGCCTTCGGTCATAAGATTTACAATGCGACGGCACTCACGTATATGAACGTGGGTAGTTTGCCTTTTTATAATGTTATGCAAGACGCGCCGGCACGCAACATTTATGATCAAACGGCCACCGACTATTGGCTGGAAAAGGGCGATTACATACACGTAGCCTATCTCAATTTTGGCTGGACAGTGCCGCTTAAACAGGCACGCTATATACATAGTTTGCGTCTATCCTTTTCGATCAACAACTTGCTGACGCTTACAGGCTATTCGGGACTAACCCCGATGATCAACAGCAGCATAGTCGGGCCGACACTCGGCACGGACGACAAACGCAGCTATCCGCTCTATCGCTCTTATGCACTGGGCGTAAGTATTCAATTCTAAGCACATAGCCGACGATTGGGCGCAGCCTATTATTTGAAAAGTTTGCGGACCACTCGGATAGAAACATATTGTTTATGCAACAGACATATTCCTTTTTGAAACCCTTTCATCGCTCACGTACAGTAATCGTTTGGGCTCTGACATTGGCAGCATCCTTGACCTTGGTAGCCTGCTCCGACTTCTTGGAAGAAAAGCCCAAAGATTATCAGACAGAAGATCAGGCTTATCACGATGCAGCAAGCATTTACCGCAATGCGGTCGGCTCTCTTTACTCTTACTTCGGCGGCTATCAAGATAGTCAGGGCTTGCAGGGCACTTATCGCGGCCTCTACGATCTCAATACGTTTACGACGGATGAAGCCATCTTGCCAACGCGTGGCGGTGATTGGTATGACGGCGGTTTGTGGCAGGACTTATACCTACATCGCTGGGGCGTATCCAACAGCGTCTTGGCATCCACTTGGAAATATCTATATAAAGTTGTCACGCTTAGCAATCGGTCTTTAGCCGGAATTGAGAAATACGCTGCACGTCTAAGCCCTGAACAACGCCAAGATTACGAAGCAGAGGTGCGCGCCATTCGCGCCTTGTATTATTATGAATTGATGGATCTTTATGGCCGCCTGCCGCTTGTTACCTCTGCGGATGTAAGTATGCGAGAGGTGAAACAGTATGAGCGCTCGGAAGTATTTCGCTTTATCGTCGATGAGTTGCAAACCGTAGCACCCCGCCTGCCCAACGTGCGCAGCAATGCTTTAGGGGAGGGTTATGGGCGAATCACGCGCCCAGTGGCTTACTTCTTGCTAGCTCGTTTGGCACTCAATGCGGAAGTGTATACGGACGACAATTGGACGGATGGGAATCGTCCTTCGGGGCGCGACATCTTTTTCCAAGTCGGTGGGCGCAAGCTCAATGCTTGGCAAACGTGCATCGCCTATTGTGATAGTCTGAGCGCCTTTGGCTATACGCTGAGTGCTGATTTTAGAGATAATTTTGCCGTTCATAATGAAAACAGTTTGGAGAATATTCTGACCATTCCCTTGGATAAGCAGACCTTGCCTTATCAGAATCAAAACCTCTTCCGCTCTTATCATTATCGACACGCGGGGGCTTATGGCTTCTCCGGAGAGAACGGATCGAGCGCAACCATTGACGCTTTGAAGACTTTGGTTATGAAACGGCCGAACAAGACAAACGCTTTGACTACACCTATTACGCCGGCGTCGTGCGAGGCCTCAATGGCGAAGTCGTGCGTCTGGAAAATGGAGATACGCTCATTTATTATCCGTGGGAGGTAAAGCTTGATATGTACTCCTCGCCGCATCGTGTGACGGCCGGAGCGCGTATGAAGAAATATGCGATTGATAAAACGGCGACTAAAGATGGTAAACTGATGGACAACGACATTGTACTCTTTCGCTATGCTGATGCGCTCTTGATGAAGAGTGAAGCGAAAGTGCGCAATGGAGAAGATGGCACTGCCGAACTGAATGCTGTGCGAGCGCGAGTCGGAATGGCTCCGCGACCGGCTACATTGGACAACATCTTGGCAGAGCGCCTATTGGAATTGGCTTGGGAAGGCTGCCGCCGTCCCGACTTAATTCGCTTTGGGAAGTTTACGCGTTCTTACACGGACAGGCCTCAGTTACCCGGCGAGGCATCAGGCTTTACGACAGTCTTCCCCATACCGCTCAACGTCCTTTCACTCAACCCGCTTTTAAGTCAGAACCCCGGCTACAAATCGTCCTCCAACTAAACGCCTCTTATTTCCCAATTGAGCGAAAAAGCAACTTGAAATCACTCATCAGCAAACCGCTTAAAAGACCAACGTGCATACCAAAGCCGCAGCAATTATGATTTGCTGCGGCTTTGAAGCAAATAAAAGACGCCTCCCAACTATCTACATCGCTATTTCTTTTCGGACGATAAGTCCATCAAACTTTTAGAAAGGATTTCTTTGAATGCTTCACCATCAAAATCGCACCTTGCCGCTTTAAGCTTCTTCTCTACAAGTGCACTTAAATCAGCAAACGTCTGTTTTAAAAATAGTAGAAATTTCTGCTTTCCATCAAGTAAGGGTTCAGCAAACCAATAGTCGCGACTAATACAACACGAAGATTGCACTTCTTTCTTCTTCTGATAGTAGCGACAACTTATAATTCCGGTTGAGGGCTATATTCTGATACATCACCACTTACAAACATCATGATCTTCATCTTGTTAAGACCATCAAAACACTTATCCCTAAATTGTGCCTTAAGCGTTTTCCGCATTTCAATGACTAACCGAAAGATCACGTTACTCAGATCGGTGCTTTCTGCCACATCTCCGCCAAGCGCTAAGTTTACATAGATTTCCATTTTTCAAGACGTTTTTTGCCTAATCCGTTTTATTCTTAATAAAGAAGCTTCGGATTATCCTTTATCTCTTCAAGCGTGATTCCTTCAGCAACAAACATAGCTCTATTATGAATCATAAAATTTCCTCTTTTACCATCATAGTTCGCGGCGGCATCCGGTAGCGCCACCAGCTTATGCTGTGGTTTTGTAGCAATTTCTCTTGTCCCATCAGATAAGATATAATACCAATATACCTTTTGACCAGCCTTTTTGAGCAAACTATACACCTTATTCTTCCAGACCTTTTCTTCTTCATCATCTGCCTCATACGAGTCTGCTATTCTGCCTTGTTGCAGGCAGTTTTCCACATTGACATCCGGCAATGAACGCAAGAATTGCATCTGCCCACGACCTAACTGATAAAAGTGATAATAGCCATTACGCAATTTATAACACCGACTTAATTCTTCCTTACTGATCATATCGAGATTGACAATAGAGAAGAACTCACTGTCTAAAGTAGTAATATCGCCAACTAAACGTCTGTCTACATCTCCGTCTAAAGAGGGCTTAACATCTAAAAAGTATATATTCGGATTATAGGTCCGCAAGGCTTCGCAGAACATTTGCTCATCTTTTAGCGTCATAAAAAACTGATAATCTCTAACCTTTTCCATGCTTTTCTATTGTTCGTGAATGGGCAGCTCGCGTAGACCCTTCTTAGGACGTGCTCTATAGTTGAAAACTGTATTATAGAGACTCGCGTACCCACTTTTGTTTCCAAGTAGAGTATCTTTTTTTAGTATCTAAAAACCACTCCTCACCTTTTCGCATTAAAGTATAAATAAAGACTTCCTTCATCGGCTTCTCTCTTTGGGTAGTGATTTCAATTTTATCTTTTCCCTCACTCACTTGAATAATTTTCTCCTCTTCAGGATCATAATCAGAGCCATAGGATATCGTATTAGGACGGCCATAAACTCTCTTTTTTGCTGTACAATGCTTACGAAAGATGTCTGTAAGCAGTTCCTTTTGCTGACGTAATTTCTCTATTTCTTCTATATCTTGCTCATCAATCTCTTCACATGCTATTTCCCACGCGCTCATTTCCTTGATGAAATGAATGAGTCTGTTTTTCGCCTTTTCAACATTGTCCATCTGGTAGAAATTATCTTGTATTATGGTCGTACCTACCCTTGCACCTGATTTGAGAAGCATCAGAAAACATTATACTAAGCGCTTTGTGCAAACACTGCCTCCTCATATTGCCCTCATATGTCTTAAACGAAATGAGCGAATACTTATTGTTTATCTTACTATTGTCGGGCAAAGTGGCAAGACGCCAGCGCACAACCTTTCCAATCGGCACCGTAGAAGGACCACACAAGTGAACCCCACATAAAAGAAAAGAAAATACTTTCGGAGATAAGCGACAAAGATTCAGTAGGCCCTGAGAAAACTACGGTCAACTGACGATGTATTTTAACGTGAGTTCGACGAATTATAAGTGTCTATAGATTTGGTGATTAGCGAAATTTGTTGTAATTTTAAGATGTTGATATACATAGAATTACAAACAAAAATTGCTATGATCACCGAAGCCAAAGTTACTGAAATATTTTGTATGGCAGACGACTTCTGCAAGTTTTTTGATGCAATGACAGCAAAATATGCGCTAAGACCTACCGAGAAAAGAAAATATCATCGAAGCTCCACGGTGTCAAAGGTAGAAGTCATGCTAATAATGATTCTTTTTCATGATTCCGGTTATCGCTGCTTTAAACATTTCTATCTTGAAAAAGTATGCAGGCATCTTCGCCACCTCTTTCCCAAAGTTGTTTCTTACAACCGTTTAGTAGAGTTGGAACGGAAGGTAGCAATACCCTTAACCTTGTTTATCAAGAAAGTCCTGTTGGGCAAATGCACGGGCATAAGCTTTGTCGACAGTACACTATTGCGTGTCTGCAAAAACCAAAGAATACATATTCACAAAGTTTTCAAGGGCATAGCCCAAAGAGGCAAATGCTCCATGGGATGGTTCTTCGGCTTCAAGCTGCATCTAATCTGCTATGAGAAAGGAGAGCTTCTCAACTTTATGATAACGCCGGGAGATATTGATGACCGTAAGCCTTTGGAGTACAAAGCTTTTATAGAGTTCATACAAGGTAGGCTGTTCGGTGACAAGGGGTACATCAGCAAGAACCTCTTTCAAAGGCTTTTCGTTGACGGAATACAACTTATTACCAAATTGAAAAGTAACATGAAAGGAGCTTTAATGAGTGTTTCAGACAGACTTTTACTCAGAAAAAGAGCCATTATAGAAACGGTGAATGATGAACTTAAGAACATTGCACAAGTGGAGCACTCCGGGCATAGATGCTTTGACAATTTCATCGTCAATTTATTAGGAGCAATTGCAGCCTATTGCCTGTTTCCTAAAAAACCGTGCATCAATGTACAAAGGACTATTGATACACAGCTTGCTTTGTTCTGAATTCGTCGAACTCACGTTATTTAGCAAAAACAAAGATAACCAAAAGGGCTGATACCTCCTGAGAAGTGTCAGCCCTAATTTATGTTGCTTGCAAAAGTTTTACCGGACAGCAATAGCAAAAAATAGAATTCTTATTCTTTGTTAGTGTTAAAGAACGCACTATACATTTCTATAAGGGTTGAGAGCTGTTGTGACTTTGCATCAATAAGTTCCATTTCGCAGTCTAACTGTCCGCGCTCACTATCTATCACTTCTAAATAGGTTGCCCTATTATTGAGGTATAGTTTTTGAGCAGCTGAAACGGCTCTTATTAAGGCATCGCTCTGTTTCTGCTTAAATTGTTGGAGCAACTTAATGTTGGAAATCTTAGATTGCAGCGTGCTTGTTTCTATAAAAGCAGTAAGCAATGTCTTGTCGTAATTATAAAGTGCCTCTATCTGTAACGCATCAGCCTGAGCGAAGTTGGCTTGAATAGCCTTCTTATTGATGAGAGGAGCGGTAAGTCCACCTAAGGCATTAAACACCAAAGACTCTGGTAGTTTGAATAAATACTTCGGGTTAAAAGCATTTAATCCAATAGCTGCAGAGATATTAAACGAGGGGAGAAACTCTTTGCGCGCAGTCTCCACATCCCATTTTGCAGCCTTTAGCTGGTGCTCAGCTTGTATAACATCAGGACGTTGCAATAGAAGTTGAGTAGATAAGGAATGGGCAGTTGTAGGCATTGGAAGCTGTAAGAAGTCAACCTTTGTACGTTGTATGGTTTGAGGAAATCTACCTAACAGTAGGTTTAGATTATTCTCTGTTTCAACGATAGACTGACGTAGAAGGTACTCATCAGCCTGTGCTTTAGCCAATTCAGCCTCGAACTTCTCGACAGCTAATTGCGTATCAGCATCAGCTTCTTTCTGAATCTGAGCAATTCTCACAGCATCCTTCTGCAATGAGATATATTGTTGCATAACCGATAACTTGTAATCAAGAGCCAACAATAGATAATAGTTCTCGGCTACATCTGCTACTAACTGACTTTTGATAGCACGTTGTCCTGCTTCTGAAGCTAAATATCGCTCTACAGCAGCCTTTACCACTATTCAACTTGTTCCATAAATCTATGGTCCAGTCTACTTGTAGCGATGGACCCAAGTCTGGGATAACAGTTGGAATGTTATGCCCTGGAGTTATCTCTGTGCCAACATTACCTGCTCCTTCAGCTGTGTAGCGGCCAACTTTAGAAACTCCAGCACCAATATTTGCTGTTACTGAAGGTAGAAGAGCAGCTTGTTTGGCCGTAATCGCACTTCTCGCTATGGCCAACTCCTGCAATGTTATCTTGAGATCTTGATTGTTTTGTAAGGCTGTTTCAATCAGCTTCTGAAGCATGGGGTCTTGAAAGAACTCTCTCCATGCAGGCGATATGGCTACGCTACTATCCTTAGATAAGGTTGGTAAAGAGTCCTTAAGCGTATCTTCGGGCATTGTTGCCTGCGGTGTTTTGCAGGCAACAATGCTCATAAGGATTACAAGAATAGTAATAACATAATATAGTTTACTCTTTGTCTTCATGAGATCTTTCATTTAGTTGTTTTTTCTTATAGCGTTTATCTTTCTCTTCACTCAGTGGTTTATCTTTCTGATAATGTACCAATTTGTCTGTCATCCCAGCAAAGATGTAGTACAGACCAGGAATTAGTAATAAACCGCCTAAGGTACCAATGATCATTCCGCCAACAGCAGCAGTACCAATAGTTCGGTTACCAATAGCGCCAGCACCTGAAGCAAAAACCAATGGAATCAAACCTGCTATAAAGGCTATACTCGTCATAAGAATCGGGCGGAAGCGCGCGATGGCGGCTGAGATGGCTGCTTGAGAAATCCGTTCGCCAGCATTCTTACGCTGAACAGCATACTCAACCATCAGTACGGCATTCTTTCCTAACAGACCGATAAGCATCACTAAAGCTATCTGGGCATAGATATTGTTCTCTAATCCGCAAGCCTTTAAGAAGAGGAATGCTCCGAATATACCCACAGGTAGGAATATAATTACAGGTAATGGCAGTAGGAAATTCTCATATTGTGCTGCCAAAATAAGATAGACAAAGATAAGACAAACCATGAATATGATAATTGCCGTATTACCTTGTTCTGCTTCGTCCTTAGAGATACCGGCCCAATCATAATCATATCCTTTAGGAAGAGAACGCTGTGCTACCTCTTGAATAGCCTGCAGCGCTTGTCCACTTGAATACCCTGAAGCCTGTGCTCCTGTTACTTCAGAAGAGTTGTAAAGGTTATGACGAGTAATCTCACTCATGCCATACGTCTTTGAAAGCGACATAAAGTCGGAATATGGTACCATTTGTCCATCCTCGTTCTTACTATAAAGACTTAATAGATGGTCAGGGAAATCACGATATTGTGGAGCAGCTTGTACAATTACTTTATAAGGTTTTCCGAACAGAATAAAGCCTGTTTGGTAATCCGAACCCACTAAGATTGACAAGTTGTTCAGTGCTTTACCAGGCTTGACACCCTTTTGTAAGGCTTTCGTATCGTCAACATGGAGCATATACTGAGGGAAACTGGCAGAGTAAAAAGTGAACGCGTTACCAATCTCGGGACGCTTGTTTAGTTCTTTAACGAACTCTTTGCTCACACGTTCCATTTCATGATAATCGTTTTTACCAGTCTTATCTAAGAGACGTAATTCGAAGCCACTGGCAGCTCCATAGCCTGGAATTGAAGGTGGTTCAAAGAAGTCTATGTTTGCTTGAGTGATATTCTTACATTTCTGCTCTAAGTCGCTAATAATCTCTTTTGCGGTTCGTTTTCGATGTTTCCAGTCTTTGAGGTTTATCAAGCAACTACCAGAATTGGCACTTGTTCCCTCAGAAAGAATCTCAAAACCAGCTAATGAAGAAACGCTTTCAACATCCTGCTCTTTCTCTGCTATCTTAAGAAGCTGTTGAGCAACAGCGTTAGTACGTTCGATAGTAGCACCTGGAGGAGTTTCTATGACAGCATAAATCATTCCCTGGTCCTCTTGTGGAATGAAGCCAGATGGGAGTCCCATATTTATCCAATATGCTAATCCACAGAACACTAATATTAATATTATTGTTAACGATTTCTTCCTTACAGTATGCTGTATGAGGCGTTCATATTTACGGCTACCACTATCGAATTTAGCATTAAAGCGTTGTAGGAAACGTCCAATAAATCCTAATTTAACATGATTCTCTTGCTCTTTCGTCAAGATAAGAGCACACAAGGCCGGGGTCAAAGTTAGGGCTACAAAGCCAGATAAGAGAATGCTTGATGCCATAGTGATTGAAAACTGGCGATAGAACATACCCTCTGGACCACCCATAAAGGCTACAGGAATGAATACAGATGCCATAACTAAAGAGATTGCAATAATCGCTCCACTGATCTCTTTCATGGCTTTTTCCGTAGCTTCAATAGGTGAAAGTTTATTGCGAGAGATTTCTACATTCACCGCTTCAATTACCACAATAGCATCATCCACCACAATACCAATAGCCATAACTAAGGCAAAGAGGGATATCATATTGAGCGTTATGTTGAACAACATCATCGCAATGAAGCTGCCCAAAGTGATATCGGGACAGCCATAATCGGTATGATAGAAGCACGCCAATCCCCTAAGAAGATGAACACAACTATTGCCACTAAGATAAAGGCCTCAAACAAGGTGTGTATTACTTTTTCAATACTTGCATCTAAGAAGCGGCTAACGTCATAGCTAATCTCATAGTGCATCCCTTTAGGCATATCTTTTTGCAGATGAGCCATAGCATCCTTCACCTTAGTGATAACGTTACGAGCATTACTACCATAAGCTTGTTTCAAGGTTACAGCAGCTGAAGGACGCCCATTGAAGGTTGAGTAGATATCGTATACCTCGCTACCTAAGTGTACGTCTGCAATGTCTTTTAAGCGTACGATATTACCATCTTTATTACTCTTGATGATGATATTCTTATATTCATCCTCGGTGGTGTAACGTCCTGGATACTTTAAGACATACTCTTTGACTTGTGGACGTAGTCCTCCACTCTCTCCCAACTTACCAGGAGAAACCTCTATATTCTGATCTTCAAGTGCATCACTGACGTCATCTGTTGATAATCCATAGGCTATCATCTTGTCTGGATGGAGCCATACACGCATAGCGTAATTACGTGTACCAAGGATATCAAGGTCGCCAACACCATCTACACGCAACAACTCAGGAGAGATGTTGATATCAAAATAGTTGTAGAGGAAACTCTGATCAACCTTTGGGTCATCACTGTAGAGATTGATATACATAAGTATGTTAGGCTCTTCACGTGATATCTTTACACCCTCTCGAATAACCTCTGCTGGCAATTTATTGGTAGCCGATGACACACGGTTCTGAACATTTACCGCATCAACATTTGGGTCGGTTCCCAACTTGAAGACGACATTTAGCTCGGCTTCACCATCGTTTCCCGCATCACTTTCGATATATTTCATGCCAGGAACACCATTCAAAGCCTGCTCCAGAGGAATGATCACTGATTTTACTAACAACTCGTTATTTGCTCCTGGGTAATTAGCAATTACGTTTACCTTAGGAGGAGAGATGGATGGAAACTGCGTTATAGGTAGATTCGAAAGTGATAGAATTCCAATAAAGGCTATGACCAATGACACTACAATAGAGAGCACTGGCCTACGAATAAAGATCTTAAACATACCTAATTAGCGTTTAACTTATCCAACTTCATTGATGCTTGTGGAGAAACCATAGACACACGAACCTTGTCTCCATCATTTACTTTCTGTATACCGTCAAGAAGATAACGGTCAGTAGCTTGTAACCCTGAAGAAACAACGTATGCTCCTGTAAACTCAGCATCAATCTTGATAGCACGTTGGCGGGCAATATTGTTCTTGTCTATCACAAATACATACTTCTTATCCTGAAGCTCATAGACTGCTTCTTGTGGTATCAATATTGCGTTCTTCTTCTGTATAAAGAGTTTTAGCGTACCCGTCTGACCATTGCGTAAAAGGTTTTTAGTATTGTTAAAGACGGCACGAACAGCAATTGTTCCTGTTGAACTATCAAACTGTCCACCAATATCTAATATCTTTCCGCTTGCAGGAAAGACATCGCCATTCGCCAAAACAAGTTGTAACGGAGTTTGTGAAAAGCGTTCTGGATGGAGACGGAAATCTAAATAATCTGTTTCTGAAATATTGAAATAGGCAAATACCTTACTATTATCTGATAAGCTGGTAAGTAGATCACTGGGATCTACCAGACTTCCAACTTTGTTAGGAATGCGCCCTAAGATGCCTGAGAAAGGTGCACGGATAAGAGACAGACGCTTATGTAACACAGCCAACTGATAGTCGGCTTCTGCTCCTTTCAACTTAGCCATCGCCATGCGTTTGGCGTTATTTGAGAGCACTTTGTTATCCGTTAGCGTTGTTACATTCTGCAAGTCAATACTTGCCTGCTCCGCAGCGGCCTTCGCTTTGGCAATCTCTTCGTTAGCACCAACAATCGCAATGCGGAATAGAGGTTGACCAGCTTTCACAAACTGACCTTCACTAACATACACATCTTGCAAGATACCGGTCTGCTGAGAGTGAACTTCAATGTTACGTTGTGAGGCAATGTTTGCCACATAAGACTGTGGTAGGGAGATGCTTTCTACTAATGGTGTCGTTGCAGTGTAAACTGGTTTTACTTGTGTTTCTTTCTTTGAATGACACGCACATAGAAGAAACATGATTGCAAGACAAGACAATTGAATTAAATTCTTCATAAATTGGTCTTTTTGTTTTCGTAAAAACAAGTGAAAAGTTAACGCGTTAATCCAACACATCCTGACTACTTCTTGTAGCCATATTTACTCATTCTGTTTTCTCTTTCCTATCCTATAATAATTGTAATGTCCTAGAATTAGTTGACAACTTTGGTTTCTTAATTTCATTCTTCTTTGACAAGTTTATTTGCTAAATTCATCAAGGCTTGTCTTGTTCTTTTCTTAACTACATAGTTAGTTGACAGTTGTCTTCTAATTGCAAAATTACTCTTTTATTTTCTTGTTGCGGTTGTTTCTACCTCCTTCTTTTATTGTTTGACTTAATAATGTGTGCCGAGGAAGTTATGCCGTCAACCTTCCGACTTCTTCCATTGGCGTTCTCATCTGCAGACTCTGATGCGGTCTGAACGTGTTGTACAGTTTGTATGGTCGATGGTCCGTTACCTAACAATAGGATAAGCCTTTGTGTTCAGATAGTTCATGTAAAACACGCCTCTTCTACCTTAAAACGAAGGTCGAAGGAGGAGTGTATGGATAAGCCGATGCAAAGCCTTGCTTAAACCGAATAGGAATGACGATAAAGTGGATAGTTGCTGCTCATCGCGCGACGGGGTAAAGAGGCGCGCGGAAAGAGTGCCCCCCGGAGGCTTAATCAGCAGTCTTTACATATTTGCGTTTAGCGCTATATTCGTCAATATCTATGCGAATGATATCTACGCGATGGAAAGATTTCTGCGCATATTTAGCTCCAATCTCTTGATCGTTGGGCGAGAGTTTGGCTATCAATAGATGCAGTGCGTTCATCTTTTCTTCTTCAGATAGATCAATGCGAGCACGCCCCGACATGAGTACGCTCTCATATTCAGTTGTAAATTTGTTGGGTAAGAGATTTGTCCGCCCAACTATGCAGAACGTCACTTCCGGATGGATGGCCAATGCTTGCAACTTTCGCCCTTCCGGCGCGCAATGGATATAGAGCGCGTGATCACCGTCCCAGACATAATTAAGCGGGATGCCGTAGGGCTTGCCTTCGGCCGAGATCATAGAGAGGAAACCATATTCAGCTGTCTTGATTAGTTCTAAGGCGCGCGCTTCGTCCATAAGTCGGTCGCGACGCCGCACATCGTCATTATTATATCTCATCATTGTTAAGCGTATGATTGGGTTTAACGTTATTCTTTTCTATATGCGCTTTCACGGCCTTTGCTGCTGCGCGGCGCAGGTTAGCTTTGGCGCACTCAGGTTGCAGCGCTTCAGAGAGGGGAGTGGTAGGCGGCGTCACAGTCTCTACTCCGGCAAAGCCGGCTGCTGTGAGTAAAGCTTCGTCGTCCACGGCGCCGGCCAAAAGATAAACAGGCTTTTGATATGGAGCCGCAGCCTGCAATACGCCGTGCGGCACTTTGCCACCTAGCGTTTGCGCATCAGCGTGTCCCTCACCCGTTAAAATAAGGTCTACTTGTGACGCACGTGCCGTAAAGTCTGCATCGGCAAGCACAAAGTCGATTCCGCGTACGATTGTTGCGCCCATTGTTGCTACCAAACTACCCGCAGTGCCGCCGGCAGCGCCTGCTCCGGATTGTTGGTGCAGACTTACGCCCCATTGCTTTTGATATAGGTCAGCCAAATGCGTGAGGGCTGTTTCAATGCAGCCCACCTCTTGCGGGCTTGCCCCTTTTTGTGAGGCGAAAGTATGCGCTGCGCCGCGCGGGCCGCAGAGCGGATTATCGACGTCGCAGAGTAGGAGGATACGACACTTACGCCAGAGCGGAGAGACTGCCGCCGTATCAATGCTCGCTATGCGATGAAATCGTCAATCCTATCAGCCACTTCGCACCCCATTCGATCCAAGAAGCGAACGCCTAAACTTCGCAGCAAGCCTACGCCCCCATCGCTCGTAGCGCTTCCTCCTAGTCCGAGAAGCAAAGTCGTGCAGCCATGATCTAAGGCATCGAGCATCAATTGCCCCGTACCGCGCGTTGTGCGCCCCAATATGGAAGAGGCCCCATTGCATATGAGCGCATAGCCGGAAGCCGCTGCCAGTTCGATGACGGCCGTTTGCCGCTCTTCATCGAAAGCATAGGCGGCGCGCACGAGGCAGCCTTCCGGCCCTTCGACCTCCTTATATATAATATTGTGTGGGCGGCGAGCAGCCAATACGTCCGTTAAACCTTCACCTCCATCACTCAAAGGGCAAAGAGAGAGTGTGGCATCGGTCACCACGCTCCGAACACCTTCGGCCATCGCCTGCGCCACGGCAGAAGCAGACAGGCAAGCTTTGAAAGAGTCGGGTGCAATGAGTAAATGTAGCGGCATAATCGGAAGAATCTATTGTTTATGATGTGCAGAATTACACAATTCCGCGCAAATACAGAAGTAAATCTGCAAAAAATAGGTATCAATGACGGATGAAATGCTTAAAAGTTGCAGCATATAGGTTCTTAAATAATGCTAAATAATCGCGGTGCAAATTTTAATGGGTTCCTTTCGTAAGCAAGTGAAAGTAAGTGTGTTAAAACAGGAATCTGCTTTTTGCGCACAGAAGGGTATACGTGCAAAAAACTAAAGGGTGCTTGTTGACTACGATGATTTTTGTAATTTAGCGCAGTATTAAGAAAGTCGAATCCTACAAATAAAAACGACAAAGTGAGACTAAAAAACACCATTACGGCCTTGGCGTTTGGATTTTTCTCCTGCTATTGCGCTCAGGCCACAAACATAGAAAGAAAGACGACAATTGACGTAACGATCGACCAAGATGCGGACGATGATCCCGAGAAAGCAGAAAGCATCGTGCAGACAGCTTTACAATATATAGGCACTCGCTACCGCGCAGGACAAAGCAGCCCAAGTGGCTTCGATTGCTCAGGTTTCACGAGTTACGTTTATAAGAAAGAGAATTTGAGCATTACGCGCTCTTCGCGCACACAATATAGAGAAGGCGCCCCCATTACACAGATTGCAGACTTACAGAAGGGCGACTTAGTCTTCTTCGGGCGAGGGCGCAATCGTCATAACGTAGGCCACGTAGGCATCGTAACTGACGTCTCCGCAGATGGAAATAGTTTTAAGTTTATCCACGCAAGTCGCACGGGGGTCAAAATAGACAATTCCAACTCGGCCTATTATAGCGCACGTTACATCGGTGCGCGACGTATCTTAGAAAGTAGTAAATCAATCATCCATAAGATCGCGACAAGTTCTTCTTCTCTAAGAATAAGGGCTTGCCGCGATTCATGTTTTAAGAATTATGCATTTTATATCTTTAGTTGAGCTGCCCGTAGTCAGTGTCTCGCGCTTGGATCGCCTGTTAGATAAACTGCTTGATGGCAGTATTATGATAGGGCAGCGCATACTGATTGCGCTCGTTGTTTTTATTATAGGGCGCTATGTAGTTAAGTTGCTCAATCGCGTGTTTCGGCATGTGCTTGAGCGCGGCACGATGGATCCCGGCGTACAGAGCTTCTTGCGGAGCTTAGTCAATATCGTCCTGCTCATCCTGCTCATTCTCTCCGTCGTTGGTGCCTTAGGAATTAACACGACGTCGTTAGCCGCCCTCTTGGCCTCAGCCGGCGTTGCCATTGGTATGGCGCTATCCGGCAATTTGCAGAACGTAGCCGGAGGTATAGTGATCTTGCTTTTTAAGCCTTATAAGGTGGGCGACAATATCGAGGCACAAGGCAATGAAGGGACGGTAAAAGAAATCCTACTCTTCCATACGATTATTCAGACTGTAGATCTGCGTACAATATATATACCTAATGGACAGATGTCGACTTCTGTTGTGATCAATCAAAGTAAGTCTGACATCCGCCGAGCGCAGTGGATTGTCAGCATCGAATATGGCAATAACATCGCTCACGCAAAAGAAGTTATTCAGGCTTGTCTGGATGCTGAATCTCGCCTGATTCGCGTACCAACTACAGATACGGGCGAGCGATTGGAACCTTTCTTTATAGAAGTGACTAACCTAAACACCAGCAGTGTAGACTTGACGGTGCGCGCTTATGTTAAGAGTGCGGATTATTGGGACGTACGCTTCAAAATGAATGAAGCGCTTTACGCAGCGCTGACTGCTGATCCTGCGCTCAACATCCCCTTTCCCACAGAGACAGTACATATCGTTAAGGATAATTGATCTTTTTAGATGTAAGCGAGTAAGCGGTAGTGGCGCAATTGTGCTGCTACCGCTTACTTATAAGCCGCCACTTTGCTTTGAAATATGCTCCCAGGACAACCGGAAAACTCAAGATTCTTTTAAACAAGTACGCAGTTTATTTGTCTGATTGAAATTAATGAGTAAATTTGCCCACATATACTAAGATTACTTACTTACTAATTGGTAACTCTCTATCGGTTATGGAAAAATCATTTCAATACAACGCGAATGACGTTGTACGTTATCTGAACAAGCCCACAGCGGAATTTACGAAAGCTGACATCGTACGTTTTATCTACGAAAATGGCATTCGTATGATCAACTTCCTTTATCCTGCCGGCGATGGACGTTTGAAGACATTGAACTTCGTAATTACGGATATGGCCTATCTTGACACGATTCTCACTTGCGGTGAGCGTGTTGACGGTTCAAGTCTGTTCAAGTCTGTTCAAGCATCCAGCTCAGACCTTTATGTGTTGCCGCGTTTCTCCACGGCTTTCGTTGATCCTTTTGCTGAGATTCCTACGCTTGCTTTGCTTTGCGGCTTCTTCGATGCTGAAGGCAATCCTTTGGCAAGTGGTCCGGAGCAGACACTCAAAAAAGCAGCTGCAGCCTTTACAAAGACTACCGGCTTTGAGTTTGAGGCGATGGGCGAGTTGGAATACTATGTGATTATGCCTGAGACCGATGCCTTCCCCGCAACGGACCAGCGCAACTATCACGAGAGCGATCCTTTCGCTAAGACCAACACTTTCCGCGTAAAATGTATGGACGCTATTGCGCGTGCCGGCGGTCAGATTAAATACGGTCACTCTGAAGTGGGCAACTTCCGTTTGAATGGCTTTATCTACGAGCAGAACGAGATCGAATTCCTCCCCGTTAACGTTATCGACGCAGCCGATCAGCTCGTCGTAGCTAAATGGATTATCCGCAACATGGCCTTCCAAGAGGGCTACAACGTAACCTTCGCTCCGAAGATTACCACGGGCAAAGCCGGTAGCGGCCTCCATATTCATATGCGCTTAGTGCAGAATGGCAAAAACTTGATGCTTGAGAATGGCGAATTGAGCGACAACGCGAAGAAAGCTATTGCAGGTATGATGGATTTGGCTCCGAGTTTGACGGCATTCGGCAACAAGAACCCGACGTCTTACTTCCGCCTCGTGCCTCACCAAGAAGCGCCGACAAACATTTGCTGGGGCTTGCGCAACCGCTCTGCATTGGTACGCGTACCCCTTGGCTGGGCTAAGGATGTGGATATGAGCCACAAGGCAAATCCGCAACAACCGATGGAGCACTACGATACTTCTATGAAGCAAACGGTTGAGATCCGTAACGGCGATGGTAGTGCAGATCTTTACCAACTCTTGGCCGGCCTTTGCGTAGCTTGCCGCCACGGCTTTGAAATGCCCGATGCGCTCGAAGTAGCAGAAAAGACTTTCGTAGCAGTGAACATCCACGATCCGAAGAATGCTGCTGTCTTAGAGAAGATCAACTCTTTGCCTGATAGCTGTGTGGCTTCTGCTGACTGCCTTGAGCGTCAACGCAAGGTATATGAGGAGCAAGGCATCTTCAGTGCAGCGATGATCGATGGTATCATCAAAGAATTGCGTGATTACAATGATAAGACGCTCCGCGCTGATATCGAAAATAATCCGGAAGCACAACTCGAACTCGTACAACGCTTCTTCCACTGCGGATAAGCCTTCGTGCAAAAAAACGACAACTAATTTCAGCGGCCCGCCTCCTATTAGGAAGCGGGCCGCTATCGTAGTCTGTGCCGATAGAGCTATAACATGGATCTTTTGCTGATGTCGACTTTTCGTCAATGACTTCACTCTTTATTTCGCCCTAATTCCGGCTACTGATTGCTACTTTCTTCGATCAAGTTGCCCATCATAAACACCTGCTTTCCACCTCTATTTTATGGCTTACTTATACCTTGTATTTGCCTCTTCGGTCAAGATTTTTCCTTCCTCCGTAGCCCCTAAAAATTAGCTTAGGAGAAAGTAAAAATTGTCTTAGCAGAAAATTTAAACACGCCTTAGGCCAGGAAAAATTGTCTCCTAAGACAATTTTTCTTTTCTTAGGAGAAAGTTTTAGCGCACTTATGGGCCTTGAAATTCAGTGTGTTATGAAAGGTATTTTTTTGCTGTTTGGCCTCTGAACGTCGTTCCTCTTACTATTTTTGATGTAAATGTTTTTCTTAGTCGTTTGTAGGCGTGTATCTGTGCTCGCTTCATCGCTCTTTCTCCTCCTATTGATAGGTGTGTAAGCACAGAGTCAAATCAAAAAATTCCTTATCCGGCGAAAGGGCACAGATAAGGAATCTTCGGGAAGAGGCAGCTTGTGGCGCCTATTGTAAGTTGTACGTATGCACGCTCGAGCCTTGGGCAGACGGGAGAAAGTTGATGCCCCACCAACACATCTGTAAAAGACAAAAAGAGATGATTAGCGTCCAAAGTGCGGGTCGCAGATTGTGTGGCTTATACCAGCGATAATGGATATAGATGAGGTAAGCCAGCCAAGTGATAGCCGCCCACGTCTCCTTCGGATCCCAGCTCCAATAGTGTCCCCAAGCTTCTTTTGCCCAGAGTGCGCCCATCAGCATGCCGAGCGTCATAAACGAAAGTCCGACATTGGCAAGGTCGTCTGTGATGTGTATTTCTTTTTCCGTGACTTCGCTTTTCTTGAAAAACAAGAGATAGAGCGACATCAAAGCAGCTGCTCCCAAGAGTGCATAAGCCATCATATAGACGATTACGTGCGGGGCAAACCAAGGACTTTGGAGTGCCGGCATCAGCGTCTTAGAGTGTATCTCAGGTTTGAAAATGTTGATACAAATAAAGACGGTGGATAGGATCGTGGAGAAACTAAGAATCCACTTATAACGCCAGCGACTGTAAACAATAATGCCTGCCAAGGGAAGGAAGAAACTGTACCAAAGGCGCGTTTCGCCCATCGTGCGGAGGGGAGGGCGCTCCAGGCTGATCCACATCAATACAATATAGGTGAAGAATATGGCTAAACCGACTCCCGTCGTTGCAAAGCAAGTTTGCGTTTATCTTTCCAAGCGCCCCAAGCACCTGTGGACCAACACAGGACGGAAGCGATGGCAAACAGGATAAAATGATTCCAACTTATCATCTTGTGACCTCCTCTCTTTTCTTGCGGCCTGCCGTGAGGAACATACCGACAGCGCCGATTAACAACATAAAGATACCTGCATAGACAATGGGAAGCCAAGGGTCCGTAACGAGTTCGAAGACACTCACATTGCTCCATTTGCCCATTTGTTCGTTATAGCTGAGCTGATATATTTTCCATCCGGAAACAGAAAAAGGCTTGTTGACCTCTATCTCGGTTTGAATATTCTGCCCATCCATCGTGTAGATGTCGACCAAGGAGGCGTAGCGGCGCGGCTCGCGGTTGGGCATTACGATTGTATGCTCATCGTCGAGTTTCAGACCTTGGTAAGGGAACATATAACTGCCGCAGGAGATCCATCCCTGCTTTTCTTCTGTGCCGCGCGTAGCTTTGACGAAGATGGCGCAAGCTGATCCGGGCGCTTCGCTCTGTACATAGCCCTCATTGTTGCGCGCCACGCCCAGAGAGTCCATACGGATGTTGGCCATCATGCCCGTAGGCATCTTGCCGACCATACGTACTAATGCTGCCGGCATAGCATCTTCAATGCGTTTTACGACTTCAATGTTCCAGCCCGTAAGGTGGCCCGTGCGAAGGCCTTTATCAAGGACTAAGTTTTCCGGCTTTTTGGCCGGTTGCGGAAGGCCTCGACGATTGATGACTACCAGTTTGGGAGGATATTCGTCGATCGTAAACTTTTCCAATTGAATAGCTACGGGCAACTTATGAACATTCTTCCAGGCGTCAAGGCCGCGCCATTCTACCTTTCCTTGCTCACAAAACATTTTCAAGCGCTGCATATCCGCATTGCCGAGTGTGCCGCAAGTTAAGACGATAAAGAGGCCCAAGTGGCTAACGAAGGAGGGAAGTCGGCGCCAAGAAAAGCGCGAAAGTTGCAAAATCGTAGCCTCGCCCGTAATGGCCGTCATCCAAACATAAACGAGAATAAAGGGCCAGAAGTTGAGCATCTTGGTAAGACCAATTGGGTCAGCAGGCAATCTGCCTTCAGGCAGTTGGCGGGTGAGGCCCATAATAATTGTGAGCAACGCAGCTCCGGCAATGGCCGGCACGGCTGCCTGCATTGAGGCCATAAAGCGGCAGAAATAAAAGTGCTTCCGCAGTAGCCATACCACGAGTAGGAGCGCCACGAAAATCGTCAGTGCAATGATATTGGCGGGCCACATAAAAAGCCCCCACTCCAAGGGGCCGATGGTAAACTGAAGGATGAGGCCGATCAGCATTAAACCTACCGTGATGGCGCTGCCTTCTTTTAGTGAATAGGGTTTATTCCACATAGTTTTAATAAGTTCTTAACCGTCCGGGTAATCTCTTTGGCGCAGCTAAGGCACAGCTTCTTGCGTTGCAAGATATGAGGAAGATTCCTCCTGCGCTTGCGCTCTTTAGCCGGTTTTAATGAAACAAAACGATGGGGGCGGAGTTGTTTTTTAGCTCTCGTCTCCCATCGTTTGTTAGATTATAGTTTGCCCATTTCCTGCATTGGCGTTAGATGGGCTTAGTGATAAACCTTTGTTCTTTCGCGCCGTCTCAACCCATTTCGGAACAACGGTGTCGAGGAATTGCTTCTTCTGTTGACGCAGTTTCGCCATATCGAAGCCGCAGTACTTGGCAGCTTTGTCGCGCGTAGAGATGTCAGGAATAGGAATTGTGCCCGTATATCCGTGTTTAGCTACAACGCGTGCGATTTGCAGTCGGGCGTCTTTTGCGTATTCCATCGCGCCGGCCAAGAGGCGCATTACTTCTTGCGGTGCGTGGAAGGCTGCGCCGTGACTGGCTACAGCGTAATCCCAACGCCATTGACCTTTGCGCAGGTCAGAGAGAACCTCTTTCATTTCCGCCTCGGTAGCTCCTTTATCCCAAGCAAACTTCGCTTCGATGTGGGCATAAGCCAACTCCTTCTCAACGCGCTTGCGGAAGTCGTAAACCTTCTGTTGGCGCTCATAAACATTCTGACGCAAGGTCTCTGCATCTTGACGGTGGCAAGTCTGACAAGTGCGGTCAATGTGAGCCAGCGGACTCATAATATGGTGATCCGTGTATTTGACGCCGCCTTCAGAGATATAAGGCATATGGCAGTCGGCACAAGAGACGCCGCGCTGGCCGTGGATACCTTGCATAAAGAGTTCGTAGCCCGGGTGCTGTGCTTTCAGGATCTTAGCTTTTGACAACGGGTTGATGTAATCGTAGAAACCGATGCTATCGAAGTGAGCTTCTGCATCTTCACAGAGCAATCCTCTCTCTTGCGGGAAGTGCAAGTAGTTGCCATTCTCTTTTTCAAAGTAGTACTCCGTATGACACTGTGCACAAACCAAGCTGCGCATTTCCTGATGGCTCGCCTTGCGAACATCCTTACCTACGCGAGCCCAAGCTTCATATAGTGCAGGGCGCGCCGGACGGAGTTCCATCGTGCGGGCATCGTGGCAGTCGGAACAGCCCACGGTGTTCATCACCTGATCGCCCCAATCGCTCCATTTCGCCGCATAAAATTTGTCAGTGCCTTGTTCGCGCATCAAGCGAGGAACGTCGGGACCTTTACAAGTCCAGCAAGTGCCGGGCTGAATGTCTTTTTGCCCGTCTACGCCGGGGCTGCCTGTGCGCAGAATCTTAAGCAGATCTTCTACGCTATGGCGGTGTCCGCGCGGCGTGTTGTATTCTCTGGCAAAGGAATAGCCATCCCAAAGAATGACCATCTCAGGGTGTTCCTCGAGCACGTCCTTTTCTTGCGAGCCGTTGTATTTACTCTCGAACGTCGTATCAGCAGTCATTGCCCACGATTGATATTCTCTCGGAAAGTCTTCGGCAAATTTCTCGTTCTGTGATACAATCGAGTCGGTCATTTGTACGCGGCGATTATTGAATATACTCGCCACTTCTGCCCTGCGTTCTAATAGTGAAGAACAAATCAGGCCTAATACGAAGACAATGACCATTGCTCCACCGAAGAGCAACCATCCTTGCCATTTTTTCAATTGTTTTGCCATATTGTAGAATTAGGAATTTTGCTTATGAATGCGTCGCGGCTGCGACGATGTTTGTTATGTTGATTCTTACACTTCGACGGTCGACGGCTTGCTTATTGCTCTGTCGGCGGCGTCTCGCGTTGTGTGTTTGTGATTACTATCAATAGATTCGCTAACGCAGATTGGGGACAGCTTCGTGGCCTAACATCTTCTGCAACCATTGAGGAACCGGACTGGGGGGCAGCGGTTCTACAAATTCTGCGCCGGGAGTCGACGAAAGCGAGTTCATACCGCCGTGGGGTACGTCGCGATGGCAATCCCAGCAGGCTTTTCCTTCGCCACGTTGCGCCATCATATAATCAATGCGTCCTGTTTTTACAAATTCCGTGTTGAGTTGTTTGTGGCAACGAATGCAGTTGTCCATAATAACCTCGGCCGATGCTTCTTCAGCCATAATCGTCTGGCGCTCACTCTTTGTCACAAAGTAAGCCACGTGCTTCATACCATCTTTGCCCTTAAAGAGATAATGCGACAAGATATTGCCATTAGGGACATGGCAGTCGTTGCACGTAGCATTACGCGCGTGAGACGAATGGCTCCACGTAGCATAATAAGGCGACATGATGTGGCAATTGATACACGCCTTCGGGTCGTCGCCGATGATGTAAGTGTGCATTCTCAAGAGATACATAAATAATCCGCCTGAGCCTACAATGATGCCCAATAAAGAAACAAGTGCTATCTTCTGACGATAGCTGAGTGCTTGCTTGAAGCCGGCCCATTTATTTTTAATCCGAGAAAACATCTCACGTACACGCATAAGTCTTGTCGTTTAATCGCTACAAAAATACAGGAATAGGTTTTATCTTACAAAAATCTTGAAGAAAAAATCATAAGTAATGAGGGTAATTTTCTCCTTATTAATAAGGATCCTTGCCGGAGATCCCCTCAATTAGGTAGATGAGCGGATGTGGCGTCTTTAGGCTCCTCATTGGGAATAAACCATACCGGTGCTTTCTCAAAACAATTCTGACAAAAGCCAAAAAGGAAATGGATTATCACACGTTTATGATTGAAAATCAATGCGCTTGATATGATTTAATTCTCAAGAAGTCTGCAACTGATGTCACTGAACTTTATGCTTTCGCCGCTCATAAGGGGGGAGCAAACTTAAAGCGTTGCGCGTCGATTTTCCGCCTTTAAGTTTACATAATCTCAGTAGTGTGCATTCAATTCTTAAGCTGCAAAGTAGTGTCTCTACGTGTAGATACTATGGTCTCTACACGCTGAGACTGGCATCTCTACACGTTGATACGATCGTCTCTACACGTTGAGACACTACAAATCCGCCTGTTTGTGTCCGCGAGGCTAAGTTCAGACCAAACTTTCTTGCTTTGCGTGCGAATTGGGTTTTCTATCAGTTGATGCGAGGTAAGCCTTGTTATCTGTTAAGGTCTATATCGCTATACCTTGTTCCTTATTCTGTCAGGAAATATGGGCAGGAAGCATGAAATAGTTGTAAATATTTTGCATGAAGATAAAAAAGATATATATTTGCAATGCTGAGAGAAGAAAATCCATGAGATTGTCTATGGGCTTTTTTCTGATGGCAATGTACTAAATGTTAAACCCTGTCGAATAATGAGGAGCACTATAGAGTATAGTTTACTTTATGGCAACACTTAGTAAATATATGCTCTGATAGTCTGTTTAGATCTAAAGCGATTCTATTACCTTATTTTGACCTATTGTTAACCTAAAGTGTTGCAAAAAAGAGTGTATGAATAGATATTTATCTAAGCTGTTTTTATTGACCACTACGGCCCTCATAGGGTTTTCCACAACGACTGTTTGTGCACAACGGTATGAAAAAACTTCTATAAAACGGCACAGGCTGCAATTGGTTAATGCGGAAAGTAAATCTTCCCCTGATAATTTGCAAGGGGCTTTGGGCTTTAATAGACAAAGTCTCCTTTTACCATCCGGTGAAAAGCAGGCCTTCCGTCCTGAAAAGAACGGGCAGAAGCGTTTTAGTGCGAAGTCTTTTATGAAGGAAGCGCCCGGTAATGCGGCAGAATTACCCTTCAAAGAGGGATTTGATAATGAAAACGCACTAAAGTCGTTTACCATTATTGATGCGAACAAGGACGGCAATACGTGGAGTTATTTTCTCGACAATGAAACGGGACAGTCGGCCGTTCAAATGCAGTATGGCGATAACAGCCACGATGATTGGCTCATAACACCACCGCTGGCTTTAAAGGCAAATATGGTGTATAACATTTCTTACCGTGTAGCAAGTAAGGGCATATCCTATCCTGAATTGTTGGAAGTGAAATATGGAAATGCTGCTACCGTAGATGCAATGACCAATGTGCTTGTAGAGCAACATAAAATTACCAATACCGAGTACGAGACTATTAAACAGACATTTACTCCGACAGCTGATGGCGTCTATTATTTCGGATTTCATTGCACAAGTGATGTCGACTGGTTTTGGCAACTCATTCTTGATGACATCTCTGTTGAGGGCAATTCGATGAAAGCCCCCAATGAAGCAAACCTTGTATCAGTTACAGCAGCTAATGATGGTAGTTTGAAAGCTACTATAGACTTTGTTGCGCCGGCAACAGCCATTGATGGTTCAAACCTTGAAGCACCGCTCACGATAGACATTATGCGTAATGGGGAGAAAATAGGTGAGATGAGGGATATTGAACCTAATGGTTCCTATAAATATGTAGACAATGAGGCTGAACAAGGAATCAATGCCTATTCTGTTATTGCGAAGAACTCATTGGGAGAAGGAAAAGAAAGTAAGAGAATCGAAGTTTATGTAGGTGTAGATACTCCCATTGCGCCAACAAATATTCAAACAAGTCAGACCGATGATTCTATTACGCTTACTTGGGATGCTGTGACAACGGGATCACATGGTGGCTATGTAAAACCGGCTGATGTGCTCTACAATGTTTATGAGATAGAAGAAACCGGTACAGGAGTTAACCTGACGCTTGTGAAGAAAGTGTCGGAAACATCTATCAGTATTCCGTATAAAACCAATGTGGGACAGCAGGATATGATTAACTACGCGCTTTCTTCTGAGAACGAAGTGGGGGAAGGTCCTCGCGTTATGTCGCCTAATATCCTTGTCGGAGAGCCCTATGTTTTGCCCTTCGAAGAGCACTTTAAGAATGGGCGCTTAGATAATGAGATGTGGTGGATATCGGAGACAGATAAATCGACCTTCCAGTTAATGCAAGGCATGTCTTCTGATGGCGATGGTGGATGTACGGGTTATGTTTCAGTTGCTGATGAGGATAGTGCTACGATGGGGTCCGGAAAGATTTCTATTAAAGGTGCAGTCAGTCCAACATTGGTCTTTTCCAATCGTTCTTCAGTTCCTAATGGAAAGGGAAGGTTATTGTAAGAATCGATGCGCCAGGCAAAGAAACCAAGCAACTATGTATCGTAGACTATGCGAACATAGATAATTCACAACAAGAATGGCATACGACCTCTGTAAAATTAGACGCAGAATACACCGCATTGCCTTATATAACGTTTACCTTTACTGTGCAGGCACCAACCGGAGAAACCGTATACTTCGATAATATCTATGTGCGTGATGTGGTGGAGAAAGATTTGCGTCTATCGCTTAATGCGCCTTCAAAAGTACGTAAGGGCGAGACGATCACCGCAAAGGTGGATGTTAGAAATATGGGAAGCATTGAAAGAACAAACTATACGGTTCGACTCTATGCAGGAAATGATTTGATAGACAGCAAAGTCATAGCTGATCCGTTAGCTCCCCACGCGCAGAATACCATATCATTAAAGTGTCCTACTACGGTTGTAGACGTTTCGCCGCTGTCGTTGAAAGCGGAAGTAGTAACAGCGGACGAAGATGCTACGCCTGATGATAATGTCGCGACAGCCAATGTCGAGCTGCTTTCTTCTACCAAAACTGCGCCTACTAACGTGACGGCAACGACGCAAACTGATGGTAAGGTCGTTATAGAGTGGCAGAAATAGAAGAAACCTCTGAAGTGGTAACTGACGATTTCGAGCGTTATACGCCTTGGGCAACCGATGATTTCGGAGAGTGGACATCAGTATATGGAGAGAAAGGTGTAGCACGTGGTCCGTTTAGTCGTTCTTATCCGCATCCTAACGAAGGAAAGCGATTCGCCTTTACCTTAGTAGAGCCTGCTTCTTGGATTACTGATAAAGTTCTGGAAGAGTATACTTGCCTGCGTCCACATAGCGGCGGTCGCTATCTTGCCTCTTTTTATAGTGTAGAAAATTCACAATTTATCGTAGCTGACAACTGGCTTATTTCTCCCTCGCTCCCCGGTAAGCAACAAGTTGTTACCTTCTGGGCGAACAACTTTAAGTCGTCAACACTTAACTATCCGGAGAATATAGAATTGCTTTATTCAAAGCAGGAACAACAATTGCCGACTTTATTCCAACGAGTACGAAAGTCATAGTTGATGGTGGCGTATGGAAACAATATTCTGCTACTTTGCCGGAAGGTGCAACTTACTTTGCCATTCATAATAATACAGCTGATACTTACATGTTAATGTTGGACGACATAACCTATACTGCAGGTTGCGGAAAGGTCGTGGCTTACAATATCTATCGTGGAAATAAGTTGATAAAGCGCATTGATGCTGATACGCCAAGTATGTTTACTGATACAGAAGCATCAAACAATAATGCAAATTATGCAGTCTCTGCCGTCTATGCGGGTGGTGAATCTGAAGCGACAAAGGCTACTCCCGTTACAGACGTTAAGAGTATAGAAACCAATTCCGGTAAGCCTTTTGATCTTTATACAATAGATGGACGACTCGTTGTAAAGGACATCTATTCACTAAAAGGAATACGAAAGGGAATTTACGTTGTCAATGGCAAGACCATTATAAAGAAATAAAGCTTAAGGCATCAAGTACATTGGTAGGTTGGCAATAGTCAGCCTACCAATGTTTTTTGTTGATGATAGCAAGACGCTCCGAAGGCGCTTAAGGCAAGAAATTGCATGCAAATCGTTTTGTAAAAAAGTTCATTGAAAAGAGTCCAATAGGCTTAGGTCTTGCATCCTTTATCGGACTATAAGTTTACACCTTTACCTTTAGAAGGCGCGTGCGATGCCTACCGCGCGTCACTTTATATACGAATAGTCATGATTTCGTTAATATCCGTGAGATAGTTTGGCGTGCGCTGTTCACATTTGGCGGTCCATTTTTGTTTTCCTATGCCTTCAATGCCCAGCAGAATAGTTTTTGTTCCATAGCGTTGGTTTATATTGTCTATGAAGTGCATTAATTGATGACGTTCAGAGCGATTGGAAATGTGGTCAAAAAGGTCTTGCGAGATAGCTTTTCCGGAAGAAATATCCCCAAGAACAACCCCCGACTTCTTATATTGTATGCCCGGGCGATAGAGTTCTTGCAGAATCGCGATGGCCGTATTGGTAATTTCAAGTGTGTCAGCCGTGGCTATGGGTAGGGTATAGGTAAGCATATTATTATATTGTGGCAAATCCTCGCGGAAGCGGTTCGTCGCAATAAACACCGTAATACTTCTACACAAAGAATGTTGGCCGCGGAGCTTGTTGGCGCAAGAGCTGGCAAAATGAGCTACCGATGCTTTAAGGTCTTCAAGTTCGGTAACCATATTGCCAAAGCTGCGACTTGTACAAATCGTTTGTTTAGCAATGACTTCCGTGGTGTCTATACAATCAACGCCATTAAGTTCCTTCCAAGTACGGATCATCGGCAGCGTAAAGTGACTTTTCACCCAGCTTTCACTTTTATCTGCAAAGGCCAAAGGCGTATGAATGCCGTAATATGCTAATTTCTTCAGCGTGCGTCGACCGATTCCCCACACGTCAGATAGGTCAACAAGGGCCAACGCTTTGCGCCTTTTCTCTTCTGTATCAATTAAACACACTGAGCGATAACCTTTGTACTGTTTGGCAAACTTACTACCGACCTTTGCCAAGGTCTTACTTGGAGCAATCCCCACACTCATGGGGATTGCTGTCCAAAGGCGCACATCCTCTACGATGTCTCTCATAAAATTTTCCATATCATAGAGTTGCTCATAGCCATCAAGACAACAAAAACTTTCGTCGATGCTGTAATTTTCTACGTGATGAATGCGCTTTCTTAGCATATTGGTCACACGGCGCGACATCGCAGCATAGAGCTTCATATTTGCAGAGAAGAGTTGCACGTTATGATAAGAAATAAGATCTCTTACTTTAAACACGGGATCGCCGCGCTTAATCCCAATCTTCTTGGCTTCGGGAGTAAGCGCTACGATGTTGCCATCATTGCTGGATAATACGCAGACAGGCTTTCCCCTTAATCCCGGATGGAAGGCTTTTTCTACGGAGCAAAAGAAGCTATTGCAATCAGCCAAAGCCCACATATCTTGTTATGACCGAGGTTTATGAATCGTATACGTGACTACGCCCCATACCGAGAAATCATCTTCTTCAAATCTCTATACGGGGATATTTAGGGTTGGCCGGAACTAACCACGTCTTTCCCGCTTGCTGCACGATATGCTTAATGGTGTATTCTCCATTATATTCGCACACTGCCACTTCGTGCTCACTGGGCGTCCGATTACTTTTGTCTACAATAATAATGTCTCCGTCGCTGATGCCGGCATCAATCATCGAATCGCCTCTTACCTTTATCAAATAAGAAGCTTCCGGATTAGGACAAAGCATCCGGAGGATATCAACACTTTGGGCCTGCTCATCGGTGTCTAAAGCCAGGGGGAAGCCGGCTACAACGCGTGCATTGTCAAACTTTGGGAGCGTCATTGATCGAACGCTCGTGGCCGGATAAATGTCGCCCAATGTTTGAAGCACGAAAAATGAGGCGCCTTCCTCCTTCCTGTTGAAAGCCTCTTCTATACAGTTGTGTATAAACGCTGTTCGGTTTTTATGACTATCAATAAAGTCGGCCAGTCGCCCTTCTATACGGAAGGAGAACAAGCGGCGATCGCCTTTGGGGCGCCCGGCGCCTGCTCTGCGCCCACCCCTGCCATTCTTTTGGGCTTCTTCTGCTTTCATTTTTGATATGCTACGAATGTTTCTGCAAAGTTACAACCTTTATTTGAAAAGCGTTTACGCTTATCAAAAGAAAAAGGCTATGGGGCATACGCAATCATCGCGTGAAGACTTAGAAGAAGGTATAGATCCTTAATAGGACCTTATATTGAATTTGCGGCAACTTATGCTCCACCACCGATTGTTTAGTTCAATGTTGGGCGCAGGCTTATTCTCAAATGGCGTATCTATGAGCTGATTTTTTTTTTTGCTCCTTATTGGGACTTTTTTCCCTACTTGTTGGGAATTTAATTCCTCCTATTGGAATTTTTTCCCTCCTAGTTGGAATTTTTACCTCTCGCGTCTGTACGGAGAAAGCCAAGTGCTGACTAAACCTTTTCACCTTTGTGAGTGCTTAGGGGCTTGTTGCTTTATTCGCCTTGCGCTTATCAAGGAGAATGATGTAGGATTCTTTTCGGCCGGTTCGGTCAGTTTTTAGCAAAAATAACTACCGACGTTTGAAACGTAGTAACTCAAATCAAAATAAAGACTCAAAAGTGCTCAATTTTGTAGGAACGCAGTGCGAAAAAAGATAAAAAATGCATATTTCGCGCACCGTATAGTCGGCGCTAATTCTTTGAAATAAAACATTTGAGAAGAAAGTGTGCAATCTAAACTCGTGTTCTTTGCGCAAATGGTGGTCTTAGTGTGCAAAGTGCGCAACTATAACTTTCACCTGTCAAAACCTAATGCAAGAAGTTGAAAGCATACGAAAAAAGGCATAAATACTTCTGATTCTCTTAGGTTTCGTGTAACTTTGTCCCCCAAAATAATACGATTGCATATTATGAATGAACAACTGAAGAAAGTAAAGCAATTGGTCGAATTGCGCCGTAAGGCTCGCCTTGGTGGCGGGGAGAAGGCCATCGACAAGCAGCACGAAAAAGGAAAATATACGGCGCGAGAGCGTATTGCGCTACTGTTGGATAAAGGTTCCTTCGAGGAAATGGATATGTTTAGCTTCATCGCTGCCACGACTTTGGCATGGATAAGAAGCAATACTTGGGTGATGGCGTTGTGGCCGGCTCCGGTACGATCAATGGCCGCTTGGTCTTCATTTTCGCGCAGGATTTTACGGTCAATGGCGGTAGTCTTTCGATCACGATGGCCGAAAAGATATGCAAGGTGATGGACCTTGCTATGAAGACGGGCGCTCCCTGCATCGGCCTTAACGATTCTGGCGGTGCACGCATTCAAGAAGGCATCAATGCGTTGGCCGGTTTTGGTGAAATCTTTCAGCGCAACATTGAAGCCAGCGGTGTAATCCCACAAATCTCCGGTATTTGCGGCCCTTGCGCCGGTGGTGCTGTGTATTCTCCGGCTTTGACTGACTTCGTCGTGATGCTGGAGGGCGTTAGTTATATGTTCTTGACGGGTCCGAAGGTGGTGAAAACCGTGACGGGCGAAGACGTGACGCAAGAACAACTCGGCGGTGCGAACGTGCACGCTTCTATTTCCGGCGTAGCGCACTTTACGGCAAAGACGGAAGAGGAGTTTGCGCTGCTTATCCGCCATTTGCTCGAATATCTGCCTCAAAACAATTTAGATCACGCGCCGCTGAAGCCCACCAATGATCCGATTGATCGTAAGGAGGACGCGTTGAACGAAATAGTTCCGGATAATCCCAATCAGGCTTACGATATGTACAACGTAATTTCAGCCATTGTTGATGATGGCGAGTTTATGGAAGTACAGAGTCAGTTCGCACGCAATATTATTATAGGTTTTGCGCGCTTCAACGGCCAAAGCGTGGGCATCGTGGCTAACCAGCCCAGTGTCTATGCCGGCGTTTTAGATAGCAATGCCAGCCGAAAAGCAGCTCGCTTCGTGCGTTTCTGCGACAGCTTCAATATTCCTATCGTTTCACTCGTCGATGTCCCCGGCTTCCTGCCCGGTACAGGTCAGGAGTATAACGCGGTGATTGACCACGGCGCAAAACTCCTCTTTGCTTATGGTGAAGCGACAGTGCCTAAGGTGACCGTAACGTTGCGCAAGAGCTATGGCGGCAGTCATATCGTGATGGGTTGTAAGCAATTGAAGAACGACCTTAACTACGCTTGGCCCAGTGCTGAGATTGCCGTGATGGGTGCCAGTGGGGCTGTGGCTATTCTCAACGGCAAGGAGGCTAAAGAGCAAGAAGATCCGAAAGCATTCTTGGCAGCAAAGGAACAAGAGTATAATGATCTTTTCACCAATCCGTATAAAGCGGCAGAGTATGGCTATGTCGACGATGTAATCGAGCCTCGCAATACGCGTTTCCGCATTTGTCGCGCACTGGCGCAACTCTCCGGCAAGCGCGAGACGAGACCGATTAAGAAACATGGCAATATTCCGCTTTAAAAAGGAAAAGCAAGTCTTGTTGGCTGATCTGCTTCGGCCGGCAAGGCGCGATTCAAAACCATTGAAAAGTCAATGAAACATTATAAATTTCAACTGAACGGGCAGACGATTACCTTGTCGTATGACGGCAATGGCGATTCGCTTCAAAATTTTTTGATCGATGGCAAAGCGCCGCAGGTCTCGGGCGAGCAACTGCCGGCTTTTGTGGCAGCAATTGTGCTTGCACTGTTTGAGCATGACGTCGAAGTTGTCCACGATGACGAACCGGATGTGATAACGCTCAAACCCAGTTGGGCGGGGTGGGTCTCTCCGGCCGAATTAATGAACGAGAAGAGCAATATTTCTAAAAATTTACACGCTCCCGAAATACCTTCCGGCGAGGGAAACTTAATGTAACGCAGAAAAATGAAGACATACAAATATAAAATTGACGGTGCGGCCTACGATGTTACGATCAACGAGGTGCAAGGTCGCCATGCGAAGGTTGTAGTTAACGGCATTCCTTTCGAAGTAGAGATGCAAGGGACGCAATTGACGGAAGACAACTTGCCTAATGTCGATACGACGTCAGCGCCGGAGGCGCCGGCAGCTGCTCCTGCCGAACAGCCGGCCGCAGCAGCAAGTGCGCCGAGTGCATCAGAGGCGGGTAAAGGCAATCCGGTGAAAGCTCCACTTCCAGGCGTGGTAACGAAGGTTTTAGTAAAGGCCGGTCAAGCTGTGAAGAAAGGAGAGAATATCCTCGTGCTGGAGGCTATGAAGATGGAAAACAACATCACGGCAGAAAATGATGGTACCGTTACGGCCGTTTGCGTGAATCCCGGCGACAGTGTTTTGGAAGGAACCGTCTTATTGACGATCGACTAAAACAAGGTAGCACTTTGCGGTAGTGTAATCTTGTCTTCGTTCGTCAGCATACGATATCATGCGTATGCGAACTACTTTGACAAGAGTGCGTGCCGCATCGAATCAAGCATAATATAGCGCGTCCGACGTTCAATTCCACTGAACGTCGGACGCTGTTTTTATATCTCTTTCTCAGGTTTCATCACAGAAACCAAGGCCGTCGCTTTATCCGTCAAAGGCGTGTGCCTCCCGACTAAGATGCCCGCTTTATCGCCTAAAGAGTCTGACCCGATGCGAGCTGCCTTTGCGGCCGACCGTTCGGAGTTCGTAGTAACCGGGGCGCAAATCAGAGACATCAATCGTTGAGGTCGCGTCTACCGTGCGCAGCTTGCGGCCAAAAGCATCGCAAATCCAAACGCTTTGACGTCGATGGGCAGATCCGCAACGTGTAGCGTGTCCTTCAAAGCCTGAATTTCGCCACCTATCTTTAGAAACGCAGGCTGACTCTCGCAACCATAACGATCCATAGCCTTTACGGCATACTCCGCGTATAAGCGCTTGGGCAAAGCGGGTCGATATGTGAAATGCCCCGCCGCCGTTTGGCCTAAGAAGCTAAACGTTTTTCCTTCCCTTATATATATATTGTGTATCCCACCGGTTGGGAAGTTGAAATGCAAGTCGTAACCCTGCCTTGTCAGCGTTGCGCGAGGCGTTGCAGGCAGCGTACTTTGCGGATTCTCTATCGGCGGCGTGAGCACCGGGCGCGTGGTATATTCTCCTGCCAACCAATCATACACTCCTTTTGTGTTGTTGGTTAGAAAATCACTTCTGAAAAGCGCGAATCCGCCTGCTTCCGCCGTGCGCAGGAAGTTCATTTGCCGCTGCAAAGTAATCAACGGCCAATTCTTTTCTCCCGCACTCAAGCAATAAACACCCAATCCCGGCGCCACCGTTCCCCGCTCGGCACGTTCCAACCAATCCAAAACAAACGGATAGTAATTGTCTCCATCAAAATACATCATAGGGAAGAGTACGTCCATCCAACCTTTGTTCAGCCACATTATAGCATCTTGTCCGACCGCATCGCGTGCATTCCAGCCGCGCGAAGATTGGCGCGGCAAGTCCGCATATTTCCCTACCGGTGCGCAAGACAAACGCACCCAAGGTTTTTGAGATTTCACCGCCTCGTGAATCTTTTCTACGACGCGCGTCACGTTATCGCGCCGCCAAGTTTTGAGATCGCGTCCTTTACCATACTTACGAAAAGTCGCTGCATCGTCAAAATGAAGACCGGCTTCCGGATAGCGAATATAATCGAGGTGAACGCCATCGACGTCGTACTTACTGACAAGTTCTCGGCACAGATTTGCAAGATAATCAGCCGTACCCGGCATACCCGGGTCCATTATATATTGATCGTCCGACTTGCGACAGAGTTCCGGATGCTTACGCACCACCGACTTTGTCCCCAAAGCCTTCAACACATTTAGTTTGCAGACCGGAAAAGCAACCATCCACGCGTGCAGTTCCATTCCTCTGCGGTGACATTCCTCAATCGCAAAAGCCAGCGGGTCGTAAGAGGGGCGCCGTCCGGGCGTGCCTGTGAAGATGCCGTCCCAGGGTTCGATGTCGGAAGCATAAGCCGTCGTCCCGCGCAAGCGCACTTGAAACAAGACGGTGTTGACTTTCGCCGCCTGCAATTGGTCCAAGATGCGGCACAACTGTTTTTGCTGCGTGAGAGGATCGTGTCCTTTCGGCCAATCCAAACCCAAAAAAGTCGTGAGCCAAACAGCACGATACTCCCGTCGGTCAAAGTCCTGCGCTTGCGTTAAGTTAGCCGTCAGCAGCGCAAAACTGAGCATCAGCAGTAGTCTTTTCATCGTTCTTTTATTTCAATTTTTGTTCCAATTCTTTCCAGGCCGCAGAGGGTATGCCGCTGCGGCGTGCTATTTTGAGGTCTTCCTGCGCCGCCTGCTTTTGTCCGAGCGCGAGCAATATCTTTGCGCGTTCGATGCGATAAGCCCATTGTCCGGTGCATCTTCAAGCAGCGCATCATAGATAATTTTTGCTTCTTCTATGTTGCCCGTTTGTTTCGCTCCATCCAGAAACATGACAAGATCTTGCTTGTTATTCGGACAGTTTTTGCAAAACTTCACGGTCTCTGCCCGCATTTCCTGCAGTCGCCCTTCAGCTTGCAGGATGCAGAGCAACAACAGATGCGCCTCGCTCTTGTTGGGCTTTCGCGTCAGTAAGTCTGTCAGTTCCGCCCGTGCTGCTGCGTATTGACGCAGTTCGACTTTGGCCGCAGCACGTAAGAGATGTACGGAGTCTGCCAATAAATTGGTGGCGTCTTGCTTCAGAAAAATGTCGCAGTCGGCAATAGTTTCTGCAAAATTGTTCAAGAGAAAGTAAGCCTTTGCACGATTATAGCGCGACTCTTGGTCGCCGGGTTGAGCGAGCAGGGCTTTGGTGAAGCGCTCGATGGCTTGCCTCATTTCCACGCGTGCCAAGGAAATGAGGCCCAAGTTGCGCCAAACGACATAATTGCCCTTGGCCTCCGGCCGCAAGTGCAGGGCTTCCTTCAGCAACGCTTCGGCCTGCGGCAAAGAATCTGTGGCCAACGCATTAAAAGCCCGCCGCAAGCAGTCGACATATTGCACCGAATCTTCGCGCAGTGCGCGTTCGTCGCGCCCTTGGTGGTCATAATCTTTCAGCGTTTTCGACTTTACCATCGGGCCGCCCTTTTTCAGGTCGACGACCACCTGCGCCTGCACAGCCGTGAGTCCGGATAGGAAGAGGAAGAATAGGATAATTCGTTTCATCGTTGCAAAGTTAGATTCCGTAAGGCAGATTCGTCGCATTCGAAAGCCTAAATTTATGAAATCTGAAGTTCGTTTTTTTGTCGAGAAATGGAAAATGATAATTCTCTAATCAACCGGAGCGCCTCAAAGTGCCGGTCGCGTCAGCCAAAAGCCAAGGGCCACCATCAGTAGGCCTGCACCAATGCTGCCGAGGGTGTAATAAAGGAATACGAAGATTTCCCCTTTTTGCAGCAAGACCATATTCTCAAAGGCGAAGGTCGAAAAAGTCGTAAATCCGCCGCAAAATCCCGTGATTAGCAGTCGGCGCCCCTCTTGGTCCAACCAAGGGATCGATAAGGCACGCCCACTCAGCAGGCCGATGAGTAGGCAGCCGAGCACGTTGACCGCAAACGTGCCGTAGGGAAACGCGCCTGTGCAATATTTGTTGGCTATTTGCTGGCCATAATAGCGGGCAATCGTCCCGAGAGCGCCGCCTGAAGCTAAGAGTATAACTGAATTCATAGCCTTGATGATGTGGTTGCAAAGTTAGTGAATCCCACTTGGATACACACCCCTCTCGTTTCGCTTTCCGGCAGGTCGCATTGCTGTACAGCCGTATCTGCCCTCTATTGCTGCCGGCGCATTTCTTTTCAGACGAGGATTTTATAACCGTTCATAGACGTCTGTCTCTGCAGCCATAAATCGAGGCCGCTCATTGTTTGCTCGCGCCAAACCATCGTTTGCCTGGACCAAACTATGGTTTGCCGGGAGCATACTATCGTTTGCTGCCGCCAAACGAAAACGCCGTCATACTTTGAGGCGCATTTTCCGGTTGGTCTGTCTGCCCTTTAGCGATGGCGGCGCGCGGTGGATGGTCGTTGGCCTCGTGCAAGTAGTTCTGCGTTGCCGCCCCCTTGTCATCCTCAGCTGAAGGTGCGCCAAAAGGCAGAGAGACGGCACACGAGTGGACGACAAAAACCAAGAACGGCTCGTGTATTTCAAGCCACGTTTCCTGTTTTTGGTGAAAAAAGAGCGATAAGGCCGTCCTGAAAGAAATAATTTGATTATTTTTGCACAGCAAGAACAAAAGAAGGCGAACGGTAGCGCGTATCGACAATAAAATTTAAGTCGGTCGCCGCTCAAAAGCCCGGAACGAAAAATGGACGATTATTACGCGGAAAATTACGATTGATAAGGCCGGGAACCGACGCAAAGGCTTCCTCGCCCAAATAATCATGGAGGAAAGCTTATGCGAACGTACTGGAACACCGATCAGAGTCTGCGCAATCTGGATAAGTGGGAACCCAACTGCTGGGTGCAGGTCACTTGTCCAACTCCGGACGATGAAGATTTTCTCTTCAACGAATTAGAAATTCCTACTTACTTTCTCGACGACATACGCGATAAAGACGAGCGTGCACGCTATGAATATGAAGAAGGATGGTCACTCATCATTCTGCGTATTCCCTATGTGAAAGAAGTGCGCTCACAAACGCCGCACACAACCATACCTTTGGGCATTATTCTTAATAAGAACATCTGCGTAACTGTGTGCAACTATGAGACAAATATGATGATCGACTTCATTTCTTACCAACAGAAAAGAAATGCTGGCTTCACCGATTCCGTCGATCTCGTCTTTCGTCTTTTCCTTTCTTCATCTGTTTGGTATCTGAAAGCGCTTGAAGCAGATCAATGTCTTGATCGAGGAGGCTAAACATAAGCTCGACCATTCGATAAACAACGAGGACTTGATCGGTTTGAGCCGCTTGCAAGATAGTTTGACCTACTTTATTACCTCCATTCGCGGTAATGAGACCTTGCTGGCCAAACTGAAGTTTAAGCTTCCTATAGACGAGTTGGACGCCGACTTGATTGAAGACGTCAATATCGAGATGAACCAGGCACGCGAAACGGCTAACATCTACGCAGACATATTGAAGTCGACGATGGATACGTATGCGAGCGTGATCAATAATAATATGTCCGACCTGATGAAGCAGATGACGTCAGTTTCGATTATCCTCATGTTTCCCACTTTGATCGCCAGTATTTTTGGTATGAACTTGGTGACCGGTTGGGAAAACGAATGGTGGAGCTTTCCGGTAGTCGTGGCCGGCTCAATCATCGTGACGGGAATCTTTTTCTGGCTCTTTAAACGCAAAACTTGGCTCTAAAGAGCAACATAACGGAAAGAAAGACAACGAAAAACTTTGCCACATCATAAATATTCCTTTGCTTTGCACAGCTTAATGAGCATGATTAGGAAAAACAACGAAAATGGACGAAAATAAACTCCCCGCATCCGAGCAGACGCAAGCGGTTGATGCAACCGAAACAACAGCCTGCACTCCGGATGCCGACAATGCTGCAATCGTGAAAACAACTCCTGAAGCAGTAGAAACAACAAGCGAACAAGCAATCGTTACGCCTGAAGAAGAAACAGAACAACAGCAGGAGCAAAATGCGCCCGCCAGTAAGCTGGAGGTGATCGAGCGACTGAAAACATTGAGCGAAATCCGGAAGACGTGAAGCGCTCCGAACTGGAATGGCTCAAGCAGACGTATTATCGCTTGCGCAACGCTGAAGTTGTGGCTGCACGCGAACAATTTGTGGCTGATGGCGGACAGGCTGACGACTTTATGCCTGCACCGGATGCCGACGAGAGCACCTTTAAGCAGATCTATGAAGAAATACGCGATAAAAGGGCGCAATTGGCAGCTGAAGAGGAGAAGGAAAAGCAAGATAATTTGAAGCGTAAGCTGGAAATTATAGAGGAAATCAAGACTAAATCGACTTCTGCTGAGGAGGCCGATAAGAATTTTGAGGCGGTGAAGCAGCTGATGGCGGAATGGAAGACCATAACGCTTGTGCCGGCTGAAAATGCCACGGAACTCTGGAAGAATTATCAGCTCTGCGTAGACCATTTTTACGACCAGTTGCACCTCAACCACGAGGCGCGGATGTATGACTTTAAGAAAAACTTGGAGATTAAAACGCGACTGTGTGAGGAAGCGGAGAAACTGATGGAAGCAGCAGATCCCGTGGCCGCTTTTCATCACTTGCAATTACTCCATCAAGAATATCGCGAATCCGGACCTGTAGCTAAAGAGCAACGCGAGGAGATCTGGACGCGCTTTAAGGCGGCTTCGACGGCCATCAATAAGCGCCACCAAGAGCATTTTGTGGCCCTTAAGGAAAAAGAGGAAGAGAATCTGCAGAAGAAAACGGCTTTGTGCGAGAAAGTCGAAAGCTTAGACTTGAATGCACCCAAGACTTTCGCTGACTGGGATAAGCTAACGAAGACTATTATCGAATTGCAGGCGGAATGGAAGACGATCGGCTTTACGCCGAAGAAGATGAACACGAAAATCTTCGAACGCTTCCGCGCTACTTGCGACCACTTCTTCCGCCGCAAAGCAGAGTTCTTCAAGGGATTGCGCGAATCGCTGGCTGCGAACCTTGAGGCAAAAACGAAGTTGGCAGAAGCAGCCGAAGCTTTGAAGGAAAGCACGGATTGGAATGAAACTTCAAAGCGTTTCGTAGACTTGCAGAAGCAATGGAAAGAAATAGGTCCTGTAGCTCACAAGGTTTCTGATGCGATTTGGGCGCGTTTTAATGATGCTTGCAATTACTTCTTTGAACGCAAGAATGCGGCTACGGGCGACCAACGCAAGGTGGAAGAGGAAAACTTAGCAAAGAAGAACGAGGTGATCGAAGCTTTGCAAAAACTCTATGAAGCCGGAGTGGAAGGTATTTCAGAGCAAGTGCACGACCTGCAAGAGCAATGGAATGCTATAGGCCACGTACCTTTCCGCAAAAAAGATAAGATCTATAAGAAATATCGCGAGATTTGCGATCGTATATATAATGAGTTGCACGTATCTGTACGCCGCCGGAGTATAGAGAACTTCCGCAAGCAGGTAGCAGAGAAGGGCGAGGACGAAATCAGCAAAGAGCGTCGCCGTCTCCGTAATGCACTCGAAGCCAAGCAGGCCGAGATTAAGAATTATGAGACAAACTTGTCGTTCTTCAATAGTAAGTCGAAGGCCGGTGATAGTCTCGTGGCAGAGATAACGCGCAAAAATCGAGCGCCTGCGTGGCGATTTGGAAGAAATCAATGAGAAGTTGAAAGCTACGCGTGTACAGAATAAGAAGCAACAAGCCGCAGAAGAGGTGACGCCTGCTCCTGCCGCCGAAACGGAAGCAGAGGCAACTCCGCAAGCTTAACGCACTTATACATATAATATATATGAGTCCACTTTAAAAAGTCCGGACCAAGGCCATTATTGATTTAACATTTCACTCACACATATTCGCTCTTTGAAATTATGCCATGTCGGAGATTTTTTGTATATTCGTAGTGTCCTAAGAGATACAGCGAATGTTCAAGAAAAGCTCCACAAACAAGCAACTGAACATGTTCAGTTCCCCGTCCAATCTCATGTGCAAGCGTGAGAGTCAGCAGTATGACGCTCACAATGCTTCGTCGAGGATGCCGTGAAGGGCTCTGCTGAAGTCACTGGCCACAAGGTCGAAACCGTCCATGCGGACGGAGCCTACCGGAGCGAGGCCAACCGCGAGCTTGCCAAGGATGAGACCAACGGGTTCAAGTTCATCGCCAACGGCATACAAGGCAAGCCTTCCCGCTTCGACCTGAACCGCAAGGATGACCGGACGCCGGAGGTCGTGGACAAGAAGACCGGTGAGGTAATCAACGCCACGCCGGTCAAGGCCGATACTTGGAAGATACCCATCACCAACGATGACGAAAAGACCACATGGCGGTACTTCGACGAGAAACAGATAGCGAAGTCCGTCGCCCGCCGGGAGGTCGAGGCCATCCCCTTCGAAGAACGCAAGAAGCGAAACAACATCGAGGCGACCATCTTCCGGTATTGCTTCCATACGAGGAACAACAAGACCCGGTACCGGGGACTGCTCAAGCATAAGATACAGGCCGTAGCACGCTACCTGTGGATTAACGTGCGCAGGCTTTTGCTCTTTGATGAGCAAATGGCACTCCAAATGGCATAAAATGAGTCAAAGAACGAATTGCAGCCTCTGAGACGCTCAGAATTGAGTCAGGAACGGCTATTGTATGGCTTATTAAGGTCATTACTAAACCGAACTGAACTTTATAGATATCACTGCAGCCGACCCCTGAGATCGGTCTGCAGGCACAGTTGAACAATTTTTAATGCCACTTTTTAAAGTGGACTCATATACCAAAAATAAATAGGAAGATGTCCCTCAGCGTACCGCGGTTCTACAACGTGGAACAAAGGATGTTTATATTCTTAATATAATGCTTACATACTAACATAATAATAAATTAAAAAGGAGTCCCCACTATCGGGGAAGGTTTAGAGGAGGCTTAACGATGAAAGGATGGATAATGTTAGCCATATGGCTATTGGCTGCTACGGCATGCACAGGACAGGCAAAGCAGCAGGGAAAGGGGAATGGTGCAATGACAGACAGTAGTAAAAACATAGCGAAGCGGGACTTTCAGCGCAGGAGCGATGCCGAACTGCGGAAGATGTTAACTCCCGAGCAGTATGCTGTCACCCAGCAGTCTGCCACTGAACGTCCCTACACCAATGCGTACGATAAAGAGTTTCGGAAAGGTATCTACGTGGATATCACCACGGGGGAGCCGCTTTTCCTCTCGTCCGATAAATACGATTCGGGCTGCGGATGGCCAGCGTTCAGCAAGCCTATCAACAAGAAACTGCTCACAGAGCATACCGACCGTTCGCACGGAATGGTGCGCACGGAGGTGAGGAGTGCCACTGGCGAGGCCCATCTGGGCCATGTCTTCGACGACGGACCTGCCGACAAAGGTGGCAAGAGATATTGTATCAACAGTGCGTCGCTCCGCTTCATTCCCCTGGAGGATATGCAGCGGGAAGGCTATGGCGCTTACATTAAATTGCTAAAACCCATTAAAGAGATTTATGTAGCAGGTGGATGCTTCTGGGGGACAGAACATTACATCAAGCAGGTGAAGGGTGTGATCAGTACAGAGGTGGGCTACGCCAATGGTATTACGAAGAATCCTACCTACGAAGAGGTGTGTACCGACAAGACACAGTTTGCCGAAACGGTACACATCACCTACGACCCTGCCGTGGTGAGTCTGGAGTTCCTGCTCCATCTCTATTTTAAAGCTATCGACCCGACTAGCATCAACCGGCAGGCAACGACCGAGGAACACAGTATCGCACCGGCGTTTATTATGCAGATGCCAGCGATCGCCCGACAATAGAGCGCGTTTTTGCCGACGAACAGGCACATACTACTGGTAAGATTGCAGTAGAACTCTTACCGCTTAAGAACTTCTACACTGCCGAAGAGTACCATCAGGACTATCTGGACAAGAACCCAATGGGCTATTGCCACATTCCACAAGCACTCTTCGAGTATGCCAGAAAGGCCAAAATGTAAATTATTAATCTTCGACCTGAACCGCAAGGATGACCAGACGCTGGAGGTCGTGGACAAGAAGACCGGTGAGGTAATCAACGCCACGCCAGTCAAGGCCGATACTTGGAAGATACCCATCACCAACGATGACGGAAAGGCCACATGGCGGTACTTCGACGAGAAGCAGATAGCGAAGTCCGTCGCCCGCCGGGAGGTCGAGGCCATCCCCCTTCGAAGAACGCAAGAAGCGAAACAACATCGAGGCGACCATCTTCCGGTATTGCTTCCATACGAGGAACAACAAGACCCGGTACCAGGGACTGCTCAAGCATAAGATACAGGCCGTAGCACGCTGCCTGTGGATTAACGTGCGCAGGCTTTTGCTCTTTGATGAGCAAATGGCACTCCAAATGGCATAAAATGAGTCAAAGAACGAATTGAAGCCTCTGAGAGGCCCAGAATTGAGTCAGGAACGGCTATTGTATGGCTTATTAAGGTCATTGCTAAGCCGAACTGAACTTTATAGATATCACTGCAGCCGACCCCTGAGATCGGTCTGCAGGCACAGTTGAACAATTTTTAATGCCACTTTTTAAAGTGGACTCATATATGAGACCTCAAGACCTTTTACTGAAGGCTTGAGGTCTTCTTTTTAACTTTAGGCAGTCGGCTTTGAGAGTTTTCGTATCTTTGCTGCTGTAATTTAAATCTTTGTTATGAGTTTGTTTCAAGAGGAGAATGTGTGTCGTGGTCGCATTGAGGTCGTTTGCGGTTCGATGTTTTCCGGAAAGACTGAAGAGTTGATTCGTCGTCTGCGCCGTGCAACCTTTGCCAATCAAAAGGTGGAGATCTATAAACCGACCATAGATAAACGATATTCTGAAGAAGAGATTGTTTCGCACGATGCCAATTCTATCCCTTCAACGCCTGTTGATTCCCCTTCGAGTATTTTGTTGTTAGCGGCAGAGGCCGATGTGATAGGTATAGATGAAGCGCAATTTTTCGACGATAGCTTAGTCGATGTTTGTAATACTTTGGCGAATAAAGGCAAACGCGTGATCGTTGCAGGTTTGGATATGGACTTTCGTGGTCTTCCTTTCGGCCCGATGCCCGCACTCTTGGCTATCGCGGATGAAGTGACCAAAGTGCGCGCCATCTGCTTGCGCTGCGGAAACCTTGCCTATGTCTCTCACCGCATTGTCAAAAGTGAAAAACAAGTGCTCTTAGGAGAAAAAGACGAATATGAACCCCTCTGCCGAGCTTGTTATCTCGAGACGCTCCAAACCTCTCATTCGGAGTGAGTTTTAAACAATCTCTGCAAGTTTATAGTGGGAAGATCTGTGTGTAGAGAAGCGTTGTTCTAATCAATGATAGGGGAAGAGGGGAATGTATCGTGCTGGCGTTCGACTAAAATCCTGATATAAATAGAACGAACAAACAAAAAAAGAGTATATTTGCACGAAGTGAACATATAGTGATGGAAAGTAAAACAAGGAATTTCTTGTCTTATTTGTATCAAACACGAAGTATACAAGGGTGGTTTTAAGTCATCTATAACGATAAATAATAAAAAATGATGAAAGATAAAGCATTGATCAGCTTAAGCTTTGACGATGGTCGCATAGATAATTACAACATACTTTATCCTTTATTGAAAAAATACAATTTACCTGCGACCTTAAATATAACGACAGGCTTTGTAAGAGGAGAAGGTAGGTTAAAACGACTTGCCCCAACAGAACCGATGAATGTTGATATGGTAAAAGAAATGTTTCAAGATCCCCTTGTAGAGATTGCATCTCATGGGTATTACCATCTCAATACGAAAGAAGATATTTTGAAAGGACAAAAAGAACTATTGAAAGATCTCAATGTAGAGATGCTTACTCAGTATGGCAATGGATTCGCGAGTCCGGGTACAGATTTGAATTTGGATGAATATCAAGAAATGAAGCAAGAACTTAATGCTTCTCACTTGGAATATGTGAGATTGTCATTAAGGTATTTGAGTTATCCTATTCTGAAAACTTATTTGCGCAAGGCAAGTCGATTATTGAAATGGCCGTTTTTATATCGTTTAGCTTATCAAGATACATTAATGTCTCATGTAGAGAATGGTATCTTGTATAGTATACCGGTCTTATCTTCAATTAAAGTATCAGAATTGAAGGCTATTATTAATGAGGCTGAGTCAACCGGGAAAGTGTGTATTCTTATGTTCCATAGCATTGTTGAGGATGGGAAACTTAGAGATAATTGGGACTATGAACGTACGAAGTTCACAGACTTATGCGAATTTTTAGTGCGAGAAAGAGATGAACAGCGTTTAGATGTTGTTACTTCTATGGACATTTATCAAAGGCTGAAGTAGAACGATGTTTGAATTTATATACTCCAAGGCTATTGCTAAAGGATACAAAAAGATTATCAAGCGCCAATATGATAAAAAGGCAGATTTAATTCCTTTACTTTGGACTGAGCATTGTATAGAATGTGCAGCTCCAACTTGTTATGCTACTTGTAAACGTTATAAAAGACGTAGTGATGGTAATTGTATTCGGATAGTTGGAGGAGTATCTCCTATAATTACAGATGAAGGACTTGGAGCTGAAGTAGAGTTTAGAACTTGGGCAAAAATAGAATCTCAATTGAATATAAAGCCTATAACAAGTAAGACCTACTCTCTTTTATATCGTTCTATTTCTGCCTTTGGACATTTTTTTAGAGGCTTGGCCAATTTAGCTCCTAATACTTCTATTCAGCGATTTATTGATGCTGGGTGGTTTAGTTATCGCCAGAAGGTAATTAATGCTTTCACAAAGAAAGAACTCCTATTTACGCCTTATCTTTGCACGGAAAGTTAAAGAATAAACAGCAAGAGACAACTCTGCTGGTTGATGTGAAGTCAGCAAGTAAACATCTTTTCAGAGAGTCGATTCAAGTTCCGCTTGGAGATTCGGAATTTTCTGTTCCTATTCCCTCCTATGCAAGTGCTGAAGAATTGCATTTTATCAACATACATCCGGCAAATGCAGAAGAACACATTGCGCTTACCTTTGAATATTTAGAGTTGGAGCCAACCAATAAAACAGAGGGGAAAAAAGTTAAGTGTGTCATTTGGGATCTTGATAATACGCTTTGGAAAGGAGTCTTGATTGAGGACAGTAATGTAGAGGTGAATAGTCAATTTGTTGAGCTTATTAAAAGACTTGATCGTTCCGGGATTGTAAATAGTATTGCATCGAAGAACGATAAAGAGCAAGTCGTGGATAAGTTAAAGGCTTTGGGTATAGATGAATATTTTATTTTCAACAAAATCAATTGGAATCCTAAAAGCATCAATATTGGAAAAACGATAGAACAGATGAATATCAATCCTAACACGATTGTTTTTGTCGATGATAATCCTTTTGAGCGTAATGAAGTATCATTACGTTATCCAAGTATAACCTGTATAGACCCATCAGAAATTCTTTCTTTTTCGACCTGCAAAAGATTTAATACGATTGTTACTGAAGATTCTCAAAAGCGCAGGTCAACTTATAAGATGATGGAATCTTTAAAAGAAGAAGAAGATAATTGGACGGGCAATATTGATGACTTCCTACAGAGTTGTAGGATAAAAGCAAACTTATCCAGACCAACAGAAGAAACACTTCCTCGTTGTTATGAGCTTCTTCAGCGTACGAACCAACTTAATGCGTCAGGAAGAAGGCTTTCTTTAGATGAAGTGACAGAACTCGTAAATAGTATCGGAGCGGATGCTTATGTTCTCCGATCAAGCGATAAGTTTGGTGACTATGGCATTGTAGGTTTTCTTATTGTGGATAAGAGTGAAGGCCTTCCTTGCATTACTGATTTTGTGATTAGCTGCCGCGTAGCGAATAAAAAGATAGAACCAACTTTAGTTAATTACCTATCTAAAAAATATAATGGAAAAGTACTCTTCAATTATAAGAAAACAAATAGAAATGGACCTATGTTTGCACTTATTGATGAGTTGAAAATGGAAAGAGTTGCTAGTAAAGACGGCGTTGACGTATATAGCTGTTCTTATAACGACCATTACCCACAAATCGTGATGTTAGAGGAATTTAGTTAATGTCTTAACCTTGCCAGATTTAACGATACCGCTTATACTATCTTGGGAAATAGAGAGTAGAGTTTATACTCTTTGTCGGGCACTACTTAAATAGAACACAAGGATTACTTTTGTAAGTAGAACACAATTATCAACAAATTCTCGTACACTATACTTTGATATGAATCAAACCGATAAGAAGGTGCGACAGCATTATAAAGATTTGCAACGGCAAGCCTTTGAAAGTAGTCTGCCAATGGCAAGAGAATTGTTCTTGGACTTATTCGACTATCTGAATGAGCAATCGGAAACTACCGGATGCAACCACGACTTTTCGCTAACTGAACAGTTCTTACGCGACAAGCAAGTGAATAATGTAGAAGAAGTATTGGAGTTCTTAAGAGAGAATGGCGGGTATTGTGACTGCGAAGTTATTTTTAACGTAGAAGAAAAGTTTGAGGAGTAGTCACTAAGTATTGGTCGTTAGCTGATTAGGGGCCTATGTCTGTAGCGCTCACACATTTCCAAACTTACAAAGTGATGCCTCTATTCATAGATACACTGATTGTCTGCTGATCTTTCTCCGAAAAGTAAAGTTCAACTTAGTTTTTCAGTCTTTTCGTGTGCTTTTACAAGTAGTGTCCCTAAAAGTATTTATACAGTAGATATAAGTTCAGGAAAAAATATCGACTTTTGTGAGCGTGTAAGTTCCATTGTTTTCTTGCGTTCTTTTTTGTAACTACAAAGATAAGATCAAAGGAGCTTACTCTCTTTTTTTTTTTGATTGTATCGTCGCACCCTTCAATAACCCTTTCAGGGTTAATACTTTCAATGCTTAACTTTCAATCTCCAAGTGCTAACTTCATCATCTCTTTTCCACGACCACACGTCCACAAATAACCTCATTGGGGTTAGTCTTTTGGTAGGGCAGCGTTGACGCTTGCGTCAACGCTGCCTCAGATCAAGGGTTCAATGACAACCACTTAGGGTTGGTCTCTCAAAAATACCCCAATTCATATATGCGGAAACCTTGAAAGACCAACCCTAAGGGGTTGCAAAACGGCGTGGCCCATTAAACAGGGTTAAAGCGCTATGCACTTTAACCCTGCTCTGCCAAAAGGCCAAGCCTAAGGGCTTGCTTTGCGTGCTTTTCATCTCACTTGACCATATAAACTTGCTGCGGGATATGGCTGATTTCCCGCTTAAAATCACATAACCCCCGCGCAACCTCGCCCGAAAATAACCCTCATTGTAACCAATGGCAATTATGAATGAGACACTTTCCTACCTAAAATCACATACTCCCTACGCGACCTCCTCTATAAATAAGCGCATCGCCGCCACCTCGCACCTGTTCATGCACCCATCCCCCGCTTAAAATCACATCATTTCCGCACAACTTCCTCCGCCAATAACCCCATCGGGGTTAGTCTTTTGGCAGGGCAGTGTTGACGCAAAGCGTCAACGCTGCCACGAATCAAGGATTCAATGACAACCCCATAGGGTTGGTCTTTCAAAAACAAGCCAATTTATGAGTAAAGGGCACTTCATGCTTTTACGGGAACGTGTAAAAAAGTAATTAAAAACGGAGGAAAAGTTCAAAAAAGCACGGTTTCATCGAAGATTCAGCTACAAAACAACACCGCCTTACGCACCCCGATTCACCCATCTGCGTACCCTCGCCAAACTTTCACCTATGATCGTTGAAACTTCCCTATAAGACAATTTTAATTCTCCTATAAGACCGTTTAAACTTTCCTATAAGACAATTTTTCCGATCATAGGTAAAAGTTTGAACTATCCTTATCCCCGCGCACGCGAAAAACAACACTTTTTCAACAAGGTACGAAAAAGCCGCGCTCCCGAAACCGGAAACGCGGCCTTTGTTAAACGTAATTTTTTGCCGGCACTAAGCTGTGCCTCAATCCTCAACTACTTCGCATTCCGAATATCGTCCTGCGCACCGAAGATTAAGTTGCGCTTGTCGAGTGCCATACGCATCGTACTGCTTTTCGTAAACCGCACGCTCACACGCTTAATGAGATTCGCACCTTTTTCCTTGGCCTCTTTCGCCGTCGTCACGCCCTTGCCGTGCATCGTCAGGCGAAAAGGACCGAGGTCTCCTAAGCGAACGGAATTACCATCGGAGAGTGTTTGGAGAACCTCATATTGCAGGGCATCCAATACCGCCTTAACTGAGGTAGAAGATACGCCCGACCGTTTCTCGATGCGCCCGACAATCGTGCGCAACATCACGGGCACGCCCGGTGCCATCTGCGGATAAAATTTCACTTGATCTCTCTTGAGCGGATTTCTTCGCTCTAATGACGAATTTAATCATTGTGGTATAGATTTAATTGGTGAATAATTGAACCAAGAGCGCTCCTCGCCCTTGTGTATGCAAAGGTAAGCAATTCTACTGAGCCGGCCAAATACGCCATAATCGCTTGACTATTAGCTGATATACGAACGATTTGAAAGACCAACCCTATGGGGTTGCACATTGTGGCGGATTATGGCAGGGTTGTCGCTCCGCTCCAACGCCTGCCCTGCCAAGAGACCAAGCCTAAGGGCTTGTTGGGGATGTTTTGCGCGTTTACATTCGAGTTTATAATTGCTTTGGATCAATAACACGTATACGCGTATTGGTTTTCCGCGTGAATTTGTATCGTTTCCGCGTGAATTTGTATCGTTTCCGCATAGTTTCGTCCACCAATAACCCCATCGGGGTTAGTCCTTTGGTAGGGCAGTGTTGACGCACAGCGTCAACGCTGCCTCGGAGCATAACTAAATTGACAACCCCATAGGGTTGGTCTTTCAAAACAAGCCAATGCCCGCCGGTGCAAACCCTGAAGGGCCAAATCTAAGGGCTTGTGTCGCAGGGGTGGGCTTTGGTGGTTTGATTTATCAGCATATACAAACGGCTATATGCGGACGATTTTGAATGACCAACCCTAAGGAGTTGCACTTTTGCGGCGCATCGTGGCAGGGTTGTCGCTTCGCTCCAACACCTGCCCTGCCAAAAGACCAAGCCTAAGGGCTTGCGTCACGGGGATGAGCTTTGGTGGTTTGGGTTTATCTGTGTATTTACACGCCTATTAGCGGACATTTTGAGAGACCAACCCTAAGGGGTTGCATTTTTGTGGCGGACTATGGCAGGGTTGTCGCTTTGCTCCAACGCCTGCCCTGCCAAAAGACCAACCCTATGGGGTTGTTTTGTGCTTAATACTCTCCATATAACTCTAATATGCCTGATGAGAAATGGAGGAGGCTATAGTCGTTTCATAATGATACAATCGTGTAATCTACCTCTCCACACATCCTCATCAGCAAAATCCACACCTCTATCGCCCACACCAAGGGAAGCGGCTTAACCCTCCCAAACTCGCCCAACTATCGCGTATTTTCGTCCACAAATAACCCATCGGGGTTAGTCTTTTGGTAGGGTAGGGTTGACGTGCAACGTCAACCCTACCTTAAAGCATAGGTAAATTGACAACCCCTTAGGGTTGGTCTTTCAAAAACAAGCGAATGCCCGCCGGCGGAAAGCGTCAACGACCAAGCCTAAGGGCTTGTTGTTGCAGGAGTAAATAAGTTGTGGCTTTGCTCAAAGATTAGCGGCACAAGCGGAAAGGTTATGCTTTAGAGGGGCTTGAGAGTTAATTTCTCTGCATAGAGGTCAGTTTTCAAAGATTTTCTTCGTCTTTCTGCATGAAAAGGACGAATTTTGTGGGAAGTGATAGGCTTACAGAGAAAAGAAAGTCCTGCGCTTCAATGGTGCGGGGCAATTTGTAGGCAATTTGATACAAGTTTATAAACTTAAAAGAAGAAACACATGGGAATGATTGCATGCTATCAGTGTATAAGTGATCAGCAATTAAACAGTCTGAAGAATTTCAATGGCGATAGCGAAGAGTTGCTTGAAGAACTGGAGGATTGGGGCGAAGAACCCGAGTTGCTCTTAGACATTGATAAAATGTGGGACGCACTCCATTTTGTACTTACCGGTGTATCCGCTTGCGAGCCGATAGACAACGATCCTTTAAGTGAAGCCGTGGTCGGGGTTCGTTCGCTCGAAGATATAGAGGATTTTATTGCTTATACGGAAAAGACACGGGTTGCCGAGATTCTTTCAGCTTTGGAAGCATTCGACATAGATGGGGCTATGGAAAAGTTCAGTATGGAAGCGTGCAAAAAGGCAGAGCTTTATCCCAATATTTGGGATTACGATGATGAAGAAGAGGAATTGAAAGAAGAAATCAGCGATTACTTCCAAAACCTCAAAGACTTTTATCGGGAAGTGCTGGCTAAAAACGGAAATGTGATGGCCACGATTTATTAAAAAATCGCGTTGCGACGATGCCGTCACGAGCTTGAAGTAAAAATAGGGTAGAGCTATAAGGCAAACCTGTTTTAGGTGTTCAGCTTTTGGCGCAATGATCACTTACGGGGCGCATAACATAGAAAAAGATTGTATTATCGCCCTTGAAGTAGACGGAATATATGATTGTTTTGATCGTTCAATGGATGGTTAAGTAAAAGGAGACAGAAAAATGCAAACATTTGAGCACAAATATTTTGGTAAAGTGAGTTTCGACGCGAACGACGATGTCGAAGAAGTCTGGGAAGGTCAAGTTGATGGCATAAACGTAACCTTATGGTATGACCAAGGTGCGGACGTGAAAGAAGAGGACTTGGACAGATTCGCGCTCTTTTTAGAAAACTGTAAAGTTCATATCAAGGAAGCTACCCAAGCGTTGATAGAAAACTTGAAAGAGGATCAGAGCTATATGGACTTCCATCTTGAAGAATGTAAAGATGCAAACTTACCTGATGAGATTGCTGAGTTTGTCTCGAAAATGACGGTAACAGCTATAAATCTGTGGATAGATAGCGATGAGCATAGCATTACCATGGATTTTATGATTCTACCTGAAGAGAGTGATGAGATATTATGTGTTGCCTTTGATGACAAGGGAGAAGTAAACGGCGTGTCTTGGGAGAGTTGAGTCGTTGTTATTCATCAATTAGAAATTTGTGTTTGTCGGTGTACTTGTACGCCGGAGCAACACGAGATAAATCTAAAGTATAAGCAAATAAAGAGGAATTGATATGAAACCATTTGAAAACTTTGATTGGACAAACTTTTGGAACGATAGTGATTACGCGAAGAAAGCATATATAGGTAAAGCGCCTACGGACGAAGAAATATCGGAAATAGAAAAAGAATTGGGCTACAAACTGCCGCAATCCTATATCGAACTCATCAAAAAGCACAACGGGGGTATTCCTGTACTACGTGTATTTCTTACAGACGATTATGAAATAAACATTACCGGCATATTCGGCATAGACAGAACAAAACGCCATTCGCTTTGCGGAGAACTGGGAAGCGCATTTATGATATCGGAGTGGGGTTATCCTAATATTGGCATTGCCGTGGCTGATACCATTTCGGGTGGTCACGATATGATTTTCCTTGATTATAGGGAGTGCGGAAAAGATGGTGAGCCCAAAGTGGTCGTAGTAGATCAAGAGAGCGATTATCATATCGGCGTTTTGGCGGATACCTTTGAAGACTTTATCAAAGGGCTTACCATAGATGCCACAGAAATGGAAAATGAAGACTTTGCGCTTTTAGATGAAAACCAAAAATGCCTTGCCATAAAGTTCCTTCAAGAGATGCAGGAAGAAGAGCGCGTGATAGAATTGCTCACCTATGTAGGCATCGAGAATTTGAGCGCTGAACTTATGGGTATGCTGGCTAGGTCTTACAACAACAATAATCAGGAAAACGAGGCGATGAGAATCATGGATATGATTCCTGAGGAAGAGAGAAAAGCAGTATGGTATTACCGTTATGGCTATTCTTATGCGAGTCGATGCTTTCCCCATAATTCGGAAGCCGACAACTTAAAGGCCTTGGAAATGTTTGAAAAGGCTATCGAAAAGGCCGAGGATGAAAAGGTTATAGAATGGTGTATGGAACTTGTGGAATTTCATTTGCTGTCTGGGCTTTAGAGAAAAATAAATCGCAAACGCCGCTGGTATACGAGCATTATAAGAAATACAAGAACGAAGATGTTGCGCCGGAAGCGCCTGCTAATGATCAGCAGCACAAATATAATAATCTGTTTGACGTAAATTGGATTTTTGATAAGCACGATTATTCAGCAGAAGAATTTGAGGCAAAATTCAATGAAAAGATGGCGCAAAGACTTGGTGAGAACTGGCGGGAAACGGAATGTAACGCACCAATAGAAGAAGCGGAAATACTTGTTACATACGAGGCGTGGATAGAAAGCTTGGAGCAACTCTATGATAATGAATGTCTGACTGATGACTATGAAGAACTTCTTGAAGAGGAAAAAGAAGATGGTATGTGGCAGGTAGATATCAGGGCGCATTTGAAAGCCGATAATGGAAAGTCTTTTTCTGTACAGGAGATAGTCTGGAAACTGCAAAAGCTGATGGCTAATAAAGAGCTGGGCGACCACGTATTTTTGAAGGAATAGATTATGAGGGCAGTAGTTCTGATTACACAGCGCATGAAGTTCCTATGTTTTACGTAGTTTGCGGAAGTTGACGTGCAGTAATATACGACCAAGGATATAGAGCAGACAATTGGCTGTAAAGATGAAAATAGCAAGAGACTTTGGCGCATATTTCAAATACTCGCTTCACGATGCACGCATCAAGGAGATGGAGTATAAGGACGGAAGTCTGATATTGCATTTTGATTATATCTTTTCCTATGATGAAGGTGCAGAACACACTCATAAAGCACAAATCATTTTTGAGCAAGTAGCCATAGATGATGTAGATGTACTTGTGTTCAGCGATACGCTGTTAGAGAAATTTCAAGGCAAGCGTATAGATTTTGAAACATATCAAAGCAGCTATAAGCATAGTGAGTTTGAGATTATCCACGAAACGTACAATTGGGGTATGGCTGTATTCCAAGGCTGGCTTTGGACGGATCAAGTCCCTGTACACTGTGTGATGAATATCTTCTTCGCGGGGAAAATGATTTATGATATAGAGAAGACAATGAGTTAGTAATAATGAAGGAGGCAAAACAATGAAAGAAAAGCTAAATGCATTTATAGAAGATTTTAAGAAAGAGGCACTTCTCGACGTAATCAAGATAGAGCTAACGGCTAACCCGATGGTGGGAATTACACAGAGTAAGGTAGGCGGACACTTCTATTTGCCAAAATCAGCTTGTATTCCAACCAATGATAAGGGCGAACAACTGATGTTTCTGGCACAGATAAACTGCGAAGAATTGCCCGAGAACGCTATATATCCGAAGAAAGGCATCGTACAGTTTTGGATTTTTGGTGGCGATTATGATATGGGTAATGACTATGAAAACCCTTGCTCCGATATAAATAAACGCGTTCTGTATTATCCTACGATCGAAGACCACTTCTCTGAGCAAGAGTTGACTACTCTTTACAAACCAAAGGGTGACGAAGACGGAGATTTGTGTACGCCCATTATGACCGATATTCCTTTGTCTATGACCTTTAAGCCGGAGAAGCAATGGCCGCTGTTGTTCGACTATCGTGCCGGAGCTGTCTTTGTGAAAAAGTGGAATTCGCATTTTCCCGAACAGCAAGTGGGAAGTCTTTGTGAGATCAATGATATAGACGAAGATCTTTTCGGTGAACTCTATGATGCGCTTGAGATTGAAAAGCATACGCAAATAGGGGGCTATGGATATTTTACGCAGTCAGACCCGCGCACTTGCGAGTCGCTGCAACACTATACTGAATTATTGTTCCAGCTCGACTCATACTATGGTGATGAGGATTACCAAATTCTTTGGGGCGACTCGGGCGTGGGCAACTTCTTCGCCACAAAAGAGCAACTGAAGCATCTCGACTTTGCGAAATGTTTGTATAGTTGGGATTGTTGCTAAGCTATATGTAGAGCGTGTGTTCCCCAAGATGTTGCGCACGTTTGGGGAATACTGCTCTTTATTCGCGAAAAGATGCGATTGCCTATGCAAACAAAGAGAATTGAGGGGCATTGTAAATCAATATAGTTAGAAATAACAACAAGTATGAGGCAGGAGTTTGTTTGCTTAGTAGAACTTGGAAGAATGCCCAATGAATCTCTTTCCGACGATGCGTCTGTTGATCGCTTAATAAATTGCTACGATGCGCATCTTGAAAGGATTACCTTGCCTCTTTCGTACGAAGAAGCTTTGGTCTTAGTTCGCATTTTCCCCGAATCAGCTTTCTACGATCTTCAGTGGCGTCTTTTACAATTAGTGGAATCAATGATTAAGGAAGTAAGCGAAGCTGATTATCTGCGCTTAATTAGTCAATGTCCAAGTGAAGAGTGGAGAGAAGGCCTGATAAATAGATACAAGAACTGGAAGGCGACTGTTGGGGCGGAGGAAGATAATCTTAGCAACCCCGATCCTACCAGTTCCTTTTAGGTAGAATCAGGGTTGCTATATCATTCTATCTTTACAACACTAGATCAGATTGTAGGCCACTGTAAGGCCGGCCATGACGATGCTGACCATGCTCATTAATTTGATGAGGATGTTCAAACTTGGGCCGGACGTGTCTTTACGCATTTCTCGCGCACGTCCGGACTGTTTTCTACTGCCGCCCTTGAATCTCTTTCTGCTAAAGTGGGCGAGAAACCTTCTAAATTGACAGAAAAATATCCGGAGGAAACCACAAAAACCCGAATATAATTTTGGTTGTGAGATTCTTTTTGTATCTTTGGGCACGGTTTGTAAAGATAAGAAGCTTAGCGAAGCATTCAGATGTAAGGTGGTATTATTGCTTGAATCTTGCGGGTTAAAGCATGCCGAAGTAAAATCTCCTCCGAGATATTTTAAGCTAGACAATAGACACAATAGATAATATTAATTTTAAAGCGTATGAAGAAAATCTACTATGCCTTTGTCTTAGTGCTGATGGCACTAACGTCAATGAATGCTATGGCGGATATATCTATTAAGTTAGATATCGACGATGCCAGTAGAGTGATGGTGAAAGTTAATTATGCACCGGTCGCGAATCTCGTGAATGGTGTGAACGAATTAACCGTCCCACAGTATGGTTCTGTTCAGATAGAAGCCAAAGAGGGCTTTTATTTAAAGAGAGTCTATAAGCCCAACAAAGACGGCGAGTTTGTAGAACAAACAATTTCAAGTCTTACTTCTTGCAACATTTATTTATCAGATGCCGATGCCAACCTTACCTTCACGGTAAGGTCGGGCGTACTTGCTGATGCGCGTACCGGATCTTGCGCCGTTAAAGTCGATCATGCTGCAAAAGTAAAGATGGAACGCTACGAGTCGCACTCCGTAGTAAGTTTGCAAGATGGTGACAATACGGTGAAATGGATTCCTAACGTAGAGAAAACGTTAACCATAGGCAATGCCAATTATGGCGATGCGCCACTTTATAAAGTTACACTCGACGGAGTAGAAGTAAACAGTTCAGGCAATCAGTTCTTTGTAACCCCCAAAGAAGGAAGCGTGATCGTTATTTCCGCTAACTATCCGGATGTAGACTGTCCTGTAAAATTCAATTTTTCAAGCGAAGATATCAAAGCTATTCTCAGTAAGGTTACAGCTGATGGTAAAGAGGTGACCAACTTCGCCGATGCCAACTTTACCGTGAAGGCCGGAACAAAACTCGCACTTACCTTCGACAAAACAAACTACGCCTTAGACGAATTTAAAGTCAATAATGTAGTTACAAGCGTGTATGGAACCTTCGAATATCTTGTGAAAGCTGAAACAACTTTCGATATTCAGGCCCACAAATATGCTACCATTAAAGCAACATTGAACGTAGATAAAGCCGAAAACATCACCGTATATCAAGGCAGTAGCTATAACAACAAAGTCATAACGATTAAAGACGGCGAAATACGATCGAACTGAACGAAGTAAGTAGCATGATTCAGATAAAGCCAAATAGTGGCTGCAAGATAGAAGCGCTGAAAGTAAATGGCACAGCCATGACAGCCGGCGGCGATGGTACTTATGAGATAAAACTCACGGAAGGCATGCAGATAGATGTAACAACGTCAGCAATCGTGCGTGACCAGAAAGCCATTGTGTATATCGACGATATTAGTCTTGCCAATTACGGATTTAATTTCTATCGCTCAGACCGTTCAACCGTTCCTATGCAAAGCGGAGAAAACACACTGATGTTCTCTGCCGACGATAATACCTTTATGTTTGGTGCTTATGGTAACGACCTCAGCAAGATGGTTGTAAATTTGAATGGTGAGAAAGTGAAACCGACTTATGAAGGAGGAACCAGCTTCGAAGTGACGTTGAAGAATGGCGATCGTTTGGATATTCTACTAACCGGTTCTACGGGAATGGAAGGCATCTGGCAACAGTCTGCAAAAGATAAGGCAGCCATTTATCATCTTAATGGTACGCGCGTGCAAGGCGACAATTTACCTTCAGGTTTGTATATAATAAATGGTAAGAAAATCTTGATAAAGAAATAATGAGAAAGTTTACGTTTACTACTTTGTGTTTGGCCATAGCTACTACGGTATATGGCCAATCAAAGCTCGATTTGCAGAGCCAAATGATGCTATTGCAGATGCGGAATACATCAATTCCGACCTACAATAGCCGCTTACGTACTTTCGAACAGCCGAAACAAGTTCAGCAAAATGTCATGGCTATGATTGAATTCAATGGTCAGCAGGCGCTTGCCGAACTGAAATCGCAAGGCGTTCAAGTACACAGAGTGCGTGGTAATATTGCTATCGTCACGCTACCTACAGCAGATGTGGAGCGTATTACGGAGTTGAAATGCGTACGACGCATGGAATTGTCACGTCCTGTATATCAGAAGATGGACATTGTTCGCCGTGTTACAGGTATCGACAAAATCCACCAAGGTGTTGACCTTCCACAGGCTTACACCGGTAAGGGGGTTGTGACAGGTATTGTCGATGGAGGTATCGACCCCAACCACATTAACTTCTTGAAGCCCGATGGTACAACACGTTTCGGATATCTGAGTAAGATAACAGCTACAACAACAACGAAGCAAGGCTATCTTTATCAGAACTATTATCCTCGCGCGGTACTTGACACCATGCAGCAACGCGACGATACCTATCCTATCGAAGAGTTTGCAAGCGATAGTTATACAAACTTCCATGGTACTCATACATTGGGTATTATGGCCGGTGGATACAAAGGAAGTATTCTTGCTGCAAAGAGTGATGACCAAAATACATCTTATAATGTGACGGTCCCCAACTTGTATTATGGTGGTGCTACAGAATCTGAAATTGTCGCTTCGTGTGGTGATTTGCGCGACCAATTTATTGCGTTTGGTGTGGATGACATTATCAATTACGCAAAGTTGTCAGGACCAAAGCGTAAACCCTGTGTCATTAACCTTTCATTAGGTAGTAACGTTGGGGCACACGATTCAACAAGCATAATGAATAGATTCCTTGCGTTGTGTGGTAAAGAAGCCATTATTTGTGTTGCTGCCGGCAACGAAGCCGATTCTCCTATCGCTTTGACGGCGAATTTTGATAAAGCTGACTCTACCGTTCAGACTTTTATTCGCCCAATGATGGAAGGTGAATACAAAACGCCGAGCAAGACGTATTACAACCTTCGCAATGGACAAATCTGTGCTTATAGCAATAATGCTGATGAATTTGATTTTCAGATTGTAGTTACAAATGCTGCACGCGATAATAGGGTTGCTGTGCGTATTCCGGTAACAACCAACACAAATGGTCAGCCCATCACTTATTCCTCAGGTGGCGATTATGCCATAACAGGAGCTGTTGTAAATTCTACATTTGCGAAAGCTTTTGATGGTTATATCAGTGCGGCGTCCATAAAAGATCCGGAGACCGGCCGCTATTATGTGCTTGCACAGTTTTTGACAAGCGATAATCAAACAACGAACAAAGATGGTCAATATAAATTAGGGTTGATCATTAAAAGCAAGAAAGCCGGACAACGTGTTGATGTTTATGGCGATGCGCAGTTTGTGTATTTTGACGACTATGATCAACAAGGTTGGGTGAAGGGTTCACGCAATGGGTCTATCAGCGATATGGCATGTGCAGCCAATGTAATTAGTGTTGGTAGTTACAACGTTCGTAACAACTGGCCTTCGTTAGATGGTTTTGTTTACGGTTATAACAAAAAAGGCCAGAACGATGCTTTCCCGGTCGGTGAGATCTCACGTTTCTCTTCCTATGGCACATTGGCTGACGGAAGAAACTTGCCGGACATCTGCGCCCCCGGCGCATCGGTGATATCTTCTGTTAATACCTATTGTGTAACTAATCCGAGTATGGGTTACACGCCGGCAGCATTGCAAGCTAAGTCCGATAAAGATGGTAAGACCTATTTCTGGCATCAATCACTTGGCACTTCAATGGCAACACCTGTCGTAGCCGGCGCTATCGCCCTTTGGTTGGAGGCTAATCCTAACTTAACGTATAAAGATGTAGTTCGCATTATTAAGGAAACGGCCGTAAAAGATAGTTATGTAACGAGCACAGGCGACCCTGTACAATGGGGTGCCGGTAAGTTTGATGCATACGCAGGTTTGAAGCAAGTGTTACTGGAGAAGAATGAAACCGGTATACAAGGTGTGAAACAGGACAGAAAGAATTGCCGATTATCACCATGACCGGTAGTCGTTCATTCACCATTTTCCTTGCAGACGCTAAGCAACTCAATGTACGTGCTTACAACCTCTCCGGCCAGCTGCTTCATTCACAAGCAGCCAGCGGTTATGAAACAAATATTGATGCTTCTTCTTGGGCAAAAGGAGTTTACCTAATCCAAGTGAACGGAAGCCCGGCACAACGAATTGTTATTTATTAAAAATATGAGAAATAAAAGAAGTTTCTTGACATCAGTGCTTTTGGTGCTGATGGCGATGATTGTAACTCCGCTCACGACACAAGCGCAAAGCGAAGAGCCAATCATAAGTTTTCATACAAACATTTATGAAAAGGCGCAAAGTTCTGGCATTACGCCAAGTGTTTCATTTGTTCTTGGATCATCAGATGGCAAGCAGATAGTAAATATCGACTGCGGTGCCGGTGAAGAAGAATTCGAAGTAGATGAAGCTCAATTAAAGGAAGACCAATCTATTAAGGGGTCACTTTATACAGGACAAGTTTCAAAAGAAGGTTGGGTAAATTTATGGCGACCCCAATAAGATTTACTATTTCAATGCTTCTGGAAACGAAATTGATGAGATTAAGTTCAGCAGTAAGTTGAAACTTCGAATTCTTAATTTGGAGCACAACGCATTGAACGCTCTCAACATAGATGCTTTAAAGACTCTAAGTATTATCTATTTGCAGGATAACCCATTCACAAAGATAACTCCTTTGATGATTGGCTCTATGCCAAACTTGTTGGTATTAGAAGTTGCGCAGATTGGTCATATCTCACCAAACTTCTCACTTCGTAACTTCCCGGCATTACGTTCATTCGATGCTTATCACACTTTAGGCTTGACTTCTGTAGACCCAACTGTTTGTCCAAATTTGCAACGTTTGAGTCTTGATATGACTAATGTATCTTCTGTAGATCTTACTAAGAACCCTGAATTGCAGATTTTGAATGTCAGCGATTCACGTATTAAATCACTCGATCTAAGTAAGAACCCAAAGATCAGAGAACTTTATATTTCTCATTCTTCCGGTACTGTAAATACTGACATTAAGTTTGAACAAATAGACGTTTCGCACTGTCCTGAACTCTATTATTTCTTCTGTAGTGGTAACAAGTTTAAGACGCTTGATGTTAGCAAGAACCCTAAACTCTTTACTTTGCTTGCGATGAGAACCTTTTGCGCTCTCTTGATGTTAGCAAGAACCCGGACCTTTACAGTGTAAACGTTCGTAATAACTATATGGACTTTGCGACATTGCCTTGGCCCGGTAATTGGTTTGAGTATTATCATGCACAACATGAAATGGAGTTGGACGATACGTATAAAGTTGGTGATGTTATCGACCTTAGCCATCGTGTGTTGCGTCAAGGAACGACAACCAATGGTGTTCTTTTCAGAGTGCCAAAAGAAGATCCAACAAAGCCTGTTGAATTAGACAATACATATTATACGTATGAAAACGGAAAGGTAACTTTGTTGAAAGCAATTTCAGACCAAGTCTTCCTTCAGTTTACCAATACGGTATTAAAAGATTATCCGATCCGCACCGAGAATTTCAACATCAGAACTGCTGAAGATTTTGGTAAAGATATTAAGGCTGTTGAGTTAACAAGTCTTGGTACGGCCGGTGCTCCTGTTAAGATGTCAGTTGGCGTTATTGGAGCTACTCAAACTTCTCCCGTTACCATAAAGGTTGATTTGGGAGATGGTAATCTTACTCCGATAGCTGTTAAGTCAGAGCGTCCTACCGTTGCAAACATTGATACACAACGTAAAGGTTCCGGCAACATTATTATTTACGTACCCCAAGATCGTTATGTATCGTCTTTAGAAACGGATAATTTGCCTATTGATAATATCGATCTTACTGGGTTAAATCAATTGCGTGTACTCTCTTTGAAGAATGCCGGTTTGAGAAATATTGACCTCAGCTACAACAATAAACTTGAAAAGCTTGACCTTTCAGGTAACTTGCTGACACGCCTCACTTTGAAGGGGCCATCATCTTATTTCTATAAGAGCTTGTTGACAGACATCAACTTAAGCAACAACCAATTGGAAAGCTATGAGTTTGATGATTTCTATGCTGTGCGTAAGTTTGATATCAGCCATAATAAGATGGTTAATTTAGACGTATCTGATGCGGACAACCTTCGTTCGCTCAATATTTCTAATAATGCTTTCACACGCTTGCTACTTAATCACAGTGAACTCTTAGAGCGCTTAGATGCTTCTAACAACCAATTGACTGAGATAAAGATACCACCAGTTGCTCCTATGGCTTATCTCAATGTGAGCGGCAATAAGTTTACATTGGCTGATATGCCGGCAGATTTCGGACTAGAAGGTGCAAACTTTGTCTATGCTCCACAACAAGTTCTTGAAATCTCAGAATCTTCTCCGGGTATTGACCTTTCTGAGCAATTCATTACAAAGAAGGGTGCAACTACACAATATGTATGGAAGAAAGAGAATGGCGACAGGTTGCAGGAAGGTACAGATTATACCATAAATAATGGTGCTGCTAAATTCCTTAATCTTAGTGTAGGTAAGATTTATTGTGAGATGACGCATGCTGCTTATCCTGCATTTACAGGTGCAAATGTGTTTAAACAACGCTTGTGCAACCTATTGCTATGCCTCAATACGAATTGGCATCTTTCACCACGGTAAGTGCGGTAGATAGCGTTGAGCTTTCTATGGCAAGTCCGGTCAAGGGTACATCTGTTTATTTCGAATGGAATGCTGACGGTAATGTAACTCAGTACACACTGGATACTTCTTACAAATTATTCAGAGCAAAATCGAAAGCAAATACTAAGGTACGTGTTCTTGTTGCTAACGAACAAGATAAACTCTCAGTATTTAGTATTTCACACGCTAAGATTGGCGAAACAGACTTCACCGGTTTGAAAGACGCTCGCACGATAACCATTGATGATGCCGGACTGAAATCCGTTAATCTCCCCGTTTCTTCCGAGCTGAAGCAGTTGAATCTCAGTGGAAATGAATTAACCGAGCTTGATTTGTCGAAGTTCCCGAACCTCTACTTCCTCTCTTTGAATGATAATAAACTGAAGACTTTCGATTTGTCGAAGGCGAAGAAGCTTGGTCTTGCCCTTCTTGCAGGCAATAACATGAAAGAGATTAAGATAGACAATCCGGATCTCTGGAATCTTGACTTGAGCAAAAATGCTTTTGAAAGTGTTTCGCTCGACAATGCTCCTGCTTTGGAACAACTTTGGTTGAACGATAATAAACTTACAAAGGTTGATATTTCTAAGAATTCACATCTTACCGTATTGAATCTTGTTAAGAACAAGCTGAGATTCTCTACCATGCCGGTCGCTGTAGATAGCGATGGTAAGAGCAAGTTCTATAAGTATTCTTACAATCTCCAAGAACCACTTGATGTGCAGTGTGTTGATGGTAAAGTAGACCTAAGCGCTGAAGCTATGGTTGATGGTGAAACTACATCATTCCGCTGGTTCGTTGATCGTATCAATGTGATTGATGGTGAACCACAAGGTGAAGAGTTGGAAGCTGATGAATTCTCTATCGTGAATGGTGTTACTACGCTAAAATTAACAAAGGCCGCTAACAACCTTGTTTGCTTGATGCGTAATACTCGTTTGCCAAATCTCTATCAAATCACCAACTACATTACCTTTGATCCAAATACTTCTATCGAAGGCGTTACCGCTGATGATGTGACGATACAGCTTGTAAATGGCGGCATTACCGTTCTGGGTGCCAAGAATCGTATGCTTGCAGTTTATACCATCGATGGTAAATTAGCTTATCAAAACAAATTGGCAGAAAAAGAGGCTCACGTTTCTCTACCTGCAGGTACGTACGTTGTGCGTGTTGATAACAAGGTTGCGAAGGTGAATGTAAGATAATAGAGCAATTATAATTCTCTAATTACAGCTAAAGAGTGCTTCTCCGGATAGGGTAAGCACTCTTTTTTTTGGTGTAGTTGTACTTCGGTAACTTGTTTCATACGCTGCAATACATAACAACCCCGATTCTACCGGTCTCTTTTAGGTAGAATCAGGGTTGCTATATCATGCTATTCTTGTAGCACTACATCAGGCTGTAGGCCACAGTAAGGCCGGCCATGACGATGCTGACCATGCTCATTAATTTGATGAGGATGTTCAAACTTGGGCCGGACGTGTCTTTGAATGGGTCACCAACGGTGTCGCCCACAATCGTGGCTTTGTGGACGTCACTGCCCTTACCTCCGAAGTTTCCTTCTTCCACAAATTTCTTGGCATTATCCCACGCACCACCGGCATTCGCCATAAAGACGGCCAACGTAAAGCCGGCACAGAGGCCGCCAACGAGGAGGCCGAGCACACCGGCAACGCCGAGGACCACGCCCGTGACGATGGGGATGATGATGGCTAAGAGCGAGGGCAGAATCATTTCGTGCTGGGCAGCACGTGTGCTGATTTCGACACAGCTACCATAGTCGGGCGTGGCCTTGCCTTCGAGGATGCCTTTGATTTCGCGGAACTGGCGGCGCACTTCATCGACCATCTTAGCCGCGGCACGTCCGACAGCACCCATAGTGAGTCCGCAGAACAGGAAGGCAGCCATTGCGCCAATGAATACACCTACGAGTACGCGCGGGTTCATCAGCGTCACTTGGAAGTATTCCATCATTTCGGGCATAGAAGCCTTTGACGGATCGAAAGCATTGCCCGCTGCGTCGATAAATTGCTGTCCGCCCTCCATAGCCCGCGTCATAGCGATTTTAATTTCTTCCACATAGGAAGCCAGCAAGGCCAGTGCGGTAAGTGCTGCCGAACCAATGGCAAAGCCTTTGCCCGTGGCAGCCGTTGTATTGCCGAGTGCATCGAGTGCATCTGTGCGATGGCGAACCTCTTCGCCCAACTCACTCATCTCAGCATTGCCTCCTGCGTTGTCGGCGATAGGGCCGTAAGCGTCCGTAGCGAGCGTAATGCCCAGCGTGGACAACATTCCGACAGCTGCAATGCCGATGCCGTAGAGTCCTTTCGAGATGCTTTCTGCACTCATGGAGAAATCGAAATGATTGGCGCAGAGATAGCTCAACATAATAGCTACACCGATCGTAAGCACCGGAACGCAGGTGGAAATCATACCCGTACCGATACCTTTGATGATGACCGTGGCAGCTCCTGTTTGGGCAGATTCAGAAATGGCTTGGGTGGGCTTATAACTATGCGAAGTGTAAAATTCTGTAGCTTGCCCAATGATAACACCCGCCGTCAGACCGCTGATAACGGAGAAACTTAGGCCTACCCAGTTGTCGAGGCCAAGGCCATAAAGGATGAGGAATGTGGCTATTGCAATCAATACGGCACTGGTATTAGTGCCGACAGACAGCGAACGGAGCAACTGACTCATGCTTGCTCCCTCTTTCGTGCGAACGAGGAAGATGCCGATAAGTGAGAGGAAGATACCGACAGCGGCAATAATCATGGGGGCGATGACAGCCCGCATCTGCATGTCACCAGCCGAAGCAAAGGCCGTGGCACCTAAAGCTGCCGTAGAAAGGATGGAGCCGCAATAGCTCTCATAAAGGTCGGCGCCCATACCGGCTACGTCGCCCACGTTGTCGCCTACGTTGTCGGCAATGGTAGCCGGATTGCGCGGGTCGTCCTCCGGGATGTCGGCTTCAACTTTCCCGACAATGTCTGCGCCAACATCAGCAGCTTTGTATAGATACCGCCTCCAACGCGGGCAAAGAGGGCTTGCGTGGAAGCACCCATACCGAAGGTGAGCATCGTGGTAGTGATGGTGATGAGCGAAACGTGGTCAGAGCCGTAGACATAAGATAGGGCGATAAACCACAGGGCAATGTCCAACAATCCAAGGCCTACAACTACCAAGCCCATTACCGCACCGGAGCGGAAGGCAATACGCAAACCGCTGTCCAAGCTCTTGCGCGCAGCATTGGCGGTTCGCGCGGAAGCATAGGTAGCAGTCTTCATACCGAAGAAGCCGGCCAAACCACTGAAAAGACCGCCCGTGAGGAAGGCGAAAGGTACCCAGGGATTTTGAATCTTAAGGACATAGGCCATGAAAGCAAAGAGAACGACGAGCACTAAAAAGACTTTAAGAACGACGAGGTATTGCTGTTTGAGGTAAGCCATTGCGCCCTTGCGGACGTGTTCTGCAATTTCGCGCATACGGGGCGTTCCTTCGTCGGCCTTCATCATATTCTTAAAGAAGAACCAGGCCATAGTCAACGCTACTACTGATGCGATGGGCACCAGCCAGAAAAGAGGAGTTACATTCATAAAAGTTTTATTTAAGTTTTGAGATTAATGTCAACATATATGCCTTCGTTGATTAGGAAGCCCAATATATGGCGTATTTTTTATATACCCAAAAAATCACATAAAAAAAGCTGCAATTTAGCATCTCAACATTTCAATTTTCTGGATTCGAACTATAAAACCGCCCCTTATCGCGATGATTAAGACGATAAGGGGGCGATGATTTTAAATGAAAGATTTATGGTGTTTATCAGCGAAGTTTCCCCAAGTATAGATGCTTCGACAGTTTCATCGTCAACGCGTTAGGAACTATTGCAGCCTATTAGTCTGCTCCCAAAGCAGCCGTGCATCAATGCGCAAGGGACTATCGACAAGCAGCTTACTCTGTTTTGAATTCGCCGAACGCACGTTAGTTTCTTGCATGGTCAAAGGCAAGATGGCGTATTGAGCATCCACGGCACTTGTGGGAAAAATGACGAGGATATTTTTGGGCCGACTCATTATTAAATACGCCCCATCGACAAGCTGGCAATGGCGATTGCAGAAGGTTGCCGGTGGCGCCGCTTGCACCTATTCGAACAAGCAGCTGCGTAGCCTTTTTTCACGCTGTGCGCAAGAGAGAAAAAAGGGCTTAGGGAAGTGGCGAAACTTTCTTAGGTGAGTCGAAAAACTTTCATAGGTGATCGGGAAAACTTTCTCCTATGATCGAAAAAATTCTCTTATAAGACAATTTTTCGACGCTTATAGGAAAGTTTTGAGGGGCTATATGTGTCTGATTCTCAGCAGCTGTTTTGGCCTTCCCGGCGCCGTTTTCGTCTGAATTTGGGTATTTAGTGCTCTTGGAGCAAATAGTGATAGAACAGTTCTAATTCTTGTGTGTCTTGGTCCAAAGCCCTCTCTCTGTTGTAGATTTCTTTATATTTTGCCTCGACGCCCTCTATGTCATCCAACTTCTTCAATAAATACAGGGCGACATAATCGGTATGTTTTATTAAGTATGCATCATGATCAATCAGAGCAAACCAGCTCTTTGCATAGGCCACACTTTGTAATAGTTCTGTCTGCCAATTGTTTTTCTCCTCTAATGTCTCAAAGTTAGAAAACCAAATTGAAAATTTCGCATTAAAATCACTCAAAGTCTGCTCATCAGCTTTGAAGAATCTCCAGTCGGTTAATCCATAGACATCTTTATTAGATGTTCTCCCGTTGAAAATATCCTCTATCACTTTGTCGGTGAAATTAGTAGGATATTTTATAAGTGGATCTTTCAGTACTCTTTTTAGAATCGTATTTACCCCGGTAGAAATACGCTTGTTTTGCAACTTAAGTCTAAGATGCAATGAAAAATGTGTCTTTGATTTGGTTACGCTAATCTCATAAATATATAAACTATCTCCTTTCCTTTTCTCAAACTTATTTGGCGCTTTCAGTTTAAACCCATCTTGCTCAAAAGAAGTTCGAATCACATCTACAATTTTCCCTACGACGTCTTTCTTTTCCATATGCTTTATTGTTGATTTCCCCGGAATGGAACATTTCAGACCTTTGAAGTAACAAGAATTAAAATAATCTTGCCTATTACGGATTCATCTATAATAGAGTTATGTGTTATATTCTATGCCCTATGCATTTATCATTCTCTCTGTTGAAAATGTTCTTTAATATCACGATCATTCGATCGCTTACAATGTTCCTGCAACTTATGAGGCAAGTTCTTATTTAGACAAATGGCAACCTTACACCCTTTATCTCCTTTGTCAAAAATGAGCTGCATCAGCTCTTCATTTAAGTTCTCATACGCTGCGATTTCAGACAATATACTATAGGCTAAATCATTTGGTAAATAGCTTATTAAACTTCTTACAACCAAATCAAAAATCCTGCGGTTTTATATCGATACGCAGCGTGATATTAGTTGAGGTGTCCCAAATATCACTCAATCTCTTGAAGTCATCGACAATCTTCGTTTTGTTTATATATAGTGCTCTCATCGAAAAAATACCTATCAAAAAGAAGGTTTTGCCATAGCTTAATGCTCTATCTTAGGTTTCAAAACCATTTAAAGGGAGTGTGAAATTTCTTTTCCTTAATGCAATCATCATACCATACGTTATAGTCGGTTGGTATTTGAGCACTAACTCCTTTCAGCCAATATTGTTCACCATAAGCTCCTAACATTGCCCAATGGTATTCTGTTTCATGATTTAAGCACATAATGTCATCATAATCTTCTGGTCTCTTATAATAATGTTTTTTTAGAATTTCATCTGCCTCTTCGGTTGTTTTATGTACATACTTCACCAGTATGCATCTGATGATAAATAACCATGCATTATAATACATACCAGCCTTTTCGCCTGTCTTATTGTCCGAAAAAACTAAGATCTCTTCCATGTATCTTTTAGTTGTAGCAATTGTAAATATCGTCTATACTGTTCAGATCTTCAATAGACATTCCATTGGGCATTATTCCTGCATAAAGGAGCGCGTAAGTGTGGGTGCGATACTCTTTTGATAGTAAATTATAAAAATATAATTGTATTTCAGTTAGATGCTTTTTATCTATCAATATACCTTTGCCAAGGTATTCTTGAAATAAAATGCTACTCAAATCTTCTAACATAAACCTATGGGGTGGAAAATCGAATTCTTCGTCAAGGTTCATTTTTCTAATTGTATCGTATCCATTCATTATTTGCTTGATAGAGTATTCTTGATAGCTTACGTCTTTATATAAACTATCCATCATCAATGCTGATGTCGCCAAAACACATTCATAACCATTTCCCCATACAAATGAATGTTGTTTGGGTGTAGAAAGGGAGGTAATCGCAAGTTCTTTGTCAAACTCCAATCGATTTATACATAAGCCCAAATTAGTAATACTATCCTGTTGGGTGGTAATGTTTAATTCGCGGATTTTTAAATTTGGTTTTTTGAAACTCATCAATCCACATGCAAAAAGCGACTCTCTTATATTTTGTAAGTTAGCATTATGCATCAACGTTTCAAAAGTTTTTTGACTGTCGTCTAATGCAGATTTATAAAAAATAACTTCTGGCGTTTGCGCTTCAATATTGTCTGCAAATACCCTTTTTACGAAGGATTGAAATCGCTTGTAAAATTTAAACTCGTCAGAATATTGTGAAGACAATTTCGGTGCAGCAATCTGATATTCTATAGGTTGTACTAAGATAGAATTTTCGTCTCGAATAAACTCTTGAAACATATAGCCTAAGAAGTTTAGAATCTCATTTTTATATTGAGTCTTTCCTCCTTGGAGAATGTTGCACTCTATAACTTCAATGACAGGTTCTATTACGTTATATGTTTTAAGTTGATGCTTTATGTTGGGTGCTAAATCGTTATAAAGGAAATACTCAATATCTTCCGACGAGTCTTCGGCAGAAAATAAATAGTCTAATTGAGAAGGAATTTCTTCAATAGCCTCTTTGTTCGGTGCTTGATAATGTTGCCAATTTATGTTCATTTCCATATTTGATAATCGGGACGACAAAAGCCGGTTATTAAATCCAGAATTTCATTCACAAATTCAGAGCTATCTTGATTGTCTTCTGATATCTTTTGAAAGAAACACAGAACTTCTTCTTTACTCTTTCCTGCGTTTTTATAGGCAGATAAAATATTTCTATATTTCAGATAAAACTCTATTGGCAAGTTTTCGACATCTGTATATTTTGTCTGCCAATCTTTAATATCTGACGAAATTAAAAGAGCATTTTCTTTATCTAACTTGAACATAAGTTTTTAACTTGTTATGCAAATGATTCAACGAAGCTTGATGTTTTGCTGATTCAGATAACCAACTCCTACGGCTTCTGCAATTTATTTTCCTTTTGTGCTGTACTAAAAAGCCACATTCTTAAAAAGGAAATATTACTTTCATCTTATTCTCTGCATTGGCATTCCATTTTATTTGCGTCAGACTATCGTGAGAATACGCTAAGCTAAACCTACTTTTATATAGGTTATTGGGGAAGAAATCTGTATTCTTAAACAACGACTGATCTTTATGTCGCCTATCAATAGACACAATATGATTATATTCGTCGTAATGGTATTCTTCTGCTATGTAATTTCCTTTGCTGTCCATATTTAACATGGAGAGCATCTTCCCATTTTTTACGATTGAACATTGTATATAATCTATTTGCTCAACAATATTAAACAATAGACCTTAACTTCCGAGCTATGATATTCGAAGAAGATGTATTGGGCCGGTAAATCGTAATTGTCGGTATAGCCATAAATAGCAATAACTTTATCCTCTCTATCTAGAAAGTGTTGAAACTTTCCACTCTTCTTTGATGGTGTTTTAGTTATCTTTCGTCCTCTTTTTATATGCTTCCTTTCCAGATCAAAGGGATATATTTCAAAAAGGACTGACGTCCCCCAAATGCAATAAGCATATTCAAATTCTCTTTTCTGTTTGAACAGAGAGCTTGTATCACCGGAGATCAGATTCCATAAAACTTTTTCTTTCTCTTCTATATTCATTTAGCCTTTACATATAAATGTTTTACCATTACTCGATGTTTCCATAATTCAAAACAGTTCTTCAATAGATCCTTCATACTAATCGGACTACGTTTCTTCCACGAAGAAGTTACGATAAATCGAAGAACCATTCGAGGAAAGTATTGAAATCGCTCCATTGAGGCTTTAGATTGCCCTTATGAAAGTCGGCTAACGGCTGCCCAAGACTAAGTTCTAATACTTCGCCGGTCAGTTTGTTGTAGAAGAAACCGCCTTCTCCCTCAAAGCTATCAAGCGGAATATACTCGTTGGGCAGGCTCAATATCGAGCGCATATTTTCTATTTGGTTGAAATAAGACGAGTTTATGGCAAACCAGCATATATTATATATATCGCTATACCTACCAGAGAATGTTACAGCATTGGTATAAAGATGAAACCGGGCAAAGGGTGTTTCAAAGTTAATCTCTAAGTCTGACATTACTTTTCGATAGTTTGCATCTTCTGTTGTATCATATAAACCTGTTTCGACCAAATACTCTTTTAATTTTTCTGACAACATCGTTCTTGCATTTTTAATTCAGCTTCTGCTCTTTGTCTTCCATAAGCCTTTCTATCAGTTCCAAACAGTTCTCAATTTGTAGGATGCTCTGGATGGATATTTGGTAAATAAGAATGCCGTGCGTTGCTTTTATTATACTTTTGATGTGTTGATGCAGACAACTCCAATCATGACCCTTTTATATTTAGCTTCTGCAGCGATTCAGTCAATCTTAAAAACGCTGTTTAAGAACAATAAGATCTCTTCATTAACATCCAGCTTATAATCAAATTCATTATTCCGAGTTTCTATCTTAATCGTCTCATTGCATAATGACATTTGCTGTATGGCTTCTCTGGTGAACTGTGGCTTGTTTTTTACGACAAAGTATTGTTCCCCTTCATTGAATATCCTGATGGAATCAATGATGTTGTAATCTTTCGCCTTGCTTATATAAAGATGTTCCAACTTGTCGCCGGTAAAGAATAAATCTATTTTGTCGAGGTCTTTAGTGCTTAGAACGTTTTTCCCTGCGCCCATTACAAGCCTAAATCCTAACATATTAACCTGAAAGTCTGTATGTATGGTAATGAGTGCCGACTCCTGCCCGACATTACAAGTCAAGCTTCTTTTATCAATATCCAAGTCTATAAATTCTACTGTCGTAAGTACAGATTGACCGTGAGGATTCAGATCGACCTTAAACCCATCATTAAGTCTATTTGTAAACTTCAATCCTGATGAAACAATAAGTTCCTCAAGGTTAGGATTATAATAAAACAGGAAATCCTGTGCTTCAATTTGTTTCAAATCCGTTGTTTTATGTCTCAGATTGAATCGTCAGAAAATTCTCTGAGGTTAATGTTCGACAAAGATAATGGGCCGTTTTCATTTTCCCGCAGCTTTGCAAATAAGTTTTATTCTTCTGTATCTTTTCTAATACTCTTTGTTTCAGTCTCTACGTGCAGAGATTGCTGTTTCTACTTGCTGAGACCTGCGCCTCTACGTGCAGATACTACTGCCTCAACGCGTAGAGATACTGATACTCTCCGTGTCTGTGTTTGGAGGGCTAAGCCAAACTAAGCTTTTCTGTCTTTACGGACGTATGAGACTTTATAAAAGAAGAAGGAAAAAGTACTATCGATTTGATTAAAAAGTACTATTATTTTCTTCAAAAAAGCGTTGAAAGGCGAGGGATTGGCATATTGCTTGCTATGTTGCTTCTGAAATCAATAAAATAAAAATACCTATGAGTTTCGCTTGGATCATATTCATCCTCGTAGCTTTATTGAGCTATGCGGTCCAATATAATTTGCGCAATAAGTTTGAGCGCTATTCTCACGAACTGTTGGCTTCCGGACTGAGTGGGGCGGAAGTGGCGAAAAAGATGTTGCAAGAGAATGGTATTTATGACGTTATTGTCACGGCGACGCCCGGTTCGTTGACCGACCATTATAACCCCGAGAATAAGACTGTCAATTTGAGTACAGAGGTTTACAATGGCCGCTCCGTAGCTGCTGCTGCAGTAGCGGCCCACGAATGTGGACACGCCATACAACACGCCCGAGCTTATGCCCCTTTGACGTTGCGCTCGGCACTCGTGCCGGTGGTTAGTTTTACTTCGCAATGGATGCATTGGGTTTTGCTTGCCGGCATCCTTTTGGTGCAGATTGTTCCGGCAATCCTTCTTGTCGGTATCGTCCTCTTCGCCCTGACGACTTTGTTTAGTTTAGTGACGCTCCCCGTAGAGATTGATGCGAGTCGCCGTGCCGTCAATTGGGTCCGGTCGGCCGGCGTTGTCACGCAGCAAGAATATCCCGGCACCGTTGATGCTTTGCGCTCAGCAGCCTATACCTACGTTATCGCCGCTTTAAGCTCTTTGGCTACGTTGATCTACTATATAATGGAATATGCAGGTGCTACCCGTAGAGGCTAACATAAAAAAGCGATGCTCTGATCGCAGAACATCGCTTTACTAAGTGTTGGGGTACTCGGATTCGAACCAAGAATGACAGGACCAGAATCTGTAGTGTTACCATTACACCATACCCCAAAAGCATTAAATGTGCAATGAGAAATCCCTCAAATGCGGATGCAAAGATAGCGTCTTTGTTTTGAAAAGCCAAAGCTCCCTCTGCTTTTTTCTAATTTCGTCGCAATTTTTGCCGGCATCGCGTTTCTAATATGAATTAATGCGTAATTTTGCGCTCAATCCAAACAACTTATACATTATAATAGATGAATTCCACTCCCGAAATAGTAAATACGATTGTTCAAGGTATGCAGGAGAAAAAAGCTTTCGATGTTACCATCGTTGACCTCCGCAAAATAGATACAGCGCCCGCAGAATTTTGTTCTGTGCAATGCCGGCAGCCCGCAGCAAGTAGAAGCTGTCGCAGGGTCGGTGAGCGACGAGACGCGCAAGGCGCTCAATGAGCGTCCGGCCGCAGCTGTAGGCTTAGACAACGCACAATGGGTGGCAATGGATTACGGCACGGTGATGGTGCACATATTTCTGCCCGAGATGCGTGAGTTTTATGCCCTCGAAAGCCTCTGGGAAGACGCTGAGATAAAAGAAATCCCTAATCAAGATTGAAATGAACGGAAAACCCAAGCAAAAAAATAATCTGCCGAAGTTCAACCTGTATTGGTTGTACGCTATTCTGATTATTTCCCTCGTGTTTATGCTCTTCCGGGGAAATTTCGGAGAAGGTGGATTTGATAAAGAAGTGCCCTATACTACATTCAAGGAATATGTAGCCAAAGGTTATGCCAAGAGTGTTACGGTCAACAAGAGTGATGGTATAGCCCGCTTCATCGTTGCCCCTGCTCACATTCGCGATGTCTTTCATCAAGGCAGCGATGACGTCGGTACAGCCCCTACGGTCTCGAGTAAAGTTCCCTCTGTCGATAAGGTCGAAGACTTTCTCAGTGTGGCCTATAAGGGCAGCGTAAGCTATGAAGAGTCGAGCCACTTCTGGCTCAATTTACTCGGCAGTACATTCCCCTTCCTCATACTCATTTTGTTCTACTTCTGGATGTTCCGCGGCGTCAATGGCGGCGGTGGAGGCAGCGGCGGAAGTGGTGGCATCTTTAATGTAGGCAAGAGCAAGGCCCGTCTGTTTGAAAAAGGTTCCGGTTTGCACGTTACTTTTGCCGACGTAGCCGGACAAGAGAGTGCCAAAGAAGAAGTACAAGAAATCGTAGAGTTTCTCAAGAACCCTTCGAAATACACAGAGTTAGGTGGTAAAATTCCTAAGGGCGCATTGCTCGTAGGCCCTCCCGGAACGGGAAAAACGCTTTTGGCAAAGGCCGTAGCCGGCGAGGCCCACGTACCTTTCTTCTCCCTTTCAGGCTCTGATTTTGTCGAGATGTTTGTCGGCGTTGGCGCAAGTCGCGTCCGTGATCTCTTCCGTCAGGCAAAGGAAAAAGCTCCTTGCATTATTTTCATTGATGAGATTGATGCCGTAGGCCGTGCGCGCGGCAAGAATGCCTCCTTCGGCGGCAATGACGAACGCGAGAACACGTTGAACCAACTCTTGACTGAGATGGACGGCTTTGGCACCAATTCCGGCGTGATTATTTTGGCTGCGACCAACCGCGTGGACATTCTTGACAAAGCCTTGCTGCGTGCCGGCCGTTTCGATCGCCAGATCCACGTAGATTTGCCCGATCTGCCCGAACGCATTGCCATTTTTAAGGTCCATTTGCGTCCATTAAAATACGATCCGTCTTTAGATATCGAACTGCTGGCGCGCCAGACGCCGGGCTTCTCCGGTGCTGACATAGCCAATGTTTGTAACGAAGCCGCGTTGATTGCTGCGCGTCACGATCACATCACGGTTACGCGGCAAGACTTCTTAGACGCTGTCGACAGAATCATAGGCGGATTGGAGAAGAAAAATAAAGTGATGACTGAGGCCGAGAAGAGAACGATCGCCATCCACGAAGCCGGTCACGCTTCTGTATCTTGGCTGTTGCGCTACGCGAATCCTTTGGTTAAGGTCACGATTGTGCCCCGTGGACAGGCGCTTGGCGCTGCCTGGTATTTGCCGGAGGAACGCACCATCACAACGCGCGAACAGATGCTCGATGAAATTTGCGCTACGCTCGGAGGACGCGCCGCCGAAGAATTGGTTACAGGCCACATCTCCTCCGGTGCGCTCAACGATCTGGAGACCGTCACGAAGCGCAGCTATGGTATGGTGGCTTATCTCGGTATGAGCGATGAACTGTCCAATCTCTGTTATTACGATACACAGGAGTATAATTTCACCAAACCATATTCTGAGAAGACGGCCGAGAAGATCGACGCCGAGGTCCATAAGTTGGTCAATGAGCAATATGCTCGTGCAAAGCAACTCTTAATGGACAACAAAGAAAGCACGCCGCACTCGCCCAGCTCTTGATTGAGCGTGAGGTGATCTTTACCGAGGATGTGGAGCGCATATTTGGGCCGCGTCCGTGGAAGAGTCGCGCCGACGTACTCTTGGAAGAGGAGCAACAAGCCAAGCAAAAGACCGTCCAAGTGCCCACCGATAACGTTTCTATGACGCCTCCGGCTATCCCTGCGTGCCCTTCGGCGCAGAGCCTCTCTGCACCGCTTGAGCAAAACGCGGCTGAAGAAGCGCCGCAGGATGAGAAGCCTGCATCCGTCTTGCCGCCGGAAATTCCGACGGTCGCTGCGGAAGACGATCAGAATAGTGAAACCACCAACGAACAACCGCATGAGTAATCTTGCCTTGCGCGCACTGACCGGAACGGCCTTTGTTGCCGTACTCGTAGGCTCAATATTGCTTTCGCCGTGGAGCTTTACCTTGCTCTTCGCCTTGATCACCGGCCTGACGCTTTGGGAGTTTGCCGATAATGTCAACCTTCACGCCGGCGCCCGCGTAAACAAGTTGATCAATGCCGTATCCGGCGTTTATCTCTTCTTGGCTTTCGCCGGCTATTGTTCCGGTTATCAAGGGTCGGAAGTATTTATTCCCTACCTTTTGTCGCTGATGTATCTGCCGATCTCCGAGTTGTATGCCCGTCAGCCTGATCCGCTCAAAAATTGGGCTTATGCTTTTGCCTCACAGCTCTACATCGCCTTGCCTTTCAGCTTGCTCAATTGCTTGGCGTTCTTAAATGATCCCCTCAAGCAGCAGGCTTATTTTCATTGGCTTTTGCCGCTGAGTGTTTCATCTTTTTATGGACGAGCGATACGGGAGCTTACTGCACGGGAAGCTTACTCCACAAGCGCTTTCCCGCCAAACTTTTTGAGCGCATTTCGCCCAATAAGTCTTGGGTCGGCAGTATCGGCGGCGGCGTCTTGTGCGTCCTCGTTGCCGGCTTAATGCACTATTTCTTTCCTGCGGAATTGACTTGGTTGCAATGGATAGGCCTCTCCTTAGTCGTATGTGTCTTCGGCACGTGGGGAGATTTGGTCGAGAGTCTCTTTAAGCGTCAATTGGGCATCAAGGATAGCGGTCACATCCTCCCGGGCCACGGCGGTATGCTCGATCGTTTCGATAGTAGTCTTTTGGCTATCCCCGCTGCGGTCTTGTATTTGTATACGCTGAACCAATTCTAAAGCGCGACCATCGCGAATTAAAAATTATAGGAATCTGTCTTCTTGCCGGCAAGAAGGCAGATTTTTTTGTACCCCTTCCGCTTCTGCTATTATAGGTTCTGTTTTTGCATTCACGTGCCCTCCTTTTCCGCTTACAAATTTGGGTAGCTTATCGTTTGGTGGGAGCAAACGATAGTATGGCCCGACCAAACGATAGTTTGCTCCCACCAAACGATGGTTTGCTGCCGGCAAACAAAAATAGTGTGGGAGCGAGGCATTTCAAATCGTGCGCCGTTGCTTTCTGAAAACGAATGAAATTTATAGGTTATGCGTTTTCCTCCTCCTCGTTTGCCTCTTGCAACCTGCACTCCGCATCATTCGCTACGGACTCGGGGTGCGCCGCTTTCCGCTTCTATGGCTTGTCCTCCTTTTGCCCGCGTTTTTATCCTACCGGGTTTGTCCTGCTTAAGCGTGTCCGGTAGTCTGAGGTACGTTAGAAGGAAAAGCCTGTCACCGATCCCAATGGCAATGGATCGATAACAGACCTTTCGTATGTTCAATTTAACTATTATTGCTTCGGAACACTAACTGCGCCTATGGCTTTTCCGATGACCTTTTCCGGCAGGCTTGGCCGTTTTGCCGGCTGCCGCCTTTTCTTGCTGCAAATGCCGGATGCTATCTTTGTAGAATGAAACGCTATCTGCAAGTTTTGCGTTGTCCTTCTCTGTTGTTGAAGGCTTCGTGACGCTTATTTGGACGCTATCATCATCCTCTTCATCATCGTCATCGTCTATGGAGATCTCGGTTTGAAAATTACTTCTCTTAGAAAGTTTATTGTCGATTTGACTCGTTTTGGCCGCGGCAAAGAAACCGAGAACGATGGTCAAGGCAACGCACAAAAAGAAGGAGATGGTCGTATACAGCTTTGCTGAAAATGACATAGACTTATTTCGACTCCAATTGCGAAGTATGGCGATGATTGCGCCAAGCGGGATGCAGATAGATACCATCATCATCAGTAAGAATCCGAGCCAAAGCCATATCGTTTCAGGATTTTGCGAGAGCAGAGCAGCCGTATCCGGTTCGCACAAATGTATTTCTGTCAAAGTACCAAAGCCTACGATAAGACTAACCAACAGCACGAGGAAGGGAACAAGGAATGAAAGTAGCATAGCAAAACAGATGAAAGCTATAAAGCAGATCCCGGCCGTGACGAGTCCTTTCATCAGACTGTTAAATGTGCTATGGTTGGATGCTTGGCCGTTATAGTAGATTTCGTTTGCGCTGCGAGTGGCGGCTTCTTGCATGATCTCGGCGTTGAGCGTGTGCGGCGTTACGGGTATACCGCGCATCATCAGTTTGTCGGCCGTTGTACGCGCCAGCGGTATGAAGATCCAAGCCAAGATATAAATGAAAGCTAATGTTGTGCCGGTGAAAAGACACAGTAGCACGAAGATAATGCGCCAAGGGAGGGGATCGGAGACGTCGAGATACTTACAACAGCCTGAAATAACGCCGCCGGCTACTTTGTCTTCAGAATCGCGGAAGAGTCTGCGCTTTCCGCGTGGCTCTACGTGGGGAGCTTGCGGTGGCTCTGGCGGCCCTGCTTGCGCGTGCCGGTAGCTTCTTGCGACTCTTCTTGCTCCATTTCCTCCGGATTACCGATGCGGTGGATGATGTCTTGCACGTGTTCGATCGTGACGGCCTCTATGCCTTCAGCCTTCAGTTCGGCAAAGAGTTCGGCCACGCGCCGTTCGATGTCTTCGGCCACTTCTTCGCCGCCTTCGCGATCGGCGAAATAGGCGCGCATATTCTTTTGATACTGATCCAGGAGTTGGTAAGCATCTTCGTCGATGTTGTAGAGCGCTCCAAAGAGATTGATGGTAATATTCTTTTTCATTTTGTTGGGATTTCTGGAATGTTGGTAGATTCTGTTGATTTAGCTTGTGGTAAGTCGGTTTCTTTTTGCAGCAACGTGACGGTTCGAATGAGTTGATTCCAAGCTTCATCCAAGTCGGTCAATGCTTGTCGGCCGTCAGCCGTTAGTGCGTAATACTTACGCGGAGGTCCTTGCGTGGACTCTTGCCACTGATAAGAGAGCAGCCCTTCTTTTTTCAAGCGGGAGAGCAATGGGTAGAGCGTACCTTCTACGACGATGAGATCAGCGCGCTTTAGCTGCGTGATAATGTCACTCGCGTAGGCTGCTTCCCGATGCAGCAAAAGCAGCACGCAATATTCGAGCATGCCTTTGCGCATTTGAGATTTAGCATTATCCGTGTTCATAATTCAATATAGTGGTTTGTCTTACTCTTTCTTTTGGTGTGCTTGGCGCTATTGAAGTTTCCTCAACTGATCTTTGAACAGAAACGCCGGATTCGTGAACTTTCAGCGCTTGAATCTGAGATATTAAATACCTTGCACGGCACAAAAGTATGCAGAACTTAGTACTATGCAAAACAAAGTACTAAGAAAATGCATTGTTTTAACGTTATTTTAATCTTTGAACCAAGAAAAGCCGAAAAAGTGGGGGAGTAATGGCCGAATAATGGAGGGTGAATGTTTTCGGGATGGGTAGCTGCCAGCTCGCTTTCTGTCCGTTTTGTATTTGAAAAGCGGAGGAAGTATGGCAAAAAGAGCACGAGACGCGCAGAGATGACTTATTGTAGGCCTGTGTGTAGTGCCTTTTCGATAGAAAGTATTGGAAAGTAACGATTTATCCGTAAATTCGCCGCTTGTATAAAGCGCATTGTCTATGCAACCATATTTCTTCCAACCCCTGCTCAAGTCAACCCTTTGGGGCGGACAAGAGATTATCCGCTTGAAACAAATTAAGATGGACGCAGAGAACGTGGGGGAAAGTTGGGAGCTTTCCGGCGTGGCCGGTGCGGCAACGCTCGTGAGCGAAGGCAAGGACAAGGGCTTGACGATCTGCGACTTGATTGATCGTTACGGCGCGGAACTCGTGGGGCAAAAGAACTTTTCACGCTTCGGAAATAAGTTTCCGCTACTCGTAAAGTTTATTTCAGCCGCTCAAGATTTGAGCATTCAGGTGCATCCCAATGACGAAATCGCCCATAAAATGGGGCATCCGTATGGTAAATCTGAAATGTGGTTTATCGTAGGGGCGTCGGAGGATACTCAATTATATATGGGGTTCGATCGTCCGTTGACGCCCGAACTTTATGAAAAGGCGCTACACGAGGAAAACTTCTTGGACTTGCTCCATACGCAACCTTCGGCTGCGGGCGATTGTTTCTTCATTCCGGCGGGTAGGATTCACAGCATCGGTGCCGGCAACTTGCTGATAGAAATTCAGCAGGCGAGCGATGATACCTTTCGCGTCTATGATTTTGACCGTATCGGGAAGGATGGGAAAAAGCGGGAGTTGCATATCGAACAAGCCAAGATGGCGCTGAACTTCAACGATTGCCGACCGGATCCCGTGGCTTATGATCAAGCGTGGAACAAAAGGGTGCCGTTGGTGCATTGTAGTGCTTTCTCTACGCGTTTGGGGCGTTTGAATCAGCCCTTTCACGCCGGCTATTCGGATCTGGATAGTTTTGTGGTGCTTGTAGCTTACGAGGGAGCGGCCGTTTGCACTGACGATTTGGGAAATCGGTTTACGCTGCAGGCAGGCGGAAGCGTGTTGTTGCCGGCAACGACGCAGTATTTGGAGGTCGAACCTAAAGAATCTTTTGCATTTATGGAGGCTTTTGTGGAATAAGATGCTCCCATTCGAAGTGGGAAGCCTTATATAATAAGAGGTGATTATCGCGCGGTGCAGGAAAGACCGGCAATAATCACCTCTTATGTTGTGGGGACACTGTTAGCCGCGCGCGGCGATCGTATAGAATTGTGTAGGACCTTCTTCGAGGAAGACCAACTGCAAGCCTTCCGGTTTCCAAAGTGCGTTGGTTTCCGCAACCCATTGCATAGCGTCTGCGCCGGGCGTGAGATTCTTAGAGGAGATGCGGAGTCCGCGCTGCTTCACAGCCTTTTGCTCATTGATGCGCCAACAGAAGGCCTCCACGCCTGCGTGCTTGTCGACGAATGCTAAATAGTCGGCGTCTTCCAGCAAATATTGCAGGCATTGGATAAAAGCTTCCAGATCGGATGCATTCGCCATATCTTCTGCGAGCGAAATATAGTCGTTGCGGAAAGCGGTCGACTTCATCTGAAGTGCTTTCTCGCTAATAAAAGTCTTGGGTGCTTGGGCGCAAGCGTTGACTTCGTCCATTACGGCTTTGTCGTTGTGCGTTTGTTCTTTTGCGAAGTTGATCCAATCCGCATTTGATTCAAATTTCATAGTCTTGTCTCTTATATATAATGAATGATTCTTGTTTACCGCCGCGTTGATTTGAGCGCTTGGCGGTTTAGACTTGCTTAGCGGTAAGGTTCTGGCCGGCATTGGCCAACTTAATTTGCTTCAAGTCCTTTTCTTCTCCTACCAACCAGATTGTGTCGCCTTTTACAATGCGCCGATTAGCCACGGCAATGTTGATCGCGTTGCTCTCTTCCTCTTCGTCCTCAAAGCCAACGACCATACAGTTGTAATCTTCTCTGATGCCGCTTTCATAAATAGTCTTTTCGCAGAAGGGAGATTTGCTGCCGATTGTAATATGCTTGATGTCAAGGCGATGGTTGAGTACGCGCTTGTTGCCGGTTACAATTTCCGCTTGCATACGCTTGGCTAAGGCTTTCAAACTGCTGTCGTCGCCAATGACTTCTATGGTATCTTGCGGGAAAAGCATCGTGTTGCCGTCCGGAATATTAACCCTATTGCCGCCACGCACAATTGCGGCGATCATAACGCCGTCTGTTTGGCCAAAGTTAAGTTGAGCTAAAGTCAGACCTCCCCAAGCCGAGTTGTTGGGTAATACGAGTTGCGACAAGTGTAAATCGTGCCTATCGAGCGTTCTAGCGTAGCCCGGGCGCCGCGCTGCGGCTTTCCACTCCCGTTGGCGAAGATTGTGCGTGAAAGTTCGCTCTAGGCGGATGCTAACATACTTCACGCGCTTTGAAAGCGGGTTTTTAAAGCCAAAGATTTGATCTGTCGTGATCAACGCTACGAGCAGGGCTGCCGCCAATAAGTGCCAGTACCACCTAAACGGCGATAAATAGTTTAGGATATAATAGGTCGCTAGCGTAGAAATACAAAAGCGAAGAGCCATACTCAAATAGAAAAAAAACAAACTGCGCTTTGCGCCATTCAGACGCCATTGCTTGACCTCTTGTGCGTGGATTTTTTTCATCACAATCGGACGTAAAAAGACGGAAACTCCAAAGAACGTGAGCAAACCTCCAACCACATTACCTCCCCAATGCGTCAGCAGACCTCGCAGAAAAGGTAGAATTACCGTAAAGGAAATACCGATCGCCGAAAAGGTTAGGACGAGATAAGTCACAACAATAACGAGTTGGCCCGTAAACATCACGCGCCAGCCCGAAGTTGGCGCCTCTTTGCCTGCTGTTGAGCGATCCGAAAGTCGGCGCGTCACCTTTCGAGGCAGCAGTTTCCAAGCGTTGGTAAGCCGGCACACTCAGCTTGATCATATACGGCGTAAGGAAAGTCGTAATGATTGAAGCCGCCACCACAACTGGATAAAGGAAGTCGCTCGTCACGCCGAGCGTAATGCCAAGCGAAGCGAGGATAAACGAAAACTCGCCGATTTGAGCCATACTAAAGCCGCATTGCATCGCCGTCTTGAGTGGCAAGCCCGAAAGTAAGTAGCCGATTGTTCCAAAAAACATTTGTCCGAGCAAGATTGCCGCTACAATAACTACGATTGGCGCCCAATGTTCTAGTAATATTGCGGGGTCAACGAGCATACCTACACTGACAAAGAATATAGCGCCAAATAAGTCCTTCAAGGAAGAAATTACCTTCTCAATAGCTTCAGCTTCGACCGTCTCGGCCAAGATGCTGCCAATCAAGAACGCGCCCAAGGCACTACTATAACCGGCTTTTTCGGCCAGAAATACCATCAAGAAGCATAGGCCTACGCTGAAGACCAACAGCGTTTCCGCGTTTAGCCATTTCTTGAAGGTTCGAAAAATTTGCGGCACGATGTAAATACCCACCACGAACCAAAGAATCAAGAAGAAAAACAGCTTTCCGAAGCTCATTATGAGTTCCTGTCCCTCAAACTTATTCGATGCCGCGAGCGCCGGCAGAACGACCATCAGCAAGATGCCAAAGATATCCTCTAAGATTAGCACACTAATCACCCTGCCTGCGAACTTCTGTTGTAGTAAACCAAGTTCGCTAAACGACTTATAAATAATCGTCGTTGAAGACATGGCAAGCATTCCGCCCAAAAACAAACTATTCATCTCCGACCAACCGAAGGATTGGCCTATGAGTGTACCCATCGTCATCATAAAAAGGATGATCGAGACGGCCGTTATGATTGGTCCGGTGCCCATCTTGACGAGCTTCTTGAAAGAAAACTCGAGGCCTAAGGCAAACATTAAGAAGATAATACCTATATCTGCCCACGTATGGATGCTGGATGTGTCCCTCACCGACGGAAAAAACGTCATATGCGGGCTGGCCAAAAAGCCGGCCAGGATGTAACCCAAGATCAGCGGTTGCCGCAGGCGTTTAAATATAAGGCCGGTGATGCCGGCTATGACAAGAATGAGTGCTAAGTCTGATATAAAATTCATCTCCGAGCATAGAAAAGGAAGTACCGACGCTTCTGATAGCGCCGGTACAATAAGGTAAAAGTCGGCTTACTCGTTGAAATCTGCCGTGAGTCGACAGATATTCACGACCACTTCCATCGCCTTTTCCATATTCGGAATCGGCAAGAACTCGTGCGGGCCGTGAAAATTCAGTCCGCCGGCAAAGATATTAGGGCAGGGGAGTCCCTTAAACGATAGCTGAGCGCCGTCTGTGCCGCCGCGAATCGCTTTTACGCGTGGTGAAACGCCCGCTTCTTCCATCGCCTTTATCGCTAAATCCGTCACGTGCATCACCGGGTCGATCTTCTCACGCATATTATAATACTGATCTTTGACTACGAGATTTATCGTTCCCTCGCCGTATTGCGCATTGATTTTTTCGCCGGCTTCAATGATGCGTTTTTTGCGATCTTCAAACTTCTGGCGATCGTGATCGCGAATGATATAGGTGAGCGAAGCTTTCTCTACGCCGCCTTCCATCCCGATCAGGTGGAAGAAGCCTTGATAGCCGTCCGTCTTCTCCGGCACTTCATTAGCCGGCAGCAAGCCTATAAAATCCGTGGCCACGCGGCAAGCATTGATCATCTTATCCTTAGCATAGCCCGGGTGTACGCTGACGCCCGTGATGTCGACCTTTGCAACCGCCGCATTGAAGTTCTCAAACTCCAGCTCGCCCAGTTCGCTACCGTCCATCGTATAAGCCCATTCGCAGCCAAACTTTTCGACGTCAAACTTATGTGCGCCCAAGCCGATCTCCTCGTCGGGGTTAAAACCTACGCGAATTTTTCCATGTTCTATCTCCGGATGCTCCATAAGGTAGACCATCGCTTGCACAATTTCCGCAATGCCCGCCTTATCGTCTGCGCCCAGCAGCGTATGTCCGTCGGTCACGATGATATCCTCGCCAATGTGGCGCTTGAGTTCAGGAAATTTTTCCACGCTCGTCACGATTCCGGCTGCGGCATCCAATACAATGTCCGTCCCGTCATAATTTTTGACGATGCGTGGCTTGATATTAGCACCCGAAGCGTCCGGACTCGTGTCCATATGCGCGATAAAACCGATCGTCGGAGCTTTCTTTTTCGTATTTGAGGGCAATGTTGCATAAAGATAACCCTCATCGTCGAGCTCCACGTCCTTTAATCCGATTTCGATCAACTCTTCGCGCAGATAACGAGCGAAAGTCATTTGCTTGTCAGTACTTGGCGTTTTGCCTGCATCTTCGGCCGATTGTGTGTCAAATTGCGTATAGGCCAAAAATCTATCTACAATATTCATTGGTATATGGTTTATTTCTCTAATGATTGCTTGATACGCAAAGATAGCAATTCTTTTATTACGTCCGACTTCCAACATCGCAAAAAAAAGGAATTTTACAGATGCTTCGAAAATTCTTAGGCAAACGCTTGGTGTATTCAAAAAGTGTTTCTACCTTTGCACTCGCAAAACGGAAATGCAAGGTGCCATAGCTCAGTTGGTAGAGCAAAGGACTGAAAATCCTTGTGTCCCCGGTTCGATTCCTGGTGGCACCACACAAATTTCTCAAGCAAGTTTTTCAACTCTTGATTTCAATCTGAAATCGAGAGTTTTTTTATGCCCGTAAGTCGGCTTGCCGATGCTTCCGCGCTGCCCGTGTATCAGCAGATGCGGCCGCCGCCCGTGCAAGCCTTATCGCCTATCAGTCTTCTTTGGTTTATACTTTCTTCTGTCCTGTATGATGCTCCTCATAGTTGGATACAAATGCAGCAGACCTGCCTTGCCTACTGCTTTCGCCCAATCCTGCACGTTTTTTATCACGATAAAAAAGGTTTGCGCTCACGATAAAAAAGGCTTCACCTCACGACAAAAAAGGTTTGTGCTCACGATGAAAAAACTCGCAGTCGGGCTTTGCTCGCTTGCGATCAAGATTTTTAGCCTATGAAATTGCTCTTCAAAACGTCAGAATTAGTAGATCGTTGACTCATCATATACGCTCCGCGACCCCGGCTTTGTCACTTGCGAGCAGCTAGGCTTCGTATGAGTGAAATTTTTGCGTTATGTGATGTTTATAACGCACTTTATTTGCGCATGTAGTCAGATGTAGTCGAGTATGGGCAATATTTAACGCCTCAAAGTATTGAGATAAATGCGAAATATCTACGCATTATTTAGTAGAGTTTAACTCGATATGTAAAGGAAATCGCCTAAACTCAAAAAATATAGCCATCTCTGCAAATTTTTATCGAAATAAGAGGTGCTGTTATTCAAAAATCAGTATCTTTGTAACGCAATAAATAAATTTGTCTTTTGTTAATTCATATATAAAGATGAAAGCTCCAAGATTAGACGCGCTACGCGTAATTTTATCTAACCGTACTTCGGCTACACAGGCCGACCTTTTGCGTGAATTGGCCGATGCCGGCTTTAGCGTTTCTCAACCCACCTTGTCGCACGACTTGCGCAGTCTGGGTGCAGCTAAGATCAGAACGCGCGAAGGTTTTCAGTATATCTTGCCCCAACGCGACACTTATCAACGCACTGTAGCGCCTGAGGTGCTGCCCGAATATCTGCGCAACTCAGGTTTGGCAGAAGTGAAAAAATCGGGCAATCTGCTCGTGCTTCATACGCGCCCCGGTTATGCGCGCGGCTTAGCTGCTGATATAGATATCAGCCATATGCCTTCCGTAGCAGGCACAATCGCCGGATATGATACGATTTTCGTGGCCCGTCTTGATGGCAAGACGGAGCAAGAATTGATCGACGACCTCTCAGAACTCTTGCCGGCGCTGAAAAGTATTCACCTCTAAAGGCGGAGGTTTGTTTCTCTGTTTTCTGCTTTCGACATGCTGTGCAAGGTATGCTGAAAGCAGGAGTAAGGGTGCGGATATAGTGAACGTTAGTTGGTAATGCCGAAACAATTTTCGGCAATTAGGTACCAAAAGATTGCATAGAGCTCATAATGTGTGAAGCCGGCGTGCACGCTTTGATAGCGAACACGCCGGATATTTTGTATAAAGAGGCGAGAAAGTGTGGAGTGCTCACCTTGTTGCCGAAGGGGCGAAACCACACATTATATATAAGAGAGCAAAACCAAGGCTTGCCCGCCGTTTTGTTACAGCCAAGCGCTCTGCAACTTAGAGGTGATGCTCGCGTCGATAGTTGACGACAAATTCATCCAGCAGTTGGCGGCCCTTTTCCGTTGCAAAGCCCCTCACGTGTACGAAATAGGTGTTGAGAAAGAAGTCGAAGGGCTGCAAAGGGTCTTTTGTCGAATAAGCCTGCACAGCCGGCATCATCGTGATAAAGGACAAATACAACAATTGCGGGTTTAATCGGTCGATAAAAAGGCCTTCTTGCACGCCTCGATGATAGAACTCGCAAAAATCGGCCCGCATATCCTCTCGATGGCTTTCGAATAAAGCCACGACTTTCGGGTAGTTGCTCGTCTCCGAAAAGAATCTGGGCGAAATATTTTTAGCCCATTTCAGCCGATAAGAGAACGTGCGCAAAATGATGTCGATTACGGTATCTTCCGGCTTCGAAGCTTCGCGCATCTTATCCTTAAAATCCTTGTGAGAAGCTGCGACACAGGCCACGAGAAGATCTTCCTTGTCGGTAAACAATTCGTAGAGCGTGCGCTTAGACATACGCAAACTTTGCGCTACCTTGTGCATCGTCACGGCGCGCACGCCTTCCTTGTAAAAGAGTTTTTGTGCCGTTGCTATAACATGATTCCGTAGGCTTTCTTCCCGCATCTTTTCTAACTTAATTCCAAATAACATGCAAATGTAAAAAATAATGACGAAATAAGATCCGTTTTCGCCTAAAAAACTCTCGTGTTTTGTGCATTTAATCATAAAATTAGTGCGCCTTATCGTAAATCTTCCTTTTTTCAGTCAAAGTTCTTCTCTTTCAAATATAAGTTCTTCTCGATCCTTGCTCGAAGATCGCCGCTCTAAATTGCACGTCATACTTGCCAAATGCAAATAAAGTGGAATGAATAAACGAATATCTTCTATAAAATGACGGTTGTCCGCGATAAAAGATCTTTCACAATGAACAATATTCAAGTTTAAGCCGTATCTTTGCTCTAAGTAGATAACACGAATTTAGGAAATATCCTCACAAATAAAAAGCAATAGAAAATGGTAAAGATAACCAAAGAGGCAGCACTTCGCTACCACGCGATGGGGAAACCCGGGAAGATTGAGGTAGTCCCGACCAAGCCGTACCGGACGCAAACCGATCTTTCTCTGGCCTATTCTCCAGGCGTTGCAGAGCCGTGTTTGGAAATTCAGAACGATGCCCACGACGTCTATAAATACACGAACAAAGGCAATCTTGTTGCCGTAATTTCCAACGGAACAGCTGTGCTCGGCCTGGGCGACATTGGCGCGATGGCCGGTAAGCCCGTGATGGAAGGCAAGAGTCTGCTGTTCAAAATCTATGCAGGTGTCGACGCCTTCGATATTGAGGTCGACGAGAAAGACCCCGAGAAATTTATTCAGGCCGTAAAGGCCATTGCCCCGACCTTTGGTGGCATCAATCTGGAAGACATCAAAGCGCCCGAATGCTTTGAGATCGAGCGCCGCTTGAAGGAAGAGTTAGACATTCCGGTGATGCACGATGATCAGCACGGCACCGCCATCATCTCTTGCGCCGGACTTTTGAATGCTCTCCTCGTGGCGGATAAGAAAATAGAAGAGGTCAAAATCGTCGTTAATGGTGCCGGCGCTTCGGCAATCTCTTGTACGCGCTTGTATTGTGCTTTTGGCGCGCGAAAGAGAACATTGTGATGCTCGATTCTAAGGGCGTCATCACGGACGACCGCGAGAATCTGACTGCGCAAAAGAAAGAATTTGCTACTTCTCGCCGCGATGTGCATACTTTGGCTGAGGCTGTTCGAGGCGCAGACGTCTTTGTCGGCCTTTCCAAAGGCAACGTCCTTTCCAAAGAGATGGTGCGCACGATGGCCGAGCGCCCTATTGTCTTTGCTTTGGCTAATCCGCAGCCGGAAATCACTTACGAAGATGCACTCGAAGCTCGCCCCGATGTGTTGATGAGCACCGGACGCACCGATTATCCTAATCAAATCAATAACGTGCTTGGCTTCCCCTTCATCTTTCGCGGTGCTTTAGATACGGCAGCGCGAGCGATCAATGAAGAAATGAAGATGGCCGCTGTGCGCGCTATTGCCGAGTTGGCTCGTCGCCCTGTGCCCGATATCGTTAATCGGGCTTACCAAGTGCGCCACCTTACGTTTGGTCCCGAGTACTTTATCCCCAAACCCGTCGACCCTCGCCTCATTACGGAAGTCTCGATGGCTGTGGCCAAGGCTGCGATGGATAGCGGCGTAGCCCGCACACCCATTACCGACTGGCAGGCCTATCGTCAACGTCTTCGCGAGTTGATGGGCCAAGAGACGAAGTTTACCCAAAACTTGTTTGAGACCGTGCGCCTCCATCCTAAGCGCGTTGTCTTTGCCGAAGGCTCTCACCCAAAAATGCTGCAAGCTGCCGTACAAGCGAAGGAGGAAGGCTTCTGTCATCCTGTTTTGCTGGGAAACGAAGAGGAGATTAAGCGCATTGCCGACGAACTTGAATTAAGCTTAGACGGGTGCGAACTCGTCAACTTGCGTGACAATTCTGAGTCGGAACGCCGTTTGCGTTACGCAAAGATTCTTGCGCAGAAGCGCGAACGCGAAGGCTTTAACTTGGAAGTGGCGCGCGACAAAATGTTTGAACGAAACTACTTCGGCATGATGATGGTCGAGACGGGCGATGCTGATGCTTTTGTTACCGGACTTTATACGCGCTATACCGGAACGATTCAAGCGGCCAAAGAAGTTATTGGTATTCGCCCCGGCTATGCGCATTTTGGCGCCCTTCACTTGGTTTCCTCTAAGAATGGCATTTGCTTCTTCGGCGATACTTTGATCAATCGCGACCCCGATGAGCACGCTCTTTATGATCTTGCGCGTCTGGCAGCTTCCGGCGTGCGTTTCTTCAATCGGACGCCGGCTATGGCGATGATATCCTATTCAAATTTTGGCAGCGATGAAGAGGGTAAACCGGCTGTTGTGCATCGTGTCGTAGAGCGTATGCAAAAGGAATATCCTGATCTGGCTATCGACGGCGAAATGCAAGTAAACTTTGCGCTCGATCGCGAACTGCGCGATGAGAAATACCCGTTTACGCGTCTCAAAGGGCAGGATGTCAATACGCTCATCTTCCAATCATTGAGCGCAGCCAATGCGGCTTATAAAATTGCCAAGAGTATGGCTGACGAAGGCGAAGTCATCGGGCCGATTCAGATCGGTTTGAACAAGCCGATTCACTTTACTGACTTTGAAGCTGATGTGCGCGACATCGTCAACGTTACGGCCATCGCCGTGCTCGATGCTACGGTGCGAGCGCATTATAATACAACGGAAGTATAAAGCCTTACCAAGCATATGCAGCATACCGAAAGTTTGTCCCAACGCCAGGGCGCCGTCGAATATGCAGCGATGCGTGGCTACGTATTACCTTTTTTTAGACTGACTCCCCGAGTAGGCTTTGCGTAACGCTTGCCGGGGAGTCTTTTTTTTGTATTTCTTCCTCCGTTTTCCTTGTAGCTTTTCTTATCAAGGCCTAACTTTGCATAAATATAGCACGTGCAAGCCCGTAGATGGTACGCTTTTGATGCGTAAAACAATACTTAAAGACAGACCGATACGGACTTGTCGGCATCCAAAGATTTTGACGAGGAAATGAAAGATCAGTCGCAAACGACAGAGACGCAACCCGCTGCGCCCGAAAATAAGCTTGAGGTCGGAGAAGCCGGTAAAATGCGGCTCAACGAATTAGGCGAAAAACCAATTGGTCGCTTACTTTTGCAATATGCCTTGCCGGCCATCACCGCCATGGCCGCTTCGTCGCTCTACAATATTATTGACGGTATCTTTATTGGGCAGGGCGTAGGGCCTGAAGCTATTATGGGTCTTGCCTTAACCGGTCCTTTGATGGCTTTAGGGGCAGCTTTTGGCGCCATGGTCGGTGTCGGTGGCGCTACGCTGATGTCTGTGCGTTTAGGCCAAAAAGATTATCGCATGGCGCAAGATATTTAGGCAATGTCCTCTTTATGAACGTAGTGATGGGTTTAGGCTTGGGCATTCTGCTGCAAGTGTTTCTCACGCCCATCCTGCGCTTCTTCGGCGCGAGCGACGTTACGATCGGACCGGCGCACGACTTTATGACCGTAATCCTTTGCGGTAACGTTATTACGCACCTTTATTTGGGTATGAACGCCCTGCTTCGCTCTACCAATCGCCCCCGACAAGCGATGCTCTCAACAATTGGTACGGTCGTGACCAATTGCATGCTGGCGCCTCTCTTTATCTTTGTCTTTCATTGGGGGATACGCGGCGCCGCGGCAGCTACGGTTTGCGCTCAATTCTTAATGCTCTGCCGCCAATTCTATTTGTTTACTGACAAAACCAACATCATCCATTTTCGCTTTGAGCGGCCAAATATCAGTTTGCGCATCATCTTCAAGGCGCTTACGATTGGTTTACCTCAATTCTTGATCAATTTTTGCGCCTGCCTTGTGGCCATCATCATTACGCGCAGTATGACGCTTTATGGCGCAGAGACCGGCGCGGGCGGCGACGTTGCCGTGGGCAGTTATGGCATCGCCAACCGACTGATTCTTTTTGCCGTGATGCTGACCATAGGCCTCAACCAAGGTATGCAGCCCATTGCCGGCTTCAATTATGGGGCAAAGCGTTACGATCGTTTGATTGAGGTGCTAAAGAAAGCAGGCTTGTTTGCCACGGTCATAACTTTCATCTCCTTTTGTATTTACTTCTTCTTCGCTACGCCGCTCGTGACGCTTTTTGCAAAAGGTTCGCCGCAACTGATTAAGGAGGCCGCCCACGGCTTGCGCATTATGACTTTCACCTTTCCGCTGGTTGGCATTCAGATAATCACAACCGCTTTCCTCCAAAGTATAGGGCAGACGGGCAAAAGTATCTTCCTCTCGCTTACGCGCCAATTGCTTTTCCTTGTCCCCTTGCTCTTCCTGCTACCGCGCTTGTTTGATAATCCTGTCGATGGGGTTTGGTATGCGATGCCGGTTGCCGATACGTTGGCTTTCCTTATAGCGATCGTGCTCCAAGTCTTGCAGGTCAAAAAGTTTAAACGCATTCTCGCAGAAAAAAACAATCACGCAATAACACTTAATCTATTCTTAACCCTTATGAAACCTTATGTTATCACCATTGGTCGCCAACTCGGAAGCGGCGGCCGCCGTATCGGACATTTGTTAGCCGACAAACTCGGTATCAAATACTTTGATCGGGAAATCTTAACGATCGCTGCGCACGAAAGCGGCTACGATGAGGCCATCTTTGCTCGGAAAGATGAGAAGAAAGGCTTTATTAGTCACGCTTGGCACAGCCTTTCGCCAATCATTGGAGCGGGCGATTATTATGTCAACCAGCTGAGCGACGAAAAACTCTTCAAGTTGCAGAGCGATGCTATACGCAAGGCCGCGGCCAAAGAGAGTTGCCTCTTCATCGGCCGTGCTGCCGACTACGTCTTGCGCGACCACGCCCAACTCATCAGCATCTTCATTTCGGCTGATGAAGAAGAGCGCGTTCGCTGTATGTGCAAACGGCGAAATCTCACGGAGAAGCAGGCGCGCCGTCTGCTTGAAAGTGTTGACAACAAGCGCGCTGATTTCTACAACTTCTATAGTCCGAAGACGTGGGGCGAAGCTGCTTCTTATGATCTCTGTATCAATTCAGGCTTCTTGGGCTATGAGGGCACGGCTGAAGTGCTCTGCCATATCGTGGAGCAGCGCTTGGCTACCTTTGAAGCGCCTAATGGAGCGATTGGCGAATGAAGCGTATCGGACTCCTTAGCGATACGCATAGTTATTGGGATGAGCGCTATGCGGAATACTTTTCCTCGTGCGATGAAATATGGCACGCCGGAGATATATGCTCTGTCGCGTTAGCCGAAAAGCTCAATGAGATAGCGCCGTTGCAAGCCGTTTGTGGCAATTGTGATGGTGGCGATTTAAGAAGAATGTATCCGGAGATATTGCGCTTCAAGTGTGAAGATGCCGACGTCTTAATCAAGCATATCGGCGGCTATCCCGGCCATTATGATCGCAGCATTGCCGCTCGCCTTTACGCCTCGCCGCCTGATCTTTTCATATCGGGCCATTCGCACATCTTAAAGATTCAGTATGATCCTACGCTCTCCTGCCTCCATATCAACCCGGGAGCAGCCGGCTTGCAAGGTTGGCAGCAGGTGCGCACGCTTGTTCGCTTCACGGTCAACGGCAAGCGCTTTGAAGATATAGAGGTGATTGAATTGGGGAGTAGGTCAGTCTTAAAGAAAGGCAGCTAAGATGATTAAGAGGGTCAATAAGATCATATTGCGCGACGTCTTCCCCAGTATCTTATTCAGCGCGCGGCCTTGATGGATCTCTACCATTTCTCGCCACGTAGCGATGTGGAAGGGAATATAAAGTAGCGGTAGCATGGCTGACCATTGACCGTTAAACGCAAAAGCGCCACTGACTAAGGCGCAACCGATGATGCCTTGACCGAGATAGAACAAACTGCCGAAACGCTCCCCGAAAATGACGATCAGCGTATGCTTGCCGGCTACGCGATCCGTTGTTCGATCCCGATAATTGTTTAAGACGAGCAGCGTGTCTATGACCAGTCCGCAGCCGGCGGCTAATAGGAAAATTTCCGGTAAGAGATCTCCGGCTTCCACAAAGTAAGTGCCGCAAACCGGTACGAAGCCAAAGAAAACATAAACCAACACATCGCCAAAACCGCAATAACTCAGCAGCGTCGTATAGAGAAAAGCAAACAAGACGCAAGCTCCACCGATCAAGATTAAAGGCCAGCTGCCGAAAGGCAAAAGGCCGAGCCCGACCACACAAGCCGGCATGAGTACCAGCGCAATACCGATGTACATATCTGTAGGCTTAATCCAGCCTTGCGCGCAAGCGCGCTCAGGACCGAGTCGCTCTATGCCGTCCGTCCCACGGCGGAAATCAATGAAGTCATTGATAAAGTTGGCTGCGATCTGCATTAAAGTGGCAAAGAGCATGCAGAGCAGGGCAGGTAGCCAATTAAACGAATCTTTCGTAAAGGCAAAGGCCGATGCCGCCACAATGGGCATCAGTGCGGCCGAGAGCGTCTTGGGGCGAGCGGCCAGCCACCAAGCACGAAGCGAGTTGGGACGAACGAGACGAGGTGGCCTTTGAGGTTTTTGCATAAGCGTATGAGCCTATATTGTATAATGTGTATGACGTAAGACTACAAGCCAAAGGCCCCTCGACCTTATCGGTCAGGAGGGGCGCAGTGATTTTGTGGTGTTAACTTAGAAAAGTCTGTCGGGATAAACGCCCGCTTCGTGAAGTTTGCGGAACTTCTCGACAACGCCGTCGCGGTCTTCGGGATAAGTCACACCGAACCATTTGCTCGTTGTATCCAATACGCGGCAAGTGGCCTCGCCTTGGCGAATCAGATGATCGACCATCGACGGGATATAGAACTCGCTCTTCAGATTTTCCATATTCTCCGGCTTACTTAGAAACTCCTTAAAGAAGGCCTTGCTATAAGCGAAATAGTCGGGCGTGAAGCCCCAGAAATTCATGGATACCGGCGTGTTGTCAGCTAAAGGAATCCACTCTTTGCCATCATCGGCAAGATATTTGATTGTTCCATCGATGCGCTTGATTTGCGTGCGTTCTACGACGGAGGTCAATAGTCCGTTTTCATCTTTTTCGCAAACGCCGCGAGAGACGGTGCCGCTTTCGCTCAGCGTATTGCCGCAGCGGAAACCAACCATCGCGTAAGTTCCTTTGCTGCCTTCGGGCAATTGCGTTAAGAAATCGGCGATAACGCGAAAGGCATCGCGGTCGTAGAAGTCGTCGCAATTGATCACGGCAAAAGGCTCGTGTATCACAGGCTCACCCATCAATACGGCGTGATTCGTGCCCCAAGGTTTCGTGCGCTCCGGCGGGCAGGTAAAACCCTCGGGTAAGTCATCAATAGATTGAAATACGAGCTCGCAGGGGATATGACCTTCGTATTTGCTGAGCACTTTCTCGCGGAAAGCCTCCTCAAAGTCTTTGCGGATCACGAAAACGAGTTTGCCGAATCCTGCATTGATGGCATCGTAGATGGAGTAATCCATAATAGTTTCGCCGTGAGGGCCTAACCCGTCGAGCTGCTTGAGGCCTCCGTAGCGACTGCCCATACCGGCAGCCAATAAGAAAAGAGTAGGTTTCATCATTTTATGTGCTTGTTTGCCTGTTAAGAATCTATATTACGGCAAAGTTAAGCGTTTTTCAGTGCAATTTTATCAACTTTTCCCGCTTTCTTCAAGTTTTGCTTTGAAAAAAGTAGGAGAGAATATGGAAAAGTGTATGGTGCGGTTGCTTTTTGTGGCATGCTTTTTCTTGTACCAATGCCTCGTATCGGTAGAGTGCGAGGCGTCAGTAGAAGTGGTGTTTGGCGGTGCGCACCTGCTTTTATTTTTCAAAAAGGGTCGGTATATTCATTTTCGCTCAAGCTGAAAATTTTGCCAAACCATAGTTATGTTGGTATAGGTCGGCGTACCTTTTTTTCGTCCGAAGCGAGCGGACAAAAGTTTCTATAGGGGGAAATAAAATTCCAAAGCTTGGAAATAAAGTCCGCATACTAGGAATTTATGTCCGCATAAGGGGAAAAATTGGTTGTTAGGGAGAGGGCGGAAATGTAAAGGAAAAAGCAATGCTTTTAAGGTACGCAAAGATGTTTCGTTTAGCGTGTTGTGTACGATGAGGTTATTTTGAAAGACCAACCCTAAGGGGTTGTCAATCTTTGATGCTGTTAGGCAGGGTTAAAACGCTTCGCCTTTTAACTCTGCCCTGCCAAAAGACTAACCCCGATGGGGTTATTTGCGGCGGTAAGCGTTGGCGGTTTAGCTTGTTTTGGATGTTGAGCGTGTTTGATGGGGTTATTTGCGGCGGTAAGGCGTTGGTATTCGATATTATTGATTAGTAGATCAAATAGAGTTCGACATTTTCCTTCGAACTCGATGATTCAAATAGTGACGACAACGCTTAGGGGTGGTCTGTTGGCAGGACAGGGTTAAGGCTCCTTGTGCCTTAACCCTGGATAAGCAAGCAAATATAGTGTGCAACCCCTTAGGGTTGGTCTTTCACATTTTGTGGGGACGAAACTGTGGGGCTGTGTGCAATCGGTGCGCCTTGCGCCATAAAATTAATCGGGCAGGTGACCTTTTTTCGCGGCACATCTTTTGGCTATGCTGCTTTTGATAAAAGGAAACCTGCCCGACTAAGAGCGATGAGCTTTTGAGCTTTGACGCATCAGTGCGTTATCGCAAAGCGTCGTTCATTAAGGTTGGGGTTGATGCTTAATAGTTGTGTAGAAGGACATTGGGTTGTTGTGCTTCTGGAAGTTGAGACCTGAGCCACTTCTCGTGTAGCCTGTAAGTTTCTGAAACTTGTTATCCTTATCATTAAAGATTCCTAAGTAATCCCAGCCGCTTGCACCTCGTGTCATATAATTCCAAACTTCAGGTAAGAAGTTTTTTTGCGGGACATTCATACCATTTCTTTCGTGCGGACAAAGTCTACTGCCCCCATGTAGTAATAATAGGTATCTAATATATTGTCAGTAGGATTATAAACGACCATCACGCCAAGGTTGTCAACTATGTTGTTGTTGGGATCATTGAAATCTACATTCCAACCACCTTTACAGATGAACTTCGGAAGGCGGTCGCCACCACTGACAGCTGTAGGATCAAAAAGTCTTGATTGCGTGTCGATCACTTGATAGGCTGTTCCATTATTGACCACATTATTAAATCCACTTAATGCACCCATACCGCTAGCTAAGCATATAGATCGGCCGGGAGGAATCGTTGTCGTGGAGTTGCTAGGCATTCCAATGTTTCCGCTAGCTCGGTGGAGTAGGCGTAGATCCTTTAATGCAGATACAAATAAAGTTTTGGCTATCGTTGGGTTGGGCTAACCAAATAATAGCCATCAAGAGAAATGGTCTTGTTTGTGGCATTTGTAATTTCAATCCAATTATGTTCACCTATACCTATCGAGTTATGATAATACTCCGTGAGAATTAGTCCACCATCAGCGTCTGCAAGGCTGGCATTGATGCCGAATTGATAGGTATCTCCTTCTACAAACTGCACCACTTCTTTGGCTTCTCTATAGAATTTGTTGCGTAAGGAGTAGTTGTTTTCTTGTGTATATACAGCGCCTACTATTGTTGAGGCTTCATCGCGAATGTAAACGCGTGCTTTTTCGGTGCTGGTCTTTGAGGGATCAGCCTTAGCCCATACGTAGAATGATTTGGTATACTTCGTCGTACCTACACCGGCCGATGGCCCGCCGATGGTGAAGCCTTTTAGGCTGATGGTATCGCTTTTCTCTTTACCGGCAATGTTAATTCGGTAGTCTTTAGCCGTCCAAGTCGGCGTCTCGGTAGAGAGATCTAATTCGCCGTCCATATGGAGCACATCAGATTCGAGGGCAATCGATTGGATCTTGCTGGCATAATACATATCCGACTTGGCTCTTACGCCAATCCAGCTACCGAGCATCTTCAGTTGTACGACGCCGCCTTTTCCATCAGAATCAATGGGCGTAAGCTTCGCATAGAGCGGAATGTTGTATTCGTTAGATGCAACGTTAACGCTTGCCGGCGTACCAATGGTTATCTTGCCATTGTTGTCAATGCTTGCTGCCCAAGCACCGTTGTCGACATTGTTTCCTTACCCGTAGCTACTGCGATCTTTACTTTTGTAAGATCGTATTTGGCAGGAATGCTAACCTTGAAGCGCCCCTTTGTAGTCGATTCTATGGCAAGTTCAGTCGTGGGTAGCGTCTCGTGGTTCGTGCCGTCTGTGATATAGACATAAAGCGGAATCTTAGCTCCCTTTTGCCAGTTGTATACCACGTCGCCGTTAGACTGCGTTGCAATCGGCGTGCGCGTCGTCTTTTCTGTTTCCTCATTGCCCATCCAAGCTGCTGCGGCCGGTCTCGGGCTCATCGCCTTTTGCACATCTTCGCTCAGCATCGCCTCAACCGTGATGGTTGTGCCCTGCCGGGTTTGCTTGTTCTCTTCCGGATTAATCGGGTCTTGCGAGCACGAAGCGGGCGCTACGCAAGCGGCGATAATCGCTAAAGTCTTTAGGTACGTTTTCATATTGTCCGTTTTGTTTTTACGCATGTATTATATTGTCTTGCTTGCTTTGGTAAAGCTATGCTTTGTTAACTGTAGTCCTCCTCTTCATCGTCCATCTTATGCCCTTGCGAGCCGGAAGGTAGATTGCCGGAAGCTGTTAAGACCATAAGTTCATCCATAACTAAGGGGATCACTTGTACGTTTGGTGTGATATAAGACTTTTTCATCACGTTGTATGTTTATGTTTTTATTAATTTTTCTTTTTTGAGCGGATTGAGCAGACGTATCTTTGTGCCTGTTGGGCTTATGCTGTTAAGCGCTTTGGATAGAAAGAAGTTTTGTCGGTGTGCTTGCCTTTCATTTCTATCGTCTGTTATCGCTTGCCTGATAGCGATGCCTATTCGTGCGCTTCTGTTGGGCAACTTAAGCAGAAATTCTGCCTATCTTCCAAAGTAAAGCAAATAGATCAGTAGCGACATATCCTTTTCTTCGCTGCAAATTTATAGAATCTAAACCATAATACATATATTTATAGGAATATTTATTTTGAAGAAGTTTTAGTCGGCGTATTTTATGGTATGTTTAGATAACAATTTAAGGCTTTTAACAGCCGACTTCGTTTGTGCCGATGCCTAAAAAACAGTTTCTCGGCAAAGCGAGCTTTGCCGAGAAAAAGATTGCGCTGAAGGATTGCGCCAGGGGGTTGTTGCCGGAAGGTGACGAATTATAAACGCCACACTGCGCCGATGCGGAACAAGAATCCGGGCTGTTCGACGTTGCCTACGTCGTAATAATGCATGCCCGTCAGATTGGAGAGATCAGCAAAGATGTCGTAGCGTTTGCCTTTCCAACTGATTTTACAATCTAAGACGCCTTGTGTGCCGTATGGCTGCAAGATGCCCGTGCTCTTCGCTTGCCGGTAGACTAAGTATTGCCCGACTCTGTTCGTCAAACGGAAGTTCCAATCGGCCGAAAGTGGGCCGAAGATGCGATGCCGGAGCTGTACGATGAATTGATGTCGCAAATATTCCATCGCATAATTCGACTTAAAATAGGCTTGATCATCTTTCCTGTTTTGGTGAATATGGGCATAAGCGATGGAGAATTGCTGCAAGGGCTGTCGAGGACCGAATAGTTCTGCGGCATTGAAGAGCAAGCGACAATTGAAACCGAAGTTGTCCAAGCGGAAGTTGGTGGCGTGAAACTTATCCGTGGCTGAAAACATCACCCAATCGATCATATTTGCACCGCGATTATAAAAGGCGCGCAAATCAGCTTGAAAGGCGGCCGCCTTGTAGCTACCGCCCAACCGAAAGGCGTTGATTTCTTCCGCTTGTAGTCCGATATTGCCCTGTTGCGTCGGACTTTTGTAGTACAAGTCAGTGAATGTGGGCAAGCGGAGCGATTTATTCCAAGAGGCAAACAATTGCCAGCCTTCGGCGGGTCGATAACTGAGATCCAAGCCCGGATAAAGTTTGAATCGGCGTCCTGTTCCGCTGTTGCGCTGCGCAAGTAAACCGGCTGAAAGCGTCCAATGCTTGAAAATAAGACTATGCTCAGCAAAGAACGAAACGTTTGTGCGGTAGTCGTGCTTCGTATAATATATATTGTCATAGGCGGGCACGGTAAAGAAATGTAAGCTGTCCATCGGCCGCCCCAGATTCGTGCTGAAGAGCTCTTCGTGGCGAAGCTCTGCACCAAAGGCCGTGCGCCCCAGGTGCCATTGCGTCCAGGCATTGATGCCGACTGTATATACATCGCTACGATTAAAATTTTCGTATTTGTGCGTATCGCGGATCAATTGGAAGTGGTCGTAATTGCGCAACCAAGCTACGCTCGGCGCCAGGTGTAGTTGCCCTTTCGTACTCATCGTTGCCGAGACGAAATGGCGGCGCGTGGCCTCCCACTGATTGGGAAAAGCGCCGGAATAGAAAGTGTTGGCGCCAAAATCGTTGAACGTCGTGCCGGCTTGTACGTCTGCGCGGACGGCAGCGTCTTCATAGCGGCCCTGCCAAAAGAATTTTCCGCCTTTGAAGTCTCCGTTTCTCACGGCGCCGTCTGAACGTTGGAAGCTGCCGCTTAAGCTTGCGGCCCACTTATCGCCGCGAAGTGCGCCTCTTCCTTCGGCAGTCAAATAACCATACGAGCCGCCGCTCAGCGCGAGTCGCAGTTTGTCGCCGCCTGTGCGCGTAATGATGTTGATGGCGCCTGAAAAGGCCTGCGATCCAAACAAGCGCGAAGCGGCGCCCTCAAGAATTTCGATGCGCTCAATATCGGCAAGATTAAGTGGGAAGTCGGCCGCGTTGTGGCCGGTCTGAGGATTGTTAATGGAGATCCCATTAACGAGTAAGGTAATTTGATCAAAGGTGCCTCCGTCGATGCTTATGTCGGTCTGCAAGCCAAAGCCTCCGCGTTGGCGTACGTCGATGCCGACGGCTAATTTTAGTACATCGTTGACTGTAGTCACACCGGCCGACTGAAGGTCTTCCTTCGTCAGCGAGATCACTTGGCGGGCTGCCACTTGAGCAGCCATCGGAGCGCGTGAAGCTGATACGAGCGCTTCTTTGAGCGATGCATCGCCGGCTATCAAGCTATCTGCCGCTGCTGCATCAAGGTTTGCAGGCGCGGCGAGCGCGTGAGCCAGGCAGGGAGCGGCCGTTGTCAGCGTAGCAGCTGAGAGTACGCCGATGCGCACTTCCTTTTGCAGCGCCGAAAACAAGGCATAGCCCTTGCGTGCAAAGCTATGAAACGTCACTACTTCTTTGCTCCTTACGGGTAAGGATTTCATTTGATTTGAATAAAACGTTTAATATTAGAACGTGCAAAAGTAATCAAATTACGGCCTGCCGCCTATGTTAGGAGATATATTTATGTCGGTTAATTTATCCCAATCTTACTTGAAGCACAACGCTCGTTTCAAACTTGTTGGCTACTTTTGCCCCCGTTGAAAGCGCAAACTTTCACATTAAGATGCTCGAAATAAAAATGTATAATCACAAACCATATCACGAATGAAAAAAATTTTGTTGTTGGCAGCTTTGATTTGCGGCCTTAGCGCTACGGCGCAAGATTTCCGTTTCGGCTTAACAGGTGGCTTAAACGTAAGTGCTCCGACTCACCTCGATTCTAAAGTAGGTTTTAACCTTGGTGCGCGCGGCGAAGCGCGCTTGAAGAAAGGCTTCAGCCTGACCGGTGCTTTCTTGCTTTCAAGCCAGGGCTGGAAGCAGTCGATCAATTGGGACGGCCGTAGCGGTTATGGCTTAGATGCTGAGGCTTATTATTTCAAAATGCCTCTCCGCGCAATGTACAGACACGCGATTACGCGCCGTGCGGCCCTCTTCTTTGAGTTTGGTCCTTACTTCGGCTTCGGCTTTGCCGGTAAAACGAGAGTGACAGAGGTGAATCGTCGTGGTATCGTTGTGGCTAACTACAAGCGCGATACGTTCTCTGACGAGGGTTCCGATAGTTTCGACTGGGGACTCGGATTTAATCTTGGCGCAGAGTTTGCTCGCCACTACCGCGTCTCTCTTGGCAACGACTGGGGCTTGAAGAAATTTGACGGCGTTAATAAAAACAGCGTCTTCAATCTCTCTTTCACGTACATGTTCTAAGCGTACGACGACGCAAACTACAGATAGCGCAAAGGGTAAAGTCGTTTTCCCTTTGCGCACTTTTTTTTACGCAAAACACAGCAATGGCGGCGCCGCCAAAAGTCGATTCACACGCTTGTCCGGCGCTTCTTGTTTGTAGGTCGGCCTTATGCTTTTTGCTGAGCATGGAAAATCAGGCGAAAAGGCATTGATTTCTTGCGCGCTTCGATTAGCCTAACGCTTGTTGCTGTTGAGCGTTTGTTCGTTTGCTGTCGCCAAACCATCGTTTGCTCCCACCAAACCATCGTTTGCTCCCACCAAACCATCGTTTGCTGCCGCCAAACGATGCACAAAGCAGTCGGATGCCCTCAGATACGCGTGGCTCTCGCCGATGATCCAATGGTGATAGGCAGGGCGTCTGTTGAAGTAGACCTTACTGCGAAGGGAGGCCTTGGAGCGCAAACGAAAAATAGCGCCAAACCACCCTTGCGGGGAAGTTTGGCGCTATTGCCTTATTAAATTAAATCAGCGGGTAGCGGCAGCGGCTTCGATGCCTGTTCGATACCAATCGAAAAGGCGCTCAATGCCTTCGTCGATTTCAATACGATGGTGCCAGCCCAGCGCGTGTAGCTTTTTGACGTCGGTCAACTTGCGCGGTGTGCCGTCGGGTTTGGAGCTATCCCAAACGATTTCACCTTCAAAGCCAACGGCAGCTTTGATCTTTTCGGCCAAATCCTTGATCGCAATTTCGCGGCCCGAACCGACGTTGATGTGACAGTTGCGAACCTCTTGCGCAGTTGCGTCATACGTATCTTTAAAGTCGACATTCAACAATACGTGAACGCTCGCATCGGCCATTTCTTCGCTCCAAAGAAATTCGCGCAGCGGCTTGCCCGTGCCCCAAAGCGTGACGCGGCCGGGCGCAATGCCATATTTGCTCAAAAATATTGGTGATTGCTGCTTCGTCGGCTTGCCCGTCTACACCCTCCACGGGGCGCAGGTTGAGATCGTTGCGCACGGCTGACCAGTTTTTCTCACTCAGGAGGCGTGAAAGGTAGATTTTGCGCATCATAGCCGGTAAGACGTGGCTCCGCTCCAAGTGGAAGTTGTCGTTAGGTCCATATAAATTGGTCGGCATAACGGCAATATAATTCGTTCCGTATTGCAGATTAAAACTCTCGCAAAGTTTTAATCCGGCAATTTTGGCAATGGCGTAAGGCTCATTCGTATATTCGAGTGGCGCCGTCAGGAGTTCTTCTTCGCGGATAGGCTGCTGCGCATCGCGCGGATAGATGCAGGTGGAGCCGAGAAAGAGCAGCTTTTTCACACCGTGGCGGAAACTCTCGCCGATGACGTTCTGCTGAATCTGCAAGTTGCGATAGATGAAATCAGCCCGATATGTCAAGTTGGCCATTATGCCGCCAACGTAGGCTGCTGCTAAGACGACGGCCTCCGGCTGTTCTTGGTCGAAAAAATTGCGCACCGCTACGGCGTCAAGCAAGTCCAGCTCCCGGTGTGTACGGCCGATGAGGTTCTGGAATCCGCGTTGTTGCAGGTTATTCCAAATGGCTGAGCCAACCAAACCTTGATGGCCGGCAACGTAGATCTTAGTGTGTTTGTCTAACATGTTTCTTCATCAATTAATCGCTTGCCGAGTGTGGTCGGTTTATGCGTCTTACAAGTGCTTTTGCAGCTCCTCTTGCAAAACTACGGCGTGATTTCGGATCTTATTTTTGAAGGCATAGAGTAGCGTCACGCGTGGAGGATTTTCCTCCTTGATCTGCTGCACCAGTTCTTTTAAGTCGTCCGATGATTCAAGTTCTTTGCGATATGCGGCGGCAAAGTCAGTCCAATTTTTATCCGGATCCTCGTGAAACATCTTGCGCAGATCGGGGGTCGGTGTTACGTTTTTGGCCCAAATGTCGTAAGGCAAATTTTCCTTTTTCACACCTCGCGGCCATAATTTGTCAACTAAGATGCGCATACCATCGCTGTCGGATACGCCATCATAAACGCGTTTAATTACAACTTCTATCATAAAGCAAAAAATCTGCAATCTTTTATTGTAGACTGCAGATATAGGGATTTTTCTGTGAAGGCTTTAGTCCTCTTGGCTGCGCAATTTCTGCACGTAGATGGCATGTTCTTTTGCCAATCTCTTCAGCACTGACGGTTTGTCAAACTGCTGGCGAGCGCGGAGCTGCTTTACAACACCGGTTCTTTCAAACTTTCTTTTGAATTTCTTGAGGGCGCGTTCGATATTTTCGCCTTCCTTCACGGGTACGATGATCATGTTTGATGCTATTTTTATTGTTGTTTTGTATTTCTACTGTTTGCAGTGTGCAAAATTAGGCAATTGTTTTATTCACAACAAATATTCTTCGTTTTTTTTCGTCCTAATGCTACGAAATTTGGATTCGTTGGCTTGCTTTAAGACATCGGTCGCAATGCTTTCTCCGTCATTTTTATCAATCAAAGAGATGAACTCGTACCATATATATAATAGATGAGTGGATGGACAGTTTGAATCAGCATAAATAGCTTGGGAAGAGCTACAACGCAGGTCCTAAGGCCGTGAGAAAAACGCGAGAGGCTCGAGGGTTGAATAAAAGAAAAAAAGAATTTTAACATCGCAGGGTAAAAATGCGCAACAAGACGATGCTTTTTGCGCCGGATTGCGGCTGTTTGTTTGCCTTGTGTACCTCCAAAAAAAATCTTAAATGAACGTGGATTTGCTTGGATTCATCGGAATTATTGCTTATTTTTGCCACGCAAAACGTTTCAAAGAGGCGTTTCGCTCAGACAAAGCTGTAAAATCACATTTGCTTTTATCTCAAAAGAACATACTGACGCCATAATTGGCGCGGTACAAAATTCCCCACGAAGAAATACATCTTAATATATGGCACTCTATTCCATAGATCAACTGCAACAAAAGAACGAAGAAGACTTGCGAAAAATCGCAGACGAATTGAACACCCCGAACAAAAAGAGCGATGATAAACAGACGCTGATTTACGACATACTTGACGCTCAAGCTGAGCAAACGGCAGAGCAAAAAAACAAGCTGCTCCAAAAACAGCGCCAACGCATCCAAAAAGAAAGAGGCTGTATATACAGCTAACAGCGAAGGAGAAACGCAGCGGCTCGAACAAAACTCGAGCGCGGCTACAAAACGCCGCCGTGGACGGCCGACGAAAGCAGAGTCGGAAGCTATGAGGCAGTCTGCGCTCAAAGATGAACAAGTGAAAGCGGAGGAGCAAACAGTGCCGCCGATTCCGACTGCAACTCCGAAAGAACCGACTGTAGAGCAAAAGGAAACGAAAGCGGAAGAGGTACCCGATTTTATCAGTGAGCAGCTCTTTAAACAGGCAGATATGGCGGCTTTGGCTGATGCGGTTAAAGATCTGGATGAAGTGAAGCAGCAATTAGAAGGTAAAAACGATAAGACTAAGGAAGCGGAGGCGCTTCCGATGGCGTCTGAGGCTCCGGCTGTAGGGCCGGCGCAAACTTCGGCTGCGGAAGGCGCACCACAACCGGAGGGTAAGGGGAATATGATTAAAGTGAACGATCACTTTTATATTACGAAAGATATTCCCGTTATTTACAATGACCCTATATATGACGATCAACCGGAAGTAATTCCTGTGCAACGGCCGAAATTTCGCCGTTTCAAAGACGATCCGTTGGTTAATGCTGACACAGAGGCTGCACAGCAGGCGCAAATACAAGAACCGGAACGCCCTAAGCGCACAGCAGTTGCACCGGCACCGGTCTTGGAAGAAGAATTGCTGGATGGACGCGGCGTCTTGGAAGTGATGCCTGACGGATTTGGCTTCTTGCGTTCTTCAGATTATAATTATCTGACTTCTCCGGACGATATTTACGTAGCTGCAAATCAGATCCGTCAATATGGATTGAAGCAAGGCGACGTCGTCGAAGGTAAGGTTCGGATTCCGGGGAGCGGCGATAAATTTTTTGCGCTCCATCGTCTCGAACGCATTAACGGCCTTGACCCTGCGGCAGTGCGTGATCGCGTGGCCTTTGAACACCTTACTCCGCTCTTCCCTGAAGAGAAGTTTAAACTTTGCACAGGTCGCCACGACCCGCTCTCGTGTCGTATCGTGGATCTCTTTACGCCTATCGGAAAAGGCCAGCGCGCTTTGATCGTAGCACAACCGAAAACGGGTAAGACGTGGCTGCTGAAGGATGTGGCTAATGCGATCGCAAAGAATAATCCGGAGGCTTATATGATGATATTGCTGATCGATGAGCGGCCTGAGGAGGTTACGGATATGGCGCGCACGGTGAATGCGGAAGTTATCGCTTCAACTTTTGATGAACCTGCACAGCGACACGTGAAGATTGCGAATATCGTGCTTGAAAAGGCAAAGCGTATGGTTGAATGCGGCCACGATGTGGTCATCTTCTTAGATTCTATTACGCGTTTGGCACGCGCTTATAATACGGTTAGTCCGGCAAGTGGTAAGGTTTTGACGGGTGGCGTTGATGCAAACTCGCTCCAACATCCGAAGCGCTTTCGGTGCTGCGCGTAATATCGAAGGTGGCGGTTCTCTGACCATCATTGCTACGGCCCTTATTGATACGGGTAGCAAGATGGATGAGGTGATCTTTGAAGAGTTTAAGGGAACGGGCAATATGGAGCTTCAACTTGACCGCAACCTTTCGAACAAGCGCATCTTTCCGAGCGTTAATCTCGTGGCTTCAAGTACGCGCCGCGATGATCTGTTGCTTAATGAACAGGCGCAGCGCCGTATGTGGATTCTTCGCAAGTACATAGCGGATATGAATCCCGTTGAGGCGATGCAGGAAGTTTCGAAGCGAATGGAACGGACGCAGGATAACGATGAATTTTTGATTTCAATGAATGGTTGATAAGCAGACGGGCGAAATCAGTCGCCGGAATCTGTTTGAGCGCTGTTGCTATTGCGCTTGGGTGCTACAATATTAATATGTGTGAGGGCTGATGTGGGCAAAAATGCGCTCGTCGGTCCTTTCGCTTATTCGAGAGTGGTACACGGGGCAATTCGGATGGCGGCTTTGCACTTTGGAAGTTGCTCGTGTGGGACGCTCTTTTGGATCTTTAGCTTTACGCGATGGGCGTTTTTCTTTTTGTGGCGCCTTGTTCTATGTTTTAATTCGATATTTTAATGACTACATATCTTGATATTCAACACTTGACAAAGTCTGTCGGCGATCGAATCCTTTTTGCCGACATCTCTTTCTCTGTTGCTGAAGGACGGCGCTTGGGACTCATTGCCAAGAATGGGACGGGCAAGACTACGCTCCTTAATATCATTGCAGGCAAGGATGATTACGATAGCGGAAGTGTGGTTTTTCATAAAGATTTGCGCATCGGATATCTTTCGCAGTCGCCTCGCTATGCACCGGAGCTTACGGTTTTGGACGCTTGCTTTGCGGAGGCCGGCGAACTTTCGGCTTTGATTAGCCGATACGAAAGGAGTTTGGCAACACCGGGCAATCCCAATCTACACGAGTTGATGGATGAGATGGAGCGGCGTGGGGCTTGGGATTTTGAACTGCGTGCCAAGCAAATCCTTACGAAGCTGAACATCATAGATTATAATCAGCCGGTAGCGCAACTCTCGGGCGGCCAACTTAAACGCGTCGCTTTGGCTAACGTGCTTTTGACTGAGGCCGACCTTCTCATTCTTGATGAACCTACAAACCATCTTGACCTGGAGATGATTGAATGGCTCGAAGCTTATTTGCGGCGCGAGAGCAAGGCGCTTCTGATGGTGACGCACGATCGTTACTTCCTGGATCGCGTTTGCGATGAAATTGTCGAGTTGGATGATACTACGCTCTACAGTTACAAAGGTAATTATGCTTATTTCTTGGAGAAACGCGATGAGCGTATAGCTGCGGCCAATGCCAACGTGGCACGAGCGCAAAATCTTTACCGAAAAGAATTAGAATGGATGCGTAGGATGCCTTCAGCACGCGCAACGAAGGCGCGCTATCGCAAAGAGGCTTTCTATGAGTTGGAGCAGCAGGCGCGCCGACGGCAGGAAGAGCAAGCTGCCCGCTTGGAAGTGAAAAGCGGATACATTGGTTCAAAAATATTTGAGGCACAGTACGTCTCAAAAGTCTTTCCCGGAACGACTGAGAAGCCCGAACCATTGACGATCTTAGACAACTTCTATTACAACTTCTCGCGTTTTGAGAAGATGGGTATAGTCGGCAATAACGGGACGGGAAAATCTACTTTTATCAAACTCCTTTTAGGTCTCATTAAACCTGATAGTGGACGTTTTGTTGTCGGTGAGACGGTGCGATTTGGCTATTTCTCGCAAGAAGGGATGGCTTTTGATCAACAAATGAAGGTCATCGACGCCGTACGACAATATGCCGAGACCATTGATCTTGGTGGCGGTCGCCGACTGACGGCGATGCAATTCCTTACGCATTTTCTCTTTCCGCCCGAACGGCAGCAAGACTATATATATAAGTTGTCCGGCGGTGAGCAGCGCCGATTATACTTATGTACGGTCTTGATGCGCAATCCCAATTTCTTGATCCTTGATGAGCCAACCAACGATTTAGACATTCAAACCTTGCAGATCTTGGAAGCCTATTTGCAGGATTTCCGCGGCTGCGTGATTGTCGTGAGCCACGATCGCTACTTTATGGATAAGGTTGTTGATCATTTGCTCGTCTTTAAGGGAGATGGGCGCATCGATGACTTTCCCGGCAATTATTCGCAATACAGATCGTGGAGTTTGCTGCAAGAAAAGGAGGCGCCGGCGCATACTTCTGAGAAACCAAAGGGCGAAAAGCGCTTTGACGGCGAGCAAAAGCGCAAACTTTCTTTTAAAGAGCGTAAAGAAATGGAGGCTCTTGAGGCAGAGATTGGCTTATTAGAAGCCGAAAAAGCTCAATTGCAAGCAGCGCTTTGTAGCGGTCAACTTTCGGTGGAGGCTTTGACGGAAAAATCCAAGCGTTTGCCACAGTTGGAAGAGGAGCTCGATGAAAAGTCGATGCGTTGGCTTGAACTTTCAGAAATAGATTCTTGATAAACCCTAACGAGCAATGAAACCTTTAGCAGAGCGTTTGCGCCCGACGAACTTAGATGATTATGTCGGCCAGCAGCATTTGGTTGGTCCCGGGGCCGTCTTGCGTAATATGATTGACGCGGGGCGGATCACATCCTTCATTCTTTGGGGACCGCCGGGTGTAGGAAAAACAACATTAGCGCGCATCGTTGCTACACAACTTAAAGCGCCTTTCTACACATTGTCTGCAGTTAATTCGGGTGTGAAGGATGTACGCGACGTCATTGAAAAGGCTGCAAAAAATAGATTCTTTTCCGATCAGAGTCCTATTCTTTTTATTGATGAAATTCATCGCTTTTCCAAATCGCAACAAGACAGTTTGCTGGCCGCCGTGGAAAACGGCACGATTACTTTGATTGGTGCCACAACGGAGAATCCTTCTTTTGAGGTGATTAGGCCTTTGCTTTCGCGCTGTCAGGTGTATGTGCTGAACAGCCTGACAAAAGATGAACTGCTGCAATTGCTCCAACACGCGCTGACCACTGACGAACTATTAAAAGAGCAGCAGATAGAGCTGAAAGAAACTGATGCTTTGTTGCGTTATAGCGGCGGCGATGCGCGGAAGTTGCTCAATATACTCGATTTGGTCACGCAGGCGGCCTCGGAAGGTCCGATTATTATCGACAATTCCCTTGTTACGGCTCGCTTGCAGCAGCATCCGGCCCATTACGACAAAGGTGGAGAGATGCACTACGATATTATTTCAGCCTTTATCAAGAGTTTGCGTGGAAGCGATCCCGATGCTGCACTTTATTGGCTGGCGCGGATGATCGAAGGAGGTGAAGACCCGAAGTTTATAGCTCGTCGTTTAGTGATTAGCGCTGCCGAAGATATAGGCTTGGCCAATCCTAATGCCCTCCTACTTGCCAATGCCGCTTTTGACGCTGTTGCAAAAATCGGCTGGCCCGAAGCCCGCATCCCCCTTGCTGAAGCTACCGTCTATTTAGCCAATAGTCCAAAGAGCAATAGTGCGTATTTAGCTATCGATGCCGCTTTGCAGCGCGTGCGTGAGACGGGTGATCTGCCCGTACCCTTGCACTTGCGAAATGCACCGACAAAGTTGCTCAAAGATTTGGGCTACGCTGATGGCTACTGCTATCCTCATGATTATCCCGGCAACTTTGCCGCGCAGCAGTATCTTCCTGATGCGTTGCAGAATGAAGGCTTTTGGCATCCCTGTGACAATCCGGTCGAAGCCAAACAGCGTGAACGGCTCAATCGCCTTTGGGGTGAGCGTCAGTGGTAATGGATTGTGTGTAGTTTAGTACGAGTGTTGTACTCATACCATAAATATAAAAACGAAAGAAAGCCAACCCCTCAAGGTTGGCTTCCTTATTATATATCGCAATGTCCAAGCTATGTGTAGCTTTATCAGACTAAGCGACTTAATTCTCCTCTTGCGCAGCGGCGAACTCTTCGGTGAGCTTCTTCTGGAGTTCACCCGGCATCAATTCGTAGCTAGCAAATTTCATGATGAAGCCGGCTCTACCTCCCGTCAGCGAACTTAGCGTCGTGGAGTATGTGCTTAGCTCATTCAAAGGTACTTTTGCCTGCAACTTCTCGTAGCCGTTTTCGCTACTCATTCCGACAATCATACCGCGACGGCCTTGTAAATCGCTCATTACGTCGCCCATCTTATCCGCCGGCGTGAATACTTCAACGTCGTAGATCGGTTCGAGCAGTTTGGGGTTCGCATTTTTGAAAGCCATGCTGAAAGCATTGCGTCCTGCGAGCATAAACGACAACTCGTTAGAGTCAACCGGGTGCATCTTACCATCGTAAACGATGACGCGCACATCGCGAGCATAAGAACCCGTCAGCGGTCCTTGCTCCATACGGCTCATAATACCTTTCAAAATAGCAGGCATAAAGCGCGCATCTATCGCGCCGCCGACAACAGAATTGATAAAGACGAGTTTTCCGCCCCATTCGAGAGGAATTTCCTCCTTATTGCGCACATTAACGCGAATTTCCTGTCCGTCAAACTTGTAAACCGTAGGATCCGGCATCCCATCGCTGTACGGCTCGACAATCAAATGCACCTCGCCAAATTGACCTGCACCGCCACTCTGCTTCTTATGGCGATAGTCAGCTCGGGCTGCTTTCGTGATCGTCTCGCGATAAGGAATCTTCGGCTCGATAAATTCTACCGCAATCTTATCATTGTTTTCCAAGCGCCATTTTAGCGTGCGCAAGTGGAACTCTCCTTGTCCGTGCACCAAGGTTTGGCGCAACTCTTTGCTCTGTTCTATCACCCAAGTTGGGTCTTCCTGTCGCATACGAGTCAGTGCCGCCATCATTTTCTCCGTGTCCGCCTCGTTAACGGCCTTAATTGCCCGCGTATACTTCGGCTCCGGATACTTAATCCAGTTGAAACGATAATCGCAATCTTTATCATTGAGCGTATTACCCGTGCGCACATCTTTCAGTTTGACCGTACAGCCAATATCTCCGGCCACGAGTTCTTCCACCTTTTCGCGGTTTGCGCCCGACGCCACAAAGAGTTGCGCCATGCGCTCCTTAGAGCCGCGGTCAGCATTTGAAAGATCATCGCCTTCGCGCACTTTTCCGCTCATCACCTTAAAGTATTGCACCTCTCCGATGTGTGGTTCGATGCCCGTCTTGAAGAAATAGAGACTTGTAGTCCGTCAGCGTCTACCGGCACTTCTTCGCCGCGCGTACAATGCACGGGAGGCATTTCATCAACAAAGGGAACGACGTTGCCAAGAAATTCCATCAAGCGGCCTACGCCCATATTCTTTGAAGCACATACGCAGAAGATGGGGAAGATAGAGCGCGTGACCATACCCTTGCGTATACCTTCGCGCATCTCGTCCTCCGTCAAATGTTCCTCCTCAAAGAATTTTTCCATCAGGGCCTCGTCGTTTTCCGCCGCAGCTTCGACGAGCGCTTTGTGGAGCTCCATTGCACGTTCCTGCTCCTCAGCAGGAATATCTTCGATCGTAGGTTGTCCGCCTTCCGGCCCCCACGTCAGTTTTTTCATCAAGATCACGTCGATCACCGAGTTGAAGTCCGGCCCCGTCTTGACGGGATATTGCACAGGAATGGCCTTTGTGCCGTAAATCGTTTGCAGTTGTTCGATGATATTGTTGTAATCACATTTCTCATCATCCAGTTGGTTCACGAGGAAGATCACCGGTTTGTTGAGTTTCTCCGTATAACGGAAGTGGTTTTGCGTGCCCACTTCCGGTCCGTATTGACCATTGATCAGCAACAAGGCCGTATCCGTCACGTTAAGTGCAGTTAGTGCCGCTCCGACAAAATCGTCTGAACCCGGGCAGTCGATAATGTTCAGCTTCTTTCCGTTCCATTCTACGTGAAACACGGTTGAGAATACAGAATAGCCGTAATCCTGCTCAACGGGAAAATAATCGCTGACCGTATTTTTCATTGTGATGCGACCGCGTCGCGCAATTTGGCTGCTTTCGAAGAGCAGCGCTTCAGTCAGCGTCGTTTTGCCGGAGCCATCATTGCCCAAGAGCGCAATGTTCTTAATGTTGTGTGTGCCGTAAACTTTCATGTATTAATCGGGTTTGTTATTTGTTAATGTGATTAATATGTTTTCGTGACGCTCTTACAAGCGTTCGAGGCGCAAAGTACAAATTAGTTTTGTAAACGACAAACAAATAGTGCGATATTTTACTTGTTTCATTCCACTTTTCTGCGTTGCCAAGATCTTGCGCCCCGTTCCAGTCTCCCCTTGTTGGCAGCAGGAGGCCGTTTTGGCTGTCTTTGTGATGCTTTATGTTGGGAAAAGGGCGAAAAGGACTGTAATCTGACGGCGTCTTGTCGTTGCCGGACACGTACTTATTGTCTTTTTGTCGATGACGGCTTTTTGCCCTTTCCCGACGGCTTTTTATCGCTCCTGTCGGTTTAAGTTCCCATCTCTCTTTGATCGATATTTGTGAAACTTCCACGGGCATACGCTTTGCTTTGCTCCGGCTGTTTCATTGTTTGCTGCCGACAAACCATTGTTTGCTCCCACCAAACCATCGTTTGCTGCCGGCAAACTATCGTTTGCTCCCACCAAACAAAAAAACTTTGTCGGGCGCGAGACAATTATTTGTCTTCCGGCGTAAAAGATCAGCTATGCGGCATACGATTTCCTTATTTCGCCGCTCACGCTTCCTTACGCCTTTGATCGATCTAAGGCATCGCGAACGGCAAAAGAGTGGGGGAGGAGTAAAAGGCCTGCATTCGTCACCTCATTGGCAAGCGGACTATAATAATGAATAGACATAGAAGACTATCGCTAAGCCGAGCGCGAGTCCGGAAATGGATTAAAGCTTGCGAAATCTTTATTTTCTTCAAAATAAACCGACCTTGTAGGCCTGCTTGGCACTCTCTTTGCTTACTAAGATGGACAATAACAATAAACAGATAAAACATGCAAAAGGGAAATATTGGGATAACGACGGAGAACATCTTTCCCGTCATCAAAAATTCTTGTATTCTGATCACGAAATCTTCCTTCGTGAGGTCGTATCTAATGCAGTAGATGCCACACAAAAGTTGAAGACCCTCGCTATGCGCGGCGAATATAAAGAGGATTTGGGAGATCTTACGGTTCAAATCAAGATCGACGAAGCCGCAGGCACGCTGACGATCAGCGATCGCGGTATCGGAATGACGGAAGAAGAGGTTGACCGCTATATTAACCAAATAGCTTTCTCGGGAGCCAATGAGTTTTTAGAGAAATATAAAGACGACGCCAACGCTATTATAGGCCATTTCGGCCTCGGCTTCTATTCTACGTTTATGGTTTCCAAAGAAGTGGAAATCGTGACCAAAAGTTATAAGGCCGATAGCAAAGCTGTGCGCTGGACTTGCGACGGTACGCCCGCCTTTACGATGGAAGAGGCTGACAAAGCAGAGCGCGGAACGGACATTATTCTTCACATCGACGACGACTGCAAGGAGTTTCTGCAAAAGAATACGGTGCTCGGACTCCTGCGTAAATACTGCCGCTTCCTGCCGATACCCGTAGCGATGGGGAAAAAGACGGAATGGAAAGACGGAAAGGAAGTAGAAACCGAAGCGCCTAACATCATCAACGATACTAACCCGCTTTGGATGCGTCAACCCAGTACGTTGAAGAATGAAGACTATACGAAGTTTTACCGCGACTTGTATCCGGTGATGGATGAGCCGCTCTTCTGGATTCATCTTAACGTCGACTATCCTTTCCACCTGACCGGCATTCTCTATTTCCCGCGCTTGAAGAGCAATGTCGACATCCGTCAGAACAAAATCCAGCTGTATAGCAACCAAGTTTACGTCACGGATGAGGTGGAAAACATCGTTCCTGAGTTTTTAACGCTGCTTCACGGCGTAATCGACTCACCTGATATTCCGCTGAACGTAAGCAGAAGTTATCTGCAAAGCGATGCGAACGTGAAGAAGATATCCGGCTATATTATGAAGAAGGTTTCGGATCGCCTACAAAGCATCTTCAAGGAAGATCGCAAGACTTTCGAGGAGAAATGGGACGACTTGAAACTCTTTATCAACTATGGTATGCTCAGCGAGCAGGACTTCTTTGATCGTGCCAAGACTTATGCCTTGCTGAAAGACGTCGGCGGGAAGTATTATACCTTTGAAGAGTATAAGCAACTCATAGCTGCTGAGCAGACAGACAAAGATGGTAACCTCGTTTACCTCTATGCTAACAGCAAAGAGGAGCAATATGCTTACATACAAGCGGCCGAGGCGAAGGGCTACAGCGTCTTGCTGCTCGATGGTCAACTCGACACGCCGCTCGTGCAGATGTTGGAGCAGAAATTTGAGAAGTCGCGCTTCGTGCGTGTAGACAGTGACGCCGCAGATCGCTTGATTCCTAAGGCAGAAACAGCTCAAAGCAGTTTGACGCAGGAAGAAAACGATAACCTTTCTGAGACTTTCAAAGCCGGTTTTCCGAAGTTGAGCGGCGCAGAGTTTACGGTTGAGGTCGCTTCGATGGGCGAAAAGGCTTCGCCCGTGCTCATTACGCAGAGCGAATATATGCGGCGTATGAAAGACGTCGCACGCTTGCAGCCCGGTATGGGATTCTATGGCCAAATGCCGGATATGTATAGCGTCATTCTCAACGCTGACCACCGCTTAATCAAGACTGTGCTGGCTGATATGACGGCCGCCGTGAGCGAACGCTTGCAGCCCGTGGACAACGAAATGAACGGCCTTAACGCCCGCCGCGCGGCCCTCGAACAGCAGCAAAAGGATAAGAAACCGGATGAGATTACGCAGGCACAGCGCGATGAGTTGACGAAGTGTAATGCCGACATCGAAAAGCAACGCTCCATCAGACGCGAGATTTTGGGCGAATATGCGAAGTCCGATTCCGTCATCGCGCAATTGATAGATTTGGCTTTGTTGCAAAACGGCTTGCTCAAGGGAGAGGCTTTGAGCAACTTCCTGCAACGCTCGGTGGATATGATCAAAAAATAAGCAGTCACACATTATTATATATAGGCAGCCGCAGGCGGAGTTCCCGTTTGCGGCTGTCGCGTTTCTTAGATGAGTCAAAACTACCCCATCGTAAAGACCCCTCGACGCCACTTTTGCCTTTTTTACGTTGGTTGCTACCTTTTGTCTTGTTGACCTGGGCTACCATTATCGCTTTTTTGGGCTTATTGCTTTGCAAAGTGAAACGCTTTACATACTTTTGCAGCAATTTTAGGTCAGAGCCGCTATACGGCAGCTCGTGTTTAAGAAACCTTTTAACCTCAATAAATAACAATGGAGTGGATTGTTGATATCCTAATGAAGCCCTTCGGCCCCGCCCATTTGGCCATCATCTTTGCGTTGGTGATTTGGCTCGGCATTAAGTTGGGTAAAATGAAAATCGGCGGCGTTTCGCTTGGCGTTACGTTCGTCTTGTTTGTCGGCATTTTGGTTGGCCATCTCTACAATGTCTTTGTCGTTGAACCCAATGTAACGACGGAAGGCTTTTCCGAAATGATGCACCAACAAAGCTCATCATTAACTTCGTCAAGGAGTTGGGTCTTATCCTTTTTGTCTACTGCATTGGTTTGCAAGTAGGGCCCGGTTTCTTCGCGACCTTCCGTAAAGGTGGGCTTGGTATGAACTTGTTGGCCGTAACGACAGTGTTGCTCGACGTATTGGTAATGCTCGGCCTCTTCTTTATCGTGTTCTATGAGGGTGGAGACCCCCAGAATAAGAACAATTTGGCGATGATGACCGGTGTAATGTACGGTGCCGTTACCAACACGCCGGGTTTGGGGGCTGCAACTAATGTATTGCCCAACTTCTTCCCGGCTGATGCGATTCCGCAAATAGGAAACGGCTATGCGTGTGCTTATCCTTTGGGCGTCGTGGGTATTATTGGTGCGACGATTCTCTTGCGCTTCCTCTGTCACATCAACTTGGATGAGGAATATCGCGAAATAGAACAGGCGCATGAGGGTAACCCGCAGGCAAAACCTGAACACGTTACGCTGCAGATCACGAATAAGTCGATCGAAGGACGTACCATCCAAGAATTAGCAGGCTTCCTTAAACGCGACTTTGTATGTACGCGTTGCATTGAAGATGATCAGATGTTTATTCCTAAGGAAGATCAAGTTCTTCACGTAGGTATGCGTCTTTATCTCGTATGTCCTGAAGCTGATGCAGATGCAATTACGGCCTTTATCGGAGAGCGCCTTGACATTGATTGGACAAAGGAAATTGAACAAACGAAGTTCGTTTCTCGTCGCTTAGTCGTAACGAGACCCGAAGTAGAAGGAAAGACTTTCCAAGACTTGCACTTCCGCACGCTTTATGGCGTGAATGTGACCCGCGTAACGCGTGCCGGTATGGAATTCTTCGCAGAAAAAAACTTCCGCTTGCAAATGGGTGACCGCATTCTCGTAACCGGTGCAGAAGAAAACGTTAATCGTTTGAAAGAAGTGATTGGCGATGCCGTAAAACGCTTGGATCACCCGAACGTAGGCGCTTTGTTCTTGGGTATTCTCATTGGTTGCCTTGTCGGAATGATTCCTATTCCTATTCCTGGTGTAAGTGTTCCTGTTAAATTAGGCTTGGCCGGCGGTCCGCTTGTCGTAGCTATTCTGATTGGTGCCTTCGGTTATAAGTTTAAGATCTCATCTTATCTGACGACTAGTGCCAACTTAATGTTGCGCGAAGTGGGACTTGTACTCTTCTTAGCCGGTGTCGGCGTTCAGGCGGGCGCTACTTTCTGGGAAACCGTGAAGAACGGCGGTCTTACGTATGTTTGGGCAGGTTTCTTGATTACCGTTATTCCGATCATCATTGTAGGACTCATCGGTCGCCTCAAGTTAAAGCTCAACTACTTTACGTTGATGGGTATGATCGCAGGTTCGCATACGGACCCTCCTGCTTTGGCTTTTGCAAACCAAACGGCTAACAATGATGCGCCGGCTATCGGTTATTCGTCTGTTTATCCTTTGACGATGTTCTTGCGTATCTTGATGGCCCAACTCGTTCTGCTGTTCGTCATCCCCTTAGTATAGCATAGTCTATCAGTACTTGCACCTTTCGTGGTGTAGAGATTGTTATAGCTTTTCCCACCCTTATCTACATGGTATAAGGATGGGGAAAGTCGTTTTATAATCTACGCTATGCCTTGTTAGATTTGTTCACTTCCATTGAGAAGGGGAGAGCATTCCGGTAGAAACTAATTCAATGTCGTCCTTTCTGCATAAAATTCATAACTGAAAATGACTTTACCGCCCAAAGAATGCTTATTTTTGCATGTTTCATCAAGGAATAAACAACAATTACGATATGAAAAAAACAGCTTTGATCACAGGTATTACGGGACAAGATGGTTCTTTTCTCGCCGAGTTTTTGATCAGCAAAGGATATGAGGTGCACGGCGTACTGCGTCGTTCCTCTTCTTTCAACACAGGACGTATAGAGCATCTTTATTTGGACGAATGGGTAAGAGATATGAAGAAGAGCAGATTGATCAATCTGCATTGGGGAGATATGACTGACTCTAGTTCAATCCTCCGTATTCTCCAGACCATCCAACCCGATGAAATCTACAACTTGGCTGCACAAAGTCACGTGAAGGTCAGCTTCGATGTGCCCGAGTATACGGCCGAGACTGACGCCGTGGGTGTTCTCCGTTTACTTGAAGCGATACGCATTTTGGGTATGGAGAAGAAGACCCGCCTTTATCAAGCCAGCACTTCCGAATTGTATGGAAAAGTGCAAGAAGTACCGCAGCGCGAGACAACGCCCTTCTATCCTCGCTCTCCCTACGGCGTGGCCAAACAATATGGTTTTTGGATTGTCAAAAACTATCGTGAGAGTTATGGCATGTATGCCGTTAATGGCATCCTCTTCAATCACGAAAGCGAGCGCCGCGGCGAAACCTTCGTTACGCGCAAGATTACGCTGGCTGTAGCACGCATCAAGCAAGGCCTGCAAGATAAGTTATATCTCGGCAATATGAATGCGCGGCGCGACTGGGGCTATGCGAAAGATTATGTCGAATGTATGTGGCTGATGTTGCAACACAAAGAGCCCGAAGACTTTGTCATCGCCACAGGCGAATATCATACCGTGCGTGAGTTTGTCACCTTAGCCTTTGCAGAAGTCGGCATCACCATTGATTGGCAAGGCGAAGGCCTCGAAGAGAAAGGCATCGAGCACGGCACGGGGCGTGTTCTCGTCGAAGTAGATCCTAAATATTTCCGTCCTGCAGAGGTAGAGGAGTTGCTTGGCGACCCGACAAAGGCGCGCACCCAACTGGGGTGGAATCCGCAGAAGACGAGTTTCAAAGAATTGATTCGCATTATGGTCGAACATGATATGCAGTTCGTCAAAAAGATCCACCTCAAAGAACTTATCGCGCGCGGTGATATCCGGATCGAGGAGTAAAGGCTAAGTCTCAGCCGAAACTCAATATCGTTTCGCGACATAATATATACAAGGAAGTCATTGCCGGAAACTTTTCCGAGCAATGACTTCCTTGTATTTCTGTATAACGCCTTTTAATCCCAATTAGTTTTTGGAGCCTGAACAGATTTTGTTTTATGGTTGAGCAGACTGTCTCTCTTTGTACCGAAGGCGTAGCCAGTTACGTCAAGTTATATGGGTTTAATCAAAAGAGATGGCCACCACTTTCAGATAATCTTTCAAGCGATAAGGCCCTTCACCGGCCGAAGCCTGACTATCGTTAATCAAGAGGAGCGTTTGCCGCCCATCTTGCAGTTTTGCGCCCAAACACATGCCTTCATAATTGGCGTAATCAAGTTTCAAGGCATAATGCGCGTCTTAAAGGTCAGCAACAACCGCTTGGGTAGAAAAATAAGTTTCGGGCAGCTTCTTCATATTTTGTTGCTCACTGATAGGCAATACCTGCACAGGGTTAACCAAATAAAGTTTAATGATCGCCTCCCCGCCCACGTAGGCCTTCGGAATATTCAGTTCGCGCTCCATCACAATCAGTCGACCATCATCGAGCGCACACAAAGCCGGAACGCCCATAGCATAATAACGCCCAAAGCCTTGTTGGCGTCCTGCATCCATCTTGTAAGCATATTGCGCTCCGGCTTGCAGATCATCGTTAAAGGATTGCAAGCGCAAACGATTAACCGTGCCGGGATGATTCGGACTCGCCGTCGCCCCATCCGCCCGCAGCGTATTTTCGGTCGTCGTCCAAAACTTACGCGTCTTGGGGTTATACGTCAAGGCTTCAAAGCCCCCGTTCGTTACAATCTTCGATGCAGAAAAAATCGCCGGAATGTCCAGTTGCTTACCGGTTGGCACGCCGTTCATATCATATTCCAATACTTTCTGATCCCCCTCGCCACTGATAAAGAACGTCTTACTTGAAGGCCTGTAAGCGATGCCTTCGCAATCTCTAAGACTGTTGCCATCACCATCTGTGGCGGGATGCGGATTTCCCTTAAATCCCTCCAGCGAAACGCTGCTTATCTCGCCGCTCTGCGGATCTTGGTAAATATGAAAAAGGAAAAAGCCATCGCGCGGCTCTTTATCGCTCACTACGGCATAGCGCGTATTGTCAATCTTTGTAATGCCACTGAAATTAGCCGTGCCAATGCTCCATTGCTTCAAGGCTTGCTGATCCAAACCTATCGCCGTCTGTGCCGAAGTAGCTAAACCGGCAAGAGAAAGAAGTAGAAAAAGGTATTGTTTCATAAACTATACAACTGCTGGATAGCTTGTTTATTGTATAATAAGAGATATAAGCAAAAAATAGAACTGTCTTTTTATATTAAGCCGTGAAAACATTGGCCGACCTTTTGGCATCAACCGATTCCTATTTCTGATTACTTAAATACAGCTGATGTTTATAAGCAACTTGTTGTGATTTCTGAATTGCGTTCTCCAATATGTCTTGTTATATTTTATTGTTGTTTTCTGTCTTTTCTTATGCTTCTTTTGTAAAGAATCAATATCTTTGCAGGGAGAGTGATACTCTCTCTCTTAGAGGCGTTATGTCCTATTCTTGTATGTACGAAGCCTGAGAAACTTCCTAACAATGTGACAAGAAAGGTCGTAATAGTCTCCACGTATATAGCGTGGAGCTGTTATTCCCACATCTGTCACAAAAGGTTTTCTCAGGGCCAGTACATTAAGACGTGGAGCATACAGTTCCACGCTTCTTTCATAAAGACACTAATACCGCAATAGGAACTGTAAGGTAATAACAGTTGCGCCCGACACAAATTAGGGATAAAATAATGAAGAATTACCAGTGTAAAAAATGTGGTACGTTGATTCAAAGTGAAAAAACACCAATTCCATTTAATTGCCTCAGAGGAGGTTTGCATCAATGGCAAGACTTGGGCGAATTGGGCCCTGACACTTACCAATGCAAAAAATGCGGAATTACTATTAACAGCAAAAAAACACCAAGTTCTTTTGGTTGCACGACTGGTGGTCTGCATCAATGGAACAAGCTAAGTCGTTAAAACACAACTTTCCCTACTTTATGAACTTATAAAGTAGGGAAAGAGACAAATCAATAGCTTAATACTTATGGAATCATCAACAAACATATCAACACTGTTGGCAGGAAAGTCAATTAGTGTGCCTAACTATCAACGAGCTTATTCCTGGGATACAGATCCCTCAAACAAAGGCCCAAAACAAGTCAACACATTCCTGTCAGACATACAAGATTATGTAAACAGCCACTCCTCTACACCATACTATTTCGGTCACTTTCTTTTTGAGGAGAAAGGAGAAAACAAGTATGCTATTATAGATGGACAACAACGATTGACAACAACCGTTATATTTCTGTCTGCCCTCTATAAACGATTGAAGGAGATTAGAAGCATTGTAAAGGTAGAAGATTTCGATGATGACTTGTATATAGCCTATTGTAACACCATTAAACAGAGAAGTAAATATCGCTTTTCAACAGTGGATTATGACAACCAGATGTTCCGAGACTATATCATAGACCAAACGTCCACTGATCGTAGTGAAATAGACACTCTTTCAAAAGCGAGAATTGCGGATGCATTTGATTATTTAAAGCACGCCTCGCAGACATCGAAGAGAAAGATCTCTTAGCTCTTCTCAACGCCATCACCCATGCTGCATGCACTACGCATGTGGTAAAGGATGCTGCCGAGGCTGTACAGATGTTTATCTTTCAAAACAATCGTGGGAAGAAACCTACCAAATTGGAAATCATTAAGGCTCAGTTTATGTATCATATACATTTACATGCGCCAGCTGAAGAAACAGAATCTATATTGGCAGATACAACAGAAAGATTTGAGCATATCTATAAATCAATTAGTCTAATAGAGAACTATCTCGATGAAGATAATATTCTGAATTATACCGTTAAGATTTATAGAAATAATTTGGACGATATCAGTTCCACAGACTTCGTAAATGAAAATTTAGATAAAGCCGATAGTATTGCTTTTATACGTGACTTCACACGTTTATTGGCTTCTTGCTTTACCCAAGCAGCTAAATTCCTCCAGCAAGAAAAAGGAAATATGGTCTATCATGCTTTGTTGGTGTCGGCAGACAAAGGTATCATGTTCCCATTTGTCATTAAAGCCATGCGTAATGCTATGGAACAAGATGGACTAAACCTATTGGCAAAATCTCTGGAACAAATATTCTTGCGCAATCGTATTATCGGTACTCGTGCTAATTTACTGTGGCGTCTCAATAAATGCTATCAGGAAATGGGATCTAATGCCATGACGGTTGTCAATCATATTGAATGGATGAAACCGAAATGATTGGTGGGGATATTGGAATAATGAAGAGCTTGCTCGTTGCCTCAATATGGGGATGAATCATCAAATCGCAAAGTTTCTCTTATGGAAATACGAAAACTATCTGATAGCCAGCGGAAAGTCTGGTTATAGTCCTGTCAGATATGACAGCATTGAGACTCCACACCTCGAGCACATCGCACCACAAACCGAAAACAAAGAAGCTGATAATGGTTATTGCCCTTATGATGAAGACTTCTATAACCGATATTTGGAATGTTTGGGCAACTATTTGCTGCTGTCTGGCAGTCATAATATGTCATTGAGCAATGGCAGATTTCAGATAAAGCGTGATAGTTATACATACCTACAACAACAGTCAGAGGTTAGGAGAATGACGAAGAATGACCTACTTTGGAACAAAGAGAAAATTCGTCAGCGTCACTTAAAGATAGTCAACTTTTTGATACAAACACTTTAAATAATAATAGTATGAGTAATAAATTAGAAAAGGCTATAGAGTGGTGTATCTTTCAAAGTCGATGGCTTCAAGTTCCAGTGTATCTTGGTATGTGCGTAGTGATGGGAATGTACTCTTACGTTTTTTGTAAAGAAGTCGTACATAGCTTGATACATATAGGGACTTTCACAGAAGAAACTATGCTTATGTTGGCTATAGGTATTGTGGATGTTTCTATGGTTTTGAATTTAATCATCGTCTGTGTAATTGGAGGATACTGGTCGTTTGTCAGCAGATTGGAGGTCATTGAGAAAGACAAGGATAGTAATCAGTTTGGTTATCTTGGTAAGATAAATCCAAATGCATTAAAGCACAAGCTGATGATTTCGCTCATCAGTATTTCTGCTGTCCATTTGTTGGAAACATTTGTAGCCGAGAATATAGATACACAACACACGATTATGCAAATCAGTATTCATATCGTATTTGTTTTGTCTGCTTTGGGTATTACATATATGGATAAAATAGGCCATACACAACATTAAATACGGAACCGTGTATGAATCTTCAAGTGAATGAGGCTGTTTTGCTACATTTTTATGCTACTTTTTCGCTGAATTGGTCTACAATCTCACTTTAAAATTGCATCTCTCTTATCAACCTTTTCCGCTCACAAGCACCCGCTCAAAATTGTCTTATAGGAGAGTTTTAATTCTCCTATAAGACTCTTCAAACTTTCACCTAAGACAATTTTTACGATCATAGGAGAAAGTTTGAACGATCCTTAGCCTTGTGTGAAAGATTAACCGCCCATTTTTGACAATGCACCAAAAAAGCCGCGCTTCCAAAATGGAAAACGCGGCCTTTATTAAATGTAATCTCCTGCCGGCACTACATTGCGCCGACCCTTCGCTTACTTCACATTATGAATATCCTCCTGCGCACCGAAGGTTAAGTTGTGCTTGTCGAGGGCCAAGCGCATTGCTCTGCTTTTCGTAAACCTTACGCTTACGCGCTTAATGAGACTCGCTCCTTTTTCCTTAGCCTCTTTCGCCGTCGACGCGCCCTCGCCGTGCATCGTGAGGCGAAACGAACCAAGATCTCCTAAGCGAACGGAATTTCCGTCGACGAGTGTTTGAAGAATCTCATATTGCAGGCATCCAACACCGCCTTGACGGAGGCAGAAGATATGCCCGAACGTTTCTCAATGCGCCCGAGAATCGTGCGCAACATTACAGGCACGCCGGGCGCCATCTGGGGATAAAATTTAATTTGTGTACGGTTGAGCGGATTTTTCTTCGCTCTGATAACGAACTTAATCATTGTGGTATAGATTTATATGGTGAATAATTAACCAAGAGCGCTCCTCGCCCTTGCGCATGCAAAGGTAAGCATTTTCTCCCAGTTTACAAAATGCGCTATAATCCATTGAATATTAGGCAATATGCGGGCGTTTTTAAAGACCAACCCTAAGGGGTTGCCGTTTGCGGCGGATTGTGGCAGGGTTGTCGCTTCGCTCCAACGCCTGCCCTGCCAAAGGACCAAGCCTAAGGGCTTGCGTTGCGGTGTGAGCTTTGGCGGTTTTATTTGTACCGCGTTCGCTATCAAAGGAAATATATGACTAACAATTGCCCGCCTAAATTCGCGCTATTTTCCGCAATCCATCATTTGCCAATACCTCGATCTCTATTGCTCTTCCCCTATAAATCGCCTCAATCCTCTCAATCTTGCCCATTTACCGCGTGTAATCCTCTATAAATAACCCCATCGGGGTTAGTCTTTTGGCAGGGCAGGGTTAAAACGCTTCGCATTTTAACCCTGCCTAACGCACCGACGCATTGACAACCCCTTAGGGTTGGTCTTTAAAAATATTGTTGTATATGAATTGGGGCGAGTAGAAAAAACAGCTTTATAATCAATTGCATATACTACTTTCATCTTGTCATGGCGTGTTATTATAACTGCTGCTGGATAACCCATTTAAGAGACTATTACGGATTGTGATATCATACATACAACAATGGCCGGCATTTCAATTGAAATGCCGGCCATTATCTTGGTTGTTTATAAAGAAGCTATTATCCTACGCTGCCTTCGAGGGAAAGACTGAGGAGCTTTTGCGCTTCTACGGCAAATTCCATTGGGAGTTTGTTGATTACTTCTTTGGCATAGCCGTTGACAATCAGATCTACGGCTGCCTCGGGGGGGGAATGCCGCGCTGGTTGCAATAGAACAACTGGTCTTCGCTGATCTTTGAAGTCGTGGCTTCGTGCTCTACGATGGCATTGTTGTTGTTGACATCAATATAAGGGAAAGTATGTGCGCCGCATTCGCTACCTAAGAGGAGCGAATCGCAGGAAGAGTAGTTGCGCGCTCCATCAGCGCGGGAAGAGCATTTTACTAAACCGCGATAAGAATTTTGACTCTTGCCGGCGGAAATGCCTTTGGAAACAATCGTACTGCGCGTATTCTTACCTAAATGGATCATCTTAGTGCCCGTATCAGCCTCTTGGTGATGATTGGTCACGGCAACACTGTAAAATTCGGCTTGCGAATTGTCGCCCATCAATACGCAGGAGGGATATTTCCACGTGATGGCCGAGCCTGTCTCCACTTGCGTCCAAGAGAGTTTGCTGTTGGCGCCGCGCAATTGTCCTCGTTTAGTCACGAGATTATATACGCCGCCGCGGCCTTCGCTATCGCCGGGATACCAATTTTGCACCGTACTGTATTTTACTTCTGCATCTTTTTCCACAATGATTTCTACAATGGCGGCGTGCAATTGGTTCTCGTCGCGCTGTGGTGCAGTGCAACCTTCCAAATAAGAGACATAGCCGCCATCTTCGCAGACGATCAACGTGCGCTCAAACTGTCCGGTGTTGCGTGCATTGATGCGGAAATAAGAAGATAGTTCCATCGGACAACGGATGCCTTTAGGAATGTAGACAAACGAGCCATCAGAAAAGACGGCACTATTGAGTGCGGCAAAATAGTTGTCGCGATAAGGCACAACGCTGCCTAAGTATTTGCGCACCAAGTCGGGGTTTTCGCGGACGGCCTCTGACATACTGCAAAAGATGATTCCTTTCTCCTGCAACTTGTCTTTGAAAGTCGTCTTCACCGATACAGAGTCCATCACGGCATCGACAGCCACGCCACTTAAGGCCAAGCGCTCTTCAAGCGGAATGCCCAGTTTGTCGAAGGTCTTCATCAACTCCGGATCAATCTCTTTCTTGCCCGACTTTTTCTTTAAGGGATCGGCATAATAAGATATGGCCTGATAATCAATAGCCGGTAGATTAACATGTCCCCAATCAGGTTGTGCGAGCGTCTGCCAATATCGAAAGGCGCGCAGGCGAAACTCTAAAAGCCACTCGGGCTCTTGCTTCTTTTGGGAGATGAGGCGAATGACATCTTCATTCAGTCCGGTAGGTATGATTTCTGTTTCTACGTCGGTCGTAAATCCGTATTCGTACTTTTTATCAAAGGTCTCCCGTATAATATCTTTCTCGTCTGCCATAGTTTTAATGCTTTTTGGAAGATTGCTTTGCTGCATTGGCTGCGGGCTGCATATCTACCCAAGTGGTATCAGCCTTTTGATCTTGCTTATCATCGCTCTGCGTAATGCCGTGCTCAAAAATAAAAGAGACGATGCTCGTCGTCGGTTTGTAAAGGTGCGACCCCGCGATCTTCTCTTGGCTGAGGAGTCCGAGTGCGTTCATAGCGCTCAGTAAGCAACTGAGCAACAAACCATATTTGAGTACGCTAACGAGCAAGCCTAAGATCGAGTTGGGCGTGCCGAGTTGCATCCCTTTCAAAGTCTTGGTAAGCATAGTTGCCACAAAGCCTAAAGCGATGGGGACGATGATCCACAAAATTAAGAATGCGACGATGCTGGTCAGCATATTTACTTGCGAACCATTGACCGTCAAGTATTCGCCTAAGGTAGAGTAGCAGGTGGCTGCAATTAAGAGGCCAAGCAGAAAGCCGCCCATCGAAATAAGTTCCTTAAGCAAACCTTTCTTCCAGCCGTTGAAGCCTGCCCAAAGCAGAATAGCAATTATAAATATGTCTAATGTCATAGCTGTTAGTATTTGGTGGACACGGAAGTGCACCGGATAAAAACAAAGGCAGACTGCATAACATCTCAATGGATGTAACTGCGCGTCTGCCTCTTTTTCTGTTTATAGCTGGTGGAGCTGCGAAGTCAATCGAAAATCAGGCCTCATACACATTACATATATAGTGGCGCATACTTCAACCGACGATGGCAGCTGCAAGCAGTTTATAGCTTCTGTTTAACTTCTACTTCTTGGTAAGTCTCGATGATGTCGCCTTCCTTGATGTCGTTGCAGTTTACAAGACTTATACCACACTCAAAGTTTGTGCCGATTTCTTTCACATCGTCTTTGAAGCGCTTCAAGGCGTTAATGCCGCCGGAGAAGATCACGATACCATCGCGGATAAGGCGCGCCTTGTCGGTGCGGTGCACTTTACCATCAGAGACATAAGCACCGGCCACGTAGCCCACTTTGGAGATATGGTAAACTTGGCGAACGTCAAGCGTTGCGGTAACTTCTTCTTTGAGGATCGGCTGCAACATGCCCTCCATTGCCTTCTTTACATCATCAATAGCATCGTAGATAATAGAGTATTGACGAATCTCTACGCCGTCGCGATCTGCGATCTTGCGTGCTGCTTGACTGGGACGCACTTGGAAACCAACAATCACGGCTTGTGATGCTGCGGCGAGTGTGACGTCGTTCTCGCTAATCTGACCTACGCCTTTATGGATTACATTGACGGCGATTTCCGGTGTAGATAGTTTGATGAAAGAATCGGAGAGCGCTTCGACAGAACCATCCACGTCACCTTTGACGATGATGTTCAGTTCTTGGTAATTGCCCTGCTTGATTCTTCGACCCAATTCGTCGAGCGTCAGCATCTTGTGCGTACGCAAGTCTTGTTCACGCTGTAATTGTTCGCGTTTCGCGGTAATCTCACGCGCTTCTTGCTCAGTATCCATTACGTGGAACTGATCGCCGGCTTGCGGGGCGCCGTTGAAGCCCAATAGCGTAGCCGCCATGGAAGGCCCTACATTATCTATACGCTGGCTGCGCTCATTGAAGAGAGCTTTGACGCGGCCAAAGTTGGTGCCGGCCAATACGACATCGCCTTGATGCAGCGTGCCGTTGCTTACTAAAATCGTAGCTACGTATCCGCGCCCTTTATCAAGCGCTGATTCGATAATCGTACCCGTAGCTTTGCGGTTCGGGTTAGCCTTTAAATCAAGCATATCTGCTTCAAGCAATACTTTTTCAAGCAGTTCTTTTATGCCGATACCCTTTGGCTGAAATATCCTGACTTTGGTATTTGCCTCCCCATTCTTCCACAAGGAAGTTCATCGCCGCTAAGCTCTCCTTAATCTTATCCGGATTAGCCGTTGGCTTATCTACTTTGTTTATAGCAAAGACGATAGGCACGTTAGCCGCGACTGCGTGGTTGATTGCCTCCTTCGTTTGTGGCATAATGTCGTCGTCGGCCGCAATGATAATAATGGCGATGTCGGTTACTTGTGCACCACGAGCACGCATTGCCGTAAAGGCTTCGTGACCCGGCGTGTCGAGGAACGTAATGTGGCGTCCGCTCTCCAACTGTACATTATAAGCTCCGATATGTTGCGTGATGCCGCCGGCCTCACCGGCGATAACGTTTGCTTTGCGGATATAGTCGAGCAACGAAGTCTTACCGTGGTCAACGTGACCCATTACGGTAACGATTGGAGCGCGTGGTTCGAGGTTTTCTTCATCATCCTCTTCCTCTTGAACGGCATCCTGCACTTCGGCACTCACAAATTCGGTCTTAAAGCCAAATTCGTCGGCAACAATGTCAATGGTTTCTGCGTCCAAGCGTTGGTTGATGCTGACCATCACGCCGATACTCATACACGTACCAATGACTTTCGTCACAGGCACATCCATCATCGTCGCCAATTCGTTGGCTGTAACAAATTCTGTCAGTTTCAGAATCTTGCTCTCAGCGCGCTCTTCGCGGCGTAGTTCTTCTTCGCGTTCGCGCACTTGTTCGCGCTTTTCCTTGCGATATTTAGCGCCCTTCGTGTTTTTGTTTGACTTATTCGTCAGGCGTGCGAGTGTTTCTTTTACTTGCTTTGCTACATCTTCCTCGCTGATTTCAGCTTTTACCACTTCTTTCACCTTGCGGTTACGTCTGCGGTTGTTGCTTTGTGATGTCTGCTGATTGTTGCCGCTATTGCTGTTGTTGGGCTTGCGGCGCTCATTGTTTTGCAGTTGATTAGCTGTAGCGTTGATGTCGACACGCTGTGCGCCGATGCGACTGCGTTTCTTTTTCTCGCGCTCTTTGCGGCGCTCATCTTTGCCTTTCTTCTTCGGGCGCGTCGATTGATTAAGCGTTGAAAGGTCAATCTGTCCGACAACTTTTGGCGCACTCAATTCCGGTGTTGAGCGCAATTCAAATACGCCGTTTTTTTCGTCTCGCCAATCTGCTGCTCACGTTCTTCTTTTGTCGGTTTAGCCGGCTTTTTCGGCTTTTCAGTCGCAGTACCGGCTTCGTTCGCTGCGCTTTTTGGCTCTGAAACAGTTTCCTTTACAGGCTTATTGACTGATGGCTCTTCCGGCGTTGCTGCTGCTTTTACCGGCTCTTCCGGTTTCTCTGTCGTCTCTTTTACAGGCACACTAACAGCTTCCTTCGGCGATTCAGTGGCTACGGGTTTTGCCGTTGCAGGAGTCTCAATCGGTTTTTCTTCCTTTCTTTCCGCCTCAGGAGTCACCTCCGCTTTAGCAGGCGCGTCAAGATCTACTTGCCCTTTTATCTTGATTTGTGGACGCAAGTCCTCCGGAACGACAGTTTTTACCTCTTCTGTCGCCCGTCGTTCTGATTTCTGAGCCTTTTTCTCTTTCTTTTCTTGCTGACGGCCTTGGCTCAGCTCCGTAGCCTTGCGGCGCACCTCTTCATCTTTCTTAAATTCGCGACGCAGCAAATCATATTGCTCGTCTGACAATTTAGTGTTGGGGTTCGACTCTATTTCATGACCTTTTTTGGCCAAGAACTCTACAGCCGTATCCTTACCTATGTTAAACTCTTTGAGGGCTTTATTTAATCTTATGCTCATGCTTCGGTGGTGAAAGGGGAAAAACGGATTATTTGTATTTATTGCTCAAACTCTGCTTTCAATATACGGAGCACCTCATCTACAGTACTCTCTTCGAGGTCGGCTTTCAATCAACATTTGGCGCGGAGCGTTCAATACATCCTTTGCCGTTTGCAGGCCGATAGACTTAATCGCATCGATGACCCATTGATCGATTTCATCAGCAAATTCATCGAGGAAGATATCGTCTTCCTGATCATCGCCCTCTACTTCGCGGAAGACGTCAATCGTATATTCCGTCAGCATAGAAGCCAATTTGATGTTCTGACCTCCCTTACCGATGGCCAGCGATACTTCTTCCGGACGCAGATATACTTGCGCTTTGCGGTTTTCTTCATCCAGTTGGATGCTGGAAACTTGTGCCGGATTGAGTGCGCGTTGAATAAACAGCGCGGGGTTCGACGTATAATTGATTACATCAATGTTTTCGTTGTGCAATTCTCTTACAATGCCATGAATGCGGCTGCCTTTTACGCCTACGCAAGCACCTACGGGATCTATGCGGTCATCGTAGCTTTCTACGGCAATCTTTGCGCGTTCTCCGGGTATGCGTGCAATGCGCTTGAGTGAAATTAGCCCGTCGCCGATCTCAGGAATTTCTTGTTCGAGCAAGCGACGCAAAAACTCGGGGCTTGTGCGACTCAAAAAGATTTTGGGCGTGCCGTTTAAGTTGTCGACGCGGTCGATTACAGCACGGACATTATCCCCCTTGTGGAAGAAATCGCGCGGTATTTGTTGGTTCTTGGGCAAGAAGAGTTCGTTGCCCTCATCATCCATTAGGAGCGTTTCCTGCTTCCACGTCTGATATACTTCAGCCGCAATGATTTCGCCCACACGATCCTTATACTTATTGAAAAGTGCATCGTGATCCAGCTCAGCAGTTTGCTCGCCAGCGTTTGGCGAAGCGTCAGGATAGCACGGCGGCCAAACTTTGCGAAGTTAATGGGCTCGCTCACTTCCTCGCCCTCTTCATAGTCGGAGTCGATCTCGCGTGCTTCAGTCAGACTGATTTGCGATTTGTGATCTTCGACAGCATTGTCAGCCACGACTACACGATTGCGATAGATTTCGCAGTCGCCTTTGTCCGGATTGACAATCACGTCGAAGTTTTCATCTGAACCGAAGAGTTTTGTAATAACGCTGCGAAAACTCTCTTCAAGCACACTGACCAAGGTCGTGCGATCTATGTTTTTGTTCTCTTTAAACTCAGCAAAGGTATCGGTGAGGCTGATCACCTCGGTTTTCTTTCTGGGCATTGTATGTTGTTTTTATTATTTACGTGAACCAAGTTGCGTCTGCCTATGATCGGTGTGCCATAGCCGTGGGTGGATTTATTTTGCGTCTAAGTCGTATTTCGTATATTTAACGTCTTCAAAACGGAAAGTGAGGTCTCGGTCTACCCATTGCGGACGCTTAGCGCCCTCGGGGCGCACTTTTTCTTTGATCGTCAAAACAAAGTGATCCGCATCGACGGCTTTCAATATGCCGCGCAACTTCTTACCTTCACTAGTTAGCACTACGACCGGTGAGTCTACGTGAATCTCATATTGGCGATGCACTTTAAATGGTTGACCGATACCTGCACTGCCTACTTCCAGCTCGTAGTCTTCCTCGTCGCGATTCAAACGTTCTTCGATATAACGGCTTAAGTCTACGCAGTCTTCAATCCAAACCCCTTCTACGTGATCTATCTCTACGACGATGCGATCGTCCGGGGAAACGGTTAGGTCCGTCAGAAAATAATCTTTCCCTTCGAGCCATTCCTCTACCAGTTGTTTTACGACGTTTTTATCTATCATACATTATATAAAGATATGAGAATGCGCCCCATCTGCTCTTGTTTTTTCGGACGAGATGGCGCTTCCCCTTACGGCTACCGTTCGCGATCTGTGAAGAAGCGTGGCGCAAACAGACGTAAACGGTTAAAAACAAATGAGGAACTTCAAAAAGTCCCTCACCCTTTTATGTCCGCAAAGATACGAGTTTCGTAAGTAATTACCAAGAGATTAAAAAGTTTTTTCGCTTTGTCTGCGTCAAATTTTGCTTGTTGGTCTTTAATGTCTATTTTTGCACTCGAAAAATGTAGGCCCCGTAGCTCAGTTGAATAGAGCATCAGATTCCGGTTCTGAGTGTCGCGGGTTTGAGTCCCACCGGGGTCACATTGAGAGAAAGGCGGTCTTGTCTTTCTCTTTTTTATGCCCTTATGTGGTCGTGTAAGGCTTGATTTTGCACGACGCCGGTTTGTTCTCGTTCACCTTTGCTGCAAACTGGTTTAAGTCGTAAAGGTTTAATCTTCTTCCTTATTTCGTTTTTTCGTGTAATGTGCGAAAATAGGAGTTCTTTGGGTTTCTTCTTTAATTCTTCTCCGCCCGTTTGATATCGCTTTGATTTTGATCGTTTATGGTTTGCCCCGGCCAAACGATAGTTTGTTCCCACCAAACCATCGTTTGCTCCCACCAAACCATAGTTTGGGCCGAGCAAATAATGGGCGTTTGGGCTTGGAGTGGAACTTTATTGATTAGTTGGCGCTTTTCGTACGTACTTCTTATAGTGAGATTTTGAATTGTGGCTTCCGATTCCGATAGGACTTTTACCCGCTTGTGGGCTGCCGTAGTTTCTTCCAAAAACGATGCGCGAGTGGGTGGGGCTGAGAATGCCGCAACAGGAAGGGGATAGCTCGTGATCAGGTGAAAATGAGTGCACCCCCGTCCCGATTGGGACGAGGGTGGATATAGGGAAGCGGAAAGGCCGCTAAAGGATGCAATATCGCGGCGTTGCGAGCTTGTCAGACGGCTAAGAAGGCCAGGACGATAAACTGTGCGCACAGGACGCGGAGGAAGGTGATGAGCGGATAGACCGTAGAGTAGGCTACGAGTGCCGCATCGTTGTTGCCTTCGCTGTCGGCATAGGCCAAAGCGGGAGCATCGGTGTAAGCTCCGCAGATGAAGCCGAGAATAGTAAAGTAGTTGATCTTATATTTTATGCGCGCGAATGTGGCTACTACGACTAAGGGAATGGTCGTGATGAGAAAGCCCCAGAAAACCCATTGTGCACCGTTGGCGCTAAAGACTGACTCGACAAACTTCGGGCCGGCGGCGAAGCCTACTGAGGCTAAGAAAATGCACATACCAAATTCGCGAATCATCAATGCGGCCGAGGTGGAAGTGTAGGAAACCAACTTGAGTTTGTAACCATAGCGGCTGATTAGGATTGCGATGATCAGTGGGCCGCCGGAGAGCCCCAGGCGCAGCGGCATGGTCATTCCCGGAAAAGCAATGGGTACGCTGCCAAGCAAAATGCCGAGGAGTATGCCGAAGAAGAAGGTAAACATGTTGGGTTGCCGCAGGTGTTTCTGCGAATTTCCCAAGCGGCCGGCCAAATGATCGACGTCGGCTTCGCGACCTACGACCGTCAGTTTGTCGCCGACCTGCAAAGTGAGGTGGCGAGAAGCCAAAAGCGAGACGCCGGCCCGCGTTACGCGCGTAGCATTCAGTCCGTAACCGTTGCGAATGCGCAGTGCGCCCAGCTGTTTCCCGTTAATCTTCGGGTTGGATATGAGAATGTTGCGCGAAACGACCTTTCCCGGCTCTTTATCCCAGTTGCGCTCCACCACAGGCCCAACAATCTGTCGGAAAGCTTCGACATCTTCGGGCGACATTACGACTAAAAGTAAGTCATTGACGCCTATTTGTGTGTCGTAACCGGGAATTAAGATTTGCCCGTCCGGTTTTAGTATGCGCGAAACTACATAATCGTGGTCGTAAACATTGTGCAACTTTGAGACTGTTATGCCATCGATCAGCGAATTGGTTAACTTAAACGTGCCGATAAAAGGCTCTACGTGAGCATCAGCCTCTTCTTTTTCTACGGCAGCTTGCTCGTCTGCCGGATTGATGCGGAAGATGAGCTTGATAAATGCCATCACGAGGACCGAAGCGATGATCGTGACGGGATAAGATGCGGCATAGCCCATCGTCATCTGCGAAATGGTCAGCGCATAGTCGCCCGGTGCTTCCTGCAAAACCTGCTGCGCGGCACCCAATCCGGGCGTACACGTCACAGCGCCCGACATAATGCCGACCAATTGGTAGATGCTCGTCTTATCGCTATTGAAAAAATAGATCGTAAACAAGACGACGAGGTTCAGCAGTACGACAAAGATGGCCAAGACGTTGAGGCGAATACCGGATTGCCGGAAAGAGGAGAAGAAACTCGAACCCATCTGTAAGCCTACCGTGTAGACAAAAATCAGAAGTCCGAAGTCGCGCATAAAGAGCAAGACCTGCTGATTGATGCGAAAGTCTAAGTGGCCCATCAATATGGCAATGAAAAGCACGATCGTCATCCCAAAAGAAAAACCGCGGATCTTGATCTTACCCAGCAAAATGCCTAAAGAAATGACAACTGCATAAAGACCGATAGTATGCGCCACCGAATCTTGGTTATAAAGTATGTCGTTAATCCATCCCATTGTAGAATAGTAATAGTCTTGAATGTGTTAAACAATAAGTCAATTATAAATTGCGGTGCAAAAGTACGCCCTTCTCCGTATACAAACAATTAAAAAGGAGAGAATCAGCTATTATTGGCCATAATTTAGATAAAGATGCCAAGTCGGGTGTAAAAAAGCCAAGATAGGAAAGCTTCGCCTAATTTTCTTTAAATTCTTGACGTATGCCAAACGGAATGCGTATTTTTGCAGCGTGGAGTAATATTGCTCCATATAATTCAAACTTGAATAAGACAACAATGAAAAAGACATTTATCTTGGCTGCAGCGCTCGTAATCGGTTTGGGCTTTACGGCTTGCAAGCAACAGACGAAAGAAGCCACACCCGCAACAAACGACTCTATGCAGGTTGCAGCTGATTCTGCAACAACAGACAGCGTGAAGGCTCTCTTCACCACGAATGATGGTAAAACTCCGACAGAGATCAACCTCTTAAATAACGCAGATCTTAAGGCTCGTTTGCAGAAGTTAGTTGGCGGCGAATTTGATAACGTAGTGAAGTATTTCAATACGGTTACGCCGATCGTTTCTGAGAATGGTATTTACAAGACGACGGGTGGTAAGGCGCACGAAGTACCGGCTTATCAGACGACAATCTATTATGATGCAAACAACGACAACTTGAATGTTGTTATTTCTCAAAACGATAAGGATAAGACTTACGTTGAGAAGGATACAATCAAGGTGACGGACGCGCTGAAGTCAAAATAAGCTGATCGTTAGTTTAGCGATATAAATGCTCCGAAAGCCAAAAGGCTTTCGGAGCATTTGCATTTTATGGAAATGGTTCGTGTTTTGCGGCGTACGATTATAATTCTGTGAAGCAGTGGTGACGCTGATTCTTTTCGCTTCCTGCTTCTATAAAGCAACGCCCCACTATCTTCAACGATAGCGGGGCGCCGTTTAAAAAGCGGACAATGTCCGGCTATTTTTAGAAGTTGTAGACGAAACCAAATTGGAGCGTGTTAGCGTTCAGGCTGAAACCGAAGCCGTCTTCGCCCAATACGTTGTCTTTGAATACTGAACCGCCGCCATTCTTGTAGTCGGAATCACGATAGCCCAAGAAGCCAAAGTGAGTAATGAATGAAATGCGCTTATTCAAATCTACTGAAAGGCCCGGCGTGATGCCAACTTGCCAAGTAGAGTATTTGGGATCGTGGCTACCAGAAGCGTCTGCCGTTGAAGAAAGAAAGCGAAACCGCCGTCAGCAAAGAACTTAACGGGACCAAGCTTTGCGAAAGTGTAACGAGCGTAAGGAGCAACGTTAACCGTGTGTACGTCTGTGCCACTTACGTAGTCGTATTGGTAACCTACTTGCATACCCAGTGACCAATCGCTATCGAGTTTGTAACCGATTTCCGGTCTCAAAGAGAACTGAGTGTGATTGTCGTTCGGATTACGCCAAAAACCGCCTTCACCACCAAGGTAAACTTGTGCGCTAGCTGCGATAGTAACTACTGCGAATGCAAATGTTAGGAATAACTTTTTCATTGTCTAAATAATTTAGTTAAACATACGGAGGCTTATGCCTACCGATTCCTTTTTATAAATGATTTGTTCTTCTCTTATTTGTATTTATCGTCTCTGATAGTTGCTTCTTCATTCCTCTTATCTTCAAAGCCTCGAGGCGAAAGGCGGAGGTGACTCACCGAAGTGGTGCGTTTCTCGCGCCGTTTCTTTAATGACGGGGCAAAGATACGGATGTTACAATCGATGGAGATTATTTTCTGCACAAAAAAGCTAAAAGTAGGCTTCATAGCCTTTAATACGGTGCATTTTACCTATATTTTCGCCTAATTAGACCAATTTTTTTCGAAGAATGTCCCGAAAAGAGTCCACAAAATCGCCTTAAAGCGGCAACATTGTGACCTCAATTCGCCGCTTTTGAGCGATTATTTCCGCACAAAGTTGCTGCACGTCGTGCGCAGAGACTGCCTCCGTTGTTTTTTCATAGTCGGTGTCAAAATCCACTCCGCGATACACCATATTATATAAGATGTGTAGCCAATAATGATTGGACCTAGCTTGCTGCCGGTACGCTTTCAGCAAGAATTCCTTTGATTTTTGCAATAACTCCTGCGTAGGTCCGTGTTCCGCCAAGCGAAGTAATTGTTCGTAGACCAAGGGAATCAACTCCTCATAGCGCTGCGGATCTGTGCGAAAGGCGATTTTCAAAGCGCATTAGGCATTTTCATGCCATCTAACTCCGTATTTACGCTGACGTGATAAGCGCCGCCTGATTCTTCGCGAATAGTATCTGTATACATCATCTGAAGAATGAGCTTGAAAGTTTTGAGCATCACGTCACTCTTCGGCTCATAGGGAAGTTCAAAGTCGTAGAAGATTGAAACAGAAGCGTAGGGCGTATCTTGCCGACGTCGATAAATGAGCGTTTCGTCCACCTTTCTCACTGCTGGTAAAGCGACCGTCCGCTGCGAGTTGACGCTATTTTTCGCCGGTAAAGAAGCCACGTAACGACAAAGCAAGGGGCGCAAACTCTGCAAGTCAATATTCCCCACAAGAATCACGTTGCAGTCATTCATCCCGCAGAAAATTTGGCGATAGATAGCCTGAATCCGCTCGTAGTCTGCTTTTGCTAACGTCTCCATCGTGGTTGGTGCGGTGCGCGGGTTGTTTCCGTAGCGTGCGGCCGCAATTGCGTCGTTGTAAGTCACATTTGGGTTTGCCTCGCGATTGATCAAAAACGATTGCATCCGCTCTTTGAAACTTTCGTAAGCCGACGGATCTTTTCGAGGTTGCGTTACATATAAATAAGTCAACTCAAAAAGTGCCCTCAAGTCATTTGTCGAAGCCGTACCCTCAACGCCCTGCGTCCTTTCATTGATAAAAGGTGCGACCCGCATCGACTTTCCGGCCATCCAACTACGTAAATCTGCCGCTGATAGCTCTCCCCATCCGCCGGCCTCCATAGCCCCTTTGAGAAAGGCCAAGTTGGGCGCATCTTCATTGGCAAAGAGTTGCTTCCCGCCTTTGCCAAAGAGTTTGAAACTCACTTGATCTGCACCGAAAGTCGTATGCTTACGTAGACGTTTATGCCATTGCTCAACTTAAATACGCGCACGCCCGCTTTCGTATGATCATATTCCGCCAAGATCTTTCCCGGTCGCGGAAAGGCGGTGAGTAGCATCTTCGGGCGTACACATTCTTGGTAAGCCGGATAGCTTTTCTTTTGCGCCCCACGCACACAGCGCTCAAGTTGCTCGGTTGAAGGCACGCGGAAGCCCGCCTTTTTGGGTGCATAAAGCAGCAATACTTGATTGCGGTCCGTTACCAACTCTTTGATAGCTGTATTTACATCCGCCAAGGTCAGTTCCGCATCAAACTTACGCCTTACGTGCAATTCTTCCGCCGTAGAAAGAATCGGCTCACCATAAAGATAATGATCCAGACATTGCTTTACGTAATGATGATTGGCCAATTGTCCGCGCTGATTATTGCAGCGCTCGGCCTTGTTGCGCAAGATCCCCTTAGCTCGCGTCAGTTCTCCGGTCGTGAATCCCCATTGGCGCGCCTGCTCCAGCAAGCCTACAGCTGCCGACAATCCGGCTTCGATCTGATCTCCCTTGCACGAGACGCTCAGCGAAAAGGCTTTTTTCGTCTGAACAATCAAAAATTTTCCATCTTTCACCGATGCCGCCGTAAAAAGGCGCCTTCGCTCCGCTTTGTTGTTTCGACAAGCGCTCGTTAAGCATCAAGCAAATTAAGTCGTGCTCATAGATTTCTTGCTGATAGCGCTCGCTTGATCGCACCGAAGTTGGCTTCACATCGCGCTTCATATAGAGATGCGCCAGAGCGATCGGTTGCTCTGCATCGCGCATCACGTGCGTAATCATACGCTTGTTGTCTGCTACGGGATAGTATCGGCGCTGGGGCGCATTTGGCGGGAGCGATAGGCCGCCAAACTGCCGTTTGATTTGGCTTTCTATGACATTGACGTCCACATCTCCCACAACGACGACCGCTTGCAAGTCCGGCCGGTACCATTTGTTGTAATAATCTCTCAACGCATCGGGCGAAAAAAATTGTTGATGACGTCCAAATGGCCGATCGGCATCGCATCTTCATATTTTGAGCCTTTGAAAATGACCGGAAAAGCATCTTCCATCATTCGTGCCACGGCCATCCCCGTGCGCCTCGTGCGCCACTCTTCACGCACGACGCACCGCTCTTTGTCGATCGCTTTCTCTTTGAGCAAAAGCCCATCGCACCAATCGCGCAGAATCAGCAAGCACGAATCGACCACCCCCTGTCGCCGCACGGGAGCGGCTGAGATATGATAGACCGTGCGATCAACGCCTGTGCAAGCATTTAGGTTTGTGCCAAACTTAATCCCGACGCTTTCGCACCAAGATATCAAGCCGGGCGATGCACCCTCGCCGCGAAAATGGGTCGACCCATTAAAAGCCATATGCTCGAGGAAGTGCGCCAAACCGCGCTGATGTGGCATTTCCAAGATCGAGCCTACGCGCTGCGCCAAATAAAAGCTGGCCAAACCCGGCTCAGCTGCGTTGTGGCGGATATAGTAAGTTAATCCGTTCGACAAGCGTCCTTGCCGGAGAGTCGCCTCCTGTTGTGACGACTGTGCTGGTAGGGTTAATGGCTGTAGGCTCATATAGTAGGATATCCTTTTAGGGTACTTAAGACGTGTGCTGTTGCGGTCTTGGACGTTCGATAGGAAAGGCTGCCCCCTCGATCTTTCTTTGTCGCATTGGAGATAGCGTGGATCCGCTTTCCCTTTTTCGTAGCATACGTCAGATTTTCAGAAGTTTGCTGCAAGGAAAAGAAACAAATCGTCCGGCTTTTTGTCGCCTTCACCTTGGCATAGGCTTGGTGTCGTGCCCCTTTCGGCAGACTTCTGTCGATGTTGCGTAGCGAGAAATCGAAAGCGTGTGGACGTAGTTTCATTTTTGCTTGATAAGGATTTGCAAATGTAGAGGTGCAGTAGCTTTTCGACAATACCTAAAAGAGGGGATTTTGCCTGAGGGCCGACTTTCAGGCTACGAATTTTAGAATATTAAAACCCCTTATCGCAAGATCGAAGTAGCAAATTTGTGTCCATTGATGCTTCTTCCCCTTCTTCGAGGCCGTAGCATTGAATCATGTGGGGCGCTCGTTGTAAAGCCGCCATCCATACTCCGCCAAGGGGTTGCTTATCTGCTTTTATCTTGCCGTAAGGCGCTACCTGCGATGCGTAGTTGAGGCCTTTCGCCTGTCGACTTTACCTTATGATTGATGCCCTTTTTGTTGGTCTAAAGGCGATCGCCTTCTGTGCCCTTATCGTCTTTTCTGTGCGAGTTGTAGCGTAGCGTTTCGATTGCTTTTCACGTATCAAATGAGTCGGCAAATTGATGAAAAACAGTCTGTTGTTCGTTTTGCATCGCACAAACAGCGGCCTTTCCTTCTATTGTCGCTGTCGGCGTGTTGCGCCTTCGCCGCATTTTATGGTTTGGTGGGAGCAAACGATGGTTTGCCGGGAACAAACGATGGTTTGGTGGGAGCAAACGATGGTTTGGCGGCAGCAAACGAAAAGCCAACCGGCGCTGACGAAGAGAAACGCCTATTTGCACGTGATGCAATGAGTGCTGCAACCCCAAAAAATGCGTGCGTTTGGTGCAAAAACTTTTTGGTGGTGATGCCAAATAAGACAAATGTAAGGGTAGGAGCGATAGAATAAAGGGAAAGAAAGCTGTATAAATAGAAAGATGAAAGCTACGCATTCAAAATACCCTAAAATTGGTATTGTGGCGGAGCGGAAGCCCCTCTAACTTTGCACTCGGTTTCACGACCACATACAACAACAATCTATAATTAAGTTTTTCACAATGAAAAAGACAAGCTTTATGCTCACAGCATGGGTTACATGCTGTTTGCCTTTGGTCGCCAAGGCGGACATTCCGCCTGCGCCCAATTTGTTTAGAGCCTCGCCTGCACAATATGACTTTCGTATCGCTGAAGTGCGAGGCGACTATGGGCAAGACTTCCAATTTCAGTATGACAACTTCGGCTGTCTTCTGCGCCAAGTAGGACTTTCAGAAGACGGCGTGGAGATTGAGCAGAATGTGTATACATACGACGCCAATCATTACTTGAAGCAGCATGAAGAATGCGTAGGCCTGAAAGACGATGGCACACCCGTCGTAGACCTGCGCCAAATCTATACGCGCGATGCCAATGGCTATATCATCGGATATAATCGCTGGAAGCGTAGGGCACAGGAGGAGACCGACTACGAAATGATCGAAGATATTCGTGGAAGCTATACTTATAATGACAAACAGCAGCCTACGCACGCCGTTTATATGTATTATGATGGCGAGAAGGAGGAATGGTATGAAGGACTTGTCGTCGATTTGACTTATACCGAAGATGGTAAACTTGAATCGCAGACGAAGACCGTGAACAACGCCTTGTTTGAAAAAGAAGAGTTGACCTACAACGAACAAGGTAAGATTATTGGTTTGACACTTACCAAGCCGGGTGCAAACGATGTCGTTTGGATGTACACCTACAATGCTGCAGGCGACATAACCCAATCGGGCCGACCCGGATACTATTTCACTTACTCATATTACGAAGACAAGACGCTTGATAAGACTTTTATTCCGCGCAAAAACATTGTCGACAAAACGCTTTTTGGCTTGCGCAATGCCATCACGTGGTATGCCGCGCCTACAGAAAACAGCTACGTGCATGCTATCAGGCAGGAAGATACGACCGGAGCAGGCATGGTCTACGAACCGATTGACAAAACGAGCATAGACAACGTGATGCTTGGTAATAAAGCTGAACGAGACGCCCTTGTCGTCGAAGGCAGCTGGTTGCGTATAAAGCTGGGTGCTTCCGAAGTGGGCAGTACGTTGCGTATCTTCGACTTATCCGGGCGCTGCGTCAAGATGCAGCAAGTGGATAAAGCCATCGAGCGCATCGATCTGACGACTTTGCCCTCTGGAAACTACATCGTAAAAATCGCTCAGCACCAAGCTAAAATCGTGCGCTGAGCTTGTTTCAATACATACCTTTTTCTCAATGTGGCGGCCGGGGGTTATCGGAGATGATTCTCCGCCCCCGCCTCTGCCGTCGCAACACGAGAGTATATAAAACACACGACACGCCGACCCCGGACGAAAGGGGCGCGTAAAAAAATCAAATAAAAACACTATGAAAAAGACCATACTTCTACTACCGCTAATGATACTTAGCGGTTTTTGTCTCAAAGCCCTCGCACAATCAACCATGGCTGAACGACAATTTTGCGCTGATCCTGCTCGCTACCAATATCGCTTGACTGATATTAAGAATCTCTATGGGCAGGATATGCACTACGATTATGATGCGGCCAACTGCTTGGTTAAAGAATCAGTCTATGAATCTGAAAATGACTTGGCTGAGGAAACGCTTTACACGTATGATGAGCGCCATTATTTGATCAAGATGGAGATACGTGAGTATCCGAGAGGCGGCGGTGATCCTATTGTGAGCTATCGTCATATCTATACGCGCGATGATCAAGGCTATATCGTAAAATATACGCGCTTTCGCCGCCGCGCTTTGACGCCGGATGACTTGGAACTGATCGAAGATGTGGAGGGGACGTACTTTTATGATGAGCAACACAGACCTATCCGCGCGGAATATGACTTTTGGGATGAGCAAGCCGGCGATTGGTATAAGGGAAAAACATGCGAACTCGCTTATAACGGTAAAGGGCTGCTCGAAAAGGTGACGATGATGGCTGATGGGTCGACTTTGGAAACAGAGCGCTTGACATACAACGCACAAGGTAAGATTACGAGTTTGACGCTTTCGGTTCCGGGTAATAACGATGTGACGGAAGTTTATACGTATGATGGCCACGGCGATATCATTAAAGCCGGCCGCAAAGATTTTATGTTTGAATATGAATATGATCAGGATATGTTGGCCGAAAAGACCTTCATACCGCGCCATACAGTGCGCGACTTGACTTATTTCGGGAAGCGCAACTGCGCCGTCTTTTCCGGCCTGCCGGAAAACGATAGTTTTACGCACGCTGTGGCAAGCATAAAACTACCGACACCGGACGATGATAGCGAAGAGGGTGAGGAGGAAAGCGAAAAGACGACCATGAAGTATGAAAAATCGAAACTACCGGCGTGAACAACGTAGCAACGCAAGCTGATGCACAAGCGGCTAAGGTTGAGATCAAAGCCGGCCAACTCATACTTAATGTGGGCGGTGAGCTTGTGGGGAAACCTTGGCAACTCTTCACAACGAGTGGACAACTGCTGCAATGCGGAAGCGCGGTAAAGGCAACAACAACGCTTGATATCGCTCCGCTCACGCCGGGAACTTATGTTATCAGACTTGGCCGTGCGGCTTTCACGTTTACCAAATAAGGCATTCTGCTATTGTCTTGTGATGGGTGCGACCTCCGTGCGGATCGGAGGCCGCCTTTCACTATTCGACTAAGAAGAGGTGGGCGTTCCGAGATCGCTCGCGGCGAATAGCAAGCCTATTATATAATGTATAATTACTCCAGCACGATGAAAAATATAGCTTTACTTCTGCTTTTGCTTGTCGTAGCGGCTTTGCCCAAAGAAGTCGTGGCCGATAACATAGCTGAAGTCGGACATCATACGATTCGCGGCATCGTTGTCGACGAAGATCAGAAACCCATAGCCGCTGCTTCAGTGCGCTTGGTCAACACAACGCTTGCCTGCGGTACGAACGCGAAGGGCGAATTTGTGCTCCAAGTGAAGCAAAGACCGAAGTATACGCTCGTTGTTCAGGCCTTAGGCTACACGCCAAAGACCATCGACCTCGAGGGAACAAAAGATACACTGCTGAAAGTGGTACTCGAATTGACCACAGGCAGACTTAATGAAGTCGTCGTAACAGGTTCGCGCATAGAAAAACCGCTGAAGGACGTACCCATCATAACCCGCGTGATCGGAAAAGATGAGATAGCCGCGGTGAACCCCATTGATGTGATCAGCTTGCTCGAATATACGCTGCCCGGCATACAGTTTTTTTTTACAATTCTATGAGTCAGACGCAGGAGATTAGTTATCAAGGAATGGATAGTAAGTCGGTGCTGTTTCTCGTAGATGGCGAGCGTCTTAGCGGCGAAGGCGCCGATCACAACATCGACTTTAATCGCCTAAACGTGGACAACATAGAGCGCGTAGAAATCGTGCGCGGGGCTGCTTCCACGCTGTATGACAGCAGAGCCATCGGGGGTGTAATCAACATTATAACAAAGCGAGCTGAGCGTCCAATGAACGCTAACGTCACGGCACGCTATGCCGGTGTGAATGGACAAAAATATGGTGCAGAATTTGGATGCCGTAGTGAGCGTTTCTCTTCTTTCACGACCCTTGGATATAGACATAGAAGTACTTATAAAATAAAAGATGGTACCGGAAAACGTGTGGAGATTCTTAATCCGGATGGTACGACCGATACGCGAGAACTGACGCCTTCGCAAACGGCGATCTACGGCTACCGCATTTGGGATGCATCGCAGCGTTTTAATTACGCCTTTACCGAACATTTGAGCGCGCAGCTGTCGGGCTCATATTACGGCAATCGTCGTCCGCCCAAGAGTGGCCGGAAGTTTTATGATAAATACGAAGATTGGGTCATAGGTAGTAAAATCAAGTATATCTTCGACGATAATCATACTCTCGATTTCAACTATAGCTTTGACAACTATATAAAACGCGCCGTATATTTCCAAGCAGGTAGAAGTGTGCGCAGCTATGGCAATGCTAATAGTACGGGACGCCTTAATTATACGGGCAACTATGGAGCGCATACGCTCAGCTTTGGCGGAGAATGGCAATATGAGCGACTGAGACATTATATGATGAAGGATACGGGGACGGTTTCCGGCTCACACTATGCCGCTTATTTGCAAGAAGATTGGCGAATTACGCCACAGTTGAATATTGTAGCCGGCGTGCGAGGCGATAAAGCCTTTCAATACAAATTTCATCTGACACCGAAGGTTTCTCTCCTTTATCGCCCGTCAGCAAATCTAACCTTGCGCGGTGGATATGCGCAGGGCTACCGCATACCTACGCTGAAAGAACTATATCAGGAGTTTAATATGGCCGGAATCCTTACGCTTTATGGCAATAAAGACCTCAAACCGGAGAAAAGTCAGCAATATTCTTTGTCCGCAGAGTATAATAAGGGTGGTCTAAACTTGACGGTGTCGGCCTATCATAATCGCTTCAAGAATAAATCTCGTATGAGTATCTCGAACCCGGGGTTTCTTATGATATGCATTACGTCAATGCAGAAAATGTGAAGACAACAGGCATCGAAGCTACGGCAGATTATCGGCTGCCTTGGGGATTGAAGGTTACCACGGCTTATGCTTATGTAAATAACTATGAGAAAGTGAATGGTTATAACGCGTCGTGGGTTCGTCCGCATAGCGCCAAACTCAATTTACAATACAAGCACAGTTTTCATAAAGTGCAGGGAACCGTAGCCTTTAATAGCCAATGGGCGTCGCGCATTACAAGATATTCTTATGACGCCAAGTTGAAAGGCTATCGCCAATACGTCTTTGATGCTCGTGCTATCTGCTCGCTTAATTTAGGCGTGCAATTTTTGCGGGGTGTAAAACTGGGCTTGATGGTGGATAATTTGTTTAATTATAAAGATAAAGCCGCTGATTCTACCGTGCAAGCGCCACTGAATGGCGTCAGTTATGTAGCTACGTTGGCGATTAACATCTCTGATCTTGTGAAATTCTAATCGTAACCCTCTATGAAAAAGAAAAAGTTAATCTTGGGCGGGTTGGCCGTTGTGCTTGTCGCAGTTCTGCTCGCTTTTGTGTGGATAAAATGGTGTAGTGCGACGAGGATAGGCTTCCTCCATTACCAAGCTATAGAACTTGGACAAATAGCCAAGGCCAATGACAACGGATTTGTGAAGTTGGAAGAAGTAAGTCTGGAGCAACTCGATGACTTAGACGACTACGACATCGTTTTTGTGAATGGCATGGGCCTACGACTTACGCAAGAACAACGCGAACAAATCCAAAAAGCCGCCGATAAAGGCTTGCCAATGCTGACGACGATGTCCACAAACCCGGACAACAATTTTAATACGCTCGATTCCTTGCAAACGGATACGCTTCAAAAGTATTTGGGAGAGGGAGGTTATGAAAACTATCGCAGTGTATTGAATTACGTGCGTCGGTATATTGACCAGAAACTCCTATCTAATCCTGAGCCGAAACCTCTTGTGGCTCACGCAATGGGCGTATTGTATCACCCGAATTTGAATGATAAGGACGGAGAAGATTTAGAATTCAAGACGGTGCCGAATACAGGCAATTCTTACAAAAAAACAAACTTTGGAAGCCCAATGCGCCAGCAGTTGTTCTCACAGGTGTAATGGGAGATCCCAGAGATTTGATTGCGAAATTAGAAGAATCGGGAAAAGTTGTTTATCCTTTGCACAATCTGCCTAAATTCTTGCAGAGTGAGGCCGCCGATAGCATCTCGCCGGCCGCAGTCGTGAATATGGCCCATGGACGTTTGGGCGATGCCGTCGTAGATTATCTTGCACAAGCCAATATTCCTCTCTTCTCGCCCTTGAATGTTAGTCGTCCGGTCGAAGACTGGGAACAGGACAAGATGGGAATGAGTGGCGGCTTCTTGTCGCAGAGTGTTGTGACGCCGGAGATTGATGGCGCCCTCCGTCCCTTTGCTCTTTTTGCTCATTATAAAGGGAAAGATGGTGTTCCTTACGTGGCTGCAATTCCTGAGCGCTTGGAAACTTTCGTTGAAACCATTACGCGTTATATTGATCTAAAGCGCAAAGCAAACCACGATAAGCGCGTAGCCATTTATTATTATAAAGGTCCGGGTCAGAACGCCCTCACCGCCGCTGGTATGGAAGTCGTACCATCTCTATATAATTTGCTGAAGCGTCTACAGCAAGAGGGCTATAACGTATCCGGTCTTCCCGCCTCTTCGCAAATACTTGGTCAGATGTTGCAAGCGCAAGGCGCAGCCTTTGGTTTGTACGCCAAAGGTGCGTTTACCAACTTTATGCGTACGGGTAAGCCCGAACTAATCAATAAGACACAATACGAAAGTTGGGTTAAGCAAGCTTTGCGCCCCGAAAAGTATGCTGAAGTCGTCAAAGCCAATGGCGATTTTCCCGGAGAGTATATGTCTACCGCCGATGGGCGTCTTGGCGTGGCTCGTTTGCGTTTTGGCAACGTCGTCTTATTGCCACAAAATGCGGCAGGAAAAGGCGACAACGCTTTCAAAATCGTTCACGGAACGGACGCTGCTCCGCCGCACACCTATATCGCCTCCTACCTTTGGACGCGCTTTGGCTTCAAAGCAGATGTACTCATTCATTTCGGTACTCACGGCAGCCTCGAGTTTACGCCTCACAAACAAGTTGCTTTGAGCTCGCTTGATTGGCCCGATCGCTTAGTCGGTCCTTTGCCGCATTTTTATATTTACTCCATAGGCAATGTCGGGGAGTCGCTTATTGCTAAGCGCCGTTCTTACGCCGGACTCATCTCCTACTTGACGCCGCCTTTCTTGGAGAGCAATACCCGCGGCATCTATCAAAGTTTGGAAGAGAAAATCAAGATTTTCAATGCACGAGTGGCTGATGGCAATAAAGCAGCTATTGATCGCGCCTCACTTGACGTAAAAGCGCTTGCGATTAAGTTAGGCATACAGCGCGAATTGGAGTTAGATGCCGATATGAAAAAGCCCTATACGGAAGATGAAATCTTGCGTATTGACAATTATGCTGAAGAAATTGCTACGTCCAAGATTATTGGCCAGCCCTATACTTTAGGCGTTCCCTACGAGCCTCAACGTATTCAGAGTAGTATCTTTGCGATGTGCACCGATCCTATTGCTTATTCCCTTTTAGCCTTGGATAAGATGCGTGGTAAAGCCGATGATTCCACATTAAAACATAATGCGCTTTTCACACAACGCTATTTGAATCCGGCCCGTGCTCTTGTCGGCCGTATTTTGACCAATCCGGCTGCGGCTACTGACGCACTTATCTGCAACGTAGCTCATATTACGCCCGCTGAGTTGCAGCGTGCCCACACTATATATAATGTATTGTCTGCCCCCAACGATCGTATGGCGATGATGATGGGCGGTGGAGGCGGTGGTAAGCCAAATGCGAAGATGATGCAGGCTATGCAAGCTATGATGAAGCAAGCACAGCAGCCTGCAACTCAATCATCAAAGCGTCCGGCTCAATCTTCGTCAGCACGTGGTAAGCAAAAGCCATCTTCTAAAGCTCACCAAATGATGGAAAAAATGGCAAAGGATGGCGGCAAGCCCGATGCTGAAGCCATGAAGGCAATGCATGAAATGGCAGCAAAAGGCGAAAAACCAAGTCCGGAAGCTCTTGCGATGATGAGAGCAATGGCAGCAAAAGGCGGGAAGCCAGATCCCGAGGCAATGAAAGCGATGAAGGCGATGATGTCCGGTGGAGATGCGTCCGAAGCAAAAGATGCGTCTGCACAGCATTCACCAACGTCAACGCCGACTAAATCACAGCGCGCGAAAAACGACAAATCTAACCGTAAGCCTCAAGCCGCTGCTGCCAAAGTTCATCCTATGGCAACCAATAAGCAAAAGTCGAAGACTGCGACTTCCTCACAGAGTTCCAGTGCGATGATGGCAGCGATGATGAAAGCATCGCAGCGCCCGAAATTCACGAAGCAGGAGAAAGACTTCGCCTATGCCGTGATGGAAGTCGAGCGTACGATCAAAAATATTCAGCGTTATAAGCAAGCCCTGTTTGATTCTCCTCAAATGGAGTTGAATGCGCTCCTCAATGCAATGAGCGGCGGCTATACGAAACCTTCTCCCGGTGGCGATCCTATCGTGAATCCCAATACCTTGCCCACGGGGCGCAATCTTTTCGGCATCAATGCTGAGAATACGCCTTCGGAATCTGCTTGGGAGAAAGGAAAAGAGTTGGCCGAGAATACAATTTCGCTTTATCGCAAGCGTCATAAAGGGGAATATCCACGCAAAGTCAGCTACACGCTGTGGAGCGGCGAGTTTATAGAGACCGAAGGCGCCACGATAGCTCAAGTGCTTTATATGCTAGTGTCGAACCTATTCGCGATAGTTTTGGCCGCGTTACAGACTTACGCCTGATTCCTTCGCGCCAATTGGGTCGTCCGCGTATTGATGTCGTTGTGCAGACCTCAGGTCAATTGCGCGATCTTGCGGCGTCCCGTCTTTCCTTATCAATCGGGCTGTCGAGATGGCCGCTGCCGCTAAGGACGAAGCCTATACCAATCAGGTCGCAGCTGGTGTCGTTGAGGCCGAACGCACACTGACCAAGAAGGGCGTTTCGCCAAAAGCGGCGCGCGCAATGGCTACCCGTCGCGTATTTGGTGGCGTAAATGGTGGCTACGGAACGGGCATTCAAGCGATGGTGATGAGCAGCGACCGCTGGGAGAAGCGCTCTGAGATCGCCGATACTTATATTAATAATATGGGCGCTTTCTATGGCGATGAAAAAGAGTGGGAAGCCTTCGATCAGTTTGCCTTTGAGGCTGCCCTAACGCGGACTGACGTCGTTATTCAGCCGCGCCAGAGCAACACGTGGGGCGCTTTGAGTCTCGACCACGTATATGAGTTTATGGGTGGCTTGAACCTTGCCGTAAAGCAAGTGACGGGCAAAGAGCCCGACGCTTATCTGAGCGACTACCGCAACCATAATCGTATGCGAATGCAGGAAGTGAAAGAGGCCATCGGCGTAGAGAGTCGCACGACGCTGTTCAATCCTACCTATATCAAGGAGCAGATGAAAGGGGAGGCGAGTGCGGCCAACGGCTTTGCAGAATTGGTGCAGAACACCTTTGGCTGGGAAGTGATGAAGCCGGGCGCCATCGACGAGGAAATGTGGACGGAGATCTACGAGGTATATGCGAAAGACAAGCTCAATTTAGTTTGCGCAAGTACTTTGAAGATCGCAACCCTGCTGCCTTGGAGGAGATCTCAGCCGTGATGCTTGAGGCGGCGCGCAAGGGGATGTGGAAAGCCAATGCAACGCAGGTGCGCGAATTGGCCAAACTTCATACTGATCTCGTGAACAAATATAAGCCGTCCTGCTCCGGATTCGTCTGCGACAATGCTAAGTTGCGCAATTATATAGCCTCCAAAACCGATGCCGCAACGGCTAAGGCCTACAAAGCAAATATTGACGATATACGTGCAGCCAAAGGCAAAGACGGCAAAGTCTTAAAGAAGGAGGAGTTAACTCCGGAAGAGCACAAGCGTAGTCAGTGGATCAACGGTGCACTGATGGTGGGCTTGATTGTAGCTATCTTCGGCGGACTCCTATGGATTGTGCGTCGCAATCGGAAGCGTCGTCAATAAACGCTTGCTACGATGGAACAATTGTTCATCTTATTGCTACTATTGGTTTGCTTCAATTTCGTATTGAAGCAAACCTTCGTTTCCGTGCGTGCTATGCTCTTTACGACGGTTGCAGTTTGTAGTTTTACTTACGCAATGTGGCCTTACGCCATCGAGCAATCGAGCACCCAGATCGCTGCTTGGTTGGCTACGCCTACGCTGATGCGCGATCTAGCTGTAGTCTTGAGTCTCGACGTCTTGATTCAGGCAGCTTTCTGCTTGCGCATCGTCCGGAGAGACAGTTCGCGTGCTCGCGACAGCCGATGGCAGCGCTATTTAGATGTTTTTCTGCGTTTCTATCCCGGCTTTTTTATCTTCCCTGCCGCGTTTAGCCTGCTCACGGCTTGCATTTTTGCCTTTCCCGGTGTCGACTTCACGCTCGTTGCTGCGGGGGTGAGCGGCACGCTGCTGATGTTGCTTATCGCAGCATCCTTTGGCTTGCGACGCATGCCGATTGATCGCGACACGCGATTGGAATTGCTCTTCCTGGCCAACGTCTTAGTGGCGCTTATCGGTGTAATCGTAACGGTCAATGGCGCCACCGGTACTGAATCGACCAACAATGTCGATTGGCGAGCTTCGCTGCTCGTTCTCTCAATCGCTGCCGGAGGCGCCGTAGTCGGATGCTTGTTGCGCCGATTCAAGATTAAATATGATCATAATAAATTTACTCGAAAATAACTCGTTATATGAATTACATTTCAGACATACTTTTTTGGATTTCCACCGGTCTACTCATTCCGGTTATCGTCTTACTCATTCTTTTGTTTGGGCGAGCACTCCTGCTCATCGGAGCTTTTTCGGTCAATACTTGAGTGTGCGCAAAGCGCAGGCCACGGTCAATGCTGCCCTGAAAGATTTAACGCCGGAGGGCTTGGATGCCGTAGCCGAAAAGCTTCCACACAATTCTACCGCTCCGGTCATCTGCTCCCTCTTGGCCATCTTGGAGCATCGCGATCAGCCTGCCGAAGTGCAGCGGCTGATTTCCGACTACGAACTGCTCATGGAGAAGGAACTCAATGCGCCTAAGACGCTGGCTAAGATGGGCCCTATGCTCGGTTTGATGGGCACGCTCATCCCGATGGGGCCGGCTTTGGTCGGCTTGTCCAAGGGCGACATCGCCTCGATGGCTTATAATATGCAGGTGGCCTTTGCCACGACCGTCGTCGGTTTGTTTGCAGCCGCCATCGGCGTCATTACGCAACAGGCGAAGCGGAGATGGTTTCTGTACGACTTGACCCGACTCGAATATGTCGCCGATCTTATTCATCAAAAGTCTACAAAATGAGACGCCGAAGAAGATTAATGGATACGGAGGAAGAGATTAACCCGATGAACGTTGTCGGCAATCTCTTCGACGTTGCCATGGTGTTCGCCGTGGCCCTGATGGTAGCCCTTGTCACGCGATTTAATATGACCGAAGTCTTTAGTCAGTCCGACTATACTATGGTAAAAAATCCGGGCAAGGATAATATGGAAATCATAACCAAGAAAGGCGATAAGATAGAGCGCTATACGCCTTCGCAGGATCAGACGAACAAAGACGGAGCGCGAGGAAAGAAAGTGGGCGTGGCTTATCAGTTGGAGAATGGAGAGGTAATTTATGTGCCTGAATAGGCCTTGCCGGTTCCTTATGTCCCATTGATGAGCGGCCATTATTTGTTGAGGTTAGGTAACGAGGGGGGGAAGCGATGCGTTTGCTTCTCCCTCGTTGTTTGTTGGCACTTTTTTTCGTTCGCGCCGGTCTGTCGCGCCGCGCTTTAATGCTTCCGATCGTCTTATAAGTATTTGATTGTTTGTTGTTTTAAGTGTAATAAATAAGGGCGTCCTACTGATTGCCTGATGCATCGATCCTTTGTCGTCCATTGTTTGCCGGCAGCAAACGATAGTTTGCTCGCGCCAAACGATGGTTTGCCGGGACCAAACGATGGTTTGGTGGGGCCAAACAATCATCAAATCGACCTTGGAGTTTCAAAAATGCTTCTTTTTGCCTGCTGTTTTCAGTTTTGCGATTCATAATTGGCGAGAGCCTTTACCTGAGTTTGCTGCGAGCTAAGCCTGAATGCAATATGCTCAGTCGGTTTTGAATCTTCTGTCATAATTTTTCGTGCACTTTTGCCTTCAATCATCACTCGCTCTGTTTGTAGCCTGATCTTTATTCCTACATACCGAGGACGTCGAATCTTTACATAAGGTTTTCCCAAAATAAGATGCGCAAATGGTGCTGTGCGGCTTTAGCATTCTTTATATTTTGTAAGCTCAGAGTGAAAAGACTACTAAACAAAAGCGCATTCAAAGCGTTTGGGAGAAAATATTTATAGAACTACTTGCGAAAAAAAAAGAGAAGCTATATCTTTGCGCTAATCCAACTTACACAATAGTAATATCATGAAGGATTCAAATACTTCAAAGTCGAAAGAGAGAGCTTCCTACGCAAGGATACGTGACGAATTATCTGACAAGCTTTTTGTCCAAATCGTTGAAAAATTAGGCGTCGAAACGCTATTTGGATCCGAATTATTCTGCGAAGAAACTGGCGATTGATTTGCACACGAATCCGCGCTACATCTCTGTGGTTGTAGGTCTGCACACGGGAGATAACTACAATGCACTGGTAAACGGCTATCGCCTGCGCGATGCTTGCCGAATGCTACGCAGCCCAAGATATAGTGAATATACAATTGAGGAAATCGGCCTGATGTGCGGCTTCTCCTCGCGCCAAGCCTTTTATCTGGCTTTCCATCGCGAGCGGGAAGTAACGCCCAAGCAATACAGAATGGACGAAGACGTCGAACAATGGGAGGAAGAGAAAGTTTGATCTCAATCAAAGTCGAGCGGCGATAATCGCACAGCAGGGCCTACAACAAAGCAACTTGTTAAAACCATTTATGATCAATAAAGAAGAACGCGAAGCGATTATTCGCATAATTAAAAAAGGAGTAGTTCCGGCCATAGGCTGTACGGAGCCGGTCTGCGTGGCGCTGGCCACGGCTAAAGCCACAGAGCTGCTGGGGCAAAGACCGGAGCGCGTAGAGGTAAGGCTTAGTGCCAATATTCTGAAAAACGCGATGGGCGTAGGCATACCCGGAACGGGAATGGTCGGACTGCCGATAGCCATAGCCTTAGGTGCACTTATCGGAAAGTCGAGCTACGGACTCGAGGTTTTGAAAGACTGCACGCCGGAAGCGGTGGCAGAAGGAAAGGCTTATGATGAGGCGGGGCATATCCAAATCTCCTTGGCTGAAGATGCGCCCGACAAACTTTTTGTCGAAGTAAAGGCCATCGCCGGTGAACACAGCGGGACGGCAGCCATCGCGCGCCAACACACTAACTTCATCTTGGAGAAAAAAGGGGGGGAGGTCTTGCTTGAAAAGCAGTTGGGCGCTGTGGAAGCAAAAGCCGACGACGATGAAACGCCCGAACTTACGCTGCGCAAAATCCACGAGTTTGCCACGACAACTCCGATAGAAGAACTCGAATTCATCAACGAGGCGGGTAAAATGAACCTTCAGGCAGCCCAAAAGTCTTTGGAGGGCAACTATGGACACAAGCTCGGCAAAATTCTTTCGCGCCCGATGGGCCGGGGAATAATGGGGGATAGCATCTTTTCGCATATCCTTTCGAGCACAACTTGTGCTTGCGATGCGAGAATGGCGGGCGCAATGATCCCGGTTATGAGCAACTCGGGCAGTGGCAATCAGGGAATCTGTGCAACTAACCCCGTAGTTGTCTTCGCACGGGAAAACCATAATACGAACGAAGAGTTGACACGCGCCTTAACGCTTTCTCATCTCACGGCAATCTATATAAAGATGCGTCTGGGTGCGCTTTCAGCGCTCTGCGGATGCGTTGTGGCTGCCACGGGATCAAGCTGCGGTATTACATATTTAATGGGGGGTGAATACAGACATATGACTTATGCCATCCAAAATATGATTGCGAACCTTACAGGTATGATTTGCGATGGCGCAAAACCAAGTTGCGCACTTAAACTCACGACCGGCGTCAGCACAGCCGTATTGTCGGCGATGATGGCAATGCAGGAAGAATTCGTAACCTCAGCCGAAGGAATCATCGACAAGGATGTAGAAAAGAGTATCTTGAATCTCGTCTCCATCGGATCGGGCTCAATGAACGAAACAGACCGCTGCGTGCTAGATATAATGACTAGTAAGTCGTAAATAACAAGCCCACGCCGGCGGCCGGCAAGCCGGCCGGCCGCGCAGGCTTATCATAAGTAGGCAAAACTTAAATCTCATCGCTTCGAGGCGGAAATAGACGAAAAAAACACGTATTCTCGAATATTATTGTCACATTCTTGTGGGTCATTCAAGAAAAGTTTTTCTATCTTTGTACCCATTTATAATCCAAAAAGAAAAAATGAAAGCTAATTATCTCCTTACCGGGGCCTTTCTTTTGTTTGCAGCAGCAGCGCAAGCTCAAGTGCCCAAATTCAATACTGGTAAGAAAATGAGTGGTGTATTGGAGCAGCTTGTTTCTAATGGCACTACCGTCGTGGTAAATAAAGAAGGTAAGCACATTCTTACAAAGCAAACGGGCGAAGCTCCCGTAGCTGTGATCATCAGTGCTTCAGATGCGAAGAGCGTAGCAGACAAAATTGAAGCTGAAGGCTATGTTTCTACCGTGATTAGCAATACGCTGTTGACGGCAAGTGTGCCTGCCGCTTACTTAACTCAGTTGGCAGCAGACGAAAATGTGCTTTACATCAACCCGACACGCGTTTTTAAGCCCACAATGGACAACACTCGTAAGGTTACGGGTGTAGATAGTGTTCACCAAGGCATAGATTTGGAGACGCCCTTCAAAGGTGCCAACGTTTTAGTCGCAGTTATCGACCAAGGCTTTGAGTATAAGCATATCGCATTCAGTGATGCGGAAGGCAAAACTCGTGTTAAGCAGTTGTGGAATCGTACAAATTACTACTCAAATCCTAACGGAACGGTTCCGACAGAAACCATTCCTTCAGGCGGCGACGGAATGGCGGCGAATGGTCACGCAACTCACGTGACGAATATCGCAGCCGGAACCGACGTAGGTAATGGCTTGTATGGCAATGCTCCGATGGCTGATCTCTACCTCATACCTTCCAGCTTTATGGATGGCGAGTTGGTAGAAGACGTTAAGAAAATTAAGGAATTTGCTAAGAGCAAACATGCCTTATGTTATTAATATGAGTTTTGGCTCGCAACTTGGCCCGCACGATGGTACGCAGCCGACCGACCAGGCTATCAATAACATTTTGAAGGAAGGAAAAGGTTTCGTTTGTGCCGCAATGGGTAACGAGGGCGACTTGGCTATCCACGCGACTCACACGTTTACGAGCGACGGCGAAACAAAAAGCATTCTCGTGAAGACGCCTACGAACAACATGGGTGCATATTCGCAGATTATGGGTCAGCTTTGGGCGCAGAATACCGATGGTACGAAGCACATAACCTTTAAGCCGTTCTACTACTTAAAGGGACAGAAGACTTATCTCACGTCTGCACAGCTCAAGCAAATGCAAAATGCAGGCTATGCCGTCTTCTCTGACGAAGTAAACCCCTATAACGGTAAGCACCACTTCGATTTCCGCCTGGTTGTAGAAAGCATGGGGCGCCTCTTAGGCGCAACCGGTGCTGAGTTTGGTGTGGAAATGGTTGGTGATAATGGTGATGTAGTTCATGGATGGTTGAACGACGGCTACGGAACATTCAAGCGCCCGGCCGGAGCAGTTGCAGAATTTATCAATCCTGACCACGATTATTTGGTTGGTGAAGGAGCTGCATCCATCCCCCACGCATTTGGCGTTGCTGCTTTCGCGGCTACCAACAAGTATAAGTCAGCTATCACCAACCAGACTTATTCGCAAGGCGGTCAAGATGTAGGTGACATCACTTTCTTCTCAAGTCCGGGTCCTTGGCTCGGCCCGATCGATAAGCCAACTATTGCTGCGCCCGGTTTCTTGATTAAATCTGCGATTTCTAAGTACGACAAGGCGTTCTCTCAGACTGATGCCAGCATCGTTGACATTCAGAAAAAAGGCCTCTACAAGTACTATTACGGCCAAATGAGTGGAACTTCAATGGCTTCTCCTGCAGCTACGGGTGTTGTAGCCCTTTGGTTGTCCGCCAACCCTGATTTGACGTACGATCAGATGATAGAAATTTTCAAGGAGACTGCAAATCACGACAGATATGCTAAGCCCGGATGGAACAAGAAGTTTGGTTATGGTAAGATCAATGCTTACAAAGGTTTGAAGAAGGCTTTGCAAATCAAGACCGGTGTTGGTATTCTTGACATCCCGACCAACTCTACGACGCCGATCTCCATCTCTATGCAGCCGGATGCTTGGCAGTTGCTCTTCAACAACAATGAAACTTACGCTAACATCGCCGTATATACGATCGATGGTAAGCAAGTGCTGCGCCGCACGCTGAATGACGTTCGTTGCGGTCAGGAAGAGACGATCAACCTCAATGAGTTGAATGCCGGTGTTTACGTATTGCGTGTTAACACTTCAAACGCAAACATCACACGTAAAATTTCTGTTCGCTAATCTTCGTCCATAGGATTAGAATATATTTATCATGCCGCCTCGATATCCTCGAGGCGGCTTTTTTTGCAGGTTGCGGCCGGCTACTGTCCTTATAGCCGATCCTGCCATCTTCCCCCAAGCCGACTCCGACTACCCCTAATTTTCTACATGCCTCTACCTGGAAGCGGCGCATCACGAAGGCGGCCATACAGGTTGATATTTTCACCCCGTTAGGCAAATTTTATTTCTGTAAATTGCTGTTTTTCTGTTTCTTGCTCTCTTTATCTTGCTTGGTGCGTCAAGTCTGTTTTCGTCTGCATCTTATAAGATAAAGAGAAACGACGAATATTAAACGCTTCGTTGCCAATGCTTCCTTCCCTTTGCTCCATCGCTCTGTTGCGAGCACCCATTTGTCGCTGATCATTTCTTGCTATTTATGGTTTGGCGGCAGCAAACCATCGTTTGCCGCGACCAAACCATCGTTTGCCGGCAGCATACTATCGTTTGGTGGGAGCAAACGATGCGTGGGTAGGATTAAATGAGGAAATAAAACGCTTCTTGCTTTGAAAATGAATTGGAAAAGAGTTGGTTAATGCGTTCTGTAATCTTTATAGCGAATGTTTAAAATTCGCAGATGGTGTATGCTTTTGCGTTTACCCTTATAAGTAGGCCAAGCGCACGCTTTTTTGTGCTCTATTACGAAGTTTCGCCATAAAATCTGCCTCCTCTTGCAGTATATGCCGATTCAGTCGGTTGGCCGCCAAACTTATGTGAAGTCAATAAGTAATCATAGAGAAAAATAATACACGTTGCTTAATCGCATAATCGCCTTTTGGTCGCTTTAAGCCTACAATGAAATTATGATTTAGAGACTGAAGGCTGCTAAAAGACCACCTGCAAATGCCGCTTTTTGCTTTGCTCAATACAGCAAGAAAGAGAATGATAAAGACTTGGTATATAGATAGAAACGAATAAAGAAAAGGCCAACGAACCCGCAAGTTCGTTAGCCTTGTTGTATGCTAAATGTGTATTTCTAATACTAATGGCCCGCCATCGCAGGCGCATCTGCAGCATAGGGTAGAAGGGTGCTCAGAGTTGGCGAATCGCGTCGCGACATGCCTCCATCAGCCATTTCGGTGTAGACGTTGCGCCGCAGATACCTACACTTTCTGCTCCCTGAAACCAATCTGCTTGGATCGCAGCGGGCGTGTCGACCATGTATGTGCGGGGATTAACTTGCCGAGAAGCCTCGTAGAGCATTCGCCCGTTGGAGCTTTTCTGCCCGCTTACGAAGATGATCACGTCGTGGCGCGCTGCAAACGTGCGAATGTTGGGTAGGCGATTGGCTACTTGGCGACAAATCGTGTCGACAAATTGAAATTGGGCCGGTGCTTCGATGTGTTGCTGTATGTAATCAATCACTTCGTGGAAGCCATCCAGTGACATGGTCGTTTGCGAAAAGAGGTGAATGTCGCGCTTAAAGTCCAACTGCTTAGCCTCTTCAAGGCTTGTGATGACGATGGCGCGCCCGGCCGTTTGCCCGACCAGACCTATTACCTCAGCGTGGCCACGTTTGCCATAAATAACCAGTTGCGCATCGGGTGATTCCTTGTCGATCGCTTTCACGCGCTTTTGCAACTGCAACACAACGGGGCACGTCGCGTCGACAAGCTTGACCCCATTGGCTGCCGCCAGTTTGTACGTCTCCGGCGGCTCGCCGTGGGCTCTCAAGAGTACTTTTGCATCGCGCAATTGTGCGAACGAGGCGTGGTCGATCGTCTTCATCCCAAGCGTTTGCAAGCGCTCCACCTCTCTTTCATTGTGGACGATGTCGCCCAAACAAAAGAGCGCCGGATCGTTTTCCAATTCGCTTTCAGCCTTCTTGATGGCCGTGGTCACGCCGTGGCAGAAGCCCGATCGAATATCTATTTCTATCTTCATAAAAGTAGTCTTTCTTAGCGCGTAGCCTGCTCAAATCGCTCCATCAACCAAGCATCTTGCTCCGCAATGGAGAGTTGCCCGTTGTCAAGTTCGAACGCGTCGGGCGCTTTTCGTAGCGGGTCGACTTCGCGGTGCGTATCGATATAATCTCTTTCAGATACGTTTTTGAGAATCTCGTCATAATTGGCCGCTAAACCCTTGTTTCGCATTTCATCGTAGCGCCGGCGAGCACGCACTTCAGGCGATGCCGTGACGAAAATCTTTAGTTCGGCTTGTGGAAATACAGCTGTGCCGATGTCGCGTCCGTCCATTACGATTCCTTTTTCGGCACCCATCGCTTGCTGCAAAGCCACGAGCGCTTTGCGAACAAACGGTAGTGCGGCCACTTGGCTGACGCGCGAGGAAACTTCCATCGTGCGGATCTCCTCTTCGACATCTGCGCCGTTGAGAAGCGTGCGTGGTCGCTGCGTGGCCGGATCGAGGCAAAAAGAGATGCTTGCTTCGGGCAGCATAGCTTGCAGGCCTTCTGCATCTATCGACTTGTCGTTGAAAAGTCCCTGGCGCAAGGCGAAGAGCGTCACAGCGCGATACATCGCACCCGTATCTACGTAGATGTAACCCACACGTCGGGCTAAGGATTTAGCCATTGTGCTCTTTCCACACGAGGAATAGCCGTCGATAGCCACTATAATCTTTTTCATAATTGAGAACTATATCATTTGATTTGAAAATGGACGGTCACGGAAACTTGAACGATGGTTACCTTTCCGCCGCTTCGGCCCGGTTTCCAATGGGGCATCTCGCGCACAGCTTTGAGCGCGATTTGCTCTAATGCGGGGTGGAGCTTGCGAGATATGAACGCCTCGCGCACCTGCCCTTCCTTATCAACCAGAAATGAGACCTCCAGATCGCCCTGTACACCATACTCCACGCAGGCCTTGGGGTAGTCGATATGAGCATCAAGATATTGCATCAGCGCTTTGATGCCACCCGGAAATTCCGGCATTTGTTCGACCACTTGCGTGGGCGTTAGCGTTTTTCCTTCTTCCGGAAGATCTTTGCGATCAGCGTTGTGGGCCGAATCGTCGCGAACTTCTGTGCTTGTGGCCTTATCGTCGTTTTCTGTATTGGGCGCATTCATCCCAAAATCCTTCTCCTCAATCGGCGCATCTACAATATCGGGTACGTTAAGCTTGCCCCCCGGCAGTGCACGCACCTTCGGGACGTGGCGGCCTGCGGCCAAAGCTTTAAATTCGTGGCCCTCTTTAGCCTGATCCGGATGCAACTTGGAAAAATTCGTTGTTAAGCTCAGCCGTAAACTGCTTCAGGCGGTGATTAATATACAAGCCGATAGATAAAGGAATGGATATAGTTAAGAATAAACCAATCAAAAGCGCCCACAAAGCGCGAGCGTAACGACGCCCGGCAGTCCTCCGGAGCTCGTACGCCCCATAATCTTTGTTTCTTCCCTCGAATATAAGATTACACCAGGCTCTTGATAATAATTTGTCCTTACTCACGTTTACCCTAATAAGGCAAGAAGTAGGCCAAACCGCTCCAAGGTAGTGAACATTCGCTCTCGGACGGCGCTCAGCTACTTCGCCATATAAAAAAATCAAGGCGCTGAAGGGCCTTATTTAAGTTGCAAAAAGTACGCCCAAAATCTAAAAATTAGGCGTACCTTTGGCGAGAATTTTACACAACGTAATGAAAAAAGCTTTATACGCAGTCATAGTTTTATTCCTCTCGGTCTTAGCATTTCCCGCTTTAGCCCAAGAAGGCACGACAACATATCAAGTTCTTAAGCTCCCCGCATCTGCTCATGCGGCGGCTTTGGGCGGAGAGAATATTTCGGCCATTGATGATTCGCCGGCGGCGGGTTGGAGTAATCCGGCTTTGTTCGCAAATGTGAGTGATAAGTCCTTAGGACTCGATTTTATGACCTATAATTCCGGCAGCCTTTATTTGGGTGCGCAATACGTCCAAGCCTTTGGCGAGCGCCACACTGCCGCTGCCGGACTAAGCATATTGAACTACGGTAAAATGGATGAGACCGACGAAACAGGACAACGCATCGGCAGTTTTTCGCCTAAGGATATGATGCTCTCTTTGGCTTATAGTTATCTGCTTTCGGAGCGATGGACGGGCGGCGCGTCCCTACATTTCATCAATCGCAACTATGCCGGCTACACCAGCTTCGCAATGGGCGTCGATTTGGGCTTGAATTATTTTAATGAGGAGACGGATTTTTCTTTTTCCATCGCGCTACGTAACGTCGGAATGGAGATAAAATCGTTTTATGAGACCAGTCGCGACAAACTACCTTTTGATATGCAGCTTGGTTTGACAAAAGGACTCGCCCACTTTCCCGCACGTCTCAACTTTACGCTCACAGATTTGACCCATTGGAAGTCGTCAGATTTCTACTTGCCCCCGGGTAAAACCAGTTTGAGCGCTACTCAGAAACTCTTGAATCACGTAGTCGTCGGCGTGGACATCTTGCCGACCGACAATACCTATATCGCGCTGGGTTACAACTTCCGCCGCGGCTACGAACTCAAAGTGGGCGACGCGCAGAAACTTGCTGGCTTCACGCTCGGAGCCGGTTTGCAACTCAAGCGCTTCAAGTTCGGCGCCTCCTACGCAAAATATCGTGTCGGCGCAGGAAGTTTGCTTTTTAATCTCGCTTATACGCTCTAAATACAATGGAAAATTTCTTAGCACAAATAGAAAACGCCTTATCGCAGCAGGCATACCCCACACGCCCCGCCGGACTTTACGAACCCATTGCCTACGCCCTTTCGGGAGGGGGCAAACGCGTGCGCCCGCACCTGACTTTGCTGGCCTGTTCGCTTTATTCTGACGACCCCGAGAAGGCTTTGCCCGCTGCGTTGAGCGTAGAAATCTATCATAATCATACGTTGCTCCACGACGACCTTATGGATGGGGCCGACTTGCGTCGGGGACGTCCTACCGTATTCCGAGAATGGGATGCGAATACCGCGATTCTCTCCGGTGATACGATGCTTATTTTGGCCTTTAATCACCTCTTGGAAGGCAGCTATCCCAATGCGGCCCAACTCCTTCAACTCTTGGTCCGGACAGCGCGCGAAGTTTGTGAAGGACAACAATATGATATGAACTTTGAGCAACGCAACGACGTCACCGAAGCGGAGTATATCGAAATGATTCGTTTGAAAACGTCCGTCCTCCTCGCTTGTGCGCTCAAGATGGGTGCACTCGTGGCCGGCGCACCCGCGGATCAGGCCGATTTGCTCTATCGTTTTGGCGAGCAGATCGGATTAGCGTTTCAGTTGCAAGACGATTATTTAGACTGCTACGGAGATCCGGCCGTTTTCGGCAAGCAGATCGGCGGCGACATCGCATCAGCGAAGAAAACCTATCTGCTTATCAACGCTTTAGAGTCCGCCGACGAAAAGCAGCGTGCCGACTTGAACCGCCTTTTGACCGACGAAGCGATGCCGCGTGCTGAGAAATTAGCCGCCGTCATACAGATATATAATGCCTTAGACATACCTGCTCGCTGCCAAGCCCGCATTTCAGCCTATTACGAAGCGGCGCGCGAAGTCTTCAATCAGCTGAACGTAGACCCCGAGCGCAAACAGCCGCTATGGGACTTTGCAGAGAAGATGCTGCATCGCAATAAATAACTTCTACCGTCACTCCGACGAAGCCCAAGCACGCTATGTTTATAGACACCCACGCACATCTTTATGGTGAGGAGTTTGATGCCGATCGCGACGACGTGATCCGGCGCGCTCTGGCCGCAGGTGCGGAGCAGATCATCCTGCCCAATGTAGACGAAGCCTCGATCGAGCCGATGCAGCGCCTTTGCGATGCCTACCCCGACCTGTGTTTGCCTACGATGGGCTTGCAGCCGGAAGAGTTGCCCGCAGATCCTCGCCCCTTGCTCGACAAAATGGAGCAACTCTTAGCCACGGGCCGTTATGCAGCTGTGGGCGAAGTCGGCGTAGATCTGTATTGGGACGCTAGTCGGCGCGAAGAGCAATTGGCCGTCTTCGATAGAGAAATCCGTTGGGCCGTTCGCTTCGACCTGCCACTGCTGATTCACGCCCGCGCGGCTCATCGCGAGATTGTAGATGCCCTGACGCCTATGCCAAGTCTCTCTGCGGCGGCATCTTCCATTGCTTTGCCGGAACGGCCGATGAGGCTTGCGAACTCCTTGGCTTTTCTCGCTTCTATTTGGGTATAGGCGGTATCGTCACGTTCAAGAAATCTACGCTCCCCGATGTGCTTCGCGCTGCTGTGCCCTTAGATCGCATCGTCGTAGAAACCGATGCACCCTATATGGCTCCCGTTCCGCAACGCGGCAAACGCAACGAGAGTGCCTTTATCCCCTATATCATCGACAAACTGGCTGAAGTTTACGATACTACGCCCGAGCGCGTGGCCGCTATCACCACCGATAATGCCCGCCGCCTCTTTCGCTTAGCCTCGCCGGCTTGATCCTGCTGCGCTGAGCGCTTATTTCATCGTCGCCCTTGCTCATAAAGTGCAGTTTTTGTAGGCCGCTTTTTATCTTTAGGGCGAAAAATAAAGTTGGCCGGCCGTCCTTTGACGATACCAATGCTTAATGAGCAGCGATAAAAGCTTATAAATTTGTTGCTTAATCCCTATTTTCAGACCGATCCGCATCGGTCTTTTTTTGTATCCCATTGCACTGCTCATCGTTTGCTGCCGGCAAACCATCGTTTGGTGGGAGCAAACTATCGTTTGGCGGCAGCAAACCATTGTTTGGTGGCAGCAAACGAAGGTTATGCCGCGCTCGCGTTCGCTTCAGTGCAGCATTGGGCGGCGCAAACTACTTGCTTTTCGATGCCACATCGCGGCGTAAGTCTTAAAATAAGCCATAGAAGGCTTAATAGTTACGTATTTCTCACCTTATCAATGGAACTGCGGGGTGCGCTTTGGGCCGTTCGTCTTCCCAAAAGCCTACTCCTCTTTGCCAATTCAAGTTTCGCTAACCTCACTTTTAGCCACTTTGTCGGATAGTGCGGATGGCCCGTTTTATAGTCCGTTTTTAGTGTCACATTTTTTTACATTTACACGCTGTAATTTGCTGCCATTTTTCTGTAAGTCGACCTTTTTCGTGCCGATATGCGAGAAATGTAGCTGAAAAGCCTAACAAACCCGCTTGAAATTTTGTCGAATGAAAATAAAATCCCAACTTGCAGCTGTAAAACACGCAAGTCTGTTGCCGCCATGAGCGTCGCAGCCTACTGAAAGCCGATGAGAAACGGCCTAAAGTAGCTTGATATGGAATCAACTTATAAACCTATTAACCATCTTTGCGAGGCTTAGCATCAGAAGAGAGGAGATGCGACTTCGCAAATCGACATTTAACGCACTTATTTACTATGGTATCAAAACTCATTACTATTCGACGGAGCGTCATTTTGTGTACGCTTCTTATTTTGACTGGTCTGCAGTCGCTCAAAGCGCAAACTGAAAAACACTACGGGCTGTTTATTGCCGGCAAAGAGGTTACTGACAAGGACGATTTCAGCGATTTGCGCCCCGAAGGTTGGGTGAGCGGAACGATTAGTTACGACCCCGGCGCTCGCAAGCTGACGCTTGACAACGCCGTATTTAACGTGCCTGGCAACGAAGTGGCTTTCCGATTTGCCGAATCGACCGATGCGGTCAACGTAGAGGTATATGGTTCGCATACGGTCATAACATCAAATGGCGCAACCTTAACATCGGCCGCTCCCTTAACGATCTTCGGCGAAGGAGCGCTCACCTTCATTAGTGAAAACGACGCTGCTATCATGATGGAAAACGCTTCGCAACTCACGATTAAAGATGCTTGCCGCCTCGATTTGCGCGGAAAGACTTACGGCATCGGAGGTGCAGCTGATAAGTCGTCGTCTTTGATGATCGAAGATGCGACTGTGAAAGCGCAGGGCGCAACGGCCTCTATCGGACGCTTGGCTGAGTTTGCAATGGATCTATGCCACTTCGCAGAGCCCGAAGGCATCGAATTTAAGGATGGCAACGTGATGCAGGGCGATCAGATCTGCACCGCACAGATCAAGATCGAGCCGGACGAAGAACGCCTCGGTATCAATATTTGCGACAAGCCGTTGACGTCAGAAGACGATTTTAGTGACATTAAGCGCGACGAAATCACTAGCGGAAAGGTAAGTTATGATCCCGAAACGCGTACTTTGACGCTGGAAGAGGCGGTGATTCAGATGACAGGCCCGCTGGAGAATGCCATAGACTTTGACGAGACTTCAGAACCCTATACTTTGGTGCTCAAAGGTGCGAACAACGAAATTTCTTCCGGACGCAGCGTGGCCCTAAGTTCAGGTTCACCGCTTACGATCAAAGGCGAGGGCGCTGCTGTATTTACCGGCGAGGAAAATTGCGGTATCTACATTTATAATCGTAGTAAACTGACCCTCGCAGACGGATGCACTGTGACTTCTAATGGGAAGTGGGCCGTCAGCGGCAACTCCTACAACTTGCAGGAAGCGTTGCTGATCGACAATGCTACGCTCAAAGCGAAGAGTACGTCGAACGATGGCGGCGGCGTGATTGGCTTTAAGGAGATTATGCTCAAAGATTGTGAGATCTTAAAGCCTACCGGTGCGAAAATAGCTAAACTTACCGATGACGAAGGTTTGACCTACATGGGCATTGCATTGGACGGAAAAAGCCGTAAAGGGCGAGGTTGTGATTGCGCCGCGCAGTGTTGGCGTCGCTCAAGTGGAAACTTCGCCGCGCGCAACGACAACTATTTACACGCTAAAGCGGCTTGCGGATCAACGAAAGTTTGGACCGCTTGCCTAAAGGGCTGTATATCGTCAACGGGCAAAAGGTTGTCAAATACTAAAAAAATCGATTTTTAATCATTCTATCCCGGCAGAAATCCTCTCCTTCTGTCGGGATTTCTTTTGCGCATTTGCGGACGAGGGCGTCAAAAATCAGATGCCGGCGCTGCTTGGTTTGTTGTTGTAGATGTAAAATGGCATCTAAAGCGCTCAATATAAGAAAAAAGAAATATAGGTTGCGTTTTTTTTGCTAAATATACGGTTGTTGAGAGTAAATTACTATATTTGCGCATCATTAATCCTAATATGAAGACTGTAAAACCTATGAAAATCCGTCTTATATCCCTTTTGCTGATTTTTTCGGCCTGCTTTAGTAGCGCCTTTGCCGATATTGTCGTCGGCAGAGTCGTAGATGCGCAAACGAAAGCCCCACTTCCTGATGCGCAAATCGAAGTTCAGCAATACTTTATGGGAGCTTTAATCTCCTCTTCCTACACTACGGACAGCCTGGGTGTATTTGAGCTGCAGGCATTCTCACGTCAGTGCGTGCTGAGCGTAGAATATTTGGGCTATTATAGAGTTAGGCGCAACTTTCTCGCAAGCGAGGGCGAGGATACCATACGCTTGGGCGACATAGCCTTGAAGCCGTCGGATGCATATTTGAAGATGGCGACCGTAACCGGGAAAATGCGCCGCTTTGTCGTGCATGGAGATACCGTACTCTTTAACCCGCGCGCTTTTAAGTTGGACGAAGGCGCACGGCTTGAGGAATTGCTGAAACAACTTCCAGGTGTGACGTCCAAAGATGGTAAACTTTATTGGATGAACAAGCCATTGCGCATCGTGATGAATGGGAGCGAAATTTTTTCCAATGGGGAGGCGTTGATGGGGCGCTTGCCTGTGGAAGCCGTAGATCAGATTAAAGCTTACAACAAGCAGTCTGAATTTGCCCGACACACGGGCCGCGACGACGGGAAAGAGGATCGGGTCCTCGATATTACGATTAAGAAAGGCTGGCTCGATAAATGGTACGGCACGCTCGAGGCTTCGTGGCAGACGCTCAAACGCTACGCGCTCAAAGTCGATGCAATGCGGCTCAGTAAGCAAGATCCCTTGTTAGCATATGCCAATATTAACGATAAAAATTCTTATTGTTCGCGCATAGATTTCGATGATAGTTACAACAACTCCATAGATAATTTCGGCCGCGAAAAGGCCGCCGCTTTCGGCTACAAACATAGTTGGCAACAAGCCCATAAACCGGAAGGACAAGTTGATAACTTTTTTGCAGTAACCGGCAATTTAGGCCGCGAACATGGCTATGGGACGGACTATTCGACGCAAGAAAATTTCCTCAGCTCCGGTGCGCATTCGTTTGGAGCGGGAGAGGAATCGCGCTATAAGCGAATGCTGCGGCCGCAACTTAATTTTTCGCTCTTTGCAAACATAGATTCGCTCACGACACTCAATATGACTGCCGATGTAGGCTTTAATCGCACGCAGTCGAGTCGCATTAACCGCAACATTACCACAGATATTGACCCCTACGGCTTTAGTCGGCAGCCGATAGATCGAATTTTCGATGCTTGCCCGGAGATACGCTGCTTCGCCACACGATTGCCACGCAGCGGGCCGCTACTTCCGCTCTTTCCGAAGCGTTTACAACCAACGTTTTCGCATATCTGAATCACGTCTTCCCGGATAAGAGCGAATTAGCCTTGCACGCCGAGGCGAATTATAGCCATACGCGCAATGATCTCAATACGCTGCGCCGCTTGCGCTACTTCCGCACGGCCGGCAGCAACGCCTATGAGAATCAGTATTTACGCTCGCCCGAGCGGAGTTTGAAAACGTCTGCGACGCTCTATTATAATAAATGGTTGAGCAAGCAAGCGTTATTTACCTTCGAATATGGCTTTGAGTATAAGCGAGGTCTGCGTCGGCGCGACTTATTTCGACTTGATCGCCTGCCGGAATATGCCAACCCCGACGCCGTACAAATCGATTACCACGCCCCTGAAGAGCAGCGACTCCTATCTGTGTTGGATCCGATCAGTAGCTATCGCCACCATTTCCGCGAAACGAACAACTCAGCCGAAGCTTCCATCCTCTTGAGGTGGGGAAAGTTCAGCTTTAAGCCCGAACTGGGTTGGGAATATGCGAATGAGCGCATCGAATATCGCCAAGGCAGCATCGATACTATGGCTGTGCGCCACCAGCATCTGTTTTTTCCTCATCTGAAAGTCGAGTATAAATTCTCGCCGACTTCAATTCTTGAGGCTAACTATGGTTGTATGACCACTCCGCCCGAATTGATCAATACAATAGCTTATGTAGACAAGAGCGATCCGCTCTTTATACGCCGCGGTAACCCATTTTTGCTCAACACACACGAGCATAAAGCAGAGCTGGCTTATTATGGCAATTTTACGAACCACGAGCAGAGCATCATGTTTTCTTTGCAGTATAATAAGTATAAGAATCCGGTGCAGACGACTTTCTTCTACGACCCCGCAACGGGCGTTATGCAGACGAGCTTCGCCAATGTGCGTGGTGGCTATGATTTTATACTGCGAACCAATTACTCGCGCGCACTGAACGACCAACTGACGCTTGCCAATTACTTAAATATTTATTCCTTACGCAGTTATGCCTATCTTACCGGTACGAATCCGAGCCTGCCGCTCCTGCTCAACAAGCGCCATCAATGGATTTGGAGCGATAGAATCGACCTCGAATACCAGCAAGACGCTTGGGATATTAAAGGACACGCACTCTTTTCCTACTCCCGCAATATAGATGATCAGAGCATCAGCGCCTATCCTCATTACCTCTTCTATAAATATGGCGTCACTGCAAAATATCGTTTGCGGGCTTGGACTTTCTATACGCAGCTCAACGTGATCAATCGCCATGGTTATAATCTCAGTGCGAACAGACGCCATATGTTTATCTGGGGCGCAGGTGCGACTCTGAAAACCTTGAAAGGAAGAGGTTGGATACGGCTTGATGTAGACGACATCTTGAATCAACAAACGTATTACGAAACTTCGCTCAACGCCTATCAACGTACAGAGCAGTGGCACAACGGAATGCATCACTATGTGCGACTTTCGTTTAGCTATGACTTTGACCCCAAAGGCCAAAAGTAGGCTGCCGATTTCGCGGCATCCGCTTGTGCGCGCTTTGTGTTGAATATCTGTTTATAAAAAGCCCGATTATCTGCCGATAGTCGGGCTTTATTGTGGCCTTGCATCAAGTTGCCCCTGCTTCGTCTTATGATTCTCCGGAGATGATTGTATACGAAGATCCTACCGTCCGCAGCGCTTACGGCAGGTCTGCATCGACGCGAAACAAACGCTTTACTTCTCATAACGAGCGTTGATCGCTGTTAGTCGTTTGCTCCTTTCCGTTACATCTCCGCTTGTCGTTGTTCGCTAAAATATTGATTCTTAGTGTTTCTACTCTTCTACTGATTTCTCTATGGCGCATACTTTTATTGTTTGGCGGCAGCAAACTATCGTATGCTGGTACCAAACTATCGTTTGCCGCCACCAAACAATGGTTTGCTGCCGGCAAACCATCGACTAATGCGTGTTGCGCAAACAAAGGCGAGGAGAGAATAAGGGAAAATGAGCATCGGCTATGAAGATTCAAGCTCAGGTCGTCAACGAAAAGCGGCAGTTTGAGGCGCTATCCGGTTTTCAGCTTTCGACCATCCGGCAAAGCAAGATGAGAAGGGACGGCGGTGAGCGATACGGGCCGCTGTGCAATAAAAATAACGGCAACAGATCTTGAAAGACTGTTGCCGTTAGTGTATAGGTCTGGTCTGCTGACTCGCAAATAAGGCGGCAGCAAGCCGAGTTGAGGCTTAGTTGATGTCGGGCAAAGTGTTGTAGTCGCGACTATAGCGCAGCATCTGATCGTCGTAAGACTCCGTGTAAGAGATCTTGACGTCCGTCACGCGTCCTTGCGCATCTTTCACGGCCGTATAAACCGGATTGATGAAACCTTTGTAAGGAGCGATGTTCAATTTCGCATAGCGTGCCAGAATTTCTTTGTGCAACTGCGGGTCAACTTTGACACCATAATCCTCAACCAAGCGGCGCGCGCCGGCAAAGTCGCCTTCACTCTTCACGCGCTGAATCTCAGCAAGCAGTTTTCCGAAGAGTTCGCGCAAAGCCGGATAGTCGTTGATCTTCACGTAAGTCTTACCGCCTTTTTTCACGAGTTCGACCACTTTATTCGCCTTACCCTTCTCGTAAGCCCAGTGAGCGATGAGCGCGCGGTTGCGCATGTGCGCTTCTTCCAAGTTGTTGCCCGGCTGAATGCGGACCAACTGCGTCATAAGTCCGTTCATCATATACGTATAATACTGCGCCTTGTAAGCATCTGCGTCGGGCGTGAGTCCCAGCTCGACCAGTTTGGCGTCAGCTAAGTAGTAGAGACCGAAAAGATCGGCGCGTGCTTCTTCAATCGGCGATGCGTAGACCTTCAAAGAGTCGGGATTTGTGCCGTCGAGCAACTTTCCGCTGCCGTGACCCAGACATTCGTGAAGGTCCGTATGAAGATCTTCGTCGTTGTCGCCATATTTGTTGATCAAATCCTGCGTGGCCTTGTCGATAACAAACTCCGTTTGGAAGCCATTACCGTGAGCGGCCTTGTTGTATGCGTCGGTAAGATTTCCGATCGTGACGCTCTTAGAGCCAACCTCTTTGCGAACCCAGTCAGAGTTGGGCAGGTTGATGCCGATTGCCGTCGAAGGATACAAATCGCCGCCCAAAATGGCTGCCGTAATAACCTTTGCCGTAATACCTTTGACCTTTTCTTTCTTGAAACGCGGATCTACGGGCGAATGATCCTCAAACCATTGCGCGTTTTTACTGAGTTTCTCCGTGCGCTTTGTAGCTGCGATGTTCTTAAAGTTGACAATAGCCTCCCAAGATGCCTTCAAGCCGAGCGGGTCTCCGTACGTCTCCGTGAAACCATTGACAAAGTCGACCAAATCCTCGGTAGCGTGAACCCAAAGCGTAGAGTATTCGTCGAAAGTGCGGAGGTCGCCCGTGCGATAAAACTCGATGAGCTTGTCGATTACGGCCTGCTGCGCCGGTGTGTCGCAATAGGGGCGCGCTTGCTGGAGATTGTAGATGATTTTCGTGATCGCACTGCCGTAAAGTCCGTGTTCGCGCCATACGAGTTCGGTTAAGCGGCCGTCTTTTTTGACCAAACGGCTGTTTAAACCCGTCATGATGGGGAAAGGATCATTAGGCGCTTTGCGCTGTTCGTAAAAGAGTTCCGCCTCAGCTTGCGTTACGCCCTCGCCATAATAGTTGCCGGCCGACGTAAGTATGAGGTCCTGCCCGTCAGCTTGGTTGGTGCGCATCTTCATGATGTTCGGGTCGAACATAATGGGGAAGATCTCATCGCAGAGCGCGTCGACCGTTTGCCCTTGTCGGAGCGGAAGCTTGCTTGCTGCTACTTCGTGGAGCGTCTTGCGGAAAAAGTCTTGCGAGAATGCGGGCTGAAACTTTTCATTGCCGTAGTGGTGGTGTATGCCACTGCTGAACCAAACGCGCTTCAAGTAGTCGTGGAGCGCCAGGAAGTCCTTCGACTTGCGGTTGCCTTTATAATCCGTGAAAACCGTCTCCAGCATACGGCGAATGCGGAGGTTGTAGCGCCCATTCTGATCGAAGAGAATGTCGCGCCCTTGCAAGGCGGCCTCTGATAGATAGTAGATGAGCGTCTTCTGACGGAGCGTAAGCTGTTCAAAGCCTTCGACTTTGTAGCGAAGCATTTGAATGTCTGCAAACTTCTCGTCAGTGTACTTAAACTTGTCGGACTGGGCCGAGGCGATTGTAGAAAGCGCAAAAACATAATCAGTAAGTGTTTCATATTATTGTTTTGATGAGGAAACTTGATCCCCTCGGGTTTATTCTCTTGTGTTTGGTGGGTGAAGGAAGGAGCGCGTAGAACAGAAATGGCTCGAAGCGTAGCTGCAGGCCGCCTTAGTTGTCGCGCCAGAAGCCTGGCATAAACGGCAGCAGGATAGAGTAGATCTCCAAACGGCCGGCCAACATTAAAAATGAGTCTATCCAAAGCACAGCATCAGGAAATACGTCCCACGAATCCAGCGGCCCGACGACGTAACCATAGCCCGGCCCGACGCTGCTCAAACACGTGATGCAGCAAGATACGGAGTCGAGCATCGTAAGTCCCATCGCCATCATTGCTGTTGTGCCTAAAGCCGTCAGAATAATGTAGAGCGCGATGAAAACAAAAATGTTTCTCACGACGCTGTTGCTTATCAGTGTGCCGCTAATGCGGATGGGAAAGACGGCATGCGGGTGCAACATGCGCTTAAACTCGCGTACGATTACTTTATATATGGTCAGGATGCGGATACATTTGATACCCCCCGACGTACTGCCGGCGCAGCCGCCGACTATCGTGATAAAGGCGACGAAAACCCACGTGGAAGGGTCCCAATTCATAAAGTTTTCTGTCGTAAAGCCTGTGGTCGATTGTATAGATATGGTGTGGAAAAACGAGAGACGGGCAGCATCGGCCAGCGTGCGGTGATCGCGAAAGTAAAGCACCAGCATCCCGATGAGGGCAATGGTAAGAACAATGCCAAGAAATACGCGCAGTTCGTCGTCTTTCCACATATCTTTCCAATGCTTTTTGAAAAAGCCGAGGTATAAAACGGTAAAGTTGAGGCTGGCTAAGACCATAAAGACCATCAGAATGTTTTCGATGCGCGCCGAATGGAAAAAGGCAATGCTATCCTGGTGCGTTGAGAAACCGCCCGTAGCCATCGTAGAGATTCCGTGGTTGATAGCATCGAAAGTATCCATTCCGCCGAGATATAAAGCAAGGATACAAGCCAGCGTAAGGAATACATAAAGGCCGCCAATCCAGCGCGCCGTGGAGCGAACGCGTGGGTGCAGTTTGCCGATCTTAAGGCCGGTAGATTCTGCTGTGAACATCTTCTGTTCGCTTGCGTCGGCGTTGGGCATAATTGCGATTGTGAAGAAGACAATTCCCACACCGCCTACCCAATGGGTGAGGCTGCGCCAAAATAAATAGAGTGGGGCAGTGCATCTATGCCGTTGAGTGCCGTCGCGCCGGTTGTTGTAAAACCGGACATCGTCTCAAAGAAGGCTACGGATGGCCGCGTGACGACACCGCTTAGGAGGAAGGGCAGCATTCCAATAATGGAGAAGAGCAGCCACGTAGTAGATACAATTAAAAAGGCATCGCGGCGGCCCATCCCTTGGTTCTTTGAGCGTCCTAAAAAATGGAAGAGCAAGCCGAGCGAGATGCAGATAAACGTGGGAATGCCAAAGTCAACCAGTGTGTTTTCATCATAGATAAAGCCTACGCCGCAGCAGGCGGCCAGCATTATCGCCTCAAGAAAAAGCAATTGTCCGAGAACAAAAAGTATAACTTTATAATTCAGCATACACGTATTTTCTGCAAAAATACGCCAAACAACGCGAAAGGCAAAGCGTTTCTATAGGCATTTTGCTTGGCGTGTAGGGCACAGCTCTTGCTGGGAAATGTTACATAATGATGCTTTTTAAGCGGAAAACTTGCGGAGACCGTAAAAACTCCCTAACTTCGCCGACCTTATTCCTTTTTACACAGAAAAGATGCAAAAGTTTGAGAGTGAAATAAGCAACTAAGTGCTCCGCAAGTGCGCGTTTATGAGAAATTTAGCGATTTGCGTAATTTGCAAGCGCTGCGCGAACGACTGAATGACCCGCTTGTGCAAGAGAAGATGCAAGCGGCCTTGTCCGACGAGCAAGTGGTCGAAGCTAAAAAGCAACTGGAGACGCTTACTTTCGATGCTGACAACGTGACGATTCAATCGCCCGTGGGGCAAGTCACGCTTACGGTCGTTGAGCGCGAGGAGCCGAAGTTGATCAAGTTTGAAAGTACAGGCAGTCCTGTGCCCTTGAACCTTTGGATTCAGATTATGCCCTCGGGAGAAGGCTCAAAGCTGAAGGTGACGATAGGCGCAGAGGTCAATATGTTTATGCGTGCGATGGTGGCTAAGCCTTTGAAGAAAGCGGCTGACGGACTGGCCAATATGCTGTCTGCCGTTGCTATCGACTAATTCCTTTCCCTTCTTTATGCTTTTTAAGCAGTCAGACGGCAATAAGTCGCTGCTCTATGCGTATATATAGCGTATGAAGCGCTTGTTTTGCTTGTTATTTGTAAGTTTGTTTCTTTCCGGCTGCTTAGAGGTGCCTCAAAGCGAGTATGCGAAAGTGCATGCTTTCTTGCGCTTATCGCCCGTTTCAGCCGTTCCCCCGCTTTTTCAGGCGCTGAATAGTCCGGGTCTTTTCTGCACGATTTCTCGTGAACCAAGTCATTACCTCGTTCGTAGCGCGGATGGCAAGGAGGCTACATTGTCGGTTACGGCTTTGGAAGCCTATAACCGGCCGGAGATGATAGCAGGTTTTATCGTAGGTACGTCTGACACGCCTGATCTAAACGGCGCTTTGCAGCCAGTGGCTTACGACTTGGTTTGCCCCAATTGCTATACGAAAGAGGACATAGAGCGTAAGCTGGTTTTTCAAGACAGACTGACGATGCTTTGCCCGCGCTGCAATAGGTCTTATAGTTTGCGCAACGGCGGCATTGTCGTGGCGGGCGAGGCGGGCTTAAAGCTGTTTAAGTATCGCATTCAAGGCTATAGTCGGGCTAGTGATGTCTTGATTATTAATAATTAGTAGGCTTAATCAAAACAAACTTGCCCAAAGTCTGCGCTATTTGAAAAATAACTTTTATCTTTGCGCTCGCAATCTGCTCAAATGGTGGAATGGTAGACACGAAGGACTTAAAATCCTTTGGCCAGAAATGGCTGTGCGGGTTCGAGTCCCGCTTTGAGCACGGAGGCAGGCGATTGCCACGGACAATGCTATAAAAGTATTGTTCGTGGCAATCTTTTTTGTATACTATCTGATAGTGCTGCACGTCTTTTTCTCAAAAGCCTAAGCATAGAGGTGGTTCAATTGATTTTTTTCGATTGATGTTCAGCTGCAGAAAAGGTTTTGCAACAGTAGTACCTTAATGCTTCTTGTGGACTATTGCATTAATTTCATGGCGTGTTCGGGAGATTTTCCGAACACGCCATGAAATCTTTTAGCGTTATAGGCTGTGAGCACTCGCCCTTTAGTTATCTTGTAGATAAACTTGCTTTGTGAGGTCGACGGCTTAAGACATTGAAGCCAATAAAGACTTATCTTACGAATTCCTTGCGAGAAGAGTTGTCAGACATCCTTACGATATTAATGCCTTTTTCCGGACGAGTAATTCTTTGACCCTTTATATTGTAGCGAGCTTGTTCTGACTTACCCGTCTCAACTGCTATGTTTTGTACATTCGTGGCTGTCTTATTGAATGTCATTATTCCCTTCTTGGTCTGCAATTTCATCGTATGTCCGTCAAGTTCCACTATTTTAAAATGCAAAGAAAACTGATCACCAACAATAAGATGAAGCCTGTCGTTTCCTGTGATGAAGTAATCGAGAATTTTTTCTTCGTCTATATCCCTAGAACTTTCATTTCCTGCAGATTCTTCAAGTTCTTTCACCTTATTAGTGAGTTTATATTCGATAAATCCTGAATAAAAGTCAACTCCTTTTTCATCTATTCTAATTTGGTCGCCTATCTTCATCTTTGTGATAGAGCCGATGTAGTCATTATAATCCCCTCCATCACCTGCAAGTTCCCATACGCCTTCCAACTGATCTTCGTTGTAAGACTGTGCGCTCATCTGTAGTGCGCAAAATAAGCACAATACTGCACCCAATAAAATTTTTTTCATATGTGTGAAATTAAAAGTTTCTTGCGTTAAGAATTTTTACAGTGCAAAGATAGATAAAAATTATGAGTAGTCAAGTGAAAACGGGTTTAATTTATTGCTATCTATCATTTTTTTTAGGGTTTTTATCCGCATCTATGCGCTGTTTATTTTTATATAAATGCCCATTTAGGCTCTTTTATTATTCTTGTTTGAGACCTACCTCCTGCTTCAAATTGTTAAGTAGGGATGTATGTAAACTTGGTTGCAGAGAAGCTGCACGCTTGGTTTTGTTGTTAATGCGGCGCTTAGGAGTGGTCTCATTCCTCGGAGCAAAACATAGATCTAACTATAAAGGAGAGGGGACTTTAACGTTATTGTAGTCATATGATAGGCATTTATGCAATGTCCTTGGTGTACATGAAATCTATGAAAAGACATTTTTGAAGTCAAATGCCAAGTTGCAGTAGCTTTAAAGCTTAAGTAGGAGAGCGATTGTAGTTTAGAGATAGGTTCTTGATAGCCTTTATTTGTAAAATATTTTGATACTCTTCGCAAGATCCCCTTTTGCAGGCTCTTCATCTTCCTCGGCTCGGTCTTTACAGTCCCAAATGAGCAAAAATAGAATATAATAACTTATTGTAAATCAGTGTTTCTAAGTGGATAAAATTGCCTTGTAAGAGAGAAATAGTCGTGTCATAAGACAATTTTCCTAGGTACGCAGACGACTTCAACGAGATGCGCTTCTCGTTTTTGCAAGGTGCTAAAACAACTTTTTTAGAGACCTTTTTGTTATAAATCCATAAAAATATCTTTTTAGGCATTGGCAGAACACCAACAACTTTATACTTTTGCCGGTGTTAAGATAATCAGTGCGCGCAGATTCTTAAGAGCTTGGTACAGCTCTATATTTTGAGCATATGTTCAGAATAGACAATTATGGATGCTTAAAGCTCCATGCAATATAAGGTTAGCAATCCCTTTGTACCCCCAAATTGCTATAGACCAAACTATATAAAAGGAGAGTGTAAGCTGAAAAACTCTGAACAAAGAGTAGGCATTTGTTAACTATCAACTATATGAAAAAGATTTTATTGTTATTTGCGATGTTGCTATCTGCAGCGTTAATGCAAACACAAGCGGCGTATGCACAGAACGCTTCATTGAAGTGGAAAGTTTCAGTAGGGTTAGGCCTTTCAAGTAGCGAATCAATGAATTTCGGATTTGCAAAAGGAGTTCAAGTAAGTTATGATGCAAACATATTCGAGTTCGGTCTCTCACTGCACCATGCTTCTTCACAGACGCTCTCCACATCAAAAACACATGGGTTAGGATTTTACACTAATGATGTGCAAGGCCCTTCAGTACAGGTATCTCAAGGAGACGATCGTAATGAACACAATTCTGCCAATACCTCATCTATCAATCTCTTTGTAGGTGTAGATCTATTTAAAGCCTTTAAAGTACAGGGGAGGAACCGCTTAATACTCGGTGCTTTGGCGGGTATAGGGCAATATGATACGTCTTTCATAATCAACAATCCGGAAGGGATGACCATTGACGTTCGCCATGGTGGATTGTGGAGTTACGGCCTCAAGGGCTCTTACGAATATATGATCACGAAGAGAGTGGGTGCCGGATTTTCTGCCACGTACGACTTTAAACAAGATAATTTTTACGGACTCGCCAATTTGATTGTGCAGTTCTAAGCTCAAACGATTTTTTTTGAGATAGGGGAGGGATTATCGTAGTTCCTCCCCTAAATATATTGCTCTTGTTCCAAGTCTCTATTCCTTGACGCGAGGATGTGAAGTTATTCGTGAAATCCTTTTCATACCTTACTGTTCGCTATAAGTTGGCTTTCCTGCATATAAATAGACTTAAGCCTATCCCTGACTGCAGCCATTTAGAGTACCTTTATTTATATCATAAAACAACACATCCCTGAATCAGGGTACGTTTTCTTTCGGGTAGTAGATGTTAGCTTAAGTCATAAGTTCGCTTCATCAATTAAAAAAGCGGCCTATTCGTAGTAAGAAGAATAAGAGATGGGGAAGAAAAATACTACTGATTATCAACGTTATAAGGCGTCGTCAAACTTTCCTATAAGAAAAGAAAAATTGTCTTATAAGACAATTTTTTCGATCATAGGAGACAATTTTTCCGATCACCTATGAAAGTTTTTCCGATCACCTAAGAGAATTTTGGCACTGCCTATTTGTGCTTCGAAAGCTAAGTTTTAGACCTATTTTTCAGCCTTTTCGTGCGTGTGGTGTTATGTAGTCCTCTGTTTTGGATAAGCCATGTCTGTTTTTTCTTAGGGTTGTTTCAATCAAGCTCCAAAGAGAAGATAAAGAGTACAATTGTTCTTTCCGGAAAGTTAATGTCAAGCTAAAAGAACTGTCCTATTTTGATAAGACAAAAGCAGTATTGTTCTCTGTAGATGCAAGGTGTTTTTCTTACCTTTGTGGCAGCTATTTGGATGAAAGCGTTCTGTGAAAAGTGCTGGTAGCTCTGCCCTTGAAGTCTGTAAGCTTATCATAATCAATTATTATCAATAAGACAGATAATACGGCTCATTTTTTTAGGAATAGTTGACAGATTTGCAGTGTGGTTGCGGGTAAGTTACTTCTTTTTGCGCGATATAAAATACCATTTATCAGATTGCCAATATTCGTGGCGGTCTATATCCTGACTATCTATCATCAGAGTTCCCGTATCAGTTACCTTTGCTTTCCCGTTTGTGAAAGGGTATGCAAATTTGTATCTTGGAGGAATGACAAGGTTTCCTTTAGTGTCTGCAAACCCGATAAGACCATCTTTGCCTACAATCCTGAAAAGTCCTTCACTGGGATAGTCCGGGCCGTTATCATACTTATAGACCTCAAAGAGATATTTACCTGTCTGATCGAAACATTTAATATGCCCCGTGCTGTCTGCTACAAACCCAATGTGCGTAATTATGTCCGTATAGACTAATGGGTAGGCGCAGTCGATGATCGTATCACCTTTTGCGTTGGCGTATCCATATAGTCCATCTTTTTCTACGGCGAAGAGTCTGCTGTGTTCTCTTCCAAAACAGGAAAACAAAAGGGAGAGCACAAGAATGGTCGTAACCAGTTTGATTGAACTTCTCATTTTATATTATTTCTTTGCATACAACATCGCAGTATAGCCGTTTGCGAAGAATCCACTTTTTTCTGTCTTTTCACACAAATGCTTTTATCGCTCCATTGTACTTGTGTTCATATTGCGTTTGTTGCTGCAAAGTTACTTTTTTCATCAATATCAAGTAGGAAATAGGGGCAGTCATATAGCTGCATCGCTGCACTTCTGATATTGCCCGCTCCCTATGAAGAAAAAGTGTTGTGCTTTCTTTCGAGAAGCGTTAGCAAGGAATAAACATTAAAGAGAGGTGCACAAATGAATCATTGTGCACCTCTCTTGATTCTCATATTACGAGAAGCTAAAAGTGAAGTGTGAGGCACTAAGCCTAGATATTCTACTTACTTCCCGTTGTATATTACTTTATTTGCCTATATAAACCGGCCGAATGCTGTACATATTTCTTTTGGGAGTTATAGCACTTTTGAGATATCCGGGATAGGCCTCACCATTCGTGTGGATATAGACTGTAAATGCTGCAGCCTGTTTGTCATTACTAGTATTGCCTGTTGAAGTCCAATAAGAACCCTGGTTGCCCATCTTATCAAACTGCCCGGTATATTCGTATGTACCTGCCATCGGGAAGAAGATACCTTTATTGAAATCAGATCTTGTAAGCTTTCGCATCTTGTCACCGATACCAACCGGTGCGGCGCTAAAGTTAGATTTTTTAATCTTGTTGCCATTTTTATCCAAAATGAAGCCTCTCTTTTCTTTTTCTACTGAAGGATCAAAGAATGCACCATAGATAATATTATGGCTATTATCTTCGTAGTAAGCAATGTATTCACCAGTGGCTTTCATCAGGCTGCTATAATCAGAAGCCGCAGGTATAGCCCATTTTCCCTTTGAAGCATAGGTTGCAATGTCGCCAAAAATACTATCAGGTTCTATTTTGCCTTTTATCTCTCCCTTGGCATGCCAAAAATTCTCTGCCATTTCATTATTATAATTGTGGGCATTCTTAATATCGCCCCAGCGGAAGTGGTCAAATGCGGTAGCGTTTCTATCGCCATCGGGCAAGTTAATGCGCAGATCACCTTCCTGGAGCGGGAAGGAGCATCGGGCGGTGTAGAGGTAAATCCAAGGTTGCTCGGCGAGGTGATAACCTTCTTTCCAGCCTTCTTTGTGAACGCCGGGCGTATATTGCAGATTAAATTTGCCCCAATTAATGTTATCTATTGGAACGTAGGGATTTTCTTCTTCTAAATTGATTTTGATGGGTTGATACGCTGCTGCCTCAATGTTTATTCCTTTCTCCAAGATGTAAGTGTAGGTCTTGTTGTCAGTCGTAGTGGCTATAAACTTGGCCCTGAATGCCGTATCCGGGAGTATAGCTACAAAAAAAGAGTCGGCTAGCGTATCTGTCTTGATGGTAATAGCGCCCATCGTGCGCTCTTTGAATTCGCCTTTAATGGCATCAAACTTTGCCTCTTCAACCACATCTTCGAGTCTCAACTGCTTGATCTTCTTGAGATCCGCATTCTTGTGTCTAAACTTCAGGCGCAAAATGGTATAGAGCTTGTGCATCTGCACATTGCCTGAGGCACTCTTGCCATCAGCTGAGGCTTTAACTTTAGTTTTCCCGTAGCTGTAATCGAAAAACCGAAGGGTTTCAATCGTGCCATCTTGATCTTTCTCTATGACTTGTCCTCTCTCTGATGCAGAACTCCGCTGCATACTAATATGCACGGTCTTCTGATCTTGACCATAACTAAGCTTAAAAGGATAAAAGACCCCTATGAAGTCGTTATCATCACAAGCGATCTCTCCCTTGAGTTCGGACGTCTTACCACCACCAAACGCCCTAAAAGCCTCTACGCCGTCGTAGTTTGTAATGTTGCAAGCAAGGAAGATGTCGCCATCTTTCCATTGATTGCCGTCTGTGATGCTCACTTGGGAGCGACGCTCAACATTGTCTCCAAAAGACAGACTCAATGTGCGTTTGGCTTTCTTGTTTGGTTGTGTTAGCTCATTATTCTCGCTTAGATCGTTGGTGCAGGATGCTAAGCTCACAGCAAGAACTCCAATAAGCAGGCTGTAAAATTTCTTGTATGTCATATCTACTTCTGTTTTTCTTCCCTTTTCGTTAGTCCTCTTCCTCCTCGATAGGGGCCATATCGGGAAAATTATGAAACGAATTAGTCTTTGTCGTTGGTGGAGCCCAAATGTTATCTCCGGCTTCTTCTCGTGGTCCTCGTTAGAGGCACCAATACTCCCTGCTAATATAGCAGTAGTTACAGCTACGCATACGCTACTTGGCTTGATATACGTCTTTTTCATCTTACTCTTTATTTTGTAGTCTTAATTTGTTTTGTGTCATATACATCTATGTGGTGTAAAAGTGGCGCAAAATTAACTGTTTTTGTAGAAAAGACAATTCAAGCCGATGTTAAAGTCTGTTTTATTGTCCTTTTTGCTTACAGGTTTCTTCGCTAGTTTTTATCCTTGACCTGAGCTGACATGTTAGTTCAGACTATCTTCATAACGTATGGCTTTTCCGGCAAAAGAAGTAGATATATCGTTAGCCGCCCATCGTTTGAGAGAAATGGTAATGTCTGAAAAAGTGTGTAAGATTCTCCTCGTCCTTTCCCTCCTGCTTGGGTTCCCCAAGCAGGAGGGAAATTTGTAATGTTGATATTTCTTTGCCATTTTACCTGATTTTCCACTCCCCAAAATACGGTAGCCGTCTTGCATACGTCCCTTCTGTTTTCTCCTTGGCAACAGATCCCAATAGATAAACCACAGAGGCGGGAGAAGGCATCGCCCCACGCATAAGCAAGGTGCGCTTATAACTTCTATTCAGTCGTTCCACCCAGTTAGTAGAGTAAATCATTCGGCGCACACTTTCAGAGAACCTCAAATAGGTAAAATAGGCCGCGTTGCGCTCATTGCCCAAACGGGCAAGGCTCGGGTACTTTTTGCCCCAACGCTGCGCAAAGATACGCAAATTCTCATAGGCCACAAGAGGCGTCACTTCGGTATGCTCCACGGGAAAGAGTGCTTTGAGTTCCTCACCGACCTCGGCTTTGTCTTTTCGAGGAAACGGTGTTCAACACTTTCCGTTTGAAATGCACGATGCAAAGTTGGTGCAGTGCCGTGGGGAAAAGCCGAACATACCGCATTTTTCGATGCCGCTCAAAGCATCGGACACAATCAAGTCGATTTGTTTCACACCGCGTTCCTTGAGGGATTGTAGCTCCATTTCCCAAGCAATCGCGCCTTCTGTGGGGTGATTTACCACCGTGAGTACCTCGCGACTGCCGTCGGGCAGTAGGCCCAACATCGTGTAGTAAGCCTCCTTCGAGACGCTCCCCTCACGACGCGTGGAACAGAACGTGGCATCGATGTAGACGGCCAAATAGTGAGGAGAAAGTCGGCGGGAAAGCCACTCTTGGATCTCCTCATAACAAGCCCCGGACAGATGACTCACCTGCTGTTTTGCTATAAAGGTGACCGTATATGCGACGCCCCACCGCGGCGATGTCTTCACAGGAAAGTCCACGGGAATACAACTCGTAAAAAAGCTGCGTGCGCTCACGCTCCTGAGAGGATAAAATTCCAAGAATCATTGGTTGAAAAGCATTGGAGCGCGTACGAGGGATGCGAAGTTGGAAACTCCAACCATGGCCCCGCCAACGACGGGGACGGAAACCATTGGCTTGTTCACCCGCATGTTCCGCGAGAAAGAGGGCGCGCTCCTGCTTGCAAAAACTATCCAAAAGCACGCGAACCAACTCATTAAAACCTGCCTCACTTGAGGCCATTTCGGAAATTAATTCCGATCTTTGTTCTCTTGTAAGCTTCATTGTTCTTTCTTTGATTTTTTAATTCACTACAAATATAAGAACTTTGGAGCTTACACACTTTTATAGGACAGCATCAGAGAAATCGTTTATATGTATAAATTGTAAGCCTATATCTTTAAATATGATGTAGAACTTCTTTGGATTGATGAAAAACGAACTCCTATACGTGAACGACTTTGACTCTGTTGATAGCTTTGAAACGGAGCTTAGAAAATATATACTGTGGTACAATAAGAAAAGAATCAAACTAAGATTAAAAGGAATGAGCCCGGCACAATACCGAGCTCAATACTATAGAGAATTTAATAATTAACGTCTAATTTAACGTCCAACTTTGCGGGGGGGCACTTCAAAACTGATACACCCTTATTCGTTAAAGCATAAGCGAACATTCTATCGGTTATTGCCGAATAGAAGTTGGATCTTATTTCAATAGCATCTTTTTGACGATTGTCTTATTACCACTCGTGTATTTGATGATATAGAAGCCGCTTTGGATATCGTGGTTAGGTATTTCCCTTCCGTTGGCATCATAGATGCGTACCTTACCTTCGAAGCCTTCAATGTTGAGATGCCCGTTGGAGAATGTAAACTCAGGAGCAAGGAGAGCTACATCTTCAGAAATAGAAAGGGCCGGATCAACCTTTACGTGTGTTGAAGCTGCATTTTCAATTTGTCCCTTGCTGTTGATAAGGAGGGCAATGAGGTGCAGACTGTCAGCATGCTGTATGTTACCAGGAACTTCCAATTCAGCCGGATATTCTACGATCTGATCTGCCTCTACGGTAGTAGGAATACTTCCCTTTATGCCATCGAAACTGTAGTTCATACGCGCTACGTGATCCATCTTGATAGAGGCATAGCCTGGCAGATCTTCGAAGCCACCCATTTTGCCTTGTCCACCACCACTGAAGTTGTTAGCTTGGTAGTAGCCCTCGATACCATTCTCTACAAGAACGAATGAAATCTTATAGTCAACACTGGTTTGAGCGGCGAAGAAGCTTGCAGATGCGACAGCTTTGATCTTGTTCTTGCTATTGCCAACAAAGTTTGCTTTGATCTCCATACCTACACGGGGAGACTTTTTGATCGCTTTATTGTGCGAAGCCTCTAATGATGCGAATTCCGGCTTAGCAACGATGCTGAGATCACGATTGATATAGCAAGATGGATAACCTGAGAATGAAAGTTTTGAGTATGAACTGGTCTCCAACTTATCTTGTTTATGAACAGCTATACCAATGAACGTTTCAGGATATTTCTTGGCCATTCCATTCAAGCCGACGATGCCTAAAGGACACCATCCACACCAAGTTCCCGTGCCTTCCTCTACGACAAAACGCTGTTGAGGGACAGCATCCATTACTTTTATGTTAGTGCTGGTTGTATCATTTCCGGCAAATGCATCGTTTTCTCCATCAACACTGATGAGTCTGAGCTTCACAGAATGAATACCATTCTCGCTGAATCCCGGATATTTAATTGCGAATTCTTTCTCAGCGCCAGAACCCATAGTCGTTTTGAACTCTTCCGTTTGCTCTGCGCCACCATCAACGGTATAGCCCACCAATAAGGTTCTTGCAATACGCGGACTCATATTGATCACACCAAATCCGAACTCGCAGGGTGCGTTCTTTTTACAATGGCGTCGCGACTGCTATAGAGCCACAAGTCTTTAGGCATATTCTCGCCAGCGATTTTTGCCTGTATTGTCAGTGCTAGAGCCTTGTACGCTTTGTCTGCCGCATAGTTCTTCCAGCCGTCGCCGAGGTCTGCCCAACAGCCATTTTCAGAATACATATCTGAACGCCCCATTGATAGGTTGTCGCCCTCATAGCTATAACCGATGTAGAAGGGTTCTCCATCAATCGTATAGGTGGAACTAAGTTTCACTTCGTTCCAACCGTTGTAGAGTATTCCGGCCGTCTTTGTTACGGCATTCTCGCCGTTTAAGTCTTTCGTGATAAAGACCTTTACGTTCTTGGCCATTGCAGCCAGTCCGACCTTGACCTCTGAGATCGTCTTTCCCTCGTAGAGCTTAGCAATATCAGCAGGGATGTATATGGCGCCTTTAGCACTCTTCTTAGAGCCAAACTCGCCGGTTACTTTCCCACCGGAATATCCCCAGAAACAATACGTTGAGGCTGCTCTTGCCTCAAAGGAAATGAGGCCGAGCAACAACGCGATGAATAATATTGTTTTCTTCATGATGATTGTTATTAGTGTTTGATACTAACTTTTTGTGTAATCATATTTTGACCATCTGTCGCATTTACGATATAGAGACCATGCCCCAGTTGATTGGTGCTGATGCGGCGTCCTGCCATATCATAGATACCAACAAGATGATAGCCTTGTGGCAGAATTACGCTGCCATTCACAACGCTGATCGTTTTGTTGTCGGCTGAATTTGCTTGTGAATTGATGCCGGAAGTGCCTGCTACTGCAGCTTGTGTCGAATTGTAGAGGCCGCGTTTCAAAACATTTGCTTCATAATTGCTAACGAATGAAACGATACGCATATTGGCTACGTTCCATTTGGGGTCTACGTCTACCGTGTAGTTTCTCAAAGTCGTAGTTAGAGATATCTAAGTTATCACCCCACGCGCTGCCGCTGAGTACAGCCCGCAAGACGCCATTCTGTGTGAAGCTTGCTTTTCCGGCTTGTTGTGTGCTCTTAATACTGTCTTCTACAAGCCAAGTAGTCAGACGCAAGTCAGTTTGCAAAGGCATCTCATTAGTGCCGGCATGACCTGTAACCTTAACATTGATCTGTTTGCCATCCGTACTAAGTTCGGGAGCGGTAGCCAACGTAATGAAAGAGTATTCGGACTTAGCGATACCTATTAGATTAGAAACAACCGTGTCGTTGGCTATGAAGTATGCCGGTCCCGGATCTTCAAGTCCGCTGATTGCAAGGCGGTCGATACAGATTGCAGGCACAAAGGTCTTCGACTCACCATAGAGCGCTTCGTAATCCTTATCTGCTGCAATGCGGAACTGATCCTGATGCGATTTGTAGTCTAAGTGGTGCTTTACGCGAATCACATTGTTACACTGGGCTAAGGCCTTGGTGTATACGCTGTCTGCAACAGTACATTCTTTGTAGCCTTCAGAGGTAAATTCCTCAAAGAGTATGTTACGCTCAACCGGTTCTGTTCCTTCCTTCATCGCGTAACCTCTGAGACTTACTGTGTTGTCGTTCATATCCGGATCCGTCGTGTCATTGACTTTCGTTACCGTAAAAGTGCCGACAAAGTTACCCTCAACCGGTACGGAAACATCCTCAAGTACGATCTTTTGTGGCACATTATTAGGAATATTGTATCCGTTGAGCGTTACTTCTTTGCTTTGTACGCCCTTGGCTGTAACCGAAAGTGAAAGAGATGTGATCGGGGTTGTACCATTATTTTGCACATAAGCAATGTAAGACTTAGGCTTATTTTGCTCAATATAATATCCGCCATCCTCGGGAGCTAAGCGAATCAAGGAAATGTCATTGTTGGGAACGTTTGATCCCGAAATGACGGCACGAATACAGATGTTCTTACCGATAGCAGCGGTGTTGCTGAACCAGTTGCCATCATAGCCGTACCAATTCTTTTTCGTTAGTGAGTAAGGACTCTCATCAAACAATAGGCAATCGTACATCTCATCGGCATTTAAGTATAGAATATAGCCAATGTAGAGATTCATTCCTTTTGTGATGGTCAGCGATTTGGGAAACTTCTTCTTATTCCAACCTTCCGAGTAGGACGTAGATGAACCTTGTGCCAAGGTACTTTCTCTCGGGTTCTTCAAGTCTGTACAAATGAAGTATTCTACCATACGCCCGCGTTTAGGCTTTATGGCAAACTCGATAGAATCGATCTTATTTCCTATGTACTTGTCCAATAGCTCTGCCGGGAAATAGACCGCAGCGTGATAAGTGTGTTCTCCTGTTATCTGCGCAATGAGTCCACGACTAGGCTCAATAGTGCAGTAGCCGATATGCATATTCTCACTGCCTGAAGCCGGCGCTGCCATTTCGCGCTCTGATGGGCTCAAAGGAGTAAGCCGGAACAAATTGTCGCTCTCTGTTTGAGCAAACAAGTCTCCCCCCAATCATGGAGAGACTTGTAAGCGATAACAGAAAAAATAATTTTCTGATAGAATTCATATGTTACTTTACATTAAGTTTCATACTTGCAGCCTTACCATTTGCGGCTACCGTACGTACGATATACAGACCAGTCGGCATATCCAGTCTTACTTGCTTATTGCTTACGTTATTGAACGTCTTCACAAGTTTACCGTCAACTGTATATATGTTAGCGACCTTAACATCCTTACCAAAGTTCATCATGCCGTTGTTAGCATTGTAGAAGAATGTTTCGCCTGCAACGAATGCATTGTTAACGTTGTCATTAATTCCAAATCCGAGATAGAGAACCGGAACTGAGTTGTATGCGTGTGATTTAGTCGCGCTGAATGGTGATGCCTCAGCAAATTCCAACTTACGATAGATGGCGTTTGACGTGTCGTGGAAGACCTTGTACAATGCACAGAACATCAAATTAGATGGTACTGCACCTTCCTATCAAAGACAACCATAAGGTTCTTTGTCTTGTCATACTTGAACGGAGTATCAAGGTCAAAGGCCATAATATTGTCAACGCCAGGTTCAAGTGTGAATGTGCCATCATATACAAGCGTCATTTCCTCAGGCGCCAGCCATTGAGAGTAAGCTGACGTGAATTGGTCCTTATCTGTCAGAGCAAGATAAATCTTAGCCTTGAATGGTTCTGTTCTATCTGTCAAGTTGCTATTTGAAGTGTAGAGGTAACCCAAACGAGAGATGAAGCCATCCTTATCAGCATTGATTTCAGATGCCAAATAGATAGATTGCGTTCTTTCGTAAGTGTCGCTGTTGGTGCAAGGTCCGTGCGTATCTTCGCCTTTGTCGTCACCATTTACGATATTTGTCCAAGGCGTGGTACCTTTCGGGCTTACTCTGATACGTGCAACAGTGGTTGTATCGTTGCTATGCTCTTGGTCGCCATCGAGTGCTACAACAGCAAAGAAGTTGAATACGCCATCCTTCGTGGGATTGAATGTAACGGGAACGTCAGCCATCTTACCAGCAGCCAATTCAGGAACATTCGTTGTTTCGCCAACAAGCGTCTTCGTTCCTTCATCATCGCAGTATACTTTGATGCTGTATTTCTTCTGTGTTTTAGAACCTACGTTGCGGACCTTAACCGTGCACTTGTTGTCATAACCAACAACTGCTTCTTGGATACCATCAAGTGTGAAAGCCTTCAAGTCGTTTTCTGCAACATAATCTACGTTAATACCATAGAGACGGAAGCTATTGTATTGGTTGTGCGTAGCAATAGACATGCCGAAATAATATGTACCATCTTCAGGTGCAGTAAACATATCCTCGAGTTTCTCGCGAGTATACATGTCAGGATAAGAGAAATCTTTCTCTTCACGGAGAACCGTAGCATTCGTTAGATCTTCACTATTTGTGCCCATAGTAAGTTTCAAATCGAATGGAGTAGCTCTTTGATGTGCATAGAAGTCAGTGGTAATGCGATATGTCTTACCCTTTTCGAGTTTGAGCGGGGGAGAAGTGAGGAAGCCTTCAGCCTCTTGGTAGTTGCTATAGCCAATCATACACTTCGAGTCTTCATCGTATCCACCACAATAGTAGAAGAAGATAGCGTGGTTGTTGGGGCTGTACCAGCGATTTGCATCATCTTGCGTATTGAACTTCAAGTCGATCGGCGTAGTGAGCGCACTTCCAGCCATAATTCCTTCAGACTCTGCAATGGCACCTTCACCGGCTTGGCTCTTAGCCTGAATTCTGTAAGAGTATTTTTGCTGCTCACCAAGCGTGTTGTCCTCGTAAGTTGTTGCATTAAGATCTTTAACAACCACGACATTGTCGGGCAAACGTGTCAATGTGTAGGTCAGCTCGTTTTCCTTGATATAACCATTGTTTAAACCTTTGGTCGGAGCCTTCCAGGTCAATTCAAGGCCTGTGCCTTTTCTCTTCAGTTGGATATCTTGAGCTGCTCCGGGAACGTCTACACCCATAAAGCAGCGGATACTATCAGGTACACCTTTCTCACCGGTAACGCGTGATGGAACTACATAATAGGTGTTGATTCCAGCGTGGGGGTTCGTGTCTACGAATTGCATAGCTTGGCCCATCTTGCCCGTAGCCTCTACTGTTCCAATAAGATCTGCATTTTCAGCAGAAAGTAGCGTTGAAGTCGGTGTGAGTTCGGTCGTCGCTACATTTTGTTTCTTGCGATAAACCAATACTTCTTTGAATTCAGTAAGGTCGCTCTTGTTCCAAGCCTTAGTCGGGTTAACCCACTTAACGGTATCTACCATAGCACCATTAACATCAGCTTGTACGTCAATCTGAGATACTTGAGCTGCTGCCAAACGTGAATCTGCTATCATATAAGGAATGGTAAGACCAACAAATGAGTTGCCAAGACTAAACCATGACTTGCCCTCATAAATACCGGTTGTTGCATTTACGTTATAAAGCGTTGTTGCGCCATGGTCGCCAACCGGAATCCACCAAAGATCACCCGTAGTAAAGTCGAAGCTCATTGTGCCAAAGTATCTTTGGATATATGTCTCTCCCCATTGGCTCTTACATTCTACCACAGAAACGATATTGAAGTCTGAGTCGAACTTAACGAGTTCTGTACCTACCACGGTTTGGTCAGAAGCACTCTTTGCTTTCGGACGAAGCATGTAACAGTTGCCATCATAGTCGAAGCAGAAGTTGTAGTATACGAGGTCTAAGTCTTGAACTTTTGTAATTTCCCCGGTAGTTTTATTGAAAGTATAGATTGTGGAGTAACCTTTTACAACTTGTTCTTCTCCATCAATGATCTTCGTCTCATAATTTTTGCCAAGGCCATACAATTCCTGAGTGTTAGGGTTGTTAGCCAAAGTATAAATGTCATATCCCCTGTACCAAGAGCTTTGTTCAGTTTTGTTAAAGGTGTAGATGGTTGTGGTATCGCCTGTAGCTACATTTAATTTTGCAAAGTACAGCGGCTCTACGCCATAAGTGTAAGACTGAGCAAAAACGGCATAACAATCTTTTCCGTCATATGCTGAGCAGTACATACCATGAGCTTGAACTTGATCACTGGGCGGTGTAAAGTTCTTTATAGTAGTATAGTCAGAAGCTTTCCCTGTAAGGAATTTCACCCATCCACGCTTTTTGTTTTGACTTACCAACTGACCAGCATACATTGTAATACCCTTCGATTTGTCATCGATCGCCTGTGGAGTCTGAAGTGGCATCTGTGGGGCAGATGCTACCATCGGTTTATCCCAGGCGGTGGGAAACTTTCTTGCATTCATCTGTCCGGATGCTGGTAAAGCGGACAGTGTTGCTAATGCAAGACTTGCTAAATAGAGGTGTTTCATATCTCTTAGGATTAAAAGTGATTAATTGTTATATTTGATGTTTCTTTCCAACTAAAAGAGGTAACTCATTGTTGATGTTTGCATGGGCTGACTTTAGTCTGACTTTACCTAAATGTCATTTGGATATTGTTTGCTAAACAAATGAGAGCTGAGATTTTTCTCTTTCATCATTTCGTCAGAAGCGTTACGGCGCGTGATGTAATCATGCTAAAGTCGCCCCAATATCAAATAGATATGACTCTCTGCCTTGTCTCTTCTCTGACCGGCAGAGAGTCTTAATCTTTATCGTTTCAATACAATCTTCAGCGTTTGTACGTGGCCTTTCTTATTTACTTTCAATACATATACACCGGAGGAAAGCGAAGTCAGCTGGAGACGATCCGTATGGTTCGCTGTGCTTACGAGTGCGCCGGAAGTGCTGAATAAGTCAATCTTATCACAGACTGATGAGAGGTAGAGCACGTTGCCGTTCTGATAAATGTTCAGTCCTTCTCCACCTATAGAGAGCATACCGGAAATGCTACCATCTTTATATTCCAACATCATGAAAGGAACATAGGGCGAAGGGAAGATTTCAGACTCTTTTATGTTGCTCGTTTGGCCATCATAGTGTGCCGTGCGCGGCTTGCCTACAATTTCTTTCAAGTGCCATTCCGGATGCTGATTAGGCATAAGGCGTTTTCCGCCTGCCAGCGCTTCAAACTTCATATTTAGATTGCCGCCGGTGTAGTAGAATGGCGTATCAAACTTAATCTGCAAGTCTTCGCCTTCCTTTTGACCAGAGATCGTAATGTTGCCATCGAATACCTTTGTCCAATCACCTTCTTCAAAGACGCCGATGTAATCGTTATCGTCAGAGATCAAGTCGGTGCGGTCGGTCTTCTTCATATAGATTCTTGCCGGGAACGTAAATTCGTTCTTAGCCTTACCATTATACTTCACCTGCATCGCTACGAAGCTTATGTCTTTCTTTTGGATTTCGTCCTCCATATAGAGACACTGTGCTTGTGAATAAGGCATAGAGACGAAGAAGGGAGAGTACCAACCATAAGACTCATCTGTGTTGATCGTCAGCCATTTGCTTGCATCCTTAGCCGCCACTTTAACTTTGATTGATGACGCAAAAGTGTTGTCTTTCGGGTAGGTGTCGCCTTCTAAAATGACGCGTGCTGACACATTTACATCACCTTCTGTCGCCGGTATCCATTTGATAAGCACTGTGCCCGTTGCATCGGGAGCAACAGCTACGCCGGCAGCAGAAGCAAGTTCTTCATTCGTGTCTGCGTTGATGAGTTGAACGGTATAGTTGCTTACCGCCTTAGAACCCTCATTGCTAATGGTTGCTACGAAAACTTGCTCTACGCCGCAGTTGGCTGTAGCAGAACCGGAAAGATCCTTAAGGCTCAAATCCTTTTCGCTATATTCGCGTAATGATACATCTTTAAGATATATCCGACCGTGCATAGCATCTGAACAAGCTTGGAATGCTACGTGTCCGTTGCCGCTTGCGTCTACACTGAAGGTGTTCTTACCATAGTAGTAAGTCTCAGAAGCAGTATGGAACTCCTTTAAATCTACGATCATCGTTGTAAGACCCGCTGCGGTTGGCGTTGTGCCGTAGAAGATTTTCATCTTCTCCATAACCGGCTTGTGATCATCGGGGTTAACCCAATTGGCGGTAGAGTAAGTATAACGCAACTGATATTTTTCTCTTTATTGAATGAGAGTGGAGGTGATATCAACCAGTCGTCTGCATTCTTCTCGCTACGATCATAGAAAGCTGAGGACGTGGTAGGATCAAACTTCCAAGTCATACCGTCATTATTGTTGTCGAGGACTGTCCATCTGTCAACTTCGTCTTTGGTCTTCAAATCAGAGATGAAAGGAATGCTTCCCGATGAACCATAAGCTACAGTGTTGGAAGTAGCAGAGAGGCCTTTCCCTTTTTTGCTGTAGGCCGTAACAACATAGCTGTAGCCTGCGTGTACGGTTACTTGATCCTCAACGGAGCGTGTCGTCGTCTTGGTTGCAATCGTCACATTGTCCGGCATACGCACTACGTCGTAAGTGAGTGTCGCCTTGTCGTAATAGCCCTTATTAGCGCCCATAACAGGCTCACTCCAAGTAATGGTGCCTTTTGTGTCGTTGGTAGTCAGTTGAACATTTACAGGTGCGCCCGGCACATCTTCGCCTACGAAAGCCGATGCTTCCTTATATATACCATCGCCCTTTTGGTGTAGGGCACTACCTTATATATATAGTTGCCTTCTGCAAGACCCGTATCAGTCCAGTCCATACTCTTGCCCTTTTCAGTCGTTGATACTGTCTGAACAAGTTGGTCATTGCGGTAGATTCTGATTCCGTCAATGCTTGCAAGAGACTTATTGCTATAGTCGGTGTTCGGGGTTGTCCAAGTCAACGTAGCATTGCTTGCGCCAAGTTCTCCTGCTTTTACGGTAAGATTCCTCACATAAGAGGGGGCTTCTTCAGCTACATACTGATAAGGGATAGCCATAGAGAGCAACTGCAAGTCGCCTTCTATCTGCGTCTGCGTGATTGCCTTTCCTGTTTCAGGATTCAGCTCTATCAAATAGGCTTTGCCGTCGGCAGCTTGTGCTGTCCACCATAGGCGATGTGTCGTTTTGTCAAACTCCATCGATTGGCTATAATTGCCTATGCTGATTCCGGTGCCTTCCGCCGGACTTACATTGACCATTGTGCAAGTTTGCTTTCCGGCGTCAATGCTTTTTTCGTCTATTCTGACAAGGGTAGACTTGCTAAAAGCCTCATCAGATATGATCGCATATAAGTAGCCATTCTCCGCAGAGAGCGTAAAAAGGGCGTCGTTGATGACCGCAACCTTATTGATGGCATAAGTTGTTCGGTTCACTTCATATAAATCAGTCGTGAAGCGATCTGTATCGTAGTGTACGCCGAAGATTCTGTCCGTCTTCGGATCATAGGTCATCTCGTCCAAGATAAGTAACGGTGCACCTTCGGGGAATACGCTCTTCCGCTCGCAAGCTCCTGTACTTGGGTCGATGACGCTAAAGGCGTAAGGCATAAGAACGTTTGCATACAATGTCGTTTCGTATGCAAGATAATCTTTTCCAACGTATGTTCCGGCAGTAAAAATTGGCGTTTTGCCGGGAATATTGCCATAGTCTTTGATTAAGGAATAGGTGCTGGGTGTGTTCGTTCGGAATGTAGTCAAACCATTCGTGCGATACTTTGTGTCGTATCGAAGGTAGCCATAAACCGCTGCCTCTCCGTCTGCCACATCGTAAATCAAAGCCTTATGCTTATAAGTGCTTGTTTGCTGGGCTTGTGCACAGTTTGGACTACCTGCGCCTAATAACATAGGCAATAGTAGTAGTAATCTTTTCATATATAGGGTATCCTTAGTTGCGTATTGCGCGGTAAATTTACGCACTTTACACAAATCAAAGCCAATTTTTTCTGAGAAAAAATACTTTTATTCAGAAAATAACAGGCCGATAAATTTTCAAAATTCGTCGTATATATAGCAATATGCTAATAATTCTTCGCGATTGCACATGTTGTTTGCTGTTAAAGTTGAAGTTTTATTCAATTGTCAAAAGTATGAACGTTGTTTGCTGTAACAAGTCTTAATAACTCGTCTGCACTATACTGCCTTAAGGAGATACCATTCAAGGACAAGGATAATGCTCAACGCATTCTATTGCAAGCCTGAAAGATTCTGTTCAAAGTCGTTAGCTTCGCCTTTCAGTATGAATGGAAAACTCCTACTGTTGTGGGGCTCGTTTTCTATCTTTATCAAAAACCATCTCAGTAATATCTTCTCACTTCCCATGTTATAAGTATTGTTCCTATAGGTTGGAAATTTCGTCCCCATAGGGCGGATTTTTTTCCCTATAGGTAGGAATTTTTGTCCGCACAAGTAGGGACTTTCGTCTCCACAAGTAGAGTTACAAAATATCTGCGAGACAATATGTAGAAAGCTAGGCTTGGGCTCTATCTCCTGCCAATGCGTGTGCATTGAGTAAGGCGATATTGGCTTTTGCTTTAAGGTCATTTTATCCATGTCTTATTAAGGGCTTTACTTTTCGTGGGGTATTGTCGATCATCAATTCAATAAAAGGCTTATATCCCCTATGAAACTCGTTGATTAGTGAGCGTGTCGGACAACATCCGGCTTATAGCATTCTTTCTTTTGGTTAAAAGATGAAGGTTGAAAGAGGAATAAGGAGGCGTGTGCAAATTGTAACTGTGCACAACGCCTTGTGCAAATCGAAGTGAGACTTCACATCGTGCATTTAGCGTATAATAAGGAGCAATCAGGGGCAATAAACGTGTAGCCCCATACAACGTATTATGAAATACTTATTGAAGTAGAAATGAATAAGGGCTCATTTCAACGATTTGAAATGAGCCCTTATGATAGGGTAGGGATTATTCTGTGATCATTACCTTACGAGTGCTGCCATCACTTAAGCGAAGGATGTTGAGGCCTTGCTGTGGATGAGTGAGACGGCGGCCGTCGATACTATAGTAGGCCGTGATTGTAGGCAAACTATTTTGCGCAGTGGTAATTGAAGCTGTGTGTGGTGGCGGGACATCAACCTCTATGGCGTTGTCGATTTGGTTGGTCTGCTTGTTGAGGAGCAAAACGATCGCGTGAAGATATTCTTTACGAATGTTGGGCAGGATGTCGGTGCGTACTCGCATACTGACGCGATGCTCATAGCTGTTACCGGCTGTGATCGTTTTGGGCAGCGAACCTTCCAAACCTTTATTGACCCCCTGGCCATCGATAGGAACGTGATTATAGCTCATGTTCTTTATGTATTTCGATTCTTTGGTATAGGGAGCTAAGTTGGGGTCGTTTTTTACATCCGGATCGTTATCCATGTCATAGTAGAAGTTGAGCTGATACCACGAGCTGCTCTTGTCTTTAAGGCTATCGGCTGTTAGCACATAAGCCAAACGATAATCTCCACCTGATTGGTAGAAGTTTACGCTTGTTTTCACCTCAATTTCAGAGCAGTCTACATCTTTCCACGAAGCCGTGGCTGCGAGGTCAGCCGGTGGCGTTTTTGAGAGTTGGGCATCAATCTCTTCCGTGATGTGGTAGCCTGAAGAGGCGCGACCATAATACGGATCGAGCGTGTCAGTCTGACGATCGAGTTTGCAAGCCGGAAATCCGCGTATCGAGGATAGAATCTCCTCGTAACCGGCTTTTTCGGATAGTTCGCTCATCGGGGTTGCATCATAGACACTGCCGTGTACTGCAATTATGATGAGTCGGTCGCCGTATTTTTGCTTACTCGCTTCGATTCCTGCTATTCCACGCACACACCAGCCGCAATGTGTGCCGGTAAATTCTTCTTCCACAACCCGCTTAGTCTGGGCATTAAGCGCCAAACTAAGCAGGGTTAAAGGGAGTAGGATAGAGATTCTTCTCATTGATTATTTCACGTTAATTTTACGAGTAATTACATTCTTACCGTGGGTAACTTTTACAATATAGTTGCCACGGATGAGTGGGAGAGCGGGGTCTACAATCTGTCCGGTAGCCGTGTATATTGAAAGGTGATCGTGGGCGCCGGTTACGCAAACTTTACCATCGGTAACAGTAATGTTAACAGCTGCGGGCGCTTCTGCTTGAGTAATGCCACTCGCTACGGGGTAAGTTGCTACGCGTGAGTCGAAAATCATCTTTTCGGATGCGGGCGATGTAACATTGGGGCGGCGTCCGATAGTGGCAAGAACCTTGAAGTTGTTGATGTTACTAGAGCGAATCTCACCTATTTCTACGTCGTAGGTCTCGCTAAACTGTCCGTCTATAAATTTTAGTGGTGTGCCGTTTGTAGAGTTGATGGTCTTTACGAAGAGGTTATTGTAGTAGTAGGGGTCTGACGGAGCTTGAGTTTGCTTAACCGCTAAAACTGAATCTTCGAGTAGCGTGAGCGTCAGGACAACATCATCGAAGTCGAGCTTTTCGAGTTCAGTTACATCTACCTTTGCTTTAAGTTTTTTCGGATCGTCAGTCGGCGTGAGATTAAGGTTGAAGTTATAGAATGAGTAGGTTCCTTCTTCCAAATCTTCTAAGCGTGCCTTTGAGTTACCTAAGCATGAGTAGGTCACCGTAGCGTCGTCATAAGGTATTCGATTAAGGGACAAGCGTGGTACGGGAGTCTTGCCTGCAGACATATTATTATAGGAGTTGGCGCGGAGTATTTCGGACTCGGCTGTGCTTATATTGTCGTCTACGTGCAGTTCGCAAATATTAAACTTGAGGTCGGTTCCCTCGAAGAACTCTTTTACGTCGTCTATTTCTTCATCTACACGCGAAGTGAACGGTGCCCATTGAGCTACCCAGCGCTCAAATAAGTGCTGACGCTTGGGCATATTCTGCTTGCCGTAATAAACAAAACTACAAGTGCTACTGGTCGCTACTTTTTTGTCAATGTCGTTGACTTTAGATAGGGAGACCTCCAATTTTCCGCTCTTTATAATGGGCGCATCTAACTTGAGGGTGTCCATATGTCCTTTCTTGATGTTCAAGGTGAGCTGCTTCGTCACTGCGCTTGCTGTGATTCCATCAATCTTGCAGGTCACTGAAGTAATGTCCTTCGTGCTAAGGTTATGCACGATGGCGTAAGCTTTAGCACTCTTTTCGCGGGCTACGTATGGAAGTTCAGGCGTTAGGCTTCGCACAATTAGGTTAGTAGACTTGTCTTGCCCATTCGGCAACACGGCTACTTCCATTGCCCAATTGCTCATGCTTGAATAGCCGGCGCAGTTTTGGAGTTTGTTTTGGTAGATGAGCCAGCAGCCTTCCTCGTCACGCAATTTGTGCGTGCCTATTCCGAGGATATATTCTCCGGGCTCCACATTTACCTCATAGCCAATGAGCACATTAGTCGTACCTATCGTGTAAGGCGTTGTGAGTTCAATCGGGTTGTAGCCGAATTGAAGTTCACAGTCTTGCTCATAGAGTGATTGAAGTGTCACAGGGTCTTTAATGAATATTTTCCCAGGGCGCTTGGTTGTCTTGTCAGCATAAGTCAGGCAAGGGTTGATAACTGCAATTTGGCAGCCGCTTAACCCTTGTTCCGGTTTAAGCATGATGCAGGGAGCAAATTTTCCTCCTACTCGGAAGCCTGTGCCGCTGCTTTCCTCTACGTTTTGGATGTGTTGTGAATAGGTGAAGCAAATCGTGTCGGCCGGACTCGTTTGCGCGTGGCAGGTTTGGCCTGTTGTCAAACACGCTCCCCAAAAGAAAGCGCATAGAGCTGAACTGACTAAATGTTTCTTTCGAAACGATAGGGTAAAGTTCTTCATAAGCTTTAATTGTTTAAATAATGAGGTTAATATGAATCTTGGGCGAAGATAAATAAAATCTTTATTATCATCAACAAGCTTATAGGTTGGGTATCGTGTTAGTATTGAAATGATACGAAGTTTTTATGAAGTATAACATCTTTCAGGTCTTGCGCGCGCTACTCTCGGATCTCTTCACAATATGATGTCAATGGTTTTTGTGAAGTAGTTGGGAATATATGATAACTTTGCCTACAGTTTGCTTTGCAAGCGAAGGTACTCGGTAGGTGTCATACCGGTTACTTTCTTGAATGAGCGATTGAAACTGGTGGCATTGGTATAACCCACGCTCTGAAAGATGCCCTGGATAGTAATATTCCCATAATTTTCCGTATCGACAAGTCGTTTACAGGCCTCACGGATGCGGTATTCGTTGAGTAAAGTTTTGAAATTCTTATTGTAGGTACTGTTGATAACCATTGAGACATATTTGAAGTTAGAGTCTATCAGTTCTGCCAGTTTACTGAGACTGAAGTCGGGATCGGATATAACGTCAGTCTGCGACATCACCTCCATCACTTTTGCTGCAAGAATCCTGCTTTGCTCTACGCTGAGAACAACTTCCGAATTTTGTGAAGGATCGTTTTCGTTTATTGTTATGGAATCATTTGTTATATCGGAAGTCTTATGGCGATGTCTCATCACGAGTTCTTCAAGTAACGCTTTCTTATAGGTTTCCTGCGTTCCGATCTCTTTCTCTTTGCTTATCAATAATCGTTGCGTCCACCGCAATCGCTGATTGTAACGGAAAAGAAGTAAGATCAGTAGCAGCAAGGCAACGAGCAGCAGAGTGAAAATAGCGATGACATAAGTTTGTCGATTGATGGTGCGTCCTAACAAGTTGATGTGGGCTGCATGACGTTGACTCTCATATTCTATAAGTTCGTCATCGGCACGATAGATTCGCTTTGAATTGAAAAGCGTATCCGATAGCGCCAGATATAAGGAACGATATTTTCGCGTGCTGTCTGCCTTCGCTTGAAGTTCATAGGCATCGGCAAGAATTTGATAGACAGAAGTCAGTAGGTCGCGATCGTTGCGCTTCCGTGCATTTGAAATGCAGAGACGAGCGTGGCGGACGGCATTGTCGGCATCCTCTTTTTTAAGATAACGTGAGTTCGACGAATTCAGAACAAAGCAAGCTGTGTATCAATGGTCCTTTGTACATTGATGCACGGCTTCTTTGGGAAACAGGCAATAGGCAGCAATAGCCCCTAATAAGTTGACGATGAAATTGTCAAAGCATCTATGTCCGGACTGTTCCACTTGTGCAATGTTCTTAAGTTCATCATTCACCGTTTCTATAATGGCTCTTTTTCTGAGTAAAAGTCTGTCTGAAACACTCATTAAAGCTCCTTTCAGGTTACTTTTCAATTTGGTAATAAGTTGTATTCCGTCAACGAAAAGCCTTTGAAAGAGGTTCTTGCTGATGTACCCCTTGTCACCGAACAGCTTACCATATATAAAATCCATAAAAGCTTTGTACTCCAAAGGCTTACGGTCATCAACATCTCCCGGCGTTATCATAAAGTTGAGAAGTTCTCCTTTCTCATTGCAAATCAAATGCAATTTGAAACCGAAGAACCAACCCATAGAGCATTTTCCTCTTTGGGCTATGCCTTTGAAAACTTTGTGAATATGTATTCTCTGGTTTTTGCAGACACGCAATGGTGTACTGTCAACAAAGCTTATGCCCGTGCATTTGCCCAAGAGGACCTTCTTGATAAACAAGGTTAAGGGTACGGCTACATCCCTTTCCAATTCTACTAAACGGTTATAAGAAACAACATTGGGAAACAGATGACGAAGATGCTTACATGCTTTTTCAAGATAGAAATGTTTGAAGTAGCGATAACCGGAGTCGTGGAAAAGAATCATTATCAGCATGACTTCGGCCTTTGACATCGTGGAACTTCGATGATATGTTCTTTTCCCGGTAGGTTTTAGCGCATATTTTGCCGTCATTGCATCAAAAAACTTGCAGAAGTCGTCTGCCACACAAAATATTTCAGGAGTTTCCTTGAACGAAGTGAAAAACTTTGTCTTCGGTGATCATAGCGATTTGTTCGTAACTAGTTATATGTTAACATCTTAAAGTTACAACAAGTTTCACTAATCACCAATTTATAGATACTTATAATTCGTCGAACTCACGTTAAATAATTGTGTGTCAATGCGTGATGCTTTGCCTTGTGCACAGGGTGGTAGATGGAGCAATGACCATCTTACTTTTGCAAAGCAAGTTAGGTAAAAGGGTGCAAATGCGAGTGGAAAATGTTAAAATGGCGCAATATCTGTGGTGAAATCCTTGTTCGTTTAATTTATGTGGTGTATTTTTGCTGAAAATACACAAAGATTGTGGTTGGACAAGGCTTGATGAGCGGTACAAATCAATCAGAACATTTATTAATTTAGATAGAGAGTTTTATATGAGGAAGATGGAATATGTAAGTCCCGGCATAGAGGTGTTAAGTCTTTATACGGATGAAATGATGGGTGTACCTATTCGTCCGGGAATTACCATTCATGGTACGCTTGATCCCGGTGATGATGAGCCGGACCCCGAAGAGGGAAATGACTAATCGTTTAGAATCTCAGTGTAAACAGAACTGATAAAACCATAGGAGAAACCTCCTATATAGCCGTATTATAAAAAAGAATGAAACATTTACTTTATGCAAGTTTTGCGGTCTGCATAGCACTCTTTAGTGGCTGTTCAGATCAAGAGGTTGTAGGGCCCGATGCCGGCCAAGAGGAGCAACCCGGTGTGAAGGTATCGCTGTCGATCGAAGGCGATATGGGCGGGCAGAGTGGCTCTCCGAAAGCTGAAGGGCCGAGCCGCCGCGCGATCGGTTATCAAACAATTGCTACGGATGGACACGCTGAAGGCTTCCCAACGCCGATTGGCATCTTTGATCAATCGGGTGACGACGGCAAGGAACTAGAAGACGGTACGAAAGTTCCTGTAGTCTTGATCTTTAGAAACTCTGACGATTCACAACCTATAACGAAAGTTGTGACGAATTGGACCTATAAGAAGGGCGGCAAATTGAGCCTGGAAACCAACGAACGCTTCGAGCTTAAAGCCGGCTCTAATTTGAGTGCCGGCACGTGGTATGTGTGCGGTATCTTAGCGGCGAGCAGCTGCTTGGTACGGACCAAGTGAAGTTTAATGGATATTCAGAAGGCCATACGCCTCGCACATCAACCGGCGAGGTTGCCACGTGGGGCGCAAACGTTCCGTACATTTTCAGTTGGCGCAAGTTGGAAACCAATGCGGCGAATGGTACCTTTGAGGCAAAGTTGCCGGTTCGCTTCAAGCAGTTTGGCACGATCGTTCGCTTGAAGGTCTCTAACGGTACGCACTTCGATTTTAAATATAATGGTGTGCGCATCATTACGAGCAACATTCTTTGCGGGCAGTTTGACTTAAGTGCGTTTGATGATAAGAACTTTGTTAAGTCGTCCGAGCTTCACGATGTGACGGATACGGAAATCGCTTCGGCTAAGTTGGACTCTTACAAGAGTGCTTTCAAGGCCTTCAAGTTCTATCAACGCCCATTGACTGACAATGCGATGACAGCTGCTGACGGACTCATTGCTAAGCGCCGCTTCCGCATAAAAGGCGACTATATTGCCAACTTTGCTGAAGAGAAGAGCAATAAACTCAATACGGCACTCTACTATTATGACCACACTTTCTTGCCAAGGACCGGAGGCGACAACTTTGATAAGGTCGTAAAAGGCAAGGAAGCGTCCAGCTTCATCTATGTATGGATGTGCCCGAAAGAGCAAGACGTTAGAATCTACAAAGGTAATACAGAAGGGGTCGGTGCAGCCGATACGATGCACATTGCAAAGACCCAGTTCTTGTTGATGGCAGAGCCCGATGGCAATGGTACGAGCGGTATGGTCGTGCCTAAGTCTATCAATATGATTCCGGCTTATGGTACGCGCACCAGCTATCTTTCCGGTGCTAACTATCCGGCTAAGGGTAAAGTCGTTTACGAGTTTCCGCCGCTGAGCTATATTGCTAAGCACGACAACTTCGGTACAGATGCACAGCTCTCCACGGATGTGAATCAAGACGTGGCCCATACTACACGCTATAAATATAGCGAGGTTGAGTCGAACCTCTCTACCATTCCTTCAGATTATATGATGGCCGGTCACGAGTATTGGCGAAGCATTATCCCGCAAGGTTATGGTTTTGCTGGCTTCCGCTCACAGTCTGGTGGTGCGCCTTACTATAACTTCTCCATGGGTGTTATTTCTCCGGCTCGCCTTCCGGGATGGCCGGCGACAAAGCTTGTCTATCAAAGCTCTTCTAAGCGCGTGGAAGCCAATGGCAAGAAAATCGCTTATATGCTGAATATGTCTATGAAACCCGACTATATCACCAATGATGACGAAGGTCGGGTTTATCAAGGATTTGCCAAGCAATCTGTTGCCCGCGTAAGTTCCGGTATGACCGGTCTTTCTTGGATTGATACCAACAAGTATCGCTACGTAATGCGTTGGGAGGATGATCAAAGCAACAAGCTTGCTGTGATTACACAGCGCTATCTCGGTCCTCGCTTTGTACTCGATATGGACGATATCACTACTGAAGATTTCTGGGCAGCACCGGATAATTATGGGCATGTTTATCCTGCCGACGTAAAGCGCATTATTCCTTTGGGTGGTGGTTATATCTTTAAAACCTTTCAATCCAAAAGTTTAAATATGGGATTGTTCTATTGGTATCTTACTGATCCTGGACATAGTGCGCAGTACTGGACGCCTGATGATGCGATACCCGGAGGGCGATATGCATACAAAAGTACTATCGTTAGAGATAGTGATAATAACGTTCCTAAGCTGGTTGTCGGTTTTAGAATGCCAGATTTGGGTGGTGACGTGGGCAGCTTTTTCTACTATGGTTATAAGGGCGTTCCGCTGTATCAGGAAAGGCCTTTGTCGGATGTAGGTAGTAAAGATGGAGGAGAATACATCCAAAACCTTCGGATGCAAATCCCCGTTCGTTTGTGGAGAAAGACAACTCCTTACGCAGATTAAGACGAGACAATATATAATAGGAAAGAATCTGTAGCAGCCCTAAAAGGTTGTTGCAGATTCTTTGTTTGATAGGGTGATGTCGGTCGGGATTTCTCTGGGAACTCTTGGCGAATAGGCCGGGTGAGCTTGAAAGGCGAGGGCTAAAGTTTGGCGTGCAAAGGTTTCACAACACACGCAAACTGCCAGCCGGCTACCTCCTATATATAATGGTATGTTTTGTACGGCGTTGGTCGGATTGTGTTTCAGACGTGTTTATCCCAAATCGGTCATTAGGATTTCTTTGTGTTGTATGGCATAGAGAAATCCTTTAGTTTTTCCCATATATTTAGGAAAGCTTGCCTTGTTTTTAGCGACCTTGCCAAATAGAGTATATGCTAGTCCTTTATCTTACCCAAATATGCGGGTGTGGCCAACAATTCATGGCGTATGGTCTTTAGAAACTGTCTCTTGTCAAAGTTTATCAATGCGTGCCTGAAGAGCAACATATAGTTATACGCCATGATGATAAAGTTTCCGCATGCCTCTGTTGCCCAGAAGTTGTGTGACACAAAATCATCCAGCGAGAAGTCGTATTTAAGTTCCTTGATTCTGTTTTCAGAATCGGCTCTTCCTCTGTATGTATCATACACAACCTTGGCAGGTAGGGTTAGGTTGGTTACATAGCAGCTGTATCGGTATTTGCCAAAATCCTCTTCATCTTCAAACAACTCCAACTGCTTAATCTGCTTTTCTGCCGCCATATGATGTTTCTCTATTTCCTGCCTAACCATAATGATATGCCTTGGTTTCTCCCAACTATCTGACTTGTATGTTGTTTCAGATATATCTAGACCATCGGTTACTTCCACCCAGATTGTTTCATGGGTAAGACTATATTTATACGGTTATTGAAGCGGCAGGCAATGATTTGTGGTAACTTATTGTTTCCCAAATAGTTCATGATATTTTCAGAGAAGAAACCGCTGTCCATGCGAATTAAGCCAACCTTCTTATTCTGAAGCCTTGAGAGCGTATCTTCTAAGAATGAAAGGTAATTGGTGCTTGCAGAAGTATTGCCCGGACGCAACCAATAATTGGCAATCATCCTGACATCTGAAATGAAAGCCAATAAAAGGATGACGGGATGGTCTGCCGGGACGTTTGGGATTATACCCCTTAGCTGCACCTTCTTGATTTCCCTCACGCACTATGACCGTAGAATCGAAGTCAAGCGTGTAATTATCAAAGATCAATTCCGAAAAAAACACCCGAACAGGTCGCTGAATACGCGTTGGTTGACGAATTGAGAAAATTTGTTGAGAAAGCGTTGATATGCCCGATGATCAGCACCACGTTCCTAGCCAATAAGCTTGCAAAGTGCAGCATCATAACGAACTACATCGAGATGACCAAAGCCGTTGGCACCACACCATACACCGGCGAACAGACCAAGAATAAGTTGTATGGGCTTATAGCCACGATTTGACCCTTGTTGTGGAAGAGGACACGATGCTAAATGCTCTTCAAAATGGCATTTTTCGAGCATCTTTAAGAATAAGGATAACCCACCAAATGGAGTTATTTTTTTTATTTACGAACTTTATATCATAGTTATGCATCATAACACCTAACTTTTACGTAGTAAAGTTAGTAGATTATTGATAAACAACAGTATACAAACATCATTTTCTAATGATGGTCTTTAGAAAATATAAAGAATGACTTTCTAATGACCGATTTGGGTTAAAATTATGATGTTAACATGATCTTATGGCGAAGATAAATAAAATCATTATTCTTATCAACAGTCTTGAAGATTATATGTCGTGTTAATGTCGGTATAACACGAAGTTTTTGTGAAGTATAACGACTTTTTAAGTTTAGTTTGAGGTGTGCACAGTTTTATTTGGCTGTTGAGAAAGAAAGAGGTGTTGAGGGCGAGGGCTAATTTTGAGGTCTAGCGCAAGTTTTTCGTCAGTCGATAAGAATTAAACAAAGAAGCACATCAGGATATAACCTGATGTGCTTGTGAGAAATTTATTAAGAAAGTTTGCCCGAAAAGGTGAATTCAGCAGTTGTCAGTTAATGGAAACCGAATCGGATCCTATCATTTGCCCATCACAGAAAAGATAGGCCGTGTAGGTTCCGCCATTAATAAATTCGCCTACCGGGACGAACATCGTCACGCGAGCCTCTTGGCCATCATATTCAATGGTTTTGGCTGCAGAATATTCTACACTTCGATTCTCATATGAAAAGCTGCCCGAGTTGTTTACAACGGTTTGATTAGGCTTCATCAATCGCAGATAGATGATTTTATTGCCCGTCTGCGCCGTAACATTTCGCGCGATAGAGAAAGAAACACTGAAACTCTTCACATCCTTTGATTTGTGTGTGGACTTTCCGTTCTTCTTCATCGGGGTGATGGATATGCCGGAAGCGTTTAGACGTGCGGCGATCTGTACTGTTGCATTCAGACTCGCATTGCGCGCACTAAGTCCCGAATTTTCTTCTCGTGTACGCTGTGCATCGGCTCTGGCTGCGTCGCGCTCATTCGTTAGTGTATGATTTGCGCGGGCTAAAGAGTCTACTTGGCGTACGTAATCGCGCAAGACAGCACGTACCGTAGCCAATTCGCGCTTGAGACGTAGTATCTCTGACGCATCTTTAGCCTTGGTTTGCCTAAGTTCCTGCAAGAGGCCTTCTGCACGCTTTTGCTCCGCGTCTAAGCGAGCGATAAGCGCATCGTCTTTGACGGCTTTCTTCATTTCGCCATATTGTTGCGCAAAGTCGGCATATTGATTTTCCATCTCCCGTCTGTCCAATTCGGCTAATTGGCGCAACTCGGAGAGTTCTTTATCCTTATCCGTCTTGTGTCCGCAAGATGTTATGCCGATCAAAAGAATGATTGAGACAATAAATAAGCGTGTCAGTTTCATATTAAATCGATTGGTTTGAAATAACGCGACGGTTCTTACTCTATAATTGTTGTCCAGCCGTGTTTGTCTTCCTCAATACCATATTGGATGTTCCGCAATGTCTGGTAGAGGCGCGTAGAAATCGGGCCTGGTTTGCCGTCTTTAGCAATCTTATATTCGTGATTGTTTTCTATATCAACGATTCTGTTAATCGGACTGATCACAGCTGCTGTACCGCAAGCTCCGGCTTCCTCAAAGGTCGCCAATTCTCCTTCTTCCACAGGGCGCACTTCAACATTGTAGCCCAGATCTTTAGCAATTTGCTGTAGACTCTTGTTGGTAATAGAAGGAAGAATAGAGGGAGACTTCGGCGTAATATAAGTGTTGTTCTTGATACCAAAGAAGTTGGCAGCACCACATTCGTCGATATATTTCTTTTCTTTTGCGTCTAAGTAGAACTCGCCTGCAAATCCTGCCTCGTGGGCAAATTGATTTGCCTTCAAGCTAGCAGCATAGTTGCCAGCTACTTTGTAGCAACCTGTTCCGAGCGGAGCTGCACGATCGTGACTGCGAATGATAACATAGTCGCTTGCTGCAAAGCCTCCTTTGAAGTAAGGACCTACAGGTGTAACAAACATTACGCACAAGAAATCTTTAGCCGGCTTTACGCCAACCTCGGGCGTGATGCCGATAAAGAGCGGGCGGATGTAAAGAGCTGCACCACTCTCATAAGGAGGAATGAAGCGCTCATTGAGCTTAATGACCTTTTCTACCATCTCGCAGAATAACTCTGTCGGTAGTTCGGGCATTACTAAACCGCGGCAAGTGAATTGTAAGCGTGCAGCATTTTCGTCCATACGGAATACGCGCACTTTGCCATCAGGGCAGCGGAAAGCTTTCAATCCTTCAAATGCTTCTTGGCCGTAGTGCAGACATTCTGCAGCCATGTGCAAGTTGATTGTCGTGTCAGAGGTGATTTCCATTTCACCCCACTTGCCGTTATGGTAATAACGGCGCACGTTGTAATCGGTCGGCATATAACCGAACCCGAGTTTTGACCATTCAATGTTGTTTTCCATAATAATTAATGTGTGGAGTACAAGTATTTGTCTGCGAAAATACAGTTATTTGCGCAAAACACGAAATAAAATTGCAAGTATTTTTTGTGAGTACTTTTTAATCAGCTATCTTTTATCTAACATCATGCACTATTTATTGCTTTCTGCTACCAACCTACACCATATATAATGTGTAGATGGGTAATCATTTATTGGTGCAACCACATCTGTGAGCGTAGTGCTAAGTGAGAATAAGAAGAAACGGCTTAATTTTCGACATTTTTTGTGCAGGGAGGATAAGAATAGTATATTGCTGGTCAAATGAAAGATATGCACGCTTGTTTACATTAATTTTCTTTTTGATCGCTTCCATAAAGATAGAAAAAAGGCGCTTATTGAAAGGGGAGGGTATGGCGTAGTTTGTGTTTCTGGTAGCTTGATCTTTTTACACTAATTTCGTTTGCAGGCTTTTTTTGTGGGATTATTTTTTCTCTGTTTGGTTTTAATTTCTACCTTTGCCCTTGATACTTCCCGTATTTCGGGGTTTTTATAGACTCTATATCTGAACAAATAATTGATAATCAAATAAATTAAAACCACAATTTAACTAAAAAACAAAACAATGGCAACTACAAATGCTAATGCACCTAAGAGTGCACCTAAAGCTCAGGCACAGTCCAAAGGCTTCACCGGCATCAAGTCCGGTTTTGCAGTAATCATTTGCTGCGCAGCTATAGCAGTTTGCATCTACCTCTTTGGCTTTGGTGCAATTTCTAACTTCAAGGGAACTGAAGGCGAAGCAGCTTCTTTCTCTTTCTTGGCGTCAGCTTCTTACGAGCCCGCTAACTTGATGGGTACAGTTTACAAAGGTGGTTTCGTCGTGCCTATTATCTGGACCTTGTTCTTCACTGTGTTGGCTTTAGCTATTGAGCGTTTCTTCGCGCTTCGCTCTGCTTATGGTCGCTCAAACTTGACGAAGTTTGTTGCTGAGATCAAAAAGGCATTGCGCGATAAAGACCTCGCTAAGGCTCAACAACTTTGCGACGCTCAACGCGGTTCTGTTGCTAACGTAGTAGGTGCAGCGCTTGCTTCTTACAAAGAAATGGATGCTAACACTGAATATACGAAGGAACAGAAGGTGCTTAACATTCAGAAGTCACTCGAAGAAGCTACTGCACTTGAAATGCCTATGCTTCAAGAGAACTTGCCAATTGTTGGTACTATCGTAACGCTCGGTACGTTGATGGGTCTTTTGGGTACGGTGCTTGGTATGATCCGTTCATTCTCTGCAATGGGTGCTGAAGGTGGCGCAGACTCTTCTGCTCTTTCTACTGGTATCTCTGAGGCTCTTGTAAATACGGCTTCTGGTATTGCAACTGGTGCTGTTGCCGTTATTTCATACAACTATTACACGAATAAGATCGACCGTCTTACTTTCGCCCTCGACGAAGTAGGCTTCTCTATTGTTCAAACTTTCAACGCTACGCACTAAAACATAAAGAGAACGATTAGATTTTTAGGCGCAAGGACTCGAGTGTCCTTTGCCACAGCAGTCTTTCGTTCAAAAAGGATTAAACATGGGACGATTTAAAATCAAAAAACAAGATACGTTCATAGACATGACGCCTATGAGCGATGTCATGGTCCTGCTGCTTACCTTCTTTATGCTTACTGCAACGTTTGTAAAGGAAGAACCCATTAAGGTTCAAACGCCAGGTTCAGTTTCGCAAATTAAGATTCCGGATAAGAACCTATTGACCATCTTTGTCAATACCAAAGGTAAAGTCTATATGACTATGGACAATAAAAATACATTGGGCGCATTGGCAGATCAGATGGTTGCTGACGGAAAGCTTCCCAAGCTCTCCGACGCAGAAAGAAAGCGTTTGAGCAGGCTCCAACTTTCGGAACTCCGCTTAATATGACAAAGAGTTGGCTGGATGCTCCGGAAGGAAAGCGCAATGACTTGTTGCGAGACGCACAAGCAGGTATTCCCTGTGATAGCATTAACGACGAGTTAAAAGTCTGGGTTAAAGCGGCACGAACAGTTGCCGGAGAAGAAATGTTGATCGCCGTTAAGGCTGATCAATCTACCTCCTACGCTGTAATTAAAAAAGTTATGGACTCCTTGCGGAGCATTGAAGAGAACCGTTACAACTTGATTACGGCGCTCAAAAATGCCAGCAAAGATTAAACGAAGTATGTTATGGCAAGTTTAGGTGGTAGTAAACAAAAGAAAATGAATTCACGCGTCGACTTTACGCCGATGGTGGATATGATCATGTTGCTCGTAACGTTCTTTATGTTGTGTACAACGCTTCAAAAGCCGCAGACGATGCAGATCACGATGCCTTCCAACAAGGAGAACATCAATGATGCTAATCGTAGTCAGGTAGCAGCTTCCAAAGCAATTACCATAATGATTACCGAGAATCGCACGCTTTACTATTTCAAGGGTAAACCGACAGATGATAATTTGGTGAAGACTACCTTTGGTAAAGATGGTATTCGTGCGGTCTTGATGGAGGCTAACTCTGCTGCTCAGCAAGAGAAAGCAAAGCTGGATGCAAAGTACGCTACGATGCAATCTTCTAATGTACAACAAGCTGAAAAGAACAAAGCTTGGTACATGGAACAATTGAAAGAGATCAGAAATGGCGCAAACACGCCTGATGTGATCATTAAGCCTTCCGATAAGGCCACTTACAAAGACCTTATTGACGTCCTCGACGAGATGAATATCTGTAGCATCGGTAGATATGTGATTGATAAGTTTGTACCTGCCGATCAAGCAAAGGTCGACAAGTTAAACGCTAAGAAATAACAACGATAAGTATAAGAAGCTATGTCTAAAATCAATTTAGCATCCGAGCAATGGTGCGATTTGGTCTTTGAAGGACGCAACAAAGCCTATGGTGCTTATCGTCTGCGTGCAGGCCAAGGTAGTCGTCAATTACGTTCTGTCATCCTCGTACTCGTAGGTATCGCAGTTGTGCTGATTGGGCTAGCATTGAAGACTACTATTGCAAATGCATTTGGTGGTAACGACGATGGTAGCCAAACTGAAACTGAATTCTCTCAGTTGCAGAAGGACAATAAGCCCAAAGATGAGCCGAAAAAGCCGAAGGAAGAACCGAAACCAGAGGAGAAGATTGAGCAAGTAAAAGTAAAAACTCTATCTCTTTCACTGTGCCGAAGATCGTCGACGACGATAAGATCGACCACACGAAGGAGTTGAAGACGCAGGAGACGCTGACGAAGAGTAATTTCGCCGTTTCTTCTCAAGATTTCTCTCAAGGTTCAAGTAGCGGTATCAATATCGACGATATCAAGACGAATCAAACTGCAAGTAATCAAAACGTTCCTGCAGCACATCAGGAAGAGGAAGTAAAAGATAACGCTGAAGTACAGCAGCCCGCCAGCTTCCCCGGTGGTGATGCAGCTTTGCAAAACTATATCTCTAAGAACCTCAAATATCCTGACATTGCACTTGAGCAAGAACTTCAAGGTGTTGTAAAGGTACGTTTTAAGATTAACAAGGATGGTTCAGTAGGTGAAGTCCAAGTCATCAAGCCTCTTTCTCGCGAATGTGATGCAGCCGCTGTAGCCGCAGTTAAGAAGCTTCCTCGCTTCATCCCTGCAAAGTCACAAGGCCATCCGATTCCCGTATGGTTTAAGTGGCCGATCCGCTTCCAGTTGCAGTAATCCCGAAGAACACGTTATGACTTCTGCGTCGTAATGTACATTCGAAATACTTTAATGAGAGTTTCAGGCTATCTTGAGACTCTCATTCTTTTAATTCCTAAGTTTTATGAAGCGTACAATACAGATTTTCACGAGCGCCTGTCTTCTTGCCGTGTTCCTTCTCACAGCTTGTCATGGCGACAAAAAAGGAGCTGATCTCCTAAAGCAGAACGAAGTTACGATAGCTGTTGATGCAACTTTTCGCCCTATTATGGAAATGGAGTTAGATCAGTTTGCAAAGACCCATTTAGACGCAATTTTAAAACCCATCTATTGTTCTGAAGATTCTGCCATCCAGCTCTTATTGAATGATAGTGTCCGCACGATTGTCGTGACTCGCAAACTCACAGCCAATGAGCAGGAACGTCTGCGCCAACACCGCCTTTCGGGAGCTCAATCGCTGATAGCGACAGATGCCTTTGCCCTAATTGTCAATAAGAACAATCCGGATACGCTGATTCGCGTAGACGAAATTCGTAAGATCGTTTCCGGCCAAATCACCCATTGGAATCAGTTGGAAAAAGGCTCAAAGAAGAGTAAGATACATTTAGTCTTTGATGACTCCCGCTCCAGTACCGTGCGCTATATGCGTGATTCCCTATGCGTCGGAAAGCCGCTCAAGGGAAATCTCTTCGCACAAGGTAGTAATGAGGCCGTGATTCAAGCCGTCAAAGATAATCCGGATGCCATCGGTGTCGTAGGAACAGATTGGTTACGCGGCGACAATGCTACCGTACTGGCCAATTTTGACCATCTTGATATAAAAGTGATGCTTGTTACGGCGAGCAAAGAGCAATATCCGCAGTATTATCGCCCCTATCAGTACAATATTGCGATGGATTATTACCCATTGACGCGTTCTGTATACGTGATCTCTACAGATCCGCATACCAATTCGCAAGCCAAATATCTCTACTTCTTCTTGAAGGGACAAAAAGGACAGCTCATTTTTGCAACAACTCCCAGCTCTTGCCCAGTATGCAGGTGCAAGTGCGCGATGTTTCCATCCATTGATGCGAACAGAGAAGCGTCTCTTGTGTAATGCCACTCCACAGTGGCAGGTCGCGTGTGACCGAAGCTTCGCTTGAGCTGACGTAACGCCTGCGCAGGATAGATTCGCTCCTGCCATCTCTGACCCAAGGCGGATAAGTAAGGCCAAAATATGCCTTGCTTGTCCGCCTTAGTTTGTTTTCCTTTCCCTCCTTTCGCCATCTGTTGGCCTTTGTCAATTCTGAAGTGAATCAGAACCAATTATTTATTAACCAAGCTTACGGCCTGCCTTTTAGTCTACACATTTTTGCGCACTTAGCTCATGTTTTAGTTCCTCATTTTGTTCGTTGCTATTGTTTGCCGGCAGCAAACTATCGTTTGCTCGGGCCATACTATCGTTTGCCGGCACCAAACTATGGTTTGCTCGGGCCAAACCATAGAGAGATAGGTGCAGCAAGTCTGCCAAACTTTTAGGGTGCTAATATTCAAAGAGACCAAATGGCGCAGATTTGAACATGAGCAAGATTTTCAGTTGACTGCTAAACATAGACAGACTTTCACTGTCACTTGTAGTATCCTCCTTGAAGGCAATAATCCCTTCGAAGAGTAATGCCGCTACAAAATAGCCAAAAGCGCAAAGCGCGTGTGCTCCAAAACAAAATGTTTCCTGCTCAAAAAGAAGCCCCATGTGCACACCGTGGCGAAAAAGAGCAATGAAGTCCTGTTCTATGATCTCAAATAACAATAAAAGGCCATATTTTTAGTTTACTTGTTAGTTGGGATTAAAAGATTTCGCTAATTTTGCCCTTAATCAGCTTGCTGTAGTCTTGAATACCCTATACGAGATTAAGCAAACGGCCGCCGCAGAACCTGCACTTTAGGCTTAGTTGATGAACACTGGAAGAAAAAGAATAAAGAAAATAATAGATTATGAAACAAAAACTGCTTTACACGTTTGCTTTAGCCGCTATGCTCCTTTTCGGTGCAGGTGCTGCAAAGGCGCAAAACGACAAGGGCTATGAGGCAAAGCCTCTGTCCGGTGAGAATGCTGCTATGGCGCAGCAGGTCATGGAACAACAGTTGGAACAGCCGGACAAAGCTTACGCTGTGTTCCTTAAGATGTTTAAGAAAATCAAGAATGACAAGGACGAACTCATTGATGTTGGCGATTTCTTCTTGAACAAACGTGTATTCCCCTTGGCAAAAAAGTGTGCTGATCAGTTGTATACTATAGCTCCGACCTACATTCCGGGCTTGATGTTTGAAGGTCGTGTGGCTTTGTTGCGTCATGATTATGGTAATGCCGGTATGCGCTTTGATGAAGTTTTGCGTATTGACTCTACAAACATTTCTGCCCTTAAGCAAAATGCGCACGTTTACAAGAACGTGAACCCCGCAGTGGCAGTTGAAGCGCTAGAACGTATTCAAAAGATTGAGCCGGACAACTATAGTGTACAAAAAGAGTTGGGTGATATCAACTATAACTTGGACAAGTATAAGGCAGCTGTGAAGAACTATAAAGCATTCTTTGCCGCTGTGCCTCAAGATACAGACCATATTTACCAAACAACGGTAGAAAACTACGTGAATAGTTTGTATTCAACGGCAGATTTCTTTAAGTTGGCTGATGTTAGCCGCCAGTATCAGACGATGTTCCCGAAGTCGATCGCATTGAAGCGTATGGCGTTCTTTGCTGACGTGAACAACGAAGAGACAGAAAAGGCAAAAGAGTCTATTAAGTACTTGACGGAAAAATGTTCCCGGATTCTTTCTACATCTACTTGGATTATGAGTATGCCGGCACCTTCACCGCTGACCAGTTGAACGATGTTCCTACAGCTATTTCTTACTATGAGCAGGCATTAGCTTTGGATCCGTCAAAGGCAACCGGTTACAAAGACGTAGCAAATCTGTATAGCAGAAATAAGCAATCAGAGAAAGCTATCGAACGCTTTAACAAATATCTTTCATTGGCAGGTGACAAGGTTGACTCTCGCGATAACCTCCGCTTGGGTGAGATCTATGCGCGTGCTAGTCAAGATGAAACAATTTCTGCTGACAAGCGTAATGAGTATTTCGATAAGGCTGTTTCGCTCTTCGAGCAATTTAATAATGCTGAGACTGAACAATATCAATCTTCTTTGATGCTTGCACGTATGTTTGCCGGTAAGGGCGATATCAAATCTGCGGAAGCAGGTAAGGCGCGCACTTACTTCGAGGAAGTATTGAAGCGTTGCGGTACGAGCGATGACGTGAAGTCTGTTCGCATCCAAGCTTTGAGCTACTTGGTATCTTATTTCATCCAAAACGATATGAATGCAGAGGCGCGCAAGGTGACAACTGAGTTGCTCTCTGTAGATCCTACGAACGACTTAGGCAAGCGAGCTTCCAGCTTCTTGAATAGCGCAAAGTAAAATACGAACTACAATCATATTTAAGACCTCTTGAACCTTCTCAGGCTCAAGAGGTCTTTTGCTATATGGTTCAGTCGGCAGGGCTCTTTCTTATTGTATTTGCTCCGGGTGGCTCATATGGTCCAAAGTTTTTTGCACAACATCTAAGTGAAATGCCAAGTGTGCTTTTGTCTGTAGCCTATAGTCTGCGTCAGCATTAATATTGCCTACCATTCAGTAACAAGAATCCCCGATAACTACCACGTTATCGGAGATTCTTCTTTATTCGTCGAGCAGATTGCGCACTGAGATTTTGAGGTCCGGCCAGTAGTGGCTTAAAAACTCGCCCGGAGAAAGTGCATGAGCTTTGGGCGTTGGGTTATGAAGAACTTGATTGTTGGTGCATATCCACGTGCCATTGTTTTCCGAAACACTAAGGTCGTCTTTAATCTGAATTTCATAAGGGGAAAACAAAGAGGGCTGATAGAAAAGTTGGCAAAATTTTTTCATGTTGACGATCCTCATCATCAAATAAGGGAGAGCCTCTGGCTGTGTGCACCGACTGGGGGCGCGATCATAAATAATAGGCACGTCGTAGTGTTCCGAAAGAAACTGAATGAGTGCCCCTTTTGCGCCAGGACGCTTAGCCAAGAAATCGCGCAAGAAGACTCGCCCGTCAGCTTCTTTTACTGCGAGTGCAATGCCCACAGGCTTGCCCTTACGCCGGGCCACTAAAGCCAGTCCTCCCTCAAGATGGCAAGTGGCAATTGCTGCTTGCCAATCGGAAAATGAAGATAGTAGCACATTGTCTGTACGAAGATCCATTTGTTGATGCAAGACGAATACGTCAGCATCGTATGGCGTGATGAGAGAAATGGCGTAGGCTGAATAAGCATTACCCGTAGGTAACCAAGAAGCTTCTTCGCGATAAGACATCGTAACGTAGGCGCCGTGAGAGGGCTTTGTATAAAAGTGGCGCAGGTCATCGTTACCCGGAATCAGCATACTAAAGACGGCTCCCTGCGCATGCAGGCGCTGGTGGGCTTTATCTAAGAGTCGTTTTGCCAAGCCTTTTCCGCGAAAATCGGGGTGGGTGCACAAGCCGGAGACATATCCGGCGTTTACGGTTTGCCCAAGGCAGCGCATACGATAAGGGAGTAGTTGCATTACAGCGGCCGGACGCTCGTCAATATAATGGATGAGATTGACAGACGGGCTGTATTTCTCTCGAAATAGAGATCTAGAAATTCCGGGCTTTCGTTAGGAAAGCAAGTTTCCCACAAAGCTCTCGAATCTTCTAATTCTCGCCGTTGCAATTCTTTTGTTGTCATCACTCATTCGGTTCAATGGTCGGCGTATTGTTTTGCTCGCCCAGTGGGTGCTTCAACATAATGGTAAATTTATGTAAGAGCAATTCGGGCTTATAGGACTCTTTTGCCCGCCGCAAGCCTGGGATTCCTAAATCTTCTTCTCGATTGATGTGTATATATTGCTCCGGTAGGCTTCGAACGAAATCGCGATTGATGACGGCGTAAATTCCGTCGTAATTGTAGTCGGCTTTTTCCACGCAAACGTCGAACGTGTCATAATTAATCGGACCACCATAAGTGAAAGCTGCAATCTTCCCGTCTATACGAATGATACCGCCTTGGCATCCCAGCTCCTCCCAATGAGAGAAAGCATACTCAATGCTTTGTTTTTCGGCATCAGGGCTTAGCCGACCGGCCTCATCCTCTTTGTGATCTTGCCATATTTCGCGTAGTCGGAGGCATTCGGGAATCAATTCCGGCGTGAGTGGCAGGAATTCATAATCGGGGTAAAGCTTTTGAAACTTATTGGTGTGATTGCGCTTTTGTTGGAGTTTTTTCCCAGCTAGTGTAGCTAATGCTTCTCGGTTGTAGATATAATCTGTATAGCTGCGATCGGCTGTTGCAAAGAAATAGTTGGGCAGAGCATCGTTCATATAGTTGAGTGAATACTCTGTTACACCGAGCATCAAGAATGGATGTCCTAATGCTGTGGCATCTGCAATCATATCGTGGATTACTTTAGCCCAATCTCCTTTGCCCGTTGGTGCCAAATACGCATTATGACCTTCGGTTTTAAAGCGGAAGAGTAGCCAACCTTCGTGGATGGCCACCTCAGTATCGTAATAGAAGCGCCAACTCATAAGGTTGACAAAATTAAGGTCGCAATTACGACATTCTGAATGGTATACTATTTCGCATATGGCTTCGCGATCAGCCATTGTAATAGGATGAAAATCGATCATAATTCTATCTCGATGGTTCTGTGTGATGTTGTTTAGTAGCTAAACTTCTTTGTTATTAAGCCTTGCTTGGTCTGAATTAGAATGGCAATAGAATCTCCTTTTTGGATATTACACTGCAGCAAAGGGCAAGAGAGATAAACTTCACGCGTATAATGCTCTGGCTCTCCATTCTGGGAATGATAGAGCGTTATGTGTCGCGTTTGTCCTCGAAGGCCTTGATCTATAAATCCCCAATAATGAGCTGCCTGGGGCTCGCCGGAAAGTATATTTAAGCGTAGGTTGATGTAATCGCCTCCTTTCCAAATGGCTTGGAGTATGACTGGGTCCATCTTGATTTTTTCGGCTGGCAACTTGATGGGACTTGGGGCCAAAATTGGTGCGATTTGTTTAAGTTCTGCTTTGTCTTCAGCTATTGGAATGAAGAAAATACGGGCACGCAGTAGGGTGTCGCGATAGTTGACTTTGTATGTATGAGATAGTTGGAAGGTTTTTCGGTCATCGGTCGTAATACGTTCTATATAGCCGTCGTAATCTACCTTGACCTCGGCTAGATCAATACGATAATTGGGTGCATAGCCTTCTTCTTTTGTACAGCTTGCGAAGATATACAAGCAAAAAAAGGTGGCAATCGAACCTATATATAATGTATGGCGCGCCCGCTGCATTTGTCTTTATATTTTGTATACTGCTAACTGATTTTTGGCTGGATTGGCGTACATTTCTAACAGACGTTCGCGCAAGAAAGCTTCATCTTTATTCGGCAAATCAATCTTGTCGATTTGTTGTCGTAGGTATTGCTCAAATTGAGCTTTATCCTCTCCTGAATAATGAGAAATGTAATCTTTCCTATTATTAAGTAAGTCAAGTGCCACGAAATTGTTCGGATAAAGGCGATAGTTACGATAGATTTCTTCATCCAAGCGTCGAGCTGTTGCAACAAAGAATTCTGCATTAGAAAGGCCCTCTTGTTTTGCAATCCATTCATCTAAACAAGGTGCACAAGCGTAGTGAATGCGCCCTTTGTAGCCCGCAAGGCCTGTCTGCATATTGATAAGATCATCAGCACGCGTCTTTTTATATGCAGGATTGTCTCGCTTCATTTGAAACTCCTTGGCTTTTAAATAGTCGCAAGGATCGAATTCATAGCTTATAGCCAACGGGACAATGTGCATAGTCTTTAAGCGCCCCGCAACCGTACCTTCTCCGCCCATAGCAATCATCTTTAATACGGCTTCTTGCGTACGATCATTGCCATCCTTAGCGCGTCCCTCGCGCTGTGCGATCCAAATCGGATTTTTCTTCTGCGAAATTACAAAATGCATATATCGACTCATAAGCTTGCTAGCTGAAAGCATTTCACGCAAGCTCAATGAGCGCTGTACAATAAAAGCCTTGTTCAAGCGGACGATATGTTAATCCAAGGGTAAACGAGCAGATTATCTCCAATCGCAATTTCTACAGTCTGTGGAAACTCTGCGTTAATCAGTAGAATGTCCAACAGAGCAGAATCTAAGATAATGTCTCGATGATTGGAGATATAAGTATAAGGCATCTCCCTATTCGTCAGCGCGGAGATGTCTAAGGTTAACCCATTGCCGGTCTTTTGTATCAATTGCGTGACTAAGCCGTGGATAAATTTCTTTTGGAATTCCAAGATGCTTGTATAGCTACTTAATTGTTTTTCCAAGAGTGGTAAAGACTGATTAGGGAAAAGGCTTTGCAACACACTTCTAAAGGCCTCATCAGCAAATAAGGTCTTAATTGTCGCACCCAAATCGCGATCTTCATAAGCACGTATCGCGTCAAATTCGGCAGGAGTAAACATAGGATAGGAATAGTTTATAAAGGAAACAATCTGGTTTAAGCGTCAAAGCGTCCCTCAATGATATCTGAAAGAACTTCGGCGATCTCCAAACCAGCGGCACGCACCTGTTGCGGTATGAAGCTTGTTGTAGTCATACCAGGTGTTGTGTTGATTTCTAAAAGATTGATCTCCTCTTGTCCTTTCTCTCCGGAGAGGATATAGTCTATTCGTATGATGCCATAACAATTGAGTAAGCCGTAGATAGATTTTGTCATCGCGCTTACGCGTTCTGCCGTTGCCTCAGTCAAGCGAGCGGGCGTTATCTCATCTACTTTTCCATTGTATTTAGCATCGTAATCAAAGAATTCTTCTTCTGTTACAACTTCCGTAATGGGGAACGTAATAATTTCGTTGCCTTTCTTGTAAGCACCACAAGTAATTTCCGTCCCGACGATCATTTTTCGATCATTACCTCATCGCTTTCCAGCAATGCCTTCTCAATAGCCGGTTTAACAGCATCAATCGTTTTCACTTTCGTTACGCCAAAGCTACTTCCGCCGGCGTTCGGTTTAACGAAGCAAGGTAAACCTAAACGTTCTGCAATGTATGCATCGTTCGGCTCTGTTTCTCCTTTGCGCACTAAGATAGCATCTGCAATATTCAAGGCCTTATCCGCCGCAGAGCGCAAGAACGTATTAAGTGCGTATTTATTAAATGTGAGCGCCTCAACCAAGACGTCACTCGTTGAGTAGGGTATACCGATCAAATCGAAGTAGCCCTGCAAGATGCCGTTCTCACCCGGCGTTCCGTGGATTGTAATGTAAGCAAAGTCAAATGCGTGCTTACCGTCCTTAGCCGTAAAGGTGAAGTCGTTGCGGTCTATCGGACAATCCTCTTGCTCATAATGAGCCGTCCAGTTTGCTCCTTTTATCTCTACAATATAGACGTCGTACTTTTGGGAATCCATAAAGGATAAAATCCCTGTCGCACTGCGCAGCGAAACATCGTGTTCGGAAGAGTCTCCTCCTGCAACGATTGCTATCATCTTTTTCATTGTGTCTTCTATCATTTTATAATTTCACGTTTAGTCTGGAAACGTACGTTTCCCATTTCTCAATCAAGCCTTTGAAGTCTTGCGGAGGGAGCACAGATAAGTCCATCTCCTCACCCGTTGTCGGATGTTTAAACCCTAAAGTGCGGGCGTGCAAGGCTTGACGTGGGCATATTTCGAAGCAGTTTCGGATAAAACTATTGTAGGCGCCACTTGTAGTGCCCCTCAACACTTTATCTCCGCCATAGCGCGCATCATTAAACAACGGATGGCCTATGTGGCGCATATGTGTACGTATTTGGTGCGTTCTTCCCGTTTCTAGTTGACACTCGATGAGCGTGACATAACCAAAGCGTTTCAATACTTTATAGTGTGTAACCGCAGGTTTACCAATGCCGCTGTCGGGCGCAAAGACCGCCATTTGTAATCGGTCGTGCGGATCGCGCGCTATGTTGCCTTCTATGCGGCCTTCATCAGTTTTTACATTGCCCCACACCAGCGCCTCATAGCGTCGGCGCGTTGTTTTATTAAAGAATTGTACGCCCAATTTGCTTTCGCGTCCGGCGTCTTCGCGATCACCAGTAAGCCACTCGTATCTTTGTCGATTCGATGTACCAGTCCCACTCCCGGATCGTTTGGATCATAATCCGCTACATCCTTAAGATGATAAGCCAAGGCATTGACCAGCGTACCCGTATAGTTTCCGAAACCCGGATGCACGACCAAGCCGGCCGACTTATTTACAACAATCAGCGCCTCGTCTTCATAAACAATGTCAAGAGGAATGTTTTCCGGCTCTATCAGATTCTCATAGCGAGGACGATCGAGCAGCAGCGTTACGACATCGTGAGGTTTAACGCGATAATTGCTCTTTTCCGGCCGCCCATTGATGTGGATGAAGCCGGCCTTAGCCGCTTGCTGTATTCTGTTGCGCGACGTATCGGGCAGATGAGCCATCAGAAACTTATCTACGCGAAGCAATTGTTGGCCCTTATCGGCTACGACGCGAAAGTGCTCATACAATTCGCCGCCGTCTTCCTCATCTACATCCTCGGCTCCAATGCTTTTTTCGATTAAATCGTCTTTATCGTCCTTTTTCATGCTTATTCTACCCCCTCGTCAATCACAGACTCGTCCGTTTCCTCTTGCAGTCCGTTGAGGAAATAGTCTAAACTATCGTTGCCATTGTATTCTTCGGTGCTGCTGCCGTTACCCACGACGAGCGTGATCGGAATATCGACACTAACGCGTTGGCCTGTAACCGCATTTTTCCGTTTACCTCTATGCCATAAACCCAATCTCTATCGCCAACGATCAGTTTTGGCGGTGTGAGTTTGAATCCCAGCGCCTTTAAGCGCGCTTCCGCTTCTCGGCGTGAGCAGTTGTCGGCCACGTCCGGCAAGGCTACGGCGATGGCGTGCGCAGCGTTGATGGTCAGCATCACGACGCGGCCCGACTTTATGCTTGCGCCCGGCAAGATGGACTGACTTAATATGACGTTGGGTGGGAGTGTGCGCACGAAACCCGTATCAACTACTTCTGCCGTTAAGCCTATTTCCTTTAAAGTCTGCTTTGCCACTTCAAAAGATTTGCCGTGCAAATTCGGCATCTTTATTTCCTCCCCGTGATGGGTGTAAATCCTTAACCCATAAAATGCACCCCCCACGAGTAAAAACGTGAGTAGCAACATCCCTAAGCAATTGCCTAACAGCAATCCATACTTATTTTTCTGTGGTGCCTTAAACGGTTTCATACTTGTGGCAAAAATACAAAAACAAGCCCTATAAGCCAAGTTTGAAAGGGCTTATTTAGTGCTTTCTATTGCAGCTTTTGCGTCATTCTTTTAGGCTTTATGTTGCAAGTGTGCCCCAAAAACGCCTTTCTGCTTGATTTTGCTTTCCCATTACGTGCAAAAACAAAAAAAACGAGAAAGAAATTGCTCTCCTCCTCGTTATTCTTCTTCACGTAACCTCTTAGCGCTTGCCGTGAACTTCATCAGAAACGGACAATTTCTTGCGACCGCGAGCACGACGTGCAGCTAAGACGCGACGACCGTTCTTTGTTTCCATTCTATGGCGGAAACCGTGCTTATTATTCCGCTTTCTGTTGTGCGGTTGAAATGTTCTTTTCATTGCTATTGTTTGTTTTTATTATTTTCCGTTTGCCGTTTCAAAGCGCAAAATTAGGGATTATCTGCGGCATAGCAAAGTATTAATGCCGGAATTTAGGCTGGTAGCCAAAATTTTCTGCACTTCACGTCCTTTTTACAGCGATTTCGAGTGGATATGTCGGCTTATTTATTGCGCAGCAAAGCGTTTTGACTGCTCTTCTATCAATGCGGCGTCATCAAAGTAATTTATTTTCATCGCGCGGCGCACTTCGTCCAGCGTCTCTGCGGCTACGGCGCGCGCTGCTTCGCATCCGGCTTTGAGCATATCGTAAACGCCGGCGATGTCTTGCTCGTATTCTTTGCGGCGAGCGCGGATGGGTGCCAATTCGGCATTCAATATGTTGAGCAAGAATTTTTTTACTTTCATATCACCCAAGCCTCCGCGTTGGTAGTGGTCTTTTACGTCTTGCAAAGAGCCATAATCGGGCCAAAATTCTGCGAAATGCTCCGGACGACAAAAAGCATCAAGATAGGTAAACACTGTATTTCCCTCCAGATGGCCCGGATCTTCGACGTGGACATGCAAGGGATCCGTGTACATACTCATTACTTTCTGCTTGAGTTCTTTTTCTGTTTCGGATAGGTAGATGCAATTATTTAAGCTTTTGCTCATTTTTGCCTTCCCATCAGTGCCGGGTAGACGCAAGCAAGCTGCATTGTCGGGCAGCAAGATCTTAGGCTCAACCAGCGTGTCGCCATAAATATGATTAAAGCGGCGCACGATTTCTACAGCCTGTTCGATCATCGGCGATTGATCTTCGCCCACGGGTATTGTTGTAGCCTTAAAAGCAGTAATGTCGGCCGCTTGACTGATCGGGTACGTAAAGAAACCAACGGGGATGCTTGAGCCGAAGCCGCGCATAGCCAGCTCGGTCTTTACCGTCGGGTTCGCTGCAAGCGCGCCACGCTGACTAGGTCAAGGAAATAAAAGGCCAGTTCTGTCAATTCCGGAATCTGACTTTGTATAAACATTGTCACTTTCGAAGGGTCAAGCCCAACAGAGAGATAGTCGAGCGCTACTTCGACTACGTTCTGTCTTACTTTCTCCGGATTGTCAACATTGTCAGTAAGGGCTTGAGCATCGGCGATGAAAACAAACATCTGCTTATAATCGCCCGATTCTTGTATTTCTACACGCCGACGAAGCGAACCTACATAGTGGCCAATGTGCAATCTGCCCGTAGGGCGGTCGCCTGTGAGGATGATTTTTGATGACATAGTCGTAGTTGCTTTTTTTAGTCGTGCAAAGTTAACAATAACGAAATTATTAACAAAAGAAAGCCCCTCGCGTTTCGTCAACAAGAGGCTAGTTCGCGCCACACGAGCGTCTAAAAACTGATGTTCGATGCCGCTTATTCTTAACTCGCCGGCTTCATTTGCTCCTTTGTTATCACGATAAAAAAGGTTTGCGCTCGTGAGGTGAAACCTTTTTCGTCGTGAGCGTAAGACCTTTTCCTCGTGAGCGGAAACATAGCAGGTCCTTTTTTCGCCCCTTTAGGTTGATGTTTGCTCGTTTTGTTTCAAACTTTACTTGCTACAATTGCCGTATATTGTAGTAGTTAATGCGTATATACAAGGATAGCGGCCATAGCTGATGAGGTTGCTTCAGGCTATGACCGCTATTGTTATAGATAGGCTTGTCGGAATGTCTTACATGCCGTAGCCAAGTGTGGCAAGATAATCGTAAATCATGCTAACCAAGCCCAAGAGGACGACACCCAGCGTACAAATTGTGAGTGCTGCGCGCGAATAGTTGTCGCTCCGGAAGGTAGCAATGGGGTGTTCATTCTTCCGAATGTACATGGCCTTAACAATCAACAGATAGTAGTAGAGTGAAAGCACGGTGTTAACCAGTGCTATCAATACTAACCATTGATAGCCTGCCTTGAAGGCTGCCATAAATATGAAGAACTTAGAGAAGAATCCGGCAAAGGGCGGGATTCCCGCCAGGAGAAGAGGCAAAGCGTCATGATGAAACTCAAATGTGGGTTGGTCCCATACAAACCATCGTAGTCGTCGATGCGAATCTTGCCGCTCTTCTGCTCAATCACGTTGATTACGGTAAATGCACCTAAGTTGGCCGCCATATAAACAAGAAGATAGAAGACCAAAGAGGTCATTCCTTCTGCCGTTCCGCCCATGACGCCCTAGCACGAGGTAACCTGCTTGCGAAATAGCGCTAAATGCCATAAAGCGTTTTAGGTTTTGCTGCTGGATGGCAAAGAGGTTGGCTATCGTAATGGAGGCAATGATGATCCAAAAGAGGGCAGTGTTCCATTCTTCTGAGAAGCCTTCGCCTGCAAATGCCTTTAATCAAGACTGTGAACAAAACGAAAGCGGCTGAGCCTTTGGAGATAACGCTTAAGTAACCCGTAACTACCGTGGGTGCGCCTTGATAGGTGTCGGCCGTCCACAGATGGAAGGGTACTAAAGAGATTTTGAAGCCCATACCGGATAGGAACAGCAGCAGGCCAATCGTACTCAAAAGGGTATGATCGACGGCAAAGCGGTCGTGAATCTCCGAGAAATAGAGTGAACCGGTAGCACCATAGATGAAAGAAACGCCATATAATAAGAGGGCGCTGGAGAAAAGGGCTAAGAGTATAAACTTAGCGCCCGCTTCTGCACTTTCGTAGCGATATTTATCATAGGCGATCAATGCTGCCATTGGGACGGAGGCCATTTCAAGTCCGATGAAGAACATAATAAAGTGGCCTGATGAGATCATAAAGTACATACCCAGCAGGGTAAACAGCGTTACGATATAGAACTCTCCTTGCTTTACGATGTTGGCAGTTTGACGCATATAGCCGTTGACCATAAGGAAGGTGATCAATGTGCCAATGCTCAAGATGGATTTCATAATGGTCATCATCGGCGTATGAACATACATTCCGCCAAAAGCTTCCGTTGCGGGCGTACATCCCATACAAGTGGGCAGGAAGTTTGATGCCACTTGGAAGATCATCAACACAATGGCGATATTACCTATCTTATTGCCGTGGAGAATACCTTCTTCGGTCGGCGTTTTATCTTTGCAAATAAAGAGATCGGCCACAAAGAGCAGCAGAATTACAGCCATAAGGCTGAGTTCTTCAGGCATATTCAAAAATTGAGAATAATCCATTTCTTTTTATTTTGAAGTTTAGGCTACTGCGGCCAAAATGTGATTTACAATCGGGGAAACTCCGCCATTAATCATATCGCTTACCCAACCCGGAGCCATACCTAAAGCTGCAATGGCTACGATGAGGCAGATGACGGCAAAGCGCTCGATGGGATTTGCGTCACTCAGTTTGAGATGTTCCGGATTCTTGCAAACACCATAAAGGATCTTGCCGACAAGTCGTAAGATGTAGACTGCCGTGATCACAATACTGGTGCAGGCAGCAATGGTCAAACGCGGTGGAAGGTGTCGGCATTATTGAAAGATCCAACGAAGATGGTCATTTCGGCAACGAATCCGCTAAAACCGGGTAGACCTAAGTTGGCCAAACCGGCAATTACGTAGCAAACAGCCAAGAATGGCATAATGCGCATCAGGCCGCTCATTTCTCGAATGTCACGCGTATGTGTCCTACCATAGATCATACCAATCAAAGCAAAGAAGAGAGCGGTGGTAAGTCCGTGAGAGAGCATCTGCAAGACTGCACCGGTCACTGCCACCTGGTCCATCATTAATAAACCAAAAATTACGAGGCCGCAGTGGGATACAGAAGAGTAGGCGTTGATGTATTTCAAGTCGGTCTGTACGCAGGCTGAGAATGCGCCATAAACTACGGAAATACCGGTCAAGACTAAGAAGATCCAGCCCAACTCGTGTGAGGCTTCAGGCATCAGATACATTGCGATGCGGAAGCAACCATAACCTCCCAGCTTCATTAATACGCCGGCGTGGAGCATAGAAACAGCCGTCGGGGCTGAAGCATGACCATCAGGAGACCAAGTGTGGAAGGGGAAAAGGGCACCTAAGACGCCAAAACCAACGAAGGTGAGCGGGAACCAAACGTACTGCTGCGCCAAAGGAATGGCATGGGCGCCGCCGGTGTGGTTGGCGATTTCCATAATGTTCATCGTCTCTCCGCCTGCTCCGAAGAAAATGCCGAAGATACCGCACATCAAGAAGGCAGAACCACCCATCAACATTAGTGTAAGCTTCATTGCTGCATATTCTTTCGGACCTGTTCCCCAAACTCCAATAAGGAGATACATCGGAATCAATGCAATCTCATAGAACATAAACATGGCGAACATGTCGACCGTAATGAAGAATCCAAATACGCCAATGCTTAAGAGGGTAAACCAGAGGAAATATTCTTTGTTCATATCCCAGGAAACAAAAGCTCCGGTGAAGACGATCACGGCTGAGAGCAGGAGCATTGCAACTGAAATGCCGTCAACGCCAACAGAGTATTTAATATGGAGGGAGGTGAACCAATCTACAGAAGCTGTGAAGAGCATTTGCGCATCAGCTCCTGCTGCACGTTCTTTCAAAAACAGAATGGTTGTCCATGCGGCTAAAGCAAGCAGTAAGCTACTGCCGACTACCATCACTGTACGAATGGCCTTTTGTCCCTTTGATAACCATAACGCTGGTAACATCAAAAGCGGGATCAGTACAAATAACGATAAAAAGTTCATATTCGTTTCGTGCTTAAAAGATCAAAATTAACAAAAGAGCGAGAAGGCCCAAGAAGAATACAAAAGCATAACGCTGGATGGAGCCATTTTGCAGACCACGGATGTTGAAACCGAGCTCATGCGTTCCCCAAGCCAAGAAGTTGAAGAAGCCATCGATGATCGTACGGTCGAACCACGCCAAGGGGCGAGAAATCTTCGCGAAGATAATACGATGGGTGATGAACTGGTAAACTTCATCTAAATAGAAGCGGTGGTAAGCCCATTTGTGCAGACCTGCAAATTGGGTCGCCAATTTGTCGGCCACAGGTTGCTTTTCTCTCTTGTACATGTAAGTAGCAAGTCCAATAGAAACTAAGGCAATGATTACGCTCTTCAAACCTAACATCCAATTGAAGTGAGATAAGAAGTCGTAAGATTGTCCATCAGCTGAAATGAATTTACCGAAAGGAATAAATCCGGCAACGCAGGTCACGCCAGCTAAGAAGATCAATGGGAATGTCATCGTCCAAGGAGCTTCGTGAGGGTGAATTTCTGCGTGATGCGCTTTGTTTTCAGTTCCCCAGAAGATGCCAAAATAAAGACGGAACATATAAAATGCTGTCATTGCTGCAATAATGGTCATAATCCATCCCATAGCCGGATGATATACAAACGCAGCATCCAAGATTTCATCTTTGGAGAAGAAACCAGAGAACGGAGGTATGCCGGAGATGGCCAAGCAAGAAACGAGGAACGTAATATGTGTGATGGGCATATACTTACGCATACCACCCATTGCGCTCATCTCATTACTATGAACGGCATGGATAAGGCATCCTGCGCATAAGAATAGGCAGGCCTTAAACATAGCGTGTGTAAAGAGGTGGAACATAGCAGCCATATAGCCAATACTCAACTCTCCGTTTACCTCTGCAGACTCAGCTCCGTTCCAAGGTAAGCATACGCCTAAAGCAACCATCATAAAGGCAATCTGAGAGATAGTCGAGAAGGCAAGCACACGCTTAATATCGCTTTGTGCACAAGCCACAGCCGCCGCATAAAAGGCGGTGAATGCTCCTATCCAACCTACGATATGTAAAGTTTCGGGAGCGTAAGTGATCCACAAAGGGAACAAACGTGCAACCTGATAAACACCGGCTACGACCATCGTAGCTGCATGAATCAAAGCACTGACAGGCGTAGGACCTTCCATCGCATCAGGCAACCAAATGTGGAGTGGGAACATCGCACTCTTACCGGCACCACCAATGAACATCAGGAATAAAGCTGTCGGAAGCATAAACGCAGCACCGGCAAACTCCCTTACATTATTTTCAATTGTAAAGTCGAAATTGAACGTCTTGGCGTAGTAGCCGAAAATCAAGATACCGATTAAAAAGAAGAGATCGGCGAAACGCGTTACGATAAACGCCTTCTTTGAGGCCGCAATGGCTGCTTTTTGCGTGTAGTAAAAACCAATTAGCAGATAGGATGAAACACCTACAAGCTCCCAGAATAAATACATCTGGAAGATGTTTGTCGCTACAACCAAGCCCAACATTGACATTGTGAAAAGGCTGAGGTAAGCATAATAGCGCTGAAAGCCTCGCTCACCGTGCATATATCCAAATGAGTAGATATGGACCATAAACGATACCGTTGTAATGACGATGAGCATCATCACAGAAATCGGATCTAACAGAATACCCATATCAAAATGGAGCGTGCCTAATGGGAGCCAAGTTATATTGAAAGGTACTAATGCATGGTAAACACCTTCAGCTGTTCTAGGCAAGGTAAATATTGGTAGGCCGTATAGTATGCCAAAGTCATCACTACACCGAGTGAAGACGTACCGATAATACCTGCTAAGCGATGGCTCATCTTTTTACCTGCCAAAGCAAGTATGAGGAAAGATAAGAACGGCAAAGCCGGTATTAACAAGGTATATAAGAATTGATTTTCCATTGTTAGAATCTTTTATCTTATGGACTTAAGAGCAGGAGTGCCTGCCCTGAAATCGTCCTACCATTTCATTTTTTCTAATTTACCTACCGAAATGTCCTTTAAAAGGCGATAGATATTAATCATTATAGCGATCGCAATAGCACTTTCTGCAGCCGAAATTGCAATAGAGAATAATGCAAAGAAGTAACCTTCGTGCCCTTCGGGATAAAGCATTCTGTTGAAAGCAGCAAAGTTCAAATCAGTAGCATTGAGCATCAACTCTACCGAGAGTAGAATAGCCAATGTACTACGACGCGTCAAGAAGCCAAAGATTCCGGCAAACATCATTACCGCCGAAATAATCAGAATATAGTCTAATTGAATCATAACAGAATCGATATTAACGTTTGCGTGCAATTAATAGAGCGGCTACAATGCAGGCCAAGAGGAGTAATGAAACAACCTCAAAGGGTAGGAGATAACCATTTGCCTCTGTTGATAGCAGGTTCATTCCGATATCCTTCATTGAGATAATAGACTCATTAGGAGCTACAAGCTTATCCGTTCCAAATTCGGCCTTTAGAAATGCGTAAACAAACGCACCAAAGCCAACCAGAGAGAGTAGGGCCGAAACAAATCTTCTGCTTAGTATTGTCGCTCAGCTTATCCTTTGCGCCCCTTGTCAATAGAATTGCAAATACATAAAGAACAACGATACCACCGGCATAAACCATTACCTGAACAGCGCCCAAGAATGTATAACCCATTAAGAAATACATTCCTGCTGTTCCCAATAGGACAAAGAATAAATACGTCGCAGCACGAATAATACTCTTCGTCAAAACTGTGGCAAATGCTGAAAAGACCATCAACACAGCCAAAACAACAAACATTATATTGTGTGAATCCATTGTCGTCTTATTTTGAGGGTGTGTTGTCGGTGTTTGTTTCTGCTTTCGCTGTCGGTTGCTCTTGGGGCTTTGCCGTAGCGTCTTCCGCTGGTGCGGCAGCCTTAGGCGCTACAGGGCGAGCAGGCTTTTCAAGTAAGCGACTTCCAGGTTGGTTTAGTTGTAAAACCAACTTTGAGCGATCAAACACTGCATTTTCGAATGATTGATCAAAAGTGATAGCATCATGGGGACACGCTTTCACACAAAGCATACAAAACATGCAAGAGCCTAAATTGTACTCGTGACGAAGCAGCTGTTTCTTCTTCTTGCCATCAGGTGTAGCCACCATTTCAGTAACCACATTGATCGAATTGTTCGGACAAGCCATCATACAAAGACCGCAGCCGACACACTTATGTTCATTATTTTCGTTATGGGGCATAACGAGACTGCCACGAAAACGATCGAACATCACGAGTTCTTTTCTGTTTTCGGGATATTGCTGCGTTATTTTCTTTGTAAAAAGTTCACGCATCGTCGTCCGTAGTCCGATAGCCAGCGTCTTTACTCCACAAAGAAGCCCTTGAATATAGTTCTTATCTTGCATTTCCTTATCAGTTAATGTTGATTCCTAAACCGAAGACTACAAGTAAAGCCATCAAAGTAAGTTGACCAAACTAAGCGGCATCAAATACTTCCATTCTAAAGATAGGATGTGGTCAATACGTAGACGGGGGAAAGTCCAACGCTCCCACATTAATAAGAAGACCACAAAGAAAGTCTTTCCGACAAACCAAACGGCACCGGGAACATAATCCATTGCGGCATTAAAGCCTTCTAAGCCTGGAATGTGTAAGGGTGCCCAACCTCCGAGGAAGAGGGTTGCAGCTATACCGGCTGTAATAAAAAGGTTGAGGTATTCAGCCAAATAGTAGAAGCCGAAGTGCATACCGGAATATTCAGTGTGATAACCTGCTGTCAATTCACTTTCGCCTTCAGGAAGGTCAAAAGGTCCACGATTACATTCGGCATTACCGGCAATCATATAAATAAGGAAAGCAAATAAAGCCGGAATATGTCCACGTACGATGTTCCACCCATTGTCATATTGCTGTTGTACGATCTCACTGATTTGCATCGTGCCCGTCATTGCTACCATAGTCAGCATAGTAAGGCCTATAGAAACTTCGTAGCTGATCAATTGTGCTCCACTACGCATTGCGCCGATAAGAGAGTATTTATTGTTACTACTCAAACCGGCCAGCAGAATGCCGACAACGCCGATGGACGATACTGCAATAAAGAAGAATATACCGATATTAAAGTCGATGATATGTCCTCCCTTGTTCCAAGGCAGACAAGCAAACGTAAGCATAGAGGCTACAACGACGAGGAACGGCGCAAAATCATGCAATAGCCGATCAGAGTTACGCATTCGTATGATTTCCTTTGTCAACATCTTGAAGACGTCACCAAAAACCTGGAGCAAGCCCCATTTACCAACGCGGTTCGGTCCTAATCGACATTGGAAGAAACCACAAACCTTGCGCTCCATATAAATCAGCGCAATGGCAAAGACGGCATATAATGTAATGATGATCAAAGCTACAATGACTGATTCAATCAATGTGGCAGCCCAACTAGGCAAAATCATATTCAGCTGCTCATCTATTGCCGCTGTCCAAGTATTCAAATCAAATAAATAAGATTTCATATAGCAGTCTTTACTTTTTAGCGGTCAATATCTGGCACGACGTAGTCTACCGTTCCACCTATGGCCATCAAGTCAGCAATAAAGCAATTGTGACAAACGGTATCCATAGCTGCAACCAAAGGCAAGCCGGTTGAGCGATAATGCAGGCGTGACGGGAATTTGTCTCCTTTGCTCTCAAGCAGCACACCAAATTCGCCGCGACTTCCTTCTACAGCTGAGTAGTATGTGCCTGCAGGAATCTTGATGATGGGTTTCGTCTTGGTTTGGAAAGGTCCTTCAGGAATGCCGTCGATCAATTGTTCTATGATCTTCAAGCTTTCTTCAATTTCCTTCATACGTACCATTAAGCGCGCAAAACTATCACCTTCTGTATAAGTGATCTCTTGGAAATCAACTTTGTCGTAAGCAGCATAAGGTTGGTGCTTGCGCAAGTCATTGCTCCAGCCTGCAGCGCGACCTGTACCACCGGTACAACCAAAGCTGATAACCTGCTCCTTATTTAATACGCCAACGCCTTCAAGACGATTGCGTGCAATGACGTTGTTCACAAAGATATCGTAATACTCTTGGAGGTTGTGGCGCATATATGGGATAAACTCCTTGACGCGGCGCACAAAGTTTGGATGGATGTCAGCCATCACACCACCAATTGTATTGTAGTTTAAAATCAAGCGGCCGCCACAAGTTTCCTCAAAGATGTCAAGGATCTGTTCGCGGTCACGGAAGCCATACAAGAATGCCGACGTTGCACCCATATCTTGACACAAGCAAGAGAAGAATAGGATGTGCGAATCAATACGCTGAAACTCATCCATAATCGTACGGATATATTGTATGCGCTCACTCACCTCTATGCCGGCAGCCTTTTCTATGCACATACATAAAGCGTGACGGTTTTGCATAGCGCCCAGATAATCTAAGCGCTCTGTCAATGCTAGTGCTTGCGGATAGGTCAAACTTTCGTTCAATTTTTCTATACCGCGATGGATGTAGCCTAAGATTGGATCAATCTTGCGTATGCGTTCACCTTCCAAAGCTACACGGAAGTGCAATACACCGTGGGTTGAGGGGTGTTGAGGCCCAATATTCACGACATAATCATCTTCCGTGAAGATGGTGTTCTCTTGCGTCGTGATGCTGCCATCTGGTTGGCGGTTATATTGAGTAGTTACGTCTGCTAAAGGTTCGTTATCCATGCGTAATGGATTTTCCTCTTCAGGCTTATCATCTTTACGCATCGGGTAGCCGGTCCAATCTTCTCTCAAGAAGATACGGCGCATATCCGGATGGCCTAAGAATTTAATACCGAAAAAGTCGAACACTTCTCGTTCATATATATTGGCGATATCCCAAAGGTCGCTTACGGTTGGTAAGAAAGGGCTTTCCCTATCTGTTGTTGCCGTTTTCAAGCTGACGCGCTTATTTTTCGTAGTTGACCAAAGTGTATATACGACGCCAAGTCCTTCCTCGCCCCAGTCCATGCCGGTAAGTGTTTCGAGAAAATCAAAATGCTCTTCGTCTTTCAGTCGCTGCATTTCTGCGCGTAAATCCTCTGGTGCCAAGCAGCGCAGTTGCAACTCATTCTCCGCTGGCTTCGTCTCAGCCGGCGCTGCTGCCGGTCGAGCGGGTTTCGGAGCTGTCGCTACGGCTTGCGGTGCCGTGTTTGCGCTCTCTTGCTTTATCGTTTGCTCGTTTTCCATTTTCTTTCTAAAAAACAATTTTTGAGGTGATAGAAGGCTTACGCCTCTTCTTCCTCATTCACGATTTTACGCTCTTGTTCTCTCGTTTCAGCCCTGGTTTGCGGATCTTTCTCTTTCCGATTTGTCGTGCCGAAGAAGTTCTCTGCTTTTACGATACGTTGTAGCTGCATCATGCCATAAAGGAAAGCTTCCGGGCGGGGTGGGCATCCGGGAACGTAAACATTAACCGGGATAATTTCGTCTACGCCTTTTTACGACGTGATAAGATTTTACAAAAGGCCCACCCGTTGTGGCGCATCCGCCGATCGCAACCACATATTTCGGGTCTGCCATCTGGTCATACAAACGCTTTAAGACGGGGGCCATCTTATTCGTAATGGTACCGCTGACCAAAATGACGTCAGCTTGGCGTGGACTATTACGCGTTACTTCAAATCCGAAGCGCGCAATATCATAGCGAGCTGCGCAGACGGCCATAAACTCAATACCGCAACAACTTGTTGCAAAAGTCAGAGGCCAAAGTGAATTACTACGGCCCCAGTTGATCAAATCATCCAAAGGTTTTACGATAACATTGGCGCCGTTGGCATTGAGTTCGGCAACCAATTTTTCATATGTCTCGTTATCCTTAAAGTCATCGTAAGGGATGCTCTTGATTTTTGGTCGTTTTAATTTCATTGCCATTTAAGAGCCCCCTTCCTCCAAGCATAAGCTAAGCCTAAAATTAAAACAAAGAGGAAGAACGCAACGCTCAATAAGCCCGCAGCCCCCAGCGAACGCATCACTACGGCCCAAGGAAACAAGAACATGGTCTCCACATCAAACATCAAGAAAAGGATGGCAAACAAGTAGTAGCCTACGTGAAATTGCATCCACGCCTTTCCGCGTGTGGGAACGCCACATTCATAAGCTTGTTCTTTCTGTGCATTAAAGCTTCTGGGCGAGATCAAGTTGGCCAAGATCACAACCACCGCTACAAATGCGAACCCTGTCAACGCTGTGGTGACAAACAAGGTAAAGTTCATAGCTTCGTATCTAATTATTAATATATAAAATCAATGTCAGTGTCGCGTAGGCTATAATTGGAAATGAAAGGATATTAATTATTGAGTGGCTCAAACAAGCATCTCTTTCATTCTTGTTGCGTCTTTGCGACAAAAGGTTTTTAATGCAGACGGTAAACGAGCAATAAGCCGAAAATGCCTGACTCTCTAGAGTGCAAAATTAGAAAAAAACTCTCCATATACCTTGAAAAAAATGAGCAGAAAGTTAGTTGCTGGTGGTCGACTCAAGGGCATTTAGGGGCCGTTTTTTGTACGCAAAGTCTTACGCTTGGCTTTGTGTTGGTAGAATCCGGTATTTTTTGTTGTATAAATTCACGAAACAGGAGGGATGGGACTTATAAGCTGATTTTATGCTAAAATGCAAGGACCAAGGGACTCTTAGCACAATAGGAACGTAGAATGATCAGCGTCTCTTTCCCTTTCCTTAAAAGCGAAGTTTGTATGTGATTATTCGTCAAATTGAAGTCAAATATCTAATTTTGCAGCTATGAAACCGCAAATAGCGATAATTACCGGAAATACTTTGGAGGCGATAGGATTGGAAAGCATTGTACGAAAGATGATGCCTAAAGCCGATGTCCTGCTTTTCTCCTCCTTTTCGGCTTTGGATCAATCTGTCGGCTTCTTTCATTTCTTTATTTCGTCAGAAACTTTATTAAGCCACGCGCAATTTTTCTTGCAGCGGAAGCAACAGACAATTGTTTTGATGCACGGCGAAGAGACGCTGCCTTTACAGGGTTTTCGTACGTTTAATGTGCGGCAGCCGGAGGATGTACTTTTGCGCAATATTCTCCAAATGGCGCAAGCAGGCCATCAGCATAGACCGCAACCTGTGCTGGAAGCGCAAGGCGAAATGCCGCGGATCTCACCGCTTACGCCTCGTGAAACGGAGGTGCTTCGCCTTGTGGTCTCCGGTTTGCTTAATAAGGAAATTGCTGATCGTTTAGGCGTAAGTCTGACAACAGTCATTTCTCATCGTAAGAATTTGACGGCAAAGCTTGGTTTTCGATCCGTTTCCGCGCTCACTATTTATGCCGTTACGCATGGTATAGCTGCTGTGGAAGAAATTTGACCCTTGCTTTGGTTGGTTCTTTACGTATACAGATATGGAAAAGCGGCTATATTTTATTGGATATAGCCGCTCTGTTGGCGTAAAGAAACGTTTTAAGGCTGCGTTTCACCTTCTATAAAGCGTTCTAATTTCAATGTCTCTCCGTCAAAGACGGCATAGCTAAACCTACTGATCCAGTCTCCGATGATCAACGTGCGAGCTGTGGGCGATAACGATAAGTCCAATTCAATATGGCGATGGCCGAAAATGAAATAATTGATGTCGGCATGTGTGGAAAGGTAGCCTTTCGAAAAGCGAATCAAGTCCTCACGCTCTTCGCCCATATACGGCGGGTCGCCGCCTGCTTGCTCGTGCTTTAAACGACTGTGTTTGGCCCAATTGAGGCCAAATTGCACGCCCCACCGTGGATGAAGCGCAGAGAAAAGTCGCTTGCAAGTAGCATTGTGAAAGATGCGTCGCAGCATTTTATATTTTTTGTCCGTCGCACCAAGGCCATCACCATGTGCTAAATAGAAAAGTTTGCCGTAGATTTCAGTGGTAAAGCTGATTTCTCGGTGAACAATCATACCACATTCTTGCTCAAAATAGTCGTTTACCCATAAATCGTGATTGCCCGTAAAGAAGTGCACTTCTACACCTTTGTCCGTCAGTTCGCTAATCTTACCCAGGAGGCGTGTGTATCCTTTTGGGACGACCATACGATATTCATACCAGAAATCAAATATGTCTCCCAAAAGATATACCGCTTCTGTCTTCTCTTTTATACTATCCAAGAAGTTGACCAAGCGGCGCTCATGCGTCCGTCTGTGGGCTATCGCCAGGCTGCCTAAGTGGGCATCTGACAAGAAATAAACTGGTTTCATAGGATTTCGTGTATTTATCTCTTACTGTGCGCGTCTTTGATTGCTGCACGCCAAAGGTTTACTTCAAACGATCAAATTTGAGGCCTCGTTGCGCCGTGATGGATAGGATTAAAGCAAGCCTAAATCGAGCTTAGCTTCATCGCTCATCATCTCTTTGTCCCAAGTTGGCTCGAAAACAACGCTCAGTTTCAAACTCTTTACCCCCTCTACGGATTCTACTCTTTGACGTACGTCTTCCATAATAAAATCTGCTGCAGGGCAGTTGGGCGCAGTTAGCGTCATATCCATATCTAAATGACCTTCATCATCAAGGTCAATGCGGTAAATAAGCCCTAAGTCGTAGACGTTTACAGGGATTTCCGGATCATAGACGGTTTTCAATACGTCGATAATACGTTGTTCTATTTGCAGTTTTTCTTCTTGTGTCATGTTGATCAAACAATTAATCGAGTTTTCCTTCTTCTTGATAACTATAATAGCACTTGTCAGCCACAATAATGTGATCTACAAGCCTGATATCCAATAGTCGGGCGGCCTGCGCCACCTTCTGCGTCAAGCGATCATCGGCGTGGCTCGGTTGTGGATTACCCGAGGGGTGATTGTGACAGATGGCGAGCGCGGTAGCTTTAGCCTCCAAAGCCTTTCCAAAGAGCAGACGCACGTCAACTGTAGTTCGGTCAGTCCGCCGCGACCGATGAGTGCGTCGGAAACCAACTGGAGACGGCGATTGAGAAACATAGCGTGAAATTCTTCGTGAGGTGTATCCTCCAATCTTTGCCGAAAGAAGCTGTAAATCTTTTGCGGGCCGTCCATAAGTGGGCGCTGCTCCGCCGGTTCTTCGGCTCTGCGCCGGCCCAATTCGCAGGCTGCTAATATTGTGATCGCTTTCGCCGGGCCGATACCGGCATATCGACACAGCGTTGGGATATCTACGCGACCTAGACGTCGTAGACTATTGCCGTGATCATTGAGGATCTCCTTCATCAACACGACTGCATCTTTGCCGGGACAACCTGAGCCGATCAAAATGGCCAATAGTTCGGCCGAACTCAATTGCCTGGGCCCTAATTCTTCAAACTTCTCGCGCGGACGATCTTCTTTTGACCACTGATTGATCTTAAGCGGCATAGGCAAGGCGGCTATTTATAGAAATTTTTCTTGAAAGCCTCAAATTCACTCTTGCCCAAAACGCATTGGCGCCACCATGCGCGCAAGAAACCCGTACCATATCCGATGAGCTGTACGAATGCGGCGGGCACAGCCAAGAGTCCGACGAGCAAACTTCGGTTGCGGATGCCGGCATCTATGAAGACCAGCAGTGCATATAAAATCAAAAGAGCCCAAGCCCACGGACAGAAAAAACCGATTAGCAGCAAGAGGCAGCAGCCGATGGTAAACACTGCAGGGAGAAGGTGTACTATTTTTAATGTGCCGGGGTGTCGCTGCGTAAGGTTAATGCGCGCGATGCCGAAATTGTGTACTTGCTTGAAAAACTTCTTTAGGTCTGTGCGGCGTTTGTGCCATACCCAAGCCTCAGGAAAAAGCCGGCAAGCATAGCCGCCTTCAAAGATACGGGTGGAGAAATCGATGTCTTCGCCAAAGCGCATTTTGCTGAAACCTTGCAAGTCTGTATAGACGCTGCGGCGGACACCCATGTTAAACGATCGGGGATAAAACTTGTCGAGCTTCTGCTTCCGGCCACCGCGTATGCCGCCAGTGGTGAAGAATGAAGTCATCGCGTAGTTAATCGCTTTCTGAATAGGGGTGAATGAGCTATGTGCACGATCCGGACCGCCGAAAGCATCGCAGGGTGCGGCCTCAAGTTCCGCTTCTACGGCATTCAAATAATCGGGCGGGATGACGACGTCTGAATCTAAGACGATAATATAAGTTCCTTGGGCGCGCTCAACGCCATAGTTGCGCGTCTGCCCCGGGCCTGAGTTGTCCTTATAATAATAATGTATGTCCAGTTGCGTCCGGAAAGTTTCGACCTCCGCTTCGCACTTTACTTGAGAGCCATCTTCAACTATGATTACTTCGAAATCTTTATATTTCTGCTCGCAAAGACTTGCTAGCAACTCGCGTACCTCATCAGGACGATTAAATACAGGGACAACAAAGGAATACTTCATAGCTGCGAAATTACGCAAAAAAGATACAAACCCAAATATTTCCGCATAAAATCGGTTGATGTCCTTTCATAAGATGATTTCTGCAGGTATGATCTGACGTCATTATGTCCTTATGATTTCACCAAAGAAATTTGCAACGATTCTTTCTTGATATGACTTTCAAAGTGAAGAGGTCTGTTTGTGTTTGCAAAGCGGTAAACTTGTACTCGTTCTCTATTATTGTAATCAATAATGGAAAATCGCCGTCATTAGAGGACGGTCGGAATGGAAAATGTTCATTGTTTGCTCGTCTAAAATCTTTTGCTTATCTTTGCAGTGAGCATTGGGACAGATGTTTCGTGAAGTGCACGCGCGGATGCCGTCCCCTTGTGATTTATAAACCTTCTAAAACCATGTATTATGGACTATTCTTTAAACAAGCGTAAAATGACTATCGGCTCTCTGAAGGGCAAAGAAGTCTATGTGGCCAGCCCTGTTTGCCAAAAACAGCGAATTTCATTCGATAAACTTTGTGCGCGAATGGCTGAAGACACTACGGTCGGTGATGCTGATGTGGCTGCAGTGTTCTACAAGTTTCGTACGGTTTTGAACCAACTCTGTTCGCAGGGATTCATTGTGGATGCCGGCCCGCTCGGAACGTTTCGTCCGACTTTTACCTCGAAAGTGGTAGCTAAAGAGAAAGACTTCAAGCCGATGGATTGTATTTCTAAGGCCTACATTCGCTTCACGCCGACAGCCGATTTCCGCCGCTTGAAGCATGTGCAATATTATCGGGTAACCAAACTTCAGAAGCCACCCAAGCCCTCGGGCGGCGGCCTTCCGGGTAGCGGAACATAAATACGTAATAACTTAGATTTGAAGTAGGAGGAAAACATTAGTTTTCCTCCTACTTTTTTGTATCCCATACCATCTCAACGCGAAATGGTACGTATCTTTTGGGTAAAACCTCCGCTCCTTTGCTAAAAGATCCGCTCCTTTTGGGTAAAAGGTCCGTACCTTTTGCGCAATAGGTACGGACATTGCAAAAGTGGAGCACTCCAGATATAGATGCTTTGAAAATTTCATCGTCAACTTATTAGGGGCTATTGCTGCCTATTGCCTGTTTCCAAAGAAGCCGTGCATCAATGTACAAAGGGCTGTCGATACACGGCTTACTTTGTTCTGGACTCGTCGAACTCACGTTATCTATGTACCAAAGGCAGGATGAGGTACATGCCAGTTGATGGGCTTCTGAAAATCATATATCAACCGAATCGGAAGATAGATGAAGAGAAAAGTAAAAATCTCAATATGCAATGAGTCGTATAGAGCAGCAAAGGAGGTGTTTTATCTCATTCATTCCTGATAATTCGCATTATATCCTCATAAAGAGCAAAAAAAAAAGAAGGAAAAGGTTATGGCAATAAAAAAAATGCTAACTTTGCAGAGAGTTGTAAAAGGTTTATGTACCAGACGATAATCATACAATGCAGTAAACCGTCGTTTCCATCTTTAGAGAATGGGTTTGATGGGGTACGAGAAAACATCTCTTTTCCCGTAAGTTTTTGTGTGTCAAATTTGGTTAGCTCAAATAATTTGCTAACACACACACACACACACACACACACACACACACACACACAGGCGCTACTGGCGTAACTTCTCTCTTAAACCTCTTTCCGTACGCGCGCGTGAGATTTGGCGCATCCCCTTAAGGCAAAGGACATATATGTGGTTCCTTCGCTTGAATTTTTGTGTCCTTTTGAGAAGGCTTGTCATTTGAAATAAACAAAAAAATGTGAATATTCAACATTGAGTAATATTCAAAGATGAGTAATAAATCAGAAAACAAAATTTAATTTTAATGATTGTGAGACAAACGAAATTATTATTATTGCTGCTGTTGACCATGTTGAATGTGGTTAACGCAAGTGCTACAATCAATGGTGATAAGTTTACCAAAGATGGCATGACCTATGTAATCACTGATGTTGCCCATCATAAAGTCGCCTTTGCTGGCTCAAACAACAGTGGAGCTATCAGCATCCCTGCGACGGTGAATGACAGTGTAAACATAGTATGGACTGTAACCCGCATCCAAAACAACAGCAACGTGCCCAATGCCACGTCTGTGGTAATTCCAAACACGGTCACGGCTATGGAGGCGAACTCTCTCGCTGGGAACAAGTTGACGACAGTCATCGTTCCTGCATCGGTAACAAGCATGGACAATGGTGTATTCAATGCCTGCCAAGCTCTTCAGGCAATCCATGTTGATGCTGGTAATACCAAATACTATTCCGACAACGGCGTGCTTTACGAGAGAGACGGGAGCAAGATGTGGCTGCTGAATTATCCTATTGCACGCCCTGATGTCGCTTACACCGTACCGGAAGGAACGACGGGTGTCAGGGTCAACGCTTTCCAGAGTGCCAAGAATATTCAGACCGTTACGTTGCCTACGACTTTGGTGGATCTTCCATACGCAACACCTGGCTATAATGGATTCACTTCCGCGCAGAAACTCACAGCCATCAACGTGGCTACAGGCAATCCTAATTTCAAGAGTGATGGGGGGGTGTCGTCTTCACTAATAATGGCAAAGAGCTGGTGGTCTATCCTTGTGGTAAAGGATCTTCAACCTTAGGATACGACCCCTATACTTACGAGGTCCCGGCAACTGTCGATAAAATCCGCCCCTGTGCCTTTGCCCATGTAGAAGGATTTACCTCCGTTAAAATGAGTTCCCCACTCAAAGAAATCGGTGAGGATGCGTTTAACGCTTGCAGATATTTGAAAACTGTTGCAATCCCATCAACGGTCAACAAGATTGCCGATGGCGCTTTCTCTGGCTCCATTCAGCTGACGGCCATCAACGTAGAAAGTGGCAATACAACATACAGCTCTGCTGACGGCGTGCTTTACAATGCTGATCAGACCGAACTTGTAGGCTATCCAGGTGGCAAACAAGGTCCGTACACCACATTGCCCACCACTAAGACTATCAGGACAAGGGCTTTCTATTATGCCGCAGGAATCACCAAGCTGACATTGACCCCGGGCGTGGAAGAGATTGGGAACGATGCATTCCAGCAGACACGTAACTTGAAGGAACTCGTGTTCCAGCCAACATCTACTTTCAAGAAGATGGGGACATGGGCTTTCGTTGGTTCCGGTTTGGAGAAACTGGAACTCCCCGCCTCCTTGGAAACCCTGGGCACTGCTGCCTTCAACGGATGCACCAAGCTTAAAACCGTAACCGTGGCTGACGGCTCCCAGCTCCAGATGGTCGGACAATCTTCTTTCGCTGGTTGTACCAGCCTTGAATCCTTCCAATTCCTTGGATCCAGCGTAGCTGTCACTATTGGCAAGAACGCTTTTAGTGGCGACACCAAGCTGCCCACCTTTACCATCCCCGGCACTGTCACGACCATAGAAGAGGGTGCTTTCAACGGTTGCTCCTCCATGACCTCTGTAACTTTTGATACGCCGGCAAGGATTACCACCATTGGGGCAGGTGCTTTCCAAATGCAGGTTTATTGAGTATTCACCTGCCGGAGAGTGTGACCACCATCGAGCAGTCTGCCTTCAATAGCTGTCAGAAACTGACGAAGATTGATATTCCCGCTGCTACGACCTCTATTGATCCGAAGGCTTTCCAGTTCTGCGGTTCACTTACAGAACTTAATGCTGATCCCGGTAACCCGAAGTATTCAAGTGTAGATGGTTTCCTCCTCAGCAAGGACAAGAAGACACTCATCGCTTTCCCTCCGGGCAAGGCAAGCACCTATTATACTATGCTTCCCCCTACCATCGAGGAGATTGGCCCTTACGCTTTCTATTATGTTCAGAAACTGGAGAACGTTACCATCCCCGTGCTGGTCAACAAGATTGATGCGCATGCCTTCGATATGTGTAAGCAGTTGAACACGATTGCCTTTCTGAGCAAGACTCCTATCCCTGCTGACAAGGTAGATAACACTGCCTTCTATGCGCCAAATGTGGACAAGTCGAAGATTGATCTCAGCGTGCGCAAAGGTTCTGAGAGCAGCTATGCCGCAAATACTGTCTGGAATGGATTCAACAAGATTGGTGTGTCTTTTTTCAAAGATCCCAACGGATATGGCAATACGGAGTATTTCCCATTGTCGAAGAAGGCTGTGATGGTGGTTGATGTGCAGAGCGATGTGTACACATACGTTGTTCCTGCAAAGGTGACCAATACTGCTGACAGTATGGAGTATGAAGTACGCCTTTGGGGCGACTATGCCATGAAGAACAGCTCAACCAATATCAAGGAAGTCGTATTCCGCAATACCCTCGACTATGTAGGTATCGATGCCTTCAAGAAGGCTGACGGCAGTACAACCGTTGAAAGTGCTTTCTTCACTTGCGCTACACCTGCCAAGGATATGAGCGCAACGAAGTGGGAACTTGGCTCTGGCTATTCAGAGTTTGCCACCAACTACAGCACATCTTTGTGAAGAAGAGTGCCGTTGGCGCTTACAAGGCAGCCGAAGGCTGGACACGTTATGCTAGCAATGTTGACTATAAGATTCCTGGTGTGAGCATCAAGCACAAATACGGCACATTTGCCCGCGAGTTCGATGCCAACCTTGGTATATATAAGGAGGAGAAGGATTCTGGAGACGTAGCTGCGTTTGTCGCACCTATATCGGGTGTCACAGCCGGTTCCGGCGACTACGGATCGTCCGCTTACAATATAAGGATGACCAGTATAGATGAGAACGGTGGCGTAACCGGCGACTACAGCTATGTGCCTGCCGAGACGGGTGTGCTTCTCAAAGCCATGGAGACAGAGGCTCTTCCTGTTGATTTCTACTATGCCATCGGCGAGAAGGACAACGTGCCATATAATATCTCCGGCAACATGATGATTGGCGTAACGGTGAAGAATAAGCAGATTACCACTGGTTCTGATCCTCTCTATGTTGTCTCGGCTAACGAGGGTATCTTCAAGAAGGCTCCGGCCACACTGAATATGCCAGTACACAAGGCGTACGCCAAGATTGCGGGCGTGCCTGCCGGGGCAAGGGTAATGTTTGCTTTCGACGATGACAACACAGAGATAACTGGCATCGAGAACATCAACAGCTCTGACGCAACGGCTGACGACAACGGTGCTTATTACAATTTGAATGGTCAGCGCGTCGGGAAGCCACAGCACGGAGTATATATCCACAACGGAAAGAAAATCATCATCAAGTAAGAAGGGAAATTGTCATGAAAAAGAAAGTATATAGTAAACCAAAGATGGAGATTATCCGCGTCTCAAGCGAGAGCCTGTTGGTTAAGCCAGCCCCGGTGTCTCAAACAGGGAGTATGACCCAGATACTGAAGAGGTTGGTGCCCCGAGAGACCCCTTCGATAACGAGGATGACAGTTGGTCACAGACCTAGAGTCTTTGGAACGACTGATATATGTATGCCGTGCCTTGCCAAGCCTTTGGCGGGGCACGGCTTCCGCTTTATCAAGGGACAGTTTGTATATGAACTCAGGGCGGAGATGGCTTCCTCCCGAAATACACGACATAGAAGATGCAAGACGCAAGAGAATATTTCTATCATAAGATGAGACGCCAGAGAGCAAGGAAGCAGCGGAAGAACATTGCTCTTGCTTTGCTGGCCCTGCTATGTCTTGGCCTTATTGATATTCTGTTTCTATATTATATGGAAGACTGACATTCTATAAACGACTGGAGGGAATGTAACATCGATGTTGAGGAACTATTAGATCAAGGGTAAAGGGGCACTATGGCTGTTGCCTGAGAATCAGTTTCTCCAATATCATGATGAATGATAAAAGAGAGTTATCCTTCTTTCAATGTATAGAGGTTGTAAAACCTTGGGAAAAGGACATTTCGGGTCAAATGGATTTCCAAGCTTTCTATATGGAATTTACAAGAGACCGTATTTCTTTCGCGAAGGAATGCCATCCGGTATCGAGGCATAAGAATTCGCTGTCACCTCCTATGAGGGGAATCCTGTGAGCCGTCCGTCTTCATAAAAGAAGGCGGGCGGTAATCTTTTTCAGTCCTATCCAATTGATGTGGATGCCGTATTTAACGTGAGTTCGACGAATTATAAGTGTCTATAGATTTGGCGATTAGCGAAATTTGTTGTAACTTTAAGGTGTTGGTATACCTAGAATTACGAACAAAAATCGCTATGATCACCGAAGCCAAAGTTTTTCACTTCGTTCAAGGAAACTCCTGAAATATTTTGTATGGCAGACGACTTCTGCAAGTTTTTTGATGCAATGACAGCAAAATATACGCTAAAACCTGCCGGAAAAAGAAAATATCATCGAAGTTCCACGATGTCAAAGGCAGAAGTCATGCTGATAATGATTCTTTTCCACGACTCCGGTTATCGCTGCTTTAAACATTTCTATCTTGAAAAAGTATGTAAGTATCTTCGCCATCTGTTTCCCAATGTTGTTTCTTATAACCGTTTAGTAGAATTGGAAAGGGAGGTAGTCGTACCCTTAACCTTGTTTATCAAGAAGGTCCTCTTGGGCAAATGCACGGGTATAAGCTTTGTTGACAGTACACCATTGCGTGTCTGCAAAAACCAGAGAATACATATTCACAAAGTTTTCAAAGGCATAGCCCAAAGCGGAAAATGCTCTATGGGTTGGTTCTTCGGTTTCAAATTGCATTTGATTTGCAATGAGAAAGGAGAGCTTCTCAACTTTATGATAACGCCGGGAGATATTGATGACCGTATGCCTTTGGAGTACAGAGCTTTTATAGAGTTCATACAAGGTAAGCTGTTCGGTGACAAGGGGTACATCAGCAAGAACCTCTTTCAAAGGCTTTTCGTTGACGGAATACAACTTATTACCAAATTGAAAAGTAACCTGAAAGGAGCTTTAATGAGTGTCTCAGACAGACTTTACTCAGAAAAAGAGCCATTATAGAAACGGTGAATGATGAACTTAAGAACATTGCACAAGTGGAACACTCCGGACATAGATGCTTCGACAATTCCATCGTCAACTTATTAGGGGCTATTGCTGCCTATTGCCTGTTTCCAAAGAAGCCGTGCATCAATGTACAAAGGACCATTGATACACAGCTTGCTTTGTTCTGAATTCGTCGAACTCACGTTAAATTAGAGCGTGTACATTGCGTTGAAGTACACTTTGAAAAATAATTTTGAAATATCAAAAGTTTACCCCCCCCCTATAATTATTATTGTGAAAAGAATGTGTTTGCAGTCTTGTGCTTGAATATGTGATATAAAACCAGTGTAATAAATGTCTTTATAATACTTATCTGCGCCTTAATTTGATTGAATGTATTGCGGATTTTTTTTGTGTATATGATGTGATCTATTACTTTTGTGGTGAAATGCATAGATTGTTCATTTTATTGTAACCAGAAAAGGAAAATGGATCATAAGACCACTGACGGATTAAATCTTAGAAATGAACTCATATTAAAAGAGAATTTCAAGCAAGTTTTTGGAAAGATCACTTCAACTCACTTGCTTGATATACCTATTGTATGGATAAAAACAGGCCTTAGATATTTGGGGGCATTGTTTTTCTTTTTGATGCCTTGCGTGTTATATGGGCAAGCCATACAAACTAAACTTTGGGGAAGTGTTAAGAATATATCCGGTGAGATCATGGATTTTGCCAGTGTTGTGGTTGCGAATCCACAATCACCCAACAAAATACTTGCTTCAGCATATACTGATGAGCAAGGAAAGTATCAAATGGCCGTTCGCTGTAATAGCGATAGTCTCTTGCTGCGTGTTTCAAGAATAGAGATGAAGCCTATTACCATGAAGATTCCAAATCAATCAGGAGAATATAATGTTGTGGCAGATGTAAAGGGACGAGAGTTGAGAGAGGTTACTGTAAAAGCTAAGAAAGTGTATTCACGAGGGGACACGATCAATTATAATGTGGGGTCTTTTCTTTCGTCATCAGATCAGTCTATTGCTGACGTGCTGAAGAAGATGCCAGGCATTACTGTCGCAAAGAATGGACAAATATCTTATCAGGGTAAACCCATCAAGAACTTCTATATTGAAGGCCTCGACTTGATGAAGGGACATTATAATATAGCCGCGAATAATATTGATCCCAAGAATGTAGGAACAGTGCAGGTATTGGAAAGTCATCAAGACATAAAGGCCCTAAAAGGGCTGCGTCCCGAAGAACAAGCTTCTATCAATATTCGCCTAAAAGAAGGCGTAAAGGGCGTATTCAATTTAATTACGATCCTTGGAGGTGGTTACGGCAATAATCCTTTGTGGAATAATGGTGCTATTGCTACTTATTTTAAGCGCAACAGCCAGTTTCTTGCCACTTATAAAGGAAATAATACTGGTGAAGATTTATCTCAAGAACTTTATTCCCTCGACAATGACTTTTCTCGCACAAGTGCAATTTCTCTCATTACCATGCCATCAGCTCCCGGCATAGATAAACGCTTTTACTATTTCAACCACTCTCATAATACAACTTTCAACAATGTCTATCGGGTTGGTAAGTCGGGTGAATTAGGCGTTAATGTGGCATATCTCCACGACAAAGACGAGAGGCGCAGCCTGTCGAATACAAGCAACATTCTGCCTGATGGTTCACAGAATGTGGTAGAGGAAGCTATGATGGGCGTCGCTAAAGAACAAAAGGCTTATGGAGATATCTCCTATCTAAGCAATAGTGAACGTCGTTATTTGAAAGAGCAACTGAAATTTGATTGGGGAAAAATTAAAGCCAATAGTAAATTTTAGCCGGTAATAAAGTTATAGAACAACTTGGAGGGATAGATGCTTATCGTCTTTTAAATAAGTTACATTTTACCAATCGTAACGCTGCACATTGGGGTTATGAAGTGCTTTCCTTTGTTAATCTTGAAAAGCGACCTCATTATCTTTCTGTTTACCCAAATCTGTTTCCTCATAGTATTGCCGATAATACATTACATCAGCAAGTTGATGTTCACAACTTCTCAACAGATAATACCTTTAGTTTGCTTTCTGCTTGGAGAATTGGCAATGTGAATTTTCATCCTTCTGCGATGGTAGATTTTCAGCACAATTCGCTGAATAGTTCGCTTGCAAGTTTTCAGAACGATCTAACTTTTAATCTCTTCAATGCCGGAATTGGGACAGAGGCTACATATAATGTTGGTAAATTATATGCTTCAGTATATTTTCCTTTCAGATTTAAGAGTTTTCGACTAACTGATTTTACTACAGGCCAAGTAACAAATAAAGCACGATTGCGACTAGAACCAAATCTAAATGTTACTTATCGTATTAATAGCAGCCACGAATTAAGGTTAAAATCGGCTATTACATACTCAACACCTGTTATTGAAAATCTATACGCTAATAATATTCTAACTTCTTATCGCCAACTTTCGGCATATAGTGTAACGGGTTTATTCGAAGGTTTAAATCAATCTTACACATTTGGCTATTCGTTCAAAAATATCCTTTCGATGAGTTTTGCCGGCATCGATTTTTCATTATATCGACAAAGGCCGGAGGTGCTCTATGGCGCTTATTATGATGGTATTGCCGAGCGTATCATCAGTCAATACACAAAAGAGAACGCTCATACATTCACAACTAAAATTCATGGTAGCCAAGGCTTTGATTGGAAGCGACTCAAAATAGGCTCTTCGCTGTCTTATTCTCATTATGATAATCCGTTATTAGTGCAACATTCGGTCCTTCGTTATTCCGGTGATGCAGTATCGACAAGCGTAGATATCAGTCTTACACCCTTCAAATGGCTTTCCTTTTCGTATATAGGCGACTATTATTGGGCTCGTACAAGGCAAAAGGGGGGCAAACGCCAACCTTGGTGGTGTTCAATAAACAATAGTGCCTCTTTGAATTTTATGCTACCCGGTGATATTACTTTCTCAACTTCTTTCAATCATTATTATAACAAAATGAATAGTGGTGATAAATCTTTTCTCTTACTCAATGCGGAAGCAAAATATGCTATTAAGCGATTCAGCTTTATATTGTCGTGCGATAATATATTCAATCGTAAGACCTACTCATATTCAAATCTGTCAGCACTTACAGCGACAAAGTCTGTATATGATATTCGCCCTTTGTGTGTTTTGTTAAAAGTCAGATTTAGGTTAATATAAAATCAGTATAAGTTATGAAGCGACTTCTTATTCTTGGTTGTCTGTTTGTTTCACTTACAGCGCAGGCACAAATTATCGTACCCTTCTCGCAAGATCTTCGAAAAGGCATAGTTGTTGATACGGCTAGATACAGAGTGACCTATAGCCTAAAGTATAAATCATCCATCCGACAAGGCTTATTTAGACGACGTTCGCAATGTATATATAGGTCGGAATTATGTGAAAGACTTCAGTGATATTATTTTTCACTTTGATTCTCTTCGTACAGAAGAGTCAAAGCGTGGAGCTACGGCACTCTCTAATGTGCAAGGAAATCCATGGCCCATAGAGTTAACACTTGGAAATAATAGCAGAAAGGCAGAAATTAAATATCGTATGCCTATGCAAACAGGCGTTCTGCTGTATCAACAAGATGTGCCATCATTTAACTGGACTTTCACAGAGGAAGTAGATACTATCCTTGGTTATGCTTGTGCTAAGGCTATCGCTCCCTTTGCCGGTAGAGAGTATACGGCATGGTTTTCCATGGAAATACCTCTACCTTTCGGGCCTTATAAGTTTGGAGGCTTACCAGGCTTGATATTAAAGGTACAAGACAATGAGTCGCAATATATTTGGGAGGCTATGGGTTTTGAGAAAATGAATGCCCCCATATTCACGTATCGTTACGAAGGAGAAAAGAAGTGTTCTGTAGAAGAGGCGAGTAAAACTATCTCTCGTATTTTTAAATCGCCACTTTCCTTTATTGCTGCCAGTATGGGAGGAGCGAAGATAACCATACTCGATAAAAATGGAAAACCTAACTCATCAGATAATCCTGAAGCTTATGCCATTTCATACAAACCCCTAGAAATTGAAGAGAAATAAAGACAAGGCACTTAGGTTGAAGAGTAGGTTTTAAACTTTGTACTTTTACTATGTGTGATTGTTCATTTTTCGCATCTGTCGCCAAGAGATTCTTTTAACGAGATCGTATTTTATATACGATGCTCCCGATTATACACCCTATAACAGCTGTAAGCATAAAATTAAAAGTAGTAGGTTCCGGATGGTATCCTGTATTAGATGATATTTCAAAAAATAATTCATCGAATTTTGTCAATTCATTTTGATCAAGATCACACTTGTCGCCTATAATAAGAGGCGTTATGATGATGTAGTTCACAACAAACAAAGTCAATGTCGAAATAAGTAGAGAGGTCAAAAAAACAAAGATCTTTTTCATAAACAAGTTCTATATTCAAAGTGATTTGCTGGACAACACTATTCATTTTTTACTTATGCTTTTTTACGGCTGAAAGGACCTATTTCCCGAATTTCGTTAGGAAAGTTAGGAAGGGTCTTATGACAGCTTCATTCGTCGCCAAAGCCAGTTGGGAATGAGACGCCAAAAGAAGGTCAAGATGCGCCAGCGCGTGTCAATGATGCATACGTGGCGGCGATGCCTGATGGCTTTCATAATACTCCTAGCCACTTGTTCGGTGGTCATCAGCATAGGAAAGTGTTCGCTATCTGTGAGTAGAGGGGTGTCAACAAAGCCCGGACGGATGTCAGTGAAGATAATGTTGTGCTGTTTTTGGGTAGCCAATTGTTCTAGTGCTTGTAAATAGGTGTTCTGCATAGCTTTCGTTGCACTATAAGCTGGAGCGGAGCCAAGTCCCTTTGTACCTGCAATGGATGTGATGCAGACGATATGTCCTCCACCATGCGTTGTAAAATAACGATAGGCGGCACTTACCATCCTTGTAAAGCCGGTGGCATTGGTTTTCATGGTTAGAATTTCTTTCTCAGCCTCTAATGTGGGATTTTTCCATCCTATTCCTGTTGAGTGGAAATACAGATCAAGTCCACCCATGCGTTTAATGAGTTGATCAAGCGCCACCTCAGCCTCTTCATCCGTTACGTCAATTCGTGCCGTGAAGACGCGCTCCGGCGCTTTATCCTTTAAAGCTGCCAACTTTTCTAAGCGGCGCGCAGCTACGCCGACTATCCATCCCTGTTTAATAAAAAGCCGCGCTACTTCATAGCCGATGCCGCTACTAGCTCCAAGAATAATTACTCTGTTTATTTTCATAATGTCATAAGTGGCCTATCTAAGTTTTAACTCGCAAGTTTTAGCGTGTCGTCCCTTTACCATAAAGTAGGGGCTATGCATCTGCCATTATCCAGATTATTGTGACATCCCACAGTTCGTTATACTATGCGGAGAACAGACTATCTATGCCAAGCATAATCAGAGTATAACGCCTTAATTGTCGACTTGACGAGGCTCATTAGGTCACAAATATAAAGAAAAAAAGAAGAAGTCTTGGTGCATCTTGAGGATATACTTTTTCGACCATTGGAAGTGTACATGATGCCTGTATAATAAATGTCTTTTAGATTATGCACAAGACACAGCTCAACGGTGCGCTTTACCGCGCATTTGTGAGACGTCTATATTTGCCCCTATTTTGCTTTAAACGGCGAGCAATTAGAAGAGATGACGTGACACATACACCCTATATCGTTTGGTTTAGCCCCCCAGAATTGCTTGTACTATTGAGAGGCCAATGCTTACTTTGCTGTGTGGTCGTTTTTTTTGTTAACTTTGCAGTAACAAGTTAATTCTAAATTAGTTTAAGAGGAATGAAGCTCTTGGGATATGCTCCTGCATTTTGGACATCATTGCGCGGATATAACAAAGAGAATTTGAGTGCTGATGTGATGTCCGGCGTCATTGTCGGTATCGTGGCATTACCTTTAGCCATTGCTTTTGCAATAGCATCGGGTGTTTCTCCTGAGAAAGGTATTATAACAGCTGTAATTGCAGGAGTCATTATTTCTGTTTTTGGTGGCAGCAAAGTGCAAATAGGTGGTCCTACCGGTGCTTTCATTGTTATTGTTTATGGCATTATTCAAGACTATGGCTTTGATGGGCTTATGGTAGCCACCATTATGGCTGGTCTGTTTCTTATTTTACTTGGCCTTCTGAAATTGGGAACCATCATAAAATACATTCCTTATCCTATTGTAGTAGGTTTTACAGCTGGTATTGCGCTTACCATTTTCACAACTCAAGTGAAAGATTTATTTGGCTTGACGGTAACCAATACGCCTTCTGACTTCTTAGGTAAATGGATGGCATACGGTCAATCGTTAAGTTCGATCAATTGGTGGAGTACTGCGGTCGGTCTTTTAAGCATTTTTATTATTACGAACACAAAGCGTTTTTCAAAGAAAATTCCGGGTTCGTTAGTTGCAATTGTTGTCATGACTTTGGCAGCTTGGATATTGCAGCAATATTGTGGGGTGAACTCTATAGAAACCATTGGCGACCGCTTTACTATTAGCAATAAATTGCCCGAACTGTCTTTGCCAACTATCAACTTTGAAATTATGAAAGGTTTGGTAGCTCCTGCGCTCACAATTGCCTTGCTTGGAGCTATCGAGTCGTTGCTCTCTGCCACTGTTGCTGATGGTGTAACGGGTGAACGGCACGATTCTAATTCTGAACTGATAGGGCAGGGACTTGCCAATATGCTTGTACCATTGTTTGGCGGAATACCTGCTACGGGTGCTATTGCACGTACAATGACCAATATAAACAATGGCGGCAAATCGCCTCTTGCAGGTGTTGTTCACGCTATCGTGCTCTTGCTCATCTTTTTATTTATGATGCCTTTGGCGCAATATATACCCATGTCGTGTTTGGCGGGAGTATTGGTTGTAGTGGCTTACAATATGAGCGGTTGGAGAACTTTTGCAGCTTTGCTTAAAACACCTAAGTCGGATATTGTTATTTTGCTTGTTACCTTCTTCCTTACGGTGGTATTCGACCTTACGGTTGCAATCCAAGTAGGCTTGCTTATCGCTTGTTTACTGCTGATGCGTCGTGTCGCGGAAATAACAGACGTGCGTCTTATCACCGATAAGATTAATTTGAACGATGATACCGATGTGCTATTGGATAAGAAGTATCTTACCATTCCCGATGGTGTAGAAGTGTATGAAATCTATGGTCCTTATTTCTTTGGACTTGGCAATCGGTTCGAGGAACTTATGTCTACTATGGGTGATAAGTCGAAAGTTCGCATTATTCGTATGCGTAAAGTGCCGTTCATTGACTCTACGGGACTTCATAATCTTGCTGTAATGTGCGAACAATCGCGTAAACAAGGCATACCAATTGTACTGTCGGGTGTCCTCCCGAATGTAGAAAACGTATTGTTGAAAGCCAAATTCGACGAACTTTTAGGTCGTGAGAACATTTGTAGCCATATCAATTTAGCACTGGATCGTGCACAACAAATCGTAAAGACTACGGTAAAATAAGATTAGCTTTGACATTGCGATGCACCGGCAATAGCTTTAGTGGCACGCGATAACTATTTGTTTATTGAAACTATATGGTGCATTATAGGCGTGAGCTTAGGAAAAGTTTAGTATACAAATAGTTCTAACTTTTAAAGGATTTCCTTAACCAAAACTCGCATAATATGTGAGTTCGGCATATATTCTGTTTGCAAATTGCTTTCCGAAGAGCCTGTTCGTGAAGGATTTTACATTGATTTATACCGAACTAGTGCTAATTTTAACTGCCTCATATTTACTCTTTATGCTTAGACTTTGAGGAGTGCTTCTTATGGTCGAGCCACACAATCAACACGATGAGCCCACACCAAGCCACGAAAGCAAGCATCCAGCCCCAATTGATTGACTGTGCCGTCTCTTGGATAAGTGCCACTAACTCAGCAAAAGTGCCGCTCCGCTGTAGGAAAGAAAAGAACATCAGGCCGAATAGTGCCAGAAACCCATTTAAGAAAACAGACGTCATCATCTTTAATTTCCACCTAAAGGGAGCTTTCTTGCCTCCTTCATTGACGTAGCCTTTCCCTATAAGGAAGATAGAATAAAAGGCAGGAACAAGAATCAAGATGATTCCGCCAGGAACGCCCCCAATATTCCAGTTGAGTAAAAGAGTTTTTAGAGGTAAATAATGTTCCGAAGCCACATAAATCAGGAACAATATCACATAGGTAAACATCATTCCCAGTGAATATTTCAGAACTCCACTCTTTATCTTTTCTAAACAAAGCTCCTTAAAAGCCCATAATATGCCCATCCAAACGAACAGCAATAGTCCGCCAAGCAGAAAAGCAATCTCATGATTCATACTTCCTATTTCGATTAAAAAGATCCGTTTTTACTCAAATAAGTCCCTCTATCTGAAAGAGATTTCGTGTAGAGTTATGAAAACGCTTCTACTCCTATAGCGTTTTCAGTCGCGTTCTTATACCGAATCCACGTATTATAGCATCTTTGATCTTAAATACAAGCAACTCGCCCTCGTACCAAAAGGCCGAGGGCGAGTAAATTTCAATAGGACTAACTGTAGATTAACATTTAGCTACCAATTCTTCAGTGTCCTTAGCGATCAATAATTCTTCATCAGTCGGGATAACGGCTACGATAACTTTGCTGTCAGGCGTAGAGATGATTTCTTCCTCACCAAAGTTTTTCCGATTCTTTTCAAAATCGAGTTTTACGCCGAGATATTCCATGTTCTTGCAAGCTTCTTCGCGCACGTCCCATTGGTGTTCACCGACACCAGCCGTGAAGATAATAGCGTCTACGCCATTCATCGCTGCAGCATAAGCGCCAATGTATTTCTTGATACGATAATCATACATATCAAGCGCCAATTGTGCACGCTCATTCCCAGCCATTGCCGCGTCATCAATGATACGCATATCGCTGGACATCTCAGTGATACCCAAGACGCCGCTCTCTTTGTTGAGAAGATTGACAGCCTCTTCTAACGTCTGATGTTCACGCTCCATAATATAGAGAATAGCGGACGCATCGATATCGCCGGTGCGCGTACCCATCATGAGACCTTCAAGCGGCGTCAAGCCCATAGATGTATCTATGCACTTTCCGTGATCTACGGCAGAGATAGACGCGCCGTTGCCGATATGACAAGTGATGAAGCGATGCTCCTCAGGCTTCAGGTTCAAGAATTCACCTGCACGCTGAGTCACGTAGCGGTGACTTGTGCCGTGAGCGCCATAGCGGCGAATGCGCATTTCTGAATAATAGCGGTAAGGAAGCGCATACATATACGCCTTAGGCGGCATAGTTTGGTGGAAAGCCGTATCAAAAACAAAGACTTGTGGGAGATCAGGCAATTGCTCCTTAACAGCCAAGTAGCCCTTCAAGTGTGCTTCGCTGTGAAGTGGCGCCAATTCCATAAAAGGCTTCCATTGTTCGATCATTTCGTCTGAGACGATTTGGCTCTTCGTGAAGATACCACCCGCGACAATGCGGTGGCCGGCTGCGCTAATCTCGTCCAAACTCTTGATGGCACCGATTTCAGGATCGAGCAGCGTTTTAAACATCAAACGAATACCTTCAGAATGCGTCGGGCATTCGTGTTCAATGACGCGCTTCGTGCCATCCGGGAGTGTTACTTTAAGAAAAGAACCTTCAATGCCGACCTTTTCTATACCACCGGCTGCAATGACGCTATGATTCTCCATCTCATACAATTTGTATTTGATGGATGAACTACCACAATTGACTACAAGAATTTTCATATTACTTATTTTTCTTCTTTGGCAGCAATAGCTTGATTCGCTGTTATGGCTACCATTTTATAAATATCTTCTACACTACATCCACGCGAAAGATCATTGACCGGACGCGCGATACCCTGCAAGATGGGGCCAAGTGCTTCAGCCTTACCCAAACGTTGCACGAGTTTGTAGCCAATATTTCCCACTTCCAAGTTGGGTGCGATCAAAACATTCGCTTTGCCGGCTATATTGCTGCCCGGTGCTTTCTTCTCACCTACAGAGGGTACGAGTGCTGCATCAGCTTGCAGTTCGCCATCCACTTGAAGGTCGGGATACATTTCTTTGCGATGCGTGTAGCCTCAACAACTTTATCCACGACTTCGTGCTTTGCACTGCCTTTCGTAGAGAAACTGAGCATCGCCACACGGGGTTCATCAATTCCGGCTACGCTTTTAGCCGTTTGAGCCGTACAATAAGCGATTTGTGCCAACTGCTCGGCATCCGGCATCGGCGTAACAGCTACGTCACCCATTACAATAATGCCGTCCTGTCCGTATTCTTCAGCTTGCGTCAGCAAGAGCATCGCTCCACTCACGACAGAAACGCCCGGTGCACATTTAATAATCTGCAAAGCCGGTCGCAGCGTTTCGCCCGTCGTGCTGAGTGCGCCGGAGATCTGCCCATCGGCATCGTCACTCTTGATAATCAAGCATCCTAAATAGAGCGGATCCTTCACCAAGTCGCGCGCCATTTCGATAGACATTCCCTTTTTCTTTCTCAGTTCAAACAACAGTTGAGCGTATTCCTCCATTTTAGGATTGTTTTCCGGATCTACGATCTCCGCCTTGTTGATATGCTGTAGGTTCAGTTTGGCTGCCAGCGTGTGAATCGCGTCAGGGTTGCCAATCAGAATGATTTCAGCGAAGCCCTCAGCCAGGACCTTATCGGCAGCGGTCAGTGTGCGCTCTTCTAAAGCTTCCGGAAGTACGATGCGTTGCTTATTAGCACGCGCCCGTTCAATCAGATTTTGTGTGATACTCATATTTAATAGATTTAATTTCTGACGGCGAAGATACAAAGAAAATCTAAGAATATGTTACCTTCGCATCCTCAAAAACAGAGTATTTCTGTAAAATTACGCATCAAAAAGAAATAGGCAACTAATGACCGATCAAGAATATATGCAAAAGGCCCTGATCGAAGCCAAGCAAGCTTTCGAAGAGGGCGAGGTGCCTGTTGGCGCAGTTATCGTTTGTCGCGACCGCATTATTGCCCGTGCCCACAACCTTACGGAGCGGCTTACCGACGTCACGGCCCACGCAGAAATGCAGGCGATCACAGCTGCAGCCAACGCATTAGGCGGAAAATACCTGACCGATTGCACGCTGTACGTCACGGTCGAACCCTGCGTGATGTGTGCCGGAGCATTGGCTTGGTCGCAGGTAAGTAGGATTGTCTATGGCGCGTCTGACCCGAAGCGGGGCTTTTCTGTGTTTGCCCCCGACGCATTGCATCCGCGTACGGAGGTGACGAAAGGCGTTTTAGCCGAAGAATGTGCGAACTTAATGAAGGACTTTTTTCAACGCAGACGCTAAATGGCACTTCATAATCAACTCGGCGCACTCGGCGAAGAGGTGGCAGCGCATTATTTGTCCCAACTCGAGTATCGTCTCTTGGAGCGCAATTGGCGCACGGGGCATTTAGAGGTCGACATCATTGCAGATTATTACGGTGAGATTGTATTTGTGGAAGTCAAAACGCGTAGTTATGAAGCTGAATATACGGCTTTGGAAGCCGTTGACAAGGCGAAGAAAAAGCACCTCGTGCGTGCAGCCCACGATTATATGCATTTGCACCATTTGGATGCCGCTTGTCGCTTCGACATTATAACGGTCGTCGGGCGAGAGGCGCCCTTTCAGATTACGCACTATATCGATGCTTATTCTCCCCAAAGTATTAAACGCAAACAACAATGCAACTGGAGTTTTTGACGTCTGTCGATTCGACGATGGCTTATTTGCAGCGTCTTCCTGACGATGTTTCCACCGACGATCTTTATGTTGTGGTGGCGGAGACGCAAACGGCCGGTCGCGGACAGCGCGGGACGCATTGGGAGTCTGAATCGGGCAAGAATCTGACTTTAGGTTTGCGTGTTCATCCTACGTTTTTGAAAGCCGATGAACAATTTCGCTTGTCTGAAGTTACGGCTTTGGCCATCGCGGAGGCTTTAGATCTTTATACAGATGGGATTTCTATTAAGTGGCCCAATGATATTTATTGGTACGACCGCAAAATCTGCGGCATGTTGTTAGAACATGATTTGCGCGGGTCTGAGATTGCCTGCACCCGCATTGGCCCTGGTATCAACATCAATCAGCGACAATTTTTTAGCGACGCACCCAATCCCGTTTCTCTCTATCAAATCCTCGGTCACGATACGGATTTGACCGCCTTTCTCCACCAATTTTTACAGCGCTTCTCATCAGCCTATGCCACTCTTCGATCCGGCGCGCGCCAAAGTATAGATTGGCAATATCACCAACGTTTATATCGACGCGAAGGCTTGTTTCCTTACGCCGATGCACAAGGTACATTCCGTGCCCGTCTGATTGGCGTATTGCCCGATGGCACTTTGCAGTTGGAAGATGAAGCCGGCCGCTTACGAAAGTATGCTTTCAAGGAAGTGCGCTTCATTTTATGAAGATGCCACACCTATATATATAATGTGTAGTCGACCGCAAGTGATTCCCGGCGCTTGTTTGTGCGCTTTCGGCAGATTTGCGGCCGCTTTCACCTCCTTAGCACTTGAAAAGGCCTAACTTTGCCGTCGTTTTGAAGCCGTTTTTTACGATGAATCGCCAAATTCTTCGCATCGCCATACCGAGTATTATTTCCAACATTACCGTTCCTTTGTTGGGAATGGTTGATATGGGCATCTCCGGCCATTTGGGTTCGACCGTCTATATCGGCGCCATCGCCATTGGGAGTATGATTTTCAATATGCTCTATTGGCTCTTCAACTTCTTGCGTATGGGTACGGGCGGCTTCACTTCCCAAGCCTATGGGCGGGGCGATAAAGCGGAGACCCTCCGCGTGTTGGCGCGTTCGTTGCTCGTAGCCGGCGCCGTATCGGCCTACTGATTGCCGCCCAACTTCCCTTGGTCGATTTCGGACTCTTGATGATGAAAGCCTCCGGAGAAGTTGCCGTGCAAGCGCGTTTATATTTCCACATCTTGATCTGGGGCGCGCCCGCTGTGCTTGGCCTTTATAGTTTTACGGGGTGGTTTTTGGGCATGCAAGACGCTAAAGTGCCGATGCTCGTGGCTATTGTACAAAACGTCTGCAACATACTTTTGAGTGCCTCTCTCGTACTTTTTTTGCATTGGAAGGTGGCCGGTGTCGCTGTGGGTACACTTGTGGCCCAATACGCTGGTTTGCTGCTTTTTGCCGGCTTTTGGTGGCGTCGCTATCGCGCAGATTGGCGGCAAGTCGACTTGCGTCGGCTCTGGCAAGGAGGCGTTCTCGCTCGCTTCTTTTCGGTGAATACGGATATTTTCTTCCGCACGCTGTGCATCGTGGCTGTGCAGGTGGCTTTTACGTCTATCGGTTCGGGGCTCGGCGTTGTCATTCTTTCGGCCAACGCTTTACTCTTGCAGTTTAATACGCTGCTTTCCTATGTGATGGATGGTTTCGCCTATGCCGGGGAGGCACTTGGCGGCCGCTATTACGGAATGGGCGATCGCGCCGCCTTTCTTCGCCTCACGCGGGCCTTGATTCGCTGGTGCGCAGGCTTGGCCTTATGCTTCTCGGTGGCTTATATCATTGGTGGCGACGCATTGATCCGCCTCTTGACCAACGACGCGGCTACGATTGAGGCTGCTCAGCGCTATGTGGTCTACGTCTGCCTTATCCCCATCGTAGGCACGGCCGGCTTTCTCTTGGATGGCCTCTTCATTGGTACGACGGCTACGCGCGGGATGCTGCTTTCGGTTTTCTCGGGCGTCGTGTTCTTTTTCTTTTTCCAATCCTTTTTGGTTAAAGTATGGGACAATGATGGCTTGTGGGTCGCTTTTGCCGGCTATTTCTTGGTGCGTGGCCTGGTGCAGGCCTTCTATTTCAAGCGCATCTTGCCGCCGATGCAGCAGGAGGCCGGCGGGAGTGGCTAAGTCTTACGTCTTACTTTTGAAGTTAGGCCAAACATTTTGCTTAACTTTGCCTGCAAACGATTCGGACGCAAGTTGGTAAAAGACTTTCGTAATAGTCGTGGACGATCGACGGATTTCAGTTGATGATGATCATAAAAACAACAATACAACCAAGATATGACAAATTCAAACGCATTTTGCTCAAACTGAGCGGCGAAAGCTTGATGGGCGAACAAGGTTACGGCATCGACGTACAAAGATTAAACGAATATGCGGCGCAGATTAAGGAGATTCGCGACCTCGGTGTGCAGATCGGCATCGTAATTGGGGGCGGCAACATCTTTCGCGGACTCAGCGGAGCGGGCAAAGGTTTTGACCGGGTCAAAGGTGACCAAATGGGAATGTGCGCTACGGTGATCAATAGTTTGGCTTTGAGTAGTGCACTTGGTGCTATCGGCGTTAAAGCGCGCGTTCTGACCGCCATTCGTATGGAACCGATCGGCGAATTTTATAGTAAATGGAAAGCTTGCGAGGCTTTGGAACGCGGCGAGGTCGTGATTATGTCGGCGGGGACGGGCAATCCGTATTTTACCACTGATACGGGATCGTCTTTGCGCGGAATAGAAATAGAAGCCGACGTAATGCTGAAGGGGACGCGCGTAGATGGCGTCTATACGGCCGATCCGGAGAAAGACCCAAGTGCGGAAAAATTTGAGAAAATCACGTATGATGAAGTGCTTAGCAGAGGTTTGCGCGTGATGGATATAACTGCCATCGCGATGTGCAAGGAAAACGACTTCCCCATCTATGTTTTCAATATGGACCAACCGGGCAACTTGCGCAAAGTGATCGACGGAGAGCCGATTGGCACTTACGTGCACGCCTGAACGACGCATTCTGTTTTTCGGAACACTTAGAAAGTTTCCGCCTTCTACAAGCGGGCACGGCCGTTTCTTCGGTCGGCCCGCTTTTTGCGTTTAGCAGTGGCAGCTAAAGTGAGACTGCCGATGGCCGCTGACTTGTTTTTTTCTTGCTTCCTCCCCGCTTTTATTGACGATGAGGCGTTAGTGCATGCACCTCACCTCGTTCTTTTTGTCTGTTGGCGCATTTTTCTGTTTCTTCTGTGCTTCGTTGTGTTGTTTGCTCCCGCCAAACTATCGTTTGCTCCCGCCAAACCATTGTTTGCTCCCACCAAACCATTGTTTGCTGCCACCAAACGAAAGGGGGCTGCTGCGGATAATCGCAAATGGGGCTATAAAACAATGAGATATGCAACGCCTCTTTGTTTGTTGCCACCTTGTTTCTGCTGCATTTTATGATCGTCCGCTTCGAGAATAAGTTGGAGAGTCATATGCCTAAGGTGATCAGCGGAGAAAATACTGTATGCCCTCTGGAACCCCAAAAATCATATTTGATAAGCAGCTATATGTAATGACAGATTTGTATATTTGCATTATGATTAGCCCTTCGCTCTCTATTACTACGCACAAGCGTATTGAAGAATTGGATTTCTTGAAAAGCATCTTTATTCTGCTCATGGTGGCCTTTCATCTACTGTATTTTGCCGACCACTATCCGCTGCTTAAACAGTGGGTTTATACTTTCCACATGCCGGGCTTCCTTCTCATATCCGGCTATTTGATGCCCGTAAATAAGGGGGGGACGACACATCGCACGCACTTTGTGGTGGTTTACTGTGCCTTATTTGTTTTTAGAGTCGGCCTATATAGTGCTATCGACAGTTGTTCCGGTACATGATCCTATCAAAGATCTCACCATTCTTGTCTTTGTCGAAAAAATCTTTTTCAATCCAGTCGGGCCGTACTGGTATTTGCACACGCTTATCTTATGTGGTGCACTTTATTTCGTCGTTTTTCGGTGGTTGAAGGGGCCTACCTTATCGCGCATCTTCGCCTTGGGACTCGCTTATTTCAGTTTGGCTTACGTGGGTTTGGTGGCGTGGGATATGAGCCTCTATTTCACAATCGGTCTCATCGTGCGACAGAGCGGACTCACGTTCCTCCAAGTTTTTCGCCCTTCGTGGTGGGCGCTCCCTGTGCTTGGTTTGTTGGCTTGCCGACCTGACACCTTTCATAAAGGAACCTTGGGCGGTATGCTTACGGTTTATGCTGTGATTGCCACAGCCTTAGCCCTTTATCCTCGCCTGCCTCGGGTTCTGAAACGCCTCTTTTCCTTCTTGGGGCGAAACTCTCTCGTGATCTTTCTTTTTTCTCCGCTTTTCGTTAAGGTGTGTAAGATCTTGCTCCCACGATATCTTGCCTTCGATTCTACCCACCTCCTCTTTATTTATAGCCCTCCCACTTTGCGTAATAGGTTCACTTGCTGTATGCAAAGTCCTTGATCTCTTGCATCTCACTCCTTGGTTTCTCGGGCGCCCGTCTGCGCTGGCTTAATGCAGATACTCTCTATAGAGCACAAAGTTAAAGAGGTCAAAAGGCATCCGAGGCCAACACTATATCAATGCTTAGGAGTGGATATTGCACACTGCCGGCTTCGTGTTACCTCTGAGGCCTCTTTTTCTTCCCAACAGAGGCGCCTTTATTGGTAAATATTTCTTCTTTCTTTGGTCGTTCTCAATCAAAAACACTATTTTTGCGGCATCACGAAGGGTGAATAAACAATAATATCCAATGATGTGTAGAAGAATTGTTTTGTGTCTGGTGCTCATAGCCTGCTCCGGCGTTTCGCTGATGGCACAAAGAGTGCTCACGCTCGATAGTTGTCGGGCACTTGCCTTACGAAATAATAAAGATTTAGCCATTAGTCGGACCAATCGCGAAGTGGCGCTGAATACGCATAAAGCTGCGCGCACCAATTACCTGCCCAAACTGACGGCGCAGGCGGCTTACATACGCACCGGCAAGGAGATTTCGGTGCTGAATAAGGATCAGAAAAATGCATTGTCCAATATGGGGACAAGTCTCTCTGATGCTTTCTCCGGCACTTTTGGACAAATAGTGCAAGGCATTATTGCCCGCCATCCCGACTTGGCCCCGCTCGTGCAGCAGTTGGGCGGCGTAGGCCAAGCCTTTGCCGGCGCGCTGAATCAGGCAGGGCGCGGCATCGCAGATGCTTTCCGTACGGACTCGCGTAACCTCGTCGTGGGCAATATTCTCCTTACACAGCCGCTTTATATGGGTGGGAAGATTCGCGCCTACGATCGTTTGACGCATTATGTTCAGGACGTGGCGAATCAGCAACTGCGCGTGGATGAGCAAAACTTGATTTTAGAGACGGATCGCGCTTATTGGCAGACGGTATCCTTGTCTAACAAACTGAAACTGGCGCGCAGTTATCGAGATATGTTGACCCACTTGGACCAAGATGTGACCAAGATGATCGACGCCGGTGTGGCCACGAAAGCCAATCAGTTGCAGGTAAGCGTAAAACTGAACGAGGCGGATATGATGGTGACCAAGGTGGAGGATGGCTTGACATTGTCGCGCATGCTCTTGTGTCAGCTCTGCGGACTCCCACCGGGCGAGAATATAGAAACGGCTGACGAGAACAGAGACGATTTGGCAGTCGGCGGAACCGTGGTCAAGGTCGATGAGCAAACGGCTTACGAGAATCGCCCCGAACTCTGCCAACTGCAAAGTGCGATCAACATCGCGCAGGAAAAGGTGAACATCGTCCGTTCCGATTACTTGCCGCACTTGGCTTTGATGGGCGGCTACACGATAACGAATCCGGCCATGTATAATGGATTTGAGAAGAAATTTAGAGGCGACTGGAGCGTCGGCGTTACGTTGAGCGTACCCGTATGGAACTGGGGAGAAGGTCGCTATAAGATTAAAGCGGCAAAGGCTGAGGCTCAGATCGCTACTTTACGCGCTGAAGAAGTGCGCGAAAAGATAGGGCTGCAGGTAAACCAAGAAATGTTTCGCGTAAAGGAAACCAACAAGCAATTGCGCTTGGCGGAAAAGAACTTGGAAAGCCAATGAGAACTTGCGCGTGGCTACGCTGGGCTACAAAGAAGGCGTGATCAACACGACAGACGTTCTGGCGGCCGAAACGGCTTGGTTGCAGGCGCAGAGTGATAGAATTGACGCGGAGATAGATAGTATGTTGACTGCTTCTGCCTTGCAAAAGGCTTTGGGTATCTTGAGCGCACAATGAAAATTTGCGACAGCCGTGTGCGAAGTCGCTCCTTATTTACTCGTAAAACAAGAAAAAACAAACAGATATGTCATCTAAAAAGAGGGAAATCAATCTGATTCCGGCTATTTTAATTATTGTCGGAGTGATTGTCTTGGTGGTGATAGGCTCACTTTATGCCTTCAACAGTGAACCGGAGACTATTCAGGGTCAAGCAGACGTCACAGAATATCGCGTATCAAGCAAAGTGCCGGCACGCATAGCCCAAATACGCGTGCACGAAGGCGATTACGTACACAAAGGAGATACATTGGCCATCTTATCAGCTCCTGAAGTGCAGGCAAAACTACAGCAGGCTGAGGGCTTGGCTTCAGCTGCGCAGGCGCAAAATCAGAAGGCTGACAACGGCGCTCGCCAAGAGCAGATTCGCGGCGCTTACGATATGTGGCAAAAGGCGCAAGCGGGCGTAGAAATAGCGCAGAAGTCGTATGCCCGTGTAAAGAAGTTGGCAGATGAAGGCGTCGTGACCGCACAAAGCTCGATGAGGCAACGGCCAACTTAAAAGCGGCCATTGCTACGGCACGCGCCGCGGAATCTCAATACGACATGGCACGCAACGGCGCTCGCCGCGAAGATAAAGCCGCTGCCCGTGCTGTAGTGAGCCAGGCACGTGGCGCAGTCAACGAGGTGCGTTCGTATATTAAAGAGACTTATCTCATTGCATCAGAAGACGGCGAAGTAACGGAAATCTTTCCGGAGCAAGGAGAACTTGTCGGGACGGGCGCGCCGATTATGAATGTGGCCCGCATCAATGATATTTGGGTCACGTTTAATGTGCGTGAAGACCATTTGGCAGACTTCGGCCTCCATAAAAAGGTAAAGATGACGATTCCCGGTCTCAAAGATAAAGCAGTTGAGGGAACAGTTTTCTATATCAAGCCCTTAGGTAGCTATGCTACGTGGAAAGCGACGAAGAGTACGGGACAATTTGATATGAAAACGTTTGAAGTGCGCGTGCGCCCAACGCAAAAGATCGAAGGCCTGCGTCCGGGTATGACGGCACTTTATCAATATCAATAATACATAGGAGAGAGTAGACGGTAGTTGGCCTCTCTGACCAACATTTATAGACAATAATATATGAGAACGTTGTGGAACGTAGCGCTACGCGAATATAAACGACTGCTTCATCAGCCCATTTATTGGTTTGGGGTGGTCTTAGCACCGCTATTCTGCTGCCTGTTTTTTACGACGTTGATGTGGCAGGGCCTGCCTACAGATCTTCCGATGGGCGTTATCGATGAAGACAACACGCCGACAACGCGGGCGCTGCTGCGCAACCTTGACGCTTTTCAGCAATCAGAGATTGTCGCTGCTTATCCGAGCGTGACGGAAGCTCGCCGCGCTATGCAGGAAGGAAAGATTTACGGCTTCTTTTATATTCCAAAGGGCGTGACGAAGCAGGCTACGCGTGGCGATCAGCCGACTATATCGTTTTACTCGAATATGAGTTACTTTATGGGCGGTGCCTTTGCTTCGCGAGATATGCGTATGATGTCGGAATTGGCCTCTGCGGCCGCCACGCAAAAAACCTTGCGCGCCAAGGGTGCTACGGAGCAGCAGGCGCTGGCTTTCATACAACCGGTAGTTATTGATACGCACCCGATAGGCAACCCTTGGCTCAATTATAACATTTACTTGAGCAACGTTATCCTTTATGGTATCCTGGGGATTTTTATCTTTATGCTGACGGTTTATAGTATAGGAATGGAAATCAAACAGGGGACGGCAAGGCAATGGTTGTCTCTCTCTAAATGGAATATGCTGACGGCTCTGAGCGGTAAACTCCTGCCGCAGACGCTGGCTTTCTTCTTCACGGCTTGCTGCTTCAATGTGATCTTGTATGGTTTCCAGCATTTCCCCTGCCATAGCGGGTTTATGCAAATGACAATCGTGGCCTTGCTGTTTATCATTGCTTGTCAAGGATTAGCCGTCGGGATGTTTACGCTGCTGCCATCGCTGCGCTTAGGCTTAAGTTTTGCTTCGCTATGGGGCGTATTATCTGTCAGTATTTGCGGTATGGCCTTTCCGTGTATGGCGATGGATGCGCCCTTGCAAGGATTGGCTTATCTCTTCCCATTGCGTTACTATTATTTGCTTTATGTCAACGGAGCGCTGGATGGTTATGACTTATCTAATGCGTTACCTTTTATTGGCGGACTCATCATCTTTGCTTGCATTCCGCTGATTGCAGCGCCGTTCTTAAAGAAGGAAGTGCTGACGATCAAATATCAACCGTAAGGAGGACCGGATTATGAATTTACGCAAGGCATTGAAAAGTTTGTGGCGCTATATCACCTATCCGTTCAGAATGGGGCGGAAAGGTTTTCAGGAAGCTTTGGAGGATTGGAATTATGTCTTTCGCAAAGAATTGAAAACGATATTCCGCGATCCGGGCATTTTGATTTTCCTTATCATTGTCCCTTTGGCCTATCCTTTGGTCTATACTTACATTTATAATAATGAAGTCATCCGTGATGTGCCGGTAGCCGTAGTAGACGATTGTGCTACGCCGCTAAGTCGCACTTACCTTCGTAAAGTTGATGCGACGCCCGATGTGGCGATTGCTTATCGTTGTCCGGATATGCAGACCGCACGCGAATTGATCAAAAGGCGCGAGGTCTATGGCATTATCTATATCCCCAAAGATTTTCAAAAGAATTTGGCGCGTATGCAACAAACAAAGGTGAGCATCTTCGTGGATATGAGTGGCATTTTATATTACAAAGCGATGTTGTTGGCTAATACCAACGTCTCGCTGGCGATGAATGCCGATATTAAAGTGCAAAGGGCCGGCAATACAACCGATGAGCAAGATAAGGTAACCACTTATCCGATAGCCTACGAACAGGTAGACATCTACAATCCGGAGAGTGGTTATGCTGCGTTCCTGATCCCCGCGGTTTTAATCTTAATCTTGCAGCAAACGCTCGTGTTAGGCGTTGGCGTAGCTGCGGGAACGGCGCGCGAGAAAAATAGTTATCACGAATTGGTCTTGATTCATCGTCATCACCACGGACTTTTGCGCATTGTCTTAGGTAAGGGCTTTGCTTACTTGCTTGTTTATTTGTGGAATATCGTCTACGTCTTAGGCGTCATACCGCACATCTTTAACTTGCCGCAAATAGGATACCCGGCCTATATATGGATGATCATTATTCCGTTCATCTTAGCCGTTATCTTTTTCTCTATGACTATTTCCGTATTGATCCGACAGCGAGAGATGGCCTTTATCATTGTTGTCTTCTTTTCCGTCCCGCTGTTGTTATGAGCGGTATCAGTTGGCCGGCAACAGCTATTCCTACATTTTGGAAATACTTCTCTTACGTCTTTCCCTCTACATTCGGCATCAATGCCTTTGTAAAGATCAATAGTATGGGCGGCGAGATGATCAGCGTAAAGACAGAGTGGTACGCTTTATGGATACAAGCTTTTTGCTACTTTATCCTGACACTGTTTGTCTATCGTTATGAAATCATTTCTTCGCGCCGCAAGCGCATAGCTTTATATGAGCAGAAGAAAGCTGCCTTAGCGCAGCGGCAAAATAATGAGCATCACGCATAGTTCATTATTTCTTAAGCTACAAGAAACTTTTGGGGCGGTATTTCTTTTGAAATGCCGCCCCAAAAACTATACGCTTACCATATCTGATGAGAACTTGGATAATAGGCGTAACGAAACTTGCATTCTATGCTGTTTACCTTATCGTTGGAAGCGATACTTCTATCTTGTAAAATTCTAAGAAATCTTTTGATGACTCTCCACATAACATCCTGAGATTATTGCCTAAGAAAGGATTATTTTTTCTTTTCCCTTCTTTCGGGTATATAATAATGCAAGGTATGGGTGACGCATCTTTATATTCTAAGTGAGCAAGAATGCGCAAATCGCGACCATAGCCGCTCAACTGGCGCACGACATCCTTATCTAAAGACTTCTCTTCGTACTTCGGAATATATTTTGTATCTAAGATGGCCTTGTATTCTTCCGACTTATACAAGAAATCAGGAGATCCCGTCTCACCTTCGAATTGATAAGTAATTCTCTCGCGATAGGCTTCGTGAAGCAGCCCATATACATAATGCTCATAGAGTAGCGACATATCAAGCCAAAACGGAACGACTTTTCCCTCATGGCTACCTACCTTGCTAATGTTATAATCAAAGAGTCGAAGGATTAGTTTTGCCAGTCGAATTGCCTCATTGTAATTTGTGAACAACTTGTGAGCGCGTAGTCGCTTTACTTGTTTAATTTCAACCTTGTCGCTGACCTCACGAAACAGTGCAAGACTTTTATTCAATCGCAACTTTGCTACAGCTGCGGACCGTTCGTTTAAGCCTTGAAGCAAGCGCTGAGAGAATAAGAGTGCTTTCTTTATCAGTCTGTTTTCCGGAATGTCGGCCGAATATTCGTCATACTCGCAGAAAACCCTATCGTAGCGCCTAATAGCAATGTTCTGTCGCTCATTCTTCAAGATGCTAATGCGCCCTCTAACCTTCTTCAGGTTCTCACTTCGACTGACGTATCCTTTCTTCAATTCCTTAATTCTGCTTACGACGCCAAGAAAGTGCAGCACAAGTAGCGGACTTACGACACTTTGAAGCGCAGGCGCCTTTATGCTTGGCTTGTCAATGTATATCTTGTAGATAGTAGAGAATGACGCTAAGGATAAGTCAGAAGTAAGCAGGTCATAAACATCCTCACGAAGTCAATCCGCTCCATCTTGTGCTTTGTCGTTACAATCAAACTTTCTTGCTCATCGATCCATTCTGCTCCAATTTTGTATGAAGCATAATAATGGGCTTCAGGCGAATTGTCCTTGCGCTTACACCATTTAACAAGCTTCAACCTGTCATATTTCTCCTCCTTACTGACACGCAATTGTTCGTGTTCTTGAAGCTGTATCACACTCATTCTCCCTCTTGCTTCTCTTCTTCGTTGACTTCTTTAATCGTAGCGAGCTGCAACTTGCGCCAGGCCTCAAACGCGGCTTCCTTCTCTTTGCTGCTAACGTTTAAGATACCATCGTTGATATATTCTGCAATAAGTGGCCATACTTCATACTCCATCTTGTCTTTTAGCTCCTCTTCTGAATCGGACATAAAGTAACTATGACCAACCATCAAATCATCTATGCCTAAGTCTCCGCACTGCTTTTTGTCGATGAATTCTTTGATGTTATTGAACAATGCGAGCGCCTGATCCTTTAGTGTAGGATCGGTATAATGTTTCTCTATAACCGACCTGTTAGATTCTAATGTAACAAAAGCGAAACGCCGGCGCAATGCATAGTCAATCGTGCCCGTACTGCGGTCGGTGGTGTTCATCGTTCCGATGATATATAAATTTTTGGGCACACTGAACAGCTTCTTGGAATAAGGCAAAGTAACCTGAATAGGATGCTCGCTTCCTTCCCTCTTATCAACTTCTAACAGCGTTATCAATTCGCCGAAGATCTTAGCTACATTGCCTCGGTTTATTTCGTCAATGATGAGGACTACCTTGTTGTTGCCATGTATATTGTATTCCTCTTTTACTGCTTCTATGAAAGCCTTGGCGTATGCAGGCCAATTGTTTTCCTTTCCTTTTCCTTGAGCTTGAAGTTTTACTTTTTTTATATTAAGAGGCGATGGACTGTGTGTTTCTTTACGTGTGCTTTGATTGTGTACTTCTGCATTGAATGGTAATATGACCCTCCTCCCACCAAGCATAAAACGAAGATTTTCCTGTAGTTGTAGGAATCACTCTCCTGTTCTCGAATCCGTTAATCTTATGCTGTAAGAAATCGTCAATATATTCGGTTATATCTTTACTTTTGTCCTCCGTTACAGCTTGGCAGGCCTGCTTAAAGATTCCGTTTTCCAGCTTGTAGGTTACGCCGACGCTTTCCCCTTGCTTATTTGTTTGCACACACGGCTTTAACCCCTCGACAAAGTCTTCATAATCTAAAGACTGATGAAACGTAGTAAAGAAGATGCGCTTACCCGCCAGTTCTTTATATCGCTTTATCACGGCCTCGTGGTCTGTTAAATCTATATCAGTTACGCCCAAAACTTTCAGGGCTATACTGGCCGTATTATAAGTTTTACCGGTTCCCGGCGCACCTTGAATAATGATATTGCGCTTGCGCTCTAATAGGCGCTCACATTTGTTTGTAAATTCCATATTTTCTATATGCTTTAATCAATTATTGATGTATTCATATTGTTTTGTCCAGTGGCCGCATGAGGAAAAGTTCCTTGCGTGAAGAGTTTAGAATTAGAAGGCTGTTTATAATCCTTAGCCCACGCCAATATTTTAACCCGCCTGAAATTTTTATGAAGAAACTCATCGGTCAGCTCTCTATCCGTAAAGTTATCACTAATAATTTGGCATAAAGCAATAGCCTCATTTCCTTCTCGAACAAGCACAATGCTACCTTTCTCAATTGTCTTAAAGTCTTCGCATTGATAGTTGTCCCATTCACCGGTTCCAATAAAAGGTTTCTCTCTTTCTAACATTTTCTTGGAATCAACTCTCGTTTCATCCTCTTTCCATAAGGCTTATACATCTGTATATGCCAATACTTATTCCGATGTTTGTTCATAATTCTATGCGCTTTAATTCTTATGGTTAATGATTAGTTGTCAGTCGCAATTTCATCCCCTGACATACATCTTGCGATAGCGCGAGCCGACATTGCGGAGCTTGCCTTCCGATTCGAGACTGCGGAGGAGGCGATAGGTCATAGACTTGGATAGGTGGAGCGCCGTTTGCAGATCGTTTGCGAAGATGTAATCCGCGGTGGCAAAGAGGCGCGTGAGGGCGGTATCGACTTCCGCCGGTGACGGCGTAGCGTGGAGGCGATTGCGATAAGTGGCGTTTTCAAATTGTGCATTTCGTAGCGTGCGCATAAAGTCCTTTTCGGGGCGGAAGTTTACGCTTCGCACTTCGGGGTTGCGCAGGCGGAAGCGATGCGTCTTGGCATCTTCGCAGATTTCACCCTTGACGGCGAGCGAGAAGTAACCGAGTCCGGGCAGATGCACGCGGTTGCCTTCCATCAGTTGGTAGGCAATTTCGGCTTTCAGTGCATCGAGCGAACCCGTGAGGTCGGCTGTGGTTAGCGTCGTAGCCTTTTCGATGTTTTTCCCCATTCGGTCCATTCCGACCGTCATATTTTCGTGTACTACTACGCGTAAGTCTTTGTTTTTCGGGAGTTTTCCTCCTGTTTTCAATAGTTTGTAAGCTACAGTCATAAGCTGGTATTTGTTTTTCTGTTCGTATTCTTCAGTTCTCTTCTGCGTCCGGCAACTGGGCACTCTGTGCATCTTTTGTGATGCCTGCTCCGCTTCTTAGCTCTCCTTAGGCATCTTTCCGCAAGTCTCTGCGCGCTTTGTTGTGGCTTCTTACGCACCCTGCCGCAATTTCCTGCGCATCTCGTTGCAACTCCTACGCACCTTATCGCAATTTTCTACTCATCTTTTTGCCGAACAATGCATAGTTTTAGATTTTCTCCGTGGTGAAAAATTGATGTCATCACGGTGAAAAATATTTTTCACCGTGGTGCTAATTTAGTTGCACCGTGGTGAAACTTTTTCTTTAACCTACAAAGGTACGATTTTTACGGAATAATTTTTGAAAGAGTTAGCACTAAATGAGGAAACGTTTAGTAAAAGCTATGTGCAACTTAGGGAAGAATCTAAAAAGCAATAGTAGTGCGCGAAAATATGTTGTTATAAGAGATGCGAGAAACAAAGAAATGGGGCAGAAGAGGGTATTTGCTTTTAGGTAAGTAGCTTTTCGTGAACAGATTTTTATTTGTTTAATGCAGGTTTGGGTATAGAGTCTATGCAAGATCTTTATTCTTGTCAATGTTTGTTGGGATACAGATACTTGCTTTGGCAATGGGGGTAAAATTGTCTGTGGTGTGGGCGGTTACGTCGTATCTATCTTAAAAAAAGGAAGGGTAGACCTTTCTCTGAGTTAAAAGTTATAACTTTGCGCACGATATTGGAATAGAGAGATGTAATCGAATCTATTTTTATTGGTAATAATTTGCATACGCCATTTATTTGGCTTCATTCTTAGCGCTAGAGGCTAAAATGAACGATAGAATGCTTGAGCTACGTGGGGCAACCGGAGAACGCTGGCTCGTCTTTCTTGAGACTTGAATAAAAGGCATTGCTTTATTTTAATACAATAATGACAAAAGAACAAACGAACATGCTGAAAGGCGTGGCCATCTTGATGATGTTATTTCTTCATTTGTTTAACAATCCCGAACTCAGCAGCATTTGTGAGCCTTGGATTTATATTGGTGATCACCCTTTAGTTAATATCCTCAGTAGGGCGAGCAATCCGGTTGATATCTTTTTAATGCTTAGTGGCTATGGGCTTAGCTATTCTTATAGTCATAAGAAGCTCTCAATCGGTCGACAAACTAAAAGATTGCTTCAACTCTATATTCACTATTGGATTATTTTGCTAATCTTTGTTAGCATAGGATGCTTCGTAAGGCCTGACAGATATCCGGGAAACTTGTCCACAATCGTTCTTAATTTTACGAGTATCAGCAGCAGTTATAATTCTGAAACGTGGTTTCTCTTTCCATATATGCTCTTATCGTTTACCGCATTGTGGGTCTTTAAGGCAGTAGATAGAATGGGCAATGTGCTTAGTCTCATTGTTTCCGGACTGCTTTATGTTGCAGGGTGTTATATTGTCAGTCGATATATAGCTTCAGCCAAAGCCTATTCAACTTGGTATAACTACTTGCTGACTTATATAAACTTCCTTTTTCCTTTTATCATTGGCGCTGTCTTCCATCGCTTGGTGGAGAAAGGAAAGGTTAATATGAGTGTATTAAAAAGGTATCCTTCTTTAGTGCCTTTCTTGCTTGTGGGGGCTGTTGTTATGCATTGCCTTCTCTCTAATGCCGTGGTAGGCCCATTTTTCCAAATTATCTACATATTGCTACTGTTGCATATCCGTATTCCGGCTTTTATCAACAAAGGCTTACTGAGTCTTGGTAAGCATTCTATGGTAATGTGGCTTACTCACTCTTTCTTTTGCTATCATCTTTTTCATGATTTTATTTACGGTTTTAGATACCCACTGCTTATCTATGTTGTTTTGCTTGTTATAAGTTATGCGGTCTCTTTTCCCATTATGTTCTTTGCCAAGCAGGTCATTGGGCGCGTTTCATACCTTCGTGTATAACAAATGCTTGCAGAGTAAAGATGGAGTGTTGGAGATGGAAGCAAAAACAGATTTGCGAGTAAATCGAATAAAAAGATGGCTCTTAAAGAGAGGTAGGACAGAGGGGGTATGGAGGTGTTGAATAAGTAGAGGGTTATTATTGCTATTTTAGGTGCAATAATAAAGGTGGTAGCGGATATGTTTGTTGTGAACCACTATCTATTTATTCTCGTCAGTGATTTCTTCAAAATCTACGTATTCTCCTTCATCGGGTGTGAAGATTTTTTTTGTCGGAGCTTGCTGTCGAGGCTCTTGTGAGCTTTGCGATCTTCTCTCTTGTGCTTTTGTTGTTTGCTGATAAAAGGTCTTTTTTATCTTTTGGAACTGCCGAATTAGGCGTATGATAGGAGAGAGTATGAAGAATAGCAGTACTGCTATTGACAATAAAAATATGAAGAAGAAACCGTCCATTTATGTGTGCTAATTTGAATGACTATTCGGCGTGTTTACGCCTGTTTCTTTCCGGAAAAGCAAAAGTTGTTCCCAATAGAACACAGGATATAAAGAATAATGATAACCGCAAAGCCGCCCCAACCCAGCAGGATAAGCAAGAGGCCACTAAGCAAGATGAACGAATAGCGCAGGATGTTGTCGCCTTTCCATTTGAAGTCCTTGAACTTTAGTGCGAACATCGGTATTTCGCTAACGAGTAACCAACAACTAATAGCTATTCCAATGAGCAAAACTATCCATTCGTTTGAGCCTAATAAGTGGAGGACACCGGCATAGTAGTTGCCAATGGCCGCCCAAAATAATGCATTGGCAGGTGTTGGCAGGCCTATGAAACCCTGGGTCTGTCTTTCGTCGAGATTAAACTTGGCGAGGCGCAAGGCTGAGAATGCAGCGATGAGAAAGGCTGAGGAAGAGATTATAAGATGTAGTATGAGGTCTGTAACTGTTTCCGTGTTAACCAAAAGCGAGAATACGATACCGGCCGGCGCAAAGCCAAACGTAATGACGTCGGCCAGCGAATCAAGCTCTTTCCCGATGGGAGATGAAACTTTGAGTAGTCGGGCTACGAATCCATCAAAGAAATCGAAGATCGCTCCCATAATAATGAAGATAAAAGCTTCTTCAAAATGGCCATTGAGTGAGAAGGCTGTGGCGATGCAACCTGAAATCAGGTTACAGCAAGTTAGTGCGTTGGGAATATGTTTTTCATTTGGAGAAGCCTCCATTATTCGTTGGGCTGAAGGCGTGCAATAATTGTCTGATTGCCGACCGTTGTCTGTCCGGGTTGGATTAGGATCTCGGCATTGAGCGGCAAGTAGATGTCGACGCGCGAACCGAATTTGATGAAACCTAAATGCTCATCGATATAGCATTCTTCCTCCGGACGTGCGTAAGTTACAATCCTGCGCGCAACGGCGCCCGCAATTTGTCTTACCAAGATGTCTTGCCCGTCGGGCGTTTCAATGACGATCGTTGAGCGTTCGTTCTCCGTGCTCGACTTTGGTAGCCAAGCTTTATAAAAATTGCCGTTGTGATGATCCACTTTCTTGATGATGCCATCTACCGGAAACCAGTTGGCGTGCACGTTCCATAAAGACATAAAGATGGAGACCATAATACGCCGATCGTGGAAATACTCATTCTCCTCTGTTTCTTCAACTACGACGACCCTTCCATCAGCTGAGGCGACCACGGTGTTCTCAGTGGCTTCCGTAAAGCGCCGAATGGGGCATCGGAAGAAATTGATAATAATGCCATAGGTCACGATGCTAATAGCCAGAACGATGTAAAAAGGCAATAGCGTAAGGTTTCTAAGTAAGAAAAATAAAGCGGAGTTGAGTAGTGCCAAAGAAAGGCCAGTATAGAGTAACGTATATTTTCCTTCGTTGTGTAGACGAATTCGTTTGATATGCGATAGTTTCCTCATAGGGAGTGGCTGTGTTTGTAAGTAATAAGTGCAAAGGTAGGCTTTTTTGTTAAAAGGACAAAGGATGCCTCCTCAAAGTCAAGCAATCCAAGCTTCCGTAAGAATGCGCTCCAGTTCTTCGGCGGTCAATTTGAGGTGAAAATGTCCGTCTTCTGCCACAGATATATTACCCGTTTCCTCCGAAACAACGATGGCTAAGCAGTCGCTTTGCTGTGTCATACCCAAGGCTGCTCGGTGGCGTAGTCCGAGCGAGCGAGGAATATCGTTGTTGTGCGAGACCGGAAGGATGCAGCCGGCGGCTGTGATGCGTTGTTTGCTGATGATCATAGCCCCATCGTGGAGCGGACTATTTTTGAAAAAGATGTTTTCGATCAATCTTTGGTTAATGTCGGCGTCGATAAGTTCGCCCGTGCGTATGATTTCCTTTAAGCCGGTATGACGTTCGATTACGATCAGTGCGCCCTCCTTTTGCTTGCTCATATTCAGGCACGCCAAGACGATAGGCATTACGTTTTCGTGCTGCACTTCCTCCTTTTGACTTTTAAATAATCGCGTCACCCATTTTGAACCGGACGTAGAACCTATGGTTGAAAAGAAATGGCGTATCTCTTCTTGAAACAAAACGACTAAGGCCACCATACCGATGTTGACCAAATTGTCCATAATGCTTCCCAAGAGGCGCATTTCGAGGAAGCGGGAGACAATGATCCAGCCAATAACGAAGAAGAGAACTCCCGTAAAGATATTGGCAGCGCTCGATTGCTTCATTAGTTTCCAAATGTAATAGAGCAATAAAGCTACCAGGAGGATGTCGATAATATCTTTGATTCCGAACGTCAGCATAAGTTCTTTTCTTGTTTTAGACAGCGGTCATTTGTTCATACATGGCGCACTACTTCTCGCGCAGCCTTTACGTCGTGCACGCGCAAAATGTGCGCTCCCTTCAACAGACTGACCGCGTGGAGCATAGTCGTGCCGTTCAGACTCTCTTCCGGCGTCGTCTCCAGCAGTTTATAAATCATAGATTTCCGTGAAATGCCCACCAATAGCGGCTGTTTGAAGACGTGCAACTCCTCTAAATGGTTCATCAATTCATAGTTTTGCTCCAGCGTTTTGCCAAATCCGAAGCCCGGATCTATGATAATGTCCTTTACGCCCAAGTCGTGCAAACGCGCCACCTTTTCAGCCAAATACAAAAATACCTCTTTAAGAAATCCTCGTAGTGTGGCGCTTGCTGCATCGTTTGTGGCGTGCCCTGCATGTGCATCAATATATAAGGCACTCCGGTCTTTGCTACCGTTCGAAACATATTCCGATCCAGCAGGCCGCCCGAAATATCATTGATGATGTCAATGCCAAACTCTTCAATACACATTCGCGCCACGTCCGCCCTAAAAGTATCCACGCTCACTACCAAATCCGGCGCTTCGCGCTTCACAATCGTCAGGCCACGGCGCAGACGCGCCATTTCTTCTTCGATCGGCACATCATCTGCGCCCGGTCTGCTGCTATAAGCGCCGATGTCGAGCATTGAAGCCCCTTCTTTTGCTATTTGCCGCACCCGCTTGCCGATCTCTTCCTCACTTTGCTGTCTGCTTCCGGCGTAGAAAGAGTCCGGCGTGACGTTAAGTATGCCCATCACCTGCGGGCTGTCGAGGCTGAATAAGCGCCCGTCGGCTAAGCGTATCGTATAAGAATGTAGCTCTTTCATAATTCACGGCAAATATAGTAAGAAAATCACGTAAATTGAGCGTGCCGAGCGCCTTTTGATACTTATGTCGCCTCATCGGCATTCTATTTATAGATGTCTTGCTTAGGCCGAACTGCCCTCGACTTATGGTTTGCAGGGTTATTGTCCCGTTAATCGTTTCTGCTTCCGTGCTTATTGCTCAATTTATTTGCAGATCAAGGCAAAGTATCATTGACAAGTATTACTTTTGCACGTTAATTGGCAGCGATATGAACATAAAAGAACTATACGAACAATACCTTTTGCATCCGCAAATCACGACGGATACGCGTGACTGCCCGCCGGGGTCGATCTTTTTCGCTTTGCGGGGCGAGACTTTCAATGGCAATCGCTTTGCCCACCAAGCTTTAGATAATGGTTGCGCTTTGGCTGTCGTGGACGATCCGTCTGTGGTCGATGATGACCGACTGATTTTAGTCGATGATGTCTTGACGACGCTCCAAGCATTGGCCGCTTTCCACCGCCATCAATTTACCGGTCCGGTTATTCAGATTACAGGTACCAACGGCAAGACGACGACAAAGGAACTCGTATCTACCGTGCTCTCCGAACGTTATAATGTACTCTTTACGCAGGGAAATTTCAACAACCATATCGGTGTGCCTAAAACGCTGTTGCGTTTGAACGCATCCCATCAGATTGCCGTGATCGAAACCGGCGCCAATCATCCGGGAGAGATTAAGTTGCTGAGCGAAATTGTGGACCCCGATTGCGGACTTATCACCAATGTCGGCAAAGCTCACTTGGCCGGCTTCGGATCTTTTGAAGGCGTAATACGGACGAAAGGAGAGCTTTACGACTATCTGCGCACGAAGTCCGACGCTTTTGTTTTTATCAATGCCGACAACCCTTATTTGCAGCCGATCTCGCACGACTTATCTCGCATCACTTATGGTCGGCCCGGTAAAGATTATGATGTGGAAGGCGAAGTGCTGTCTTGCGATCCTTGCCTCAATTTGCGCTTCCGCATCAAAGGGGGAGCTTGGCAGGAGGTCAAGACGCAGCTCATTGGAGCTTATAATATAGATAATATACTTGCGGCCGTGGCTGTCGGCGTGCGCTTTGGCGTGACACCGGAACAAATTAGTCGGGCAATAGCGGCTTATTGTCCGACGAATAATCGCAGCGAACTCCTGCGCACGGCTGCGAATACGCTCATCGTTGACGCTTACAATGCCAACCCCACCAGTATGGCGGCTGCCTTAGACAATTTTCAGCTCATCGAGCACCCGCATAAGATGGCCATACTCGGTGGTATGCGTGAGCTCGGCAACGCTTCAGCCCAAGAGCATCAAACCATTATCGACAAAGTGGCTACGATGGCCCTTGACGACGTATGGCTCGTGGGCGAGGAGTTTCAGCCCTTCGCTGAGCGCTATCGCTACTTTCCCTCCGTCGAAGCTGTGGAGCAACAGCTCCGTGAGCAACCTCTCCGCGATCGGCTAATCCTCATCAAAGGTAGCAATTCGCAACATCTATACCGCTTGCCCGACTACCTTTAAGGCCTTTTTCGCCGACAAAACGGCAGTAAAGTGCGTATAAGATGCGTGAAATTCCCCACTTAGCTTTTCATATTCAGGCGAATTACCTATATTTGCACACACAAATATTGAAATAACAAAAAAATAGAATACAATAGTAATGATCAAATCACAAGACATCAAGAAAGGAACTTGCATCCGCTTAGACGGCAAGCTCTATTTCTGCATCGACTTCCTTCATGTAAAGCCCGGTAAGGGCAATACGATTATGCGCACGACGCTGAAAGACGTAGTCAACGGCAATGTATTGGAGCGCCGCTTCAATATTGGCGAAGCCTTGGAAGATGTGCGAGTTGAGCGCCGCCCTTATCAGTATTCTTATGCTGATGGTGACGTGTTCCACTTCTTGAACCAAGAGACTTGGGACGATGTGACGATCGAGCGCGATATGATCACGGGCGTCGATTATATGAAAGAAGGCGACGTGCTCGATGTTGTGAGCGATGCGTCTACAGATACGATTCTCTACGCCGAAATGCCGGTGAAGACGAAGTTGAAGATCGTTTACACAGAACCGGGATTGAAAGGAGATACTGCGACAAACGCAACCAAACCGGCTAAGTTAGAGTCGGGCGCAGAAATACGTGTGCCGCTTTTCATCAACGAAGGCGAAACCGTGGAGGTAGATACGCGCGACGGCAGCTATCTAAACCGCGTCAAAGTATAAGCTATACAATTATGCATATGCACAGGGTGTCGACGAGCGCTGCTTGTCGACACCTTTTTTATTGGCCGGCGGCGATTGGCGGCTTATTGCTGAAAAAGAAAAAGGCGATAACTTCTGAAAAGTTATCGCCTTTTTGTAGCGCGACCCAGGATTGAACTGGGGACCTCATGATTATGAATCATGCGCTCTAACCAGCTGAGCTATCGCGCCGGCATAAAAGGAGCTTGTTCCCTTTTTGCGAGTGCAAAAGTAGAAGATAAATTCTATATGACCAAGCCTTTTTTAGGAAAATCTTCCGTTCAGCCTTAAATACTATTTTGTCTTTGTTGTCACGTATCTGCGTGCTACCCCGGTAGGCCTACTGAGGCCTTCGCACCTAATGGTTGATGCGGCCGACTGATGCACGCGTGGTTTGCGCGTCGCTTACAGCCCACAACTTTGCGCCTATAGCTGCGGAGGGTAGGGCAGTGAGGCCGCGCATACGCTTATAGTGCAACAAGATCAGCCACTTCCGGCTGCTCGTCTTTCGCCGTAAGAAGTGAGTTGCAGTTTTCGACAAATCCCAACGGCTGAGCGGCGATGCGACTTATACCGGCATCGCTCAGTTACGTACAAATCACGCCTCCAAAGCCTTTTCTTGTCGTAATTCGCTTGTATTCAGTACATAAAAAGTTGATTTTCTGTTCCGACAAGAGCTTGGCGTTGTGGTTTGCTGCCGGCAAACCATCGTTTGGCGGGAGCAAACTATCGTTTGGTGGCAGCAAACCATTGTTTGGTCGGGCCAAACGAAAGGTGATTTTGCCGTGCACCACTGCCATGCGCCATTCGAAAATCGCCGTTTCGTAGTTGTCAATAACCTGCGTTGCACTGCTTGCCCCAACGCCTTATTGGCCTTTTGTTAAGTGCATTGGCCGCGTGTGCCCTCCTTTTCTGCTGAATATTTCTTCTTTCAGTATAATTGTAGTACTTTTGCTTGCAAAATAATGTAGCTGTTGATCGGAGTAAAAAAGTTGGATCGGTTTGTGCTGGGGAACTTCTTGTTGATTTTCTCCGGCTCCTTCTTTATCACTTTGTTTGTCCTGATGATGCAATTCACGTGGCGCTACGTCGATGAGATTGTTGGCAAGGGCATAACGATGGACATTCTGGGTCAATTCTACTGGTATATGGCCATTACGATGGTCCCGATGGCGCTGCCGCTTGCTGTGCTGCTGGCCTCGCTGATCTCCTTTGGGAATATGGGAGAACGGCTCGAACTCTTGGCAATGAAAGCGGCCGGCGTTTCGCTCCTGCGCATTATGCGTCCGCTTGCCGTGCTCGTCATAGGCCTTGCAGCGGTCTCCTTTTATTTTCAGAATCGTGCAGCGCTTGATGCACAAAAAAATCTGACCTCCCTTTTGTGGAGTTTGAGAGAGACTTCGCCGGCGTTGGAAATACCGGAGGGCGTCTTTTATGGGAAAATCAACAGTTTCAGCCTATACGTAGAGCGCAAAGACGTGGCCACCGGCAAGCTCTACAATGTAATGATTTATAAAACCGACCAGGGATTCGACAAGGCGCAGATCGTAGTGGCCGATTCCGGGCGCTTGGAGGTGACAAACGATAAGGAGCATCTCATATTTGATATTTGGAACGGCGAACAGTTTGAGAATCTGCAAGCCGGCGGGGCGCAAGCGGCGCTTAATACAAAGGGCGTTCCCTACGATCGAGAGACGTTTGAATACAAGCGCTTCATCATCGATTTTAACAGCAACTTCGAGAAGCAGGATGCGGAGCAATGGAGTGGTTCGGCCATAACAAAGAACTTGACGCAGCTGTCTGCTTCAATCGACTCGATGAATACGGCACTGGACTCCATAGGACTTGCCAACTATAAACAGGGTAAGCAGACGGCTTACTATTGCCCGCCGCTACGCCCTCAACACGCCGCAGCACTGAAGCAGATGAGCAAAGGTGCAAAGCTTGACTTTGATACGATTATGGCGCGCATGTCGGCTGATAAACGCGTGCAAACGATTCGTGCAGCCGCAGCTTCGGCTGCGGCATACGCCTCTGAGTTGGAATGGAAAGTCTGACGACGGAAGAAGGTGATAAGAGCGTGCGCTCCCACCGCATCCAGTGGCATCAAAAGTTTACGATGTCTATCGCCTGCATATTCTTCTTCTTTATCGGTGCACCCTTGGGCGCTATTATTCGCAAGGGAGGACTGGGTATGCCGACTATTATCGCCGTAATCCTTTTCATTTTCTATTACATCATCAATACTTCGGGCATGAAAATGGCGCGCGATGGTGCTTGGAATATGATTTTTGGTATGTGGGTCTCGACCGTGGTACTTACGCCTTTGGGTTGCTTCTTGACGTATAAGGCCAACAATGATTCTGTCGTGTTCAATGCGGATGTTTATGCGGCTCTCTTTAAGCGCTTGCTGGGGCTGAGATCGAAGCGTAACATCACGCGCAAAGAAGTAATCATCGAAACGCCCGACTATGCAGCGCTGCTTGATCAAATCGCCGACTTGGAGCAGATCTGCAAGGCCTATGCTGCACACAAACGCCTCTATGCAGCGCCGAGTTATATACGCGCTTTCTTCAAATCGCGTCCTGATCACGCTGCAGAAGATATTCAACAGCGCGTGGAGCAACTTGTGGAAGAGTTGTCTAATTCGGATCGTCGTGAAATCCTCTATCGCTTGAACCAATTGCCCTTGATTTATGCACGGGCTCATACTTCTCCGTTTGAAAATAAGCGCCTCAATGTCCTTTGCGGTGCCTTGCTCCCTGTGGGCTTTATCATGTGGTTGCGAATCTGGCGTTTTAGGCTGCGCCTCCATAAAGATATGAAACAAATCACAGCTGTTTGCTCAGAATTAAGCCCCCTTGTGGCGAAAGCTGCCGGCAAAGAAGCTACATCATACGATTTATTAACTTCAAAACAAAACCCCAGTAATCAATACAATAATCATGATGAATGAAAAATACGAGTTGGCTTCTGTAGAAGAGGCCTTGGAAGAACTGAAAGCCGGCAAATTTGTCGTAGTCGTAGACGATGAAGATCGCGAAAACGAAGGCGATCTCGTTATGGCGGCTCAGTTTGCCACTCCGGAGAGCGTTAATTTTATGCTAAAATATGGTAGGGGCGTATTATGCACACCTATTACGAACCAACGTTGTCACGAACTCGGCCTGGCGCGTCAAGTGGATTCAAATACAAGTATGTTGGGCACGCCGTTTACGGTTACGGTCGACAAACTCGAAGGCTGCACAACGGGTGTTAGCAGCCACGATCGCGCAGCTACTATCCGCGCCTTGGCAGATCCGACCAGCACGCCGGAAACTTTTGGCCGACCGGGTCATATTAACCCTTTATATGCGCAGGATCGCGGCGTCTTGGTGCGTGCCGGACACACGGAGGCATCAGTTGATATGTGCCGACTCGCAGGTCTGTATCCGACCGCCACACTCATTGAAATCTTAAACGAAGATGGGACGATGGCGCGCATGCCCCAATTGCAAGTGTTCGCCAAAGAACACGGCTTGAAGATCATGACGATTAAGGATCTGATAGCTTATCGCTTGAAAATGGAATCTTTGGTGGAAAAGGGTGAAGAAGTGGATATGCCGACTAAATATGGACACTTCCATCTTATTCCTTTTCGCCAAAAGAGTGGCGGATTGGAGCACATCGCGCTGATTAAAGGCGAATGGAAAGACGATGAGCCCGTTCTGGTCCGCGTTCACTCTTCTTGTGCGACGGGAGATATATTTGGTAGCGAGCGTTGCGACTGTGGCGACCAACTCCAAAAAGCGCTTGAGATGGTAGAAAAAGAAGGTCGAGGCGTTGTGCTCTATCTGAATCAAGAAGGGCGTGGTATTGGACTGATGGCAAAGATTGCTGCCTACAAACTGCAAGAAGAAGGCTATGATACGGTAGATGCGAATGTGCATCTAGGCTATGATCCGGATCAGCGTGATTATGGTGTCGGCGCACAAATACTGCGTATGCTTGGCGTGCGAAAGATGCGGCTGATGACGAATAATCCTGTGAAGCGCGTGGGCTTGGAGGCTTACGGATTGGAGATCACGGAAAACGTGCCCATAGAAATTACACCCAATCCTTATAATGAGCGCTACCTTCGTACGAAGAAAGATAGAATGGGTCACACCCTGCATTTTAATAAGTAGTATATAGTAAATTAAAAACGAAGGCGCGCGCCGCTGGCGCGGCGCTTTATATAAAAAAATAAAAAGAATATGGAAGATAAAAAAATGTAGTAAATTATGCTTCAACCGCGTCACGCCCGGCGGCTTTCGCTGCTCTGATGCGTGATGTGTATGCTTGGATGGCCTTGGCTTTAAGCTTGACGGGACTAATGGCAATGTTCGTTGTGCAGCAACCGCAATTGGTACAATTGATCTTTGCCAATCGCTTCGTTTTTTATGGTCTGCTCCTTGCAGAAGTAGGTTTGGTGATATATTTGTCGGCCTGCTTAATGGAGATGTCTTTCGCAAAAGCCGGTATTCTTTTTGCGCTCTATTCCATCTTGAATGGCGCGACCTTATCCTGCGTGTTCTTTGTTTATACAACAGAAAGCATCGCCGTAACCTTTTTTGTCACGGCCGGTATGTTTGGCGCTTTAGCTTTATTGGGCACATTTATTAAGCGCGATATCTCATCTTTTGGACGCTTTATGTACATGGCGCTCATCGGATTGATTATTGCTAGTGTTGTAAATCTATTTTTTGCAAGTTCTACCTTATATTGGATTACGACGTACGCAGGTGTTTTCATTTTTATTGGCCTTACGGTCTACGATACAAAAAAGATTCGGGAGTTGCTTTCCCTATATGGTGAAGAACGCAATGAAGAATCGATGAAGATGGCTTTAATTGGCAGCTTACAGTTGTATCTGGATTTCATCAATCTGTTCTTATATTTGTTGCGCATCTTTGGTCGACGCCGCTAAGTCCAATCCTTTTTATTGCGTATGCTGTTTTCTTGATGCTTGATCGTTGGTTGCCGCATTGGCAAGCGCTTCGAGGAGCTGAAACAACAGCATACGCAATAGCATTCTTGCCTTGGCTTTGGCTGAGGCTCAAAAAAGCCCATTAAATAAAGGAACAAAAAAACGCGGCGTGTGCAATGCATGGCTAAAAAAGCTCTTCGTTGCTTACTTTCTGCGAGAAGAAAACATTTATATTGGCCTCTGTGGCTTTCAGATAAAGAAAATTACTACTTTTGCAAGTCATTTACTATAATGCCTTGCGTCGATGATAAAGAAGAAGGCGTTGTAGATTTGCAATGATAGAATGGACGGCACAATCTTCAAATAGATATTGATAAAGTGTTGCACGATAAAGCCGGAAAGAAGGCCGGCTATATCCCCCGCTTTATGGTGAGTTGGCTAAAGAAGACAATTCACCAAGAAGAAATCAATGCTTTTCTCGAAGAAGAGGGCGACCGTCAAGGAGTACCTTGGCTTTGGGATTGTCTGCGCTATTTAGGTGTTGAGTTGAAGGTCGAAGGCCGCGAGAATCTTCCTTCGCCGAGTGATGGAAAGCTATATACATTTGTGAGCAACCATCCGCTGGGTGGTCAAGATGGCGTTGCTTTAGGCGCAGTCCTTGGCGAGCATTACGATGGTCGCATTAAATATTTAGTGAACGACATTTTGATGAATCTGCACGGCTTAGCGCCACTCTGCATTCCCATCAACACGACCGGAAAAAAAGGCCGCGATTTCCCCAAAATGGTAGAAGCAGGCTTTGCGGGCAATGATCACATCATCATGTTCCCGGCCGGACTCTGCAGTCGTCGGCAAAAAGATGGGCAAATTCGAGATCTTGCGTGGAAAAAGACGTTTATTACGAAAAGCGTTAGTTCACAGCGCGACGTTGTTCCCATTTATTTTAGCGGGCGCAACTCAAATTTCTTCTACAGACTTGCAAATATTTGCAAGCGGCTGCACATTAAGTTTAACGTAGCGATGCTTTTTCTCGTAGATGAGATGTATAAGAACCGAAATAAAACATTTACAATCAAGATAGGCGAACCCATCCCCTGGCAGACCTTTGATCGTTCACGCTCCGACCAAGAATGGGCCGCTTATGTGAGAGAAAAGGTCTACCAACTCTGAAACATTTTGTTTGCAGAAGCAATTTGACTACAGGCTGAAAATAAATAAAGAATGGAAGAAACAATCATCGCCCCCGTAGAGCGAGACCTATTGGCCGCCGAATTGACGCCCGAGCGAAAACTTCGCACCACCAATAAGGGAGGTAACGAAATCTATGTCGTTACCTATCATCAAGCGCCTAACGTGTTGCGTGAAATCGGGCGTTTGCGTGAGATCGCATTTCGTACGGCTGGCGGAGGAACAGGAAAGGCCTGCGATTTAGACGAGTCGGATGTTTGCGAGCATCCCTATTATCAATTAATCGTATGGAATCCTGCCTCTTCCGAGATTTTAGGAGGCTATCGTTTCTTGCCTGGTGCTGAAGCTGCGTTTGATGAGTTCGGGCAGCCCATCTTGGCTACAAGCCATCTCTTCCATTTCTCCGACGAATTCTTGCGCGACTATTTCCCACGCACCGTAGAGTTAGGGCGCTCTTTCGTCACCTTAGAATATCAGAGCAGCAGAGCGATGACAAAAGGCCTCTTTGCCCTCGATAATTTGTGGGACGGCTTAGGTGCACTCACCGTAGTCATACCCGGCTTAAAATACTTCTTCGGAAAAATGACGATGTACCCTTCTTTTGATCGTCAAGCCCGAGATATGATCCTCTTCTTCTTACAAAAGCACTTTGGCGACTGCGATAATTTGGTCACGCCCTTTCAGCCTGTTCGTCTAGTATCAGAGCAGGCAGATCTAGATCAGCTTTTTTGTGAAGACGATCTGAAAAGAGACTATTTAATATTGAATAGGGCTGTACGGCGCTTAGGTTATAACATTCCGCCCTTAGTTAATGCATACATGGGCTTGAGTCCGACGATGCGCTGCTTTGGTACAGCCGTCAACGATACCTTTGGCAATGTCGAAGAGACGGGTATTCTCATTGCAGAAGATGAAATCTTAGAAGAAAAGCGCAAGCGACATATAGATAGCTTCATCAAGGAGCATCCCGATTGGATTAATAATTTCAGCAATCTCGTTTTGCGAAAATCCACGACTCGCTAATCGCTACCTATGTTCAAGAAAGAATAAACAAATAAGTGACACCACTGAACAAAACTATAGTATTAACGATTTAAACAATTACTACGATGAAAAAGTATCGCTGTACAGTTTGCGACTGGGTTTATGACCCCGAATTAGGTGACCCTGATGCAGGAATAGCTCCGGGCACAGCCTTTGAAGATCTTCCAGATGATTTCGTATGCCCCCTCTGTGGCGTAGGAAAAGAGGATTTCGAACCGATTGAGGACTAAATTCTTTTTAGTCAATACATAATAGAAAGTCGGACGATGCGCAAAAAGCATCGCCCGACTTTTTCTTTCTGCCATCATAGCCCAAATGCAAAAACGAATATATTTCATACAACGATTCCCTTAGTCAACGTCGGCGACGCGCGTTGATAAAAAAACGAACACTATCTCAATTTGCGCAAGCTTCTCTGATGCATCACTCATTCTCAACGATTATCGCCTACTTAAATATGCGCTTTTTCTTGCGGATGTAAACGATCGCAAATTCCGTGTCGCATAGAATAACGCTCCAATCCAATTAGTATAAACACCCGCAATCATACTTTGATAAGACAATCCCGCCCATTATTCACTACCATATAATATGGTATAGCCGGCGCCATTCAATCCTTCACCCAACTCTGCAATTTCCACAACTTTTTCCAAACAATAGCAAGCGTAGCCCTTCGAGATCTATTGTTTGCTGCCGGCAAACTATCGTTTGCTGCCGGCAAACTATCGTTTGCTCGAAAGAAACTATCGTTTGGTGGCAGCAAACCATAGTTTGGCGCCACCAAACCATATAAAAATAAAAGTTGATCACTCAAGGCTTGAGGCGACAGGGATATTTTTTTAAGATAATTAGAATCCGATGCACCATCATCGAAAAATAAATGGAAAAAGCCGAACTTGATCGTAAATTCACAGATTTTTTCCCTTAGATGCCTCTTCAATGTTTAATGTTTATAATAAGAAGAAGGGAAGGGGAGCAGCAAAGACCGTTTTTTTTATCCCGGTTTTAGGTTGTCTTTTTGGGATTCTGCTATTTCCACATGCCAAATTTTGCCATCTCCGGATTTATTTTTGTTTTTGCGAGAAAAAAGTTTGTTGCGTGTTTGGTGGTAATGGGATTTTGTTCTACTTTTGCACTCGCTTTCCAGCGCTGAGGCGTTAGGTTTAGCATCTGAAAAGCGATCTTTGAAAGAATTCCATAGACTTTTATGCAGAAGAAGCAGAAAGAGTTTCAATCCGAGGATGCTTAGGCGTTTTACGGATTGTTATTCGGTAAGCAGTATGTTTTCTTGTTAAAGAATAGTACAAGAATCGTCAAATTCCTTTTTTACATTCAACTCGTTGAATCAGAAAAAAAGAAAAAATGAGATATACAATGTAGAGTTTGATCCTGGCTCAGGATGAACGCTAGCTACAGGCTTAACACATGCAAGTCGTGGGGCAGCGGATGCTTAGCTTGCTAAGTATGCCGGCGACCGGCGCACGGGTGAGTAACGCGTACCGAACCTGCCCATCACACAGGGATAGGCTTGCGAAAGCAAGATTAATACCTGATGGTCTCAGTTGTATGCATGTATAATTGAGTAAAGCCTTCGGGCGGTGATGGATGGCGGTGCGTCCCATTAGGAAGTTGGCGGGGTAACGGCCCACCAATCCTTCGATGGGTAGGGGTTCTGAGAGGAAGGTCCCCCACATTGGAACTGAGATACGGTCCAAACTCCTACGGGAGGCAGCAGTGAGGAATATTGGTCAATGGGCGAGAGCCTGAACCAGCCAAGTAGCGTGCGGGATGAAGGCCCTTGTGGTCGTAAACCGCTTTTATCAGTGAATAAAGTGCATCACGTGTGGTGTCATTGCAGGTAGCTGAAGAAAAAGGACCGGCTAATTCCGTGCCAGCAGCCGCGGTAATACGGAAGGTCCGGGCGTTATCCGGAATTATTGGGTTTAAAGGGAGCGCAGGCGGGAGTGTAAGTCAGCTGTTAAATATCAGGGCCCAACTCTGTTATGCAGTTGAAACTATATTTCTTGAGTACGCACAGGGATGGCGGAATTCAGGGTGTAGCGGTGAAATGCTTAGATATCCTGAAGAACTCCGATCGCGAAGGCAGCCATCCGGAGCGTAACTGACGCTGAGGCTCGAAGGTGCGGGTATCGAACAGGATTAGATACCCTGGTAGTCCGCACGGTAAACGATGAATACTCGCAGTTCGGTCATTATGATTGAGTTGTCCAGCGAAAGCGTTAAGTATTCCACCTGGGGAGTACGCCGGCAACGGTGAAACTCAAAGGAATTGACGGGGGCCCGCACAAGCGGAGGAACATGTGGTTTAATTCGATGATACGCGAGGAACCTTACCCGGGCTTGAACCAGGAGTGACGAGTGCAGAGATGCGCTTATTCTTCGGACACTTTTGGAGGTGCTGCATGGTTGTCGTCAGCTCGTGCCGTGAGGTGTCGGCTTAAGTGCCATAACGAGCGCAACCCTTTTCTACGTTTGCCATCGGGTAATGCCGGGAACTCCGTGGATACTGCCGCCGCAAGGCGGAGGAAGGTGGGGATGACGTCAAATCAGCACGGCCCTTACGTCCGGGGCTACACACGTGTTAC